>OJIY01000002.1_pt1 | contig 1195027 bp, 1126 predicted proteins | sample 1596061 | NCBI WGS metagenome assembly OJIY01 (sample SAMEA4350111, study PRJEB24818) | metagenome | biome: human; feature: gut; material: faeces | place: Denmark | collected 2013-09
CGATGTCGGCTCATCACATCCTGGGGCTGAAGTAGGTCCCAAGGGTATGGCTGTTCGCCATTTAAAGTGGTACGCGAGCTGGGTTTAGAACGTCGTGAGACAGTTCGGTCCCTATCTGCCGTGGGCGTTGGAAGATTGAGAGGGGTTGCTCCTAGTACGAGAGGACCGGAGTGAACGCACCACTGGTGTTCGGGTTGTCATGCCAATGGCATTGCCCGGTAGCTAAGTGCGGAAGAGATAACCGCTGAAAGCATCTAAGCGGGAAACTTGCCTCGAGATGAGTCTTCCCTGTCACCTTGAGTGACCTAAAGGAACGTTTAAGACTAAGACGTTGATAGGCTGGGTGTGTAAGCGTAGCGATACGTTGAGCTAACCAGTACTAATGAACCGTGAGGCTTAACCTGACAACACCGAAGGTGTTTTGTCTGAGAGACGAAGAGTAGATAAAGTAGGCTTGTTTAAGATTGATATTACTGGCGACTGACCGAAAGGAAAGAAGCGGGTAATAAAACCGAATTTGCTTGGTGGCCATAGCGCAGCGGTCCCACCTGATCCCATGCCGAACTCAGAAGTGAAACGTTGTAGCGCCGATGGTAGTGTGGGGTCTCCCCATGTGAGAGTAGGGAACTGCCAGGCATTAAATAAGACGAGAAAGCCAACCCACTGGGTTGGCTTTTTTGCGTTTAAGGTTTTTAAATAAAAGTTACAAAGTTACTTTAATTGTTGATAAAGTAATGAGCCTGCCGTCGCGCCAGCAACATCATAAGCAAAATCATGCCAACTCCAACCTGTTCCTTCGGGTCTACTATCATAAAGCTCTTTTGCTACTCCCAAACTAATCGAAAACGATAGACCTATTAATACACCTTCTTTATGGCCATAATTTTGATGTTCTGCATAAGCATTCGCACCCGCTGATGTCACCATAGAAAATAAGAAATGCTGAGCTTTATCTTTGCCTTTCCAATTGTCATTAGCAAAATGAAATGATCGACAACCTGTTAAAGCTATTATTGATAATAAAATAATAGCAGAACTATATTTGAGCTTTAGTTTCATAAAATAAAAGCCTTATTACGGACAATTGATGTTCTTAAATAAGATACATAGAGTATAGAAGATGATTATTGATACAAAAAAGCCTTACTAATATTAAGCAAGGCTTCGGGGGGAGGAAGTGTTAGTGTTAAAGTATACGGCTAATTAATCTATCAACACGAATACGTCGTAACCGTTTGATCAATTTTTTCACTTTAAGTGGGTAAAGTTTAATACTTTCTAGCTCTTGGTAATGTTTTATAATACGTGTTTTTTGGCGAATATAGGCTAGCTCTTTATGCCGTTGCTCATGTAATTCATGTTTAGGATCATGAATTAATATCGCATTTTCTAAATCTAATCCCCATGCCCGTGGGTTAAGATTATTACCTGTAATCAATTGCCAATTATCATCAACCCACACACCTTTTAAGTGATAGGTATTATCACTGTCTTTCCAGAGTCTTACTGTTAATTGGTCATTATCAATAAACCGTTGGAAACGCTGGGTAAATTTACGTAGATTGATCTCATAGAGATAAGGCAGGGCACCAATAATTTTAAACGGCTCTTCAGGTGGGATATAAAAGTCATTTGCCGTTTTATCACCAATAATAATTTCGACTTGTTTGCCATTTCTTAATAAATGGCTGATTTGACGAACAAGGATCGCAGGTAAATTAAAATAAGGTGTGCAAATAACTAATTTTTCTTCTGTAGAAGCCATTAGGTGAGAAATGGTCTTATTTAAGATATTTTTCTTACCTAAACCTACTAAAGGCGTTACTGCTAATTCATGATTAGAAGCATTGGCTTTAATATCATAGCCATCACGTGTGCGTAAATTAAAACGAAATTGGCGTATGCAATTTTTTATTTCAGCACAACGAACTCTATCTTTAATATCAAGACGTTGAATAGCTTCAGATTGCAGAAGATCACTCACAATAAATTGTTTCATTGTGGTCGCTAATTCACTATTTTGAATAATGTGATATCGGTCATAGCGATATTTATCTAGCTTATGCAAATACACATTATTAATACTTGCACCACTATAAATAACCGTATCATCAAAGATAAAGCCTTTAAGGTGTAACACACCTAGCGCTTCACGGGTATTAACAGGGATCCCATAAATAGGGAGCTCTATACCAGGGTGTTGCTGTGCAACATGGTAATACCAATCTGCATTTGTCGCATCAGCAGAGGCACCAATACGCCCACGTTGAGCACGGTGCCAGTCAACAATAACGGTAATGGATAATTCAGGACGTTGTTGTTTTGCGGTGTAAAGCGCATCAAGGATCTCTTCACCAGCCTCATCGTGCTCTAAATAAAGAGCAGTAATAAAGATCTCTTTTTTTGCTTGAGCAATATATTTCAATAAGGTGCTGCGAAACGCGGACGTCTGATAAAGCGTTTCAACATCAGCAACTGACTGAGCTAATTTAGGCAGTTGTGCAAGGTGTTGTTGATGCTTAGCAAGTTTTAGTTTAGACAACATCACAGTGCTTAGTTCTCTTGTTTATGATGGCAGATGGAGCCATCGTCCATGTGGATTTTCTTTAACCGATCTTCTGATCATAACATTAGTTATATGGGATGTACGCATAAAATCATCTTATATAGCTAATTTATCAAAGGATGTGTGAATAATCACACAACAAAACTTTCCCTTATGATGATAGTGCTTACACATTTTTTGGGGCATCAAGAAGTAAGTCAAGATTCACTATTCCTTCATCAAACTGCACTTCTACTGAAAACCCTAACTTCTTCGCTAAACTTATCATGTTACGATTTTCAGGCATGGTTATGGCGGTTAAACGTTTAATACCATGCTCTCTAGTATAGTTGATAAGTTTAGTCATAAGTTGATGACCTAGAGTATTCCCTTTTAAATCAGATCGCACAAGGATAGCAAATTCAGCATGTTGATTATCTGGATCTGCCATTGCGCGGGCTACCCCAATGATTTCCGGATTTTTTTCTGGATTTCGGATAGCGACAAATGCCATTTCTCGATCGTAATCAATTTGAGTCATATTTGCGAGATCGTCATGAGTAAACTCGCTGATCTCACTAAAATAACGATAATAAAGATCTTCTTTTGTCACTTGGTTAATAAAGGTTTTTAGTAGCGGTTCGTCTTCAGGCAAAATAGGGCGAATAAAACAAGGATTGCTGTCTCTTAGGAAAAATGTTTCTTCTAATTCATTGGGATAAGGACGGATTGAGAGCCTTTGATGTGGATCACCTTGTAGTGGTGCTAGCTCCATTGCGACATCTAATAATGTAAAATCATTACCAGAAGCTAGTAGTGGGTGAATATCTAACCTAACAATTTGTGGGCAATCTAAAAGTAGATGAGAAACCTGCACTAAAAAATGACTTAAACTTAAAATATTTAGAGGCTGTAAAGCGCTTCTTGGCTGTATTTTTCCACTTTTAATCGCATTAATCACTAAATAACGGGCAAGAGCCATATTCAGCGGTGGTAAAGCAACAGCAGCCTTAGTTTCAATTTGCCACTCAACGCCTCCCTCACCTAATAAAATTAACGGACCAAAAATCGGATCTTGCTCTATAGCCACTCGCAGTTCTTGAGAGCCGGCTCGATTTGCCATACTTTGCACTAATAAACCCTGAATTTGAGCCTGAGGGTAGAGTTCTGAGACTCGTTCGATAATAGCATGGGCCGCAGATGATACTTCAGAGCTATCACGCAGATAAAGCATGACACCTTGAACTTCAGATTTATGAGGAATATCAGGGGAACGCAATTTTAGTGCAACAGGATAGCCAATTTTTTCAGCTATACTCACCGCTTCTTGTGCATTATGAGCAATCCAAGTAGGGAGTGTATTGAAACCATAAGCTTCCATAATAGGCTGAACTTGGTGTGTATCTAATCGATATTGCTTATTCTGTAATGCCTTTTCAATGCAACGATGTGCTTGTTGTGTATTCATTTTGACATCTAAAGGCAATGCGGGTGTTTCTTTTAACTGTTTTTGATTTCGACGATATTCCACCATATGCATAAATGCAGTAACGGCACCTTCGGGAGTACGATAAGTGGGAATACCCGCTTCACTAAATAGTTTTCGTGATTGTTGAGATGAATATTCTCCGCCCCAGTTAGTGAAGACTGTAAGCCATTTACGTCTTGGGTGTTTATTTATGGTCTCTATTACACGTTGCGCGGTTTCAATGCTCGGTGCAATGGCACTTGGGGTATGAATAAGTAATAAAGCATCATGATCATGGCTATCTAATAAGCAATTGAGCGTCGCAATATAACGCTCAACCGTTGTATCATCACCCAAATTTAGTGGATTACGGATGGTATTTTCTGCTTGGATAACACTTTGTAGCTTTTGTGTCGTTTTATCGGTAAGTTGCGCCAGCTTTCCTGAATGCAAAAATAGTTCATCTATCGCCATTGCCGCAGGTGCAGAACCATTGCTCATAATCATTAATTTTTCGCCTTTTAAGGGCGTCATATAACTTAAGGTTTCAACGGCGGAAAACATTTCATGGGTATCTTGTACGCGCAATAAGCCTGCGCGTTGAAATGCTGCATCATAAGCAATGTCATAACTCGGTGTATCACCCAATAGCAGTTGAGCTTTTTGGGTTCGACCACTTTTTATGACCAAAATAGGTTTATTACGTGACGCACTTCGAGAGGCAGACATAAAACGGCGAGCATCTTTAATATGTTCTAAATGCAATAAAATAGCGCTAGTTTTGCTGTCTCTTGCTAGAAAATCTAGTAAGTCATCGACTTGTATATCTTGGTTATCTCCTAAGGCAATAAAGTAAGAAAACCCAATATTGCGATAATAAGCCCAATCTAAAATCGTATTGGCGACAGCCGCTGATTGTGAAATAAAAGCAAGTTTTCCTTTTTTAACAGGGAGAGGTGAAAAACTGGCATTTAGTCCCTGCCAAGGTGCTAAAAGGCCCAGGCTATTAGGGCCTAGTAAACGGATATGATATTGCTGGCAGAGTGATGTTATTGGCTGAAACTGTTTAGGTTGAGCTGAAAGAACAATAACAGCCTTACAACCTGATTCACCTAATTGCCTTAGCAATTCAAGATTACGGTGATGATGAGTACAGATAATGGCTAAATCAGGAACTTGAGGTAACTTATCAATAGACGGGTAAGTAAAAACACCAGAAACAGAACCACGAGAAGGATTAATTGGAAACACGGGACCGTTAAACCCACCACTGAGCAGGTTTTTCATCATAGTAGTTCCTGCTCGACCTAATTTTTCAGAGGCGCCAATGACTGCAATAGATTTAGGACGTAATAGTGCTTCAAGACCTCGTTGGCTCATATCCACTCCAGAGTTTCATTATCAACTGCTATTCAATGTAGCTGATTTACTCTTCTTTTGCCTGACGTCGATCTGGTTTTCCAAGTAAATATTGTTGACGAAAGTAACTAAAATGAGAAAAAAGTTGTTGTGAGGCTTGAATATCGCCGACATTCTCTAAAATAGAAGCGGCTACTTCTGCTGTACAATGTTGATCTTCTCTTGCTGCCTGGCGAAGTACATACTCACATTTACTTGTTTCATTTAAAGAAAAGAGAGGTAATGAATCGAGATAAGGGCTTTTACGAAACATTTTGCGAGCTTCACTCCAAGTGCCATCAAGGAGGATAAATAAAGGTGGTTTGCTATTTGCAGGGAGTTGGTTATACACAATACGTTCATTTGACGCATAACTTTCAGGAAATACAACATATGCTTGTCTATCAGGGGTATTTATTGCCTCTAATAAGGCTTGTTCAGGCGCTGTACGAGACCATAAAAATGCTAATGTATTGGGCAAAACATCAGCGATAAGCTTTCCTGTATTGCTGGGTTTCATCACTTCTGTATCATACATCAGTAAACAAAATTGGCTTTTTGCTGATTGATCGACGATTGTGTCACAAAGACACTGTTTTTCAGGCAGTAAGCAAAAAGTACAACGTTTTGTACGAAAACCTCGTGCTTTAAAAGGGCGAGTTGAAATTGAGAGTCGATATTGACGAAGTCGAGAAACTGCATTGTCACGCATAACAGATTGACCAATACTCATAAAAAAGAAGCGAATATTATCATGTTCAAAACAAACAAACTATTCGATGTATTTTTATGATAAAAATCATATTGATATACCAGCTTAGTATGATATGAATTAAATTATCAATTGTTCCTGATTAGTTTATCGATTCCTGTGCGTGATTCTCTCGGTGACAGTTGCTAAACTATCATGTAATCTGCGCCCCTATTGCAGTTGGAGAGACAAATGAACGATTCTTATGAAGGTAAAAACGGCAAAGTAAAAGTGATGTATGTCCGTAGTGAGGATAATGCCGATAATAAACCTAAAAAACCATCCCGTCGTCCTGAAAATGGTCGTGGTGATAGCCGTGACAACAGACGCGGTGATAACCGTGACGACAAAAATCGTGATAATAGACGTGGTGATAACAAATTTTCTCGTCGTGATGACCGCAGTGCAGGTAAGCCTTCAGGGCGTGGCGCATCACGTAACGAATCGAAACCTTCTCGCGATAGCGAAGGTGGACGTTTTTCTCCATGGAAAACGGTTTCTCGCCCTGTTGGTGAAGAAGCAATTAAAGAGCATGATGGTATTACAGGTAAGAGCCAAATCGATCCTGAACAGCTTCGTCGCCAACGCTTAGAAGAAACGCGTATTTATGGTGAAAATGCTTGCCAAGCAATGTTTAAAAATCGTCCTGATGCGATTGTACGAGCTTGGTTTTTACAAGATGTTACACCACGTTTTCGTGATGCCTTAAAATGGATGGCTGCAAACCGTAAAGCTTATCATGTTGTTGAAGAAGAAGAGATGGTCAAAGCCGCTCGTACCGATCACCATGGTGGTGTGTGCTTCTTAATTAAAAAACGTGTGGGTCATGATGCAGAAGCTTATCTAAAAGATGCGCCTGAGAGTGATTGTGTGTTAGCACTGGAAGATGTGGGCAATCCACATAACGTAGGTGCAATTATGCGTAGTTGTGCACACTTTGGTGTGAAAGGGGTCATCTCGCCTGATTCTGCGGTATTAGAATCTGGTGCGGCTGTTCGAACCGCAGAAGGTGGTGCTGAATATATCCAAGGTATTGATGCTGATAATTTTGCACAAACCTTAGATAAATTTAAAAAAGCAGGTTATACGCTGGTGGCAACATCAAGCCATAAAGGGAGTGTGCCATTATCAAAAGCACAATTGCCAGCGAAAATGGTGCTTATCTTAGGCCAAGAAAAAGATGGCTTAAGTGAAAGTACGCTAAATCAAGGTGATATGAGCATTTACATCGGTGGTACAGGACATGTTGAGAGCTTAAACGTTTCTGTTGCTTCAGGGGTATTATTAGCAGAATGGTGGCGCCAGCACCAAGGCTAATCGCTTTATTATTTTAATAAATGATAAAAAATCCCGCTTAGTCATGATGATTTAAGCGGGATTTTTATTTATAAGGCCGTACGGTAATAGCCTTATTTCCCAGGCGAGAATGGGGGTTTTGCAAACCAAACTACGATCATCATGACAAGGAAAATACCTGCGGCTAACCAGAAAATCTCATTGGCTGAAATAATTAATCCTTGTTCTGTAATGGTTTTCGCTAAATAGGCGGATGCTTGTTCATTTGAAAGACCAAGATCATTCATTTGTTGGAATGCCATTTGTGAATCTGGATCAAATGGATTAATTTTTTCTACCAAGGTTTCATGGTGAAGTGATTCTCTTTGTGTCCACATTGTAGTTGTTAATGATGCACCAATTGCCCCAGCCAATGTTCTTAAGAAGTTCGAAAGACTTGACGCTGATGCCATTTTTTCTGGCGGTAATCCAGATAATGTCATCGTAGTTAATGGCATAAAGAAACACGCAACCGCTAAACCTTGCCAGAATTGTGGCCATGCTACAGTAGCAAAATCCATTCCTGGCTCGAAGGTATAAGCTCGCCAATAAAAACACACAGAAAACATAATAAAACTGAAACTGATGATATAGCGTAAATCTACTTTACCACCAAATTTACCTATAATCGGTGTGATAATTAAAGGTAATAAACCAACAGATGCTGATGCTAAGCCTGCCCATGTTGCTGTATAACCAAAGACTTCTTGTAAAAGCAGTGGCAGTAAAACAATGGTGCCAAAATAAATCATATAGGCGAGGCTGAGTGTGACACACCCAATGGTAAAGTTCCGACTTTTAAAGAGTGAAAGATCTATCACCGGATGATCATCTGTAAGCTCCCACACAATTAAGAAGCTAAGCGCAACCACGGCCACAATGGTGAGCACAATAATTTCTGTTGAGTTAAACCAATCAAGCTCTTTACCTTGATCGAGCATGATTTGTAAAGCACCTATGCCAACAACGAGTAAAACAAGGCCTATGGTATCAATTGGCTTAATTTCAGTTTTTGTTTCTCGCCCAGCTAAGGTGTTTGTGATACACATAATAATCAACACACCAAACGGAACGTTAATAAAGAATATCCATCCCCAATGATAGTTATCGCTAATATAGCCACCTAAAATAGGCCCTAAAATCGGAGCAACAACAATGGTCACAGACCATAGCGCAAGTGCCATATTTCGCTTAGCGGGTGGATAGTTATTCAATAATAAACTTTGTGATAAAGGGATCAGTGGCCCGGCAACTAATCCTTGAAGTACACGGAAGAAAATAAGCATTTCAAGACTTTGTGAAATACCACAAAGCCAAGACGTTAACGCAAAAAGCGCTGTTGACCACATAAAGAGTCGAACTTCACCGAAGCGTTTTGCTAGCCAACCTGTAATTGGAATGGATATTGCATTTGCCACACCAAAAGAGGTGATAACCCAAGTACCCTGAGAGTTAGATGCACCGAGGTTTCCTGCAATAGTTGGAATAGCGACGTTAGCGATTGTAGAATCGAGAACTTGCATAAAAGTTGCCAACGCAAGTGCGATGGTCATTATGGCAAGTTTTCCACCTTGTAATGGCTCTTTGATCACCTTTACACCTCGCCTTTATTGTCCTGCATTTTGTTCAATAATTTCATTGATCAGTTTATTTATTTCTGACATATCAATCGTTAGAGCATCAGTATGATAAGCAGGTACTTGGCGTTCGCTGTGCGATAGTACTTTTCCATCGAGGTTAATCGTGTCAACGGTTACTTCAGAAGAAAGGCCAATACGTAGTGGTTTTTCTGCTAATTCTTTTTCATCTAATGAAATACGAACAGGTAAGCGTTGAACGACTTTTATCCAATTGCCACTTGCATTTTGAGCAGGTAATAATGAGAAAGCACTTCCAGTTCCCATATCTAAACCTAATACAGTGCCATGATAAATCACTTTTTTACCATAAAAGTCGGTAGTGATTTTTGCTGGTTGGCCGATACGCATATTGGCGAGTTGGGTTTCTTTAAAATTGGCATCAATCCACATACCTGTAGTGGGAACAATCGCCATTAATGGTTTACCTGGTGATACTTGTGCGCCAACTTGCACGCTACGACGTGAAACATATCCGTCAGTCGGGCTTAGAATTTTAGTGCGTTCTAAAGCGAGCCATGCATTACGAACATCGGTTGATGCTTGTAAAACAGAGGGTTGTTGTGCAATGGGCGTATTCAAGATAATCGCTTGATTAGCATTGTATTGTTCTTTAGCAACTTCTAATGCAGCTCTTGCCGTGGAAACCGCTTCTCTTGCGTGTTGAAGCTCTTCTTTACCAATCACATTACGTTCACCCAACACTTCACGGCGACGAAGGTCATTTTGTAATTTAGTGAGCTCGGTTTCGCGTAAAACGATGTTTGCTTTTAATTGACGACCATTAATGATTTGCTGATGCATTTGGCGAACACTGTTAGCTAATGCTGTTTTTGCTTTTTCCAATGCCAGTTTTTCATCACTTGAATCTAATAAAACTAATGGTTCGCCTGCTTTGACAAAATCGGTGTTATCAACATAAACGGTAGTTACTGAACCAGAAATTTGTGGCATTACCATTATTTGATTGCCAGTAACATAAGCATTATCAGTTGTTTCATGATGCCTTAATACCATAAACCAATAAGCGGTGTAAGCCACTCCAGCAAGAATAAATAGAATAGTTAGTAACAGTAGAACATTTCGGCGAGTTCGTTTTTTATTGCGAATGGGAGCCTGAGGGGGGGTATTTTCCTCATTAACACTCATTTAGAAGATCTCCATAAAACCAGAAAAACATCATTAGATATGTTTCCAGTATTGAAACTGGAAACATAATTATAAGGTCAATCTTAGAATAATGATTAGCGTGAAGGTAAATTATAAATGCTAATGGGTAAGTATGTTTGCCGTTTTATGGCGTAAATAGGATTAGATCAATAAAACTATTTATTGTACTACTTATTCACACCCGTTCTCAGCCAAAGTATCTAATTGTAATAACAACTTACGCATGAGCGCTTCAAGTTGTTTTTGTTCTGCTTGATCTAAAACAGACCAGATTTGTTTTAAACATTGATGCTGTGGCGGTAATAAGCTATTTAAAAACTCTTCACCTGCATCAGTTAAGTGGAGATGTAAACAACGACGGTCATTATGACTTTCACGACGCTCAATCCAACCTTGTTTTTCAAGTTCATCGGCAATACGTGTTGCATTTGTTCTTGAAGAACCTAGCGCAGCACTTAGCTCTGAAGGTTGAATACTTCGATTTTCTGTCGTATCTAAAATCATTAGTGCCATAAATAATGTCTCGTTAATACCTTGAGACTTCAGCATATTATTACGACTTTCAAGAAGTTTGCTTTGAACATGCATAGAAAGGCGAGTTAACAAAATTTCTTGATAAGGAATACCTTTGTTAAGTGATTTCTGTTGTGTAGCGCGAGTGTTTAGTAATTCTTCTGTTGGCGTAAATGAGCTTTCCATTTTTAGACACCTTGTTAGTTTCGAAAATTAGGATAATGCTGTTATCAACATGTTAAATGGTATATTAAACACACAATTTAGCAATTTTTATTATTTATAGTCACTATGTTTTTTTGATTATGTTACCTGATTCATAAATTTTTTGAATGATAACATAAAAAAAAGGATAGGTACTTATCTCTTTGCAATAAGTTAGTAAAATCAATTTATCACTTATCTGACAATGAATAGTAGTCTATTTGCGAAAAAACGGATCGTTTTTTACGATAAAACACGTAATAAATTTATTTTTACTGCTAATGGTTACCATGATGATAATAACGATTTTAAATTATCGCCAATGTGCTTTATTGGTAAGATTGATATAATTTTCTTAATAAAGAATGGGATGATGATATACATCAATAGTAATCACGCTGTTAAAACATTCACATTTTATTCTGATTAGAGTGGGATTGTAGGAATAATATAACCCTTCCGTGGGCCTAAAGATTATTCAGCATGGATGATTGGATCATTTCTATAACCTAATAACCAAACAATAAGGCCTATAACGGCAATAACTAATCCAGCAATAGAAACTCCCATCCATCCGTATTGATGATAGGCATAACCGGATAATAAAGAGCCTAATGCCCCGCCAATAAAATAGCTTGTCATATACGCTGCGGTCAGACGGTTTCTCGCATCAGGTAAAATACGATAAATGGTGCTTTGATTCGTGACATGTACTCCCTGAACAGCTAAGTCTAGCAGGACAACGCCAATAATAAAGCTGATGAGCCCAACCCAGTGATAATAAGGTGCAATAATGATAAAACCCCAAGAAAGAAGGAGAATAACTAATCCTATTGTGGTGGTTTTCTTACCTTTTCCTTTATCAACTAATACACCGGCTTTTCCCGCCATCAATGCACCCGCGGCCCCCACAAGACCAAACAATCCAATCACTGCATCAGAGTAGTTAAAAGGATCTGATGCCAGCAAAAAGGCCATCGATGTCCACAATAAACCAAAGTGAGCAAAAATTAGTGCACCAATTAATGAACGAGTTCGAAGTACAGGGGTTGTAACAAATAATTTGAAGATAGAACCTAATAATTGAACGTAATTTAAGTCTGTTTGACTTTTATAAGTAGGTAAACAGCGCCATAACGTAATAGCTAAGATTGTTAGAAAAACACTCGCAACCCAAAAAATACCTTGCCAATTTGTAAATGATGCCATCAGCCCAGACACTGTTCTAGCCAGTAAAATACCCAATAAAAGGCCACTCATAATCGTGCCAACAGCTTTCCCTCGTTGGTGTGGTGCAGCGAGAGTGGCTGCAAAAGGAACTAGAATTTGGGCGACTACAGAGAACATACCAGAGAGCGCGGTACCAATTAACATTACCCAAATGTTCGTTGCCATAGCGGTAATTAATAGCCCACTGGCTGAAATTAATGTCATGGTAATAATGAGTGAACGGCGTTCAAAAATATCTCCCAAAGGCACCAATAGCATCAGTCCTACGGCATAACTGAGTTGCGCCGTGGTAACAATAAATCCGGCTAATGTCGCTGATATATGAAAATAATTTGCGATAGAATCAAGTAGAGGTTGTGCGTAGTAGTTACTGGCGACAACCATGCCTGTAGCAACGGCCATGAGCAGAATAAGGCCTTTACTAAGTGATGTTTGTGGGGCGGTGTTTTCCATAATACTCATAACAAATCATTTGTAAGGTTAATGATAGTAACATGAGTCATTTTTTTGAGAAAAGAATTACTGTGATAAAAATGTTCAATTAATTTGATATAACTCTTTATATTTAATTATTATAACATATTGTTTTATGTACTAAATAACATTATTAATAGTGCTTTTTAATAACTAAAAAGGGTAATAAAGAGAGTAACTAGGTTCCATATCCATTGAATTGAAATGCCAATTATTGCAAAAGAGAATAGGCGCTTCGTTCCTAGCCAGCGAGCTTCCATTGTTTGTTTTTGGGGGCGTTTAGGAAATAGTGTAGAGAGGCTTTTATCAAAGCTAACATCATCTTGATAGCGATATAGAGCTTGAAAAAGATGACTATCAAGCCATAAGCGAAAAAGAGAGTATTGGGTTAATAGAAACAAAACGGAAGCAACAAAAAAAGCCAGTTTATTATGAAAATGAAGGCTAAACACAGGCCATGTACTCAAATAAGGTAAAAGTGATAAAAACAGTAAATAACGCCAACTTTGTGTTAAAGAGCCAATTACTTTGCCACTAGTTTTAGTTGTTAACATGGTTGCCTCGTTATTTAATGTGCTGAAAATGTGAATACCAATTTTGTAGCGCCTCTCGTGTTTCTGGATTTAAAATAACGTGAGGACGAGCTTGAGAGACTTTTTTTATCGCATCCTCTAATGTCGCTACTGTGCCATTATAAACTAACCAAGCAACAACAACGGTTGCACTACGCGAATAGCCTAGTTTGCAATGAATATAAACAGTTCCAGCTTGATTTAGTTGCTCCATTGATAACATTGCTTTGTTAATATCATTTGGAGATAAAGGCAATAAATCGATTTGGGGTTGCGCTAAATAAAGCTTATTTTGACTAAATTTATTTCTTGGCCATTCACAGGTTAAATCAAAGACCGCATTGGCGTTTAATTCGTAAAGAGGGCGACCACCTAATAAAATGCCTTCAGTGACTAAACTTGGTGTTTGGCACTGTTTTAAATAATAACGATAAGTACACCATGCAAAAAAGCGATAAGGTAAGAGGATTATTCGTGCAGAAAGGGGAATTTCACCTTGTGTGTTTTTTTGAAAAATAGAAGCGCCAGCGCCTAAATAACCTAATGTCACAAATGTTAATGTGATTGCAGGCCAGAGAGCAAACCAAAAAGGCCCTTGTAACACAAAGGCTAACAAATAGAACACAGTCGCAGATAATGCATAGTTTTTGGCAATACGCAAACTGCGTTTACTGCCAGTAAAATGCCATCTCCAACGTGAACTTATTGGTAATAAATAGCAAATAAACACACCAGCACCAAAGCCGGTAATAATATCAATGAAATGATGTTGCCACGTTGTGAGTACAGAAATAGCTATTAACAATGACCATAAATTTAAAAAACACTGCCACGATTTAGGTGTATGGGCACGGAAACGTAACCAAATAATCCACAATAAAATAATGTGTAAAGAAGGGGCTTGGTTATAAGGTAAATCGAAGCCTTCTAATTGGGTAAATAACCAACCAGAAAAGCCCTCTGTTGTTGGGCGAATAAAACTAAATTTTAAAGGGAATAATAAAAAACCGGCACAGGCTATAAGAGAGGCAACAATTAAACGCACTCCATGTATAAATTGTTCTCTTAATGTTGTACATATAAGTAGGGAAATACCATAAGCAATATTCACACTCCAATAGGGAATGATTGTCCACGGTAAAAAGGGAATTGCCTTTTCCCATGAATAAACAAAAGAAGGAATATTAGATAAGGTGGAAGTGTAAGTATTGACTTGCATATAAGTTAAATAGAAAAAAGGAGCTAGAAATAACAGCCATACAATCCCAGCAAGCCAGATATTTTTTCTTGATGATGTTATTTGAGAGCGCTGAGTTCCCTCCATACTAAATTTCCTTTTTTGTTTATCGTTTTTTCTATTTTTACAGTTTGCTTAAAATTATCGCTATATGGCAACATATAGCGATAATTCATTTAGCTATAGCGTATTTCGTTAGCGACGTTTTGCTATAGATACACTAAAAATACCCCAGTGATCAATTTGTTGATCGAGCTTTTCAAAACCCGCTTCATCCACTAGTGCATCCATTTCACCTTGACTGCGACAACGCATGATCCATGGTTGGCCATTTTGGTGACTAGGTAATACACGGGCAATCATTTCAAGTTGAGGGTGCCAAGGCTGACAAGTGTAAATCAGTAATCCTCCACTTGGAATTGCTTGTGATAATCCTTTTAAAGATGTTTTTAGCAGATGATTTTCAGGGAATAATTCATAAAGTCCACTCACGATACCTAATGTTGGTGATGGTGAAACTGCACTTAGGCTTTCTGCATCAAAAGCGTTACCCTCTTCAAAACGTACTTTATCTTCTAAATGACGTTCTTTTATGGCAATTCGGCCTTGTTCAACGTTAATAGCGCTATAGTCGCGCATTAAAATTGAATCGACTTTAGCATAGTCATTAATTGCATCAAAAAGATAGCGACCTTGTCCTGCAGCGATATCCATAATATGCACAGGCATATTATTTTGTATTAATTGGCGAATTGCATAGCGGATAGTATTTTCAATATTGATTTTACGTTGGCGAATGCCTTGCCAACCAATACTATTTAAATATTGTCTATCAACAACCCGACCAAATAAGCCTTTCCCTTGAGGCTGATTACGATAGACATAGTCCAGCGTCGATCCGGAATCAAAACCTTTATCGTAACCTAGAGCAACACCTTCAGATGCTTTACCTAAAGTACTCATCGAACGACTAAGCACTTTGTAATAGAGTCTTTTTGGACAATATTTAGGAAGTGGTGTCTGTAATGCGCGATAAACATCTGCACTATGGCTCCAAGTATCTTCATGTTGGTAATCATGTTGATAAAGTGGTTGTGCAAATAAAGTTTCAATAAAACTGCGCATTTTATTGATAGGAATAACTCTGTCTCTCTCACCTAAAGTGTCGTGGTAAAAGCCTGGTAAGACATGTTTTTCTTTGATAGATGTATTTAAACGTTCATAGAAAAGATGTTGAGGATTAGCGTGAACCACATGATCATTGCCTGAAATAAATAATTGTGTTGGTAAAGTAATTGCACTTGCATCTTCAACAACACGATCAGCCGTTTTATAAAGCTCTAATAAAATATTGACGGCAATAGGGCGAGTGATCAGCGAGTCTTGGTTAAAAGAGTCGATGCGATTTTGATCATGAGTTAAGTATTTGGCTTTCACGTATGAATTAACATAAAAGAGCCCGCGAGCTTTTTGCATCAAGGCAAGACCTGTGCGTGCAAAAGGGACATATAATTTCACTTTAAATGCAGGGGAAGCTAACACCATACCGCGGATCTTAGGGGCATAATCGTGTACCCAACCAGTAACTAAAACGGCGCCTACACTTTGACCAACAACCAGAATATTCTCCATTGGAATATTATAGTTGGATGAAACGTAATGAACGAATTCGTCTATATCTTTTATTGAAGTTCCCATTGATGGGCTATAACCGCGAGCACCTTGATTTTTACCATGTCCACGAGCATCCCAAGCAAACATTGAAAAATCAGGAAGATCTAACTCATCCACTAGATGAGAAACACGACCTGAGTGTTCATGGCCTCGGTGAAATAAAATAATTGCTTTTGGTTCAGTGGTAATTTGAGCAGGCCAATGGCGATAATACAAAGATGTTTTATCGCTGGTGGTAAATTCAGACTCAAACATATTCCTTTGAGTTTGATATTGCGGTTGTTGATTCATAACGATGTATCCTTATCTTTATCTGTCATCGTTGATTCTTTTAGTGCGCGATGAATTCGGTGATAACAAGTCAACAAAAGTAATAAATTAATAATAATAAAAAGATAATGCGTGTTTTCTGATAATGTCAGGGAAGGGAATAATCCGATAAAAAAAGCGATAGCACCGAAAATAAAGGCTCTATCACTTTTTCCCATCGGGCCATCATAACGACGAGACGCATGAATAGTTTGGGCAAGCACGCCTAAAAACTCAGTCATTATCATTAAAAAGAGTGCCAGCATGATCCACCAATAGGCTTGTGGAAAAATAAAAGCAAAAGGGAGATAGAGTGCAATATCTGAAATAACATCGCTGGCTTCATTTAATATCGCCCCAAGCGCACTTTTTTGATTATGTTCTCGTGCAAGCATGCCATCTATGGCATTAAGCGCCATACGAAAAAAGAGGACAAAAGGGAGCAATAAAAATAAATGGGGATAAGGATAAAGCAAAAGTAATCCACCAACAGCAATGGATAACAGTAAGGCAAAAAGTGTGACCTGATTTGCTGTGATCCCTTTTGTGAATAACTGTTTTACATAAGGGCGTAAAAGAGATTGAAACTTGGGTTTTAGGTCATAAATTGTCATGACGCATCCTTGTGTTCAAAAGTGCGTATATTACCTCATATTATTTATTTTATTATTAACTGATTTTTATCTCGTTGAATATCATTATTTTAATTGTTTAATTTATTCAATAATTAAAAGAGAATGTGATATTTGAAATTTACTTGAATTAATAATTAGATAGCTGATTAAATAAAGAAAAAGAGAAGGAGTATAATGATAATTATCAGATTGTTCTGTGTTTTTCTTATCATTTCTCTTTATAATTGATTAAATTTTCTTTAGTAATTTTTATGTAATCATGATTCGTTAAGCAAATGAAATGAACTAAAAATAGGGATAAGTTATTTCCTCATAATAACCAATGAAATTAGTTTAATTCATTATAAATATTATTTTAGATGAGATTTAAATCTAACAAGAATGTATCAATAGTGTAGTTATCTGTATTGAGTGATAAATGCAAAAAAACTAGATAATGATAATTATTATCATTATCATAATTGGCGATGTTAGTTACAGCTCTAATCATTTATCAAACCAATAACCATATAAAAGATACGACTATTATGATCCATTTCTTAGCAAAAAATGATGCTTATCGTCAGGGAATTGGGATATTTTCATTTTCATCATCAGCGATTGCATTATTATTGACTTCACTTACTTCGTTAAATAGCTATGCGACTGAAAGTGTAAAACCAGAAATAACGACACCGGCTAAATCTGATATATCTATACAATCAAAACCGCGTGAGAATATTATTATTGAGCCTATTTACGTGATGGGGGAGCTTAATTCGAGTGTTGATGCTGGGAGTACGGTTCTGACACTAAAAGATATTGATCGAATTCAGCCTAATAATATTGCAGAGCTGGTGGACAAATTACCCGGAATTTCATCTTCTGGTTCCCCAAGGCCTGGTGGTCAAACATTGAATATCTGGGGGATGGGTAATCCTGAAGATATTAAAATCACACTTGACGGTACGCCCAAAACCTTTGAAAAATATCGTCAAGGTTCAATTTTTATTGATCCCGAATTAATACGTCGCCTTGATGTTGATAAAGGCCCTCATAATATTACTCAAGGTAATGGTGGGTTTGGTGGTTCAGTAAGAATTGAAACCAAAGATCCCGATGACTTATTATTACCCGATCAGAATATTGGGATGTTTTTAAAATATGGTCACCATACAAACGATAGACAAAATCGTTATAGTGGTGCGGTATACGGTAAATTACTTGATGGGCAAGCAGACGGATTATTCTATTTTAACCGTCGTGAAAGTGATGATCTGAGACGTCCTGATGGAACTAAATTTGGTTATTCACAATCTGATCAAGATTCTTTTTTAATTAAAACCAATATCTACCTAACCGAAGCACAAACATTAACGTTATCAGCATCGCGCTCAGAAAGTGATGGCTGGACACCTTGGGCGGCTAAACGTGATGAATTAGCTAAACCTAGTCAAGCTGACGTAGATAAATATGGCTTTGATGCGGCGATGAAGCGCAAATTAGTTTATCGTGATCAAAAAGATGACACCTTCAGTGTGAAATGGAATATTCAGCCAGTTGATTCCGATTTAATTAATTTAACACTGACTTATGGTTATTCAAAGACAAAACAGAATGATAACCGCCCTGAGAATGCAAGTTCCTATTTTAGTAGCAGTATGGGAAATCAAAGCTGGGTTGATTATCGCAATCATCAAATTGAAATTAAGAACGAAAGCACCCTTATGCAAGGTGCTTTAGAACATAAGGTATTAGTGGGAACACGCTGGCATCGTAATGATCGTGATGTTTTAATGTTTACACGAGATAAAGCGAAAAATCCAAATTATAATTATGGTTATTATGCTCCACCTTATATGCCTGAAGGAACGCAAACGACAACCAGCTTCTATCTTCAAGATTCAATAAGTTATAGAAATCTGACGATAACACCGGGAGTGCGCTACGATATTGTTAAAAACAAAGGTAAAGGTAGTCGAGCTATTACCTATCAAGATCCTGATCCCTATTATGGTCATGATTACTCTGATGTAACCTATCGAGGGGCAACACCTCATTTAGGTTTATTATGGAAAATGAACAAGAATTTCAGATTCTTTGGTGATTTAACCTATACATGGCGAACACCATTGATTGATGAGCAGTATGAAGTACAAGGAAGTATTTCTAGCTTAACAGGCACGAGCCGTCATCTAGACAAGGAAACAGTAAGAGCTACACGGATTGGCGCAATTGCAGACTTTGAAAGTGTTATTCAACGAGAAGACCAACTGCAGTTAAGAACAACACTGTTTGATACTCGAGGTAAAGACGAAATCTTCCGTCGTCGCGGTGTTTATTGTGAAAGCCAAAAGGTGGATGGACATAATAGAAATTGCCCGCCTTCCATCGGTAACTACCGTAATTTACCAGGTTACCATATTCAAGGACTGGAAATTGAAGCCTTTTATAATAGCCCTAATGTATTCGGTCGTTTAGCGTATTCAACAATGAAAGGAAAACGGGATCAATCACCACGTGATCCGTGGTTTGGTCAGAAAACATGGATTGCTGAAATTCAACCGGATGCTTTACATGCCACAGTTGGTGTAAAAGTCCCTAGTATTAATATTAATATGGGGTGGACTGGTGATTTTATTGGTGCTCAACGACGTTCACCAACAGATGCTGATCCTAATGCCACTTATTGGTCTCTACCAAAAAGTAAAGGTTATGCAATCCATGGTTTATTTGCGAATTGGGAACCGTCTTTTATAAAGAATACGGAGGTGCGTTTTACTGTCGCGAATATATTTAACCGTGATTATTATCCTTATTTAGGGGAATCAGTTTCAGGTGTAGGACGCGACTATCGATTTACTGTGATAAAACGCTTCTAATATTAACGCCAGTTGATATATACGTTAAAAAAATAAACCCCATGATAATATGGGGTTTATTGTAAATTTAGAGGTCAATACCCAATATATTGAATCAATAACCTTGTGATGCAGAAGTTGCAATCATTGCCATCATGGTAGTGAAGAAGAAAATAAAGAAAATAACAGCCATAATGATGCTGATAATAAAGTAAATAAAGCCCGCTCTATTCCATGTTTCTTGTACTTTCATAAAGGTTTCAACAGAATCGTAGTCACCCTTCTTCCATGCCCATTCATTACCTTTAATACCACAGATAAAAATCCAGATAAGATTAAGTAAAGGAACGAGTGCTAATAATGGAAGATAGGATTTATTGCCAAATCCCCAAATAATATTAAACATGAAAGCCCCCCAGTTCCAACGTTTAATTTCTTCAGGTACAGGTTTGTTAGTATAAGACACAATTTATTCCTTATCTAAATCTTCAATATGAGAATGAGCATGCCAAAAATGGCAACTGGAGAAAAAAATAATCATAATTGAAGAAATGAGTGAATGAAAGAAAGGGAGATTTAAGTGTTTAATAAGGAGAATAATCTTAACTATAGAATAGTATTAAAATGATTTTTTATTGTATAAATGTATTTTGTTTAATGATGTGTAATTTTAATTATTTATAAAAAAACAGACCACAATATTGTAGCCTGCTTTTAGTTATCATCTTTTTAGATTATGTGTTATTTCATCATATTACTTTGCTGCACTTCGAGCTTGTTCAACCCAGCCATCAAACGTTTTCTGATGGGCTTTGATCCATGCATTTGCATGACGCTCAATATCAGCTTGTGATTTTTGACCATTATGCATACGCAAATTCTGCGCATTGATATCGGCAACAGACATTTTCATGACTTCAAAGAGTTTTGCTGCTGCTGGATTATCTTCTGCCCACTTTTTATTTGCAGCGATATGCATGGTGCTTGGTGGAAAACCGTAGTTTTTCCCATTTGCCAATGTGGTGTCTGTTTTATCATCACCGGGTAAAGATGAGAACGGTACTTGTAACCAAACAACATCTTTACCTGGCTTTAATACATCACTTATCCAATATGGCGTCCATGTATAATAGAAGATAGGTTTACCTTCTTTATAGCGAGTAATAGTATCTGCCATCATCGCTGCATAGTTACCTTGGTTATGTGTAACCGATTTTTCTAAATCATAGGCTTTTAAATGATTATTGATAGCTTCTTCACAACCCCAACCCGGGTTGCAACCTGTTAAGTCGGCTTTACCATCACCATTGGCATCAAAGAGTTTGGCGATTTTAGGATCTTTAAATTGCTCAATATTGGTAATGTTGTATTTTTCAGCCGTTTTCTTATCAATTAAGTAACCTTGAGCTGCGTTAACGACATAATCACCTTTACGATAAAAAGTGTTATCGCCACCCGCAGCTTCATATTGTGAGTTATGAAGTGGAACCCAACTTACGGCCATAAAGGTGGCATCACCGTTGGCGATAGAGGAATAAGCAACATTGTAATCGACTTCTTTAATCGGTTGAACCGTGTAGCCTAATTGCTCTAGTGCTTTGTTAACGATTAAGGTTTGAAAGGTTTCTTCAGAAATCGTACTTTGCACAGGTTGAACCGAAATCCCTTTTCCAGGTAAATCAGCAGCGGATAACTGGGTGCTTATCAGTGTGGCGGACAATACGGTTGCCCAGATAACTGGATTACGCATAGTTTTTCCTTCTGTTGTGATGGTAAGAGATAAATAGCGACAGCGAACTGTCGCCTCTATTTCTTATATTGATTGAACGTGATGTTTTTTATAGATTTTTAATTAATAGTGAATATATATTACGATGCTTTTTTGCCAAAGAGTCGGCAAATTAAGCCAATAGGACCTGTCATATACCAGCATCGGTTACCTTTATGACGGCTATTTTGACCTAAAGATTGTGTTAATCGGTCAAGGATAATCGCAAGAATAACAATACCGGCCCCTCCGACGGCAGCAAGCCCCATATCAAGGCGACCAATACCACGCAATACCATTTGACCTAATCCACCAACGGCTATCATTGATGCAATAACAACCATTGAAAGTGCTAACATCAAGGTTTGGTTTACACCAGCCATAATGGTTGGCATAGCGAGTGGCAATTGCACTTTAAACAACATTTGTCGAGGATTTGCCCCAAATGATTGAGCAGCTTCAATTAAATCCTCTGGCACTTGTTTGATCCCTAAAATGGTTAGTCTCACAATAGGTGGCAATGCAAAAATGATAGTGACTACAACTCCCGGTACATTACCAATACCAAATAGCATCACGATGGGCACTAAGTAGACGAATGCGGGTGTGGTCTGCATGGCATCGAGCAAAGGACGGACGATTTTTGATGCTCTATCACTACTAGCAAGCCATATCCCTAAAGGAAGCCCGATTATTAGACAGAATAGTAAGGAGGTAAGAACTAAAGCAAGGGTAACCATGGCTTCAGACCACGCGCCAATAGCACCAATTAATATCAGTGAGATAAACGAAGTGATCCCCATTACTTTGCCTGAAAGTTGCCATGCAATCAGTGAAAATAGAATAATGGCAACAGGTGCTGGCATTGAGGTTAAGAAATTTTCAAAACCACTTAACACAAAATCAACGGGTACACGGATGCCTTGGAAAACGGGGCGAAAGTGTAACACGATCCAGTCAATCGCTTCAGTAACCCATGAATCTAAAGGGATAAGTGTGTTGTGAAAGGGATCCATAAGATTAAAAGAATCTGACGTAACATCGGTAGGTGTTGCATCTAACCAGTCAGTGCCTGTAGATGATGTATCAATATTTTCACTACCGCTACCTGTTGTTCCCCATGGATCGGTATCTGCTGATGAACTATCAGTACTACTCCAAGGGTCGCTTTCGGTTGTACTTGTATTGGTTGTTGCCCAAGGATCATCATTTACGCTATGGGGTGTCTCTTGTGTGGTATCGCTTGTGGTTGTTTCTTGGGAAGTGGTATCCCATGCAGTATCTTGATTATTTGTATTACTCATTTGGCGTCTCCTTATCCAGTGCTTGTAGTAACATTCCTTTAGAAATCAAACCTATATAACGGTTTTTTTCATCAATAACAGGAATAGCACAGGGAGATTGTGCAACCGTTGAAATCAGCTCATTTAGAGGGGTATCACCATTAATGGCACAGGGTTCGGATAAAATAGCTGATTCAATAGACCGTTTATTTTTGAGAGCCTCTTCAAGAGAATTTACCGAAACAATACCGATAAACTTTCTACCTCGCTCAATGAGATAACCAAAATTTCTATCTTCATCTTCAAGCACTTTTAATGCTGAGCGAGGACCAAAGCCAGGTGCGATATGCAATAAGGTTTCAGGGCGACGTTTGGCGATATCTTTGGCACTAAATACGTGGCTAATATCAACCCCACGGAAGAATGTACGCACATAATCATTAGCTGGGTTATTGAGTATTTCATCCGGTGTACCGATTTGGACTACAACTCCACCTTGCATAATGGCAATTCGATCACCAATACGCATTGCTTCGTCAAGATCATGAGAAATAAATACAATAGTACGCTGTTTATCGCCTTGTAAGCTCAATAATTCATCTTGCATTTCGGTACGAATTAAAGGGTCAAGTGCTGAGAAAGCCTCATCCATTAATAAGATATCGGGATCATTGGCTAAAGCACGAGCTAGGCCAATACGTTGACGCATTCCGCCTGATAGCTCATCAGGCCAAGAATGAGCATAACTACCAAGATTGACTTGCTCTAATGCATCCATTGCTTTTTTATAACGCTCGTCTTTGCTTAATCCTGCGAGATCCATTCCGAAGGCTGTGTTATCAAGTATGTTCATATGTGGCATTAAGGCGAATGACTGAAATACCATACTGATTTTTTTACGGCGTACTTGGCGTAACTCTTTATCCGACATAGTCGCAATATTTTCGCCATCAATAAGCACTTCTCCTTTTGTAGGAGAGATCAGACGATTGAGAAGGCGGACTAGTGTGGATTTACCGGAGCCAGATAAGCCCATAATGACAAATATTTCGCCTTCTTCAATTGCCAGATTTGCATTTTGAACGCCTACTGTAAGCCCTGTTTTATCAAAAATCTGATCTTTATTCATACCAGATTCTAATAATTCAAAGGCACGTTTAGGATGTTCGCCAAATACCTTGTAGAGGTTTTTCACTTCAAGTTTAATTGCCATGCAATATATAGTTTCCTATTTAAATATTAGAAGGAATAAATTAAATATTAATTAATGAGTATCGTTATTTTCCTAAAATAAAATTTTTAGTAAGGGAAATACCCTACCACAATGATCGAGTCTGACAACCCTATGTTCATTATAATTAATTAAAAAAAATCTCTTTTTTTAATTTTTTTTTAATGATTAATAATTAAATAAAGTGAAATATAAATTTATTGTTAAGCGTTGATATATTGGTTAACCAACTGAAATAACTTTCTTTTTTTAGATATTGAGATTTTAATTAGGATCTCAATAAAAAGAATAATGAAAGAGTAAAGAAACAGCAGAAAGTAAGAAAAATAAAAATGAAAAAAAACCAAAATACATTAGATAATCTAATTAATGTTACCCTGATCTGAGTGGTTATTTAAGAAAAACTGAAAAATCATTCGTAAAAAATTGGTTATTTGAATAAATCGAACGGTAAAAATCATACAATTAGTTGCTTTTATGAACAATAAAAAATGCATTAAAAAATAAATTATATTTTTCAATGCATTATGTTTTTATGTTGATATATAATTAATTTGAATGTATTGCTATTCTGTGGTCATATTTGATAGTTAATAAGAGAAATTAAAAATCCCAATCATCATCTTCGGTGTTAATGGTTTTTCCAATAACATAGGATGAACCCGAGCCAGAAAAGAAATCGTGATTTTCATTAGCATCAGGTGACAGTGATGATAGAATAGCAGCACTGACATTTGTTATTTCATCAGGGAATAAGGCCTCATAACCTAAATTCATTAATGCTTTATTTGCATTATAATGAAGGAATTTTTTTACATCTTCAGTCCAACCAACTGTGTCATAAAGATCTTCGGTATATTTAACTTCATTGTCATATAAATCTAATAATAATGAGAACGCAAAATCTTTAATATCTTGTTTTTCTAATTCAGATTTACTTAATAAATGATTTTGAAATTTATAGCCAATATAATAACCATGAACGGCTTCATCACGAATAATAAGTCGAATTAAATCAGCTGTATTCGTTAATTTTCCTCTACTTGACCAATACATAGGTAAATAGAATCCGGAGTAAAATAAAAATGATTCTAAAAATACGCTAGCGATTTTCTTCTTTAAAGGATCAGGGTCTTGGTAGTAGCGCAGAATAATATCAGCTTTCTTTTGTAGATAAGGATTTTCTTCACTCCAACGATATGCTTCATCAACATCTGCTGTTAAACAGAGGGTGGAAAATATTGAACTGTAAGAGCGAGCATGAACCGCTTCCATAAAACAGATATTGGATAATACCGCTTCTTCATGTGGCGTCAGTGCATCGGGTATCAATGTCGGCGCCCCCACAGTATTTTGAATAGTATCCAGTAATGTTAATCCAGTAAAAACACGAATAGTGAGCTGTTTTTCGGCTTGTGTTAAGGTGCTCCAAGAAGGAATGTCATTAGAGAGTGGAATTTTTTCAGGTAACCAAAAATTCATGGTTAAACGATTCCAAACTTCTAAATCTTTTTCATCCTCAATACGATTCCAGTTAATTGCATTAACGTGACTTAATAAAGGTGATGACATGTTATATTTTCCTTCTTGTAATTATTAAAGTGCACACGAAACACAGCCTTTTATTTCAGTGCCTGCTAATGCGGATTGTCGGATACGAATGTAATACAAGGTTTTAATACCCTTACGCCATGCATAAATTTGCGCTTTGTTAATATCTCTTGTTGTGGCTTCATCAGAAAAGAACAACGTTAGTGATAAACCTTGATCAATATGTTGTGACGCTTCTGCATAGGTGTCGATAATTTTTTCTGCACCAATTTCATAAGCATCTTGATAATACTGGCGATTTTCATTAGTCATAAATGGGGCTGGATAATAAACCCGTCCAATTTTACCTTCTTTCCTGATTTCTATTGGGGCTACAATAGGATGAATGCTTGATGTGGAATGATTGATATAGGAGATAGATCCGGTCGGGGGGATCGCTTGTAAGTTTTGGTTATAAATCCCATATGTCATAATAGACAACTGGAGTGTTTGCCAATCTTCTTGTGTAGGAATATGAATATTCGATTGGCTAAATAACTGGTGGACTTTTTGTGTTTTAGGCAACCATTGTTGTGATACATACTTATTAAAGTATTCACCTGTTGCGTATTTTGAATTCTTAAAACCTTTAAAGTGTTGTTTTTTTTCAATAGCTAATTGGTTTGAAGCTAATAACGCATAATAAGTGACGGTATAAAAATAGATATTGGTGAAATCTAATGCTTCTTCAGAGCCGTAATAAATTCCTTCACGTGCTAAGTAGCCATGCAAATTCATTTGCCCTAAACCAATCGCATGAGAAGCGAGATTACCTTTTTCAATAGAAGGAACAGACTCAATTTTCGTCATTTCAGAGACATTGCTTAATGCTCTAACTGCAGTGCTGACGGTATGAGCGAAGTTAGGGGAGTCCATTGCCATAGCAATATTCATAGAACCTAAGTTACAACTGATGTCATGACCGATATGGCGATAGCTTAAATCTGGATGATACTGACTTGCGCTGTTGACTTGTAAAATTTCAGAGCAAAGATTACTCATGTTAATTCTACCCGCAATAGGATTTGCTCGATTTACCGCATCTTCAAACATGATATAAGGATAGCCAGATTCAAATTGAATTTCGGCAAGTGTTTGGAAGAACTCTCTCGCTTTAATTTTCTTTTTACGAATTTGTGAGTTATTCACCATCTCACTGTATTTTTCGCTAATACTGATTTCTGACATTGGTACGCCATAAACACGCTCTACATCATAAGGTGAGAAGAGATACATATCTTCATTGCGTTTCGCTAACTCAAATGTGATATCTGGAATTACTACGCCTAAAGAGAGTGTTTTGATCCTGACTTTTTCATCTGCATTTTCTCTTTTTGTATCAAGAAAATAATAAATATCAGGGTGGTGGGCATGAAGATAAACTGCTCCTGCGCCTTGCCTTGCACCTAATTGGTTTGCATAGGAAAACGCATCTTCAAGCATTTTCATAACAGGGACAACCCCTGAAGATTGATTTTCAATTCGTTTAATGGGTGCACCGGCTTCACGTAAATTAGTGAGTAGAAATGCGACACCACCTCCCCGTTTAGAAAGCTGTAATGCCGAATTTACCGATCGACCAATAGATTCCATATTATCTTCGATACGCAATAGAAAGCAGGAAACCAACTCACCACGCTGTTGTTTTCCACAATTTAGGAATGTTGGTGTGGCGGGTTGGAAACGACCACTAATAATTTCATCAACAAGATGAATGGCAAGCTCGGTATCACCTTTTGCAAGGGTGAGGGCAACCATACAGACGCGATCTTCATAGCGTTCAAGGTAACGCTCGCCATCAAATGTTTTTAAGGTGTAACTGGTATAGTACTTAAAAGCCCCTAAAAAAGATTGAAAGCGAAATTTTTTGCTATAAGCATGTTTGAATAGCTGTTTGATAAAGGCAAATTCATATTGTTCTAGCACTTGAGTTTCGTAATAGTGTTGCTGTACTAAAAACTCGAGCTTTTCTTTTAGATCATGAAAAAATACCGTATTTTGATTTACATGTTGACGAAAAAAATGATGCGTTGCTAATTTGTCTTTATCAAACTGAATATTACCTTGCTCATCATAGAGATTTAGCATGGCGTTTAAGGCATGGTAATCAAGTTGTTCTATTGATGTTGTCATGTTAATTATCTCGTGACACATTGGTCTGCCAGATTAGACCAAAACGTCCTTAAGCCGGTTTTTACGCGTTTTTCATCTTCTGGTGTGCCTAATAATTCAAATCGATACAAAAAAGGGATTTGGCATTTTTGTGCAATGATGTCACCTGCTAACCCATAAGCTGCACCAAAGTTTGTATTTCCAGAAGCAATAACACCACGTATTAATTGACGATTTTCAGGAATATTTAAAAACTGAATAACCGCCTTAGGAACTGCACCTTTAGTTCCACCGCCACCATAAGTAGGGCAAAGCAACACAAAGGGTTGTGTTGCGAGCAAGATTTCATCTTCAATAATTCTAGTCGCTTGTAAATTGAGCTTTTGCACAAAGCGATGACAGTTTTCTGAGCGACTTGAGAAATAGATCAAAGGTGCAGTTTGCATAAGAGGCTCCTTTAGAGCGTAATTTGTCCTATCTTATCAGGGCAGAAACCGGACCAATGTTGTTCTCCATGAACAACGACGGGAACTTGGCGATATCCCATAGAGACAATTTGCGCTAAGGCTTGTGTATCTTGGGTCAGATCAACTGCAACAAATGGAATGTTTTTTTGTTTTAACGCACGCTCTGTGGCGCTGCATTGAACGCAATTTGGCTTGGTATAGAGGATAACAGACATAAAAAATAACCCTTATAAAAATATGGATGCGTCTGTTTTCACATCCATAATGAGAAGTACTTAAATACTATATATAGAGTTATTTATTTTCAACCATACAATATATAGTGTTTTTGTATTTTGATAATGATTATCATTAAAATTAAAAGGTTAGCGCACTAATTTTATTTTTTCATCACTCGATGGATCAATTTTTATTAGATATACGAGTAATTAGATGATTGCTTTATCAATCCAGCATGATTTAATCTTATTGTTACAGACAAATCAGCAGAGAAAATATTATGTACCAAGACTATCTCGATGCACCTATAGGTTTCCCAAAACCCTATATCTCTATTACAGCAAATGAAAAAGGGATCACCAGCCTCTATTTTGTAAATGATAAAGATATTGCTGTGAATTCAAGCACTGTTATTAAACAGTGTATAAAACAACTAAAAGAGTATTTTGCAGGTAATCGTACAACTTTTTCTATCCCGTTGGCGCCAGAGGGAACAGAATTCCAAAGTCGAGTTTGGAAAACATTACAAACTATTCCTTTTGGCGAAGTTTGGAGTTATAAAAAATTGGCACTTACATTAGGTTCAGTCAATTATTGCAGAGCGGTAGGAATGGCGAATTCACGAAATCCGATTTCTTTAATTATTCCTTGTCATCGTGTTATTGGCCATAACGGCAAGTTAGTCGGTTACACGGGGGGGGTAGATATTAAGCGTTGGCTACTTCAATATGAAAAAATAGAGATTGATGAATAGTTCAGATTGTAAGTATTAAGTATTGTTTCTTAAGTGAACGCTGTGTTAAGTCATGGGATTTGTCTGAATATTAATCATTTGGCAGAAAAAAAATGTGAGTTTCGTGATCTAGACTGTGGACAGGGAATCATCATTTTTGTTTTACTATAGCCAACGCAAAACGCTTGCGTTTATTTTCTATTTTAAAGGTAAACTTGATGTCTAAATTAAAAGGTAACGTTAAGTGGTTTAACGAAACTAAAGGTTTTGGTTTTATCACTCCAGAAGATGGCAGTAAAGATGTATTTGTACACTTTTCCGCTATTACATCAGAAGGCTTTAAAACCCTTGCTGAAGGTCAAAAAGTAGAGTTTGAAGTTACTGACGGCGCGAAAGGGCCATCTGCTGCAAACGTTGTCGCTATCTAATTAACGACTTCTTTGAGACAGTAAAAACCCGTTGAATAACGGGTTTTTATGTTCTTATATAGTTAAACCCGTTGAATAACGGGTTTTTATGTTTCTAGTATTACATTTCACGTAATAACCAAAATGCAAATGCAGTCATTAAAAATGATCCCGCTAAGTTAGCGCCCATTGTACTTAATGCCCATCCAATTTTACCTTCCGTTAAGAGTGCAACCACTTCAACCGAAAAGGTTGAGAAGGTTGTCAAACCGCCACAAAAGCCCGTTGTTAGCATAATTTTCCAAATAGGATCAATATGCGGTGCTTTGCTAAACCAAGCAATACCAAAAGCAATAATAAAGGCACCAATACAGTTAGCAATAAAGGTGCCTGTGGCAAAATGTGGAAGAATAGAATTTAGGCGGTAGCTAATCAGCCAGCGTAATACGCTACCTAAACCACCACCTATAAATACAGCAATTGCAATATTAAGCATGAGAGATTAATTGTTATTTAACCTCAATCCCCTGAGCTTGAAGATCGGCATGATAAGATGAGCGAACAAACGGCCCACAAGCTGCATGAGTAAAACCCATCGCAAGTGCTTGCTCTTTCATATATTCAAACTCGTCAGGACTGACGTAGCGTTGAACAGGAAGATGGTGACGACTTGGCTGTAGATATTGCCCTAATGTCAGCATCGTTACCCCATGTTTACGCAGATCACGCATAACGTCAATGATTTCTTCGTTGGTTTCCCCAAGGCCAACCATTAAACCTGATTTTGTCGGAATATCAGGATGTGCTTGCTTAAATCGCTCTAGCAATGTTAATGACCATTGATAGTTAGCACCTGGACGTACTTGGCGATAAACACGAGGAACGTTCTCTAAGTTATGGTTAAAGACATCAGGTGGCGTATCTGTGAGGATCTCAAGAGCTTTATCCATACGGCCACGAAAATCAGGAACTAATGTTTCAATACGAATAGTGGGATTTTTTGCGCGAATAGCTGAAATACAATCAGCAAAATGCTGAGCGCCACCATCACGTAAATCATCACGGTCTACAGAGGTAATAACGACGTAGCGTAATCCCATATCTTTAATGGTTTGAGCAAGTTTTTCTGGCTCTTGTGGATCGGGTGCATTTGGGCGACCATGTGCGACATCGCAAAACGGGCAACGGCGTGTGCAGATTGCGCCTAAGATCATAAAGGTCGCTGTTCCATGGTTAAAGCACTCTGCAAGGTTAGGGCAAGATGCTTCTTCGCACACAGAATGAAGGCCATTTTTACGCATTGCTGCTTTGATGCCTTGAATTTTACTTGAATCAGCGGGCAGCTTTATTTTCATCCAATCAGGTTTGCGTAGCAGTTGTTCACGTTCTGTAGCGACTGTTTTAACAGGAATAAGTGCCATTTTATCGGCATCGCGATATTTGACTCCGCGTTCCATCTGAATAGGTTTACTCATAATTGTGCCAGTTCCAGTTATCTAGAGTGATTAACACGATGTGACTGAGGTAATCAGGGTTTTAAAAAAAAATGACAAATGTTAAAAAAATTATAGCATTTTTATTACTGTGGTTGGAATCCTAGTTGTGTACAAAAATGCTTAACTAATAATGGTGCTACCTGTGTAGTTGTCGTATTAGGAGCAAAATCAATTAACTGTGTCATTTTCAGATCAGAATAACCACAAGGATTTATTCGTGCAAAAGGGGATAAATCCATATCGATATTGAGGGCTAAGCCGTGAAAGGAGCAACCTTTACGGATACGTAACCCTAATGAACAAATTTTATCGCCTTTAACATACACACCCGGTGCATCCGCGCGAGCATAGGCTTCTACATTAAATTCCGCTAGCGTTTTAATAACGGTATTTTCAAGTGCTGTGACTAATTGGCGAACACCAATATGGTTACGTTTTAAATCCACTAAAACATACATGACTTGTTGGCCTGGGCCATGATAAGTCACCTGACCTCCACGATCAGATTGAATAACAGGAATAGACCCTGTGTTTAATAAATGTTCAGCTTTACCAGCCTGACCTTGAGTAAAAACTTGTTCATGTTGAACGAGCCATATTTCATCAGGCGTGTGACTTTCCCGTTTTTCCGTAAACTGATGCATAGAATCAGAAACCGGTAAATAGGGTTTCACACCTAATTGGCGAATAATGATTGTTTTGTCTTGCACCGTGAAAATCTTCATTTGTAGCGTAATTGTGAAGAGCAGTATAACGCCCCAGTAAATGAACTACCAGATTGAGATGTTTTTTTTCCGAAGAAGAGAGAAAATGAGAGGGATTAAGATAAGAAAAAGCGCCTTAGGAAGGCGCTTTTGAAAAAATGATCTTTTAAGTAAAGGGATTAAAGAACCATACGAACTAGTTCAAGCTCACCTAACTCTTTATAGAGCGTTTCGACTTGATCGATATGAGTTGCATTGATGGTAATAGACACGGAATGGTAATTACCTTTACTACTTGGCTTTACCGAAGGTGTGTAATCACCAGGGGCATGACGTTGAATAACTTCAACGACTTGATCAACTAATTCTGGTTTTGCATGACCCATCACTTTATAAGTGAAAGAACATGGGAACTCTAACAGTTCGTTTAATTTTGTTTTCATCATAATGTAATTCCTTAAGACAACAGATACTGTTGTTTTAATAATCTATTTTTACACCTAATCGTAATAAATAAAAAGCGCATTCCTTTATTAATAAGGAATGCGATACTGGTAATTAGGGTAAATAAAGGAATGATAAATGTATTTATGCCAATATCTATATAAGCTATATGTGGTCACATTTACCTTTTTCAACTCTTAGCCAAACCAGTGGGAGAATAATAATTTGATGTAATCGATAATGCGACTAAAGAAACCACCTTCTTTTACTTCATTCATCACTACGAGAGGGGACTGTTCGATAATTTGCCCATCAAGTTGGAAATTAATGGTTCCAACAACTTGGTTTTTAGTGACGGGGGCATGCAGTTCTACATTATCAAGTACATAACTCGCTTTTAAGTCTTTTAAACGGCCACGAGGAATAGTTAAATAAACATCTTTATCTACACCTAATTGTACTTTATCTGTTTCGCCATACCAAATTGGCTCTGCCGCAAATTCTTTACCCACTTGTAGTGGCTTTACCGTTTCAAAGAAGCGAAATCCCCAAGTCAGTAGTTTTTTACTTTCAGCATCACGGCCTTTAGATGAATGCCCCCCCATTACTGCTGAAATTAAGCGCATGTCGCCTTCGGTTGCAGAAGCGACTAAATTATAACCTGCTGATGCGGTGTGACCTGTTTTAATACCATCCACATTTAAACTGGTATCCCATAACAATCCATTGCGATTTACTTGGCGGATATTGTTGTAAGTATATTCTTTTTCTTTGTATATGGCATATTCGTCAGGTATATCACGAATTAATGCGGCACCAATCAGCGCCATATCACGAGCAGAGCTATATTGCCCCGGGGCATCAAGACCATGTACTGTTTGGAATTGCGTATTTTGTAAACCGAGGCGCTTAACGTAATCATTCATCATAGTCACAAATGTATCTTGACTACCTGCGATATAAGAGGCCATTGCCACACAAGCATCATTACCTGATTGCAAATTAATACCACGGGTTAATTGTGCAACAGTAACTTGGTCGCCTGGTTTTAAGAACATTAAAGAAGAGCCACGGAAAACTGGATTACCTGTTGCCCAAGCTTCTTCACCAATAGGGACAATATCATTATTAGTAATTTTACCTGCGCGAATAGACTGTCCAATAACATAACTGGTCATCATTTTGGTTAAACTCGCAGGATCACGACGAACATCCGCATTCATTTCAGCCAGCACTTTCCCAGAATTATAATCAATAAGAATATAAGATTCGGCTTCAATATTAGGAACAGCGGGTATCATTGTTTTTAGTGAATCATCAGCCAGACTTTGATGCGTTACTGTCAATAAAGCAAAAGTGGCACTTAATAGGCTCGTTCTTAGTGATTTAGCGGGTAGTGTTTGTTTCATTCTGTTTGTTTAATCCGAAAATTCAGGGAAAAATAGGGGCTGATAAATAAAACATCAGCAAACTCAGACGATTCTACGCTTGAGTTTGCTGATATAAAAAGGATTTTACGTCACCTTACCTTTATTGGGTAATAATAAACCCAGAGATATCTTTAATCTGTTTCAGTTTGCTTCTTATTGCTTCGGCTTGATCTTTTGAGGAATAAGGGCCAAGTTGTACTTTATATAGTCCATCTGCTTTATTAATCACACCTTGAGTACTAAATGATGACGACAAATCATTGAGCCAAATTTGAGCATTATTTTCGTTACTGAGTGCGCCAACCTGTACATAAAAGCCTTGTTGTATCGCGTTTGAGGTTGGTGCTTTTGTCTCTACTGGAGTAGGCGTTAAAACTGGTGCAGGGGGTGACGTTTTTGCTGGGGCTGGTGGCTCAATGGGGCTATTGTTATTGATTGGCGTTGATGTCGTTAATGGTGCAGGTGTTGCTGGCTGAACATTAAAATTAGGGCGTTCGGGTAAGGCGGTTGTTTTTTTCTCGATCTGCGCTCCATGTGTGCCAATACCGCTCATATGACCATTTTGATCAACGACAATTCCTTCAATTTGTAAGGGGGTTGTTGGCATCAAACGTAAGCTATCAGAAACAGCCGGAGTGACTTGGATTTGTTTGCCATTGATGTAAGGGCCTCGATCGTTAATACGGACAACCATGGTGCGTCCATTAAGTAAATTGGTGATCTTCACATAGCTCGGAATGGGTAATGTGGGATGTGCGGCCGCAAACTCATAAGGATTGATTCGTTCACCAATCGTTGTTAAACGACTCATTGCTAAACTATCATAAACAATAGCTTCTCCTCGTTCACTAAAGTTAGCAGGATCAGTGACAATACGATAGATCACCCCATTTTTTCTGTAATCTTGATTTGCCGTTGGGTGATAAGGCTCGTAACGAGGTTCAGCACCGAGAACACGTTGAGCTTGCACATTAGGTAATGGTGCTGGCTGTTTATTGGTGTTGGATTTATTAACAACACACCCCGAAAGTAGCAATGCACTGATACCTATCAAAACCCATTGCAGACGCATAGAAACCTCATTATAAACTTTTTGATAATAGTTTTCGGTGTGTATGAATAGACATAACAATGCCAAATCCTGCCATTAAGACAATTAGGGCAGAGCCTCCATAACTCATAAGCGGTAACGGAACACCGACAACAGGAAGAATACCACTCACCATTCCTATGTTGACAAAGACATAGACAAAGAAAATTAGCATTAATCCGCCAATCATTACTCTGCCAAATGTATTTTGTGCTTTTGTTGCAAGGTAAAGGCCTCGCGCAATTAAGAGTATATAAAGAGCTAATAGTATCAAAACACCAATTAATCCGAGTTCTTCAGCCAATACAGCAAAAATAAAGTCTGTATGGCGCTCTGGTAAGAATTCTAATTGAGATTGCGTGCCTTGTAACCATCCTTTTCCATGTAATCCGCCAGAACCAATGGCAATTTTAGATTGGATGATATGATATCCAGCACCAAGTGGGTCTGATTCCGGATCGAGAAGCATCATTACCCGTGCTTGTTGGTAATCATGCATCAGGAAAAACCAAAGTATGGGGATAAAGGCAGCAACAAGAATGATAGCTATAGTGATAAGACGCCAACTCATTCCTGCAAGGAAAAGAACAAATAACCCTGAAGCAGCAACAAGGATGGACGTTCCTAAGTCAGGTTGTGCCGCAACTAATAAGGTTGGAACAAAAATAAGTACCAATGCAATGGCTGTATTACGTAATGTCGGTGGACATATATCGCGATTCATAAATCGCGCTACCATTAAAGGTACCGCAATTTTAGCTATTTCTGAAGGTTGAAAACGCACAATACCTAAATCTAACCAACGTTGTGCCCCTTTACTAATTTGACCGAAAACATCCACAAGGATAAGCAAGATAACGCAAAAAAAATAGAGATGAGGAGCCCAACTTTCATAGACTCGTGGTGGTATTTGTGCCATGACAATCATGATCATAAAACCCATTGCAATCTGCCCTAATTTGCGTTGCATCATTTCTGGATCTTGGCCACTTGCGCTCCACATAATAAATGCGCTGTATCCCAATAAAGCAATAATACAGAGCAAGAATAAAGGGTCGATATGAATTCGAGTCCAGAAGGATTTTTTCTTATTATTTTCAGTCATATGATTATTCCTCTGAACCACGCGGAGCGGGGGGTGAATCAGGTAATACTGTGTTGTTATCACCAAGGAGAATGTGGTCAAGAATTTGTCTTGTAATATCACCGACTGAAGGACCCGCACCACCATTTTCTAAAATAATTGAAATCGCTACAGTTGGATTATCATAAGGGGCAAATGCAATCATTAGTTTATGGTCACGAAGGTGCTCAGCTAATTGGCTAGCGTTATAAGTTTCATAACTAAAGACCTGGGCTGTTCCTGATTTAGCCGCAATTTTGTAGGGCGCATCAGCAAAACTACGACGACCCGTACCATTAGGAAAATTAGCAACACCATACATACCATGCTTTGCTAATTCCCAATAACCTGAGTTGATATCACCAATTTGGCGCGTTTCAGTATCAACATAAGGTAACATCTCATTACCAAGCTTCGTGCCATAAAGCAGGTGAGGGGTTTTCACTTGTCCATCATTTATTAATGTCATTAAGGCTTTTGTCATTTGAATAGGTGTTGCTGTCCAATACCCTTGTCCTATACCAACCGGTATTGTATCACCTTGATACCAAGGTTTTTTATAACGCTGTTGCTTCCACTCTCGTGTTGGCATTATACCGTTTCGCTCTTCTGATAAATCGATCCCCGTATATTCACCATAGCCGAAACGACTCATCCATGTAGATATTCGGTCTATTCCCATATCATAAGCAACTTGGTAAAAGAAAGTATCTGCAGATTCAACAATCGATTTTGTGACGTTGAGTTTGCCATGTCCCCAACGTTTCCAGTCGCGATAACGTTTTTCAGAGCCAGGAAGTTGCCACCAGCCGGGGTCGTGAATAGTCGTGTTTGCAGTGATAACACCTTCGCTTAATGCAGCAACAGACATAAAAGGTTTAACTGTTGATGCTGGAGGATAAAGACCTTGTGTTGTTCGATTTATTAAAGGCCTATCTGGGTTATTTAGTAATCCTTGATAATCTGTATTAGAAATACCGCCTACAAATAAGTTTGGGTCATAACTTGGGTTTGAGACTAGGGCTAAAATTTCACCATTGCGAGGATCAGTCACTACAACCGCGGCTCGGCTTGTAGTAAGTAATGTTTCAATATAAGTCTGTAATTCAAGATCAATGGTAAGATAAATATCTTTACCTGCTTGTGGGGGTTGTTCGTGTAATTGGCGAATAACACGGCCACGGCTATTGACTTCAACTTCTTCATAGCCAGTTGTTCCGTGTAATACTGACTCATAATAACGCTCAATACCTAACTTACCAATATCATGAGTCGCCGCATAGTTAGGTGATAAGCCTTCTTTATCAAGGCGTTCAACATCTTTATCGTTAATTTTTGCTACATAACCAATGACATGTGTCAAGGCTGAGCCATAAGGGTAATAACGGCGTTGATAGCCTTTGATTTCTAAGCCAGGATAACGATACTGATTGATAGCAAAACGCGCGACTTGTACTTGGCTAAGTGTAGTTTTTAAGGCTATAGAGCTAAATCGGCGAGAACGCTTACGCTCTTTTTCAAAGGTCGCAATATCTTCATCAGTCAAGTCAACAACATCTCTTAAACTTTCAAGCGTTTCTTGTAAGTTTGTGACTTTTTCAGGTACAACTTCTAGCTGATAAATAGTACGGTTAAGAGCAAGGGGGATCCCTTTGCGGTCATAAATAATACCTCGACTAGGTGCAATTGGGACGAGTTTAATTCGGTTATCATTTGAACGTGTTTGGTAATCGTCATGGCGAACGATTTGTAAGTGATTGAGGTTAAAAACCAAAATACCACTTAGTATAATAATTACTGAAAATGCGACAATTACACGGCGGATAAACAATCTTGATTCCGCAGTATAATCTCGAAACGGGGTACGTTTTTTTCTCTTCATCCCATTTGACTTCACTTACTGACCCGCCAATTTATTGATTATTCACGATGATAAGGATGGTTTGTCGTAATACTCCATGCTCGATAAAGGCTTTCTGCAACCACGACACGAACAAGAGGGTGTGGCATTGTTAACGGGGATAAAGACCAACTTTGTTCAGCGGCAGCTTTACAAGCGGGTGCTAATCCTTCAGGGCCACCAATGAGTAAGCTGACATTTCTACCATCTAGCTTCCATCGTTCAAGTTGTTCTGCAAGTTTTGGCGTATCCCAGCGAGAGCCAGGAATATCGAGAGTAACAATACGATTCCCTTTACCGACAGCGGCTAACATTTGTTCGCCTTCTTTTTCGAGAATACGTTTTATATCCGCATTTTTTCCGCGTTTACCTGCGGAGATTTCGATGAGCTCTAAAGGCATATCTTTTGGGAATCGGTTAAGATAATCCATAAAGCCGGTCTGTATCCAGTCCGGCATTTTTGTACCAACGGCAATGAGCTGTAATTTCAAACTCAGCTCCAGAGTTTTTCAAGTTCGTACATACGGCGGCTGTCTTCTTGCATCACGTGTACCATGGCTTCACCAAGATCGACGACAATCCAGTCAGAAATGCCTTGTCCTTCAACACCTAAAGGTTGTAATCCCGCTTGACGACAATCATCAACGAGATTATCTGCAACAGACATGAGGTGTCTGCTTGATGTACCCGTACAAATAATCATGTAATCAGTTACACTTGATTTTCCACGGACATCTAATGCAATAATGTCTTGAGCTTTAGAATCTTCAAGTTTATCAATAATAAATTGCTGTAATTCAGAGCCTTGCAAAAGGATCACCTTTAATCTAATGAGTTAATTCAATCGAAAAAATAATAAACGCTATTTTAAAGGAATTTATACCAATAAATCTATTTTACTTGATGATTAATTCCAGTTAGCGATAACAAGAACATAAACCTCATTTTCTTGTTTTTCGACGTTTGATTTAGAAAATTTCATATATGCCCATTAACTGCGCCATAATAAATAACAAAAAGAAGGCAGATAAGAACTTTTCAGTTAGACGACAGTTTTACCTTGCAGTTCCCTTAAGGGAACAGAGGGTGAGAATAACAGCTAAACATCGTCTGTCAATGCTCATGAAACACCTAATTACGGTGTTTTAACTTTGTTAAATTCATATTATACCGCCTATTGCTTATATTTTTGGGTTGGAGAGAAAAATAATGGAAAGAAAAGAGAGTTATCTTGGGCTATCTTCAGAAATCATGAGTAACAACAATAGCCAATTACAAGCAGAATTAGAGCAACTTTGTCATATTATGGGGACTGAGAATATAGGTATTGTGCAGATCGATGCTCACGATACAAATAACCCATTTCTAATTCAGGGATATATAGGAAAAGAAGGCGATCATTTTGCCTCTTCATTGGATGCTGTATTTCCACAACTCTGCGTTGAACAACTCTCGCAACCCAAAGCATTAGATAATTTTCTTACCCGGTTTTTTACACGAGTAGATTATCAACAACAGGTTTATCAATCATTAAGCAAAGGGGCGCTAGTTAAGTTTCATAGCCGATATAAATATTTGATTATGGCTTATTCACAAGTCGCTTATCGAGAGTTAGGGCGTTATATTGCTAATTTATCTGATGATATTCCTCTTGAGAACATTGCGATGAAATATCAACGAAAGCTAATGGAGGCATTGAGTATAGCACCAAATCGGGAAGGGCAAACAAACGCTTTAATGCATATGGCGGGATATTTTAAGCGAAGTTTAAATTCACAACAAAAACAAACAATGGCACAAACAATTTTACAATATCGTCAAGGTGTTGTGCCTTTTGCTAAGCCTTATGAATTGCTCCAATATTGGTTAACTGTTTATCCTGATGATTATTTGATTAACCAACGCTATTTTTCGCCTTATCCATCTGCTTTTAATTATTTAAGAGATCAACTTTAGGATAAATACATTATTTATAGAGTTGTTGCTGGCGAATATAGTCTTCAACGGGGCTTGGTAGTAAATCGTGACAATCTAATCCTGCTTTATGGCGAGAACGAATATCGGTTGCTGAAATATGATAAAGAGGCGTATCAGCCAGAAAAATTTTACCCGCAGGTAAACAATGGATATCTTCTTGTTGCTTCGTTTGGTGTTTAGCCAGCCATGATTGCATTTGTGCAGACTCAAAATGTGTTTGATAGCCAGGGCGAGCACAAACTAACAAATGACATACATCTAATAATTTTTCCCATTGGTGCCAAGTATTAATTGAAAGTAATGAATCCTGACCAATAATAAATGCTAAAGGTTGTTTATTACCAATTTCTTGTCTGAAGTCTCTTAATGTCTCAATAGTATAAGAAGGTGTTGGCTTCTCAAGCTCACGAGTATCCACTTTAAATGAAGAATATGGCTCAATAGCAAGACGTACCATATCAAGACGTTGTTGAGAAGATGCTTCAGGTTGTGGGCGATGAGGGGGAATATTATTGGGTAGCCACACCACTTCTTTTAAACCAATTAATCCTGAAAGGGCTTCAACAGGACGTAAATGTCCATAATGAATAGGATCAAATGTGCCTCCGTATAAGGCGATAGCTTGGTTAATTAAAGGCGTTGAGTGATGATTTTTAGGCATGATCCACAAATCCTTCCGGTAATGCTTTCCCACAAAGTAATAAGCCCAATGCGCCAAGTGATGGCCAAACAGGTTGACCATAATCTTGTTTAATGGTTATTTCGATACTGGTTAATAACCGTATTGCGGTCAGTAGTTGATGCTCTGATAAACGTTGCAATGCAGCTGTAAAAATTGGGCGTCGGTTTTGCCAAATTCGATGCTTATCAAAAATGGTTTTTAACGAAGCTGTTTTTGATTCACGGTGTAACGTCATTAATTGCATTAATTCACGTTGTAAGGTTCTGAGTAAAATAACCGGTTCGCTATCTTCTCTTTTGAGTTGTTGCAAAATATGCCATGCGCGTTGTGTTTTACCTGCGAGTAATGCATCAACCCAGTGATAAGGAGTAAAATGTGACGCGTCATTGACAGCTGCTTCGACTCTAGGCAATGTCAACTTACCATCAGGGTAAAGCAGAGAAAGACGCTCTATAGCTTGTGCTAATGCGAGCAAATTACCTTCATAGCAGTAGCAAAGCAGTTGGTTACCTTGTTCATCTAGCGTTAATCCTTTTTGTTTTACTCGTCGAGCAACCCAATTAGGTAATTTATCAAACTCAGGTGTGAGACAAGAAATATAAGTCCCATTTTGGCTTAATGTTTTAAACCATTCACTGTTTTCTTGAGCCTTAGTCAGTTTATTGCCACGTAAAATCAACAATAAATCTTGATGTAATTCTTGAGACAATCTTGTGAGTTTTTCTGACATGGCTGCATTAGGACCATTTTCAGGTAAATGCAACAAAATAGATTGTCTTTGAGAGAAAAGACTTAATGATTGACAAAGTGAGTAAATTTCATTCCAGTCCGTATTATTATCAAGAGTAAATTGATAATGTTCAATAAATCCTTGGGCTTTAGCGATAGATTGAATGGCATCTTGAGACTCTTGGAGCAACAATGGTTCATTGCCCCAGAGTAGGTAACTTTGGCGCAACCCCTCTTGGAGTTGCGCATTCAGTTGTTCTGGATATAAGCGGATCATTGGGCTGGTGAGATTATCTGTTTTGCCTGTTCAGCTTGTGCGGCTTTTTGGCGTTCAGCATTGTGAACAACCAACAATTTACGCACTAAAATGGCTGTCGCCTGTTCACGCATCTCTTGTTTGATAATGTCATTTTCTGCGTCTTTTGCTAACGCTTCTAATGGGTTATCGAAGAATGGGCGTGAAACCTGTGATGAAATAGGGTAAATCGTTCCGTCAGGCATAATCACTTGTGTATCTAGTACAAATGTTAATTGACGTTCTGCTGATTTACCGTCTTGATACACAGAAACGGTTTCTTTACTCTCTGACGATCCCACAATTTTGAGAATAGGGATATCTGCTGTTGGGTTTTCAACAAGCTGAACACCACTCAATCTGAGTTGTTGACGCATTACACGAGATAATGGGCCATAGGGGTCACTAGAGCTGAGATAAAGCGTTTTTAATTCTGCTGGAACTTGAGTTTTCCCTTGTAAATGAAAACCGCAACCAGCGGTGATTAACACCGCTAAACCGAAAAATAGCGAAAGTAGATATCGCACTAGGCCTCCTTATCAGCCAACAACGATGTTCAGTAATTTTCCTGGAACATAGATGACTTTACGAATAGTCACATCTTCCAAGTATTTAGCAACACTGTACTCTTTTGTTGCCATTTCCTGAACATATTCTTTTTCTGAATTAGCCGGAACAGTGACACGACCGCGAACTTTACCATTCACTTGAACGATAATCAGTTTAGTGTCATCAATCATGGCTTCTTTATCAGCAATAGGCCATGGTGCAACATCAACGTCTTCTTTTCCACCTAATGCTTTCCACATCACAAAACAAGCGTGAGGGATGATAGGTGAAAGCATACGAACGATGGCTTCTAATGCTTCTTGCATTAATGCACGATCTTGTTCTGTTTCTTGACTTGCACGAGTTAATTTATTCATTAACTCCATGATAGCAGCAATCGCAGTATTGAAGGCTAAACGACGGCCTACATCATCAGATACTTTTGCGATAGTTTTGTGTAAGTCACGGCGTAAATCTTTTTGTTCTTCTGTTAATGAAGACAGATTAAGCGATTGTGTCGCTCCTTTTTGAGTGTGCTCGTGCACTAAACGCCATAAACGACGTAAGAAGCGGTTAGCACCTTCAACGCTAGATTCTTGCCATTCAAGTGTTAATTCTGGTGGCGCCGCAAACATCATAAATAAACGAACGGTGTCTGCACCATAACGTTCAACCATTGTTTGTGGGTCGATACCGTTATTTTTAGACTTAGACATTTTGCTCATGCCGGCATAAGTCAGTTCATGACCAGCACTGTCAGTCGCTTTTATGATGCGATTTTTTTCATCACGTTCAACAATCGCTTCTGCTGGTGATACCCAGTGGCGAGCACCATCTTCACCCGTGTAATAGAACGCATCAGCGAGTACCATACCTTGGCATAGTAAGCGTTTGGCGGGTTCATCTGAGTTTACCAAACCTGCATCACGCATCAGTTTATGGAAAAAACGGAAATACATTAAGTGCATGATTGCGTGTTCAATACCACCAATATACCAGTCAACAGGTAACCAATAGTTAGCAGCTTTTGGATCTAACATGCCTTTATCATAATCAGGGCAGGTATAACGAGCGTAATACCAAGATGATTCCATAAAGGTGTCAAAAGTATCCGTTTCACGCAGTGCGGGTTGACCATTAATGGTGGTTTTCGCCCACTCAGGATCGGCTTTGATTGGACTGGTGATACCGTCCATTTTTACATCTTCTGGCAGGATAACGGGGAGTTGATCTTCAGGAACAGGAACAACAGTGCCGTCTTCTAAGGTTGCCATTGGAATTGGCGCTCCCCAGTAACGTTGACGAGAAACTCCCCAGTCACGTAAACGATAGTTAACTTTGCGTTCACCAACACCCATTTGTGCAAGTTTATCTGCAATAGCGTTAAAGCCAGCTTGATTATCTAAACCAGAAAATTCACCAGAGTTAATTAGGCTATTTTTCTCGGTTAATGCACCTTCAGATAAGTCAGGTTGGTTACCTTCAGCATCAGCAATAACGGCTTTAATAGGTAAGTTATATTTGGTTGCAAATTCCCAGTCACGTTCATCATGACCCGGAACTGCCATCACGGCACCTGTGCCGTATTCCATTAATACAAAGTTAGCAACCCAAATAGCCACTTTTTCTTTGGATAATGGGTGAATAGCATAAAGACCAGTGGCAATCCCTTTTTTCTCCATTGTCGCCATATCGGCTTCTGCCATTTTCATGTTGCGGCATTCATCAATGAAGTGCTGAATTTCAGGGTTATTTTGAGCGGCTTTTTGTGCTAATGGGTGACCAGCTGCAACAGCGACATAAGTCACGCCCATAAAAGTATCAGGACGTGTTGTGTAAACTGTCATTTTGTCGTTGCTATCGGCAACATCAAATGTGATTTCGACACCTTCTGAGCGGCCAATCCAGTTACGTTGCATGGTTTTTACTTGTTCTGGCCATTCATCTAACGTATCTAAATCGTTTAACAACTCTTCTGCATAATCGGTAATTTTGATAAACCACTGTGGAATTTCTTTACGTTCAACAGGGGTATCACAACGCCAGCAACAGCCATCAATAACTTGTTCATTAGCTAATACGGTTAAATCATGTGGACACCAGTTAACAGCAGAGGTTTTTTTATACACTAAGCCTTTCTCATATAACTTAGTAAAGAACCACTGTTCCCAACGATAATATTCTGGTGTACATGTTGTGACTTCACGATCCCAATCGTAACCAAAACCCAGTTTCTTTAACTGGTTTTTCATGTAATCGATGTTTTCGTAAGTCCATGGCGCAGGCGCGGTATTGTTTTTTACTGCGGCACCTTCAGCGGGTAGACCAAACGCATCCCAACCGATAGGTTGTAAGACGTTTTTACCTTGCATACGTTGATAACGGGAAATCACGTCACCAATGGTGTAGTTACGGACGTGTCCCATGTGTAGTCGACCAGAAGGATAAGGTAGCATTGACAGGCAGTAATATTTTTCTTTGTTATTATCTTCTGTCACTTTAAATGTATTGTTCTTTTCCCAGTGTTCCTGGATAGTTTGCTCTATATCTTCGGGACGATATTGTTCTTGCATGGCACCGATAATCCTATGGTGAATTAATGGCTACCGGAGGGTAACCGCTATAATGAAATTAAGACTCGCATAGCATAGCTGATTTTGTCTAATAGCCACAACAGTCTTTCTTAATGAAAGCCATTGTTTGCCTAACTTTTTCTAGAGAATTGCGAGATATGCTGAAAATAAACACTATTTTAGTGTAATAAATGCGTGATTTTTGGTGAAAATGTTTTGATATTGCGGAAAATAAGAATTAATTGATATTAAGTTGCAAGGTTTATTTAAATCAGTTTGTTTGCTGACGCACATAAAGTACGTCAGCAAATATTAATCATGATGAGGTGAATAATTAGTGTAGAATTTTTGCGAGGAAATCTTTTGCACGATCTGATTTTGGATTATCAAAAAAATCATTTTTAGGTCTATCTTCTACAATGCGTCCTTCATCCATAAAAATAATGCGGTCAGCAACTTTTTTAGCAAATCCCATTTCATGGGTTACTACCATCATGGTCATACCTTCATTAGCTAGCTCAACCATAACATCCAGTACTTCATTTATCATTTCAGGGTCAAGTGCGGAAGTCGGTTCATCAAACAACATTGCGATAGGATCCATACACAAAGCACGAGCAATTGCGACACGTTGTTGTTGGCCACCAGAAAGTTGAGCAGGATATTTATTCGCATGACTTGATAAGCCAACACGTTCTAATAACTTTAAGCCTTTTTCTTTTGCCGCATCTTTATTTCTATTGAGTACTTTGACTTGTGCCAGTGTAAGATTTTCAATAATAGAGAGGTGAGGGAAGAGCTCAAAATGTTGAAACACCATACCAACTTTTGCGCGTAATTTGGCAAGATCCGTATGCTTATCATTAACTAGGGTTCCATTAACGAGGATCTCGCCTTGTTGTATGGGTTCTAAGCCATTAACAGTTTTGATCAGTGTTGATTTACCTGAACCTGAAGGCCCACAGACAACAACAACTTCCCCCTTTTTAACTTCAGTGGAACATTCAGTCAGTACTTGAAACTGACCATACCATTTTGATACATCTTTTAGGGAAATCATCTAGGTAGTCCTTTTTTTAAGAAAGTTCACTAACATTGAAGCTGCGAAGCTAATGACAAAATAAACAAAACCTGCAAAGAGGATCATCTCAACTTGTGTACCGTCTCGTTCACCAATATTTGCCGCCGTTCTGAAGAAGTCAGTGAGGCTTAATACGTAAACTAAGGATGTATCTTGAAATAAGACAATACCTTGGGTGAGTAAAAGCGGGATCATAGCTCTAAATGCTTGAGGTAAAATCACTAAACGCATTGTTTGTGATTTGGTCATTCCTAATGCAAGTGAGGCGGAAAATTGTCCTTTACTCACACTTTGAATACCTGCTCTTATAATTTCAGAGTAGTACGCTGCTTCAAATAAAGAAAACGCTATCATTGCTGAAATTAAACGGATATCACTTTTCGGTGAAAGCCCTAGAACATTTTGTAATATGTTAGGCACAATTAAATAAAACCACAGCAATACCATGACTAATGGAATAGAACGAAAGGTATTAACGTAAGCAACCGCAAACCAACTAATTGGTTTAAAGGTAGACAGGCGCATAACAGCAAGCACCGTTCCCCATAAAATACCAACCACAATGGCGGTGATAGTGATTTTTAAAGTGATTGCCATGCCATCGATTAAAAATGGTAGGCTTGGAACAACGGAACTCCAGTCAAATTCGTACATTATTGACCTCCTGTTGTGCCGGGTAAGCGAACGCGTTTTTCAAGCCAATGCATTATTAACATAATGACGACGTTGATGAAGACATAGGCAAGAGTGATGGCTGTGAATGACTCATACGCTTTCGCTGAATAATCGAGTAGCTTGTTTGCTTGTGCTGCCATATCAATTAACCCGATAGTAGAGGCAATCGCCGAGTTTTTTACGAGGTTAAGCATTTCTGAAGTCATGGGGGGAATAATGACACGATAAGCATTAGGCAATAAAACATAACGATAGGTTTGAGGTAAGGTTAAACCCAAAGCAAGCCCTGCAGCTTTTTGTCCACGAGGTAATGAGTTGATTGCTGCTCTGACTTGTTCACACATACGTGCCGCAGTAAATAAGCCTAAGCAGAGAACTGAAGAGACAAAAAATTGTACATTTGGCGCTAAGTCCATTTTAAACCAGTCGCCAATAGATTGAGGTAAAAGTTCAGGGATGACTAAATACCACGTAAAGAATTGTACGATAAGTGGCACATTACGGAATAATTCAACATAAACAGTGCCTAAGCTAGAAAGCCAACGATTAGGTACAGTCCGTAGAATTCCGAATAGAGAACCAACAAGAAAGGCAATAACCCAAGCGCATAACGATAAGGCAATGGTGACTTGGAAACCGGAAATCAGCCATCCTAAGTATGTGGTGTTTCCGAATGGGGCTTCTTGGAAGAATATCCCCCAATCCCAATCAATCGACATGATTTCACCTCCGGTGAAAAATAGGGGCAGGGAACGACTGCCCCAAACTTCACTGATCTGTCTGTCCAACAGATACTTTATAATTATTTGTTTGTATCAACTACGTATGTATTTTTAATTCAATGCTTTATCATTTGGCGATGCAAATAAGGCTTTCATTTCATCAGAGATAGTGAATTCTAGATTAAGGTTTTTAGGTGGAATAGGGGCGTTAAACCAGCGATTGAATGATTTTTCTGCCTCACCGGATTTTTGTGCATTCGCGATAGTCTCATCAATTAACGCTTTGAATTGGGCATCGTCTTTACGCAACATACAGCCATAAGCCTCTTCAGATTGTGGGGTTCCTACAATTTCCCATTGACCTGGTTTTTTCGCTTTAGCACGTTCTCCAGCAAGTAATGCATCATCCATCATAAAGGCAACAGCACGTCCTGATTCAAGTGTACGGAATGAGTCTCCATGATCTTTTGCGCTGATAATGCGCATATTCATTTTTTTCTCATCATTAAGTTTGTTGAGTAATATTTCAGACGTTGTTCCTGAGGTGACAACGACGTTTTTACCAGATAGATCAGCAAAATCTTTAATTCCACTGTCTTTTTTTGCGAGTAAACGTGTACCTACGATGAAAATAGTATTAGAGAAACTGGCTTGTTGCTGGCGAGCTTCATTATTGGTTGTTGAGCCACATTCAAAATCAAAGGTGCCATTTTGTAATAATGGAATACGATTCTGAGAAGTGATAGGAATGAGGCGAACTTGCAGGTTAGGTTTGCCTATTTTATCTTTCACAGCTTGTACAATCAGGTTGGAATAGTCTTGGGAATAACCCACCACTTTTTGTTGATTATCATAGTAAGAGAAAGGAACTGAGGATTCCCGGTGCCCGACGATAATAATATCGTTGTCATTGATTTTCTTTAAGGTTCCAGTGAGTTCTTCTGCCTGCACAGCTCCTGCAGCCCCTAAAATCATTAATGATAATGCTAGTTTACGCATGCGCATAATAACTCCTGTCGTAGTGATAAGTGATATTGGTGATTTGCTTTGTGTTGCTTTTTTGTTTTAATTTGTTTTGATAATGTTAATAGATAGAACAAATAACATACTGTTGGGAAGTGCAATTTGTGAAATACGAGAGGTATCTCTCAATAAAAGAATGAAATCAAATATGATTGATTGTTTTTTTGGAAGTTGTTTTCAATATTTAAAATTATTGTAGTAGAAACCTTATAGAAATAAAGGTTAAAGATGAAAAATTGAGATAATAGAAAAAATAAAATAAGTAGGGATTTGTAAAGTTTGTCTTAAGGAGTTGTTTGTCTGTAGATTACCGTTAAGATAACGGGTCATATTGATGAGGAACATCTATGAGTAATTGGCGGTCAGGTCGCTGGCTAGTGGTGATAACAGTTTTGCTGATATTGTGTTGTATTGTTCAGCGTTCATTAGGTGCCCACATCATTAGTGAGCGCTTAGCAACGGCTGTTTCCCAAACACAATACCCACTATCAATACCAATTGCTGATGAGAATAGTGCAATAGAACATACTTATTCACTGTCTACCTGTGAATTAAGTGCTAAATCATTATTATCTGTACCTCCAATAACCATAGAGCCGTTTTTCCATTCATGGGCAGTACTATTATTGTTGAGTATGGCTGCTATCTATGTTTCACGTCAGCGTAGCCAAAAAAAACACCATCATCCACCTCCACCGATAAGACTTCACCTTCATTATTGTATTTTGAGGGATTAGAAATTTCCTTTTAGCTAAAAAATTGCACGTCTATTTTAGGACGTCGCTTTGTGTGTAGCGTTGTAGGAATTTTTAGGGAGTTGTTATGTTTCGTTCTTTTGTTATAGCGTTGGTATTAACGCTATTTACGTTATCTCCATCTCAAGCAGCAGATACAGGCTGGTTAGCCATGCCTGATAATTCTCACGCACAAGTTAGGGCGACAGCACAAAAGTCACCAACGGGTGATGTGAAAATGTTACTTGAAGTACAACTTGAATCTGGGTGGAAAACCTATTGGCGTTCACCAGGGGAAGGTGGCGTTGCACCTGAAATTAATTGGTCACAAGATGTGAGTACGATGATATGGCATTGGCCATCACCTTCAGCTTTTGATGTTGCAGGTATTCACACTCAAGGCTATGACAAACAAGTTACTTTTCCTATTGAATTAACATCCGTTAATGCTGAACGTTTAACGGGTGTTTTAACGTTATCAACATGCAGTAATGTCTGTATTTTAACGGACTACACTTTAGATTTGGATCTCACAGAGCCTGCCCCTTCTGATTTTGAATGGCAATATAGTCAGGCGATGGCAAAAATCCCTGTTGGTACAGGACTCATCTCTTCGGTTTCTTCTGCTTATAATAATAGTCAGCTCACAATCTCTTTACAAAAAGAGCAAGGAGATTGGGTTAAACCTAATATTTATCTCGATCCTCCAGAAGGTATGCTTTACGGTATTCCCAAGTTAAATCATAAAGATAATAATTTGATTGTCTCTGTTGATGTGACTGATGATTGGGGCGATGATGCGGGTGATATTTCAGGTAAAGCTCTCTCATTTGTTATTACTGACCAAGGTTTTTCTCGTCAAGTTAACGACACAATAGGGAAGGGAGAAATAGGTACTGTTTCTTCTTCTCATTCAAGTGTTGGACTATGGAGTATTCTTGCTTTTGCACTATTAGGTGGGTTGATCCTAAATTTAATGCCTTGCGTATTGCCAGTGCTCGCGATGAAATTGGGTTCGATTTTACATCTTGAAAATCGTGATAAAGGAGTTATTCGTAAGCAATTTTCGGTGTCTGTTTTAGGTATTTTAGTTTCTTTTTGGGCACTTGCTCTATTTATGACAGGCTTACGTTATAGCCAAGAAGCTTTAGGTTGGGGAATTCAGTTCCAAAGCCCTTGGTTTATTGGGTTTATGGTGTTGGTGACCGCTATTTTTACAGCTAATTTATTGGGTTTATTTGAGTTACGTTTAAGTAGCAATATGAATACTAAAATGGCAACGGCGGGGGGACAGGGATATGGTCGTCATTTTTGGGAAGGTGCTTTTGCTACTTTGCTAGCCACACCTTGTTCCGCACCATTTTTAGGTACCGCAGTCGCTTATGCTCTGATTGCTCCGTTAAGTGAGTTATGGCTTATTTTTACTGCATTAGGGATAGGAATGAGTTTGCCTTGGATCTTAGTGGCAGTATTCCCATCTGTTGCAAAAGTGCTACCAAAACCCGGAAAATGGATGAATCGTCTAAGAGTTGTTTTAGGCTTTATGATGCTACTGTCTAGTATTTGGCTTATTACACTTTTAATCCCTCATTTGGGAATGCCTATTGTTGCCGGTATTTTTATTACGATTACTTTGCTTTTATTACTCGCAATTGCACGGCACTATGGTAAAAAAACGGTACTTATTTCTACGGTGATTGCCCTATTTTTAGGGGGAAGTACTTACTTTTTTGTTGCTCAACCAGAAAGCCATACATTTACAGGTCAAGATTCAGTCAATTGGCAGCCTTTATCTGAAGAAGCAATACACCAAGCATTGGCTGATAATAAACGTGTATTTGTTGATGTGACGGCAGATTGGTGTGTAACCTGCAAAGCAAACAAATACAATGTATTATTGCGAGAAGATATTCAGGCGGCATTGTCAGCACCGGATGTCGTTGCATTAAGGGGGGATTGGACTAAACCCTCTGATAAAATCACCCAGTTTTTAAAACAACGTGGTCAAGTTGCTGTGCCTTTTAACCAAATTTATGGACCTTGCCATAAAGATGGCGTGGTTTTACCCCCACTTTTAAATAAAGATTCAACATTGACTATTCTTTCAGAGGCTAAAGGAGCCCAATAATGAAAAAAACACTTTCTGCACTGGTTATCTCGTCATTACTTTTGGGTGCAAATGTGCAAGCGGCGGCATTAAGCGCTGATCAGGAAAAAGAAGTTCGTGCGCTGGTTCGTGATACCTTAATCAAAAATCCAGAAATTTTGGAAGAAGCTATTACTGCATTACAAGCACAAAAAGCCGATGAGCAACAAGCTCAATTTCGTACTGCCTTAAAGGCAGAACACGACGCATTATATAACGATGCAGCAAGTCCTCGTATTGGTGCAAAAGACGCTAAGTTAGTGTTGGTTTCTTTTACTGATTATAATTGCCCTTACTGCAAACGTTTCGATCCATTATTAGAACAAATCACAAAAGATTATCCTGAAGTTGCTGTGGTAATTAAACCATTACCATTTAAAGGCGAAAGTTCTGCGAAAGCATCTCAAGCGGTACTTTCTGTATGGAAAGAAGATCCTAAAGCGTTCTTAGCGTTACACCAACGTTTAATGCAGAAGAAAACAATGCTAGATAATGCAAGTATTGATGATGCAATGAAAACAACCAATACAAGCAAAGTAAAATTAACGGATGACAGCTTAAAAGCGTTACAGAATAATTTAGATCTTTCTCGTAAATTAGGTATTCAGGGGACACCTGCAACGGTTGTTGGCGACATGGTTATCCCTGGTGCAGTAGATTACGCCCAGCTAGAAGTGATTGTTAAAGAACAACTGGCTAAAGTGAAAAAATAATGCATAGTCGCTTACGAAAATGGAGTAAAGAGCTGGTTGTTCTGGTGGTCATTTTCGTTGTAGCCTCTTTTGCAATGGATTGGTGGCGACAACCTACGCCACCCTCCTTAACGAATTTACCTGAACTTTATACGGTTGATAATAAAGTTGTTTCATTGACAGAATTGAGTGCTGAAAAGCCTTTATTAGTCTATTTTTGGGCAACTTGGTGTGGGGTTTGTAAATTTACGACACCGACCGTAAATTCGTTAGCCCAAGATGGTTATAACGTGACATCAGTGGCAATTCGATCTGGTGATAGTGCAAAGCTAGAGCGCGGTATTCAATCTAAAGGCCTTGTTTTCCCTGTTATTAATGATGAGCGCGGAAACATTTCGCAGCAGTGGGGAATTAGTGCTACACCTTCATTTGTGATTGTTTACAAAGGTGAAATGGTCGGCTTTACGAGTGGTTGGTCTTCTTCATGGGGACTAAAATTACGTTTATGGTGGGCTTCTTTTTAAATTGGTTATCAGAGTTTAAGTGAAGAAAAAATGATGCCAGGTAAGCTCGCAATAAAATAGATTATCTCATAAAGAAGATTCTTACGTCTGTGTTTAATTTTTTTTCTTGTGTATGTTGAGTCATTAACGCCTTTTCAGCAGTAATGCGTTTTGAGGTATTTATGTGTATTGGCACAATATTAATAGGAATAACGATTAGAGAAAGCCCAACCTAATTAATATTAACTTAATAGGGTTGGGCTTTATTCATTTTAATTACGGCGTTTAATAAAGGCGATAATAAAAAATAATCCAACCAGTATCCACAATGGTGTATTACCCCATTTGTAATAAGGGGTTAATCCTGTTGTTGGTGTGATTTTTTCCGCTAAAGCACCTTCTTCAAATTGAGGAAGTTGAGAAATTACATCACCATTAGCTGCAATAAAGGCTGTAATACCGTTATTTGTCGAACGTAATAAGGGTCTTCCTAACTCTAGAGAACGCATTCTCGCCATTTGGAAATGCTGCCAAGGGCCGATTGAATTACCAAACCAAGCATCATTAGAAATCGTCAACAAAAACCGAGTATCAGGTTTGAAGTTAGCACGAACTTGTTCACCTAAAATAATTTCGTAGCAAATAGCTGCGGTTATTTTGGCATCATTGACAGTAAGCTGAGGTTGTACATATTCACCCTGGCTCAATGATGACATCGGTAAATTAAAGAAAGGTGCAAGTGGGCGTAATAGTGATTCTAGTGGTACATACTCACCAAAAGGAACAAGGTGATGTTTATTATAGCGATCCGTTGCTGGATATTGATAAGCATAGTGTTCACCTAATGTGATAACACTATTGTAGAAACGATAACCTTTTAATGTTGGTCGAGCATCAATAATTCCCGTCATTAAATGGGTGTCTTGCTCTCTTAGTTGCTTATCAAGCTCCGCTAAAAAACCTTGTTGTTGAATTTCGACATCAGGGATCGCAGATTCAGGCCAAATAATCAGATTCGCCTTACCGATAAAAGGGCGACTTAAGGTGAGATAGGTTTTTAGCGTACTTTCTAATGTGCCCGGTTCCCATTTTAATGATTGTGCGATATTGCCTTGGATTAATGCAATTTCTTGCGTTTCATCCTGTAAAGGCTGATACCACTGATAAGATTTAAAGCTGACCGGTAATACTAATAAAAGAAGAGCAACGACAAGGCTGTAAATTGATTTTCGATAGAGTGCAAATGCCAGAAGGCCACTGATAACGGTAAGTAGTAGTGTTATCATGGTAACACCAAAAATAGGCGCAATACCTTTTAATGGGCCATCAATTTGGCTGTAACCGAATTGTAACCATGGAAAACCAGATAATACCCAACCCCTTAAAAACTCTGTAATTTGCCATAGTGCAGGGGCTGCGAATACAAACCGCCATAGTGTGGGGGTTGGAAAAAATCTATTTAGTAAGCCTGCAAATAACAGCGTATAGAGTGATAAATAGAGTGCTAATAAAATCACTAAAAAGATGTTTATTGCAAACGGCATACCACCAAAATCAGCAATGCTGACATAAACCCAATTTACGCCAGTACCAAATAAGCCAAAACCCCAAGCAAAGCCAAGGAATGCACCTTGTCGAGATGTGCGCTGTGTGATTATCAGTAATAGACCAAGCAGTGAAATTAAAGCCGCAGGCCAAAAGTCAAAAGGCGAAAACGCAAATGTGCCGATAGCACCGAAAAAAACCGCCAGAAGGGCACGAACCCACTGGCGGTTTAAGAAAGAGATATTATTCATTGATATCCTATGCATCATTACCTAGTTCAGGAATGGGCGCATCATCGGGGATATGCACATAAACCTGAATGATCTTACGGCTGTCTGCCATAACAACTTTAAATTGGTAATTATCAATAGTAATAGTTTCACCACGAGCAGGAAGGTGACCAAAGGCTTGCATAACTAAACCGCCAATAGTATCAACTTCTTCATCGCTGAAATGTGTACCGAACGCTTCATTGAAATCTTCTATCTGGGTTAAAGCTCGAACTGAGTAAGCGTGGCGACTTAGTGGACGAATATCAATATCATCCTCATCGTCATACTCATCTTCAATTTCGCCTACGATAAGTTCTAGAATATCTTCAATTGTGACAAGCCCTGATACACCTCCGAATTCATCAATTACAATCGCCATATGATAGCGTTGTGAGCGGAACTCTTTTAATAGGCGATCGACCCGTTTACTTTCAGGTACAACAACCGCTGAACGTAAGACTTTATCCATACTAAATGGCTCTGCGTCAGTACGCATAAATGGCAGTAAATCTTTTGCCATCAATAAGCCTTCAATATGATCTTTGTCTTCGCTTATGACTGGGAAACGGGAATGTGCTGAATCAATAATTACATCTAAACATTCATCAAGAGTTTGATTACGTTTTAGTGTAACGATTTGGGAGCGCGGGATCATAATATCCCGAACGCGCTGTTCAGCAATATCCATTACCCCTTCAAGCATGTCGCGGGTATCAGGATCAATTAATTCTTTCTGTTCAGAATCGCGGATAAGCTCCATCAGATCATCACGGTTTTTAGGTTCACCGTGGAACCACTGATTAAGCAGTGTGAGAAACCCTTTCTTAGGACCAGGGTTATCGTTACTCGAAGATTGGTCGTCGCTCATGGCGTTTTAACTATTTTTCCTCATTGAATGGTTAATTGGATATAATATTTATCATAAAAATAAGATAACTGTTACTCTTTTTCAATTAAATAGGGATCTGCATAACCTAAATTTTGTAAGATTTCTGTTTCTAAACTTTCCATTTCTTCGGCTTCATCATCTTCTATATGATCATAACCTAAAAGATGTAGGCAACCATGAATCACCATGTGTGCCCAATGTTCTTCAACCGTCTTACTCTGTTCAACCGCTTCCTTTTCTACCACCTGGCGACAAATAATTAAATCACCTAATAGAGGCAATTCAATTTCAGGCGGTGCTTCAAAAGGAAAAGAAAGCACGTTAGTGGGTCTATCTTTACCGCGATAAGTGAGATTAAGCTCGTGACTTTCTGCTTCATCAACAATACGAATAGTGACTTCACTGACTGGTTGAAACTGTGGTAATACCGCTTCGAGCCATGTCATAAATTGGGCTTCACTCGGAAGCCCTTGCGTATTTTCACTTGCAATTTGTAAATCAAGGATAACTTCACTCATGATTTTCTCTCTGAAGCTTCTCTTTTTCTGCTTTGATAGCTTGACGACGTTTTTGGTCTTCGGTTTCCCAAGCTTCATAAGCGATAACAATTTTGGCAACCACAGGGTGACGAACAACATCTTCACTATGGAAAAAATTAAAACTTAAATCATTCACATCTGATAAAACTTCGATGGCATGACGTAAGCCCGATTTATTGCCTCTTGGCAAGTCAATCTGAGTTATATCCCCAGTGACCACGGCTTTAGAGTTAAAACCAATACGCGTTAAGAACATTTTCATTTGTTCAATGGTGGTGTTTTGGCTTTCATCAAGAATGATGAAAGCATCATTGAGTGTACGTCCACGCATATAAGCGAGAGGTGCAACTTCAATAACATTACGCTCTATTAGTTTCTCAACTTTTTCAAAACCCAACATCTCAAATAACGCATCATAAAGTGGTCGTAAATAGGGATCGACTTTTTGACTTAAATCACCTGGTAAAAAACCTAATTTTTCACCCGCTTCAACTGCAGGCCGCGTCAACAAAATACGACGCACTTCTTGGCGTTCAAGGGCATCAACAGCGGCAGCAACAGCTAGATAAGTTTTCCCTGTACCCGCAGGCCCAATACCAAACGTAATATCATGAGTCTGAATATTGGCAATGTATTGTGCTTGATTTGGTGTACGAGGTTTTATCACACCACGTTTAGTTCGAATATTGGTCGATTTTCCAAACTCAGGAACATGCTCATCACTTTGTTCAAGCACACGGCTTTCTTTGATAGCAAGATGAATTTGTTCAGGGTCGATATCGGGGATCACGCCTTTCATCGGCGAGGTTTCCACATACAGGCGACGTAGAATTCCTGCGGCCGCATTGACACATAATGATTTTCCCGTGAGTTTAAAACGGTTATCACGATGATTAATCTCAATACCTAAACGGCGCTCAAGTTGCTTAATATTATCGTCAAATGGGCCACATAGACTCATCAAACGGGCATTGTCAGCTGGCTCTAAGAAAATTTCTTGGGTCGCTACTTGTGCATGTGCTATTACTGTCACTGATTATCCTTTTGTTAAATCTGATCAATTAAGGTTGGTAAACACCGACCCCTAATTCATCTTCTTTACGAGTACGTGCAATGACGGATTCTGGTGATTCATGGGTACGTAAATCCATTTGATCTTCCGTTCTAACCACTTTACCACGTAGTGAGTTGGCATAAACGTCAACAATTTCAACATCAACGAATTTACCAATCATATCGGGTGTACCTTCAAAGTTAACCACACGGTTATTTTCAGTACGACCAGAAAGCTCCATTACATTTTTACGTGAAGGGCCTTCAACAAGAATACGTTGCACACTGTTTAGCATCGCTCGGCTAAAATTCATCGCTTGCTGATTGATGCGCTGTTGTAGCAGATATAAACGCTGTTTCTTTTCATCTTCGCTAACGTCATCAGGTAAGTCGGCTGCTGGAGTACCCGGACGTGCTGAATAGATGAAACTAAAGCTCATATCGAAATTAACATCAGCAATTAATTGCATGGTTTTTTCAAAATCGTCTTGTGTTTCACCGGGGAAACCGATGATAAAGTCTGAACTTATCAGAATATCAGGACGTGCTTTGCGTAATTTGCGAATGATGCTTTTATATTCAAGTGCCGTATGGTTACGCTTCATTAATGTTAGAATACGGTCAGAACCACTTTGCACAGGTAAGTGTAAATAGCTGACTAATTCTGGCGTATCTTCATATACAGCAACAATATCGTCAGTAAATTCGATAGGGTGGCTAGTGGTAAAGCGAATACGGTCAATACCATCAATTGCCGCGACTAAGCGAATTAACTCAGCAAAGCTACAAATTTGGCCATCAAAAGTGGCACCACGATAGGCGTTTACGTTCTGACCTAATAGGTTAACTTCGCGTACACCTTGAGCGGCTAGCTGTGCTATTTCAAATAATACATCATCACAAGGGCGGCTGACTTCTTCACCTCGAGTGTAAGGAACAACGCAGAAAGAACAGTATTTGTTACAGCCTTCCATGATAGAAACGAAAGCAGAAGGGCCTTCTGCACGAGGCTCAGGTAAACGGTCAAATTTTTCGATTTCAGGGAAACTGATATCGACAACCGGGCTTTTGGTGCCTTTAACCTGATTAATCATTTCAGGTAAACGGTGTAAGGTTTGTGGTCCGAAGATAATATCGACACACTGCGCACGTTGACGGATGTATTCACCTTCTTGAGAGGCAACACAGCCACCGACGCCAATGATAATATCGGGTTTATTATCTTTAAAATATTTCCAACGTCCTAACTGATGAAAGACTTTTTCTTGTGCTTTCTCACGGATAGAACAGGTATTTAACAGTAGAATGTCCGCATCTTCGGCGACATCGGTTAACTGATAACCGTGGGTGCTTTCGAGTAGGTCTGCCATTTTGGATGAATCGTACTCATTCATCTGACAGCCCCAAGTTTTAATGTACAGTTTTTTTATCGTCGACATTGTGTAAATCCGGTATTTTCAGTGAGACAATAGCTAATCACTGGAAAACGTTGCGTGTAATAAGCCAATAAGGCGGTTATTGTAGTCATTTGTGTGGTCAGTGACTAGAGTAAGTCGGTGCTAATTCTTTATGGCGTTTAGTTTAATCAAAATAAACTGAAACAGCGCTTACCTAATTATTAAAGTAATGAGTTATGGCATAACAATGATGAGTAATGTAAAAAACGATTTTGATGCAATCATCGCGGGTGGCGGAATGATTGGCGCTGCTGTTGCAATTGGACTGGCGCAAGAAGGATTGCGTGTCGCCATGATTGAGCGACAGTCTCCAGCACCTTTTGATGCGTCATCTCATCCTGATATCCGTATTTCTGCGATTAGTTGTGCGTCCGTTAGTCTATTAAAACAACTAGGTGCATGGCAACATGTTTTGGCTATGCGTTCTGCACCTTATCTGACTCTTGAAACATGGGAAGAAGAAAACGCCCATGTGATTTTTGATGCAAAAAGCTTAGGGCTACCCGAATTAGGATATATGGTTGAAAACCGTATTTTGCAATTAGCGCTTTGGCAAGAGGCTGAACGTTATAGCAATATCACTTTATTATGTCCAAATAGTCTAAGTAAAATGACTTATTTAGATGATAAATGGACAGTAACGCTTTCTGATGGTAAGGAGGTGACCACAAATTTAGTGATAGGTGCTGATGGTGCAAACTCTCAAGTGCGCAAATTTGCAGGTATTGGTAGCAATGGTTGGCAATATCGCCAATCGTGTATGTTGATTACAGTAAAAACAGAATTACCTCCAGAAAAGGGAACGTGGCAACGATTTTATCCTTCAGGGCCACGCGCCTATTTACCGCTTTTTGATAACTGGGCTTGTTTAGTTTGGTATGACTCGCCTGACAGAATTAGAAAACTACAAAACATGTCAATGGCGCAGTTAGAAAAAGAAATTCAACATGCTTTTCCTGAACGTTTAGGAAAAGCGACACCTATTGCTACGGGTTCATTTCCCTTAACGCGTCAACATGCAAGTCGTTATGTTGATAAAGGCATTATTTTGTTGGGAGATGCGGCTCACACCATTAATCCATTAGCAGGACAGGGCGTTAACTTAGGTTATCGTGATGTGGATTGTTTCTTGAACTTAGTGGCTGAGGCTAAAAAACATTTCGAGCCTTGGGATTCAATGGCGTTATTGAAAAAATATCAGCGTCGTCGTATGCCTGATAATTTAGTTATGCAAGCGGGTATGGATGTCTTTTATCACGCCTTTAGTCACCAACTACCGGGTTTAAAAGTCGTTAGAAATATCGGCCTTTTAGCAGCTCAACATGCAGGAAAAGCGAAAGAGGCAGCATTGCGTTATGCGTTAGGTATTAAATAATTAGAAATGCGATGATCTCTTTGGAGAGATCATCGCATTATGGCTAAGCGTTTAAGTGCTTAGCATGAAAAGCAATATGCTCACCAATAAAACTCATGACAAAATAATAACTGTGATCATACCCTTGATGTAAATTCAATTGATAAGGGAACTGTTTTTTGTCACAAGCTTGCGCGAATAATTCAGGTTTAAGTTGCTCTTGATAGAACGGATCATCGAGCCCGACATCAACACGCATAGGTAATACACTTTCTGTTTGGCTAACTAATTCAACCGCATCATATTGTTGCCATTGTGTCGTATCATCGCCTAAATAAGCGCTAAACGCCTTTTGGCCCCAAGGAACAATAGAAGGTGCCACTATGGGAGAAAATGCGGACACACTGCTGTAGCGGTCCAAATTTCGTAAGGCAATTGTTAAGGCGCCATGTCCTCCCATTGAATGCCCGCTAATCGCGCGTTTTTCTGTGGCAGGAAAATGTGTTTCAATCAGTGCCGGAAGCTCATCAACAATATAGTCATACATCTTGTAATGATCATTCCAAGGGGATTGGGTGGCATTAAGATAAAAACCCGCACCTTGCCCTAGATCATAGGCACTATCATCAGTGATATTTTCACCACGAGGGCTGGTATCTGGTACAACCAAAATAATGCCATGCTGTGATGCAAATTGTTGAGCGCCTGCTTTAGTAATAAAGTTTTGCTCATTGCAGGTTAAGCCTGATAACCAATATAAAACAGGGGATTTTTGCCCTTTTTCCATAGGCGGAAGATAGATGGCAAATTTCATCTCACAATTTAACGCCTTTGATGTATGTTGATAAACTTCTTGCCAGCCACCAAAACAGGCGTGACGTTCAATCCTTTCCATTTTGACTCCTTTAAAAACAAAGATAAGCCTATGAGGTATAGGCTTGAGGATGATTAATCGAAATGAATAACAGTTCGGATTGATTTACCTTCGTGCATTAAATCAAAAGCTTCATTAATTTTTTCTAATGGAAGTTTATGAGTAACAAAAGGTTTAAGTTCAATATTACCTTTCATTGCATCTTCAACCATGCCAGGTAATTGACTACGGCCTTTTACACCACCAAAAGCAGTACCTTTCCATGAGCGACCTGTCACTAATTGGAAAGGACGGGTTGAGATTTCTTGTCCAGCGCCTGCCACACCAATGATGACAGACTGACCCCAACCACGATGTGCACTTTCTAATGCAGCTCTCATTACATTGACATTGCCGATACATTCAAAAGTATGATCAACACCCCATTGGGTTATTTCGACAAGAACTTGCTGGATAGGCTTATCGTAATCATTAGGATTTAAGCAATCTGTTGCACCAAACTGACGTGCTAATGCAAATTTCTCAGGATTCGTATCAATGGCAAAAATACGACCGGCTTTGGCTTGTCTTGCGCCTTGAAGAACAGCAAGACCAATGCCACCTAAACCGAAGACAGCAACTGAATCACCTTCTTGTACTTTTGCCGTGTTGTGAACAGCTCCAATTCCCGTTGTCACTCCACAGCCTAATAAGCAAACTTCTTCGTGGTTAGCTTCAGGATTGATTTTTGCAAGAGAAACTTCAGCGACGACGGTGTATTCGCTAAAAGTAGAACATCCCATATAGTGATAAATAGGCTGCCCGTTATAAGAAAAACGTGTTGTACCATCTGGCATCACACCTTTACCTTGTGTCGCTCTGACTGCTACACACAGGTTAGTTTTACCTGATTTACAAAATAGGCATTCACCGCATTCAGCAGTATAGAGTGGAATAACATGATCACCGGGTTTAACACTTGTGACACCCTCACCGACTTCGATCACAATACCTGCACCTTCATGGCCAAGAATAGCGGGGAATACGCCTTCAGGATCATCACCAGAGAGCGTAAAGGCATCGGTATGGCAAACGCCAGTGTGGCTAATTTTAATTAGCACTTCACCAGCTTTTGGTGGCATCACATCAACTTCAACAATTTTTAAAGGTTCTCCTGGCCCAAATGCGACCGCAGCACGAGATTTCATGGTGTATCCTTTTTTGTTATTAACGCAGGTAAGTGCGGATAAGTGAAATAGCGTCATCAACAGAATTTTTTTGATCTTCAGGAGACGCGACAGCATCCATAAGACCTTCACGTAAATGACTTTCGAGTACACCTGCCATTAGGCCATTGATAGCGCCTCGAATGGCGGCAATTTGTTGTAACACCTGGCCGCATTCATTTTCATTTTCAAGTGCAGTTTCTAATGCAAGAAGTTGCCCCTTGATTTTTCTTACACGAGTTAATGCGGCTTTTTTTTCTGCTGGTGAGTGTGGCATATATAATCCTTAAGTATACTATAGGGGAGTATAGTATTTACATGAATATATGTACAGAACGATCAATAAAATGAGAAATGATGAAAAATAAATAAAAAATGAAGATATGTAGCGTGATGGCCTTTGAGAACAGAGGCATAAGGAAAGAAGGGGAGAATAGTGCTTAGAAAACTGATAGGAAAAAGTCAGTGACAAAAACAAAAAAGACCCGCTATTGCGAGTCTTTTTTGTTGATTTCGTGATAAACACGTTAGTAATCAATGGTGCGGGAGGCGAGACTTGAACTCGCACACCTTGCGGCGCCAGAACCTAAATCTGGTGCGTCTACCAATTTCGCCACTCCCGCATACAACGTTCAGAAAAAAAGACTCGCTCAGCGAGTCTCTCTTTCGAAATATGGCTGGGATACCAGGATTCGAACCTGGGAATGCCAGGATCAAAACCTGGTGCCTTACCGCTTGGCGATATCCCAAAAAATGGTGGCTATGACGGGATTCGAACCTGTGACCCCAACATTATGAGTGTTGTGCTCTAACCAGCTGAGCTACATAGCCATATTGAATCTAGCGAAAGATGGCTGGGGTACCAGGATTCGAACCTGGGAATGCCAGGATCAAAACCTGGTGCCTTACCGCTTGGCGATACCCCATCCGCTAATTCAATTGTCAACACACTTATTTATCAGAAGTATGGCTGGGATACCAGGATTCGAACCTGGGAATGCCAGGATCAAAACCTGGTGCCTTACCGCTTGGCGATATCCCAACTGATAAATTCTTGACGAGGTTAAAATGGTGCGGGAGGCGAGACTTGAACTCGCACACCTTGCGGCGCCAGAACCTAAATCTGGTGCGTCTACCAATTTCGCCACTCCCGCAAAAAAGATGGTGGCTATGACGGGATTCGAACCTGTGACCCCAACATTATGAGTGTTGTGCTCTAACCAGCTGAGCTACATAGCCATCTTTTTTTTGCATAACCTTCGTCGGCGTTGCGGGGCGCATTATGCGTATTACAGACAAATCCGTCAACTGCTTTTTGCATTAATTTTCGAGAAACGTGTCCGTTTGCTCGATGGTTAATCATTTTGTCGAAAAAAGATCCAAAAAACAACCTTCTTGATCAAAAATATCCTCGAAAATAAGAGGGTGTAAAGTGTGAATAAAAAGAAAAAACAAAGCAGTAAGCGGAGAAGATAGGTGTAAATACGATTAAGACGTAGCGATAAAAAGAGATAAAAAAAAGAAATGCAGTAAAAAAATCACGTAACATTTCTTTTTTTAATCGTTTACTGTTTGAATTTTAGACTTATTTTTTCATTAAAATAAGAAAAAGTATTTGTTTAACTCAAAAAGTATAATTTATCATCAATAACTTACTTTTCTAATAGCTGTTGAAGCAATTCTCCATTGAGCATTGCACGTTTAGTTAATGCAAAAGCCCCTATTGCAGAACGATGATCAAGCTCTGATGTGACAACAGGAAGTGCTTCTCTAAATTCTTTTAATACTTGCGTATTAATACAACTTTGAATAGAAGGAAGCAAAATTTCAGCGGCTTCGGTTAACTCACCTGCTAAAACAACCTTTTGTGGGTTAAATAAGTTAATCGCAATTGCAATCGCTTTACCTAAATGTAGACCAACTTGTTTAATGGTTTCGACCGCTAATGGATCATTTTTAACCGCAGCATGACAGATATCTTGGATTTGACACTGTGTCGGTGATAAATATTGGCTTGGGTAGCCTTGCTCTAATTGATAACGTACTTTGGCTTCAATTGCCGTGTTTGATGCAATTGTTTCTAAACAGCCAAAATTACCACAATGACAACGTTCGCCCAGAGGATCTATTTGAATATGGCCAATTTCTCCCAGGTTACCGCGCTGATTGAGGAGAATTTTATTGTTAATAATAACACCAGCACCTGCCCCACGATGAATTCGCACTAACAGTGAATCTTCACAATCTCTTGTGGCGCCGAAATAGTTTTCAGCTAATGCAAGGCTTCGAATATCATGGCCAGCATAACACGGGAGGTTAAAGCGCTTTTCTAGACTATTGACTAAAGCCCAGTTATCCACTTTCATATGAGGCATATAGCGGACAATGCCTTTATTAGGATCAACAAGGCCGGGCAAAATCACTGAAATTGAAATAAGTTCACGAATACGACGTTGATTTTGTTTAATAAAGTCATTAATTGCGTTAATAAGTAGCGCTTCAACTTCATTTTGCGTGCTTTGCTCTATGGGATAGTGTTGCTCAATAATGACCTTACCACTCAGATCATAGAGTGCGACAGTCGCATCATTGCGTCCTAGTCGCACACTGACGGTATTAAAATTGCGATGTTCAACAATAATGGAAATTGCACGGCGCCCACCTGTTGAAGCTTGCTGGTCAACTTCTTTAATTAGTCCACGCTCAAGCAACTGACGAGTAATTTTAGTCACACTGGCTGGTGCTAATTGGCTTTGTTCGGCTATTTGGATACGGGAAATTGGTCCGTGTTGATCAATAAGTCGATACACAATCGCACTGTTAAGTTGTTTAACAAGATCGATATTGCCAATTTGCGTTTCAGTGTTGTTGTGACTCATCAGCATATACATCCATTAGTTATCAGTTATTTCTATACCATTGACAAACGTTGTGCAAAGGTTGAAGTCCTTGTCAAAAGAAGCAAGGTTAGCAATTTTACCTGATTCAATTGTACCGAGTTCTTTTTCTATTCCAATCGCACGAGCAGGATAAAGTGTAGCCATTCGTAATGTTTCATCTAATGGAATACCCACATGAATAACACTATTTTTAATAGCATCAATCATAGTCAGTGATGACCCACTTAATGTGCCATCGGCATCAACACAAAGGCCATTACGATAATATATGGTTTTTCCTGCAAAAACGAAGCTATCCATCTCATTTTTATTAGGGTCTAGTCCCGCTGGGGCAGTTGCATCTGTGACTAAAAGTAATTTTTCGCCTTTTAAACGTTTACTATTACGAATATTTGCCCATGAAACATGTAAACCATCTGCAATGATACCAGCATAAACCTCGGGTGTATCATAAATGGCGCCTACAAGGCCAGGGCCTCTGCCTGTGATATAGGGCATCGCGTTGTAAAGATGAGTTGATAATGAAATACCATTACGGAATCCTTTACGCGCTTCTTCATAAGTTGAATTTGAATGGCCTGCAGAAACAATGATACCTGCTTTGATTAATTGACGAACATACTTTTCATCAACCATTTCAGGTGCAAGAGTGATTTTTGCGATGACATCAGCATTATCGCACAGATAGTTAATCATCTGAGCACTAGGTTGACGAATAAATTGTGGATCATGTGTCCCTTTTTTAATCACGTTGATATAAGGACCTTCTAAATGTAATCCCAGCACTTTGTTTGCATGTTTTTTCATATAGGCACGAGTTGCTTCAATGCCTATTTTCATCAATTCATCAGAACAGGTAATTAGTGTCGGTAAATAACTGGTACAGCCTAAACGCTCATTTGCTTTTTGCATGATTTCTAGCGTTTCAACGGTAACATTTTCTGGAGTATCATTAAATTGTACGCCACCACAGCCATTAACTTGTAAATCGATAAAACCGGGAGAGACAATTGCACCTTTCATATCACGAACAGTGATATCTTTTGGCAGCTGATCCTGTGGGCAAACCTGCTCAATACGGGAGCCGTTAATGATAATGGCGTGGTTTTCTAAACGGTCGTAACCTGTATAAATAACAGCATTTGTTAAGGCAAACATACCTTTGTCTCCTGATAAGGGAAGTCAATCTAAAAAGCCGATATCAGCCAGCAAATTCTGGCTGATAAGTAAGAGAGCTTAGCCTTTTCCACTACTTAATCAGTAGGTACTTATTTTACTAAACTTAGTCTTGGTATTTCTGACACTCTTGCGCTTCAATCTGTTGGAAATAACGCAATGTTTTAACACGTAATTCCATTGTGGCAGGATCATCACACACTATAATTGCTTTCGGATGAAGCTGAACACACGAAATGGTCCATAAATGGTTAACTGCGCCTTCAGTGGCGGCATGTACAGCTTGTGCTTTATTAAAACCTGTTGCCAAAATCATTAATTCTTCAGAATCTAATAATGTGCCAACACCCACAGTCAGTGCGTATTTAGGAACATGATTAACATTATTATCGAAGAAACGTGAATTCGCTAAACGCGTGTCTTCGGTGAGTGTCTTCATGCGAGTGCGTGAAGATAGTGATGATGCCGGTTCATTAAAAGCGATGTGACCGTCATTACCAACACCACCCATAAACAGATTGATTTTGCCATAAGACTTTATTTTAGCCTCATAACGGGCACATTCTGCTTCTGGATCTTCTGCGTTGCCGTTTAATAAATTGATATTTTCATCTTTAATATCAATATGATTAAAAAAGTTTTCATACATAAAAGTACGATAACTTTGTGAATGATTTGATGGAATACCAACATATTCATCCATATTGAATGTCACCACGTGTTGAAAACTGACTTTTCCAGCACGGTGTAATTCAATCAGTTCTTTATATGTTGCCAATGGCGTGCCACCAGTCGGTAAACCAAGTACAAAAGGGCGATCTGCGGTTGGGTTAAATGCGTTGATCTTCTCAACGATATAATTTGCAGACCATTTACCAACTTGTTTTGCCGTAGATAGGGGGATTAACCTCATAGTAACCTCATAGAAAAAAGACAAATCTGATAATTCATGAAGGTGTTATTTCATTGTGTGATTATCAGTGGCTCATCTATAACACGAATTTCTTTTCATTTTTAGTCGATGATCTAATTTGTCCCGCCAAAAGATATTTTTAATCATAAAATAAGCTTTCTGACTTAGCCAGCATTTCAGCTAAAAAATATACTATATTGGTGACTTAAATCACAAATTATGACTAATTAATTTGCGATACGAAATAAATTTTTTAGACTGAAAATGGAATTAAATAATTAGCTCATCAATTTTTTATAAAATATGAATGAGTATGAATAAGATCCCGTATAGGGGCTATCCAAGGGGGAGTTTGTGAATATTTTAAGTTATCTGCAGAAGATAGGACGGGCACTGATGGTGCCAGTTGCTACATTACCTGCAGCAGCAATTCTGATGGGGATTGGCTACTGGATTGATCCAGTAGGCTGGGGTAGTGATAACGCGCTTGCTGCCTTACTCATCAAATCTGGTGCTGCTATTATCGACAATATGTCAGTTTTGTTCGCCATCGGTGTTGCTTATGGTATGTCAAAAGACAAAGATGGTGCTGCCGCTTTAACGGGGTTTGTGAGTTTCTTGGTTGTCACAACGCTCTGTTCACCGGCGGCGGTTTCCATGATCAAAGGTATTCCATTAGAAGAAGTACCTGCTGCATTTGGTAAAATAGAGAACCAATTCGTGGGGATTTTAGTGGGTGTGCTTTCAGCGGAACTTTATAACCGCTTTAGCCAAGTTGAATTGCCTCTCGCGCTCTCTTTCTTTAGTGGTCGACGTTTAGTTCCTATTTTAGCGTCATTCCTCATGATCATCGTCGCCTTTATCTTAATGTATGTCTGGCCTGTTATTTATGGCGGATTAGTCAGCTTTGGTGAAAGTATTAAAGATATGGGGGCATTGGGTGCCGGTATTTACGCATTCTTTAACCGCTTATTAATTCCTGTTGGTCTACATCACGCGTTGAACTCTGTATTCTGGTTTGACGTTGCGGGTATCAATGATATTCCTAATTTCCTTGCGGGTCAGAAATCTATCGATGCGGGCTTAGCGACTGTGGGGGTAACAGGTCGTTATCAAGCAGGTTTCTTCCCTGTAATGATGTTTGGTTTGCCAGGTGCTGCGCTTGCAATTTATCACTGTGCACGTAAAGAAAATAAAGCAAAAGTGGCTGGTATTATGATGGCGGGTGCATTTGCTGCATTCTTCACCGGTATCACTGAACCGCTCGAATTCTCATTTATGTTTGTTGCGCCAGTGCTTTATGTTATTCACGCATTCTTAATGGCAATCTCTGTTTATATTGCTGCAAGTATGGAGTGGATATCAGGATTTGGCTTTAGTGCGGGCTTAGTGGATATGTTCTTATCCTCTCGTAACCCACTTGCTGTGCACTGGTACATGCTGATTGTCCAAGGTATTGTGTTCTTCTTCATTTACTACGGTATTTTCCGTTTCACTATCACGAAATTCAACTTAAAAACACCGGGTCGTGAAGATGACGTGTCTGGTGATGAAACCGCAGATGGTTATAATGAAGATATCACAACAGCGCCTGCAAATAGCAAAGAAGGTGTCCAGCAGGAAGCTCGTCAATATATCGCGGCTATCGGTGGTTCTGATAACTTAACTGGTATTGATGCTTGCATTACACGTTTACGCTTAAATGTAAAAGATGCCACGCTTGTTAATGATGCCTATGCAAAACGCTTAGGTGCATCAGGTGTTATTCGCTTAAACAAACAAAGTGTTCAAGTGATTGTGGGTACGCGCGCAGAGCTTGTGGCTAACGCAATGCGTGATGTATTAACGCAAGGTCCCGTTGCCGCTTATGAAGGTGCATCTGCTTCAACCGTGTCTACTGAAAAAACACCTGTAAAACAAGCTAATGCTAATGCAAAAGTATTACTTGAAATGATTGCACCTTTTGATGGTGAAATTGTGGCATTAAACGATGTGCCTGATGAAGCTTTCTCAAGTGGTGTTGTAGGGGATGGCCTTGCGATTAAACCAACCTCTAATATTGTTATGGCACCTGCAACGGGCTCAGTCGTTAAGATTTTTGAGACTAACCATGCATTTTGTATTGAAACTGATAATGGTGTTGAAATCATCGTTCATATGGGGATTGATACTGTTGCATTAGGTGGTAAAGGCTTTAAGCGTTTAGTTGAGGAAGGCGCAGACGTTAAAGTCGGCCAACCTATCTTAGAATTAGATCTAGAATATCTGAACGCTAATGCTAAATCGATGATAAGCCCTGTCATTGTCAGCAATATTGATGATTTTGATAAAATTGCTGAACAAGTTACTGGTGATGTGGTTGGAAATAAAACCATTATCTACAAAGTATTAAAATAAATTCTATACAGATATTTAATCCTCTATAAAGAGATGGTTAAATAAGACGATAAAACGGGGAGTCTTTCAAACTTCCCGTTTTTTTATCTCTATTTTGATAAATATCTCAGGGGTGTATTTCGCTAAGGTATTTATGAAACCTGCTTATTGGATTATAGTGGGTTAATTATGCGTTTTGCTTTGAGGAAAAAATGACCATGAATGAGGCAGATGCCCGCCCAACTAACTTTATTCGTCAAATAATCGACGAAGATCTGGCAACAGGGAAACATGATAGCGTGCATACGCGTTTCCCACCTGAACCTAATGGCTATCTTCATATCGGCCATGCGAAATCAATTTGTCTGAATTTTGGTATTGCTAAAGATTACCAGGGTAAATGTAATTTACGTTTTGATGATACCAATCCAGTAAAAGAAGATATTGAGTATATCAACTCAATTCAAAAAGATGTTCAGTGGTTAGGTTTCCAATGGGAAGGTAGCGTTCATTACTCCTCAGATTATTTTGATCAACTTTACCAATATGCGATTGAGTTGATTAATAAAGGCTTAGCTTATGTTGATGAGTTGAGCGCTGAAGAAATTCGTGAATACCGCGGTACATTAAAAGAGCCCGGCAAAAATAGCCCTTATCGCTCACGTAGCGTAGAAGAAAACTTGGCACTATTTGAAAAAATGCGTGCAGGGGGTTTTGAAGAAGGAAAAGCGTGTCTACGTGCGAAAATTGATATGGCATCACCCTTTATCGTTATGCGTGATCCAGTACTTTATCGTATTAAATTCGCTGAACACCATCAAACTGGGAATAAATGGTGCATTTACCCAATGTATGATTTTACCCACTGTATTTCTGATGCACTGGAAAATATCACACATTCTTTATGTACGTTAGAATTCCAAGATAACCGTCGTTTATATGATTGGGTGTTGGATAACATCACTATCCCTTGCCATCCTCGTCAATATGAATTCTCACGTCTTAACCTTGAATACACTGTGATGTCAAAGCGTAAGTTGAATCAACTTGTGACAGAAAACATTGTTGATGGTTGGGATGACCCTCGTATGCCAACGATTTCAGGCTTACGTCGTCGTGGATATACCGCTGATTCTATTCGTGAATTCTGTTTACGTATTGGTGTAACGAAACAAGAAAATAATGTTGAAATGGCGGCTTTAGAATCTTGTATTCGTGATGATTTAAATGAAAACGCACCACGTGCAATGGCTGTTATCGATCCCGTTCGTTTAGTTATTGAGAATATGCCAGAAGGTGAAGAGATTTTAACTGCACCGAATCATCCGAATAAACCTGAAATGGGGACTCGTAAAGTACCTTTTAGTCGTGAAATTTATATTGATCGTGCTGACTTTAAAGAAGAAGCAAATCGCCAATATAAACGTCTAGTTTTAGGAAAAGAAGTACGTTTACGTAATGCTTATGTGATTAAAGCAGAACGTGTTGAAAAAGACGAACAAGGTGAAATCACAACCATTTACTGTACTTACGACCCAGAGACCTTAAATAAAGATCCTGCGGATGGACGTAAAGTAAAAGGTGTTATTCATTGGGTTAGCATTCCACATGCCATTCCTGCTGAGATTCGTCTTTATGATCGACTGTTTAGCGTACCTAATCCTGCTGCAGAAGAAGATTTCTTATCAACAATTAACCCTGAATCTTTAGTTATTCGTGAAGGTTTTGTTGAGCGTAGCTTAAAAGATGCGGCTATCGAAAAAGCGTATCAGTTTGAGCGTGAAGGCTATTTCTGTGCTGATAAACTATCAACAGCAGATAAGTTAGTGTTTAACCGTACCGTGGGTTTACGTGACACTTGGGCGAAGATTTCTCAGCAAGGTTAATTTGAACTTTTTTAAGTTACATTGAGTATAATTAAAGCTTAAATTAATAGAATGCTCGGTAATTATTTATCGAGCATTTTTTTATCTGTTTTACCGCTTATCTTGACTGATTTTTCATCTATTGATATTAAATATTTACTATTCTTAATTTAATTAGTCTCTCGTTTTCTCTTTTTTAGGTGATAAATTTCTATTTGTTTCGTTTGAAATAGTTTATTCACTATCGCTTTATTCTTTTGTTTTTTCAGATCATCACGCTAAATAAAGCTGTAATAAGAAAAATGTGATTCATACCTCATATTTTACATTGTTAAAAAAGATTATTTATAAATACTACTTATTATTCCTTTCTATAAAAACGAAATCTAATATCAATTAAAGATTGATTTAAAAAATTATTTTAAATCAATGCATTATATTTTTTTTAAATAGAGTATTATAAACGTAAGAAAGTGAAACGATCATTTAGTTATGTGCCCTTGGTCATATTTTGATAAAAATTCTTTTTTTTGGGGTTGATAATTCGCGTCGCGAAAAATATGCTGTTTCTAACCTAATTTAGGTTTTTTCCCCAATTGGGGTTTTATATTTGGAAATAGGCATCGTGCTTATTTCTTTTTTAGTCAAAGTCGAAGAGGAAACAATGCTATGGTTATGCAACATGCTAAACCAGGCAGGGTGGCACTTGCCGTTATAGGCGCATTGCTTGTAACTGCACTACCTGCAAAAATGTCTCATGCTGAAGGGTTTATTGATGACTCAACTTTAACGGGTGGCCTTTTTTATTGGCAACGTGATCGTGACAGAAAAGAGTTAACACCAAATAGTCCTGATTACGGCAAATACAAAGCTAACCTACATCATTCTACATTCAACGCTAATTTAGATTTTTCTTCCGGTTATCTAGGCGATTTTATTGGTTTTGATTTAGCGGCTTTTGGCGCAGCTGAGCTGAATAATAGTGGCCCAGCGGCACCTAATGAAATCGGCTTTAGCGATGCTAAAAGTCGTTGGGATGAAAAATGGACAGGCGATCGCAGTGGTATGAGCGTGTATAAAGCCGCTGCAAAATTCAAATTAGGTAACTTTTGGGCCCAAGGTGGCTATATTCAACCTAAAGGTCAAAGCTTATTGCGTCCGCACTGGAGTTTCTTACCGGGAACTTATCGCGGCGCGGAAGCAGGTGCCGTTTTTGATTTCGATAAAAGTGGTGAATTATCTTTCTCCTATATGTGGACTGATGAATATAAAGCACCGTGGTATCGGAATATGTATAACTTCCGTAAAGCTGATCTAGAAACGAATATCAGCTATCTTCACTCTTTTGGCGCTAAATATGATTTTAAAAATAGCTTAGTGTTAGAAGCGGCATTCGGTCAGGCTGATGGCTATATCGACCAGTATTTTGGTAAAGTCTCTTATGATTTCCCAATTGCTGATAATGCATTAAGAACATCTTATCAATTCTATGGTGCTAAAGATAAAGTGACGGGAGGAGGGGTTAATGACGTCTATGATGGGCTGGCATGGCTACAAGCGCTGACTTTCGGTTATACCTACAATGTCTTTGATTTCAAAGTAGAAGGTACATGGGTTAAAGCAGAAGGTAATCAAGGTTATTTTTTACAACGTATGACGCCAGGTTGGGCGACATCAAATGGTCGTCTTGATATTTGGTGGGATGGTCGTTCTGACTTTAACGCGAATGGTGAAAAAGCCCTTTATGCTGGCGTGATGTATGATCTGAAAAACTGGGATCTATCAGGCTGGGCAGTAGGAACTTCTTATATTTACGCATGGGATGCTAAGCCAAGTGGTAAAGCCATTTATGACCAAGGACAACGCATCAGAGAAAGTGCATGGAATGCGGATATTATGTATACGGTTCAAGAAGGTCGCGCTAAAGGAACACTCTTTAAGCTTCATTATACCCGTTATGATAATCATTCCGATATTCCAAGCTATGAAGGTGGTTTTGGTAATATTTTCCAAGACGAAAAAGACGTTAAATTTAACGTAATTATGCCATTTACTATTTTCTAATATTAGTGTGAGGGTAAAGTGTATTATTGCACTTTATCCTTTATAAAAATAAAAAGTTAAATACGATTACGATAAGTAAAAATAAGTAATAGAAAGAGTTGAGATGAGAGAATTAAAAAGCATAGATATTATTCTTAAAAATTAACTTCGTTAATAAAGTGAAGTTGTCAGTCGTAGTCATCTGTAAAAGTAAAAGAGTTGTATTAAAAAGCAGTAATGTGTTGTTTAAAAATCGCAGTATGTCGTAAAACGTAATGAAGTAAAGTCGTCATGTCATGTCGTCTGAGATAAATGTGAGTAGGTTATTTTTATCTCTTGTGCTTCAGTTATTTCGCAGAATTTGCGTAAGGTATTTACCCTAAAAGGCAGTCAGAGTGGGTATTGTAGTGGGAGGGTAAATACCTTTATTTTTAAATCCTTTCTTTTTCATCCTTGTGCGTTTTTTCATTCTATGGCAAATTTCTTCTCATTCATTTTATCACTCCTTATTTATTATTCTGCATTTAATGTTATTTAATAATGCACGTTTTCAGGAAGAAGCATGTTAAAACGATTGGATGATTTTTTATTAGAACCTCCATTAAGGCCTTTTAAAGGTATAAAACGATTTATTGTTGAGTTTCTTTTTTTTGGTGTAAAAGAAGCGCGTTCTTGCTTATTTGCCGGTTTTTTCTTTTTTATTTTATTTGCGACACCCAGTAAAGGAATATTAGGTATACCTCGTTATGATGTTTTACTTATTCTTGCTATTGCTTTCCAACTGTGGATGGTATGGGGAAAACTTGAAACATGGGATGAATTAAAAGCGATCTGTTTTTTCCATATTGTGGGTTTTGTTATGGAATTATTTAAAACTTCGGCTGCGATAGGATCGTGGAAATACCCTGATTTTGCTTACACAAAGTTGTGGGAAGTGCCTTTATTTACAGGGTTTATGTATTCAGCTGTGGGGAGTTATTTAATTCAAGCATGGCGCTTTTTAAAAGTACGAATTGAACATTATCCACCTTATTGGATGGCAACGTTGGTCGCACTTGCTATCTATATTAATTTCTTTTCTCATCACTTTATTGGTGACTATCGTTGGTATTTAACCGCCTTTATTTTAGGTCTTTATGCGCGTAGTGTCGTTTATTTTACGCCTTATGACACAGAGCGAAAAATGCCACTATTATTGGCTTTTGTTCTGATTGGTTTTTTTATTTGGCTTGCTGAGAATTTCGGTACATTTTTTGGTGTTTGGCAATATCCCAACCAAATTGGTGCTTGGTCTGCTGTACATGCAGGCAAATGGGGCTCTTGGTCATTATTGGTCATTGTTACATTTACTATTGTGGTTCATTTAAAACATATTAAACAGAGTATCAGTGTGGCTAAATAGAGTTATTTTATCTTCAAATTTAGGGCAATAAAAAAGGAACTGTGAACAGTTCCTTTTTTCTACTGAGAGATTATCCAGAATGAATTATTTCTCATCATGTGCGTGGCTATCTTCTTTACAATTGCCTTCAGCACAGTGGCCATATAAATAAAGGCTATGATTGGAAAGTTTGATACCATGACGTTCAGCGATGTTTCTTTGGCGCACTTCAATCGCATCATCTGTAAACTCGATAACTTTACCACAATCAAGACAAATTAAATGATCGTGATGGTGTTGTTGAGTTAATTCAAATACTGATTTACCCCCTTCAAAATTATGTCGGGTAACAATACCAGCATCGTCAAATTGGTTTAAGACGCGATACACGGTTGCCAGACCAATCTCTTCACCGATATCGATGAGTTTTTTATAGAGATCTTCAGCACTGACATGATGGCACTCAGGATCCTGGAGCACTTCCAAGATCTTTAAGCGAGGAAGTGTAACTTTTAACCCAGCATTTTTTAACGCTTTATTATTGTCGGTCATGCGGATTTAATCCTGTTGCTAATGGTGAATTTAATTTTTGTGCTCACTAATAGGGTTTATTCATTAACGCTCGGGTGAATAAATAACCTTATTGATTATAGGCATGATATTTAAAAATAAACACCCCTACCTATCACACTATCTTAGCACACCATTGAATAATTATCATTCTCAATATTGAGTATTTATTTTATCCCAGAATTTCGTCTAGGCTCATTTCTTCTTTAATTTGAGCAACCCAAGCGTCAACACGCTCTTCGGTTAGTTCTGGTTGGCGATCTTCATCAATTGCAAGGCCGATAAAGTGATTATCATCTGCAAGCCCCTTAGAGGCTTCAAAATGATAACCTTCAGTTGGCCAGTGACCCACAATGACTGCACCACGAGGCTCGATAATATCGCGGATTGTACCCATTGCATCACAGAAGTATTCAGCATAGTCTTCTTGGTCACCACAACCGAACAATGCAACTAACTTACCCTCAAAATTAATATCTTCTAATGTCGGGAAAAAGTCATCCCAATCGCATTGTGCTTCACCATAATACCAAGTAGGAATACCAAGTAACAGAATATCAAATGCTTCGATATCTTCCTGACTAGATTTTGCAATATCATGAACTTCGGCATTATCCGCGCCCAATCGTTCTTGAAGCATTTTGGCAATATTTTCCGTGTTGCCGGTATCACTGCCGAAGAATATACCTATGATTGCCATAAAGTGAGATAACCTCTTTTATTCTATATTCGTTATACATCAAGATGTTGCATTATTGGCTACATTTATTCTCACTAATCACATACTTTGTATACTACTAGTGATTCATTTAACGCTTGCCTAGCTATACCTCGAAATATTTAGATTATATTTGTCTGTGTTTGAACAATTACTAGTGAAAAATAAGCTTCATGTTTTCATGATAGAAAACTAAAAAATGTATTTTGACGAAAATAGCAGGGTAATTCTGTCGAATTTGTGTGGTTTAGTTGCTAGCTATTCTCATTTTGATGCATTTTTAAGGCGTAATTTTGTGCTAATTGCTCTAGTAATATTTCTTCAATAAGTTCGCTACGACTGACATTTCTTGCTGTCGCCAACTCATTAAGTGCATTCACAGCGTCTTCATTTAATTTCAACTCAACTCGACGTAAACCATTGACTCTGTCTCGTCTTAATTGATTGCGTTTATTAATTCTAAGCTGTTCATCCCGAGAAAGCGGGTTTGTTTTAGGTCGCCCAGGTCTGCGTTCATCTGCGAACAAATCCAGTGTGGTGCGATCAGTTTGTTCTTTTGCCATAAATTTTGCTGTGAAAGGGCGTATACCAATGACTAAATTGCGAAACGCCCAATAATACCCCACATAGTGGCGTCCTGCCACTGCTTCCTGAGTTTAACCTATTGTCATTTGGTCTTTTTATCGACACATAGTGTGATTAAGTACAATAATTATACATTCAGGTAAGTTATTACTTTCTTAATGAGGTCATTTTAGGTAATTAATTAAACTTTGGATAAAAAACGACGAATAGCGTTAATAACCGTGTCAGGTTTTTCTGAATGTACCCAGTGCCCAGTATTGGCTACGACAAAAGCGCTAGCAAGCGGAAATTGATGTGCAATATCATGACGATATTCATCTAAGATGTAAGGTGATAAGCCACCACGAATAAATAACACAGGATAATGCCAAGCAGGAACGTTTTGCCAACCAATAATATCTGAATAGGCTTTTTTGATTGCAGGTAAATTAAATAACCATTCACCGTTTTTGAAGGATTTAAGTAAAAATTGAATAACCCCTTCTTCCTTAATAAAAGGGCGCATAATTTCTGCGGCATCTTGGCGTCGTGTGACTTTAGCTTCAGTGACGGCTTCTAGCGCTGCAAAAATCTTATCGTGGCGACGAACATTGTAAGCTACTGGCGACATATCAATGACTACAATGCGAGCAATTCGCTCAGGTGCTAATGCGGTCATTGCCATTGCAATTTTTCCACCCATGGAGTGGCCGATAATAATAGCTTTTGAGATCTGTAAACTATCAAGCAATGTAAGTACATCTTGTGCCATATCTTGATAATTCATACTTTCACTATGAGGTGAATGCCCATGATTACGTACATCAATCTGTATCACGGTGTTGTCTTGACGCAGATTACGTCCTATTGCGCCTAAGTTATTTAAGTCGCCAAAAAGACCATGGATCAAAACAATAGGTAAATCGGATGCAGGAACTGTTTCTGGTTGATGTAATTGATAATTTAATAATGTGTTGAGTTTCATGTAAATGACCAAAATAAGTGCGATTTTTTCTATGATGACATGCACTAGGTGCTAAGCCAACTTATCGTCATAATATACATCAGTAATTAAGAGTGGAAATAATTAACACAAGTAATTTATAAAAAACTATATAAATGTATTTTTATGGCTTTTTATTCCAAAGTAATATAAAAAGTTGAAATATTGACATTACTCAAAAATAAATACTTAGAATTTTATATCATTTAATGGTTGGTGTATGTGAGAAGGCGGTATTTGACACAGGGTTTGTTTGAATAAGTTCAAAGAATAGAAGATGATACCGAGATAAACAATAGGATAAATACCAAGCTTAGCCATTGAAATGGCTGGATCTTGTATAGATCTTCTTTAAGTTATTGAAATTTTACCTATTTTGTTTTTAAAGATTATATCTTATAATCCTAACTACTTTTTTTTGAAAACAGTACTGGGTAGCAATGAAAAAGATAGAAATTGATGACGAACTTTACCGCTATATTGCTAGCGAAACTAGACATATCGGTGAAAGCGCTTCAGATATTTTAAGGCGTCTACTGAAGCTTGATGCCAAACAGCCCGTACAGCCAGTCGTTGTCACTGAGTCAGTACAAGCACCTGTTATTAAACAGGACGCTGAACCTAAATCGATTACACCAGCAAAAAATCCGGTCCGTGAAATGCGAGAACTATTGTTATCTGACAGTTATGCTGAAAAAACAAAATCAGTTGATCGCTTTTTACAGATCCTTTCTACGTTATATAGCTTAGATAGCGCTACTTTTACTCAATCAGCTGAAACAGTACATGGACGAACACGCATCTATTTTGCTGGTGATGAACAAACATTACTCGATAGCGGACGTCATACAAAACCACGCCATATTCCAGGTACGCCATTTTGGGTTATTACTAACTCGAATACAGAGCGTAAAAGAACAATGGTACAAAGCATCATGCAGGATATGCAATTTCCTGCGAATGAGATTGATAAGGTGTGTGGAACTATCTAACCACTATTGTTAATTGATGCATTGCAAAGGCTTTTGTTTAAAGCGTGATTGTGATGTCAAATAGGAGAAGATTTGTGGCAATTCATCCAAGAGCAGGGCAGCATACTCGTCAAAGTGATCTGATTAATGTGGCACAATTAACGTCGCAATATTATTCACTTAAACCACAAGCTAGCATTAATGCTCATCGTGTGAAGTTCGGTACATCTGGCCATCGCGGAAGTGCAAATCGCCATAGTTTCAATGAAGCCCATATTTTGGCAATTGCACAGGCTATTGCTGAAGTCCGTGCAAAAAATGGAGTAACAGGGCCATGTTATGTGGGTAAAGATACCCATGGACTATCAGAGCCTGCATTTATTTCTGTTTTAGAAGTACTTGCTGCCAATAAAGTGAAAGTGATTATTCAAGAAAATAATGGCTATACACCAACACCGGCAGTCTCTTTTTCTATTTTGACATACAACGACGCACATCAAGATATTGCTGATGGTATCGTGATCACTCCATCCCATAATCCACCAGAAGATGGTGGTATTAAATATAATCCATCAAATGGCGGACCGGCTGACACCGATTTAACTTCTGTTATTGAAAAACGTGCGAATGAACTGCTCGAAAATAACTTAATAGGGATCAAACGTCTTTCTTATGATGAAGCGCTGGCAAGTGGTTATATTGAAGCTCAAGACTTAATTATGCCTTATGTCAAAGCGTTAGGTGACGTTGTTGATATGGAAGCAATTAAGAAAGCAGGCCTAAAATTAGGTGTTGATCCATTAGGTGGTTCCGGTATCGAATATTGGAAGCGCATTGGTGAGTATTACGATCTTGATCTTGAATTGGTCAACGATCAAGTCGATCAAACATTCCGTTTTATGACACTCGATCATGATGGTGTTATTCGTATGGACTGTTCATCACCATGGGCAATGGAAGGTTTATTACAACTGCGTGATAAATTTGATTTAGCCTTTGCTAATGATCCTGATTATGACCGCCATGGTATTGTGACACCGTCTGGTTTAATGAATCCTAACCACTATTTAGCAGCTGCAATTAACTATCTTTTCCGTCATCGCCCACAATGGGTTAATGATGTAAAAGTAGGTAAAACTCTGGTTTCAAGTGCGATGATTGACCGAGTTGTGGCTGACTTAGGACGCGAGCTGGTTGAAGTTCCGGTTGGTTTTAAATGGTTTGTACAAGGTTTATTTAGCGGTGAATTTGGCTTTGGTGGTGAAGAAAGCGCAGGTGCTTCTTTCTTGCGTTTTAACGGTAAACCATGGTCAACTGATAAAGACGGTATCATCTTATGTTTGTTAGCTGCTGAAATGAAAGCAGTGACAGGCAAAGATCCACAAGAGCATTACAATGAACTAGCACAGCGTTTTGGCTCTCCAAGCTATAACCGTATCCAAGCATCAGCAACCCATGAACAAAAAGCACTGTTGTCACGTTTATCGCCAGAAATGGTAACTGCAAGCACGTTAGCGGGCGACCCAATTACTGCTCGTTTAACACATGCTTCAGGTAATGGTGCTTCTATTGGTGGTTTAAAAGTGATGACAGATTACGGCTGGTTTGCAGCTCGTCCATCAGGCACAGAGGAAGCGTATAAAATTTACTGCGAAAGCTTCCGTGGCCCTGAGCATCGTGAGTTAATTGAAAAAGAAGCCATTGAAATAGTAAATAATGTCTTTGCTAACAAATAAGTTAGTGTAATAAGCTATTTATATAGAATACACTCTACCAAAAGGTAGAGTGTATTTTTTTAATCATTACATATTTTTAGATCACAGCATTGATATCCATCATTGAGGTTGATTTAGAATTAAAAATAGAGTGGATAATCAATGCAAAATAATTTTGTTTTACGCAGTGTACGTTACATGTTGGATCTAAGTGATGCACATGTTGTTGAAATCATGAAACTAGCTGATTACACCGTCACGAAAGAATTAGTCAATAGTTGGCTGAAAAAAGACGATGAACCTGAATTTGTCGAGTGTGACGATAATGCGATGGGACATTTTTTAAATGGCTTAATTTTTTATCGTCGTGGAAAAGATGAAAACTTCCCAGCACCTGAAGTTGAAAAGCGTATAACTAATAATATTATCTTAAAAAAATTACGTGTCGCTTTTGAGCTAAAAGATGTGGATATTCTAAAGATTTATGAGCTTGCGGATTTCCGTGTTTCTAAGCCAGAGTTAAGTGCTGTATTTCGTAAACCAGGACATAAAAACTACCGTAATTGTGGCGATCAACTTGTAAGATACTTCCTGAAAGGATTAACCGAAACCCTGCGTGGTAAAGGTAAAGCAGTGAAGAAATAAGTTCAGGGTACTTTAAGTTATAAAATTCTCTATTTACTGATGACACCCCAAAAATTGGTTTTCAATATTGGGGTGTTTTTTTATGGTATTATCTTGATTCCCCTGCATAAATATTTCATTAATCACTGCTAAATATATTATTCAGTCGTAGATAATTTAGCAGTAGCTCTATGTTATTAATACTACAGTCCGCATTCTTGAATATCCAACCTCTCTTTCTTTATTTGATTTTTTTCTTTTTTGATAATTTATTCTCAAAATTATTTACTACAACTTTTATCAAGTAAAAATACCGATCTCATTTTGTTAATAGTTGTGTAATTTATGTTTCAACTTTGTTTCCATAATGAAATTTAATTACATATCAAGAAAAATAAAGGTGATTTTTCGCACGAATTGAGTGGTCTGATCAGTAGTAAAATTTCATCAAATGAGGTAAAATTTCAACATCAATTAATTGCTATGCAGGAGAACACTATGCCAGCTTATAACGAATATACAAAAACACATGTATTGGCCCGTCGTACTGGTGCTATTGCGCTAGGTGTTGTGGCATTTCCTGTTATGATTTTCCATCCTAAACGTGCACAATTTTATAGCTATATACACCGTGTATGGTCTAAAACAAGTGATAAACCTGTTTGGTTGGCAAAATCAGAAGTGGCGTTAAATAGCCACAAATAACAGAACATCAAGGTAACGCCTAGTAAGTAGGCGTTATTTTTATCACTTCTTTAAAGCATTTTTCCAATGCAATCTGCTTGTTTTTCCTCACTTTCAAATAACCTTCAAGTTTTACGTTACAATAAAGAATAATGATTTATTTAAACGGATACCTTTAACCTATTGCTATTTATTCGATTGTTATATAAATAGTGGCATTCGTGATAACAGGGAAAAGAATGAGATGAAAAATACCGCTCTAGAATTAATCATCAATGAAAAGCTCAGTATTGAGAATTTCCAGGACTACGCACCTAATGGCCTTCAAGTAGAAGGGCGTCCACATATTCAAAAAATAGTTACGGGTGTGACTGCCAGCCAAGCATTACTTGATGAAGCAGTCGCATTAAATGCGGATGCAATTTTAGTTCATCATGGTTATTTTTGGAAAAATGAGCCTGTTGTCATTCGCTCAATGAAACGCAATCGTTTGAAGACATTACTTTGTCATGACATTAATCTTTTTGGTTATCACTTACCGTTAGATGCGCACCCAATTTTAGGTAACAATGCTCAATTGGCATTAAAAATGGGCGTTAAAGTTGAAGGTGAAATATTACCTTTAGTGCCGAAAGGTGTGTTTGATTTGCCTTTAGCGCCTCTTGAATTAAAAGCACGTTTAGAAAAAGCATTGCAACGTAATGTATTGCATTGTGGTGATAATGCACCTGAAGCGATCCGCAGTATTGCTTGGTGTACTGGAGGGGGACAAGGCTTTATTCAAGATGCAGCAGATGCTGGAGTGGATGCTTTTGTGACGGGGGAGGTCTCAGAACAGACTATTCATATTGCAAGAGAAATGGGCGTTCATTTTTTTGCTGCAGGACACCATGCAACGGAGCGTTATGGTATTAAAGCATTAGGTGAATGGCTAGCTCAAACACATAACTTGGATGTAACGTTTATTGATATTGATAATCCAGCATAAGCCCACTTATTCCTATCTTAAAAGCTACCTCTCTTTAATTAGAGAGGTAGCTTTTTCGCTAATACCAATTACTCGTTAAGTTGAATAGGTAACGGACTTTGCAATTGTTGCAGATTATCGCATAGCCAAATTAACTGTAATAATGCCCGTGGATCACGGGAAGTTAATGCCAAATAATAAGCTAATTGCTCAGCAATTAATGTCATTCCTAAATCATCTGCGGTGTGTTTGCTTATTTCTAATTGCTCTTTTTGCATTTCAGAGAGTAATTCCCGTCCAGTACAGGCTTGAGCTTCTAATACGGACAAAATAGGACGACAGAATTTTTGTGTTAACGTCGGTTCACTGTGATGCATTACTGTTTGTTGCTTACGTTTAGCCATATATTCTTGGATACGGCTAATAAAGCCTGATTGTTTTTTCTTACGTGGAAATTGGTCAAAATCGAGATAAAACAGTTCGATGCCTCTCTCTGTTCTGATCCAAATAGTCGTTGGCAACAAGTCTATATTGAGATCACGTCGAACGGGTTGCACAGTGACTGCGACAATTTCTAACTCTTTTTTGGTAAGAAAGCGCAATTCTTCTAGATTATTTTGTGTTGTTCCTTCCCAATAAAGGCGCAAGAAAGCTGAATTTTTATGATTATCTGATACTTCCCAAATCACACATTGCTCTACTTCATACCAAATTAACGGTTTGTAGTGTTTGATATGCAGAACCAGAGGGGAAAGAAATCCTTCTGTTTGATGGGCAAAATAATCGGGTAAATCTTGCCAGTTATTGATGCCTAGCTCAGTTTGCAAATTGTTGTAGTCCGTAATATCAAGAAAATCCGTGTGATTTTGAACAAAGCTCTCGCCAATAGTGGCTAGTTTTCCTTCATCAGAAATACGAGGTTCTTGTAATAAAAAAGGACGACGCATTAATTTATCCGCAGTTTGTTTCCATAATGACAAACTGTTCCAAACACCATAACGATTAAATAAGGTATCAAGCTGATTAGGACGTGCTTGTGTCGCTTGTAATAGCTGTTTTTCTTCGCTATCCCAAAAGGTAAAGGTTGCACCTAATGCGCCACTTTGTGCTGTCCACCAACTTGCCCCAACCGGAATAAGAGAAAGGCTAGTTTTTTTATTATCATATTGACGGCGAAGTTGCCCTCGTAACGTTTTTAACTGCTCTGGTGTCGCATGAGATAATTGGAATAGATAGGCAGAAACATGGGCTAATAAACGCAAGACATGGCTTTCATCCATGGTGAAATGTCTTTCTGCCAACAGTTTGACTTGAGTGCTTAATGTTCGTAAATAAGACGCTAAACGAGGTAAACCTTCCGCTCGAGCGGACATATTTAATAAGTGTAACTGTGTGGCACTGCTTAAGCTGATATGTGATAGCCCTTGGCGTAATAAATCATCAATAAATTGTTCAATGGTATTAATTAGAGCTATTTCTTCATCATTCAGGGGATGTTTAGAAGATTGCACCGTAATTAAATCTTCAGGCCACGTCCAAGGTTTCGTGTGTTGCTCAAATAATTTAGCCACGATAGCGAGATGAAAGGCTTTTTTCTGTGAGTCAGAAAAAGGCGATAACATGCCATCATATCCGCCACCTTGTAAGAAAATAACAGGCTCATCAACATCAGGAAGTTGGATTTTTAATTGAGTCCCTGTGTCTTCTAGGCTGAATGTTGAGTTTTCCCACTGTCCGATTAATTTAATCGCTGTTCGACAGGCAGGTTTACCCGCTTTTTTGATTAATGCTTCTGGATCAAGAGCAAATAATGTGGGTAACAGAGGAACGATTGCAACAGGCTCAGTAATGGCTTCTGATGATATTTCACTACTATTATCATTATTTGAATTATCAGTATTATTATTAGCTTGGAGCCATAAAATAGCAGCTAAAATATGTTTACAGCAACCTGATGCAGAACAATCGCAACTGGCTTGTTGAATACCCGCTTCGTGTAAAACAACATTTTGCCCATCACTACTGAACTGCCCTGTATTGCTATCAGTGAGAGATACTTTTTCGTTATCAAGGTCTTTTTTGGCGCGTCTTAATAATCCTGCATTTGCAAAAACTGTGAGCGCATCTTCATCGTAATGAAAGTAAACTGTTTGCCAACTCATTGCATTACCTCAGCTAGCCATTGCGCGAAATGTTCTGGTGTTAAGGCGGCAACTTGCATACCTCTGTCTGCGAGTTTTTGTGCAATCGCAGAGTCATAAACAGGTTGAGCTTCATCATCAAGTGCCGCGAGACCTAATAATTTAACTTGTTGGCTATTAAGGCGTTGTGTGCAATCTAATAAGCGGTTTAATGAGCCACCTTCTTCAAAGTCACTGATAAGAGAAATAACGGTGCGTTTGGGATTTTTGACTAAACTTTCACAGTATTGAATTGCACCTGCGATATCAGTACCGCCTCCCAATTGTACCGTCATTAAAACTTCAACGGGATCGTCTGCCAAATGCGATAAATCGACAACTTGAGTATCAAAAACGACTAAAGAGACATTAACGGCAGGTAATGAGGCTAAAATACTGGCACAAACAGCTGCATACATAATGGAGCTAGACATTGACGCGCTTTGGTCAACGCAGAGAATAACATCCCATGGAAAATGCTGTTGCATCCGTGAGTTAAAGTAAGGTGTTTCAATCACTAAACGGCGGTTTTGAGTATCGTAATGTTTTAAGTTTGCAGCAATGGTCGCACGCCAATCAAAGTTGCGACTATTAGGCACTAAAGAGCGTCTAAAACGATTACGGCGACCTGTTAATGATTGGCGAAAGTTATTGCGAATTTGACGTAAAATATCTTCAACTACTTTGCGAATAATGGTTTTAACGGCATCTCGCGTTTCTTCACTCATGCGCCCACGTAAGCTTAATAATGTTTTGGCTAACGCTTTCGTGGGCTCCATTGCTTTTAACGTATTGGGATCTTTAAGAAAACTACTGATTTGATAACGTTCAATAGCTTGTGATTGCATACGTTCAAAGGTGCTATTAGGGAATAGCTTACGTGCTTGATTGAGCCAGTTTACCGCGGTAAGTTGTGATGCATCGAGTGAACCATGACGTCCTCGCTCTTGGCGCAAGCCTCGCCGCTGGTATTCTCGGCGATAAAGAAAATCGAGCGTACGTTCAACTTTAAGATCTTCGGCATTAAATGTGGCTTGCCCAAGAGCGTCATCAGCATATTGGCCCAAAATCAGGCGCCAGCGTTTTGCTTGTCGTATTTTATCTTCAGGCATATCGTCATTATGCTGACTCATGGGCATTGTCTCCGTTCTCTGCTTTCTTAGTATCAAACCAAGAAATGATGCCTTGTTCCATTATACGTTGTTGTAGTTTTTGATTAAGCTTAGTCGCTTCAATCATTTGTTTAGCACTAAATTCTGACTGCCATAATGATAATGCTTGCGTATCTAAACCAATATCGCTGGCGATATATTGTGCAAGCTCTGCGTTTTGCTTGGGATTAAGTTGGCTAAATGCAAAACGCAGATCAGGCAAGATCTGAATAAAACGCTCTTCATCCCATTGCTGTAACAAGGTATTTAAGTGATCAACCAATAAAGGTAAGCGGATCACAAGCTCTGGTGCTGTTCGCATAATTCCCACAAAATAACCAATGGCTTGTTCAGGATAACTTCCCGTACTAAAAGTGGCATTCAATGCGCTTGTCAGTGTGGTTTCGTCAATATATGAGCCTAAATAACGTAATGCATCAACAGCACCTTTTAATAAAGGAACAGTATCTAGTTGTCCATCAAGGCGATTGAGTTGCTGATAAAGGTCGCTTTTATAATCATGTTGATTATTGAGAGATGGCATAAATTCAATTAATTCACGTAAAGAGAGTAGGGCTTGTAAATTACTTTCTTGTTGTTGCTCATCACTTTGAGCGAGTTGTTCTAAACAAAAGAATGCTTGAGGGATAACTTGATGCAGGCGATTTTCAAGCGTCAGCTCATCGGTAATATCAAGGTATTGGCGACCTCGCCATAAATGAATTAATTTGTGGCCACATTGGGTTAATGACTCAAGGCGAAAATCTTGTTGGATATAGTTATCTAACAACTTAAATAATGATGGAATACGCTGGTGGAGCCCAATTAATGCTGCTTGTGTTAATAAAGTGACAGCACTTTGGCTTGAACGACTTTGGCCTTGTTCTTCAAGCTGTTTTTCCATAGATAACAACTTAGTTAAGGCGATGGCTTCAAGTTGAGAGCCTTTCTCTGATAATGAAATCAATTCACCTTCGACATTGGGTGTCCAAGCGTATTGCCACTCTTCAAACAACAAATCCAATTGATGGCCAGAAAGAAAGTCAGGGCCATTGATTCGATGTGCAAAGTGAATTTCTAAGAAAGCCAATAAATGTAAAAAACGACTTCTTAAGCGATGTTGAGGGTTGCGGTAAACATCACATTTCGTGGTTTTTACTAATGTATCATCAAGTTTAAAACGAAAACTTTTGGCACGTTCATAGGTTTCATTTACCAACGGTGGTGTTGCCGTACCTAATGGAATTTTGCCTAATAGATAGCCTGAAAAACAGGTTTTAATTTCTGTCCATAACTCGCTTTGGCTATCATCTAAACTGCCCTTAATAAAGGCACTTTGTAAACCATCAAGCAAATCATAGCGACCCATACCAGCGTGATCTCTAAGTAAAGCAAGGCGTAAACTTTGCTCGGCAGCCAGTTTTACGGCTAAATAGCTAGGTGGATTATCAAATTGTTTTTCTCTAATAGATTGAGCCACTGAGCTTAAAAATGCGATCCCCATTTTATTGCGATAAATTTGGGTTGGCTGTTTAGCAAGACCATTATTTTCTAATTTATCATGATGTTGTTGCATTAAACTTTGCCAAACTTGTTGATAAAAAGCTGGAGATGGCATACCAGAAGCATAGCCATTAAGTGCATCTAATCTGTCAAAACTGTAGCGAATAAGCCAAGCTTGTTCTTTTTCGGCCATTCTTTGCATTTTAGTGAATTGCTTTTGCTCTGTGCTAGAAATAGCGAAAGATTGAGATTGTGAATTGGTTAGACCTTCAATTAATGCAAGGGTATGAAATCCGCCTGTTACAATTAAAATCTTGGCATTGGGCTCTTGTTGTTTGATAGTTTGAATATGAGTGAGCATATGTGCTTCACGTTGCGAAGAACCTTCTGATCCAAGTACTTCTGGCTCATAATCAAGACGCGCAAGTGCACACCAAATAAAGGTATCATTAAAGAAGGATTGCCAATCAGCTAAAGCTTCAATGTTGCGTAGCTCAAAAAGATGCTCCCAAACATCATCATGGTCACGGCAATGACATTTTTTGGCTAATTGTGCAATAAACTGACTATGGGCTAAATAACGTTCTTTTTGTAAGCTACGACTTTGTGAATCACTATACTCTTCGTTATTAACTTGAGCCGCCCATGGCAAATCGATAAAGCGTGTTTTTGCATTGATGCGTAAACCACCTCGCAATGCTTGCCATTCAGGTGAATATTCACAAAATGGGAAATAAGCAGAATGCAGTGATTTTTCTCGCTCTTCTTGGTTACCATCATTATGCAAATATTCTGCTTGCCCCATAATAGCCACTGGAGGCAGGGTATCTTTATCAGTCAGACTTGGAATAAGAGAATTAAAGGTATCAGGGCCTTCAATTAATATATAGTCAGGCTTTACCGAATCAATTAGTGATAAAACAGCATAAGCACAAGCAGGGCTGTGATGGCGTACAGGGGCAAAATAGAGATGTTGTTGCTGTAACGACGTCCATTTCAGTCGTGCTTGGTCAATTCTTTCTGGCAAAGGTATTGAAGGTAGCGTCACCGTGTCGATCCCTTTTCTGGGTGAAAAGGCAGAGTCAGTGAACTCTGCCTTTAATTGATAAATAACGTATTTTATTGTGTAGCAATGAGTTTCAGCGTGTTATTGCCAAAACTCTTTTGATGCATCAAAGAACGCTTTCCACTCTTTGCTGTTTCTTGCGCGTTCTCTAGCGACATTGTCCATGTAATAACGAATACGTTTAATATCATCAGCATTGTCTTTTAATACAACACCGATTAATTGGCGCGCAATCGCACCTGCATTCATTACGCCATCACCTAAATAATGTGCTTCTAAGGCACAAGCATAAGCAATGTTCACCGCTTCTGCGGTTGACATAACCGCATCAGGGGTTTTGATATTACCGCCATCTTGTGTATTACCTGAACGTAGTTCTTGGAATGTGGTTACCAGTAATTCCACTACATCAACAGGTATCGTCACTTCATTAGCTAAAGAGCCTAATTCATTTTCTAGCTGTGATTGAATTAAGCTGATTTCAAATGCTGGATCACGAATGGGTTTTACCGTTTCGAAATTAAAACGACGTTTTAATGCGGCAGACATCTCGTGGACACCACGATCACGTAAGTTTGCTGTACCGATAAGGTTAAATCCAGGTTTTGCACTAATACGCGCACCATCCCCCATTTCGGGGATCATTAACTGTTTTTCTGACATCAAAGAAACCAGTACGTCCTGAATTTCAGGAGGACAACGGGTTATCTCTTCAAAGCGAACAATTTTACCTTGTAACATACCTTGATAAAGCGGCGATCCCACTAAAGCGCGCTCTGTTGGGCCTTCTGCTAATAACAACGCATAGTTCCATGAGTACTTGATGTGATCTTCTGTAGTGCCCGCAGTGCCTTGAATAGTTAGCCCTGAATCACCACTGATGGCAGCGGCAAAAAGCTCTGAGAGCATCGATTTTGCTGTACCTGGCTCACCAACTAGCATTAAACCTTGCTTGCCTAATAATGTGACAATTGCGCGATCAACCAAGGCATCGTCGCCGAAAAACTTAGGTGTGACGCCTAATGCATCATCACCTAAAATAAATTGTCGTACAGCACGAGGAGAGCGACGCCATCCTTGTGGTTTAGGATTATTAACATCTGCTTTTGTTAAGCGCGCTAACTCTTGAGCAAATCGAACCTCAGCACTTTCCCTGATTGCTTGTTGATCTGCGGGTGCTTTTTTAGCCATATTCTTTCCTAGTTATCCCTAATTATTACCAAGGTGTTTTCTTTTCCCATTCAGGATCGAATCCTGCACAAGCTTCAGCGATTTTTAGATAATCAGCATAGCTTTCTGCTAATAAAATTGGCGGAACTTCTTTTAGCTCAATATTATTGCGATCCCAGTAATCTTGCTGATTTTTCTCAAAACTTAAATCAAATAAGACCGCAGGAATGTTTTCTTCTGGCACATAGCTACCACTGAAACCGATATTGACGTAGTAGTTTAAACTAGAGAAGAATTTGTAATAGTGGGAGAACGAGCCACCATCTTCAGCAGGGCCACGTTGATACCCCATTTTGGTTAAAATACCGCGTAAAGTGAAGGTGTCTGTGAGCCAGCCTTTTCGGTCTTCAACCTCTGTTTGCGTTAGATCTAATTCAGGGATCTTATGTTCCATTTGTGAGAACAAAAACTTCACTTTGTAATCTTTAAAGTGAGCAATCCATGCTTTGCGTTCATCTTCATTAACTAATGCCGCGTGGGCTAATTGAATAAATGAATCGTTTTGTAAACTGACTTCGTCATCTTCAAGGTTAAGTAATGCACCATCATCAGAAGGGCGGAACGTATTGATCACTTCGCCATCCTTAACTTCCTGCCAAACTAATTGTTCAATTAATTTATGCATAATTGGGTGAGCTAAAATGTATTCTTGCCAATCTGTACTTAACCATTGACGTTGAGCACACATCGCTTCATATAAACGCACACTTTGTAGCTCAATAACTTGTTTAAGTTCTTTTTTACTCGAAGTGAAGAGCTTTTTCGCTTCTTTAATCAGCTCAGCATCGTCATTTTTACGCGCAGCAGGTAACGCTTTAACTTCTTTGCCTTCTGGATTAAACAGAACAAGTTTTTGTTTTGCATCCATTTTTGCAGTGAAAATACGTTCACCATATTCCAGCACTAATGTTCCAGTATCATCAAAACCTGCGGTTGGAATAGTTCTATCAGCTAACTCATCTGCACTCCAGCCATTACGTTCCGCAATTTGCGTAACTAAATTACGGGCTTTTTCCTGAACAGATGCAGTGCGATAACGACGAGATAACGAAAGAAGAAGCTGGATGATAATCGGATCATTGCTTGAAGCAACAGCATCAATCATCGCTTCAATTTGAGCACGACGCTGATAATGATCGCGCATATAGTTGCGTAATACAGATACCGCAACATGGCCTTCAATGCCACAGATAAGCGCAAGCATACCTTTATCACTGATTGCTGAGCCTAAATAACGACGTAATACCTCGTTTTTAATCTCTTCAACCACTTGTTCTAATGTGAAGTTTTCATATTTAGCATAATATTCAGGATAACGTTTAGCCCAGTTTTGATAATTACTTAAACGCCCCGGCGCTTCACGTTGGGCTTCAATCATCGCTTCTTCTAGTGATGGCCCTTTAATATCCTGAGCAACAAAAGTATGCAGAATAAAGCTTGAAAGTTTATGTTGACTATCCGTAGAAAGCAGGCTGATATAACGTTGTAATAGTGCGTTACCTCCAGGCATTTTTAACTTTACTGCCAGAATAATCCACCAGCGAATAATTGCGGGATCAACCGCTTTCTTGTTTTCCCATGTTAATGCGGGAATTGCATCGAAATTAAACCAAGCAAGGCTTGCTGGTGCTTTGGCTTTAAGGCCTTTTTCAGCTTCTGCTAATAATGTTTTTGGTGATAAATAGTTTGAAATATCTTCACCTAGTTGCTCTAACGCAGTAAGTAAAGAGGCTCGTACTACTTCGCGTTTTTCTTTTTTCAATAAGGCATTAAGCGCAGGTAAGGAATCCGGATTATTTAAGCGAGCTAGCCATTCAATGGCTGTAACACGAATTTCTTGTTTACTAGAGGTTAATCCTTCTTGTGCACTTAAATGAATATTAGGCAGTGTTTCTAATAACTTTTGTGCAGAAACGCGGTGTGTTTTATTTTCACCTAATGCCAATTCCATGATGCGTGGAACAAATTGCGCAGGAATTGTTGGGAAACGACTTAATACTTCAATACCTTGTGATGTTTCAAATTGGCGATAGCGGTGTTCACTTTGATTTGGCATTAAGTTTAACGCTTCTGCAATGTAATCAGTATGTTGAGAGAAGAAAGGCCAAACTTGTTCTGGTTTACGAAAACGGCGTAAGCTATCTTCATAAGATTCTAAACATAATGCAGCAGTAAGGCGGGTTGCATTTTTAAAGTTGCAACGTTGTAGCACATCTTCAATATGACGTAATTCAATATTACTAAATAAGCGCTCAGGAATTTCACCATTAAAATAGTAAGAGGAAAAGTGATCGGCATGTTGGCGGTTATTGGTGATCACGCGTACTGCATGGAAAAACGTGTATTCAGGTAAATTAGGAATACGGTTTTTGTATTTGATTATTTGGATCTCATTTGATTGAATTGTGCCCTGTCCGCTATTGAGTTTATCCACTAATGCGCGACACTGTTTTTCATCAATTTTAGATAAATCTTTATAATGGCGTTGTGCCCAATTATAAGAGTGTTTAGCCGTTTTATTTTCTTCAATTTCACGTTCTGCATTTTCCTTTGCTTTAACTAACATTTCATTGAAGTTATTGACCATAATATCACGGGCACTATCGGGTAACGGCGTATCTTCTAATGGTGTAAAGTCAGGCACTTCGATGGCTTCAACAGTATTTGCATTATCAGCAACACTAAAACGTTGTAGGGCACTTTCAATGCTCTTGATGACCGTTTTTGAGGTTTCATGTTTTAAGGCTTCTTCAAGTACACCGCGATTTTCACCTTGGCGAGCAAATAAGTCAGCAGCTTGTGCACGTTGTTTCGGTGTACCCTTCATTAAAACATGAGTTAAATTTTCTTTTACGATCTCTGCTGGTAAAGTATTTAAAATAGGTTCCGCGGTTTTTTTTACTGTTTTTAAACTGCTGGTGGCCAGTAAAACAATAATATCTGCAAAAGTGTCACGTAATACTGTATTTTTATTTAAGTAATTAATTAGCTCGACTAAACCATTTGCTGATAGTTTTTCAATGAGTGCTGTTCTAATAAATTCTTGATGTGAAAGCAGATAATCTTTTAAATCACGAAGTTCATAAATACGCTTAAGATTAGAAGCATAGTATTCAGAGATATCTTTTCTATCAAATACGGCGAATAATGCATTTTCACCCGCAATATTGGCCTCAGCTTCGACCATATTGGCGATAAATTCCATACTCCAATGTTTACGATGTTCTAAATTAAGATTACGTGCATTATCATAAGTGGTGTAAAACGCATCAACTAACAGGTAAATAACCCAAGTCGGTACTTCAGTTGTTGTCACTTTGATATTGATATCTTGGCATGCAGCGGCAATGACTTTTGCATAACGAGCGACTTGTTCTAAGGAAAAGCTTTCGCCAACTTTAGAGTAAAGTTTATGGCGGGCATTAAGACCTTGGGTGATAACTTTATTATATTTTCCTGTATCAACATTACTGGCATACCACCATTCTAATGTTCCTGCACGATGAAAATAAACGGCTGCTTTTGCTGCATCCAGTTTATTTAATTCAAAAAGAATTTCTGGGTTTTTGCCTGTAAGTACATAATCTAATGCACGTTTAGGTAAACTTTCATCAAATATAGCAAGCAGTACAAGAGATTCTTGAAGATATTTTTCAGTAATATCGACGTCTTTTTTCCCAAAAAGAGGGAGGAGGTCTAAGATTTTTTTTATCACGCCAGTTCCTTAAGCTATGTATGGATAAACAGTTTTTTTTACCATGAAATAGCAAAACGAACAATTTGATTATCACTATTGAAAATAAAACCTAGGCATCCAATTTGTTAAATTTATAGATATAAACACTGAAAAAGCCGATCTAACTTTATTAATATTCAATTCTTCATTATATAAAACGCTATATCAGGAAAAAGTGCTGAAAATGAAGAGGTGATAATAAAGGTGTTTTTTTGTGGGATTTAAAAAGATTAAGAATTGTCTGTTTAATAAAATAAGCGTTAACACTTAGCTAAATTGATTAAAAAAATAACAGTCAGAAATAAAGGTAAATAAGTGTTAACAATCCCGTATTTTTAAGGGATTTTGTTCCTTTTGATTTTATATGAATATCATAAAATAAAAAGAGCCACTTATATTGATAAGAGGCTCTTTTAAATTAATTATTTTTCTATTTGGCGAGATAAAGAGAGTAGCAATGAACCTAGACTACAAATTAGTAAGGTGATTGATAAACTTTGTCCCCATCCTGCAAGTGCAAGTCCACCACCAATTAATAAATAGTAGAACAAGCCTAATAATGCCCCCGCAGTGCCTAAACGATCTTTATATTGTGCTAGGGCAGTGGCCAAGATATTTGGAATAGCAATGCCATAAGCAACGACACTTGTCATCATTGGAATAATAAAACTAATGTGATTACGTAATAAATAAACACCGACTGCACTAATCAACGCAATAAAACTAGCAAGTAACACTAATTTCTCACATTGCCAATGGTGGTTTAATAGTGCTTTATTAATATAAGAGCCTATGCCTACTCCCATTGCTAATATAATGCCACTATAGCCAAAGGTACTTGTACTATATCCTTGTTTATCAAACATAAAAGGAGCTAATTGATAATAAGCAAATAGACTGATATTAAAAAAGGCAATTAATAATATTGTTTTGGCAATTTGCTTATCTTTCAGCATTTTTATTGCAGTTTTACCAATAGGCGTAGTTTTTATCGTTTCAGGGCGACTTTCTGGTAAGGCAAAAGTACTCCATAACAATAAAATAATAGCAAGAAAGGCAAGACCACTAAAAACGCCTTGATAGCCTGCATAACTGACTAATAATGAACCACTTAACATACCTATTGCTGGACTTAATGCGATAGCAGCGCCCATTACTGAGAAAACTTTCGCTAATTCATCACCACTATAGACATCACGCATAATAGTTTGTGTGCCCACTGAGCCTACCGCAGCACCAAAAGCAGAAAGCATACGTAATCCCAATAAGACTGAAAAATCTTTTGTCACAAATACGCCAAGACAAGCAATAGCATAAATAACCAATCCAGCTAACATTGTCGGACGACGCCCAATGACATCACATAATCGACCCCATATAATGACCCCTAATGCAAACGCAAAGAAATAGAGCGAAAGTGTTTGCCCTGCTTCATTTGCACTGACATGAAAGCCATTTGAGATGTCAGTCAGTGCTGGGCTATAAATGGTTTCTGCAATTTGCGGAAACATCATTAACGCAATTGCTAACCATAAAGAGAGTTTTCTGTTCATTTTTTTTATCCTACATCTTTAAATCTGAATGACAGAATACAGAGATAATGAGTGTCTTGTTATAAACATAAAGACATATTATATTTCAAATAGGACAAATAATGGCCTGGCTTAATCAATACGACCACTTTGTGCCAGAAGAGCATCTTGCATCAGTCGTCGGTATTGCAGCAGAAATGGGAAAGCACGACTCTGGGTTTCATTCTCACGATAGAGGGCAATTATTATTTACGCAGTCAGGGTGTATGCGAATCACTTTGGCCTCTCGCGTTTCTGTATTACCCCCCATGAGAATTGCGTGGATCCCTGCAAAATTAGAACATCGAGTCGAAATGTATGCCTCTGTGGGATATCGCTCTGTTTATATTTCCGATAAATATCATGATAAATTTCCAAGTGAGAGTGAGATATTTACGCTTTCTCCTCTTTTGCGGGAAATACTTGAGCGTATTTCTGTTGCTGATTTTGATACGCAATGGGAAGAAGGGCGTTATGCAAATCTATTAGCGGTTTTCTTTGATGAAATAGCATATGCACAACGGCAACCTAATCATTTATCTATGCCGAAAGATAGGCGATTAAAGCGTTTATCATTTGATGATTTGCCACCACCGTTACAAGAAATGGCGAAATGTGTCGGGGCGAGTGAAAAAACTATTACACGCTTATTTTACAAAGAAACGGGGTTGAGTTATCAACAATGGCGCCAACAATGGCGATTAATGAAAGCAATTGAATTATTAGCTACCCATCATCGCTATATTGATATTAGCCAGATATTAGGATTTGCCAGTGACAGCGCCTTTATTACTTTTTTCAAAAAAATGACAGGGCAAACACCGCAAGAATATTTGAAAAGCTGATTGGATTTTATCGATAACTTTAAAACATAAAGCCCCGATTTAAACGGGGCTTAGCAAGATAAATAATTAATAAACCTCAATTATTTCTTTTTAATTTCACTTTTAAATTTGCGTTCATCATAACCGGTATAAAGCTGACGAGGACGCGCAATTTTCAAACCATCTTCGTGCATTTCATTCCAGTGAGCAATCCAACCAATTGTACGTGCAATAGCAAAAATAACAGTAAACATATTCGATGGAATACCTAACGCTTTAAGGATAATACCAGAGTAAAAGTCAACGTTAGGGTACAGTTTTTTCTCAATAAAATACGGGTCGTTTAGGGCAATACGTTCTAATTCCATTGCCACTTCAAGTAAGCTGTCATTGAGGTTTAATTCTTTTAACACTTCATGACAGGTTTCACGCATAACTGTTGCACGAGGATCATAGTTCTTGTAAACACGGTGACCAAAGCCCATTAAACGGAATGAGTCATTTTTATCTTTTGCACGTTTAATGAATTCAGGAATGTGTTCAACGGTTTTGATCTCTTCTAGCATACGTAGACACGCTTCGTTTGCACCACCGTGAGCTGGTCCCCAAAGTGACGCGATACCTGCTGCAATACAGGCAAATGGATTTGCACCAGAAGAGCCTGCGGTACGTACTGTAGATGTTGATGCATTTTGTTCGTGATCAGCATGAAGAATAAAAATTCTATCCATTGCACGTTCAAGTACTGGATTGACCACATACTCTTCACACGGTGTTGCAAACATCATGTGTAAGAAGTTACCAGCATAAGAAAGGTCATTTTTTGGATAAACGAACGGTTGACCAATAGAGTATTTGTAACACATTGCCGCGACTGTCGGCATTTTGGATAATAGACGATAAGCTGTGATATCGCGGTGAACTGGGTTACTGACATCCAGTGCGTCATGATAGAACGCAGCTAAAGCCCCTGTCACACCACACAATACAGCCATTGGATGTGAGTCACGACGGAACCCATTGAACAGCCGAGTAATTTGTTCATGGATCATGGTATGGCGAGTAACCGTCGTTTTAAATTTATCGTATTGCTCCTGCGTTGGTGCTTCACCATATAGAAGGATATAGCAAACTTCCAAGTATGTTGATTCTGTCGCTAATTGCCCGATAGGGAAACCACGGTGAAGTAAGATACCGTTTTCACCATCAATATAGGTGATTTTTGACTCACAAGATGCGGTTGAGGTAAAGCCGGGATCATAGGTGTAATAACCTTTGGAGCCGAGAGTACGAATATCAATAACTTTGGAACCGAGTGTAGGGGATAGAACGTCCAAGTCTACAGATGTTTCATCAATCGTTAGCTTAGCTTTGTTATCAGCCATTTATAATCTCCTTAGCGCTTATATGTCTCCTAACAAAGTCGAGGGTATCTTCATAAAGATGCACTTCGATAGTGAAACTATAGTTGATGTAAGGTACCCAGATGAGTTTTATTTAATGCCCGTCATGCCTAGGTCTATAGTGTGTCACTTATGTTAAGGAGCTTTTGATGTTATGTTTTTTAGGTGCTTTTTTATGCAATGCTCTTAGAATTAGTACTGCTAACACTTTTACACAAGTTTGAGGTTTCTGGAAGCGAGTTTGCGCACAAAAAAAACATAAACATTAAAATAATGCAGTAAATGTAATAAAAATGTTGTACATGTGTCAAAAGTGATAATCATTTTTGCATCAGATGTATTAAATAGTGATCCTTCTCACTGTTCGAGGCAAATGTCGGGCACACAAGTTGTGTGGTAATTGTAATAAGTTTGTGAAGCACTTATACTGCGCGCAGGTCTCCGGAACCGTTGTTGTATGGAGAACCAGCGTAACGAATCCACACTTTCTGTAAAATAGACGGATTTAACATTTTACTTAAAATGTGCCTTTGTACCCCATTCGCTGTTTGATTTCCATCCAGGTCCGGAGGAAGGAAAAATTATAAAAGCTGTGTGGGCATAAATTGTGAAAAAACAAAGACCTGTCAATCTGGATTTACAGACGATACAGTTTCCACTCCCTGCTATCGCATCGATCTTGCATCGTGTCTCTGGGGTTATCATGTTAGTCGCAGTGGGTATCTTACTGTGGTTACTTGGCACCTCTCTCTCCTCTCCTGAAGGTTTTCAGCAAGTAGCTGAAATCATGACTGGTTTCTTCGCAAAGTTTATTTTGTGGGGCATCCTAACGGCATTGGCCTACCATATTTGTGGTGGTATTCGCCATATGCTAATGGACTTCGGCTTTATTGATGAAACCTTGGTTGTAGGTCGCAATTCGGCGGCTGCATCCATGATTATTACGGTTATTTTATCAATATTGGCGGGGGTTTTAGTATGGTAAGTAATTCTTCTACTTTAGGCCGTACTGGCATACAGGATTGGTTATTTCTGCGTGCCTCAGCCATCATCATCGTTTTATATGTTCTTTACCTTGTGGGTTTTATTGCAACCACAGAAATTACCTATGAAGTATGGCGTGGGTTCTTTAGCTCATCCTTAACCAAAGTGTTCACCATTTTGACCCTGCTTTCTATTCTTATTCATGCGTGGATCGGAATGTGGCAGGTGTTAACGGACTATATTAAACCTCTGGCATTACGCCTGACTTTACAACTGATTATTGTTGTTGCGCTGTTGGTTTATCTTATTTATGGAACAATTGTGGTGTGGGGTGTGTAATGAATCTGCCAGTAAGAGAGTTTGATGCAGTTGTTATTGGTGCAGGTGGTGCCGGTATGCGTGCCGCTTTACAGATTTCTCAAATGGGTCTGTCTTGTGCACTGATTTCTAAAGTTTTTCCTACTCGTTCTCATACTGTTTCCGCTCAAGGAGGTATCACTGTTGCACTTGGTAATACCCATGAGGACAACTGGGAATGGCACATGTACGATACCGTAAAAGGTTCCGACTATATCGGTGACCAAGATGCTATCGAATATATGTGTAAAACCGGTCCTGAAGCAATTTTAGAACTGGAACATATGGGGCTTCCATTTTCTCGCTTAGATGATGGCCGTATTTATCAACGTCCATTTGGTGGTCAATCTAAGAACTTTGGTGGCGAACAAGCGGCACGTACTGCGGCAGCGGCTGACCGTACTGGGCACGCATTATTGCATACCCTATATCAGCAAAATTTAAAAAATCACACAACTATCTTTTCTGAGTGGTACTCACTGGATCTCGTGAAAAACCAAGATGGTGATATTGTCGGGTGTACTGCAATTTGCATTGAAACCGGTGAAGTGGTTTATTTCAAAGCTAATGCCACTATTTTAGCTACGGGCGGTGCTGGTCGTATTTATCAATCCACCACGAATGCGCATATCAATACAGGTGATGGTGTCGGTATGGCCGTTCGTGCAGGTGTTCCACTACAAGATATGGAAATGTGGCAATTCCATCCAACAGGCATCGCAGGTGCAGGTGTATTAGTGACTGAAGGTTGCCGTGGTGAAGGCGGATATCTGTTGAATAAAGACGGTGAACGCTTTATGGAGCGTTATGCACCAAATGCCAAAGACCTTGCGGGTCGTGACGTAGTGGCTCGTTCAATCATGATTGAAATTCGTGAAGGTCGTGGTTGTGATGGCCCTTGGGGTCCTCATGCGAAATTGAAACTTGATCATCTGGGTAAAGAGGTCCTTGAATCACGTTTACCGGGTATTCTCGATCTTTCTCGTACATTCGCACATGTTGACCCAGTTAAAGAGCCAATTCCTGTTATTCCTACTTGTCACTATATGATGGGAGGGATCCCAACGAAGGTGACTGGTCAAGCCATTCGTGTGAATGAAAAGGGCGAAGATGTGGTTATTCCAGGATTGTTTGCTGTTGGTGAAATCGCTTGTGTTTCTGTTCATGGTGCAAACCGTTTAGGGGGTAACTCACTGTTAGACCTCGTTGTATTCGGTCGTTCAGCCGGTGTTCATTTAAAAGAATCACTGATGGAACAAGGCACAATGCGCGATGCCAGTGACTCCGATGTTGAAGCTGCATTAACTCGTTTACACCGCTGGGAAAACAACCGTTCTGGTGAAGATCCTGTTGAGATCCGTAAAGCACTGCAATCTTGTATGCAACATAACTTCTCGGTATTCCGTGAAGGTGATGCAATGGCAAAAGGCTTAGAAGAACTGAAAGTCATTCGTGAGCGCTTACAAAATGCACGACTCGATGATAATTCAAGTGAATTTAATACACAGCGTATTGAATGCTTAGAATTAGACAACTTGATGGAAACAGCTTATGCCACTGCGGTATCTGCGAATTTCCGTACTGAAAGTCGTGGTGCTCATAGCCGTTTCGATTTCCCAGAACGTGATGATGCGAACTGGTTATGCCATACATTATATCAACCGCAAACCGAAACAATGACACGCCGTGAAGTGAATATGCAGCCAAAACTGCGTGAAGCTTTCCCACCAAAAGTGCGTACATATTAATTAGCGGTGTTATTGAAGTTGCGGAGACTCAAATATGAAACTTGAATTTTCTATTTATCGTTACAATCCCGACGTTGACAATGCGCCGCATATGCAAGATTACACCCTCGAAGTTCCTGAAGGGCGTGACATGATGCTATTGGATGCATTAATTCAATTAAAGGAAAAAGATCCTACCTTATCGTTCCGTCGTTCTTGTCGTGAAGGTGTTTGCGGCTCAGATGGCGTAAACATGAATGGTAAAAATGGTTTGGCTTGTATCACACCTATTTCATCTTTACAGAAAGGAAGTAAGAAAATTGTGATCAGACCGTTACCTGGTTTACCAGTCATTCGTGATTTAATAGTGGATATGACTCAGTTCTATACACAGTATGAGAAAATTCGTCCGTATTTAATTAATAATGGCAAGAACCCTCCTGCTCGTGAGAACCTACAGTCACCAGAACAACGCGAAAAGCTTGATGGACTTTACGATTGTATCCTTTGTGCTTGTTGTTCAACCTCTTGCCCGTCATTTTGGTGGAATCCAGATAAGTTTATCGGGCCTGCTGGATTGTTAGCTGCTTATCGTTTCTTGATTGACAGTCGTGATACAGAAACAGAATCTCGTCTTGATGATCTTAACGATGCGTTCAGCGTATTCCGTTGTCATGGCATTATGAATTGTGTCAGCGTATGTCCAAAAGGACTCAATCCGACGAAAGCGATTGGTCATATTAAGTCGATGTTGTTAAAACGTAGTGCATAAAATAATAACCGCCCTAAAATAGTTAGGGCGGTTAATGGAAAAACTAAGTTGGGCGTTTGCGGTAAAAAGAATAAGGCGCCTTTAAACACTGTAAGACAGTGCTTAAAGGTTCCTTGAGAGCTAAAGCTCCATATTTAAAGAACCTGCGAGATAGCGGGTCATAAGAGAACCTTGCAATCGACACCGTTTAATCACGGTATTAGTTATCCACGGCGAACTAAAGCTGTATAGCTTAAGGGATCATAATGCAGAACGGCGCAATGAAGGACTGGCTAGAATCAACTTTTCTAGCAGGAGAGAATCAGTCTTACATAGAAGATATCTATGAAGATTACCTAACTGACCCAAACTCTGTTGACGAAAGTTGGAGAGAAATTTTTCAACAACTGCCCGCAAATCAAGGCGTAGAACAGTCGCATTCTCAAACCCGCGACTACTTCAGACGCCTCGCAAAAGAATCCACTCGATATCATACCTCGGTAAGCGATCCGGCAATGGACTCAAAACAAGTTAAAGTTTTGCAGCTCATTAATGCCTTTCGTTTTCGTGGTCACCAAAATGCTAATCTCGATCCGCTTGGTTTATGGAAACAAGAATCTGTTCCAGATTTAGATCCTGCTTTTCATAACCTCACTAAAGAAGACTTTGAAGAAACCTTCAACGTCGGTTCTTTTGCTATCGGCAAAGAAACGATGAAATTAGGTGATTTATATGAAGCACTGAAACGTATTTATTGCGGTTCAATCGGTGCAGAGTATATGCACATCACTAATACTGAAGAAAAACGCTGGATCCAACAACGTTTAGAATCAGTCAATGTTGCTGATCAGTTCACTAAAGAAGAAAAGTTACGCTTCCTAGCAGAGCTAACAGCCGCTGAAGGGTTAGAACGCTATTTAGGTGCAAAATTCCCTGGTGCAAAACGCTTCTCTTTAGAAGGTGGTGATGCATTAATTCCAATGTTAAAAGATTTAATTCGTCATGCAGGTAAACAAGACACTCGCGAAGTGGTTCTTGGTATGGCGCACCGCGGTCGCTTGAACGTTCTTGTTAATATCCTGGGTAAAAAACCCGCTGATTTATTTGATGAATTTGCGGGTATTCATAAAGAACATCTGGGAACAGGTGATGTTAAATACCACCAAGGTTTTTCATCTGATTTTGCGACAGAAGGGGCTCAAGTCCATCTTGCACTAGCCTTTAACCCATCTCACCTAGAGATTGTTAGCCCAGTTGTTATTGGTTCTGTGCGTGCTCGTCGCGATCGTTTAGATGAAGCACGGAGCAATATGGTGCTTCCTATCACTATTCATGGCGATGCGGCGGTGACAGGTCAAGGGGTTGTTCAAGAAACCTTGAATATGTCTCAAGCGCGTGGTTATGAAGTAGGTGGTACAGTTCGTATTGTTATCAATAACCAAGTTGGTTTCACAACATCAAATCCAAAAGATGCTCGTTCAACACAATATTGTACTGATATTGTGAAAATGGTTCAGGCACCAATTTTCCACGTTAATGCAGATGATCCTGAAGCCGTTGCTTTTGTGACTCGCCTTGCATTGGATTTCCGTAATACCTTTAAACGTGATGTGATGATTGATTTAGTTTGTTACCGTCGCCATGGTCACAACGAAGCGGATGAGCCAAATGCGACTCAGCCTCTGATGTATCAAAAAATCAAGAAACACCCAACACCACGTAAAATTTATGCAGATAAACTGGTTGAGCAATCATTGCTTGATGCTAATGATGTAACAGAGCTGGTTAATCTTTATCGTGATGCGTTAGATCGCGGTGATTGTGTTGTTGAAGAATATCGTCCAATGGGGTTACATTCTTACACATGGGAACCGTATTTGAATCACGAATGGAATGAAGAATACCCACATAAAGTAGAAAAAACGCGCTTACAAGATCTTGCTCGCAAAGTCAGTACTGTTCCGTCAGAAATTGTGATGCAATCCCGTGTTGAGAAAATTTACGCTGATCGTGCCGTTATGGCGGAAGGTGAGAAGCTTCTTGATTGGGGGGCCGCAGAAACATTAGCGTATGCCACTTTAGTTGATCAAGGTATTACTATTCGCCTTTCTGGTGAAGATGCGGGACGTGGTACGTTCTTCCATCGTCATGCCGTTATTCATAATCAAACTAATGGTTCTGTTTATGTGCCATTGGCGAATATTCACAATGCTCAAGGACAATTTAATGTCTGGGATTCTGTATTAACAGAAGAAGCAGTGCTTGCATTTGAATATGGCTATGCGACAACAGAACCTCGTGGGCTGACTATTTGGGAAGCACAGTTTGGTGATTTCGCTAACGTAGCTCAAGTTGTTATCGACCAATTTATTAGTTCTGGTGAGCAAAAATGGGGTCGTATGTGTGGTTTAGTGATGTTGTTACCACACGGTTATGAAGGTCAAGGACCAGAACACTCTTCTGCGCGTTTAGAACGTTATCTACAATTGTGTGCAGAACAAAATATGCAGGTTTGTGTGCCATCAACACCGGCACAGGTTTACCATATGTTGCGCCGTCAAGCGTTGCGTGGTATGCGTCGCCCACTTATCGTTATGTCACCAAAATCACTGTTACGCCATCCATTAGCTGTTTCTGAATTGGATGAATTAGCTAATGGTAAATTCTTACCAGTCATTGGTGAAATGGATGATTTAAAACCTGCTGAAGTGAAACGTGTTGTGATGTGTTCCGGTAAAGTTTACTACGATTTATTAGAACAACGTCGTGCTAATGAGCAAAATAACGTTGCCATTATTCGTATTGAACAGCTTTATCCATTCCCACACGAAGATATTGCGCAAATTCTTGCTCCTTACACTCATGTAAAAGATTTCGTTTGGTGTCAAGAAGAGCCTCTGAATCAAGGTGCTTGGTACTGTAGTCAGCATAATTTCCGTGATGCTATTCCTACAGGCGCAACATTACGTTATGCAGGACGTCCTGCATCAGCCTCTCCAGCAGTTGGTTATACCTCTGTTCATCAGGAGCAACAAAAAGCTCTGGTTGAAGACGCACTGAAAGTTGAATAAATAAGGATAGAAAATGAGTAGTGTAGATATTCTAGTACCGGATCTCCCTGAATCAGTTGCTGACGCATCGGTCGCAACTTGGCATAAAAAACCTGGTGATAGCATTCAACGCGATGAAGTGCTGGTTGAAATTGAAACAGATAAAGTCGTTTTAGAAGTACCTGCCAGTGAAGCAGGGGTTTTAGAAAGTATTCTTGAAGAAGAAGGCGCTACTGTTGGCTCTCGCCAACTATTGGGTCGAATTCGTTTAGGTGATAGCACTGGCATTCCAGCTGATGTAAAACCCGCTCAAGATAGCACACCAGCCCAGCGCCAAAGTGCTGATATCGCTGAAAAAGGCAATAATGATGCACTCAGCCCAACAGCGCGTCGTTTAGTCGCTGAACACGATATTAACCCTGCGGATGTAAAAGGCAGTGGTGTTGGTGGACGTTTAACTCGTCAAGATATCGAAGGTCATGTTGCTAATAAATCAACAGCACAACCTGTAGCAGAGGTTTCTCAAGCTCTGTTATCTCACCGTAGTGAAAAACGTGTACCAATGACACGTTTACGTAAACGTGTTGCAGAGCGTTTATTAGAAGCGAAAAACACTACTGCAATGTTGACAACGTTTAACGAAATCAACATGCAACCCATCAAAGATTTACGTGCTCAATACGGTGAGGCTTTCGAAAAACGTCATGGTGTTCGTTTAGGCTTTATGTCTTTCTATATTAAAGCGGTTGTTGAAGCACTGAAACGCTATCCAGAAGTGAATGCGTCTATTGATGGCACTGATGTGGTTTATCACAACTATTTCGATATCAGCATTGCGGTATCAACACCTCGTGGGCTAGTAACGCCAGTATTACGTGATGCAGATGCAATGAGCATGGCGGATATTGAGAAAAATATCAAAGCATTAGCAGTAAAAGGTCGTGACGGTAAGTTAACCGTTGAAGATTTAACGGGGGGTAACTTCACTATCACAAATGGGGGTGTTTTCGGTTCATTAATGTCAACACCTATTATCAACCCACCACAAAGTGCCATTTTAGGGATGCATGCTATTAAAGATCGCCCAATGGCTGTCGATGGTCAGGTTGTTATTCTTCCTATGATGTATCTAGCGTTGTCTTATGACCACCGTTTAATTGATGGTCGTGAGTCTGTCGGTTTCTTAGTCACCGTTAAAGAGATGCTAGAAGATCCAGCCCGTTTATTACTGGATGTATAGGTAATAAATATCGCTTTTAGGCAGGAGATGCTCCTCCTGCCTACTTAGCAACAGACACAAGCATCAAAGAAGTACAGTGTGTTCGTGAAGTCAGATTTCTCTGGCTTATAGTCAAAAAAATAAGAAAGCCCGACTTTCAACAAGATTATGGATAGAACATCATGAATTTACACGAGTATCAGGCAAAACAGCTTTTCACACGGTATGGATTACCAGCACCTGCTGGTTTCGCCTGCTCCACACCGCGCGAGGCAGAAGAAGCTGCATCAAAAATTGGTCAAGGCCCTTGGGTTGTGAAATGTCAGGTTCACGCGGGTGGACGTGGTAAAGCGGGCGGCGTAAAAGTCGTTAAATCTAAAGAAGAGATCCGCGCATTTGCTGAACAATGGTTAGGCAAACGTTTAGTGACTTATCAAACAGACGCTAACGGTCAGCCTGTCACACAGATTTTGGTTGAAGCTGCAACTGATATCGCTAAAGAGCTTTATCTTGGTGCGGTTATTGACCGTGGTACCCGTCGCGTTGTCTTTATGGCTTCAACTGAAGGTGGCGTAGAAATTGAAAAAGTGGCGGAAGAAACGCCAGAACTTATTCATCGCGCAATTATTGATCCACTGACAGGCCCTATGCCTTATCAGGGAAGAGAACTTGCCTTTAAACTGGGTTTAAAAGGTAAGCAAGTCAGTCAATTTGCTAAAATCTTTATGGGATTAGCCACTATTTTCTTAGAGCGTGATCTTGCGCTAATTGAAATTAATCCTCTGGTTATTACGAAAGAAGATGATCTGATTTGTCTTGATGGCAAATTAGGTGTAGATAGCAATGCATTATATCGCCAACCTGAAATGCGCGAACTGCATGATCCATCGCAAGAAGATCCGCGTGAAGCGCAAGCTGCACAGTGGGAATTGAACTACGTTTCATTAGACGGCAACATTGGTTGTATGGTCAATGGTGCAGGTTTAGCAATGGGGACGATGGATATTGTTAAACTTCACGGTGGCGAGCCCGCTAACTTCCTCGATGTAGGTGGTGGCGCAACAAAAGAGCGTGTAACAGAAGCATTTAAAATTATTTTGTCAGATGAAAATGTCAGTGCTGTATTAGTCAACATTTTTGGCGGTATTGTTCGTTGTGACTTAATCGCAGACGGTATTATTGGCGCAGTTGAAGAAGTTGGCGTTAATGTTCCTGTGGTTGTTCGTCTTGAAGGAAACAATGCAGAGTTAGGCACCCAGAAATTAGCGGATAGTGGATTAAATATTATCGCAGCGAAAAGTCTAACTGATGCCGCGAAACAAGTTGTTGCAGCAGCGGAGGCAAAATAATGTCTATTTTAATCGATAAAAATACTAAAGTAATTTGCCAAGGTTTTACTGGTAGCCAAGGAACATTCCACTCTGAGCAAGCAATTGCTTATGGTACACAAATGGTTGGTGGTGTTACACCGGGTAAAGGGGGGACAACTCACTTAGGTCTTCCTGTATTTAATACTGTACGCGAAGCGGTTGAGGCGACAGGTGCTACGGCGACAGTTATTTATGTACCTGCACCATTTTGTAAAGACTCAATCTTAGAAGCGATTGATGCTGGCATTAAACTCATCATTACTATTACAGAAGGTATTCCTACACTGGATATGCTAACGATAAAAGTAAAATTAGATGAAGCTGGCGTACGTATGATTGGCCCTAACTGCCCAGGTGTTATCACGCCAGGTGAATGTAAAATTGGTATCATGCCTGGTCATATTCATTTGCCTGGTAAAGTGGGAATTGTATCTCGCTCAGGGACATTAACTTATGAGGCTGTTAAGCAAACAACGGATGTTGGCTTAGGCCAATCAACGTGTGTTGGGATTGGTGGTGACCCAATTCCAGGCTCTAACTTTATTGATATTCTGAAGCTATTCCAAGACGATCCTCAAACAGAAGCCATTGTGATGATCGGTGAAATTGGTGGTACAGCGGAAGAAGAAGCGGCTGCTTATATCAAAGATCACGTAACTAAGCCAGTTGTCGGTTACATCGCTGGTGTGACAGCCCCTAAAGGTAAACGTATGGGACATGCGGGAGCTATTATTGCGGGCGGTAAAGGTACCGCTGATGAGAAATTTGCAGCACTTGAAGCTGCGGGTGTTAAAACAGTGCGTAGCTTAGCAGACATTGGTGAAGCAATTAAATCAATGATTAAGTAAGTAACAATACTGTTAATAATTTCAGGTTGATACTATCTTAAATGCCAGTTTCTTAAAAGGAGACTGGCATTTTTTATATCTAGTTTCATTTAAATACCTATACTTATTACGAGTCGGTAATTAATACATCAAGTATCTCTATCGTTTTATACTAACATATTGTTTTATATTGTCTTTTTTAATATGATTATCTATACAAAAGTTCTTTTTTTCTTTTCATAGTTTTTTTCATAAACTAAAAATAATGATAAATGTTATGAATATTCATTATGTATTATTAAAAATACTATTTTAAATGCATGTTTTTAGATGCAAAACATACTAACAAAAGAAAATAAATCGTTATTTTATGTTGATATTATCATGTGTTTTTCTATAAATATTGTAATAACAGTGTCTACATCTACGCTTAGATATCGCTGTAAGGCTCATTTTTACTAAGAAGATGTTTTTTTAAACATGTTAATGAGTTAGCGAAAAGGAGGAGTGGTAAGAGGGGTTATATGAGAAAAAATTCTTTTATTATGATTGGGCATCAAAAAGTGGATTAACGCCGAACAGGTGTCCATTTACACCTATAAAATGTAATGATGAAATGCTTATAATTGTTATGAAGAATATTCCACTTAAAGAATAAAATTCAATAAAGAAAAGTGAAAATTCTTTTTTATAGTATTGAATTGATTGTTTTTTGACTTCATCTATCTTGTTGATTTAAATGTTTATTTTTCTAGTCATTAAATTGTTATTTTGCGATTTAGATATATAATACAGATTTATTACAATTTACTAATCTAAAATATAAAACAAAGTAAATAGTAGTTAATATTAAAAATAGATAATCACTATTAGGTTTTATTTTTATTTTAATTTGATAAATTAATAAAAAATCATTTTCTGTATTTACATATTTGTAAATTTCAACTTATTAATTAATATATTATTTTTTTAAAATATTTATTTTTTACCTGAAAAAAAATGATTTTGATATTAAAATTAATAAAACACAACTAAATGTGTTTATTTTTAGGTCTTTTATGAAAATAAAAAGTTAATTTTATTATGGAAAATATAAGGAGATAAATTACACTTAAAAATAAAAACAACATGGCATTAACACAATGGTAACTATTGGGTAATTTATTCGCAACTAGTTAACATTAAAGTGTTTTTTTGATGTAGGTCAAGTTATTAATTGTGGCAAAAATTTCTGAATATGCTTAAATTGGCACACGATCAAATATGCTGTTACAAACCTAAAAGTCGTATTGTTGACCTAAGCTCAGAATTCAAATCTGGGTCACGCAAAATATATTTATTATATGTAAATATAAGCGTACTATTTGTAAGGTATTGTGTTTTTGGTCTTTAATATTCGTTGTTGTTTTTAGAGGCATTTATTGCTGGTAGTTATGAGGCTTTATAATTTAATAAAGTCGGGTTGCCGCAAGTCGGTGTCTTCCTGCTAGGAGCAAGGAGTCAAGATGTTTGATATTGTCGAACTGTCACGGTTACAGTTTGCCTTAACAGCGATGTATCACTTCCTGTTTGTCCCATTAACGCTCGGTATGGCGTTTATGCTGGCGATCATGGAAACGATATACGTCCTGTCTGGCAAACAAGTTTACAAAGATATGACAAAGTTCTGGGGTAAGTTATTCGGTATTAACTTTGCTCTGGGTGTCGCAACTGGTTTGACCATGGAGTTCCAATTCGGTACTAACTGGTCATATTTCTCTCATTACGTTGGTGATATCTTCGGTGCGCCTTTAGCAATCGAAGGTCTGATGGCATTCTTCTTAGAATCAACTTTCGTCGGATTATTCTTCTTCGGGTGGGATCGTTTAGGCAAGAAGCAGCACTTAATGGTAACTTGGTTAGTTGCTTTCGGTTCTAACTTCTCTGCACTGTGGATCCTCGTTGCGAATGGTTGGATGCAAAACCCTGTCGCTGCAGACTTCAACTTTGAAACCATGCGAATGGAAATGTTGAGTTTTGCTGATCTGGTTTTAAACCCTGTCGCTCAAGTTAAATTTGTTCACACCGTTGCTGCGGGTTACTGTACTGGTGCATTCTTTGTTTTGGGTATCAGCTCTTACTACCTACTCAAAGGTCGTGATATTGGTTTTGCAAAACGTTCTTTCGCAGTTGCTGCTACTTTTGGTATCGCTGCTGTATTATCTGTTATCGTACTGGGTGATGAATCTGGTTACGAAATGGGTGACGTACAGAAAACCAAACTGGCTGCGATTGAAGGTGAATGGCATACAGAAGCAGCGCCAGCTGCATTCAATTTGATTGCATTCCCTAATCAAGAAAAAATGGAAAACTCGTTCGCATTACAAATTCCTTATGTTATGGGGATTATTGCAACGCGTTCTTTTGATACGCCAGTGTTAGGTCTTAATGATCTGATGAGCCAGCATGAAGTTCGTATTCGTAATGGTATGAAAGCATACGAATTATTAAGCGAACTGCGCGCCGGTAATACCGATCCTGCTATTCGTGCCGCATTTAATGACGCGAAACAAGATTTAGGCTATGGCTTATTACTTAAGCGTTATACTGATAAAGTTGTTGATGCAACAGAAGAGCAAATCAAATCTGCTGCAAAAGACACCATCCCTAATGTCGCACCTCTGTTCTGGTCATTCCGTATCATGGTTGCCGCAGGCTTCCTGATGTTACTGGTTGTTGCGATTTCCTTCTGGACTGTTCTGTCTAACCGCATTGGTAACTACAAATGGTTACTGCGTGCTGCCCTGTTTAGTATTCCATTACCATGGATCGCAGTGGAAGCAGGTTGGTTTGTTGCAGAATATGGACGTCAACCATGGGCGATTGGTGAAATCTTGCCTACAGCAGTAGCAACTTCTTCATTGACACAGGCTGATATTCTAGTATCTATGGGACTTATCTGTGGTCTGTATACCTTGTTCCTAATTGCTGAAATGTTCCTGATGTTCAAATTTGGTCGCCTTGGCCCAAGTAGCCTGAAGACGGGTCGCTATCACTTTGAACAGAAGACAGCTTCTTCTGCACAAAGTAAGTAACACAGGAGTCCACTATGTTTGATTATGAAGTATTGCGGTTTGTTTGGTGGCTACTGATTGGTATCTTACTGATCGGCTTTGCAGTCACTGATGGTTTTGATATGGGTGTTGGTGTGTTATTACGCGTTATCGCGAAAGATGATACAGAACGCCGTATTTTGATTAACTCTGTTGCGCCTCACTGGGATGGTAACCAAGTTTGGTTAATCACAGCGGGTGGTGCGTTATTCGCTGCATGGCCAATGGTTTATGCTGCGGCATTCTCTGGTTTCTATTTCGGTATGATTTTCGTACTGGCAGCATTATTCTTCCGTCCAGTTGGCTTTGACTACCGTTCTAAACTAGAGTCTCCGAAATGGCGTGGTATGTGGGATTGGGGTATCTTTATTGGTAGCTTTGTTCCGCCGCTAGTTATCGGTGTCGCTTTTGGTAACCTGTTACAAGGTGTTCCATTAGAAGTCGATAGTATGCAACGTGTATCTTATAACGGTACGACTAATGCGCTGATTAACCTGTTAAGTCTATTAAACCCATACGGTTTACTCGCAGGTATTATTAGCTTAATGATGATCGTTGCACACGGTGCAAGCTATCTTCAAATGCGTACTACTGGTGAGTTACATGAGCGTACTCGTAAAGCAACTTACATTACCTCTTTAATTACTTTCATTGCTTTTGCGGTAGCGGGTGTGTGGTTAATCTATGGTATCGATGGCTTCATTGTGACTAGTGCTATTGATACAGCAGGCCCTTCATCTCCACTACTGAAAACTGTTTCTCACGAAGCAGGTGCTTGGATGACTAACTACAACAACTATCCAGTATTATGGGTATTGCCGGCCTTAGGTCTGTTATCTCCATTACTGGCAATTGTTGCCACTAAAGCAAATAAAGGTGGTTGGGCATTCCTGTTCACTTCACTGACAATTGCATGTGTTATCCTGACTTGTGGTGCAACTATGTTCCCATTTGTGATGCCGTCGAGCACATTCCCAGATGTGAGCTTAACAATGTGGGATGCAACTTCTAGCTTGTTTACTCTGCAAGTAATGACCGTTGTTGCGATTATCTTTGTACCTATCGTTCTCCTTTACACTATCTGGTGTTACTGGAAAATGCATGGTCGCCTCGATAAGAAATTTATCGAAGGTAATAATCATACTCTTTACTAAGGAGCATAGAGAATGTGGTATTTTGCATGGCTTCTAGGCACACTCTTCGCTTGTAGTATTGCGGTGATCGCAGGACTGGCTTACGAGCATGCTGAAGCAAAAAAAACTTCAGAAAGTGAAGAATAATGTTGGATAAAAGCTACCAACTATTAGACAAGGGCCCTATTAGGGCTCTTGTTTTAATCATGGCGTTGGTCATGGCATTTTGTGTTATGTGGGATCCTAGTCGATTTGCAGCGAACACAAGTTCATTGGCTATTTGGCAAGGTATATTACTAATTTGGTCTGTGTGTGCAGGTGCGACTTTTGGTTTAGCATTCCGGCCTAAACATAACATCGCAAAATGTTTATTACACCCAATCCCTGCAATTATTATTCTAGTTGTTGGGCTAATTTATTTCTTCTTATAAAAAAACACCTTATTTCTGATCATGTAATGAAAAAGAAATAAGGTGTTTTCTTTTCTAAATTCTCCTTTTAAGCACTTCTATATTCTCACGTTATAACTGGATATTCTCTTTCAGATAATCAATAAATAAACGCGTTTTTCTTGGAATATACTCACTATAAGGAAAAATAATATTAACGGATTGTTTTAAGAGTGGAATTTCAGGAAATAACACGACTAATTTTTTTTCTAATAATTCTTGATGAATATACCAATGTGGCAAAATAGCCATCCCAGAGTGGGCTAGCACCATTTTTTTTAATGCTGCAATAGTGTTTGTTTCAAAATAAGCATCTTGAGCTAACTGAGAGAGTAGGGTATTAAATTCTGAAGACGATGAAAGCTTACTTTGACGTAAATTACTATTTGCTAAATAAGGAACAGTGTTTAAATCGTTAATTGTTTTTATTGAAAAATTTTTCAACAAATCAGGTGTTATCACTAAATCTATCTCATAATTGGCCAATTTTGTAGAACGATAATTACTGTCTTTTAATAAACCAAGGCGAACAGCAAGATCAAGTTTATGATTGATTAAATCTTCGATAGAAGAATTAAATGCATATTGTACTTTTAGTTTTGGGTGTAATTGCATAAATCGATTAAGTAATGGCAAAATGTAATGTTCGCCAAATTCAGCCGTTGAGCTTAATCGCAACGATCCTTGCAAATCTTGCTGTCCTAATCGCGCTTTATCTAAGGTTTGTTCTAATTGACTTAATACAAGGCGAAAATCTTGATAAAGCATTTCACCTGTTTCAGTCAGTGAAAAGCGTCGAGTATTACGATTGAGGAGTGAGACGTCTAATTCTGTTTCTAATGTTTTGATATGAATACTTACCATCGATTTACTTAGGCGCAGATATTTTGCCGCCTGAGTAAATGATCCTGTATCAACAACAGCAATAAAAGAGCGAATGCGATCAATTTGGTTTTGCATGATTGTTTACTCTGATTAAACAATAAGTTCTATTTTGTCAGATAGACGAAATTCGTCAATCTTCCGTACTCTATGTACGGAGGATTTTTATGACTTATCGCTATCGAATTGCATCTATATTTCTACTAGGTTTCTTTATAGATTGTATTAATATTTTTATGTCAGCGATTGCATTACCTGCAATCGCTGACGATATGCAGATTTCAATCGTTTCTGTTACATGGGTTTCAAATAGTTATATTTTGGGATTAACATTAATTATTCCATTAAGTCACTGGCTATCTCAACGCTTTGGAATTAAAGCATTAATGGTAATATCAATGTTGATGTTTAGTTTGTCTGTAGCACTAGTGGGATATTCACACTCTTTTAGTGAGCTTATTTTTTGGCGCTTTATTCAAGGGGTAAGCGGGGGGCTATTAATTCCAATTGGGCAGGCATTAACTTTTCAATATTTTCAAGGGGATGAGAGAAGCAAGATCTCAACTTTTATTATGGGAATAGCCCTGATAGCCCCAGCAATATCACCCACTTTAGGTGGATTTATTGTTGATACAGTTTCATGGCGTTGGGTCTTTTATAGCAATATTCCGTTCTCATTATTAACTGCATTTCTAGCATTTATTTGGGTAAAAGAGCCATTATCTAAAGAAAATACGATACCTGATATCAAAGGTGTCATTCTTATTAGCTTGATCATTGTATCTGGGTTGTTCGCTTTATCTGCTTATGGTGAATATCACTCAACATTGCTTGCTTTACTTATAGCCATATTTTTAGTGAGCTTTGTCGTACTCTATTATTGCCATTATCGACATCATTTATCACCCGTTATTAATTTAGCATTATTGAAAAATAGAAATCTATCACTCTCTATTTTTATTTATTATTGTATTCCTGGTATTTTTACTGGAGTGAATATTCTCGCTATTTTTTATTTACAACAATATTTAAAATTCACAGGTCAAAGCACAGGAATTTTTATGTTGTTGTATGCAATTGGCGCTTTTATTTCAATAATCATAAGTGGTGCTATTTATAATAAATTAGGTATGAAGTGCTTATTTATTTTTGCTTTATTATTACACAGCATTGGTATTTTTTTATTAACGTTTGTGAATAGTAATACCGATATACCTTTATTGGTTATTGCTTATTTAATTATTGGTATAGGTGGGGGAATAGGTGCAAATACTGCACAAACAACGGCATTATACGACTTTAGTTCACAAAAATTAGTTCAAGCAAGTGTCATTTGGAATATTAATCGACAGGTGGTTTTTAGTGTTGGTGCAACGATGGTCGCTATGTTGTTTAATATTATCTCTCTTTTTTATTTACCACAAACTGCTTATAGCATGACGTTTTTAATATGCGCTTTAATTGGCCTATTACCTCTTACATTATTATTTACGTTAAAGAAAAAAAGCATTACACAGGAAATACAAGATGAAATTTAATACTAATTCAATTATAGAAAGCATTAAATCTTTACATGATGAGATTGAAGCTGTTTTTACGCAATCTCCACTTTCTGTTGATGCAATAGCTAAGATAGAAAATATTTTATCTAGTGAGTTTTCGATGGTGGGAATCAACGGAAAAACAGTGAATTATGATGATGTTATCGCGATGTTCAGACAAAATGTAGGGAAAAGACATGGTCTGAAAATAAAAACAGATAATTATAAAATAATTTATCAATCAGATTGTTTGGCTTTTGTCAGATATCAAGAAACACACAGTGAAAATGAGAAAATTCTTATGAGGGAGTCAGTGGCACTATTGAGACGCAATTCTCATGAGATGAGTTGGCAATGGCACTACCTACATGAAACACAAATCATGAATAATTAATTGATTTATATGAAAAACCAGTCTTGTTACTGGTTTTTTTTGTCATTAAAAATAATACTAATAAATAAGACAATCTATGAATTTCTAATTAGCAAGCATTTTTATGCTGTCTTAATAAAAATATTTTTTCTATTCGGAGCACAAAGCATATTGCGTGTTGCAAAGAAGAGTTTATGATTGGCGCCTGAAAACTGTGTTTTCTATTCTTTACGTTACTATGATTCCCTTAGAGCGACCTCTTAAGTATAGTTAAGTAACCTATAGCTTAATTATTTATGGACTTAACTCGGAAAATGTAAGGAAGATATTATGCAGTTTCTTTGGCCTGTTCGTGTTTATTATGAAGATACTGATGCTGGTGGTGTAGTCTATCACGCTAGCTATCTAAAATATTTTGAACGCGCCAGAACAGAACTACTCAGAGAAAAAGGTTTTCATCAGCATGATTTACGGGAGTATGATCATGTTGTATTTGTTGTACGTAAATTATCAATAGAATATATTGTGCCAGCTCGACTCGATGAGCTTTTACAAGTAGAAAGTGAAATTACCCTATTACGTGGTGCTTCAATGACATTTTCTCAAAAGCTTATTAATCAAGATGGTTGTGTTTTGTGTAGCGCAGATGTGCTCGTTGTCTGCGTAGATTCATTAAAAATGAAGCCTGTAGCGCTTCCTAAGTCCATTATCGCGGAGTTTAAGTAGTGGCTGACATGAATGTTATCGATCTCTTTCTGAAAGCAGGGCTTTTAGTTAAGTTGATCATGTTGATTTTAATCGGATTTTCTATTGCATCTTGGGCGATTATTATTCAGAGAACCAAAGTCCTGAATGCTGCCGATCGTGAAGTTGCTGATTTTGAAGATAAATTCTGGTCAGGTACTGATTTGGCTCGTTTATATAAAGATAGCCAAGCTCGTCGTGATGAGTTATCAGGCTCAGAGCAAATTTTTCATTCCGGTTTTAAAGAATTTGCACGTTTACATCAAGCAAACGTTCATGCCCCAGATGCAGTCGTAAATGGTGCATCAAGAGCAATGCGTGTTTCTTTCAATCGTGAATTAGAATCTCTAGAAACTCATATTCCTTTCCTTGGTACTGTTGGTTCTATCAGCCCATATATTGGTCTGTTCGGTACAGTATGGGGGATCATGCATGCATTTATTGCATTAGGTAGTGTTAAACAAGCAACATTACAAATGGTCGCACCCGGCATTGCTGAAGCGTTGATTGCAACAGCTATCGGTTTATTTGCGGCGATCCCCGCAGTTATGGCTTATAACCGGTTTACACAACGTGTAACTAAACTGGAACAAAGTTACGATAACTTTATGGAAGAGTTTTTGACGATTTTACATCGCCAAGCTTTTGCCTCAGCAGAAAAGAAATAGTTAACGCAGAAGGAGATAGCTGATGGCACGGGGTCGCAGTAGCCGCCGAGGCGTAAAATCAGAGATTAACATTGTTCCTTTGCTTGACGTATTGTTAGTGCTTTTGCTTATTTTTATGGCTACAGCACCCATTATTTCGCAAAGTGTTGAGGTTGATCTTCCTGAAGCAACGGAGACACAAACTGTTTCAAGTAGCGATAATCCCCCAGTGATAGTCGAAGTTGCAGGTGTTGGAAAATATAATATTCGTGTTGATCAGGAAATATTAGAATTATTGCCTGAAGAACAGATTATGGCTGAAGCGAAACGACAATTGGAAAAAAATCCGAAAGTTGTCTTTCTTATTGGCGGTGCTAAAGATGTTCCTTATGATGAGATAATTAAAGCGCTCAACATGTTACGTCAAGCAGGTGTCAAATCTGTAGGTTTAATGACTCAACCTATGTAATAGGTTGAAATAAGTTTGGATAATAGCGTGGGAAAGAAGACGAAGCCAATCCGAAGTAAATTGAGCGGTTCAGTTATCTTGTCTACCGCCTTGCATTTGCTTGTTATCGCATTGCTTATCTGGGGGTCATTAACTCAGAAATGGGATTTAGGTGGCGGCGGTGGTGAAGACGGGCAAGTTATTGATGCTATTATGGTTGATCCTAATGCCGTCGTGCAACAGTATAATCAGCAAAAAGCACAACAAGCTAACGTCCAAAAAGCAGAGCAAGAACGTAAAGCGCGTGCTGAGCAACAAGAAGAAGAGTTGCGTCAGCAGCAGATGAAAGAACAAGAACGATTGAAAACCTTAGAAGTTGAGCGTTTACAAGCAAAAGAGGCAGCAGAAGCTCAAAAACGTGAAGCAGCGTTAGCTGCCGCCAAAGCGAAAGAAGAGCAAAAAGTGGCAGAAGAAGCGGCTGCACAAGCGAAAGCAGAGCGTGATCGTATCTTAAAAGAACAAGCAGACGCAAAAGCACAAGCTGAAGCTGAAGCAAAAAAACAAGCAGAATTAGCCGCGAAGCAAAAAGCTGAAGAGGCCAAAGCAAAAGCTGAGGCTGATGCTAAAGCAAAAGCTGAAGCAGATGCAAAAGCGAAGGCTGAGGCGGATGCTAAAGCGAAAGCCGCTGCTGAAGCCAAAGCGAAAGCTGCCGCAGAGGCCAAAGCAAAAGCAGCAGCTCAACAACAGAGTAAAGCTGTTGATAGCTTGCTTGATGGCTTAATGGCTGATGGTAACAAACAAAGCGGTGCATCAGCAGCGGGACAAGGTGGTGGAAATCGTACTGGTGCCAATGGTGAAGGTGTTGATCGCTATAAAGGTCAACTGAAAATTGCAATAGAACAGAAGTTCATTGATCCAGAGTTATATAAAGGTAAAACGTGTGAACTAAGAATTAGTATTGCACCTGATGGGATGTTAATTAATGTGAAGATTGTAGGTGGTGATCCCGCATTATGCCAAGTGGCATTAAGAGCGGCAAATACCGCTAAATTACCGAAACCACCGAAAGATGTTTATGAAGAAGTAAAATCGTCAGTAATTGAGTTTAAACCATAAAACTATCTGATTGTAGGAAAACATACACTAATTTATAGCTATTTTAGAATGTTATTGATGCGTTGTATGGTGTTGTTGAAAAGCGTTTGTTACTATTCTGTGCGTTATTGCGTAATAATCGCAATAATAAAAGGGAGACATGATGAAGCAGGCATTAAATGTTATCTTCGGACTTTTAATTTTATGCGTAACCACTCTGGCTAACGCTGAAGTTCGAATTGAAATTACACAAGGGGTGAATACTGCACGCCCTATCGGTGTCGTTCCTTTTAAATGGGAAGGTACTGGTCAAATGCCAGAAGATATCGCTGGTGTGATTGCAGCTGATTTACGTAATAGCGGAAAGTTTAATCCTATTGATGTATCACGTATGCCTCAACAGCCTGTCACGGCTTCTGAAGTCCAACCTGCATTATGGACTGCATTAGGGATTGATTCTGTTGTTGTTGGACGCGTACAACCGTCAGCGGATGGCCAATATTTAGTAAGCTATCAGTTAGTTGACGTTGCTGGCTCTCCAGGCGCGGTTTTATCTCAAAGCGAGTTTAAAGTCCCATCTAAATGGCTACGTTATTCTGCTCACACGGCCAGTGATGAAGTGTTTGAAAAACTGACTGGTATTCGTGGCGCATTCCGTACACGTATTGCTTATGTTGTTGTGACTAATGGGGGCGCATATCCTTATGAATTGCGCGTTTCTGACTATGATGGCTTTAACCAAGATCGTGTTTATCGTTCATCACAGCCATTAATGTCACCAGCATGGTCACCAGATGGTGCTAAACTGGCTTATGTAACTTTTGAAAGCGGTCAATCTGCTTTAGTTGTACAAACATTAGCAACAGGTGAAATTCGCCAAATTGCATCATTCCCAAGACATAATGGTGCACCTTCGTTTTCACCAGATGGCTCTAAACTTGCTTTTGCTCTTTCTAAGAGTGGTAGCTTAAATCTGTATGTGATGGATTTAGCAAGTGGGAATATGACACAGGTAACCAATGGCAGAAGCAACAATACCGAGCCAAATTGGATGCCAGATGGACAAACCTTGGTCTATACTTCAGATCAAGGTGGACGTCCACAAATATACAAAGTTAATATTAACGGTGGAACGCCTGAACGTATTACGTGGGAAGGTAAACAAAACCAAAACCCAGCAGTAAGCCCAGATGGTAGTTTCTTAGTTATGGTGAGTTCTGAAAGCGGTAGGCAACATATCGCTAAGCAGGATCTAGAAACGAATTCCGTACAATATTTAACAGATACGTTTCTGGATGAAACGCCAAGCATCGCGCCTAACGGCACAATGGTTATTTATAGCTCTACACAAGGCTTAGGCACCATTTTGCAGCTAGTATCGACTGATGGACGTTTCAAAGCGCGTCTTCCGGCGACTGATGGTCAGGTTAAATCACCTGCCTGGTCACCGTTTATGTGATGCATAAGAATTATGTATGGCAAACAAAATAAAGGAACAAATAGAGATGCAATTAAACAAAGTGTTTAAAGGGTTGATGTTAGCATTACCACTCGTTGCTGTAGCAGCATGTAGCTCAAACAAAAACGAAGATCAAACTGACACAAACAATGTACCAGTTGTTGAACAAGGTCCTACTGCTGAAGAGTTAGCTCGTCAGCAATTAGAACAACTGAAACAACAAAACATCGTTTACTTCGGTTTTGACAAATATGACATTAGCTCAGATTACGCTAGCCTATTAGATGCACACGCTGACTTCCTGCGTGCTAATCCATCAGTACGTATCACTGTAGAAGGTCATGCTGACGAACGCGGTACTCCAGAATACAACATCGCTCTGGGCGAACGTCGTGCTAACGCTGTGAAAATGTACCTACAAGGTAAAGGCGTATCTGCTGATCAACTGTCAATCGTATCTTACGGTAAAGAAAAACCAGCTGTACTGGGTCATGACGAAGCCGCTTATGCGAAAAACCGTCGTGCAGTACTGGATTACTAAGAGAACGGCATGAACAACAGTAACTTCAGACCTTTCTTGATGAGTCTGTTGTTACTGGTTGGCGTAGCGGCTCCTGTAGCCGCTATTGCCCAAGCGCCAATCAGTAATATCGGTTCTGGTTCGACCGATGAACGACTCGCCCAACTTGAGCGTTTTTCAAATGCTCACAGCCAGCTTTTGACTCAATTACAGCAACAACTTGCTGATTCTCAGCGTGATATTGATATGTTACGTGGTCAAATTCAGGAAAACCAATACCAGCTAAATCAAGTTGTCGAACGCCAACGCAATATCTATCAACAATTGGATAGCCTAGGTGGCGGAGCTTCAACATCGACAGAAGCCACTCAACCTGATAATGCTACTTCTTCAACACCTTCTGCTACAACTAATTCTGGGCAAGGTGATGAGAAGGCCGATTATAATGCTGCAATTGATATCGTATTGAATTCAAAAGATTACGATAAGGCAATTGTTGAATTAAACAACTTTATCAAAAACTATCCGAAGTCTAGCTATCAATCAAATGCACATTTTTGGTTGGGTCAGATGTATTACTTAAAAGGTAATAAGGATCAGGCAGCAAGTACATTTGCTATCGTTGTTAAAAACTATCCGAAATCTCAAAAAGCAAGTGAAGCCTTTTATAAAATTGGTCTGATCATGCAAGAGAAAGGGCAAAAGGATAATGCTAAAGCTATTTATCAACAAGTGATTAAGCAATATCCAAATAGTGCGGGCGCTAAATTAGCGCAAAAGCAGTTAGCAGCACTCTAATTATTGACCCCGTAATGTAAAATCTTACATTTTCGGGGTTAAATGATTGTTTTTTAAACGCTCGATTGTTTTTTTGAAAAAAAACATTGCACAAAAACATTAAATCAGTATTATTACCCGCCGTTGCCACAGAGAATGTGGCAAATTCGAAAAAGGGTCGTTAGCTCAGTCGGTAGAGCAGTTGACTTTTAATCAATTGGTCGGGCGTTCGAATCGCCCACGACCCACCATTTTCGAATACCAATCCGTTTTTATTGAAATGGGTCGTTAGCTCAGTCGGTAGAGCAGTTGACTTTTAATCAATTGGTCGGGCGTTCGAATCGCCCACGACCCACCATTTCAAACCCTTCCTTGATTATTTACCATCGTTCTAATAATTAGCCACATTATCAATTAATGTCTCTCCAGTTTTTCTGATAATGCTATCTAATCTCTGGACTGAATAACTAAGATAGTTTTTTCAAAATTGAAAAAAAGACCTCACACTTTAATTAAAAATCACTTTGAAATCAGTAATGGCAAATAATTGATGACGTAATCTGGGTATATTCATTTTCAGTCAAAAGTTCATTGTCAATAAGCCAATTACTCACTTGCTCTTGGGTTTTTTTTGCGGTATCAAGGGAATAATCAAGCCGTTTTGATGCATCAATAAAAAAAGCCATCATAATCGAAAGGGCTGCGGCTGATTCATAAGGTGTACTCATTGCAAGTGTACTTTCTAATGATCGTAATGAATAAAATTTAGGTAGCCATTCTTTCAGATTTTTTCCTTGATACCACACATCTTGTGTTGGTGCGGTGTGTAACGCAACTTGTTCAAGTAACGCGATTAGCCATTCACGCATATCGTTCATGCGATAATTAGCAAACCAAAATTCATGGCGTAAAATGGCTATAGCGACCTGTGACGCTTCAAACCAGAATTCTTGAGCATTATTGTAAGCTTGCTCTTTAGTGAGCGTAGGTGGCGTTATGGTGCTAATTTCAGGAAGTCCGTCACATAAACCTGTTTTATCAAGTAAGATTTGGTATCCACGCTGGTAAACTGGGCTAAGTCCTTCTGTTTTCATGTTAAAAATACGCTCAGGCTCTGCCATCATAATATCCATTTTGCGACCTTGAGCTAAAACATGTAGGTAGATAGGCCAAAATTGACCTTTGGGATCTTCACAGTCCAATTGTAAGCTGACAAGGCTATTTCCAAATTGTGATAGCCAATGTTGGTTTTTTGCGAGCTCTGTCGCGCCATAACCGATAAGCTCTATATCAATATCAGAATAACTGTCTATCTTTTTATTACGCCCTAATGATCCTGTCAGTATTACAGCTTCAATTCTGGGATCAAGGAGAGCAAAAGATAGTGTGCGATCGATTAAGCGTGTTGTTGGCTCCATATTTCTCTCTAATAATTAAAATGTATAAAGTTATTTGTCGTTTTTATTGTTTAAAGCGTAAATTAGAATAATTTGTTTAGTATATAAAACACTTTTTTGTTATTTTTATAGCTCAACAATATAATGTTTAGTATTAAAAACTAAGTACCATTATAAATATGAATTTATAATATATCTTTACTACTTTGCAAAGATGTCGCAATAACCCATATTTTCTTTGTTTTTTTCTATGATTAAGTCGGGGTTGTAAAATGGATGTCATGAGTTGGTTTAGTATCAATAATATTTTAGTCAATATTCCACTTGGGCAAGGTGGATACCCACTTTCGTGGATTGAAGCTGTGGGCACTATAGCAGGTCTCTTATGTATATGGCTTGCAAGTCAGGAAAAAATAATTAATTACTTATTTGGACTGATTAACGTCACCTTATTTGCCATTATCTTTTTCCAAATTCAGTTATATGCGAGTTTATTGCTTCAAATTTTCTTCTTTGCAGCCAATATTTATGGATGGTACGCATGGAGCAGAGTAAATGATTTTGAGCAAGCTGAACTAAGAATTCGTTGGTTAAAACCAAGCCATCGTCTTTTTTTAATTATTGTTTCAATAGCTGCTATTGTCGCTTTGACCTTTAATATTGATACTGTATTTGGTTATTTAGCCATTATTGCTGTTGATATCTTAAATGTCTTTGGTGCAAATTTAGCTACGCCAGTGCTTGAACCTGATGCTTACCCATTCTGGGATTCTACAATGACGGTTCTTTCTATTGTGGCGATGATCTTAATGACGCGGAAATTAGTTGAAAACTGGTTAATTTGGTCCGTGATCAACGTGATTAGTATCGTTATATTTTACAAGCAAGGTGTTTATGCCATGTCTGTTGAATATATTATTTTATTGGCCATCGCGATTAATGGCTCTCGTTTGTGGATCAAAACAGCAAAACGTACTAGCAGAAATAATTATCTCTCCTAATAAAAAAGGCTGGTAGAGTTATCTTTCTCTCCAGCCTTACTATTCATTGTTTTTATTCTTATCTTTAACGCAATTTCAAATCATTATTTTGCTTAAGTGCGCTATTTCCATTTTTGGCGATTTTTTAGAAAGGTGACTATAGATACTTTAGGGTGAAAGGGTGTTTACAGATAGAAAACGAATGGTTAGATTGGGAAAGCAATAATAACATTGACTAGATAACATAAAAGAGTGGATACACGGGAATGAATTATCAAAATGATGACCTTAAAATAACACAAATTAATGAACTCTTACCGCCCGTCGCTTTATTGGAAAAGTTTCCAGCGACTGATAATGCGGCTTTTACAGTTCGTCATGCCCGTGAAGCTATTCATCAAATCCTAGCAGGAAAAGATGATCGTCTATTAGTAGTAATTGGACCTTGTTCTATTCATGATCCGAAAGCTGCGTTGGAGTATGCGCAACGGTTAAGCCTCATTAGAGAAGAGCTTAAAGATAAACTTGAAATTGTTATGCGTGTTTATTTTGAAAAACCACGTACAACCGTAGGCTGGAAAGGTTTAATTAATGATCCTCATATGGATCATACCTTTGATATTAATGAAGGTTTACGTATTGCTCGTAATCTTTTATTAACCATCAACGATAGTGGCTTGCCAACAGCTGGCGAGTTTTTAGATATGATAACGCCTCAATATGTTGCTGATTTAATGAGTTGGGGTGCCATTGGTGCTCGTACTACAGAATCTCAAGTACACCGTGAGCTTTCGTCTGGCTTGTCTTGTCCTGTTGGTTTTAAAAATGGTACAGATGGAACCATTAAAGTTGCTATTGATGCAATTAATGCCGCGGGATCGCCACACTGTTTTCTTTCTGTCACTAAATGGGGCCATTCAGCCATTGTGCGCACAGCAGGTAATGGTGATTGTCATATTATTTTACGTGGTGGTAAAGAGCCAAATTACAGCGCTGAACATGTTGCAGCAGTAAAAGAAGGGCTTAAAAAAGCAGGTTTACCACAAAATGTGATGGTTGACTTCAGCCACGCTAATAGTTGCAAGAAATTTGAGAAACAAATGGAAGTTGGTGCTGATATCTGTCAACAAATTAGTTCAGGTGAAAAAGCATTAATTGGTGTTATGGTTGAAAGCCATTTAGTGGAAGGTAGCCAGTCATTAGAGAGCGGTGAACCTTTGGTTTACGGTAAAAGTATCACTGATGCTTGTATTGGTTGGGATGATACTGAAACGCTGTTACGCCAATTAGCAGATGCAGTTGTCGCTCGTCGCGGTTAACTGATATTATTTCAGTACACAAACTGTAATACCGTTGATAATTAATCAACGGTATTTTTTTATGAAAAAATAAGTTAATCATGTATCTTCAGTAGATCAAGCCTAAATTTAGCGGGTTTAAATCCAAGCTCATATGACTTTTGATACCATTCACATGCTTTTTCTTTGTCAGCAATGACACCCAATCCTTTTTCATACAAATAACCGATATTATAAATAGCTGAGGGATCATTATCTTCAGCCGCCTTTAAATAGAAGGTCATTGCTTTCTGATAATCCTGCTCAACTCCTAAGCCATGTTGATATGAATAAGCAATATTATTGTTTGTTTTGATATGTCCATTACTAACTGCTTTTAAATACCACTCCATTGCTTTTTCGTAGTCTTGTTTAGTACCAAGACCATCTAAATATAAAAGACCTAGATTATTCTGTGCTCTACTAAAATTCTGCTCTGCAGACTTTAAATACCATTCAATTGCTGTATAGTAATTTTGTATAACACCTAAACCATCATCATACATATATCCTATATAAAACTGTGCAGTAGGATTATTTTTACTAGACGATTTTAATAGCCACTTCATGGCCAGTTCATAATCTTTAGGGAAATATAAATTTCCATTAATGTAGAAAGAACCTATTTTTGCTTGAGCTTCCGCATTCTCGTTATAAGCAGATAATAAATAAAACTTGCGGGCTTTGTTTTTATCATTCTTAGTAAAATAAATATCGCCTAAGTAAAGTTGATAATGTGAAAGACTTTGTTTAAATAGAGATGGAGAAGGATCATTTATTCTCCTTAAATGGAAATAAAACAAACATTATTATAATCATAATAATGATAAATAGAATGGTAGCTATTTTTAATTTCATATTAATGTCCCTATTCTTTATTTGATTTTTAATGTTTTATTATAGTAGTATATTTGAGATTATTATAATTAAAGGATTAAAAAAATAAAATGGGAAACTTAATTTATTTAACAATCGAAGGAAAACAACAAGGTTTGATTTCAAGAGGATGTGGAACAGTTGACTCTATTGGAAATAAATGCCAAGAAGGAAAGGAAGATGAAATTATTATTATTGAATATAGTAGCACGATAACAAGAAATCAAAATGTATCTCATCATCCAATAGAGTTTATTAAAAATATTGATAAATCATCACCTTTGTGATTAGTTGCTATTTCTAATAATGAAGTTCTTAAATTAACATTTGATTTTTATAGAACTTCACAGCACGGTAAAAATGAAAAATATTATACTATTGTATTAAATCAAGCTTCTATTGTCGATTATTCTACTCGTTATCCACATAGTATAAATAGTAATAGTTCCCAACCGGAAGAGTCTGTTCTTGTGCAATATAGAGACATAACTTGTAGCCACCATATTGCAGGAACATCAGGATATAGTATCGCAGATTAATTATTTTTTGAATTTAATAAAGCAACATAAGCTTGTAAAAGCTCGTATGTATCATGCGAGTTTTTATTCTCTATTATATTTAGAATAGGGCTAATATCTTCTTCAAAAAAAAGATAAGTTAAAGATAGTTGCTTATTATCTAATCTATAATATAACTCCGGACTAAGAGCTCGTAATCGTCTAGATGCTCTATCTAATTTTTCTATAAAACCATAAGAGCTCACTAAAACAATTGTAATATCTATCCATCCTTTTGATAATTTTTTTGTTTTTTAAACTTGCTTTTGATTTAAATATGTTTAATCTTAAAATTGCACTTCTGGTAATTAGGTAAATAATTATGGATAATAGTAATTTTCTTACTACGGTATTTTCTATAAAGGATGGTACTTCATTAAATCCATTATAGTATGCAAGTTCATTAACTTTATATTTGGTTGCATCTGTATCAATGGATAATTCTCTTGTATTTAGTATTTTATTCAATTCATTTTTTTGTTGTTCATCTAAATTTTCATAAATATACTCACCAATAATAGTTCCTGCAATATTTACAACTTCAGAAGGATTTTTAGCATAAACTAAAAGATGTATCGCTTCGACATCTCTATCAAAAACGGGATTTTTTGAGGGAGGTGCTCGTAATAAATGGTGATAAAGATAAACATCAGATAATCTATCTAGACCCAGTGCTGTTGTTTCAATGAGGCCGAGAGTACCTGATACGGCTTGATCTGAAATAGCCTCGGCCATTTCTTCTAATGATTTATTTTTTAGATTTTCATACCCTTTTCTGAGTGAGCGAGATAGTGCTTGTCTTTCTGTATAAAAAGGTTGTTCATGAAGTTCTAAAATTCACCCTTCTGGAGAACAATATCACCAAGATCCATAAGAGTTATAATTACACTCAGACATAAAATATCCCTATTTTAATATGCGTTTGTTATAAGCGTTTTATATTTATAAATAATTAAATTACTTAAAATCTAATATTAAATACTTAATAACTGCAAGTGATAATTTAATATTTTTTAATTAATACTATCGAGTTAAATATTATATTTTTAATGTAAAATAAACAACAATGTGAAAAAATTGAAATCTAGAAATTTAATATAAAAAAATACCGCTATTTCTAGCGGTATTTATAATATAAACCTAAATAAATAGATTTAAAGCAAAATTATTTCGCTTTACCTTGGTTAGCAACAGCGGCTGCTTTTGCTGCGATTTCGTCAGCATTACCTAAGTAGTAACGTTTGATTGGTTTCATGTTTTCATCAAATTCGTAAACTAAAGGTACAGCTGTTGGGATATTCAGCTCAAGAATTTCATCTTCGCTCATGTTGTCTAGGTATTTAACCAGAGCACGCAGTGAGTTACCGTGAGCTGCAATAATCACTTTCTCACCAGAAGCAACACGTGGTTTGATAACTTCTTCCCAGTATGGTGTTACACGGTCGATAGTTAATGCTAGGCTTTCTGTTAATGGCAGTTCTGCCGCAGTTAAAGATGCATAACGAGGATCTTTACCTGGGAAACGTTCATCGTCTTTAGTTAATTCTGGTGGAGTGATAGCAAAACCACGACGCCATTGTTTAACTTGCTCATCACCATATTTTTCAGCAGTTTCAGCTTTGTTTAAGCCTTGCAGAGCACCGTAATGACGTTCGTTTAATTTCCAGCATTTTTCAACTGGCAGCCATTGTTGATCAACTTGATCAAGAATGTTCCACAGGGTGTGAATTGCGCGTTTCAGAACAGAAGTATATGCATAGTCAAATACGAAACCTTCAGCTTTCAGCAGTTTACCTGCTTCTAGCGCTTCATTACGGCCTTTTTCGGACAGCTCAACGTCAGTCCAGCCTGTAAAACGGTTTTCTTTGTTCCATACACTTTCACCGTGTCGAACTAGCACAAGCTTAGTTACTGCCATAGTTTAGACTCCTATAATTACTTTCTTAATATAAGTTTAAAATTAGCACTTCAATCATTATATGGATCATCGACAAGAACGCCAAACATAAGTGACAAAACAAGGGGGATTAAGTCAAAAATGTCGTTTGTTCGATGAATTATTGCACAGTTGTCACACCTTTTGCTTAATCGTTCAAGCTATTAATCTAGCGGGATCGGCGTAAAAAAACAAAATATCCGTTTTGTATAAAAAATAGACGAAAATGACGTCCATAAAAACGACAGATCTTTTATTTATTATTGTTTAAATAACAAGCAAAAAATGTCGATTTAAATAAAAATTCAGACCTAAGTTTAGCGTTAATTTCTAAAATCATTGCCCTGATTATGACAGTAAAAATCATCATTTAACAAATTTCTTGCTGGTAGCGATAAATTTCGCCTTCTTTAATAAAAGTCAATCGATGAGTAATACACGATGGCGCATCTTCTTGATGGTGGCTTACAAACAAAAGTTGCGTATTACTGTGGCTTATCATGATATCGATAAAACGTTGTACTAAGAGTCGGTTCGTTGTGTCTAATCCTTGTAGTGGTTCATCAAGAATAAGCAAGGTAGGGTGTTTAACTAAGGCTCTAACAATTAACACTAAGCGTTGTTGACCCCACGATAAAGAATGGAATGGATGATTAGCATGTGAGGTTAAACCAATTAACGCTAACCATTCATCAGCAAGTTTAAGCTGCTTATCTGTAATGGCTTGATAAATGCCAATAGAGTCATGAAAGCCTGAAATAATGACATTTTTTACCGTTGAAGAAACACGATAACTTTGATGCAAGGCATTACTGACATAACCAATATGACGTTTAATTTCCCATACTGTTTCACCACTTCCTCTTTTACGACCAAATAGCGTCAAGTCATTGCTGTAGCCTTGAGGGTGATCGCCCGTAATTAAACTTAATAACGTCGATTTCCCTGCACCATTAGGGCCTAAAATCTGCCAATGTTGCTGAGGTTTTACTTCCCAGCTTAAATGGTGAAGAACAGGTTTATCGTTATAGCTCACTACGCCATCTTTTAACACGATAGGAGAAAGAGTCGGTGATAATTGAGGAATGGCATCAGGTAGATCTTGTTCAGGTAATGTGAGATTTTCCAGCGTTTCGCTGTGAGATAATTGCCCTATTACAGAGTCAGATAAAACCTGCTCTTTCTCACCGTTGGCGACTAATTCGCAATTAGTGAGTAGACCTGCATACTGAATAAAATCAGGAATATCATTAAAACGATTTAGAATGAGTACGATAGTCAGATTTTGTTGATGTAATAGTGTTAGCAATTCATTTAAAGCACGGCGAGAATCAACATCTAATCCATCAAAAGGCTCATCTAAAATAATTAAATCAGGTTTATTCATTAAAAGTTGAATAAGCAATATTTTTCGAGATTCACCAGTAGATAGATATTTAAAACGTCTTGATAAAAGGTATTCAACACCAAATTGCTTTGCTAGTAAAAAGCATCTGTCATCATCTTTAACCTGCATTTGAATAACTTGAGCAACGGTTAAGCCAGTATCTTCTTCACCTTCACTTAATAAATCTGTGTTATTACGACGCCACTCTTCTTCAATCATTTTTTGCTGTTTTTCAAAAGAGAGGCTAATTGGACGAGAAAATGTGCTGATAAATTCACCAGAGAGCAAAATACCTTCTTGGCATAATGCGTTTGCTAAGGCGGTTTTGCCACTTCCATTACTGCCTACAAATGCCCAACTTTCACCTTCATTTATGGCTAAATTGTCAATTTGTAAACAGAGTTTATCGCTTAAGCGAAATTGTGTTTTGTTGAGTTGTAAGTGTTTCATTATTATTAGCCTTATTTTTTTAATGTAAGCTAAGTGCAAGTTAAGTATCTAGCAATATAGGGTTAATAGAAACTTGTCAATATTTGCTGAAAGAACTTTTTCCAAAAGCCTTATACATCTACTATTTAATGATAACCTTTAAAATGCGTTTCCTATGTAAATATATAAACATCTCTTTAAGGATGACTTATATATGCATAAATTTAAAAAAATAAACTTATTCTTTTTTATATTTTTACTCATTAGCAAAAATAGTTTTTCTTCGAATGATAAAAATGTAAATAGTAATTGCTTTCTTATTGATAAAGTTGATCTTACAGAAAATACTCTATTAGATTATAGACAGAAATCTAAATTAATTTCACCGTATCTACAAAAATGTCTAACATTAAATGATATGCATGAGATCGCTAAATCAATTACTAATAATTATATTGAAAAAGGTTATGTAACCTCACAAGCTATTATTCCAGAGCAGGATCTTTCTAATCATAAGTTAGTAATAAAGATTATTGAAGGTAGAATAAAAGATATTTCTATCAATGGTGTTTCATCTAGATTAATTGATATTATTTTTCCTTCCTTCAAAGAGAAAATTTTAAACCTACGAGATTTAGAACATGGATTAGAACAGCTTAATCGATTAACAACAACGCAATATACATTGGATATTCAACCAAGCGATAGTGTGGGATATTCATCTGTAACCATTAATCGAAAAGCTAAAAAACTTCCTTTAAAGAATCGATTAACAATTGATAATTCGGGAACAGAAACAACAGGAAAGATCTTACTTACTAATACAACAACAATAGATTCTTTGTTTGGCTTGGGTGAGCAGTGGATTTTTTCACTAAAAACAAATACAGATTTCCTTCATACTCACTATTCTCGTGCTTATACTGCAAGTGTGAATATCCCTTATGGTTATTGGTTTTATCAATACCAGTTATCTCATAGTAGTTCATCTTATTCCTTCCATGATAATCAAAAATATATTTATAAAAACAAAAATAGAGATCAGCAATTTGATATTAATCGTCTAGTCTATCGAGATAATAAACAACGAATAACACTAAAGGGAATGTTAAAGCATAAGAAAGCAAAAACACAATTAGCACAACAAAAATTATTAATAAATAGCCCCACATTAACTTCTTTATCATTTAGCCCTGAATATACTTTAAGGTTACATAATGGATATTTAATTATTAATCCAACTGCTGAGTTTGGGATCTCTCTTTTTGGCGCGACACCTGATTATATTGCTGATAATTCACCTCGAAGTCATTATCGAAAATTGAGTTTAAATTTAAGCTATCAATATTTATTGACTGATCAGTTTTCCTATCTCACTTCATTTCATAGTCAATATACGCCTGATAACCTTTATGGTTCGGAAAAAATAGCAATAGATGGAATAAAGGCTGTTCGTGGATATAAAGAAACAAATTTTAATGCTAATAATGGGTTTTATTGGCGCAATGAAATAAATATATCACCAATAACTTCGTTTTTAAGTAAATGGAATTTTATTTTTGCACTTGATTATGGTGTCGCCCATTCAGATCAATATGAAACAGAAAAGAATAAAATAATTGGAAGTTCAATAGGTGCTTCTTTTTATCATTCCACTTTTTCTTCTCAAATTTTAATTAATAAACCTGTGTTTTATCCCAAATCATTAAAGCCAGATTGCTGGTCTTTTTATTGGTCCATTTCTCTTGCTATTTAAATGTTAGGAGTTTTTATGTGTGAAAAGGATATTTCTTGGAAACAACGTTTAATAAGTTATAGCATAGCTTATGTAATTGCTATTTATCCATTACATCCAGCTTGGAGTTTAGCAATTACGCCCTCCGATAAAACGATTAAAGTCAATCAGCACAATACTGTTCCTATTATTAATATTGTAGCACCTAATGATCTTGGTATTTCTCATAATAAGTTTCATTCGTTCAATGTTAGCAAGCAAGGTGTTGTAATTAATAATGCGACAACTTCTGTTAATACACAATTAGCCAAACAAGTAAATGCCAATACTAATTTAAAAGGAAGTGCTGCTCATTTAATTATTAATGAAGTGGTGGGAAATGGGCGCTCACAATTACAAGGAAAATTTGAAGTCGCGGGAGAACAAGCGAAAGTTGTTATTGCTAATCCAAATGGCATTACGTGTGATGGCTGTTCATTTATTAATACTCCTACAATTACGCTAACAACAGGAAAACCTCTTTTTAACCCTCAAGGTGCTTATTCGGCAATAGAAGTGAAAAAAGGTGGTGTTGTTATTGGCAAGCAAGGCATAGATCTCCGAACTCAGGATTATGCCGACATTATCAGCCGCAGTATTGAGTTAAATGGAAAAATTAACGCTAAAACCCTTTCTTTAATGCAAGGAAATAACCGTATCGATTTTGATAAAGGTACAGTAAATAGCATTAATGGTGAAGGCGTTAAACCTACGCTGTCTATTGATACGAAAGCGCTAGGTGGAATGTATGCCAATCAAATACGTCTAGTTAGTACAGAAAAAGGTGTCGGTGTTAATTTAAGTGATATTAAAACGAACCAAAACAGTGTGAATTTAACCGTTGATGGAAAAATTACCTTTAATGGCAATATTCAATCTGATCAAGATATTAATGTTAGTAGTAAAGAACTACAAATTAATAGTAATACAAAGTTAAAAGCAAAAAGAGATATTACTTTAGCAACTAATACGCTGATTAATCATAGTAAAGTTATCTCAGAGAAAGATATGCGTTTATTTGCAGATAAACTCATTAATAAAAATGAAAAGGCACTTATTCAAGCGAAAGATAATTTATGGATACAGAGAAATGCGCAGGGTGAACCAAGCACTTTAATTGAAAATCAATCAGCCACGATAAAAACAGAAAAGGGTGATTTGATTATTAGAACTAAGAAATTGGTTAATGAATCTATAACACCTTTATTTAAAGAGATAAAACAAGAGCCTAATTCTAAAGAATTTTACAGTGTTAGAAATCAATTTATTCCATCTTATCCAAGTAGTAGTTTTTCTCAGGGTAATTATGAAGCATATATTATTTCTTACATACCTGAATTAATAGATGAGAAAAATAAAAAATGGTTTGGTGTGGCAAATTTAAATGATGATTATGGTATAAATACTGAGAGAGAAAAAGTAGATTTAATTTCAAGTTATATCGGTTCTAAAATTATTTCTGGTAATAATTTATACATTCAATCCAATAGGATTTTAAATAGTCAATCATATATTTTAGCAAATAATAATTCTATTTTAACTGGAGAGAGTGCTTTTTTTTTAAATTACTCAATAGGTCAGTTAGATAAGTGGGTGATATATGAAAATAGAAGTCCTTTCCCAGAAATAAATTCACTATTTGAGATACCAAATAATTTAGTTGAAAAATCAAAGTATAAAAAAGTATATTTATATATACCATATATTTCCACTGATATTTATAGTTACCATTTTAAATTTGGAAAAAACAATGAACATATCAGAGCAGAAGAGAATTTAATTTTAGATTTTAAGAATAGCATTAATATAGAAACTAATCCCCCATCTAAGTATTCATCAATAAAAAAATCAATAAACAAGTTACACTCAGGTTATAATGTTTTAGCTAATAACATATTGATTAATTCTAATTCTATTAATATATCGTCAAATATAAATTCAAATAATGAATTATCTGTTATCTCTAGTGGAGATATTATTGTAAAAGATTCACACCTCTCATCTAAAAAATCATTAAGCTTAATTTCAAATAAAAATATAGAGCTTAACCAAGTAGATCTAACAGCAAAAGACGGTGTTGTTCTTGCTAAGAATGGAAACATTGATTATACATTAAATCCCATTTCTGCATTTAATGAAAATGATGTTTTAACTCCACCGGCTATTAATGTCTCTGATTCTATTTTATTTCAATCTGGAAAAGATATAACTTTTAATAATATTGAAATTAATAATGCTAACTTCTTAAGCTTAATTTCACAAGGTGATATAAAAATTCAGAGAAATGAATCGGAACTTTTTAAGATATTACCATATTTTCATTTGTATAATAAAGAGCCTGCATTATCAAAAACGGAAAGCTGGAAAACGCGAGGTGATATTATATTTACGGCTGGTAAAGATATTATTAGTCAAGGAATAAAATATCACAGCGATAAAGCTATAACCTTTAATGCAGGACAGGATATTTTCCTTGCCTCAAAATCAATAAAAGAAGCCGATCCTTTTTTTAGTGGTATTCATTATCCTCAATTACAATCTAAGTTATTTTCAGACAATAACCTTATCTTAAATGCAGCGCGTGATATTGATTTAAGTTCAACAGTATTAAATTCAAAAGATAAAGTCATTGTATTAGCAGGTAGGAATATAAAGCTGGGTACAAATGCTTATTCTGCCATCAAAGATCCCCACGAAGATTCTCAAGATATCCAGTATAGCACAGCGGCCATTATAGGAAATAAAGGTATTTCGATTGCGTCATCAGGTGCGTTAATAACAGAAGGTAGTTCACTCAAATCAGACGATAACATTACGATATCCAGTGGTGGTAATATTCAATTAGGATCGGTAAAAACACATTTTCGTAAAGAGTCGGGTTCTAAGTTAGAAGAACTTCGCAAACAAGTCAGTACTGAAATTAATAGTGGTAATAATTTAACTCTATTATCTGAAGGCAGTATTTTATTTCAGGCATCAAAATTGATTGCCAATAAAGAGATAGATATTGCTGCTAAAGGTGGATTTCTTTACGCACAAGCGATGGAAGAATCGAGTTATTACGAAGAAGAGAAGAAAAAATGTAATCGATGGACTTTATGTACTACCAAAAAGAAATATACGAAAAAACGTCATAATACAAATAATAAAGTTACCGATTTCATCGCTAATGGCGATATTAATTTATTTGCTAAAGATGATATTACCTTAGAAGCGAGCAAACTAGAAACAGCGAAGAATGCAAAATTAACCAGTAAAACAGGAAAAGTTAATTTTAAAGCAGTTAAAAATACAGCATTTAAGCAAGTTATTACTAATTCAAAAGATATTTATATTACTCAGCGCGATCAGGGATATATAAAAGAGAGTTGGGCATTACCGACACTTTATATTGGTGGAAAACTGACTATTGATGCTCCTAAAGGAATATCTGCTGATATTAAAGCTCAAAAAGGACAATCACTAGAACAAGCATTAACAGTTTTAAGTAACACTCCAGAATATGCATGGCTTAAAGATCTTCAACATCATCAAAACGTCAATTGGAATTTAGTTAAGGATACCTATTCTGATTGGGATGATAAAACAAAACAATTAAATCCTGTTGTTGGTGCGGTTATCGCTATTGCAGTGGGAGTTGCCACTTACGGTACAGCAACCGCGGCAACTATTGGTGGAATGGCAAGTAAGGCAACCATTGCGGCGGGCGCTTCAGCAAGCGTGGCTTCAACGGCATCGGTTGCAGCACAAGCAGGTTTTGCCTCTTTAGTTTCGCAAGCGGCGGTCTCTTTAGCTGAAAACCAAGGCAACATCTCTAAAACACTTGAATCACTGGGGCGTAGCGACACGGTCAAGTCTGTGGTGACGAGTATGGTTGTTGCGGGGGCACTTCAGGGCCTTGACCAATTTATGGGGTGGGATCAAGCAATCCAAGGTGGAACATTACCTTCAACAGGTAAGTTACTTGCGACCGATAGCGCAACATGGAATCAAGTTGCACAACGCGTTGCCTCTCATTCAGTCGTCAGTTCAACATTGGGCACTACCATACAAGGTGGCAGTTTTATTGATAATTTTAAAACCGCGCTATTAAGCAATATCGGTAGTCAGCTTCATGCCGAAGGCGCCAATTTAATTGGTGATAATGGCGCGGTATTAGGGCATGCAGGAAAGGTTTTAAGTCATGCAACATTATCTGGTTTATCTGCCCAAATTAGTGGAGGAAATATTAATGGTGCAGTTATAGGTAGCTTAGCTGCTGAAATTGCTGCTATTTCATTGGGTGATAACACTATTAAGGCTGAGGAATGGCAGAGAAAATCAGAATCACAAGCGCAATTTGTTAGATTATTTGGTGGTATTGCCGGTGGTGTTTTTACTGGTGAGCCAGGTGGTGTATATAGTGGTGCTAGTTCAGCTGAGAATATATTCCGTTTCAACCATTTATTTCATGATATTTCGATGGATTTCGATCGAGAAATACATAAATGTGGGTCTAATGCTGAATGCCTATCAAAGATAATCGACAAATATACAGTTTTTAGCAATGAAAATAGTTTAAAACTAGATGTTGAATTAAATACTAATCCGTTAGCAGTTATAGAGATCAAGAAAAAAAGAATTGAAAATGCACTTGAATTAACTAAAAGACCATATTGGGCTAGCTATCTTGGTGCTGATACAATGCAAACTGAGATAGCTAAACAATATGTTCAATATTGGAATTCGCAAGATTTAGATAAAATAGATGTAAACACTCCTTCTTGGTTAAAGTTTTCATCGTGGATCTCAGAGCCAGATAACCAGTTTTTTCTTGTTAGTGCTGGTTTTTTAGTTAAAGAATTAAGCGATTTTGCTATTAGATATTTTGGTAGAAATTCAGCAAGTAAAACAATTTCTGCTTCTGAAATTGGTATGAAATGGTCTTCTGGGGGAGGAAATATAAATACACAAGGAATGTCATGGGAAAACTCTATTGCGAAAAGCTTACCTGTTCACACTAGATTGCCAAAAAATTTTAAAACATTTGATTTTTATATTGCTAAAGATAAAGTAGCAATAAGTGCAAAAAGCCTAGATACTCAAACGATGAGTAAACTTAATCGACCAAAACAAATTTATAATACAATTAAAGGTAATATAGATGATGCTGCAAAATTTGAAGGTTATAGATTGTCAGGAGTTAATTTACATTCAGAAATGATAGCAAAACGAGAAATTTGGCTTGCTGTACCACAATCGACAACAAAGGCCCAATGGATTGAAATTAATCGTGCGGTAGCTTATGGAGAAAGTATGAATATTGAAGTAAAAATAACGCAGGTAAAATGATGACGTTTATTAACGATAATGAGTATTGTGCTTTGATAGTAATGACAGATAAATTTTTTTGCTTAAATACGGAATCTGGCTATGGGCTAATGACACTCGATCCTAATTTTTCATCAATTATACTTTCTTTAACATGTTCAAATAAGGAGCTTGGCGAAAGTTTAATTAAAGTTTTAGAGAATAGTCGAACTCAGCTCAAAGATGAGGAATATGACAAACTCTTTAAAAAGGAAAATATAAAAAAAAACTGGGATTCATGGCTAGAATTATTACAGTATAAATATAACTATCGCTCAAAACGTCAACTTTTAGCTAATATGCTAAATTGTTCTGTTTATCTTTCTAATAACAAAATATTAATTTCACCTTCTCACCATTCAAGTCTTGAAGGATGGGAAGGAATAGGGGCATCCCATAAGGTTATTTTATCGCTAGATAGCTCATCTGATGAGATAGGTTTGGGTATTCGGCTTGCATTTAGTCGGTGTACTACGAAGAGATTTTAACTTAATGAAAGTGAGTATTTTTGTATAATTGAAATATAATATATATGTGAATTATTAGGCAATAAATAATTAAATGTTTTTAATTTGATTTTTAATTGAATTGATAGGGATTTTTCTTTTTTGAGTTTTTAATGAATTATATGAGTACCGCCCAGTAGGGTATGAAGGAGAAAATAAAATTGGTGATTATTTTCGTTTTATTGTCCCTAGTATTTATGCTTCGATTGAAGATATTCCTGAAGATTTAAGAAAATATGTTGTAGTCTCTGATAATATTGATTTTACTAAAGATAGATTACTCGATAATAATAAGATTAATGATTATTTTACTCGTATGTACTCAAAATAATTTTAGTTACTAAATTTTAATGAGAAAATTATTTAATCCAAAAACTATTGCTTAATATGACAATTAGGTGATGGTTTTTTATTTAACGATAATTATCTAAGTTGTTTATAAAAAGGGAAGTAAAGATGATTATAAACTACTGAATGACAGGAATTAATCAATGGAAAATAATTAGCTATTCAATTAAAAATGCATCTTCAAAGAATATTAGGTTTAATATTACTGTAATTGAGGAGTAGTTAATGATTATATCGAAGGGCTATAATTTATATGCGGATATTTACTTTAATTATGATTACTATATTATAGTAACTATCTCGGGATGCTATATCCACTTTATGGATTTAAAAAATGGATATAACGTTTTATCTAAGAATATCACTGATGATAAGTTAGGTCATTATTCAAAAATTTCTTTAAGTAATAGTAGAAAAATAGAAAGTAACTCACAAGAATTTAATGAGATGTATAATGATAAAAAATATTATTCAGAGTGGGTAAAAAAAATAATTAAAGAATATAGTTATAAAAATAAAATAGCTCATATTTGAAAATATGAACTTATGTGGTTTAAGCTTTATAGGTAATGAAATTATTATTAAGCCTCAAAACCATTTACGTATGGATCATTGGGTCGGCGAGGGAATACCTGATAGCGCAATTATTACGTTAAAAAGCAATTGTAGTGACGAGGTTTTAGGTGCCTCAATAAAAGAAGCATTTACGCGTTGTATTAGTCGAAAAGTTTAAATGGATATTAAAATTACCTTATATCAATCAAGTGTAAGGTAATTTTATATAATTTAATCAATTAAAAACCATCACTTAATATTATTGTTAAAATAATAACTAAGTGATGGTTTTATCTTTTATTTAAAAGTAATCATATTAATGATTAACACAGTGTTGCAACAATCACCTGATCAGCATTAAATAAAGCCGTTACGCTGTCATTAATATGTAGTTTTTGCTCTTTAACATGCTGATTAGAACATGTGGCACAAACTTCTTGTCCACCTTCTAATGTCACCACTAATTCGCTGTTTTCACTACCTGTCTCAATTTGAGTGAGTGTGCCTGAAAGCGCATTGTCATATTGCTGTGTTAAAGAAGTTCCTTTTTCAATATTGACCCAAGGTGCCTTAATTAAAATCAGTACTTCTTTACCTTTTTTAAGCCCTAGGCGATCAGCGCTTTTCTCTGTTAAAGCAGCACGAATGATCGTTTTTCTATCTGCAAGTTGCACATTAACATGTTGTTGAACTTGCAGGTTGTCACGCTCAATAATCGTACCAAAAAATTGGTTTCTAGCGCTGGTTTGTAATGAAAAACGAGAAATAGCCGCTAAAAGACTATCCAGAGGGAGTGAATCATCTTTCAATACATCAAAGGCTTTTTGCTGAATTTGACCGAGCAGATCGTAAAGTTGAAGTAAGCGCTCACAATAATGTGTGAGAGTTGCACCACCGCCACCTTTACCGCCTGTTGCTCTATCAACAAGAAGTTCGTCCGCGAGTTGATTCATTTCATTAATGGCATCCCAAGCACTTTTATAACTAATGCCCGCCATTTTTGCCCCTTGGCTAATTGAACCTGTCGCCTTGATCTGTTTTAACAATGCAACACGACGAGGATCGGCAAAGAGCTTATCTTGAAGTTTAAGAGTTAATAATATTTCTGCTTGCATAATGATAGGCTTCTTCTTTTTTTGTGTGTTTATCGCATTTTTTGTGCCGACACAAAGCGATAATTCTCTAGAATATATACATCTATAGCGTTATTATTCGTCATTCGTGAAGAAATGCCAACTCTGGCTTTCCGAATATACCATGATAAAGAGGTTATCATGCTTGAATTATTGAAAAGTTTAGGGTTTGCTCTCTTGATGGTACCTGTTGTAATGGTACTGATTATGGGCATCATTTATGGTTTAGGTGAAGTGTTTAACTTGATTTCACCAAGTCAGCCAAAAGCAGACAAAAAATCATAATTTCTCCCTTCCTGATTTAGAACAGCCCTTTATTTTGTAGAGGGCTGTTTTTTTATCTACGCGTACTTGTCATACTTCAAGCCACAGCGTCATTCGCACTAGCCACATAACTCATGATACTCGTCATACTTCAAGCCACAGCGTTGTTGGCTGTGTTCATTCGAATTAGCCACATACTCATGATACTCGTCATACTTCAAGCCACAGCGTTGTTGACTGCGTTCATTCGCACTAGTCACATACTTATGTATGCTCCTAGCGACTCATTCACTTGTCGCCTAGCTGTGACTTGAATTATTTAGAGTATCTATTCACACATTTTAAATTGTCGTGTTGTTGAGTACGCTTCTATTTCTATTTTTTACCTCTATTTTTATGGTTATATTTATTGATATATAACCAGTTTCTAACATCTAATTCTTTCATTTTACGCTGTATCTTGGTATATACAGCGTGTCATCCTTTAATTTAAGTGGAATTAGAACATGAAAAAATTATCAGGCAAGCTACTTGCTGGCGCAGTTATCTCTTTTGCTTTAGTAAGCCAAAGTTTTGCATCGGAAAAAGTAACGGTATTTGCTGCCGCTTCTCTGACCAATGCTCTTAATGAAATTTCGGCACAATATAAGCAAGAAAATAAAACTGAAGTTGTTGCATCTTATGCCTCTTCTTCAACACTGGCTCGTCAAATTGAGCAGGGTGCACCTGCAAATCTGTTTATTTCAGCAGATCAGCAGTGGATGGATTTCGTTATCGATAAAAATTTAATGGTTGCAGATTCACGTCATACACTATTAGGTAATGATTTAGTACTCATTGCCCCTAAAGATAGTAAATTAAATGACGTTGTTATTAATAAGGAAACTAAATGGAAATCCTTACTTAATGGCGGAAAACTAGCCGTTGGCGATCCTGACCATGTGCCTGTTGGTATCTATGCGAAAGAATCATTAGAATATTTAGGCGCATGGGATACAGTAAGCCCAGATATGGCTCGTACTAATAACGTGCGTAGCGGTATGGCGCTGGTTGAACGCGATGAAGCACCATTAGGTATCGTATACGGTTCTGACGCGGTTGCGAGTGATAAAGTGAAAGTGGTCGGCGTATTCCCAGCTGATAGCCACAAACCTGTTGAGTATCCAATGGCAGTTGTAAAAGGTCAGGACAATAAAGCAGCTCGTGATTTTTATGACTATCTGAAAACACCTCAAGCCGCAGAAATCTTTAAGAAATACGGCTTTAGCCCACTGTAGGAATTATACTTTTGGAGATGTTAAGTGAATACGAATGGCAAGCCATCATACTAAGCCTTAAGGTATCGACTGTTGCAGTTATTATTAGTCTACCTTTTGGTATTTTTATGGCTTGGCTTTTAGTTAGGGTACGTTTTCCCGGTAAATCATTGCTTGATAGCATTATCCATTTACCTTTAGTTCTACCTCCTGTTGTGGTTGGTTATCTTTTACTGATCAGTATGGGGAGACGTGGATTTATTGGTGAATGGCTGTATGACTGGTTTGGTTTTAGCTTTACCTTTAGTTGGCGAGGCGCAGCACTTGCATCCGCAGTCGTTGCATTTCCATTGATGGTAAGAGCGATCAGATTAGCATTAGAAGCTGTCGATCAACGTATGGAACAAGCAGCGAGAACCTTAGGGGCCTCACCGATACGCGTCTTTTTTACCATAACGTTACCTTTGTCTATGCCAGGGATCATCGCAGGAATTGTGTTGGCATTTGCGCGCTCATTGGGAGAATTTGGCGCAACAATCACTTTCGTCTCCAATATTCCGGGGGAAACAAGAACTATTCCTCTAGCAATGTATACCTTGATTGAAACACCGGGTGCGGAAATGGATGCGGCTCGTTTGTGTGTTATTGCAATTATTTTGGCGCTCGTCTCTTTAATGGCTTCAGAGTGGCTAACTCGTTGGGGTCGTAAAAGATTGGGGGGCGTATGCTAGAGATGAATTTTAAACAGACGCTAGGATCACTGCGTCTGGAAGTCAATACTGAACTACCAACAGAAAGTATTACCGCTGTTTTTGGTTTATCTGGAGCCGGTAAAACCTCATTGATTAATGTGATTGGCGGTTTAACCAAGCCAGATTCAGGACGGATTATATTAAATAATCACACACTGGTTGATACAGAAAAGAAAATTTATCTGCCACCTGAAAAACGTAAAGTGGGTTATGTATTCCAAGATGCCAGACTGTTTCCTCATTACACTGTAAAAGGAAATCTGCTTTACGGTATGTCGCCGACAATGAAAGTGCAGTTTGATCGCATTATTCATTTATTAGGGATTGGTCATTTACTCACTCGTTTTCCTATCACTTTATCAGGCGGTGAAAAACAGCGTGTTGCCATAGGACGAGCGTTATTAACAGCGCCTGATATTATGTTGATGGATGAGCCTTTGGCTTCACTTGATTTACCGCGTAAACGAGAGTTACTGCCATATTTAGAAAAGCTCTCACAAGATGTACAAATTCCTATTTTGTATGTGAGTCATAGCCTTGATGAAATTATTCGACTTGCAGATAACGTCATTGTGATGGATGCAGGAAAAATTAAGGCGACAGGTAAGCTGGAAGATGTATGGGCAAGCAGTGCATTACGTCCTTGGTTACAAAAAGAGACACTCAGCAGTATCGCGAATGTGATGGTAGTAGAACACCATAGCCATTACGATATGACAGCAACGGCTTTCGGTAATCAAGTGCTGTGGTTGCCTCAAATCGAGACTAAAATTGGTCGTGATGTTCGTGTTCGTATTGATGCTTCTGATGTGTCACTGACTACCACTCGCCCATCAAATAGTAGTATTCGTAATATTTTGCATATGAAAGTGGTTGAAACCATTAAAAATGATGGCCAAGTTGATGTGAAACTTGTCAATGATGGTAATTATTTATGGGCAAGGATCACGCCTTGGGCAAAAGATGAATTGAATATTCAAGAAGGGCAATGGCTTTATGCGCAAATTAAGAGTATTTCACTAAGCCGCCATCTTTGATTTATCCGTTATATGTGTCGATAAAAAGACCTCATTAAAAACGAGGTCTTTTTCTTTTAGCTGAGGTAAAAATAAGGCTAAGACAAAATATATTTATGAATAGTTTCAGCAATACCTGGTTGTGAATTCACTTTAGTGACCATTCTTGCGCGTGCTTTTACTTCATCTGAAGCATTACCCATTGCAACACCTAAGCCAACATGCTCTAGCATGCTAAGATCATTAAAATTATCACCAAAGGCAATAACGTCACTCATATTCATACCATTCGCTTCAACCCAGCGTTGTAAACGACGACCTTTACTGTTGCCTTTTTTGGCGATATCAACTTGATCAACCCAAGACCATTCACACTCTAAACCGACTTGTTGCTCAATTTTTTCAACTAAAGTGCGTAATTCATCGTGATCAGGCGTTGTTGTTGCAATTTTCCAAATGGCATTAACATCATGCATGGCTTGATAGAAATCATCGACTTTGATTAAATTTGGACGCTGTGCAGTAGGTAATGTTTCTGACCATTTTAAAGTGCGTTGCACTGGGGCTGATAGTTGGTCATACATCATTGCATCATCAGCATAAACTAAGTGATGTACATCTGTTTGTTTAACAAGATCTAATACTGCGCTGGTTTCTTGAGTCGTTAATGGATCGGATTCCAGTACCTTTTTACCAATATAATCATAAAGGTAAGTCCCATTACAGCAGATCGCAGGGGTATCAAGATCGAGTGCTTGATAGAATGGATGAATAGCAACATGATGACGACCTGTTACAATTAAAACTTTAACACCTGCTTTTCTTGCAAGATTGAGTGCTTCTAAAGATTCTGGCAGGATACGTTTTTGGTCATCAAGCAGTGTGCCATCAAGATCCAAAGCAATAACGCGATATGACATAAATAAGCCCCTTGATAGTATTAAGATGCAATGTTGCTGATGGTACACGTTAACCAATAAAAGATAAACTAGCTTAATCGTGACAAGTAAACGTTAGTTATTCTATTATTCTTTACAAATCAATGGGTAATCGGTTTTAAGGAGAAGGGATGAAACAGGTAGTCTACATAGCATGTCCAGAGAGTCAGCAAATCCATGTTTATGGATTAAATGCTGAAGGTGAAATGGATTTATTGCAGATTGTTGAGGTTGCAGGGCAAGTACAACCGATGATTGCAAGTGCGGATGGAAAATACCTTTATGTTGGGATCCGTCCTCATTTTAGTGTAGTGACATTTGCGATTACGGCCGATGGTCAGTTAGAACAAAAGGCGATGACTTCCATTCCAAGCACACCTGTCCACTTATGCCTAGATAAAACAGAGCGCTTCTTGTTTGTTCCTTCTTATCATCAAGGCAATTTGGCTGTTTTACCTATTAATGAGAAGGGGATCCCGCAATCACCTATTCAACTGATTGAAGGATTAGATAAACCTCACTCGTCGAATATTGATTGGAATAATAAACAACTGATTGTACCTTGCTTAGGTGAAGATCATATTCGTTTATTTAATTTATTAGAAGATGGGCATTTAACAGAAGTGGGTACTGAAGAGCTGACAACAGCACAAAATGCAGGGCCTCGCCATATGGCATTCCACCCTAATGGTAATGTATTTTATTGCCTTAATGAATTAGATGCGACAATCAATGTTTATTGTCGTATGGGGGATTTATATCGTTTAATGCAAACGGTTGATATTGTGCCTGAAACCTTTAACAGTACTCGTTGGGCATCAGATATTCATATCACACCTGATGGTCGTTTTCTTTATGCCAGCGAACGCTCTGAAAGCTTTATCTGTGCGATGGCAATCTCTGAGGCTGGTGATTATCTACAACCTGTAGGACATTACCCAACACAGGCACAGCCTCGTGGCTTTAATCTTGATAATACAGGCAATTACCTGATTTCTTGTGGTCAAAAATCAGATTTTGCTTCTGTTTCTCGTATTGATAAACACACGGGTGCATTAACTGAATTAGCGTGTTACCCAGTAGGTAAAGGTGCAATGTGGGTTACCGTTGTGACGAAATAAAAATCACTGAAAACCTCTAGCAAAACATTACCTTGCTAGAGGTTTATTTTGATGAAAGATTTATGAGATATTAACCACTTTCTCAATAGCTTGAGTGAGTTTAGTTAGGCTTGCTGGTGGTATAATAAATGGTGGCATAATATAAATAAGCTTGCCAAAAGGCCTGATCCAAACCCCTTCCTCTACAAAGATTTTTTGTAATTTTGCCATATTAACGGGCTCGTTCATTTCGACCACGCCAATCGCACCTAAAACCCGCACATCTTTGACACATTTAGCCTGTTTTAACGGTAATAGCTCGCGTTTTAGTTGTTTTTCAATTTCTGCAACTTGGTTTATCCAATCGCCATTTGCTAATAGAGATAAACTGACATCAGCAACAGCACAAGCCAAAGGATTTCCCATATAAGTAGGGCCATGCATAAAGCAACCCGCATCACCTTGACTGATGGTTTCGGCAATATGACGCGTGGTTAAAGTTGCTGATAAGGTCATGTAACCCCCCGTTAATGCTTTACCTACACACATAATATCAGGAGAAATTCCAGCGTGTTCACAGGCAAAAAGTTTACCTGTTCGGCCAAAACCCGTAGCTATTTCATCGGCAATGAGTAATACATCAAATTCGTCACACAGGGCTCTTGCGCATTTTAAATATTCAGGATGGTAAATCCGCATACCCCCCGCGCCTTGAACAATGGGTTCAAGCATAACGGCGGCAATTTCTTGATGATGTTGCTCTAGTGTTGAGCGTAATGAGTTGATATCAGCTGGATCCCACTCTTCATAAAAGCCTGTTTTGGGTGCATCTACAAAGAGATGATTAGGCAAGTAACCTTTGTAAAGACTGTGCATGGAGTTATCCGGATCACATACTGACATCGCGCCAAAGGTATCACCATGATATCCCTGTTTTAACGCCACAATACGTTGACGTTTTTCACCTTTAGCTTGCCAATATTGCAAGGCCATTTTCAGTGCGACTTCAACGGACACCGAACCTGAATCCGCTAAGAATATGCATTCAAGAGGCTCTGGTGTTATCGCCAATAATTTACGACAAAGTGATACTGCTGGGGGATGAGTAATGCCACCAAACATAACATGAGACATATTGTTTAGTTGCGTGGTAACCGCATGATTAAGCTCTGGATGATTATATCCATGAATTGTGGCCCACCATGAAGACATTCCATCTATCAATGTTCTGCCATTAGCTAAGACTAATTCAACGCCTTTAGCACTAACAATAGGATAAGCAGGTAACGGATGACTCATCGAGGTGTATGGGTGCCAAATGTGGCGTAAATCGAAAGCGATATCTTCAGGTGTCATTTTATTTTTCACTCAATCATGTAAACCAATGGTGATCAATTTTAGTTGACATGATAACCCTATTATTTAAACTGGCAATCACTTTTAAACAGGAGATTGTATTGTGAGCACACTAAAACGCTGGACATTAAAAGAAGCCAGAGCATTGTTTGATATGCCATTTTTAGATTTGGTTTTTCAAGCACAACAAGTGCATCGTCAACATTTTGACCCTTCACAAATTCAAGTCAGTACGTTGCTTTCTATCAAAACAGGGGCTTGCCCTGAAGATTGTAAATACTGTGCTCAAAGTGCGCGCTATAAAACAGGATTAGAAAAAGAGCGCCTAATGGAAGTGCAACAAGTGATTGAATCGGCAAAAAAAGCAAAAGCGGCGGGTTCAACCCGTTTTTGTATGGGGGCCGCTTGGAAAAATCCGCATGAACGTGATATGCCTTACCTTGAGCAAATGGTAAAAGAAGTGAAAGCACTGGGTATGGAAACCTGCATGACTCTGGGTAAATTAGATGATTCACAAGCTAATCGATTAGCCGATGCGGGGCTGGATTTTTATAACCATAACCTTGATACCTCCCCTGAATTTTACGGCAGTATCGTGACAACGCGAACGTATCAAGATCGTTTAGATACACTTGATAAAGTTCGCAATGCAGGCATTAAGGTATGCTCTGGTGGAATTTTAGGGTTAGGTGAGGAAGTGAAAGATCGCGCGGCAATGTTGGTGCAATTAGCCAATTTGCCACAACCTCCAGAAAGTGTGCCGATTAATATGTTAGCCAAAATCAAAGGTACGCCATTAGCTGATAATGAAGATGTCGATCCTTTTGATTTTATTCGTACAATCGCCGTTGCTCGTATCATGATGCCACGCTCTTATGTACGCCTTTCTGCCGGTCGTGAGCAAATGAGTGAACAAACACAAGCATTCTGCTTTATGGCTGGGGCGAACTCTATTTTCTATGGTTGCAAATTATTAACAACAACCAATCCGACCGAAGATAAAGATCACCAATTATTCCGTAAATTAGGTTTAAATCCTGAACGATTAGCAGTATCTATGGGCGACAATCAGCAAGAAGATGCTTTGATGCAAGCTGTTGCCAATAAAGACACTGAACAATTTTATAACGCGGCACTGTAATGAGTTGGCAAACCTATTTAGATAAACAACTTAATGGGCGTAGAAATACGCCATTATGGCGAAAACGCAAAGTGATCAAACAGGCTACGGGGCGCTTTTTGATCACAATATCAGGTGAAAAGTACCTTAATTTTTCAGGCAATGATTATTTAGGTATCAGTCAACATACGGATGTCATTAAAGCATGGCAACAAGGTGCTGATAAGTACGGTGTAGGTAGCGGTGGATCAGGTCATATCACCGGATTTACACAAGCTCATGCGCAATTAGAGCAACATCTCGCAGGTTGGCTGGGTTACGATAATGCACTGCTATTTTCATCCGGTTATAGTGCTAACCAAGGCGTGATTTCGGCATTACTTGAAAAAGGCGATGCCATTATTGCAGATAAACTTTGCCATGCTTCGTTAATGGAAGCCGCCGTATTATCACCAGCCACATTATGGCGTTTTTTACACAATTCTCCTGACTCTTTATCTCAACGACTTAATAAAACGTTGGCTAGTAAAACCTTAGTGGTTACCGAAGGGGTATTTAGCATGGATGGAGATCAAGCGCCATTAACAGAAATGGCAACAATAAGCCGACAACATGATGCATGGCTAATGGTCGATGATGCGCACGGTATTGGTGTTTTAGGTAAAGAAGGTCGAGGTAGTTGTGATGAAGCGGGTATCAAACCTGAGCTATTAGTGGTGACTTTTGGTAAGGCTTTTGGTGTCAGTGGGGCGGCAGTGCTTTGTAACCAGTCGACAGCGGAATTTTTTGAACAATATGCTCGTCATCTTATTTACAGTACCTCAATGCCACCAGCACAAGCTATCGCTTTAAATACTACTCTAAATGTCATTAAGCGAGCGGATAATGAGCGAGAATATCTACAGCAATTAATTAATACCTTTCGCCAAGGTGTTGTTTCGCTTCCTATTAAATTATTACCTTCACAAACGGCTATTCAGCCAGTAATTATTGGTGATGAGCAATTATGCCAAACACTTTCAGATTATCTGCAATCTAAAGGGCTTTGGGTAAAAGCCATCTTTCCACCTACAGTTCCACCTCATAGTGCACGTTTACGAATAACGTTAACCACTCGCCATCACCTTTCAGATATTAAGCTGTTAATCGAGACGCTTCATGCATTCTTTAGTCAAAACAGATAAACAACGTATAGCTCAAACATTTGGTAAAGCGGCGATTCATTATGATAATCACGCTAATATTCAGCGCTACAGTGGCAATAAATTAATGGATTTAGCACGTTATGATAGTGGCAATATTGTCTTAGATGCAGGATGCGGAACCGGGTATTTTAGCCAAAAATGGAAACAACGCGGGCGCTTTGTTATTGCACTCGATTTATCACATACGATGCTACAAGTAGCAAAACAACAACGACGGGCAGATGGTTATCTACAAAGTGATATAGAACACTGTGCGATTGTGCCACAAAGTATGGATATCGTATTTAGTAATTTAGCGATGCAATGGTGTGATGATTTATCCGTTGCAATTAACTCACTCATGAAAGTGGTAAATAAAAAAGGCGCGCTTTATTTTTCAACACTCGCTACATTGACTTTGCAAGAAGTCAGAAATGCTTGGCAATCTCTTGATAACCATCCGCATGTTAATCCTTTTTTATCTCTTCAAGATATTGAGAAAGCGTGTTGTGGTTTTCATTGTCAATTTTCTACTGAAACAATCACCGAACACTATGATTCATTACATGCGTTGTTTGCTTCTTTAAAGGGCGTTGGTGCCAATTTTGTGCAAGGTGATAGACAAAAAGGGTTAATGACTCGACAAAAATTTCGTGCACTAGAAAAGGTGTGGAAAACAGATTCAGGTAAATATTTACTTACCTATCAAATTGTTATAGGAAAAATATCACATGGCTAAAATAGTGTTCTTAACAGGTACAGATACAGAAGTGGGTAAAACCGTTGTGAGTAGTGCACTATTGCAATGTGCTACAGAGCAAGGATATCAAACCGTAGGCTATAAACCTGTTGCTTCAGGAAGTGAGTGGCTAAAGGAAGGTTTGCGTAATTCGGATGCATTAACACTGCAAAAATTCAGTACAGTAAAATTGGATTATCACCGTGTTAATCCTTACTGTTTTGAAATACCTACATCGCCTCATATTGTCAGCGGCGAAATGAATCAGCCTATTGATTTTAATGTAATGTCAGAAGGTTTATCTTACTTAAAACAGCAAGCAGATTGGGTTTTAGTCGAAGGGGCTGGTGGATGGTTTACGCCATTGTCGGAAAACCAATTTTTCTCTGATTGGGTTATTAGTGAACAGCTTCCCGTTATTTTAACGGTAGGGATTAAATTGGGTTGTATTAATCATGCGTTATTAACGCAACAAGCAATTATTCAGTCTGGTTTAACATTTGCGGGTTGGATTGCTAATGAAGTTGAGCCAGCAGGGCGATATCAGAAGGAATATCTGGCAACATTAAAAAAACATATTAAAGCTCCGTTCTTAGGCAAGATACCCTATTTAAATGAAACAAAAGAGCATAATTTTAGGCCTTATCTTGATCTTTCTTGTTTAAAACTAGGTTGATAAGCTTCTCTCTGGTAAATAATAAAAGTCTATTTTTTAAGCCAATAAAAAAATAAAAAAAATAAATTTTGTCCTTTTTAAGGAATATTTTAAGGCAAAAAAAAAGACGTAACTTACCGAGAGATAACAATTTTGTGTAGTTATCCACTATTCCTGTGGATAACCTTGTGTATTACCATTATAAAAATACTCTGAATAGAGAGAATACAAGGCATTGCTAAAGATTGGTGTTATTCTCAACTTTTATTTTTAATTCTTACATATCAATTAATTAAATAAAATCAATAGAGCGAGTGATGTCTGCGCGTCTCTTTGAATAATTCACAAAATAGGGGGTTGCTTTTTAAATTTTTTCCAGTTTCAAAACTGGGGATAACTGATGCTAATTATTCATACAATTTTTAGTAGATAGAGATTGAAGCTGGATTTTTATCCAGTATCATAAGGAGTGTCAGCGAGGAGAAGAAAATATGAGCAAAGTTTTTAAACTGCATTCTGAATTTAAGCCTGGAGGCGATCAACCTACAGCTATTGCTTCACTTTGTGAAGGATTAGACGATGGGCTTGCGCATCAAACTCTTTTAGGGGTAACAGGTTCAGGTAAAACTTTTACTATTGCTAATGTAATTGCCAATTTAAATCGACCCACGATGGTGCTTGCTCCAAATAAAACCTTAGCAGCACAGCTTTACAGTGAAATGAAAGAATTTTTTCCTGAAAATGCAGTGGAATACTTTGTTTCTTATTACGATTATTATCAGCCTGAAGCGTATGTGCCAAGTTCTGATACTTTTATTGAGAAAGATGCTTCAGTTAACGAACATATCGAACAAATGCGTCTGTCTGCGACAAAAGCTTTATTAGAGCGTAAAGATGTCATTGTCGTGTCGTCTGTTTCTGCGATTTATGGTTTGGGTGATCCTGATAGCTATTTAAAAATGATGCTTCACCTAACAAATGGCATGATAATCGATCAACGTGCAATTTTGCGCCGTCTTGCTGATCTACAATATACCCGTAATGATCAAGCCTTTCAGCGCGGGACATTTCGTGTCCGTGGTGAGGTTATTGATATCTTCCCTGCTGAATCTGATGATTACGCTTTACGTGTTGAATTATTTGATGAAGAAGTCGAGCGCCTGTCTTTATTTGACCCTTTAACAGGGCAAATCCATTATAATGTGCCTCGTTTTACGGTTTATCCCAAAACACACTATGTCACACCACGTGAGCGCATTCTTGAAGCGATGGAAGAAATTAAAAAAGAACTTGCAGAGAGACGCAAAGTACTTTTAGCGAATGATAAACTCGTTGAAGAACAACGTGTGACACAGCGTACCCAGTTTGATCTCGAAATGATGAATGAGCTGGGATATTGCTCTGGTATCGAAAACTATTCGCGTTATCTATCAGGTAGAGGCCCGGGCGAGCCACCACCAACCCTGTTTGATTACCTCCCTGCTGACGGTTTGTTAGTAATTGATGAATCACACGTTACTATTCCACAAATTGGTGGAATGTACAAAGGTGACCGTTCTCGTAAAGAAACCTTGGTTGAATATGGTTTCCGTTTGCCTTCAGCGCTTGATAACCGTCCATTACGTTTTGAAGAATTTGAAGCATTAGCACCACAAACAATTTATGTTTCAGCAACACCGGGTAAATATGAGCTTGAAAAATCAGGTGATGAAATTGTTGAACAAGTTGTAAGACCAACAGGCTTACTTGATCCGATTGTTGAAGTGCGACCGGTTGCTACACAAGTTGATGATTTACTCTCTGAAATTCGTATTCGTGCTGCAAAAAATGAACGTGTATTGGTTACCACATTAACAAAACGGATGGCGGAAGATCTAACAGAATATCTAGAAGAGCATGGTGAGCGAGTTCGTTATTTACACTCTGATATTGATACTGTTGAACGTGTCGAAATTATTCGTGATTTACGCCTAGGTGAGTTTGATGTATTAGTGGGTATCAACTTACTTCGAGAAGGCTTGGATATGCCAGAGGTCTCTTTGGTGGCGATTTTAGATGCTGATAAAGAGGGCTTCTTACGTTCAGAACGTTCATTAATTCAGACTATCGGTCGTGCGGCTCGTAACCTTGAAGGTAAAGCGATTTTATATGGCGATAGAATTACGGACTCCATGGCGAAAGCAATTGGTGAAACCGAACGTCGTCGAGAGAAACAGCAACAATTTAACCTTGAACACGGTATTGTGCCTAAAGGATTAAATAAAAAAGTGGGCGATATTCTTAAGATTGGTCAGCCTACCCAAGGACGTAATAAAAATAAAAAAGGGCATAAAGCAACAGATATTCATGATAATTACCCGTTGTTATCGACTGCTGAACTAGAAAAAGAGATCCAACGTTTAGAAGCCGAAATGTATCAACATGCCAAAGATCTTGAATTTGAACAAGCAGCAAGCACTCGTGATAAGTTGCAAGCGTTGCGCGCTCAATTTATTGCGAACTCTTAATCACTAAATTTAAATCAGAACAATGAAGGGATAACTGCATATTTACCTCGGATTATCCCTTTTCCCTTTTTATCTTTCACTTTTTCCCTAGTTTTATATTCCCTTAATGGCGTTCAACTGTTTAAATATCACCACAAACAAAGCGTCAATTATTTACAAAGATAAAAAAGACATTAAGGACAGTGAATGAGTGGTTATGTTTATGCAGGGTTTCCTAGCTCTGCAGGGGTCATTATTGGTGTTATTCTTCTTATTTTGCTTTTTAAATGGTTACGCAAATTTGCTGTACAAGATAGTGAATTATCAAAACCATTAACAGCAGGGCAGGAGCCCATTTTATCTGAAGCAAAAAATACGCCATCAGATCAGTTATTGCCTCATGAATGGGGATTGTATGTAGCAGCGCCTTATGCCGTAATGAATGAGTGGGCATATAATGAATATAATCCAGGAAAAGATGATGGTGGGTTGTCAGCTGGTTGGGGAATTAATGACCGTTGGGATTTAGTGTATCAACTGTTTTGGTTGCTGACTCAGGGTCATACTAATGATTTTTATCAGTTACGCGACCAAATTTTAGAGAGCAAAGAAGAGGATATTCAGTCATTAAAAAATGATATTTTGCTTTCAGAGTTGACGGAACATGATAAAAACGAGCGTTTATGGCAAATCGATATGATGAGCACTAATCGTATGAATATCCAAAATGTGAAATACCTTATTTGGGATCTCTGTCGTTTTAACAAGCTTTGCTTAGAAGGTTGTCAGCAAGGTTATATAACCCAGCAAGAAGCACAAACATGGTCATTAATGAGTGCCTCAATGTTACGTCGAATTTACGATGGCTGGGAAGATATGTGGAAAAACTTTATTGCTGCGCGTTGGTTTTGGGCGAGTGGCGATCAAGATTGGGTATCTTCTCATCAAGCTTTTACGGATGTTATACAAACTATTCTTAATGCAGAAGATACGTTGGCAACAGAAGAAAATTGGATAATGGATTTACCGCCACTGGATTTAACATCGTTCTCTCGTACTGTGGCAGGTCTGGGTTTAATGAAAAATGATGTGCCAATGACATTATCTGAAATTGAAGAAACCATCAGTCAACGTATTACGTTAAAACACCTTAATAGTTAAAATGAGTTAAAAACCAATAGCGATATTGTGTTTTTATCGACAAAAACCGCACTTGCTGTTTATTGCAGATGCGGTTTTTTTAATGAAATTACGTGATTAAATTCTATTTAATGGCTTGAGATGAAGCGTTACGTTGTCCTAATTGTTGCAACGTTAACTCAATCGCTTTGCCTAATAGATGACGGTCGTGGCGATAAGGAATATCTTTGGCTTCCAATTGAGCCTGCACAATTAGCCGGCCTTTCATCGACTCATATTGTGTTTCAGGGCTAATAATGACAGCGTCTATCGTTTGTAGGCCAATATAGTTTTCCATCATGGCGATTTTATCAGACATCGTCATACTGGCAGCCGCAGGGCTTAGCTCTTTGCCTAAATTACCAATATAAATGGTTGTTGCACTACTACGGCGTAATGCTTGTGCAAGCTCTGGCAATAATAACAAAGGCATTAAACTGGTAAAAAAACTACCGGGGCCAATTAAGATAAGATCAGCTTGCTCAATGGCTTCAATGGCTTCTCTTGTCGTTGGTACTTTAGGATAAAGATCAAGTTTTTGTGGGATCTTAGGCAAATTATCAACATTGACCTCCCCATAAATCTCATTACCTTGGTCATCTATTGCCATCAGGTCAACGGCTTGTTCAGACATAGGAATAAGGTGCGCATTGACTCTTAATAATCCCCGAATAAGATTAATCGCTTCTAAGGGGCGAACACTTAGGTTATCCAATGCTTTTAGCATTAAATTCCCTAAATTATGACCAGCAAGTTCCCCTGTCCCTGAAAAACGGTATTCAAACATTGCAGAAGCCACTGAAGGCTCAGTAATTAACTGGTTAATACAATTGCGCATATCACCCCACGCAATGCCACCTTCTTCTTGACGAATACGGCCAGTAGAACCGCCATTGTCTGTTGTTGTAACAATACCAGTAAGGCGAGTGCCTAAGTAGGAGAGTGCTGAAAGCACACGTCCAAGGCCATGACCACCACCAAGGGCAACAACACGATCTAAATCACTTAGCGTGCGATTTCGCATATTTGTTCTACTCATCTTTAAAAATTTGTCGCTAATTTATCACAATTAAATTTTAAGCCTATGATCACGACGTGATTTCATCACATTCCTAGTTTAATTTTACTTTTGATAGCCAAATATTTAACCAATGAAAGTGTTTTTATTTATGTTATTAACGCAACTAAAGTGTTGTAAGTCGTTGTATTGTAAATTATATAGCGAAAACATTATTCGCTTTTTATATCATTAGCAGGTAGAATCCACAATAAATATATAGGTATTAGAAACCTGTGCAAAACAGGTAAAGATAAACTCCTAGCCTTAACGTCTAAGTCGAGTATTGACAAGATATGATGTTCTGGCCGTGACAATAAGTCACCAGGGTGCAAGGTAGAAATGTCTGCATCTCCCGATTTGGAAAGGTGTTATTATGCAACAACTCGTTGATGCGTTTTCCCGCAAGTTTTTCTATTTACGTCTTTCAATTACAGACGTGTGCAATTTCCGTTGTACTTATTGCCTACCCAATGGTTATAAGCCTAATGGCCACAAATCATTTCTTTCATTAGATGAAATCAGCAGACTTACACAATCTTTTGCCGCATTAGGGACAGAAAAAATCCGCTTAACAGGTGGTGAACCCACAATGCGTCGCGATTTTACTGATATTATCGCGACAATTAAAGATAATGCTGCGATTAAAAAAATCGCAGTGACAACAAATGGCTATCGTCTATCACGCGATGTTGCACAATGGCGTGATGCGGGATTAAGTGCGATTAATGTGAGTGTTGATAGTCTCGATCCCCGTCAATTCCACGCTATTACTGGACAAGATAAATTTAGCCAAGTGATGGAAGGTATTGATGCCGCATTTACCGCAGGGTTCGAAAAAGTCAAAGTTAACGTTGTGTTGATGCGCAATGTCAATGACAAAAATCTCCCTGATTTTCTTCATTGGATCAAAGACAGACCTATTCAATTGCGCTTTATTGAATTAATGGAAACCGGTGACGGTAGTGATATTTTCAACCGCTTTCATTTGTCTGGTGAAGTTATTCGCCAACGCTTATTTAATGAAGGTTGGTCGCAGATCCCTCGCGCCCGTAGTGACGGGCCAGCTCAAGTATTTACCCATCCTGATTATCAAGGCGAAATCGGTCTGATCATGCCTTATGAAAAAGATTTTTGCCTAACTTGTAACCGTTTACGTGTTTCAGCTATTGGTAATCTTCATCTTTGCCTATTTGGTGAACATGGCATTCCGTTACGTGATCTACTTGCTGACGATAGTCAACAAGAGGCATTACAACAACGTATTCAGGGTGGTCTTCTTCATAAACGAGAAACGCATTTTCTTCATCAAGGCGATAGCGGTATTACACCGAATTTATCTGTTATTGGTGGATAGTTTTTCGCTCTGTTATTTCGTTAATTTCAGGAGTTGTGCATGTCTCAACTAACTCATATTAATGCTGCCGGTGAAGCTCACATGGTGGATGTTAGCGCTAAAGATGAAACAGTGCGAGAAGCGCGAGCTGAAGCCTTTGTTGAAATGTCAGCAGAAACATTAAATATGATCACGGAAGGTAAGCACCATAAAGGTGATGTATTTGCGACTGCAAGAATTGCAGGTATCCAAGCGGCAAAAAGAACATGGGAGTTAATCCCATTATGCCATCCGTTATTATTAACTAAAGTCGAAGTGCGTTTAGAAGCACTCACTGGATCTAATCGTGTACGCATTGAATCTGTTTGTCGTTTAACCGGTAAAACAGGCGTTGAGATGGAAGCATTAACTGCCGCATCGGTCGCAGCATTAACGATTTATGATATGTGTAAAGCGGTTCAAAAGGATATGGTGATAGGTCCTGTGCGTTTATTAGAAAAAACAGGCGGTAAATCAGGTCACTTTAAGGTGGAAGCATGATCAAAGTTCTCTTTTTCGCACAAGTGCGTGAGTTAGTTGGTGTAGACTCGCTTGAATTAGAATGTAAATATCACACGGTAGATGATTTACGTAATGCATTAATTACCAAAGGCGAACGTTGGTCATTGGCACTTGAAGATGGCAAATTACTTTCTGCGGTTAATCAATCTTTTGTTAAAGGCGCTCATATAATTAATGATGGAGATGAAATCGCCTTTTTCCCACCTGTTACAGGGGGTTAGAATGAACGCATCAACACGCATATCAGTACAAACCGACAATTTTAGCGTTGGTGATGAATACCAATGGCTTTCAGAGTGCGACAGTGATGGTGCTGTTGTGACCTTTACGGGGAAAGTTCGCAATCACAATTTAGGTGATGAAGTGAGTACGCTCACACTTGAACATTACCCTGGCATGACAGAAAAAGCGCTTAATGACATTGTCAATGAAGCTCGAGGACGTTGGCCTTTGCAACGTGTCAGTGTTATTCACAGAGTAGGAACATTGCATATCGGTGAAGAGATAGTGTTTGTCGGTGTGACCAGCTCTCATCGTAATAGTGCGTTTGAATCTGCGGAATTTATTATGGATTTCTTAAAAACACGTGCGCCATTTTGGAAGAAAGAAGGGCTCTCTGAAAATAAAAACAGATGGGTTGATGCGCGTCAAAGTGATTATGACTCAGCCGAGCGCTGGGAATAAATCACCACACTCAATTTAATGCTACAAAACTTTACCTCAATTTATTTTACGATGACATTTCATACAGTTTATTTCATGGAAATGTAAAATCAGTGTGATAAAATTAAATTCTAATGAGCCCATAATGGGCTCTTTACTGAAATAAACGTTATCGTTAAACCTAACGTTATCACTATGATTAAAGGGTAATCATCATGGATCGATTTTCACGTTCTAATGATTCAATCGTACAGCGCACAGGTTCTGGCCTACAAACCTTTATGGCTCAGGTTTATGGTTGGATGACTGTTGGTCTGTTATTAACTGCGTTCGTAGCACTCTACGTTGCATCAAGCGAAGCATTATTATCAATGATTTTTTCTAGCAAGGTCGTCTTCTTTGGTCTGATCATTGCTCAGTTAGGGTTAGTTTTCGTGTTATCAGGTATGGTTCATAAAATGAGTGGTGCAGTTGCAACCTCATTATTTATGCTATATTCCGCATTAACAGGGGTAACTATCTCTAGTGTATTAATTATTTACACTGCATCATCAGTTGCGAGTACATTCTTTATTTGTGCGGCAATGTTCGGTGCATTAAGTGTTTATGGTTACACCACTAAGCGTAGCTTAACGGGTATGGGTAGCTTCCTGTTTATGGGGCTTATCGGTATCATTATTGCTTCTATCGTTAATATCTTTATGCAAAGCTCAATGATGAGCATGGTTATCTCTTACGCGGGTGTGTTAATTTTCGCTGGCTTAACTGCTTACGACACACAAAAATTAAAAGACATGGGTAATGAGATTAATCAAGAAGATAAAGAAAATATGCGCCGTTACTCCATTATGGGTGCATTAACGCTTTATTTAGATTTCATCAACCTGTTCTTAATGTTACTGCGTATTTTAGGCGACCGTCGTTAATTTTAACGATATTTACGTGCAAACGTAGTTTAACAACAGCATAAACAATAAATCCCATAACTTAATAAGTTGTGGGATTTTTTTATTTAATAAATTAATGGCTATCGTTTTAAGCTATTTTTCTTTGGAAAAGATAATATGCAAAAGAGCCAGTACCTGCTGCAATCACCAATAAAGGCCATAAACTGTGCCATATTACGGTAATATCGGCATTTTTAAGGTAAATCTGTTTTGTGATATCGGTAAAATGACGAATAGGGTTTATCCATGTGGCATGTTGTAGCCAAACGGGCATGTTTTCTACGGGGGAAATATAACCTGATAGTAAAACGGCTGGCATCATAAATACAAACACACCAATAAAAGCCTGTTGTTGTGTTGAACTTAATGCTGATATTAATAAGCCAAAACCCACCAGCGATAAACCATAAATTAGCATGGTAAAGTAAAACAGCAATAGTGAACCTGAAAAAGGTATTTGGTAACCAAATATCCCTATAATCAATACAATAGTGCCTTGAATGGCCGCCACTACCATTGCTGGCACCGCTTTACCTACAAAGATTTGCCATGTTGATAATGGTGAAACTAATAATTGGTCTAATGTGCCTTGTTCACGCTCTCTCGCAACAGAAAGTGAAGTGACTATCATAACCCCAATAGTAATAATCAGTGCTACTAAAGAGGGGACAATAAACCATTTATAATTTAAATTCGGGTTATACCAATTGCGAACAACCAGTTCTGTTTTATTTAGTAAAGAAGGTGTATTACCTGCTAATTCAGTTTGATAATTTTGTACGATTTGTTGTACATAATTTGCAGCAATTTGTGCACTATTTGAATTTCGGCCATCTAAGATTAATTGCAATTTAACAGGAACATGGCTTTCTATATCAGCACTAAAATTCTGCGGAAAACGAACTAATAAAAGCGCTTTACGATTATCAATAGTCTCTTTTATTTCATGTTCATTTTTAAGCAAAAGAGTTTGAGAGAATGCACTCGCTTTGGCGATACGTTGGGTTAACTCGATAGATTGTTTACCATTGTCCTCATCAAAAATGGCAATAGAGGCATTAGTAACATCTAACGTTGCTGCAAAAGGAAATAAAATCATCTGAAAGATAACTGGCATTATTAAAATAATACGCGTTTGAGGCTCTTGTAATAATGACTGTAACTCTTTCATTATCAGGGTGAGAAGGCGATAAAACATAAAAGCTCTCCCTTTAATCTAATCGACGACGTGTTGCTAACGCCGTTAATCCAATAAAAAATATCGCCGATACAATTAATAACCACATATCTAGCATTAATATCAACGGAATATCACCAGCCAAAAAGAGTGTTTGTAAACTACTGACAAAATAACGCGCGGGAATAAAATAAGTCACCACTTGAATAAATATGGGCATACTATCAATTTCAAAAACAAAGCCTGATAACATAATTGCGGGTAAAAATGCGGCATTTAGCGAAATCATCGCGGCATTAAATTGATTACGCGTTAGCGTGGAAATAAGCAATCCCATGCCTAAAGCGGTAGCTAAAAAGAGCGAGGTGATCCCGCCTAAAATCCACAACGATCCTCTATAAGGTACGCCAAGCACAAACACGGTGACTACCATACATAACACCATGACAAAACTGCCTAACACTTGGTAAGGAATAAGCTTTGAAAGTAAGAGTTCTGTGCGTGTTATTTGGGTAGAAAGTAGCGCTTCCATCGTACCTCGTTCCCATTCACGCGCAATCACTAGCGAGGTAAGGATAGCGCCTACGACGGTAATAATAATAGTAACGGCACCCGGAATAATATAGTGCTGACTTATTGCCGCAGGGTTAAACCAATAACGAGGTTCTATTTCGATTAAGGGGGGAGTATCAATACCTTTGCTGATAGCTTGTTGTTGTAACCAGATTTGCCAAACCCCTTTGGTATAAGCTTGTACAAAGTTTGCGGTATTGGGTTCGCTACCATCGGTGATCACTTGAATGGGCGCTTTCGTGCCCTGGCGAGCCAGTAATTCAGCAAAATTAACAGGGATAACCACAATACCTCTAATTTGCCCCGCCTGCATTTTATCGATTAATAATTGTCGATTATCGCTAATGGTTGCATTGATATAAGGTGAGTTTGTAAAGGTATAAACGAGCGCTTGCGAAGGTTGGCTTTGTTGATTGGTTAAAATACCGATATTTAATTTACTTGAGTCTAAATTAATGCCATAACCAAATATAAACAGCAAAGTAAGCGGAATAACAATGGCAATTAAGGCACTACTGGGATCGCGAGTAATTTGTTTTGTTTCTTTTAAACACAGTGCGTATAAACGTCGCCAAGAAAAGCGGGCATGAGAGGATTGAGCTGAATTAGGCATGTGTTTCGCTCCCTTTATCATTTTCACGTTCAAGTTTTTTATCGTAATCTAGCACCAAGCCAATAAAGGCATCTTCCATTGAAGGCGTTGGATTATCATCACTGGCAACCATTTTCTTGAGCGAATCAGGTTCGCCAGCAGCAATGATTTTTCCGCGATAAACCAAACCAATGCGATCACAATACTCGGCTTCATCCATAAAGTGGGTCGTCACCATCACAGTCACCCCTTTATCAACCATACCATTAATGTGTAGCCAAAACTCTCGCCGTGTTAAGGGATCAACACCCGATGTGGGTTCATCTAAAAAGAGAATATCGGGCTCGTGCATGAGTGAACATGCAAGAGCAAGGCGTTGTTTATAACCTAAAGGTAAAGTTTCCGTGATTTGATTCACCATTGGTTGTAAACCAAAAGCGGTTATCATATCGTTGATTTTATCGCGCTGTTGCTTACCATGTAAGCCATAAACACCAGAGAAGAATTTTAAGTTTTGTCCCACTTTAAGATTGCCATAAAGTGAGAATTTTTGTGCCATATAACCTAAATGTTGGCGTGCTTTACCTGAACTCTCTTTTAAGTCCATACCTAATACCAGTGCTTTACCGCTGGAGGGCACCAATAAGCCACACATCATTTTAAATGTTGTCGATTTACCCGCACCGTTAGGCCCCAATAAGCCAAAAATTTCACCACGTTTAACTTGAAAATCAACATGATCAGTTGCTGCAAATTGACCAAACATTTTGGTGAGTTGTTGTGCTTCAATGACGGTCTCATTGGGCGCAGGTGGGATTTGAGGCATGATTTCAGCTAATTCAGATTTATGAGAAGGGCCTCCCCCTAATAAATCAATAAAAGCATCTTCAAAGCGTGGAGTGGCTGGAATAAGTTTAGCGTCAGGTTTACCTAAGGCATTGAGTAATTCGGATTGATTGCTTTGTTTTTTCAAGATCAAACGGACAGATTGTCCTTGAATAACACCATCTGTTACTTGAGGTTGAATAATGGCTTGTTGTAATACTTTTCTTCGCTGATGCCCTTCAACATCAAGCAGAAAAGAGCGACCAGCCATTTTTGCTGTTAAATCTTGCGGAATACCACTATAAAGCAACTCCCCTTTGTTAAGTAAGAGAATATTTTTACATTGCTCTGCTTCATCAAGATAAGAAGTACTCCACAGTATCAACATACCATCACTGGCTAAGGCATGTACCATTTGCCAAAGCTCACGCCGTGCAATGGGATCAACGCCAACACCAGGCTCATCAAGTAACAAGACTTTAGGGCTACCTAATAAAGTACAAGCCAACCCCAATTTTTGTTTCATTCCTCCTGAAAGATTGCCCGCAAGGCGAGAGGTAAAGCGAGTGAGATCGGTAAAAGAGAGCAACTGCTGGTAAACTTTTTTGCGCTCTTCACCGATGACATTTTTTAAATCAGCATAAAGATTGAGATTTTCTAATACCGTTAAATCTTCATAGAGGCCAAATTTCTGAGGCATATAACCAAGAATGGCTCGGACATCCACGCTTTGGCGTTGTGGATCCATGCCCAAAATACGAATATCACCTGCATCAGGTTTTAATAGCCCTGCAAGCATACGAATGAGTGTCGTTTTACCCGCACCATCTGGGCCGACTAAACCCGTGACAGAGCCACCAGTAATGGTGGCGGTTAATGCAGAAACCGCTGGGCTTTCTAGTCCAGTAAAGCGTTTTTCAACACCTTGTAGTTCGATAGTGTAATCAGTGTGTTCCATTTTGCCTCCCACTTAATGAGTGGGTGCAAATTTTAAAGTCACGGGCATCCCTTGGCGTAATGCATCATCAGCATCCGTCACAACGACTCGAAGTCGATAAACTAAGTCAGTTCTTAATTCCGGTGTTTCGACACTTTTCGGCGTAAATTCTGCTGTCGGTGAAACAAAACCGATTGTGCCATGATAAGGTTTATCTTTACGTCCATCGGTGTAGAGATAAACGTCTCGATTAGGGATAGCTTCGCTTAAGTGGGTTTCACTAATATACGCTCTAACCCAAACCGGGTTGGTTAAAGACACTGTAAATACGGGATTACCTGCGGATAAAATAGTGCCAGGTTCAACGGCTCTTGTTAATATTGTACCTTGTGATGGTGAGATTAACTGCGTGTCTTGAAGGTTTAACTCAGCTTGAGCAACGGCGGCTTTTGCCTGCATAACTTGGCCTCTAGCTGCATCAATATCTTCTTTTCGGTAACCATTTTTATATTGATTTAATTTATCTTGGGCTGCCTTTAAGGCAGCTGCTGCTTGATTACGATTATTTCTTGCGCTGTCTAAGTCATTGGCCGAAATCACGTTACGATTAGCTAAATCTTGTTGGCGTTTATAAAAGTTGTCGGCATATTGCCAAGCGGCTTGTTTTAATGACACATCAGATTGAGCTTGTGCAATTTCCTCACTGCGATAACCCGCTTCCATTAAGGCTAACGCAGCAATAGCACTATCGCGCTCACCATAAGCTTTATCGAGTGCATTACGATAAGGGGCATCATCGAGATTTCCTAGCAGTTGCCCTTTTTCGACAGAAGCACCTTCATCAACAAGCAATGAATCTAATTTTCCTGCAACACGAAAACTTAGATTAACAGTACGTATATCGACATTGCCATAGAGTACTAATTCAGACTCTTTGTTTTCTTCGTAATAATAGATACCTGCAACAACACCGATAATAATCATTAAGATGATAAAGAAGCTGATTTTTTTAGTTTTCATAATAACTCTATTTATGCATGATGTGGGTGAGTGTAAATCTCTCTTAATCCATTGAGTAATAACGTAATATGTGTTTTTAAAGTATTGGAGATAATTTGATATTCATTCTTACCAATTCTATCCCATCCTGTTTGTCTTAGAATGGTTTCTCTCACTAAACGAAATGATAGCACTTCTCCTAAAATAGCGTGAGTGTGTAACATTGTCGTCGGAAGTGTGGGATCTAAACCAATATAGAGAGCTAATAATTTATTTACGCGTGTTAAAAGTGGCGATAACGCTTGTTGGTGAATAAGCGAATATGCTTCTGTGGGGACAAGCTGTTCTCTCGCCATAATACGACTAAGATGAATATTGGCTTTATCAAGTACCAGTTGAGCATATTGTAAAAAGCTATCCGTGATCAGTGTTTGTAGCAATGGCAGATGTTCGGTTGGGTTTGGCCGCTCAAGAAATTCGTCGAGGATGGCAACAGTAGGTTCAAAATCAAGACGGATAAGATCAGCGATATGTTGTGCAACGGCGAGATACAACCCGTCTTTGGAGCCAAAATAATAAGCGATAGCGGCAATATTTTGTTGAGCGGCTTGTGCAATCTGGCGTGTTGTGGCTGCATCGGGGCCATTCTTACCAAAGATCTCACATGCTGCTTCCAATAGTTGTCGTTTTGCTAGTTCACCACGTGTCGTCTTCTGATGGGTTTCTGACATAATAGAAGATACCTTACTTAAGTAAAATGTAACAAAACCAATGATATTAAAAACAGAGATAACAAGGAGTATTATATTAGATGATATTGAACAATAGGGAAATTTTGTAATAAATAATCAAATAAAGGTGATTTGTAATAATAAAAACAACGCTATCTATTATTGAAAATTATTTTTGTATTCTGAACATAGCAAAAACTGTTAAAATAAGGGTTATTAGGTTAACCTAGCAAGGTTCATTCTCTTTTATCACTGTCTATACCTATAAATGGTAGTACCTATAGAGCAATAATATCTATAGATTGACAGTATGAAAGCCCGTCATTTTTAATTTTCAATCACCGTGTTATACGTTCTGGTTGTAGGAGACTACTGTTTTGACCGATTTTACATCGCTTGGCTTAAGTGAGGCGCTTCTCCGCGCTATTGATGAACAAGGGTATAAAACCCCAACCCCTATTCAACAGCAGGCGATTGAGCCGATTTTGGCAGGTAAAGACGTATTAGCCAGTGCGCAAACAGGAACGGGTAAAACAGCCGCTTTTACATTGCCTATCTTGGAAAAGTTAGCTCAATCGGCAGAAAAAACCAAAGGTCGCCAACCTGTTAAAGCACTCATTTTAACGCCAACACGTGAACTCGCAGCACAGATTGCTGAGAATGTGAAAGCGTATAGCCGTTATTTACCGATCCGTTCACTTGTTGTTTTTGGCGGTGTGAGTATTAACCCGCAAATGATGAAATTGCGTGGTGGCGTTGATGTATTGATAGCAACCCCTGGGCGTTTACTCGACCTTGAACATCAAAATGCGGTCGATCTTTCTCGTGTTGAAGTTTTAGTACTTGATGAAGCTGATCGTATGTTAGATATGGGCTTTATTCATGATATTCGCCGAGTGATCAATAAATTACCGAAAAAGCGTCAAAATTTATTATTCTCCGCGACATTCTCTAAAGAGATCACAGGACTGGCCAATTCTTTATTAAATCATCCTGTGAGTATTTCAGTTGCGCCAAAAAATTCGGCTGCTGAATCTGTTGATCAATATGTTCATTTAGTGGATAAAAAACGTAAAACAGAGTTGTTATCACACTTAATTGGCTTAGAAAATTGGTCACAAGTGCTTATTTTTACACGTACTAAGCACGGTGCTAATAAGCTTGCTGAACATTTAAATGCCGATGGTATTAAATCAGCTGCTATTCATGGTAATAAAAGCCAAGGTGCAAGAACCCGTGCTTTAGCTGACTTTAAAGACGGTAAATTAAAAGCGCTGGTGGCAACAGATATTGCAGCACGTGGCCTCGATATCGACCAACTGCCTTATGTTGTCAATTTTGAATTACCGCAAGTGGCTGAAGATTATGTTCACCGTATTGGTAGAACAGGACGAGCGGCGGCAACAGGTAAAGCTATTTCACTGGTTTGTGTTGATGAACATGGATTATTAGCCGATATTGAGCGTTTATTAAAACGTGAAATTCCACGTTTAGCGTTAGAAGGTTATGATCCTGATCCTTCAATTAAAGCCGCCCCATTACATAAAAAGCCAAAAAACAATGCACCACGTAGAAGTGGTGGTGGCCATGGCCGTGCAGATATTCGTGGCAAAGATAATCGCAATAATCCCCGTAAAGAGGCGGGGAGTGAAGGCGGTAAAGAAGGTGATCGTAAAAAAAACAAAGAAAACTACCGTAATAAAGATGGCTCTCGTACCGGTAAATTAGGGCCTCGTCGTTCACGTAAAAGTGATGAAGGTAGTGATAATCAAAGCCCTTGGTCAAAAGCTAAAAAAGAGTTTTGAGGTTAAACCGTGCGAGTTCTATTAGCGCCAATGGAGGGGGTTTTAGACCCCCTTGTGAGAGAGTTGCTCACTTCGATTAATGATTACGATCTCTGTATTACAGAGTTTGTGCGTGTTGTTGATTCATTACTGCCAACAAAAGCTTTTTATCGCTTATGTCCTGAATTGCAGACTGAAAGTCGCACAAAAAGTGGCACACTTGTGCGAGTGCAATTATTAGGGCAACACCCACAATGGTTGGCTGAAAATGCGTTTAGAGCGGTGTCATTAGGCTCTTGGGGAGTTGATTTAAATTGTGGTTGCCCTTCAAAAACAGTCAATGGTAGTGGGGGGGGAGCTTCACTTTTAAAACAGCCAGAAACGATTTATCAAGCCACTAAAGCGATGCGTCATGCAGTACCTTTAGAATTACCTGTATCGGTTAAAGTGAGACTCGGTTGGGATTCTTCCTCGTATAGTCATGAGATTGCAGATGCGGTGGCGCAAGGTGGTGCTACAGAAATCACGGTACATGGCAGAACAAAAGAAGATGGCTATAGTGCAGACAAAATTAATTGGCAGGCTATTGGTGATATTCGCCAAAGACTCTCAATACCTGTGATTGCCAATGGTGAAATCTGGAACCGTGAAGATGCATTAGCTTGTTTAGCTACAACAGGGTGTGATGCGATAATGATTGGGCGTGGTGCAATGAATACACCTAACTTAAGTCGTGTTGTAAAAGGCATAGAAGCTAAAATGTCATGGCAGGAGGTTATTCAATTATTAAAGCGTTATATTCGTTTAGAAAAACGTGGTGATACGACGATCTATCATGCATCACGCATTAAACAGTGGTTTAGCTATTTAAGAAAAGAATATCCAGAGGCGGATGCGTTGTTTAGGCAAATCCGAACATTAAAAACGTCGCCAGAAATTGCAGTCGCAATAGAGGCTCTGTAGTTTAAACAACCATTTTATTTGATAAAAATAGTGCTTATTAATCAGCACTATTTTTTTGTTCATTAAGCAATGATATTTCTATTTATCTTAAATATAGTGTTACTTATCTCTAATAATTGGAAAAAATAACTATTTCGACTTACACTCAATAAGTGGCATTTTTAGGTATGTTGTTTATATCATGACTATTTTAGGGGGAAATATGGGAATTCTTGCTTGGATTATCTTTGGTTTGATCGCGGGTATTTTGGCGAAATTCTTAATGCCAGGCTCTTATGATATTGGTCTGATATGGACTTGTATTCTGGGTATTGTGGGTGCGGTTGTTGGTGGCGCAATCAGTAGCTTCTTTGGTAAAGGTAAAGTGGATGGTTTTAACTTTGGTAGCTTTGTTGTTGCCGTTATTGGTGCCATTGTTGTACTCTATCTTGCCAAGATATTCGCCAGTTAATGCATTTATACTCAATCATGATAATAAACCCGCTTAATATGCGGGTTTACTTTTTAAGGCAAAGACTGATTAAGTTAGCATTCGCAAGGAAGAGCACTCTCTGCGCCCCATTGCGCCCAAGAACCGTCATAAAGTGCGATAGACTGACAACCTAATATTGTTAACGCTAAAAATAACACTGCGGCAGTCATACCTGAACCACAGGTAACAATGACGGGTTGTGATAAATCGACACCAGCCTGCTCAAATATTTGCTTTAATTCAGTTTTACCTTTTAATTGCCCATCAACAACTAACTCATTCCAAGGCACATTTTTACTACCAGGAATATGTCCACTACGCAAGCCTGGGCGGGGTTCTGGTGCTCTACCATAAAAGCGATCAGCAGAACGCGCATCAATCATCTGTTTTTGCTTTGTCGCTAGATTATCAATAAGTTGCTGTTTATTAGCATAATGTTGGGCGTGACGTTCAACTACAAATGGAGATGTTGCTGGTGTCTTGATAGTTTCACCTTGTTCTATAGCAAATCCAGCATCAATCCATGCTTGTAGACCGCCAGCAAGAATGCGCACATTACGACAACCTAGTGTTGTGAATGTCCACCAACCTCTAGGAACAGAAAATAAGTTGCCTTGATCGTAAAGAATAACCGTCGTGGTATTAGAGATACCTAATTGCGTCAGCGTTTCTGAAAATAGTGTGTCAGACGGCAACATATGTGGCAATGTTGTCGTTTTATCTGCGATTTCATCAAGATCAAAAAAATGAGCATGTGGAATATGGCGCTCAAGATAAAGCGCTTGATAGTCAATCTGTTGTGTTGGCATTGGTGCACTGACATCTAGGATCACAAGATCAGAGTTATTTTGATGTTCAAATAGCCATTGGGGAGTAACAAAGTAATCGTATTCCACGGTGCGACCTCATTTATTTAGCAGAAGATGAGCTGTCTGGGATAGCTGGAAATTGTTGTGCAGGTGACGTTTCATGTTGCGCTTTTTCTGTTTCTATTGGTGTAGTGGAGCGAGTATAGATATTTAAACCCGCAAGAAAAACACCACCGATAGAACCAAAAGCAAGGAGTGCGATAATGACAATAATTATTTTTTTCATAATGTTCATTTGCAGATGAATGTTGCGCAAAAGTATATCGAGATATGAAGTTGAAACAAGTATTAAGTGGGCTTAATCGACAAATGATGGTGGTTAGAAAGTTTATTTTTTGGGGAAAAGCAAGGGAGAGTAGATAAATAAACAGACTATTTATTTTTATAAATAGTCTGAGTAGGGTTAACGTTGGCGTTAATTATTTCAATCAAAGGTTACAGTCAATGATAAGAAAAAATCCCTTAAACTCAGGAGTAAATGAGTTTAAGGGGAAGGGTAACGCAACTTAATTAGGAATATAAAAACCAGAATGTCATCGCTAAGTTCACAATAGCCGCGACAGCCATAGGAATAGCAGTGCGTTTAACTATTTGGAACGGTGAGACATTCGCAATACCTGCAATGGCGACAATGGCGGCGGTAATGGGTGAAACAGTACGGCCGAAACTTGTCATTATTTGCATGGGTAAAATTAAGGTAATCACATCGACTTTTAAGAAGGCGGCAATTTTAGGTGTTAAGGCTGCAAATGAGAAAAATGCGGCATTGCCCGAACCCATTAAAAAGGCGGCTAATGCAAGAATGGCACTCATTACAATAATCATGGCTGCAATTCCGAAACCTGCATCTTGAGCAGAACTAATTAGTGTATCGACGGCACCACTTTTTAGTAAACCATTCGCAAAGAACTCACCGGAGACAATTAACGATACTACTAAGACAAATTGCTTACCCATTCCTTCAAAGAACAGCATAAAGCTATTCATTACCGCTTTTGCATCGCGTAAGCGAACATATTCAAAAAGAAGTGCAATCACAGTACTAATAATCATCGCTGTGGTGACTTCTAATTTAATATAAGGGTGTAGCAAAGGACTGAAGCCAATAATCAGAATTAAAGGGATCACGGGTAATAAGGCATAAGATAACGGAATTTTATTATCTTCTTCTTTTACAGAATCAATCGTTGTTGGGTCAAAAACAAATCCTTCACGTTTATCCCACCAGCGCTGAATAAAGAAGTGAGTGATGGCAACAGCAATAATAATAGGAATAGTGATCGGTAACTGATGTTGAACAAAATAGACGGCAGGTTCAATATCCGCTGTTTTCGCAGCCATAATCACGTTACCAGAACCGGGACCATGGTCGATAAACTGGCAACATCCAATAACACCTAAAGCGGAAAGTGGACTAATACCAGAACGAATTAATATAGGGTACATAGTGACCATCAACAGCATACCTAAACCCGCATGGCTAGGAATAAAGATAACCAAGATTTGGGTGACTAGAAATGAAATCACTAATAATAAGTAAGGCGATTTTATCGCTTTTAATGGTTTCTCAAAAATCGCGAATAAAGCACGGCTTGCGCCAACGTGTTCCATATAACGAGAGAAACCCGCAATGGCCATTAATGTTAAACCAAGACCCGCTAGGCGAGAACTCATAATATTCGTAAAGATTTGGAAAATATCAAAATATTTAAATTGAGTGGATTTATTTTCTGGCAATAACGGATTAAGGTCGAGAGATGCCGTTAAGAGTAATAGCAACAACCCGCCGAGTAATAATACTGGTTGAGGCTTATAACCTCGCGCCAGTAAATAAACCACCAACGCTGTTACCAGCGCGGCAATGATTAAACCTGTCATAGTGAATTCCCCGGTAATGACGCAATATTTTTTGTTATTGGTTTAATGCTGAAAAAGCTTGTGTAATATCTGCAATAAGATCGTCAGTTGCCTCAAGACCAATATGTAAACGGACAAAAGGACCATGACCTTCACGCCAATCAGATGCTGTTCTTGCACCAACAACATTGGCCGGTAATGCAAGGCTTTCGAATCCCCCCCAAGATGCACCAATCCCAAATAGCTCAAGCGCATCAATAAATTGCTCTGATTGTTTTGTGGTAAATTCTTGTTTGAACTCAATAGTTAATAGGCCGTTACTGCCTTTGCAGTCACGTTTCCATAAATCATGACGAGGGTGATTAGGTAATTCAGGGAACCATACTTTTTCAACTTCTGGACGAGTCTCTAACCACTGGGCGATAGTCAGAGCCGATTTACCATGAGCGGCAATACGTTGGCCTAATGTCCTCATTCCGCGAAGTACTAGTGCTGCATCATCAGGACTACTGGCTTGACCTAATGCTTCGGGTAATGCACCAATTTTTTCCCATGCTTTTTCATTGGCGACCATAATGCCCATCATGACATCAGAGTGACCGCATAAATATTTAGTTGCTGCAATAACTGAGACATCAGCGCCTAATTCCAGTGGGTTATAAAGCCATGCAGAGCCCCATGTATTATCAACACCGACAGGAATATTTCTTTCATGAGCAATACGGCAGATTTCAGGTAAGTCGAGCATTTCATAAAGGAGTGAGCCTGGAGATTCGACAAAAATAAGCTGTGTATTTTGCTGAATCTTCTGTTCAAAATCTGAACCGTCGGTTTTAAAGAAGCTATAAGCAATATTATTGGGTTCAAGGAAAGCAGAAGCGATTTTACGCACAGGTTCATAAACGGAATCGGCAAATAAAACATGCCCGCCACTGCGTGCATATCCCATAATGGTCACTGCGATAGCCGCCAAACCGGTAGGGAACAATTGAGCACGATGACCACCTTCTAGTTCTGTCACTAAAGCTTCTAAAGCAAAAGCGGTTTCGGTACCACGAGCGCCATAACTCAATACACGCTCTGTCGCACGACGATCACGTACATCACGCCAGCTTTTAATTGAGTCAAAAACAATAGTACTGGCTCTCATAACAGGTGGATTAATGGGACCAGAAGTCTTAATTTCTTGACGTCCACTGTGGATTAATTTTGTTTGTTTATTTTGTTTCATTATTAATATCTCCAAATATAGAAATAGAGTTCCCCGGTAATTAAATAAAATGATTAATTACTGTTTGTACTTATTTTGTTTCTATTATTTATAACAAACTTATTTATTTTTAAAATAGCTATTTTCTAAAAATGATGATCTCCCTCTAACTTTTTAGCATTAATTATTCTAATTGAATCTTAAATGTTATTTAAGATTCAAAAGTTATAATTCATAAATAAAAGATTATTTATAACATATTGAATTAATGTTACTTTTTAATTGATAAGAAATATTTGAAATTAGATTAAAATTATCAAAGTGTTTTTTTAGAGATTATATTGCATAAATAAAATAACAATCTAACAAGTCGTTTGATTAAAAAAACGATTTTTTTTATTATTCTTTTAACAGGGGAAATAATTATGGAAACCAGCGTTTTCGATTCGGTTTTATTAAAGAATTTATGGTCAACAGAAGAGATGAGAACTATTTTTTCTGATAAAACAAGAATGCAAAATTGGCTTGATTATGAAGCGGCATTAGCCATTGAACAAGCTGAATTAGGTTTGATCCCAAAAGAAGCAGCTAAAGTTATTGCAGATACCGCGAAACTTGAAAAGCTCGATATGGATTATGTATTAGAACAAGTGCGCCTTACTCGCCATCCATTAGTGCCAACAATTCGTGGTTTAGAACATGCTTGCCCAGAACACTATGGGGAATATGTTCATTTTGGGCCAACCACTCAAGATGTAATTGATACCGGCCTTGTGCTTCAACTCAAAGAAGCGCATCACACTTTTTTACGTGATATCAAAGTATTAGGTCGTGCATTACTTTCACTAAGTGAACGACATCGCAATACGCCAATGGTTGGACGTACATTAGCTTTACAAGCTCTACCTATTACTTTCGGTCATAAAACGGCGATTTGGTTAACTGAATTAGCACGTCATTACCAACGCCTTAAAGAAATTGAGCCTCGTTTATTTGTTGGCAGTGTTGTCGGTGCGGTGGGGACAAAAGCCTCTTTAAGTGATAAAGCTGATGAATTAGAAGCTCGCGTATTAAAACGCTTAGGCTTAGGCGTACCTGAAATTTCATGGCAACCTGCACGTGATAGATTCAGTGAATATGGTATGTTGATTGGCTTAATTAGCGGAACTTTAGGTAAAATTGCCAATGAAATCCTACTATTAGCACATAACGAAATTGATGAGTTATCTGAACCGTTTAGTAAAGGACAAGTGGGTTCTTCGACTATGCCACATAAACGTAATCCAGCGATTGTAGAAAATGCGGCCTGTGTTAGTAATACCTTAAAAGCAAATCTTTCTGTACTAACAGACATGATGAAACATCAACATGAGCGTGATGGTGCTATTTGGAAAATGGAATGGAAAATCATGCCAGAAATGTGCCTGATGTTATCTGTTATCTTCGATAATATGAAAACAGTATTAGGTGGATTAAATGTGCATGTAGAAAAAATGCGCGAAAATATGGACATATTAGGCGGTTTTATGTTGGCAGAGCGTGTGATGTTTGCATTATCTGATAAAGCAGGTAAACAAACCGCACATGAAATTGTGTATGAAGCATCCATGTCAGGACAAGAAGAAGGCATAACCTTCGTCGAAGCGATTAATCGCGATACGCGTATCCGTGATCACATCACTCAAGAAGAGCTTGATGCTCTTTTAGATCCAACAACGTATGTAGGAAATGCGCCGGCCCAAGTTGATCGTGTTGTCGCACAAACCAAAGCTTCTGGCTGGTTAAATGACTAAGTGACTTAATTACATCCAATCTTCTTATTATCTAAAAGCCGGTGATATTGCTGGCTTTTTCTTATCTATCCTGAGGTGTTTATGACATTGAGTCAGCAGTTAGCCCAATTTATTACTACAACCACTTTCTCTGATTTACCTGTTCAAGTTGTTAGTCAAGCCAAAATTCATTTATTAGATACATTAGGTGTCGCACTTGCTGGAAGTGTGCAACAAAGTGCTATTCAAAGTCGTCAAGGTGTGGCTTTTTTACCTGATAGCCAAGGTAACATTCCGATTTGGGGAAGTTCGCTAACAGCAAGCACTACGGTGGCGGCACTAACAAATGGTATTGCATCACATGCCTTAGATTTTGATGATACACACACTGATTCGATTGCACATGGTAGCGCGGTATTAACGCCGATTGCTTTTGCATTGGGTGAGTCTATTGGTGCTTCATCAAAAGATATTTTAACGGCATGGGTGATTGGCTGGGAAGTGGCAGCAAGAGTAGGCTTAGCAAGCCATAGTGGATTTCATCAGCGAGGTTTTCACGCCACAGCAATTGCAGGAATTTTTGGCGCAACAGCTTGTGCCGCTTCACTATTAAAGTTAACGCCAGAACAAACTGTGAATGCAATAGGCCTAACAGGAAGCCAAGCAGGAGGTGTGGCAGAATATCTTACTAATAGTTCATCTTCTAAATGCTTTCATGCGGGATGGGCTGCACAATCAGGTATTATTGCCGCATCACTAGCAAAAGGTGGAATGACAGGCCCTGAAACGATATTTGAAGGTCGCTATAGTCTCTACCAAACTCACGGTATTCGAGAACAAGCACAACCCGAACAAGTGGCATTGGGATTAGGTAAACGATGGGAATTTTTAAATGTTTCTATTAAGCCTTATCCGGTGTGCCACTTTGCTCATGCGACTGTTGACTGTGGACGTAATCTACTGAAAAAAGGGGTCACGGCTGATGATATTGAGAGCGTGGAGTGCGTGGTTGATCCTGTCGCAGCCGCTTTAATTTGTGAACCACTTGAAACAAAATGGGCACCTCAAACAGCTTATGGAGCAAAATTTAGTTTGCCGTGGCTATTTGCTGTGGGCTTTTTAGATAATGCATTAACGTTATCTTCATTATTACCCGAAAACTTACAACGTGAAGATATTCAATCGTTAGCGAAGCGTGTAAGTTATCGTTATCCTGAAAAAGCTGAAATACCATTCCCAACATATTTTCCAGGATTAATTTTTGTGACATTAAAAAATGGTGAAAAGATCACCGAGAGATTAGATATTCAATATGGTAATCCACAAAATCCAATGACTGATAAGGATGTGATCAGTAAATTTTACGATAATGCTTCATTAGTGATGCAAGATAAACAATTGACTCAACTCGTTGAAAAAACGTTGGATTTTGAGAATGTCACTCTTTCTGAGATTACACAATTATTGCGTATTGAAGAAAACACTAATTAAGTTAAAAATAACGTCAATAAGATGATGAAGTGAAGGATTGGTTTGGTCTATCCAATCCTTTTTTTATTGCCTTGCACACATAAATTCAGATGTACATACAATTTTTTCACCAATACGAACAATACCAAAAAAGCTAACAATAGTGCGTCGTTGTCGGCGAAACTGAATATCCAGATGTAGCTGATCACCCGCTTTTACCGCATCATAAAACCGTGCATTTTTTATACTGGCAAAATAACATTGCTGGCCTTCTTCCATAGGAGAAAGGTAGTAATGTGCAAGGATCCCTGCCGCTTGAGCCAGACTTTCAAGGAGTAATAAAGGTGGGTAAAACTCACCAAAAACAACCGTATCATTGGTAGTGACATTTTTTATTGCGATTAATTTGCCACAGGCAAGTTCGGCTGGCTCAGAAATAACGCCATCAATTAATAAGAATGGATAACGATGAGGTAATATTTCCATTATTTCACTGACTGAAATGGGCATATATTTTCTCCTCGTTATGGTGATAGAACAAATCGGATCCTGCAACAATAGTGGCTATTATTTCATTCTTATTCAATATCGTACAGCATATTGAACTGAATGGTATGCGAAAGCGATAACAAAGACTAAAATTGTAAAAAATTTAGCCTTTGTTATTTCTAAATAAGAATAGTTTATTAATCAAGTTGAGCAATAATTTGGCGTAGATCCGCTATTGCAGCATCATTTAAAGGCGCTTGCGGTAAAATGGGATCACCTACGTTAAAACCTTGAATATTGAGAGAGGCTTTAATGCATGATGCCAGTGAATATTTAGTAAAGGCTTCATTGAGTTGCCACATTTCTTTTTGTTTTGCCAATGCGGTATCAAAATTGCCTTTTGTTGCGAGTTCATACAGTTCAACACATTGTTTTGGTAAGACGCAAGCAGGGCCTGCCATCCAACCAACACCACCCAGCTTTAATACAAGCAATGGAATATGAGCAGAGGCGCTGAAAATTTTGGCGCGTTCACCAAAGGTGTTGATCATGGTGAGTAAACGACCTGTATTGCTTGACGCATCTTTAATATATTCAATATTCGGGATATAGCTAAGTTCATTGAATAAAGAGATAGGGAGAACATCACCTAAAAGCCCAGGATTTGTGTAAATTGTCATGGATTTTTCAGGAAAGGCTTCAGCGATAGTTCTGAAATAACCCGCTTGCGCTGTTTCGCTTAATGGGTACATTTTTTGTGATATCAGCACCATGCCATCTACACCTAATTGGGCGTATTGTTCAGCCTGATGACAGGCATCTGCGGTTGAAAAACTTGCGACACCTGCAATAACAGGAACCCGCCCCGCAGTTTGATCAACCGTAATACGCACAATTTCATTACGTTGCGCTTGAGAGAGATAAGCATATTCACCAGTGCTACCTAATGGACTTAGTCCATGAACACCACACGAGATCAAATGCTCAATCAAGTGGCGTAATGAGACTTCGAGGATCGTGCCTTTTGTTTGATCAACAGGGGAAACAAGGTAAGGAAAAATACCATGAAATTGGGTCATAATCGGTGTCCTGTTCTATGGTGTTAATATTTTATTACTTTGGTTATTAACGATATTATTTCATTCAGATATTTTATTCTTGTTGAAGAGTTATATCGGCATGATTAATAACTTCATTTTGTTCATTTTTTAATGAATCAAACAGTATTTGTGCTGCTTTTCCTGGGCTATTGGCATTGAGATACAGGTTATAACGAATTGCGGGTAAAGCGGGTAATCCTTCTTTTTCGCCTAAAATACGCAAATCATCACCTGAAAGCTCAATTGACCGCGCCATAATACCTAAACCTGCACGTACCGCAGCTCTAGCTCCTGAAAGCGTTGTAGCCATATAAGCAATTCGCCAACGAATGCCTTGTTGATCAAGGTGATTTATCATCATATCGCGGTATGTGCTGGGTTCATCTAGTACAACTAATGGCAATGGTTCATCAAGATCAAATCTGAAATGTTTTCCGCAATACCATAAGGAAGGGGAGACACGCAGGACAATTTTGGGATACCCCACATGTTCTTCGGTGGAAATAGCTAAATCAAGCTCGTTATTTTCTAGCATCGACATTAAAAACGGACTACGTTTAACAATGATTTCCATAATAAGGCGTGGATATGCACCTGAAAAACGTGCGAGAAGGTCTGGTAAAATCGTGTTTGCCGTATCATCAGGGGAACCAATTTTTAAGATCCCATCGATTTCTTCATGCATTAATGAAAGACAAGCTTCATCGTTCAGACGTAAAATACGGCGAGCATAATTGAGGAGTTGCGTGCCTGCTTCTGTCAGTGTTTTATTTCTGCCTTGGCGAGCAAAAAGTTCTTTACCTATAAGGGATTCAAGTCGCTGCATTTGCTGGCTAACCGCAGATTGAGTACGACAAACAGATTCTGCGGCTGCAGCAAAGGTATTTCCATCGACAACGGCAACAAAGGTTCGGAGTAAATCAAGTTCTAAGTTAAAAATAGGGCGCTTTGCAGAGGTCATTATAGGTATCTCTTAACTGGTGTTGTGTTTTAATAAAACCAATAAATCATATTTTTATAAAGCTATTTTTAATGTGACGTAACGAATACTCATACTATGAAGAGTTGAATTAATAATCTATAACAAAGCTCAATAATTTCGAGATGTTATCCATTCTTTGATGAAAAAAGAGAGTAATTAAAGGTAACTACTGATTTTTATACAGTATTATGAGACAATAGCACCTTTCTTAAAATCAGCTACAGAGTGGTTATGTCCCTTTCTCAATCAGTTAAAACTCAAATAAGTCAGTGGTATAAAGCTCTCCCCGAATATATTGATGGGTTTATTCCCCGTGCGCCACAGCGTGAAATGATCGCTGAAGTAGCCAAGACTTTTTCTGATGAGATGGGACGTCATTTAGTAATTGAAGCGCCAACAGGTGTAGGAAAAACACTCTCTTATCTTATTCCTGGTATTGCAATTAGTCGTGATGAGAAAAAACCACTGATAATCAGTACGGCAAATGTGGCACTGCAAGATCAAATTTTTAGCAAAGATCTCCCCTTATTAAAAAAAATCATTCCTGACCTTACGTTTACAGGTGCTTTTGGCCGTGGGCGTTATTTATGTCCTCGTAATTTAGATGCTATCTGTGCGACTGAAGGCGAGCAAATCGACTTAATGTTTTTACTTGAAGACAAAGTGGATGTGGCAACCAGTGCAGAAAGAGAAATTTGCCAAGAATTAAAAAATGATTTTACGAGTTTTGGCTGGGATGGTTTGCGCGATCATCATAAACGGGCATTAACAGATAGTTTATGGCGCAAAATTAGCACAGATAAAATGAACTGCTTAGGACGCAATTGTCAATATTATCATCGTTGCCCTTTTTTTATTGCTCGCCGTGAAATTGATGAAGTTGATGTAGTGATCACCAATCATGCTTTAGTGATGGCGGCAATGGAAAGCGAATCTGTGTTACCGGATGCTAAAAATATGCTATTGGTGCTAGATGAAGGGCATCATATTCCTGATGTTGCGCGAGATGCACTTGAAGTGGAAGGGGAAATTACCTTAGTTGCCCTTAATAATCAGCTCGATAATATCACTCGCCATGTTAGTCAGTATTTAGCGCAATTTATTCCAGCAAGGCCACCTAAATTGGCTGATCCTATTCGTTTTGATGCCCATATCGCTAAGTTACGTGAAGCTTATCAAGAGGTTGATACATTTACGCGCGTGTTATTACCAGAGCGTAGTGAACAAGATGAATATCTCTTTCCATTAGGCCAATTACCTGAACAACTTTTGCTAAGTTGCCAAACCTTATTTAAGTTAACGGATGGATTAAAAATGTTAGGTGAGGCGATTTTAAACGATTTAACAGAGCGTACAGGCAAAGAAGATGTTGTGCGTTTACATCGTGCTATTTTAACTACCAGTAGAATGGTGGGCTATTTAGAAAATATGGCCAAACTGTGGCGCTTAGCAACATTAGAACAGACGTCAAAAGCTCCCGTATCAAAATGGCTGACTCGTCGTTACGATAAAAAGCAGTCTCATCTCTATTTTCATTGTGCTGGCATTCGTGTTAGCGAACAACTGACGCAATTGTTATGGAAAAATATCCCACATGTGGTTATTACTTCTGCGACATTACGCTCATTAAATAGCTATTCTCGTATTCAAGAATTAACAGGCCTAAGTGAGCATTTTGATGATCGCTTTATTACGTTATCTTCACCTTTTGAACATAAAGAGCAAGGTAGATTAGTTATTCCCAAAATGCACTATGAACCTACGATGAGCTATGAGCGTGAACATTTAAAAGAGATGGCTCAATATTTTCGACAAGGAATGGAAGAAAATAATCATCGAGGACAATTGGTTTTATTTAGTAGCCAACGGGCAATGGACGGCTTTTTGGAAGAAGTGAAAGATTTACGTTTATGCTTATTAGTACAAGGGGATCAGCCTCGTTATCGATTGGTAGAAACACATTGTAAGCGTATTGATGCGGGTGATAATAGTGTATTGATTGGTTTGCAATCATTTGCTGAAGGGCTTGACTTAAAAGGAGATTATTTAACACAGGTGCATATTCATAAAATTGCTTTCCCTCCTGTGACTGATCCTGTCATTGTGACAGAAGGTGAGTGGCTCAAATCACTGAAACGTTATCCATTTGAAGTGCAAAGCTTACCAAGTGCATCATTTAATTTAATTCAGCAAGTCGGTCGTCTTATTCGTAGTCATCATTGTCACGGTGAAATTGTCATTTATGATAGGCGTTTGCTAACTAAAAATTACGGGGGACGTTTATTAACGGCGTTACCTGTTTTTCCTATTTATCAACCTGATATGCCTAAAATAAATAAAAAAAGACTACCTAAAGAAAGGTAGCCTTTTTAAGTTATAATTATAACGTATTATATTATCAATTAATTCTCAATATTAGCTTCAATAAACCATAAGAATTTATCAAGATCACGTGATGCGGCTGTAAACATATCCGCGGTATCTTCGTCTTCAACTTCATCAATGGCTTTACGAATATCATTTGCAACGATAGCATAACGATCGGCCAGTGCTTTTAAGTGATCTTGCACATCGTGAATATCCAGAGGATAAGCTTTCAATGGGGTTTTCTTACTGACAACCTGTGCTGTGCCTAATACAGTGCCACCTAATTGAACAACACGCTCTGCAAATTCATCAGTGTGCTCATTAATGGTATCGCGGAAGCCGTCTACCATCTCATGAACAGAAATAAAGTTTCTGCCACGCATATTCCAGTGAGCTTGTTTTGTAATGAGAGATAGGTCGATAAACTGCGTCACCATCTGTTGTAGTAATTCGATAGCATGCAGTTTTACACTATCATCGAGATTATTACGGGTATAAAGCAGAGTTGAAGGTGTGGATTTGACTAATTTAGCAGTACTCATAATCGTTCTCCCTAAATAATTAATAAATCATTATCTTAATTTCTGTTAATTATGATAGTGAATTATTAATGGTTAGTCTTATCGATTGATACTATTAAATTGATAGGTCATCTATTAAAAAAATCTAATCTATCGAAATAGTCTATTTAGGGTAAGACAATGAGCGAAAAATAGCAATGATAGGTCAGTAAAGTTATTATTTAATAAGTAAAAAGGATCATAAGATCCTTTTAAAACTAATATTAATTTCTTACTGAGTAAAATGAGTTAAATATCTATTTTATTTCCTCAATTTTGGTTTTGCTTTTCATGGTCGTTGTTGAACCAATAGAGGCTAAAACAATAAAGGCTAAGGCAACCCATTGTATTAACGTCAAATGTTCATGTAAGAAAATAATACCAATAAAAGCTCCCATACAAGGCTCTAAGCTCATTAAAGTACCAAATGTTTTAGCTGGTAGACGCGTAAGTGCGATCATTTCTAAGGTATAAGGGAATGCGGTTGATAAAATCGCAATCGCCAAAGCAATAGGTAAAATAGACCAACTAAACATAATGTCAGGACTGCTTTGTAACATACCAATAGGAACAAAAATAAAAGCCGCAACTAACGAGCCAATAGAAACCGTTGCCGCGCCGTAACCTTTACCTGCACGTTGTCCGAAGACAATATATAACGCCCAACCTACACCGGCACCCAGTGCATAAAGGATACCTAGAGGATCTAATCCATGAATATTATCGCCAATAGGCAGCAATAATCCTAAACCTGCAATGACTAAAATTATCCATAAAAAGTCGATGGCTCTGCGCGATGAAAACATAGCAACAGCTAAAGGGCCTGTAAATTCAAGGGCAACCGCAATACCTAAAGGAATGGTTTCAAGGGCGAGGTAGAAAAGGTAATTCATTGCCCCTAACGATAAACCATATAAAAACAGTGGCATAATTGACTCGCGGTTAAATTTGAGCCGCCATGGTTTAAAGATAAAAAAGAGGATCAATGTGCCTAATAATAGACGTAACGCCGTTACCGCAGGGGCACCGATAACAGGAAATAGGCTTTTAGCAAGGGATGCGCCACTTTGTATCGAAAGCATAGAAAGAAGCAAAAGAAGCACAGGATAAAATACCTGTAATTTAGCTGAGTGTCTGGCTGACAACATCCTATAAAACCTCGTCAATAATCAATCGTATGTGTGCTCTGTTAGCGAAATAACAAAGGATCGCATAATATAAAATAAAATTACGTGCTTTAATATAGTTATTTATTAATAAATATTTTTATTTAAATTTAGTTGAATAAATTTAGTTAAAATACAAGTCAATTAATATTGAATAAAATAAAGAATAGGATAATTTAAATATAAGATTTAATAATAATTAAAGATATATGCATGATAAAAGTGCAAAAACACTTTTTTTAACCTTTTTTATCAAAGTAGGCTTAAGTATAATTCGACATTCGTTTTAACTAGCAAAATGAGAATAAAAAATGAATAAAATAAAATCTATCGCTGTGTATTGTGGTTCTAGTTTAGGGGCCTCACCTATTTATAAAGAACAAGCCATTATTTTTGCCGAAGAGCTGGTTAAACGTAATATTACCTTAATTTATGGAGGAGCAAGTGTGGGAATTATGGGTACACTTGCAGATACAGTATTAGCTGAAGGCGGAAAAGTAATTGGGGTTATTCCTACGCTATTAGAAGGGCGTGAAATTTCTCATAAAAATCTGACTGAACTGCACGTTGTTGAGACCATGCATCAGCGTAAAAGCAAAATGATAGAACTAGCAGAAGGTTTTGTCGCTTTACCTGGTGGTTTTGGTACATTAGAGGAGTTTAGTGAAGTCTTTACATGGAGCCAAATTGGGTTGCATAAAAAACCCTTGGGCATACTTAATATTAATCAGTTTTATTCACCATTATTAATGATGATTGATAAAATGGCGGACGAACAATTCCTACATGAAAAATATCGCAATATGGCAATTGTAGAACAATGTCCTATTCAATTATTAGATAAGTTTGAAACATATATTGCACCTCCGGTAAAAACCTACAACAAATAAAGGTAAAAAATGATAATAATAAGAAAAGCAATTTTTTCTGATGTGGAAGAAATTAATGCACTTTACTCGGTTTTATTTAATGAAATGGCAAAATTACAACCCGATCGATTAAAACCAGGTAAGCAAGATGAAGCTTTTATTATTAATGGAATAAAAAATAATAAGTTTCATCTGTTAGTGGCCGATTTAGACGGTAAAATTGTTGGATTTAGTATGGCGCAAATACAAGAAACGCCAATGTTTAACTGCTTAGTGCAACGTAAATACGCCTATATTTATGATATCGTTGTTGATCCTACTATTCGTAGTCAAGGCACTGGGAGCTTATTGCTTAACGCCATGAAAGAGTGGGCGAAATCAGAGAAAATGACGCATCTTGAGTTATCGGTATTAGCTGAAAATAGTGCAGCTAAGCGTTTTTACGAGCGAGAAGGATTAAAAGAAGTAAGCACTGTAATGGGGATTACTTTGTAGCAGATTAAATTTATCTTAATTCTCATGGGATTAAGTGCATAGATAAAAATAAACCCGCTTTATACGGGTTTATTAATTATATTATTCAGCTAAATTGTGGGTTTCCCCGCTATGATCGTACACAATACCCTGACATTTTCAACATCTTCTGCCGATATTTCAAACAGGTTTCTATCTAATACAATAAAATCAGCAAATTTTCCGACTTCTAATGATCCAATTTGTCTCTCCATATCCAATGCCTGAGCGGCATTAATGGTAGCAGCTCGTAAGACTTCAATTAATGTAAGATTGCGATCGTTATCAAGGCGTGGGCTTGTGACATTTTTTTGGCGCGTCATTGCAACTTTAAAATTGTACCATTCATTAAGTGGATCTATCGGCCAGTCGCTACCAAAAGCCACGGTGACGCCTGCATCAATAAATTTTCCTGCCGTTTCCAAATAGTCACAGCGAGATTTACCTAGCATTTCAATATCTTTTTCGATATTGCTCTGCTCTACAGCAGCCCATTGGAAGGAGAGAAAAGGGGTGGTTTTTAGTTGTGTAAAACGAGCATAATCTTTTTCACACATCAATTCATTATGCGCAAGCCCCGGTCTAATGTCTTTTTTAGGTAAGACTTTACGCATTTCACTGATAGCATCCAGTGCTGTGCTGATTGCACCTTCAGCAACGGTATGAATATGAGGATGATAACCCTCACGAGCAATTTCTATGATTAATGGCGTTAAGATTTCAGGTGAAAAATAGAGGTCACCAACATGTTCAGATGGTTGCCAATGTGGTGTGTCATCTGTGCCCACATTGATGCGATATGGTGCGTGTAAACGAGCTGTCATAATCGGCGCTTGTAATACACCATCAAGAAAAAGTTTAATATGACGGATAGCAACGCTGGGTTGAGCATTTTCGCTGATTTGATGCCATTGTGAAAAACGAGTTGTAGCATGGCGTACCGCGTTTGGAATATCATCAATAGATGGCACATCATCGGGTGTGATTTCAACGGCATTTTCAACACGAAGGGTCAGTTCACCGGCTTTTCTTAATGTATTAAAGGCGCGTAATTGAGGTTCACCCGCACGCGCATCCATAATGGTGGTTACGCCTTGTTCATTTAATAATTTTTGAACATGACGGGCTATGTGTAGGTTTTGTGCTTCAGTGAGTGGAGGCAAGCTATCAATGGCTTGCATTGCGGGGGCATCTTCAAGAATGCCAATGGGAGTTCTATCGCCATCACGCTCGATATTTCCATCAGGAGGATCGGGTGTTTCAGCAGTGATATTTAACAGTTCTAAAGCTCGAGAATTAGCAAGAACGCTATGACAATCACTGGAAAAAAGTAAAATAGGGCGAGTCGTATTTAGGGTATCAAGGTGATAACGTGTCATTTGTACACCTTCTGGTTGCATTCCTTCACGATACCATGCAGAGACCTTTAACCATTCGTTATCACTATTAATAAAATTTTCATCAAGGTATTTTTGAATGCGCGATAAAATATCATCGATAGAGAGTGATTGATAATCAAGATGGCAACCCGCTAATGTTGCACCACCCCAAAATGGGTGCATATGTGCATCAATAATGCCAGGCATAGCCATTTTTCCCTGTAAATCAATCAGTTCAGTTTTGTCATTACAGTAAGAAAGTAAACACTCTTTTTTACCTGTAGCTATAATTACACCCTGGTTTATCGCGATAGCATCAACAATATTATCATGATGATCCGCGGTATAAATAAACCCGTTGTAATAAAGAGTGTCTGCAATTTGAAATGTCATTCTTCTACCTTGTATTGCTTTTTAGCACGTTAAACTTGTGCTTAGATGAGTATCTGTGCTTATCGGGCATCCTGTTGCGTTTTGACGCGGGCGGTTATAGTAGAATTAAATCAAGTTGAATACTACAAGTGTGTTACATTGATTTAACGAGGAATATGACTTAAAACGCGATTAAAATGATGATAAAACAGGTGAACACCCTTATATTTGAGGGTCGATAAGGTAAGGTTGAAGACGTTAGGCTTACCTTATCGAAAAGTATCAGAGTGGTTAGTTGTCAGGTAAATTGGCGGAGCACACTTCGCAATGTGGGTTTTTAGGGAGCTTAAACTCACGAAATTGCATTCGCATTGCGTCAAACATTAATACTTTGCCATGCAAATTTTCACCGTAGCCAGTGAGTAACTTTATTGCTTCAACGGCTTGTAATGTACCGATAGTACCCACAACAGGCGCCATTATGCCCGCTTCAACACAACTCAAGGCGTTATCGCCAAAAAGGTGGCTCAGACAACGATAGCAAGGTTCGCCATTTTGGTAGGTGAATACACTGATTTGACCTTCCATACGAATAGCAGCACCAGATACTAGCGGTTTCTTCTGATGAAAGCAGAGACGATTAAGTTGTTCGCGCACAGTCACATTATCCGTACAATCCATAACAATATCATGTTGGCTAATAAGCTGTGCTAAAGCCTCATCTTCAAGTAATGCATCAACGGTTTCTATTGTGACATGAGGATTAATAGCTTCTAATGTGGCTTTTGCAGAGAGTACTTTGGGTTGACCAATCGTGGCATCGCGATGAAGAATTTGGCGCTGAAGATTAGAAAGAGAAACGGTATCAAAATCTAATAATGTAAGTTTCCCTACGCCAGCGGCCGTTAGATATTGCGAAGCGCTACATCCTAAGCCACCTGCGCCAACAATTAGTACAGAAGCGCTTTTCAACGCTTCTTGACCATCAAAATCAAAGCCTCGCAATACAATCTGGCGATTATAGCGTAGTGTTTCTTCATCGGTTAATTCTATACTCATAAAGGCTATTCGCTTTTTAACAGGGAATTAAATAGCTCGATAGTAACGGTTTCGCCCGCTGCGATTTTGCCTCGTTCACGCTCTAAAACGATAAAGCAGTTAGCAACACTAAAAGAGCTATAAACGTGAGAGCCTTGGTGGCCTGAAGTATCCACTTGCCAAACACCCTCAGCATTAATACTTGCAATACCACGTTGAAAATCAAGACGGCCTACTGATTTTTTTAATGATGATTGGGCTATGGCTTGGAAACGTTGTGGTGCTTTCCAATGACTAAAGCCTGACAAGCGCGCGATTAAAGGCTGAACCAATTGGTAGAATGTGACCGTTGCTGAAACAGGATTACCCGGTAAGCCACAGAACCATGCATGATGTAATCGACCAAAGGCAAAAGGTTTTCCTGGTTTAATGGCTAATTTCCAAAAACCAATTTCGCCAATTTCATCAAGAATTTGTTTGGTATAATCAGCCTCACCGACAGAAACGCCACCACTGCTGATCACTAAATCGGCTTCTTGATCTGCTTTTTTAAAGGTTTCACGGAGTTTTTCCGGTGAGTCAGGAATAACGCCTAAATCTAAAACTTCACAACCCAATTTTTCAAGCATTAGGCGGACAGCAAAACGATTGGTATCATAAATTTGCCCCGCTTTTAATGGCTGACCGATAGTTTGTAACTCATCACCCGTTGAGAAAACGGCAACTTTTAAACGTCGATAAACGTGTACAGTGGCGATCCCTAAAGAGGCGATTAAGGGTAATTGTGCTGTTGAAAGCTTAGTGCCCGCCGGTAATACAACCTCATTTTCCTTAATATCTTCACCAATACGGCGAATATTTTGGCCTTTTTTCGCTGGATGAGGAAAACGAATACCACTTTCGCTTATCTCTGCTTCTTCTTGCATAATGACAGTATCAACACCAGTAGGAACCATTGCCCCTGTCATAATGCGTACACATTGACCAGCAGGAAGTTCTCCCTCAAAAGGAATACCAGCGAATGATTTTCCTGCCACAGGAAGAGGAGTTTGAGCGTCTAAGTCAGCGTAACGAAGTCCGTAACCATCCATTGCAGAATTATCAAAAGGCGGAACATTGAGTGGAGATGTAATATCTGCACTTAGAATATAATTGGCTGCATTATTTAATGGGATGTTAAGGGTATCGGTAATTGCCAGCGGTTTTTCAAGTAGTTTTTCTAGCGCTTCATCAAGAGATAATAAACCGCTAACGTGACATTGACTCATTATATACTCCAAGATCTATCGAAATGTTCTGTTTTATTTCATGATACTAATCTATCACGATGAACATCATCATGTCAGAGATCATCTTGTGACTAGAAAGAAATGAAACATCTTGTTGCAAAAAATGTTAACTGTCTGGGGTTAATATGTTGCTTGTTCTATTATTAATAAACAGCACATTTAAAATGTATAAAACAATAAAACAAAATAATGGATATCAATGAATACTTCAAATCACCAAAGTCATTCAGCGCAAGCTTTTCATATCGCGTTTAGTGGTTTTCTTGCTTTAGTCGTAGCGATGGGAATAGGGCGTTTTACCTTTACACCACAGGTGCCACTGATGATTGCGGGATCTCAATTGACACTCACGAGCGCAGGTATTGTCGCGGCATTTAATTACCTTGGTTATCTCGCAGGCTCTTATGATGCCATGAGAGCTATTAACGGTGTGGGATATCGCTTGTGGGCTGGACTTTGGGGATCCGTTGTTATTACCTTGTTGTCTGCCTTTTTAAATGATGCCTTTACACACAGTATTGCCCGTTTTTTTATTGGTTGGGCAAGTGGCTGGACACTTGTGTTGGTAGCCTCATGGGCCAATGAGTTACTGGCTCGGTTAAATCGTCCTGCTTTAAGTGTTGCTGTTTATGCTGGTACAGGAGCGGGTATATTCATTAGCGGTATGCTTGCTGTATTAATTATGAAATGGCAAATGACGGCGATGGCTGGCTGGATTATTTATGGTTCACTTGCTTTTATTTGTGCAATATATGTGAGCTATCACCTTCCTAAACCTTGGGCGATGAGCCGAGAAAACGTAAAAGTTGCACCTTTAACACTGACCCCAGCAATGAAAAAGTTGATTTGGGGTTATACCTTTGCAGGTTTTGGTTATATTTTACCGGCCACATTTCTTTCTCAAATGGCGGCAGAGCGCTTTCCGGGTAGTTTAATTGCACAATTTGTTTGGCCTGTTTTTGGTGCTTCTGCTGCATTGTGTATTGGAATTGCCATTTTAACGCGTAATGTATTAAACACACAGTTACGATTAGCTATTACACTTTGGCTCCAAGCATTAGGCATTTTAATTGCAGAGTGGATACCAACAATAACAGGGCTTGCGATAGGTGCTTTTTTAGTTGGTGGCGGTTTGATGTGTGCAGTACAACTTGCTTTTTTACGAGGTCGAGAATTAGCGCCTGATCATGGGCGCTATATGGCGGGTTTACTCACGACTTTTTATGCCATTGGGCAATTAGTTGGTCCTGTTATATCTTCACTTTCAACAGCATTAACAGGAAAATTAGAACCCGCGCTTTACGTTGCCTTTATCGTGTTGATCATCGGTGGTTTTCTGGTGTGTTTAAATGAAAAAAATTAGATTTAAGCTAAAAATAGTTCACACAAAAATGCAATAATTTCATAACGAAAAATGCGGTATTGCTGGATAATGTGATTCAGGTCATCTAAAGTGTAGGTTGTTGTCGCTGAGCGTGACAACAGCGACTTAATTAATGTGTTTATCGGAGAGTCCAATGTCATCATTAAGTAAAGAGGCGCAATGGGTGCACGCTGCGTTAGTTGAACGCGGTTTGGAAACGCCTCTTCGTGAATCAAAGCTATCTCCAAGTGAGAGTAAACAGCAAATTGAACATCATATGACAGAAGTGATGAAGCTGTTAAACCTGGATTTAAGCGACGATAGTTTGGCTGAAACGCCTCGTCGTATTGCTAAAATGTATGTTGATGAAATTTTCTCAGGACTGGATTATCACAATTTCCCAAAAATCACGCTCATTGAAAATAAAATGCAAGTGGATGAAATGGTGACGGTACGGGATATCACATTAACCAGTACTTGTGAGCATCATTTTGTCACCATTGATGGTAAAGCGATTGTGGCTTATATCCCAAAAGATAAAGTGATTGGTTTATCTAAAATTAACCGTATTGTGCAGTTTTTTGCTCAACGTCCTCAAGTTCAAGAACGCTTAACGCAACAAATACTGATTGCATTACAAACGTTATTAGGCACAAAAAATGTGGCAGTTTCGATAGATGCTGTTCACTACTGTGTTAAAGCTCGTGGTATTCGCGATGCAACGAGTGCAACGACAACAACCTCATTAGGTGGGTTATTTAAATCGAGTCAAAATACGCGTCAGGAATTTTTGCGCGCTGTTCGTCATCTTTGAGATTTTAAATAAAAATGAATGAATCGTCTCATCAACGTATCGAATCGCTTGATGCGTTGAGAGGAATGGCGATCCTTGGCATTTTATTGCTCAATATTTCAGGTTTTGCATTATTAAGAGTGGCTTCCTTTAACCCTTTACATTCGGGGGAAGCTTCTTTTGGTGATCGTATAACATGGATGGCATTAAATCTCTTTGCTCAAGGCAAGTTCCTCTTTGTTTTTGCATTACTATTTGGTGGTACGCTTTATTTGCTTTTACGCAAAGGCACACGCTTTAATTTATCACGCTTAATTGTGTTAGCGTTGATTGGTGTTATTCATACATTATTTATTTGGGAAGGGGATATTTTATTCCCATACAGTGTGTGTGGTTTATTTGTTTTTGCTTTTATCAAATCAATGACAATAAAGCACCAATTTATATTGGGTGCAATACTCTATTTTTGTGGCGCTCTTATATTGGGTGCTCTATTTTATTATTATCGCGATTTTATTGATACTGTTTGGTATAGCACACCCTATTCTCAATTGGCTGAATCAGATTGGAAAACAGGATCTTATTTAAATAGTGTCTATTATCGCTTGAGTGAATTTAGCCTTTTTATCTTTAATTTAGTACGCCAATATAGCTGGTTTTTGTTTGGTGCTATGCTGATGGGCGCTGCATTAATGGCATCTGGCTGGTTACAGCAGAAATTTAGTCGTTCCCATTATGGGAATGTAGCGTTTTTTTTCCTCACAATCAGTTTAAGCTTACAAACGGTTATTGTACTGGTGGATTATTTTCTTGATTGGGATTATCTCTGGGCAGCGGTTTGGGCGCAACCTTTGACTATGTTGATCCAAGTAATACAAAGTTTGGGGTATGTGGCGCTTTTTTATTGGAGCTGGGATATCATTCAGCACTCCTATTTTGCTTATGCTTTACGCTGTGTAGGAAAAATGGCGCTAACGACCTATTTAATGCAAAGTCTTATTGGCATCATTTTGTTTCAGCGCATGGGATTATTTAACCAATTTACCCTACCTGAACTGATGCCTTTTGTTGTGGTTATTTGGGCAATCAATGTTGCTTTTGCCATAATTTGGCTACGTTATTTTCCACAAGGTCCAATAGAGTGGATTTGGCGCAAATCAGCTACAAAATTAGCGCAATTCTTTTAGTTTTTCTCCTGATTATTGTCACTCAGAGGAAGTGATTCTACTTCCTCTGGTGAAACTGCAGGATATCCTTTTATATCATCAGGAATAGATTGTATCGCAGGAATGGTTTCTGGTGGCCCTAAAAAGCGCGGCTCACGGTTTAAAATATACACATCAATCATTGCACCCGCTCTGGCAAATACTTCACGTATACGTACTTTAAACATACTTTTTGGGGATGCAACAGCGAAACATTGTGCATCAATCCCTTTTTCAAGAGCAATAAAAACGGCGCGTTCGCAATGAAAACGTTGGGTAATAATAGTAAAGCCATCCGTGCCAAAGACTTCCTTTGTCCGCACAACAGAATCTAGTGTTCTGAATCCTGCAAAATCCATTACGATACGAGAAGCTGGAATACCTGCTTTAATGAGATCTTTACGCATCGTATTAGGCTCGTTATAGCTATGCTTTGCATTATCTCCACTTAACAATAAATATTGAATTTTACCACTATTATAGGCATTAACAGCACCCTGTATGCGATATTGATAAAATTGATTAATGTAACCACTGGTGTAGTATTTGGATGTACCCAAAACCATTCCCACTTTTTTAGCGGGTAATTTATCAATATCTTCAAAGATATAAGGGCTTGTTTTCCACCCGATCCAGCGATCGCAGGCAATTAGCGTGACAGCAAGTAGAATAAACAGTGTAAGAAAGAGATAAATGAGGCGTTTTAGCATGTCCTTGCCTTAATGACGCATGACTTTAATAATGCTTAAGGCTACTTGAGCGGAGATAGGGAAGCAAGAAAAAAGCGCCTCATATTAAGTAATGACGCGCTTTTCAGAATGGTACTTAGTGACAAAAACTGACTTAGAATGACGTTCTTTTATAAATGCGGTATTCAGGTTGCCAATAATTACGTTCAATCGCTTCTTCTAAAGCCGAATCTGAGGTGACAGTAGCAACACCTTGGACTTGTGCTTCCTTTGCAACTTGTTTTGCAATATAACGCGAAACTTGTTGAATATCTGCCAGTAAAGGTAATAGAGAGCCATTACCGTCTTTTGCCATTGGTGAGCAATCAGCTAATGCACGACTTGCAACCATTAACATGGCATCAGTCACACGTTTAGCACCACAGGCAATAACACCTAACCCAATGCCTGGGAAGATATAAGAGTTATTACATTGTGCAATTGGATACTCTTTATCTTTGTATTTTACAGGTGCAAATGGGCTACCCGTTGCAACTAAAGCTTGGCCATCCGTCCAATTGATAATATCTTCAGGGCGCGCTTCAACACGTGAAGTTGGGTTAGATAATGGCATCACGATAGGGCGTTCACAGTGTTTGTGCATTTCACGAATAATTTCTTCAGTGAATAACCCTGCTTGTCCTGATACACCAATTAGGATCGTTGGTTTTGCATTCTTAACCACTTCTAACAGTGAAATCGCATCGCTTTCAGTTTCCCAATTAGCAAGAGTTTCACTTTTTTGGATAAGTTTGCTTTGGAAATCAAGTAAATTTGGCAGTTTATCTGTTAATAAGCCAAAACGGTCAACCATGAAGATACGCTTACGCGCTTGTTCATCGCTTAAGCCTTCAGATTTCATTTGGGCAATGATTTGCTCAGCAATACCACAACCTGCGGAGCCTGCACCTAAGAAAGTGACGGTTTGGTCTTTTAATTGACGACCTGCAGCACGACTAGCTGCAATCAGACTCCCTAAGGTAACAGACGCAGTACCTTGAATATCATCGTTAAAACAACATAACTCATCACGATAACGGTTTAGTAAAGGCATTGCATTTTTTTGCGCGAAGTCTTCAAATTGCAGTAAAACATTTGGCCAGCGACGTTTAACCGCTTGAATAAATTCATCAACGAACTCGTTATATTCATCACCAGTAATACGAGGATGGCGCCATCCCATATACAGTGGATCGTTTAAACGCTGTGGGTTATTAGTACCAACATCAAGTACAACAGGCAGTGTGTACGCGGGGCTGATACCGCCACACGCGGTATATAAAGAGAGTTTACCGATAGGAATTCCCATACCGCCGATACCTTGGTCACCTAAACCAAGAATACGTTCGCCATCAGTAACAACAATTACTTTTACATTTTGTTTAGTGGCGTTTTGTAGCATATCGTCGATATTGGCACGGTTAGGATAAGAGATAAACAAGCCACGAGCACGACGATAAATATCAGAGAAATGTTCACAAGCTTCACCCACTGTTGGTGTGTAAATGATTGGCATCATTTCAGTCAGGTGAGATTCCAATAAACGATAAAACAGGGTTTCATTGGTATCTTGGATGTTTCTTAGGTAAATGTGTTTATCGTTATCGTTTTTGAAATCAAGATATTGGCGATAAGCGCGTTCAACCTGCTCTTCAATAGTTTCAACTGCTTCAGGCAGTAAACCATGTAAGTTAAAGGTGCTGCGTTCTTCTTCGCTGAAAGCACTACCTTTATTTAACAGGGGAAATTCAAGCAGGATTGGGCCTGCATACGGGATGTAGAGAGGGCGTTTACTTTCGTGTTCCAGTTCCATGAAAAATACTCTTGTAAGGCAGTTAGTCACATGACAATTGTAGATCCTACAAAATAATAAAAATATGTACAGCTTATGTTATTTTTTTATGATTTTTATGCTTAGAAATGAGAGATAGATACGGTTGTTACAACTTTTTCTGGTAAGCATCAGCAAAATTTACATGCTGATGCTTTTTTAAGAGAGATTTTTAGAGGAATAAGTTAAAACTTTTTACAAAGTGATGCGTTGCATTTGGCGACAACCTAAAGCAGTTAATGTTGCTTGTGTTGCATCCCATTGCGTTAAAATTGTCTCTGCTTTTTCGATTAAGACAGCCGATTCAATATCCATCACACTCTCACCTGCCATATTTAACAAAATTAAAGCTGCTTGTAATGGCGGTAAACTTGGATTGAATGCAGCATTTTCTGCGTAACTACCTTGGAAAATTTTGCCATTTTTCATTTGAACGGCAATACCACTATGCGACTCGCTATAAGGCGCATGGCTACGATTAGTGGCTTGTAGCGCTTGTTGCGCTAATTCACTAGGATTATCAATTTTGTAGTCGTGATTAACTTTATCCATCAATAGTGAAGTAATATTGAGATCTTTTGGACCAAAGCTATCGGGTAAATAATCTCCCAATGTTGCCAATTTTCTACCTGGTAATTGAATTTGAATGTGAGTGCCACTGTTGAGCTCATTCATAAACTGGCGACAATGACCACAAGGTGTATAGTTAACAGTGATTGAGATTAAGCGAGATTCGCCACGTAACCATGCGTGAGTTACCGCACTTTGTTCAGCATGGACGGTTTGTTGTAGTGGTGCACCAGCGAATTCCATATTGGCACCGAAGTAGAGATTACCACTTTCACCACGCGCAACTGCACCGACTTTAAAATTAGAGATGGGTGCAACAGCACAAGCAGCAGCAACCGGTAAAAGTGCTAGGGCTAAGGCATCATCATTACATTGTAACTGTGTTTTTATGGCGTCGACCTGCTCTGCCGTAAACATTGCAGGAAATTCATCCTGCTCAAGATAAGGAGCAAGTGCTTGTTGTAACTGAGGGGATAAATCTGACCAAACTGCCTGAAAACGAGTATGCATACATGAGTCTCCCATTAATCTTTCTGTATTATAAGATTCTAGGCATCTTTACCCATTCTTATATGTGATGAAAATCATATTTTCAATGAAACAATTGCAACAAATTCATTAATTGAGAGATGTATCTCAAATTTATAGTAAAAATCCCCGAAATAAATTTAATTAAATCGGGGATTTAAGAATGGAGAGTAAGAAAGATATCAACTATAAAGATGCAAAATAATAGGGAAGATAAATGGCGCAGTAAGGGATGTAATAATCCCACAGGTCATTAATGCCAATGAACTGTAAGCACCTTCGATATAATCCACTTCTGCGGCTCTTGCTGTTCCGACTGCGTGAGAAACGGTTCCCATTGCTAAACCACGAGAGGCGTGAGTGGGAATACGCAATATCTTGAATAGAGTGTGACCAAAAATGGCACCTAAAATACCTACTGCAATAACACATGCAGCACTGATTGCAGGAATACCACCTATAGAGTCTGCGACAGCCATTGCGATAGGGGTTGTGACCGATTTAGGTAAGACTGATGCGGCAATTTCAGGTGTTGCTCCTGCCCATAAGGCAATCGCAGTACCACTGACCATTGCAGCAACACTACCAATAAAGCAAATGCTTATCAGTGACTTCCACTGTGCGCGAATTTGGTGTAATTGCTGATAAAGCGGGATAGCTAAAGCCACAACGGCAGGTTGTAATAAATCATTTAAAATACGACTACCCGCGAAATAGTGTTCGTATGGCGTATGTGTAATTAACAAGATAGGAATAATAACCGCAATACCAATAAGTAAAGGGTTCAATATAGGTAATTTATAACGAGCAGCAAGCTTACGTGATAAATAAAAGATAATTATGGTTAAAGGAAGTGACCACCAAATATTCATTAACACTAACATTTTTTCTTCTCACTTAATGCTTTATCATCATCTTTTTCTTTTGTTTCAATAACATCTTCCACTAAGTCTGGTTTTGAACCCACGATAACACGCTCACGATGGACATAATGTGAACAGTAAGCAACCAGTGCCATAACCCCAAAAGTACTGACTACACAGGATAAAACGATAGGGAAAAGTTGCTGGCTTAATAAATCATAATAATTCATTACGGCTACCCCGATAGGGATAAAGAGCAATGACATATTTTTTAACAGTATATTGGCGCCAGGTTTGACCCAACGTAAAGGAATAAGTTGGAAAGCAAGTAAACCAAAAAGGATGAGTAAGCCAACAATACTACCAGGAACCGCAAAGGGTAGAAGGGCGGAAATAAGATTACCTGCAAAAAGACAAAGATAAAGAACCAAAAAAGATCGTAGATAATGCCAAAGTGTAATCTGCAATCGTGCCCGTTTAGATTTCATAAGTAAGTGTCCCAAATCAACTAACAGAATTATCATACACCGATTTTGAAAGTGTGCTATGGATCACAATAAAAAAAGAGCGGGGCTCTAATAGAACCCCGCCATTTATTTGTTTGGCAAATGAATCTTGGTTGTTATTTCACTTGTTGACCTGGTTTTGCACCAGAGTCTGGGCTAAGTAAGAAGATATCTTTATCGCCTGGACCTGCGGCCATGACCATGCCTTCTGAAATACCAAAACGCATTTTACGAGGTGCTAAGTTTGCCACCATCACCGTCAAGCGACCTTCTAACACTTTAGGATCTGGGTATGCAGTACGAATACCTGAAAATACTTGGCGAGTTTCGCCACCTAAGTCTAAAACTAATTTCAGCAGTTTGTCTGAGCCTTCAACAAAATCCGCTAGTTTAATTTCAGCGATACGCATATCGATTTTTGCAAAATCATCAAACTTAATCGTTTCTTGAATAGGTGAATCTGCTAATGGGCCAGTGACTTCTTTTACTGGCGCAATGGTGCTTTTAGATGCTTCAACCATCGCATTAGCTTTATCCATTTCAATACGATTAAACAGCGCTTTGAATTTTGTAATTTCTTGGCCTAATAGCGGTTGTGCAAGAGCATTCCATGTTAATTGGGTTTGTAAAAATGCTTCTGAACGTTCTGTCAGTGAAGGTAATACAGGTTTCAGATACGTCATCAGTACTCGGAATAAGTTAATCCCCATGGTACAGATTGCTTGTAACTGAGCATCTTGACCTTCTTGTTTTGCTACGACCCACGGCGCTTTTTCGTCGATATAACGGTTAGCTTCGTCAGCTAATGCCATAATTTCACGAATGGCTTTACCAAATTCACGGTTTTCAAATGATTGAGCAATGGTGTCTTGCATATCAACGAAGTGTTGATAAAGCTTAGCATCATCTAAAGTATCTGCTAATTTGCCATCAAAACGTTTGCTGATAAAACCCGCAGTACGCGATGCTAGATTAACGACTTTATTTACAATGTCGCTGTTTACGCGTTGAACAAAGTCTTCTAAGTTTAGATCAATATCGTCAATGCGTGATGAAAGTTTGGCTGCATAGTAGTAACGCAGGCAATCAGCATCAAAATGATCAAGGTAAGCACGCGCTGTAATAAAGGTGCCACGAGATTTAGACATCTTCGCGCCATTTACAGTGACATAACCATGAACAAACAGGTTCGTTGGTTTACGATATTCGCTACCTTCTAACATGGCAGGCCAGAATAAACTGTGGAAATAGACAATATCTTTACCAATAAAGTGATAAAGGTCAGTTTTGCTGTCTTTATTCCAAAACTCATCGAAACTTAAGTCACCCCGTTTTTCACATAAGTTTAAAAATGAGCTCATGTAGCCAATCGGTGCATCTAGCCATACATAGAAATATTTACCCGGAGCATCTGGAATTTCGAAACCGAAATAGGGTGCATCACGAGTGATATCCCATTGTTGTAAACCGCTGTCGAACCACTCTTGCATTTTATTTGCAACTTGCTCTTGTAGTGCGCCAGAGCGTATCCAATCTTGTAACATGTTGCTAAATGCAGGTAAGTCAAAGAAATAGTGTTCTGTTTCACGCATGACAGGAGTTGATCCTGAAACGACAGAACGTGGATTAATTAATTCTGTTGGGCTGTAAGTTGAGCCACACACTTCACAGTTATCACCGTATTGATCTTGTGCTTTACATTTAGGACAAGTGCCTTTCACAAAACGGTCAGGTAAGAACATGCCTTTTTCTTCATCATAAAGCTGAGAAATCGTTTTGCTTTTGATGTGGCCATTCTTTTTCAGTGCCAGATAAATTTTAGTCGATAATTGGCGACTTTCTTCACTGTGAGTAGAGTGATAATTATCATAACTGATATTGAAGCCAGCAAAATCCTGTTGATGCTCTTTGCTCATTTCTTCAATCATGGCTTCTGGGGTAATACCCAGTTGTTGTGCCTTTAGCATAATTGGTGTGCCGTGAGCATCGTCAGCGCAGATGAAATGAACTTCTTTGCCGCGCATTCGTTGATAACGGACCCAGATATCTGCCTGAATGTGCTCAAGGATATGACCGAGATGAATTGAACCGTTAGCATAAGGTAACGCGCAGGTTACCAATAATTTATTCGCGACGTGAGACATAGTAAGGATCTTACTTCCATAAAATTAATAAAGGGGCTTTGATGTTAACCGATCCGTCATGATGTCGCTAGGGCAATAATGGAGTTTTTGCAAGAGAAATTTCAGTTGGCAAATTGAGGTAAGGCATTATCGTAGTCATCTACTATCTGATATGATAGATACACTCATATATTTAATAAATAATGAAAACGAGAGGAGCCGGGATGAGTGATAAATCCCCCGAGCAGACCACCCCTGAGATTCTGAACGAAAAAGTTTCAGGTGTCTTGTCTACTTTTGAACACCCGACATTGAAACGTAATCTGCTTTCTCTAAAAGCATTACATCAATGTGCGATGATTGACGATGTTCTTCATATCGAGTTAGTGATGCCGTTTGTTTGGAAAAAACCATTCCAAGTGCTAATTGAAGAAAAAACAGCTGAACTTCGTAATATCACTGGCGCAAAAGCGATTGAATGGAAGCTCAAACATAATATTTCAACCTTACGTCGTGCAAATGATCTGCCCGGTGTTAATGGTGTGCGTAATATTCTTGCTGTGAGCTCTGGTAAAGGTGGTGTAGGTAAATCAAGTACAGCCGTTAACCTTGCACTAGCCCTTGCACAAGAAGGTGCTAAAGTGGGTATTCTTGATGCAGATATTTATGGTCCGTCTATTCCTAATATGTTAGGTACCACAATGGAGCGTCCTACGTCCCCTGATGGACAACATATGGCACCAATTATGGCTTATGGATTAGCGTCTAACTCTATCGGTTATTTAGTCACTGACGATAACGCGATGGTATGGCGTGGACCTATGGCGAGCAAAGCGTTAATGCAAATGCTCCAAGATACGCTATGGCCCGACTTAGATTATCTCGTTATCGATATGCCACCGGGAACTGGTGATATTCAATTAACCTTATCCCAAAACATCCCTGTAACTGCGGCCGTTGTGGTAACAACACCACAAGATATTGCATTGGTGGATGCGATGAAAGGGATTGTCATGTTTAAGAAAGTCAATGTGCCTGTATTAGGTATTATTGAAAACATGAGTGCACATATTTGTAGTAACTGTGGTCACCTTGAACCTATCTTTGGTACAGGTGGTGCGGCAAAATTGGCAGAGAAATATCATTGCCAATTATTAGGTCAAGTCCCTCTTCATATCTCTTTACGTGAAGACTTAGACCGTGGACAGCCAACTGTTATGCGTGATCCTGAAGGTGAATTTGCCGATATTTATCGCGAAATAGCATCAACCGTTTCTGCTCAAATGTATTGGGATGGTGATGCAATCCCAACGGAAATTTCTTTCCGCGCAGTGTAATCGCAGTAGAATAATGCATGACGTTATTTGTTAATTTAAATGGAAAGCCATTTGGCTTTCCATTTTTTACATATGATTTCCGACTGTTTTTGATAAAAAACAAAGAGATTTCTGGTTTTACTCTGGAACCAGAAGGATTTCAAAACTATAATCTGCGCTAGCGTAATATTTACATATTATTACGTTATCCCTCTTTTTATTTCAAACCAGGTTTTTGATTATGGCTGACACAGCACATCAGTGCACAATTGTAGGTATCGCTGGAGCTTCTGCTTCGGGTAAAAGTCTTATTGCAAGTACACTTTACCGTGAATTAAGAGCGCAAGTAGGTGATCATAATATCGGTGTGATACCAGAAGATTGTTATTATCGTGACCAAAGTGACTTGACGATGGAAGAACGATATAAGGTCAATTATGACCACCCTAATTCGATGGATCACGCACTTTTATACCAGCATTTGTGTGAACTAAAAGCAGGAAATGCCATCGAACTCCCTCAATATGACTACGTTGCTCACACACGCAAAACAGAATCCATACCTTTTAAACCTAAAAAAGTTATTATTATTGAAGGTATTTTGTTATTAACCGATAAGCGCCTGCGCGAAGAGATGGATTTCTCTATCTTTGTTGATACCCCATTAGATATTTGCTTAATGCGTAGAATTAAACGTGATGTAAATGAACGTGGACGTAGCTTAGACTCAGTCATTGAACAATATAATAAAACAGTTCGTCCAATGTTCTTCCAGTTTATTGAACCTTCTAAACAATATGCCGATATTATTGTACCTAGAGGGGGTAAAAACCGTGTTGCGATTGATATTCTGAAAGCAAAAATTGGGCAGTTTTGCGAATAATAGGTTCATTTTGGGGCAGCTTTCATGCATGATGAAACTGCCTATTTAACTTGAGGAAGGAAATAAAATGCGATTATGCGACCGTGATATTATTCAGTGGCTGGATGAAGGTAAATTAGTCATTGAACCCCGCCCGCCTGTCGAGCGAATTAACGGCGCAACAGCAGATGTTCGCTTAGGAAATCAATTCCGTGTTTTCCAAGGACATACTGCTGCTTATATTGATCTGAGTGGCCCAAAAGCTGAAGTGAATGCCGCATTAGAACGCGTGATGAGTGATGAAATTGTGTTACCTGATGGTGAAGCTTTTTATTTACATCCTGGTGAGTTAGCGTTGGCAGTGACACTTGAATCGGTCACTTTGCCTGACAATGTAGTGGGATGGTTAGATGGACGCTCCTCATTAGCACGTTTAGGTTTGATGGTACATGTTACCGCACATCGTATTGATCCTGGTTGGCATGGACAAATCGTATTAGAGTTTTTTAATTCAGGTAAACTTCCCCTTGCATTAAGACCGGGCATGGTGATTGGTGCATTAAGCTTTGAACCTATGTCGGGGTCTGCTGATAGGCCTTATAATCGACGTCAAGATGCAAAATATAAAAATCAACAAGGTGCAGTTGGTAGTCGGATTAGCGAAGATTAACTATCTTTATGATCATCATTATCATGTTCACTAAGCGGGTAATTATATGAAAAGGTTTTTGACAACACTGGCTATTTTGCTTGTGGTTATTTTGGCAGGCTTAACAGCATTAGTTTTACTCATTAACCCTAATGATTTCCGTGGATATCTTGTTGAACGAGTTGAAAAACAAAGTGGCTATAAACTCACATTGCAAGATGATATGCGTTGGCATGTTTGGCCAAAGCTGAGTATTATCAGTGGAAAAATGTCATTAACAGCACCAGGTGCTGAAATGCCTTTAATTACAGCAGATAATATGCGTCTGGATGTTGAATTATTACCGCTTCTCTCTCATCAACTTGAAGTAAAAGAAGTTATGCTTAAAGGGGCTGTCGTTCGTCAAACACCAGAAAGTAAGGCCATTCCTAAAATACCATCCCCCTCTACACCTAAAGATACTTCTCATCCAGTTATAGAGCCTAGGGCGAATAGCTGGCAGTTGAATATCGCAAAAGTAAACATTTCAGACAGCTTAATTATTTGGCAAATGAAAGACGGTGAGCAACTTAATTTGCGTGATATTAATTTATCGCTGAAAACAGACGATAAAAAACAAGTCAATCTTGAGATGAGCACGAAAGTGAATCGTGATCGTCGTGAGATCACGCTAAATGTTGCCGCTAATGCGGATATGAGCAGCTATCCTTACCAAATCAACGGTAATATCTCACAGCTGGATTATGTTTTATCCGGGGTAGAAATCCCTGAAAATGGCATCACAGGAAGTTTAACCTCAGATTTTACGATCCAAAATGAGGGGATGAGAAAAATTTCATTTGATAACTTAAATTTCACCGCTAATGACAGTCAGCTACAAGGCCATATTCGTGCTGAATTTGCGGATAAAACACGTTATCAGATCGATTTAAAAGGTGATCAATTAAATTTAAATACGTTGCTACCAGAGTTAGCTACGGCTAAAACAGCTGAAACCGCATTATTGTCCCTTAAAGATAATAAGACACCGTCATCATTTTCATTATTCAATACAGCACATGCAGCTCCAGCTCCAAATGCAACGATTATAGCCAAGCCGGTTATTACTTCAGTGACGATTGAAAATAAAGAATATGATTTAACGCATTGGGGCAATATTGAATTTACGCTGAAATTAGCACTGAATAAGCTTCTTTATAAAGATTTGGAGATTAATTATTTTAAACTTGATGCGCTAAATAATCCCAAATCGCTGAATATTCAAACCTTAACAGGAAAAATTCTTCAGGGTGATTTTTCACTTCCTACCGTGATTTCTACCAGTATAGTGCCCGCTCATATCAGTATGGATATCACTATGAACAATATTCCCTTACAACCCTTATTGCGTGCATTTAATCAGCCTGAAAATTTCAGTGGGTTAATTTCAGCTAAAGGAAATGTTGAAGGTGCGGGATATAATCGAAAAGCCTTTTATCATTACTGGCAGGGCACACTGAATACCTCATTAACTCAATTTAAAATGCAGGGCTTAAATGTACCTCAGGTTATTCAGCAATCTATTGCTCAAGCAACGGATAAAGTGATTTACCCTGAAAATATCGAAAGTTACACTCAAGCAGATAATGTTATTGCCCAATTTAAATTAACGCCAAAAGGACAGTTGACGGTTAATTCACTTGATGCTCAAGCTAATACTTATCAAATTAAAGGGCAGGGTAACGTTAACCTTCAACGTCATGATCTTGATGTGACGCTATTGGTTAATATTAAAAAGGGGTGGGGTAAAGAAAACGAATTTATTCGCCAACTGACTAAAATAGATATTCCATTAAGGCTTTATGGGGATTGGAATGCGGTGCAATATGAGCTCAATGTTGAAAAATTATTGCGTGACCAATTACAGCAAAAAGCAAAACAAGCCATCGATAATTGGCTGAATAAACAAGACGCTGAAAGCCCTGAAGTCAAAGCACTCAATCAGTTATTGAAGAAAATTTAATTTCACGACTTTTAACGTCATCACCGCTTAATAAAAGCACACTATTTTGATAATTGTGTGCTTTTTGCTTTATATCTATCATTTAATTTATATTTTGAATGAAAAGTAAGCATTCGTGCTATATCTATGTAAAAAAATAGTCGTTTTTTTTGATATATGTCATACACTGCAACGTTGCCTTTGGGCAGAGTGTGTCAATCGCACTAAACGCAAAAATGATGATAAAAATAAAAAACTTCATTTTATAAATGACTATTTTAGACAGGATAAACCAATGATTGAAATTCTTATCGGCGCCCTCGTTGCAGTGGGTGTTGGACGTTATATTGTAAAAGGCTATTCACCAACGGGTGTGTTAATGACGGGTGGTCTGTTATTACTGATCATCAGCGTTATTATGGGTAGAGCTGTTTTACCTGCGAGTGCGACTGCGACAGGCTACGGATTAATTGACATTGTTGAGTATGTGAAAAATCTTCTAATGAGCCGTGGTGGCGATTTAGGTATGATGATCATGATACTGTGTGGCTTTGCTTCTTATATGACACACATCGGTGCAAATGATGTTGTAGTAAAATTAGCATCACGCCCACTGAAAATGATCAACTCACCTTATCTTCTGATGGTCGCGGCTTATATTGTTGCATGTTTAATGTCTCTGGCTGTTTCATCAGCAACGGGCTTAGGTGTGTTGTTAATGGCAACACTGTTCCCTGTTATGGTAAATATGGGAATTAGTCGCGGGGCTGCTGCTGCAATTTGTGCGTCTCCAGCCTCTATTATTTTAGCGCCAACATCAGGTGATGTTATTTTAGCCGCTGAAGCCTCTCAAATGCCACTGATAGATTTCGCCTTTAAAACCACATTACCTATCTCTATTGCTGCAATTATTGGTATGTGTATCGCTCACTTCTTTTGGCAGCGTTATCTTGACCGTAAAGAGCATATCGAAACAGAAATGTTAGACGTGAATGAGATCAAAACTCACGCACCAAGTTTCTATGCGATTTTACCTTTCACACCAATTATTGGTGTTTTAGTTTTCGATGGTAAATGGTTACCAGAACTTCATATCGTTGCCATTATTATCATCTGTATGATTTTAGCGGCTATTATCGAATTTATTCGTAGCTTTAGCGCCAAACAAGTTTTTGAAGGTTTAGAGGTTGCTTACCGTGGCATGGCAGATGCATTTGCTCAAGTTGTTATGTTATTAGTGGCAGCAGGGGTATTTGCTCAAGGCTTAACAACAGTTGGCTTTATTAACGCCTTAATTGAAGGGGCCCAGTCATTAGGCTCAGGTGCGATTGTGATGATGATCGCTCTGGTATTAATTACCATGTTAGCCGCGATGACAACCGGCTCGGGTAATGCACCATTCTATGCCTTTGTTGAATTAATTCCTCGTTTAGCAAGCAACATGGGTGTTAACCCTGCTTATTTAACTATTCCAATGTTACAAGCTTCAAACTTAGGGCGTACATTATCACCTGTTTCTGGTGTCGTAGTTGCGGTATCCGGTATGGCAAAAATTTCACCATTTGAAGTGATGAAACGTGTTTCTGTACCCGTATTAGTTGGGCTGGTTATTGTTATTGTTGCGACTGAAATTCTTGTACCAAGTACATTAGGTTAATTGTTAGTGTATTGAAATAAAATTAATTTTATCTTTATTGGCGGGTTTTGTTATGTCATAACAAAGCCCGTTAAAGGGGGGATTGCCTTTCTCTCTCAAGAGGTGTTAACCAAAGGATTTTGACACAGGCATGGGTTTTCATATCACTCACGATTAAACACAATTTTCAGATAAAAAATATCCGCCTTAAAGGCGGATATTTTGCTATTTGACAGGGATTACGCTTCGTCCACGTTTTCTTCGTCTTCCGGTGTAGGCTCCACAATTCGAACTTTATTAATTCGATGATTGTTGACTTCTAATGGCTCAAATTCAATACCATCAATTAGGATTTTTTCACCTACTTTTGGTACACGTTGTAAATGCTCCATTAATAAGCCTGCTAAGGTTTCATATTCACGTTTTTCATCCAATTTGATTGGAATATAAAGTACTAAGTCTTCAAGTGGTGTAAAACCGTTAACAGTCCATGAACCGTCTTCATTTTGAGCTAAATCGTGGCGTGAGTCGTTTTCTTCAGAGCTGACGGGTAAGTTACCTGCAATGGTTTCCATTACGTCAGTTAATGTAACAATACCTTCCACTGAACCGAATTCATCTACGACAAACGCGAAGTGAGTATGCGCACTTCGAAATTGTTCTAATGCTTGTAGCAGTGATAGACCTTCAGGGAAGATCAACGGTTGTGTGACCAATAAACGTAAGTCTAGTGGTTCATTACGTAGCTGTTGGTTCAACAGCTGGATCACATTAACGACACCAACAGGTTCATCACTAGATTGCTCATCGGTGATCACAAGGCGAGAGTGCGGATCTTTTTCCAATAATTGGCGAATATCATCTTGCGTTGCATTTAAATCGACGTACTCAACATCATGGCGAGAGGTCATGATACTGTTAACGTTGCGTTGACTTAAACCCAGCACACGCACAATCATTTGGCGCTCTTGAGGATCAAACACTTCTTCTGAACTAGAGACTAGATCAGAGGTGTGAGGATCTAATTCTGAAGTTTCAGGTTTACCATTAATAATGCGTAACACCGCTTCTGCTGTACGTTCACGTAAAGAACGAGAGGCAGATAAGAAACGGCGACGATTAAATTGTGCAAGCTGATTAAAGACCTCTATCATGATAGAGAAGCCAATTGCTGCATATAAGTAGCCTTTTGGAATGGCGTAGCCAAAACCTTCGGCAACTAATGCGAAACCGATCATCAGCAAGAAACTTAAACACAAAATAACAATGGTTGGGTGATTATTGACGAAGTTTGTTAAAGGCTTACTTGCCAGGATCATCAATATCATTGCGATAGTAACAGCCGCAATCATAACGCCTAAATGATCAACCATCCCCACAGCGGTTATTACTGAGTCAAGCGAGAATACCGCATCCAGTACGATAATTTGGGCAACAACAGACCAAAAGCTGGTGGTTTTGCGTTGTTTTCCCTCACCGTGGTCTTTACCTTCTAGCCGTTCATTAAGCTCCATCGTGGCTTTGAACAGCAAGAATATCCCTCCGAGAAGCATAATTAAGTCTCTTGCACTGAAAGGATGCTCAAACAGTGTGATAAGAGGTTTTGTCAGAGTGATAAGCCAAGAGAGACTAAATAACAACACAATACGCATAAGTAAGGCACACAATAGGCCTGTTATACGTGCTTTATCTCTTAGTTTTGCTGGGAGTTTATCTGCCAGAATAGCAATAAAAACAAGGTTATCAATACCAAGTACGATTTCGAGAACAATTAGGGTGGAGAGTCCTACCCAAATCGTCGGATCCAAGATCCATTCCATACAGTTTGTTTTACCTTCTATAAAGACGGCATATGCCGACAAGGGAATAATGAGCAATTTGCAGGAATTTTTCAATAATTTATTATTAATATAAAGGTAATAATTTCATTTCATGTGAAAGAGTGCGATATCGATTGCATCAATAACTACCACCAATGATGAGAGTGCGTTACTATGTGATCAGGTTAACAGATTGTCAGTACATTGATACTGGCAGGTTTATTTTCAGACGGGAGTTATTTTCATGTCAAAACAGCAAATCGGCGTGGTTGGTATGGCAGTAATGGGACGTAATCTTGCGCTAAATATTGAAAGCCGTGGTTATACTGTCTCCATTTACAACCGCTCAAGCGATAAAACCAACGAAGTTATCGCTGAAAATCCAGGTAAAAAACTGGTTCCGAATTATTCTATTGAAGAGTTTGTTGATTCGTTAGAAAAACCGCGCCGTATTTTATTAATGGTAAAAGCGGGTGAAGCAACGGATAAAACAATTGCTGCATTGACACCGCATTTAGATAAAGGCGATATCCTTATCGATGGCGGAAATACATTCTTTAAAGATACTATTCGTCGTAACCGTGAATTATCAGCACAAGGTTTTAATTTCATTGGTACAGGTGTTTCTGGTGGTGAAGAAGGTGCATTAAAAGGCCCTTCAATCATGCCGGGTGGACAAAAAGAAGCTTACGAATTAGTCGCACCAATCCTTGAGAAAATTGCAGCTGTTGCTGAAGGCGAGCCTTGTGTAACTTATATTGGTGCTGATGGTGCGGGTCACTATGTGAAAATGGTTCATAATGGTATCGAATACGGTGATATGCAATTGATTGCAGAAGCCTATTCCGTATTAAAACACTCTTTAGGTCTAACTAACGAAGAATTGGCAGAAACCTTTACCGAGTGGAACCAAGGTGAGTTAAGTAGCTATCTGATTGAAATCACTGCAGATATTTTCCGTAAAAAAGATGATGAAGGCAAATATCTTGTTGACGTTATTCTTGATGAAGCGGCAAATAAAGGTACAGGTAAATGGACTAGTCAAAGTTCTTTAGATTTAGGTGTACCTGTCACGCTTATCACTGAATCTGTATTTGCTCGGTATATCTCTTCATTAAAAGACCAACGTGTTGCTGCATCAAAAGTATTATCAGGCCCAACACCTAAAGCATTTTCTGGTGACAAAAAAGCCTTTATTGAAAATGTTCGTCGCGCACTGTATTTAGGTAAAATTGTCTCTTATGCGCAAGGTTTCCAACAACTGAAAGCCGCATCAGATGAATATAACTGGGATTTAAACTACGGTGAAATCGCGAAGATTTTCCGTGCGGGTTGTATTATTCGTGCTCAATTCCTGCAAAAAATTACTGATGCCTATAATGAAGATGCAAACATCGCAAATCTGCTGTTAGCACCATACTTCAAACAAATTGCTGATGATTACCAACAAGCTCTACGTGATGTTGTTTGTTATGGCGTGCAAGCGGGTATTCCTACACCAACCTTCTCTGCGGCTATTTCTTACTACGACAGCTATCGTGCAGAAGTGTTACCTGCAAACTTAATCCAAGCTCAACGCGATTATTTTGGTGCGCATACTTATAAGCGTACTGATAAAGAAGGTGTATTCCATACAGAGTGGATGGAATAAGTAAAATTAAATATTCGGTTATCTTAATCGAAATATAACAAATAAAAGGTGCTCAAATTGAGCACCTTTTTTATAAATTTTATATTGCGGTATTAAACGGAGATAGTACCATTTAAAACATCATTAAAGATGTTCTCTATCCATTGAGGTTTTTCTTTATGAACGCTATGTGAAATAAAAGGCACATTTAGTAATGAAGCTGATCCGATAGCACCAACATATTACAATAAGGTAATAATCTTTTAAGTAATCAACTAAAGGGTTAAATGAGGTTAAATTTCCCATTCCTCCATGCAGTAAAATAATAGGGTAATTTTTTGGGTTACCCAGTGTTTCAATATAAATATCTGCATTATTAATAAGCAAGGTTTTACCTTGTTGATGGTTGAAGAGTGCCATAGTAAAAGTCCTATTCTTTCTACCACACTTGTTTTAGCTCATTAAAGTAACAATAATTGTCAGTAGCATTTGAATACAATGGATTATTTATGGTGATTGAAACGTTACCACGGCGATAACGAATTAAATATAAAAGAAAAAATTAATAAAAAAGAGAGTATTTAAATAAATACTCTCTTTTATCATTATTTGTTTAAGAATAGATCCAATTTATTATTCTGATACTTTTACATAATGAGGTTCATTGCTTTCATTATTAGAGACTAAATTATCATGAGGTATGTCTTCTCTTGATATCCTTCCACTAAAAACAGCATTCATTCTCTCTGTATCCAACGCATTTTCCCAGCGAGAGACCACAATACAGGCGCAAGCATTACCCACAATATTGGTCAATGCACGGCATTCTGACATAAAGCGATCTATACCCAAGATAAGCGCCATACCTGCAACAGGAACACTAGGTACAACAGAGAGTGTTGCTGCAAGAGTAATAAAACCGGCTCCTGTCACCCCCGCCGCACCTTTTGAGCTGATCATGGCAACAAACAGTAACGTGATTTGTTCTGTTAATGACAGATCAACGCCGGTTGCTTGAGCGATAAATAACGCAGCCATGGTCATATAGATATTGGTGCCATCTAAATTAAAAGAATAGCCAGTCGGAATGACTAAGCCGACTACCGATTTTTTACAGCCTAACTGTTCCATTTTACTCATTAATGTCGGTAATGCGGCTTCTGATGAAGAGGTGCCTAATACAAGCCAGAGTTCATCTTTAATATATTTAATTAAAGCAAGAATAGAAAAACCATTATATTTAGCGACAGATCCTAATACCACTAAGACAAAAAGTAAGGCAGTAAGATAAAAAGTAATCACCAATAACATTAGATTACCAATGGAAGAAATACCATATTTACCTATTGTAAAAGCCATGGCGCCAAAGGCGCCAATAGGTGCTAACTTCATTAGCATTCCTACCATTTTAAAAACAGGTTCAGAAAGCTGTTGTAAAAATTCAAGTACAGGCCTACCTTTTGTTCCTATTGAGGCTAGAGCTAAGCCAAAAACGACAGACACAAACAGTACTTGTAAGATATTACCGTTAACTAATGGGCTAACGATAGTATCGGGAATGATATTCATCAGAAAGCTAACAAGAGAAGAACTATGTGCCTGTGTGACGTACATTTCAACTCTACTGCTATCTAATGAGCCAGGAGAGATATTTAAACCATCTCCAGGACGAATAATGTTAGCAGTGATTAATCCAATAACAAGTGCAATAGTAGAAAATGTGAGAAAGTAAATCATTGATTTACCTGCTACTTTTCCTACTGCATTCATATTGTTCATTCCCGCAATGCCTGTCACGACGGTTAAGAAGATCACAGGTGCGATGATCATTTTTACAATTTTGATAAAACCATCCCCTAAAGGTTTGAAGGATTCACCAATATCAGGATAAAAATGACCGAGTAAAATGCCTAGAAGAATGGCGATAATAACTTGAATATATAAAACTCGATAAAAGGGGAGCTTGCGAGATGAAGTCTGCATAAAAAATTCCCTGTAACTGAAAGATATTAAATAAATAAAAGAGGTATTACGATGTAAATTATTATTTACATTTGTTTTGTTGTGATGGGTAACTTAAAGGTATGAGTAAATTAGGTCAATAAAATAAAATTGATTTTATCAAATATTGTGCTCTTTATCTAAAAAAATAGATTTAATTTCTATTTAATCAGTTTTATTAAAATTTATTTTACTTAAATGTTAAGTTAATGAAATTATCTTTTGTATTTTTTATTCGAGTTTATTTAATGGTATGTGTATTTTAATGGCGTTAAAAGTGAATGAAAAAATTAAAATGTAAATAAATATAAACAGGAAAAATAAAGTCAGTTTAAATAGTTTGTAAAGCGATTCTCTTTACTCTTCAGTATTATTATGAAAAAAACACATCATAATGAAAAATAAATCTTATGATAACAATTACCCTTTATAGGTTTTATTTATAGGGTAATTGTTAAAATGGAATTGTTTTATTCTTCGGTATTTTCTTCTCGAATAAAGTGAATCAATTCAGGTTGTGCAATACGTTTATAATCTTGCGTATTGAGAATAATAGAGCGCTCTAATGTGCCCGCATTAAATGCTAATTCATCAAAACGTTCAAAAAGTAGAGGGTCTGCTACCAGTTTTAATGAAGGGTGAAAACTAAAAGGAGGGATAGCACCAAATACACATTGGGTAAGATCATCCACTTCTTTCGGGCTCGCTAGAGATGCTCTTGTCCCTCCAATTTGATGTGCAAGTTTTGAGAGATCAGCTTGTTTATCGGCGGGTAATATTGCCAGCACATGTTGCTTAATTCCATTTCCTTTTATATGACAAACCAGCCCTTTTGCGCCTTGTCCTAATTGTGTTCCTCTGATTTTTGCAACCTCTTCAGAACGACCTGCGGTAGAGTGTTCCATAACACGATAAGTAGCGTGGTTGTTATCTAATAAAGTAGTAAGTTGCTCAAAAATAGTCAAAGACATCAATGACTCCTGAATTTAATAAGTGATTTTTTTAAAGCCATTATACGACTTTAAAAAAAATATTCTGCTGTGATGTTTATGGCTGGTTTTGATTATTTTGATAAGCTTTTCAAATTATTTTGTTACAAATGATAATATGTTAATAGTATTATCCTATTGAATTAATAGGGTAATTGGGCTTCTAAATTTAATTACCTGTAATAACATGATAAACAAATTGATATTTATTCATTATTTTGATGATGATCAATTTAAGAACAAAAAGAATAGAACATATTAAAACGCAGATTTAATTACTAAAAAGGAAGTCAATAATGGCTGTTTCAACATTCTATATCCCTTCTGTAAATAAAATTGGTGCAGGTTGTCTTGCGGAAGCTGTAAGCTCAATGAAAGACTTCGGTTTTCATAAAGCGCTAATCGTTACTGATAGTGTTTTAAATCAACTGGGTGTTGTGGATAAAGTCAGTAAATTATTGACTGAATCAGGTATTGCAAGTGTGACTTATGATGGTACAGCACCAAACCCTACAGTTGAAAACGTAGAAGCGGGTTTAGCTCTGCTGAAAGAACATCAATGTGACTGTGTGATTTCTTTAGGTGGTGGTTCTCCACATGATTGTGCTAAAGGTATCGCATTAGTCGCTTCTAATGGTGGAAAAATTGCAGATTACGAAGGTGTCGATCGTTCAGCTAAACCTCAATTACCACTGATTTCAATTAATACCACAGCAGGTACTGCATCAGAAATGACTCGTTTTTGTATCATCACCGATACTGCGCGTCATATCAAAATGGCTATTGTTGATAAAAACGTTACCCCAATTTTATCTGTAAATGATTCAGAATTAATGCTTGGTATGCCAAAAGGTTTAACTGCTGCAACAGGTATGGATGCATTAACTCATGCGGTTGAAGCGTATGTTTCAATCGCAGCAAACCCAATCACTGATGCGTGTGCATTAAAAGCAGTCACTATGATCAGCGAGTCTTTACGTAAAGTTGTTGATAATGGTGGTGATGCGCAAGCACGTGAAAATATGGCTTATGCTCAATTCTTAGCTGGCATGGCATTCAATAATGCTTCTTTAGGTTATGTACACGCTATGGCTCACCAATTAGGTGGTTTCTATAATTTACCTCATGGTGTGTGTAATGCTGTTTTATTGCCACATGTTCAAGCTTATAACATCCAAGCTGCTGCGGGACGTTTAAAAGATATTGCACAAGCGATGGGTGTTGATGTTTCTGCAATGAGCGATGAACAAGGCGCTAAAGCATGTATCGAAGAAATTCGCAAAATGGCTAAGGATGTGGGTATTCCAGCAGGTCTGAAAGAATTAGGCGTGAAAGAAGAAGATTTTAAAACATTAGCTGAAAATGCGCTGAAAGACGCTTGTGCAATCACTAACCCTGTTCAAGGTTCTGAAAGTGATGTTATCGAGTTATTCCGCCAAGCAATGTAATGTTTAAAGAAGAGAAAAGTCATTAAGTAACGACTTTTATTTTTTCAAAAGCGAAAGCCGATACATTGAAGTTTGTATCGGCTTTGTCGTATTACATTATATCAATTATTCTGCTTTTTTATGGCGCGCTTGTAGGCAATCAATAACATCAGAGAGTGATAATGATTGGTCTTGTAACAATACCATTAAGTGATAGAGCAAATCAGAGGCTTCATTTTTTAGCTCTTCTCTGTCATTAACCGTGGCAGCTAACGCCGTTTCTACGCCTTCTTCTCCTACTTTTTGAGCTATACGTTTTGTTCCGCTGGCATAAAGGCGGGCAGTGTAAGAGCTATCAGGTGAGGCATTTTTACGCTCACGTAATATATTCTCGAGTTCATAGAGAAATCCCCATTGGCTTTGTGCAGGTGCAAAGCAACTTTCAGTGCCATTATGGCAGGTAGGTCCAATTGGGTTAGCTAAAATAAGTAAAGTATCATTATCACAGTCAGGATAAATATTGACTAACTTGAGAAAATTGCCTGATGTTTCGCCTTTTGTCCATAAACGCTGTTTGGTACGTGAATAGAAGGTAACATTTCCACTTTCTAGCGTTACATCTAGCGCTTTTTTATCCATGTAACCGAGCATTAATACATCGCCTGAAATGGCATTTTGGATAATCACAGGCATGAGATTATCGACTTTTTCCCAATCTAATTGTGCTAATGCTTCACTATTCATTATATTCTTACCTTAACGTCATTTTCTGCAAGATATTGTTTTAATTCGTTAATATTAATGATTTGTTTATGAAAAACAGATGCTGCAAGTGCGCCATCGACATTGGCTAATTTAAAGGCATCAAGAAAGTGTGACATTTCGCCAGCGCCTCCTGATGCGATAATAGGAACATTAGCGACTTGGCGTACTGAGGCGAGTTGTTTTAGGTCATAGCCTTGTCTTACACCATCTTGGTTCATCATATTTAAAACAATTTCACCCGCACCGAGTTTCTGAACTTCGCGTACCCAATCAAGTGTTTTCCAGTGTGTTTGTTGTGTCCGTTTTTCATCACCTGTGAATTGATAAACTAGGTATTCACCTGTTTTTTCATCAAACCAAGTGTCAATACCGACGACAACACATTGCACACCGTAGCGATCTGCCAAACGAGATATCAGTGAAGGATCGGATAGTGCTGGGGAGTTAATCGAAATTTTATCAGCCCCAAAAGAGAGAATTTTTCCTGCATCTTCAACAGAACGAATGCCACCAGCAACACAAAATGGAATATCAATCACTTCAGCAACACGCGATACCCAGCTCTTATCAACAACTCGGCCATCAGAAGAGGCGGTAATATCATAAAATACAAGCTCGTCAGCGCCTTCTTTGGCGTAGCGTTCTGCAAGAGGGACAATATCACCAATGATTTCATGATTTCGAAATTGAACACCTTTAACGACTTGTCCATCACGAACATCAAGACAAGGAATTATGCGTTTTGCCAACATGATATCGCCTCTTTTAATGTAAATTTGCCTTCTAATAATGCTCTACCAACAATAATACCAGCGACGCCAGATGCTGGAAGCGCTGCGATATCTTGTAAATTACCAATACCACCAGAAGCTTGAAATAAAATGTCAGGAAAACGTTGGCTAATTTCTGTATACAATTCAACGTTAGAGCCTGTCAATGTGCCGTCACGAGAAATATCGGTACACAACACATGCTTTAATCCGACACTTTGATAAAGTTCGATGATCTCTTCAAGGGTATAGGGGGAGTTCTCTTGCCAGCCACTCACGGCTACCCATTTTTGACCTTGTTTATCGATACGAACATCAAGGGCTAACACAATGGCATCTGCACCATAGCGTTGAAACCAAGTTTTCACCATTTCGGGCTGACTGACTGCGGTAGAGCCAATAACAACTCTACTTGCACCTGCATCGAGTAATGATTTCACATCATCTTCAGTGCGAATGCCACCCCCCACTTGTACTGGTACATTCACACAAGCAACAAGCTCTTTTAACAGTGAAATCTGGCGAGCAGAAGGATCTTTTGCACCGGTTAGATCCACCAAATGAAGGAGCTTTGCACCGTCTTTTTCATATTGTTGATAGCGTGTCAGCGGATCATCATCGTAATCACGTTGTTTCGTGTAATCACCTTGGTGAAGACGAACGACTTTCCCGTCAATTAAATCTAATGCTGGAATGATCATAACGCGTTACATCTCCAAAAAATTCTTGATAAGTTGAGCGCCGGCTTTTCCTGAGCGCTCTGGGTGAAATTGCACACCATAAAAATTATCTTTTTGAATTGCACTACTAAAGCGAGATCCATATTCGGTTTCGGCAATGGTTGATTCATTTAATGCTAAACCATAACTGTGAACAAAATAGAACCAAGCATCGTCATCAAGAGAACGAAAAAGAGGATGAGCAGGTTTGGCTAATACTTGATTCCAACCCATATGAGGTAGCGGTAAGCCCGCTGTATCCAGTTTATTAATTGTGCCATCAACTAGTCCTAATAACGGAATACTTTTACCTTCTTCACTTAATGAGGCTAATATTTGCATGCCTAAACAAATTCCTAAAACAGGCTGTGTTAACGCCTTAATTAAAGGAATTAATTCGCGTGCTTCCAGTTGTTCCATTGCTGCGCGAGCCGTTCCCACTCCGGGTAAAAAGAGTTTATCCGCAGATAGCACAACGTTTTTTTCATAGGAAATAATGGGGTCATAACCGAGTCGCTTAACGGCGTAAGCGACAGAGGCTAAATTGGCACAACCTGTATCGAGAATAACCACTTTCATCACAGAACACCTTTTGAGCTTGGTAAAGTATTACCTTCAACACGAATAGCTTGGCGTAATGTACGACCAAAGACTTTAAATAAGCTTTCAGCTTTGTGGTGATCGTTTTTGCCTTTTGATTTCAGGTGTAATGTGCAACCCATGGTGTAAGAGAGTGAACGGAAAAAGTGTTCTATCATCTCTGTACTTAGATCACCGACACGCTGATATTTAAATTCCGCTTTGTATTCAAGGTGTGGACGGCCAGAAATGTCTAATGCACAGCTTGCGAGGCATTCATCCATTGGTAATGTAAAACCAAAGCGGGCAATACCACGTTTATCACCCAATGCTTCGCGTAGGGCCTCACCTAAAGCCAGGCCGGTATCTTCAACGGTGTGGTGATCGTCAATCACTAAGTCGCCTTGTACATCGATGTTCATACGAAAACCGCCATGAGTGGCAATTTGATCAAGCATATGATCAAAGAAACCGACACCGGTACTGATTTGGCTGTCACCTTCACGATCAAGCCAGATATCAATAGCAATTTGTGTTTCTTTTGTTTTACGTTCAACGTGCGCATAGCGATCTTTTTGGGTGAGTTGTTCTGTGATAACCGCCCAATCGAGATCATCGGTATTATAAAGTAAGCCTTTAATACCCATATTTTCAGCTAACTGAATATCTGTTTGTCTATCACCAATAACGTAGCTGTTATCTTTATCGAGTGCACCATCAACTAAATATTGTGTCACAAGCCCTGTTTCAGGTTTGCGACAAGGGCAGTTATCTTCAGGTTTATGAGGACAAATTAAAACATCATCAAAGGTTATTCCTTGTGATGACAAAATTTGCATCATCAAATTATGTGGAGGATCGAAATCTGCCTGAGGAAAACTTTCTGTACCTAATCCATCTTGATTCGTGATCATAATAAGTTTGTAACCCGCCTTTTGTAGCGTAATTAGCGCAGGGATCACACCATTTTCAAAGGCAAGTTTATCGAGTCTATCAACTTGATAATCTGTAGGTGGTTCGGTGATTAAAGTGCCATCACGGTCAATAAAAAGAATTTTTTGGCTCATGGTAAGCTCCTTCAGTTGCGATTTTTGTTGTTATCGTTTTAATGTTTTTATACGTTTGCAGTTTGAATGTTTTTTATGGCATTGATCACGCTATCACATTCTTCAGCTGTACCGATAGAAATACGCAAACAACCATTAAGCCCATATTGACGTTGTTGATCGCGTAAAATGATCCCTAGCTCCCATAAAGTACGGAAAACTAGATTAGCATCAGTGAATTTCACTAAAATATAGTTGGTTTCACTATTATAAACCTGCTCAACATTCGGTAATTTTTTTAACGCATCAGATAAAATCTTTCTGTTACGCGATATTTCAGCAACACGGTTTCTCATCACGTCAATACCTGCCTTAGTTAATGCTTGTGCTGCAATGTCGGCAACAGGTGTTGACAGGGGATACGGTGCAATCACTTTTAGTAATAATTCAATAACGGGTGGATTGGCAAGCGTAAACCCACAGCGCAACCCAGCTAATGCAAAGGCTTTCGATAAGGTACGTAAAATGACTAAATTCGGGTAATCTTCAAGCCATGAAACAATCGATGCTTGTGGACAGAATTCTATATAAGCTTCATCAACTGCAACGATAGCTTTGCCTTTAGTGAGTTCTAATACATCACGAATAAGGGATGGGTTAACAATGTTCCCTGTTGGGTTATTGGGGCTACACAGATAGAGTAGTTTTACATTCTCAAGTTGAGATGCAATGGCTTCTACATTTGGACTCCAATCTGCTAATGTCGGTACAACTCGTTGTTCGATGCCAAAAGTTTCTGCACTAACGCTATACATGCCGTAAGTGGGGGGGCAATAAAGTATTGCATCTTTACCGGGTTCACAAAAAGCGCGAATAAGCAGTTCAATAGCTTCATCCGCACCACGGCTGACTAAGACTTGATTTGGACTAACACCCGCGTATGTTGCATAACGATTAATAACATTAACGGGCTGGCATTCAGGGTAACGGTTTAAATTTTTTTCATTAAAAGTAAATTCGGGTGCAACAGGGTATTCATTTGCATTTAACCAAACTGAACCATTTCCCCCTAAACGTCTTGCAGACTGATAAGGGGTTAATTCACGTACATTTTTTCTGGCAAGTGTGGTGATATCAAATTCAATGTTCATCGTTATTTTTTTCCCTGAGCCAAAGCGTTAACACGAAGTGTGACCGCATTTTTATGAGCCGTTAATTGTTCTGCTTGCGCTAGTATTTCAATTGTCTGTGCTAAATCAGATAAACCTTGTGCTGTGAGTTTTTGCACGGTCATACGTTTCATAAAATCAGCTAAACCTAAACTTGAGTAGGTTGAAGTATAGCCATAAGTCGGTAGAACGTGATTGGTACCAGAAGCATAATCTCCCGCAGATTCTGGAGACCAAGCCCCAAGAAAGACAGAACCTGCACTGGTAATATTATCAACACGCATATCCGCGTCATTGGTTTGAATAATCAAGTGTTCAGGGCCGTAATTGTTACTGATTTCAATACACTGATCGAGATCACGAGTAATAATGACACGGCTTTCAGCTAAGGCTTGTTTAGCAATCTCAGCTCGGCTTAACTGAGCCAGTTGTGTTTCAGTTTCGGCAATAACCGATTTAGCTAATGCTTCATCTGGCGTTAATAACACGACTTGTGAATCTGGACCGTGCTCTGCTTGTGACAATAAATCAGCGGCAATAAATGCAGGGTTTGCATCGGCATCAGCAATGACTAATACTTCAGAAGGGCCTGCTGGCATATCAATAGCAGCACCTTGTAGTGATTGGCTGACTTGGCGTTTGGCTTCGGTAACATAAGCATTACCAGGGCCAAATATTTTATCTACTTTAGGAATAGACTCTGTACCGAATGCCATTGCTGCAATTGCCTGTGCGCCACCCACTTGGAATATTTCATTAATACCAATTTGTTGAGCAATATATAAAATTTCATCAGCAATAGGGGGCGGTGAGCAAAGAATAACTTTGCGACAACCGGCAATACGCGCTGGAATACCGAGCATCATTACGGTTGAAAGTAATGGAGCCGAACCACCGGGAATATAAAGTCCTACTGCATCAATAGGTCTGCTTACTTGTTGGCAAAATACGCCAGGCTGAGTTTCCACTTCAATTGTGTTAGGAATTTGAGCTTCATGAAAACGGCGAATATTATTCATCGCCTGTGCTACCGCCTGTTTTATTTCGTTATTAAGTCTTGCTGTAGCTTCATCAACTTGCGCTTTTGGCACCAATACACTTTCCGGCGCTGCCTTATCGAATTTTTGGCTAAGTGCTTTAAGCGCTTTGTCCCCATCATTGCGTACCTGTGAAATGATGTTAGCAACTTGTTCTGTAATTGAACCTGATGCAGAAATCGCAGGGCGAGTTAATAGCCCCTTTTGTTGCTCTTGTGTGTATTCATTCCAGTAAATTAATGTATTAAAACCCGTTTTCATCATTTCACCTTATTCCATCATTTTTTCTATTGGTAAAACAAGAATTGAACTTGCACCTAATGTTTTAAGTTTTTCCATTGTTTCCCAGAATAGGGTTTCGCTACTGACCATGTGCATTGCAACGCGATTTTGATCACCGGCAAGCGGTAGAATTGTTGGTCTTTCTGCACCAGGAAGTAATGCAATGACATCTTCGAGGCAATCGCTTGGTGCGTGTAACATAATGTATTTTGATTCTCGGGCTTGGATAACGCCTTGAATACGAGTGAGTAAACGGTCGATAAGTGCTTGTTTATCAGCTTCCATTTCACCGTCGCGTTGGATCAAGCACGCTTTTGAGCGGTAAATCACTTCAACCTCTTTTAAACCATTTGCTTCTAATGTTGCACCAGTTGAAACTAAGTCACAGATAGAATCAGCAAGGCCGGCACGAGGAGCGACTTCAACAGATCCATTTAATAGACACGATTTAAATTTGATGCCTTTTTGGTCTAAATAACGTTTTAATAGATTTGGGTAAGAGGTAGCAATACGTGTATTATCTAGGCATTCAGCACCTTGATAGTCGAAATCGACAGGGGTCGCAATAGATAAACGGCAACCACCAAAATCTAAGCGTCGTAGTGTGAGATAACTTGGATTTTCGCCTTGTGCGCGACGTTTTAATAATTCTTCTTCTAATACGTTTTCGCCAATAATGCCTAAGTCAACCACACCGTCCATCACTAGGCCGGGGATATCGTCATCTCTCACACGTAAAATATCGATTGGCATATTTTCCGCATAAGCAATCAGACGTTGTTGGTTTAAGTTAATTTTGATGCCACAACGCGCTAAAAGGGCGCGTGATTCATCACTTAAACGACCTGATTTTTGCATTGCAATTCTTAATCTTGTTTTGTCTAACATAATGTTACCCTGCCCTTGTTTCTATTTTTGTTTGAAAATTAGCTATAAAAAAACCCCGGAAGTTGCCTTCCGGGGTTTTTATTGTTTGCCTGCATTCAGACCACCGGAAGCGTTTCTTAAACGTCTTCCAGCACTCATCGCCTGAAAGACTAGTCAGGATGATGGTGATGATGGTGGTTTAGTTGAATGCTATACATAATTATTTTCCTAGCTAATTACACTATTTATTATTTGATAATGCTCGTTACTATTAATTTGTATTTAGTAACCAACATTCAGAAATTGTCTGCCTTTCAACCTACATGATTTGCAAAGTGAAAAGCAACCTATTTTTTAATAATAATTTAATTATTTTATAACCTTTTGTTTTTAATGCTATTTTAATATTTCTCTTATTTACTTAATCCAACAAGTGAGCGAGTATATAGGAGTATGCTAAAAATCAACAAAATATAAGTAGTATTTATATGTGATGGCGAAATAAAAATTTTATAGCATACTTTGACTAAGCCATTTAAGTAGGGGAGCAAAATGAAACGAATAACCATCGTTGGATTAGGTTGGTTAGGTTTACCACTTGCGGTTGCGTTGCGTGATGCAGGCTATCAAGTTAAAGGGACTAAAACCACCGAAGATGGCGTAGAAGCAGCAAGAATGAGTGGCGTTGATTGCTGTTTAGTGAATTTAACACCCGCAATTGAATGTGATAGAGATGATTTTGATTACTTAATGGAAACTGACGTTCTGATCATCACATTGCCACCCAGTGCCGCTGGTGGCGGTTATGATTATGTTGAAGCTATTCAAACGCTAGTGGATAGTGCAATGTCTCGCCATATCACAAGAGTCATTTACATTAGCTCTACTTCTGTATATGGCAATCAGACAGGTAATATCACAGAAGAAATGGATATTCGGCCTGAAACACAATCGGCAAAAATGTTAGCTGAAGTTGAAAACTGGTTACATCGTTTACCATTAACCACGGTTGATATTCTTCGATTGGCGGGATTAGTGGGGCCAGGCCGTCATGCTGGGCGTTTTTTATCGGGTAAAAAGCAGGTAAAAGGTGCGCATCAATGTGTCAATTTAGTTCATCTTGATGATGTGATTTTTGCAGTTGAACAACTGCTTGCACAAAATGAAGGGGGACATTTGTATAATTTATGTGCACCTATTCATCCTAAAAAGAAAGATTTTTACACGAGAGTATCCTCTCAACTTGATCTTATTCCCCCTGAATTTGCTGATGAAGAGAAACCGTTAATACGGGAGATTGATGGGCAGGAGATCTGTCGAGATCTTGGATTCCATTATCATTATCCAGATCCCGACAAAATGCCAATGAATTAACTTAATTTACAGGCAGTAACACGACATCACGGAAAATAGAACTTTCACTTAATTGTGCGAACCAGCGCTCAATATGTGGGAAGTGAGGTCTATCTTTGCAAACTTCGAGCCATGGGTAAACCAGTGGCGCGATAGCTATATCAGCAAGAGAGATTTCATCTCCAGCAAAATAAGCTGTTTTTGCTAGTTGGTTATCTGCAATTCTGATCAGTTTGTTAAGTTTTTCTTTTAATTCTTCAATCTGCTCAGGATGTTGTTGTTCTTTAGGTGTGCGAACAATCATTATCATCATTTGTTGAATGGGTGAAAATAAGCTGCCATTTGACCAGTCCATCCATTTTTCTACATTTGCTCGTTGTTTAGGATCAATTGGATAGAATGTGTTATTTTCATATTTTGAGCATAAATAACGAAGAATGGTATTAGACTCCCATAATGTAAAGTCATCATCTTGTAGTGTTGGAATAGAAGCGTTGGGATTCATCGCTAAATAATTTGTTTCATTGAGCCCACCAAACGGGCCTCCAACATCAATTTGCTCATAAGGAACGTTTAACGCCTTTAAGCACCAAAGAACTTTTTTAACGTTAGATGAGTTTTTTCTACCCCAGACTTTTAACATAAAGGTCTCCTAAACCACGATAAGTAATAAAATTTCCCTCTATAGGGCGTTAAGCATGAATATAAGATAAATCTCTATATATCAATGTTGGCGTCTTATTCCAGAAAGCCATATAGTAGGAAAGCTTTAACAAATTGATATAAAAGGGTGATCGGTAATGAAAAAAAATATTCCATCTGTTCTGGGTAAGGTTACCGCGGGAATGGGTTTACTGCTAATTATTTCTAGTCCTTCATTTGCGGTAAATAATCCTGTACCTCCTCAAATAGAGGCAAAATCTTATGTATTAATGGATTACAACAGCGGAAAAATTCTGGCATCAGAGAAACCTGATGAGCGTTTAGATCCCGCCAGTCTGACAAAAATCATGAGTAGCTATGTGGTTGGACAAGCCATCAAAGAAGGGCGTATGTCGCCGGACGATATGGTGATTGTAGGACGCAATGCATGGGCAACAGGTAATCCGGTATTAAAAGGCTCATCATTAATGTTCTTGAAACCGGGTGATCAGGTAAAAGTCATTGATTTAAACCGAGGCATGGTTATTCAATCGGGTAATGATGCCAGTATCGCATTAGCTGAACATGTTGCGGGAAGTCAGGAAACGTTTGTTGATTTAATGAACTCCTATGCCAACAATCTGGGTTTAAAAAATACGCACTTTAAAACGGTCCATGGATTAGATTCTGATGGACAATATACAACTGCACAAGATATGGCTTTGCTAACTGCTGCCATGATCCGTGATGTTCCATCAGAATACGAAATACATAAAGAAAAAGAATTTACATTCAACAATATTCGTCAGCCAAACCGCAACCGTTTATTGTGGAATAAAAATATGAATGTTGATGGTGTGAAAACAGGGCACACAAATGGTGCTGGATATAACCTTGTATCTTCGGCAACTGAAGGAAATATGCGCTTAATTGCGGTTGTTTTAGGTGCACCGTCAGACAAAATTCGCTTTGCTGAGAGTGAAAAATTATTGGGTTGGGGATTCCGCTTTTTTGAAACCGTCACACCAGTTAAAGAAAATGCACCACTGACAAAACAAAAAGTATGGTATGGCGATAAAGGGGAAGTGGCTTTAGGCGTTGCTAATGATGCTTCAATCACGATCCCTAAAGGTGAACTGAAAAATTTAAAAGCTTCATTTACTTTAACTAATCCAGTATTAGAAGCACCTTTAACACAAAACCAGGTGGTGGGTACAGTTAACTTTTTATTAAACGATGAAGTGATTGAACAACGTCCTTTAGTTGTAAAAGAAGCGGTTGAAGAAGGTGGTTTCTTTAGTCGTATCTGGGATTTTGTGGTTAAAACAGTATCAGGCTGGTTTAACGCCATTTTTGGTTAAAATTATCAATAATGGTTTTATCAACGCGTTACTGAGTTTTTCACCCATAAAGAAAGACTAACTATCGTTTTTGTATAAAAAATCCGTAATTAGAATGGCGATTACGGATTTTTTTATATTTACTGAAATAAAGAGTTATATACTTTAGAACTTAAATAAGCCCATCAATCTTGCCTCGATTATTAATATCAACCTTAATGGCTGCTGGCGTTTTCGGTAATCCTGGCATAGTGGTAATAGTGCCTGTTAACGCAACAACAAAGCCAGCACCCGCAGATACGTATACTTCGCGTACATTTATCGTAAAATCAGTAGGGCGCCCTAATAAAGTTGGATTATCTGAGAGTGAATATTGTGTTTTTGCCATACATACAGGAAAATGGCCAAACCCCATATTTTCTATTTTTTCCAACATATTGCGTGCATGTTGGCTATAAGTCACACCATTTGCTCCATAAATTTCTTTAGCTACAGTGTCAATTTTTTCATAAAGTGAAGCGTTATCAGGGTAAATTAATTGAAATTGACTCTGTTCATTTTCAAGTGTATCAATCACTTGCTTAGCTAATTCAATACCGCCTTCGCCTCCTTTTTCCCACACTTTGGTAATAGCGAAGCGACAATCTCTATCTTGGCAAAATTGTTCGATAAACTGGTGTTCTACAATACTATCAGTGACATAGGCATTAAGAGAGACAATCACCGGCAAGCCATATTTTTTAAGGTTTTCAATATGTTTTTCGAGATTAGCAATGCCTTTTTCAAGTGCAACTAAGTCTTCATTATCCCACTCGTTTTTGCCTAAACCACCGTTATATTTTAGTGCTTTTGTGGTAACTACAATCACTGCACAATCTGGATGTAATCCACTCATTCGACATTTTATATCAAAGAATTTCTCAGCACCTAAATCGGCTCCAAAGCCTGCTTCTGTAATTGTGATATCGGCAAGTTGAAGTGCCAATTTTGTTGCCCTTACACTATTGCACCCATGGGCAATATTGGCGAAAGGGCCACCATGAATAATCGCGGGTGTATTTTCGAGTGTTTGTACTAAATTAGGATTAATGGCATCTTTTAACAAACTGGCCATTGCGCCAACAGCTTGTAAATCGTTTGCAGTGATAGGGTCGTCATTATAAGAATAAGCAACAATGATCTGAGAAAGTCTTTGCTTTAAATCTTGGATATCTTCGGCTAAACACAAGATTGACATAATTTCAGAAGCAACAGTAATAACAAAATTATCTTCTCTTGTAATACCGTCTTTTTCGCCACCCAATCCCACAACAATATTTCGTAAAGTGCGATCGTTCATATCCATACAGCGCTTAAAAACAATTTTTTTAGGGTCGATATTTAAAGGATTACCTTGATAAATAGAGTTATCAAGCATGGCTGCCAGTAAATTATTGGCTGAAGTAATCGCATGAAAATCGCCAGTAAAATGAAGGTTAAGATCTTCCATTGGCACGACTTGAGAATAACCGCCTCCCGCAGCTCCACCTTTAATACCAAAGCAAGGACCTAAAGAAGGCTCGCGTAACGCAATAATGGCATTTTTCCCAATATGGTTAAGGGCTTGGCCTAATCCAACAGTAACAGTTGTTTTACCTTCTCCGGCTGGAGTGGGATTAATTGCAGTGACTAAAACTAATTTTCCTGTTTTTTTTGTGGCGATTTTAGACCAAATACTGTGGCTAAATTTGGCTTTGTATTTTCCATAAAACTCGATATCGTCTTGATCAATATTTAAATTTTTAGCAATGTCTTGAATTGGTAAGAGGTGTGCTTCTTGGGAGATTTGAATATCTGATTTCATTTTAGTTCTCTTTTTATCCCGCTTATGATGTCTCTAGTGATCTTTACTTATCAACTGTAGCCAAGGATATAAATATGGCCAATAGATTGATTAAGTTGTAATTATTTTCTATTAGATAACGTGTTTATCGTCACATCATTTAAATAATTATTGCTACAGACTCCTATCTTTGATCTTTTGCTACTTATTATTGAGTAATATTTCTGTTTTCAATATCGTGTTCTTTTTTCGACACGTATTTTAACTAAGGATGATCATTTAATCTCATACAAAAAATAATATTCAAAGAGAAGAGCATCATTTTTGATTTTAGATAATAAAAAAGGCGCTGATATCAGCGCCTTATCGATAATGATTCTCTATATTTGAACCTCTTAAATTTAGTCACAAGAAATTTTAATGGCTAATCCACCTTGAGAGGTTTCACGATATTTAGCATTAATATCTTTACCTGTTTCGTACATGGTTTCGATGACTTTATCTAAACAAATACGAGGATCACTGACACGGCGTAAAGCCATACGAGATGAGTTTACAGCTTGTACAGCCGCAATGGCATTACGTTCAATGCAAGGGACTTGCACTTGTCCTGCAACAGGGTCACAGGTAAGTCCTAAGTTATGCTCCATTGCTATTTCAGCAGCCATACAAACTTGTTCTGGACTGCCACCTAGAAGTTCTGTTAATGCACCGGCAGCCATAGAACAAGCAACACCGACTTCACCTTGACAACCGACTTCAGCACCTGAAATTGAAGCATTCATTTTGTAAAGAGAACCGATAACACCGGCCACTAAGAAAAAGCGTGTGTAAGAGTTTTCATTTACAGGACGAATGAATTTATCATAGTAAGACAGTACCGCAGGAATAATGCCACATGCTCCATTTGTCGGTGCTGTTACAACACGTCCGCCAGCGGCATTTTCTTCATTGACAGCAAGTGCAAACATATTGATCCAGTCAACAACTGTCATAGGATCGGTTGTGGTTTTATCTTCTGTTACCAACATACGGCGTAACGCAGAAGCACGGCGAGGTACACGTAATGGTCCTGGCAATAAGCCTTCGGTATTTACACCGCGCTCAATACCTGACTTCATTACATCCCAAACCGCAGCAAAATGGGCTGAGATCTCTTCTTTACTCCGCAGAGCTAATTCATTTTGCATGACTAATGCAGATAGAGAAAGGCCGGTTTCTTTACAATGGCGACGTAAATCAGCCGCATATTGGTAAGGATAAGGGACTTGAACTACATTTTCTTCAGGTTGACCAAAATGCTCTTCATCAACAATAAAGCCACCACCAATAGAATAATAGGTTTTTTTCAATAGAACCTGTTCACCATTATAAGCGGTGATAGTCATACCATTCTCATGGAGAGGTAAATTGCTTTTATGGAAATTCATACCACCATCAACAGGAAAATCTACTTCTTTAATGCCGTTTGCCAGCATTAAGCGACCCGTTGTTTCTACTTGTTTTATAAATGGAGTAATAGAATCTATATCAACGGTATCAGGTAAATTACCAGCTAATCCCATAATAATAGCAATATCGGTTGCGTGACCTTTACCGGTTAAAGATAAAGAGCCGTACACATCAACGATAACACGGGAAACAGAAGAGAGAAGATTTTTGTCAGCAAGGATATCAACGAATTCTTTACCTGCTTTCATGGGGCCTACAGTGTGTGAACTTGAAGGACCGATACCAATTTTAAAAATATCAAAGACGCTAACCATAATATTCGCCTCCCTAATTAATTTAAAGGCGCAACTGTGTGATTATTAGAGTGATAAGTGTCAGTTTTGAAGTCTAAAGCTGTAATGGCTACTTTCATAAAAGAAAGTAGCCATTAGATGCCTTATTAGCCCATGAAAGAGTTAATTAAGCTATAGAAAACTGCTGAGATTGCGATAAGACCCATGATTACAACGAATACGTTGCTGATATGGCCTTCGTATTTCTTCATCGCAGGTACTTTACGGATTGCATACATAGGCATCAGGAACAGTAACATTGCGATAATTGGACCACCTAACGTTTCAATCATACCTAAGATGCTTGGGTTTAACGTTGCAACGATCCACGTTGTAACCAGCATAAACAGTGCAGTGATTTTGTTTAAACGATCTTTTTCGATTGTTTTACCTTTTTCACGCAATGATTTGATGATTAAACCATTGAAACCTTCACGAGCACCTAAGTAGTGACCTAAGAAAGATTTCGTAATCGCAACAAAAGCAATAAATGGAGCAATATAAGCGATAACAGGTGCTTCAAAATGGTTAGCCAGATAAGACAGGATACTGATATTCTGTGCTTTTGCTTCTGCTAAGTTTTCTGGTGTTAAGCTAAATACACAGCTAAACACGAAGAACATAACAGTGATAACCATCATGATGTGCGCATAAGCTAAAATGCGTGAACATTTCTTCTCAGCGTTTTCACCGTATTCTTCACGTTTTGCAACCGCAAAAGCAGAGATAATGGGGGAGTGGTTGAAAGAGAATACCATGACAGGGATAGCTAACCACAGTGTTACTAATAGGCCTTGGCCCATACCTGAAGTTGTTGCGTGATCAAAAGAGAGAGTCTCAAGTATTGCACCATTCCATTCAGGAATAAGATACAGTGCTAAAACCATCAAGACGGCAACAAATGGGAACACTAGCACACTCATTGCTTTAACGATAGCTTGTTCACCAAAGCGAATAATTGACATGATACCGACAATCAGTATCAGCGATAAAATTGCGCGAGGTGGTGCAGTCATGTGCATTTGGTTCACTATAAAGCTTTCTACTGTATTGGTGATAGCAACACTATAAACCAATAAAATAGGGTAAATAGCAAAGAAATAGAGCAGAGTAATCAGTTTACCTGCTGTTTTACCAAAGTGTTCTTCAACAACTTCAGTGATATCTTCACCTGGGTTTTTACCTGATAACACAAAGCGACACATACCACGGTGTGCAAAGAAGGTCATTGGAAATGCAAGCACTAACATGATCAACAGAGGAATTAAGCCACCAATCCCTGCATTGATAGGTAAAAATAGAACGCCAGCACCGATAGCCGTACCATATAAACCTAACATCCATACCGTATCTGACTTACGCCATGTTTTGTAATCACCTTGGGTGTTACCCGATGCGATAGAACCAGCTTTGGTTGTATCCATAATACTCTCCGAAATAACGCGGTAAAAAAAATAATGAATAAAATAAAAGCGTGATTTTATTTCTTATCAGAAACAATCACGACATAAATTTAATTATGAATAAATGAGAGCATTGAGTACCTGGTGTTATCTCAATATCTTCAATTACCACATACTAAAAATCTTTAAATTTCAAAAGAATTACGATCTTCTAAAATTTGAAAAAATATTCGATAAGTTTATATCCAGACTTAAGAGGTGCAGAATATAGTGTTTTTCAGGATAAACTACCGTGATCACCATCTCAAATGCTAAATATAACTGAAAAATCTAAAAATGTAACATTTTTTATATTTTGTGTTTTTAGAAGGGTTTTTTAAACATTTTGAAATACTTTTCCATTTTTAATGGAGATTGATAATAAATCCATATACCTGAATGTTCATATATTAATGATTAAAATTAGACTTTTTTATTTCTTATAAAATAAATGATTTAAATCAATATGGTTATTTTTATTCACAATTAAAACATTATATTAACAATATAACACATTGATATTTATATACTAATTATTTTCTTTAATTTGTGTTTAAAAGTAGACAAAAGAATATAAAAATAGAGTATTACGATTATTTATTAATGATTTTCTTTTATTCTATGAAATGAAGATAACAATAATTCAGTCATAAGTAGAATATTGTTTATTATTACGACAATAAATTTGTTAATAAATGAGTTTGATATATTACAATATAGCGAATATAAAAACTTCATTTTGATTAAAATAACAACACATTTGTTTTTGGACAAATAATATAATAATAGAGGATAATTTTATTTAGATATTAATATATCGAAGTGGAGAGAATTGCTTAAGTTAAATATAAAAAAAGACCACAATAAATAGGGTCTTTTTCAAAGCAAGAAGGGTTAGGCTTTTGTCCAACCTTTACGAATCGGATAAGCAAAACAGAACTGATAAAGTTGTTGTACCCATTTTTGGAGTGCATTCCCGCCTTTAGACCAGAAGATCTGGCTTAAACCACAAGAAAGCAGAGCAACTATAAGGGCGCCTATCATATCGATTGGCCAATGCACACCAAGGTAAATACGCGCCCAAGCAATCGCAACTCCTAAACCTAGCATGATATAACCAATACGTTTACTGTTATGCCAAAACAGATAAGCTAATGCAATGGTGAAAACAAATGTACCGTGATTGCTTGGGAACGAAGGCGTTGCATCATGCTCAAGGAAATTATACCCAATATTGGCAGCAAAAGGGCGCTCATGAGGCGCAATTGCACCAATAAACCAAGAGATAGACAGCGCAATAACTAAAGAGACCGCAGCTTTACAGGCTAATGTTCTTTGCTGGCTAAGGTGTTTTTCATTACCCCACAACCAATAGAACACTAAAGATAAAGGAAAGAGATAGACAAGGTACTTAGCAATAATTATCGCCACACCGATTTCGAAAGGAGATGCTGCAGGTGTTGCATTCATCATTGAAAATACGGCTAAATTAAATTGTTCCAGCAAAGTAGGCTCCATACATGTCGTGCTGATAAGCGATGTTTATGATACATAATACGCAAGTTTTTAAGGGTAAATGAGCGAGTAATAAGGGTAAAGTGTTTTTTTCTTATTTAATTGTGCTTTTTTTAAAAGAATTGTCAGTTTTAGATTTAACTGAGCTAAAGCATGCTTAAAAAGAGAATTTCACTTATGGTATAGCTCTCACATTGCTCTTTTTTGTTATTTTCAACGAGGTATAAAAAATGTGGCTCCAAAAAAATATCGTACTCAACGCAAGGCCGAGAGGGTTCCACTTAATTACACAGACATTGATTCAAGAATTACCCGAACTAAGACAATATAAAATTGGAATTGCTCATTTTTTTATTCAACATACATCGGCTTCGTTAACGATTAATGAAAATGCAGATCCGACAGTACGAAGTGATTTTGAAAATTTCTTTAATCAAAGTGTTAAAGAGAATGAAAATTACTACCTTCACACTTATGAAGGAAGTGATGATATGCCAGCACATATAAAAAGCAGTTTACTTGGACAAAGTATCACTATTCCTATTAGTCAAGGCGAGCTTAATTTAGGAACTTGGCAGGGAATTTATCTTGGTGAACACCGTAATCATGGTGGTCGTCGCCGTATTATTGTGACATTGCAAGGTGAATAAGGCTCTATTTTAGGCAATAAAAAACCCGACAGTTATTTCACCAAAGGGGTTGAAACTATCGGGCTCCTCAATATTTGGGGACATCAAAGAAAAGCAGTGGCACTAATTCAGACTCTGAGTTAAGAAGAAAGTTCGCTGACTAATGAAAAAAAATAGAATTTTTTTTGGAAAGAGGAAGATATAAAGAGATAATGTGTGAAATAAAAAAAAGAAAGCGCTAAAACATATTGAAAAATAGCTTGTTTTAGCGCTTTTTGATTAGTTATAGATGCCTAAATTTTCTTTAGCATAAGCTTCAAAATCTGTGCAACCACCGATGTGTTTCTCATCAATAAAAATTTGTGGCACAGTTTCAACCTCTTTACCGACGGTTTTAGATAAATCTGCTTTTGTAATTCCTTCGGCTTGGATATCAACATAACGGAAATCAAAATCGTCACGTTTTTCAGCCAGAGTTTCAGCCAGTTGTTTAGCACGTACACAATATGGGCAACCAGGGCGACCAAAAATTACAACAAACATACGACACTCCTTATTGAGGAAATAAAATTCAGGCATAATAGTCTTTATTGGTTGATACTATGCCCTTTTATGAGGCTAAACAAAAACAGTTATTGCCTTTTAGTGTGATAAATTATACCAATTTGCCGAATAATGAGATAGGACTGCGATACAGCATTTAGCGGAGAAAATATGGAAAAGCCTTCTAATCGGGATATGAAATCACTGTCTGATATGCCAAAACCCATCATAATCATTGAGATCATAGGGATTATTTTATTAGTGATTGCTTATTTGTCTATCAATCAATATATCACATCTCCGCAGTGGCTAGGCACCTACACGGGGCAATTAACACTGGTTGTTCTGGGGGTTATCTGCATGATCCCGCCTGCTATTCATATTGTATGGCGTGCGATTTATCGCTTAACGTTTTTAGGTATTGATAACAAACCCGCGAATAATAAAAAGAAAAAAGAGAATAACGAACAATAGCGCACTGTTTTTTTTCAACAATGCATGAAAAACCAAGAAAATCCAATCTGTAAATTGGCTTAATTTTCTTAGTTTTTCTATTTATTAGTGCCTTCAAGATATAAAAAGTGGCAAAATAGCCTCAATGCCAAAAGGCACTCTTTTCTTTAGCGCGTAAAGGTTATTTGAATGAACGCTGTTGTGACCCCCGATCTGGATCAGCTAAAATCTTGGCTTGATGAACTACAGATTGCTTATTATGAATGTGACTCTTGTCAGGCGTTACATTTGCCACATCTTCAATATATCAGTGGCATATTTGATGCTAAAATTGATATTCTTGAAGATGTGCTTGTATTTACCGCTATCGCTGAATTAAAACCCTCAGCAATAGTGCCTTTAATGGCCAACCTTAGCCAAATTAATGCAAGTTCTTTGTTTATTAAAACATTTTTAGAAATTAGTGATGAAAACTTACCTAAATTAGTATTCTGCCAATCATTCCCTGTTGCCGCGGGGATCTCACTGAATCAGTTTGATCTGTTCTTACAAAAAGCAGAAGAACAATCAGCTGAAGTAGTCAGTGAGATTTTTAATAATGGTTTCTTGTATGGCGAAAAACAAGAAAGTGAAAATGAAGAAGATGATGAAGAAGATGTTGAAATAAGTAGTTCATCAACTGACTCCTCCTATACTGTACATTAATATTAATCTCCATAACGGTCACAAAATCTTATGCAATGCGCACGATTTAGTGCGGGTGATTGTCATTCTTGTGAATGGCTTTCTCTTGCTTATTCTGAACAAATCAAGAAAAAACAGCACAGCTTATTAGCATTGCTACCTGAAGATTATGCTTTTGATAAATTAGCGCCTGTTGAAAGCCAGCAAGCGCAATTTCGTAACAAAGCAAAAATGGTAGTCAGTGGCAGTGTTGAAAAACCAGTATTAGGTCTAAAAACACGAGAGGGTGTGGCTGTCGATTTATGCGAATGTCCTCTTTACCCTGACTCTTTTACACCGATATTCCCAATTTTAAAAACATTTATAGCGAGAGCAGGATTAGTACCTTACGATATTGAGCGTCGGCGTGGCGAACTTAAGTTTATTTTATTAACTGAAAGCAGAAGCAATGGCACGATGATGTTGCGTTTTGTTTTACGCTCAGAAAAAAAATTAGAGCAACTTCGTAAAGCACTTCCGTGGTTACAAGAAAAACTACCTCAATTGGCGGTTATCTCTGTGAATATTCAACCTGTTCATATGGCAATTCTTGAAGGTGAAAAAGAAATTATTCTGACTGAAAAAACGTTTTTAGATGAATCATTCAACAAAATTCCATTGCATATTCGTCCAAGAGGCTTTTTTCAAACTAATCCAGTTGTGGCCTCATCACTTTATGCTACGGCGGGTCGTTGGGTTAGAGAATTAAATATCTCACATTTGTGGGATATGTTTTGTGGATCAGGAGGCTTTGGGTTACATTGCGCAGATAAATTGACCCAATTGACAGGAATTGAGATTAGTCCTGAAGCAATAGAATGTGCGCGTTTATCAGCTTATGAATTAGGGTTAGAGCATGTTGAATTTCAAGCACTAGATTCAACGGGTTATGCATTAGCCAACGAGTTAGTGCCTGAATTAGTGCTTGTTAATCCGCCAAGACGAGGTATTAGTGAGGCACTGTGTGGCTATTTAAATAAAATGAAGCCTCGCTTTATTCTGTATTCGAGTTGTAACGCTCAAACTATGGTTAAAGATATTCAGCAACTTTCTCATTATCGTATTGATAGAGTGCAGTTGTTTGATATGTTTCCGCATACAGCTCACTATGAAGTGCTTACATTATTGGTATTACAAGACAGTTAAGATATTCATTACAAAATAGGCAATGGGTGTTAGTATAAATCAGTATTTAACGCTCGATGGATAACATCGGGCGTTTTCTTTTTTATTAGATGGGCATTTTTTATGCAGAATTTAAAAGCGTTGTTATTAGTGATGGTGTTATTGGGGCCTTTGGGGATCGATCTCTATTTACCGACGATCCCTGCGATTGCTCAAGATTTAGGAAGTAGTGTCTCCCTTATTCAATCGACTATCGCTTTATTTATTTTAGTTTTAGGTATAGGACAACTGATATCAGGGCCATTAGTGGATAAGTTTGGTCGTAAACCTATCGCTATCGTTGGGATCCTTATCTATATTGTGGGTTCTGTCATTGCAACGATCTCTACAGACTCAACGCTTTTTATTATTTCGCGATTATTACAGGCTTGTGCAGTGTGTTGTACTTCCGTTGTGGCTTTTACCTGTGTTCGTGACTGCTTTAATGGTAATGATGCGGCTCGTGTTTTTGGCTTTTTAAATGGTACCTTAAATATTATTCCTGCACTTGCACCCTTATTAGGTGGATTATTGGCTGAGTATTGGGGATGGCGTGCACCTTTTGGATTTTTAATTTTCTATTCAGTATTTGTGCTAGTGTTGATCACACGCTTCTTACCAGAAACTAAGCCTGAAAATATAGCGCAATCGAAACAGAAATTAGGTAAAACATACCTTGAGATTTTGTGTAGTAAACGTTTTTTAACTTTTGCTTTCGTGAATGCAGGCACAATGGGAATGGCTTTAACTTATGTTTCATTTGCTCCTATTGTTTTGATGAATGATGCGAAGCTATCACCGCTGATTTTTTCCATTGTTTTTGGTGTAAATGGTTTTTGGATAATGTTTGTTAGCTTTTATGCAAACCGGGTGATCCACCGTGTTGGCAGACCTATTTGTTTGATATTAGGGGGTGGGTTAATGGGGGTAGGTTGTGTGAGTTTGTTATTAAGCTTAATGTTTATTCCTGCCGAAATACAAAGCCATTGGCTGATTTACATGCTCCCTGTAGCAAGTGCTTGCGCTGGATTAGCCTTTATTATGGGGCCTGCGACAAGTTATGCACTTGAGCCGTATTCACAGACGGCAGGTATTGCCTCTGCTTTGGTTGGTTTTATTCAAATGGCAGGCGGTGCTGCGTTAGGTTTAACTGCACTGACATCACCGGTACAACCTAAATTAGCATTAGCCGTTGTCATGTTAATTGGTAGCCTATTGGCGTGGAATGCGTATAGAGTAAGCCATAAGGAAGCGTTAATAGAAAAACAGACTACACAAAAATAGAACCATTATTTGTTACAATTTATTCAGCGATAAAAAAATACCCCAGAGATAAAAATATCCGGGGTATTTTTTTATCGACAGTTTGGCTTACGCATTTTTAATTACGATGTTCAAACTTTAAGGCTTTTTTCTCAATCAATCTCATGAGAAGTGTTAGTATTCCGTTGATGCCTAAATAAATAATGCCTGCGGCAACAAAGACCATCACATCATAACTTTGACCGAATACTTGTCGGCTATAACCTGTTAATTCAAGTAAAGTGATCGTACTGGCGAGAGAGGTACTTTTAAATATTAGTACAACTTCATTTGAATAGGATGAAAGCGCCCGCTTAAATGCATAAGGCAATATTACCCTTGCCGTTTGCACGGGGGACATCCCTAACGCTTGGCAAGATTGCCATTGTCCTGACGGAATCGCTCTTACTGCACCATAGAAAAGTAAGGTTGAATAAGCAGCACTATTTAATGCTAATGTAACCATGGCACAAAACCAAGGTGTTGATAATAACTCCCAAATCATAGGGAATTTTTGCAACACAGGAAATTGTCCAGGGCCATAATAGATTAAGAAAAACTGTACTAATAAAGGAGTACCGGTAAATAAGGTGATATATGCTTTTACAATTTGAGTAATAACTGGAGTTTTTAACGCCAAAATAAAGGTCATTAAAACCGAAAGTGTAAATGCCACCAGTAAAGCCACTAAAGTTAATGACAAGCTGGTTGGTAATCCTGGTAAAATATCAACAATATAATCCCACATTATGAGGCACTCCGTTCAAAGCGAGTTGTTCTCATTTCTAACCATTTCAGGATATATTGACTGATCAGCGTAATGGCTAAATAAATCAGTGCAACAATGCTATACCAAGTAAAAGGCTCTTGAGTTCTATTAGCAATACTTTGTGTTTGTAACATTAAATCATTAACACTGATTAATGAGACTAAAGCAGTATCTTTTAATAAAACTAACCACTGATTACCTAAACCGGGTAAAGCATGACGCCACATTTGAGGCATGATAAAGCGGAAGAAGATAGTAATACGGCCCATACCTAATGCTTGACCGGCTTCCCATTGTCCTGTTGGTACGGCTTTTAAGGCGCCACGTAACGTTTGTGAAGCATAAGAAGCATAAAGAAGTGAAAGGGCGATAACACCACAATAGAAAGGTAGAGAATCGGTGTCACCAAAGTCTATTTGCAAGGTGAATGAGCCTAATTCAATGCCATCCATTAAGATCATGACGCCTTGTAAGGTGCCATAATAGACAAAAAGAACCACCAGCATTTCTGGTAGTCCCCTAATGAGTGTTACCCAACATGTTCCTAAGAAAGCAAAGGCTTTCCATCTCGCAGATTCCCATGCTGTAAACAGCATGGCTAGAACTAATCCGATGATAAGCGCAGAAATAGCAAGTGAGACCGTTGTGACGGCCGCACCTGCTAGAGTTGTTATTTCATTCATTTATTAAGCTATTATTGTTATTCAAACCATTTTTTATAAATGACATCATAGGTGCCATCAGCTTTTACTTCAGCTAATGCTTTGTTCAATTTATCTTGTAAATCAGCATTGCCTTTTCTTACTGCGATCGCAAGGCCTGTACCAAAATAGTTAGGATCTGCAACTTTGTCGCCTACAATACCTAATTCAGGATTCTTTTTCAGCCATTCATTGACAACCGCAGTGTCACCAAAGATTGCTTCGATACGACCATTTTTAAGATCTAATACCGCATTTTGGTAACTGTCATAAGGAACAGTTTTCATCTCTTTATGTTGTTCATTGATGAATTTTTGATGAGTAGTCCCATTTTGAACACCAATTTGTTTACCTTTTAAACTCGCAACGTCAGAGATTTTACCCGTTACTGTAATAAATACAGCAGAGTTATCATAGTAAGAATCTGTAAAATCAACTTGTTTTTGACGTTCTGGTGTAATATCAATACCTGCCATTAGTGCTTCAAAACGACGGAATTTCAAACTAGGAATTAAACTATCAAATGATTGATTGGTAAAGGTACAATCCGCATTAATTTTTGCACACATAGCATTAGCGAGATCAACATCAAATCCTACAATTTGGTTATTCGCATCAATCATTTCGAATGGAGGATATGTTGCTTCAGTGGCAAAACGGATTGTCTCTTTTTCAGCCGCAGTTGCAGAAAGTGTAATACTGGTCAGAAGTGCTGCAAATAATATTTTTTTCATTGTCTGATCCCGATTTAGTGTGACAAGTAATTAGCAAAAGCTTCCGTTTGTGGAGCTGTAAAACGATAGTTATCGCCTTGCTCTATAATACGGCCGTTTTCCATATATACAACTTTGCTCGCGGCTTTGCGTGCAATTTCAACTTCGTGGGTCACAATCACTTGTGTAATACCCGTTTCAGAAAGTTCTTTTATAATATCAACAACTTGAGCTGTTATTTCAGGATCTAGTGCTGCTGTCGGTTCATCAAATAAGAGAACTTGAGGTTCCATCATTAATGCTCTTGCAATGGCAACACGTTGTTGCTGTCCACCTGATAAATGTAGTGGAAAGCGTCCTGCATAATCACTTAAACGTAAACGTTCAAGTAATTTCATCGCTTTTTCTTTGGCCTGTGGTTTTGATAAACCTAACACACGACAAGGCGCTTCAATTAAATTATCAATAACCGTCAAATGTGGCCATAAATTATATTGTTGAAATACCATGCCCACATTTTGGCGTAATAAACGAATTGCCTTTGCGTTAGGCTGTTGGCTAAAGTCAAAATGTAGACCTGCAATTTCTAACTCACCTGAACGTGGCATTTCTAATAAGTTAAGAACTCTCATTAGTGAGCTCTTGCCTGCACCACTTGGTCCTAATAGAACCATTGTTTCGCCAGCAGAGCATTCTAGATTAATATCATAGAGTGCTTGGTGCGAACCGTAGAAACAATTTATGTTTTTTAATTGAATACTCATGCGTTTTTTCTGAATAGTCATTAACTGGTTCAAATAATAAAACGATAAGAATAATTATGCAACAAAAACTGCATAATAAAGTGGTTTTTTTACGTAAAAATGGGTAATTCAGCTACTTTTTTTCATTGTTAGATGAATTTTTATCCAGATTGTAAGCGTTGGTACTTATGGTTTTAGCCATCCCTTTGAAAATAAATAAGTGTGCAGGCATCATCGCAAACCAATAAAGTAATCCACTAAAGCCTGCTGGATGCCACCAAGCACGAACATCAATAGAACGAAGATTGCCACTATCATGGATGGTAAAAGAAAGTCGGCCTAAGCCAGGGGCTTTCATGCCAAACAACAATGTGAGTTGCTTTTCAGGCTCAAGTTTTATCACTCGCCAACCATCAATCATATCACCGAGTTTTAATGTGTCTCTAGAAGGTCGACCATAAGTCACTTTATTTCCGACCATATCATCCATAGCCGCGCGTATTTTCCATAGTGCGTTACCATAAAAGTAGCCTTGCTCACCACCAATTTGTTGTACGGTATGCCAAAGCGATTTTGCTGTGGCAGGTGTTGAAACAGTACATCCTGCGTTTTTAGGGTAATAACCATAACCAGGCTTCCAACGACTGCGAACAGCAGGATCGTAACCCCAATCTTGATTATCTAAAGCGGCTTCTTCATCTGCTAATGTTTCTCTTACGGCATCATCAAAAGCGATTAATGTTTGAGGGATAAGTTTACGTAAACGAGCATCGTGAGCAGGAAGATCATGCTTGAGTCCTTGAATAAGCTCCTTAGCAATGGAGGTTGGTACAGAGGTTATCATGCTAATAAAGCCTGCTGAAATAAGGCTGCCTGGCATAGGTAATGGGATCAATACACGCTTTTTACCTGAAATTTTAATAAAGCGCTCAAAAAGAGTTTGATAACTAATATATTCGGGGCCACCAGCATCAAAAACACGATGTTGATGTGAGGGGTGATGGATAATTTCAGATAAATAGTGAATTAAATTTTTTAAGGCGATAGGGGAAGATTTTGAGCGAACCCAGCGTGGAGGCGTAAGAATAGGAAGGTTATAAACCATATCACGCATAATCTCAAAGGCGGCAGAGCCAGGGCCAACAATCATGGAGGTACGAATTTCAGTTACAGGAATAGTACTTGTTCTTAATACCTCACCAGTGAGTTTTCGTGCAATGAGATGAGGTGAGTATTGCTGATCTTTATGTTGTAAGGCGCTTAAAAAAATAATTTGTTTAACTTTTGTGCCTTCTAAAGCTTCAACAACATTAATTGCTGCTTTACGCTCTTGCTCAACTAAATTATGAGCATCACCCATGCTATGAACAAGGTAGTACACGATATCAGTATCATGCATGACTTTGTTTAAGGTTTCTGGATTGTGCAAATCCACGAAGATACAGCGTGTGTTTTCCCAACCTTGAGACATCATCCAATCAACTCTACGTGCACCCGCAGTGACTTGATGACCTTGTTTTATCAGAGCTGGAATAAGATTTTGACCAATATGACCACTTGCACCAAGTACTAATACACGCTGTTGATTCATTATTAACCCACTGTAAAAGAGAACACTATTGTTCTATTGTTACTGATTTTTCTATGAAGTAAAGAAAGCCATCAATATTGGGGTAATTAAACTCAACACGAATCCATGCACAATAGCTGCAGGCACAATGGCCACACCGCCACTTCTTTGTAAAACAGGTAAAGTAAAGTCCATGGAGGTTGAGCCACAAATTCCTAAGGCAGTATTTCTATAACGATTAACAATAATAGGAATAAGCATAATTGCGGCTAATTCACGCATTAAGTCATTAAAGAAAGCAGTACTACCAATAACAGGGCCAAATGCATCGGTGAGTACAATCCCAGATAAAGAGTACCAACCATATCCAGATGCAATAGCTAATCCCATTTTCATCGGTAATCCTAGTAAATAAGCCGCTAAAGCACCGCCAGCAAGCGCACTCACCCCCATGACGACGGCAACGGTTGTTCCTCGACGGTTAATTAAAATTTGCTTTGGGCTCATTCCGCTATTACGCAATTGTAACCCTACTAACCACAGCAAGAAGATCAGTGCACCTTGGCTGGCATGAGAAGCATAATGAAAAACTGACCAACCTGTTAAACCAACAAAAAAACCAACAACAACGACACCGCATAATTGCAACGATTCAAGTACCATTTTTATGCGTGATGGGGGTTTAGATTGTTTATGAGCAGGGACATGCCAAGGATCTTTTTTATCCAATAGCCATAAGAACAGTAAATTTGCACCAAAAGTACATAAAAAGAAAACACTGGCATAAGCAAGAATAGAGACTAAATTTTCACCAATATTATCTAACATGGCAAGACTGACGCCCATTAGAAATAGGATAACGTAAACCATCGCACTAAGTAGGCGGTTTGCCAGATGAAGTAATGGGCGATGGTTTAACTTAATCAAATATCCTACAAAAAGCGGAAGTAGGATAATTAATAACCCTGATAGCATTTCTATTCCTTACTGAGTGTGCTCAAATTATAAAATAAACTAATAACGTGATTTGTATTATAACATTTACTTATGTTGTTGTAGATATAGAAGCTGAGATAAATATAAAATTTTTATTGAAGGTAAAGAGCCTAACATGTTTAGGGTAAAGTGGCTTTAATTGTCTGAAAAATGAGCGAATTGGGTATGTATCGAATAGTTGAGTAAATTTTATTACGACACTCTTTAACTGTGATTTAATAAAAATATTCATTAAGTGAAATTATTGGCAGATTAAGCATAAAATTAAGATAGGAAGAATAAAAACATAGCTTAGTCGTAACTAACGAGGGAACTTATGTATTTAGAAAGAGTGGAAATAGTTGGATTCCGTGGACTTAATCGTCTTTCATTACCTCTTGATATGAATACAGTCTTAGTGGGGGAAAATGCGTGGGGTAAAAGCTCATTACTTGATGCGTTAACACTCAGCTTGGGTATTGAAACCTATCAATATGCATTTACACCTGATGATTTCCATCGCCTGCCGAATGAATCAGAAGAAAATAGTAAAAAAAGTCTACAAATTATTCTGACATTTACTGAATCTCGTCCCGGAAGACATCGTTCTTATCGTTTCCATAAACTTACGCCAGTATGGGTTGAAAATGGTGATGAATTAAAACATATCTATTATCGCATTAGTGCAGAACTCGATGAGCAAAAAAATGTGAAAACCTTTCGCTATTTTCTTGATAAAGAGGGAAAGCAGATCCGTTTACCTAATGGGCAAACACAAGAAATTATTGCAGAAATAGTGAGACTTTATCCCGTCTTACGCTTACAAGATGCGCGTTTTGTTCGTGATCTTACCTCTGACGTTATCGATCCTCATAATAACCCTCATCGAGAAGCATTTAATAATAAAATGAGCGAGTTAACTAAAGCATTAGTTAATAATCCGGATGAATTGTCGGATGAGGATTTACGTGAAGGGCTAGATGCCATGCAACAATTGTTAGGGCACTATTTTGCCGATCATGGTTCGTTATTGTTTAAATCGCATACCCGACATCGTAAAGTTAATGAACCTCATGTACGTGGCTGGCATGCGTTAGAAAATATTAATAAGGTGTTAGCAAAACCGAATCAACGAAGTATTCGCCTAATTATCTTAGGGATGTTCTCCTCTATATTACAGTCTCGAGGTAGTGTTGCATTAGATCCTTATGCAAGGCCTATCGTTATTGTTGAAAACCCTGAAACACGTTTACACCCCATTATGCTTTCAGTGGCTTGGGGATTACTTAATCTTTTTTCACTACAACGCATAACTACGACTAATTCAGGTGAGTTACTTTCATTAGCCCCATTAGAGAGTGTTTGTCGTTTAGTGCGAGATACCGACAAAGTCGCTGCTTACCGCGTTGGTCATCAACAGCTGCATTCAGATGAAGAACGGCGCATCTCATTTCATATTCGCTATAACAGACCTTCTGCACTTTTTGCTCGTTGCTGGTTATTGGTTGAAGGTGAAACAGAAATTTGGCTAATGAACGAGTTGGCAAGGCAATGTAATTATTTCTTTGAAGCTGAAGGAATAAAAGTCATCGAATTTGCACAATGTGGACTTAAGCCATTATTAAAGTATGCAACGTATATGGGAATAGAATGGCATACTTTAGTGGATGGTGATGAAGCCGGTAAAAAATATGCCGCAACCGTTAAAGATTTTGCATCAAAACGTAATGATTCTGAACGTGATAGATTAACGAAACTTCCTGCTTTAGATATGGAGCATTTCTTATACAAAGAAGGTTTTCGTAATGTGTATCATGATGTTGCAGGTGTGCCAGATAATGAAAAATGGCCAATTCGACGTGTGATTATTAAAGCTATCCAACGCTCATCAAAACCCGATCTCGCATTAACGGTAGCTAACAATGCTGCTCAACGAGGAGTTGACGCCATCCCTTCCATACTAAAAAGTATGTTTTCTCGTGTTGCATGGCTTGCTAGAGGCAAAGCGAATTAGGTTGTTATAGCAAGCAAGATAAATGCACGAGACCAAAGTAAATTTTATTTAGCGATGAAGGTTAATATCATCGCTAAAATTTCTTATGGTTTATTAAATCGTCATGTTTAGGAAGGATATTGTATGGCTTTTTTATCTTTAAAAAAGCGCGGAAAGGTGCTCGCTTTTATTTTAATTACGGTTGCTATTATCGCCTATTTTTTTTGGCCGAAAGAAAATGTACCGTCATACCAAACACAAATTATTACACGAGGTGAACTGTCAAAAGAAGTGACAGCAACTGGTAAACTGGATGCTGTGCGTAAAGTTGATGTGGGTGCTCAGGTCAGTGGCCAATTACAAACTTTGTTTGTGAAAGAGGGCGATACGGTTAAAAAGGGTGATTTGTTAGCGATTATTGATCCTAAGAAAGCACAAAATGAAGTCACTGAATCGCAGGAAACTAACAATGAGCTTAGAGCAAATCTTCAACAAGCACAGGCCGAATTACGCTTGGCACAACTGACTTATCAACGTCAGTTAAAGCTGATTGGTACACATGCAATTGCACAAGATGAGCTTGATCGTACTAAAACTGATGTTGATGTTAAAAAAGCGCGTATTATCACCTATGAAGCACAAATTAAAAAGAATCAAGCGACCTTAGATACAGCCAAAACTAACCTTCAATATACACGTATTACTGCGCCTATGGATGGTATAGTGACGTTTATTAAAACCCTAGAAGGCCAAACCGTCATTGCAGCACAAGAAGCACCAACGATTTTAACTTTAGCAGATTTAGATACGATGCTGGTAAAAGCAGAAGTATCAGAAGCCGATGTTATTTATTTAAAACCGGATCTTAGTGCTTCTTTTACGGTATTAGGTGCACCAGATAAAGCCTTTAGCGGTAAGTTAAAAGATATTCTGCCGACGCCTGAAAAAATTAATGACGCTATCTTCTACTATGCCCGTTTCGAAGTGCCTAATGAACAACATTTACTACGTTTACAAATGACGGCACAAGTTAAAATTCTTATCGAAAATAAGAAAGATGTACTCCTTGTACCGCTTTCTGTCCTAGGTGAGGATGCGGGTATTAATGAATATTATGTTGATGTATTGGTTAATGGTCAGCCAGAAAAACGCACGGTAAAAATAGGTATGCGTACTGATGTTTATGCTGAAGTCCTCAGCGGATTAAAAGAGAACGATGAGGTTATTCTGGGTGAAACTTCAGGAGATGCATAATGCCGGCATTATTAGAACTCAATGAGGTTAGTCGCGTATATAGCAATGGTGAAGAAGAAACTATTGTTCTTAATAAAGTCTCATTAACGATTAATGCGGGTGAAATGGTCGCGATTATGGGTGCCTCCGGCTCTGGTAAATCGACCTTAATGAATATATTGGGATGTTTGGATAAACCAAGTCGCGGTGAATATAAAGTTGCAGGTCAAAGTGTTGCACAAATGGAAGGTGATCAGCTTGCTGCATTACGCCGTGAGCACTTTGGGTTTATTTTTCAACGCTACCATTTAATGGCGCACTTAAGTGCAGAACAGAATGTTGAAATTCCAGCTATTTATGCCGATAAAAATGCCACTCAGCGTAAAGAAAGGGCACGTGAATTATTAACTCGTTTAGGATTAGGAGAGCGTGTTGATTATCGCCCTAATCAGCTTTCTGGTGGTCAGCAACAACGTGTAAGTATTGCGAGAGCGTTGATGAATGGTGGTGAGGTCATTCTTGCTGATGAGCCTACGGGTGCATTAGATAGTCATTCTGGTAAAGAAGTTATGGCTATTTTGAAGCAACTCAATGAACAAGGGCATACGGTTATTATCGTCACTCATGATCCTTTAATTGCAGAGCAAGCTGACCGAATTATCGAAATAAAAGACGGTAAGATTATTAGTGATCGCTGTCATCAAACAACGACACATAAAATTAAAAAAGAAACGACAACTGTTTTAACTTCCTCTTATTTGGGGCAAATTGTAGGGCGCTTTACTCAAGCATTAGAAATGGCTTGGCGTGCCATGGTTGTCAATAAAGTACGTACCTTATTGACAATGCTCGGCATTATTATAGGGATCGCTTCTGTTGTGACCATTATTGTGATTGGTGATGCCGCAAAAAGTATGGTGCTTTCTGATATAAAAGCGATTGGCTCTAATACTATTGATATCTATCCTGGGAAAGATTTTGGTAGTGACTCCCCCGAAGACAGGCAATCATTAACGCTACAAGATGTTTTTGCCTTAAAACAGCAGTCTTATGTGCAAGCGGTAACGCCACAAGTGCAATTTAGTACGCGATTACGCCGAGGGAATCAAGATTCGCCCGCTTCTGTTGCGGGGGTGAGTGATGACTATTTTACTGTGTATGCGATGAAATTTTCGCAAGGTCGCTCATTTACGCACGATATGATCCAACGGCAAGCTCAGGTTGTTGTGATTGATGAAAATACTCGCCATCGCTTTTTTCCTAATAAGAAAAACGTAATTGGTGAACAAATTATTATTCGGAATATTCCTTCTACGATTATTGGAGTTATAGCAGATAAAAAATCGGTTTTTGGTAATGGACAATCATTACGCGTTTGGGTGCCTTATAGCACGTTAAATAGTCGTATTTTAAATCGCTCATATCTTGATAGCATTACGGTAAGAGCAATAGAAGGCTATGATGCTAACGTAGCAGAACAACAAATTATTCGTTTACTCACGATCCGACATGGCAAAAAAGATATTTTTACTTATAACCTTGATAGTTTTATTAAAGCGGCTGAGAGCACCACACAAACAATGCAATTATTTCTTACATTTGTTGCCGTTATTTCATTAGTGGTTGGTGGCATTGGTGTTATGAATATTATGTTGGTTTCTGTGACTGAAAGAACGCGAGAGATTGGTATTAGAATGGCGGTTGGGGCGAGAGCGAGTGATGTGATGCAACAGTTTCTCATTGAGTCTGTACTGGTTTGTTTAGTCGGAGGGGTGTTAGGAATTGGTCTTTCGTTTAGTATTGCAATAATTGCAAGTGTGATGTTACCCGAATGGCATTTTGTATTCCAGCCTATCGCATTAGTCAGTGCTTTTATTTGTTCAACCGCTATTGGGGTTATTTTCGGATTTTTACCCGCAAGACGTGCAGCAAAAATGAATCCCATTGATGCGTTAGCCAGAGAATAATTCAAACAATAAAATAAAAGCCCTTAACCGTATAAAGGGCTTTTATTTGAATGAATGAGGTATCTTGTTTGACTGAAAATACCTGACTTCATTGGATGAGGATAAAAGGTATTATCAAGTTTACCTATACTGTGAATATCTTCTATTCAATGATAGGAATGATAAGGTCAGTATGGTCACCTTTAGGCCCTTTTATCGTGCTATAATTAACTTTCTGCCCCGCTTTAAGTGTGCGGTAGCCTTCCATTCTAATTGTTGAATAGTGGGCAAAAATATCTTCGCCACCGTTTGCTGGGGTAATAAAACCAAAGCCCTTAGCATTATTGAACCACTTTACTGTACCTGTCTCCATACTTAGCTTCTCTCATATACTTGTATTTATTTGTTTAACATCACCTTCAGTATATTTACTGAGCTGTTCATAAAACATACTCTATTTTATTGTTTCAGTCGTCAAGAGGTGGAAGGTATAGAAAGTGTTTCGATAAGGTAAAATTTTGATGTAGCTAACGCTTTGTTATTTTTTTGGATGTAAAAAGAGGGAATAAAAAAGCGTTGATAGGCAGACTTTCCTGTGAGATGGTAAACTAAATGTCATAATTGAAAGTGATGTTTAACAAGACAATGAGTAATGCAAAACAATGGGTCAGTTTGATTTTTTAACAGAAACCACGTTAAGGGATGATGTTCATCAGGTAAATGAGCCACCAGCAATGTATAAGGTGATCTTGAATAATGATGATTACACCCCCATGGATTTTGTTGTAGAAGTACTTACGATGTATTTTTTTCTTAGTGAAGAGAAAGCAACACAGATTATGTTGGATGTTCATCATAAAGGAAAAGGAGTTTGTGGGGTTTATAGTGCGGATATTGCTGAAACGAAAGTGGCACAAGTTAATCTGTATGCGAGAGAAAACGAATACCCACTTTTATGTACTCTTGAACAAGCATGATCCGGTTAGTCTTTTAAGGAGGAGGTGCTTATGCTTAATCACGAATTAGAGCTGAGTCTTAATGTTGCATTCGCGAAAGCCCGTGATAACAGACACGAATTTATGACTGTAGAGCACCTGTTATTGGCGCTATTAAGTAATAAATCGGCACGCGAAGCATTGGAAGCTTGTAAAGTCGATCTGGCCGTTTTACGAGAAGAGCTTGAAGTCTTTATTCGTAAAACAACCCCAATTTTACCTGAAAATGTTGATAGAGAAACACAGCCAACGCTGAGTTTTCAGCGAGTATTACAACGTGCTGTTTTCCATGTTCAATCGTCAGGCAAAAATGAAGTCTCTGGTGCTAATGTGCTGGTGGCTATTTTTAGTGAACAAGAATCTCACGCTGCTTACTTATTACGTAAACATGATGTTAGTCGTCTTGATGTTGTCAATTTTATTTCTCATGGTATTTCAAAGGAAGCTCAACAAAACGAAGATCTTTCTGACATGAATGAGATGAATGCACAATCTCAGCAAGAGATGCCTCAAGGTGACGATCATATGGATAATTTTACCACTAACCTTAATCAGTTAGCGCGCCAAGGTAAAATAGATCCTCTAATTGGGCGTCAAGCTGAATTAGAAAGAACCATTCAAGTATTATGCCGTCGCCGTAAAAACAATCCACTGTTAGTGGGTGAATCAGGCGTTGGTAAAACGGCAATTGCCGAAGGGCTTGCATGGCGTATTGAGCAAGATGATGTTCCTGACGTTATGAAAGGCTACACCATTTACTCACTGGATATTGGTTCGTTATTAGCGGGTACAAAATACCGTGGAGATTTTGAAAAACGGTTTAAAGCGTTACTGAAAACACTTGAAAAAGATGAAAAAAGCATCTTATTTATTGATGAGATCCACACGATTATTGGTGCGGGTGCGGCTTCAGGTGGACAGGTAGACGCGGCAAACTTAATCAAACCTTTGTTATCAGGTGGGCGAATTCGAGTTATAGGCTCTACGACTTATCAAGAATTTAGTAATATTTTTGAAAAAGATAGAGCACTTACACGTCGTTTCCAAAAAATTGATATAACAGAACCTTCTCCTGATGAAACCGTGCTCATCATCAAAGGATTGCGTCAAAAATATGAAGCGCATCACGAGGTACGTTATACCAATAAAGCGATTCAGGCTGCGGTGGATTTATCAGTTAAATACATTACGGATAGACATCTACCTGATAAAGCTATTGATGTTATTGATGAAGCTGGTGCAAAAACACGTTTAATAGCACCAAGTAAACGCAAAAAAACGATCAATGTCTCTGATATTGAATCAGTCGTTGCTAAAATTGCACGTATTCCTGAAAAAACGGTTTCTAGTAGTGATAAATCAATACTGAAAAATCTTGATAACCAATTAAAAATGTTGGTATTTGGTCAAGATCAGGCAATTCATGCATTGTCTGAAGCCATTAAAATGAGTCGAGCAGGGTTAGGCCAAGATAATAAACCGGTCGGTTCGTTCTTATTTGCTGGCCCTACTGGGGTAGGTAAAACAGAAGTTACTGTACAATTAGCGAAAGCATTGAATGTTAAATTACTTCGCTTTGATATGTCGGAATATATGGAGCGACATACTGTTAGTCGCTTAATTGGTGCGCCTCCAGGTTATGTTGGTTTTGATCAAGGCGGATTATTAACCGACGCAGTAATTAAAAATCCTTATTCTGTTGTATTACTTGATGAAATTGAAAAAGCACATCCCGATGTGTTCAATATTCTGTTACAGGTGATGGATAACGGTACATTAACAGATAACAATGGCCGCAAAGCGGATTTCCGTAATGTTATTTTAGTGATGACCACCAATGCGGGGGTGCGTGAAACGCAACGTAAATCGATCGGATTTACGGAGCAAGATAACAGCACTGATGCGATGGTCGAAATTAAAAAAGCGTTTTCTCCTGAATTTCGTAATCGTTTAGATAGCATTATTTGGTTTAATGCATTATCACCTGAAATTATCTCTATGGTTGTAGATAAGTTTATTGTCGAACTACAAGTACAGTTAGATGATAAAGGGGTTTCGCTAGAAGTTAGCCAAGAAGCACGCCAATGGTTGTGCGATAAAGGTTACGACAAAGCGATGGGCGCAAGACCAATGGCACGCGTTATTCAAGAAAACTTAAAAAAACCATTAGCTAACGAGATTTTATTTGGCTCTCTTGTTAATGGTGGTTCAGTTTCTGTCACATTCGATAATTTAGCAGGTAAGTTAAACTACGAGTTTATCAGCCAAGAAAAACGGGCTAAGAACGAAGATACCGTTATCTAAGGATAGCGGTTAATTTACTAAGTTATAAACGCATACACCACAGGTGAGCATCAATAATGCTTTGCCTGTGGTGTTTTTTTTCATCCGTTATATGACAATAACGGGAGAGAACAGATTGGGATCAACGGCTACGGAAGATGATACGGCCTTTGCTCAGGTCATATGGGGTCAGCTCAACGGTAACCTTGTCGCCTGTCAGGATACGAATATAGTTTTTACGCATTTTTCCTGAGATATGAGCGGTAACGACGTGTCCGTTTTCTAATTCTACGCGGAACATCGTGTTTGGCAGAGTATCCAGTACAGTGCCTTGCATTTCAATGTTGTCTTCTTTGGCCATCTAATCCTCTAAGTTTTAATAACCATATTTTTTAAACGGCAAGATAATGCCGAAAATATTGTCCTATGTAAAGGAATGTTATCCGATAGCAATGGTGTTCACCTTGCTATTGTGCTTAACATCCTTACCGTGACTTGCGTTTTACTAAGCTCAAGCAAAAGTAATAACAGAAGTCGTAATTCTTTATTTTGTGGTATTTATAGCAATAAAATAACAGCACCCTAACCACGTAATGGGTGTGTAAGATAAAATTTTTGTATAAACCTTTTATTGAATAAATAACAGAATGGTATTCTTGATTCTGTTTTAAATAAGAAGGGCTTTACAAAAACAAGCAGTGATTATAATTCCAACGATTGCTGATACCAACACTTTTTATCAATAATCACTTTTTTCCAACGAGATAATGCAACTAAATAATGGTCACGAGAGATCTCACTGGCACCTAACGAGGCAGTATGAGAGTTTAGCACCTGACAATCAAATAGTTGACCCCCATAACGAAGAAAATGGTTATAAAAAGCAATAAAGGCACATTTAGATGCGTTATCTCTGCGACTAAACATCGATTCGCCACAAAAAACTGCACCAACATTGACTCCATACAATCCGCCAACTAATTCATCGCCATCCCAAACTTCAACAGAGTGCGCTTCACCTTGTCGATAAAGTGCTTCATAACCTTCTTTAATATCAGGGCCTATCCATGTACCTTCATCACGTATAGAGCAGGCTTCTATCACAGAAGCAAAAGCATGATTTAACGTTATTTTATATGGCTGATGACGAATAAATTTACGCAAACTACGTCCAATATGTAAATCACCAGCAGGCAACACAGCTCTTGGATCAGGTGACCACCATAATGGCTCTTCGTAGGGGAAGTACCAAGGGAAGATCCCTGATTGATATGCAACACGTAATCGAGCAGGGGAGATTTCTCCCCCTATCGCTAATAATCCATTAGGCTCTTTTAATGCTAAATGAGGCTCTGGAAAATCCAAATCACTATCGTCTAATTGAAACAATGGCATATTATGCCTCGTGAGTCGGAGTTAATAGTGCTTGTCTTTGGTGAAATTTAGCATAATGCCCTTGTTGCTGTAATAACGAAGCATGAGTGCCTGTTTCAACGATTTTCCCGCCATCCATAACGCAGATTTTATCCATTTTATCTAAACCGTGAAGTCGGTGAGTGATCATTAATACCGCTTTACCCTGACAATGTTGATGTAAGAGAGTAAGGATCTGTTGTTCTGTATCGGCGTCAAGGCCTTCTGTTGGCTCATCCAGTAATACAAGAGGTGCATTATGGAGTAGAGCTCTTGCAAGACCTAAACGTCGTTGTTCACCACCTGAGAGCTGTCTACCACCATCGCCCATCCATGCATTTAAACCTTCATCATTGTCCAGCAGGTGTCCAAGGCCAACTTGCTGAAGCGCATGACTGAGTTCTTCATCCGTTGCCTCTTCTTTTGCCATAATTAAGTTTTCTCTTAATGTGTGGCTAAAGACATGAACACGTTGAGGAACAACAGACATCATTGAACGTAGAGTTGTTTCATCATAATCAGCAATAGGTGAATTATTTAAGCGGATAGTGCCATGAGTCGGATCAAACGCACGATTGATTAACTGTAATAGCGTTGATTTACCACAACCTGTTTTTCCTAATAATGCGATGTGTTGCCCTGCTTCAATAGTCAAATCAACATGATTAATTACTTGCATCGGCTGAGTTGGGTAAGTAAAGCAAATATTATGCAGGGTGAGTGAAGCACTATTTTTTCTTTCTCCTCCTTTTTCAGGGAAAGAGACATCGGGTTTTTGCTCAATTAAATGAGAAATACGAGTTGCTGATGCCATTACTTGCCCTAAATGCTGAAACGCAACAGTAACAGGTGCTAACGACTCGAAAGCAGCGAGTGCACAGAAAGTGAATAAAGCTATTAAGGCTTCAGGCATAAAATTATGGTCTATGCCACCCGCTGCCAGCCATAGAATTAAGGTTGCGGTCAGCCCTGATGCGAGGATCATGAGGGATTGCGATAAACCGGTTAAGTTTGCTTGTTGTGCTTGTCTGCGTAACCACTTAGCTTCAAGTTGCGCTAAGTTCTGTCTAAAGCGAGGCAATGCGCCAAAAACAGTTAGCTCAGCTTGTCCTTGTAACATACTGGTTAATACTGTGCGATATTGTCCACGTAAGTCGGTCAGATCACGGCCAATAGGTTTACCTGCATAATAGAACACAAAAGGTAAAATAATCAGCAAGGTGAGCATAATGCCACCTAATGTGTTGGCTAAGTGGGCATCAATTAAACCAAGACCAAACATAATCATCATAATGACGACAAAAGCGGCAATAATTGGTGAGATAACACGAATATAAAGGTGATCTAATGTTTCAACATCAGCCACTAAGCGGTTAAGTAACTCACCTTGACGAAAACGCGCAATCCCACCTGGTGAAAGAGGTAAGATCTTTTTGAAGGTAAACACACGTAAGTGCGATAACACCCGAAATGTTGCATCATGACTAACAAGTCTTTCAAAATAACGGCCTGCTGTACGAAATATTGCGGCACCACGAACACCTGCCGCAGGTAGCATATAGTTAAAACTATAGATCCCCGCAAAACCGGCTAAAGACGTGCCTGCTAAAAACCAGCCTGATAATGTTAAAAGGCCGATACTCGCAAGTAAGGTTAAGATAGCGAGAATAATCCCTAGCAATAACATAAACCAATGGCGACGATAGAGTGCGAGAAAAGGAAGCAATACTCTCATGATTAAAGTTCCTCTTTACGATGAGCAAGAAGACGGGCAAAAGCACCTTGCTGTTGGCTTAATGATGCATAAGTGCCCGTTTCAATAATTTGACCTTTTTCCATTACCCAAATTTGATCGTAACCTAATGTTTCTTCCAATAAATGGGTAACAAGTAACGTAGTTTGATTTAATGACGCATTATTAAGAGCGTGCATCACACGTTGTTCGCTATGAGAATCAAGGCTTGCTGCAGGTTCATCCAATAACAAAAATTGGCAAGGGGATAATAATGCACGTGCTACAGCAATGCGTTGTGCTTGACCAACAGAAAGACGTGCAGCACCATCGCCAATTACTGTATTTAACCCATCAGGTAAATCGTTAATAAAATCGCTGACATAGGCTTTTTCAATAGCCAGATTTATTTGTTCTGAACTGGCCTCGGGAGCACTCAAACGCACATTATCAAGTAAAGTTTGTTCAGGTAAATTGGGATTTTGTCCCACCCAACTTAAACATTGACGCCATGCTTCAGGTGAAAGCTGAGTTAATTCAATGCCATTAACTTTTAATGAACCCCGATAGGGTAAAAAGCCTAAAAGTACATTCAATAATGAGCTTTTTCCTGCACCACTTTGGCCTACAATCGCAATACGTTGCTGAGGACTAATCGTAAAACTTAATGGACCCGCTAATTTTACCCCTTGATGCGATAAAATCTCTAGTTCATGTGCTGTTATTTCAATACCTTCGTTTGTATTGACACGCGCATTACCTGCTAATTGTGGTTTTTCGCCATCAGTTTCTAAAAACTCAACGAGAGATTCTGCTGCGCCCACTGCTTGCGCTTTTGCGTGATAATAAGTGCCTAAATCTCGTAAAGGTTGAAAAAATTCAGGAGCAAGGATCAGCGCTAAGAACCCCGAAAAGAGGGTAACACCTAGACCATAGCTACCAAAGTTAAGTTCACCTAAGTAAGAAAAACCGAAATAAACAGCAACAACGGCAATAGAAACAGCGGTAAAGAATTCCAATACGCCAGAAGAAAGGAACGCCATTCTAAGCACTTCCATCGTGCGTTTACGGAAATCTTCTGTGGCTTCTGTAATTTGTTTGACTTCAGCATTACCGCGGTTAAATAACCGTAATGTATCAAGCCCTCTTAATCTATCGAGGAAGTTACCACTTAAACGACCTAAAGCGAGAAAGTTTCTGCGGTTTGCATCAGCAGCACCTAATCCGACTAATGCCATAAACAAGGGAATTAGAGGGGCAGTAAAGAATAAAATTAAACCCGCAACCCAGTTAACAGGAAATAGGGTGATAAGAATAAGAATAGGAACAATAGCGGAAAGATACATTTGTGGAAGATAACGTGCATAGTAATCTTGCATATCTTCAATTTGTTCTAGAATAATAGTTGCCCAGCTTCCAGCGGGTTTGCCTTTAACCCAAACAGGGCCTAATTCTTCAAGTCTATCAAGGACAATTTTACGAATTTGTTGCCTAACAGCCATACCACAGCGATAACCAACACGCTCTCGTATTGCCATGACTGCTGCACGTAAGATAAAAATGCCAATAAGAGTGAGGAAAGTAGGTATATGCGTATCACGGTTAATACTATCCATGATAAATGCTTGAAGTAAAACCGCTAATAACCATGCTTGAGCAATAATTAATAAACCGCTTACGACACCTAAAATCATTGATAGCCGTAGCCATCGACGGGCTGGAGCACTCTGCTGTTTCAGCCATCGAACCATTTCATTTTGTTTAGTTTTATCCATAAGAAAAGATTCAAATCTGCAGGTGAGATACAAAGTATCAGAAAGGCCAAGGTAAGTAATTATACGCTTTGGCAACCAGGCTAGTATGTTACATGGTAAAAGGCGCTACTGAAATAGCGCCTTGAAAGGAAGTGATGATTTTAGTTGGATTTTTGTGCGTCTAAGTAGCGTTCTGCATCTAACGCTGCCATACAACCTGTTCCGGCAGAGGTAATTGCTTGACGATAAATATGATCCATTACGTCACCTGCAGCAAAAACACCTTCAATTGAGGTTTGAGTTGCATTACCTTGTGTGCCTGATTGCACTTTGATATAACCATTATCTAATTCTAATTGTCCATCAAAAATAGCGGTATTTGGGCTATGTCCAATGGCAATAAAAACACCCATTACATCTAATTCTTCGGTTTTATCGCTTTTTGTATCTTTTAAACGAACTTTGGTCACACCCATATCGTCGCCAAGAACTTCGTCTAAGGTACGATCAGTATGCAAAATAATATTGCCACTGTTAACTTTGTCCATTAAACGATTAATTAAGATTTTTTCAGAACGGAATGAATCACGGCGGTGGATCAGGTGAACTTCAGAGGCAATATTGGCTAAATAGAGCGCTTCTTCTACTGCAGTATTACCTCCACCGACTACGGCGACTTTTTGGTTACGATAAAAGAAACCGTCACAGGTTGCACAAGCAGAGACACCACGGCCTTTAAAGGATTCTTCAGAAGGTAAGCCGATATAACGCGCAGAAGCGCCTGTAGCGATAATTAATGCATCGCAGGTATATTCTTGTTCATCACCAAATAGACGGAAAGGACGGTTTTTCAGATCGACTTTATTAATATGGTCAGAGATAATCTCTGTATTAAATTTTTCAGCGTGCTGAAACATGCGGTCCATTAAGCCTGGGCCTGTTAGCCCTTCTGGGTCACCGGGCCAGTTTTCGACTTCTGTTGTTGTTGTCAGCTGACCGCCTTTTTCAACACCCGTAATCAGTACTGGTTCTAAGTTTGCTCTTGCCGCATAAACGGCAGCGGTGTAACCCGCAGGGCCTGAACCTAAAATAATAAGTTTGCTATGTTTGATGGTGCTCATGTATACCTCATCTCTGATTAGGCGTGATGCGAATTGAAGGATTGTAGGAGAAATAAGACGTTAAAAAAAGCCAATGACGAGAAATAGGCATAATATTTTAGCTATTTTAGCAATAGTTAATACTAATATAGTTTAATAATTATAGAGTTATATTGGGCTAACATCATCGAATTAACCTGAAACATTTTGCTTTACAATTGATGACTATCTTGCGTATATAGAGAATAACATAGCGCCTTGTTCTGATTTTTACTCATTTGCTTTGACAATCCGCTGTACATTTGCGAAAACATGATTGTTAAAGATAATTATCCTTGGATGTTATAGGTACAATTTTTTCGGCAGACAGGGTAAAGGATAGTTACTTGGCGATATTTGCTAATGAGTATTTAGATAAAATAGATGTTTTATCTGGCATTAAAAGAAAATAAATTGATAGTTTGCTCTGACCATTTGATACCGAAGTTTCGACATTGATGCTGAAGGTGTACAGGTATGGGTCTAGGAAAATAAAGTAAGAGAAAAAGAGAAAGAGAGTATAGAGATGATTGATAATAAAAAACGTCCGGGTAAAGATCTTGATAGAATAGACCGGAATATTCTAAATGAGCTTCAAAAAGATGGTCGTATTTCAAACGTTGAGTTATCTAAACGTGTTGGTTTATCACCAACGCCTTGTTTAGAGCGCGTACGTCGTTTAGAGCGCCAAGGATTTATTTCTGGTTATACTGCGCTGTTAAACCCTCATTACCTCGATGCATCATTACTGGTATTTGTGGAAATCACACTAAATCGTGGCGCACCAGATGTTTTTGAACAATTTAATATGGCTGTTCAAAAGCTTGAAGAAATCCAAGAATGTCATTTAGTTTCTGGTGATTTTGACTATCTGTTGAAAACTCGTGTACCTGATATGTCCGCTTACCGTAAATTACTGGGTGAAACCCTGTTACGTCTTCCTGGTGTTAATGACACACGTACTTACGTGGTTATGGAAGAAGTTAAACAAAGTAACCGCCTTGTAATCAAAACTCGCTAAGCCAACTTAATAGGTTGGTGCAAAACAGGAAAAAATTAGGTACACTCCTGTTTATGCATACAGTTTCAACGCTGGGATAACTCAGCGTTGTTCCGTTTTAATTTAACCCTAAATTAAACCTGGAGAGCCCTCTTTGAGCCAGGAATATACAGAAGACAAAAATGTTCGTTTAACAAAGATAAGTAACCGTCGTCGTGTTTGGGAAGCTATTCTCATTTTAATCGGGATTGGTGCTGTCTTTTTGATGGTTTCTTTACTTAGCTTTCATCCTTCTGATCCTAGCTGGTCACAAACCACATGGAATGATCCTATTCAAAATTTAGGTGGCAGCATCGGAGCATGGTTAGCTGATATCCTATTTTCAGCATTTGGCTTGCTTGCCTATGCAATTCCTGTTGTGGTTGTTTTTGGTTGCTGGAATTCGCTACGCTACCAAAAAAATCGTGAATATACTGACTTTTTTTCCCTCGCACTTCGCACGATTGGCGCCTTGGCTCTGGTTTTTACCTCTTGTGCATTAGCTGATCTTAATTTTGATGATATCTATAATTTCAGCTCGGGCGGTGTTATTGGTAGTTTATTCAGTAAGGCCTTATTACCTTGGTTTAATGTATTAGGCGCAACGCTTGCACTACTATCTGTCTGGGCGATTGGTTTTACACTATTTACTGGTTGGTCGTGGTTAACTATCACTGAAAAGATTGGTGCCGTAATCCTTGGTACAGTGGGTTTTATTACTAATCGAGGCCAACACGAAGCTGAATACGAAGAAGATGATGATAGTACTCAGGATTTTGTTGATGATGTAACTGAACATGTAAATCAAACAGAAAAACAACCATCAGAACTGAAAACAGAAGAGAGTGATGACGTCTTATTTTCCGCACCTTCAGCGCTTGAACTTGCTCGTCAGCAAGATATTGAGTCATCACAACCTAAAACGGAACACGAAGACGAGCTACCTTCTTTCAGTGCAACAAATGATACAGACAATCATGCACAATCATTAACACAAGTTGCGCCTGCTGTATCAGGGGCTATTGCAGAACAAACACCTGAAATAACAGTAACAGAAGAAGTACCTGAACATTACCGTTTTGATATACCGGAAGCCTTCCTTAAAAAAGATATTCAGCCAGATGTCAGTGCGCCTCAACATTCTGTTTACTCAATACCAGAAGAGAACACTCCTTCTGTAACACCATTAGTTGAAAATGATCAACCTGCAGAGGCAGATAGCTTTATGCCAGTTGGGCGTGCTGAACCAACATTTTCGTTAGCACCAAATAGCGAAGATACCTTAACACCTGAAATGGCCGTGACTGCAGGAGTAGCAACGAGTGCTTTGGTGAGTCATGGCGCGCAAGTTAAACAAGGATTAGGGCCTGAACTACCTCGACCAAACCCAGTACGTTTACCTACTCGTCGTGAGCTTTATGGCATTCATATTCCTTCGCAACGCGAAGCGGAGCTACGTCGTCGCGAAGAAGCGGTTCAAACTGAGCCTGAAGATGAGTTAGCTGATATCCAAGAACAAGCGAATTTTGAACAACAATTGCGCCAACAATTTCTTGAACAGCAGCGTGAACGCTATGGCGATGAAGCAGATGAAGTTATTGAGCAATCTGCATCTTATTATGAGCCGAATATTGAAACATCGTTTTCTTCCTTGAATCCTCAAAAAGATAATTATCAGGATGAACCTACTGTTACTGCAAATACATTCTCTTCAACAGAAGATAATCACAATGATGTAGATGAGAATGCACTTCATGAACAACAACAGCTAGCTGCGCAATTTAAACAACAATTGCAGGCGCGTTATGGTGATGATGTTTCATTAGATGACGATGAAGAAGAGGTGTTACCTCAACTATCCTCACAAGCACCTTCATTGCAAACAACAACAGGTTATCAACCTCATATTCAACATTCGTTTGCTTCACAATCAGCACAACCGACGCAAACAATAGAGAAAAAAGTAGAATATTCAACCAGTAATGCGTTTTTACAAATCTCACCTCGCGATGATGAAGAGGAAGAGTACACTCCAAAAATTGAGTTAGAAAGAGAACTCACCGCATTAGAGGCTTTCTCGCCTATTGATGATTTATTGGATGAAGAACCGATAGAGCCGGTATTTACGCCGATTGTTTCTGAACCTGTTACGCCACCTGCTACATCTCAAACTGCATCGGAATCACGTATTGAACCACAGCCAAATATGGCTCAGCATTTTGCACAGCAACAGCAACAGCAACAGCAACAGCAACAGCAACAGCAACAGCAACAGCAACAGCAACAGCAACAGCAACAGCAACAGCAACAGCAACAGCAACAGCAACAGCAACAGCAAGAATCTTTAATTCATCCATTTTTGATGCGTAATGATAGGCCGTTGCAAAAACCAACTACGCCAATGCCTTCTCTGGATCTGTTAACAACACCGCCAGTAGAAGAAGAACCCGTTGATATGTTTGAGCTTGAGCGTATCGGTAAATTAATTGAAGCACGTCTTAATGATTATCGTGTTAAAGCGAAGGTCGTGGGCATATCACCAGGACCTGTTATCACGCGATTTGAGCTTGAACTTGCGCCGGGCGTAAAAGCCGCACGTATTTCAAATTTATCACGCGACTTGGCACGTTCATTATCTGCCATTGCGGTACGTATTGTCGAAGTTATTCCAGGAAAACCTTATGTAGGGCTGGAATTACCGAATAAGAAACGTCAAACCGTGTATATGCGTGAGCTATTAGATAATGATGCTTTCCGCGAAAGTCGTTCACCTTTAACCGTTGTTCTGGGTAAAGATATTGGTGGGCAACCTGTTGTTGCAAATCTTGCAAAAATGCCACATCTATTGGTGGCGGGTACAACAGGTTCAGGTAAATCTGTCGGTGTGAATGCAATGATCATCAGCATTCTTTATAAAGCTAAACCAGAAGATGTTCGCTTTATTATGATAGATCCAAAAATGCTTGAACTTTCTGTCTATGAAGGTATTCCTCATCTTCTTACGGAAGTCGTTACCGATATGAAAGATGCTGCCAATGCATTACGTTGGAGTGTGGCAGAAATGGAGCGCCGTTATAAACTGATGTCGCGATTAGGTGTACGTAATCTTGCGGGCTATAACGAAAAAATTAAAGAAGCTGAAGCGATGGGTCGCCCAATTCCAGATCCATTCTGGAAACCAACAGACAGCATGGCAACAGAAATGCCTATGTTAGAAAAAGAGCCCTATATCGTGGTTGTGGTTGATGAGTTTGCTGATTTAATGATGACCGCAGGTAAAAAAGTGGAAGAATTGATTGCACGCTTAGCGCAAAAAGCGCGTGCGGCGGGTATTCATCTTGTGCTTGCAACACAACGACCTTCTGTTGATATTATTACAGGCCTGATTAAAGCTAATATCCCTAGCCGTATTGCATTTACTGTTTCGAGTAAAATTGATTCACGAACCATCTTAGATCAAGGTGGTGCAGAATCCTTACTGGGTATGGGTGATATGTTATATGCACCTAATGGTTATCCGCCAGAGCGTGTACATGGTGCTTTTGTCAGTGATGATGAGGTACATGCTGTCGCAAGTGACTGGAAGGCACGAGGTCGTCCGCAATATATTGAAGCTATTACTAAGTGTGGTGAAGAAGGCGAAAGTGGTAATGGTGGTGGATACGATGATGGTGAAGAACTAGATCCATTATTTGACCAAGCCGTAGAATTTGTGGTTGAAAAACAACGTGTTTCTATTTCTGGTGTACAACGTCAATTTAGAATTGGCTATAACCGTGCCGCAAGAATTGTAGAGCAAATGGAGATGCAAGGTATTGTCAGTACGCCAAATCACAACAATACACGTGATGTACTTTCACCACCGCCTTCTGATATGTAATATCTTGAAAACTCAGTTATCAGCTAATGAGATAGCATGATAACCTGCACAATATCATTAAAATTTATACGCCGACACTATGTCGGCGTAATCTCATGCCGAGGCTTGTAGAATGAAAAAAGTATTATTTGCAGTGTGTGCGATGACCTTAATAAGTAGCCAAGTCGCTTGGGCTGATGCGCGTCAAGATCTGCAACAACGATTAAATAAAGTAAATAGTTTTCAAGCTAACTTTAGCCAAACTGTCACTAGCAATGAAGGGGCCCTTATTCAAAAAGGGGAAGGTAATTTAAAGGTACAACGCCCTGATTTGTTTAATTGGCAAATGACAGCGCCTGATGAGAGCACTTTGATTTCTGATGGTAAAACATTATGGTTTTATAACCCTTTTGTGGAACAAGTCACGGCAACTTGGCTTGAAAGTGCGACAACCAATACGCCTTTTATGTTGATTGCGCGTAATGACAGTAAAGAGTGGCAAAATTATGAAGTAAAACAAACGGGTGATCGTTTTGAGCTAACACCAAAAACAGAAAATAATTTAAAACATTTTACGATCACCGTGTTACCTAATGGGCAAATCCAACAATTTGCTGCGACAGAACAAGATGGTCAGGTGAGTAATTATCAACTTACAGCTCAAACTGTTGCCCCTATTGATGCTTCTGCTTTTCGCTTTACACCACCAGCGGGTGTGACTTTGGATGACCAACGTCAGTGAGGATACTTTGAGTAATTTATCACTCGATTTTTCACGCAATGAATTCCAACCTCTTGCCGCAAGAATGCGACCTGAAACATTGGAACAATATATCGGACAAACGCATTTACTTGCGGAAGGTAAACCATTACCTCGAGCTATTAAGGCGGGACAATTGCATTCCATGATTTTATGGGGGCCACCAGGCACGGGGAAAACAACCCTTGCTGAGATAATTGGTCGCTATGCACAAGCTGATATAGAGCGATTATCTGCGGTAACATCGGGTATTAAAGAAATCAGAGAGTCTATTGAAATTGCGCGCCAAAACCGCAATGCAGGGCGTAGAACAATTTTGTTTGTTGATGAAGTTCACCGTTTTAATAAAAGCCAACAAGATGCCTTTTTGCCTCACATTGAAGATGGCACGATCACTTTTATTGGTGCAACAACAGAAAATCCTTCTTTTGAATTAAATTCGGCGTTGCTCTCTAGAGCAAGAGTTTATCTATTACGTTCGTTAACCGAAACGGATATAGAGCAAGTGCTACAACAAGCGCTGGATGATCCAGAACGAGGTTTAGGTGGGCGTAATATTATCTTACCAGATGATACACGCAAAATGATTGCACAGCTTGTGAATGGTGATGCGCGTCGTTCGTTAAATTTGCTTGAAATGATGGCGGATATTGCCGAAGTGGATAGCCAAGGAAAACGCACATTGACACCCGCATTATTGGCAGAAATTAGTGGTGAACGTAGTGCACGTTTTGATAATAAAGGTGATCGCTTTTACGATCTTATCTCTGCGTTACATAAATCAGTAAGAGGTTCAGCACCTGATGCTGCGCTTTATTGGTATGCAAGGATCATTACTGCGGGGGGGGATCCCCTGTATGTTGCTCGTCGCTTATTGGCAATAGCATCTGAAGATGTGGGGAATGCTGATCCTCGCGCGATGCAAGTCGCTATTGCAGCATGGGATTGTTTTACACGTGTTGGGCCCGCGGAAGGCGAACGTGCGATTGCTCAAGCTATCGTATATTTATCTTGCGCCCCAAAAAGTAATGCGGTTTACACGGCATTTAAAGCAGCTATTGCCGATGCCAAAAGTAAACCTGATTATGATGTGCCTGAACATTTGCGTAATGCGCCGACAAAACTCATGAAAGAAATGGGGCTTGGCGCTGAGTATCGTTATGCTCACGATGAGCCTAATGCTTATGCAGCAGGAGAGGTTTATTTCCCTAAAGAAATGGCCAATACGCAGTATTATTACCCAGTAAAAAGAGGGTTAGAGATCAAGGTTGCAGAGAAATTAGACTGGCTTTCTCAACAAGATCAAAATAGTGTTACAAAACGCTATCGCAAAATGTAAAGATGCGGTAAGGTTATTAAATTATCATTAATTTCTTAACTATGCCTTGTCTCAGATATCTTTTTTATAAGATAGGAGAGAAGGTTTTTATTAATCTATCAATAAGCACAGGATAAGCATGCTCGATCCAAATCTACTGCGTAATGAGCTAGACGCGGTCGCCGAAAAACTGGCTCGCAGGGGGTTCACCCTCGATGTGGAAAAAATCCGTCAACAAGAAGAACGCCGTAAGGTGTTACAAGTTGAAACTGAATCCCTGCAAGCAGAACGTAATTCTCGATCGAAGTCCATCGGTGCGGCAAAAGCGCGTGGTGAAGATATTGAGCCACTTCGTCAGGAAGTTAACCTGTTAGGTGAAAAACTTGAAGCTGCAAAAGCAGAACTTGAAGTACTTCAAGCTGAAATTCGTGATTACGTTTTAACTATTCCTAATATGCCAGATGATGCTGTGCCAAATGGTAAAGATGATAGCGAAAACGTAGAAGTTTCTCGTTGGGGTACACCAAAGACTTATGATTTCGAATTAAAAGATCATGTGACTTTAGGTGAGCTGACTGATGGTTTAGATTTTGCTTCTGCGGTGAAAATTACTGGCTCGCGTTTTGTTGTGATGAAAGGTCAAATTGCACGTTTACATCGTGCTATCACACAATTTATGCTGAATCTGCATACCGAAGAGCACGGCTACCAAGAAATGTATGTTCCTTACTTGGTTAACCACGCAACTCTGTACGGTACAGGTCAGTTACCTAAATTCAGTGAAGACTTATTCCACACTAAACCGTTAGAAGAAGAAGCAGAAAGCCAATACGCGCTTATTCCAACAGCAGAAGTACCTGTTACCAATATGGTAAGAGACGTTATTCTTGATGAAGACGACTTACCACTGAAAATGACAGCTCATACGCCATGTTTCCGCTCAGAAGCTGGTTCTTATGGCCGTGATACTCGTGGCTTAATCCGTATGCACCAATTTGATAAAGTTGAGCTCGTTCAAATTGCTCACCCTGAAAAATCAATGGAAGCATTAGAAGAGCTAACAGGCCATGCTGAAAAAGTGTTGCAATTACTGAATCTGCCATATCGTAAAGTTGTGCTTTGCACTGGTGATATCGGTTTTGGTTCACGTAAAACTTACGACTTAGAAGTTTGGGTTCCGGCTCAAAATACTTACCGTGAAATCTCTTCATGCTCAAACATGTGGGATTTCCAAGCTCGTCGTATGCAAGCACGTTTCCGCTCTAAAGGTGATAAGAAAACTCAACTGGTTCATACATTAAATGGTTCTGGTTTAGCAGTAGGTCGTACTTTAGTCGCAATCATGGAAAACTATCAAATGGCTGATGGCCGTATTGAAATTCCAGAAGTATTACGTCCTTATATGAACGGTTTAGAATATATTGGTTAATTATTATCTAATTAATTGAATATTTATAATTTAACCCTCTGCTTAGGCAGGGGGTTTTTGTTTTCATAGTATTATAGAAAGGGATCAAAAGATCAGAAGTTATATCGTTAATGACTTATTTAATACGCAATACTTCAATGAGGTTCAGATAAATAGGGCAATAGAGAGAAAAAGATCTCTATTTTTCTTTCATTTTCCATATTAACAAAATCGTCCATTGCAATTTCTATATAATCAATAGTTTTATTATGAATAGTAAATTTATACATCAAATGTCCACTCCAACTGCGGTGAATATAGACACAGTTTTCTATACTATAAGAAAGCCATTTCTCTTCCATGCATGCAGGTAACCAACCATTTAATATGTTTTTTTCAGCATCTTCAGTTAGAGAATAATTAATATGATGAATTAATGGTTTTTTTTCAAAATACTTTAAGTTCTTTAATATTTCTTTATTTATCATTTTATTTATTACACAAATTTTAATTGTTACCACAGACTACCGAAATAGATTTAAATGATCAAAAAGAATGTATGAAAATTTATAATTTTTAATATTATCTAAATACAGTTATGAAGTGGAGAAAAAATAGATGATTATTAAAAAATTCTTACTAAATAGAGTAAGATTAAATAAAAATATAATGCAATCCGCTATTGGTTAAATTGATCACGGCAGATCCTATTTATGCTGTTAGATTAGACCTATCGCTCGAATTAACCTCGATTATTTATGACGTTTCTATTTAAATAGAACCCTACAAAAGAGCATATTCTATGATAGTTTCTAAACAACAGTTACATCAATTAATTAAAAACAAATTACATCATGCAGGGCTAAATGAAGTACATGCAGATACGGTGGCTGATGTCTTAGTTCATGCTGATGCCAAAGGTATTCACTCTCATGGTGCTGTGCGAGTAGAGTATTATGCAGAGCGCATTAGCAAAGGTGGCACAAATACTGCACCTAACTTTACTTATACTGAAACAGGGCCTTGTAGCGCTGTATTTGACGGTGATAATGGTGCTGGGCATGTTGCAGCTAAAGATGCAATGGAGCGTGCTATCAAAATGGCACAAGATAAGGGTGTTGCTGTTGTGGGAGTCAGGCGAATAGGCCATAGTGGTGCACTTTCTTATTTTGTTGAGCAAGCATCTCAAGCAGGGATGATTGGGATCTCACTTTGCCAATCTGATCCCATGGTTGTTCCTTTTGGTGGTTCTGAAGTGTATTACGGCACTAATCCTATCGCGTTTTCAGCCCCAGGCGTAGGGGATAAACATATAACATTCGATATGGCGACAACGGTACAGGCGTGGGGAAAAGTACTTGATGCACGTTCACGCGGTGTTGATATTCCTGATACTTGGGCGGTAGATGAAAGCGGTAAACCTACGACAGATCCTTTTGCGGTAAAAGGCTTATTGCCTATTGCTGGCCCGAAAGGTTATGGCTTGATGATGATGGTCGATGTGTTGTCAGGTATTTTGCTTGGGCTTCCTTTTGGTAAACATGTCAGCTCGATGTATCACGATTTAACGCAAGGACGAGAGTTAGGCCAATTACATATTGTCATTAATCCCGCTTTTTTCACTGATACCATTTTATTTAGAGAGCATATCTCACAAGTGATGAAGGAGTTAAATGCGATTAAGCCAGCGCCTAATGTCGAAAAAGTCCTTTATCCTGGTGAAAATAGCCAAATAGAAGAACAGAGAAGTGAAAGTGAAGGCATTGAGATTGTTGATGATATTTATGACTATTTAATGTCTGACGCAATTTATAATAAATCTTATGATAATAAAAATCCCTTTGCTAGCTGAAGAAAAAGTGTAAAGCTAGCAGTAAGTTATTTTATTAACTATTTGATGTGATCGTATTACATTACGATCACTATTTTATTATTGCTGTTTTTTCTATAGCATAATAGCAGATACATAAATAAACATGATTTAGCGCCACCTCATATTCAAGATAAATCAGAGAGTTTTTTTGTGGAAAAATGAATATGAGATTAACTTTGAAGAAGTTGATAATAAATTAATTTATTATCAAATAAAAATACGCCCATAATAGGAAGTCAATAAGCATATCTTGAGAGTATCAGATTGCCTACTATTGAAATTTTTTTAGTTTCAATATTAAGATATTATTGATATAAAAACCCCCTAATGTTGATTGATCAAATATTAGGGGGTTGATGATTATTTATTTTGTATTAATTAAAGATTAACTTACTAATTTCCCAATATTGGATTCAGCGGTTTTATTTAGGGATATTGTACCATTTCCATTGATACCACCGTTATTTCCTTGATTTCCTATATTATGGTGATAAAACACATCACGATAAGAACCATACATTGCCGTATAAGAAAGAGGGATGGTAATCAGTAACCCTAAACCAAATGGAATAACACTAATAGCGATAATAAAGAACAGTAAAAGAAAGAAGAAAAAACCGCCAGATAAATTTATTTTTACCGCGGAAAGACTCGCTTTAACCGCAGGGAATGCTTTATAACCATTGACTAATACAAGCGCAGGAACAAACCAATAAGCTGCTGTACTCAACGCACCAAAAATAGCGATAATAATAAAAAACAATATAAATCCGGATGAGTTATCCATCATTATTTCAGCAATAATCTCTTCGGGGTAATCGCTATTGATAGCATAAAAAATATCCATCATAGCAGCACTGCTGACGAGAATGGCAAGAATGATGCCCGCTAATAAAATGAGAAAACTGATGCCATACGCTCCCATTAAACTAAGGTAACGTTTGTTATAGAAACCTACAAATAAGGTATCAACATCAATTCGCTGGGTTTCATACTGCTGATGAGCAATTGCTACGACACCTGCGGCTAATACAGTAGTAACAAAAGGTGAGATGATCGGGCCAATTAGCGGAATAAATCCAAGAATGGTTGATATAATAAGACTTACAATAAAGTAGATAATAATAACGCCTATCCACATCCAAAAACGTTCTTTTATTAAATCCCATCCTAGCCCTAACCAACGCACCCCGCCAGAGGCACCTCGTGCTTGAGGAATAGGTGTAAAGACCTCTTGTGGCTGAGTTTGCGATGAATTGTTATCTTGTTCCATTTCCTGTACCTTAATCCCAATATTTTTGTTTATAAATATAAGCCCTCTATAATATCTTTTTGTTTTGTTATTAATCAACTGTATTAAACCTAATATAGGTTAGGGATAATCTTATAAAGCCTACTTTTATTTGCTAGTCATTTAATTGTTTATTTAATCTTTGCATAAGAAGTATGAAATAAAGATGATAGATTTAATAGAAGGGATATTACGTTTAAGACCGTTATTCTAAAAATAACCTAAAGAAAAATAGAAAAGGTGAAAAAGAAGACAACAAAGCAACTCTTTTAATATCAATGATATTTAGGTTTGATTAACAAAAAAGCAGCGTTTTAATGCGCTGCTTCCTAAATTAACACTAAGTAGAAAAACTTAATACATGACTTTATGGCCGTAAGACTCAAGAATAGATTTTACATTTTCCATCGTCTCTTTTGACGGTGGATGAATACCATCTAATTTGTATTCTTCGCCTAAAGCTACCCATTTATGTTTGCCGAGTTCGTGGTAAGGCAGTAGTTCTACTTTTTCAATATTTTTCATATCTTTAATAAATTCGCCTAAACGATGAGCAGAATCATCATCATCAGACCAACCCGGTACAACCACATAACGAACCCATGTTTTTTGGCCTCGTTTTGCTAAATAACGCGCAAACTCAAGTGTACGCTGGTTTGATACACCTACTAATTTTTGGTGAATTTCATCATTGACTTGTTTTAGATCGAGCATCACCAAGTCAGTGGCATCCATTAATTCATCAATAACCGGATCATAACGACGAACAAAGCCATTAGTATCTAAGCAAGTATGGATATTTTCTTTTTGACATGCGCGGAACCAATCGCGCACAAACTCTGCTTGCAAAATCGCTTCGCCGCCAGAAGCAGTAACACCGCCACCAGAAGCATTCATAAAATGACGATAGGTAATCGCCTCTTTCATTAATTCATCAACTGTGACGATTTGCCCACCATGAGTATCCCATGTGTCACGGTTGTGACAATAGAGGCATCTCATTAAGCATCCTTGAAAGAAAACAATGAAACGTATTCCGGGACCATCAACAGTACCGCAGGATTCAAATGAGTGGATACGACCAAGTACGGACATAACAGGGTTACTCCAAAACTGTCTAGATAAAAAGGCCCCAAAGTAGGGGCCTTTATTCTAAGCGATTTTATCTACTTTCTCAGTAAATAAATGCATATAGTTATCTTTATTACATTGTTTGTGTAAATGTACGGGTGATAACGTCTTGCTGTTGCTCTTTAGTCAGTGAGTTAAAGCGAACTGCATAACCAGAAACACGGATAGTTAACTGAGGATATTTCTCAGGATCTTCCATTGCTTCTAACAGCATTTCACGATTCATCACGTTAACGTTCAGATGTTGGCCACCTTCAATACCGGCTTCGTGGTGGAAATAACCATCCATTAGACCTGCAAGGTTCGCTTTACGAACATCATCATCTTTACCTAATGCATTAGGTACAATTGAGAAGGTGTAAGAAATACCGTCTTTTGCATAAGCAAATGGCAGTTTAGCAACTGAAGTCAGTGATGCAACTGCACCTTTTTGGTCACGGCCGTGCATTGGGTTAGCACCTGGTCCGAATGGTGCGCCTGCACGACGACCGTCTGGAGTGTTACCTGTTTTCTTACCGTAAACAACGTTTGACGTGATAGTCAGGATAGACTGTGTAGGTACCGCATTACGGTATGTACGCAGTTTCTGAATTTTCTTCATGAAACGTTCGACTAAGTCACAAGCGATGTCATCTACACGAGAATCGTTGTTACCAAATTGTGGGTATTCGCCATCAATTTTGAAGTCAACTGCTAAGCCGTTTTCATCACGGATTGGAGAAACTTTTGCGTATTTGATAGCAGACAGTGAGTCAGCAGCAACAGACAGACCTGCGATACCACATGCCATTGTACGATATACATCACGGTCATGAAGTGCCATCAGTGCTGCTTCATAGCTGTATTTGTCGTGCATGTAATGGATAACGTTCAGTGCAGTTACGTACTGAGTTGCTAACCAATCCATAAAGTGATCCATTTGGTTCATCACAGTATCGAAGTCTAAGACTTCATCCATGATTGGCGCATGTTTTGGACCGACTTGGATTTTCAGTTTTTCGTCAACACCACCATTGATGGTATACAGTAAGGTTTTCGCTAAGTTTGCACGAGCACCAAAGAACTGCATTTGTTTACCAACAACCATTGGGCTAACACAACATGCGATTGCATAGTCATCGCTGTCGAAGTCAGGACGCATTAAGTCATCATTTTCGTACTGGATTGAAGAAGTATCGATTGAGACTTTTGCTGCATATTTTTTGAAGTTGATAGGCAGTTGTTCTGACCACAGGATGGTCATGTTTGGTTCAGGAGATGGACCCATTGTGTATAGGGTATTTAAGAAACGGAAAGTATTCTTAGTTACCAAAGTACGGCCATCTAAACCCATACCTGCTAAAGATTCTGTTGCCCAGATTGGGTCACCAGAGAACAGTTCATCATATTCAGGCGTACGTAAGAAACGAACCATACGTAACTTCATGACTAAGTGGTCAATTAATTCCTGAGCTTGTTCTTCTGTCAGTAAACCTGCTTCAATATCACGTTGGATGTAGATATCTAAGAACGTAGATACACGACCAAATGACATTGCTGCACCGTTTTGAGATTTAACAGCAGCTAAGTAACCGAAGTAAGTCCATTGTACTGCTTCTTTTGCGTTTTGAGCAGGACGAGAAATATCGTAACCGTATTTCGCAGCCATTTCTTGGATTTGACCTAAAGCAGCATGCTGCTCTGCGATTTCTTCACGCAGTTGGATAGTCATTTCCAGATCTTCGCCTTTTTCCATTCTTTCTTGTAAAGAAGTGAATTGAGCGAATTTGTCTTTACGCAGGAAGTCGATACCGTACAGAGCAACACGACGGTAGTCACCGATGATACGGCCACGACCATAAGCATCTGGTAAGCCAGTTAAGATACCAGATTTACGGCATTTTAAGATGTCTGGAGTATAAACATCGAAAACGCCTTGGTTATGAGTTTTACGATAATCAGTAAAGATTTTTTTCAGTTCTGGATCCAGCTCACGGTTGTAAGCGTGGCAAGAACTTTCAACCATACGGATACCACCGAATGGGATGATCGCACGTTTCAGAGGTGCATCAGTCTGTAAACCTACGATTTGTTCTAAATCTTTAGCGATGTAACCTGCATCGTGAGATGTGATAGTTGAAGCAACAGAAGTATCAAAATCAACCGGCGCATGCGTACGGTTTTCGATTTTGATGCCTTCCATAACTTGTTCCCAAAGTGTATCAGTTGCTTTAGTGGAACCTGCTAGGAAAGATTCGTCGCCTTCATATGGAGTATAGTTTTTTTGGATAAAATCACGAACGTTAACACCGTTCTGCCATTCACCTTCAGAAAAACCTTTCCATGCTTCAGCAAATTTTTCATTTAAATCAGACATGATACTTCTACCTTTTTACAATGGAACTTAAGAAATCAGTCATACCTGCACGGATTAATGTTTGTCACCGCGCAGATGCATTAACCAGTATACCAGACCGACTAGGACTGCTCCGCCAATAATGTTACCGATAGTGACTGGTAATAAATTATCAGAGAGGAAATTTGATACCGTTAAATTTGAAAATTGTTCGGGTGATGCACCTACTTTAGTCCAGAATTCTGTGGGTGCAAAATTCTTAATAACAATACCTAATGGAATAAGAAACATGTTAGCGATACTGTGCTCAAAACCGCTAGCAACGAACATACCGATAGGTAATATCAGTGCAAAAAGCTTATCAATAAGTGTACGACCTGCATAGCTCATCCATACTGCAAGACAAACCATTAAGTTAGCTAAAATACCTAAACAGACGGCTTCAATAAAAGTGTGTTCAACTTTATGTTGTGCTGTTTGTAAAACATTTAGCCCCCAAAGCCCATTTGCAGCCATATGTTGGCCCGCAAACCACATTAATGCGACAAAAAAGAGTGCGCCAACGAAGTTACCAAGATAGACATTTATCCAGTTAGCAAACATTTTGCCCCAAGATATACGTCCAGTTGCTTTAGGAATAATAGTCAGAACAGTTGAGGTGAATAAGTCCGCGCCACAAACGACAACGAGCATTAACCCCAGAGAGAAGCAGATCCCGCCAACTAATTTAGCCAGCCCAAATGGAACAGATGCGGTGCCTGTAGTAGCAGTAATATAAAAAACAAAAGCAATTGATATAAACATTCCCGCAGTAAATGCAGATAAGTAAGTCGTTGGAATATGTTTATTTGCTTTATAACAACATGCATCATCGGCAAATTTTGCCATATCAGCAGGTGATAATAAATTAAAAGGGCTGTCAGCTTTCATACTAACACTCTCTTATATGTTGGAATAATTATAGCACGCAATAATAGTAGCAAAGGGGCTTACTTCTAAAATTGATATGGATCATGGTCGCTCATTAGAAACCCGTTTTTAGTGCGTAAAAACCCGTTGTTTATGCTATAACTATTTGATTAATAAAATAAAAAAATTTTTTAAAAATTATCAAAAAATTTTAGACTAGCTGGATAAATAAAGTAAAAAGTAAAGATAAAGTATTATTTAGACCTCGTATGTTAAGAATTAAAAATCAAATTTAACGCCTTATTTACTTTTGCCATAAATATAAACATTACTTTATTTGTGGTTAATCATTATTGATTACTCCAGACATATAACCATTATAAAAATAAGGTTTTTATTTTTTTGAGATCTGGTTAAACAAATAGCAATTTAAACCATATTTAAGTAATATTCTTGGTTGAAAAATTCAATATTTATTTGTAGCGTCATATTAAATGTCATAATTCGTCACTTTTGCCATATTTTGACAATTTTGTCAGGTGACATATTTGTCATGTTGACATATTTGTCAAAAATTTATTTTTAGCAAAATAAAACACTCTACTTTTCAATAGAGTGTTTTAATTCAAATACGCGCTTATTATTCAGTTAAATTGAGTGTTTATTTAATAAATCATCTTAAATAAAATAGGCTTATTTGTTCGATTGACGTTTTGCTTTTTGCAATTTTTCATAAGCAGCAAGTAGTGACTGATGAATAGGTAAATTTGTTAAATCGGCATCAATAGGCTGTAAACCATAAAATGCTTGTTTACCTTGCATTGCGTTTAAGGCTGCTTGTAATGTTTCTTCTCCATACATACGAGAGAATGCATACATGTATTGTGCGGGTTCACGTTCAGTCTCTTGTTGTAATAATAAGAGATTGTGCAAGCAACGATAATAATTTTGGCGTTCTGACGTAAATAAAGAAGCGTTGAAATCTTGAGTCCATTCAACCCAAACAAGCGCTTGGTCAAGATCGCCCCCCGCAAGTGCAAGCATGGATTTTAATTCACCGACACGTAGATGGCTCCAACCATTATCTTTACCCGGTGCAATACCAATCATTTCTCTGATACGAGTAAAGTCGTCTAAACCATCTTCATCAAATTGACTGATAAGTGATAAATATTCTTCTTTTGTGCCTTCGCTTGTTGGTAATGAAAGAATAGTATCGCGCCAATGTACACCCATAATGTTATTGGCTAATTGTAGATCTTCTGCAGGGTAAATATCCGATAAACCAGGTACTAAAATACGACACGCATAAACGCCTAAGTGTGAGTAATCCATAATATAGACTTCAGCATCACATTGTTGGCACAGCGCCATTAAGGTATGAAATTCTTCTTCGGTTGTCCCACTGAAATCCCAATCTGTGAAAGCATAATCGGCCTCTTTTTTAAATAGATCCCAACTAATTAAACCACTTGAATCAATAAAGTGTGTTTCAAGGTTGGTGTGATCACCCACTTCTTCATCATCAAAGCTTGGTGGGTTGAAAACATCAAGATCTTTAAGGCTACGGCCTTGTAATAACTCAGTGACGGTACGCTCTAAAGCCACACCGAAATCAGGATGAGCGCCAAAAGAAGCGAAGCAAGTTCCATTTTGTGGGTTAAATAACACGACACAAATAACAGGGAATTGCCCCCCTAAAGAGGCATCAAAACTAAAGATTGGGAAACCTTCTTGTTCTAATGTTTCAATCGCCTCAATAACTGCAGGGTAGCGAGCTAAAACTTCGTTAGGAATTTCAGGTAAGCTGATTCTTTCGGTGATAATGCGGTTTTTTACATAGCGCTCAAAAACTTCTGAAAGTCCTTGGACTCGAGCTTCATTTTTTGTATTACCCGCTGACATACCGTTAGAGGCATACAAGTTAGCGATAATATTTACAGGAATAAAAACAGGTTTTTCATCAGATTGACGTATAAATGGTAGGGCACAAATTCCACGATCATGGTTACTCGATTGTAGATCGACTAATTCGCTACCACATAATTCACCTTCAGGATCGTAAAACTCACGTAAACGACTATCTAGTAAGCCTTCTGGTACTGAATCGTCATCTGTAAGTGGGAACCATTTTTCATTTGGATAGTGAACAAACTCACCTTCTGCAATATCAGCACCTAGCCAGAAATCAGAAAAGAAATAGTTTGTTGAAAGACGTTCAAAATATTCGCCCAGTGCAGAGGCTAAAGCCGCTTTTTTACTAGCACCTTTACCATTAGTAAAACATAAAGGGCAATCTTTATCGCGAATATGAACAGACCAGACATTAGGAACGGGGTTTAACCATGAAGCTTCTTCAATGTTAAAGCCTAAGTCGGTTAATTTTTTCTGAAAGTTAGCGATAGAATCTTCCAGTGCGGCATCTTTGCCAGGAATGAATGTTTGTGACATGGCAGGTTTCATTAATATTTTGCGGGTGATAGTTAGGGGAACATGATACTGAAATCCCCTGTTAAGCACTAATAATTTCTCTCATTTAGAACAGACTAACCATATTCATTACTAATTAATTATTTAATATATGAGTTTTTTTAATAAATACGTTTGATTAATCACGGAATTAATGAGAACAAATCATCATAATTGGATTTATTTATAAACTCATAAGGGATCAGTTCGATGATGAAAAAAACATTGCTTGCCAGTTTATTAGCTGTAGTCAGTGGTTCTGTTTTCGCCTTACCTAATGTGACCATTTTAGCAACTGGGGGCACTATTGCCGGTGGTGGCGATTCAGCAACAACATCAAGTTATACAGCGGGTAAATTAGGTATTGATACGCTGATTAATGCCGTACCTGAGGCTAAGAAAGTGGCCAATTTAAAAGGTGAGCAAGTCGTTAACATTGGTTCTCAAGATATGAATGACCAAGTATGGCTAAAGCTGGCTAATAAAATTAATGCAGATTGTGATAAAACAGACGGGTTTGTGATTACTCATGGTACGGATACCATGGAAGAGACGGCTTACTTTCTGGATTTAACAACAGCCTGTAAAAAACCGGTTGTTATGGTTGGTGCAATGCGTCCTGCAACGGCATTAGGCGCTGAAGGTCCTTTGAATCTTTTTAATGCGGTTGTGATTGCCAGTGATAAAGCGTCTGAAAATCGTGGTGTGTTGGTCACTATGAATAATTCGGTTATCAGTGGTAAAGATGTTGTGAAAATGAATACAACGGAAGTACAAGCATTCCAACCTATTAATGCAGGGGCTCAAGGCTATGTACACAACGGAAAAGTTCATTTTTATACAGCCGCATTACCTCGTGCCGATAAGCCAATCTTTGATGTAAGTAAACTGACTGAATTACCTAAGGTTGGTATCGTATATAACTACTCAAATGCATCAGATTTACCGGCTAAAGCCTTTATTGATAATGACTACAAAGGCATTGTGAGCGCAGGTGTGGGTAACGGTAATTTATATACTGATATTTTTGATACTTTAGCCGATGGCGCTAAAAAAGGTGTTGTCGTAGTTCGTGCAAGTCGTGTTCCAGTAGGTTTTACGACACAAAATGGCGAAGTTGATGATGCGAAATACGGTTTTGTGGCATCAGAACGCCTGAACCCACAAAAAGCGAGAGTATTATTACAATTATCACTCACACAAACTCAAGATCCTGCGAAGATCCAAGAAAACTTTGAAAAGTATTAATGTAAAATAGTTTGGACAATAACAAGGCCTCATTAAAGAGGCTTTGTTATTTTTTAGAAATGAAATAGGTTAATTTTTTGAGGTTCGAGACACGACTATTTGTGCTGTAAAGAAAGCAATTAGCGGAGTTACTGCAAAAATAATAAATAACCAATGTGCGGCATTTTTTGCACCAATAATGCCTCCAGGATCGGTTAATCCTGCCATATTAACGACAGTACCTGATATTGAAGCGCCAACTGCGGCTGAAAATAATTGGATCGTTGTAATTGATGTTGCTGCTTTTTGGGCTTCTTGCCCCTGAGAAACATGTAATACACGGGTTAAATAATGAGGCCAAGCCATACCAATTCCTGCGCCAGTAAAAAAGAGTGCTACACAAATAACGATAATCTGCCCATAAGGTAATGTGACACTATTGGATATAAATAAACCGAGAATAACTATTGCAGAAAAGTTAATTATAGGGCCAAAGCGCATTAAACGTTGAGCGGTATATTGTTGACTTGATGAAGAAATAATCGCAGAAAAAGACCAACCTGCGCCCACTAATGCCGCTAAATAACCGGAAAGTAATGGGGTAATATTATGAATGGTTTGTAAAAAATAGGGCACAAAAACTTCGGTTTGTACACTGATACCCAATAATGCCATGGTGAGATAAATTGGGGCTAAAGGTGCAGAAAAAGAGAATGTCCCTTTAGGAAATAAGCCATCATTTGATTTTTTATCTATGTGTATTAAAAGCAATATAAAGATAATAGCAAGTAAAAATGATAATACGTGATACAACGTGATGTTATAAAGACCGCCGATTGAAATAGATAATACAGCAAACATTAATAGAAAAAGTTGCTGATAGGGTAAAGGGGATTTTGCGACGATATTATCGGTCACATTTTCTGTCGGCAGAATAGTAAATAATAAAATGGCGTAAGGAATGCCAACGACTAAAATAGACCAAAATGCGCCACGCCAAATATCATATTCTGCAAATATTCCACCTAATGCAGGGCCTAATAGTGTTGATATTCCCCACATACTTGACATTAATGCCATCGCTCTAGACCAAAGTGGTTGTGGAAACATCACTCTGACTAACGAATAAGCCAGTGCAAGCAACATACCGCCACCCGCTCCTTGAACAAATCGGCCGAATAATAATATTTGCATAGAAGGTGCTGTGGCACAGATAACGGAACCGACTAAAAAGCAGAGCGTTGCAAGCAAGTAACTATTACGAGGCGCAAATTTGCTCAATAAACGAGACGTCACCGCGGAAAAGAGAATAGAAGCTAAAATAAAAACCGTCGTATTCCAAGCATACAAATTGAGTCCACCGATATCACGTACTACAGAAGGCAATGTTGTTATCGTGATATAGACATTAATTGCATGTAATGCGACCCCTCCTGCTAAAGCGAGCGATTTTAGACTATTTTTTCCATGAAGAAGCATTCCCCAGCTTGCTTCTTCTTTTTTATTTACACTCCCCGACATAAAACACTCCTAACCGTTATTTTTACGCACTGCGTATTATGCGTTAGCTCACAATAATCATTGCGCCAATTTAACGAGAATGATACAACCGATAAAGGTCATTTTGTAAAAACATATTCAGATAGGGTGAATTTGAATGAGTCAGGTATATAACTTTAGTGCAGGTCCGGCTATGTTACCGGCAGAAGTCCTTCGTCGTGCAGAATTAGAATTATGCAATTGGCATGAACTTGGGCGCTCGGTCATGGAAATCAGCCACCGCAGTAAAGAGTTTCTTGAAGTTGCTCATCAGGCAGAGCAAGATCTTCGTGATCTTCTTAATGTGCCAGAAAACTACAAAATTCTTTTTTGCCATGGTGGGGCTCGAGGTCACTTTGCGGCTTTACCTCTCAATTTATTAGGTGAGAAGGCAACTGCTGACTATATAGATGGTGGATATTGGGCGAAAAGCGCGGCTGATGAAGCTGAAAAATATTGTTCACCAAATGTCATTAAAATTAAAACAGAAATTGATGGCAAAATTGGTGTTAAGCCAATGAAAGAATGGCAATTAAGTGATGATGCTGCTTATGTACATTATTGCCCAAATGAAACCATTGATGGCATCGCAATTCATGAAGAACCGAATTTTAATGATAATAAAATTGTTATTGCAGACTACTCATCTGCGATTTTATCCCAACCATTAGATGTTAGTCGTTTTGGTGTAATTTATGCAGGCGCACAAAAGAATATTGGTCCTGCGGGATTAACCATCGTTATTATTCGTGAAGACCTATTAGGTAAAGCACGTAAAGAAACACCATCAGTGTTTGATTATACCGTGCTCGCTGAAAATGACTCAATGTTTAATACACCTCCTACTTTTGCTTGGTATTTATCAGGAATGGTCTTTAAATGGCTAAAAGAGCAAGGTGGGTTGCAAGAAATGGCAAAACGTAACTATGAAAAAGCAATGCTTCTTTATAGTGCCATTGATAACAGTGATTTTTATATCAATCGTATTGCAACAGAAAATCGTTCATTAATGAATGTGCCTTTCCAAATGTCTTCTCCTGAATTAGATTCAGTCTTCTTAAAAGAAGCCGAGGCTCAAGGATTAGTGGCATTAAAAGGTCACCGTGTATCGGGTGGTATGCGTGCATCAATTTATAACGCAATGCCATTGGCAGGTGTTCAAGCCTTAGTTGATTTTATGGCTGATTTTGAGCGTCGTCACGCATAATTCATACATTATATGTTTAGGAAACCTATGTGAAAATGGGTTTCCTTTTATCCAAAGATGTTGATAATGATAATCAATTATTACTGTACTAAAAAATAAATAAAAACAATAAGCACCTAAGTTGTTTTCTCATTTTTTGATTAAACCACATCCCATCTTATTTTATTTGTTTATCGGAGTTCTTACCTATTTATGGAATCGTTGACGTTACAGCCTATTGCTCATATCGAAGGTACTATTAATTTACCCGGTTCAAAAAGTGTCTCTAATCGTGCGTTATTATTAGCCGCTTTAGCTAACGGTAAAACGCGTTTAACTAACTTATTAGATAGTGATGATATTCGTTATATGCTGAATGCATTAAAAGCATTAGGCGTGCAGTATCAATTATCAAATAACAATACGGTATGTGATATTGAAGGGCTAGGGGGAGAATTTAAAACAGAGTCGTCATTAGAACTCTTTTTAGGTAATGCTGGAACAGCAATGCGTCCATTAGCAGCAGCCTTAAGTTTAGGCTTGCATGATATTGTATTAACTGGCGAACCACGTATGAAAGAGCGTCCAATTGGGCACTTAGTTGACGCTTTGCGTCAAGGTGGCGCGAGTATTGATTATCTCGAACAAACAGATTATCCACCTATTCGTCTACGGGGCGGGTTTAAGGGAGGACATGTGGAGGTAGATGGTAGTGTTTCAAGTCAATTTTTGACTGCCTTATTAATGTCGGCTCCATTAGCTAAACAAGATACAACTATTACAATTAAAGGCGAATTAGTATCAAAACCTTATATTGATATTACCTTAGCTTTAATTAATACCTTTGGTGGAAAGATTGAAAATCAAAATTATCAACAATTTATTATAAAAGGTGGTCAACAATATCAATCACCCGAAACATATCTTGTAGAAGGAGATGCATCATCGGCATCTTATTTCTTAGCAGCGGCTGCAATTAAAGGTGGGACCGTCCGAGTTACAGGTATTGGTAAAAAGAGTTTGCAAGGCGATATTCACTTTGCTTCTGTACTTGAAAAAATGGGCGCAAAAATACGTTGGGGTGATGATTATATCGAATGTGAACGTGGCTCATTAAACGGCATTGATATGGATATGAATACGATCCCTGATGCGGCAATGACCATTGCTACGACAGCATTGTTTGCAGAAGGTGATACTGTTATTCGTAATATCTATAACTGGCGAGTAAAAGAGACAGACCGATTGGCTGCAATGGCTGCAGAGTTGCAAAAAGTGGGTGCAATTGTTGAAGAAGGGCATGATTACTTAAAAGTCACGCCACCAAAGCAGTTAACGACTGCTGACATTAAAACCTATAACGATCATCGTATTGCAATGTGTTTTTCGCTGGTGGCATTGTCTGATATACCGATTACTATTCTTGATCCAGGGTGTACAGCCAAAACATTCCCAGATTATTTTGAAAAGTTAGAAACGCTTTCTCAGCGTCATGGCTAATATCCATTATACTAAATAAAAATAAGTCAAAATTAAATCAATCAAATCGGCAGTGTTGGACTTTTAAAAGAACAATATTGTCGATTTGTTATTATTTTAAGATAAAGTTTTCTAAAAAATAACTTATCTATGAAAAATAACATTGAATAAATCTCTTTGTCCCTTATCTGCTTGTTTCTTCCTATACATTGTATGCGTATAATGACGCGCATACATTAATACTGTTTTTCTCTGTTTGAATTCAATGTCTATTATATCAATGTAATAAGAGCATCAAACACAGAAATGCAGTGCCCATGAAAAGGAGAAACTCATGGCGGTTATCGTCCCTGTTATAACTGTTGATGGGCCTAGCGGAGCAGGTAAAGGAACATTATGCCAAGCATTAGCAAAAGCGTTTGGCTGGCACTTACTTGATTCTGGCGCTATTTACCGTGTGTTGGCATTAGCTGCTTTACACCACCATGTTGATATTACTTCTGAAGATGCATTAGTACCATTAGCGGCAAATTTAGATGTACGTTTTGTCCCTAATGAGAATGGTTTAAGTGTTATTCTTGAAGGGGAAGACGTATCGAATGAAATTCGTACCGAAACAGTTGGAAACACAGCATCACAAGCAGCAACTTTTCCTCGTGTAAGAGAAGCGTTATTGCGTCGCCAGCGTGCATTTCGTACAGAACCAGGCCTTATTGCTGATGGGCGAGATATGGGAACAATCGTTTTCCCTGATGCACAAGTGAAAATTTTTCTTGAAGCCAGCGCAGAAGAACGAGCACGTCGTCGCATGTTACAGTTGCAGGAAAAGGGCTTTAATGTTAACTTTGAACGCCTTTTATCCGAGATAAAAGAACGCGATTACCGTGACCGGAATCGTGCTGTTGCGCCACTTATTGCGGCGAAAGATGCATTAATTCTCGATTCTACAAGTTTGTCTATCGACGAAGTCATTGAAAAATCGTTAACTTATGCTAAAAAAATCTGCAATTATCAGCGTAATTAATTTTTATTTCGTTTATACTAGGTAATTATCAAAATCGGGTTGACGTGTTAATGAAAACACAACAATGCCCGATGACCTTGTCACAAAGGATGTAACGAGGTATGTGAAACAACCCCATTCGGCCGGATGCTAAATGGACGTTAATTAAATTTACTTGAAGATCATTAACATGACAGAATCTTTTGCTCAACTCTTTGAAGAATCCCTAAAAACAATCGAAACTCGTCCTGGCGCTATCGTTCGTGGCGTTGTAGTTGCTATCGATAAAGACGTTGTTCTGGTTGATGCAGGTCTGAAATCAGAATCTGCTATTCCTGTAGAACAATTCAAAAACGCTCAAGGCGAATTAGAAATCCAAGTGGGCGACGAAATTGATGTTGCTCTGGACGCGGTTGAAGATGGCTTCGGTGAAACCGTTCTGTCTCGTGAGAAAGCTAAACGTCACGAAGCGTGGCTGATGCTGGAAAAAGCTTACGAAGAAAACGAAACTGTTGTTGGTATCATCAACGGTAAAGTTAAAGGTGGTTTTACTGTTGAACTGAATGGCATTCGTGCATTCTTACCTGGTTCACTGGTAGACGTTCGCCCAGTTCGCGATACAACTCATCTGGAAAACAAAGAGCTTGAGTTCAAAGTCATCAAATTAGACCAAAAACGTAACAACGTTGTTGTGTCTCGTCGTGCGGTTATCGAATCTGAAAATAGCGCAGAACGCGATCAGTTATTAGAAAACCTGCAAGAAGGCATGGAAGTTAAAGGTATTGTTAAGAACCTTACTGACTACGGTGCATTCGTTGATCTGGGCGGTGTTGACGGCTTACTGCACATCACTGACATGGCTTGGAAACGTGTTAAACACCCAAGCGAAATTGTCAATGTTGGCGACGAAATCACTGTTAAAGTCCTGAAATTCGACCGTGAACGTACTCGCGTATCATTAGGTCTGAAACAACTGGGCGAAGATCCATGGGTAGCTATCGCTAAACGTTATCCAGAAGGTACTAGACTGACTGGTCGTGTAACTAATCTGACTGATTACGGTTGCTTCGTAGAAATCGAAGAAGGCGTTGAAGGTCTGGTACACGTTTCTGAAATGGATTGGACTAACAAAAACATTCACCCATCTAAAGTTGTTAACGTTGGTGATGTTGTTGAGGTTATGGTTCTTGACATCGATGAAGAACGTCGCCGTATTTCACTGGGTCTGAAACAGTGCAAATCTAACCCATGGCAGCAGTTCGCAGAAACTCACAACAAGAACGACCGTGTTGAAGGTAAAATCAAGTCTATCACTGACTTCGGTATCTTCATCGGTTTAGACGGCGGTATCGACGGTCTGGTTCACTTATCTGACATTTCTTGGAATGTTGCAGGTGAAGAAGCTGTTCGTGAATACAAAAAAGGCGACGAAATCGCTGCTGTAGTTCTGCAAGTTGATGCTGAACGTGAACGTATCTCACTGGGCGTTAAACAATTATCAGAAGATCCATTCAATAATTACCTGTCTGCTCACAAAAAAGGTGCTATTGTTTCTGGTAAAGTAACTGCTGTTGACGCTAAAGGCGCAACTGTAGAATTAGCTGACGGTGTTGAAGGTTACCTGCGTGCTTCTGAAGCTTCACGTGACCGCGTTGAAGATGCAACTCTGGTTCTGAATGTTGGCGAAGCTGTTGAAGCTAAATACACTGGTGTTGACCGTAAAAACCGCGTTATCAACTTATCTGTTCGTGCTAAAGACGAAGCAGACGAGAAAGACGCTATCGCTTCTGTAAACAACAAAGAAGAAGTTGGTTTTTCAAACAACGCTATGGCTGAAGCTTTCAAAGCAGCTAAAGGCGAATAATTTAAGTTATTAACGGAGGCAACGTTAATCGTTGCCTATTTATCGGTAGTTTAGGGAGGTAATATGACCAAGTCTGAGTTAATCGAGAGACTTGCAGGCCTACAATCTCATCTTTCGGCTAAGACGGTTGAAGAAGCTGTAAAAGAAATGCTTGATCATATGGCTGATACTTTAGCTGATGGTGAGCGTATCGAAGTCCGCGGATTCGGCAGTTTTTCTCTACACTACCGTGCGCCGCGTACGGGTCGTAACCCGAAAACTGGTGATAAAGTAGATCTGGAAGGTAAATACGTTCCACACTTTAAGCCAGGTAAAGAGTTACGTGACCGTGTAAATATTTATACGGAATAATAACACCTGTCGAAATGGTACGATGTTAGTTAACTTTCTCAAAAACGGTGCTTCGGTGCCGTTTTTTATTATCTTTTACTTGTGCTGATTATTTTTATGACTTTCATAATTTTTGTTTTTTATTGTTAGTCCTTATTTTATTTACGATATTTACTTTATTCTCTTTCTTACTTTTCTTAGTATTACTTTATTGTATTTTGATTTTTATTTCTTGATTTAATTATCATGATTGCTGAGTTATTCTATTTTTTTCGAGGTTCTTCTCAAAAAATAGTGTATACGACAATAAAAATTATTCTTTTTATAAAGAAGTACAAAAAAGCCCTCTAAAAAGCTACCTTTAATAAAAATATAACCTCATGATATTTAAAGATGCTTATAAAGGGATGCGAAAATGATTCTATTCAAAGGGATAATAAGTATTTTGAGGGTGAAAATATTATCAATAAAACAACACTTTTTTTATTCAAAATATTTTCAACGATTTTATTTTACCAAGCTGAGTTTAGATAACATTGCTTTGGCAATATTTTTAGGGGGAATGCCTTTATTATTTCAGCATACGCTTTTTAGTTTAATGATTTATTATATTGTTATTATTATTGCAATATTCTTATTATTTATTCCTTTTTCATTAATTCGTTTTTTAGCATTATTTTTATTCTTCTGGGTTTATTCTAATCTTATTGCATACGCTTTGATGGCAAGAACAGTAGAACTTGTTGATAATATAGTGATCTTTGAAGCAAATATTGTTGAGTATCGTCAATTATCGGATGGTCACCTTATTATCAAAATTCCCATTCCGAAAAAAACATTTTTTTCATCATCTATTTACGCTAGCGTATATTGGCGAAATCCACCTAAAAATATCGAAATAGGACAAGGTTGGCAATTTAAAGTTCAATTTAGAGCCGCACATAGCTATTTAAACGAAGGCGGATTTGATAGTCAAAAATATGCAGTTTCTAAGAAAGAAACTTTAGCAGGCAAAGTATTACAAGCAACCTTACTTAATGCCGATATTTCTCTACACACTCAATTCATCCAATATATTTCAAGCTTTTGGAAAACAACAACAAACAGTGGTGAGATTGCGGCTTTGGTTTTGGGAGATAAAAGACAAATAGAGCCTGAAAAGAAAGATCTTTATATGAAAACCGGTGTTGCGCACCTAATTGTTATTTCTGGTTTGCATATTGGTTTAGCCGCATTATTAGGTTGGTTAATTGCAAGAGGGATCCAGTTTTTCTTTCCAGCAAAATGGATAAATATTTATTTTCCTTTGGTTCTTGCTTGGGGATTTGGTGTTTTTTATACAGCACTATCAGGTTGGGGAATACCAGCAACCAGAGCTGTAATAGGCTTAAGTGTTTGGGTTTTATTGCATTTAGGACATCGATTATTTCTTCCGTGGCAGTGGGCTCTTTGGAGTGCAGCCCTTATTTTGATTGTTGAACCACTATCGATACTTTCAGCCAGTTTTTGGCTTTCATTTTCAGCTGTATTTGCCATTATTTTTTGGTATTGGATGTACCCACTCAACGCTAAATATAATTATCAAAAAAAGTGGTTTATTTTAAGGTTAATTCATTTGCAATTTGGATTGTTAATTATTTTATTACCTTTTCAATTCTATTTATTTGGTGGTGCTAATTTTTTTAGTTTTATTGTTAATTTATGGGCAGTTCCTATTATTTCATTTATTACCGTACCATTAATAATGATTGGGTTATTGACATTCTTTCTCTCATTTCTACAACCAATAATTTGGCACTGGATTGATCTTTCGATTAGTCTTGCTTTTTGGTGTGCTCCTTTTTTTTTGAAGTTTTGGCAACATAGTGGCACTCTTCCTTTTTTATTGGGGTTTTCAGGTGTTGGTATTATTGTAATCATCAAAATGTCATGGTGGCGTCATCATTTTATTTTGCTTGTTGTTATTGGTATTCTTTTATATTGCGAATTCACTACTTTCCCACGTTATCAATGGCGTATATCTATGTTAGATGTTGGCCATGGTTTAGCTATTATTATTGAAAAAGACAGAGAAGCGATTATTTATGACACAGGAATACGTTGGAAAAGTGGGGGGTCAATTGCAAAAAGTGTCATTATCCCTTATTTAAAGTACCATCGCCTTAAGCCAGTTGCATTGATAATTAGTCATGATCATTTAGATCACACCGGAGGGATTGAGGATTTATTGAGAGCTTATCCAACATTAACGATCCGCAGTAGTTTCAATAATCCTTCACATTTACCTTGTTTGCAAGATGAGTCATGGCAATGGAAGGGACTTTATTTTGATGCCTTATGGCCGGCAAATACAGTTCACTCTCCCAAAAATAACCAATCGTGTGTGATCAATGTAAGTGATGGTAAACATAATATATTGTTGACTGGCGACATTGAAAAAGAAGCAGAAACTCAATTGATCAGGTTGAAAAACCACCAATTAAAAGCTGATATTTTACAAGTTCCTCACCATGGTAGCCAAACATCGTCCACATTGGCGTTTATTCAAACAGTATCCCCCAAATTTGCACTCGTTTCTGCTGCTCGTTATAGCCTTTGGCGTTTACCTTCTGATAAAGTACACCTCCGTTATAAAAAAGAAGCAATTAATTGGCTAACAACCTCTATTAGTGGGCAGATTTCGATCGAGTTTAATCAAGATAATATTGATGTATTTACCTATAGGGGAGATATTTTGCCTCGCTGGTATCATCAGTGGTTTGGTGTTTTGACGTTTCCCGAGTAGAATGACCGGCTAATTATTAAAAGTTTGGTAATATATATGAATGATATAGACCTATCAACGTGGCAAACATTCCGACGTTTATGGCCGATGATTCGGATTTTCAAAGTGGGATTGATCGCTGCAGCAATTGCATTAATCATCAATGCAGGTGTGGATGCATTTATGATTTCTTTATTAAAACCACTTCTTGATGAAGGTTTTGGTAAAGCAAGTAACGACGTATTAAAATGGATGCCAATTGCTGTTATTGGGCTGATAGTTCTGCGTGGTATATCTAACTTTATTTCAAGCTACTGCCTTTCTTGGGTATCAGGGAAAGTTGTAATGAATATGCGTCGCCGACTGTTTTCTCATATTATGGGAATGCCGGTGAGCTTTTTTGATCAGCAATCAACAGGAACTTTGCTTTCTCGTATTACATATGATTCAGAGCAAGTTGCTTCATCATCATCAGGTGCATTAATTACAGTTGTCCGTGAAGGTGCCTATATTATCGGGCTATTTGGCTTGATGTTTTACTATAGTTGGCAATTATCTCTGATCCTTATTATTATTGCTCCTATCGTCGCCATTGTTATTCGTTTGGTATCAACGCGCTTTAGAACGATCAGTAAACGTATCCAAAATAGTATGGGACAAGTAACAACTAGTGCTGAACAGATGCTGAAAGGGCATAAAGAAGTACTCATTTTTAATGGTCAAGAAGTTGAGAATAAACGCTTTAATCATGTGAGTAACCATATTCGTCGCCAAGGTATGCGTATGGTTGTTGCATCGTCAATTTCAGATCCAATCATTCAATTAATTGCTTCTTTCGCATTAGCATTTGTTCTGTACGCTGCCAGCTTTCCTGAAATTATGGAAACATTAACCGCAGGTACAATCACTGTTGTTTTCTCATCAATGGTTGCATTAATGCGTCCATTGAAATCACTGACTAATGTAAATGCTCAGTTCCAGCGCGGTATGGCGGCTTGTCAGACCTTATTTTCTATCCTTGATATGGAACAAGAAAAAGATACAGGTAAACTGGAGCTGAAAAAACCGACGGGTGATATTGAATTCCGTAATGTAACTTTCCAATATGTGACAAAAGATACGCCTGCTTTGAGAAATATGTCATTTACTATTCCAGCGGGGAAAACTGTTGCATTAGTCGGTCGCTCAGGCTCAGGTAAGTCTACAATTGCTAATCTAATCACGCGTTTTTATGACATTAATGAAGGGCAAATATTGATTAATGGACATGATATTCGTGACTACACTCTGAAATCTTTACGTAATCAAGTCGCTCTTGTTTCTCAAAATGTCCACTTATTTAATGAAACAGTAGCGAACAATATTGTTTATGCTTGTGAAGACCAATACAGCCGTGAAGATATCGAAAAAGCGGCTAAAATGGCGCATGCAATGGACTTTATCAATAAAATGGATAAAGGCCTCGATACTGAAATTGGTGAAAATGGTGTTCTGCTTTCTGGTGGGCAGCGTCAACGTATCGCGATAGCGAGGGCTTTACTACGTGATTCACCAATTCTTATCCTTGATGAAGCTACATCGGCACTTGATACAGAATCTGAACGTGCTATTCAATCAGCTCTTGATGAACTGCAAAAAAATAGAACTTCTTTAGTGATTGCTCACCGATTATCAACCATTGAAAAAGCGGATGAAATCTTAGTTATTGAAGATGGTGAAATTGTTGAACGTGGCTCACACATTGATTTAATCGATCAAAAAGGTGTTTATGCTCAACTTCACAGGATGCAATTTGGTAAATGATTGAACGGATTTGGTCTGGTAAATCTTGGTTTTATCTCCTCTTACTTCCATTTTCATGGTTGTACGGCGCGATTACTCTATTAAGGCGCTTTGCATATCAAAAAGGATGGTTGTCATCATGGAAAGCCTCTGTTCCTGTCGTGGTTGTTGGTAACTTAACGGCAGGTGGCAATGGCAAAACCCCCGTTGTTATATGGCTTGTTGAGCAATTAATACAGCAAGGGTTTAAACCAGGTATTGTTTCCCGCGGCTATGGCGGGAAATCAGATCATTATCCATTACTGTTAACATCCGAGACAACACCTGCAATGGCAGGTGATGAACCTGTGTTAATTTATCATCGAACTGGTGCACCCGTTGCGGTTGCACCTAATCGACGAGATGCAGTAAAAGCCTTATTAGCACAACATGAACTTGATGTGATCATCACGGATGATGGCTTACAGCATTATGCACTACAGCGTGATTATGAAATTGTAGTTATCGATGGGCAACGTCGATTTGGTAATGGCTGGTGGCTTCCTGCTGGCCCTATGCGGGAACGCGCTACTCGTTTGCATTCAGTTGATGCAATTATCGTTAATGGTGGTTTAAGCCAAGGTAATGAAATAGGTATGGTTTTAGCGGGTGATATTGCGGTGAACCTGAAAACGGGTGAGAAAAGACCCGTTCAGGAGATCACTAAAGTAGTTGCCATGGCGGGTATTGGTCATCCTCCTCGTTTCTTTAATTCTTTGCGCGAAAAAGGGATTGAATTAATATCAACTCGAGCATTTAGTGATCATAGTGATTACAGCGCCAAAGAATTACAAGATTTAACGCCTTTCAATGAGCCCCTTATTATGACAGAAAAAGATGCTGTTAAATGTCAGCATTTTGCTCAGGATAATTGGTGGTATTTACCAGTTAGTGCTAAGTTAAATAGCCAATCTGTGCTAAAACAGGTCAGCAATTTAATTTACGGCTCGAAAAAAACTTGTATCTGATCTGAAACAATGATATTTATAGTGGAAATCAGGATAGCGTTACATAAAAGATTACCTACCCACAGTCGCATATCGCTTTTGTCGTAGTTCAATTTAACTCGCCAATACCCTATCTACTCAAAAGCCTTGTGTGGATATTTTGTGGATCTTTAATGTAGACGTAATATTTTTATGCTGTGAATGCAATAGGCTTTGCACCTAATGGATTGTAGAAACTATTTTGAATAGTGATTGTTAATCCTTATATGCGGTTATTTTATTTATAGGTGCTCAATAAACTATCTTCCTCATGTCATCTTTTTGTCATGTTGGTACTGTAAATATTGATTAAGCCTTAGAATATTCATTAAGCTTAGCTATCACGGTTTTGAACATTTATATTAAATAATAAAATGCACTACTTAAATTAATGTGTTCAGAATTTAATTGGGGTTTTATATAAGAAGACATAATAAAAAGTAGGATGCATTAGTATAGAAAAATAAAAACTATACGAAGAACAAAAGGAGTTTATCTATCATGACATTACAATTAAGAATGGGTCGCGTAAAATGGTTCGACAATAACAAAGGTTATGGTCTTATTGTTGCCAGCGGTATTGAACAAGAAGTTTATGTCAATAAAAAAGCGATTGCCAACACAAAAAATAAAGCATTAACAGAAGGTCAAGACGTTGAATTTTCTGTTATCAGAACAGCTGCAGGCCTAGAAGCCGCTGATGTTATCGGATTTTAAATAAGGTTTAACCTTGTTGAAGATGTAGATAAAACGATAGTTTAATACTGAGATTAAATGATCGTTTATACCTAATTGGGGGCCGATAAGCACAAATAGCTGACCACCAAGCCGAATAAGTAATATAAAAGAGTTGTGACGTTAATTAGAATGCAATAAAGATAATAAAAAGGTTAAATTATTATCAATAAAAGCGGAATGTAATTCTTTATTAATGATGTTGCAGACTCAACGATAAAAAGCCACATTAATGTGGCTTTTTTGTTGCTTATAGTAAAAAAGAAAATAATAAATTTATTAATAAATAAAATAATTTTCGAATTATCACTAAACGGGAGGCTTTGAGTATTAACGCTGATCCTTCCTTATGATATCCTTTTGCCATATAAAATGATTAACCCTTGAGAGGGACAAAATGGATCACCGCTTACTTGAAATTATTGCTTGTCCAGTTTGCCATGGCAAACTTATCTTTGATAAAGAAAATTCTGAGCTTATCTGCAAAATTGATCATTTAGCTTATCCTGTTCGTGACAATATCCCCGTTCTTCTGGAGAATGAAGCAAGAGAATTATCACTAGAAGAGGAAAAGTAACTTCATGTTCACGGTCATAATCCCTGGTCGATACGCATCGACCCGTTTACCGGGTAAGCCCCTTGCGGATATTCACGGTAAGCCTATGATTGTTCGTGTTATGGAACAGGCTATGCGTTCTGGTGCAAACCGTGTCATTGTCGCAACCGACAACTTAGATGTTGTTGCCGCTGTGGAAAAAGCGGGTGGAGAAGCATGTATGACTCGAGAAGATCACCATTCGGGTACAGAACGTTTAGCTGAAGTCATTGAAAAATACCAATTTGCAGACGACGAAATAATCGTTAACGTACAAGGTGATGAGCCTCTTATTCCGCCCACTATTATTACTCAGGTTGCTGAAAACTTAGCAAGTTGTGGTGCCGGAATGGCAACATTAGCCGTGCCTATTGTTGACTCAAAAGAAGCTTTTAATCCTAACGCTGTGAAAGTAGTGATGGATGCAAAAGGTTTCGCACTTTATTTTTCTCGAGCAACCATTCCTTGGGAAAGAGACCGTTTTAACTTATCACACGATGAAATTGGTGAGCATTACCTCCGCCATATTGGGATTTATGCTTATCGTGCTGGCTTTATACGTCGATATATTACTTGGGAACCAAGCCCATTAGAATCTATTGAAATGTTAGAGCAACTGCGAGTGTTATGGTATGGTGAAAAAATCCATGTTGCAAAAGCATTAGAAGTTCCTGGCGTGGGTGTTGATACTCAAGATGATCTTGTCGCAGCTAGAGCTGCATATCGAGCACTTAACCAAGAGTTCTGATCTTTTAACGGTAACAAATAAATTTCAACGGCGCTTAAATTAAGTGCCGTTTTTGTATCAGTCTGTAATGATATCTTTTAATTATTGGCTTTCTTCTTTATCAGATTGATGATTTTCATTTTCAGTAATAGTGGCAGGTTGCCCCGCAGGTTTGACTGATTGCCACATTGATCCTAAAAACTCATACCACGCACGTTCACTATGTTGAAAATAGGTCGCCGAAGGAAAATACTTCTCCCAAGGATGCAATGGCGAAGTGATTGCTAATTGGTTAGCCGGTGCCACAATAGGCTTCATACCTCTGGCTAAAAAGAAACGTTCAGCACGTGCTAAATGGTTGGCTGAAGTCACGAGTAAAAAAGGTTGTTTACCGATGAGCTTATCAACCTCATAGGCTTCTTCTTCGGTATCTTTTGGTATTGATAATGCAATGGTTTTATTCGCGGGTACGCCTAAAGATTGTGCTACCTGAGTTGCAACCTCTGCACTACTTATTTGATTAACGCCAGCACCACCTGTAAAAATCAATGTCGCATTAGGATTACGATAATAAAGCCTAACGCCTTCTACAACACGAAATAAGCTATTATTGAGAAGGTTAGCACTAGGTGCCCATTCGGGGTTATAAGTAAATCCCCCCCCTAAAACAACAATGTAGTTCACATCTTGTGGTGAATTTTCTCGTAATTCATAACGAGCTTGATACTCTTTTTCACTTGGCATTAATAGAGTATCAGCAACAGGTTGTATGCCTAAAATAGTGAGTAGAATAAGTACCACCGTAAGTAGGCTTTTTCCTGTTTTTTGCCAACGAGTAAACCAAAGCAGAGCCAAGGCAAAAAAAGCGATTAATAAGAGCAAAGGTAAGGGCATTAGAAAGCCAGCAACATATTTTTTGAGCAAAAACAGCATAAATCATCCTAAATTGAGTGAAATACATGCAATTGATAGTGAAAGCTTAGTGAAAACTAGGGGATCATAGAGGCATTGTGTCAAAATAGTGAGCACAACGACATTTCACTAAGTTTTAATCAATAGAAATAAAGAACCGTTAAATTATTTATAAAACGATAAGCGTTTGAACGTTAATTTTTTCATTAATAAGCGTTATATTTATACTGCGCTTTGCGAATAGTCTGATTCATGGCTTATTTCTTTAGAGAAAACAGTCAGTATCATAGAACACTGGTAAAATTGCTGTCTTAATTTTATGTACAGTGTCTCATATTTTTTGAATTTATCAGAATGCAAAGAGCGCAAGTAGCAGGTTGTTATCATGAGGCGTTTTAATGTCAGATCGTAATTTTGACGATATTGCAGATAAATTCTCCCGCAATATCTACGGCACAACAAAGGGTAAAATTCGCCAAGCGGTGATTTGGGAAGATTTACAACAATTATTAACTCTTTTCCCTAACCGTACTCTGCGTATTTTAGATGCAGGCGGTGGTGAAGGGTATTTCTCTCGTCAGTTAGCTAAATTGGGACACCAAATTATCTTATGTGATTTATCACAAGAGATGCTTAATCGCGCGCAAGAAGCAGCTATTGACGAAGGTGTTGCTGAGAATATGACATTTATTTGTTGTGCTGCTCAAGAGATTAAAGAGCATAGAGATGAAAGCGTTGACTTAATTCTGTTTCATGCTGTATTGGAGTGGATCACGGATCAGAAAGACGCCATAAATGTTCTTACCGATATGTTGTTACCTAATGGTATCTTATCGCTGATGTTTTACAATGCAAATGGCATTGTTATGAGAAATGCGATATTGGGGAATTTTCATCTGGCAAATCCTGAAATTCCTCGAAGAAGAAAAAAATCGTTGTCACCTCAAAACCCATTGCAACCTGAAGATGTCTATCAATGGCTGACTGAATTTTCAATGACAATATTAGGAAAGACAGGTGTTCGCGTTTTTCATGATTATTTACAAAGTCGTCAGTTACAAAATAAAGATTTTCCATCGTTGCTTGCATTAGAGCAACGTTATTGTCGACAAGAGCCCTATATCAGTCTGGGGCGTTACATTCATGTCATGGCACAAAAGCGTGTAAATTAAGGATGTACTATGAGTGATTTTACCCAGACCGTTCCTGAGTTAGTGTCTTGGGCGAGAAAAAATGATTTCTCAATCTCACTGCCACCTGAAAGATTAGCTTTTTTGATGGCAGTCGCTGTATTAAACAGTGAACGCCTTGATGGCGAAATTAGTGAAGGGGAGTTAATTGACGCCTTTAGAGAGGTCTGTAAAGGCTTTGAACAACCCGCAGAATCAATACAAGTCCGTGCCAATAACGCCATTAATGATATGGTTAAGCAACGGCTTTTTAACCGTTTTACCAGTGAACTGGTAGAAGGTAATGCAATATATCGTCTAACCCCGTTAGGCATTGGAATAAGTGATTATTATATTCGCCAACGTGAGTTTTCATCGTTACGTTTATCTATGCAGTTATCTATAGTGGCCGGAGAACTCGATTCTGCTGCAAGCTCTGCTGAAGAAGGGGGCGATGAATATCATTGGCATCGCAATGTTTTTGCACCACTGAAATATTCAGTAGCAGAAATTTTCGATAGCATTGATTTGTCACAGAGAATTATGGATGAGCAGCAAAATACGGTAAAAGAAGATATTGCTGAGTTATTAAATCAAGACTGGCAAGCTGCTATTTCAAGCTGTGAACAACTCTTATCTGAAACTTCCGGCACACTAAGAGAGCTACAAGATACGCTTGAAGCCGCAGGTGATAAACTTCAAGCCAATCTGTTGCGTATCCAAGAAGCAAACATGAATACAGGTCATGTCGATCAAATTGATACGTTAGTATTTGAGCTACAAAGTAAGCTTGATCGTATTATTAGCTGGGGTCAGCAATCTATTGATTTATGGATTGGCTATGATAGACATGTCCATAAATTTATTCGTACGGCGATTGATATGGATAAAAATCGTATATTCTCTCGTCGATTACGTCAATCAGTACAAAACTATTTCGACAGCCCATGGGCATTAACTTACGCTAATGCAGATAGGTTGTATGATATGCGTGATGAAGAACTAACGCTACGAGATGAAGAAGTCACCGGTGAATTACCCGAAGAACTCGAATACCAAATGTTCAGCGAAGTGAACGAACAAATAACGCAATGGGTAGAACAAGAGCTTGCTTCTTACAAATTAGAGCAACGAGCATTAGATCTCAGTTCAGTATTAGTTGAATATCTTAATCGTTATCCGCAACAGAAACATTTCGATGTTGCCCGTATTGTCATTGATCAGGCGGTGCGATTAGGTGTGGCAAAAGCTGAGCTCGCAGGATTACCTGCAAAATGGTCAGAAATTAACGAATATGGAGCTAAGGTACAAGCGCATGTCATCGATACATACTGAACAATTTATGCCAGCAAAACTGGCGCAGGCATTAGCGAACTCACTTTTCCCTGAACTGGATAGCCAATTACGTGCAGGTCGGCATATCGGTATAGATTCTCTGGATAATCATGCATTCTTGATGGACTTTCAAGATGAGTTATCAGATTTTTATGCGCGTTATAATGTTGAATTAATTCGAGCACCAGAAGGTTTTTTCTATTTACGTCCTCGCTCAACTACGCTTATTCCTCGTTCTGTACTATCTGAAATGGATATGCTGGTGGGGAAAATTCTTTGTTATCTCTATCTTAGCCCTGAACGATTAGCGAATCAGGGAATATTCACTGTTCAAGAATTATTTGATGAATTAAGAACATTAGCAGATGAAGCCAAACTTTTACGCTTAGTGAACCAACGCTCAACGGGGTCTGATCTTGATTTGCAAAAATTACAAGAAAAAATGAGAACCTCTCTAAATCGTTTACGACGTTTAGGTATGATTTCATTCTTATTAAATGATATGCAGCGTTTTTCAATCACTGAGTCTGTTTTTCGCTTTGGTGCTGATGTGCGTAGTGGTGATTCACCTATTGAGGCTCAAATACGAATGATCCGTGATGGTGAAGCTATGGCGCTTGAGAACAGTTCCGAATCACCAAACGAAGATGAAGAAAATGAAGATGAGCAGTTACAATCGAGTGAAGATGATGCGGAGGAAGAAAATAAATGATTGAACGTGGAAAATTTCGCTCATTAACACTGATCAACTGGAATGGGTTCTTTGCTCGTACTTTTGACTTAGATGAATTGGTGACGACATTATCAGGCGGGAATGGAGCAGGTAAATCAACCACTATGGCTGCATTTATCACCGCAATGATCCCTGATCTTACTTTGTTGCACTTTCGCAATACCACCGAAGCAGGATCGACAAGTGGTTCTCGTGATAAAGGGCTATATGGGAAACTGCGTCCTGGTGTGTGTTATGCCGTATTAGATGTGATCAACTCACGTCACTTACGTGCTGTGGTTGGTGTGCGTTTACAGCAAATTGCAGGGCGTGATAAAAAAGTTGATATCAAACCCTTTATGATCCAAGGGTTGCCGATGGCAGAGAATCCAACAGAAATTCTGACCCAAGCTGTTGCCGATCGCCAAGCGCGCGTTTTACCACTCAATGAATTAAAAGAAAAAGTTGAAGCGATTGATGGTGTTGTTTTCAGACAGTTTAATTCTATCACTGATTTTCATGCCGTAATGTTTGATTTAGGCGTTATCCCTAAACGTTTACGTTCAGCGAGTGATCGCGCCAAATTCTATCGTTTAATTGAAGCCTCATTGTATGGTGGTATTTCAAGTGCGATCACACGTTCTTTACGAGATTATTTATTACCTGAAAATAGCGGTGTAAGAAAAGCATTCCAAGATATGGAAGGTGCATTGCGGGAAAACCGCATGACACTTGAAGCTATTCGTGTCACACAATCTGATCGTGATTTATTTAAGCACTTAATTACAGAAGCGACATCTTATGTTGCAGCTGATTATATGCGCCATGCTAATGAACGACGTGTTCATCTTGATGAAGCGCTAGAAGTCCGCCGTGAATTATGGCGCCAGAGAAAATCCATCAATAACGAGGCATATCGCTTTATTGAAATGGGTAAAGAGTTGGAAGAGCAACAAGCACTTTCTTCTGATCTTGAGGCGGATTATCAAGCAGCAAGTGACCGATTAAACTTAGTGCAAAATGCGGTTCGCCAACAAGAAAAAATAGACCGTTACGTTGCTGATGTAGAAGAGATCACTTTCCGTTTAGAAGAGCAAAGTGAAGTGGTTGAAGAGGCGGCTTCTAAAAAAGAAGAGCTCGAAGCGCGAGTAGAGTCTGCGGAAGAAGAAGTTGATGAACTGAAAAATCAGTTAGCAGATTATCAGCAAGCATTAGACGTACAACAAACACGCGCTATTCAATATCGTCAAGCAGTACAGGCTTTAGAGCGAGCAAAAGCACAATGTAACATTGCTGATTTAGATGAAACTAATGCGGATCAATGGGCTGAACATATTCAAGCAAAAATTCAAACTCTTACCCATTCGCTACTTTCTATGGAACAGAAACTCAATGTTTCTGAAGCGGCAAAAACACAGTTTGATCAAGCGTATAAATTGGTTAGCGGCATTGTTGGTGAGGTTGATCGTAAAGATGCATGGGGTGTCGCCAAAACCGCATTACGTGAATGGTCTTCTCATCGCCATCAAGCAGATAGGGTTCATCCTATTCGTATGCAGTTGGCAGAATTAGAGCAACGCTTACATCAAAGAAATAATGCCCAGCGCCAGCTTGAAGAATTTAATAAGCATCATGGTAAATCGATGGAGCCAGATGATCTTTTAATTTTACAAGATGAGCTGGAAGCAAAAATTGAAGAGCTTAGCGATTATGTTAACGAATCTGGTGAACATCGCATGCAAATGCGCCAAGAGCTGGATCAACTCAAGCAACAAATTGAAAAGCTGAAAAAACAAGCACCTGCATGGCTTGCGGCACAAGATGCGTTAACACAGCTGTGTGAGCAAACTCGCCAATCTTTTGAAACGGGTCATCAAGTAACTGAATATATGCAACAGTTACTTGAAAAAGAGCGTGAAGCCACAGTATTACGTGATGAAACTGCGACGCGTAAACAGCAGATTGAAGCACAAATTGAACGTTTAAGTCAGCCTAGCGGTGCTGAAGATGGACGATTAATTACGCTAGCAGAGCGCTTTAATGGGGTTTTATTATCTGAGATTTATGATGATATTACATTGGATGATGCGCCTTATTTTTCAGCGCTATATGGCCCTGCACGTCACGCAATTGTTGTGCAAGATTTGTCTCAAGTTCAGGAACAGTTAGAAACGTTAGAAGATTGCCCTGAAGATCTCTATTTTATCGAAGGGGATCCACAATCTTTCGATGACAGTGTATTTAATGCACAAGAGATGGAGAAAGCGGTTCTTATCAAGAGCTCAGATAGGCAATGGCGTTATTCTCGCTACCCTGAAATTCCGCTTTTTGGTCGCGCGGCGCGTGAGAATCAATTAGAAATATTATCTCGCCAACGCGATGAGCTTTCTGAGCTTTATGCAACGCAAGCTTTTGATGTACAAAAAATTCAACGTGCGCACCATGCTTTTAGCCAATTTGTCGGGCAACATATTTCAGTCGCGTTTGAAGCTGATCCTGAAGAGGATATCCGTCAACTTAATCAAAGACGCAATGAGCTAGAGAGGGCATTAACACAGTATGAAGAGAATACTCAACAGCAACGTCAACATTATGCTCAAGCAAAAGAGTCGTTAAATTTACTTAATAAACTGATCCCTCAAGTGAATATCTTGATGGATGAAACGCTAATTGATCGCGTTGAAGAATTACGTGAAGAGCTGTATAGCGCTGAAGAGTCTATGCGCTATTTACAGCGTCATGAAAAAGCACTGGCAACATTAGAACCTATTGCATCAATTTTACAAAGTGATCCACAAGAACATGAGCAATTAGCACAGGATTACGAACACGCTAAAGCAGAACAACAGCGTTATCAACAACAGGCTTTCTTGCTGGTGGAAGTTGTACAACGTCGTGCACACTTTAGCTATAGCGATGCGGTTGAGATTGTGAGTGAAAATAGCGATCTTAACGAGAAACTACGTCATCGTTTAGAAATGGCAGAAACAGAACGTGCTACGGCAAGAGAACTTTATCGTCAGCAACAAGCTCAATGTGCTCAATTTAATCAAGTACTCGCATCATTAAAAAGCTCCTTTGACACTAAATCTGAATTGCTCAGAGAACTTGAGCAAGAGATGCGTGATACAGGGATCCATATTGATGTTGGCGCAGAAGCAAGAGCTAAAGAGCTACGTGATCAACGTTATGCTGCTGTCAGTGCTAACCGTACACGAATTAGTCAACTTGAGCGAGATATCGCACTGAGTGAAGCTGAACGCGATAATCTAACCAAGAAAATTCGTAAACTTGAACGTGACTACATTCAAATTCGTGAGCATGTTGTGAGTGCAAAAGCGGGCTGGTGTGCGGTGATGCGGTTAGTGAAAGAAAATGGTATGGAACGTCGTTTGCATCGCCGAGACTTCGCTTACCTTTCTGCTGATGAATTGCGTTCAATGTCGGATAAGGCGCTAGGTGCATTACGTCAAGCTGTTGCTGATAATGAATATTTACGTGATGCATTACGTCGTTCTGAAGATGCAAAATATCCTGATCGTAAAGTTCAGTTCTTTATTGCGGTATATCAGCATTTAAGAGAGCGTATTCGCCAAGATATCATTAAAACCGACGATCCAGTTGATGCAATTGAACAGATGGAAATTGAGCTTGCTCGCTTAACGGAAGAACTGACAAGCCGTGAACAGAAATTAGCGATTAGTTCACGAAGTGTCGCGAATATTATTCGCAAAACTATTCAACGAGAGCAAAACCGTATCCGTATGCTAAACCAAGGTTTACAAGCGGTTTCATTTGGCCAAGTGCGAGGTGTTCGACTTAACGTCAATATTCGTGAAAGTCATCAAGTGCTTCTTGATGTGTTATCAGAAGAAGATAATCAATACCAAGACTTATTTAAAAACCAAAACCTTACCTTCTCTGAAGCGATGGCGAAGCTTTATCAACGTTTAAATCCACAAGTAGATATTGGTCAACGTATGCCACAAACTGTGGGGGAAGAGCTGTTAGATTACCGTAATTACCTTGAAATGGATGTTGAGGTTAATCGTGGGCCAGAAGGGTGGTTAAAAGCGGAAAGTGGCGCTTTATCGACTGGTGAAGCGATTGGTACAGGAATGTCAATTCTGGTGATGGTTGTACAAAGTTGGGAAGAAGAATCACGACGCTTAAGAGGAAAAGATATTTCTCCTTGTCGCTTACTCTTCCTTGATGAAGCCGCACGTTTGGATGCGAAATCTATAGCGACATTATTTGAACTTTGTGATCGTCTCGATATGCAATTGATTATTGCGGCACCAGAAAATATCAGCCCAGAAAAAGGCACGACTTATAAACTCGTCCGTAAAGTGTTCAACGGTACAGAACATGTTCACGTTGTGGGTTTAAAAGGTTTTGGCCAACACGCTGAAAAAGATAAAATTGCATCATCAAATGTTGCTGAAATAACAGAATAATTTTATTTCGTTATCAACGACAGAGAGAAAAATAGAAAGGCGCTATGGGCATATGCTCATAGCGCCTTCTTTTTTCAAAGTGTTAGATAGATCAAAAAATGAAAGTAAATTAACAAAAAAATGAAAATTTAAATGATATAACGTGCGCCACATCTCATTTAAATGTAAGCGTGATGTCTATGATTGTTGCCGTATGTGATTAATATAAAAAATTAAAGGAAAGAAAATGCGTAAAGTCACGTTAGCTTTTAGTGCAATTGCTTTAGCGTTAAGTTTAAATGGCGCGGCAATGGCAAAAGTTCATATGCCAGAAGTTGTCAGCCCTGGTGTTACTGTTGCTCAATTAGCACAACAACAACCAATTAATTGGGTTTCTGTTGCAGATATAGAAAAAAGCTTAGCAGGCCAAGCGCCAATGGCGGTTGGTTTTGATATTGATGATACTGTTTTATTCTCAAGCCCAGGTTTTTATCGCGGTAAACTAGAATATTCTCCAAATGATTTCAGTTATCTGAAAAATCCAGAGTTCTGGGAGAAAATGAATAATGAGTGGGATAAATTCAGTATGCCTAAACAAGTCGGTATCGATCTTGTTCAAATGCACTTAAAACGTGGTGATACTGTTTATTTCATTACTGGTCGTACTAAAACTAAAACTGAGACTGTGACCAAATATGTTCAAGAAGGTTTAAATATCCCTGCTGATAAAATGCAGCCTGTTATTTTCGCGGGTGACCAACCTGGTGCAAATAATAAAGTAAGCTGGATGCGTGATCATAAATTGAAAATTTACTACGGTGATGCTGATGCAGATATCGCGGCAGCAGATGAACTGAATATCCGTGGTATTCGTATTCTGCGTGCTGCTAACTCTTCTTACCAACCATTGCCAAAAGCGGGTCAGTTTGGCGAAGAAGTTGTTATCAATTCAGAATACTAATTTTTATCCTTTGTTTACCTTTATTTGTCAGGCGTAGGAAACTACGCCTTTTTCTCGATTAAAACACCTTTCATTTAAATAATCTTATTATCTATTTTCAATATTTTATTATATTTTGAAATTTTTTTTCAAAATGTCTGTTTTTTGTTCTTTTGTTGATTTTTTATTTAAACTCTATTTTTGAATATAAAAATAACTAAGTGGTCTTTTTTTGATTGAATAAAATTAAATTTCCATCAAAGGGTTATAAAACTTTAAAAATATTAGTTTATTCCTATAAAACTCTTCTCCAAGCTCATCTAATATTCTAGGATATCAAAATAATAATAAGGGATGAGGGTAGGGGATTTATGGCGTACCAACCAATTAAAAGAGCAATTACATATTCAGTCGTTATAGGAACTCTTCTTTCTGGGCATTATGCAGTGGCTACAGAAGCGGAGTCAGCTATTTTATCTACACCCGAAATAGAAAACGCAACGTTAGTTCCTATGACTAACGAAGCTATGACTATACCTGCCACTGTGGTAATGAATATTCCACAAGTTACCGAGTTAGAGGCAAGAACAAAACTACAATCATGGATCCCAACGGGATATAAACCATTCTATTTAACTCAATTAGTGAAAGTTTACCAAGCAAATAACCTCACATTAATCTGGCAAGATGAAAAAATCGCACAGCAATTACAGGAACAAATTGCAGAAGTGGCTATTTCAGGTATTCAGCCTCAATTTGGACAATGGTTAACACAATTAGAAACACCGGAGTTAACAAAAGAAGGGCGTGATATTATTTTATCAGACGCATTTTTAGGTTATATCAGTTTTGTTGAGCAAGTGAATAAATCAGGCGTATCTTTATTGTATCGTGATGGCGCAAAAAGCCTACCATCACCGTCAGATAAATCCATGGTTGACCTACAACAAAATATTCAAAATAGCACTTTAGGTAGCTTCGTTATTTCTTATGCTCCGTCTCATCCTTATTACGCTTTAATGAAAGAAGAAGTACGTAAACAATTACATAGTTCGATTGTTTGGCCTGAGATGACGGGAACGACATCATTAAAACCAAATCAATCATCACAAGAAGTTGTACCACTGAGACAGATTTTACGTTATTTAAAATTAATTCCTGAGTTGGCTGAAAATGAGCAAGAAATTGCGACAATCGTTTATGATGCACCTTTAATCACTGCTGTTAAATTATTTCAAACCGCTCATGGTTTAGAGCCAGATGGAATTATTGGGCGACAAACGCGTGCATGGTTAAATACAACGCCAACACAACGCGCCAGTATTATGGCATTAAATATTCAACGCCTTCGCTTAACACCGGCTATTGGTGACACAGGCATTTGGGTGAATATTCCTGATTTTTCACTCTATTTTTATGCCAACAACGAACTTATTCTTGATTCAAAAGTGATAGTCGGTCGTCCAGATAGAAAAACGCCAATTATGAGTAGTGCATTAAATAATGTTGTGGTTAATCCACCTTGGAATGTGCCAACAAGTATGACTCGCAAAGATATTGTCCCTAGAGGTAAAGCAGATCCTAGCTACTTTAGCCGTAAGGGATATACCATTTATTCCGGATGGGGCAATGATGCTTACCCAATTAATCCTTATGATATTGATTGGCAAAATATGAGTGCAAGTAATTTCCCTTATCGAATTTGGCAGGCGCCGGGACCAACAAACTCATTAGGGCGTTATAAGTTTAATATGCCAAATTCAGATGCGATATACCTACATGACACACCAAATCATTCACTGTTTTCAAAAAATATGCGCGCAATTAGCTCGGGATGTATTCGTGTTAATAAAGCCTCTCAGTTGGCCTCGATTTTATTAGGTGATGCAGGATGGAAACAAGATAGAATTGATGCGGCATTAAAACGTGGATCAACACAATATGCGCCCATTCCTGAACGTATTCCTGTTTATTTATATTATCAAACTGCATGGGTTGCACAGGAAAATGCACCTCAATATCGAGCAGACATTTATGGCTATGATAAGAGCATTACCAATGCACAACCTTATTTAGAGAATATTAAGAAATACTTGTAATATTAATAAATATAAATTGGATAAAGGGCGATTAGTTTAATTGCCCTTTATTTCTATATAAATCAATAAGATGTTTTTTTAATTTTATATATAAAAATAAGATCACTAAAAAATTATAAATTTATAAAATATTTTTAAAATTTCCATTAAAAATAGAAAGATAAAAAGAGACTTTAGTATAAATAGCTAAATTTATAAAATGTCTGATGGCATTAAATTGAAATGAATTGTTATTTACAATACTATACAAACCATAAGAAACAATTCGAGAAAAATATTGTCATAATAAAGGTTCTTCCTCCTGAAATAATTATTGAGTACATATACTATGGATATTATTGATTCACATCGCCGTAAGTGGCTAGGGCTCGGTATGGCCGCTGTGGGGTTGGGGTTATTGCCTTCTCATGCTTTTGCTTCATTAGCAACACCTCGTCCAAAAATCCTTCGCTTTAATAATTTAAATACTGGTGAAACTATTAAAGCCGAGTTTTTTGATGGAAAACGTTATAATAAACAAGAGCTTGCTAAGTTAAATCACCTTTTTAGAGATTATCGTCAAAATAAAATTAAAACCATCGACCCTGCATTGTTTGACCAAATTTATCTATTGCAAGTGATGCTGAATAATAATAAGCCCGTTGAACTTATTTCAGGCTATCGCTCTTTAGTGACCAATAATAATTTACGACAAAGTAGCAGTGGTGTTGCGAAGAAAAGCTATCATACTCGCGGACAAGCAATGGATTTTCGTTTAGTGGGGACTGAGCTTTCAAAAGTTCGTCAAGTGGCGCTAAGAATGAAAGCGGGGGGAGTTGGGTATTATCCAAAAAGTAATTTTGTTCATATTGATACGGGACCAGTCCGCTCATGGTAAGCTATTGAGAATTAGTTAATAGAGAGTGGAGTGATTCATGATGTATCACATTGTACCTGTGACAAACTATATGCAAAATTGCACCCTTATTTGGTGTGATGAAACGAAGGAAGCGGCAATTGTTGATCCTGGTGGCGATGTCGAAAGACTGATTGCGGAAATCGAAAAACGCCAATTAACATTGACCAAAGTATTATTAACACATGGACACTTTGATCATATTGCAGGCACCTCTCAGATTGTTGAGCACTTTCATGTTCCTATTTATGGGCCTCATAAAGAAGATAATTTCTTATTAGAGGAATTAGAGCAACAGTGCCGTATGTTTAATTTCCCTTGCGGAAAGTCATTTGCACCAGATAGCTGGTTATATGAAGGCGATACCATCACAATTGGTAAAACAATTTCGTTATCTGTTTTACATTGCCCTGGGCATACACCAGGACATATTATTTTTGTAAATCATAAGAATAAACTTATCTCTATGGGAGATGTGTTATTTAAAGAAAGCATTGGCCGTACCGATTTTCCACGCGGAAACCATGCCGATCTTATTGCATCAATCAAAAATAAAGTGTTGCCTTTAGGTGATGATTATCTGTTTATTCCGGGACATGGCCCTATGTCTAATTTAGGGCATGAACGCCAATACAACCCGTTTTTACAAGATGAAATGCCAATCTGGTAATAGTTGCGCTGAGTAAAGTGAATAAGTGAAAGCTCTTTATAATAAAGAGCTTTTTTATACGTAAAAAATATGATTTTTATTTCTTTTTTTTAAATAAAAATGCCACATTGTATAACGTGGCATTCATCTAATTGCACGTTAAAGACAATTAGAGTACTGCAACGATGGCTTCACACAGTGGCACCATATTCTCAAGGGTTAAACCAGCAACGTTAATACGACCAGAGCCTACGATATAAATACCGTATTCAGCACGTAAGCGCTCAACTTGCTCTTTATTCAAACCACTAAATGAGAACATGCCATTTTGGTCAATAATAAAGCTAAAGTCTTGCTTAGCCCCTTTTTCTTGTAGTGTCGTAACTAACAATTGGCGCATACGCTGAATGCGTTCACGCATAGTCGTTAGTTCTTCAATCCACTCTTCTTTTAATTCTGAGTTAGAAAGAATCGTTGTTACCACTGAAGCACCGTGTGCTGGTGGGTTTGAGTAGTTAGCACGAATAATGGCTTTTGCTTGGCTAAAGGCTTTTTCAGCCGTGTCACTGTCTTTGGTGACAATAGTACATGCACCTACACGTTCATTGTAAAGACCGAAGTTTTTAGAATATGAACTTGCAACAATAAGCTCAGGATTTTTTTCTGCAAAGAGGCGTAAACCTTGTGCATCTTCTTCAAGACCGCGAGCAAAACCTTGGTATGCGAAGTCAAAAACAGGTAACCAGCCTTTCTCTGCTGATAGCGCTGCTAATTGACGCCATTGTTCTTCCGTTGGATCAATACCGCTTGGGTTATGACAGCAACCGTGGAACAGGACAACATCACCCGCTTGAGCTTTAGTAAGGCTTGCTAGCATGCCATCAAAGTCTAATCCATGATTTTTTGCGTCGTAATAATCATAATTACAGATCTCAAGACCTGCAATTTGGAAAATATTATTATGGTTAGGCCAAGTAGGGTTGCTTATCCAAACGCGTTTTGCTGTGGTTTGCTGAGCAATAAAATCAGCAGCAATACGTAAAGCTCCTGTTCCCCCAGGGGCTTGTGCTGTGCGTGCGCGTTTTTCAGAGATAATAGAATGTTGTTCACCAAACAAAAGTGCTTGGGTCACATTGCCAAATTCAGGGATACCGCTAATAGGAAGGTAATTTTTGGTGGTTTCGTTTTCTAACAGGTATTTTTCTGCTTTCTTAACTGTGGTTAAAACAGGCGTTTTACCTGTCTCATCCTTGTAAACACCAATCCCTAAGTTAATTTTGTTTTCACGAGGATCAGAACGGAAACTATCAGCTAAACCCAGAATAGGATCGGCTGGTGCAGCAATGATTTTCTCAAACATAGTGTAATTGTTCCCTAAGCTCAAAACGAAGCCGAAATATGAGTATCAAGAGTAACGCTATGAGGGATTTTTGCCAACTGTTTGTAGAGAAATTAACAAGAAGTTGTGAACTAAGTGAGAATAAATAGCAAATCAAGATGTAAATAAGTGAATATCCTGTGATTACATTAACATGTAAAAATAATCACTAAAAAATAATAATTGTTTAGTATGATAAACTTTTTGAAGTTGTTAAAAATAAAGAAGTTACAATGTTTTTCAGTGAATAAATAAACAGATCTACTGCAAATGCAAAAATAAAGAGAAAGAAAACATCGAGAATAAGAAGAAAAAAGAGGGATAAATAACAAGAGATTGAGATAGACAGTAGTAGTACAAATAAAAAAGCAACACCGAAGTGTTGCTTTTCAAATCAATTAACTTGACTGTTTAATTACCTAAGCGGTAATTAGAACTGATAAGTCAGACCTAAACCAACTACGTTGTCGTCGTTGATGCCCAGTTTGTTATCAGATTTCAGCAGGTTGATTTTGTAATCAACAACTGCAGTCATGTTTTTGTTAAATTTGTAGAAAGAACCTACAGAGATATATTTAACTAAATCTTCGTCATTTACGCCGTTAACATCTAAGTCTTTACCTTTAGATTGAACATAACCTAAAGATGGTTTCAGACCTAAATCAGCGAAGTCATACTGCGCAGTTAACTCAATGTTTTGAGTTTTGTTAGCAATGCCTTTATTGAAGCTAGTCATGTTACGAGTTTCACCGTACATAGCCGCTAAGTAAACATTGTTAGCTGCGAATTTACCACCAACGTTCCATGCTTCTGCACGAGAACCTTTAGCAGTGCTGTCATCTTGCTGCCAAGAAGTACGAGCAGAGTTTGAATAACCACCACCCAGAGTTACGCCCCAGCCTAAGTTATAAGCTGTAGAGAAACCGAAGCCGTCACCATTAGCTTTTTTACCATCACGCTTGTTGATAGTATTTTCGTTGTTTTTGCCTTGGTATTGCAGAGCAAAGTTCAGACCATCAACATAACCGAACATATCAGTGTTACGGTAAGTTAAAACACCAGTAGTACGGCTAGTCATGTAAACGTCAGTTTGTGCCATGGAGTCGCCACCAAATAAAGGTAGAACGTCTGTCCATGCGTTGGTGTCGTAAATTACACCGTAGTTACGACCATAGTCCATAGAACCGTAGTCAGCAAATTTAAAACCTGCGTAAGCAAAACGAGCACGTGAATCAGTATCACCTTCAGCATTGCTAGTACGAATTTCGTATTCAAAACGACCAAAACCAACTAAATCTTTATTGATTTGAGTTTCGCCTTTGAAGCCGATACGTGCACGAGAACCGTCACCGTCTTCACCTGAGTCTTTATCAGCGAAGTAATGACGAACGTCAACTTTACCGTAGATGTCTACTTTGTTGCCGTCTTTGTTGTACATTTCAGCTGCGTTTGCTGCACCAGCAAACATTAAAGCTGGGATTACCACTGCAAGAAGATTGCGCTTCATCATTATTATTACCCTCATTGGTGTTATTCAGACACCTTTGCCACTGCCAGAAATAGTTTCTTAATTTTTATGGAACTATTTATGAGAGTTAAGTGTCGTCTGTGTCGGGTGACAGTGTTCCATTGGTAAAAAATTTTATCTACCCCCAATTTGCTACAAAAACGAAAAAAGTGTAACAAATTGTAACTATGTATTTCAAAGTGTGTATTTAGGGGAACTTTTTAATCAAATAACAGCCATGCATAAAAAAAGCCAACCTTGCGGTTGGCTTCTTTACTTAAGCTAAATCTGTACAATAAAACAGCACTACAAAATTTTAGCTAAATACTAATCAATCACTAAATTAGAAATCTGCATTTCTTGGTGTACGAGGGAATGGAATAACTTCACGAACATTTGCGACACCGGTCACATAAGCAACTAAACGTTCAAAACCTAAACCGAAACCTGAGTGAGGTACAGTGCCATAACGACGTAGATCACGATACCACCAGTAGTCTTCTTTACTCATTCCCATTTCGTCTAAACGTTTATCAAACATCTCTAAACGCTCTTCACGTTGAGAGCCACCAATAATTTCACCAATGCCGGGTGCTAATACATCCATCGCTGCTACGGTCTTACCGTCTTCATTCATACGCATATAGAATGCTTTGATATCTTTCGGATAGTTTTTCACAACAACAGGTGCTTTAAAGTGTTTCTCTGCCAGATAACGTTCATGCTCAGAAGAAAGGTCAACACCCCAGTAAACTGGGTTTTCAAATTTCTCACCACAGTTTTCAAGCACCGTAACTGCATCGGTATAATCAATTTGAGCAAAATCAGAGGTGATAAAGTTCTCTAAGCGTGTGATAGCGTCTTTGTCGACACGTTGTGCAAAGAACTCCATATCATCTTTACGTTCTGCCAATACGGCAGCAAAGGTGTATTTCAACATTTTTTCAGCAAGGGCTGCGATATCGTTAAGATCAGCAAAGGCCACTTCAGGTTCAACCATCCAGAATTCAGCAAGGTGACGACTGGTATTTGAGTTTTCAGCACGGAATGTTGGGCCGAAAGTATACACTTTGCTTAATGCAGAGGCGTAAGTTTCACCATTTAACTGACCTGATACGGTTAAAAACGCTTCACGGCCAAAAAAGTCTTCACTGAAATCAACTTCGCCTTTATCTGTACGTGGCAGATTGTTCATATCGAGTGTAGAGACACGGAACATTTCACCCGCACCTTCTGTATCAGCCGCTGTAATTAGTGGCGTAGAAACCCAGAAGAAGCCTTGTTCATCGAAGAAACGATGTAGTGCTTGTGCTAATGTGTGACGAACACGTGCAACTGCACCAATTAAGTTAGTACGAGGACGAAGGTGAGCAACTTCACGCAGGTACTCAATACTATGACGTTTGGCGGCCATCGGATAAGTTTCCGGATCATCGACCATTCCTACCACAACAACATTGGTGGCGTGAATTTCAAAGTTCTGTCCCTGGCCCGGAGATTCAACAATTTTACCGGTGACTTCCACAGAACAGCCTGTGGTTAAGTGCAGCACTTCATCTTGATAATTCGGTAAATTATTATTAATGATGGCCTGTACTGGATTAAAGCAGGAACCGTCATAGACGGTAAGAAATGAGATACCAGCTTTTGAATCTCTTCTTGTACGTACCCAACCGCGAACGGTGACGTCTTCGCCAACCGCGATACGGCCTTGCAGTACGTCGACTACAGGCGCAACGATCATAAATAAATCTCTCTTCGTTTAATTAAAATAATTGTTTGGTTAATTCACTCTGCCCCTGTCGGACAGTTTTTCTATGTTACTTGCAATAGCGCAGGAAACAAGTAGGAAATTTTAGTTTAAAGAGTCAATAAAGAAGAGAAAAGCTTTTGTATAAAATAAATTGATAAAAATAGGGGAATTATTGATAAAAGTAGAGGTTATGACAAAAGAAAGGGCAATTATTACCCTTTCTTTTACTAATAAAGATTTTTAGCTAATTAACAGGCTTGTTTGACAAGAGGAACATCAAAGGCTTTGCGTAGCTTGTCAACAAAATCATCGTCTTCGCAAATCGTTTTGCCTGGACTATCTGATAATTTAGCAACTGGCTTACCATTACACTCCACCAGCTTAATGACAATATTAAGTGGCGTTATTTGCGGAATATTACAAGTGAGCCGAGTACCAATACCAAAGATTAAACGAATACGTTTATGGAAATGTTTATAAAGTACTAATGCTTTTTGAAAATCTAGGCTATCAGAAAAGACTAATACTTTACTCATTGGATCGATGCCCAGTTTCTCATAATGTGCAATCGCTTTTTCCCCCCATTCAATAGGGTCGCCAGAGTCGTGACGTAAACCTTGATAACGCTCTGCAAAGGTCTTATCAAAATCACGCAAAAAAGCATCCATTGTAATACAGTCTGTTAATGCAATACCTAATTGATCGGGGTATTCATCTAGCCAAGATTGCAAGGCAGCACGCTGACTATTTGATAGTTCAGGACTAATTTGTTGATGTGCCTGAAACCACTCATGAGCTTGTGTACCCACAGGGGCTAATTGCATACGTTCTGCTAAATGATAGTTGCTTGTACCAATAAGATAAGGAAAATGATTTTTCAGCTCATCCACAATGGCGCACTGCACATCATAAGAAAAACGGCGACGAGTACCAAAATCCATCAATTTAAAATCAGCTAAGTCAATCTGCTGTTCAGCGGCATCACGGTAGAAGATATCAATCAATTTACGTAATTGGTTAACGGCATCATCGGGGGTGATTTGAGGTGAGCGAGTACGATGTACAATTTCACTCACTAAAGCCAATAACGGAACTTCCCATAAAATAACTTCACGCCAAGGGCCTGTAATTTTAATGGTAAGTTGGTTTTCAGGTGTGGTTGAAATATGGACTTGTTCTGGCTTAAAACGGAAATGTTTAAACCATTGCAGATAGTCATTTTTGAAAAAAGGGAGACTCTGAAGATAGTCAAACTCTTCATTTGTTAATGACAGGTTTGCCATCATGTTAACTTGATGGCGTAAGGTTGTTGCATATTCACCTAGACGTTCATCACTCCGACAGCGGAACTCAGCAACGACAGGAATATCACTATAATGGTGGTAAACCGCTTGTTGCATGTGGAGCTTATATGCATCGGTATCCAACAGTGATGTAATAATCGGTGTAGCGTCTAAAATCATAGCGCGTCAAGCATCCTCACGGAGCGTTTTTATGTCTGCTAAATCGTTAAGGTTGGAGAGTATACCCGAATATGATGACAAAGCGTCACTATTCAATAATATTTCTCTGCGACATAAAAACAAGCTGTAAAACTTAGATAAGTTTACCACGTTAAACAAAATTTGGGAGTCTATTAGCATCATTTACCAAATAAATTGATTACATGTATTAATGAAATATTAACATTCTGTTGACTTTTAATGTTTTCAATTGAATATTCGACTGGCTAAACAGATTTTTGACGAGTAAGCTTTGGCAATATAACCGTTAAATAGTCGTGTTAACTAAAAGGTTTTTTCTATGACACAACAAAGAATCGCGAAATTTCGCAAAGATTATCGTGCCCCTGACTACACAATCACCGATTTACATCTTGATTTTATCTTAGATAAAGAAAATACCCAGGTTACGGCGATAAGCCAATGTAAACGTCTAAACTCAAATGCGACAGCATTAGTATTAGATGGTGAAGATTTAACATTAAAATCAATTTCTGTTAATGATGTTGCTTGGACACACTATAAAGAAGAAAACGGCAAACTCATCATTGAACAATTGCCAGAGCAATTTACATTAAAAATTATCAACGAAATTAATCCATCAGCCAATACAGCATTAGAAGGGTTGTATGTTTCTGGTGATGCGTTATGTACACAGTGCGAAGCTGAAGGTTTCCGCCATATTACCTACTATTTAGATAGACCGGATGTGTTAGCTCGTTACACCACAACAATTACGGCAGACAAAAAACAGTATCCTTATTTATTGTCAAATGGTAACCGTATTGCACAAGGTGAACTTGATGATGGTCGTCATTGGGTAACATGGGAAGATCCACATCCAAAACCAAGTTATTTATTTGCGGTAGTGGCGGGTGACTTTGATGTATTACGAGATACTTTTATCACCAAAAGCGGTCGCGAAGTTGCTTTAGAGCTTTTTGTTGATAAAGGTAATTTAGATCGTGCCGATTGGGCAATGACCTCATTGAAAAATGCGATGGCATGGGATCAATCTCGCTTTAATTTAGAATACGATCTCGATATCTATATGATAGTCGCTGTTGACTTCTTTAATATGGGTGCGATGGAGAATAAAGGACTGAATGTCTTTAACTCTAAATATGTACTAGCAAAAAGTGAAACGGCAACTGACAAAGATTATTTAGGCATTGAGTCTGTTATTGGTCATGAATATTTCCATAACTGGACAGGTAACCGCATTACTTGTCGTGATTGGTTCCAGTTAAGTCTAAAAGAAGGCTTAACGGTTTTCCGTGACCAAGAATTCAGTTCAGATTTAGGCTCTCGTTCTGTTAACCGTATCAATAATGTACGAGTGATGCGTACTGCTCAGTTTGCAGAAGATGCAAGCCCAATGGCACATCCAATTCGTCCTGATAGTGTGATCGAAATGAATAACTTCTATACTTTAACAGTATATGAAAAAGGTTCAGAAGTGATCAGAATGATCCATACCTTATTAGGCGAAGAGCAATTCCAAGCGGGTATTCAGATGTACATTCATCGTCATGATGGAAGTGCGGCAACCTGTGACGACTTTATTCAAGCGATGGAAGATGCTTCTAATGTTGATCTCACGTTATTCCGTCGTTGGTATAGCCAATCAGGTACACCACAACTGACAGTGCGTGACAGCTATGATGTGGATAAAAAGCAATACACCTTAACTGTTAGTCAAATGACACCACCAACAGCTGATCAAGCTGAAAAACAAGTGCTACATATTCCATTAGATATTGAATTGTATGATCGTGAAGGTAATGTGATCCCTCTGCGTTCACAAGGTCAGGCGATTTCTAATGTATTGAATGTCGTCCGTGAAGAACAACAATTTGTATTTGATGACGTTCCAGAACAGCCAATCCCATCTTTATTACGTGAGTTCTCTGCGCCTGTAAAATTGGACTATCCATTTACGGATGAGCAACTGTCCTTTTTAATGAAATATGCACGTAATGCATTTTCACGCTGGGATGCAGCGCAATCATTATTAGGTCGCTATATAAAAGAAAACGTCGCCCGTGCACAGAAAGATGAAGCATTTATTCTTCCTGAAATGGTGGTTGATGCTTTCCGTGCAGTATTACTAGATAAAGATATTGATCCTGCATTAGCAGCACTTATTCTGACATTGCCAACGGATGTTGAAGCGGGTGAGTCATTTAGTATTATCGATCCAATGGCTATTCATGAAACACTTGGTTTTATACGTAAAACATTAGCCACTGAAATGGCGGATGAATTCTCTGCTGTTTATCATTCTATGCATATTGGCGCTTATCGTGTTAATCATGAAGATATTGCAAAACGTGATTTACGTAATGTGTGTTTAGGTTATTTAGCGGTTGAAAATGAGCAAACAGGCAACAAACTTGTTGATGCACAATACCACAACAGCGATAACATGACCGACGCGCTTGCCGCACTTAGCGCTGCTGTAATGGCTCAGTTACCTTGCAAAGATGCGCTATTACAAGAATTCGATGATAAATGGCATCAAGATGGTTTAGTCATGGACAAATGGTTTAGCTTACATGCCATGAGCCCAGCAAAAGATGTGTTACAAAAAGTACGTAGTTTGTTATCTCATCGCTCATTTACACTAGCAAATCCTAACCGTACTCGTGCATTAATTGGCGCATTTGTAAATAATAACCCAGTCGCTTTCCACGCTGAAGATGGCTCTGGTTACTTATTATTGACAGAAATTCTGACTGACTTAAATAGCCGTAACCCACAAGTTGCTTCACGTCTTATTGAACCGTTTATTCGTTTAAAACGCTATGATGCAACACGCCAAGAAAAAATGCGTGCAGAGTTATTAAAGCTGAAAGCACTTGAGAATTTATCAGGTGATCTCTATGAAAAAATCACCAAAGCTTTAGCTGATTAATATTACGTTTTATATCATTTTATGAGTGAGTAAATAGTATAAAATCAGTATGATAATTAGATCCCCAGCATAGTCTGGGGATTTTTTATGGCGAATTGTGAAATTGAAACGTTTACTTTTCGTGCTTTTATCTATATGATGCACGACGCTTAATTTGTCGTAGACATATCATTCCTAATACCCGATATTCTCAATGGAGATCGTATGTATTATTCCTTAGTAAGGAAGGCATTGTTTCGGCTAGATCCTGAACGTGCCCATGATTTTACCTTCCGTCAGTTAAAACGTTTATCTCATTCCCCATTTCAATTTCTTATTCAGCAGTCACTTCCTTCAAAACCCGTTTCCTGTATGGGACTCTCATTTAAAAATCCACTTGGTCTTGCCGCCGGTCTTGATAAAAACGGTGATTGTATAGATGCATTGGGTGCAATGGGATTTGGTTTTATTGAAGTTGGTACGGTGACACCTCGTCCTCAAGTAGGAAATGATAAACCTCGTTTATTTCGCTTAGTGGAAGCTGAAGGCTTAATTAACCGAATGGGCTTTAATAACCTTGGCGTCGATAACTTAATTGAAAATGTAAAACAATCTCGTTATGGCGGTGTGCTAGGTATTAATATTGGTAAAAATAAAGATACTCCTGTAGAGCAAGGCAAAGACGATTATCTGATTTGTATGGAAAAAGTTTATGCACATGCGGGTTATATCGCGATCAATATTTCATCACCCAATACTCCAGGTTTGCGTACACTGCAATATGGCGAAGCATTAGACGATTTGTTATCTGCAATTAAAAATAAACAATTAGAGTTGCAAGGAAAATATCAAAAATATGTTCCTGTTGCTGTCAAAATTGCACCTGATTTAACACATGAAGAATTAATCCAAGTTGCAGATAGCTTAGTGCGTCATCATATTGATGGTGTTATTGCGACAAATACCACATTAGATAAATCATTAGTCAGTGGTTTAGATCATTGTAATGAAGCAGGGGGATTAAGTGGCCGCCCGGTACAATCAAAAAGCACACAAATAATTCGTCAATTAAATGAAGAATTAAAAGGCGCATTGCCTATTATTGGTGTAGGTGGAATTGATTCATTAACGGCAGCAAGAGAGAAAATGGATGCGGGTGCTTCTCTCATTCAAATCTATTCAGGATTCATTTATCAAGGTCCTGCACTTATCAAATCTATAATTAATCATATCTAAATACATTTTATAATGAGTTAAGGGCTTTTCTTCTGTCCTTAACTCGTTTATATTGCCCCTAGTTGGTTATTTTTTATTAAATTGCACTGATTGTGCTTAATTAATAGTAAAATGAATCCTGTTTTTGTTAGGTGATATTAAATATTTTATTTATGTCATTTAATTTTGATTATTTGTCAGAGTATAAAACAGGTTATGAATCGAAGGGGGATTAATTAGTGATAATAAAACCCGATGATCGCTGGCGTTGGTATTTTGATGTTGAGCAACAAAGATTAATGCTTGATTTAGCCAATGGCATGGTTTTTCGTTCTCGCTTTCCAAGCAAAATGCTAAGTGAGAGTGCTTGCCAATCAGCATCTTTTACCGTCGATGATGCAGCTCTTTATTATGGATACGATGAGCAGATCCGCCAAATTGATATGCCGTCAGAATCAAGAGCTGAATTAGCTTTAAATGCATTAATAGCCCATCGCTTTTTAAAACCACTGATGCCTAAGAGTTGGTATTTTGAAGTTAACAATAATCAAATCAACCCTTATTTATCGCAAGTGGTAGAGGCTTCATTAAAAGAAGGTAATGAAACAGCACTTTTTTTAGTGGCAGAAGTGGGTACTCAAGCTTGTTTATGCTTATTAGCGCAACCGCAATTAACGTTATTCGATAGAACACTTAATTTTTGTGACCCAATAAAAATTATGAATGACAGGTTAAGTTATTACCATAAAGAGTCGGAGTCAGGATCATTTTTGTACGAAAAAGTTATTTAACAAAAAGAGTAAAAAGGACTTACTCTTTTTATCGTTACACATTATTTATAGCATTCTAAAAAAAAAATTCACTCTAAACAATACTCCCCAAAATCAAATCTTCATTACTCTCTTTTTGTGATCTTTTTCTAAAAATAAAATAAGCTTATTGATAATTCATCATTAAGTTCTTAATGAGATAATTCTTATTAAATAAACTGTTTTATTTAAAATAAAAAAAGAAGGTAAGTAAAAATTACCTTCTCTTAATTTGTGATAAAGATAAGTGTTATTTTTTATTAAGTGAAAGTTTTACATTACCGTTAGGAACACAGCTACAGGCTAAAATTTTACCTGAACGTTTAATTGCACCGGCTTTTAATGCATTAACATCACCTTCATCTAGTTGGATAACACAAGAGCCACAAAGGCCCGCTCGGCAACTATAAGGAATAGCATAACCATTATTTTCAAGCTGTTCTAATAGAACTTCTTGGTTATTACCTTCGAAAATCTCACCGTTAAATTCAATACTGACAGACTGTTCTTGTGTATTTTCAATAATAGGCGTTGATTGTGTTTCAACAGGAGTCGTTACAAGATACTGTTTCGCTTCTTTATAAGCTAATACCTCAACAGTATCTCCCACCCGAATAATACCCGTTTGACGAATGATGATATTTTGACCAAAGTCGACATCACCAGTTTCATCACTACGGAATGTTTGCAGTGTTGCAAGTGGTTCTGTGTTAGGATGTTTAACGCCTTTATCAATACTAATTGTGGTCATGATACAACGGCTACAAGGTTTTATCAGATCCATCACAACAGAGCCAACACGAATAGTTTGCCAAGTATCTTCTTCAAAAGGCTTTGCACCTGTTATGAGGATATTACCTCGAAATTGCTCAATATTAATTGAAGCGGGGCAACGCTGTTGTAAGTATTGAAATGAGGCTTCATTAAGTAATAAGTAAGGATAACCATCAGCGAAAGAAACAGCGGTTTCTGGATTTTTTTTCACTCGGCGTGTCGATTTTTCGCCAGTCCAACGAAGTTGAACATCCATTTTTAAATAATGACTGAACCACTGATTTATTTCATCTGGCGCCACATACGCGGTAAAATGGTTGCCCCAAACTTCTGTCGGTTGCAATGTGGTCTCAAAATCTTGATAGGTGATAGCAATACCCTCACCATCAGGGGCTTGAATATAAATACCATTTGCCATGACAGTAGGGATAAAACACAGCAAAACGGGAAATTTTCGTGCCGTGATAAACGTCCCTTCAGGGGTGGTTATCATAAAATCACGATCAAACGTGAATCCGCTCTCACGAGCAAATGCATGAGAAAGCCGAATTCCCTTCATTGATTTAACTGGGTGTATATAAAGGCGTGAAACGTTGATCATCGGTGCTCCCAAAAGACATTATTATTTTTTATAGCCAGTAACTTTATGACAACGTAATACAATTAGCTATAATGCCCAACAATTTTATTTTAGGTGGTAACAATACTATGCGCTCTCTGTTTGCCAGCACAGGCCGAGGTCTGGAAGAACTATTAAAATCTGAACTTGAACACTTAGGTGCTCAGGCTTGCCAGATAACACAAGGCGGTGTTTATTTTCGTGCTGATGATAAAACCATGTATCAGTCTTTACTTTGGAGTCGTTTAGCGTCACGTATTATGTTGCCGTTAAATGAATTCAATGTGTATAGTGATTTAGACTTATATCTTGGTGTGCAGGCAATTGATTGGAGTGAGATTTTTACTGTTGATCAGACTTTTGCTATCCATTTTAATGGCACGAATGACATTATTCGTAATAGCCAATATGGTGCATTAAAAGCGAAAGATGCCATCGTTGACTCATTTCAACGTAAAATAGGGCAACGTCCTGATGTGGCTAAGCAATCTCCTGATATTCGCTTAACTATTCATCTGCATAAAGAAAAAGCATCACTCTCTTTAGACTTAAGTGGTGATGGTTTACATCAACGTGGTTATCGTGATCTAACCGGACAAGCACCTTTAAAAGAAAATTTAGCGGCTGCGATTATTATGCGTTCAGGTTGGAAAACGGATACACCATTAATTGACCCTATGTGTGGTTCAGGAACATTATTAATTGAAGCTGCTATGATGGCTTCGGATTGTGCTCCAGCATTAAACCGTGTGCATTGGGGCTTTCGTCATTGGCTAGGCCATGATGAAGCATTGTGGAAAGAAGTCACTCATGAGGCTTTTACTCGTTTTCGTGAAGGCAAAAAGAATACCACTGCCCGTTTTTATGGTTTTGATGTTGATAAACGTGTGTTGGATATGGCTAGAGCCAATGCGCGCCGGGCTGATGTTGCTGATTTAATTACCTTTGCGCATGGTGATGCGGCAAAACTGGCTAATCCTGTGTCAGCTGAAGTAAAAGGAACAATTATCAGTAACCCACCTTATGGTGAGCGTTTAGAAAGTGAGCCCGCACTAATTGCACTGCATAGTCAATTAGGAAGAGCTATAAAGGCACACTTCCCAGGCTGGCGATTATCGCTATTTAGTGCATCACCTGAATTATTGAGTTGTATTCAATTACGAGCAGAGCGCGAGTTCAAAGCAAAAAATGGTCCTCTTGATTGTGTACAGAAAAACTATTTACTTTCTGATACTCCATCAATGATTAATACCGGGCTTGCTGAAGATTTTGCAAACCGTTTGCGTAAAAATGAGAAAAAACTCGCGAAATGGGCAAAACAACAGCAAATTGAATGCTATCGCTTATACGATGCTGATTTACCTGAATATAATGTTGCTGTAGACCGTTATGGCGAAAAAGTGGTTATTCAAGAATATGCACCACCTAAAACCGTTAATGAACATAAAGCACGCCAACGTTTGTTTGATGTTATTAGCGCTACGATGGAAGTATTAGTATTACGTTCTGATCAACTGATTTTAAAAACTCGTCAACGCCAAAAAGGTAAATTACAGTATGAAAAAATGGCCGAGAAGGGTGATTTCTTTTTAGTTAATGAATTTGGTGCAAAATTCTGGGTAAATCTTACAGATTACCTCGATACAGGACTGTTTTTAGATCACCGTATTGCACGAAAAATGCTGGGTGAAATGAGCAAAGGAAAAGATTTCTTAAATCTCTTTGCTTATACCGGTACTGCATCTGTACACGCTGGGATTGGTGGTGCAAAAAGTACGACAACCGTTGATATGTCACGTACCTACCTTGAATGGGCTGAGAAAAACTTCCAAGCAAATGGCCTATCAGGTAGACAACATCGTTTAATGCAGGCTGATTGTTTACAATGGCTAATGCAAAGCAATGAACAATTTGATGTAATTTTTATCGATCCCCCTACGTTTTCTAACTCAAAACGTATGGAAAATACCTTTGATGTTCAACGCGATCATATTGAATTGATGAAACATCTAAAACGTTTGTTGAGAAAAGGTGGCACTATCATGTTCTCAAATAACAAACGTGGGTTCAAAATGGAACATGACGAGTTAGCAAAAATAGGATTATCCGCAAAAGAGATAACACAGAAAACATTATCACAAGACTTTGCGCGTAACCGCCAAATCCACAATTGCTGGCTGTTAACTCATGCTGGTGAGGAATAATTTACAATGCCGTTAATTAGTTTGACAGGGGCTTATTTATCTTTCAGTGATGCCCCTCTATTAGATAGCACCGATTTATTTATTGAAGAAAATGAACGTGTTTGCTTAGTGGGGCGCAATGGCGCAGGAAAATCAACGTTATTAAGAGTGCTATCTAAAGAGCAACCTTTAGACGATGGCCAAGTTGTTTATGAACAAGATTTGGTCACAGCACGCTTACAGCAAGATCCACCAAGAGATATTGAAGGTACTATCTTTGATTTTGTGGCTGAAGGTGTTGAAGAAGATGCCAAGTACCTAACGGAATATCACCATATTTCAAAACTGATTGAGACAGATCCATCTGATAAAAATCTTAATCGTATGGCGCAACTGCAAGAAGTACTTGATAGCCGTAACTTGTGGTTGCTTGATAGCCGTATTGCAGAAGTACTCGAAAAATTAGGTTTAGACGGTGACTCCGATCTTTCTTCTTTGTCAGGTGGGTGGTTAAGGAAAGCCGCATTAGGGCGTGCATTAGTTAGCGCACCAAGAGTTCTTTTTTTAGATGAACCGACAAACCACCTTGATATTGAAACGATCCTTTGGCTTGAGAAATTTTTAAAAGATTTCCAAGGTAGCATTGTGTTTATTTCCCATGACCGTTCATTTATTCGAAATATGGCAACCCGTATTATTGACCTTGATCGAGGCAAACTCTCTTCATGGCCAGGAAATTACGATAAATATCTTGAGAGTAAAGAAGAAGCTTTACGTGTTGAAGAACAACAAAATGCAGAATTTGATCGTAAATTAGCGCAAGAAGAAGCTTGGATACGTCAAGGAATTAAAGCACGACGTACTCGTAATGAAGGTAGGGTACGTGCTTTAAAAGCACTGCGTGTTGAGCGTAGTGAACGCCGTGAAGTGTTAGGCAGTGCGCGTATGCAGGTCGAAGAAGCAACTCGCTCTGGTAAAATTGTATTCGAGCTAGAAGATGTTAATTACAGCATTGGAACTCGTAAGTTAGTTCATAATTTTTCTGCCAAAGTACAACGTGGTGACAAAATTGCGCTGGTGGGACCAAATGGGTGCGGTAAAACGACGTTATTAAAACTGATGTTAGGTGACTTAAAAGCAGACAGTGGTCGAGTGCATTGTGGTACTAAGCTTGAAGTAGCTTATTTCGATCAACACCGTGCCACACTTGATCCGGACAAAACCGTGATGGATAACCTTGCTGAAGGTAAGCAAGAAGTCATGGTTAATGGTCGACCTCGTCATGTATTAGGTTATTTACAAGATTTTTTATTCCCACCTAAGCGTGCTATGACACCTGTTCGGGCACTTTCTGGTGGCGAAAGAAACCGTTTATTACTGGCTCGTTTATTCTTAAAACCAAGCAATCTTCTTATTCTCGATGAACCAACCAATGATCTTGATGTTGAAACATTAGAGTTATTAGAAGAGCTTGTTGATGCTTATCAAGGTACGGTTTTACTGGTCAGCCATGACCGTGAGTTCGTTGATAATAGTGTCACAGAATGTTGGATCTTTGAAGGTGATGGCGTTATTAACAGTTATGTTGGTGGCTATTACGATGCTCAGCAACAAAAAGCACAAACAGTTTCCTTGAGAAATGAACAAAATAAATCACGTAATGCACCAGAAAAAGCTGAAAAAGAAGCCAAAACTAAAGATAGTGCTAAAAAGAGCACCCGTAGTGGCAATAAGTTAAGTTATCATTTAATGCGCGAACTTGAACAACTGCCCGCTAAGCTAGAAAGTTTAGAAACACAGTTAAGTGCGTTACAAGAAGAAGTGAGTGCTCCAGACTTTTTTACTCGTCCCCATGAGGAGACGGAAAAAGTCCTAAAAACACTTGCTGATAAAGAGCAAGAGCTTGAAGCCGCTTTTGATAGATGGCAAGAGCTAGAAATGATGCAGAACGGTGAATAAATAGCCAGTCTAAGACGGGGCATATTGCCCCGTTTTATTTTCTGGATTAAATATTCTTTTATTGATCATTAAAAAAATAAGAGGTGTCGCTGTGTGCTCTGGTCAACAACATCGTCATGAACATAAACATAAGCAAATATTATGTCCTCAGTGCGATCTGGTGGTCAGTGTTCCCGAATTAGTGCAAGGAACCAAAGCAACATGCCCACGTTGCCACACAATGCTAATTGCACGTTGGCGACAGCCTTTTTATCAACCTGTTGCATTGGCAATTAGTGCATTATTTATGTTACTGATGGCAAGTCAGTTTACGTTTGTTAGCATGGAAGTTGCTGGTATTGCTAATAATGTGACATTGATGCAGATCCCAAGTGTGATGTTTAGTGAAAACTATATCGAGCTGGGGGCTTTTTTCTTACTATTTGTCCAAATTGTGCCTGCTTTTTGTATGGTAGCAATCTTATTGCTGTGTACACCAATCAAACTACCTAGAAAACTGCAAATCTGGTTATCTCGCATTTTATTCCAACTTAAATCATGGTGTATGGCGGAGATTTTTCTCGCGGGTATTTTAGTCAGTTTTGTCAAATTAATGGCTTATGGTGAGATTGGTTTAGGGTTAAGTTTTTTACCTTACGTTTTGTATTGTTTATTTCAAATCCGTGCTTTTCAGTGTCTTGATAGACATACACTATGGGAGAAATTAGAACCTCGCCCTGATTACCCAAATATTGAATCAGGTAAATCAGGATTAAAACAAGGTGTGAGATTATGTCGCTCATGTACTGCGATTTTACCGGTTACACAATATGAATGTAGTCGTTGTGAAGTTAAAGGGCATGCCCGAAGACCAAAAAGTTTGCAATGGACAGTATCATTATTGATTACGTCACTTATTCTTTATATCCCGGCTAATTTATTACCTATTATGGTGACCGAATCACTAGGTAATAATATCTACTCTACAATTATGGCTGGGGTGATATTGTTATGGGAAGATGGCTCTTATCCTGTTGCGATGGTGATATTTATCGCCAGTATTATGGTGCCAAGTTTAAAAATGGTCGCTATAGCTTGGCTGTGTTGGGATGCACATAAATCAAAAGGTAAAAGAGATCCTGCTAAAATGCATTTTCTCTATGAAGTTGTTGAATATGTAGGGCGTTGGTCAATGATTGACGTCTTTGTTATCGCTGTTTTAGCTTCATTAGTCAGAATGGGACGTCTGATGAGCATTTACCCAGATTTTGGTGTAGTGCTATTTGCAGTGGTTGTTGTATTAACTATGTTCTCTGCAATGATGTTTGATCCTCGGTTGACGTGGGACAAATGTACAGCCGATGATGATAAATCGAAGATTAAGGAGCCTAAGGGTGACTGAAAAGAATGAAACTGCTTTAACAGAAGCAAAAATTAACAAACTAAAAAGCTGGTCTCCAGTTTGGATCATACCACTTGTCACTTTATTGATCGGTGCATGGATACTTTATTATCATTTCAGCCATCAAGGTCCAGAAGTTACCTTAATTACTTATAATGCTGAGGGCATTGAAGCCGGTAAAACGAAAATTAAAAGCCGTAGTGTCGATATTGGTTTAGTCGAAAGTGTCACTCTCGACAGTAATTTTAGTCGCGTTATTATCAATGCGCGCCTTGATACAGGCATGAATGAACTATTACGGTCAGATACCGCTTTTTGGGTTGTAAGACCGCAAATAGGTAAAGAAGGGGTAACGGGTTTAGGTACTTTGCTTTCTGGTGCCTATATTGAATTGCAACCAGGTTTAACCGGTAAAGAGAAAGAAGAATTTGATCTTCTTGATGCCCCACCTCTGGCCTCACCTGATGCAAAAGGTATTCGTATAAATTTGGTGAGTGAAAGAGCTGGACAGTTAAATGCGGGTGATCCTGTTTTATTCAGAGGTTACCAAGTTGGCTCTGTTGAAACCAGTGAATTCAACATTGATAGCCGAGACATGCATTATCAACTTTTCATTAAAGCACCTTATGACAAAATGGTGACATCCAATGTTCGCTTCTGGAAAGATTCGGGGATTGCTTTTGATATGTCTTCATCTGGTGTACGTGTTGAAATGGCGTCACTTTCTACACTCTTTAGTGGTGGTGTAAGTTTTGATGTTCCTGCGGGCTGGTTGCCTGGTGAACAAATTGCACCTAAAACAGAATTTAAACTCTATGATAATGAAAAGAGCATTCAAAACTCGTTATATACGGATTATCGCAGTTATATCATGTTTTTCTCTGATTCTGTAAGAGGGTTACAAGCTGGAGCACCTGTAGAGTTCCGAGGAATTCGAATGGGGACGGTTGTTCAAGTGCCTTATTACACAAAAGGTATGCAACAATCACTAGATAAAGATTTTCGTATTCCAGTGCTGATCCATGTCGAACCAGAACGTTTTGCCAATGATGTTGGTGAAAGTTTTGATTTCGTCAAAGAGCTCTCTACCGCCTCTAATAATGGGCTAAGAGCCTCATTAAAATCAGGCAATCTTTTAACGGGCGCTCTATATATCGACCTTGATTTTTATCCAGATGAAAAGAAATGGGAAGGACCTCGTGAGGTTGCAGGCTTTCAACAAATTCCTACTGTAGGGTCGGGGTTAGCGCAAATTCAGCAAAAAGTGATGACATCGCTTGATAAGATCAACAATCTTCCTGTTGAACCGATGCTTAAAGAGATGACAGCAACCTTATCTGAAAGCCAAAAAGCGGTAATGGAAGCAAAAGAAACACTAAAAGCATTGAATGCCATGATTGGTAGTGATGAATTTAGAAATCTTCCTAATGATATTCAACAATCATTAAAAGAGATCAATCGTAGCATGCAAGGATTCCAGCCAGGCTCTCCTGCATACGGAAAAATGATCGATAATATGCAACAGCTTGATCAGGTTTTAAGAGAAATGCAACCTTTATTGAAAACACTGAACAATAAAAGTAATGCATTAATTTTTGAAGCGAAGGAAGGTAAAGATCCAGAACCAAAGAGGGCTGAAAAATAATGAGATACATCATTGGGATATTTGTTTTGATGTTAACGGCATGTTCAAGCCAAACTGAGAAAACCTATTATCAGCTACCTGATATTTACCAAACAGGGGTATCAGAACAAGTCACGACCATACAGTCAGCGAAAAAGCCTCAAATTTGGGTTCAGCCGATCCGTTTGTCCAATATGCTGGTTAATGCTGGTATTGTTTATCAAACAACAGATATTAACTATACCGTAGCAAATCAGCATTTATGGATAAATCCGCTTGATCAGCAATTACAGCAGAACCTCATTTCGGGTTTAACAAAAGCATTACCAGGAACGGTTGTTGCCAACCAACCGATTGAAGATAATTTGGCAAAATTAACAGTTACGGTTAATTACTTTCAAGGTCGTTATGATGGGCAAGTGATCATTTCTGGTGATTGGATTTATACTGAAAATAGCAAAGTGATTAGTCAGCCATTTTCTCTAGTGCTAACACAAACAGAAGATGGTTATCCCGCTTTAGTCCGTACATTAGGACAAGGCTGGGAGCAGGTTGTTTCTGATATTGCGACAACAATTCAAGCTCAATACTAACTGACTTAGTCTCACATTTATTAAACCCAATATTCTCTTAGATAATGGCTAAGTTGAGTATTGGGTTTTGTTTATTTAAAAGAAAAACAAAGGAAATAATATGTTAGAAAAACTTAAAAAGAAATATCCAACGGCAATCAGTTGGTCATTTGGTGACAGTGAACAATTAGCTGATGAACTTGCTACATTAGTGATAGAAGGTAAGAAGACAGTAACCTGTAGCTCATTAAGTGGTTTTTTTAGTGATAGTGTTATTCCTGTCATTGGTGGTTTTAGCATTATTCTCAATAGTCATAACCAGCCTGTATGTGTTATTCGAACACGCTCTTTATGGTTAATGCGCTTTAATGAAGTCACTGAAGATCTGGCTAAAAAGGAAGGTGAAGGCGATTTAAGTTTGGCATATTGGCAAGAAGGGCATAAAGCATTTTTTAGCCGAGAAGGCAGTTTTTCAGAAGATATGGAATTGGTATTTGAAGAGTTTGAATTAATCGAAGTATGTAAGAGGCATTAATCGCCTTTTTTATCTTCGATTATGGCTAATCCCTTAATAAAAAAAAGGTAATTAAAACGAGTTTACTAGAAAGAAATAAAAATAGAGCAAAAAATCATATTGATAAATCAAGCTATATATTGACATAAATTTAAAAATAAATATTATTTTATCTTATTTAATTTATTGATTACATAAAATAAAAATAATTGTACATTCTAAAGATTTTAAATAAATATGTTGAATATCAATTTGTTATTTTTATTTTTTTGATGGTCTTTAAATGCGACAGATAAATTTTTAATTTAAACGTTAAATAAAAACAAATAGTAACAATGGTTACTTTATTTAATGTTGGCTTGACATCACAAATATGACATTTGTATTAACTTCTTTACTTGCTTAAATGCTCAATAAAGCGTATCAATTTATAGGTGTTGTTGAAAAAACAATCACTATCTTTCCGCTTAAACTTAGAACGTGAGGGTTGTCTAGATATGAAAAGACAGAAACGAGATCGTTTAGCTAGAGCATTATCGAAAGGTTATCAAGCTGGTATGCAAGGCCGTTCAAAAGAACTTTGTCCCTATTTCGCGATTGATGCGCGTTCACATTGGCTGGGAGGCTGGCGACAGGCCATGGAAGATCGCCCGAGTCTGGTAAAATAAATAACCCGTCGTAGTGAAATAAACAATAGTGATATTAAATATAATCACTAAATTTTGCCAACGAAAAAATAAGGGTTATTTATATATTTCTGTGTTTACATTGAACACAGGACAATTTGAGTATAAATAACAAACAGTAGTTATAAATTGAATACAAAAAGGCTTGCATACTCTGCGAGCCTTTTTACATTATATTGGCATTATTTTTTATTCGGTTGTGTTTATTTTCTTTAAATCTTTTTTTATAAGGAAAATAAATATGTTATTAGCACAGATAAAAAAATACCGTATATTTTATATTACACGGTATTTTTATAATAAATTATGGAAAGCATTGATTTTAGAATGCAGTTGTATCTTTAAATAAGCCAACTTTTAAATCTTTTGCTTCATAAATCAGCTTACCATCAACATACACTTCACCGTCGGCAATACCCATAATCAGTTTACGATTGATAACACGTTTGAAATCAATTTTATAGGTAACTTTTTTGGCAGTCGGTAATATTTGCCCAGTGAATTTAACTTCACCTACACCAAGAGCTCGGCCTTTTCCTTCACCACCAAGCCAGCCAAGATAGAAGCCAACAAGTTGCCACATGGCATCAAGGCCTAAGCAACCCGGCATCACAGGATCATTGACGAAATGACAATCAAAGAACCATAAGTCGGGCTTGATATCGAATTCTGCTTCGATAAAGCCTTTATTATGGGTGCCGCCATCTTCAGTCATTTTAATGATGCGATCCATCATTAGCATATTACCAGACGGCAGTGGTGGGCCATCTTGGCCAAATAATTCACCACGGCCTGAAGCAATGAGGTCTTCTTTAGAATAAGATTCGCGTTTATCAACCATTGTCTATATAGCCTTTATCAAGTGTAAGACAACAGAATAGCTTACACTTGTACGCTGAACAACTCCGATCACTTGAAACAGAATTATCTGAATAGACGTAAGAACCAAGGCAATTTAGGTCTATCTTGATTATTTGCGAGTGTTATGCGGTCATGGATCACAGCTAACAAGTGTGCATCAGATTGTTCTGGCTCACATTGTTCTTCATAATATGGCTGACGAGTCAGTAATGTTATAGCTTCAGCGACATGTGTTACAGGCCAAATATGAAATTTTTCTTCTTTGACAGCTTGTTGAACACTTTCATTGAGCACTAGATGGCGAATATTCGCGAGAGGAATAATCACACCTTGTGATCCCGTTAATCCTCTTTGCTGGCAAATATCAAAGAACCCTTCGATTTTTTGGTTTACACCACCAATAGGTTGAACCTGACCAAATTGATCAACAGCACCCGTCACTGCAATTTGCTGATCGATAGGTTGTAGTGCAAGTGTGCTAATTAATGCACACAGTTCAGCGAGAGAGGCACTATCACCATCTACTTCACCATAAGATTGCTCAAAGACAATAGAAGTGCTAAATGGTTGTGGTTGGTCCAAACGTAATTCTGAGTTTAAGTAAGCTTGCATGATCATCATTCCTTTAGCATGAAGATTGCCACCAAGCTCCGCTTTACGCTCAACATCAGTAAACTCACCATCACCAATATGCGCGACACAAGTTATACGTGTTGGTTCACCAATTAAATCAGGATAACCAGGGTAGTCTAAGACAGAAAGCCCATTGATTTGGCCAACAGCTTCACCTTCTGTTTGTATCATTACCTGATCTTGTAAAATTTCATCACGGCTACGTTCTAATAGATAACTATGTCGCCATAAGCGATTCTCTTCTGCTTTTTTTAGCGCATCTGCATTTAAATAAGCATCATGATTAAAACGTATGGCATAACGGAGTTGACGTAAGATCCACTCTAAATCTAAGCTCAATATCAATTGATCTTCATGTTGTCTTGCCGCTTGTGTTAATAAGACTTCCCAAGCATCTGCTGATAAAGAAGGAAGGCGATATTTTTGGCACAATGCATTTACAAAGCTACACCATTGAGAAAGTGCTTTTTCGTCTTCTAAATACATATCGTATTCATATTCGCCATATAAAGCTGTGCTACTGAGTTCAGGCTCCATAAATTCAAGCTCTTCAAGGCTCAGTCTATCGCCAACTAAAATCACTCGCAGATTGAGTGGCATACTTTCAATGGGTAAAGGTAATGACTGGTTATCATTCCAGATAAGCCATTCAAAGCGTTGCGATTCAACCATTTTTTTCAAGCGGAACCACATCAATGGTTGAGCTAATAAAGATTTAATGGAGAGAACGAGAATTCCACCATTAACTTTATGTAATAGGCCTGGGCTGACAGTGACATTATCTTTATGATGATAGAAAGAGCCAAACAGTTGTTCGGGTTCTATCCACTGGCAACAAGTAATAGATTCTGATGATGAAAATGTACCTTGTACATTTTCTTGCCAATAGATTTTATTTGATTCTGCTTGATAGGCACCAATCACCGGATAGGTTTTGATCTCTGCTTGCGTTAATGTGTCTGTCAGCATATCAAAGTAAGCGCTAGAATCATCAGCTTTTAAGAGCATAAATTGACCGGGTTCTGCATTATTTAGCCATTGTAGGCTTTCGTACAGGCGAGGTTGAACCTCACGAAGTAGAGATGCAGGTAATTGAGACGCTGTTTGAAAGAAAGTCTGGTAGGAGGCGTAATCAGGACGTAACGCCTGCCATTCTAATTCGTTGTTTTTCAAGGTTACCGTTTTTATTATTGGTTAGTGAAAAGTGATTTATTAGATACCACTATAAGTGGGTATCTATCCTGCAATAAGACGGTTCTTTAACTGTCATCAACTGCATAGGCAGGGAATATGTATCGCTATTACCTTATAACAATAAGCTAATAAATAAGTTATTAGGTTTTATTATAGCGACGCTCGATTCTATCATAACGTGCTCAGAAAACTATCCCTTATCAAGCTTGTTATTAATTGATAAAAAAGATTATCCAAAATATCTTCGCTTATAAAATAGGCAAAAAATTTCGGTTCAGTGGCAGTATTTTTGTAAAATTGTTGATATGCTAGTGGATAGTTACGTTGTCACGGGGATTTGTATGAAATATCAACAATTAGAAAATCTAGAATGTGGCTGGAAATGGGCATATCTCGTCAAAAAACACCGTGAAGGTGAGTTAATTACCCGTTATATTGAAAAAAGCGCGGCTGATGAGGTTATTGAACAATTATTGCTTATCGAATCACAACCATTAAAAGTTTTAGAATGGATAGATTTGCATATGAATCCTGATTTATCCAATAAGATGAAACAAACTATTCGTGCTCGTAGAAAGCGGTATTTTAATGCAGAGCACCAACATACACGTAAAAAATCGATAGATTTGACGTTTAAAGTTTGGCAACGTTTATCCGCTTTATCACAACGTCGAGGGATCACATTATCAGAAACGATAGTGCAATTAATTGAAGATGCGGAAAGAAAAGAGCAATACGCATTAAAAGTACATAGTTTAAAAGATGGCTTAATTGAGCTATTAGAAAGAGATAAAAATAAATAATCAATATTTATTGTTTTATATACATTAACGGCCCATCTTCATCTTGTGATATTTCATACCCATTTCGTTTTGGGTATTTTTTCTTCCTATAAAGAAAAACCCTGCCAATGGCAGGGTTTTGAATTCATCAACAGTAGATTATTCTACTATCTGAATTATTGACCAGGTTGAACAACAACTTCAGTTGTACCTTGGATTTCGATTTCAACACGACGGTCTGGCGCTAAGCAATCGATCAGAGCTGAACGAGCTTTAACGTTGTCACATGTGTTGCCAGTAACTGGGTTTTCTTTACCACGACCTTCTGCAGAGATGCTGTTTGCAGGGATACCTTTAGATACCAGGTAATCAACTACAGATTGAGCACGTTTTTCTGACAGAGGCAGGTTGTAGTTTTGAGAACCGATACGGTCAGTATAACCAATAACAACTACACGACCTTGAGTTGGGTCGATGTTAGCCAGTTCATTGTACAGACCATTCAGAGCTTCTTGACCTTCAGTTTTCAGCGTAGATTTGTTGAAGTTGAACAGAACATCTGAACGCAGAGTAAAGGTTTTGTTCTCTACAACTGGCGCTGGAGCTACAACTGGTGCTGGAGCTACAACTGGTGCTGGCGTTTCTTGGTTGAAACGGTAAGCAACACCAACACTCAGCATGCCGTTATCTGGACGCGCATTCAGAGTACCTTTATCACCGATGTTGTTGATCCACTGATATTCAACACGGGTAGCGATGTTTGGAGTGATCGCGTACTCAGTACCTAATGCAAATACTGGAGAAACGCCAGTATCGTTATTAGAGAAACGTTCTTGTTTTGGAGATAATGAAGTCGCGTTTTTAGTTGCAGAAGAATCTGCACGCCATACCATACCACCTAAACGAGTATAAACGTCTAAGTCTTCCATTACTGGATAACTTAATTTAGTGGTTAATTGGATACCTTGTGCACGGAATGCACCATTGTCATATGAACCTTTATAAGTCATACGACCTAACCAATCATAACCCAGTTCAAAACCTAAGTATTGGTTGTACTGATAACCAGCAAATGCACCTGCACCTAATTGATCACGGTGAGTGTTACCATTACCGATAGAAGTACCATCAAAATGGTTGCTAGTACCTTGGTATTGAGACCAACCTAATTTACCACCGGTATACCAGGTATTGTCTTTTGGAGCTGCTTGCGCTGCAGTTGCGAAAGCTGCCACTGCCACTGCTAATGCGATAGCTGTCTTTTTCATTTTTACGCCTCGTTATCATCCAAGTTAGGCATTTGGCTTTAAGCCTTATTATTTGCCCTTGGTTAAATTATTGTTAGGAATCCAATACTTTCATCAAGTGATGATCCCAAAAAATGGGATTTAAAGCATAACCTTAACGACATAAAGTCTACAATGAACTTAAAAAGTTACAAGTAATCCTTTAAAATTCGACTTAAAATTTTAAAAAGATCTGCTTAATTCCACAATGGGGAAGATTCTGTATTTTTGTTAAATTCATTGTAACTATATGATTTAGATTATAAATACTTTTCACTTATCTTAAATGATACAAGGGGGTCCTTAGTATTAGGAAAACTCTTAAATTTCACTAATGGTAGTGAATTGAATGAATTTTTACGGAATTCAAATGTCGTTTAGATGTATTAGTACTTTCTAAATGGATATTTGTATTCATTTGCTGCCTCATAATAAGGCCTAAGCTTTTACCTTTACTGGCAGCAGATTCTAATCTTTTCATCTCTTCTGGCGATATTTCTGGTAACCAACCGAGAACGACACTGTAATTACCACTCATTAATGCTTTTTCCATAAAATCAACTGTGTTTATCATATTTATATGATTTAATTGGATTATTTTATTAAGTGGTAATCCTGCATTTTTCAGCCAAGAGCGATTAAGTTTTTGTTGTGGGTTTAGCCACAATAACCAACGTGATTCATGGCTATACTGTTTCAATAATGGCAAGAGAATATGATTAATGACGAGAGGATTTTGGTAGAGAAGTTCACTTACCATGCCTTGTTTATTATCACTATCAGAAGTACCCCTTGCTGAAGGGATAGATAGAGGTAATACCTCATTAGAGATCTCTTGGAGAATGGTATTTTGTCTTGTCGGAGATGATGTTGAGATTTTCATGTTTACCTCTGCCTATATGTACTGTATGAATATACAGTATCTCTAAATTTCGCTTAAATCAAGCTCAATTTTTTGAAAGTTCCTCTCAAATTTTATGTAAATTCCTATTTTTGAGTCGCTAACTGTTGGCAATAAAAAGGAAATTCTTTATTGTCTTTTTCGTGATGTTTTATGCATGTTTTTGAATTCAAGGATAAATTTTTAATCTAAAGTTTGTATCGGAGTTTTAATGTCATTTTTACCTGAGCAACGGAAGGCTCATTTGCTATCGCGTATTGCGAAATATGGAGAGTTAACAATAAAGTCGCAATTTGGTGGTGTTAGCTTAATGATCGATAATGTTATGTTTGCTATTACGTCTGATAATGAGCTTTATCTAAAAGGAAGTGATTTTTTGGAAACGCTTTATAAAGCAACGAAAATGGAAGCCTATATTTATCTAAAAAAAGGAAAACCAATAACATTACGTTATTATCAAATTACGGATGCTTTATGGGAAAATCAGAAAAAATTAGATCAATATATTGATTTGTCATATCACTACAGTATTCAAGAGTATTTAGGCCAACGAAAAAAACCATGTCGAATAAAAGATTTACCTAATTTAGGCGTTATTTTAGAGAAAAGGCTAAGCCAAATTGGTGTTAATCAGGTCGAGGAGTTACGGCTTATTGGAGCTAAAGCGTGTTACTTAAAGTTAATGCGCAATCATAATTTAAAAAATAGTGAACTTTTACTTTCATTAGCTGGGGCAATAGTAGGGTGTCATCGTTCAGTGTTACCCAACCAGCTTAAAACAGAATTATTGGATTGGTATGACGAGTTATCTTTTCAATAAGATAAAATCAATAATAGTTATTTTCTCTAATATCATATGGAAATTAGAGAAAATAACGTTAATTACATATTAATGTTGTAGTTGAGGTGTGTTATTTACTTCGCCTTGTTCAATCATTTGAATACAGTTAATGATTTGTGGTAGTAAATCTAACAATAATCTAATTTGAGTTAGAACTAATTGAATTTGTCCATCATCAGCATTCGGTAGTGAATTGATCTGTTCAATTAATTTTAAATGAGATTGTTTAAATGCTTCGTCGTGTGGTGTTTTACGGCGTAAAGCAGAGTCGATATAACAAACTGTATCGTTAAGCAACGTAAGTACGGTTTCATCTTCGATTTTAGAACGATGAACACCCAGTGCTGAAATATAACTAAGTAAGGTATGATTCAAGCAGAGTAACTGGAAAGCGACCTCTTGGGATGCTTGATAACTTTTTGGCTCCGAGGACATATTTGAGATAAGTGATGCAAGTTCACCATCACTGCTATGAGCATTACGGCGAGCAATTCGATAACCTAAACTATTATCTTTTCCTTGGTAATACTGAATAAGAATAGCATCAAGATAGTAGCAGTTATTTGTCATTGTTTTTTGAATAACAACTGGAAGTTGACGAAATTTCCAATCAGGCCAAATAAAGCTCACAGCAAACCATGCTATAGCACAGCCTATTAAGGTATCAATAATACGAGGAAGAGCAACATCATAACCTTCACCGAGCAAATTGAAGCTTAATAAAACTAATAAGGTAATAAATAGCGTGGCATGCGCATATTGTATTGTTCGAAATGCAAAAAAGAGCGTACCAGTGATAACGATTAAGACGAGTTGTCCTTCAATTGAGGGAACAAAATACAAAATAGGGAAACCAATTAAAATACCAATAATGGTGCCACTTACGCGTAATGTTAAGCGCCTACGTGTGGCATTGTAGTTGGGTTGGCAAACAAATAAGCTGGTTAATAATATCCAATATCCCCTGTCTAATTGGAAAAATTGAATAATGGCATAACCAATACATAGCACCAGTGACATTCTTACCGCATGTCTAAAAAGTGCTGATTTAGGCGTAAGATGCTCTTTTATTCTTAATGCGATATCTCGCCATCCGGTTAAACCATCATCAGAAAGTTGCGTTTCTTCTTTTTGATCATGAGATATTTGATACTGTTCTGTGCTAATACTTCGTAAAAGTGCATCAATCCCTTGAAGATTTTGTAATAAATTATTCAAAGGTGTCATTAATTGCGGTTCTGAGATTGTCTTTTTTAAATGGTTGAGAGCATTTTCTAAATAATTAATAGAACGCTCAAGTGCAGGATTATGCTGATACTTTTTATGCCAAAGAATTGATTGTGCAACTTGCTCACAAGCTCGTGCCTGCATAGAAAGTAAACGTTGAAAACGAAAAAGTACATCACTGTGACGTAACTCATTACTCAATAATTGATACTGGACATGAGATGAACTGGCTCTTTCATGAATATCTTGAGCGACAAAATAGTAATGCAGTGTAAAACGGCTACTACGTTGGCCTCTATCACCTTTTAATCGGCTTAATAATGTGACTTTAGTTTGATTCATAGTGTCAATAAGCTGGCTATTGGCCATAGCTAAACTATAAAGCGAATGTTGATAGTCATCTTCAACATCAGGATCAAATAAAGTTGCTTTCGCTTCGAGATAAGTTGCAAGTTGCTGGTAACACCGGGTTAAATTGTCTTGCACTGGACGAATAGGGAACAATAAGTGACCAACCAAGGTTAACGAGTTATACCAAATAGCACCTAATAACAGTAAAATAGGTTGTTCATACCAAACAGGGAAAATAGGCATACCGAGCATAGTGTAAATGGCGATGAGTAATGCACCAAAAGCAATGGTCGCGTAGCGTTGCCCTAACGCACCTAATAAAATAAATCCCCAAGTTGAAATGGCTAAACCGAAAAAGAACAAAATAGGATAGGGATAAAGTAATCCTATTGATGCTGATGCAAGAAGAAAACAGCATAATGTAATGACGAGATTTTTTAAGCGTCCGACAAGCCTATCATCTAAGTCAGTTAATGCAGCTGCGACCACACCTAAAGTTAGCGGAATGGTATATTTAGGCTCTTGACCTAAAACCCAAGGAAACAAAGTCGTTCCTGTAAGTGCGATTATTATGCGAATATAATAGAGAAAGTGGCTATTATAGATAAATCGGCGGGCGCCATTTAGCAAAGTGAACACAAAAAAGCCCTTAAATAAACAAGATGAAGATAATTACCTCTTAGAATATAGGGTTTATCACCGATTAAAAAGAGCTTAACAACAGACTATTTGTTATTTATTGCAGGAATTACGTATGGAACTGAAATCCACTCCGATGGGACAACGTTTAGCACAGCATCCTTATAATAGAGTCAAATTGTTAAATGCGGGTATTGAGGTCAGTGGTGAGAAACATCAGTATTTAATTCCTTTTAACGAATTGATTAATATTTACTGTAAAAAAGGGATTGTCTGGGGTGAATTAGAATTTTTATTGCCTGAAGATAAAGTGGTTCGATTACATGGAACAGACTGGGAGGAAACTCAGCAATTTTATCGATATCTATATCATACATGGCAAAATTGGAGTCAAGAAATGAGTGAAATAAGTGCTCAAGTTCTTGAGAAGGAACTCCATAATATTGCTGAAATGACGCAATCAAATAAATGGATAAAGCAATCTAACCTTAGTGAAATTCAACAATCTATCAAAGAAAGCTTCTCAGCTATTCCACTTCCACTTGAACGTCTTACCCAATTTGATAATTGCCAAGCACTCTATCAGCAATGTTTAGAGTGGCTAAAACAAGGTGAATTACTTATTAATAAAGAAAATTCCGCGTGGATAACACAAATGCTAAATGAGCATGCGGAATTTTTTAATACCATTGAATCATCTCCTCTCAATGGATCACAATGTCGCGCTGTTATTAATGGTGAAGAAAATATTTTAGTTTTAGCGGGAGCGGGAAGCGGTAAAACATCTGTATTAGTGGCAAGAGTAGGATGGTTATTACGCCGAAATTTAGCGCAACCAGAGCAAATTTTGGTATTGGCATTTGGACGTAAAGCAGCACAAGAAATGAATGAACGTATTTCAGCACGTTTACATGCCGATATTACGGCAAAAACATTTCATGCATTAGCATTATCAATTATTCAGCAAGCAACAAAAAAGCAACCTAAAATTAGTGAGCTTGAAATAAATAGTGAAAAAAGAAGAACATTACTATTAGACGAATGGCGAAATCAATGTCAACAGAAAAAAGCACAAGCAAAGGGATGGCGTGAATGCCTATCTCAAGAACTTGGCTGGGATATTCCAGAAGGTGAATTTTGGCATGATAAAAAAGTAGAGAACCAAGTTGCCGTAAGATTAGAGCGTTGGATTGGTTTATTAAGAATGCAAGGAGGTAGTCAAAAATCACTAATTGAAAGTGTACAACCTGAATATACAGAAGCATTTAAAAAATATTTAAAATTGCTATCTCCTTTATTAAAAGCTTGGAAAGTGGCATTAAAAGAAGAAGATGCGATAGATTTTTCGGGTTTATTGCATCAAGCTATCAATCTTATTGAAAAAGGGCGTTTTATTAGCCCATGGAAACATATTCTTGTTGATGAATTTCAAGATATTTCGCCACTTCGAGCATCATTATTAACAGCATTAAAACAGCAAAATAAACAAACATCTTTATTTGCTGTGGGGGATGATTGGCAAGCTATTTACCGTTTTAGTGGTGCAGAATTATTATTAACGACTTCTTTTCATCATTCTTTTGGAGAAGGTGCAGTATGTGCATTAGATACGACTTATCGTTTTAATGACACAATTGGTGATGTTGCCAATAGTTTTATTCAGCAAAATCCGATGCAATTATCTAAGCCTCTAAATAGTTTAGTTAAAGGTAATAAAAAAGCCGTTGCTCTGTTATCGGACGATCAGCTTGAAAATCTATTAAATAAAATGAGTGGTTACGTTGAAGAAGATGAAACAATCCTCTTACTTGCTCGTTATCACTATTTAAAACCTGAATTATTAAAAAAAGCTAAAACGCGTTGGCCTAAATTAAATTTAGAATTTATGACTTTTCATGCTTCAAAGGGGCAGCAAGCTGATTACGTTATCATTTTAGGTTTACAAGATGGCAAAGATGCTTTTCCTGCGCCAGCCAGAGAGTCAATTATTGAATTAGCGTTATTACCAAAAGTTGAAGATTATCCTAATGCTGAAGAAAGGCGTTTAATGTATGTCGCTTTAACTAGAGCAAAAAAACAAGTATGGCTATTATTTAATAAACAACAACCATCTTGTTTTGTCTCAGAGTTAAAATCTCAAGGTGTTCCTATACAGCGGAAACCTTAGGATTATTTTAATCTTTCTTTTAAATAACCGTCGTAATCAGGAATTTTAATTGTAGCTTCTTGTGAGAACAAAGGTGATGAAATTAAAAAATTTGCAGTTGCACGATTGGTGGCAACCGGAATGTTCCATACGGTGGCTAAGCGTAGAAGAGCTTTAACATCCGGATCGTGTGGAACGGCGTTCAATGGATCCCAAAAGAAAATCATAATATCGATTTTCTTTTCAGCGATCATTGCACCTATTTGTTGATCACCGCCCATTGGGCCACTTAGCATTTGAGTAACATGAAGGCCTGTATGGTGATTAATTAAATTTCCTGTGGTCCCTGTCGCAAATAATTTGTGTAGAGACAGTTGTTCGCGATTATTTTGAACCCATTCAAGTAATGAGCTTTTACAGTGATCATGGGCAACAAGCGCGATATTTTTTTCTTTTAAGAGCGTGCGGTCAATTTGTTCCATTTGATACCTTTAAAATAAATATAGTTATTGTTCCAGTTGTCAAAATACCTTTTTTTTATCTTACAAGCTATGAACGGATCAAGATACTATGATGTATCATAATATTTTCAATCTTCATGATGAACGGAGTATATAAATGGTGGACTCAGACATTTATGACATTTTAAGAAGTGTCAAAACAATTGCGCTTGTTGGTGCGAGTAGCAAAGAAGATCGCCCAAGCTATAAAGTCATGAAATTCTTATTGGAACAAGGTTATGACGTTATTCCTGTAAATCCTGGTATGTCTGGACAGACATTGTTAGGGCAACAATGCTATACCTCATTAAAAGATATTCCGGTTGCTATTGATATGGTTGATGTTTTTCGTCAATCTTCTGCTGCATTAGACATTGCAAAAGAAGCGATTGAGATTAATGCCAAAGTGTTATGGTTACAAATTGATGTGATTAATGAAAAAGCCAAAGAGCTAGCAGAAAAAGCTGGATTACGAGTAGTTATGGATCGTTGTCCTAAAAAAGAAATTGAAGCGCATGGTCTTCCTTGGTAATTAACCAAAATAAAATCGCCGAAAATAAATTCGGCGATATCGTGTTTATTCAGGTCACAACTTATTTAAATTATTCGATTAATTCCTTAATCGTGGAGCCTGTAATTGGCTACGAATTGATTGTGATAGCTCATCTAATGAGTCATTATCTAAATGTTCATCTGAAACTTCATAAGTTATCTGCGCTTCCGCGAGATAAGTATGAACGGGTTGTCCTTCATCATCTTCCATCACAACATGATACCAAGGTGCTGCTCGCAAGGTCACATTAGATGCAATATCATCCTCATTAGGTTGATCAAAGGAATATTCAGCATCCACATCGACAATAACCCCTAAGTAGCCGAGTAATTTATGTCTAACTTGCTGTCCTATCCCAAATTTGCTGGCGGTCATCATAGTATCACCTCCATATAGCCTTGCTTATTAGTTATATATATGAGGGCACAAAGTGAAATTTCAAGGATTTGAAAAAAATATAATCCTTTGCTTTCATAATGAATAAAGAACCTCACAAAATCAGATTATCTATTGTATAAAGAAAAGACAATAACCTGAGTAGAATTTTTATTTCAGGAACACTATCAGGAGAGTGTATGAAAATGGGACGCGAATATATTATTCAAGGGCGAGTGCAGGGCGTTGGATTTCGTTTTTTTACTTATCAATGGATGAAGAAACAACCAATAACGGGATATGTTTGGAACCGTGATGATGGCAGTGTGGGAGTAAGAGCGTTTGCGCAGGAAGATGCATTAAAAGAATTTGAAAATTGGTTAGAAGCGGGGGGACCAAAAAGTGCCAAAATTACATTTTGGTCTGCCACACCTTGTGAATATGAATCAATGGCAGATTTTTCAATCCGCCATTAGGGATAATATAGTTTTAAGGATTTTTAATTATCTTTTATTAAAAACTAATTTTTAAATACATTTAACGGGTTTAGGTAAACCCGCCAGTTTTGTGGCTTGCTTCGCTGGGCCTTTAGGAAATAAGCGATAAAGGTAACGGCTATTACCTTTTTCATCGCCATATTTTTGAGCTAAAGCTTTTACCAGCATACGAATAGCAGGGGATGTATTAAATTCTAAATAAAATTGGCGAACAAAGCGGATTATTTCCCAATGTTGTTCTGTTAGTTCAATTTCTTCTATTTTAGCTAATGTTGGAACCATATCTTCGCTCCATTCATTACTATTTTTTAGATAACCGTGACTATCTGTCTCGATTTCTTTTCCGTTAAAGACAAACATGTGCATTATGACCAATCAAAAATAATAGCGTTAATTTAGCAAAAATAAAGAAAATACCCAAGTAGAACCCATAAATCGTTGATTAATTAAGCCATTGACTTATGATGCGTTTAATTTTACAGCAAACAGTACAATAAGACCTTTACAATATAAGTCTAGATGTTTATATTGCTCCCCATTGCGGAGGGGTGGCCGAGCGGCTGAAGGCAGCGGTCTTGAAAACCGCCGATGGGAAACCATCCGAGAGTTCGAATCTCTCCTCCTCCGCCATCTCATCACTTCCTAGCGTCTCCTGAAGTCTCTTAATCCCAAGTAAATCAAGCATTCTAGTAAAATCATTATCTCTTAATGTCTCTTGCTATTTTCTAGCGTTGTAGATATTTGGAGGAAGGTTCTATGTCCATCAATATTTAATCTTCTCAATAATTAGTGCAATAAATTTATTCCCATTGAGATTTATTGAGTATCGAGTATCTCTATTTTAAAGTAGAGAGGAGTAATAAGATTTTATTTTCTCCTGTATTTATATTTTTAGATATTAATAATATAATAAAGTTTAATACAGAGAAGTTAGACTTCTCTGTATTACTTTTTATTTTTACCCAGTTTATAAAGATAGAATTCGTTCAGATATTAGCGACATTAATTTATCCGATTGAACATCGGTAATTATCATCGTATTTATACGGCATTCATTTAAATTACTATTATTTTTGGTGGATCTTGAATCATCGTGGACTGTGGCAAAACTTAAACCAAATAGTTTGCGTGATTCGTATTCAATGTCAATATGACCATTTATACCAGTGAAAATATCTGGGCGAATTAGATAACCTATTACACAAGGATCATGTAAGAAGGGGTCAAATGTGGCATATCCACGAGCCATTTTGGCTGCTGTTTTAGCAATGACATTACCTTGATCTAACGATTGGCATAAACCAGCTCGGATATCTGCTTTATGGGTAACATCCAATCCCAGCATCGTAATGTGCTCAGCTGTATCAAAGACAATATGTGCTGCATGTGGATCGACATAAAAATTGAATTCGGCTGCCGGAGTTATATTGCCATTACAAAATGCAGCTCCTCCCATTAGAACGATATCTTTCACATTATCCTTAAGCCTTGGTTCTTTGAGCATTGCCATCGCAATATTAGTCAGTGGCGCTGTCGGACAAAGGGTGACTTCTTTAGGGTTAGACATCACAGTATCAATGATAAAATCCACTGCGTGTATATCGGGATAAGTATAATTGGATTTTGGTAACGTCACACCAGCAAGGCCGTTATTACCGTGTACTTGTGTTTTACTTCCTCGACGGGCTATCAAAGGTCGTTCACATCCTCTGGCTAGAGGAATGTCGGGGCGTGACACAAACGAAAGAATGTTGCGAGCATTCTCATGAACTTTATCTAACTCAACATTTCCAGCTACTGTTGTGATCCCCAGCACTTTGATTTCTGGTGATGCCAATGCAAGTAAAATTGCAATAGCGTCATCTACACCCGGATCACAATCTATAATAATTTTAGTCATATACTTCTCCTTTGATAACTTACATAACGCATTGAACAACATACAAAACTAAAAGTAGGGTTTATAAAATAAGTGTTAGCTCACAAAAATACCGACCATCGTTGCGGATAAGCAACTCACCAATGTTGAACCCACGATCAATCGAAAACTATTAGCCGCTATCATTTTTCCATGTTCTTTGCTGATACTGGCGACACAGGCGATAATCATCCCCACTGAACCAAAATTTGCGAACGAGATCAGGAAGACAGAGATAATGGCTTCAGTTCTTGGGCTTAGATCCTCTAATTTGATATAATCAACCATTGCGACAAATTCATTTGTTAAAATTTTTGTGGCAATAATCTGCCCAAATTCAATACTGTCTTGCCATGGAACGCCAAGTACAAACGCAATTGGTGAGAAAATATAGCCAAGAAGGCCTTGGAAACTAATTCCTATGATGCGTAAGAAAATATCATTCAACATGCTAATTAGAGCAATAAAACCAAGAAGCATAGGAACTATTGCTAGAATTAATTTAAAACCATCGAGCATATGTTCTGTTAGTACTTCAAAAAAACTATGATGTTCATTTTTAGGACCAGAAAAGTTGCTGGATATCTCAATAGGATCGTTAGGGTTAATAATAGAAACAATAACGAAAGTACTAAAAAAGTTTAGACACACACCAATAAAGACAAATTGAGGTGATAACATTTGAGTATAAGCACCCAGTATTGCGATATCGACAGTTGATAATGAACATGCTGCTATTGTATACATTTGTGGTTTTGTTAAATTGGGTATGTATTCTTTAATTGATACATACACGGCCATCATACCTACAACGACAGCACTAACTGCTGAAAAAGATTCAAGTTTGCCAACTTTTGCAATTTTATTAATAAGGTATCCGATGGTTATAATAATCAATCGAAGAATACCAAAATATTTTAATATCCCAATAATTGAGCAAATAAACACTAAAGGCATTAGTGCAACAATAACAAAAACAATAGGTGTTTTATTGCTTATATCTCCAAAAACAAAATCAATACCTTTATTTGCATGATGTACTAAATACTCTATACCAATATTCGTTGTATTAAGAATCGTTATTCCAATAGATGTATGCAAAAGTATGAAAGCAACGATGGCCTCTAATAATAAAAGAATAATAATGGGAAAGATTTTTCTTTTTATTTTATTAGCATTAAAGCTAATAGAAGATGCCACTATAAAAATTAAGAGAAGGCTAATAATGAAAATTAAATATTTCATAACGACCTCGGTTATATAATTTATCAACGGGGTGGGTTATTTATGCACTTCCCTTACATACGCTCTTTTTTTAGTCTGGCATCAACACTTGTTCGAGATGGCATTGATGATGCTCCTTTTTTTTCAACTGCTAATGATGCATAGGCAATGGAAAACTTAATAGCCTCATCCATATTTTTGCCTTCTATTAATTTTGCCGCCAATGCACCTGTAAATGCATCACCTGCGCCACTAGTATCAACGACAGATGCCTCCATCGCTTTGTAATACTTCATAGTGCTACCATTGAAATAAAGTGCTCCACTGTCACCAAGTGTCATCACTATTTCTTTAACACCTAAGTTATGTATTGCTTTTATGGCTTCCTGTGCTGAAATAACGCTATCAATTTTAATATTTGATATTAATTCTGCTTCTGTTCCATTCGGTACTAATAAATCAACTGAAGGCAAATGTGAGACAATTTGATCTGAATAAGGCGCAGGATTGAGAATGACATAACATCCCGATTTTTTTGCTATTTCAATAGCAAATTTGGTCGCTTCTATATTGTTTTCTAATTGGGTAAGAAAAATCTTTGCCGATTGTAGATTATTAATATCTGAAAGAATTTCAGCTTTAGAGATAGTTGCATTAGCGCCGAGATCAATAACAATGCTATTGTTTCCCGTGGCATTCTCAACCATAACTAATGCATTTCCTGTCTTTGAATTGGTATCCTTAATTAATGTATATGAACTTATTTTTGTTGTACTGAAATATTTTTCTGCGGTCGTGCCAAATGAATCATCGCCTACTTTAGCGAAAAAATGTACATGATCATTTAATTCTGCCGCCGCGACCGCCTGGTTAGCTCCTTTTCCACCAGGGTAAAAATTTGTAGAGATTGCTTTGATTGTTTCTCCTATAAAAGGAAATCTTTCAACTTCTGTTACAACATCTAAATTGAAAGATCCCAAAATATATAATGAGCACTTATCTGCATTTTTTTTATCTCTATTTTGTTCTTCACGATCAATTTGAAGTACTCTAGTTTCATCAATAGTTCTATTTATTATTGGTTCTAATTCAATTTTTTGTAATCTGACACCACCATGAAATTTAGTTGCTATACCTAATAACTGCAATTCGTCTATATATCTTCTTACTGTTCTTTCTGATACATGAAGTAGAGCACTGAGCTCTTTTACGTAGATGGAATTATCTTTAACTAATTTTTTTCTGATAAATGCAATACTGCTCTTTTTTTTCATATCACCTCTTGTTTGTTAAAAAATGTTTTATCATTTGTTAAGATAATAGTGATTAATAAAGTTTATTCTGCCTGGATAGTCACGTTTTTTGCTCGTAATTGGACAATTATCTGTCCGTTTATATAAATTTTAAGAAAAATATGTGGTGATCGCAGTTTACTTGTATTGGATGACTATCTGAGGTGGTAATGAAATTATTGAAGATTATTTACTTATTTTTGACTTTCGATAGCATTGAAATGCTTGAATATCTAGAGAGTATATAGGGGGATTGATCGTTTTTAGTACCCACTAAACGTAAAAAATGACCAATTGAGTGCTATTACTGTGTACAAGTATTTCAACTTTTGCTTTCTTTCATACAGGGAAAGCAAAATATAAGGAATTAAAACGAGGATAGGTTCGATAATATATCTTCCGCCTAGAGGAAGTTGGTCAAGTTGTTTTATATCACCATCACCTAACATCCATTCGTAATTTAAGCTTGAAAGTATCCGGATCAGAATTAATAAAAAGATAAAATAAAGAAAGAAAAATATCTTTAATAGCATTTTCATATAAACATAAGTTCAATCAAAGCAATTGGCTGAGTAAAATAAAAATAAGGAAAATATCAGCGATAATAAGTAATACACAAATAGGTGCTCTTGCTAAAAGGTATGGAAGAAAGGAGAGCGTTATTAATACATTGATAAATTGGATACAACTCATGGTATCTGTAAGTCAACGTACTTTAGAAAACCTATTTTCTGGTGAATTACGTATTAAATAAATTAGAAAAATAACAAGAAATAAAAATAAATTACAGCCTGTTGAGAGAATTAAAATATTAATAGACAAAACATAATATAAAAATAAGAAAATGCTCACTTGATTATTTAATAATAAATAATTATAAGTAATTTTTTATTTTACTAGCGAGTAATCACGGTATTAAAAATGAATGAAATGGTAAAGCTAATTTCATTTTTATATATGATAAAATTCTATAATATAAAAGAAAGCACTTAATAATGTTTTATTAAGTGCTTAAGATAGTTGTTATTAGTTACGTGCGATAATAGGCTTTTCTTTGCGATTAAACCAACTTTCACGTAATTTATCGTAGCTAAGATTAAATGCATAAGTATAAAAAAGGAAAAAGACAAAGAAGCCAATTTCTAATAAGAATGCATTCCATAATGACATATCTAATAAAAGTGCCAATATCGGTAATCCTATGATCACAAAGCTAAACTCAAAACCAATTGCATGTATAATACGTATTTTTGTTGGTCTTGAGCCTTTTGACAAAGGCCAATAGTGATCAAAAATCATGTTATAAAAAAGATTTAGCAACATAGCTAATGTTGATAAGACAATAGCGACTGTACCCATCTGAAAAATTGAGCGCTCCAAAAGCCATGCACTAAGCGGTGCCGTTATGGCAATAGCAATCGCTTCAAATGAAACAGCGTGAAAAACGCGCTCAGTAAATGTTTTTTGATATTGGCTCATATCTCACCTCAAATTAATTGGTTAACAAAAAACGAGTGCAATTATTGGTGATATTTTGTATATATACAAAATAGGAGCCATCGGAAAAATCGATACCATAATGAATTATTCTATAGAAACTTTGCGTACATTTGTTGAAGCTGCTTCATTAAAATCATTTTCTGCAACAGCAAGGAAATTAAATAAAAGTCAATCTACTGTGAGTAGCACGATTGCCGGATTCGAAGATGATATGGGCTTTGAGCTATTTGAGCGAAAAGGGCGAGAATCAACGCTGACTTTTGCAGGACAAAAAGTGTTGAGCTTGGTTGAGGACATATTAGCTGCTGATGAACGATTACAAGCATTAAGAATAGACCTCTCTTCAGAAATGGAGCCTCGTTTAAGTTGTGTATTTTCTGATATGTACCAGCCCCCTTATTCTGAACAGCTTTTAAAAATTCTGGATACAGAATTTCCACATCTTGAATTTGAGTTTCTTGTTGCTGAGAATGATGATGTGATTAATATGTTACAAAATAATCAGGCGCATATTGGTATGATGGAATCGCGAATAGAATATCCTGCTGATATTGCTTTTGCTCGTTTGCCTGTGAGTGGCAAGTTAGGATTATATGCACATAAAACACATCCACTGGTGAAAGAAAAGAAAATTAACTATCAACACTTAACAATGCATCGTCAATTAAGGCTAAGTAGCCGTGCTCAATTCGCGATTAATAGTGAAAAGAACTGGCTAGCACCTAATTATTTATTGTTACTTGAAATGGCAGAGCAAGAAATGGGATGGGCGATATTACCTACATGGTTAGTCGAGCAATTTGGACATAATTTGTTAGTCAGTCTGAATTATGATCAATTCCCTAAGAAAATAGATATTGATCTAGTATGGTCGAGAAGTAATCCCCCCGGAAAAGCAGGATATTGGATGATAGATAGACTTTTGAAAAATGATCTTAAATTTTCTCTCTAGGCATCAATCACCTTCATTATTAATAGATATAGTGAAGGTGATGTGTTTTTTCTGGTATCAGATCACCAGCCACAAACATTTGTTTCTTCGTCCATATCATAACCACGTACGATATTAATAAGATCTTTCACCATTAAGCTGGACATATCTGCGTCTAATAAATCAGCTAAAATACAGTCTTTATCAACAGAAACACCATTATTTTTGTTTGTTAAGACTAAGGTGAGTTCTTGTGGATCACTATTTACCTTATTTTTTAGCTCATTAACTAAAAGTAGTACTTCTTTAGTGGCAATTTCTGGAATATATAAAATTTTAGGATTTAGAAATACTTTTTGAGATTTTTCTTGTCCATTGGTATTAATCAATTCTAATAAATAGCCTTTATTTTCATTTTCCATATTATTCTTTTAACCTTCGGCAAGTATTTTAGGGTCGACATAAAAATCGACATTAAAAACAGTATCTTCAGTTTTTGCTTCTATTTTGTGCCATGTTTCTGGTGGGAATACACCAAATTCACCTGCATTAATTACTAATGTTTCTGTTGGCTCTGGGCTAAATTCATCTGCATATGCGTAATAAACAATCATTCCTTGCATAACTGAGAGCTTAGGGTAAACCCCTTGACGCGTTCCTTTGTCTAAATGTCTTTCCCAAATAGATTTAGGTGCAGTGTCTTTAGTCCAAAGTGGCGTTGATCGTATATGGACATAGTGAGTGGGAATAATAATTCGTTCCATTTTACCTCCCTAAAAAATGAAGAGATCAATCTTTCTTTTTATCTTAGTTAAGAAGAAAAATTATCACATAATAATGTAATAAGTTATTGTGCTGTTGGATAAAATCTACCTCTTATAATAATGTATTTCAAATGCAATTTTATAGAAAAAAGTGACAATTATAGCTCTGGATCTATTAATATCTTGTTTTACTTAACTAAATTATTTTTTAAAAATTAAATTATTTTTTGTTTATAGGTCATTTTTTAATCGCCTATTGGTGCTATTATAGGATTTTTACTCATCAATATAATTTCTTTGTTCTATAATTAATCAAGTTTAAGGTATTAATAATTAATTCATTATTTAACATAATTGAGATATCACGATGGAATTAAAGGATTACTACGCCATAATGGGTGTTAAACCTACAGATGATACTAAAACGATTAAAACGGCATATCGCCGTTTAGCCAAAAAATATCATCCTGATGTCAGTAAAGAGCCGAATGCTGAAGAGCGTTTTAAAGAAATTGCTCAAGCATGGGAAATATTAGGGGATGAACAACGAAGAGCGGAATATGATGAACTTTGGGCACATCGTAATGATCCTAAGTTTAAGCAATTTACACAACAACATTCGAATACAAATCAAGAAACTTTTAGCCAAGAAGATTTTGATGATATTTATGCTTCATTCTTCGGTCAACGTTCTCCATTTGAAGAGCGCAGAGCTCATCAGTCTTTTAAACAACGAGGACATGATTTAGAAATAGAATTAGCTATCTTTTTAGAAGAGTCGCAAGAAGAACATAAACGCACAATTAGCTATCATTTACCGGTTTATAATGTTTTTGGGATCGTAGAAAAAGAAATACCTAAAACATTAAATATTAAAATTCCTGCGGGTGTTATTGATGGGCAACGAATTCGTTTAAAAGGTCAGGGAACACGAGGTGAAAATGGCGGAGAGAATGGTGATTTATGGCTAACAATTCGTATTGCTCCTCATCCTCTGTTTGATATCAAAGGCCATGATTTAGAAATAGTCGTTCCGGTTGCTCCTTGGGAAGCGGCATTAGGTACAAAAATTCCTATACCTACAATAAAAGAGAAAATATTGTTAACTATTCCAGCGGGAAGTCAAGCAGGGCAAAAATTACGTATTAAAGGAAAAGGATTGGTTAGCAAAAAAGTGAGTGGTGATTTATATGCAATTTTAAAAATTGTGATGCCACCTAAACCAGATGAAAAAACACGCGAATTATGGCAACAAATTGCAGATATTCAGACCGATTATAATCCACGTAAAGATTGGGAGAATAAATAATGGGTCAATTAACAACAACCGTATTTACTGTTACTGAGTTTTGTCATCATACCGGGATCTCAAATGACGAACTTAACGAATTTGTCTCTCTTGGCATGATCGAGCCATTAGAAATTGAAACCCAAGAGTGGTATTTTGATGATCATGCACTTGTGATAACGCATCGTGCATTAAAACTTCATAAAGAACTCGCATTAGATTGGCATGGGATTGCTATAGCGCTGACATTATTAGATGAAAATGAGCAGCTAAAACAAGAAAATAAACAATTACGCCAGCAACTAATGCGATTTATTGATGAATCGTGATTAATAAAATAGCTACTAAATGTGTAAATGACTTTAGTGGCTATTTTTATCTCTTAATTTATTTTTCTTGTATTTCCATACGCATTATTCATTGATTTTACTCATTATTTTCTATTTCTATCTGAATGCTATTATATAATTGCCATGCTTTAAAAATGAGCAAAATGGCGATGAGATCACATTCATATCTATAACCATTAAGTTATGATTATTATAATTTATTAATTATACTCTATTGGTTATTAATAGAGGCTTACTTTTTATAAGGGAAAATAATGAAGCCGATCCAAGTAAATAAGTTAATAGAATGGCGTAGGGCTTTTCACCAGTTTCCAGAAATTGGTTGGGCCGAGTTTGTAACTACGGGAACGATAATAACGTTATTGCGTGATATGGATATTGAAGTCAAAGCTGGGCCACATATTCTTTGTCGGGAAAGTATTTTAGGGCGAGATGAAGAATTAGTTAAAGAAGCAATCAAAATAGCAAAAGAAAAAGAAATCAGCACTGAGCTATTAACTGAAATGGATGGTCTGACAGGATGCATGGCTATTATTGATACAGAAATTCCTGGTCCTACATTTGCCTTTCGTTTTGATATTGATTGTGTTTATGTCCAAGAATCAAATGACGAAAATCATCTACCTAATAAACAGGGGTTCGCCTCATGCCGTTCTGGGTTAATGCATGCTTGTGGTCATGATGGGCATACTGCGATAGGGCTTGGTTTAGCGCATTGGTTAAAACAAAATATTCACGTTTTACGTGGAAAATATAAATTAATATTTCAACCCGCAGAAGAAGGAGTAAGAGGCGCAAGAGCAATAAGTGACAGTGGGATCTTAGATGATACTGATTATTTTATGGGAATGCATATTGGATGTAATTTAAAAAAAGGTGAAGTTGCACTCGATCCTTTTGATTTTCTTTGTACAACTAAATTAGATATTTTTTTAAAAGGAAAAGTCGCTAATGCTACGGATGAGCCAGAAAAAGGCACTAATGCATTAGTGGGAGCTTGTTTTTTAGCTAATGAAATATTAGCAACACCAAGACACGGCAAAGGAATGACGAGAGTAAATGTTGGAACCTTAATTGCAGGTGAAAATCGTAGCCTTATTCCTAGTTCTGCGAAGATGCAACTGGAAGTCCGTGGACAAGATGCTGAAATAACAAAATATTTATTTGATAATATAAAAAAATATACTGCTGGTATTGCATCTGCTTATCATTTAGAAACAAAAATAGAAGTTACTGGTGAAGCGACAAATTTTAGAAATGATCCTGAAATGATAAACCTCATGCAAGCTATTATCGATACACATCCAGAATTACTAAATGTCACATTACCTTTGGGCGGGAGTGAAGATGTTTCACTGATGGTAAGACGAGTACAAGAGCAAGGCGGGAAAGCGATATTCTTTTTAGTGGGAGCAGACCAAATTGACGGGCATCATAAAGAAAAATTTGATATTGATGAAGAAGCGCTTTCCATCGGTTTAACGCTTTTTACTGAAGGTATTTTATCTATTCTTAATATACCTAATTAATAGGAAGGTCTCTTCTATTTACTAATGTTAAATAGAAAGAGACCATTACTCACTATTTAATGGGAGTTGAAAGTAACGAGGTTTTTGGTTGATGCTCTTTGATGAACTCAATATAGAGTTGAGTTTCATGCTCAATTTTTTTCGATGTAAAGAAACAGATATTACTCATAATTGTTGGTGTAAATTCTCTATAAATAACACCTTCTGTTTCAATAATAGGAAATGAATTAATTAAACTTATTCCTAAACCATTTTTTACAAATGTCATTGCTGTTTCTTGATCAGAGACTTCAGCAATAATGTTAGGTCTAGATTTTGATTTATGGAGCACTCTGTCAATAACAGTACGGCCAATATTGCTTTTTACTAATGCAATAAAAGATTGCTCATGTAAATCATCAGATGTGATCGTTTTTTTTGTACATAGATCATGCATTTTAGGAATTGCGCAAATAATTTGAGTTTCTCTCATTGGTATTTGTGTCAAATTATAATTGCTATTGATCGTCATATTATCAGTAATGGCGATATCAGCTTGCTCTTTTGCTATTAAAGATAGTAGTTGTTCACTCCTTGATATTTCTAAATGAACATTAATTTGGTATTTTTTGATAAAAAGAGCCGTGACTTGATTTATAAATCCATAGGCTAACGTTGGAGGAACTAAAATACGTAAGCTTCGTTTTTTTTCTTGACGATGGAAATGACTTAATCGGTTGAAAGAGTCGGCTATATTGGTGATTTCTTCGTAAAGCAACAATGCATCAGAGTTAGGCACGAGCTTGTTATTTTCACGAATGAATAATTTTTTACCACAACGCTTTTCTATCTGATTTAATGTTTGACTTACTGCGGGTTGAGATATGCCAAGCCGCTCTGCGGCATTAGTTACACTCCCATGATCGATCACAGTTTGTATAATTTCAAGATCGCGTAACGTAGCCCATCCTCCTGACCAAGAGGTTCTTTTTATATCCATTGCCATTGTGTTTTTACTTTTGTCTGTTTATCTTATATACGATTATAGCGTTAATAAGATAATTATTAAATAATAGTTATGAGGAAAAAAATTAATGTTTTTTTATTAACACTGATCATTATCAGATTTAATGTATTGTTGTTATATTTAATATTAAGAATGTTTTTTATAAAAAATGAGTATTTAGATTACATTTATAAAAACACTTAATAACAAGTGCATTGTTTTATTTATATTTAAAATATATCTTTTAATAAATCCTATTGATATTAATATGATGCATTTAGTTAATATTTTTATTTCAAAATATAATGTCCATTGAGATATAAATCACGGTAATGAACACTTTCTCATTGTTAATATTCCAATTTGGGTTATCTATCTAGATTTTTATTTTTTTTAAATATTTAATTGATAAACAAATTATAAATAACAAGCAAATGAGGATTTTTATGTCTTTACTCAAAAAAAGTATTATTGCCTTATCTATTAACCTTGCATTGGTTTCTTCTGTTTTGGCCTGCACCACTTTGTTAGCTGGAAGTGAAGCAACAAATGATGGTTCTTTGATTATCGCTCGTAGTGCAGATAGTGATGCATTAAAAGCACAACATTTTGTTATTCATCCAGCTAAATCAAATCAAACAGGAAATTACAGTACAAAAGAACACAATGGCGCTAATAATTTTACTTATCCATTACCAGAAAATGCATTACGTTATACCACTGTTCCTAATTGGAAAACACAGCTACACGGTGCAACAGGATTTAATGAGTTAGGAGTTGGTGTTAGCGGTACAGAATCGATTTTTGCTTCACCTAAAGCACTTTCTTTTGATCCCTATGTTGAAGACACAGGGATAACGGAAGATGATATTCCGGACGTGCTTCTTTCAAGAGCGAAAACAGCTCGTGAAGCGATTGAAGTACTAGGTAGCATTATTGAAACACAAGGTGCTGGTGAAGGGTTTGGTGTTGCCGTTGTTGATAAAAACGAACTTTGGTATTTAGAAACAGGAACCGGACATCATTGGATTGCACAAAAGTTACCTAAAGATAAATATTTTGCGACAGGTAACCAAGGCAGGTTACAAACTTATGATATTAACAGTAAGGATGTTTTAGGCTCTAAAAATTTAGTGGAGTTTGCGGTTGAAAAAGGACTTTATAATCCTGAAAAAGAGGGGACATTTAATTTTTCTAAAGCGTATACCCGTGATGATGAACGGGATCGCACCTATAACGATCCGCGGGTTTGGATCATTCAGCAACAATTTAATCCATCATTAAAACAAGCTGTGGATGATGGACGTAATTTCGCCCCTTTATTAACGCCAGAAAAAAAAGTTTCTATTGAAGAAGCTAAAGCTATGCTACGTAACCACTTTGAAGGAACAGAACACGACCCTTATACCAATGGATTAAATGGTCAAGAGCCATGGCGCCCAATTAGTGTATTTAGAACTTACGAGGCACATGTTATGCAAGTCCGCCCTGAGCTTCCTCAAGAAATAGGTGAAGTCACTTATGTAGGGTTGGGTATGGCAGATCTAACTGCATTTGTTCCGTATTACAGTGGATTAAAAGCTTACCCACAACATTATGGCATAGGTACAAATAAAGCGGACAATGATTCTATTTATTGGAAATATCGTAAATTACAAACATTAGTAATGACAGACTATCCAAAGCTTGCACCAATAGTGAAAAAAGCTTACCAAGAGTGGGAGGAAAAAACAGCATTAGAGCAAAAAGAAATGGAAGCCAAATATCTTGCTATGATTAAAACGGATAAAATGAGTGCGGATAAAATGCTTAATGAATTTAATTTAGGCGTGATGGCGAGTGCTGAAAAATTAACCGAAAATTTAACAAATGAACTATTTACGCTAAAAACAAAAGATATTCAAGATAATATTTTCTTTGCTAATAAGTCTAAAAAAGACTAATAGAAAAATGTTGTTCTAAATACAATATACACGAAAGATCCCAATTTTTTTGGGATCTTTTTCAATGAAAGATTATTAAATGACAGGGATATAGTAGCTAATTTTTTTTAAATATTTCTCACTTTGATTAAGTAATTTATCGTAACTTACAGATTCTTTTAATGTATATTGTTCAATATCCGGGCCAGGCCTACGCAGTAAATTCATTTTGGGCAATACTTTTGTATATACTGTATAAATAATGTCATCATAACCCGTTAATGAATCTAAAATATCATCCATATCAAAAGTAATAGCCAAGTAATTACCACTAGGTAATTCTAATTGTGACATTGCTGAGATATTGGATGCCGTTGATAGTTTTTCTTTATCAACAGCCGTGCTGTAAATGTACATTGTATCTTCTAATGTACTCGCAGATGCTCTATGTGTTGCATATAATTCAGTGGGTACTGTGTGTATATCTTTCAAAAATTTACGCCAAAATTCCTTTCTGAATTTTTTCTTGTCTGAATTCCACGTTGAAATGGGTTTGTTATACTGATGAGACATACTCGCTAATTTTAGAGAAGGGAAGGTAACAATTTCATAATTAGCGTTAAGTTCAACAGTTTCAAGTGCTGGAAAAATAAGCTCGCTAATATCCCAACCTGTTTTTTTTCTGTATTCGGAAGGCGTGATATTAAACTGTTTTTTAAATGCTCGACAAAATGTTTGCTGAGAGTCAAATCGATATTTCAACGAAATATCTAATAGGCTACAACGCGTTATTCGTAAGGCGTAAGCACCGCAGGATAAACGTCGGGCGAGTATGTATTTTCCTAAAGATATTCCTGTATATGCTTTAAACAAACGCTGAAAATGCCACTTTGTATAGCCTGATTTTTCAGCAATAATATCTAATGATAAGCGTGAATCAAGATTTTGCTCGATCCAAACAATGATATCTTTAACTACATTCTCTTGAAGCATGAATATTCCTACTATTTTTCTCTATCGATATTTTTCAATGAGATCGACTTAATTTATTGAACTACAATAAATTTATAGGTGCTAGGATAATAGCATATCGTATAGCGATAGTGACATTGAATAAAGTAAAATAGGCTGATATTAATGTAAAGTTATGTATTCCAATTTATTTGAATAAAAATGGGGTTTAAATAAAAAATGACCATTGAAATCATTAATCAATGATTGATAATTTTTATTGGGATTAAGGTTTTATTCAAATAAGATTGAATCTTTTTAATAAAATGAGGAGGTATCCTATTTCTTCTTTAAAATAAAAGGTCTATCTTTATTATATTAGTAAACTCAATTGGTTATTTTAGGAGATATAAATGAATAAGTTATTTTCTATTTCTGCTATTGCTTTAGTGTCTTCGTTAATAACAGCTCCTGCTTTAGCAGCTAAAACGGATACTTATAATTGTGAAGGTCAGAAGATTAGAGTTTCTTTCCCTAATGAACAGCTTGCTGTTATGTACTATAGTGATGAAATTATTGTGCTAAAAGAAGCTGTTGCAGCAAGCGGTGCTCGTTATGTAGGCGAGAATTTTCAAATATGGGGAAAAGGAAAAGATGAATTTAACCTCGCTACCATTTCAGAAGATGATGCAGTTAATGGACGTGTTGCTGAAGATAAAGGTCGCACATGTGAATTAGTAAAATAACGTAGTTATCGTAATAATATTTAAAAATTAGAAAATAAAAGAGGGGATTTATTTCTCCTTTTTTATTTTAAGAAAAAGAATAAGTAAATATAATAAAAAAAGAGAAAAAGATTTCTGTATAATGGTTTAAAGTACGTTTATATTAAAAATAAATACCATATAAAATTAGATGAGTTATAAATAGAGTCATATTATGATGGCTAAATATTTTGTTATAACGGTTAAATACATATCTCCGCTCATTACTAATAAAAAGTAGAATATGTGGCTATTCTTTTAGAAAATATGACGGCTAATAAGAATTAAGTAAGTGTTGGTTATATTAAAGTAATGGCTGTTTTAAATGATTATTGTCGATAAAAGAACAGTGAAAATTTAATGTTCAAAGCGAATGATGTTACTTAATCTTGTTATCAATGTGGGGTGCTTTCTACATCAAAAAAAGGATCACCTGTATATTTTAATGGAATAAATGGGCAAGAAAACACATTAAATTGAACCATAGTGTTTACAAAAAAACTGAAGGTAATAGCGAAGTTATCATAACTTTTAGTCCATAAAAATAGATTTAATCGCATCGCTATATTGTGATTTTCATTGTAGTGAACAGTGATAATAGATACTTAACGAATAGGCATAATTTAGTTATAGTGTCTAAAAGCAACATCAAAAACTAGACGTTTTTATTTTTAATACTACTAACAATATTTATCGTGAGTTTATATGAAATCTTGTCCTTAGCTAGTCTCATATTAGTTTTAAAAAACTAAACTTAGAAAAAGACACATCGCTATTTAGTATGATGAGTGTCATGTCATCAAAAAACTAATAAAAGACAAAATCTAATGAAAGTTAAAAACTCAAGAAAATATAATGTATTATTGCCTGATAATAGAATTTTAACGTGGTATGAATCTGGCCCAGAACAAGGTAAACCTGTGTTATTTTGTACGGGGGCGGGTATGAGTGGTGTATTAGGTGTGGATGTCGAATGCCTAAATAAGCTTAATATCCGATTAATTACCCCAACTCGCCCTGGATTAGGTGATTCAACGTTTGATCCTCATAAAACGTTAAAATCTTTTTCTCAAGATATTTTATTTTTATTTGAACATCTTAATCTCAAAAATCTTAATGTAGTTGGATTTTCTCAAGGGGCTGTATTTGCTATGGCACTTTGTGTTTATTGCCATGTTGATAAATTAGTCATTGTCGCAGGACAAGATCAATTTGATTATCCTGATACTCGAAATCAGCTCACAGAAGACGTTGTTAATATGCAACAACAGGCTGTGAATGCACCCGATGCATTAGCCGATTGGATTAAGAAAAATATATCGGCAAATTGGTTGATGAACTTTATTCTAAATTACAGTGCAGCTGTTGATTTAGCTGTCTATCAATCAGCGAATTTTCTTCCTGTTTATCAAGAATGTATGACAGAAGCTTTTAAACAAGGAAACGAAGGATATACTCAAGATCTGCTTATCGCTATGCAGCCATAGGGCTTTTCACCTGAAGATATCAGAACGCCAACCACATTATGGTATGGTATGAAAGATACGAGTACCGTTCATTCTCCTGATTTTGGGACATTATTGCTTCAACGTTTTCCTAATGCACAACGATATTTATGGCCAGAAGAAGGGGGGGCACTTCTGTGGACAAAAACGGAAGATATTTTCTTCGGATTAGTTGATTAAAACGAAGTACTACATTATTGATAGAGTAGATACTGTTTATTTAAAAAAATAACAGTATCTGCTGTTTTAAAGTATATTTTGTCGATTTATTTCAATTTTATTAAATAATTTATATTTAAATAAGGTTTTTGGTTGAATGAATAATTATTCTTATATTATAAATTTGTTTCAAGTTAGTGTTTTAACATTTTTTTTTAAATAAATTTGAAAATAATTTGCTATAAACTGAATTATATGACTTAATAGCGCCACTGGTTTGGAAGTACAGACCTATTTATGTTAGTGCAGTTTTAAGTAGTTCACCGTTTAGCGTTATCCCTGATACCTCTTCGTTGCGAATTCCTTCAAATAGTGACCATAAGTAAAAATCCGAAATCAAACCGCAAACACTGCCTTATGGCAAAATAATTAATTAAAGGAAATCTTATGTCTAATACAATGACTGGTACAGTAAAATGGTTTAACGATGATAAAGGCTTCGGTTTTATCACTCCTAAAGACGGTAGCAAAGACGTATTCGTACACTTTTCAGCGATCCAAAGTGAAAGCTTCAAGTCACTGAAAGAAGGCCAAGAAGTTTCATTTTCTATTGAAAATGGCGCTAAAGGCCCTGCAGCAGCGAACGTAATCGCTCTGTAATATTGAGTCATTATTACGGTACATATTGCTTAACGCAGTATCAGTACTGGAAAGACCAATACAAAAACCTCACTTTGGTGAGGTTTTTTTGTTTTAATGAAAGGTATTATTCGTTTTAGTATTTATCTGATAATGTTGATTAAAATAATATTATTAAAGTTATGTAAATATTTAGAATAAATAATTTTAATTATTAAACAAAAATTCTTTAATAATTTACTTTATTAGCAAAAAAAATAATTTAAATAATAATAAAAATCTTATAATGCTGAAATAAAGATAGCAAGATATTGCTTTCTCAATGAAAAGAAAGAAGAAATTTTCATTAGAATAGAAAGATATCAGATAAATCATAAAAAATAATTTAAAGAACAAAAAATAAAATTAATATTTAATGACTTATCTTAAAAAAATGCTGTCTAATTCAATGTGGCTTAAATGCTTTTAGTTCTCAAAGGATAAACTAGTGTACGCTAAAAATTTTTTTTCATTGCATCTATTACACCCAAAGTATTTTTTAACTTGGTTTGGTGTTTTTATTCTTTTTCTATTAGTTCAATTACCTTATTCATGGTTACTTTTCTTGGGTAAACGTTTAGGGTTATTATCTCGTTTTTTTGTAAAAAGAAGAGTTTCTATAATAAAGAGAAATTTAGAGTTATGTTTTCCTGATAAAAATCAACATGAAATAAATAAACTTGTCATGGATAACTTATCTTCACTTGGTGTTGCATTATTTGAAACAGGAATGGCTTGGTTTTGGAGTGATCGTCGATTAAAAAATCTCTTTGAAGTACAAGGCATATCCAATTTTACAGATGCTAATGAGAAAAACGCAGGTATTTTATTAATCGGCATACATTCTATGTCGTTAGAATTGGGTGGACGTATTATGGGGCTTTGCTTCCCAGTTAATGCAATGTATAGGCCACATAATAATAAGGCGATGGAGTACATTCAAACTAAAGCGAGATGTCGCTCTGATAAGGGGATGATTGATCGACGTAATTTAAAATTTATGGTTATGGAGTTAAAAAAAGGAAAAGCAATTTGGTTTGCTCCTGACCAGGATTTCGGTTTGAAAGGAACCACTTTTTCACCTTTCTTTTGTGTCGAAAAAACATCAACCTCAAAAGGAGTCGCAATATTAGCCAAATTGTCAGGAGCGCCTTCTTTGACTGTCACGTTAGTTAGAAATGAAAATAAGACAGGTAAGCAATATAGTTTGATTATTGGCAAAGAACTGACTGATTATCCTAGCGAGAACATTCAAAATGATACAGATAGAATGAATAAGTTGATTGAAACAGAAATCATGAGGGCGCCAGAACAATATTTATGGGCTCATAGACGATTTAAAACCCGACCTTCAGGTGAAGCGAGTTTTTACCATTAAGGCTATTTCTGTAGGCAAACAAAAAAAAGACCAACACATTATGTGTTGGTCACAGTAAATACTGGAAGCAATGTGAGCAATGTCGTTGCAAAAAGTTGAGTGAAATACTCAACTATTTATAATCTAAAAGATAATCATTATCAATTACATTGTCAACCCTTACGTTTATATGGATTAAGAAAATGTTGAAATGAGAAATGAAAAAAGGAAAGAATGGCAAGGAAAAAAGAACAGAGCCAGCAGATATAAATCAATTATACCTGCTTAATATATTATGATCATAGTAGAAAAATACCATTTATATAAATATAGTAATAAATACTATTGTTCAAAAAAATATATACTCATTATTTACTATTATTTCTAAAATGTTTAGAGATTAATGTTTATAAAATATAGAGTTATAAAAGCCGTTAATCTTAATTATATAATATATCCATTATTGCTAAATTATCCCTAATCCGATTTATCTTCATTGAACCTTTATTTTCACCTAATTTGGTATTAAATATTTCATTAAGTTCAATTTAATGTTCTACTTCTTCCATTTCAACACTATTCCAGCAATTTGTTTTAAAAATATATTCAACCGAATTAATTATACAATTAGCTTCTACTTAAATATTTATGAATGATTTTTTGAGAGGGTTAATAATAGAACAATAATTGACATTAGAAGCAGTTTATCTAATTTATTGAATTATATTGGTTTGATAAGTTTAAACTTGTTTTTATTAACAAGTTAATCTTATTTTACATTAGTCATATTACTTAATTTTTCAATGATACATTTTGTTGTTAAAATAAAAAATTAATAAATTAAGCTATTTCAGGATGACAAGAAATTTATCAATATATTTTGATGAAATCGCTTCCAAAGAAAAAATACATCTTTATTCGACATCTTTTTAATTTAATGGAGTGTTGATATATTAAATAATCACTTTATCATCAATAGAATAAATCATTAAAGTAAGAGAGTAGAATGTTTATGCAGAGTTATCATTCACTATCAGCCCAAGTTTACCAAATAGATAAACCTATAGGGTGTAGTTTCGGCGATGTAGAATACTATCAAGAACGTCTTAAAGGTGTTAATGGTAAGATCCTAGAGCCTGCGGTAGGAACTGGGAGAATCTTGATCCCTTTATTGAAAGCTGGGTTTAATATAGAAGGATTTGATCTCTCAGATGAGATGCTCTCTTTCTGCATGGAAAATCTAAAAAGTAATGGGTTTTCTCAAGATAAAGTTACTAAAGATAATTTGATGACATTTCATGTTGAGACACCTGTTGACGCAATAATTATTCCAACAGGGACTTTCTTATTGTTAAATAGTGAAGATAAAGCACTACAAGCCCTTCGACAATGTTATAACGCATTGAATTCTGGCGGACGTTTACTTATTGATATTAGTTTGGCACATACTTTTGCTAAAGGTCAAAGTTCTAGCCGACAATTTGAAACGTCTGAAGGGGATTTAATTACTTTACAGATAGTGAATGCCGAAATAGATTACATTAATCAACTAACAGTATCACACCACCGTTATGATAAATGGAGAAATGGCAAAATAATTGAAAGTGAATGGGAAGTGTTCACATTGAAATGGTTTGGTGTGTATGAGTTTAAACGCATACTTAAATCTATTGGTTTTGGTAAAATAACAATCTCTGGTGATTATCAGTATTTATGTGAACCGAATAACGAAACAGAAGTTATTACATTTGAAGCTTATAAATAGACATTGAGTAGAGTTTTGACAACAAGGCCATAAAATTAATGGCCTTTTTTAATTTATATTTTTTATATTGTTGTTATTTTTCAATATGATAAGGTGTTATCTTTGCTATAAGAAAAGAAAGTCAGAGCATGTTTAGTTTGAAAGAAACGGTATCAGGATTAAAGTGTATTATTGAGATAAAAAAAATCCCCGCACTAGGCGGGGAAAATTAAATATCTATCAGTGATGAAATACTAAAACTATAGTAAGGGAAAAAGAGATATCAATCTGTAACAAACTTTAAAAAAATAATAAAGATAAGCAAAAAGTGGAGTAATTCTCTAAAGAGAAAATAATCATTTGAGTTCTTATAATGTCTTGTTTTACCTTGATTTTAAATTTTTAAATTTAGTCATATGAAGAAAACTAATACACATTTAACTATAAAGATTATATACATTTAGTTGAATGTTCTAATAATTATTCCGTTTATTAAAATAACAATATACGTATTTACTATTGGATTAAAATTAAACAATAATTATGACTTATTTAGAATCAATGAGAGTTCGTAGTCTAGCTACTCGCTATCTCAGCTTTATATTAATTTTATTATCCTTTATATATACGCAATATAAAAATAGAGTATTATCACGTAATTGATTGTTTATTCTATTGAATGTAGTTGCCAAAATTTTTTTAGGTTGAATAGAAATTTTATAACAGCTAAAAAAAGACCAACGCTAGGAGAGTTGGTCAATAAATACTAGAAGCAATGTGAGCAATGTCATTGTGAAAAACTAAGTAAAGAACTCAATTATCCACAAGTTAAAAGATAATCATTATCATTTAACATGTCAACCACACTAAGATTGTGGTCATTATTTATTCACACTAAATGTCAACAAAATAACCTACCTGATAGAAACCAATGTGGGTAATTTATCAATAATAACAATAAGATCACTTTTTTCTAATTTGGTATTTATGGTATTTTCAACGCTTTTCATTTTTTTTATTTTATTGATTAAATCCTTAACGTGTCGAGAGCGTAAATGTATAGTTTTCTGAACCATGGGTTTTCTCCTTACCTTTGATGATTTTTGTAATCATAGTAATGATAAACAAATGCAAATGATAATCAATAGCATTTGTGATTTATAGAGTAAAATTAGAGATAAATTCTTAGTAATGACTATAACAGTCTCTTATTCATACTTTATGTGTAGATTTTTTTATCTCTGTTTTATTAAAAAAATGATAATATAAACGATAAAGATCTTTAATTAGGAATTGACGCTATGGCATATGATTTAACAAAAAGATTAGTCATAGGGCTATCCTCTAGTGCGTTGTTTGATTTAGAAGAGTCAGACAATATATTTCGTACTGAAGGCGAGGAAGCTTACCGAAAATATCAACGAGAAATGCAAGATATTCCACTAAATAAAGGTGTTGCATTTCCATTTATCAGTCGGCTTTTAAAGCTAAATAATATTAGAATTGACGACCCTCTGGTTGAAGTTATTTTATTATCTAGAAATGATCCTGATACTGGATTAAGAGTGATGAATTCTATTGAATATTATGAACTAGGGATCACCAGGGCTGTATTTCTTCAAGGAAAATCACCCCATATTTATATTCCAGCTTTTGATATAGAATTATTTTTATCAGCAGATCATGATGATGTTATTCAGGCAATAAAAGCTAATTATCCTGCAGGACAAATATTAGCAGGTCATATTAATGATGATAATGAGGATGAATTAAGAATTGCTTTTGACTTTGATGGTGTAATTGCTGATGATGAAGCTGAGACTATTTACAAAGCATCAGGAAATTTATCACAATTTCATCTTCATGAAGCTAAGATGGTTGATACACCTCATAACCCTGGACCATTAAAGAAATTCTTACTACGTATTTCAGATATTCAAAAACTAGAATTAGAAAAAGTAAAACAAGATCCTAGTTATGTTCCATTACTTAAGATATCTATTGTTACTGCACGAAATGCACCATCTCATAAACGTGTTATTAATACGATGAGAGCATGGGGTATTTCTGTTAATGAAGCTTTTTTTATGGGGGGAGTTGAGAAAGCGAATGTATTAAGAATTTTAAAACCACATATATTCTTTGACGATCAAAAATTACATTTAAAATCCTCATCTGAACTTCCTTCTGTACATATCCCGTTTGGAATTGCGAATAAAAAGATAGATAATAAATAAATTATTATAAAATAAGATGTGCGATATTTATATCATACACCTTTTTTTTATTTTGTCTAATAGGGTCTTTTTAGTGAATATTCTATTTTAATTTTTTTATTTTTGGGCTTTCAATAAAAAAAAGCACAAAATTGGATCTATTTTTATAGAAGTAGTATGGTGTTAGCTAATTTATATATATTATAAATTAATGACCGACTTATAGAGGTTTATTTTAAGAGGTTTCTAATCAATTAAAAGTAAATAAGGAAAATTGAAATGGATAATAAACATAGATTTTTTTCTGATGAGATCTGTCCTAAAACTGCATTATATGGTCAATTCTATGGAGATGATCACTATGCCGGACGAGATTATGAGCGAAAGATATATAATGGAAATAAGTTTCCAAAAACTAAAAAAGGATTTTATTTTAAAAAACTAATGAACTTTAAATAATAATAAGTAAGTAATATAAAGTCACTTTAATAAAAGTATAGATTATTTAAATTTATGGATATTTAAAAATAAATTGATGATTGTGTAATTAATGAATTTTGCTATGCTGAAAAATAATAGTGCAGTAAAAATTAAAATGATTATGAACTTTTCAATATTAACTACTTAATAATTTCATCATAAAGGTTTGAGATTTTCATTTGAGTTATTTATATTAGGTGAATGTAATAATCATCGTTTTTTGTTCAATAATATGCAATCATCAACTTCTCTTGATTTTTATTTATATTTTTTTGACGCTTTATTAAAAGTATTGTAATGGCTTTTTCAGTGGTCTTATTCATCGATGATACAATAAATCAAATTTAGGAGATTAAACTAATTTTTATGGATGAGCGTTACTCTCATTAAAAAAATATAATTTGTTATAATAATATTTGGTTTATTGCAAAGAATCATGTTAAATCCATCAATCCAAGTATTTCAACATAGCTATCATATGTACTTTATTTTGTTACCAAGCGAGCTTTTCTTACCATAGCCCATGCGTCTACAGTTTTTTTGATCCAACAAATTGGAATCATGAACGTCAGCATTTGACTTACTGGCATTGTCACCAATATAGAACATAAATAATTTAATTATTATACCTGCTTTTTTATGTGGCTAATGATATATCATTTTTTATACAATCATATTGAGAGCAAGCGTAAAAATGAAGGTAACTAATTGATGAACTAAATTACTTATTTTCACTCTAAATTTTCGCTATTAATTGAAAATATGACTTGGAGTAGATATGCGTTTACTTATACTTTTTTGTGTTTTTTTTATTTCTGCTTGTTCATCAACGGGGTCGATTGAGTCTCAAGAAAATAGAAAACATAAAGAAGATCCATATGCAGATAGTACATTAAATAGTATTAAGGCTAATCAGAATATTTATATTGAGCAGCAACGCAGTAAAGGAAATTTCTGATTTGTTAGAAATCGTTATTTTATTGGCCACTCAGTGGCCATTTTTATCTGTAAGTTATGAAAATTATATGTCATTGTTGATTGTTTTAAGATTATCTATATAAGATTTAGGTGTATTTTCTTATTGATGTTTAGAGAGTTTATCGATTTGAGGCGATAATGAATAGGAAATAATTAATTGATTACATTAAAGCAAACTATAATGTAGAACCTGAGCATTTATGGATTAAATACCCAAATTACATCGTTTTTAGACATAAGAGCAATTTGAAATGGTTCGCTGTTATAATTGATATTTTAGAAAATAAATTATCAGGTAATAGTGGTAATAATAGAGTTGATATCATTAATTTAAAAGTTATGCCAAATTTAACGGGATCATTGCGATTAAAAAAGGAGTTTATCCTGCCTATCATATGAATAAGGAGCATTGGATTTCTATTGATTTAGCATCCAAATTTGATGAAAGTGAATTAAAATCTTTAATTGCTGAGAGCCATAAACTAACACAATAAATTAACAATCTTATTAATATAATCACTTCGTTTTCAAATACTGCACAGAATTCCCATCTGGCAACTTCTGACTTCTCTCACGATAAAACGCTAACTGTTCATTAAAGTACGCTCTCAAATGTGCTGGTTGCTGTCTTTCAACTTCGGATGCAACAACTGGCATATTGAGACGTTCTTTATATGCGACACCACTTGCAGATAGATCAACGTTAATCTTGTCTTTTTCTTCCTGAGTTAGCTCAGCTAGATTTTTCATTTGATAAGCTCTATTAATGAATTTGAGGTGAATTATAGCATAGAAACAGGGCGAGAATTGAGCTTTAACTAGGGTTAATCTGTCGTCGTTTTACCACAGTTTTACCACAGTTTTACCACAGTTTTACCACACACAAATTTCAGACATAAAAAAACCAACCGTAAGAGGTTGGTTTTTCTAAAAAATTTTGGTCGGCATGATAGGATTTGAACCTACGACCCCCGACACCCCATGACGGTGCGCTACCAGGCTGCGCTACATGCCGTTTGTGTCATGTATATTACTGTTTTTGACCGCTAAAGCAACCCTTTGCGAATTAAGTGGCGTAATTTTATACTTTATTACTAGCTTCAGCGTTCAATAAAGCGTTTTTGTTCGGCAAGAACTTGTAGTAATAATTTTAAATCAGGTTTTGCTGCACTAATTTCTTTTCCTGACTTATCAAATAAAGCATACCGGCCATGTTTATCTATCAGCAAGGTGTTATCTTGTAAAAAGACCACAAATGCTTCGTCATCGCCGGTGAAAATCCATGGATGATTACGGGTGCTTGCAAATAAATCTTCACCTTGTGAATAGTTATCAGCTGGGCTAATAACACGTAAAACATGCTGCATTAAGGTTGTCATGATATCTTGATGACTAGTCATTTTATCAATCGACTGTGGCTTCATGTTCGGCCAGTGTATTATTAGAGGCACTTGTGATTGGTTTAGGTTAAATGTGGTTTTATCAGAAAGCCATTGATTATTTTGTTTTTTATCACCGTCTTGATGATAGCTAGATGTGATAACCACGACAGTATTATCAAGCACTTTGGTTTCTTGCAACGTATTAAAAATGCGCTCTAATTGCTGATTTAATGTAATTTTTTGGGACGCTTTATTAGTATGTCCATCAATTTGTAAGAAAGAGAACCAAGGTGTTGTTTGGTTGTTTTTTATTAGCCAATTACGCCAACTATCGATAGTGGCATCATTGTTACCACTGCGTGATGTTGGAGTAGAGAAATCGGATAGTACGGCTTGTTTAAATAATGGTGTTTGAAAGCCATTTGTTGAGAACATTGCTAGTTGGTAATTTCGGTAATTTAAGGCATCAAATAGTGCTGAATTTTTTCTGCTACTTAATACACTATCTAAATAAGAAGGTGAGATGCCATAAAATAGACCAAATAATGCTGTATCATTATTAATGCCTGATGAATAATGATGTGTAAAATCGAGATTATTTTGTGCGAACTGTTGCAAGCTTGGTAATTCAGGGACCTCCTCATTACCTAAACCATCAACAACAACGACTAGTAAATTATAAGAGTAAGTCTCTTTTGCATAAACTAATGGTGCAAGCGGGTAGGTAATACTTTGTGCCGTAGGGTTACCTTCACTGATTAGACGTTGCTCATATTCTGATTGATTAATAAAACCATGGCGCTCAAGGAATTTACGCGCAGTCATCGGATAGGATAAGGGTAAATTAGCGCGTTGCATCGTAATTGGACGATAAAAATTAGCATCAGCCCAAATTGACATAGAGTGAGATAAGACAAAGCAAGTAATAAAAATGCCAGCCAATGGCTTACCCCATCGCTGACGATTTAAACTACGTAATTTTTGCCAACTCCATGTCGCAAAAAGCATCTCAATAAGAAAGATAATAGGAATACCAATAAAAATAAGTTGCCATTCACGTGCCATTTCACCTTCATCTGGATTAATGACTAAATCCCAAACGAGCTGAGTTAGATGAAGCTGAAATTGCTGGTAAACTGCCATATCAAAGATAAGAATGGTGAGTCCAGCACTGGCGAGAGTACAGGAGATCACTCTAAGTAGCCGTTGAGATACGACCACGAAGGTAAGCGGAAAAAGGACAAGGATATAGATAGCGAAAACAATAAAACTAAAGTGCCCCATCCAACTTACGATAGCGTAAAAGCGACCCGCGAAAGTTGCAGGCCAATCTGAAATAAACAGGTAACGGCTTCCAAGTAATAAGCTTAGAATAATATTAAATAGCGCAAACCAGTGCCCCCAACTGATCATTTGGGATACTTTTTCACGATAGGACTGAGGTTTCGTTACCATGTCTATAAATAATTTTTCTATGTTTATTAGTGAATATTGCCTTCATCAATTGAAGCACGCAATGCGTGAACAAAAGAATCAGCAATCAGCATTCGTTGAGCAGGAGCAATACTTGTATTAATTAAGTTTGTCACCATGTTCCCCAACACCATCAAAGAAAGGTCTGTAGGAGTATGATGTTTTTCAAGAACGCTGACAAGTTCTGCTAATAACTGCTCAACTTGTTCATCACTATAACGGGATTTTTGTGGCATAAAATCAGAATTCCTACTAAATGAATAAAACGCTATATATTACCGTATTACTGGGTCTTTTTCCGCTATTAAATTAATTAATTTTCCCTTGATACTGAAAGTGGGGAGTGTTTGAATACGCGCATGCGAAAGTGAAGGAATAAAGAGGACGACCATGAGTCTAGATATTAGTCAGTTAGTCTTACATCAGCTTATTAAGCGAGATGAGCAGACATTAGAAGTTGTGTTACGTGATTCAGTATTAGACATTGAACCTGTTGTTCAGGAAATGATTGAAGAATTGCATCGTGTTTACAGTGCAAAAAACAAAGCTTATGGTCTGTTTAATGAAGAAAGTGAATTAGCACAAGCATTGCGTTTACAGCGTAAAGGTGAAGAAAACTTTTTAGGTTTTTCGCGTGCAGCAACGGTGAGATTAAAGGATGAATTAGCAAAATATCCTTTCGCAGAAGGGGGAACAGTTCTCTTTTGTCATTATCGTTATTTAGCGGTGGATTATCTTTTAATTGCTGTACTGAGTAGCTGTAATAGTATGTGGGTAAATGACAGCCTTGATGTTTCTTCAACACGTTATTTAGATATTCCTCATGCAGATATTATTGCTCGTATCGATTTAACTGAATGGGAAACAGCGCCAGATTCTCTGCGTTATTTAACATTTCTAAAAGGTCGAGTAGGTCGCAAAGTTTCTGACTTTTTTATGGACTTTTTAGGTGCTCAAGAAGGTTTAAACGCTAAAGTTCAAAATAAAGGTTTATTACAAGCTGTTGATGATTTTTGTGAAGCTTCCGAAATGGACAAGCAAGAACGTCAAACTTGTCGTGAGCAAGTATATAGCTACTGCAATGAGCAATTACAGTCTGGCGAAGAAATTGCCTTAACTCAGCTTGCTGAAGAATTACCGTCTTTGGGGGATCAAAACTTTGCACAATTTACCGAAGAGAAGGGCTATGAATTAGCTGAAACTTTCCCTGCTGATCGTAGTACTTTACGTCAATTAATGAAATATTCTGGTAGTGGCGGTGGATTAACCGTTAATTTTGATGCGAAATTATTGGGTGAAAGAATATTCTGGGATCCCGCAACAGATACACTCACTATTAAAGGTACTCCACCTAATTTGCGTGAACAATTACAGCGTAGAGCATCAGAAAAATAATTCAGTAGTAAAAACAAATAACGCCACATTAAGTGGCGTTACATGCTCGGCGTCCCGAAAAATAAAGCTCGAAGGGTGGCTTATTAAGCGCGCAGGAAGTCAATATGAGTAATTTTTGGCTTATACTCGTGACGTTGCACTGCTTTAACTTTAACTTTAGTTTCTTTACCATCGATTACCAGGTTTACGAAATCAGAATAGAATTCAGATTTGTGTTCTTGGTTGATTACTTCGTTGTGATCTAAATCGATAGCGATTGGCTCTTCATTTCCGCCATAAACGATAGCAGGAAAACGGTTAGCCACACGCAGGCGGCGGCTCGCACCCTTACCCTGCTCTTTACGTACAGTTGCATTAATAGTTAACATCTTTTTTCTCTTATGAAAAAGAAAGAAAATACATACTTGTTACAGGCGACCCAGCAACAAGCTCGAGATTTGGTTTATCTAAAAATAGATAAAGCGGGGCGCATTTTAACGAAAAAGTCCACTAACAGCAAATATAAATCCAGATTAATACAATGTATCTGCTTTTCGATAGCGTCCTGTATAGTCAAAAATTTTATTTCTTATCTTCCAAAAATGCGCTTTTTTACTTTTATGGGCGACAATAAAATCAGGATGACGTAATAAATCGAACTGCTTAATAACATCGTTAGCATTGTGCCAAACAAAAGGAACACCAGGGGCGCGTTGATGTTCTCGTAGAAATTTTAACTCAAAGACTTTACGTTGGGCTGGGGTAGTTAAGTGAAAGCGCTCTGATACTGACGTGCCTTCTTCATCGTAATAATTGATATCTATCCATTCTCCTTTAGTATCATTGCCTGATTGAAATTGCATGCCACCACAGCGCAAAACAAGCGCTCCTTTTAGCTTTAATGCGGCTTTAAGCATATCATCAGGATCAACTAATATTTCATCACAGTGAACACAACGACGCGCCGCAATATCATTTTCTTCATTACAATGAGGGCATAATTTAAAGCGAAAGCGGAACTCACATTGCTGTTTTTGTCCATGTTCATTAAGTTCCCAACCTTGGCAACGTCGACCATAGTGTTCAATAATATCGCCATCAGTATCCACAATTCCCCAAAAAGTATTAGCAAATTGGCAAACAGGGCAGAATACTTGTACAGGCTTACTTTTTGGGTTAGGTTTTTTAGTACCGACCTCAGGAAGATAAAGATCATGAGGATTGCCTGCATAATCCAAAATCAGACATTCGGTTTTTCCTGCAAATAATCTTAATCCACGCCCTACAATTTGTTGATATAAACTGACGGATTCTGTTGGGCGTAAAATGGCAATTAAATCAACATGAGGTGCATCAAAGCCTGTTGTTAGTACCGCAACATTGACCATATAACGCAATTGTTGCTGTTTAAAACGAGAAATCAGCGTGTCTCGTTCATGAGAAGGCGTATCCGCGCTCACTAATGCCGCTTCATCTTGAGGTAAAAGAGAAAGAATTTCTTTTGCATGTTCAACTGTGGCTGCAAATATCATTGTACCACGGCAATTTTTTGCATATTCAATAATCTGTGAAACAATGTGGGGGGTAATACGCTTTTGCTTTTTTATTTCACGATTAAGATCTTCTTCATTAAATATCCCATTTTGGCTAGTTCGGACTTGGCTAAAGTCATATTGCAAAATAGGCATATCTAATCGAATTGGTGGAACTAAAAAATGATTGCTTATCATATAGCGTAAAGGCAATTCATAAATACAATCACGGAAAAAACAGTCTTCATCGCCTCTAATCATCCCGTGATAATGGTATTGATAAATCCAACCCGTAGGCAAACGATAAGGTGTTGCAGTTAATCCTAGGATGCGTAAATTCGGATTAACGAATTGCAATTGTTTAATAACTTGCTGATATTGGCTATCTTTAGACAAGCTTATACGATGACATTCATCGATAATAAGTAGCGAAAAACTATCATTAAACTGTGATAAATTACGCGCAACAGATTGCACGCTACCAAAGATAACTTTTCCACTACTCTCTTTTTGTTGTAAGCCTGCAGCATAAATACCCGCAGATAGACCATAAGCCTCATATTTGTTATGGTTCTGTTCGACTAATTCTTTTACGTGTGCCAAGACTAAGACACGCCCTCGCGCTTTTTTGGCTAGTTCAGCGATAACTAAACTTTTTCCTGCACCTGTGGGTAAGACTATCACTGCGGGTGTGCTGTGTTGACGAAAATAAGAGATCGTCGCGTTAACGGCGTCAAGTTGGTAAGGTCTGAGTGTAAATGCCATAACTCTACATAAGAAATCAAACAGAGCAATCAGCGTAGCATTTTTTTAGAGATAGCGCGAATAAGGCGAGTGGAACTTGATAAGTAAAGAATGTGATAGTTTATTTATAAATTAATTAGTTGTTTTATTGTTAATATTCATTTTTAATAGATACCTCATATCAGATGGTATTCTTCCATTTTTCAGAGAAATTCATGCGATTAGATAAATTTTTATCCCAGCAATTGGGGATTAGCCGTAGCTTGATCCTTCGTGAATTAAGAGCAGGGCTTGTAACAATTGATGGTGAAATGGTGAAAAGCGGTTCGACCAAAATAACACCAGAACAAAAAGTGGCTTATAACGGTAATGTGTTAACCCAGATTTTAGGGCCACGTTATTTTATGTTAAATAAGCCCATCGGTTATGTCTGTTCAACAGATGACCCAGTTAATCCAACCATCCTTTATTTTATTGATGAACCCCTGGCATATAAATTACATGCTGCAGGGCGTTTAGATATTGATACAACAGGGCTTGTCTTATTGACTGACAATGGTCAGTGGTCACATCGTATTACGGCGCCAAAACATCATTGTGAAAAAACGTATCACGTTACACTAGAAGAGCCAATAGCTGAAGGTGTTGCTGAACAGTTCCAAAAAGGTGTGCAGCTAAATGGTGAAAAAGATCTGACTAAACCCGCCAAATTAGAAATTATTACACCTACAGAAGTGAAACTCACTATTAGTGAAGGTAAATACCATCAAGTAAAACGTATGTTTGCTGCCGTGGGTAATCACGTCAGTGCATTACATCGTGAGCGTATTGGGGATATAACATTAGATGAAACTTTAGCTGAGGGCGAATACCGTCCACTAACAGAAGAAGAGATCAACAGCATTCACCTACCTCAATAATTATTATTTATCCTGACGTTTTTGGGAGTTTATCTGCGTGCAACAGCAACGTTCGTCGTACCTTAGTCTCATTTTAATATTGGGACTTATTTCCATGCTTATGCCATTGGCTATAGATATGTATTTGCCAAGTTTACCCACTATTGCACAAGATTTTGGTGTGCCTAGTGGTAAAGTGCAAATGACATTAAGTATCTATATTTTTGGTTTTGCTATTGGGCAATTAGTTTATGGTCCTATGGCGGATAGTTTGGGACGTAAGCCAGTCATTTTGGGCGGTGTGATTGTTTTTGCTTTTGCCTCTAGTGCATGTGCATTATCTGAATCTATAGATATGCTAATTGGCATGCGTTTTCTTCATGGCTTTGCGGCAGCTGCTGCGAGTGTGGTTATTAATGCATTAATGAGAGATATGTTCTCTAGAGATGATTTCTCTAGAAGTATGTCTTTCGTTGCATTAGTGATGACGATTGCACCTTTATTAGCACCATTGCTGGGTGCTTGGGTGATGAATTGGTTTTCATGGCATGCTATTTTTTGGAGTATTGCGATAGCTGCGGTGATTGCAGGTGCATTAATTGCATTTTATATTCCTGAAACCTTGCCCAAAGATCGTCGTCAGCGCTTTAGCCTAAGAGTGACATTTAGCCAATTTATTAGCTTGTTTAGAACACGTCGTGTTCTTTGTTATATTTTGGCATCAGGTTTTTCTTTTGCTGGTATGTTCTCATTCCTCAGTGCAGGGCCTTTCGTTTATATTGAACTACACGGCATTCCATTCGATCAGTTTGGCTTGTATTTTGGTTTTAATATTATCTTTTTAATTGTTATGACAAGTATAAATGGGCGATATGTTCGACGATTTGGTGCGTTGAAGATGTTGCGCCTAGGCCTAACCATTCAATGCGTTATGGGGATCTTTCTATTGCTAGTTGTTGCTCTTAATTTACATTTCTATTATCTCGTTGTGGGAGTGGCGATGTATGTGGGGGGGATCGCGATGATCACATCAAATGCGATGGCTGTTATTCTTGATGATTATCCTCATATGGCAGGAACGGTTTCCTCTTTAGCAGGAACCGTGCGTTTTGGTGTTGGAGCTTTAGTTGGAACAGCTATTGCTATGTTCCCAGCAAAATCAGAATGGCCAATGGTCAGCGCCATGGCTTTTTGTGTCCTGTTTGCAATGGGCTTTATTTTACTTGCGCGTCGCTACAAATAAGAATATCACGCTATAAATCACAGGAATTTATAGCGTGCCTCTCTTTCTCCCCCTTTTTCCCCCCTAGAAAAACCATATTTTCCTCTGCTGTATTGCTTGAATCGCTTCAAATTAGTACGCTTTTTTGATTTGAATCAATACTTGATGTTGTTATTTTGTTAAATTAAGTGAAAATTATTTTAATAATCATCTATTATTGTTTTGTTGATATGAATCATAGTGATAAAAATGGATGAATTGTTTTACTTGAATACGTAATATTTATACAATTATTTTATATAGTTGATAAAATGTTAAATAAATGAAAGAATAATTGAAGAGAATAATCATCATAGAAATGAAAGCGTACAAACACTAAGCTAAATAAATAGTTTGATACGTCTCTTTGCTTTTGTTGTAAAATAATTGTAATAATTATGTTTTATAATTGGCAGGTTCTAATATGACGTGTGAGCAAGTCAGTTCAAACTCGTATTGATGATGTATTAAATTAACGTGTTGATGAAACAGGATTGATTTGTGGATAATGTACAACTTTCGGTAGTCCATAAGCTGCCGCTGAGTTATCGGTGGCTAGCAGGCTTTGCAGGCACAAGAGTAGAGATACTGCCTGAAAATGAGGCTGGAAAGCAAAATACACTGATTGGCTTAAAATTATTAAGTCACGATGGTATGACACTGGACGAAGCAATACAGAATTTGCGTCAGTATCTGAGTAATCTCCATATTGATAGCGTTGTGATTGAATGGGATGGCGTACCATGCCTTTTCTTATGTAGTGATGATGAATGCGCTGCGTTATGTTGCTTAAAAAATGCAGGCGTGGCCATTGCTGAACCATTTCCTACAGCGTACTCTTATTTATAACATTACTCATTGTTATAAACCAACGTGATAATTATTTGATTTATAATATAAAAAACACTAAAAAAGCCTCATTATTAAATAATGAGGCTTTTTATTTGCAATAAGATATAAGGGAATGAATTATCTTAATACACTTTTTGAAAGGTTGTTGTCAGCAAGAGTCGCATCATTATTTTCGATAACACGTCTTGCCGCATAGAAACGCTTATTCCAGTAGACATTAGACATTTCTGACACTGTCACGCCATTGCTGGTGGATGCGTGTACAAATTTGTCATTTCCAATGTAAATACCAACATGGCGCATAGTGCGACCTGTTTTAAATAGAACTAAATCTCCTGCTTGTAATTTTGATTTATTAACCTGAGTGCCAGAGAACTGTTGGTCTGAGGTTGAGCGAGGTAGTTCTACACCGAATTGTTCAAGGAAAGTTCTTTGTACAAAAGCAGAGCAGTCGATGCCTTTTTTGGTCTCTCCGCCTAAACGATAAGCGACCCCTTTCCAGTCTGCATATTGGTCAAGTATCTTAGATTTTATATCGAGATTCTTCACCAATGATTCAAATTCATCTTGAGATGCTTGGGAAATAGAAGTGCTTGATGATGTATTAAGTGGGGTTGTGTTTGAATTCGCTAAGCGTGAATTTGCGTTCTGTGAGCTACAGGCCGATAGCGTAGCTACAACAATGAACGCCGGTATGAGCTTAAGCATTCTCATATACGGTTTTGTTCTCATTGTGACAGATTTCCCTTACATCCTTACGTGCAGAAGCGCACATGAATTATTCACTAAATAACCAGAGAATATAGTGTAATTTAACTCTGGCAACCCTATTTCGCGAAAAACGTGCTCTAAAGCACGTAAATATCCACATTAAACAATAAATAATGAGGAAACCAGAAAAGTGTACAGAAAGAGACGTTAAATGGCGAGAGAAAAGAGGCTTAATTTACAAAACATTAGATAATAAAGTGCTAATACTTAAAATAGATCTCATTTTGTCATAATAATATCATTTAATTGTCAAAAAAATGACCAAAAGAATAAGTGTAAATATCACACTTATTCTCTTTTAATTAATTAGGTGAGTTTTCTTTTTTATTTTTAAAAGGAAGGGTCTTTTCCAGTTTCCTAATAATAGCATCAGATAATGGTGTTATTAATAACCAACTTGTGGCGATTAACGTTAAAGAAACAGAGCCTACTAAGATATCAGATGCCCAGTGTGCTCCCGCCATAACACGCGGTAGTGAGAATACAACGGTAATAAGAAGTGCGCATAAAAAAGAGCGAAACGACAGATAACGTAATATAAAGCTACAAAAGATAAGTAGCATTAAGCCGTGATCACCAGGAAAGCTGTCACCTGAGGAATCTTTTGTCGGAATACCGGTCACAATACCTACCCTATGTACATTTTCAAAATGAAGTGTCGGACTAGGTCTTTCAATTGGAATATTTTGTCCAATTTGATTGATGAGTACGGCACTAATTACCATCACTAATCCTACAATTATAAGATGGCGTTTGCCCCTATAATCTTTCTTACGAAATGTATGGTAATAAAGTGCGCCCATTGCCAATAAAATAACTAAATCAAACTTTCTGTTATTGATATAAGCAACAAAAGTCGCAAAAAAACTATCAGGTAACAGGTGCTGATTAAAAAAATAAAAAATATGGGTATCAATTGATAGCCATATTCCATGCTGTGCAGGAAGATACCAAGAGAGAAAAATAATTAATCCTGTGAGATTAAGTAAAAAAATAACAAGTGCTTTTTGGCGAAAATTAGAAAGTTTCATAGTAATCAAATGGCAAGTTTTAAGTATTTTTTGTGATGCTCGTCACAAAAATTCAAAGTTTAATGATAGGACTATAGTCAAAATAAAAAAATATATCTTTGCAATTTATCGCTTAAGTGGATGTTATTTTTTTGTTTCTTTTTTGTTGTACCTCGTTAATCTCTACTTAACCTAAATTTTAGGTGTTTTTTTTTGATAGTCGTAATTTGAGTAATTTATAATTGTTTTCTATTCTTTAATTAAAGATAAAAGTTAAATAAAAAAAGTTACAGGCCGATATTAGTTATGTCTTTAATAACATATTGGCTTGTGACTCCTTACACTCCAATAACAAAGGAGATTCAAAATGAAAAAGATATATATTACAGCTATATGCTTATCTTTATTATTTAGTATTCCATCTTTTAGTAAAGAAAATAAAGTTATTGGTTCTGGAACAATCACGTTTGTTGGTGCAATTGTTGAAGGAAATTGCCTAATGGATATGGATAAAAATACTTTTAAAACAAGTTGTTGGGATGGAAAGGAAATGCAAGAATCTCAATATCAGTTAGAAAGGAATAAGCACTTTAGCTCTAAACTGATTAACAATAAAGGTTCTATGAATATTAAATGGATAAATGATCATTTAGCTATAATGAATATTGTTTATAACTAAATTTTCATTGTTAAAATAGTAAAAATTATAGAGTTAATTAAATATTTTTTAATTCTTCTCTATAGTGTTATTTATTTTTTAAATATTTGGCTTAAGTTTAATCAACGTTGATTTCTTATTTATAAATATCGGGCGTTTATATTTGATAGACATCAAATATTCTTCTCATGTTTATATGAATGTCATATTTTATTGCTATGATGAAAACATGTCGGGTAGGTGTGATCCTCATACCTGCTAGCGCAAACAAGAAGTGAGGTCGTTATGAGAAAATATCTGACCGTAGTATGTAGTCTTCTCGTTTCCAGTTCGATATCATTAGCTTGGGCATCTGATCCCATGCAAACAACAGGACAGATTTATCTGCGGGGGGCGATCGTCGATCCTGCATGTGAGATGAATTTCACATTAGATAAAGCTGAATATCAGTGTTATAAACATAACAAAGTGTTTACATCTACTCAATCCATCGTTCCTGCTTCTTTTAATCAATCTCAACAAACCATTATTTTACCTCAAGATATGGGTAAGGCCGAGATCCGTTGGATGGATAATGCTCAAAAAAATGGCGTTATTGACGTTCAATACTTTTAAAGTATTCGAGGATAGTAGAGAAGGATAACAAAGATAAACAAGTCAAATAATCGTTTGTCACATTGGGTTTCTTACGATTATCTGACCTATTTAAAACAACATTAGCGATGTGCTAATGAGTAGGTTTTTTTGACTATTGATTAGTCAGCTCGGCCCATATAGCGACGTTCAGCAATATGAATACGCACTTTATCGCCAGTAGAAAGATATTCAGGAACCTGAATAACTAATCCAGTTGGTAATGTTGCAGGTTTCGTACGTGCACTTGCTGACGCACCTTTAATACCTGGAACAGTTTCAACAATTTCCATATCAACAGTTTGTGGCAGTTCTAATGCTAAGACTTGACCGTCCATTGTTAATACTTGCATTCCCGCTAAACCTTCTTCAGGAATAAACAGTAATTCATCTTCAATTTGATCTTTTTTGAAGGTATAAGGTGTGTAATCTTCATTGTCCATAAAGACATACTCATCACCATCAATATAAGAAAAACTGACAGCACGGCGAGTTAAGTTGATGGTATCTACCATATCGTCGCCTTTAAAACGCTCTTCCACTTTTTGACCTGTACGGATATCGGTAAAACGCATTTTATACAGAGTACTTGCACCTCGAGCACTTGGTGCTTGAATATCGATATCTTTTACCAGTAATAATTTATTGTTATAACTAACAGCCATACCACGCTTAATTTCATTGGCTTTTGCCATATAAAACCTTCCATTAAATAACATTGACGATAATGGCGACAAAATTACTCGCAGTGTAGAAACTTGGCAAGTTATTCGCACATTTTTTTATAAGATTTTATGAAAAATAAAGCCAGCATCAGCTGGCTTTTAGTGAAGGTATTAACGGTAGATAGGAAGAAGATTAAAGTTTGCTAAAATATGTGCACCAGCATTAATGACGCCAAACAAAATAACAAATCCAATCATAAACATACCACCGGGAGCCTTAAAGCTTTGTGCTTGATGACGTTGGCGGCTGGCCTTTGCCATTAAAGCTGGAATAATTGCAGCCCAAATAGTCGCTGCCAGTCCAGCAAATCCAATGGCATATAAGAAACCATCAGGGAAAATAATGGCTAAAATAGTCGGTGGTATAAATGTCACTAATGCTGATTTTAATCGACCGCTACTATTATTTGAGAATTTAAAGAAATCAGCTAAATAATCGAATAATCCTAATGATACACCTAAGAATGAACTTGCTAATGCCATATAAGAGAATAAGTCTAGTAACAATGATACAGTGGCATTGGCAGTTGTTGATCGCATTTGTGCCAATAAGTTACCAATATTCCCACCATCAGCAATGACTTGTTTAAAGCCTTCACGAGGAATATTACCTTGTACAACAAACTGCCATAAAATATAAATTGCCAGTGAAATTAATGTACCTATCAGCAAGCTCTTCATGACGGCTTTGCCATCTTTACGATAATACGTGACTAAGCCTGGAATATTGCCGTGATAACCAAATGAGGTCAGTAAGTAAGGGAGTGCGGCTAAAGCATAAGGTAAGTAACTTGCATTATTTTCATTGGTGTTAAATAACACAGGCATTTTTACCTCTGTAAATAATCCACCAATGGCTAAGATAAACGCGATAACCATACCACCAATTAAAATTGTGCTTAATCTATCGACTGCACGTGTTGATAACCAAACAAAGAAAGCAACAATCAATGCAAATACTAAGCCAGCAATAGCTTGTGGTATGCTGATCATCCCTGAAAAATTTTGTACGATAATTGAGCTTCCGGCAGAAATATAGGCGTAAGTTAAAATATAAAGAACAAACGCAATAGATAACCCATTAATGGTACTCCAGCCTTTTCCTAATAAGTCCTTAGTAATGGTATGAAAACTTGAGCCTAAAGGGTAATGAAGGTTCACTTCTAAGATCATTAATCCTGACATAAACAGACAAAACCAAGTATAAATCAATAGAAAAATAGACCCAGTAAACCAGACACCGGAAGTCACAATTGGGATAGAAAACATGCCAGCACCGACGGCAGTACCTGCAATGATCATTGCGCCACCAAGTATGGATGGGCGCTTAGTTATTGATGTGACTTCTGACATAAGATGTCCTTATAAAATTGACTCAATGTACTAGCTTGATAGTGTGAAGAATACACGTTTGTGCACAGGGTGTAAATAGAGGTTATTGTGCTATATAAAAGAAAAAAGTGAGCAAAAATAATACAATAGAAGAATGTGATTATATAAATCAATAGATTAGTGTAGGCATTATCAGAAATAATAAAGAAATAGAGTATTAAATAAGTTTCTATTTCAAGCAAAAATAGAAGAAGAAACCATTATTCTGAACGAAAAATATTCAGAATAATGAAGATGATAGGGGACTTTTAATTAGTCTTGGTAAAACTGTTTATTTTTCCATAATGCAATAGAATTACGGCTGGCTTCAAAATGAGGTTCAGGTAAATCATTAGGTGAACACCAACGAATTTCAGAACATTTGTCTGGTTCCATTAATTTGGGCTCATCACCTTGGTATTGTGCAATCATGCAAATAGAGACAGTGTGTTTACCTTCTAATCGGTAAGTTTCTAGATTATTGCTAATACCAATTACTTGAGGTGATGTAATAGTAATACCAATTTCTTCTTCTATTTCACGAATGGCGCATTGTTCAAAGGTTTCGCCATCATCAACATGACCACCAAAAATTGACCAATAAGGCGCGTGTTTTCCACAACGTTTTCCTAATAACACATCCCCTTTTTCATTTACGATAATTACACCAACACCAACCACGACTGACATTCTAGACTCCTTGCTTTTTTATATAGTTATCAATAATGGATAAAATAAGTCGTTTTTTATGGGCACTATTGTCCTTGCTGGATAGCGAGAGTGCAAGAATAACCGACGCAATTTCACTGAATTAAAGGTTAATTAGTGCTATATATAGCCCCTAAATATTCATAATAAAAACGATTGGAGAGTAAAGACATGAGTCGCCGTGTCGCTACGATCACTTTAAATCCCGCTTATGATCTTGTTGGTGCTTGTTCTACGATTGACGTAGGTGGTGTTAATTTAGTCCGAACAGCTGGGCTTAATCCTGCGGGTAAAGGTAATAATGTTGCGAAAGTCTTACGTGATTTAGGAATAGATGTTACTGTCAGCGGATTTATGGGACGCGAAAATCAAGAAGCATTTCAGCACTTCTTTAGTGAAAATGGGATGGCTAACCGCTTTTATCTTGTCTCCGGCCGCACACGTATTAATGTGAAGTTAACTGAAGGAAAGGGGCAGGTTACTGACTTTAATTTTTCAGGATTTACGGTATCACCACAAGACTGGCAACGCTTTGCAACAGATTCACTTAATTGGCTAGGGCATTTTGATATGGTGGTTGTTAGTGGTAGCCTACCTAGTGGTATTGATCCAGACGCTTTTACTCAATGGATGATTAAATTAAGACAATTGTGCCCCTGCATTATTTTTGATAGTAGTCGAGATGCGTTAGTGGCGGGATTGAAAGCTGCGCCTTGGTTAATAAAACCGAATCATCGTGAGTTGGAAGCATGGATTGGGCATTCATTGACTGAAATGACGGATATTATTAAAGTAGCTCATCAATTGAGAGATAAAGGTATTGCACATGTCGTTATCTCATTAGGTGAAAGAGGTGCTTTATGGGTAAATGCATCGGGTGCTTGGCTAGCTAACCCCCCACATTGTGATGTAATAAGTACAGTGGGAGCTGGTGATTCTATGGTTGCAGGATTAGTTTATGGTTTATTGATGAGCCAAACTAGCGAGCATACTTTGCGTTTGGCAACCGCTATTTCTGCGTTATCGGTGAGTCAGCCTGATGTGGGGATCAAAGATAGAAGTCAAATTGCACAGATGATGACTAAAATTGAGTTAACACCGATTAAATAAAGTTATTTGCGGTTTATTTTAAAATAAACCGCAAAGTAAACTAAGTTTATGCTTGCTGTGATTTTAACCACGCGATTTCATCAGGCCAAATATCAGGGTTAATGGTTTCCAAAATCAGTGGAATACCATCAAAACGTGTATCTTGCATAATATAGCTGAAAGGAACTTTACCTATATTGCCTTCACCTAAGCTATGATGACGGTCAACTCGACTTGCTAGTTCGCTTTTTGCATCATTTAAGTGCATTGCTTTTAAGTATTGAAAACCGACAATGCTTTCAAATTCAGCAAAGGTTTTTTCACACTCTTCGCGGGTCCTTAAATCATAACCAGCAGCGAAAGTGTGGCAAGTATCAATACAAACACCTACTCGAGATTTATCTTCAACACCTTCAATAATCGCAGCAAGATGTTCGAAACGATAACCTAAATTTGTACCTTGCCCTGCCGTGTTTTCAATCACTGCGGTAACGTTTTTGGTTTTTTCTAAAGTGATATTAATGGATTGGGCTATTTTTTGTAGGCATTTATCAACATCGATCTTATTTAAATGGCTACCTGGATGAAAATTAAGTAATTCAATACCAAGTTGTTCACAACGTTGCATTTCATCTAAAAAAGCCACTCTTGATTTCTCAAGTGCTTCTTCTTCAGGGTGGCCTAAATTAATTAGATAACTGTCATGGGGTAAAATTTGAGAAGGGCCATAACCATAAAGTTCACAGTTCTTTTTAAATTTATCAATAACTTCTGTAGATAATGGTGCGGCTTTCCACTGGCGCTGGTTTTTAGTAAAAAGGGCAAACGCAGTGGCTTTGATTTCATGTGCGCGTAATACCGCCTGATCGACGCCACCAGCAGCACTGACATGTGCGCCAACAAATTTCATGACTTCTCTCCTTAGATTTATTTCACACCACGATAACAAAATTACAGAGGTATAACATCATATTGAGGTGATAAAAGCAAAAAAGCGCAACTAAAAAGTTGCGCAATAATGAAAATACTTCTCAAGGCGAAAATAAATGGGGCGTCACATGTTATCTCAAGACATCAGCGCCGATTGAATAAATATATTGATAACCGCGCCACCAAGGGTTAGCCAGAAAAATAGGAATAAAGCTAATAATAGTGGCTTAACGCCAGCTTGGCGGATGGCACTAATATGCGTTGTTAAGCCTAACGCAACCATTGCCATTGCTAATAAAATAGTATCTATGGTCACAATGTAACTAACAATAGACGCAGGAATTAAATTTAAAGAGTTAAAGCCAGCCATTAAAATAAAGAATACCGCAAACCAAGGAATAGTTATTGGACTCTTCTCATTATCTTGTGCACCAGTGTTGGCTGTACTTTTCTTTTTACTTAAATATGTTGAAAGAATAATTAAAAAGGGCGCTAACATCATTACGCGGATCATTTTACTGATCACTGCTGCATTTTCAGCATCAGGGCTAATTGAATGTCCGACTGCGACTACTTGAGCAACTTCATGAATCGTTGATCCAGAGAAAATACCAAAGGTTTCTTCTGTAAATGGTAGCCAACCTGCAAATGCATTTAAGTGATAAAACCAAGGATAAAGGAAAATACCAATAGTACCGAAAATGACGACGGTAGAAACCGCGACAGCAACTTGGCTTGCTTGTGCTTTGACGACGGGTTCCGTTGCCATAACAGCTGCTGCACCACAAATACTACTACCTGCACCAATTAAGATCACGGTCTGTTCATCTAAGCCAAAATATTTTCGACCAATCCACATTGCAATAAGAAAAGTCGATGTCAGCATAATTGCATCTATAATTAAACCCGTTGCACCCACATCGGCAATTTGCTGAAACGTCAGCCGAAAACCATACAAAATAATACCTGTGCGTAATAAATAATGTTTAGCAAATTTGACGCCTTCATCACTATACGGTTTGGCAACAGGATAAAAAGTATTACCTACAATAATGCCGAAAAGGATCGCCAATGTTAAGGCGCCTAAACCCATACTCGAAAACCAAGGAATATCACCAATATAAATGGCAAGTGCAGTTAATACACCTGTTAGTAATAAACCAGGAAGCCAGCGATAAACTGGAGTAAAACATTTTTTCGCCAATGTAATAGATTGACTTTGCTCTGACATAGAAAAACCTTGCTTATATGAATTTTGCATAAGCATATAACAATCAATCTTATTTATTAAACTCATTATTTTTATAATAATAACCACTAAAACTAATATAGGTGTATTTTATTAAATGTATTTGGTATGTTACTGGTTTGTGGATAGTATGTTATTTCAATGACAGCTCAAAGGTGGAATGGATATGCGAATTACGTTGCGGCAACTGGAAGTCTTTACTGAAGTTCTCAAGAGTGGTTCTACAACGCAAGCATCACAACAGCTTGCTTTATCTCAATCTGCTGTCAGTGCTTCTTTAACTGATCTTGAAAGCCAATTAGGGGTTCAGCTTTTTGATAGAGTGGGAAAACGTCTTGTCACAAACGAACATGGGCGATTACTTTATCCCAGAGCATTATCTTTACTTGAACGTGCGACGGAAGTTGAGCAACTGTTCCAAGCTGGAAATGGTGCTTTACGTATTGCAGCAAGTACCACAATAGGCAATTACATTCTTCCACAAATGCTGGGTAACTTTCATCGTAATTATCCTGATATTCCCTTAGAGATGAGTATTGGCAATACCGAAGAAGTCGTTAAACTCGTGAGTGAGTTTCGGGTCGATTTAGGGCTTATTGAAGGGGCTTGCCAAAGTTCTGAGCTAATTAGCCAAAAATGGCTTTTAGATGAAATGGTTATATTTTGCTCTCCTGATCACTCCTTAGCGAAAGCATCAAAGATAACATTAGCTGATTTGCAATCTGCGCCTTGGATCTTGCGAGAAAATGGTTCAGGCACACGAGATGTACTTAATCACCTTCTTTTTGCTTCTTTACCGGGGTATCGCATTGAAATGGAATTAGGTAATTCAGAAGCGATAAAACACGCAGTGATGTATGAAATGGGAATTAGTTGTTTATCTCGTCGAGTGATTGAAGAGCAAATTAATAACGGCTCATTAAAAGAGATAAAAGTAGAAGGATTGACATTACAACGTACCTTATATCTGGTTTACCACCGTCAAAAACATGTCTCAGATGCGCTGAAAAAACTGCTGGCATATTGTAATGCTGAACACTTAATCAGCAATTTTTCATAAATTGCTAATAATTGACGCCCGATTATGAAGGTATCTTATAATCATGGATCCTTGCTATTCACGAACGACAGATTTGCTACAATCTTTGTCAGAAAAGTGAATATAAAAGTGGAATGTTATGTCAGAACAACAAAAAAGTGCTGCTAAGTCGGGCGCAGTACAGCAAACTTTGCGCCGAGAATTAAAGGCGCGACATTTGGCGATGATCGCTATTGGTGGTTCAATTGGTACAGGGCTTTTTGTCGCATCAGGTGCTACTGTTGCTCAAGCTGGACCAGGTGGGGCATTACTCTCTTATGCTCTAATTGGGCTGATGGTTTATTTTTTAATGACAAGTCTTGGTGAATTAGCCGCATTTATGCCTGTATCTGGCTCTTTCTCAACTTACGGTTCTAAGTATGTAGAAGAAGGCTTTGGTTTCGCATTAGGTTGGAACTATTGGTATAACTGGGCAGTCACGATTGCTGTTGACCTTGTTGCTGCACAATTAGTGATGCTTTATTGGTTCCCTGATGTTGATGGTTGGATTTGGAGTGCTTTATTTCTTGGCGTTATTTTCTTGCTTAACTATATTTCTGTAAAAGGATTTGGTGAGGCTGAATATTGGTTCTCTTTGATCAAAGTTTCCACAGTGATTATCTTTATTGTTGTAGGTATTGCGATGATCACTGGCATTATGAAAGGGGCTGAAAACGCAGGTTGGCATAACTGGGAAATTGGTGATGCACCTTTTGCGGGTGGGTTTGCTGCTATGATAGGCGTGGCAATGATTGTCGGTTTCTCATTCCAAGGTACAGAATTAATTGGTATTGCAGCAGGGGAATCTAAAGATCCAGCTAAAAATATTCCCAAAGCTGTGCGTAAAGTTTTCTGGCGTATTTTGCTGTTTTATATCTTTGCTATCTTAATTATTAGCTTAATTATTCCTTATACTGATCCAAACTTACTACGTAATGATGTTGGCGATATCAGCGTTAGCCCATTCACGTTAGTCTTTAAAAATGCTGGATTATTGTCTGCAGCTGCAATTATGAATGCTGTCATTTTAACTGCGGTACTTTCTGCGGGTAATTCCGGCATGTATGCCTCAACACGTATGCTGTTTACACTAGCAAGAGAAGGTAAAGCTCCAAAATGCTTTGGTAAACTGTCTAAGAATGGCGTACCACGTAATGCACTTTATGCAACAACCGTTGTTGCGGCTCTGTGTTTCTTAAGCTCAATGTATGGAAACCAGACTGTCTACTTATGGTTATTAAATACATCAGGGATGACAGGTTTTATTGCATGGTTAGGTATTGCGATAAGTCATTATCGTTTCCGTAAAGGTTATGTTGCACAAGGACGCGATTTAAATGATTTACCTTATCGTTCTGGTTTCTTCCCAATTGGTCCAATTTTTGCCTTTGTCCTGTGTTTAATTATTACATTAGGTCAAAATTACCAAGCATTTTTGGAAGATACGATTGATTGGTATGGTGCTATTGCAACCTATATTGGTATCCCATTATTCTTGTTAATCTGGTTTACTTATAAAATTGTGAAGAAAACTCGTTTTATCCGTTATAACGAAATGGAATTTCCAACGCATATTACGAATAAAAAATAACCTATAAATCAATAAAGTAAGGCGCTCGTTTTGTGATCATAGTCACATTTAAACGAGCGCTTTTTTATTTTTTTAATCTAATCGTTATAGAAAATATACAAAAACTCTAATTATATTAGCAATCGCATTGATAATTATTATTGTTTGCTTTATTGTTATCATATATTTCATTTGCTGATAAATAAAATAACAGCGTTATTGATTGTAAATATTATGCTCAATGTAATAAGTCGGATAATAATTAATCCTTATATCTCTCAATATTTCAGAGCAAAAACTTATCGTAATGTAATAAATTACACAACGAATGTATTTCACAGTATAATAATTTGGCGACTCATTTCTTTGTTAGATAAATCGTCCCGGATTGATAATTTGCTCCATAGCAATAAAAAGTATTTGATGAGTTGTACGGCATGTTTTTGTCTTCATAAAGCACAGGCAAAGACAGAAAAAGATAAAAAAAGACTGGGTACAACAATTGATATGAGCATTACGTCACAGCGACTTACCGCAGAAGAACTAGCAAAAAGCACATCAGATAACGTGAAAGCGCATTATCGAAAAATGATGAGTCAGCGTATGTTATGGCTAGGGGTTATCGTTTTAATTATTTGTGCTTCAGTCGTGTTGGATTTCACGATGGGGCCTTCCGGTTTATCACTGGATAAATTATTCACAACACTTTTTCAACCTGAGCTTGTTGATGCAGGTTCAAGAGTGATTGTATGGGATATTCGCTTACCTTATGCCTTAATAGCTGTGGTGGTAGGTATGTCGCTAGGGTTAGCGGGAGCAGAAATGCAGACCATTTTAAATAACCCTTTAGCGAGCCCATTCACCTTAGGTTTATCAAATGCCGCATCATTTGGTGCGGCATTGGCTATTGTGTTAGGTATTGGTATTCCAGGTATTCCTGACCAATGGTTTATTTCAGTCAATGCCTTTCTTTTTGCGTTGCTATCCGCCTTGTTATTAGACGGGATGACTCGTTGGACTCGCGTTCCGACATCTGGTGTTGTGCTCTTTGGTATTGCCATGGTGTTTACTTTCAACGCGTTGGTTTCAATGATGCAATTTATTGCGACAGAAGACACTCTTCAAGGGCTTGTTTTCTGGACAATGGGAAGTCTAGCACGCGCAACATGGATAAAGCTTGGTGTTATGACAGGGGCTTTTTCTGTCATTATGGTAATTTCATGGCTGAATTCATGGAAATTAACTGCGTTACGATTGGGTGAAGACAGGGCGATTAGCTTTGGTATTGATGTAAAACGTTTAAGATTAGGCTCATTGTTGCGTATCAGTATTTTAACAGCGTTGGCGGTTGCTTTTGTTGGGCCAATTGCTTTTATCGGATTAGTTGCCCCACATATTGCTCGCATGATGTTTGGAGAAGATCACCGATTTTATTTACCAGCAAGCGCATTAATCGGTGCTTTAGTTTTATCATTGGCGTCAATTGCTTCTAAAAATTTAATACCTGGTGTCATTATTCCGGTCGGTATTGTGACATCATTAGTGGGGGTGCCATTTTTCCTCAGCATGATTTTACGTCATAGAGGGAATATCTAATGATTGAAGGGTTAAAAATTCAAGACTTTAGTGCAGGTTATGCTAGGCATCTTATTATTAAGTCACTTGATATAGATCCCTTACCTAAAGGAAAAGTCACCGTATTATTAGGGCCAAATGGGAGTGGAAAATCAACATTATTAAGAGCGTTAGCGGGATTAAATAGATCATCAGGTGTTGCTAGCTTAGATGGCGATGATTTGACATCAATGAATTTTGTACAACGTGCGCAAAATGTTGTCTATTTACCACAAACATTACCTGCTGGTGTTCATTTACACGTTTTAGGATCCATTATTGTCGCTCAGCGTGCTTCAGGTGGATTACATAATGAACATAGTGAAGCACAGGTCATGCACTTATTACGTCAATTAGATATTGAGTATTTAGCTTTACGTTATTTAGATGAATTATCGGGTGGTCAAAAACAATTAGTTGGGCTTGCACAATCATTAATTAGACAACCCTCTTTATTATTATTAGACGAGCCCTTAAGCGCATTAGATCTTAATTACCAATATCATGTAATGAATTTGATCGTAAAGGAAACACATCGGCGAAATATTATTACTATTGTCGTGGTTCACGATATCAATATAGCCTTACGATATGGTGAATATGTATTAATGCTAAAACAAGGGCAGTTAATTGCGCAAGGCACACCTGATAAGGTTATTACGGCGCAAAGCCTTGCTGATGTTTATGGCATTCAAGGTCGATTGGAATATTGTTCACAAGGAATGCCTCAAATTATTATTGATGGTTTAGTGGATAAAATATAGAGAAGTAAAAGAGAAAATGAAGTAAATATAGGAATGCAGTAAATAGGGATATAAAAATAATATTAAAATAACGAAGGGTAATTAAAATTATTAATTACTCTAATTTCTGAGCAATTGTCGATCTGTCCATCTATATAAAATGTAAAGAATATATATTCTTGGAGAATCGGGAATGGTAGTGTTAAATAAAAATAAAATCGCGCTTAGTGTTGTTGCTGCAATTGCATCTAGTTTTGTTATGACTGCAACAGCAGAAAATGTAGAAAAATTACTTGTAACAACCGCTTCTGGGTTTAAACAAACAGTTGAAGATGCACCCGCGTCAGTTTCTGTTGTGACACGTGAACAATTAGAAACTAAGTCTTATCGTGACGTGACAGATGCGTTAAAAGATGTTCCAGGCGTATTGGTAACAGGTGGTGGAAGTAGTTCCGATATCAGTATTCGTGGTATGGATCCAAAATATACTATGATCTTGGTTGATGGTAAGCGTGTTGCCTCGCGTGAGACGCGTCCTAATAGTGATAACTCAGGTATTGAACAAGGCTGGTTACCGCCTTTACCTGCCATTGAACGTATTGAAGTTGTACGTGGCCCAATGTCTTCTTTATATGGTTCTGATGCGATGGGTGGGGTTATTAATATTATTACTCGTAAAGCACAAAAAGAGTGGAACTTTAGCCTACGTGCAGACAGTACTATCACAGAGCGTAAAGATTCAGGTAACACCAATCAAGGAAGTTTTTATGCTGGTGGCCCATTAATCGATAACGTATTAAGTTTGAAAATTCAAGGTCAATATTCACATCGTAGTGAGGATAAAATAGTCAATGGCTATAATCGTCAAATCACTGCAACAGGTGGTGGTACTTTAAGTTGGACGCCTGATGAAAAAAATACGATTGATTTTGAGTTTAAGAAAGATAATCAACACCGCGACTCACGTGTTTGGTATTCAAAATCAGGGTTACCTAGTCGAGGCAAAGCACCTGAAAGTAGCTTTACTGACTATGAGTTAACTCATTATGCGTTAACTCATGATGGTATCTATGATTTTGGTACAATGAATACTTACGTTCAACGTGATGAAAGTCGCAACCCATCTCGCAAAATGGATTATGACGATACTACGGTACGTAACCAAACCGTCTTTATTTTGGGTGACCATACATTAAGTGTGGGGGCACAATATCGTTATGAAGAATTAAAAGATGAAGGCAATAAGTTAAAAGGTAGCAATAAATTAGATCGTTATAGCTGGGCACTATTCGCTGAGAATGAGTGGGCAATGACCAACGATTTCGCCTTAACCGGTGGCTTGCGTATGGACAAAGATGAAAACTTTGGTACGCACTGGACACCTCGTGTTTACGGTGTGTGGCATATGGCAGATGAGTGGACACTAAAAGGTGGGGTATCTACAGGTTATCGCTCACCGGATTTACGCCAAGCAACAAATACGTGGGGACAAGTTACGGGTGGTGGGCGCTTAGACGGTGTTATTTTCGGTAATGCTGACTTAAAACCAGAAAAATCAGTAACTGAGGAAATTAGCCTGATCTGGGATAATCGAGATAATCTAACCGCAAGCCTTACTGTTTATAACACTGATTTTAAAGATAAAATTATGGAAAGACGTGTTTGCGACAAAGATTCATCGAGAAAATGTGAGGCAAGTGATGGTTTTGGTCATGTCTATGATTTCGTGAGCTCACGTGAAAACGTTGATAAAGCCAATATGCGTGGTATCGAGGTTACAGGAAACTGGACGATTTCCCCTGAATGGAATTTAGCAGCTAATTACACTTTCACAGATTCAGAGCAGAAGAGTGGGGCATTTAATGGTAAACCTCTAAATAAACAGCCTCGCCATATGGCAAACGCAACTTTAAATTGGGAAACTACGCCAGAAATGGAAACGTGGGCGCGTATTAACTTCCGTGGTAAAACCTCGGATTACTTATCACGCACCTCAATGGCGAAAGGTACACCTTCTTATGCATTTGTTGACATTGGTACTAGTTACAGCTTAACCAAACAGCTTAATGTGATTGGTGGTGTCTATAACGTGTTTGATCGTCGTATTAATTATGAAAACTTTAATACTACATTAGAAGGCCGTCGTTACAATATTGGTTTGAATTACAACTTCTAATTTATTACCCTCAGTTTGTGTCATTAAGACTCCACTTGTTGGAGTCTTTTTTTATCACTTATTGTTTTTTATTTGTTCAGAATTAAGATTGGAAAAATTAAATATTGGGGGTTACATTTGGCTCAATAAATTATCTTATCAACTGTTTTATTCTGACTGTTTGATTGTTACTTCTACGTATTATCTGTCATTTTTTTCTTAATTCATCCTCTTGCTTTTTATTTATGTAAAACAGGTTATTAAAAAACAAACACTTTTTATTAAAAGTCGGTCTTTTTATATAAACAAGTGTTTGTTAGCAATTTATTAACATTAATCTTATTAATGTATTTTATATGTCTTATTTTTGTGGATTGGTATTGATTTAGATTTTATTTTATTTTTTATTGTTATTTATCAGCTTGTTGAGTGTTTTTTGTTTGAGTGAAACTCTGTTTTTTTGAGTATTTATATCTTAATCTTTGTGATAAAAGTACACCTATTGTTAATTAAATGTAGCGTTATAGGTTGACATAGTTTGCGAATTGAAAAGATCGTAAAAAAGGGGGCTTTTTGATGAAAATGTATTGCTATTTAAGTCTGAGACGTGCAAAATGCGCCCACTAAAAATATGACTGATGCGTTTAAAGTGCATCGGTTTTTTTTTGCATTTTTACTTATTACTACACCAAGAGGTCAGATTCACTTGAGTCTGAATAGATAACATAATTTGATTAGCAGCCAGCCCCTTAGAGAAAGGGTTGTCGTGATAGAGGAATGCTAATATGGTACAATTATTCTCTTTCGCAGTCGGGCCAAACGGTACCTGCGGTAATGATGACTACGGAGCACGGCGTCTCCTAAATACATACACATCCTTAAAAACTTCATTCTATTCTGTTTATAGGCAGATGCGAAGTCTTCCCAGTAACTATCGGTTGAGTTTATTGAATACTCAAACCGAAGTTATGGGAGGGTTCGCGAATGTCAGATAACGTCATCTCCTCTATCGGCACTAACCAAACCGGTGCTAACAATCGCGTTCAACTACGTAAGACATTGACCCTAATGCAGGTAGTCATGATGGGGCTTGCTTTTTTACAGCCTATGACTATTTTCGATACATTTGGCATCGTTTCTGGCATTACTAATGGTCACGTAGCAACATCGTATGCAATAGCTTTAGTTGCAATTTTATTTACCGCGGTAAGTTATGGGAAATTGGTTAAGCGTTTTCCATCAGCTGGCTCGGCATACACTTATGCTCAAAAATCCATGAGTCCATATGTCGGCTTTATGGTAGGTTGGTCTTCTTTATTGGACTATCTATTTATGCCAATGATCAATATTCTATTGGCGAAAATCTATTTACAAGCAATATTCCCGGGCGTTGAACCGTGGATCTTTGTATTTGGCTTAGTGGCTTTAATGACGTTCTTTAACCTACGTGGTATTAACGTTGTTGCTAACTTAAATACAGCAATTGTTATTGTGCAAGTTGCAGTAATGGTTGTGTTTGTAGGGTTACTTATTCACGGCGTATATAACGGGGAAGGTGCAGGGGAGTTATGGACCTTTAGACCGTTTGCATCTGTGGATGCTGAATTAATACCTATGATAACCGGAGCCACAATACTTTGTTTCTCATTCTTAGGTTTTGACGGTATCAGTACATTGTCAGAAGAGACACCAAATGCAGGTAAAGTTATTCCTAAAGCGATTTTCTTAACAGCGCTGATTGGTGGGATCATTTTTATTGCAGTTTCTTACTTTTTACAACTGTATTTTCCTGATATTTCACGATTTAAAAACCCAGAAGAGTCACAACCTGAAATAATGTTGTATGTTGCTGGTGCTTTATTTCAGTCCATTATTTTAGTGTTCTCTTGTGTAACTGTATTAGCATCAGGTATGGCAGCTCATGCTGGTGTTGCTCGTTTACTTTATGTAATGGGACGTGATGGGGTATTCCCAGAGAAGACATTTGGTTACGTACATCCTAAATGGCGTACACCTGCATTTAACGTGCTATTAGTTGGTTTCTTAGCGCTAGGTGCTGTGTTCTTTGATTTAGTAACTGCAACGGCGTTAATTAACTTTGGTGCGTTAGTTGCGTTTACTTTCGTGAACTTGTCTGTTATTTCACAGTTCTATATTCGCGAGCGCCGTAATAAAGGGGTAATGGATCACATTAATTACCTGATATTACCGATTATTGGTGCCGCGACAATGGGCGTCTTGTGGATAAACCTTGAACCTGGTTCTATGGAATTAGGACTTGTTTGGGGGGCAATAGGTCTTCTTTATATGGTATGGATCACTCGTCGTTTCCGTCGCCCAATGCCACAAATGCCAGAAAAGTAATATCCTAAAAATTGAAATAATGATAAATGAAATGGCCTCAGTAATGAGGCCATTTTTTTTACATTAGATAAACAAGAATAGAATACATCAGGCTAATAAATAACCAATGGTTGATTTGCACACAATGAAATTAGGTGTATTTACTTATTTAAATAAAAAAATTTAAAAATAATTTTATGTGGAATATAAGTTTATTCTTAAGTGTTTATATCTAAGTGTTTTTACCTATTAATATTAAATTAAATATTAATTTGAATATATCTATATATATGAAAAATAAAGTCTATATATTTTAAATATATCCTTTATTTTTAAAGTATTATATTGATGCTCAATTAAAGATTAGGCATATATCCTAAAAATAAAGAAATTACTTTATAAATAAAGTTTTTTGAATAATTATCTTTTCGCAATTTAAACACACTCCATGAGTAAATTTAAATTGTTGTGCTACTCTTTAAGGGAATTAGAAAATATAGTTTCTTAAATTTTATCCAATAAGATAATTAAGAGAATATAGCTAATTTCAATAGGCGATTTATTTAAAAAACGAAAGGTAACAATATGTCTTTAATTAAGAAAGTTGCTCCGTTTATCGTGTTGTCTGGATTTATGGTTGCAGGCAATGCTTTTGCTGTAACACAGGGTACAACTGTGTCATTCGAAGCATTAATTCGTGCCGCAAGTTGTGATGTTTCTTCAACAACAGAAGGTTCTAGAATTGATTGGGGAACTTTTACGAGTGATGAAGTCTCTGGTAAAAACGTCGGTGATCAATTAGGAGATAACAAGACGTTTAATTTAGAGCTTTCTAATTGTACAGCAGCATTAGCAGCTGATGGAACAATCAATCTTTATGCTCGTGGTAATAAATCAAACTTTGATTCTGAAATGTTTGCTAACGCAACAGCAGCTTCTTTAGCTGTAAAATTGTTAGCAACAGCAAGTAATACTTTAGTTAAACCAAATGTTGAAACAGGTCTGACATTAGGACAAGAGATCATTAAAGACGGCACTGGTCGTATTCCGATGACTGCTGGTCTGTATTTAACAAATGGTGCAGTAACAAGTGATGAATTAAAAGTACCAGTTACTTTTACTGTTGCTTATAACTAATATTACTTAATTTTTAGAGGCTCTATCTAATAGAGCCTCTCATTAAAGAAGAAATATAATGATTAAAGTTACAAATAGAATCAGAAAATTTTTTGTTATTTTACTAATGATTATATCTCCACTTGCTTATTCCAAAGGTGTGGGTTTAAACGCTACACGTATTATTTATCCTGAAGGTGAAAATAGTGTAGGTGTTATTGTTCGTAATGAAGAGCCAAAAATAAATTATTTGGTACAAACTTATATTTCCTCTGATGAAAACCCTGTTGTATTTCAAGTCACGCCACCTCTTTTTAGAATTAATAGTTTATCAAGGCATGAAGTGAAAATTTATATCATGAGTAATTCTTTACCGAAAGATAGAGAAAGTATTTTTTATTTTCATGCAAAGATGATCCCTGGACAAAACAATAATTCTGACACAGCGGGCTTAAGTGTGGGATTTGATAATGTCATAAAACTTTTCTACCGACCTAAAAACTTACCGATGACATCAGAGGATGCGCAAAAGAAATTAGGATTTAGTGTGGAAGGAAAGCAATTAAAGGTAGTCAATAATTCTCCTTATTACGTCAATTTTGCTGGGTTTTCTGTCAACAATATAAAGCTAGATGTTAGTTTGGCCAATAACAATGCCATGATCGCGCCTTATAGTTCGATAAAATATGCCTTACCTATAGGGGTAAGTAAAGGAAGTGTTCAATGGCGTACAATAGATGATTTAGGTGGATTTAATGAACATAAAGCCACATTTTAAGCCAATTGTGTTGGGCGCATTATTAGCCTGTGTTTCTTTTTATGGGCATAGCGCTGTTGATGATTCTGCGGTTGTCATCGTAAAAGGCTCAGTAACAAAAGGTACATGTGCTTTTACTTTATCAGACCAAACGGTGAAATTTTCTCAATCAACGTTAATGCAAAATGTTGATGAAATAGGTGTAAAAGAAGAAAACAAAATACCTTTTTCTGTTAACTATCTTTGTCAAGATTATGTTGATGAAACACCTGATATGGAAGTTGTTATCAAAGCGGGATCAGGAACAGAAATTGCAAATAACAAAATATCACCGGTGAATAATCCAACCAATGCAAGTTTTGCTTTGTACGATTGTAAAAACGGTCATTGTTCTTTAGTTAATTTTAATGCCGGGACAAGTTCTGTTTTTATTACAACTGGAAACGGTAATAAAAATAAAGATTTTGAAGTAGAGCTCGTTAAGAAAGACGGTTCAGCGGTTAATCCTGGCACGCTAAAAGCAATATTAGCATTAACACTTATACAACCTTGAGAGAGTAAATATGAATATATTTCTATTGAAAAGGAATTTGTTAAGTTTATTTATTACACCTGCACTCTTTATCAGTTTTAGTGCTCAAAGTATTGAATTTGACTTTAACGTGATTATTGATAAACAAACTTGTAAGCTCTCTGTTTCTGGTACAAGTAACAATGAAGTTGATTTTGGCAGTATTCAATCGAATAAAATTAAAAATAATCTTATAGAACCTATACCGATAAAGGTTTTACTGAGTGACTGTAAAACAAATGACTTCTTTGATACTTATGTGACGATGAAGGCAAAAAGTACTTTAAATACGGTTACTTTTAATGATGATCTCACTAAAAGTTTTGGTATCAGAGTATCGAATAAAAATAATGTCGCTCAATCTAATCTTAATGCGGATTTTTTTAAATCTGAAGATACTGTTTGGGATAACATTAGTAAAGATCAGTTAGAAAAAACACTTTATACCTATGTTAAATGCAAAGATCCTGCAACTTGTGATCCTGAAGCCGGAGAGTTTTCAGCAACGTTAACTTTTTCGTATATTGTTGATTAAGATATTATATGAATAATTTTATTATAAAAATTTCTATTATTTTAATATTGGCTTTTACTTATTTTAATGCTAATGCTCAAGGGGTTAGTTTAGGCAAAACACGAGTTATTTTTACCGAAGGTAGTTCAAGTGAAAGTATATATATTTCTAATGATGATAATCAGCCTTATTTAATACAAGCTGGCGTTACTGAGAAAATTGATGGAAATTTATCCTCTAATTTTATCGTTACTCCTCCGGTTTTTCGTTTAGAAAATAAAAGTGTATCATCTTTACGTATTTTATTAAAAGATACTCAATATTTACCCAATGATAAAGAGTCACTCTTTTATTTGAATACAAAAATTATACCTTCCACTAAACGACCTAATGAAGGTGAGTCACAGGAATCAAAATTAGTATTAATAACTAATTTTGTGATTAAAGTTATTTATCGCCCTGAAAATATAGCAAGGCCTTCAGAACAAGATTACAAAAAAATCCTTCTTAAAGAAAAAGAAGGAAAATGGTTTTTAGATAACCCAACGCCATATTATATGACATTAACATCAATTAAAGTTGATAATAAAAAATATAATAGAACTTTCTTGTTAGCTCCTTATAGCAAGACCGAATGGGCGGAACAATCAATAAAAGAAGCTAGTTGGCATATAATTAACGACTATGGTGAGTTATCAAAAGAATTCAAATATAAGGGATAATGAGATGAACATTTTGAATAGTCGTATTTTTTTTATTACTACTTTGATATTAGGTTTTTTTTATTGCCAATTAGCATGGTCTGCTAATAATGCATTTGAATTTTCATTACAAAGAATGACATATAATGAAGGTAGTAAAAGCATCTCTATCGGTTTAAGAAATAATGAAAAAAAAGCATATCTTATTCAAGCTAGTATGAGATGGTTAGATGAATCCACAGGATTACAATTAATTGATAAAAAAGAGAATCCTCCTTTTATTCTAACTCCATTGTTACAAAAAATAGAACCTGAAGAATACTATGAATGGGTAATTAAATTTACGGGATCCGAAAGTAAATTACCAACAGATAGAGAGAGTGTTTATATTGCTCAATTTCGATTAATCCCATCGACAGCTGAAGAAACACCGAATGTACAGATGAACTTTATTAGGGCATTAAACTTTAAAGTATATTATCGGCCAAAATCTCTTGAAGGTATAAAAATAAAAGATGCAGAAAAAAAATTATCAATGTTGGTTGATGGTAATAAAATAATCGCTAGAAATGATTCACCCATTTATCTTGCTTTTAACACAATAAAGATAAATGGAAAAGAAATCGAACTGCAAGAGTTGTCGAAAAATGTTCCTCCTTTTGGCACACAAGAATATTTATTTTCAAATGAAAAAAATATTACATCTATTCATTGGCAAGTATTAGATGAGTTTATGTTTCCATTAGATGAAAAAATGAAAACAGTAAATTAATAGTTTTATAAAAGTGTATTTTTATAAAGATAAATATTAAGAGTGTAAAAATGAATAAATCAATGACAATGTTTAGATATAGTTTTTTTACATCACTTATTTTGTTCTCATTTCATTCTTTTGCAGAAGATTATTTTGATCCCGCATTACTTGATGGACAATTAGGTACATCTGCAAATGAAATTGATTTAAGCCAGTTTTCACAAAAGGATGCTTTACCTGAAGGTAAAATATCTTTATTAGTTTATGTCAATGGTAATAATACGGGTGAGATAATTATTGATTTAATAAAGGGGTCTAATAACAAAGTAGTACCTGAAATTACGCGAGAGTTATTAGATGAATTAGGTGTTAATACTAAAGTAATACCTGATTTGAACACATTAAAAAATGATCAAGTAATTTATGATATTACTGAATATATACCTGATGCATCAATAAAAGTAAATTTATCAGAACTAAAATTAATTACTAGTTTTCCTCAAATTGTGATGTCTAATGAGGCTGTTGGTTATATTGACCCCGCCTCTTTTGATAGTGGTGTTACGGCTATGTTTATTAATTATATGCTGAGCGGGGGACACTCTTCTAACGACAGTCATTTCGATAAAATTAATAATAATGGAAAACAAAAAAATGATAACTTCTTTGCTCAATTAAGAGCGGGGTTTAATCTTTATGATTGGCGTTTACGCTCGACAATGACACAGACATATACTCGAAATTCAAATAATACAGAGACTCAAAGTAATAATAGTAATAAATTTTCTAATACATATCTTTCTCGTAATCTTTACTCTTTACGTTCGGAATTTATTATTGGTGAAACTACAACAGGAAATGATGTCTTTGATAGCATTCCAATGAAAGGAATACGTTTAGTTTCTAATGAACAAATGTTGCCGGCCAGCCAGCAAGGTTTTGCTCCTGATGTGAGTGGTATTGCTCAATCTAATGCTCAAATTACTATCCGACAAAATGGGAATGTCATTTATCAAACTTATGTTGCCCCTGGTGCATTTAAAATAACCGATCTTTATGCTAGTGGTTCGGGAGGGAACTTAGATGTCACAGTGAAAGAAGAAGATGGTTCAGAAAGGACATTTACAGTTGCTTTTTCATCATTACCCGTAATGTTAAGGCCAGGTGGTTGGAAATATGAAATTAGTACTGGGCGATTTGATGGTGGCACAACGGTTGGTTCTAAAAAAGCAGATTTTCTGCTTGCCAGTGGTATTTATGGTTTACCTCATGATGTCACTCTTTATGGTGGGTTATTAGGTGCGAAAGATTATTACGCTATTTCTTCTGGGATAGGAATTTCATTAGGTAATTGGGGTGCTCTGTCTACAGATATTACACATGCTCATGCTGACTTTAATACAATAGGCTCCCAAAATGGGCAATCTTATCGATTCCGTTATTCTAAGAATATGACTACTACAGGAACCTCTGTTGACTTAACGGCATTACGTTTTTCAACTAAAGATTATTACGATTTTAATCAATTTAATACTGAAGATTATCGGTTAAAAGACGGTACTTCACCGTGGTTAGGTGAACGAGAAAAAAGTCGTTTTACAACGTCATTATCACAATCATTAGGTCAGTACGGTAGTATTTATTTATCTGGTAGCCGTTATAATTATTGGGAACAAGATAAGAATGTTACTCAACTTACCACGGGTTATAACGGAAATATTCGTGGTATTAATTTTGGCGTTAACTACAGTATTGATAGAATAAAATCAGATGATAGTTGGCCTGAAAATAGGCAAATTAGTTTTAATGTGAGCGTTCCATTTAGTGTGTTTAGTAATTCGCCTGCGCTCAACAATTTTAATAGCACTTACATGATAAACCATGATAATAATGGAAGAACTAACCAGCAAGTTGGATTATCTGGTAGTGCATTTGATAACTCCTTATCTTATGGTATTTCTCAATCTTGGGCTAATCAAGGTCAATCTAATAATGGCTCAGCATATGCTAATTATTCAGGTAACTATGGCACATCCTCTCTAAATTATAATTATTCAAGTGACTATTATAATGTTAATGGCAGCATGAACGGTGGTTTACTTTTACATTCAGGTGGTTTATTGCTGGGTAGAAGTATGGGCAATAGTATGGCTATTGTTGAAGCACCTGGAGCAAAAGGAACTGAATTAAGTTCAGGAAATGGTGCGATTAATGGACAGGGATATGCGTTATCACCATATCTTACAGAATATCGCCAAAACACAATTGCATTAAATGTAAATACATTGCCTGATAATACGACTCTACAATCCACATCTCAAAATGTCGTTCCGACAAAAGGCGCTATTGTTAAGGTTGCCTTTAAAACAAAGATTGGCTTCCAAGCTATTTTAAATCTTTCTCAAAATAAAAGTGTTGTCCCATTTGGCGCTATTGCGACGTTAATTGATGCTGATAATCCTAATGATTTGAATACAGGTATTGTTGGTGAAAATGGCCAGCTTTATATGAGTGGGCTTCCTGATAATGGTAAGCTGTTAGTGAAATGGGGTAATAAAAACCAGCAAAGCTGCAACGTTTCATATAGTGGCTTAAGTAATATTGAAGTCAATAGCAAGCAACCAATAAGAATTTTATCTCTTTCTTGCCAATAAAAAATAATCCTTATTTTATAGGTGGATGCATAACAATGAAAATGCGTAATTTAATGATGGCATCACTAACTTCAGTATTAATGACTTCGTCATTTAATGTTTTAGCTGGAACAGATAGGGGTGCTATGACATTAAGCTTAACTGGGGTGATTGATATGAATATTAGCCCCACTCAAGTTCAATATATAAATGGTACATTGACTGGGACTAGTAGTTTTCCTGGGAGTCCTGTTTATGATATTAGCAGTAACTCTTCTTGGGATACTAAGTATGCGATTATTTCTTTAAGTCAGTCAAAAACGAGATGTGATGCCACATTTGTTTCTAAAATTCCTGGGCAAACTAATAAATACGGTCTAAAACTAACGCATTCCAATAATACAAATACGGCAGTTTATGTAACACCACAATTTAACTTCAATGTCAGTTTATCTAATTTTAGTTCTAATTATCAAAGTGCTTATTCGGGGCAATTTTTTCAGGTGAATAGTAGTCTTGTTGATAAAGAATCATCTAGCATTAATGTATGTTTTGTGCCACATAATTATGCAACGACAACAGTTCCTGGTGGTGGCTCAAAAGTTGTTAGTGTCACAACACCAAGTTCATTTCCTGTTTATATTGATGCTAATTTAACGCCAGGTAAGTTAACGTATAAAGGCACTCCTTTTTATGTAGGTAGTTTTGGTCGGAGTGCTAGTGGGGACTTTTTTGCACAAGTTAACGTAATTGCAGATGTAACAGTAAAACGTTCTTGTGCTGTTACTGGTGTATCTAATCAACAAATTAATGAAAATATGACATTTACGAATGAAGTTATTAGAGATTCTGTATTTACATTATCCTGTGGTGGATTAGGCAACCCTGTAAATATGTCAGCGGTGATTAAAGAGGGAAGTTTAGATCCCAGTAATGTAAATAAATTAGTCTTAGCTCCTATTAATGGTACTGTATCTAACAAAAAACCTTGGGTGATAGGATTGCCTTATAAGCAAACTTCAACACCGAATTTAAAATGTGCTGATGAAAATAATAACAATCTATTAAAGTTCAATAATACCGATCTCGAACTAAGTGGAACCAATATGGGGAATAATCAACCTGATATATTTGGTATTAAATGGGCTCTTTGCAAACCAGATGGCACAAAAGCGGGTGAATATCGCGGAAAAGTGGATGTAAATATTTTTGTTCGCGGATAAAGATAATGGTTTAAAAAAAGGAAAAGTGGATCTTAGGATCCACTTTTTTTATGAAAGATATTTTTATTTCTATTTATTTCATTTATGATTTTATTTTATCTTAAATAAATATTTCAATAGTAAATTATTTTAACTCAAGTTTTTTAAACTAAATTTAGTCTTCTACCTAAATTGCTTTATTCGTTCTCCGCATAACGGATAATCAACTATCCGGCTTGGTGAATAAGAGGATAATTTTAAACTCTCATAATATGTAGCAACTTATCATTGCGGATCAGTTATAGATAGTTAGAGTTAAGAATTCCTCAATAAGAGCCTCATTCCTATAAACTATCCGCGTTGAATACTTCACTTTATTATGAGGGAGTGTTAAAAAATCCTAATCAGAAAGAGATAGATACTTTCATATCAATGCTATTATCTTGCTGATTTTTTGCTGTTAATCCACTATATCCGATTGATAATTTTGATATTTCATTGATTTGGATTCTTGTTCCTGCTTTAACCACAAGAGCATCCCGTGCCGTATCAACGCTATTAGCAGTAAATGTTGGTTGGGTATTAGTGAAACGTAAATTGATACCTCGTTCCATATCGTGGTATTGGTGTAACCAACCTAGTTCGCCATACAGAGAAACATTAGATTTATTGTTAAGTTTCCACTGGTTATTTAAACGTAACCCTGTAGTAGATGTGGTTGAATTTAAACTTTGTGAATGGGCTTGTAAGGCTGCACGGCCTCCTTGCTCGTTAATGGTAGCGTTTTTTGTTTTGGCGTATTCTAAATTAACAAACGGCTCTAATTGTGTGTCCGAAAGAGTTATTGGATAAGCCACTTCGATAAATATCTGGTTGGTGTTCCCATTGTAATTAGCCGTATTTTTATCTGATTGCGCGGCGTAATTGAGCGTTTTTGAGGTATGGACACGATGAAACGTATTCGATACACCTGCACGTAGCGTGATACGGTTAAAATCATAACCACTATAGAGCGATAAGTGGTAGTTTTCGCTATTTGCGTGACTGTTATAACCTGAAAGAGAGGTTTTGGTGACCCCCGCTGCTACACCAAGTAGCATTTTATCGTTGTTAAAACGCTGATCCGCACCTAATAGTACACCATAGGCAGAAGCATCATAGCTATTCGCATTACCATCACTTGAGCTATCTTCCCAATTATAAAGGACTTTAGCCCAGACATTGCCTTTATTGTCTGTACTTTCTTTTTCGCTATTAAGTATTTCTGCGTTTTTAACCTGAGAGAGGAGTGTTTCTTTTATTTGCCGGCTACCGTTAAGTTGATTAGATAAAACATCGGCATGAATTTGACCAGTTAATTCATTAAAGGCATTGCGGACATCATTTTTTAGATCCATTCCGACAATGCTTTCATAGACAGGATGCCCAGAAGGTAATGCATCTATTGCATTGGCAATAGATATTTGGTTTTTTGTTTTTGCCAAGCTTGAAAAAGCAGTATTATTTCTTCCGATATTTAATATTACTGCATTCTGATCGTAATATAGTGTTGTTCCTACAAAAAGATAGTTTGGATTAACATCAGCGAATTTACCATTAATACCTTTATCCGCCATTAAAATAGTATATTTCGTGTTATATAGACTCTGAACATTGTCTTTTGTGAGGAGGTTTTTATTCTTTTCAAGAGATACATTAACTGTACCTCCATTAAGTATCACTGTGCCGAGGCTCGTTATTTTATCGCTATCACCTTGTGAATTGACTTCAACCAGATAGTGGCTATCAGAATTAAAGAGCACAGTATCATCTATATTAATCGTACCAATTGAATAGCCTGGTGCTACGATACCTCCTGAATTCACTTCTAGTTTCTTAATTTTCCCTTTACCAGTAAGTACACCCTTGTCATTGATATTGACCTGAGAATTTATGCTCCCATTATTTAATAGTAACGTTCCTTTATTAACATCCAGTAAAGAATTTAATTTTCCTTCAAGTAACAATGTACCACCATTGATGGAAGAATTTTTTGAATAGTGATTTTCGCCTATAAGTAGTAAATTTCCCTGATTAACCTCGACGCCTGCAAAATGGTTATTGCCAGATAAGATCAATGTGCCATCGCCTTGTTTGATTAATTTACCAGGCCCACTAATATCATTTTTCCATTCATCAAGTTTACCAAACTCAGCGAAGTCAAATTTATTATTTGTTTGATTAACAATAAAATGATTATAGAAATATGAAGGCCCATTATAGGCTTTAGGAAGATTAATTAATCCCCAGCTAGAATCTGGATCATTTTCGTTTGAAGCCCAGCCAGCCAAAGAATTACTAGGGTAGGCTGTGCTCGCTAAAATAGATTGTCTCTGCTCTTTGGTTAAATATGCAAAACGTAAACGTAGTAAATTGTTGGCTGAACTGGGTATTTTATTGGGGAAAATTATCGGTAAAATTTCAGGATCTTTTATTCCATAATAACCTGCTTCATCGTTAGTTATTTTTTTCGGTGTGGTTAAACAATTTAGGCTTTTACACTGATTAGCGACATTCTGGCGGACTTCTTTGGCAAGTTTAACAAAAGTTCGAGTAGTGTCATCATCTGCAAGCATCTGTGATAACAGGTAATAATTTCCTATTCTCGAAGCGATGGTATCTGTTGCAAAGTGTGCCCCTACGATAACTCGACTTTCACCATATTCTATTGCTCGGGCAAACATTTCACTGCCCTTTTCAGGGAATAATATGGATAAAACCGTAGCTTGCTTATATCCGTTCCATGTATGTCCACTTGGGTAAGATGAACCTGTTATATTGGTATAATTGTTAAGATAATTACCTTCCTTATCAATAACTTGATAAGGTCTGCCACGTAAAAAAAGTTCTTTTAAGATAAAATCTATCGAGCGTGCTCTTTTTTTGTTTGGATCATAAGCATATGTACCTGTGTTATGTAATATGTTCAGATCTTGGTAAGCTTGAATATCGCTAAAATTGATCGGCTTGGCGTTATCGCCAAATAAAATATTGGCATAGGTATTAAAAACATAAGAATGGCTCTGTGACTTATCAGCTTCGGCCAGTTCTCTCCGTTCACCAGTGATAGTTTGATAATTATTGCTTATTATTCTATCTAGTTCGGCTGTTTTTGACTCATTTTCAGGGGGAATTGTGATGACACCATTTTTGATCTCTTCCAGCCAATTATTGCGTTGGTCTATAATACGTTGTTTGGTTGCTAAAATATCTGTTTCAGACCATGATGAATTTGAAAAAAGTAAAAAAAAGAAGCTTAACGAGGTAGGTATTACAATGTTTTTCATAAAATAAGCCATAGTCTCCAAAAAGTTTGGAGCTAATTTATATTATTTATGTTTATTTTTTATGACAGGGTATTATATTAAGAGATATATTTAAAGTTGGTTTTAATTTATTCATTAATAATGTTTTGATTATTTTCTACTACAATATACGATTATTTTAATGCGATATGATAAATGTGAGGATGAAACATTGGCATGCTCTATATATTTAAAATAAAAATTAGAACATGCCAATCATTTAATTTATACCTAACTTAATAAATGAAGGTTATCTAAGATTTTATCCATTTTTTTATAATACTTCATTTATCATTTTATTCATTTATTTTAGAATGAATATAACGAACTTTTAGATTCTTTTAATTTTTTTGCTAATTCAGAAGATTCATATCGCTCTGTTACTATTTCGATGTAAGAGGCATTTTCTGTTGATTCGGCTACTTCAAGTGCCTTATTTAACTCATCTATCGTTGTAACTTTCACACAATGCCAATCTTTGGCACCGAAAGCTTTAGGTAATTGATGATAATTCCATTGAGCAAGATCGTTATAATAGGCTTCAGGATAATCACATAATAATCGTTCAATTAAATAACCATCGTTATTTAAAACAAGAATAATCGGTTTTAATCTAAAACGAACAAATTGACTTATTTCTTGTACGGTTAATTGATGTGAGCCTTCACCTGTAATTAAAATAACTCGTTTATCCGGCGCGGCAAGTGCAGCACCAAATGATGCGGGTGTTGCCCAACCAATAGAACCCCATAATGTTTGGTTATGGAACTGAGCACCTTCTGGTAATAGAGCAAAGCCTAATCCCATTGATGATGTGCCTGTTTCAGCAATAATAATATCGTTAGGTCTAAAGAATTTCTCTAATCGAGGATAGAGATATTGCGCTGTAACTTTACCGTTATCAGATAAAATTGCTTCTCCTAATCCCTTGACTTTAATCTGATGATAAGTTTTATTCGGTAATCGCTTTGTTAGTTCAGAGAGAATATCTTCCATATAAACAGAAGAATAGATAACGGAATCAATTTCAACATATTTTGGCATGATGTTGATAAATTGTTCTGGTTTAATATTGGCAGTGAAACTCCCTGCATTAAAGTCGGTCATCATTGCTCCGATCCCTAACACATATTCACTATTTTCGACAAATTCTCTGACATCTGGCGTCATTAATTGTCCATCATACATCCCAACATATTGAGTATTAGATTCATTTAATATGCTTTTATCCATAAACATAGTGGCATAAGGTAAACCTGTTTTATCAATAAAAGCTTGGACATTATCTGATAACCCTAAACGTGTGGATAAAATACCGGGTAATACGCAGATATTATTGCTTTGTGTAAGCTTATCAATAATCAGTGATACCACTTTTTCTAGTATTTCTTTATCACTTATTGGTTTTTTCTGTGTGGTAACAGAGGTGTTTTCTATCACTGGCATCACTGCATAATCAGATGGTAAACCAATATAAACAGGACGACGTTCTTTTAATGCTGTCGCAATTAAACGTTCCATTTCAGCGATGCAATTTTCTGGCGTTAATATTGCATGAGCACAAGCAAGACGCTGAGCTAATTGATAAAAAATATCAAAATCACCATTACCTAAGGTATGGTGAACAAGGCGTTTACTTTTTTGCACACCACTTGCTGGCATCCCAACTAAATGAAAAATAGGCAGATTTTCTGCATAAGAGCCAGCAATAGCATTAATCGCACTTAATTCTCCAACTCCAAATGTGGTTGATAACGCAGCCATACCTTTAATTCGAGCATAACCATCAGCAGCATAAGCAGCATTTAATTCGTTACAGTTACCAATCCAACGTATATGGTTGCTATTACAAATCGTGTCTTCTATAGGAAAAGCGTAATCACCGGCAACACCAAAAACATCACTTATACCTAAGTCATATAATCGGTTTAGCATATATTCAACAACAGTCTTATTCATATTATCTCCAGAATATCCAAATAATAATCTGTAAAAATAGTATTATTCATTTATATTATGCTTAATGTTTTACCGCGGATATAAATCAATATGAAATGGTTTATTATTATTGATGGTATAACTAAATGTAATAAGGTAAATATTACTAATGGATATTCGTACATTACGTTATTTTGTTGAAGTCATTCAATTAAATGGTTTTAGCCGAGCTGCTGATGCTCTATTTATTACTCAGCCTGCAATTAGTCGTAGCATTAAAAAATTAGAAAATGAATTAGGTGTTATTTTATTGGTAAGAGAAGTTGATGGCGTAAGATTAACTGATGATGGCGCGATACTTTTTGAACATGCAAAAAAGATACTCGCACAATTTAATAGTATGAATAAAGCCCTTCAGGACAAGTCAGGAGCATTAACAGGAACATTAAATGTGGGATTACCTCCGGTAATAGCTTCGACGTATTTTGCCGATATTATTATGGCATTTAGTTCTCTACACCCTCAGGTTGAACTGAAAATATTTGAATTGGGAACTAAACAAATGGCAGAAGCGATGGTTGAGGGAAAAGTAGAAACAGCGGCCGTGGTATTACCTTTTAATAATGACATATTTGAATTAACGCCTTTTTCAAAAGAAAGTCTGATGCTATTAGTGTCTCCATCACATCCTTTAGCCATCAAAAAAGAAGTGCATTTTAAAGAGTTAATAAGTGAGCCTTTTATTTTTTTCTCTGAAGATTTTCGCATTAATGATTTAGTTTATAGCGCCTGCGGTATTTATAATACAAAGCCTATTATTGCAGGACGTAGTAACCATTTAGATTTAATTATAGCGATGGTAAAAGCGGGTGTAGGTGTAACACTACTGCCTGGGAGTATGTGTAATAAAAATCCCATTGATGACTTAATCGTGCTTCCTGTTGTTGAACCGACATTGTCATATCAATTAGCATTAGCAAATAATAAAAGTAGTTATAAAAGTCGAAGTTGCCAAGCATGGGATCGGTTAGCAAGAGAAAAGCTAATAATAGAATAAAATAGTAAATTAAGGTTTATCTATATTCTATTTAAGAAATAAATATCAAAAATATTTTTTAATAGCAAAAATAACTGAACATAAAAATGTCATTTTTTTCGGAAATGTGGATAGCAGTATAAAAGCAGTTATATAAATGATAAGTTTATATTTTGCACGTAGTCTTATGAGTAATAATAAAAACGAGCAAAATACAAATTAATCAGACAAGACAGGAATAGGATAGGGAACATGAATGAAAGTAATAGCTCTGTAAATCAACATTTTATTCGTAAACTTGAAAGTATTGTTGGTAAAAAACAGGTATTAACACAAGCACATAAAACAGAACGTTATCGTAAAGGCTTTCGTTCGGGACAAGGCAAGGCATTAGCGGTTGTATTTCCTGCCAATTTATTAGAACAATGGCGTGTTTTTAAAACCTGCGTTGAAGCTGATAAAATTATTATTATGCAAGCAGCGAATACGGGATTAACAGAAGGTTCGACGCCTAATGGTGATGATTATGATAGAGATATCGTGATTATTAGTACATTACGCCAAGATAAAATACAAGTTCTTTCAGAACATAATCAAGTTATAGCCTTTCCTGGTAGTACGCTGTGGCATTTAGAAAAAGTATTAAAACCATTAGGGCGTGAACCTCATTCTGTTATTGGCTCGTCTTGTATTGGTGCTTCTGTTATTGGTGGGATCTGTAATAACTCCGGCGGAGCTTTAGTTCGTCGAGGGCCTGCTTACACTGAATTATCGCTTTATGCACGAGTTAATGAAAAAGGTGAAGCTGAATTAGTTAACCACTTAGGTATTGATTTAGGTGAAACCCCAGAAGAGATTCTAACGAATTTAGATAATCGTCATTACCACGAGAAACAAATACAAGTGACAGAAAAATTAGCGTCTGATCATGAATATCATGAACGTGTTCGTGATGTTGATGCCAATACGCCTTCTCGATTTAATAATGATGAACGTCGTTTATATGAAGCTGCGGGGAGTGCAGGTAAATTATCTGTGTTTGCGGTACGATTAGATACATTCCCTGCGGATCATCGCACCCAAGTCTTTTATATTGGCACTAATAATCCTGATGAACTTGAAGATATTCGTCGCCATATTTTAAGTCATTTTAAAAAGCTTCCTGTTGCAGGAGAGTATATGCATAGAAGCTACTATAAAATGGCTGAAGTATATGGAAAAGATACATTTTTAGTGATTGATAAATTGGGCACAGATAAAATGCCAACTTTATTTGCCGTGAAAGGGCGAGTAGATGCGGTATTAAATAAAGTGCCTTTTTTGCCTAAAAACATGGCGGATAGAATCATGCAGTTTATGAGCAAATTATGGCCAGCTCATTTACCTGAGCGTATGACAGATTTCCGCGATAAATATGAACATCATTTAATGTTAAGAATGGCTGATGACGGTATTGAAGAGGCATCTAGCTATTTAAAAGAATATTTTAAACAAGCTTCGGGTGATTATTTTGAATGTACTGAAGAGGAAGGTAATAAAGCATTCTTACACCGTTTTGCTGCCGCTGGTGCTGCTGTTCGTTATCATGCTGTTCATGTGAATGACGTTGAAGATGTCTTGCCATTAGATATTGCATTGCGTCGTAATGACAAAGATTGGTTTGAAAAATTACCACCAGAAATAGAAAGTAAATTACTTTATAAACTCTATTGTGGTCATTTTATGTGTCACGTTATGCATCAGGACTACATTATTAAAAAAGGTGTTGATGCGAAGGCGCTAAAAGCAGAAATGTTAGCGTTATTAGATAAACGTGGAGCAGAGTATCCCGCAGAGCATAATGTAGGCCATCTGTATTATGCAAAGCCACAATTAAAAGCGTTCTATAAACATAACGATCCGACCAATAGTATGAATCCAGGCATAGGTAAAACCTCGAAATTAAAATATTGGGGAGAAGAGTGCGGATGTGGGCAGGCTCACGCTGAGGTTAAAACTGAACGTATTGAAATCAAAAAATAATTGTTTTATATCGTGTTTATTAAGTTAAAAAGAGAGGCAGGATAAAACCTGCCTTTTGTCTTATTGTCTAACTCGCAATATCTTGAGCATATAAATAAAGCTCTTGTAGTTGTTTTAGCTTCTCTTCGTTATCGCTATATTCTTCTGCTAAAAGCTGGATCGTATTGATATATTCAGTCAGTTTTTCTGGCGTTAACATCTCTTTTCTATGAGCTAACCAACGTTGTTGCTCATCATCGTTGAGAGTGGAAGGATAATTTCTCGCACGATAGCGGAAAAATAGCGGTTCCATTCTTGCATCTTCAAACGTTAAATCTAAAGCGGGTAAATTTTGGGGCGGTGTTGAGCGGATAATGTCCATTGCACTACGGTCGTTATCACTAAAAAAGCCATTATAAATTTGAGAGTCAACATCATCAGAAACAACAAAAGGGGATTGTTGAGCGAAGAGTTCCACGACTTTATTGCGTATTTCAGGATGTGAAAATAAAATGGCTTGGTTATTTAAACAAGCATCAACATCTAAGCCTATTCTATCTGCATCTTGTGGTCTTAATGTATTTTGTGGTGCCACAATAGGGCATTTATTAATATGCAGTAATTTAATTGGAACAGGTGGTTCATCAACGGACAATTCACTGCGTGGCGTATATAAACGCTCACGTAATTGGTCTGATGTTAAGGTTAATAGCGGGGATATATCCGCAGATAAATCACACACAATAACCGCATTACGATTATCAGGGTGCCATGCCAATGGCGCCACAAGGCTTAAATTTGAGCGTGCTGCTCCAAACATACCTGAAACATGAACAATTGGCGTCATTGCAGGAATATCAATTAGTGCCTGTACTTTGCGTTTATCACGTAAATTAAAAAAATAATCAAACATACGCGGTTGTGCTTGTTTCAATTGTTTTGCCATCGCAATGGTGGCATAAACATCGGACATTGCATCATGCGCATTCTCATGAGAGATGCCATTGGCTTTGGTTAATAGCTCCAGACGAAAGCTTGGGAAACCGTCTTCATTTTCAGGCCAAACAATACCTTCTGGGCGTAGTGCATAACAGGCGCGTAAAACATCGAGCAAATCCCACCGAGAATTCCCTTTTTGCCAACTATAGGCATAAGGATCATAAAAATTACGATAAAAGATATTACGGGTTACTTCATCATCAAATCGAAGGTTGTTATATCCCATAATGCAACTATTAGGCTGACTAAACGCTTGATGAATTTGACGGGTAAATTCAGCTTCGATTAACCCGTTTTTTAACGCAATTTGTGGGGTTATTCCCGTTATCATCACTGCTTCAGGGTGAGGTAAATAATCGTCATTAGGTTTGCAATAAATCACGAGAGGATCTTCAATAATATTGAAATCCATGTCAGTTCTTATACCTGCGAACTGAGCAGGGCGATCTAGCGCTGGGTGTGTACCAAAAGTTTCATAATCATGAATATAAAATGTGGGCATTTTCGCTGAATTAGACAAGGTTTCCTACCGTAAATTTATTTGCTTATTGAGTTAAATTTTAAGTGAGATTTAAAAGTATTAACCCTTGCACTATTTAGTTGCGTTGGGTTTAAACATTATATATCTCTGTTTCGAGAGTGATGTGCCCCAAGCATAAAATTGCTAGCAATGCTCAATCGAGACATGGTAAACCATAATATAATAAACGTGAAATGTCATATTAAAGAGGATTCATGTCGAGCTTAATAATGAGCCTTTATATTTTTTCGCTCTCGCCAAAGAATTGCATACCAAATAAGGAGATTGATAGCAGTCTTCTAGACGATTTTTTCAATCCGCTATATGGATTTCAAGTTTGTAATAGAGGGGAGAGTAAAAATAAAATGAGACACTTTTACTCTTTCTACTGCATGATGTTATAGGATAAAAGATATGACTTAAAAGTTTTAAAATGACTGGCAGATAGACTGAAAGTATAAGGGATAATCACTCTTTTCAGTAATAATTGTAAACTTTGCTTGTTTATTGACACGATTAAGCGATAATCTTAAAGAGAGCTATTTATCTTAAATATCAATTGTAAAGGTGTAGGAAATGGATAACGCAAACAAGCCGTCTTTCCAAAACGTACTGGAGTTTGTGCGTATGTATCGTCGTAAAAACAAAATCCGTCGTGAGATCACTGACAATGAGAAAAAGATCCGTGATAACCAAAAACGTGTTCTTTTATTAGACAACTTAAGTGAATATATTAAACCAGGTATGTCTATCGAAGATGTACTGGGTATTATCGCAAATATGCGTAGCGACTATGATGATCGTGTTGATGATTATATTATTAAAAATGCAGATCTATCTAAAGAACGCCGTGAACTTTCTAAACAGTTAAAAGCGATGGGTGAAATTAAAAATCTTCCAGATCTAAAAGACTGATTGTTTTACTAAGCAAAATTCAGCCTCTGAATAGAAAATTCAGAGGTTTTTTTTATCTTATTTTTAGCACAATACGTTTTACTATTTTGATTCATTTAGTTAAAAAAAGAACCCACTAAAAGTGAGTTCTCAATTTAATAGTATTATCAAGATATTCTTAATAATGCCTTATTATCAATCTTGACTTTCCGTTTTCGTCATCACTGATGAAGCTTGGTTGGTAGAACAATGTCCACCAGCACCAGTCCGGCCTTTCTTATCAAAAGCAGGACGAGCTTCCCATGCTTTGATTTCAACCGCGACAGTGGCTTCATCAGATGCTGGTGCTTTCGTCATCGGTGCGCTTGCGTGTAGTTGGCGTACCACTGGTTCTTGACGAATAATAACGGTTGTCGGTTTGCTTTCTTTTACTGTTTCCGCTTTTGCTACAGGCGCTGAACTTACTTCTGACTGGCTTTCAGTCATAGCATCAACGATAGGCTCAGCAACAGTTTCAACATCACTTTCTTTGTGTTGTTCAACCGTTTTTTCGGTTTCAACAGGAGTGACAACTGGCTCTGGAGTAGACGTTTCACGCACTTCGCGTTCTATTGATGCTGGTGCAATAACCTCTTGTGCTACTTCTTCAGCCACCTCTGTACTTGTTTCCACTTGTTGTGAAGCTTCATGCATATAAGCCTCAGTTGTGTTTAATACCGCAGAAATATTTTCTTTACGAGTGACATGTTCTTCGGTATTCACATCATTGATAACGTTGTCGACAACACTTTCTTCAACTTGATTTTCAATGATGTTATTCGCTACTGTTGGCGCTGATTGTGGCTCTATTGCAATAATTTCAGCAACAGCATCCGTGGTTGATTCACTACTAACAGTCACCGTGTAGGTTGATTCTGTAGTATCAGCTTGTTCAACTTTTGTAACAAGGGTTTCTGAAACTGCAGGAGCGATAGCGACCATTTGAGGATCAGCATGAGTAATGATGTTCTTTTCAACAAAACTCTCATTGTTGTTTTCAACATTATTCTCAATAATTGGAGCATCACTTACTGGTGTTACGGGGTAACTAATACATACTTTACCAGAAGCGAGTTCAGGTGATGCAACAGCCATGGCTAGAGGCATTGGTGACACGGTTAATGTACGTTCATCACGATAACGACGGCGACGTTGGCCACTGACACGTAAATGGCGAGGTGAACGGCGAGAACGACGAGGCATGACATTATCTTGCCCGTTGTTATCTTCAGTTTTATTGTCCTCTTGTGCTTTAGGTGCTGTATCTGGTAGAGCTTTTGCCGGTTGTGCCTCATTTGTTTCAACTTTTGCTATTGCAATAGCTTTAGGCGTTGTTTTTTCTGTAGGCGCAATTTTAGCTGGTGCGATAGCAACAGGCGGTTCTGAAATAGCCTTTTCTGTTGTTGCAACTGTTGCAACTGGTGCAATGGCTAACGGTGTATCGCTATCAGTAACACGTACAGATTGCGTTAATTGACGACGATTACGACGTTGCATAACAGGGCGACGAGGTTCTTCTTTCTTCTCATCAGCATTGTCTTTTTCAGTCGTATTTTTTTCACTAAGTGCAACTTGTGCTTTCGCAGCTTCCTGTTGTTGCTGACGTTTTTCTTCTTGGCGACGACGTTGTTCTGCGCGTTGTTCACGGCGTTGTTGGCGGCGCGCTTCACGTTCTGCAATCTCTTGTTCACTACTGACTTCAGTTGCTGGAGTCGGTTGTGGTTTTTGATTACGATTCTTACGATTCTCTTCGCTATTCGCGTTATCGCGATTACGATCGTTATCACGGTCGCGACGATTGTTGTTACGTCGATTGTTGTTATTACGACGTTCACGACGGTTATCTGTATTTTCTTTTTTGGTTTCCTGTGGTTTTTCTTGAATTACCGCAGGTTCTGGTTCGTTACCAAATAAGTTAGAGAAGAATTTTGCAATAGAAGCAAAGAAACCTGTACCTTGAACTTGGGCTTGCTCTGATTTAACAGGCTTAGTTTGAGGCTGAGGAACTTTTTTACTTTTCGTTGTTTCAGTTGTGTTTTCTTCTTGTAATCCAAAGGCTGAAATAGCAGGTTGTTCAGGTGCTTTACGTTCTGTAGCAACATCGTCTTCAGCTTCATTTAACTGACTTTCGTGGAATTGCGCTAAGTTGTAGCTTAGAGACGTAATTTCTTCGCCCTTACGCACACGAATAACAGAGAAGTGAGGAGTTTGCATTTGGTCATTAGGGACAATAACCACTTTAACGTTAGATTGACGCAGTTCAATATCTGTTACTGCTTTACGTTTTTCGTTAAGCAAATAAGAGGCGATTTGAACAGGAACAATTGCATGAACTTCATGGGTATTTTCTTTCAGTGCTTCTTCTTCAATTAGACGTAACACAGAAAGTGACAGTGATTCGTTATCACGAATAGTGCCTGTGCCTAAGCAACGAGGACAAACATGATGGCTTGATTCACCCAATGAAGGACTTAAACGTTGACGAGACATCTCTAATAAGCCAAAGCGAGAGATGCGCCCAATTTGAATACGGGCACGATCTTGGCGTACGGCCTCACGCATTCTATTTTCAACTTCACGTTGGTGGCGTACTGGCGTCATGTCAATAAAGTCGATAACAATTAAACCACCGAGGTCGCGTAAACGTAATTGGCGTGCAATTTCGTCAGCTGCTTCTAAGTTAGTATTGAATGCTGTTTCTTCGATGTCACCACCACGAGTTGAGCGCGAGGAGTTAATGTCAATCGCTGTTAATGCTTCTGTAGTATCTATAACTAATGCACCACCAGAGGGTAAGCGAACTTCACGTTGAAACGCAGACTCGATTTGTGATTCAATTTGATAATGGCTAAATAATGGAACTGCGCCAGTGTAATGGCGAATTTTGCTAGCAAAATCACCACGTCCAATCGCTTCAATATGGCTACGCGCCATTTCAACGACTTTTGCGTTATCAATTAATATCTCACCAATATCAGGACGTAAATAGTCACGGAATGCGCGAACGATTACGTTGCTTTCTTGATGAATTAAAAAAGGTGCAGGGCGATTCTCTGCTGCTTTTTTAATGGCATCCCAGTGCCTTAGGCGATAGCTTAAATCTTGTTGTAGTGCTTCAGCAGATTTACCGACCCCTGCAGTACGTACAATTAGACCCATGCCATCTGGGATCTCAAGACTTGATAAGGCTTCTTTAAGTTCTGTACGGTCTTCACCTTCGATACGTCGAGAAATACCACCTGCGCGAGGATTATTTGGCATTAACACCAAATAGCTCCCTGCAAGGCTGATAAAAGTGGTTAATGCTGCACCCTTATTACCACGCTCTTCTTTATCAACTTGAACAATAACTTCCTGGCCTTCTTTCAAGACATCTTTGATGTTAGGACGACCATGGGAGTGATAATTACTAGGAAAATATTCGCGGGCTATTTCTTTAATAGGAAGGAAACCGTGGCGTTCCGCACCATAATCAACAAAAGCGGCTTCTAAGCTGGGTTCAATTCGAGTGATTTTACCTTTATAGATATTCGCTTTTTTCTGTTCATGACCGGGGCTTTCGATATCCAGATCGTACAAGCGTTGCCCATCAACAAGGGCAACACGCAACTCTTCCTGCTGAGTTGCGTTAATTAACATTCTTTTCATATTGTGACTTACTCGTTATTTTCACGTTTTATAATGTGCCACCAACATACGTAATTACACTATTGATAACCGATGACCTCGTGTCTTTTACAAATGCGTCAACCTCACGGTTGTCGATTGTATAGAGGTGCAATATCTCGGTGAGTCTGATTTTCAGTTCAAAAATTCAGCACTCTTTAATTGAACACAATGTTTCAACTCAATAAGCGATGTATTTGTGGCATACTAAATTGTTTGATTTTCGACTATGTCTTACGCCATTGCTGCATTTTGAAAATCAAACAAACAAAATTTTCATAAATATACCTGATAAACATAATCAGGAGAGTCTGCATTATTCCATTGGTGTTAGGGTTATAGCAAGATGACTTTTCTGCTTTGGTGACTTTTTCTGTATAAATATGAGAGATTAGCTAATGTTTCGTCTTTTTCCCATTATTCAGGTTAAAATAGACGACAGAATTGATGTTATTTTGTGCACCATAAAGTTGTTTGTTATTTTTATTTTTAAGAGAGCCAAAGAATCGCCACTATGAAATCATTTAATCAAGTTCAGTTCGTCACCATTGATGGCGATGAAGCAGGCCAGCGTATCGATAATTTTTTACTGGCACGCTTAAAAGGTGTACCAAAAAGTATGATTTACCGAATTATCCGTAAAGGGGAAGTTCGGGTTAATAAAGGGCGAATTAAACCTGAGTACAAATTAAATGCAGGTGACAGTATTCGTATTCCACCTGTGAGAGTAGCAGAAAAAGAAGAAATTGCCGTATCGCCAAAGTTAGATAAAGTTTCCGCATTAGCCAATTGTATTTTATATGAAGATGATCATTTGATGCTGATTAATAAACCATCTGGTACGGCTGTGCATGGTGGTAGCGGTTTAAGTTTTGGTGTCATTGAAGGTTTACGTGCATTACGCCCAGAAGCCCGTTTTTTAGAGCTTGTGCATCGCCTTGATAGAGATACCTCTGGCGTATTGTTAATTGCGAAAAAACGATCAGCTCTGCGTGCTTTACATGAGCAGTTACGTTTAAAGCAGATGCAAAAAGATTATTTAGCTTTAGTTCGTGGTCAGTGGCAATCGCATACTAAAGTGGTGCAAGCGCCATTATTGAAAAATATTCTTCAAAGTGGTGAGCGTGTAGTAAAAGTGAGCAATGAAGGCAAACCTTCAGAGACGCGTTTTAAAGTGGAAGAGCGTTTCGGATTTGCCACTTTGGTGAAAGCAAGCCCAGTAACAGGAAGAACACACCAAATCCGTGTACATACATTACATGCAGGTCATCCTATTGCTTTTGATGATCGTTATGGTGATCGTGATTTCGATGCACAATTGGTAGGAACAAAACTCAATCGTTTATTTTTACACGCGAGTTCTTTGACATTCACACACCCTTCAACGGGTGAACAGATGCGGATTGAGGCACCCATGGATACCTCATTACGCCATTGTTTACAGGTATTGCGTAGTCAAAAATCTTAAATTCTTATTTCGGCAAAAAATTCGAATTCCCAATACGTCCAGTTAATTGGACGCATTGGGGCTTAAAACCATATGGAGCGGTTAATAAGAATACAATTAACCCTCTATTTTTGTCATACATTGCTCAACGATGTTATCAATATTCCACTCTTTAGGCAGTGATTTTGAACCATTTTTGCGCATTTCCATATCAACACGAATAAATTCAGTAATGCCATAATTTTTGATAATGCTGTCGTAGGTGCATCCACACACTTCTGTAATTTGAGGAATAAGTGCATCATCAGTAATGCCGGATCCTAATATGCAACTGCTGACAAAGTTCTTTTTGAATGAAGATGTGCTGTCATCTTTTTTATTCGAAATTACACTGTCTTGGACAATATTGTTGGCATTAGTTGTTTGAGCGGTTTCTGTGTCTTTTTCATCAGAACAACCCGCTAATGCTGTTGCCATCACTAACGCTATCAAGACGGATGTTAGTTTATTCATAATACGTTTTATCGCTACATAAGATTAAAAATAAGATGATCGGGTTTATTTTTGATCATCAGAGAAAAATAATGGGTTTATTCTTTGCGAGAGTAACATTTTATTCAATCGGATAAGTGGCAAACCAATTAAAGAATTTGGATCATCGCCTGCTAGTTTATCAAATAGAGTAATACCCAGCCCTTCAGATTTAAAACTTCCAGCACAATTGAAAGGCATTTCTTTATTTAAATAACTGATAATTTCATCATCGGTTAAATGACGAAAGTAAACTTGAAATAATTCACAATGCGTTTGGTGTTCTAAATTTAGGCTATTATATACAGTTAATCCAGTATAAAACGACACACATTGTCCTGATGCTTGTTTTAATTGTGCGAAAGCATTATCAAAATTATAGGGTTTACCTGTGATTTTTTTATTTAATACACAAACTTGATCGGCGCCAATAATAATGTGATGTGGAAATTTTGCTTGTAAAGCGCTGGCTTTTTCATAGGATAAGCGAGTGACAAGATCCTGAGCACACTCAGTGGGTATTGGGGTTTCGTCAATATCGGGAGATGCCTGTATAAAGGGCATTCCAAGCTTTTTTAGCAACTGAGCTCGAAAGGGTGAAGTAGACGCAAGAACGAGTGGCAACATATTTTTTTTAAAATCCGTAGCAAAATGATGCCTGACATTCTAAACTATGCGCCGCTGATAAAGCGAATTTTGGTGGAAAGGTGTAGATAACCCGCCTTTTTCTTTGACTATATTCCATTACAAAGATAATATGCGCGCCTTATGCAAAAGGTAAAATTACCCCTGACCATTGATGCGTTGCGAGCAGCTCAAAAGAATTTAGACTATGACGGTCATTATTCTCCAGAGCAAGTAAGCCGCTTAGCTGAATCGGTGGTCAGTGTGGACAGTAATATTGATGTGGCTTTATCATTTGATATTGACCATCAACGCCTTGCCGTGATTAAAGGACATTCCGATGTGGATGTGACTTTAGAATGTCAACGTTGTGGTGGCCATTTTCCTTATCATGTTCACGCAACATATTGTTTTAGCCCTGTTGTCAGTGATGAACGGGCCGAGGCATTACCGGAAGAATATGAACCAGTCGATGTAAACGAATTTGGTGAAATAGATTTGCTGGCAATGATTGAAGATGAAATAATCCTCAACTTGCCGGTGGTTCCGGTACATGATTTTGAACACTGTGAAGTGTCCGACGCGGATATGGTGTTTGGTGAACTCCCTGAGGAATTATCAGAGAAGCCGAATCCATTTGCCGTATTAGCCAGTTTAAAGAAAAGTACTAAGGAGTAAGGTCAATGGCCGTACAACAAAACAAACCAACTCGTTCTAAACGCGGTATGCGTCGTTCTCATGACGCGCTGACAGTAACTCAAGTTTCAGTTGACAAAACTTCTGGTGAAACTCACCTGCGTCACCATGTAACTGCTGACGGTTACTACCGTGGTCGCAAGGTTATCAACAAGTAATTAGCTTTATAGCTCGTTGATACCTTGACAAATCTAACCATAGCGTTAGATGCGATGGGCGGGGACTTCGGTCCTCGCATCACAGTGCCTGCTTGTTTGCGGGCGCTGGCATCTAATCCTCATTTAAAAATATTGCTGGTAGGTCAACCAGACGCTATCTCTCCTTTGCTTGCAGATCAAAATGCTGAGCTAATTTCCCGTTTACACGTTATACCCGCTGAACATATTGTCGCCAATGATGCTAAACCTTCACAAGCTATTAGAGCAAGTAAAGGTACATCAATGCGAGTGGCGCTTGATCTCGTGAAAACAGGTGAAGCACAAGCCTGTGTAAGCGCTGGTAATACTGGCGTATTAATGGGATTAGCAAAACTGCGACTGAATGCTATTGATGGAATTGAACGTCCTGCACTGGTTTCGGTATTACCTAACCAGAAAAAAGGTAAGACTGTCGTTCTTGATTTAGGCGCGAACGTTAACTGTGATAGCCAAATGTTGGTACAGTTTGCGGTGATGGGCGCAGTTATGGCAGAAGAAATTGCAGGAATTAGTTCACCTAAAGTGGCACTTTTAAATATTGGTGAAGAAGAGAGTAAAGGGTTAGATAATATCCGCGAAGCCGCTACGGTATTAAAGTCGACACCTAATATCAATTATATTGGTTATGTTGAAGGTAATGAATTACTGACAGGCAAAACGGATGTATTGGTGTGTGACGGCTTCGCAGGTAATGTCTCCCTTAAAACGATGGAAGGGGTTATTCGGGTTTTCCTTTCATTGATTAAATCTTCTACTACTGAAAATAAAAAAACGTCGTGGTGGATAAAAATATTGAAGAAATGGTTACAAAAACGGCTAATTAAGCGTTTTGGACACATGAACCCCGACCAGTATAACGGTGCTTCTCTGTTAGGATTACGCGGTATCGTCATTAAGAGCCATGGTGGCGCAAATGAAAGCGCGTTTACAGCAGCAATAGAACAGGCTGTTCATGCCGTTGAGCGAAAAATCCCAGAACGGATCGCTTCTCGACTGACAACAGTATTACCCAAGAGCGATTGATAGAATGTATACAAAAATCTTAGGTACTGGTAGTTACTTGCCTGTACAAGTGCGAACTAATGCCGATTTAGAAACAATGGTTGAAACGTCTGACGAGTGGATTGTTACCCGGACAGGTATTCATGAACGTCGGATTGCAACAGAAGAAGAAACTGTTGCGTTGATGGGAGCAAGTGCGGCTGAAAAAGCATTAGAAATGTCTGGTATTGATAAGCAAGACATTGGGTTGATTGTTGTTGCCACAACATCAGGCTCACATGCATTCCCAAGCGCAGCATGTCAGATTCAAAATGCGTTAGGTATCAATGATTGCATCGCTTTTGACGTTGCTGCAGCATGTTCTGGCTTTGTTTATGCATTAAGTATTGCAGATCAGTTTATTAAAGCTGGTTCTGTTAAGCATGCTCTTGTGATCGGTGCTGATAGATTATCCCATGCGTTAGATCCTAACGATCGTGGCACCATTATTTTATTTGGTGATGCGGCGGGTGCAGCAGTTGTGGGTGCGTCAGAAGACGAAGGTATTATTTCTACACATTTACACTCTGATGGGCGTTTCGGTGATTTATTAGCATTACCTTATCAGCGTAAAGAAAATGAAGATTTACCTGCTTACGTTACAATGGCAGGAAATGAAGTATTTAAAGTCGCAGTTCGTGAACTTGCCCACATTGTGGATGAGACACTCGAAGCTAACAATATTGATAAATCTGAACTGGACTGGCTTGTGCCTCATCAGGCAAATTTAAGAATTATTTCAGCGACAGCGAAAAAGCTGGATATGACAATGGATAAAGTAGTGGTGACATTAGATCGCCACGGCAATACGTCAGCAGCATCAGTCCCAACAGCATTAGATGAAGCTGTAAGAGACAATCGCATTCAACGTGGTCAGTTAATCTTGCTGGAAGCGTTTGGTGGTGGTTTTACTTGGGGTTCTGCACTTATCCGTTTTTAATATTATCAGGAAAATAAACATGACTGATTTTGCAATGGTTTTCCCTGGACAGGGATCGCAAACTGTTGGAATGCTTGCAGAACTTGCCGAGCAATATCCAATAGTGACTGAAACATTTGCTCAAGCATCTGATGTATTGGGCTACTCTCTTTGGGATTTAGTTCAAAATGGCCCTGAAGATGAGTTAAACAAAACATGGAAAACACAACCCGCATTATTAGCCGCCTCGGTTGCTGTTTGGCGTGTATGGCAAGAAAAACAAGGCAAAATGCCACAAATGATGGCAGGTCACAGTCTTGGTGAGTATTCTGCTTTAGTGTGTGCGGGTGTTATTGATTTCACCGCAGCAATTAAACTAGTAGAATTACGCGGTCAACTGATGCAAGAAGCTGTACCAGCAGGTACAGGCGCAATGTATGCGATTATCGGTTTAGATAATGACGCTATTGCAAAGGCATGTGAAGAAGCAGCCCAAGGGCAAGTTGTTTCGCCTGTAAACTTTAATTCACCAGGTCAAGTGGTTATCGCTGGTAATAAAGAGGCAGTAGAACGTGCTGGTGTTTTATGTAAGGAAGCTGGCGCTAAGCGCGCGTTGCCATTAGCGGTAAGCGTGCCTTCACATTGTGCTTTAATGAAACCAGCAGCTGATAAGCTAGCGATTGCATTACAAGAAATTGAATTTAAACAACCTGAAATACAGGTCGTTAATAATGTTGATGTGAAAGCACAAACTGATGTTAATGCTATCCGTGATGCGTTAGTTCGCCAGCTTTATAATCCAGTTCGCTGGACTGAAACGGTTGAACTTATTGCTGAAAAAGGTATCACACAGCTATTAGAAATCGGCCCAGGAAAAGTATTAACTGGTTTAACAAAACGTATTTCTAAAGAAATGAACGCTGCAGCAGTTAATGATATTGCGTCATTAAATGCTGCATTAGGAAATGACTGAGGGATCTCATGGGATTTGACGGAAAAATAGCGCTAGTTACTGGTGCAAGCCGTGGCATTGGCCGTGCGATTGCAGAAGATTTAGTTGCGCGCGGTGCGACCGTAATTGGTACAGCAACGAGTGAAAACGGTGCGCAAGCTATCAGCGAATATTTAAGCGGTAAAGGTAAGGGTTTTGTGTTAAATGTCACAGAAAACGACTCTATCGAAAAATTTTTAGCTGAAGTGCGTGCTGAATTTGGCGAAATTGATATTTTGGTCAATAATGCAGGTATTACTCGTGATAACCTGTTGATGCGCATGAAAGATGATGAGTGGCAAGATATCATCAACACAAATCTTTCATCAGTCTTCCGTCTGTCTAAAGCAGTTATGCGTGCTATGATGAAAAAACGTTATGGCCGTATAATTACCATTGGTTCTGTTGTTGGAACTATGGGTAATGCAGGACAGGCAAACTACGCGGCGGCAAAAGCGGGTGTGATTGGTTTTAGTAAATCATTAGCACGCGAAGTTGCTTCCCGGGGCATTACGGTAAATGTTGTTGCACCTGGTTTTATCGAAACTGATATGACAAGAGCATTAACAGATGACCAAAGAGCAGGTATTTTATCTCAAGTTCCTGCTAACCGTTTAGGTGATGCCAAAGAGATTGCCAGTGCTGTAGCCTTCTTAGCTTCTGATGAAGCAAGCTATATCACGGGTGAAACATTGCATGTCAATGGTGGCATGTACATGATCTAATTATGGGGACGTCTTTATATTTGCTTTTTGCGTACAATATAATGCAAAATATAGCGAATAAAGTAGTCCACACAGTCGGGATTGGTTAGATCTTTTCCTGTATTTATAAACTAAGAAAATCATCGCGCAAGCGAGTTTTGATAGGAAATTTAATAGTATGAGCACTATCGACGAACGCGTTAAGAAAATCATTGTTGAACAACTGGGTGTTAAAGAGGAAGAAGTTGTAAATTCAGCTTCATTTGTTGATGACTTAGGCGCTGATTCTCTTGACACAGTTGAGCTGGTAATGGCTCTGGAAGAAGAATTCGATATCGAAATCCCAGACGAAGAAGCAGAAAAAATTACTACAGTTCAAGCTGCTATTGATTACGTTGAAAACGCAGGTAAATAAGCTTGCTAATCTAGGCGGTCACTCGACCGCCTATATTTTTAATCCTAAACTTTTTCCCTCCTTGGAGGATAAGCGTGTCTAAGCGTCGTGTAGTTGTGACCGGACTAGGCATGTTATCTCCTGTCGGTAATAACGCAGAAGCTTCTTGGGAAGCAGTGTGTGCCGGACAGAGTGGTATCGGCCTTATCAAAGATTTTGACACCAGTCATCATGCGACTAAATTCGCAGGATTGGTAAAAGATTTCAATCATGAAGATTATAATCTTTCGCGTAAAGAGGCGCGTAAGATGGATCTTTTCATTCAATATGGTATTGCAGCCGGTGTGCAAGCCATTGCGGATTCAGGTCTTGAAGTAACAGAAGCCAATGCAAGTCGTATCGGAGCTGCTATTGGTTCTGGTATTGGTGGCTTAGGCCTTATCGAAGAAAATCATACATCCATGATGAATGGTGGTCCTCGTAAAATTAGCCCATTTTTTGTACCTTCAACCATCATTAACATGGTTGCAGGACATTTAAGCATTATGTATGGCCTTCGTGGCCCTACAATCTCTATCGCCACAGCGTGTACTTCAGGTGTTCATAATATAGGACATGCTGCACGTATTATCGCTTATGGTGATGCTGATGCAATGCTGGCGGGCGGTGCCGAAAAAGCAACCACACCATTAGGGTTAGGTGGCTTTGGTGCTGTTCGTGCATTATCAACACGTAATGATAATCCTCAAGCGGCTAGCCGTCCATGGGATAAAGATCGTGATGGTTTTGTATTAGGTGATGGTGCTGGTGTTCTGGTTCTTGAAGAATATGAACATGCTAAAAACCGTGGCGCTAAAATTTATGCTGAAGTGGTTGGTTTTGGGATGAGTAGCGATGCTTATCACATGACTTCACCAGCAGAAAATGGCGAAGGCGGTGCGCTGGCGATGACAAATGCACTGAAAGATGCGGGTATTGCCTCATCAGAAGTGGGTTATATCAACGCACATGGTACATCAACGAATGCAGGCGATGTTGCTGAAGCACAAGCGGTAGAAAACGTATTTGGTAAAGGCACAGATGTATTAGTTAGCTCAACAAAATCTATGACAGGTCATTTATTAGGCGCTGCTGGAGCTATTGAGTCTATCTTTACTATTCTTTCTCTACGTGACCAAATCGTACCTCCAACTATTAACCTCGATAATCAAGACGAAAATTGTCATCTTGATTTTGTTCCACATAAAGCACGTAAAGTTGAGAACATGGAATATGCTCTGTGTAACTCATTCGGCTTTGGTGGTACTAATGGTTCAATTCTCTTTAAGCGCGTTTAAACCGTTTTTTGCAGAAAGTTGAAAAATACTTAAAGGCCCAGGATTATTCTGGGTCTTTTATTTTGTCCTTTTACTGCCAGTTGCTTTATCATGTGCAGGTTGATATCAATAACATAGATGTAGGGTGTGTTAGATGCATTGGGTAAATGGACAACAGCAACAAAATGTAGATGCCAGTGACCGAGCGATACAGTTTGGGGATGGTTGCTTTACTACTCTTGCGATTGAACAGGGTAAACCTTTTTTATTACCCGAACACCTTAACCGTTTAAAAGAAGGCTGTGAGGCTCTTTTTCTTCCTCATCCCAATTGGCCCGATTTAGAAAATCACATAATAAATATTGCCTCAGATACCCAGGCGAAAGGTGTTATTAAAATTATCATCAGTCGCGGTTATGGGGGGCGTGGTTATTCTTCAAATGGATTTATGACACCGACGGTTATAACATCACTGTCATCCTATCCCTCACATTATTCTCATCAGCAAAGTGAAGGTATATCACTTAGCATCAGTCCTGTTACTTTAGGAAAAAATCCTCTATTGGCGGGAATTAAACACTTAAATCGTTTAGAGCAGGTTCTTATTAAGCATCATTTAGAAAAAACAGAATTTGATGATGTTTTGGTGTGTGATAATGAGGGATATTTAGTTGAAGCAAATGCAGCAAATCTTTTTTGGCGCAAAGGAAATACACTTTTCACACCGGATCTGAGGGATTCCGGCGTAAAGGGCATAATGCGTCAATCAATTATTCAATTAGCTAAAAAACTGAATTGGAAAATTGATATCGTAAAAGAGAAACCGGAAACCCTTTATCAAGCAGATGAAGTTTGGTTAACAAATAGCTTAATGCCGATACTTCCTGTTTCACGTATCACTTTTTCGGATGATAAGTGCTATCAGTATTCAACTAGAGAGTATTATCATGTTGTTTTACAACACTGTTTGTCACTTAAATAGAACTTGATGAGTTATAAATGAAGATAAAAAAAATAGTATGGATAGTTTTTTTTGCCTTACTAATTAGTATCGGTGCAATTGCGTTGTATATGATGCAACATCTTCGTGCTTTAGAAGAAAATGTTGTTGTAAAGCAAGATGAAATGCTACTCACAGTGCCAGCAGGAACAGGGCGCGTTGCCATGGAACAACTGCTTATAAAAAATAATCTACTCAACAAAGGCGATTATTTTCAAGTTTTACTAAAAATAAAACCAGAGCTTAGTCAATTTAAAGCAGGTACATATCGTTTAACAAAAGGTATGTCTTTGCGTGATGTTTTGTTGCTGATCAACAGTGGTAAAGAAGCCCAATTTACCATCCGTTTTATTGAAGGGAGTCGTTTAAAAGATTGGCAGTCTATTTTTGAGCAAGCCCCCCAACTTACGACTATTGCACATACAATGGATAGCGATAAATTACGTGAAGAGATAGGGATAAAACCCGAGATGGCTAACCTAGAAGGTTGGTTTGCACCAGATACATACCATTACACAGCGGGTACGACAGATGTCGCAATTTTAAAACGCGCCTATCAACAAATGGAAAAAACATTAGAAGAAGAGTGGATTAAACGAGATAGAGGTCTACCGTATAAATCAGCTTATGAAATGCTTATCATGGCATCAATTATTGAAAAAGAGACGGGGATTGAGGCTGAAAGAACAAAGGTCGCGTCTGTATTTATTAATCGATTAAAAGCCAATATGCGATTACAGACCGATCCTACTGTAATTTATGGTTTAGGTGATAAATATCGAGGTACGATTTATCGTAGTGATTTAAATGGTTATACCCCTTATAACACGTATCAAATTGATGGATTGCCACCAACACCAATTGCGATGCCAGGGGTCGCCTCAATCAGAGCCGCTGCACATCCAGCGGATACGCGTTATCTCTATTTTGTTGCAGATGGAACGGGTGGTCATAAATTTTCAACCACACTCAATGAACATAATAAAGCCGTCGCACAATATCGACGCTTACAACAAAGATAATTATGAACAACAGTAAATTTATTGTAATTGAAGGATTAGAAGGCGCGGGAAAAACCAGTGCAATTCAAACCGTTGTTAATACATTAAAAGAAAAAAATATCACCAACTTAGTCTTTACCCGTGAACCAGGAGGCACGCCTCTTGCTGAAAAACTACGTGAACTTATTAAGCAAGGAATCGAAGGCGAAAAAGTGACAGATAAAGCAGAACTGTTAATGCTATACGCAGCGCGTGTTCAGCTTGTTGAAAATGTGATAAAACCAGCATTAGCAGAAGGTAAATGGGTGATTGGCGATCGACATGATCTCTCTTCCCAAGCCTATCAAGGTGGTGGACGTGGTTTAGATAAAGATCTCATGCTATCACTTCGCAATACGGTTCTTGCCGACTTTCGTCCTGATTTAACGTTATATCTTGATTTAGATCCCGCCATTGGACTTGCAAGGGCGCGAGCTAGGGGGGAGTTAGATCGGATTGAAAAAGAGTCAATGGACTTCTTTTATCGCACTCGTGAACGGTATCAAGCATTGGCTCAAGGTGACGATTCTATTATTACAATAGATGCATCTCAAACTATCGAGAAAGTTCAAGCCGATATCCGCCAAACACTGACTACATGGCTAGCTCAGCAGGAAAATAAAGCATTATGAATTGGTATCCTTGGCTAAATCAGGCATATCGGCAACTTATTAGCATGTATCAAGAAGAGCGTGGCCATCATGCTCTGCTTTTACATGCGATCGAAGGCATGGGAGCAGACGCGCTTTCTTATGGATTAAGTCGTTGGTTAATGTGTCAGAATAAACAGGGATTAAAAAGCTGTAATGAGTGCCACAGTTGTCGCTTGATGCTTGCCGAAACACACCCGGATTGGCACCTTTTACAAAGTGAAAAGGGTAAGACATCTATTGGTGTGGAAGCCGTTAGAAAAGTGACAGAAAAACTAGAGCAGCATGCTCAACAAAGTGGTGCAAGAGTTGTGTGGATCAAAGAGGTTGAAGCGTTAACTGAAGCGGCTGCAAATGCATTATTAAAAACGTTGGAAGAACCGCCTAAAAATACGTATTTTTTACTTAATTGTCAGCAACCTGAAGTTTTATTAGCCACATTGCGTAGCCGCTGTTTTTATTACCATTTAGTGGCTCCTGATCATCAACATGCATCATATTGGATACAACAACAGCTACCGAATGTACCTTATGCTAATAGTGTAACTGCGTTAAATTTATCGCAGAATGCACCAATAGCAGCACTCTCATTACTGAAAGAAGAATGGCAAGAAAGAGAGACTTTTTGCCAAGTGTTATATTCGAGTTTGCAACAACGTGATTTATTTGGATTTCTTCCACAACTAAATCAAGATAATGCAGAGCGTCGCTTGTATTGGTTGTTATCGCTTTTACTTGATGCTTTAAAGTATCAAACGAATGCACAAGGCTATTGTATTAACCAAGATCAACAACCTTTAATTATGGCGTTATCACAATGGTCTTCAAATATCTTGTTAACCATTATTGATGGATGGAAACAATGTCGTTATCAGTTAATGACCATTCCAGCCTTAAATAAAGAATTATTATTGGCAGAACAACTGCTAGATTGGGAAAATCAGTTAGTCACACAACATTAATAGCTACATAAAATTAATTGTGATTTAGCTGTAATAGAAACACCTATAAGTTATATCAGATAAATGAGAGTAAGTTATGTTTTTAGTTGATTCACACTGCCATCTCGACAGCTTAGATTATGAAAAACTACACAAAAATATTGATGATGTTGTCGAAAAAGCACAGCAGCGTGATGTTCAATATATGTTAGCTGTAGCAACAACGTTACCGGGGTTCAAAAAGATGCGTGAACTTATTGGCAAACGTGACAATATTGCATTCTCTTGTGGTATTCATCCCTTGAATTTAGATGAAGGTCATGATGTTGAAGAGCTCGCGCGCTTAGCGGTTGCGCCTGATGTAGTTGCTTTAGGCGAAACGGGGTTAGATTACTATTACCAACAAGAAAATGCAGCATTGCAACGTGATATTTTTCGTGAACATATTCGCATTGGCCGACAAGTCAACAAACCTGTAATCGTGCATACACGCAGTGCTCGTGAAGATACGTTATCGATTTTAAAAGAAGAAAAAGTGCAAGAGTGTGGCGGTGTGTTGCATTGTTTTACTGAAGATAAAGAAACCGCAACTGCATTACTTGATCTTGGAATGTACATCTCTTTTTCAGGCATTGTGACATTTAGGAATGCGGAACAAATTAGGGAGGCTGCACGTATTGTCCCTCTTGATAGAATTTTAGTTGAAACAGATTCCCCTTATTTAGCACCAGTTCCTCATCGCGGAAAAGAAAATCAACCTGCTTATGTCCGTGATGTTGCAGAATATATGGCTGTATTAAAAGGGGTGAGTGTTGAAGAGTTAGCGCTACAAACAACGCGCAATTTTGCTAAGCTCTTTCATATTCAAAACTTACCTGCTTAATTGATTAATCAGGGATTAAAACAAATAATTAAGGTGATGGAAATGGCAGAAGAAACAATTTTCAGTAAAATTATTCGTGGTGAAATTCCCGCTAACATCGTTTTTCAAGATGAGACTGTCACTGCATTTCGTGATATTTCGCCTCAAGCACCCACACATATTTTGATTATTCCTAATAAACTTATTCCTACAGTAAATGATGTTACAGTTGAAGATGAACAAGTGTTAGGACACCTATTTGTTGTTGCCGCTAAAATTGCTCAACAAGAAGGTATTGCAGAAGATGGTTATCGCCTAGTGATGAATTGTAATAAACATGGTGGGCAAGAAGTTTTCCATATTCACATGCATTTATTGGGTGGCAGACCATTAGGGCCATTATTAAGCCAATAATCGACATGATACTAAAAGCGAAATAACAGGAAGTAATACATGATAAGACAAGGTAAGGCTATTTACTCGTTACTTATCGTTATGTGTATGACGACATTGCTCTCTGGGTGTTTATCATCTCATTCAGATAATAAACTCTATTTTAATCGTCAACAGGCCATTATTATGGAACCTTCTGTCTTAGTTGTGGGGATTGTTGCGGGACAACCAACCCTTGAACACCATGCTAACGGTACAAGAGCGACTGTTATGCTGTCGAATACACAATCGTATCCTGTTTCAATTCGCTATCGCTTTTACTGGTATAACGAACAAGGACTTGAAGTATCTCCTGCTGGACATGTAAATGATGTGACTATTCTTGGTGATGGAGATACTGAAATTAGCGCCGATGTTCCAGATAAAACCATTAGTTATGTCAGAGTTTATCTCTTTACTTAGGATAAGGTAACGCGAGTATGAAAAGACTTTTATTTGTGGCGATCGCTGTGTTTTTATTAGCAGGTTGTCCGTCTATGTTGCCACAACAACCGCCTGTACCAGTAGAGCCGGTTACACCGACTGAGCCTGTTGAGCCACCTAAACCAATAGAACCACCGATTGAAGTGGTGCCGACACCACCAAAGATCACCCGTATTAATTGGAGCGCGGTGGTAACACCTTTAATTAGAGAAATGGCAGTCACTGATGACTTAGAAGCGGGTAAGTTAATCGTTATTGATAATGTCAAAAATAACTCTGGCGGAAACATCCAAGCGGTAAATGCAACCAATACAATTATAGAATCTGTTAATAGTATTAGTGCGTTACAAACTGTGCCTTATACGCAAATGATGTCAGCTCGAAAAGCGCTTGGTTTATCAGGAGAAGACCGTTTAGGTCTTCGTAGTGCCGCAATTGGATTAGCTCGTCATTTAAAAGCAGATTATATTTTATTCTCAACAGTTGATGGCAAAAAAGATAACCGCGTTATTAGCATGCAGTTAATGTCGGTTTCTTCTGGCGAAATTCTTTGGAATGGACGCAATAAGATTGAGTGATCAGTATGACTTAAGTTTGCTTAATGCCTTGCAAAGGCTTTTTCCTGCAACGGCATTAAGTCAATGGAGAATAACAGCATTAACGGGGTTGGGAGGTGGCTCTTTTCGTGTTCAATATGCTGATATTGATTTGATTGCTCGCTACTATGGGGATGAAAGAAAAGGACTTTATGTACACGGAAGAAAAGAGTATGCCATTCTAAAACAGCTTTCAGACTCTGATTTATCACCTAAAGTTGCAACATGCTATGGAGAATGGTTTTTTCTTCATTGGTTACCCGGCGAACACCTTTCTCATCAATCTCTTTTTAGTACTTATTTGAAGCCATTAGCGGAAAAAGTAGCAACGTTACATCAACAAACTCCGTTAGGCTTTCCTCTTGACTTAAATCATGAGTTATCCCTTTATTGGCAAAGAGTCGATAGAAAACGGTTATCTGCTAAATGGCTACGTTTACAACAATATTTTTTACGCCAACCTCGATGTAATCTCATAAAATACGCGCCAGCTCACATGGATTTGCATGTTGAGAATATTCTTCTTAGTGATTCAGGTATAAAATTTATTGATTGGGAATATGCTGCAGATATTGATACAGCTGATTCATTAATGACGTTCTTTGCCACAAATCAACTGAATGAAACGCAACAAATGGCATTTTTGGATTATTATTGTTCGTATCATTGTCATTATACAGAGCAGAAAGAGGCTGACTCTTATTCTGTCAGAGAATTAAGAGCACGTATTCTTTCAAGGGAATCATTCATTTTTTATATGATGCTAATGTGGTATGAAGTCCGTTGGCAACAAACAAAAGATGGATCATTTTTAATGATGTCTGAACCTTTACGTCGCTATTTTAGTCTGACGAATTAAAGACATTATCTTGTCACAATTACAAAGAGAGGAATGTTATGGGTCCAGTAATGCTTGATGTTGAAGGATATGAACTCGATAGTGAAGAGCGTGAAATTTTAAAGCATCCTCTTGTCGGTGGATTAATCCTTTTTACCCGCAACTTCCACGATGCAGAACAATTAAATGAATTAGTTCGCCAAATTCGTGATGCATCTCATGAACGTCTGGTGATTGCCGTTGACCAAGAAGGTGGGCGAGTACAACGTTTCCGAGATGGTTTTACACGGATACCTGCAGCACAATCCTATGCAGCATTAAATGAAAGCTATCAAGCGAGTCATTTAGCACAAGAAGCGGGATGGTTAATGGCATCCGAAATGATTGCTATGGATATTGATATTAGTTTTGCGCCTGTCCTCGATTTAGGCCATAACTGCATTGCGATAGGGGAGCGCTCTTTCCATGATTCTCCTGAAATTGCCATGACAATGGCAGAAAGTTTCATTAAAGGCATGCGTTCTGCAGGCATGAAATCAACAGGTAAACATTTCCCGGGGCATGGTGCTGTAAGAGCTGACTCTCACAAAGAAACTCCGCGTGACGATCGCTCTTTAAATGATATTCGCCAACGTGATATGTCAATTTTTAAAGATTTTATTCAGCGTCAATTGTTAGATGCAATTATGCCAGCTCATGTTATCTATTCTCAAGTTGATGAACGTCCAGCGAGTGGCTCATCCTACTGGTTGAAATCAATTTTACGTGAACAACTCGGCTTCCAAGGTGTTATTTTCTCTGATGATTTATCTATGGAAGGTGCTGCTATAATGGGAAGTTACGCAGAAAGAGCACAGCGCTCCCTTGATGCGGGTTGTGATATGCTTTTAGTGTGTAATAACAGAAAAGGGGCAGTGAGTGTGTTAGATAACCTGTCCTCAGTCAAAGCAGAACGCATTTCCACATTGTACCATCACCGAGGTCGTTACACATTGAGTGAGCTACAAACCTCTGATCGTTGGAAAAAAGCGAATCAGTTGCTGACCCAATTACAGGAGCAATGGCAGGAGCGCGCATGATTATATATTTACATGGTTTTGATTCCACAAGTCCTGGAAATCATGAGAAGGTTTTACAGCTACAGTTTATTGATCCTGATGTTCGTTTTCTCAGTTACAGCACCTTGCATCCTCGTCATGATATGCAACATTTGCTGAAAGAAACGGATAAAGTGATTAAATCCACTAAAGAGCCCGTATTAATTTGCGGTGTTGGATTAGGGGGATATTGGGCAGAACGTATTGGTTTCTTATGTAATATTCGTCAGGTAATGATTAACCCTAATCTTTTTCCTTACGAAAACATGACAGATAAAATCGATAGACCTGAAGAATATTTAGATATCGCAACGAAATGTATTAAAGATTTTCGTTCTAAGAACAAAGACAATGCATTAGTGATATTATCCCGCAATGATGAGATTTTAGATAACCAGCGCTCTGCTGATGAATTATCACCTTATTACACTGTGATTTGGGATGAAGTCCAGACGCATAAATTTAAAAGTCTTTCTGAGCATCTGTTTAAAATTAAAGCGTTTAATAGCAAAATTTAAGACTAAAATTGTTTCCAAAAATGGGTGGGTTTTCCATCCATTTTTATTGTCTCCTGCATAATATTTTTATCTCTTCTTGTCCCTTTTGGCTTTAGTGCAATTGGTTTAAGATGACCTGTTCATTATCTGCTCATCACATTCTGTTTTCATCGCTTTAACTTCACTTTTTATCCTTAATAGTTTGTATTTATTTAAAAAATTTAGTCTTAATGTTTTTTTTAGTTGTTTATTAATCAGAAAAAGGCGCATTGCTCTCGATTTTTTCAAAAAAGAGATATGAATATTCAACTATTTTTGATATAAATCAACTTTGGTATGACCATCTTTCCATTTAACTTGTTTGAAAACAAAAATAGCAGCCGAAACGATTTAACTGTCGTTATATAAGTAGATTTCACTAAGGCTATTTAAATAACAACAGTAAATATCTTTATGGAGTGACGTTAAATGTCATTAACAAAAATTATTATTGTCGGTGGTGGCGCGGGTGGCTTAGAACTTGCGACTAAATTAGGCAATAAATTAGGTCGCAGCAAAAAAGCCGAAATCACCTTAGTTGATCGTAATAATAGCCATCTATGGAAACCATTATTACATGAAGTGGCTACAGGCTCTTTAGATGATGGCGTTGATGCGTTAAGTTATTTAGCACACGGCTATAACCATCATTTCAATTTTCAATTAGGTTCACTCACCGGACTTGATCGCGAACAAAAAAATATTACATTAGCGGCTATCTATGATGAAGACCAAGAATTACTCGTCCCCGAACGTACGCTTGATTATGATATTTTAGTTATGGCATTAGGCAGTAAATCGAATGATTTTGGTACACTAGGCATTAAAGAAAACTGTATTTTCTTAGATAGCCCACAACAAGCACATCGTTTTCATAATGAAATGCTGAATTTATTCTTAAAATATTCAGCTGACGCCAATGCACAAGCCGAAGATCGTAAAGTGAATATCGCTATTGTTGGTGGGGGAGCTACAGGGGTTGAACTTTCTGCTGAATTACATAATGCAGTACGCCAGCTAAATAGTTATGGATTAAAAAAATTAGCGCCATCAGCGTTAAATATTACTTTAGTTGAAGCGGGAGAGCGTATTCTTCCTGCATTACCTGTGCGTATTTCGAGCGCAGCACATCATGAGTTAACAAAATTAGGTGTACGAGTTATGACCAAAACAATGGTCACAAGTGCAGATGAAGGCGGATTAAACACAAAAGAAGGTGAGCATATTGATGCTGACTTAATGGTGTGGGCGGCTGGTATTAAAGCACCTGATTTTATGAAAGATATTGCAGGCCTAGAAACTAATCGCATTAATCAATTAGTTGTAAAACCAACCTTACAAACGACCGTCGATGAGTCTATTTTTGCTATCGGTGATTGCGCATCTTGCCCTAGAAAAGAAGGTGGTTTTGTTCCACCAAGGGCACAATCAGCACATCAAATGGCAAGCCGTTGTTACAGTAATATTTTAGCAATGTTAAAAGAAAAACCATTAAAAGATTATGTATTTACCGATCACGGTTCATTAGTTTCTCTATCTAAATTCAGTACGGTAGGGAGTTTAATGGGAAATTTGATGAAAGGTGACATGATGATCGAAGGACGGATCGCTCGTATTGTTTACATCTCTTTATATCGGATGCATCAAATTGCGTTACATGGTTACATCAAAACAGGGCTTATGATGTTGGTTGGTTCTATCAATCGAGTGATTAGACCCAAGCTAAAACTTCATTGATTTATCTTTTGCTTTTCTGATAAGACAAAAGTTATCTTTTTAAACCCTCGTATTATATGAGGGTTTTTTATCTATTTTTTCTTTTAAATTAAATAATTAAATTAGAATATCTAAATAAGATAAATAATCTTAGCATAAATGACTAGATGATTTATCTGTTTATATCAAAAATAACGAATAACACTAAAGCTCAATAAGACAATGGTAAATATAATTTTATCATTAAGGTTAATGAGTAATATTAAAGATAAGATCTATTTTTGATTATTATGCTAAATTATTTAAGACTTTTCTTAAATAAAAAATGATGTTTAATTCATTAATTTATCAAATAAAGTGTTATGGTATTTCTCTGATTTGCATTTAAAACACAATAAGTGAAAAGCATTAGTATAAGCTTAACATGTTATTTTTATTAAAATTTAATTCAATGAAATATTTTCATAAATCTTAAAAATAGATTTTTAAATATGAATTATCACTTATTTTTAAGCAACAATTGTTAACCTCGTGTTATCATAATGATGTATTATAAATAGTATAACGGTTTAAATTTTTTCACGAAAATAAATTAAGAACTCTCTTAATATAATAGATAATGCTTAAAAATATGATGAGGATTTATTTAATTAAGTAATTAAAACAGAAATAAGTGGTGTATTTAACATGTCATAAATACGTAGTTTACTTATTATGTTAATCAGCATGGATGTTGAATTAAGCTGTCAGATAGAGAATTCATTTATTGAATAATAAATAAATTAGCCAGTTATCGTAAAATAGTGGCTTTTTATTGAGCATCTGTAGCAATTAAGGACAAAACAAATAAAAAGGGGTAAAAGTGAGTGTTGATGTCAGAAAGTACACACTGATAGGACTAGTCGTTGTATTAGCTATTCTTTCATTTATTGTATGGAGGTGGGTATTTCCCCAGCCTCAATTCGCTCATGTCGTTTCCGCTACACCGATTAAATCAACGGTTTTTGTGACAGAAGAGTATTGTCATCGAATCGGTTTACCAACGCCTTTTACTCCAGAAAAATTGTCACGATTTCATCCGGCAGAGCAAGAATGTCGCGTGTTTTATATGATTGAAGCACTTAATAACAGTAATATTGCAAATTTTCCTTATCCTCAATTCAAAGAATGTATTCCGATTTATCGACAAGAGCGCAGAATTGTGGGCTATGATGTGCTTTACACTATTGATGGAACACCAGGTAAAGTGCGCACTACCTTTAAGCCTGGCGAAGTTATTGCTTTAGATGCTGATGGCAGGCTGATTTTGGCACAAGAACCTTATTGTTCAATGAATGAAAAAGTTCCTTGCCGTACAAACTAATACTAATAATATAAAAAGGCGTAAATGAAGAGGCTTTATTCCTTCATCACGCCTTTTTATTGACTTAAATAGCGGTGAATTCGACTGCTATTTTATCTTATGATCATCAAATGCACTTAACATATCATCAATGAAAGTGAGTCGTTTTTCACGTTCAGCTAAATTAGTAATAAACTTCAATTTAGATGGGCCGTCTAAGCGAAAAACAGCGGGTTGTTCTTGGAGTAAGCTAATTAAATAGCTCGGATCAACCTTGTTCTTCTCACCGAATTCAATAAACCCGCCTTTATCATGCGCTTCAATACGTGTAATACCTAAGCTCATTGCATTTAAACGAATAGCGGCATTACGCAATAAATAACGACCAGCATCAGGCAATTTACCAAATCTATCAATCAATTCTGCTCTTAAATCATTAAGTTCATTTAAATCAACCGCACTTGCAATTCGTTTATAGAATGAGAGTCTGACATTTACATCTGGAATGTAATCATCTGGTAATAAAACTGGCATTCTTAATTCAATTTCAGTTTGCTGATTGGTGAGATCTTCAAGTGATGGCTCTCTGCCTTCTTTTAGTGCTTCTATGGCGCTTTCTAGCAATTCCATATAAAGAGAGAAGCCTACCGTATTCATTTGGCCACTTTGTTCTTCTCCGAGTAACTCGCCCGCACCCCGAATTTCCAAATCGTGAGTAGCCAACGCAAAACCAGCACCTAGATCTTCCAGTGAAGCAATCGCCTCTAAACGTTTATGAGCATCTTTTGTCATGGCTTTAGGATGTGGCGTTAACAAATAAGCATAAGCTTGGTGATGAGAACGACCTACACGACCACGTAACTGATGTAATTGCGCTAAACCAAAGTGATCGGCTCGCTCAATAATAATGGTATTTGCACTTGGTATATCAATACCTGTTTCGATGATGGTAGTGCAAAGTAACACATTAAAACGCTGATGATGGAAATCATTCATCACTCGCTCAAGTTCACGTTCACGCATTTGCCCATGCCCAATCCCAATACGAGCCTCAGGAACGAGTGTAGCCAGTCTCTCACGCGCTTTTTCGATATTTTCAACATCGTTATACAAGTAATAAACTTGTCCACCACGTAATGTTTCACGCAAGATAGCTTCGCGTACCACTAAATCATCATATTCCCGTACAAAGGTTTTTACGGATAAACGGCGTGCGGGTGGTGTTGCGATAATAGAAAGATCACGCATACCACTCATGGCCATATTTAATGTACGAGGAATTGGGGTTGCTGTTAGTGTCAAAATATCTACATTAGCACGCATAGCTTTAATCCGTTCTTTGTGACGAACGCCAAAGCGATGCTCTTCATCAACAATGAGTAGCCCTAAATCTTTCCAGTGAATACTCGGTTGTAATAATTTGTGTGTACCAATGACAATATCAATAGTACCTTCAGCCAGTTTCTCTGTGATTTGTTGCTGTTCTTTTGCGCTACGAAAACGCGAAATCATCTCAATATTAACGGGCCAATTGGCGAAACGATCGCGAAAATTATCGAAATGTTGCTGAGCTAATAGAGTGGTTGGTACTAAAATCGCAACTTGTTTATTATTGTTAACCGCAAGGAATGCTGCGCGCATTGCCACTTCTGTTTTACCAAAACCCACATCACCACAGACTAATCTATCCATTGAAATGGCCTGGCACATATCACTTAATACGGCGTTGATTGCTATTTCTTGATCGGGAGTAGTTTCAAAAGGGAAACTTTGTCGGAACGCGTGATACTGCTCTTTATCCATTTTAAAGGCAAAGCCTGTTTTTATTTCGCGTTGCGCATAAACATCTAACAGCTCTGCCGCAACATCACGGACTTTTTCAGCCGCTTTTTGACGCGCTCTTACCCACGCATCCCCCCCTAATTTGTGTAAAGGGGCATTTTCATCAGCACCACCAGAATAACGACTGATTAAATGTAATGATGAAACAGGAACATAAAGTTTGTCGTTACCTGCGTAACCTAACATTAGGTATTCTGCTTTTACGCCACCTGCTTCTAAGGTTGTCATACCTTGATAGCGTCCAACACCGTGTTGAAGATGCACAACAGGCTGACCAATACTTAATTCGGCAAGGTTACGAATTAAGGTATCGGTATTAATTGCTCTGCGATTGTCTTGACGGCGACGATTAATACGTTCACCCAACATATCGCTTTCACAGATCAAGGCTAATTGGCGATGGCTATCAATAAAGCCGTGTTCAGCTGCGCCAATAATAAAATAAGCCCCTTTTTCTTGGGCATCTGATAACTCAACGATCTGTTTTGGGGCTATTTTTATACGTGATAATAGTTCTTGTACTGTTTCGCGTCGGCCTTCACTCTCAACAGAGAAAATAATACTACCTGAAAATTGCTCTTGGAATCGACGCAGATTATCTAAAGGAGATTTACTTTGCGCGTTAATCGATAAATCAGGAAGTGGTTGATAACCTAAATTAGTTTGTCCTGCTTTTTCTGGCAACGTGTCTGTTTTAAGTTGAATTCGTGGCCACTGTTTGAGCGCTTGATTAAACTTATCAACATTGAGCCAAATATCATCAGGAGGGAGCAAAGGCCGCATTGGATCAACGCGACGACTTTCAAAACGTTGGTTGATGTCTTGCCAGAATTTATCAGCGAAATCTTGTAGATCTTGCGTCACTATTAGGGTGTTTTGGGGAAAATAAGCAAATAAGTTAGATAAAGGCTGTTCAAAAAATAGTGATTGCCAATATTCAATCCCAGTTGGCAGTATGTGTTTACTGACTTGTTGATAAATATGTTCAGGATCACGTCTTACATCGAAGCGCTCACGCCACTGACTACGAAAGAGCTCAATTGCATTGGCATCAGTTGGGAATTCATGTGCAGGCAATAAATTGATTTGCTCCACTTCTATTAATGTTCTTTGAGTATCGACATCAAAAGTACGCAGGCTATCAATTTCATCATCGAAAAAATCAATACGATAAGGGAATTCACTTCCCATAGGAAATAAATCAAGCAATGCACCACGTGTTGCATATTCTCCATGCTCTAATACTTGCTCTACATGGCGATATCCTGCTTCATCGAGTGTTTTACGCAAATTATCACGAGAAAGTATCTCTCCTTTTTGCATTACCAACGCATGACTTGCGAGATAATCCGTAGGGCAGACTTTCTGCATTAACGTATTGACGGGTAAGATTAAAATTCCCTTGAGAAGTGATGGAATACGGTATAGCGTAGAAAGACGGTTTGAGATAATTTCTTGGTGAGGTGAAAAACTGTCATAAGGCAGAGTTTCCCAATCCGATAATGTCTCTACTGGATAATCACAAAACTGACGGATTTCATCTTGTAAACGTAATGCATTTTGCATGTCACGAGTAACAAGAACGACTAATCCAGAATGACGTTTGATGATCTCTGCACATTCTAGAGCACAAGCGGCACCAGTCAGTTGACCGAGCTGGCGAGTATCCCCTTGTTTTATAGGAAGTTGATAACGATATTCTGAGGACATAAGCGTGTAATGTGAACTCTTTGTTGTAGTTAACTCCCAACACATCTTCAGCGTACTCGCTAAAGCTTAAACTGGCGGGCAGGTTAAGATAAAAGAAAAACCACAGTTTGGGAATAGAGTGGTTCCATTCAGTAAGACTACCCTTTATTATCCCTGAACACTTCGCATTAGCAACAGGAACAGCACAGATTTCATGTACAATTCTGTCTCATTTTATATAGGGCTCCGTTATATGCGGGGTCGCGCGGTCGATAAGTTCGGTCGCTTTGTCTCATGGCTATCTGCTTTAGGGATCATGTTAGGTGTCGCAGCGCTTATCACTGTGACTTCTGTTATGAATGGCTTTGAACGTTCATTGCAAGAAAGTATTCTTGCTTATCTTCCACAAGCCATAGTGACATCACCTAACGGGCAACTACCCCGACAATCAAATATAGCCGAAAATTTACTGACGCGAGAAGGTATCATAAACGTTGTTCCTTTAGTAGAAAGTGATGTTGTTTTGCAAAGTAAAGACAATATCAGTGTTGGCGTTATGTTAGGGATTGAGAAAGCACAAGATGAGCCATTAACAAAATATATTCGTTATGGTGATTTCTCTATGCTTAAATCGGGTGAATATGGTGTGATCTTAGGAAGTGGCTTAGCTAAACAATTGAAAGCAAAAGAAGGGGATAAAATTCGCCTGATTGTGCCAAGTGTAAGCCAACTAACCCCGATGGGAAGATTACCCAGTCAACGATTATTTACTGTTAAAGGTATTTTCCAAAGTGGTGGAGATGCTGACGCCTCTCAAATTTTAGTTAATCAACAAGATGCGGCACGTTTAATGCGTTATCAACCAGGAAATATTACTGGGTGGCGTCTTTTCTTTTCTGATCCTCTCAATATTGAAAAATACAGTACTCAGCCTTTAGCTAAAAATTTAAGTTGGAAAGATTGGCGTGAACGTAAAGGTGAATTTTTCCAGGCAGTTAAAATGGAAAAAAATATGATGGGATTATTATTAAGCTTAATTATTGCTGTAGCTGCTTTTAATATTATTACCTCACTTTCTTTATTAGTTATGGAAAAACAAGGGGAAGTGGCTATTTTGCAAACCATGGGGTTAAAACGTTCTCAGATTATGTCCATTTTTATGTTGCAAGGTGCTGGGGCTGGCATACTAGGTGCTGTTGCGGGAGGGCTTCTAGGGGCATTGCTCTCAAGCCAGTTAAATACCATTATGCCAGCGGTAGGACTTATTCCACAAGGCGTCGAATTACCTGCCACGCTTGATTGGGGACGGGTATTTATGATTGGCTTTGCCGCTATTGTGATTTCCCTTTTATCCACTTTATACCCGTCTTGGCGGGCCGCGACTATTCAGCCAGCAGAGGCGCTACGTTATGAGTAATTCTTCTATTAATAAACAGCCAATGGCATCAGAAAAAAACATGCAAATTGACAAGAATTGTTTATTGGATTGTCACGCCCTGTGTAAACAATACCAAGATGGTACAATTTCAACGCAAGTACTGAAATCGGTTTCATTTAAAATGGAAAAAGGTGATTTTTTAGCTATCGTGGGTAGCTCCGGTTCAGGTAAAAGTACCTTATTGCATCTATTGGGTGGTTTAGATTCACCTACATCGGGCGAAGTCTTCTTTGAGGGGCTGTCGCTCAATACATTATCTTCCTCAGAAAAAGCCGACTTGCGTAATACACAACTGGGTTTTATTTATCAATTTCACCACTTATTACCTGATTTCACTGCCCTTGAAAATGTGGCAATGCCATTAATGATTGGTGGGATTAACGTGGCAAAAGCGAAAGAGAAAGCGATGTCTTTACTTGAAGCCGTCGGTTTAAAAGCGCGCGCTCATCATCGTCCTTCAGAACTTTCAGGTGGTGAAAGACAACGTGTTGCGATTGCAAGAGCATTAGTTAATGATCCGGCATTGGTACTTGCAGACGAGCCAACAGGCAACCTTGATCAGAAAAATGCCGAAGGGATTTTCGAGCTATTGATTAAGTTAAATAAAGAAAAGCAAACCGCTTTTCTGGTAGTGACGCATGATTTATCACTGGCGGCTCGTTTTCAGCGTCAACTAGAAATGAAAGATGGTCAATTACAGCCACAAAACGCGATTTCAGGAGTGAAATAATGGCGCAATTGCCACTTGCATTAGTGACCGCTTTACGTTTTTCAAGAGGGCGAAAACGTGCGGGAATGGTTTCGTTAATCTCGGTTATTTCAACATTGGGTATTATGCTTGGTGTTGCCGTTTTAATTATCGGTTTAAGTGCCATGAATGGATTTGAACGCGAATTAAAAAACCGTATTTTATCTGTCGTCCCTCATGGTCAAATTTATTCTGTTGAACAGCCATTTGTACAATGGCAATCGGCATTACCTCGGATTGAAAGCACTCCAGGTGTTGTTGCCGCTGCACCGTATATCTTATTAACGGGATTATTAGAGAAAGGAACTGAACTAAAAGCAGTGAGTGTTATGGGAGTATCCCCTGAAAAACAAAGTGATATCAGCTTATTGCCTCGTTATGTACAAAATAATGCATGGCAAGATTTTCGTGCAGGCAAGCAACAAATTATTGTTGGGCAAGGTGTTGCAGACGCATTAAAAATAAAACAGGGTGATTGGTTAACGGTATTAATCCCGAATAATGATGATCCTACTAAGCTATTACAGCCTAAACGTATCCGTTTACAAGTGAGTGGCATATTTAAACTGAGTGGTATGCTTGATCACCAATTAGCGTTAGTGCCTTTAGCTGATGCTCAGCAATATATGGATTATGGACAAGGCATTACAGGGATTGAAGTGAACACAGTTGATCCATTTTTGGCTAATGAAATCATCCATAATGCGGGTTTAAACAGCAAAGAGTATGTTTATGCGAAAAGTTGGATAAGTGACTATGGCTATATGTATAGTGATATTCAAATGATCCGCAGCATTATGTATTTATCCATGATTTTAGTGATTGGTGTGGCTTGTTTTAATATTGTTTCAACGTTAATTATGGCAGTAAGAGATAAAAGCAGTGATATTGCTATTTTACGTACACTAGGTGCACGAGATAGCCATATTCGTAATATCTTTTTATGGTACGGCTTATTATCAGGCATGATTGGTTGTATTGCCGGTGTTATTTTTGGTGTAGCAGTGGCTTACAATTTGACACCTTTAGTCTCTGTTATTGAATCATTAACAGGGCATAGTGTACTTTCAGGTGATGTTTATTTTGTCGATTTTCTCCCTTCAGAAGTGCATTTGATGGATGTTTTTTCTGTATTTATCACTACTGTGATCTTAAGTCTGATAGCAAGTTGGTATCCAGCTCGTCGAGCCACTAAACTAGATCCTGCAAGAATTTTAAGTGGACAATAAGTTTATTGACATACAAAGAAGAAAAAACACTTAAAATAGTGAAGTTAGAAACGCGATATTTAAACTTGAAAACCAAGGATTGTAATGATGAAACTTAAACTTCGTCATCGTCGGCTTAGGAAGTTTCGTAAGATTAAAAGTTTACGTAGACAACATTCACGTTGTCGTTATTTTCATCTCACCCATAAAACGGAACATGAAATGAATTTACCCAAAGTTGTCGTATTAACAGGGGCTGGCATTTCAGCTGAATCAGGAATTAAAACATTTCGTTCAGAAGATGGATTGTGGGAAGAACATCGCGTTGAAGATGTTGCAACACCTGAAGGTTATCAACGCAATCCGCAATTGGTTCAGCAGTTTTATAATGAACGCCGGCGCCAATTGCAACAACCTACAATTCAACCGAATGAAGCACATTATGCATTAGCGAAACTTGAGCAACGCTTAGGTAAAGATCACTTTCTTCTTGTAACACAAAATATTGATAATTTACATGAAAAAGCGGGTAGTCAGCATATTTTGCATATGCATGGTGAATTGTTAAAAGTTCGTTGCCCACAATCCCGCCAAGTTTTTGAATGGAAAGGTGATTTAGACATCACAGATCACTGTCATTGTTGCCAGTTTCCATCGCCACTACGTCCGCATATCGTCTGGTTTGGTGAAATGCCTATTGGTATGGATGATATTTATCGTGCTTTGGCTGAGGCTGATATTTTTATCTCTATTGGGACTTCAGGTAATGTCTATCCTGCTGCCGGTTTTGTTCATGAAGCAAAACTGACGGGAGCGCATACTGTTGAGTTAAATCTTGAACCTAGTTTAGTTGAAAGCCAGTTTGAAGAGAAACATTATGGACCAGCAAGTCAGGTTGTTGATGAATATGTTCATAAATTGTTTGAATTAATTAATGATCCTAAAGCTGATTTGACGCAATAATTATTTTATAGAGTTCCCTATTATTGTTCTTAGAGAGATCTTAGGGGGCAAAATGGATAAATTATTAGAACGTTTTTTTGAATACATTAATTTTGATACTCAATCAAAACCATCTTCAAAAATGTCGCCAAGCAGTGATGGCCAGCTAAAACTGGCTAAGGCATTGGCACAAGAATTAAAAAAACTGGGTTTTTCTGACGTAACACTCAGTGACAAAGGATGTGTAATGGCAAGTTTGCCATCCAATGTCTCTTGGCCAGTGCCTGTTATTGGTTTTATTTCGCATCTTGATACAGCTCCTGATTTTTCGGGCAAGCATGTAAAACCACAAATTCTTGAAGATTATCGTGGTGGTGATATTGCATTGGGTATTGGTGATGAAGTGTTGTCACCCGTTATGTTTCCAATACTGCATTCCATGATTGGTAAAACATTAATTACGACAGACGGTAAAACCTTATTAGGTGCTGATGATAAAGCGGGTATCGCTGAAATTATTACCGCCATGGTACGTTTAAAAGAAACGAACCGACCTCATGGTGATATTCGTATTGCGTTTACACCAGATGAAGAAATTGGTCGTGGCGCACATTATGTTGATTTAAAAGAATTTGGTGCAAGTTGGGCTTATACTGTTGATGGTGGTGGTGTCGGTGAATTAGAGTATGAAAACTTTAATGCCGCATCGGTGAATATTAAAATTGTTGGTAACAATGTTCATCCTGGTAGTGCAAAAGGGGTAATGGTAAATGCATTAGGATTAGCGTCTCGTATTCACCAAGAATTACCTGTCGATGAAACACCAGAAAATACTGACGGCTATGAAGGTTTTTACCATCTACAAAGTATTAAAGGTACGGTAGAAAGAGCGGAAATGCATTATATTATCCGTGATTTTAACCGTAATTTATTTGAAAAACGCAAACAGAATATGATTGCGATTGCTGAAAAAGTAGGTAAAGGCTTACACCCGGATTGCTATATTGAGCTGACTATTGATGATAGTTATTACAATATGCATGACAAAGTTGTTCAATTCCCACATGTTATTGAAATAGCAAAACAAGCGATGATTGATTGTGATATTGAACCTAATATTAAGCCTATTCGCGGTGGTACAGATGGCGCGCAGCTTTCTTATCGTGGACTTCCTTGCCCTAATATTTTTACCGGTGGTTATAATTTTCACGGTAAGCATGAATTTATCTCTTTAGAAGGAATGGAAGCCGCAGTGAGTGTGATCATGCGCATTGCGGAAATAACAGCGGAAAGAGAAAAGGCAAAAGTGATTAGCTAATGACTGATAGATTTTGTTATATAAGATAAAAATAATAGCCGAAATATCGGCTATTATTTTTTAGTTATATTTCTTAATTATATTGTTAACTGAGATGATTTATTTACGCTCTTTATAATCTTGCTCAACAGAAGATTTCCAATCTTCATTTAACTCTTTACCTTCAATCTTAGACTGAACGGCTTTATTAACCGATTCGTAGGCATTTCCATAACCTTTAGCATCTTGAATATATTGAGTTGAGTTAGACGATTTAATACCAATACTTTCCGCAGCGCTTATCGCATCAAAATTAGCGCCTAAAAAGATAAACTCCCAACCTTTCTCTTTTTCTGCTGAAGTAATTAATGATTTTACTTTTTCTAGCGAATATTCACGGCTACTATTTTCTTCACCATCAGTTATGATCACCATCATGACATTTTTATAAGGTGAATTTGGTTTATTTTCTTCCGTGATCGCATTTCCAACTGCATCTAACAATGCAGTATTGCCTGATGCAAAATAATCATTAGTAGTTAAATCTTCTATCTTATTAATATCAATTCGGTTATGTAGTTTTTTAGCCTTACTATCAAATAAAATCGTGGTTATATAAACTTTCTCAGGGCGATTTTTATTTTCAGCTAAAATGGTATTAAATCCACCAATAGTATCTTTTTCATATCCTTGCATTGAACCACTTTTATCTAACACAAAAATGATATCCGTTTGTGCTGGTGGTACTTTCACATTGGCTATTTCTGCTGTTTCTGCAAATACCATGGACGGTAAAATAAACGCAGCAATTAAAACAATAAATTTTTTCATAGACGACTCCATTGTAGAAAAAAGAAGTAAAGTGGTGAAAACCTAGCCTTACCTTAAAGGAAATTAATAAGATAAAATAGGAGAACTGACTGAAAAATAGACGGAGTGTTAATATATGAACGCACTTAATTAAAAATAGAATGATTTTATAATAATGGGCTTACATATTATTTAATATTAAAATTTCAATATAGGCTTAAAATTAATAACTCCTTGATAAATTAACTTTATTAAATTTATCTTATAATCACAATGAAATTTATAAATATAATATAAGGATATTGAATGGAAACCATAGCAGGAAAATTATTAAAACCGGTAACAGAAGCTCAACTAAATTCTCATAAAAAGGAAATGATTAAAAAATCTGAGCAACAATCATTTATTATTATTTTTAGCTATTTTCTAATAACTTTTTTAATTTTATTTTCTCTTTATGTGACAAATAGCAAACATACATTATTACTTTTTTTCTTACAAAGTACATTTTTTGTTGTTATTCCTTTTTTCTTCCGTAATACAAGAGTTCTTTTAAAAGAAGCAATAAATTATTTTATTCGCTAAGTTTGAAAATAAGAGATATTTTAAAATATATAATAATAAAAAAGCCCTGCCATTAACATGGTAGGGCTTTATAACTTATCATTGAAGATTAGTGATAATTAATCTTCAAAATACCAATAACCTTGATTAACTAAGTGTGTTAATAAACGTACAAATTTTGGATCAGACAGCGCCTCACCTAAGTGTTGTTTATCAATATAATCATATTGGCAAAGCGCATCAGCTGCTTCAATATGAGCAGTATCTATTAATTCGCCATTTACAAAACAGCTATCGCCAACACGCAGTGCGCGAATACCATTTAAACGATGAAGTTGTTCACCTTGTTGCAGTAAATCATGAATTTCTGCGCTTTCATATAAAGGCTCAGGAACAGCGAGATCGAGTTCATGGCGAGATTGAGAAATAAATTCACCAAACCAATGGCGGAATACTTCGGGTTGAGCAAGTAAATCTTCCATCATTTCATGAAGTTTATTTAACTCTTGATGTTGTACTAATGCTGGATTTTCACGCTCGGTTAAATCAGGATCACTATAACGATAGCTACCTAAATCGTTAGCTAACACATAGTCAGCGAAGCCACTGAAAAGTTCACGGGCATTAGGAGCCCTGAAACCAACAGAGTAGTTAAGTGATTCTTCAATCGCATAGCCTTCATGTGGGAATCCAGGTGGGATATAAAGAATATCACCGGGTTCTAATTCTTCATCAATAATTGCGTCAAAAGGATCCACTTGAAGTAAGTCAGGGTGAGGGCAGTGTTGTCTCATCGGGATTTTTTCACCCACACGCCAACGACGACGACCTTGTCCTTGAATAATAAAGACATCATATTGATCGAGATGTGGGCCTACACCACCACCAGGAACAGAATAAGAGATCATTAAATCATCAATGCGCCAATCGGGTAATACACGAAATGGCTTCATTAATGCCGCACTAGGGAAATGCCAGTGATCGACAGCTTGTACAAGCAAAGACCAGTCTTTATCACCAAGTCCCTCGAAGTGCTCAAAAGGCCCATGTTTGACTCCCCATTGTCCGTCTTGACAGCTAACAAGACGGCTATCCACTTCATCTTCCATTGCAAGACCAGCAAGTTCGTCAGGAGATAAAGGATCAACAAAACGTGAGAAGCCGTTTTTAATTAATAAAGGGCGTTTTTGCCAATGGCTTTCGAGAAATGATTGCCAATCTAAATTAAGTTTATAGTCCATTGTGTATATCCTGAATTCGGGAAGCCTGAAGTCATAATATAATGAATTCTAACTTCCTGCTAAACATTCCTTTGAGCAATGTGAGTAATAACGATTAACACAAGAATAAGTGGACAGTTATCATACATAAAGATGATGTGGGGTAGTGATTTATTCAGGATAGTTTATTCACGTTCTGTTGTGAGTTGTTGTTCTGCGAACGTGACTGTAATACGGGCTCCTCCTAAAGGGCTGTCAGTCATTGTAATATCACCACGATATTGCTCAATAATATCAATCGCAATGGATAATCCTAAACCTTGTCCTGGGCGTAAAGTATCTGCTCTTGTTCCTCGTTGGAAGATGACTTCTCTTTTTTCAGGGCTGACGCCGGGGCCATCATCATCAACAATAATTATTACACTATTTTCATTATTACTTACATTGATTTCAACAAATTCTAGACAGTATTTACAGGCGTTATCAAGAATATTACCCATTACTTCCATAAAATCATTTTTTTCACCTAACCACATAATTTCAGGTGAAACATTGAGTGTTAAATCAACACCTTTTGATTGGTAAACTTTACTTAATGCACTACAAAGATTATCTAATAATCCTGACAGTGAATGGAGTTTTCGTGTGGTAATGTCGTGATCACCATGAATCGATGCTCGGTGCAGATAATAACCAACTTGTTGTGAAATTCGTTCTATTTGATCAAGCATGATAGGTTCAGCTTGCTCTATCGTCATTTGCTTACCTGATCGCAAAGAGCGTAATGTTGATTGCAACACGGCAAGTGGTGTTTTTAAGCTGTGGGTAAGATCAGATAAACTTGTGCGGTATTTACTGTAACGGCTTCGTTCATTACGCAATAACACATTTAAATTTCGGACTAAACCTTTTAATTCTGTTGGTGGGTTTTCATCTAAATCATTACGTGTCCCTTTTTCTAATGCGCTGATTTGTTCAATTACTTGCTTTATAGGTCGTAAGCTCCAATGGGCAGCTAACCAAATTAAAGGCACAACTAAGAATAAATTAGCGAGAATAATATATAAAAACCAGTCCCAAACCTGACTGACTTTTTGCATACGTTGGGGGATAGGATCGATAACAGCGATTGCCATATAAGGCATATTATCTGCTGCAGGATAATGGTTAATCACCACGGAGTGAGTTAAAAATTCATTGCTTGAATATTCTTCAAGACGTTTAAGATAAACACGATATTGAGGCAACTGTTGTAACATTAAACGGGTTGTTTTGACATCAACCAAAATCTCAAATAAACCTTCTTCATGGCGCCATTTATGCTTAATACTATTTGGAATCGCTTTGGGTAAATCGGAAGGCGTCCATAAGACGTTGCCTTTATCATCAAAAATGATGACCAGCGACGTATTGTTATTATTCAGGTTTGTTGGAAATTCAATATTCAGCTTGCCCTTATTCCACTGCGCTAAACTGTAATACAGATTACTTTGACTGCGCATTAACATAAAAGTGGTTTTATCAACGCTCACGATAGAACCGACTATGGCTACCAACCCATAAGAGAGTGTAAGTGCCAAAATAATGGCACTGGTCGCTAGTAAAAATCGTGTTCGTAATGAAAAAGGGGAACGCTGTTTTTTTTGCATATTAAGGTTTCATATCAAAACGGTAGCCTTGTCCGCGTACTGTTACAACAACATCATCAGGGTATTTTTCTAAGATTTTTTTACGTAATCGCCCCATTAATACATCAATAGTGTGGCTTTCTTTTAATTCGGCATCAGGATATAACTGGCGCATTAATGCATCTTTGCTAACGACTTTATTTTGATTGCGCATTAATGTTTCTAAGATCGTATATTCAAATGCTGTTAATTTAATTTGCTCGCCTGAAATCATGAACTCTTTACGTGACAAATCCAACTCGAAAGGCTCAATAGAGAGAGTTTGTGATGCAATTCCCATGTTTCTTCGCATTAATGCCTGAATACGAGCAACAATTTCCTCAAAATGAAAAGGTTTTGTCACATAATCATCAGCACCTGCATTTAATGCGGAGACTTTTTCTTGCCAACTTTCACGTGCAGTTAACACCATGATGGGCAACGTGACATTATTTTCTCGCCATCTGCGAATAAGGCTAATACCATCTTCATCGGGTAATCCTAAATCCACAATGGCAACATCTGGTGTACCTTCTGTTATAAAACTATCAGCTTCTTTGGCATCTTCTGCTGCATCAACTTGATGACCGGCATCACGAAACTGCACGGATAAGTGATGACGAAGTAAAATATTATCTTCAATAATTAAGATCCGCATAATTCCTCCTTGAGTACAATCGGCCAAGATACACCGTTGTAAAATAAATATAGGAAATGATAGTTAGTTAATCAGATAAAAATATTAGGTTATCATAGACAATCTATTGCTTAAAAAATACTGTAGCTAGCAATGTGTTTAAGTTGCAGATAGTTTTCTTCGTTTTTTGTTATAAAAAAAGGCAGAAATTATCTGCCTTTGAGAGGGAGGGAGATAAATTAGTTTAATTTATCAACAAACTGAGTTGCAAAACCAATATAACTTTCAGGTTTCATCGATTTTAAGCGAGTTTTTTCATCTTCAGGTAGTTCTAAACCATCAATAAAAATAGCCATATCTTGCTCTGTGATACGTTTGCCACGAGTCAATTCTTTTAGTTTTTCATACGGTTTTTCAATGCCATAGCGACGCATTACAGTTTGAATTGGCTCAGCTAACACTTCCCAGTTACAGTCTAATTCTTCGCGAAGATGTTTTTCATTTACTTCAAGCTTATTGAGACCTTTAATGGTCGATTGATAAGCAATTAATGCATAACCAATACCTACACCTAAATTACGTAGAACGGTTGAATCTGTTAAATCACGTTGCCAACGAGAAAGCGGTAACTTACTCGAAAGATGTCCCATAACGGCATTGGCTAATCCTAAGTTTCCTTCCGAGTTTTCAAAGTCAATAGGATTCACTTTATGTGGCATCGTTGATGAACCAATTTCACCGGCAATGGTTTTTTGTTTAAAGTGATTTAGTGCGACATAACCCCAAATATCACGGTCGAAATCGATCAAAATTGTATTGAAGCGGCTAATGCAATCAAAAAGTTCCGCAATATAATCATGCGGTTCGATTTGTGTTGTGTATGGATTCCATGTAATACCTAATGAAGTCACAAATTCTTCACTAAACTGGTGCCAGTTTACTTCAGGGTAGGCGGCTAAGTGTGCGTTATAGTTACCGACAGCACCATTGATTTTACCTAAGATCTCAACTTGTGTAAGTTGGCGATATTGACGTTCCATACGATAAGCAACGTTAGCAAACTCTTTACCCATTGTTGAGGGGGTTGCAGGTTGACCGTGAGTACGAGAAAGAAGAGGTAAATCACGGTATTCTTGTGCCATTTTACTAACAGTATCAATAAGTTCACGCCATGTTGGTAGCAAAATCTCTTGGCGAGCTGTTTCTAGCATAATGGCATGAGACAGATTATTAATATCTTCTGAAGTACAAGCAAAGTGAATAAACTCAGAAACCTGATGTAATGCAGGGATGGTCGCCACTTTTTCTTTTAAGAAATATTCTACAGCTTTTACATCGTGGTTAGTGGTGCGTTCGATGGTTTTAATACGTGCTGCATCTTCTTCATTGAAGTTAGCAACTATCGCATCAAGGTAATCGTTTGCGTTTTTTTCAAAGGCAGGAACTTCTTTAATGTCGGCGCAAGATGCCAGCTTTTGTAGCCAGCGAACTTCTACCTGTACACGGAATTTCAGAAGACCGAATTCACTAAAAATAGAACGTAACGACGAAGTTTTACTACCGTAACGACCGTCAATCGGTGAAATCGCTGTCAGCGAAGATAATTCCATTGTTGGCAACTCCCAGGTTGAATTTAAAGTATTAACATTGAGCGAGAAAATCATCAGCTTGTCGGATAATTGTCTTTTGATGTAATAAAAAATCAAAGCGACGACCACCCACTTGACGCCAGAGCACGGCACTACGAATACCCGTTAATAATAACGCTCTAACTTTAGCTTGAATAATTGGGTTTTTTAACAGTTCGATAGAGCCATGAACTTGAATGCGAGGGCCTACAGGACTAACCGCATCAACATAAACGCCAGCGAGTGCATTAAATACACCTTCGGACATAGGTTCAAAATAGCTTTTTTGACGCTCTAATTGAGAAATTTTTTGTGATAAACGTGAACTATAATCATCATTTCGTCCGATTAAGCGTTCTAAGTTGATTAAACCTTGTTGATAAGTCATCAACTCTAGCGTTAATTTTTCTCTTCTTACTGCCTGATGAATAGCTTTCAGTGTTTGAAAGCCTAATTTTAAATGGCTAATTTGATTACCATAAACATCAAGTGTTGATGTGGGATTGAGATTAAAAATACTGTTAACCATCACTTCAACATCATTTTCGTTCGCACTACCTTGGTAAGCAATTTGTTGAACGAGACGACTTGCTTGGCAGATGCCTGCCAATGCAAGTGTTATATCACGAAAATCTTTAGCCACATCTACTCCTGAATACGTGTTTCAATGATCCCGCCACCTAAACAGACTTCGTCTTGATAAAAGACGGCTGATTGTCCCGGCGTTACAGCAGCAACGGGATAATCAAAGCGGACTTCAATTTTATCTTCACTTAATGGCGTTACTGTACACGCAATATCAGGTTGGCGATATCGTGTTTTAACAGTACAGCGAAACGCCCCAGTCATTGGCTCTCTTGATACCCAATGTAATTGTTGAGCAATTAAGCCGACAGACATTAATCTTGGGTGTTCATGACCTTGTGCCACAACAAGAATGTTGTTTTCAACATCTTTATCAACAACATACCAAGGATCATCGCCACCGTCTTTTGTTCCACCGATACCTAAACCTTTACGTTGACCTAATGTGTGATACATCAATCCTTGGTGTTCACCAATAGTTTCACCATCAACTGTGATGATAGGGCCAGGTTTAGCCGGGAGGTAACGTGATAAGAAATCGGTAAATTTACGCTCACCAATAAAACAAATACCCGTTGAGTCTTTTTTCTTCGCTGTTGCTAATTCAAGTTTTTCAGCGATTTTTCTAACTTCAGGCTTTTCCATCTCACCAACAGGGAAAAGACTTTGTGCGATTTGCTCGTGACTTAATGTGTATAAGAAATAGCTCTGGTCTTTGTTATTATCGACGCCACGAAGTAATTGGCTTTTGCCATTGATATCACGACGGCGAACATAGTGGCCTGTTGCGATATAATCAGCACCTAAATCTTCTGCCGCATATTCTAAAAATGCTTTAAATTTTATTTCTTTATTGCACAGAATATCGGGGTTTGGAGTGCGGCCTGCTTTATATTCAGATAAAAAATGTTCAAAAACATTATCCCAATATTCAGCAGCAAAATTGATGGTGTAAAGCTCGATACCAAGCTTATCGCACACGGCTTGTGCATCAGCAAGATCCGCTGATGCTGAGCAATATTCTGTATCGTCGTCTTCTTCCCAGTTCTTCATAAACAGACCAACGACCTGATATCCCTGTTCCTTAAGAAGATAGGCTGAGACGGATGAATCTACGCCACCGGACATTCCCACGATGACTTTTTTTTGGCTGTTATCTGACATGACTGGATCTCACTGCGGAAAAATAAGCGCCATACTTTACCATATCACTGACACAGGTGCATCAAGTGTTGCTCTGTTTTTGATGCTTTGTTTTCCCATTTTCTGTTATTTAATTAAAGGGTGCACCAAAGCCACTTAAAATAGAAAGAGGGTAGAGTTCACCTTGTTGATAACATAACAGGCTTTCTCTCACTAAAGGTGAACGTAATTGCTGGCTTTGAATAATGTCATCTGCGCTAACCCAATGACAACAATTGATATCGCTATCATTAGGGTGAGTTTCAACTTGTTCTTGAGCCTCAATTAAAAAGAGGAACCGTAAAAAAGGCGTTTTATCAGGGGCAATCCATTGATGTAATTTAAGGAAATATTGAACAGGAAGTGTTAATCCTGTTTCTTCCCATAACTCACGTTGAACAGCTTGAATAAGTGTTTCATCAGCTTCAAGGTGGCCAGCAGGTTGATTCCATGTTGCTTTGCCATTAACGGTTTCTTCAACAACCAGAAATTTATTTTTTGCATGAACAATACATGCGACAGTCACATGAGGTTTAAACAAAATCAATCTCCTTCCATTCACCAGGTAATAGATTATCCAGCGTAATATTTCCCATACTAAAGCGGATCAAGCGTAATGTAGGGTAACCAATATGAGCCGTCATTCGTCTCACTTGACGATTTTTACCTTCAAATAAGGTGATTTTTAGCCAAGTTGTCGGAATAGTTTGGCGTTCTCTAATCGGTGGATTTCTCTCCCATAGCCATTCGGGTTGTTCAACTATTTCGACTTGTGCAGGTAGTGTTTTGCCATCTTTAAGGTCTAATCCTTCTCGAAATTGTTGTAATGCTGTTGTACAAGGAACGCCTTCTACCTGAGCATAGTAGATTTTTCCTGTTTTTTTACCCGGTTGCGTTAATTTTGCTTGTAACTTCCCATCATTTGTTAAGACTAAAAGCCCTTCGCTATCTCTATCTAGACGTCCTGCAGCATAAATATCACGAATAGGAATAAAATCTTTTAGTGTTTTTCTACCACTTTCATCAGTAAATTGGACTAGCACATCAAAGGGTTTATTAAAGATAACCACTTTACGCTCACCTCTTAGGCGTGCTGGTTTTCTTTGTGTTGAAGGGGCATGATGTTTTCTTGTTTTAATCGAGCTTTTAAATTGATTTGTCATAGCTAATTTTTGTAAAAAATGGGAGATTGATTATACCTTAAAAGAGAAGCGATTGGCGTTAGCTGAATAATCAAGTAGTATTGACAGGTCTCTTACAAAAAATTAACAAAGCGTGCGCTTACATGAAAGGAGAGGTAAATGGAAAGCAAAGTAGTTGTTCCGGCTAATGGCGCTAAAATTACACTAGATGCTAAAGGTAAGCTTGTTGTTCCCAATAATCCGGTTATCCCTTATATTGAAGGGGACGGTATCGGTATCGATGTCACGCCAGCAATGTTAAAAGTTGTTGATGCAGCCGTTGAGAAAGCTTATGGCAAAGAACGTAAGATTGAATGGATGGAAGTCTACACCGGTGAAAAATCTACGCAGGTGTATGGTAAAGATGTTTGGTTACCAGAAGAAACCTTAGATCTTATCCGTGAATATCGTGTTTCTATTAAAGGTCCTCTGACTACCCCAGTTGGCGGTGGTATCCGTTCATTAAACGTTGCATTACGCCAACAACTTGACCTCTATATTTGCCTACGCCCAGTACGTTACTACAAAGGTACTCCAAGCCCAGTTAAACACCCTGAACTGACTGATATGGTTATCTTCCGTGAAAACTCAGAAGATATTTATGCGGGTATTGAGTGGAAAGCTGGCTCAGCAGAAGCAGATAAAGTCATTAAATTCTTGCAAAATGAAATGGGTGTTACCAAAATCCGCTTCCCTCAAGATTGTGGTATTGGTATCAAACCTTGTTCAGAAGAAGGGACTAAGCGCTTAGTTCGTGCAGCGATTGAATACGCGATTGATAATGACCGAGATTCAGTCACGCTGGTACACAAAGGTAATATTATGAAATTTACCGAAGGTGCCTTTAAAGACTGGGGTTATGAATTAGCACGCGAAGAGTTTGGTGGTGAATTATTAGATGGTGGCCCTTGGGTTAAAATCAAAAATCCAAAATCAGGTAAAGAGATCATCGTTAAAGACGTTATCGCTGACGCATTCTTGCAACAGATTCTGTTACGTCCAGCAGAGTATGATGTAATCGCATGTATGAACCTTAATGGTGACTATATTTCCGATGCATTAGCGGCTCAAGTTGGAGGTATCGGTATTGCACCTGGCGCAAATATTGGTGATGAGTGTGCTTTATTCGAAGCAACACACGGTACAGCACCTAAGTATGCAGGACAAGATAAAGTTAACCCTGGCTCAATTATTCTTTCCGCGGAAATGATGTTACGCCACATGGGTTGGACAGAAGCAGCTGACTTAATCATTAAAGGTATGGAAGGCGCGATTGCCGCTAAGACTGTAACTTATGATTTCGAACGTCAGTTAGAAGGCGCTAAACTACTGAAATGTAGCGAGTTTGGTGACGCGATTATCAAACATATGTAATTGTTGATTTGATAAATAGTTAACGGGAGCTTATTAGTTCCCGTTTTTTATTGTCAATCTTGAAACGGTTATCAAAAAGTTATCAAAACGAATTATCAAAACCACCTGAAATTTGCTATAAAATCTATTGTATTCTTTATTCACCTATATTTAGGTTTATATTATTTATTCCAATTATTTATAGTTGAGTGAGCTAAGTAAAATTTTAATAGTTTTCTTATTTCCATGAATTCTTGGCAATTATAATCAATTCTATTAAGATATTTTAACTGCGTTAACAATATTGCTTTAGCATCCGAATCATCCTCTCCAAACAAGCTAATTGATAACTGCTTAAAACATTCTTTTGCCTCGTTATTAGAAAGAAATTCGTTACATAATGAATTTTTTTGTAGTATAAAATACTCAGGAGAATCAAAAGGTAAGTAAGTGATATATTTCTTAGCGCCTTGTAAAAAATTCCTCATTTGAGGAACAGAACTAGAATTGCTATTTTTTGAAAAAGAGACATCGAAACCTAATTGTTCGATAACATCGTGCAGATTTTTATCTGGGATATCGGTATCATCAGGAAATGAATTATGTTCGGAATATAATGTGCTTTGTTGGTCGCCATCTAATAAAACTAATAAACTGTGGTTAGTTTCAATTAGAGTGTTAAATCGAGAAACGATAGAGCTAGAACCACCTGGGTAAAATTCCACTTGAAAACTATGTTTTAAATTCTCATCCTTCTCTATAGCTTTCATTATTACTTTTTTTGCTAAAATATCCTCACAAAAAATAGGAATTTTATTAAATTTTTTTCCTATAACATGAAATACGCTTAATTTACCTACATCATTGTGTACATGTACATATCCAGTATTAGGATCTTCATGGAATAATTTGATAGCTTCATCAGGAAGGTTTTCTATAATTTCAGGTGAGTGAGATGAGATAACTATTTGATGCTTTTTTATTTTAGCTTGTTCTATAAGATAGTTAATTAATTCTTTCTGTGCATATGGATGTAAAGAAACTTCAGGTTCATCCAATAAAATTAGGGAATTTTGGGGGGCAGAATGAATTTTAGAGACTAAAGAAATAACCGCAAATTCACCACTACCAGCATAAGCTTCAGAATAATTATAATGTTCTGTTGTAATATATGCGGTGCCACCTCGTACATTAAAGAAAGTGTGTTCAATATATTGAATATTAGTATATCTTTTATTTAATATTTGTGATATTGAATTAACCTCAATTTGAGATAAGGTTATATTTTTTGTAATCCTATCTTTTTGATAATAATTAAATGATTTTAGATGTTCATTTATGGCTTTTTTTAAATTTTCGCTTCTACTTCTTATAAATTCTTGCTTTGTTTTATAATGTTTAGATGGTTTATTGGCATGATATAAACATCTATCAAAAGCACTTAATTCAGATCTAAAGTTTATGTAAATGGCATTTTTTCTTATTTTACTCCATCTTGTTTTGGATAGAGATGCAGATTCTATATTTTCAAGATTAGTATTCATACCATATTGTTTTTGAGGACGAGCAGTTTCCCAATAGTCAACAGTTCTATTTTTATCAGTTCTCTGATTGTTAACTAAAAATACCTCGGCAGTATGTTTACCCTCATTATATGTATAAAAGTATGACTGGTATAAATCCCCAGTTTCTTTATTTTTTTTAACGCTATCAATAGGAGTTGTAAACCAATATCCAGCAGGTGAAACGCCAGCAACAGAACCTAATAATGCTACCAAAGCCGAAGTTTTATTTGTACCATTTTGTCCAACTAATACAGTTATAGGGTAATCAAAACTAAGTTGTTGTCCTGACTTTATGTTTTTAAAGTTAGTAAAAACTAATTTTCTAATAAAAGGCTCGATCTTTGGTGAATTGAAAATTTTATGTAGTGAGTTTAGTTTACTAGGTTCCATATTATATTCTTCTATCTGTAAAAATTCTTATGATAGCAAATAATTACACTACAACAGTATTAAGAATATATTTATTTGAACTTTCTCATAAATAAATACAAAAAAGAATAATAAAATAGGCTTTATTCAAATTTATGATATCATATTTTTATATCTAACCTTTTGTTTTTTTTGACTTTGATTTGTTTTTATGTCATATTAAGGGATCTTGTTTAAAATGATTTTATCGTAGTTTAATAGGTGTTTTTAATGTCAATTAAAGCAATTGATCTATTCTCCGGCGCTGGTGGTTTTTCTTTATCTGCTATAAATGCAGGAGTACGTGTCCTTGCTGCTATTGAATTAGATAAAGTGGCTGCAGAAACCTATAATAAAAACTTTAATGATATCAAAGGGATTGGTATACGCATTTTAAATGAAGATATTAATAAAATTAATACAAAAAAATTACGAAATGAATTGGCTTTATCTAGAGGTGAGTTGGATTTAATTTTAGGGGGACCTCCATGCCAAGGATTTTCGTCTCATAGAATTAAAAATTCAGGAGTTAATGATCCTCGTAATAAGCTTTTATTGCGTTACTTTGAATTTGTTCATGAGTTTCAACCAAAAGTATTTCTTGTGGAAAATGTGTCCGGGCTTTTGTGGGAACGACATAAATCATATCTTGATAAATTTTTAGAATTAGCCAAAAAAGAAGGGTATAACATCCATTTTCAGGGAACGATTAATGCTAAAGATTATGGTGTACCCCAAAATCGAAAAAGAGTATTTATTTTAGGTATAAGAGCTGATTTAAATATTAAAATGGTGGAATTTCCTCCCAAACAGACTCATTTTTCACCATCTTCTGGTAAATACCCAATTTGGCGACCAGCTTCATCCGTTTTTGAAAAAATTCCCAGGGAGTTGTATGAAAAATATTGGAAAGATTATTTCTCACGAAAAACATCATTAACAAAAGTTGAAGCTTTTTCACTTTTATCTAGTTTAGAATCGGGTTCACCCATTCTTAGGAATGACACATCAAATATACATATGAATCCGAGTGAAATGATGATAAATAGGTTCATGAAAATAGGACTAAATGGAAGCAGAGAAGATCTTGGTGTGGATGGGCAACTAAAATGCCATTCCGATGGTTATAAAGGACATAAAGATGTATATGGAAGAATATTTATACATCAGCCAAGCAATACTATAACCGCGGGATGTAATAATCCATCTAAAGGGCGTTTTGTACACCCATGGAATAATCATGGAATTACATTACGTCATGCTGCTAGATTACAATCATTTAATGATGATTTTATATTTTGTGGGAATGCATCAGAACAAGCAAGACAAATCGGTAATGCTGTTCCACCAACTCTTGGTGAGATATTAATTCGAAAAGTTTGTACAGAACTCAATTTATATTAATATAAAACTATTGATGAACGTTTTATATACAAATAATTATATTGTATTTTTATGTGGAATTTGGATGAGGTAATAATAAGGTAATCTTTTTATATTATTACCTTAGTAGTCTGATTTTTGATTAATGTTATTATTAAATCACGATTTTTATCCAATCTTTCCCTCGATCATCATGGTATTTATCTGTTTGAATTTGGTTCTTATGACCGAGTAAATCTTTAGTATTTATACCTTGTGCTCTATATAACCTTTCAGATAAAGAACGCTGTTCATGAAATGTTGCAGGCGTTCCTTCTCCCCAATCAATATCTGTTTTATTTCTCGCCTTTTTAAAGTTAGTCGTTAGCGTATTTGCAGTAACTTGATCACCACGTTTAGATTGTGAAGTGGTATGAAAATAATGAATAAGATAAGGGCTAATAACGCGATCACGACAACGTGCAACAACATCACGTAATGACATATTTAATTGTTCAGAACGTAGTGATAATGGAATGGCTAATTTAGTACCCGTTTTTTCTTGAGTAATATGCAAATGGTCATCCCAAATATCACTAAACTTCATTGCCGAAATATCACCTAATCGTTGGCCTGTAATAAGTGCAAGTAACATGGCATTCCCAACATAACAATGTTGTTTATCAGCAATCTCAAATATCTTTTTCCATTCATCAAAATTAAGACGTTGGCGAGTTACTTTTCGTTTTGGCTGTTTAGTAGCGAGGGCAGGGTTATAACCGGGAGGAACTTCACCTGCATGTTGTGCTTCTTTAAATACATCAATTAAAACAGAGCGAATAACTTGTGCCATTCTGTGTTGACCATTAGATTTATATTCATCCAGAATTTCAGCAATATCTCTGGCATCAACAGCGGGTAACGGTTTCATGGATAAGGCTTGCCTCATTAAATCTACCGGCTTTCTTTTTTGTTTATAAGTATTCGGCTTTATATCACCTTCCTTTAAACGCTCATCTTGAATAACCCAGTATTTATCCAACCAAGTATTAACCGTGATTTCCTTACCTTTAATTTTTGCTACCCGATCACTAATAGCCATAACTTGTCGGCTACGTTGTTCCGCTAACCTTGTGTTAGCTTCAATAGCGATTGCTTTCGCCTCGGCTTCATTATCACCGAGGGCATGATATTTACCTGTTACAGGATGGCGGTAACGCCAATAAACCTTGTTAGCTTTACGACTAAATAATGGGTAAAGATTAGGGATATTGACGTTATTCTTACGAGGTCTGGCAGCCATCTTTGAGGATCCTTTGTAAAATAGGGTTATCGTTGCTATTGATAACCGGTGATGTCAAATTACCGACAAGGTCGGCATCTTCTCTCACGCGCCAAATGCCACCTTCTTTCCTTGCTGGTGGGTAGAACAGGCCACCACGAGCATATCGTTGTAGCGTTCCTAACTTTGGTGGGCGACTTTTATATCTTTCTTGTGCCCACTCCTCTAAAGTCAACATTTGCATATTTTTCTCTCCACACTGTCCGTACACAGTTTCAATAGATATTAGTTAATGCTGGTGGTAATTATTCACTGAGCTCCTTAAGAAAAGAGATCCAGTGCGTTTTATCGTTCTTACCTACACGCTGTACCGCTGTTGGTTTTTGGTCTGTTAGTGCTAAAATTTGTTTAACAGGTATTTGGGTTTCATTCCATTTGAACAGCAATGTTCCTCCTGGCCTAAGCACTCTAAATGCTTCACTAAACCCTTTACTTAAATCTTCTCTCCATGACTTTTTATTTAACGAACCGTATTTTTTAAACATCCAGCTATTCTTACCAACTCTAATTAAATGAGGTGGGTCAAATAGTACTTGATAAAAAGTATTATCTGGTAATGGAAGCTTTTTAAAATCAGAAATAATATCTGGTGTTATATTTAAAATTCTTCCATCACATAAAATATGTTCTTCAGCTCTAATATCATTAAATAAAACTCGGTCGTCTTGTTTATCAAAATAAAACATGCGAGAGCCACAACACATATCAAGTATTGGTTTCATTTTTAGATACCAATTTTGATTTAATCCATTTTTCAGCATCGTCATTACATGACAAAACATTCTCCATCATTAATTCAATATCAATTGATTTATTTGCAATATAAGTTAACGTATTCATAAACATTGCAAACTGCTTTTCATCACAATCAATGAAGTTAGCTCTGTATGCACTAATTAAATGATTGCGAGCATAAAGAACACCTAATTTCATTTGTTCTCTATCAACTTTATTTTCAGCGTTACAAAATTTATCGACTAGCTTCATGATTAAATTAATTAGCTGAGAGCTTTCCATGTTCTTTTTATCTATTAATTTATGCCAATCAACATCGTCGGCGCAAAATGCTTCTATTAATTTGCTACTATCTTCGTTAGTTTTAATTGATGACTCTAACGCATTACATAGTTGAATTAAATTTTTGGGATGTATTAATTTATCCCAATTTCTTAACCTGTAATTAAATTCGTCATTTTCAAGTTCAGCTTTAATTAATGACTCACTACGTTTTTTTAATTCTTTTGCATATTCTAATATTTCATCATTCATTTTTTATTTTCACTCCGCCTTTTTAAACTCAATAACCCACACCCACGGATTAGACGACCAACTTCCATCTCCGTATATTTCTTCCCATAATGTAGGAAATTGATCACTAGGGGTAAGAGCCTTATCTGGAACTCCACCTCCACGCCCATACCAACAACCTTCATATTTAGCATCATCGTTACTGATATCATTCAGTTGCTCAACACGAACATCAGTGACTTCTAACGTAATGCGTGAAGCCCAGCGAGGCATGTGTATAGATGGTTTCCAGCAAGAGCGCCCATCAATACAACCATCATTGTCACCCCATGTAAAAGCACCATCAGCAGAGTAAATGACATGCCCAGTGTAATAACCATGACCATACGGCATTTCATGTACAGCTTTAGTTGGCCTATCAGGAACATAATCAATCATCAATCCATCATCATCAAACTCATGACTGATTACACTCCACGTTTCACGAACATAAAGACGATCACCGATTTTACCTAGAGGGCATAAATTATGTTTTGGAGCATCCAATACATGTGTAGTTGCGCCACTTCTTGTTTTGGTCGGTTTCTTTAGCCATATTCCATTATCTGGCATTACATTTTTAACGATGCGACGAGTTTGAGTTTTACGCCCATCGAGAATGGCGCGCACCATTTCTGCATTAAAAATAATTCCGCGCTCTTTCATATCATCCACCTATACGCGTAGCTGTTCTGATACGTTGGTAGATTTCGTGTGCTTGAATTCTTTCTTCGCCGATATCGCAAGCACAGAAATATTCATAAGCTGTTTTTTCAGCTTCTCGATGGGCTTTTAAAAACTGTTCTTTTAATTGATATCTTGAAGATCGTAACCAAAGGCAGACGGGTCCATCTTCACTTTCGTATATAGCTCCAACAAACCAACCTTCACCAGGAGGTTCCGTTGGCATCCAAGCTGATACATTAGGGTTACCGTGAGTAAAATAGTTCTGGAAAACAGGTGTATTCTCTCCGACATCTTCACTCATATAAATACAGCGTTGCTCTAATTGGTTATCCGCTACCCACTGCATAATTTCATTACTATCTTCGGAATATGGCAGTTTTGAATGAGCCCAATAACCATTTTCATCATATTCTACAAATTCTGGAGTAATTGACATAAGGCCTCCTAAATCACATTAATTAAATGGCGTGGATACATAAGTCCAATCGGGGCGAATGGAATATCATCTTCAAAATCCATTGGTGGTTGATTGCTTTGTACCTGAGGTTGAGCAGGTGGCTGGTTTTGCTGTGCCGGTTGTGATCCTGCTGATTTACTAGCACCGCCTAGCATTTGCATTTTCCCACCAATATTGACGATTATTTCAGTTGTATAACGTTTAACACCGTTATCATCCCACTCGCGCGTTTGTAGTTGGCCCTCAATATAAATTTGAGAGCCTTTGCACAAATAGCCACCGGCGATATCTGCGAGTTTTCCGAATAGAACAACACGATGCCATTCTGTTTTTTCGCGGTTTTCACCCGTTTGTTTATCACGCCACTTTTCACTTGTGGCCACAGCCAAATTAGCAACAGCACCACCAGAAGGCAGGTAGCGAATTTCAGGATCGCGCCCTAAATTGCCGATAAGAATTACTTTGTTCACTGATCCGTTAGCCATTTTCAGTCCCCTTATAAAGTTCATTGAAACGACGTAAGAAGAGGGCTTTTGCTTGTGGTGGTGTTAGTGGGTTAACAACAAAATCACTAGTTGGAATACCTTCAAGCATTAACCAGTTACTACCAGCATCGATGTCTAAATCACGCTTTTCTGTGGCTAACATCATTAAGTCAGCAAAATGAACTGCATCAGATATAGATTCCGGTAATCCAAACTTCTTGCGGATAGCTAAATCAACACTGTGCTCAATCATTTGGTATTCAGTTAAGATAGCTTTTAAAGGGCGTGGCAAATCTTTGATATATGCTTCGCTGGCATCATGAAGTAGGGCTTCTAATGCGAATTCAGGCGCAACTAAATAACTTGCATATACCGAGTGCTGAGCAACAGAATAGAAATTATCAATTTGCCCATTAAAGCGACATTCATTAGCAAGACCACTGGCAATATCTTGAATATCTATATCTTCGATCCGTACATCGAGATAATAGAAATGTTTATTTGTTGCTGTTGCAATATAAGACATTATTCTCTCCACACAATTTTAGGTAATAAGAATCCCTCTCGAATTAATCGAGATTGAATTTCCCTGATGTTGGTTAATTATTATTTTTCTTTATATTTTAATAAATCAATTAAAATATCTATGGTAAGTGTTATATAAAACATAATGAGAGAGCATTCATGTCGATAGCGATAAACTTTATCTTTATCATCAAACTCAATTTTATTTACTGGCTTAATTCCTTTGAAGTGAAAGTCGCTAGTAAGTTTAAATTGTATATCATTTGTATATAATTGAATTAAATTAATTTTAAAGTGATTATTTAAAGAGTCAAAAAGCACATCTCTTATAGAATTGAAATCAGCATCATATTTCACAATTTCTTTTTTGTTATCAATTTTTCTTTCAAGTAAATAAAATTGACCAGGATAGAAGTCTTCTCCAAAACAATCGGTAGCTTCTTCATTGTTCAATGTATTTAATAGTCTAGTAGTTAGACCCTTTGACACATCATCAATATGAATTGTTTCTGTTTTGACTGAGCCACACGCTTTGATCAACGTGCTGATAGCTGAATTTGCAATATTTTTATTAGAACTGGCCACTAATAAACATTCTTTGCTTGAATGATATAAAACGAGTGTTGTAATTGTTTTTACAAAAGCCTTTCTCAAAAACTCAGCAGTGACTGTATTTTTAATATCAGGCTCGATAAATTCAATTCCATCCTGTTTTAACTTACTAATGCGTTCATTAACTTCTTTTTTAATAACAGCATTAGGTAATATTTTTTGATCAAAACGAAAAGTCAGTAAATATCCGCCTGTAATAGGGGTGACTAACTCATTAGTAACCGGGTTTGGTATATAACCATAACTACAAAAATGTGATTCTAATACTTCAGTAAATGGAATTTTACTTAGGTGATCGGACATGGCTTCTACACTTGGCAGTTGTGCTCTATACACAATTGCATTTTTTAACGAAGGGCGTGACATATTAATTTCTCCTCACACAGTTTATTCACTTCACACAATAAGAAAGGGCACTAGCTACTGTGGATACCTGATATGGACTGTCATGGATGGATGCCAGTACCCTTACTTATTGTTAGATTCATAATCAAAAAGAGCGGACCACCTGTGGTTTCATCAGCCCGATTGGGATTCGGATTTCTAGCTGACTGCAGGTTACTTTTTTTCACGCCCACGCTCTTTGGTTATAAAACTAACGCTATAAAAATGGCTGACTGAGCAGAACATTATCACCACACCCCCGTTAATGATTTAAGACTCAGCCAGCCATTGTTTCTCTTCACACGTTCTCTTCACACATAAAAATCATTTTCTTTGGGTCTGAATAGCACTTTTATTTGCGTACTCTGCTATTTCAGCATCCAGTTTTGCTAGTTTATCCACCAGCTCTTCACGTCTTGCGTTTAACTCACCGATGACTTTGATAGACGATAGTTTCTCTTTCATCCAATCAACAACATCTGCATCAGTGAAATTGGCTGGCGGTATGATTACTGGTTCAGTTGTCATAAGTATTCTCTTCACACACTTTATTTCGCTTTAGAAATAGAATGCAACTAAAAGTAGACATTGTCAACAACTAAAAGTAGAAAATGAGGGCGTAAAAAAACCAACTAAAAGTTGGTTTTAATTATTATGCAAATTGTTTAAACGACATGGGCAGGCTTCTTATGAGTTTTCCATGAAAGTAAACCTCATGGATTTCATGATCATCAATAAAAAACGGAGGGTAAAAATCATTGTCTGATATTACAGCTAATTTTCTACCCTTAACTCGTTGTAGTCGTTTAATAAAAGTAGAATCTTCAAAATTAAAAATATAAATACCATCACCATTGAACTGATTTATTTTTGTATCTATAAAAAGTAAATCTTTAGGGTTCAATGTTGGAGTCATGCTATCGCCATCAACATTGATGATCATCACTCCATCTAAATTACTGCGACCAAACAACTCATAAACACGTTCTTGAGGTATTTCTATTGATCTAACAACCTCTGGAAATGGGTTGTTAATATAACCATTGCCTGCTGATGCAAACGCTTCAATTTGTCTAACTATGGCCGTGTCTTTATTGAATTCCTTTTTAGGATCAGTTTGTAGACCGACTCCATAATCAAGATATGCTGGGGTTGAAAAAACGGTTTTAGCAACTAATTCCATCTTATCATCTCTAGGTTTGGCTGTGCCTAATGTATATCGACGCGCCATTTCATAAGACACGCCAACCTGTTCGGACAATTGCCGAATATCTACATTAACCTCTTTCATTCGCTGGGTTAGTCGTTTAGCGAAACTATCATATTTGTTATTTTCTACCATAAGTAGAATTCTATCTACCAATCCCGTCATTGTCATTTCTATTTTAAGTTGTTTTATTTGTCTACTTTAAGTAGTATTGATGTATTACTTAAGGAGAGGCATTTATGCACCAAGAAAATTATACAGAAAAGGCAATTAGAACAATTGGGGTGCCATCTGCAGTATCTCGAATGTTTGGCTTTAATTCCCCTCAATCAGTTTTTAACTGGATTAAAAATAACAAAGTACCAGCAGAGCGAGTAATCCAACTATGTGAGTTAGGTGGTTGGGTTGTATCACCACATCAGCTACGACCCGATCTCTATCCCAATAAAACCGATGGTCTACCAAAACAATAGCAAAACCGATTAAAGCAGTTAACTACAAGAATTTATCAATGGTGGTAGGAAATGAGTAACAAATCAATAAAACAGGTAGTGAAAGAAATGTGTGAGGCAACAGCTGGTGGGCGTGAGGCAATGGCTGGTGCGCTTGGTCTGTCTTTAACATCATTCAACAACAAGCTTTATGAGAAAAATGGGTGTCGTTCGTTTGATTTAAATGAGTTATTAGCGATGCAAGATATTTCTAAGACTGTTTTATTTGCTGAATTTGTCGCTCGTGAATCAAATCGTTTACTCGTTGACAGAATTAGTCCTGCGGAACTGGACGAAACGGAATTGTTTGTACTGCGTAGTGGTGTTGACGAAATGCAGGGGCATTTAGCGTTATTCATGAAAGATAGTTTGGCTGATGGCGTTATTGATAACGAAGAAGAGCAAAAGATAAAAATGATGTTGGATGGATTAATTTCGCAGATCCGCACATTTATGAATGCGTTTGTTTCGTTACATCAAAAGAGAAATTAAAGATGGCTATATCCAGAAAGGGTGAAGCCAAAGGTGTACGGCCTCTGGCTTCGGTTTGCAAATTTCAATTGTGTGAAGAGAAATTAGCATGAGTAGATTAGCGCATTTAATACCTAAAAAGCAATTCCGTTGTTTACCTGTCTCGGGTAGTCAGTCATTTCGCTATGTAGAAATCATAGCCTCTGACGAACAACCAGACAACTACAAGAAACCTGCATATTTGGTAGATAGACAGTCTCTTAAAAAGGCATGGGCTGATTTTTATTTTTCAAGTGGAGAGCGGGGCAATGAGCAATGAGAACCCAAACCAACTTGATCGCTACTACAAAAATCACAGGGGTATCGTTGTTCATGTTGTTCGTTATGACAGAGAAAAACAGCGAGTCATTTTTATGCTGGATGGTTGTGACGATCCACAATGTGAACCCTTACAACGATTTAAAGAGAAGTACACACGTATTAAGTAATGAGGTGGCAAGATGAGTTTATTATTACTAAAAAGTCGCCCTTTAGTCGTTATTCCTGAATTAGCGGTACGCCTTGGTTTAAATGAGGCGATGCTGCTACAGCAAATTCAATATTGGCTAACTGAAACTACTTCAGGTGTTGAATATGACGGCTCACGCTGGATTTATAACACCGTTGAAGAGTGGAAGAATCAATTCCCTTTTTTCTCTGAATCAACGATTAAACGTGCTTTTACTAATTTAAAAAAGCAGGGTGTTTTACGCATTGAGCAAATCAATAAATCGAACCATGACCGTACTAATTATTATGCGATTAACTACGATCACCATCTGCTAACTGATGGGGTCAATATGACCCAATCGAACAGTGATAATACATCTAATCGAGCAGTTCAAAATGACCTTATCGATAAGCGCAAATTGAAACCGTCAAACAGTTCAAAATGCGCTGTTCTGAACGGGTCAAAATGGCCTGATCTTACAGAGAATACAACAGAGATTACTTCAGAGAGTACAACAGAGACTAACTCTTCTTGTCAGGTTCCTATTGAACCCGACAACGCTCCTGAAAAATTAATTTTGGATTATTTCAACAAGGTGACAAATTCCAAATATCGTGAAGGAAAAACAACGACAGGGCATATCAAGGCGCGATTAGCAGAAGGATTTACCTCTGAAGACTTGATATTAATTACGGATTACCTGACAGCTAAATGGCAAAAAGATCCCAAGATGCGTGATTACTTACGCCCTAAAACATTATTTGTTCCTGAAAACTGTATTGAATACCAAGATAAGGCGATCAAATGGCGTGATGCAGGGCGTCCTGAATGTGTGAATGGTCGTTGGTTAAAGCCTGGAGAAGTTTCAGTGGAAATTAACACGGTTGAACGTGATGAAACTTTTAGAAAAATGTTCACCTCAGGCTGGAAACCTGAAAATCGTATTCAAGCATTAGCAGTCGAGCAAGCAAAGAAAAATGGTCTTGGCCGTATGAGTGAAGTTGCTGGTTTAGCTTCATTCCGTGGTATCTGGAAACAGGCGACAGAACAAGTTGCACTGGAGGCTAAGTGATGATTGATTACGCACTGAAATTACAGGAGTTAAAAAGCCAACCTGCTCATAAATTAAAAGAAATTGGTGACCAATGGCAATCACCAGATAACCTTTACTACGGTATCAACTCTAAATATGGACCGTTTACTTTAGATTTATTCACTGATGGTCAAAACAGCAAATGCCCGCATTTCTATACCGTTGAGGACAACGCACTCACTCAAGACTGGTCAGCGAAGCTAAAAGAAATCGGCGGTGTTGCCTTTGGTAACCCTCCTTACTCACGTAGTTCATATCACGAAGGTCAACCTTTAACAGGTGTTGGTCACATCATGAGCCATGCATTAGCTATGCGTGAAAAACACGGTCGATATGTTTTTTTATTAAAAGCAGCTACATCAGAAACATGGTGGCCAGAAGAAGCGGATCACGTTTGTTTTATCCGTGGACGTATTGGTTTTGACGTTCCTGAGTGGTTTGTTCCCGCAGATGAAAAACAGAAACCAACGGGCGCATTCTTTGCTGGGGCAATAGTTGTTTTCGATAAAACATGGACGGGTAAAAAATTCGATTACATTCATCGTGATGAATTAGAGCAGATCGGCAAAACATTTATTGAACAAGCAAAATGGCTTGTATCGAGAGGTGTCGCATGAAAATCACAGAGCAAATCTTAGCGTTGTACAAAGTCGGTGAAGTAGTAGATCGCGACATTATTACTCGTGATTTAGAAACCACTTTAGGTGGTGCCTCTCGTGCACTTGCTCATCTCCATAGTCTCGGTGCATTAACCAGAGTTAGTGAAAATTACCCGCTTTACTATCAAGTGACGAATGAGGCTAAAAAAGTTCATAACGCAATGATAGAGGAGCGTAAGTCAGGAGAATCCGTCTACCTCGAAAAGCTAAATGCTCAGAAAGCAAAAAAACGAGGTATTCCAACAATCATATGGGTAAAACACGCCACTTCTAATTTTGCACATATGGGGAAATTACCAACTGAGCCCTACGATTCGTTAGTCAGAGCAGTAAGGAGTAATCACTAATGAACAATAAAAGCTGTCCATTCTGTAACTCTAAAAAACTAGAAGTCATGCAAGTGATGATCAATACATTCACTCGCTGTCAGAAATGTGGAGCAAGAGGTCCTATTGCTAATAACGCGGACGAAGCCCTGAAAGCTTGGGATAAAAGGAGTGTAAACGATGCTAACTAAATACGCGCTGTTTATAGGTTTTTGGTTCGTTCTCATGCTGGCTATTGGGTTGTGGGGGACTTATGCCTGAACTCATGCTCACGTTGCCATTTCCACCTAGTGTTAACTCATATTGGAGAAACATTAAGGGTAGAACGCTGATCAGTGAAAAAGGGCGTAAGTTTCGAATTAACACCATTGCTTCTGTATATGAGCAATTAAAACGAAAACCCAAAGCTATTAAAGAAAATGTCTCTGTCCTGGTTCGTTTATACCCACCAACAAAACAGCGCAGGGACATTGATAACTTTTTAAAGGCCCCATTTGATGCATTAACACATGCGGGTATTTGGGAAGATGATCAGCAGGTAAAGCATATGGATGTGATGTTAATGGAAGTCGTAAAGGGTGGAAAGTTAGAAATCACTATCCGCTCATTTAATAACGTGATGTACGGTCACGAGTAAAACGTGGAGAGAAATAGCATGAATGGATTAATTGTTATTGATGGTTTTCAGGTTCGTAGAGATGTAGCCGGTCGCTATTGTTTAAATGATTTACATCGAGTATCGGGTGGTGAAAAGCGCCATCAACCATCGAACTGGAGTTCATTGGCTCAAACCAAAGAGTTAATTGATGAAATTTCGACCGCTCCTGAGATCACAGGAGCGCCCATTGTGACAGTCGCTGGTGGATATAACCAAGGGACGTATGTTTGCAAAGAATTAGTGTATGCCTACGCAATGTGGATCAGTGCTTCTTTTCATTTAAAAGTAATCCGCACATTTGATGCCTTAGTGACACAACAGCACCAAGAGAAACTCAGTGATAAGGTCCAAGCTGGCGTGATACTACTGGAATCGATGTCTAAAAGTTTAAATTTTTCGAATTCATCAAAATTAGGCGCTTATCAAAAATTACAGGCCATGGCGGGATTACCTGAATTAGCACCTGTGTATGCGATTGATGCACCAAGTGGATCTATGGATGGCTCCAGTCGTCCAACAGTTGCATTATCAACACTGATCAACAAACACAACCTACCTATTTCAGCACAGCAAGCCTATAAGCGATTAGCCGAACTAGGCATTGTTGAACGTCTATCACGCCCAAGCACGAAAACTGCTAGCAAAACGAAAGAGTTTTGGTCTGTTACGGCTAGAGGTTGTCAGTTTGGGAAGAACATGACCAGTCCTAGTAATCCTCGCGAAACCCAACCGCATTTCTTTGAGAGTAAAACGGATGAGTTGATTCGCATGGTGATGCTGAATAAACAGGTGAGTGCATGAAATTATTATTAACGCCTTATATTCAGCCAGAGCTTGGTGTTGTGCTACTTAAACCTGGTGCTGAATTACTCGAGCAATTTAAAAAGCATCACCGCGTGATTATTAGTGATGTGCCAAAAAGTTTAGATGTGTTGCCCTCAGGCGCATTAACGGGCGATGAACAGCCGATTTTAAACAATAAGCACATCATTCAATTTCTTAATAGTAAAAAAGTGATCCACACCATCGATAAAGTGGCACCGATGGACTCTTGGGTTATTAGTAATATCAAATACTGTCAGATTGATAACGATGAAGATAATTATCATCACCATGAGTTAGTAACGACATTTAATGAGGCTGGCGTGATCCGCACTTGTTGGCATCACGATAATCATATTCGTCATTCATCAGCAGGTTGGGTTGCTGAATTAGCTCATAAAAATCGTATTAATTGGATGTTAGATACTATCCGTTTTCGTTTGAGATTAGATAGTGGCCACCAACTGACAATACCTGATTTTTTCTCATTTGCGGTTATGCATAACTTGGTTGATGAATTGCCTGAACCAATATTACGCCAGATTTTAAATTGGTCAGATAAACAAGAGGAACGCAAAGTTCATGGTGGTTTTCCTGAAGCTGACATTATTCCAAGTAACGTGACAGCGCTATCAGCAATGAATGAGCGTTTAGATGCGATAAAGCCAGTTATTAAAATTGTTGTCGATCCAGAGCCACCAGCGTCATTTCTTCTTAAACCTAAAATGCAACGCTGGGAAAATACCAACTGGCTTCAATGGGTGAAAACTCAACCGTGTTGCGTGTGTGGGCAACAGGCTGATGATCCGCACCACATCATAGGTCATGGCATGGGCGGTATGGGTACTAAGGCTCACGACTTATTCACTATTCCATTATGTCGTATTCACCATGACGAGCTACATCGTGACCCCAAACTATGGGAAGCCACTCACGGCAATCAACTCGAATTGTTATTTCATTTTTTAAACCGTTCATTAGGCATCGGTGCATTTATTTAACGTGTGTACGGCACGAGTGGAGGAAATATGCCAATTTATGCGCATGACTTGGAATATTTAAGTGATATGGCATCGATAGCTACATCAAACTTAAGAGCTTCAACAAAGGGTCAGTTAGAAGCATTTGAAGATTTTGGGTTAACAGACACGAGAGCAACACCGAGAGTTAGAATGCGAGATTTAAAATTAAACGGACGTTTTGTTTGTCGTGATACTGATCCAATTTATGTATTAGAAACTCGCTGTCGTCGAACTCCAAAGCCGATGATAGATCCTGTGGATTTTTTATTATGCTCTTGGCGTAGGGCTATTAATGCATTAAGTGAAGAACAACACTCATGGATAATGTATTGTTATGGATATAGTTTGAAATTTGAGCATCAAGTGAATATCAGTGTTCATGTATGGTCTGAATTTGAAAAACAGCATAACGGTAAAAAGATAACTAAAAAGGTTAAAGAACGACTTAGATCATTAGTCTGGTTATCGGTTCAGACTTGCACTGGGCGTAATTATTCACAAACAGATCTGGCTCGCTTGGTGGGTGTTAAGCGTAATAATTGGAAAATGAATTATGATATATATTGGAATAGCCTTTTAGATATTTGTTGTGAGTTAGATAAGTCGGCATTACTTTCTATGAAGCGAGTTAGAATCGAGTTGATTAATAAAAATAATCACGACAACTTGCAAAAATGAACAAAATAGGTCATATTTAAGTCTAATTTGGTATATTGCCAAAATTGTTTATAACCTCGCTTCGGCGGGGTTTTTTATTATCTAAAATAAGGAACGAAATTATGTACACACTTAAATTAATTACTGAACGTGAAGGTCGTAAAGTGGAAGAAGTCCACTGCTTAGGGGAAATGTACCGCCTAGAGTTTTACCCAGAATCAGAAAATAAAGATATCGTGGCGAGAGTTGAGCACACAAGGAAAGATGCCATCCCATCATTTGATATTAATCGAACAGATCATGCTTACATTACGACAGTAACAGGTGATACTGTTCGGGTTATTTCCAGAGGCAGAAAAGCTTGCCAGTAAGGTCACTTAGGTGGCCTTTTTTATTGGAGAAAATATGAAAAATTTATTTATTAATCTATGTGTAAAGCTATCTGGTAAGACTAAAGAGCAATTAAATTTAGCTTGGTCACTTCATTATTTCGTTACCCGTTCTAAATATAAAGCTTATTGGCGAGCCGTATTTCATTAATTATCGAAAGCCTCATGCAGAGATATCGATAATCGCACACTAGGTGGAGTTGTGCCCACCATCTATTTACACATTGCAGACCACAGTATCAATCACACACTAATCACTTCACACAAGAGCTGTGTGTCTGCATCCTTTTAACTAAACTCGGACACTCCGTAGGGGGTGTATATGCGCATGGAAAAATTGACCAATGCTACCTACGGAACAGCTGGCTTAACTGCCTTTTTTGCAAGTCTCTCACTTTATGAATGGGGATTTGTAATAGGGATGGGATTCAGCATGCTCCTTGGATTAGCAACTTACTTTATGACACAGCGAGAACAGCGGAAACGAACAGCGTTATTTGCTGAATTAGTTCATCGAAATTGTTCTAGCGATCCGCAAGACATAGAAAAGATAGTTGGTGAGATGCTGACTAAAGCTAAAAAGGACATTTAATGAATCTAAAACAAAAGGTGGCAGCAGTCGCGAGTGCTGGTGCGGTAAGCATTGCGCTAACAGTGATTGGTTATTTTGAGGGAGTGCGTTATGAGCCATACCATGATGTTGCTGGAATTCTGACGGTTTGTTATGGACACACAGGCAAAGACATCATTCAAGGTAAGACATACACACAGCAAGAATGTGACGAGTTACTTCAGAAAGACTTTATCAGAACTCAACAACAAGTTGATATCCTGGTTAAAGTGCCAATAGATGATAAAACAAAAGCCTCTTTATATTCCTTTGCTTTTAATGTCGGCACCACAGCCTTTGCACGTTCTACGTTGCTAAAGAAATTAAATGCTGGGGATCAGTATGGTGCATGTGAAGAAATGAAACGATGGGTTTATGCCGGTGGCAAAGTATGGCGAGGGTTAGTCAGTCGTAGAGACGCGGAGTCAGCACTATGTCATGGAAACCTTTAATTATCATTATCAGCTTTATCCTCGTATTACTCATCACGGTCGCTGGTGGTATTTATCTCTCAATTGATAATTCATGTGTTAACGATAAAGCCAGTTTAGACAAGCGCTGTCAGATAGCTCTCTCACATCATCGGTACTAATTATGAAGCACTGGAAACTTTACATTGTCATTATGATAGTGGGGATTGTTGCTGGTGGTTGCGTGCTGATTAATGCACAGGCGAAAAGAATTAACGCACTGACAGAAAACAACAAAGAACTTACAGTCACGCTCGAAGAGCAGAAAGCTATCAATACTGACTATCAAGCACGCATAGAGCGACTAAATCAACTTGATATAAGGCATACACAGGAGCTTGTTAATGCAAAGAATGAAATTAGTCGCTTACGTGATATTAGCGAGCGTAATCCTGAGCGGGTGTACATCAAAGCCGAGTGTCCAAAGAGCACCAGTAATCCCGCCACCAGCATGGATGATGCAATCACCGCCCGACCTACTGACACCGCTATCAGAAATTATTGGTTACTCAGAGAGCGAATTGCAGAATCAGAGCAAGTGATATTGGGATTACAGGATTATATTAGGACGGAGTGTGTGAACTAAAAAAAGCCCTACGTAGGGTACGAGGGCAAACTAACAAGATATCAATTAAAGTATAGCGATGTTTACTTAGTATAGCTTAGGTAAATATATATACCAGATTGATTATTCTTATCTATCTCCTACCTAAATAAACAGCGCAATATAAAAATAACCCTGTGAGTTTGGGCTCCCACAGGGCTTTCACTAGTATGTGTGAAAACAATAGATTACCAATATCCACTAAGCCAATCTGTTAATAATCAACGTAAGTTTTTAAAAAACAATCTTTCTTTGCCTGTTTGTCGTAGAGCAAGTTACATGGCGGTAGATCATTATCGTCGAAGTTCTCAAGCAAGTAGAAAAGGGCGAATGTTTGACGACTGCTTACATATTGCCAAAGTATGGGCGAATAAATTTGCTAAGGATATGATAAAAATATTTATATCTAGCGCGTTGTTATTTAGACATATTCTGTAAAAATAATAAGTTAACACAGGTTATTCAGCTATATTGGGTATGATTATTTTTTTAATTAATTATTTTAATGGATTTTATTTTCGTTTGTTCTTTGAGTCAGATTTTGTAGTGGCGAGGGAAATCAAGAATACAATAGCGATAATTGTGTATAAAAAATACATAATACCTCCTCGTTTGAATGTGTGTCAGAGAGGCTTTATTATTGATGTAAGGTCATTCGGGAAATAAACATCTATAACAAAAAACTAGCATTCTCACATAAGAATATAAGCCTATATATTAACATTAAAAGTAATTATCGAGAGTGATGTGAGTCTAATTTATATCATGAGTGTAAATTATTTATTTATTAATCATTTGGTTACAATGAAATAACATGCTGTAATTATCCATTACAAAGAATTGATTTTTTATTAAATTAATAGATGTAATTATAGTAATTAAATTCAATAAATATCATGTATTGAGAGGCGTTGATAGAGTTTATAGAGATAGCCATCAGTTAATAGCTGGTGGCTTTTTTATTGGAGAAGATTATGTCAGATAAAAAAGAAATAGGTGAGCTGATTTACAAAGTCTCAGTAGATACCACTGAGTTAGATAGGTTAGAAGAACAACTCACTCGCATTAAACAACTGATGCAAGATGTAGGTATGAAACCTAAATCAATTCCACCTTTCTTCATTCAATCCTCAGGTGAGTTTTTTATTAAAGATGCCCTTATTAATTCGGCTGTGTTCAATGGTGTGCTTGTCAGTAATAAGCTAGAGCAGGACGCTAAGGCTGAGTTGGCAGATTTACGCATGCGAGCCAATAGTCAAGATATTGCTATCACTGAGTTAAAAAGAGTAATGGAAACTCAGCATCAAGCGTGGGCACAAGCTGTGAGTGAGTTAAATAACAAAACGTGGTGCAGTCAGAAGTAAAGGTGAGAAATCCCACCTTTAAAATCAAAGAGGAGAATAATCCTCTTTAGGTTATAGGAGATCATATGCCACCCCGCATACCTCGCGCATGTCGTAAACAGGGATGCGCCAAAACAACAACAGAACGTAACGGTTACTGTGAAGACCATCAGAACTTAGGATGGGAAACCCACCAGCGTGGTAAGTCTCGTCATCAACGTGGTTACGGTACTAAGTGGGATAAGTTACGAGCTCGTATACTCAAGCGTGATAAGTATCTGTGCCAAGAATGCCTAAGGTCAGGACGAGCCACTGAAGCAAAAACGGTTGACCACATCATTGCTAAAGCACATGGGGGTACTGATGCAGACACTAACTTGCAGTCATTATGTATTCCATGTCATAGAACCAAGACAGCAAAAGAAAGAATCTAATATAAAATACAACCTATTGATATATAACAATTAAAAAAAGATATAAAAATATTTAATTTCAGATTGAAATTATAACGTATAGGGGGGAGGGTCAAATCTCTACCACTTTCGCCTTATAGGACCGCCCCCTTAAGTCAATTTTTACAGACGTGAAATAAGGATTATTTTTTTCGAAACTTTTTAACATCTTTAGGAGGATAAATGGCAGCCGGTATCCGTGCATCTGGTGGTGGCCGGAATAAAAATTTACCGGCTAAAAATTCTAAGAGTAGCATGACAAGGATTGCCCCACCTGCAGAATTGATGGGAGAGTCAGCAATAAAACTCTGGAAGACACAAAGTAAAATTTTGATTGAACGTGGAACATTTGAACTTGAAGATGCTCCTCTTTTAGTTGCGTATTGCAATGCTTTCGAACTCATGCTTACAGCAGAAAAAGTTATTTTAAAACAAGCTAAATTAGATTTGGAAAGTGGTGGTATTACTGAAATGAGTGGCTCTGGTGGATTAAAAAAACACCCTGCTGTCGCCGTTCGTAATGACAGTGTTTCACAAATCGCTCGTTTAGGTTCATTGCTTGGGTTGGATCCACTTAGCCGAATGAGAATGACAGGGCCTAGTGAACAGAATAATGATGAGAACGAATTTGATGAGTTTTAATTATGGCTACTTATCCGAGCGTCAATGCTGCAAACCAATACGCTAGAGATATTGTTAGCGGAAAAATTTCATCATGTATTTATGTTAAACAATCCTGCCAACGTCACTTAGATGATCTCCAAAAAGCGAAAGAAAAAGATTGGCCATATCGTTTTGATAAAGATAAGGCAGAGCGCTTTTGTCGATTTGCTCAACTTATGCCCCACACTAAGGGAGAGTGGGCAAAGCGTAAATTACGGATCACACTAGAACCGTGGCAACTTTTTATTTTCTGCGTAGTTTTTGGGTGGGTAAAAAAGAAATGTGGCAACCGTCGCTTCACTGAAATGTATGTTGAGGTACCGCGTAAAAATGGTAAATCATTGATTGCTGCAGCCGTTGGAAATTACATGTTTTGTGCTGATGGTGAATATGGTGCAGAAGTGTACTGTGGTGCCACAACAGAAAAGCAAGCGTGGAAGGTATTTGAGCCAGCTTTAGCCATGGTTAAGAAATTACCCTCACTGAGGAAACGATTTCAAATCAAACCATGGGCAGAGAAAATGACTCGTCCTGATGGTTCTTTATTTGCTCCTTTGATTGGAGATCCTGGTGATGGTGATAACCCAACCTGTGCGATTATTGATGAGTATCATGAGCATTCAACAGATGCGTTATATACAACAATGACAACAGGTATGGGGGCGCGAGAGCAACCATTAACGCTAATTATCACAACGGCAGGATTTGATATTCAAAGTCCTTGTTACGATAAGCGAGTTCAGGTTACTGAAATTCTTGAAGGTATTCGTACTGGTGGGGCAAATGAGCAGATTTTCGGCATTATTTATACCATAGATAAAGATGATGATTGGAAATTACCAGAAGCCATTATTAAGTCTAACCCAAATTGTGATGTGTCAGTAAAGTACGATTATCTTTTAGCAAAACAAGAGCTTGGTATTACAACACCAAGACAAACAAACCAGATAAAGACTAAACATTTCAATATTTGGGTTTCTGCAAAATCAGCGTTCTACAATATGGATCATTGGCGTAAAGCTGAAGATAAAAGCCTAAAGCTAGAAGATTTCTATGGTGAAGATGTCTATTTAGGTATTGACCTAGCAACAAAGCTGGATTTGAACTGTGTAGCTCCTATTTTTATGCGAGAAATTGGCGGTAAAAAACATTATTTTTCTATATCTCCATTATTTTTTGCGCCAGAAGATACGATTTATTCAACCGATAGTGACAAGTTGAGGACTGCGGAACGGTATCAAAGTTTTGTCAATCAGAAAGCATTAATTCCAAGTGATGGTGCAGAGGTTGACTACCGTTTGATTGAAGAATCTATCTTAAAATTGAGAGAACATTTCAGTATTGTTTCCAGCCCAATTGACCCATTTGGTGCGGTGGCATTATCTCATCGACTACAAGATGAAGGATTAGAGCCTATTTCTATTACTCAAAATTATACAAATATGAGTGATCCCATGAAGGAAATAGAAGCTGCTTTAGCTTCAGGGCGATTGCATCATGATGGAAACCCTATTATGACGTGGTGTTTTCAAAATGTGGTCGGTAAGTATTTGCCGGGTAGTGATGATGTTGTTAGACCAACAAAAGATGGTAATGAAAACAAAATTGATGGCGCAGTCTCAGCTATGATGGCTGTTGGTCGAGCAATGTTGAATAACTCAGAAAAAACACTTTCCAATGTCCTCGCTTCTCGAGGCTTACGCTCTCTCTAAGGAAATTTAATGAAATTTTTAACAATAACAGCCTTATTGGTTGGGATTGCGGGTGCCTTTTTGTTGTCATGGGGCGCTTGGTTAATCTACCCACCGATGGGCTATATTTGCGCGGGTTTACTGTGCCTTTTATGGTCATACCTTGTTTCAAGAGCGCTTGGACAACCTAGAAATAACAAGGAGGAATAATGTTTTTCCCTGGGTTATTTCAGAAATCTCAGAAAGAGATGACCTCATCAGAACTGAGTGAGTTAATTGGATTGTCTTATGACACTTATTCTGGTCGAAGAGTGAGTACACAACTCGCTATGCAACTGACTTCTGTATTTAGTTGTATTCGTGTTCTTGCGGAATCGGTAGGGATGTTGCCATGTTCCTTATATGAACAATTAGAAAGAGGAAATAAACGCGCCACCAAAGAACGGTTACACAAATTACTGGCGGTTAAGCCCAATAATTACATGACACCTCAAGAGCTTTGGGAGCTATTAATTGCCTGTTTGTGTTTAAGGGGGAATTTTTATGCTTATAAGGTGTACGCCTTAGGCGAAGTGGTTGAATTACTACCTCTCGATCCTAGTTGTGTCACGCCAAAATTAAATAGCCAATGGGAGCCAGAGTATCAGGTGACATTTCCAAATGGTAAAAGTGAAACACTGACACAGCAAGAAATCTGGCATGTGCGGATTTTTACTCTTGATGGTCTAGTGGGATTAAGTCCGATCGCCTATGCACGTCAAGCCATTGGTTTAGGATTAGCCACTGAAGAGCATGGTTCGCGTTTATTTGGAAACGGTGCGGTGACAAGTGGTGTATTACAAACTGATCAATATCTAAAAGATGATGCTTACGAAAGACTGAAATCTGACTTCGGTGAACGGCACCAAGGGTTAGCCAATGCACACAAACCGATGATTTTAGAAATGGGATTGAAGTGGCAACAAATCAGTTTATCGGCTGAAGATGCGCAATTTCTTGAAACACGAAAGTTTCAGTTAGAGGAAATTTGCCGTATTTTTCGCGTTCCTCTTCATATGGTGCAAAACACCGATCGCGCCACATTCAATAATATTGAAAACTTGGGTATTGGTTTTATTAACTACTCACTTGTTCCTTACCTTATTCGTATAGAGCAACGCATTAATGCAGGGCTGGTAAAAGCCAGTAAACAAGGCGCTTTTTATGCCAAATTTAATACTGGCGCTTTATTACGTGGTGATATGAAATCGCGATTTGAAGCCTACTCAACAGGCATTAACTGGGGGATTTATTCGCCTAATGAATGTCGTGAACTCGAAGAGTTAAATCCTCGTGAGGGTGGTGATATTTATCTCACACCGATGAATATGACCACTAAACCAGAAACCCAAAAGCAAGAGGAGAAAGCGCATGCCGATGATGACCAAACAACGGCTTGATGTGCCATTGAAAATTAAGTCTGTTAGTGACTCTGGCGAGTTTGAAGGCTACGGCTCCGTTTTCGGGGTGAAAGACAGTTATGCCGATATTGTGATGCCGGGGGCTTTTCTTAATTCCCTGAGTCAGTGGAAAGAAAAAGGTGCGTTACCTGCTTTACTTTGGCAACACCAAATGGCTGAGCCTATTGGTATTTATACCGAAATGAGAGAAGACAGCACCGGACTCTATGTAAAAGGTCGCCTGTTAATTGATGACGATCCTTTATCTAAACGCGCACATGCTCATATGAAGGCCGGATCACTCTCTGGCCTTTCTATTGGTTACATTCTTAAAGATTATGAATATGACCGCAGTAAAGATGCCTTTCTACTGAAAGAAATCGACCTATGGGAAGTCAGCTTAGTGACATTTCCTTCCAATGATGAAGCGCGAGTCAGTGATGTGAAGTCGGCATTTGCTCGTGGTGAATTACCCACACAAAAAAGTATTGAGCGAGTCCTGCGCGATGTTGGGCTTTCGCGAACACAAGCCAAGGCTTTTATGGCCAAAGGCTACGATGCACTTTCTCTGCGTGATGTTGAGCAAGAAGCATTAGAAACATTGAAATCTATTTTTAAATAATAAAGGAAAAATTATGGCTATTGATCATAAAGACGTCAGTGAAGTTGCGCAGGAATTAAAAGGTCAGTTTGACGAATTTAAAAAGTCGAATGATAAACGAATTGATGCGATTGAAGCTGAAAAAAGTAAGTTATCAGAAACGGTTGATACCTTAAATGGCAAATTATCAGAGCTGGATGAATTAAAAAGCAATTTAGAAGCTGAACTCGCTTCGGTAAAACGTCCAGATGGTAACGTGACGAATAAAGACGTCTCTGAACACAAAGCTGCGTTTGAATTGTTTGTGCGTAAAGGCACCGATGATGGGCTTGCGGAATTAGAGCGTAAAGCAATGCAGGTCGGTTCAGATCCTGACGGCGGTTATGCAGTACCCGAAGAACTGGATCGTAATATCATTACGGCATTACGTGATGAAGTGGTTATGCGCCAAGAGTGTAATGTGATTACGGTTGGCACAGAGAAGTTTAAACGCCTGATTAATCAAGGTGGCACAAATAGTGGATGGGTGGGTGAAGTGGACAAACGTCCTGAAACTAACACATCAAAACTCGCTTCTATTGAACCGTTCTGGGGGGAAATCTACGGTAACCCTGCCGCCACTCAAACCATGCTTGATGATGCCTTTTTTAATGTTGAGCAATTCATCACTAGTGAGTTAGCTACAGAATTTGCGGAGCAGGAAGAAGCGGTATTTACCCACGGTGACGGCATTAAAAAGCCTAAAGGCCTATTGGCATACGGCAGTGACGATAAAGGCGACAAAGAGCGTGAATGGGGTAAGTTACAGCATTTGTTATTGAAAAATCCGACGGAAATCACCGCGGATGAAGTCATGAAATTGATTTACACCATGAGAAAGGTTTATCGTACAGGTGCTAAATTTATGATGAATAACAATACATTATTCCAAGTTCGCACACTGAAAGATGCTCAAGGTAATTATTTGTGGCAACCCGGTCTGCAATTAGGGCAACCTTCAGCATTATTAGGGTATGGCATTGCAGAAAATGAGCAATTTGCTGATGTCTCTGCTGATGCTGTGCCGATTGCTTTTGGTAACTTCAATCGCTGTTACACCATTCTTGATCGTATTGGTGTTCGTATGTTACGTGACCCGTACACCAACAAACCGTTTGTACATTTCTATACGACGAAACGCGTTGGCTCTATGTTGGTTGACAGTAATGCGGTGAAGTTACTGAAAGCTGGAGCCACTAAATAATCTGAGTTTATGTATCTCAGTTTCATATATACCGCTTAATTGCGGTTTTTTTGTGCCTGCGATCGGGATAGATCGCAGGATTTATTGGAGGTTTCATGGCATTCCCAACTATCGATGAATTGAAACGCCAATGCTATATCGATGCTGATCAGGATGATGATTTACTTCAACAAAATCTATCATCAGCGATAGCCGAAGTGGAAAGATTAACAAACCGAAAATTGTATGATGATGAAATACCTGAAAATGATCATTATGGCTTACTTCTTTCCGAAGATATAAAAATAAGGCTCATGCAAATGGTTGGTTTTTGGTATGAGAATCGTGAAGGTCAATCACTCCCCGAGTCGCTATGTAATGCATTGCGTGAATATCGTATCAGACCCATGCGAGGGCAATCATGAAAGCAGGAAGATTGCGTCAAACTGTCATATTTCAACAGAACGTACCCATTAAGTTACCTTCAGGGCAACTTAAAAAAGAGTGGATTGATATCGCTTCCGTGCGGTGCGAAGTAAAACATCTTTCTGGTCGTGAACTGATATCCGCTAATGCTGAAATGTCAGAGGTTACTGTTAGAGTGTGGATGCGTTACCGACCCGATATTAACAGTACCTGCAGAATGGTTTGGCGTGAGCAAATTTATGACATTCAGTCAGTCATCCCTGATGAGAAATTGACTCGATTAGAATTGCTATGCAAACAAGGAGTAAAACAATCATGAATTTGGATTTCTCCGATCTACTCGACTTATCAAGAGAGTTAGATGTTTTAAGCCGAGCTGAAAGTCATCAAGCGATGCGAAAAGCAACCAATGCGGCCGCAACGTTATTACGTGATGAAATCAGAACGTCCGCACCACGAAAGACGGGAAAATTAGCACGAAATATAGTGACCCGTAATCACAGAATGCGCAATAAAGGTGAGGTTTCTTCGGGCGTTTATGTTCGAGGGAGTAACGCATCAGGCACAAACAGCGATACCTCTATGAAAAGTGATCATCCTAACAATGCCTTTTATTGGCGCTTTCTTGAAGAGGGTACTTCTAAAATGGCGCCAAGGCCTTTTATACGTCCCACTTTTGATCGTGAATCGGATAAGGCAGCCAATTTAGCCATTAGCGAATTAAATAGAGCGATTGATGAGGCGCTAGGAAAATGACAGAGGCGGATATCTACGCAATTTTATCACCCGTATTACCTGATAAAGTTTTTCCGTATGTTGCTCCACAATCAAGCCCTGCAATAACAGCGCCTTGGTGTGCCTTCTCTTTGTACGATGTCAAAGGCGATGTACTGAAGGGGCAAGCCGAAACGATGACAAATATTCAGGTTGATGTTTATGCCGATACGATTGATGAGGCGAGAACGCTTCGCTTGTTATTTGCTAACGCCTTAACAAAATTAAGCCCTGTTGAAATTTCAGAAAAACAAGGCTACGAGCCTGATACAGGATTGTTTAGAGCAACATTTGAATGCCAAGTTTGGCAATAGCATCGCCTTATTATTCACACTAAAGCCACCTTAGGGTGGTTTTTTTATGCCAATAGGAAATGAGCATGTCTAGTAAATATGAAAAAACACAAGGCACTAAAATCAGTGTCTCGAAATTACCTGCAACGGAAGTTAACTCTGCTGATGCGGTATTTTTAGGGATTTCTTGTTCAACAAAAGAGATCAGTTATACCGGTGGGCAGAAATCAGATATTGATGTCACCACGCTCTGCTCTGAGGAGCAAGAAGTTACCAATGGATTATCTGCACCTGCAGAGCTCACCATTAATGGTAATTTCACCGATGATGAAGGCCAAGAAACATTACGTACCGCGTATGAAAATGATGAAGTTCATGCTTTTAAAGTGGAGTTCCCTTCAGGGATTGGCTATGCCTTTTTAGCTGAAGTGCGTCAAAACAGTTGGAGTGTTTCTACTTCGGGTGTGGTTTCTGCTTCATTTACCCTACGTTTAAAAGGTAAATCTAAGCCGATTAAAAACGGGACTGTTAATTTAAATGAAGGTAGCGAATAACCATGAAAAAACCGTCATTAAAATCACTGGCTTTAAGTGAAAAGAATGCCTTTCGCACAAAGAAAGTGAATGTTGCTGAATGGGAAAATGCGGTTGTCATGCTTCGTGAACCGTCATCACCTGCATGGATGAAGTGGCGTGAAATTATTCATCATGATAATGCTGAAGATGAACATTCGTTATCTGACATTGAAATTGCACAACGTAATTTACGTGCCGATGTTGTGATGTTTATTGATGTGTTGCGTGATGAAAACGGGGATGTCGTTTTTGATGAATCAGACATCAACGATGTGATGGCTATTTATGGCCCTGTGCATTCTCGTTTATTAAAACAAGCGCTCGATTTAACTATTTCGGTTGATGATGCAGAAAAAAAGTAGCCCAGCCTGATACTTTCTTTTTAATGACATTGGCGCTCCGCATGGGGCGCACTCTTGACGAACTCACTCGCCAAATGAGCTTGAGTGAACTTCGGATGTGGATGGCTTTTGATCGCATTAATCCCATCGGTGATATTCGTAGTGATATTCAAACAGCACATATCGTTTCTTCCATTTATCACTCTCAAGGCGGTAAATGCACGCTTTCTGATGTGCTTTTACGGTGGGATCCCAAAGCAACACAAGAAAATGATGATAGTTCTAATGGGTTAGAGAATTTCTTTCAGTCTATTTCAGAAAATTAATTATTTTTGCGAGGATAAAATGGCAAAACTGCGTGAACTGATTATTAAAATTTCTGCTAATTCTTCCTCGTTTCAATCTGAAATAGCACGGGCTTCGCGTATGGGAGAAAACTATTATCGGATCATTGAGCAAGGCGGACGACGCGCCAGTGGCGCATCTCGTGAAATGCAACGTGCTATCCATGATCTAAATGGTGAGTTGTCATCCATTAAAAATACTGTATCAGGCGTTGCGGGTGCATTTGCAGGGGCTTTTGCAACACAGCAACTTATCAATTATGCAGACGTATGGAGTCAACTCAGCGGTCGATTAAAATTAGCGTCTACGTCGATGGAAGATTTTAAGCAAGCACAGCAAGAGTTAATGACGCTGAGCCAAAGAACGGGCACATCGATTGCAGCGAATACGAATCTATACAGCCGTGTTGCACAATCCATGCGTGATGCGGGTTATGCTTCAAGCGATGTTGCGAAAGTCACCGAAACCATTGCAACTTCATTAAAGCTCTCTGGTGCCAGTGCTGAAGAAACCAGTTCTGTTATTACACAGCTAAGTCAAGCATTAGGCTCGGGTGTTCTTCGCGGTGAAGAATTTAATGCCGTTATGGAAAATGGTGGGCGATTAGCAAAAATGCTGGCTGATGGTATGGGAACGACGATTGGTGGCCTGCGTGAAATGTCGCAAAGTGGACTACTCACGATGGATAAAATTATTCCTATCCTGACAAATACGCAACAGTTACGAGCCGAGTTTGAGCAATTACCAGCTACGGTAAGTGGGTCTGCGCAGAAGATTGAAAATGCGTTCATGGCATGGATCGGCAATGTTAATGAAACATCAGGTGCTACTCGCACACTATCAACCGCAATGGAGGGGATCGCTAACAATATTGATGGTATAGCCTCTGTTTCTGGTGTGTTAATTGGTTTGGGGTTGGCTCGTTATTTTGGTGGGTTAACAACGAGTGTGGCGAATGCAACCATTGGGGTTGCGCGTGCAACAAAAAGTGAAATAGCACATGCTCAAGCTCAATTGCAAGGTATCAAAATATCAACGGCTAGAGCAAGGGCGGCAGTCTATCGTGCTCAACAGGCAAGGTTAGCGGCACAAAGTGCCGAGCAACAAGCATTAGCTGAACGTCGATTAGCTTCCGCGCAGGCAACATTAAATCGAAATATATCAGCAAGGCGCACTGCTCAAGAGAATCTTAATCGAATCACATCGACAGGATCTCGATTAATGAGTGGTGCCATGGGGCTAATAGGTGGGATACCCGGACTCGTTATGGCAGGTGCTTCTGCTTGGTACATTATGTATCAGAATCAAGAGGAAGCGAGGCGTTCTGCTCGTGAATATGCCGAAACTATTAATCAGGTACAAGAGAATTTAAGAAAGATGTCTCTTCCTGATGTATCTGACAATTACGATAAAACGAACGATTCACTCACTGAACAAAATAGGCTGGTTACAGAGCAAAAAGGTAAAGTTGATGATCTAGAGAAACAAATTAGAGGTTACCAGCAGATGCTTGCATCACCTGGGCCTAAGATGGGTGATTTCATGATAAATCATCTAACTAGTGAAGCTGATGTTGTTAATCAATTAGCTGAAGCTGAAAAAGATCTTGCAGCAGAAAAAGAACGCCTCATTCAAATGCAAGAGAAATCGACGGGAATTCAGTCTGCATTAAAAAACATTGAAGAACAACGAGTATTCTTAATTCGACAACAGGCTTCAGAGCAAAACAAAGCTCATCAAGCCTTGTTGTTTATGAATGCTGAGCAAACGAAGTTCAATCAGATCATGAATATTGGTAACAACATGCTCGCTACTCGGCAGGCATTAGTCAATATTCCTATGCGTATTCCTAATGCACCACTAGATGATAAACAGCAGACGCTAATAAATAACTCTGAGCGAGATAAAATTCTCTCTTCATTAACGGGTGAAGCTAGAGTTATTAAACAGGCCGAATTTTCTGCCGATGATGTGGGGTTAACCAACACGCCAGAGCATGCCGAAAATCGCCAGAAATATATTAATAACCTAGTGACAGCTTTTCAAAATAGAGAAAAGCTAAATGAATCTCTTAAAACAGGAAAGGCAACACAAAGCGCCTATGAAAAAGCGCAAAAAGAAGCTGAAAGAACCGCAGAACAATATGAGCGGAAGATAGCTGATTTAAGTGTGGCAACAGAGGTTCAGAAGGTTAGGGCTTCACAAGGCGAAAAAGCCGCCTCTCTTTATGCGGCATCACATGAAAATGGGGCTAAATGGACTGATAAGCAAAGAGAAGCGATTGAACGCTCATCTGTCGCTCTCGCAGAATGGACACAAAAAGCAGATGATGCCGTGAAAAAGCATCGTGATATGGAAGATGCTCGCAAAAAACTGCAAGAAGCCACAGTCAAATTTAACGATGAAGCTACGTTAGCGGCTCAAACCAATAACATGAGTTCGCGAGAAAAAAGCTACTTTGAAGAAAGCCAGCAAATAGACCGTATCTACAATGAATCTGCAAAGAAAACAGAAGATATTGAAGCCAGATCTAAAGCATTAGATGCATTAGATCTTAAGTATCGAAATATAGCGCTCGCTGAATCTGACTGGACTGCAGGTATAACACGTGGAATGAAAGATTGGGTTCAAGAAAGCGGTAACTACGCTACTCAAACAGCTTCTGTTGTTCAAAATGCAATGGGAGGAATGGTTGATACTATTAGCGATAAATTAAATGGTAATAAAGCCAGCTGGAAAGATTGGTCTGTTAGCGTGTTGAAATCTATTCAGAATGTACTCATTAATGCGGCAATAGTGAATAGCCTGAATACAATGGCAGGTGCTGGTGGTTGGATGGGCGCTGTTGGTGGGTTTTTAGGTGGTGTTGCCCACGCTAAAGGTGGGGTACATAGTTCAGAAAGCCTTGGTTCTTATAGTAATCAAATCGTTAGCTCACCTACTTATTTTGCCTTCGCTAAGGGGGGCGCGCCTAATCTCGGACTCATGGGCGAAGCAGGGAGTGAGGCTATAATGCCATTAACTCGAACTGCAGATGGCAACTTAGGGGTTAGAGTTGTTGGTGGTAATAATCAGGGCACTACTTCAGCACCACAGGTTTACATTACCATTGACGGTAATGGTAATTCAGAAACTCAATCGACGAATGGGTTCGAGCAGTTTGGTGCGGAGATTGGCCGATTTGTTGATAGCCGTTACCGAGAGTTAATGTCCAAAGATATTAGGCCGGGTGGTTTAATTTGGAATGCAACTCGAGGAGGCCGTTAAAAATGGAAACATTCACTTGGTGTCCGCGTGTAAATCCGACTGAAGATGTCTCTTACAACATAAGGAAAGTCAAGTTTGGGGATGGTTATGAACAAGTTTCTAGTAATGGTTTAAATTCACGCAGTCAGAAATGGTCAATGGAGTTTGTGGGTGATGAAGATTACATTTCAGCTATTCGTCACTTTATTGATAAACACGCAGGAATAAAGTCATTTTTCTGGAAACCGCCTCTTGAGCCACTTGGATTGTATCGTTGTGATGAACACAAACTCATTCCGAACGGTGCAGGAAATTACACCCTTTCTTTGGTTTTTATTCAGGCATTTAAATCATGATCACAGCCGATTATCAAAAATTAGAGCCGGGCAATACTGTCCGGCTTTTTGAAGTTGATGGTACAGAATTTGGTGTTCCTAATATTCTGAGATTCCATGCATACAATATTCCCATCACGGAAGAGGAGATGCAAAAGGCTAAAGGAGAAATAGAGGCTAAGTCCATTTGGTGGCAAGGGAATGAATATGGGGCATGGCCAGTTCAAATAGAAGGGTTAGAGTCCTCTACAACGGGATCTAGTGCTAATCCTAAATTATCAGTGGCTAATTTAGATAGCTCAATAACCGCATTATGTCTGCATTATGATGATATGTTGAAAGCGAAAGTGATTATTCACGATACACTTTCTCATTATCTCGATGCGGAAAATTTTAGTGATGGGAATGCTTCTGCAGATCCCACCCAAGAGCGAGTATCTGTCTTTTATATTGATAGTAAAAGCGCAGAAACAAATGAATTTGTTGAATTTACACTGGCAAGCCCAATGGATTTACAAGGTGTGATGATACCCACTCGGCAACTACATTCAATGTGTACGTGGTGTTTACGAGGGCAATATAAATCGGGAGATGGGTGTGATTATGCAGGGCAAAATGGTTATTTTGATAAACAAGGTAATCCTGTTGATGATCCATCACTAGATAAGTGCAGTGGTTTATTGAAAACGGGGTGTGTACCACGATTTGGTAAAAATAATCCTCTTCCTTTTGGTGGTTTTGTCGGAACTTCATTGTTACGGAAATAATAATGATGCAAAAGAAAATACGAGAGGCGATATTTTCTCATGCAAAAAAGGAATATCCCAAAGAAGCCTGTGGCGTTATCGTACAAAAATCCAGAGTAAAGACGTATTTACCTTGCGTAAATGTAGCTAAAACACCTCAAGAGCACTTCGTTATTTCTCCTCAAGAATATGCATTATGTGAAGACCAAGGTGTCGTTATTGGTATTGTTCATAGTCATCCAGATGCCACGACTCAACCTTCTGAGTTAGATCAGGCTCAATGTGATGCACTGGGTATCCCTTGGTATATTGTCAGTTACCCCGAGGGGGATTTTCGTGAAATACTTCCTCGAAGCGAACTTCCTCTTATTGGTCGCCCATTTGTGCTTGGTTTTACGGATTGCTGGGGCCTAATCATGAGTTATTTTAAGCAGACACATAATATTGCATTACCTGATTATCGTGTTGATTATCCGTGGTGGGAGCAAGGTGAGGATCTCTATATGGATAATTGGCAAGAAGCGGGCTTTGTAAAAGTAGAAGGTGAACCACAAACAGGTGATATGGTAGTTATGCAGGTTCAATCCAATGTTGCAAATCATGCCGGTATTATTCTGGATGATGGTATGTTATTGCATCACCTTTATGGGAGACTAAGCCAACGAGTTCCTTATGGTGGTTATTGGCGAGATAGAACAATTATTATATTGCGTTATTTATCATTAATTAAATAAAAAGTATTTATTTCTATATTTGCCTTTCATTCTTATTATCAAATTATTAACATGATCACGTTTAATTATAAAAACTGATATGGAGTGATAATGAAAAAATTTGGTTTTTTTACATTTGCTATTGGTGTTATCAGTATAATTATCGGATTGATAATATTAATGAATATTAAAACGGAATATGATTCTGTTAGATTATTTCCTAATGCAGTAGTTTCTATGTCAATCGGTTGTTTTTTAACTTTAATAGGCTCTATTTTTGCAGGCTGTGGCGCTATTGTTGAAGAAATTAGAGGAGGTAAATCATCTCTTACTAATAATCAACAAATAAATAATCAATCAATTGAAAGTGAATTTTTTGATATAGGTAAATGGTCTGCTTCTAATTTTGTCATTAGAGGAAGTGATGGACTGAAATTTGATGAAGAAGCAGTAACTAAGTTTGTCGAAGAAATGAAAAAATCAAAACCTACATATAACGGAGCACAGTTAATAGCATTTTATAAGATGGATATAAACGCTATAACAAACGGTTTTCCAGAATCATTAAGATCAAAATTTACTGAAGATTTTGAAAATAAAGTAAATCATTAATCATTCAAACATCTTAAATATAACCCGCCAAGTGCGGGTTTTTTTATGGAGTTTTTATGCAAGAAGAAAAGATGGTAACAATAGAGTTAAGCGGAATATTAGGAAAAACATTTGGTAAAACTCATCAGCGCATAATTACGACAACATCAGAAGCAATCAGAGCACTTTGTTGTACCTTAAATGGATTTGAACAGTATTTAAATACCAGTAAATCACGAGGATTAACATACGCCGTATTTAAAGGGAAAAAGAATATTGGTGTTGATGATCTTAATTTCCCAATATCAGAAGAAATTATTCGTATCGTTCCCATTGTGATGGGGAGCAAAAAAGGTGGTGTTTTTCAGACTATTTTTGGTGCCGTCCTTGTTGCTGCCGCTATATGGCTACCTTGGGGTTCCGCATTATGGGCCAGTAACCTTTTATTTGCTGTTGGCGCATCAGTAGCTATCGGCGGTGTTATCCAAATGCTTTCACCTCAACCGAAAGGTCTTGCAATGCAAGATCAGGGTGAAAACAAACCTTCGTATGCGTTTGGCTCTCCTACTAATACTGTTTCTCAAGGTTACCCTGTGCCAGTGCTTTATGGCGAAAGAACTATTGGTGGTGCCATCATTTCTGCCGGTATTTATGTAGAAGATCAGCAATAAATCTATTTGGAATAATCTAATGAGAAAAACAATTCACGGCCAAAAAGGGGGCGGTGGTAATCCTCGTGTGCCTGTTGAGCAACCCGATGATTTACAATCTATTGCTAAAGCAAAGTTACTCATTGCCTTGGGTGAGGGAGAATTTGCTGGAGAGTTAACAGCGCAAAATATCTTTCTTGATGGTACGCCGTTAGAAGACACTGAAGGAAATGCAAATTTTAGTGGTGTAACGTGGGATTTTAGATCAGGCACACAAGCACAGACTTACATTCAAGGATTGCCTAGCGCTGAAAATGAAATCAATGTTGGCTCAACGATTTCGAGTAAAACACCGTGGGTTCATACATTTACTAATTCACAATTATCGGCTATTCGGATTCGTCTAAAGTGGCCCTCATTATTCAAGCAAGAAGATAATGGGGATCTGGTGGGTAATGAGGTTAAATACGCCATTGATTTACAAACCGACGGTGGTAGCTGGAAAACGATTATTGACAGTGCCGTGAAAGGAAAAACGACTTCGGGTTATGAGCGCGCGCATCGAATTGATTTACCTGAGTCGAAAACATCATGGTCACTACGTGTTAGAAAGGTATCTAATGATGCTAATAGCAGTAAAATCGGTGATACGGTTGTTTTGCAAAGTTACACTGAAGTCATTGATGCTAAATTCACCTATCCTCATACAGCGTTACTTTATATTGAATTCGACTCTAAACAATTCAACGGTTCTATTCCGCAAATAACGTGCAAACCGAAAGGGCGCATAATCAGAATACCCTCAAATTACAATCCTATTGATCGTACCTATACGGGCGTGTGGGATGGTTCCTTTAAATGGGCATGGACCAATAATCCTGCATGGGTTTTTTACGACATTGTTATCTCCGATAGATTTGGTCTTGGACAACGAATAAATCAACAACAGATTGATAAATGGGAGTTATACCGTATAGCGCAGTATTGCGATCAATTGGTACCCGATGGAAAAGGTGGTGACGGCACAGAACCTCGTTATGTCTGTGATGTTTATGTGCAAGATAGAAATGAAGCGTATAACGTGCTACGTGACTTTGCAGCCATCTTTCGAGGAATGACCTATTGGGGTGGCGGTCAGATTGTGATATTAGCGGATATGCCTCGTGATATTGATTATAGCTATACCCGAGCTAATGTGATTGATGGCAAATTTATTTATTCAAGCAGTAGCAGTAAAGAAAAGTATTCCACGGCATTGGTTTCGTATTCAGATCCGCAAAATGGATATGCTGATGCAATGGAGCCAGTGTTTGAACCTGATTTAGTTTCTCGGTTTGGGTTTAATCAATTAGAAGTTACCGCAATTGGTTGCACCCGACAAAGTGAGGCAAACAGAAAAGGGCGCTGGGGAATACTGACAAACAATAAAGACAGAATGGTGACATTTTCTGTCGGGTTAGATGGGAACATTCCGCAACCTGGTTACATTATCGCTGTTGCTGATGAGTTGTTGTCAGGAAAAGTCACTGGCGGTCGAGTAAGTGCCATTGATGGCAGAAATATCACGTTAGATCGTGTTGCAAGTGCTGTGAGTGGTGATCGCTTAATTCTCAATCTTCCTTCAGGGCAATCGCAAGCAAGAACGATACAAACAGTATCAGGGAAAGTGATCACGGTTACAACGGAGTACAGTGAGACACCAGAGACAGAATGTGTTTGGGTTGTCGAATCAGAAGAGCTGTATGCGCAACAATATCGCGTTGTTAGTGTTACAGAAAATGAGTCTAATCAATTTACTATTACCGCCATTCAGCATGATCCTAGTAAATATGAACACGTTGATTCTGGTGCGGTGATTGATGAACGGCCCATTAGTGTTATTCCTCCTAATAACCAGCAAGCCCCGAAAAATATAGTCATCGACTCTTACTCCATTGTAAGCCAAGGCGTTAGCATTGAAACGATGCGAGCACAGTGGCCACAAGTTGAAAACGCAATCTCTTATGAAGCGCAGTGGCGTAGAAACGAAGGCAATTGGGTCAATATGCCTCGTAGCTCCATTAACTCTATTGAGGTTCCTAATGTTTATGCCGGTCGATATTTAGTCCGTGTTCGAGCCATTAATGCTTCTGAGATCTCCAGCGGGTGGGGATATTCTGACGAAAAAACGTTAACCGGAAAAATAGGAAATCCACCAAAGCCGGTTAATTTTAGAGCATCACCATTAGTCTTTGGCATTAAGTTAGACTGGGGATTTGGTGAAAACACCAGTGATACATTAAAAACTGAAATCCAGTACAGCAAGACGAATGATGGTGAAGGTCTGATGCTGTTATCTGATGTCCCATATCCATCTAAAACGTATGAAATGGCAGGTTTGTCAGCAGGCGTGGCATTTTATTTTAGAGCTAGGCTGGTAGATAAAACAGGTAATCAATCTGAATGGACTGAGTTTATTCGAGGAGAATCGGAGTTTGATGTAGGCACGATATTGCCAGAGCTAGATGGACATTTCATGTCATCGGAAGCCGGTCAACAACTTAGTAAACGCTTGGATTGGAATGCTGAGACAGCGCTCATTCTTAGTAACGCTGACTCTCAACTATCACGTAGTTTGTTAGTGAAACACGGTCAGTCACAAGCTGGAATTAAAGAACTATGGCAAGTTCGCGCTACTGACAATGAAGCATGGGCACAGGAAGTTAAAGAAATCTATTCCGCTGTTAGTGATAACACGTCTGCAATTAAAGAAACTCAAACGTCAATTACCAAACTTGACGAAGCTTTTGGTCAGCGATTTACTGAGGTCCGCACAGAAATGGATAAGGCTCAGGCTGATATCATTTCAAACTCTAAGGCCATCTCTAACACAAACAAGGCATTTGCTGAAAATAAAACGCAAGTTCAAGCTAAGTTTGATGAACAGGAGGGAATGATACAGCAAAAAATGCAGGCTGAATTTAGTCAATCTGGTGATGGTGTTGTCACTCATTCCATCAATATCACGATTGTTCATAACGGCACTAAATACAATGCAGCAGGTCAGGTCATTAGTGCTCAAGTTAAGAATGGAAAGCTCGAAAGTTTCATAGGCTATAATGCTAATAATTTTGCGTGGTACAACCCAAGTAACGGAAAAATGGAATTATTCATGTATGTTAAAAACGGCCAGATGTTTATGCGTGAGGCCTTTATTAACGAGGCATGGCTTAATTCCGTTGTTGTTACCGAATATATTAAATCTGGTGATTATGTACCCGGTAAGGATGGTTTTTTGATTGACGGTAAAACTAGCAATATTGAAATGAATAAAGGAACGTTCCGGGGTGAATTAGATATAGGAACAAATAAAACGGGTGCGCATACCGTTATCACCAATGAACGGATTGCGGTTTACGGTGCTCAAGGAGAAATTAGGATTGAAATAGGAAAAATAGAAGGGAGATAACCATGTATGGTGTTTATGTTAAACCAGATATAGGCAACGAATATTATTTAGATGCTGATGATAATCAGGTTATGGGGTATTTAGGTTCAGCAAAAATAGGGTGGTACAATAACCATTTCTACCCAATAAATGAAGGGTGGAATACAATGAAGCACAATATTCCTGAATATGGAAAGTACAATATTATTATTATCCCAAGAGTGGTATCTCGGACATACAAAATACCCGGTTCCTATTATTGGTTCTCATCAAATGTAACAGCGTATAATATATCCGGTGATAATTTTAATTTTTATGTTGATGAAAGGCCAGCCGGATCGCGAGTAGATTCAGAAGATGACGAAAGAGACCCAGAATTCATGTTTGATTTTTATGGTTACCCAAAATCAAATAGTGAATCATACGGAATACGTCTACATGGAATGAATGGTATTAGTGAATTAACGCCCTCAATGCGAGGGTATTGTGTATTTGCTGACATCGTACAAATAAATGCAGGTAAAAATAATGGCTGGAGAATGCCATCAAATATTACTGATGAAATGAATCCCATTATTTTCGTGCGACCGAAAAATTCAGGTACTGTCTTCTCATATAATAAAGCAAGGGGTTTAGTTGTTAGTGGTTCATGTGAAATGTATGTTGTTATATTTTGCACTAACTTTACTTTAACTCCTCCAAAATATGGCATTGTGATTTATAACGATAAAAAAGAAATTACATTTTCATCTAACTACAAACCCATGAAGCTCGGAGAGACAACGCGATTTAGTAATCGAAATGGAGCTTCGTTTTCTAAACTCAAAAAACCAATGATTATTCCAGATGCACAATTCGTTAACTGGAGAATACAGGGAAGCAATAGAGATGATGTTATCTATATGCGGACAGGATTTGGTTTTAGAAATGACGGGAATAATGTCTATTGGGATGACATATACAGTATCAGATCCGAGTACGGTGGGCCATGGGGAGCTGATGGGGGTAATGCGTTTAAAATAGAATTTGATATATACGGCATAGAACTCAGCGACTACTTCAATATTTAATTAACTCTTCATTTATACCTCTAGGAAAACATATCCATGATATACACAACAGGCACTGTTAACACAGTGTCAGGGTCTGCTATTGTCAAAGGCACTGGCACTAAATTTAAAAATAATAATCCCGCCATTAATATCGGAATGACGATTTTAATTAAATCAGGAAATACGAATATTCCGTACATGATTAAATCCGTTAATTCCGATACTGAATTAGTATTAGCACAACCGGCATTAGTCACAGCAACAAACACCACATTCTCAATTCATATTACTGAGCCGGATAATAATAGTGATGCAGCAAGAACGATGGTTGCAATAAATGCATACACGCAATATTTCCTCGATGCGATGAATACGTGGATGAGCGAAACCGGGCAGACAAAAATTGAGATGCCGAACGGTGAAGTTGTCACTCTCGATAGCATTAAGAAGATGCAGGGGGATATTAGTAATAAATTTGATAAAAAAGGTGGGGAAATATTAGGTTACACAGCTGTCAATGGATTAATTCAATCACTTCAAGGTAGATTGGGTGGGGTAAAGGATGGTTCTAGCATTAATTTAGAATGCGATGCGGATGGACCACGAATAACATCATTATATCCAAACTCTAGCTGGGGAATCCATAGACTCCCGACTTCTAGTGGCACCTTTATGCAAATCGGCGACTATGGAGTAGGGGGGAATACCATACATATAGATAATTCAGGTTTGAATAACCCACTAACGCCAACGGGTACATATTATCAAGGGGGTGGGCAAAATGACAATTGGTTTGGTACATATGGAGTATTAATAAATTTAAAATATAATGATACAAATTCAACTAAAATTTTCTATAGTGGGGATAAAGGTATTCCAACTATTGCATCGAAACATGGCGAATCATTAGTTTGGAATGTTTTATGGGGAACTGGTAACACCACAACAGATCCACAAGGTTTCATCAAAAGAGCCTCCCCCATTATCAATATCAATTCTAACGGCACTTTCACAACTAACGACGAATCCGAAGGCGCTACGGTTACTCGAGTATCTCAGGGGCAGTATCTTATTGAAGGTGTACTCGGTTTTAACGCTGACGCAGGCTGGGGTGGTGTTGATGGGGGCATTGAAATTCCACTTGATGTTAATAAACAGCCTCTTATTTGGGTAGACTCTAAAGTTATGGAGGACGGTTCTATCCTCGTTAAAACGTATCACCGAACTCACCCTAATGCGCCTGAGTTTGCCAATAATAAAATTGACGGTTTCAACGACGGCGACCCAATTGATATCCCTGATAGTCGTTTCATTTCCGTTCGTGTACAGATGCCAGAGCAATCAATCTATAACGTGAGAATGCGTGAAATGGGAGAAGTGCAGGAAGCGGAAGAAGAGCGCAGACAAAAAGAAGAAAATCAGGACACCAATAAGACACCAGAAATAGTGTTTTCCAAAAGGTTATAGTTGTATTTTGTATGTACTAATAATTATAATTGATTGGAAATAGCGCGAAAAAGATCGCGCTATTATTCACTTCACAGAAAATACACCATGGAAATTATTATTTAACCAGTAACCGATTTTATTAGCAACATAAACACATAATGCTGTATATATAACAGCACTAACCGGTGTATCAACTGTTAATGATAAGCCAGTAATAGATATGGCTGAAGATAAAAACACCTTTGTTATATACTCTAAACCACAAATGTTTAGTGTATTCTTACCCATATGGTTAATGATGTTAAACTTACAAATATATTTCGCAATGTATGTGTTAAATATAACTAGAGATAAAGTTGTTATCATTATATTTAGTATGGAAAAAACTTTATTTCCATCATATGGAATTGAAAATTCATCTAGTATAGTAATGAATAATGGTCTCGAATCTAACAGTTGGTATAATGATAAAATAAATGTAATTAAAAAGAGTGAGTAGCCAAACAGTGTTCTTTTAAATAAAATGCCGTGTGAAATTTGATTAAATAAGCATCTGCCAAAAGCTAACAACCACCAGTATGCTAATGCTGAATCAATATTCCAAAACCAACTTGGTGATATATATGGATTATTTTTTAGAATATATTGTGTTATATATAATGAAACTATAGATAACAATAAAACAAAATATTTATTTTTAATTATCTTGTAAAATATGTAATCTATTATAAATGTAACAAATAGACAGTTAAAAAACCAAATACTTCCTACATAAGGGTCATTCCTTATTCCTTTTAATATGTATATACATGCTTGAAACAATGTTATCGTTTTATCGTGAGAAATAATCGCATTAATAAACATAACAATAAAAGCAAATGCAAAATATGGTAGCATCAGTCGTTTGAATTTAGATATGAAAAAAATCATGATGTTACTATCTTTTTTATATGAAGCAAAGAAACCAGCTGCAAAAAAGAACAAAGGAACGTGGTAGTTAAATACAAATGAGTAGAATTGACCCGCGCCTTGACCAAAATGACCTATGTATATAGCAAAAATACCTAAAAACTTAAGGGAGTCAACCCATAAGTATCTATGATTATTCATCATTAACCTTTTTATTCATTAGATGCCAAAAGGTTATATTTTATAGTTATTTCTGATTAAAACAACAAAAAAACAGGGATGATTCTATCATTTTATATATTTTTAATTTAGTATCAGCCTTTTTCTTTTCCATTATTTATTTTATGTCGCGGATAGACTGATAGATAGTGGCGCCGACGAATTAATAGTCACACGTTAGCTCAACGAACCGAATCAGTCACTAATTTTTTTATAATTTGTACTTGTAACGCATTGCGATTTATATCTTTTGTTTTTGCTCTTCTTTTTATTAAAATTCAGTTTTATACGTGGCATATACGTCACCTTACTTTGCTCTATATGTGTTCAATATTTGCGTGTATTAAATTTTTAGATAGTAAAGATAAAGTATAGTTTTGCATTATAGAAAAATAAAAAATTAAACAATAATACAAAAGCACATTATGTAATATTTTATTAAACAACATTGACTTATTTAATAAATATTTAACTATGTATCACATGTCTAATATGTGATGTTTTATAGCCTCTTATGAAACTTTTGCATTATCAAAAAATTTGTTGAGATTATTTGTTTGAGTAATATATTTTATTTGAATTATTCATCAAAACCCGTTTATATATCTAAATTTTTGGTTATCAAAACCAATAAAAGTATTACGGTAATCAACTAGTTATAAAAATGTATAATCACTGTCTTTTAAGTGTATTAAGAGTGAATATACCTTAATAAACAAGTAGTTAATAATAGCGGGTTTATATAATGTTACGCCACATGGGTTGGACAGAAGCTGCTGACTTAATCATTAAAGGTATGGAAGGCGCGATTGCCGCTAAGACTGTCACTTATGATTTCGAACGTCAGTTAGAAGGCGCTAAACTGCTGAAATGTAGCGAGTTTGGTGACGCGATTATCAAACATATGTAATTGTTGATTTGATAAATAGCTAACGGGAGCTTATTAGTTCCCGTTTATTTTTTGTACTATAAAATTCTTCCCCAAAATATCCCCAAAACTTTTCCCCAAAACTGTTCAATTAAACAGCAATAATTTGCCATTCTTTGCCTCTATCATCGTGGTATTTATCAGTCATATTTTGTGTTTTATGCCCCAATAATTTTTGTGTATTAATTCCTTGTTCTCTATAAAGTCGCTCGGATAAAGATCGTTGCTCATGGAAAGTTGGTGCCGTACCTTTTTCCCAAGTTAACCCACATTTATCTCGCGCTTTTTTAAACGTTGTGGTTAACGTATTTGGCGTGACTTGTTCGCCTCGTTTTGCTTGTGCGGTAGTATGTCGATAATGCACGAGATATTTACTCAAAACTGCGTCACGACATTGAGCAACAACATCTCTTAAGGAGAGATTGATAGCCTCACATTTTAGCGAGAGAGGGATGGCCAACTAGTTTTATTTAAACTAAAAGTCGAGGTTCGATACCTTGATGGCGGCCTAATTAAATATAAAGCTTCTCATCTATTTTTTATTTTAATCTATAGAAAACTTGATATTAGGAGCATAAACTCTTATGAGTTATTATGACAGGACTAAATCAAAAAAAAGTAATTAGTCGAGTTTTACAATGGATTAGTAGTGTTGGCCTGATATTACTTGCAATTATTTTAATAATTTTTTAGTTAAAGAAACTATTATCCTTGCTAATTTATTGTTTACAGTTAGTGATCCAGTTTCAATTTATTTATTAGTTGATGGACTTATCATTTACTTTCTTTATTTTGAATTTATTGCATTAATTATTAAATATTTTCAATCAAATTATCACTTTCCATTGCAATATTTTATTTATATTTCAATAATTGCGGTAATTAGGTTAATTATTGTTGAACATAAAAATCCTCAGTTACTTATTGTTTACTCAGGAACGATACTGCTACTTGTTATTGCATTATATATATCTAGTGCTGAAAGATTGAAACCTAATTAAATTTATAAAAGTAGTAAAAAAAGCATAATCTTACTAATATGAATACAGTTATGATCCACTATAATCAGATTATATGAATGTTTCATATGAGGTAGTAAGAATGTTTAACTCTGTTACAGATATTCACAAAAATAATTTTGTTGGTAAAAAAATTATTGTAGGGATTAGCACTTGTTTATTAGGGAATAATGTTAGATTTGATGGTGGTCATAAGCGCTTTCATCTTGCCGTAGATGAACTATCTGATTATTTTGAATATCAATCGGCTTGTCCTGAGATGGCTATTGGTTTACCTACACCAAGACCCGCACTAAGATTAGTTAAATCAAATTCAGGAGAAATTGCATTAAAATTTAGTAACGGGAGTGAAGGTGATTTAACTGAAAAGATGAATCGGTATTCTGTTGAGTATTTAGAGAAATTTAATCAGTTTAGTGGGTATATTGTTTGTGCAAAATCACCAAGTTGTGGATTAGAGCGTGTTCGTGTATATGATCCTATTGGTAATGGTAACAGGAAGGCAGGGACGGGTATTTTTACAGAAAATCTGAAAAAAATGATGCCTTGGTTACCAATAGAGGAAGATGGACGATTGAATGATCCTCATATAAGAGAAAATTTTGTTATACGTGTATTTGCACTGGATGAGTTGAATGAATTGAGAATGAACGCATTTACTCGTCAGTCTTTAATCGATTTTCATACAAGATATAAACTGCTCTTATTGGCTCATTCACAACCTCTTTATAGAGAGTTAGGTCGCTTTATTGCTAATAATAAAGAATGGCATTCATTGGAAGCTTTTTTTGATGAATATCGAAATAGATTTATGACATTATTACAGTACCAAGCAACACGACGTAATCATACCAATGTTCTTATGCATATACAGGGGTATTTTAAGCGCTATTTAACACCAAATCAGCGACAAGCATTAAGTCAATTGATTTTAGAATACCGTCAAGGAATACAGCCTTTATTAGCACCTTTAACATTAATTAATCATTATCTATCAGAGTATCCTGATAATTATTTGAGTAAACAGCGATATTTTCATCCTTATCCTCAATCCTTAAGATTACGTTATGGATTATAATAAACTTATTGATAGGAGGAAAACATGATACGTTCTTTTGTCATTTTTTTAAGTTCATTTATTCTTACTGGATGCAATGTTATTCCTCCGAGTGACATTGAGCCTGTTAATAATTTTGATCTATCACGTTATCTTGGGCAGTGGTATGAGGTCGCTAGAATAGATAATCGTTTTGAAAAAGGCTTAACGAAAGTTACCGCAAATTATTCATTACGAGATGATGGTGGTGTTAAGGTTATTAATCGAGGTTGGAGTCAAAATAAACATCGCTGGAAAGAAAGCATCGGTAAGGCTTATTTTGTTGGTTCATCTAATAAGGGTGCATTAAAAGTATCATTTTTTGGTCCATTCTATGGTGGATATAATATCATCAAATTGGATAAAAATTATCAATATTCTTTGGTTGTAGGGCCAGATAAAGATTATTTATGGATATTATCACGTACACCGACCATGCCATCAAATTTGTTGAATGAATATATTAATTTTGCAACATCATATGGATTTGATAGTAACAGGATCATAATATTTTAATAAAAAGGTATATAACTGAATTTAAATACTATCTAATTTGATGGTATTTAATTATGATTTGAAAATACCTATTCGTATTATCCATTATAATAACACTGGTAATGATTATTTACACCTAAGAGCATGGGGATTTATGAGTTAGTGTTATCCAGGCCAGTTGTTTTGTTTTTATTGGTGAATAAAATGTGCATTTTTCTGATTTTTTATTTATATCGTTCTCGATTTTAGTTGTTTGTTTAACTGACTGATTTTTATCATCATTAGTTATTATAATGAAAGTAATTATAAAAAATAAAGAAATAAGAAATAAAATAATATATCGCACTTGATTACTCCGTTTCATAAATATTATTTATTATTTTATGAATAAATTTATAAATATGTACAGTAATAAATAAGAATTACTATATTTTTATAAATCATCTCGAAAGTCTCTTAATAATTTCTCTTTATATTAATCATTAATGGACACTCCTCTGGGGGTGACTATGCGTATGGATAAATTAACCAATGTTACCTATGGAACAGCAGGCCTAACGGCCTTTTTTGCCAGTCTCTCTTTATATGAATGGGGATTTGTTATTGGGATGGCGTTTAGCATGGTTCTTGGTTTAGCTACTTATTTTATGACTCGTCGAGAAGCGGAGTCAGCACTATGTTATGGAGAAACCTTTAATCATCATCATCGCTGGTGGTATTTATCTCTTGATTGATAACTCATGTACTAAAGACCAAGTTAGTTTAGAAAAACGTTGTCAGATTGCATTCTCACATCATCGGTATTAATTATGAGATACGGGAAACTCTATGCCATCATCGCGATGGTAGGCATCATTGTGGGTGGCTATTGGGTGATTAACAGGCAAGCTAACAGGATTAATCTGTTGATAGAAAAAAACAAAGAACTAACGATTGCACTCGAAGAACAGAAGTCTATTAACACTAATTATCAAGCACGCATAATGCGATTAAATTAGTTGGATATTCAATATACGCAGGAGCTAGCGAATGCTAAGAATGAAATTAGTCGGTTGCGTGATATTAGCGAGCGTCATCCTGAGCGGGTGTATATCAAAGCCGAGTGCCCCAAAAGCAAAACCACTCCCGCCACCAGCTTGGCTTATGCAACCACCGCCCGACCTACGGACACCGTTATCAGAAATTATTGGTTACTCAGAGAACGAATTGCAGAGTCAGAGCAAATGATTAAAGGGTTGCAGAGCTATATTGAAGCAGAGTGTTTATATTAATTTAACCCTCCTTGTGCATTTATAAAGTTTTCAGCAATAATATTTCCTAATTCATTTGGAATCGATAGCCCCACATCAGTGGGGCTTAATCGTTAACCACCGCGAGACATTTTCTCAATTTTTTTATCCGTATTGTATTGAGAAAGCGCATAAACCGACCAGATAGCCGCAGGGATCCATCCGATTAATGTGATTTGTAGGATAAGGCAGAAGATACCAGCAAATGGGCGACCAATCGTGAAAAATTGTAACCAAGGTAGTAATAACGCCAGAATAAGTCTCATAAAACCCCCTCTATTATTCGAAATTTCAGTTTATCAATAATTAAATCAATAGCAAATAACAAGGAATATTGCATTTATTCAGGGTGAAAGTTTGCTTTTGTAGTGTTCACACCAAGGATTGAATTTATGGCGGGAGCATTAGGTAGATTAAATATTGATTTGACGCTGAATACGGCAAATTTCACAAATGCGATCAACCGTAGCCAGCGTTAAACAGAACAATTTGGGTAAAGTATTCGCGTCAGTCTTCAAGCTATCACCGTACAACAAGAGCGAATGTTATCGCAAGCCAATGCAACGGCGAATGCGGTAAGCCGTCCAAGTCGGTTCATATTGTCGCAATAAGATGAAAAAGAACCGTAGAATCTTTACTTCTAGAAAAGGAGAGGGTGATTTGTTCAAAAGTATCAAATAGCCATTTAACTCTATCTATAGTTGCATCTAATATATTTATTCCAAGAGGAATTTTTCGTTTACAGGACATAACTATTACCAAAATAGATTAGCCAATAGTATTAATAAATAAAAATATTGTATTGCGTGCTGGGGTTTTTAATTCATTTAATAGAAAATATAGTACTTGGGATGCATTAAGAAGTCTGCCAGAATTTGGTACAACAAATCAAATAGATCGTGATCTTCTTGGTTTACAACGTGTTAATGCTCCTGGGCGTAATTTTTCTATGGATATATCATTGTATTTCTAATGCTGAATTGATAGACAACTATTTAGTTTATTACAATTAGCTAAAGCCTCTTAAATGAGGCTTTAGCAAGATTATTTATATAATATTAGAATTAAATTGGTGGGTAGGTTATTTTATATATTAGTTGATTTATTTTTTTTCTGTTGCCAAAAGCGAAAAAGGTAAGTTAATCCAATAATAATTAGATAAATAATAGGCTCTGGTGTCGGCGATTTTAATGATAAAAAATAATGAATACAGACTAATAATAAGAGTGGATAAAATAGACTATGTATTCTTTTCCATTCTTGATTAAATTTATTTTTTAACCAATCAAATGAACTTATAGCCATCAATAATAAAATAACCCAACATAAAGCTCCTATAATAAGATAAATACGGGAAAAAACTTCGCTAAAAAAGAAAGTAATATTTTCCCAACCTATTTCAAGTAGCAGATAACTTGCTAAATGTAAATTAGCCCAAAAAAAACACCATAATCCTAATAGTTTTCTTACTTGAAATAATGTGTTTAATTTTAAGTAAAAGGCAAACATAGGGATCAGAGCTAATATAATTAATAAACGCAACGTTGTAATTCCAGTAAAATGCTGAATATCTTTTGAAGGATCTGCGCTGAAATTTTGCGTATAAATTGCATAAATAAGCCAAGTGAAAGTCAATAAACCAATAAGATGGAATATTGTTTTTAATAACTTAACTTTTATTCCATATATTGGTTGCATTAAAAATTTCTCCGTAAATCTAAATCTTTATATAAATGCGCTACTTGGTCGCCATAGCCATTGAACAATAATGTTGGTTGCCTTGTAACTTGGCCTAATCCACCTGTGCCTATAAAGCGTTCTGTTGCTTGTGACCAACGAGGATGGCTAACATCTGGATTAACATTTGCATAAAAACCATATTCATGCGGTGCCGAAAGATTCCACGTTGTTGGTGGGATTGACTCAGTTAAACGAATTTTGACAATGGATTTGATCCCCTTAAATCCATATTTCCACGGAACAACAAGGCGAATAGGTGCACCATTTTGGTTTGGTAAGGATTTTCCATATAACCCTGTCGCCAATAATGTGAGTGGATTCATCGCTTCATCGAGTCTTAATCCCTCGACATACGGGTATTGCAAACCGCCGCCAATGAAGCGACTATCTTGTCCACGCATCTCCTGTGGTGCATAACGTGTTTCAAAGGCAACATATTTTGCACGACTATTGGGTTCAACCAAAGAAAGTAAGCTCGCTAATGGAAAACCGACCCAAGGAATGACCATCGACCATGCTTCAACACAACGCATACGATAGATGCGTTCTTCTAATTGAAATTTACGATTAATATCGTCTAAGTTTAAAGTAAGTGGGCGATTAACTTCACCATCAATAGTTAATGTCCATTCTTCTGTTTTCATTGTGTGTGCATACTTAGCAGGATCGGATTTATTAAGGCCAAATTCATAGAAATTGTTATATCCGATTACCTTATCTTCATGAGTTAATTGTAATGAAGATTGATATTCTTCAGGTTGAATAAATTGTAATTCTTTACGGGATGATTTTGGTGTTGCTGGTTTGTTATCTTCAGTAAACCATGAAAATAAATCGGCTTTTACAGTGGATGAAACCGCTATTCCAGCAGCGCCGATACCTAATAATTTTAGTAAATTACGTCGTTTCATCATAAAAACAGATTCAGGTGTGATTTCTGATAGGTTATTTTTCCTGTTTTTTTTCATGATGTTACCTCTACATAATTAAGAAGATATTTGATTGATAAGTTAATTATGCAGAGATGTTTTATAAAAAAGCTGACAAAAAGATGACAATTTTGTCATATCGCGTAATTAGCATGGAAAGGTTAAAATAAATACATTATGTTTTCCAATACGCTCGTAACTGACTTTACCCTCATGTAATGTCATAATCGCTTGTACAATTGATAAGCCTAAGCCATTTCCATCTGTTGTTCTTGCATTATCACCACGCCAAAAACGAGTAAATATTTGTTCTTGTTGATTCAATTCATCACCAATATTACTGATACTAATCAGTAACTGATTTTTTTCTTTTTTACATTGAGTGACTACTTGTGTATTAGCGGGAGAATATTTAATTGCATTTGATATGAGGTTCATTAATATGCGAGTAAAAAGTAAGTGATCTGCACTAACTGTTAATGTTGTAGGCTCTTTTAATAAGGTTATCTGTTTTTCTTCTGCATAAAATGAAAATAGGTTATAAATTTCATCAATTAGATCCGATAAGTTCAAGCTTTCTCTATTTAAAATGATATTTTTATTTTCAGCACGAGCGATAAATAAAATATTTTCAATTATTTTTGCAAGTTTATCCAATTCTTCAATATTACTAATAATAATTGATTCATATTCTTCTACGCTACGAGAGCGTTGTAACATAATTTCATTTTGAACTTTTATAGCGTTAATTGGTGTTCTGAGTTCATGAGCCAAGTCATCTGCTAATTGAGTTAGCTTTACAAAATCATTTTTTAACCTTTTTCTCATTATATTTAATGAGTCACCTAAACTTTTCAGTTCATTGGGAAGTTGTGAGATATTTATGGTTTGGCTAAGAGTATGTATGTCTGTTTTAGCCGTAATTTGGCTAAGAAAACGGATATCTCTTAATCCATGTTTAATTAACCAAAAACTTAATATTCCCATAAATAAAATAGAAGCTAATGAGATAATCAATATTTTACTTAAATATTCGCTTAGCATACTGATGCGCACAAAGGATGCTTTGGCGATCACTACATTTAACACGCCTATTGGTGATTCTATTGTAAAGTTAATAGCCGAAACAGGAACACCTGATTCTGTTTCCCAGGAGGTAATCATGTTTAAATCTATATTCTTTGTATCAGTAGTTTTTAGATGATCTGAAAATAAAATATCTGAATTAGTATCAACTAAAATTTTATTATTAGCATCCGTAATATAAATAATATCTTGTTGCATATCCATCATACGTTGAAAATAGATAGGTAATGTTTTGATATCAATTCCACTATTAATTAACTTTACTAATTGGTCTGCACGATTTACAAGTAAGGTATTATCACGAGATGTTAATTCATTTTTAAGCGATTGATAAAGTGTTAAAGACATAAAACCTGCATTTACAATCATTAATATGATAAATAAAGAGATAATTTTAAATCTCAGTGATTTTGTTTTCATTACTGACTCCATTTAGCCTATATCCCATTCCTCTAACCGTTTCGATTAATTTGATTTCAAATCCATCATCAATTTTTTTTCGTAAACGACGGATAGCAACATCTACAATATTAGTATCACTATCAAAGTTAATTCCCCAAATCTCGCTTGCAATTAATGTCCTAGGTAATATTTCATTAATATGTAAAGCAAAAAAAAGTAATAAAGAATATTCTTGGCGAGTCATTGGGATCTGTATATTATTACGCTCTACTTCATGACGAGATAAATTGATTTTTAAGTCAGCAATTTCAATAATTGTTGAAATATTTTGTTGAACTCTCAATTGATTTCTGACTCTTGCCAATAATTCTGAAAATGAGAAAGGTTTTACTAAGTAATCATTTGCACCTAATTCTAATCCTTTAACTCGGTCATCTATAGCATCCCTTGCAGTTAAACAAATTACAGGGACTGACTTTGATGTACGTAATATTTTTAAAATATTCCAACCGTTCATTCCGGGAAGCATGATATCAAGAATAATCAATTTGTAATCATTTTCTAATGCTAAATAGAGGCCATCACGACCATCATTCGTAATATCAATAGTATATCCAGCTTCTTCTAGCCCTTTTTTAACCCAATTGGCTGTTTTTTCGTGATCTTCAATTAAGAGTATTTTCATACTGATCCTCTTAAACTCTTTAGAATAGGTATTTTGTATTATTTTAAACCAGTCATATATAGGATTAATAGAGCTAATTAAATATGATAGTTTTTACTAAAAATGACCTTGTAATAATAGGTTTTAGAGACTCATTACATTGTTATTAAATAGTTTTTATGCAAAAGAGTAACCAACTGATTTTATTCGATAATTTTTTTATGGCAGTAGATTTCACTCGTTTTTGTATTCTTATTCTTAAGAAAAAATTGTAAAACTTATATATATTCGACTAGGGTTTAGCAATAATTTATGATGAATATGCTATAAAAGTTGAAGAGGATGAATGTATTTGCTTGGCTATTGAAACTAAAAAAGCCCACCGAAGCGAGCTTTTCTATACTTTAAAATGCACGTGCATTTCTCGTGCACTTTAAAGTCTTTTTATTGTCAGTGTGTAGTTCTGTTGGTTTATATAACTTATTGTTTTTGAGGGTTTTACTTTATCACTGACCCATCAAATTTGGTGCTAGTGGGAGTTGGATCTCACTAATTGTATTGATTTGATAGTGACTGATCCCCCTTATTTTCGGGTTAAATCTTGCGCATGGGATAATCAATGGGCAAATGAAGCAGAATACTTAGCGTGGCTAGATGACGTATTAACTGAGTTTTGGCGAGTATTGAAACCAAATGGAAGCTTGTATTTATTTTGTGGCTCTAAGCTTGCCTTTGATACTGAATTATTAGTAAAAAGGCGATTTAATATGATTCACCTAATCGTATTATTCATTTACCCGTCACGATGGGCGGAAGAACTTATAGAGTAACACATTTTGATCGGTTGTTTACCAGCAAAGGTATTCGCTTATTTCGTTGGAGTTCATTAGATTTTAAGCGAAAATTTAGTGTTCATAGCAATCCTATATTACTCACTACTTTAGGCTATAATATGGGAAAAATGATCCTAATATTGAAAAAATATAATAACGAAGAATCAGCTAGTGAAAATATTCAATAAATTAGATTAATGCTCTAATTAAAAATAGATCATTTTTTCATTATATAGGTCATTACTGCAATTTTCTTTACTCTAAAGAATAAATTTAGTGATATTTTATTTTTAATGCAATCATAGATAGTAATTACTAAACTCATGGTGAAATAAATAAAAACTAAAACTAAGAATGAATAGAATAAATGAGGTGTGGATCCTGATGTAATTATGCAAATGAAAACTATAGTAAGTGAAATAAATAATCCTTCAAATAAGATACAATCAAAGATAAATGTGTCAAAGAACCATTTTTTAAAACTTTCTTCTTTATTGGCTTGGTTGTTATAAGTTTGATTTATTTTTTTATATCTTTGTTCGATAAGTTGTTCATTATTTTATCTATATCGAATTTTTTCATTATGTTTTTATCTTATAATTATATTTATGAAATGATACTTTTTAATAAAAAGGATTTTAAGTGCAATTAAAACGAAAATCAATTGTATTAAGTAACACCAGTGCCATTACTATAGCCTTAAGTCTTATTAGTTATTTGGAAGGAATAAAATACAAATCCTATTATGATGTTACGGAGTTTTGACGTTTTGTTATAGCCATACTGGCAATGACGTTATTCAAAGTTGAATATACAAAATCTCGCTTCGGTGGTTTTTTATTGTGATGTTAGCCAGTTTAAGTCGGGTTAGCGTCTTAAGCATAAAACCACCCGCTATGCGGGGGGATGATTTTATCGGTAGAAAACAATTATTTCTTATTTTACTGTCCAAGCTTCTGAGAAATGGCGCTTTGAAAATAATTCTGCTAACCCACTGATTTGTTTTAAGCGTAATACTTCATCTTGTGACATACCTAGCTCATCACCAATTCGTTTATCGCTCCATCCTAATCGGGATAGATCTCTAACTATATCTGACATAGCTGCGACTTGATGCTGTCCTCTTGCTCGATTATGACGAATAGTTGTTGCTATTTGCTCTGACATTGTGTGATTTTTAACATCAAGGAGGGTGACTGGTAAATAATTATTAATTCGTTTTTTTAAGGCACTTTCTTTACTTAATAGATAACGATGATAGCCATCAACGATTTGCCATTGCAATTGTTTAGTTTTATTTTGCTGTGCAGATAATACTACAACGGGTTGAGTATAACCGTCTTTTATCAATGAGGTTTTGAGTAATCTTTTTTCTGTTGGAGACATAACATTAGGATTGTAGTCATTTGCTATGACTTGATTTTGCTTTATCCAAAGAACACAATCTATAGGTTCATTTTTGAACGGACTAATTTGATGAAGAAATAGTTTGATTTTGTTAATAGCTTCGATTTTTTGCTCATCATTTAGTTTTAGTAGATAATCTTTTAGCGAAGAAAATACTGTTTCAATAGTCATATTCACCTCTTGTTAAATCAACTGCCAATTTTTACGTTTTTCTTGTATCCGTTTGCAATATCGGTCATAACAGTGTGATTTGGTAGGACTAAATGCTAATGTTCTACACCAAAAATCATTACGTAAAATAGTTTTACAGATCCGTCGCCAAGACGGGATTTGTTTACTGCTAGTATCACCGTCTTGTTCATCCGGTATTCCATTTGGGTAATTTCGCTCTGCATACCAATGGAGATAAACTGCGATTTTATTTCGATAATGTTCGGCAGTTTGTTCTGGTAAGCTCGCTAGTAAAAAGTGGGCGTAAGATTTCCATGTATGATGGGCGGGCTTGCTAATTTTGCGTTGCCCAAAAAAACCTGATTTATTACGAGGGTGAGTGTATAACATACCTGCATCAGCACCACTCACTCGTTCACAGGCGAGACTCCACGTCTCAGGTTCTAAAACATGGTATAACCATAGCCCTTTGCGTTGTTCAGGACCAAATGGCTCACAAATACGCATTTGACTTAAACTAACTCCAGCTTGGTGCATTAGATCATAAATAGAATTATAGGGCAGGTTAAAATGTGAAAGGTATGTCCAGATATCTTTTACATGCCAGTCATAAATAGGATAGGCCATATAATAAAAACCTTCGGGTGATGCCGTTGTCCATGGGATGTCATCGGCATAACGTAGTTTTTTGTTGTTATTAATAGCAATAAAGCGATTTAATGATTCATCAGTTCTAATTCCTAATAAAATGACTGAACTACGATGATTTCCTGTGATCCACTGATTAAATGCAGGTGTGAAGTCTTCAAAAATCATATTTGGATGATAAAAAGGGAAAAAACCAGGATCAGTAATGGCATCTTTAGGCGGTTGTCTTACCCATTTTTTGCCAGGTTCCCATGCTGTCCATGTGGGTTCATATTGTGAGATCCCGCTTTCCGTCGTGATAGGTAATGCTATCCAGTAAAATCGCTCAGTACAGTCTTCATACAAAGATTTCATGTTTGTAACATGGTTAATGGTCGCAGAGTATTGCACTTCCCAATCAAGAAACATGACGTTGAATTTTCGATGCCGTTTTCTTGCTTCAGCGGCAACAAGATGAAAAAGAACGGTAGAATCTTTACCTCCAGAAAAGGAGAGAGAGATTTGTTCAAAAGTATCAAACAACCATTCAATCCGTGTTTGAGAGGCATCTAACACATTTTTTCCAAGAGGAATTTTGTGTTTGCAAGACATAACTATCACCAGAACAAGTTAGTTAATAGTATTATTACTTAATCATATTTAGATTATAAAGGTAAGTGATGATTGCTAGTTGTTACTGAGGTTTATTTGAAAAAATTGAACAATAAATTATATCTTATTGTAATTATTGATAATATCTAGTAATGAAAAATTTTTTATGATTAATAAAAATTAAAGTAAGTAATGATTTGGTAGATAATTTTATTAAAAATATTTCCTGAGTCATTATTCGGTATTTTCAACTATTCATACAATAGATAAAAAATAAAATAGTCATTTTATGATAGGGTATTGTATGACATTAAGTACACATGATGGAGCCAAAGTATATACACCTGTGTCATTGAAGCTATATGATTGGTGGGTACTTAATATTTCTAATAGCTATGCATGGCACTGTGATACGAATAAATATCTAATTCCGCATTTTAAAAATTATCTCAGTGATCGCCATATGGATATTGGTGTTGGAACGGGATTTTATTTAAAAAAATCATTAAATTATATAAAAGAAATCTCACTGACTGATCTTAACTTCCACAGTTTGGAACATACTAAAAAGTATATACCTGGTGATAAATTAATAAATTGCCTCCAGCATGATATTTTTCATCCTTTTTCTAATGAATTAAATGCATCTTATAATTCTATCTCCTTGTTTTATTTACTACATTGTTTACCAGGAACAATGAGAGAGAAGAAAAAAGCGATAGAGAATATCAGGTATCTACTGACAGAAGAAGGGGTTTTATATGGCACAACAATTTTAGGTAAGGGAGTTAAGCATAATTTTTTTGGTAAAAAATTAATGTCTGTTTACAACAAAAAAGGTATTTTTTGCAATTATTCTGATTCGGTAGATTCTTTGGAAGAAATACTTTCTTCTTTATTCCATGACATCTCTATACATGTCCAAGGTACTGTAGCTTTGTTTACAGCGAAGAATAAAAAATAATATGAAATATTATTCTGGATTAGAGGCTTTTTATTTTTATTTTCTTAAGGAACAGTATGTTATTACGTAGTCTGTTTTTTACCTGTTTATTATTAACACCAACGGCATTTGCCACAGATACGTTAAGTCATAATATTGAATATTATTCTAATGTTACGTTAACTGATTTTAATTCGGGAAAAATTGAAGATGGTCGATATTTTTGTGTTAAAGCCATGAATTATGGTGGTGAATTTATCGCCTGTGCAGTATCTAATAAGTCAGATTGGGCTTCTTCTTATGAGCACTTTTTTCAGCAAGCTCATTATTACTACACAACGGGGAAAAGCTTTAGGTTATATGTTCAACCTAATGTTTGGACACATCCCAAATTTACTCGAATATATTCAAATAAAGCGATAGCAGGATTCGCTAGTTGTCATAATAATCGTTGTATGGGGCCAACAAAAGACAATTAATTGATTAATATTCAATTTTATAAATTGGATAAATCCCATTAGAGTTTCAGGTAGAATTTTTTAAATTAATAAAGAGTAAATGAATACTCTATAAACGCTAACTTAATGATATTTAGGAGACTATATGAAATTTTTATTTAGATGTGTTTTTTTTGTTGTAGGTATTTTGTCTTCTAGTTTTGTCATGGCAGATAATGCCGATGAGATAACTAAAATTTCTTATGTATGTGAAAATAATAAAGTGATGGAAGTTATCTATGTAAATACAGCAAAAGATAGCTATGCGATTATTAATCAAATGGATGAAATGATCCCAATGAAAATCATGAAAATGGCTTCTGGTGCAAATTATGAAGCGATAAATAAAAATTACACCTATAAGCTTTATACTAAAGGTGATAATGCCGATTTAGTTGAAGGAAAAGATAAACCAGTATTGAGTGGTTGCAAAGCTGGTTAATTATCACTAGTTTTATTGAAAATCATTTAGCGTTCTTATAGAGGTCACTTCGGTGACCTTTTTCGTATAAAAAGGCAAGTGTGAATATTGAGTAAGACATAAATATTCATGCACTATCAGTACATAGAACGACCTGTGTGACAAACTTCTGAGTTACAAAAACTGCTCTCTGATATAAAAAGGCAACGAGCTGTGGTGATGACTTAAAGCATGATACACGCTAATTCATTAATTAAAATTAAGCTTTATGTTTTCACTTATAATTCACTCACACTAGCATCAATGGACGCTTCTTTGGAGTGACTAAGCGTATGGAAATATTAATTAAGATACTTATGAAACGGCTGGCTTAAGGGCATTTTGGGACAGTCTCTCATTATATGAATGAGGACTTGTTATAAGGATGGTGTATAAATATTAAGTTGAGTTATAGAGTGTAATTAATAACAATTTATACCCTTTTTATGAAGGTTTGTTGTAAGTAAAACAATAATTATTGATTATTAAACTTTTATTTTTGATAAAAAAATCCCCCAAGGTGAATTGGGGGAAATGAGTTATATATAATGACATAGGAAAAAAGATTATGAGGCTTTTTTATATTGTAAAAACTTACAAATCGCAATGATATCTATTAAATTTTATTGATATGCAGTAAATAAATATCAAATTGTTTTAATATTGAAATAATGTGCTCTTTATGTTTTTTTATTCAAAATTGTAAGGGTAAAAAAAATCCATCTGAGAAGATGGATTAAGAAATACGCACATCAATCATATAATGAAGAGAACATATCTACCAAATAAAACAACAAAGTTAAGTGAGATCTGATAGCATCTATGACATTATTATTAATAATCTAAATAAGAAAAAAACACAACAACTATACAATAGTAATGTTATTTTTTTATATAAAAATATCAATATTTTTTATTTTAACTTCAATAAATAATATTTATTGTTGAGTTTATTTAGTATTTATTGATTGTTAAGTATGCAGGGAGTTATAGTGATATAAAATATTTTATTAGGGATACTTATGGAATTTGTTTTTACAAAAATAACTAAAGATGATTGGCCTTTTTTTAGTCGTTTATATGGTTCAGAAAAGGCCATGCAATTTATCTCAGTCTTGATGACGAAAGAGCAGATCAGAGAAGCATTTAATAGTCGTTTACCCGAATGGAACTTATCATCATCACATTGGTTATGTTTTGTTATTCGCAGTAAAATAAATAATACTTGTCTAGGTTTGACGGGGCTAAGACTTATTTATCAAGGTGGAGAAGTAATCGCAGAAGTGGGTTATATCCTATCTCCAGAAAAAACAGGAAAGTCTATAGGGACAAAATCTTTAGCTCAATTATTAAATTTACCTGAGTTGGCTAGCTTAAAAAAATTTCAAGCTATTGTTACTGCTGGAAATATAGCATCTGAACGTGTATTAGAAAAAAATGGTTTTATTCTTACTGAAATTCTTAAGAATAATTATGTTATAGGTGATGTTATTTTTGATGATCATGTTTATACATTAATTAAATAGAAAAAGTTATCTAGAGGGTGTTCCACATAAGAAAAAATAGGCCCTCAAAATAAAGTTTGCTATCTGAATTTTTCTATGGCTTAATAGCGTCACTGGTTTGGAAGTACAGACCTATTTATGTTAGTCAGTTTAAAGTTGTTCCCGTTTAGCGTTATCCTCGATACCTCTTCATTGTGAATTCCTTCTAATTAATTCCCATAAGTAAAAATACAAAACAAACCGCATATGCCTTATGGCAAATTAAATAAATTAAAGGAAATTCTATGTCTAATACAATGACTGGTACAGTAAAATGGTTCGATGAAGGTAAAGGTTTTGGTTTTATTACTCCAGCTGATGGCAGCAAAGATGTCTTCGTACATTTCTCTGCAATCCAAAGTGATAACTTCAAAACATTAGCTGAAGGTCAACAAGTTTCATTCACCATGGAAAATGGTATGAAAGGCCCAGCAGCCGGCAACGTGGTGACTCTCTAAAGGCACTATTAAAATTCGCCTCTATTTCAAATGCCCAAGGTGCAGCAGTTCACAATATAGAACATCACAATTTGATGTCACAGTGAACAATCCACACGGCGCAAAATGTATCTTTTGCAAAAGTGTGATGACAGCTCAAATGAGTTAAGCATTAAATAGTTGAATATATAAAACCTCGCTTCGGCGGGGTTTTTTGCTATCTGCAATCTCATATTGGTTGGTTAAAGATAAAAAAATGAGTTTTTAGGGCTTGAAAAATTTTTGTTCGTTCATATTTATATTTTGGGCAAATAAGATACCGCCCATAATTCACTAAATACTGAAGGAGGAGTTATATGCCTAACATTAAACCTTTTTCATTATTCCCAGCATTATCTGACAACCTACTGTCAAACCGCTTTGATCAGATAGATCGCCTGTTTAGTCAGTTAACAGGTAGTAAGCCTATTGCATCACCAATTCAGACCTATAACCTGAAACAGATTGATGATAACCATTATGAACTGACAGTGAGTGTGCCTGGATATCAAGAAGATGACTTATCGGTTTCATTAAAAGGAAGTCGTTTATTGATTGAAGGGAAAAAAGAAGAAAAATCAGAAGAAGACAATGATAAATGGATCCATCGAGGCATATCTCAAGGACAATTTACGTTGCAGTTTGACCTCGGTAAAAATGTTAAAATAGACAAAGCCGATTTATCAAGTGGACTTCTGACCATTGCTATTGAGTATGAATTACCCGAAGAAGAAAAACGGCAAACAATAGCGATAGAAAATAAAGATAAAAGCTAATTGAGTTAGGTAATGTAAATAAGATTAAGGCTACACGTGGTGTGTAGCCTTAATTGTTTTATGGCTTTAGCCTATTTATTCTCGTCTATCATGAATATGTTAATGTTCTTTCTTAAAAATAAACAATGAACGATATCGCAAATATTCTATAGATAGTATGCAGTAAATCATCTTTAAATGATGAATTTGTAAAACCGTGTAAGTCAGACCTTTCTGTTACTTTTTTGTGCCAATATTTTCTCTTTAATAAATGGGGAATTATTATGTCTACAATGAAAACAGAAGTTATTGTTATTCGTTTAACAAAGAAAGAGCGAGCATTATTGGATTCAATAAAAACCGCACCACTACTTGCAGATTGGATGAAAGAACTAGCACTTTCTAAATTAAAAGAGCAAGAGTATTTACCTAATAAATAACTATCGATGCCGACAAAAAAGGAGTTTGGTCGGCAAATAATTATTCTATTATTGTACTGTAAATTTAAGTGGCAACAATAATAGGTTTTATATTAAATTCAAGGTAATGGGTATGGATACGAATAATAGTAAATATAAAGTAGTAGGTAAGGGCATATTAATGGCATTTTGGATAGGAGCATTTCTTGTTGCCGGATTACTTATCTACAATGAATTAAGCCCACATTCTAATTCAGGTGGTTGGTCAAGTTTATCTAGAACTATAACTACAGCTTTTATTATTTTGGGGGCGGGATTTTATTGTTTAATTTGTTTTTTTATTGCCTTAAATGTATGGCTAGATAATCGTAAGAATAAACACGCCAATGTAGTGAGAGTTAAAATAGCATTGATACTGCATGGTTCTGTTTCCATCGTTATAGGATTAATTTTTTTACCATTGTTATTTAGGTGATATTAACTTAAACAGAATAAATTAAGAGAGAAATGAATAAGTAAGCTGTCATTGGATTGATAATGTTAATTCATTTTAGTGTAAGGCTAAAGCGGAATATTGATAAAAAGTCTGTCTCATAAGGATTAACCTAGGGAAGATTATCTGATGAAATGGTTAATGAAAAAAAGAAGGCAATTATAAAATCTATAATAAAAAAAGCTAAATAGATTTGAGCTTATCGTAGTGAGAAATCATATCAACTCTTTTTCCATAAAAAAGCCCAATGTGGCGGCATTGGGCTTAGTGACTCGAATAGATGGGTATAAATACTATTGGAGATCGCTATAAATATAGAGAATTTATATTTTATGAGTTAACAATAAGTGCTTTTTTCTCAACAAAAAATGCGTTAGTGCTATTTTTTGTCTAGTTTTAAGGAGAATTGGTGTTTTTTTATTCTTTTTTTATCGATTTATCTATTCTTTACATTTTTGTTGCGTAAATAGATTGGATCTTATGATGTTTGGTAGATACTGGTGAACTCATTATAATCCAGTATGGATAAAGAGCCCTAACTAAACTCATTTTTTAACTTAGTAAATATAATAATAAATAAAAACAAGGTGTTAAATATTGTAGAATAACAAAAAAGTATATGTAAAAAATAGAGTGTCTTACTTGAAGCGCCAGACGATAGGAGGACAATGGCTTTAAATACCTTAAATTTAACTCCTATTTATGGTATTCGTGTAAAAAAATCTAAAGTTGGTGTGATAAGTTGGTTTTTTTATTGTGGCGAATATTGTGAAAAAGTCGATTTTTATCAATCATTGCATACAAAACATTTAAATGCTCTGTTGCCAGAGGTAATGAAATATCCTTATCTTTTTGAAGGATATCACTTTATTATTGATAGAGATGGCTATGAAGATGTTTAGTCAGAATGGGAAAAGTTAATATAAGTATTAATCCTATTTTATTTGTTCTATGGCTGCTAGCTTTATAAAGCTAGATAATTCAATGTATTACATGTAATAATTATAAATAAGTATTTAAGATAAAAATACTTGGTAATTTTTAAATTAGAAATATTAATTGATGTTAGTCTTATTTTTAACATAAAGACAATGACAGGTTAATCAGTTTGAGTAAGACTTAAAAGAGTACTTAATTCACAATTAATAAGGAAGGTAGTTATTTATGTTTCCAGAATATCGTGATTTAATTTCAAAGCTTCGCCAAACAGATCCTCATTTTCGTGCTCTTTTTGAACAACATAATGAACTTGACCATAAAATAGTAAGGTTAGAACATAAGGACAGAAGAGGATATGGTGAAGAAGTTGTAGAGTTAAAAAAACAGAAATTAAGACTAAAAGAAGAAATTCATCAGATCCTTAAAAATCCGCCAGAAGAAGAATAACAGAAAATTATTTTATAAATAGTTAATATATTGAAACCATCTTATGTAAATTCGGATGGTTTCTTATCTTCTAGTTATATCAATAAATATAATCACTTGGTTTATGTGATTATAGAAAGGCCACTCATGTAGCCTTTTTTAGTTTAGGATCTAAAAAAAGATTATTTCAATCATATATTACTTCAATTATTATCTTGCCAAAGTACATTAAATCTATCTAAATCTACTTTATAAACAACTCTAATATTATCATTAATATAATATTTATAAGTTTCATTATTAGAAAAATAAACAGACACTGCTAATTCACACTCAGAAGATAATTTTCTTGGTGCATCAATTACGCTTGAGAAAAAATTATCCTTTTGGAGTTGATGGTGAAGTTTTTTGACCGCATATTGTTCATGAAAAAGAAATAAATAATTATGCGTCATTTTTATTAGTCTCATGATGGTTTATTTTATTTGTGGCATAAGTATAAATAACTCCGATAATGGATGTAACTAATAGACCAATAATGACAACGAGTTTACCATTATCTGTAACACCAGCTGGGCTAGAGGCGTAAGAGAAATTATGAGCAAAAGCGGCACCAACTAACATGCCTAGTACACTGATTGCAGCATCGGAATTGCCTTGCCCTGCATTGGCAAGTTGGCGTAATGGACAACCAGTGATAAATACACCACAAAGCCCGACAAGCATCATAGAGAGAAAATTCCATAAACCATCATTATGAGCAATAGGTTGATTTTCAAATCCAAGGTTAAATTTGCCTAAATAGAGATTACCTAAGAGAATAATAAGTGTTAGTGCGACTACGCCAAGGGCCATATTATAGTTACGTGATAAAAAGACATGTTTTGCCATTCCTATGAAACAAAATCGAGTTCGTTGAATAATAAAACCAATAATAAGTCCTGCAATAATAGACATCCATATTGGAGCATGACTTGCGCCAGGGCCTTTTACACTAGTGTTAAAAATACCACTATTCCATAAGAATAAAGCGAATAGAAATATGCATATAATTGGCAAAATAAAGCCTTCTACAGGCGACTGACGATAATTTCTTGGAAGAGAAAATCCTTTTTTTATGAATAGGCTTCCAACACCAATTCCAATGATTAATCCAACTAATCCTATTATTGCGTTTAAATCTCCCGCACCAATACGAAGTACCATTCTTAATGGGCAACCTAAGAAAACTAAGCAACCGGCCATCATTAAAAAGCCCAACATAAAGCGAATGATTGGCGCTGATCCGGCTTTTGATTGAAACTCTTTGAAAAGTAAGGCTGCCACAAATGAACCGAGAATAAAACCGAATATTTCAGGACGAAGATATTGTACGGTTTCAGTATTATGTAATCCCATACTGCCTGCACTGTCACGAATAAAGCAAGCAACACAAACACCCATATTAGGGGGATTCCCATTAACACCTAGAAGTAAAGCGATAGCACCAATAACAATTCCAGATATGACTAAAACCCATTTTATAGACATTAAATGCCTCCGTTGACGGGGGAGCCCCCTGACTAATAGAACCTATTAAGTACGGGCAACTATATATAAGAATGAAGTGTGATTCTTTTATATAGATCACGGCAAAAGTAATAAATTATATTTAAATAAAGCTAAATATTATAGATGTTAATTTAATTGGTAATAAGTTAATGATAAATTAAATAATATATTATATATAATTATTTAATAAATTTTTGATATAGTAAGAAGAATGAAATTATTGAGCTAAAAGATGTTATAAGTTTTGATAGATCCATTGTTTTCTGGTCAGTAATAATATGGTATAAAATTTCTTCTTTATTACTTAAATCATCACTAATAAATTTTCTTCACATCATAATCTTGGGTGAAAAATAAGGCCACCCATTTTTATTTTTTGTGCTATTTTTAACTCTTCAGTTGTATCTTATTATAAAGTTTCACCCTCTAAATTGTTTTTAATAATTCAATTTAAATAAAATTCTATATGCTTACTTTCATTTTCAGATGAAAGATTATTAGGAAAATCACCATAAGTGTGCTAGTTGATGTTATCAATTATCATTTTTATGCTTATATTATTTTGTGAAGATTATTTTATTGTCTCGAGCATTGATGATGAACTATATTAATATTAAATAAGTTATTAATGTATGAGAATATCATGTTAATTTAAAAAAGAATGAATCAATATGTATAACTCACACTGAAAGTCAAAGACTAAATTCAATTATCATATTTTGATTTATTGGTTATTCTCATCATTATTAGATGAGATTTTATTTTTTAATTAAGATAATGCTTATCCCTATTTTATCTTCTTTTGAGATAATGCTGACTTAAGATAAATAATGGAAGTGACTTTCTAACTATTAATAATACTTAAAGGATATTTATGAAAAAACTTATTTTAGCATTGGGTTTATTATCAATCTCTTTTGTTGCGGTTTCTGCTGATTTATCTCAAGCATGCGAAGATTATTTTAAAGAAACTGACTCTTATGTTGAATTAATGGCAAAAAATGACGCAACTAAAGCTCAAGCTGAAGCAATGAAAGCGCAGTATGCTCAAGCTAAGGAACAATTTGCAGCATTACCTAAAGATGTTCAAGAAAGTACTTGTAAACAAGCATTAGATTCTTTAGAGCAAATGAAAAAAATGTCAGCGGGCTAATAAAGTAGACTGCATGTATAAGCCTTATATTCTCTAATATCTATAAGGCTTTTTTAGTTAAATAATTAAAGACATCTTTATTTTCATTATACCTATTTTTATCACCTTATTTATTTTTAACTTTACTCCTTTTATATTAATTTAAAATTTCTTTTCTAAGAAAGAGTATAAATAATGAATTTTTTAGTCTATATAGCAACAAGCTTAGATGGTTATATTACTCAAAGGTATATATAATTTATATGGATTAAATTAATCCATATAAAAAACAGATGAAATATTAATGCTTGTTAATTTTACTTAGGATATTCCGTTACTCCATTTTCATCTTTATTTATAGTTTTATTATTTGTAATTTTTTATTTTATAAGACTATTTTTCTTTTTTTATAAAAGTAATAAAAATTATTTTGTTGGTAAATATTTTTTATGGAATAATTATTTATTCCTATTTCTTATTGATATTTACATTATGCATTACTCTTTATTTTTATTATTTTCTATATTTATTAGTGTTGGATGTAGCTCAGGTAAAGTAACTCAAACTGCTGTTTCTGGACCGCATATTGATAACCCCAAAGTTGATAGTCCCCATGATGATAATACCCATATTGATAATCATGAGGTTAATAATAATTTAGTCTTTATGTTGGGGAAACCGTCGCGTTTTGAAATAGAGGTACAAGAAGAGAACCGTAAATTTGGACAACTTTTTAAAGCGGGTTTAAATGAATCAAAAACATCAGTACATAATCAATATGTAAATAATGAAAATTCAACAATAAAGCCGATTCAGAAAATAAGTTTTACCATGCCAGTTCCTGAGCCTATTTGGAATGAAAAAAAACAAACCGTTGAGTTTAAATGGACACAAAGACCACATTATACTTTTGATGCTTATTAATACTTTAATATAGGTTTAAAACTTAATTTATATGGAAAAATTATGCGCATAATCATTACTTTATTATTATCTTTTTTATTATTGGGTTGTACTACTGATAACATTACTTTTAGTGCAGGTGATTCAGGGGAGCATAGAATAGGTAGCCCGGTGTGTTCTACCTTTGTTTGTGGTAAAAACACACGCACACCGGGAGAGCAAAAAGCCATTAATGAGGCAGTTCATGAACAACAGCGGGCTATAATGCGAGGGGAAAAACCAGATTTAAAAATTATGGCTTCTTATTAAGAATTTAATTTATCTATGCCAGTAATATATTACTGGCTGATATTAAATATTATTAATAATAAAATTAGCTCTACTATCAATTGCCACTTTCGGCAGTTCGATTAATTTATAATTATATTTTTTATAAACTTCTAGCATTGCTAAATACGTTTCCTCTGATTCTTTTATCGTTTGTTTTCTTTCTTTATCTTGTGCATAGATTTCAGGCCAAGGTGGAGCAATAAATACATTTGTAGAATAACGAAATAGTATTATTGCATTATTAAGATGTTTTGGGATAGGTAATCCGCATAATAACAAATATCCTGCAATATCAGGAAGGCCCCTATCATAGAAATACGGTGTTTTAATGTCAGTTGCTTTATGCCATGAATACAATTCCCAACTTAGCATTAATTGTGAGAACGCTTCTGGATCTGTCCATGGCAATGCATTACCTTCGATAAGAATTTGATCTTGTATGATAGCTCTTCCTGCCTCTAAAGAACAGGGATAACCTCTATTCTTAAGTTCATTTATTAGCGTTGTTTTCCCAGACCCAGGGCCTCCAGTTAATACAATACGATGTAATTCTTTAGGCATAATAACTCCTAATAAGTTTATATAGTTAATAGAGAAAAATGGGGAAGATGTAGGGGGAATTAACCTTAGAGGTAGTAGAAATAATAATACCTAAAAAATAGAACTAGAAAAAGTGTACTAGCATTAAATGTTAATGAAAATCTTAAGTAAGTTTATTTCGTGGGAATTCTTAAGAATAGGATAATAAATTACATAATTCTTAGAAGAAAAAATCTGGTGAATAAATATTAAGGAATACAAACCTCAGGCGTATAGTGACTATTAGGGAAAAGATCTGGTAAATAACTACATTTTCTTATTGTTTTTTGAACTCCTTCTTTTGATTCAAAGAGAAAAATACCAATTATGCCAATATTTTTCTTATCATCTTATTTGAGCATTTTATGCCCATGACTGCACTAAATAGCAATTGAAAGCATGGATAATTGATTCTATGATAGAACATATATGTTTTATAATGATTTGTATATAAGGATTGGCATGGGGATTGTAAAAATTTCTGATGAATTACATGAGTATTTGAGGAAGGCAAGTAATGTCATGTCTCGCTCAGTTAATGCTCAGGCGGAATTTTGGATAAAAATAGGTATCCAAGCAGAGTTAAATCCAGATAAAACGTTCCCGATGATTATTAATGAAATGCTGGAAAAAGAAGCTATCAAGCAACAAGCAGAATAAGAGGAAACAAAAATGGATAAAATAACAATCAAAACGTCTGATGAAATTGAACTAATGCGTGAATCTGGACGTTTGTTAGCGCAAGTCTTTACGATGCTTGATACCTTTATTGTACCAGGTGTTTCTACACTGGAAATTAATGACAAGGTGGAAGATTTTATTATTAACGAACTTCATTCAAGACCGGCAAGTAAAGGCCAGTATGGTTATGAATATGTGTTAAACACGTCAATTAATGAAGTTGTTTGTCACGGTGTACCCAAATCAGATGAGCGCCTAAAAAGTAAAGATATTATTAATGTTGATATTACATTAGAAAAAAATGGGTTTATTGCCGATTCTAGTAAAATGTATATTATGCCAGAGGCATCTCCTATAGCGCGTAAACTAGCTAAAACAACGTATCAAGCTATGTGGGAAGGGATTAAAGAAGTTAAGCCAGGTGCAACATTAGGTGATATTGGTCATGCTATTCAAAGCTTTGCACAAAGCCATGGATATAGTGTTGTAAGAGAGTATTGTGGGCATGGAATTGGTAGAGAAATGCATGAAGCGCCACAAGTTTTACATTACGGTATTAAAGGACAAGGTGTGGAATTAAAAGAAGGCATGACTTTTACGATTGAACCAATGATTAATCAAGGTGGCGCTAAAATAAAAACTAAAAAGGATGGTTGGACTGTGGTGACGAGAGATAAAAAATTATCAGCTCAGTCAGAACATACAATTTTAGTTACAGCAAATGGGTATGAAGTGCTGACTTTACGTCCTGAAGAATCGTTACCATAATCGCTAATATTTTATTTTTTTGGCTATTTAAAGGGAAAAGCAGAATAATATTCTTTATAATTTAAAGATAATCCTATTTTTAATTTAAATAGCCGTATGATATTTTTTCACATCTTTTGATAGATTCAATATTTAATCTCATATCTTTATTAAACATAGTTGTAAATTAAATTCTTGCTATTATATTTATCATAATGATTTGATGTTAGCTTGTGTTTTTTAATGGTTGCAGGATGCAATTATCATTTTTTGAAAGAATAAGGATGTTGAGATGAAAAATATTTCAAAAATACTTGAAGAGTGGGGAGCGTGGGTTGCTAATGATCCCATTATTTTTTGTTTATTAAATAAAAAGAAAACTATCCCAGAAAAAATAAAACTAAGAAAACAATGTACTCATCATAAAGCAAATATAATAAACGATTTAATGAAAATGTTGATGATATATAATAAAGAGGATTATCAGCTACTTATTAATTATTACGTTTTTGGAAAAACTTTTATAGAGCTTGCGAAATATGAAAAATGTTCAGATACATATATTGGAAAAAAATTGAAAAAAGCAGAAGGTTTGGTTGAAGGGATGTTGATTTTTTATATGAAAATTGAAAATATAAAACGATTAAAATAAGACTTTACGATCGTAAATTATAGTTTATTCTAATAAACACTTATAAAAATAAAGAGTAAAAATATAATTTCATATTGTGAATTTTGTATTCTACTGATTGTTATAAGTATTGCTAACAGGATGTTTAGCAAATAAATTAACTTAAACCCAAGGAGTGGAAAATATGTCAACTACATATCCAATTATTTTAGTTCATGGATTATCTGGTTTTGATGATATCGTCGGTTATCCTTATTTTTATGGCATCGCAGATGCATTAGAAAAAGAAGGGAATAAAGTCTTTACCGCCTCTCTTTCTGCATTTAATTCTAACGAAGTTCGTGGTGAGCAACTTTGGGAATTTGTGCAAAAAATTCTAAAAGAAACAAAAGTGAGAAAAGTCAATTTAATTGGCCATAGCCAAGGGCCATTAGCTTGTCGTTATGTTGCAGCGAAATATGCCAAAAATATCGCCTCTGTGACCTCTGTGAACGGCGTAAACCATGGATCAGAAATTGCTGATTTAGTACGACGTATTATGCGCAAAGACAGTGTGCCAGAATATATTGTAGATGCTGTTATGAAAGCTATTGGTACAATTATTTCTACATTCTCTGGAAATCGTGGCAATCCACAAGATGCTATCGCTGCATTAGAAGCATTAACGACTGAGAATGTAACGGAATTTAATAAAAAATATCCACAAGGGCTACCTGAGGTTCGTGGAGGCGAAGGTAAAGAGGTCGTTAATGGCGTGCATTACTACTCATTTGGCAGTTATATTCAAGGATTGATTGCTGGTGAAAAAAGTAATTTATTGGATCCGACACATGCTGCAATGCGTGTATTAAGTGCTTTTTTCATAGAGCGTCAAAATGATGGTTTAGTTGGTCGAACGAGTATGCGATTAGGTAAATTAGTTAAAGATGATTATGCTGAAGATCACCTAGATATGGTCAATCAAGTTGCTGGGTTAGTGGGGCGTGGTGAAGATATTATTGCGATTTATACTAATCATGCGAAATTCTTAGCAAGTAAAAAATTATAATTTCCAATAACAACGCTTGTGGAATATGAAATAACATAAACTATGGCTCTAATTTTATTAGAGCCATTTTTATTTCTAACATTATTAATTTGTGTTTTTATTAACGCTAATAGAAATATCATAACCTAATAAATAAAGAGCTTGCTCTAAGCTATCTACTTTTGATGATTGATTAATTTCGAGTAAACGCTCTATTTGTGCGCTAGTTAAATTCATTTTTCTTGCAAGATCGGATTTTTTTGTCTTGGTTTCCAACATCGCATTATGCAATGCAATTTTCAAACAGCTGATTACAGGTAAGTAAACAATAAAATCACCAGACTGTGCTTTTGAGGGGGCAGGAATGGGTATTTTACTTGAAATAAATTCCTCAAGGCCGACATGCAAAATATCAGAGGCTTCCAGTTCAATATCATCTTCCGTATAAGCAACAGCATGTATATTATCAAAATCACGGTAAGTAATTTCGTAGGTTTCACTTTCGTCATCATAATGAGCGACTGCGGGATAGCTGAACATAATTTACCTTTGTGAAGTTAAAATGAAAAAGCATTATACAATGTATTTTCAAAATTATTGTGTATAGTATTAAAGTGAAATATTAATTATCTAATTGATATTAAATAACATGTTAGAGATTAAAAACAGACTTATCAAAGTTTATCTTCATTTCTTGCTTGTGTCAGATAAACGTAAAAATAGCACCTTATGAGCTATCTCACATTTTTATTATTTTAGTCTATTGATTTTGGGTAGATCCTATTTTTTAAGAAGACCCCTCTTATAAATGATCTTAGGGTATTTTTTAGGAAGGAATTATTTATGTATCCCGTTGATTTACATGCTCATACTATTGCTAGTACACACGCTTACAGTACGGTGAGTGAATATTTTCAGCAAGCAAAAAAGCAGGGAATTAAATTATTTGCAATAACGGATCATGGTCCTGATATGGACGATGCTCCCCATGAATGGCATTTTTCTAACTTACCAGTGATCCCTCGAATGATTGATGGTGTGGGTATTCTTTATGGTATAGAAGCAAATATTAAAAATATTAAAGGTGAAACAGATTGCAGTGAGAAAATGAGTAAGAAATTAGATATTGTGCTTGCTGGTTTTCACGAGCCGGTGATGGGTTCATTAGGTATTGTGGATAATACAAAGGCTTTGATCGCGACAATAACAAGTGGTGCTGTTCAAATGATAACTCACCCAGGAAACCCGAAATATCCAATTGATTTTGCTGAAGTTGCAAAAGTAGCAGCTGCTTGTCATGTTGCTTTAGAAATGAATAATTCATCATTTATTCATTCTAGGGTAGGAAGTGAGAAAAACTGCATAGAAATAGCTAAAGAAGTTCGTGATGCCGGTGGATTGATTGCTCTAGGATCTGATTCTCATATTGCTTCTTCATTAGGGAAATTTGACAGAGTATTAGAAGTATTAACTCAAATAGATTTTCCTGAAGAACGTATATTAAACATAACCCCAAGAAGAGTGCTGGATTTTTTAAAATCACATGGCAAGAAAGAAATTCCTGAATTTAGTCATTTTTAATGCCTTTATTTATATTAGCAATAGAAAGCTATCTTAGGATAACTTTCTATTGAATAAGCTACGTTTTTTATTGATGAAAAACGGTTAACGCTTGTTTTAATTGATCTGATTGTGTCTGTAAGGAATCTAATGAACTTACTAACTCCCTTGTCATTGTGGCGTTAGCTTGTGTTGTTTGGTCTAATTGATTGATCGCATCTTCAATTTGAGCAATACCATTACTTTGTTCATTGGTTGAAATAGAAATATCGTGGATCATTTCATTGATATTTTCGGTATGTTTAGAAATATCCACCATATTATCGTTTGCGTCAGCCGCCAATTGAAAACACTGATTTATCTTTTTACTTGAATTAGCAACAAGCACTTTTATCTCTTTTGATGCTAAATTACAGCTAATAGATAATTCGCGAACCTCTTTTGCAACCACTGCAAAACCTTTTCCATGTTCACCTACTCTTGCAGCTTCTACAGCAGCATTTAACGCTAATAAATTAGTTTGAAAGGCAATGTTGTCAATTGTTGATGTAATATCATTAATTTGCTCAGAGAATGTGACAACTTCATGCATATTTTCAACCACATTAGCCAGCATCTCATTACTTTGATGGATCATAGAGTCTGCTTTTGTCACAAGCTCACATGATGCTTGGGTATTTTCTGCATGCTGTTTTGACGTCACACTTAACTGTCTTATTCCTGCTGACGTTTCAAGTACTGCGGCTGATTGTTGTTCAACACGAATAGCAAGATTATTGTTCATAACAGAAATATCATTTAATTCAGAATTGATAAGGCCAGAACTGTGATTAATATCATTAACTATCTGTTTTATTTGATCTCGCATTTTTTCAATATTTACAGTGAGAATATTTATTTCAAACAAACCTTTTGTCGTGATCTTGGTTGCTAACTCACCATTACTGATATCTTCAATATTCTTCACAATAGCATTTAAAGGTGAAATAAAATTTTTTCGTAATACGAATTGCACTAAAAAAGAGAAGATCACAATAAGAATTGTGATGACAATTAAGCTATAAATAATTTTATCGTACAGCAATTCACCTTCATTCAATGATGCAGTGTAATGGCTTTGTAGTTGTTGATGATAGTTGGTGTATGCTTTTTCAAAATTATCTTGGTAAGTTTGTGTAGGTTGATTTAAATATTCATATGTTTTTCCTTGTTCTAAAAAGGCTAAAAATTCAATGAGTGCAGCATTAAGCTCAATATATTTTTGTTCTAATTGTTGAATATCGCTTTCATTATTAATGTTATGGGGGGCATTTTTGAAACTTTTCCATGAATTTTCAACATGTTGTAGTTTTTCTTTGGTTTGTTGTAATAAAGATGAAATATCAGTATTTGCAGTAGCCATTTTATTAATAATCAATAAATGGCGGGAGCTTGCTCTATTTAAAGTATTGCGTGTTTGTAGAAGATTTTCCCAAGTGTTATTTAATAGTGATTGTTCGCTATAGATATTGTTCAGTGTGTTTAAATTTCTTCTGTAATCATTTACTGACGAAAGAAATAAAACACAGGCTAAACCAAGAAGTAAAATTAAGGATCCTGTAATAAGCCAAACTAGGGTGGTTGTTTTTAAACTCGACATATTAAAAGAGACGTTTGGCAAATAACGTTGTTTGAAGTTCTTAAACATGAATAGTTATTTCCTTTTTGATAAAAATATAACTGTACAATTTATTGATTTTTAAGTTTTATTTTTACTTCCTGTAATTGGTATCGACAAAGAATGGCTAAGAATGAGTGAAAATAAGTATTTAGAACACTCTTTGATTTAATGCCATATATCCTTTTGATTTTTTCAAATACTAAAGAAGAGTATCGGCATTTTATAAATATTCTTTATGGTTATTTATTACCCTTATTGATAAATTTTTCAAATGGGTTAATGGGGCTTATAACATGTTGATTTTTATTAAATTTAATTTAATGGTTGGAAATTTAAAAAAGCATAAGGAGGCTGTAAAAAGTCTTTTTTAATTATTGATAACTTGTTGATTTGTTATTAATTTAATGTGATTTAAATATTTGTAATTTAAACAATTAGGTTTTAATTATGTCAGTATTTCTATTAATAAAATAAAAAATACTATAAATAGAAGGTATGCGTCTTCCATTTATATTGAGTGTTATTTTACCAATAACATTAATGATATATAAAAATTTGAATTAAGTGATGCTAACTTATTTCTTAAAGTTAAATACCTGAAAAATAGTAGATAATTCGTACAAAAATATTATAAAAATGGAGTTAACGTTATCTTTTGATTAAAGATGTTATTTATATATACTGTACTTTTGGGGTTAGATAAGGTTATTCATAACTCATAATTATTAATGTATATCTTTTCTGCATAAGATAGTTGAGAGGACAGTTCTCTGTGGATGCACCATTTCAAATTCAACAGGTTGTTAATGTATTAAAAAAAATTCTTAGAACTAAATTGAATACAATTTATTTGCATGGTTCATCTGTTTCTGGAGGACTTAGGCCAAACAGTGATATTGACCTTCTTGTGATCATTAAATCCCCTTTGACTAAAGAAGAAAAAAATTTACTGAACACCGATCTATTATCTATTTCAGGACACTATCCTTATGATAAGTTTGGGCGTAAGCCTTTAGAGATCGTGATGTTTGTTAGCCATCTATTACATAACTTACAATATCCTGCTAGGTGTGAGTTTATTTATGGAGAGTGGTTACGAGATACATTGGAACAAGGACTGAGTGATAATAGCTCAGAGGATCCTGAATATACATTGATGTTGGCACAAGCTCAGAAAGAGGTAAAACTTCTTTGGGGGGAGTATGTTATATTACCTAAAATTAATAACCAGCAAATAAGAAAAGCACTATTAGATTCTCTGCCTAATATAATTTCTTCTATTGAAGGTGATGAGCGCAATGTTCTTTTAACGCTTGCAAGAATGTGGTTTACGATGAGTACGGGGCAGTTTATATCAAAGGATACTGCAGCGGATTGGGCGATCAATAGAATGCCTAATAAATTTATTGAAGTGATGACAGTTGCAAGAGACGCTTATTTGTATGGAAATAATGTTGAATGGACAAAATATAAGGAGTTATTACCATTAATTATTGAATATTTTTCCATTCAAATTAAAAATGTATATTTAATAAAAAATGATCTGGTTACAGATTGAATAAACTTGTTTACGATTTGAGATAATTTAGCATAAGTGTTTTATAGTTATTTTTTTCAAGATTTTTTTCTGTAAATCCAAACTGTGTTGCTAAATTTTGTAATTGTGTCGCGTATAAAGGAAGTTTATTTTTATCGTCTGTCATAATAGCAAACTCCGCAAATGACCCTATATTATCTAATTTATCAATAGTGATATGAAACTCACCTAAAAAATAGATTTCTCTTGATTTTGTATAATTGAGAAGGCAGTGATAGCCAAGAGTGGTGAACATGGAGACCGTTTTCTCTGCATTTTCTATACGTACAGCTTCACATTGTGATAAATCAGGGCCTTTAACGATAAGAAGATTTATGCCTGAAGGCAACATTTTTCTCACACACAAACTTATGCTTGAGGCCGGGAACTTGGTGTGAGTATGTTCCATATACCAATCTGTTTCTTGATTATTAGGTGTAAATAATGTTGCACCCGCTTTTTTTAATGCTGTAATAAACTCTTCGGGATGTTGAAGATGATATTTTAGTTCTACTTCAAACTTACCTTGAAAGTGTTCTGACATAATTTTTTCCTAATTTTAGTTAACATATTATAGCATTGATTTGAATTTTCTTTGATTAGAAAAATGAATTTTTCATGTGATTTCAATATCTATAATATCAAGGATATTAATATTAAAGCATTAGTGCCATTTATATAAATCATATTAGTCGAGTTAAAATAGAATCTTTATGAAAGAAAAGAAGGTAATAGAGGGTTGTCCGTCAAGAAAGAAATAGAGGAGGGATAAAACCTCACAGAGAGGGGTATCCCTGTGAGATTATTATAGAAATATTATTATAGGATACCTTCAAAAGGGTTCCAGCTTTGGTCATTCTTGGTTTCTTTCAAATAGTACGCGTAGTTAGCCGTTATTGCCCATAAAATATTAATAGCAATACCGACAGCATTGATTACACCATTATTTACAGGTAAGAAGCCGATAATAGTAAAAACAGCAATATTAATAGCAAATAATGTTAATGCCTTACGCCATAAACCTAAAATAAGAAAATAAATAAAACCAAAGAAAAAGGCCCAGATATTCATTCCAATAAGAATACGTTTACCAAAGGAAAGTTCTTTATAAGCGACTTTAAATTCAGGTGTTTTAGGTGAACCATATTTATCAAAAAATGAAAAACGTTCTTGCCATTTTTCAGAATACTCTTTATTCATGTTAATTCCTTTTACCTGTATTGATTACATTTAGTCTTATAGAAAAAATGTATCTTTACATAAATTCACAAGATGAACAATATAAAATTTTTAAGAAATTATAGACATTTATATAATAACCATTAATGCAAGATGTTTTTTATTTTTTAATAATAATCTTATTGTTTAAGAATATATTGTTAATAACCGGTCTTGAAAATATAAATGATAAAATAAAATATTAACTTGAGTTTGCTTGACGGAAGAAAGAATAAGAAATCTGGTTGATGGCTTGTACCAGATTTCTTATGAAGGAATAAAGTAAGCAACTAACGCACAACTAGCACTGATGATTCAGCGTAGCTAACGACAGAAGATGCCGTTGAGCCGAGAAGATACGTTTTCATGCCAGGGTTACGAGAACCAATAACAATGAGCTCTGCTTGAATTTTTTTCGCCGTCTCTAAAATTTTATCGCGAGGATTCCCAATGGAAATATAAAACTGAGAGGTACTGTTAGGAATGTCGATATGCGATAAATTTTCTTTTAATGTAGATAATGCAATTTCAATACGTTGTTTATCACTTGCGAGTCGGTCTTGCCCTGCAAATGCGAATCCAACAAAAGACTCATAACTTGGGATCACGGATAAAAAATGAATATTGAGTTTATCGGCGACAGACAATGCTTTTAGATGAGAAACAACCTTGTCCAATAAACCAAGCTCTGTAAAATCAACGGGTACTAACACTGTTTTTGTCATAGTGGCTCCTAATTAACCTTTATTATGATTAGGGCTTTAATACTAATTACTTGTACATACACATGTGAGTTACCTACTAATCTTATCAGTCAAAAGCAAAAACTGTACAAAAATTAGAAATATTTTTATTTTTTGAGAGTTATGTATTTTTTTACATGGAAAAATGTAGCAATTTAAGTGAATAATTGTGTAATAGAGTCAAATAGAAATAGTTATTAAAAAGTAGGTTGGTTACTAGGTAAGAAAATGTTTTGCTATCTAACCAAAATGAGCGTGCATGCAAATTGAAATGCTATTATATAAATAAACTAAACTCTTAAAAAATAATATTTAATATAACTGTTTAAGTTTTTACTTTATAAAATTTAAAAATATCCATAATATAAAAAGTACATATTAGTTATTGGGAGTAAAGATAATATCTATTTATTACAATATGTTATGGGGTTTTTGGGAATTTGTCTGATGGTTTTATCTTAATGATAACAAGTAGCATTTAGCTTTTAATAAAATAATAAAATTATATTACAAATGAGATTGGTTTTTATTTTTATTACGAACTAATTGATTGAAAAAAATAAAAAAACTCTATTTAAATAACTATATTTTTATTTTTAAGTGTGCATAATATCTGTAATGTTAATTTTCATCGTAAGGAACGTAAAATATGTTACATCAAGATATGATCAATAAATTGAATGAACAGCTAAATTTAGAGTTTTATTCAGCAAATCTTTATTTGCAAATGAGTGCTTGGTGCGACGATAAAGGATTTGATGGTGCAGCTAAATTTTTAAAAGCCCATTCTCGTGAAGAAATGGAACATATGCATCGCCTATTTGATTATTTGAGTGATACAGGGGCGATGCCTTTACTCGGTGCGATTGAAGCACCACCTTCAGAATTCTCATCACTCGCTGAGTTGTTTGAGAAAACTTACGAGCATGAAAAACAGATTACAGCTGAAATTAATAAATTAGCTCATGTTGCAATGACCACTCAGGATTATTCAACGTTTAATTTTTTACAATGGTATGTTGCTGAGCAACATGAAGAAGAGAAATTATTTAAATCAATTTTGGATAAATTGGCGATGGTTGGTGATAGCGGTAAGGCTTTATTCTTATTAGATAAAGATCTGAACACATTATCAACATCTGCACATGTTTAATAATTAGCAAAGCACTACGTTGCAGATAATAATTAAGATAGGCTTAAGTTAATAAAATACATAAATATAATGATAACGCTCTGCTGGAAATAAACAGTAGGGCGTTTTTTATTACTCAGCATTAGTTCACAGCCTTATTTCTTTCTCTATTAATTGTATGTTTTTTATCCTGGATATATCTTTTGGATGTTATTTAAACAGGATGTTTATTTTACATTTAACTTAATTTGGTTATGTATTGAACTGTTTAGACTGTCAATGTGGGTATTATATTTTTTTGAAGTGTAAAAATGAGTGATATTTGAAACAGAATCTGCGCTAAATAACATATATTTTGAGTGCTAGTTCACAACCTTTTATTTCTAATAGGAAGAAGCGGAGATCTTGACGTGAATTTGCTATAAAATATTTTCATAAATAAAAAAATCACCTGTAATTTAAGAGGTTATTATGTCATTAAATACACTTAAGACATCTTGGGGTAAATTATCTGCTATTGCGGTTTTATTCCTAGGTATGTCGTATCAACAAGCATTAGCACACGCGCAACTAAAATCTCAGTTACCAGCTGAAGGTGCGGCTATTGAGCAGTCTCAAGCACCTAAAGTTATCACATTAGATTTTTCTGAAGGTATTGAACTTGCATTTAGTAAAATCAAAGTGACGAATACCGACGGCAAAGAGATTACTGTAGGGAAATTGAGCTTAGATCCTGTAAACAATACTAAATTATTACTACCGTTAGAAAGTGATTTAGCTGAAGGTAATTATTTAGTTGATTGGAATGTGGTTTCTGTTGATGGGCACAAGACAAAAGGTTCTTATCAATTTAGTGTAAAATAATGACACCTGAAGACGTTTATATTTTATGCCGTTTCTTTCATTTTGTGGCAGTCATGTTTATGTTTGGACTGAGCTTCTCGGCTGCCATTCTGGCAAAAGATAAGTTTATTCCTCTCATTCAAGTTCGTTTGCGCCCAGCATTAGCCATCAGCACTATTACGGTCTTTATTACGACTTATTTATGGATGGCTTTACAATCTGGTATTATGGGGGACGGATGGGAGGATGCTTGGTCACTGGAAATATGGAAAGCGGTATTAGGTACTTCATTTGGTCAGATTTGGCAATGGCAATTGGTATTAGCAACTTTTGCTTTAGCTGTATTATTTATACACCAACGTTATATTCGTAATTTCTCTTTATTAATTGTTGCTTCAATTATGTTGATCTTACATGCCTCTATTGGTCATGGTGCTATGTTTACAGGTTCAGATGCAACTTTTTATAAGATTAATCAAAGTATTCATCTCATCAGTGCCGCATATTGGTTTGGCGGTTTATGGCCATTTGTTGCTTGCTTACAATTTCTACGTAATAAAGATGAGCTTGCAGAAGGGATGATCAAGCCTATCATTGGCACAATGAAGCGGTTTTCACTATTTGGTCATATTGCTGTTTTATTAGTTACCATCACTGGTATTATTAGTGCGGTTATGCTAATTCCGGGCTGGCCTACAATTCACCAATTATCAGAATATCAAAGCATGTTATGGCTTAAAATTAGCTTAGTTATGTTAATGCTAGGCCTAGCGGTAATTAATCGTTATGTTTTGGTGCCTCATATTCGTAAGAAAAATAACTTTCAATGGTTGTTAATTAATAGCTGGTTTGAATTATTACTTGGAACTATGGTTATTTTTACTGTTGCTATCTTTGCGATTAACTCACCAGTATAGATTGTTATATAATCGTAAAAATCTAATTTATTAAGTGAGATATAAACATGAAACGTTTTGTATTAGCGGGAATGTTAATGCTTTTCTCTTTTCAAGCATTCTCCGCACCAATTTCGACTGTGAGCAAGCTTCAATTTGGTGATGACTGGCCGTTTACACGAGAGGAAGTGATGCTTAATTGTCGTGCGGATGGCGCTTGGTTTGTGATTAATCCAGCAACATTAGTCCAGTATCCACTTAATGAAATTGCAATGAAACAGATGGAAAGTGGGAAAGTTAAGGCGCAATTAATTGATATTATTTTGCTTCCCGATCCTAATTCTCCTGAAAAGAAAAAATCAATCGAAGCCATTCAAGAGGCATTTAAACAACTTTGCGAGAGTAATTAATCAAATGATTAATTATTAAAGATGGTATTTTTATTTTTTATTGCATTGATTTAAATAAAAAATTTTATTGGTGCTGTTTTTTTGAATAGATAAGAGTGTGCTATTAAGTTATTCACTAGATTTTTACATATTATTAGCTAATATTTAACAGTAGGTTGTGAAATAGAAAGATCTGAGTTAGTCCACAATTTTTTGTTTACGTAGTAATCAGTAATGACTTTTTAGCGCACGGCTCGTAATGAGCCTTTTCCCTAAGCCAGATAAATGATTTATCTGGCTTTTTTTATTTCGCTTTAGCATCTCTTATGCCACTTTTAGAATCCAATGATGGTTTTCTTTGTCATAAGCATGACGATAAAGCAGAATATTTTTATCTTTCAATTGAGCTGGAATGCTCGTGTTTTCATCCCATCCATCCAGTTGCATACAAAACTCTGTATCATAATCACATGGAATATGAATATAAGCTAATTGATTATCGGAAGAGTGTTTCAACGTAATATCTTCAATTTCATAGCAAGCAATTTTTAACGTTATTTTCTTCATGTTATCACTCCAGTGTAGGCGATGTTCTGTTGTGTTCCGTTGTGTTCCGTTGTGTTTTGGGGGGCATTTATTGTAAATAATGCTTTTTAACCAAACAGAATTAAGCATAGTATAAATGGAATCTATTTCCAAAATATATTTTGAAAATAAAAAAAACGGATCATTTTTTGTGATCCGTTCTAAATAACTAGCGTGGAACAAGGAGGAATTATCTTATTTTATGGTTTGGGTATTGCAGTTCCCCATTCGTTCCAATCTTTAGGTTCTTTTGCATTTAAAATGAAATTCTGTTCCTGTTTCGCTTTTGCTTGTAATGGTGTGGAAGGTGGGGTCGCAAATGTAATACCTCCGCGTATAAATTGTTTAAAGGTTCCACTTCTTATAACGCCACCCGTTAAACCAAATGAGAAGTTATAGCCAGAAGAGAGCCAGAATTCGGTATTATTTCTAACAAGATATTGATATTTTTTACTAATTCGAATGTGGATTAAGACTCTATCGGACATGTTTCCTAACTCAAGACCAGTCACGGCACCAACTTCAAGACCTCGATAATAAATAGGTGTACCAATTTGTACTGAGCCAGCTTCTGTGGCATTTAAGACAAGGTTTAATCCATCAAGGTAGCGTGAGTCTGTAATGTTAGATGTTTGAAGCTCAAATTGACGATAAACACCACCATTACCAGGCTCAGCTTTAATATAAGGTTGAATAAGGGAATCGAGATTATCTAGTCCGGACGCCGTTAATTCTGGCGTGACAACGGCAAATCGACTACCTGATCTTGCAAATGTTTTCACATAATCAGGGTAGAGGACTGCTGAGACAGTTACCGCTTTTCTATCCGGTGAGAGGATCAGAGATTCGACCTGACCAATATCAATGCCTAAATAACGAATAGGCATACCTTCAGAAAGTTTACTGGCATCATAAGTTTTTAAAGTTATTTGAGCACCAATAGCACGAGCACTGGTTTCTGAAGAATAGAGTTTATAACGTGAAACGTTATTATTAATATTTTCAAAGTTATCGAAGCTGATAGCACCTTTTAATGCCCGATTTAATGGTGTGGCTTCAACGGTTAATCCTGAACCATTGACAGAAACTTTTGCAGCACCTTCAGTCCAGAAAACACTCTTTTCAGTGAGAAGATGGCGGTATTGCTTAGAAATATAAACATCAATATCAAACTCATCCATCAACGGTCTGACATCCGTGATCTCACCAACCTGAAATTGGTGATAAAGCACGACAGAGCCTTTTTGAATACCAGGAAGGCTTGAGGCTTTTAGCGTTAATGTCACTGGTAATTCATTACCATTGATACTTGCTTTAGCAAAAAAATCATTGCGATAAAGGCGGTACTGCTCTTTGGGCGTGCCTTGATTACCTTGAATAAGATGAATACCGCCTTCAAGCCATTCTTGAGGAGAGGCACCTTGAATATCAATACCATTCAGGCCCATATTGACGTTTATTCGGCTATTAGCAACAAACTTACTATTTTCATAAATATAATGTTTATATTCAGGAGCGATAATCGCATCGAAGATAACACCATCATCACTGATATTACGTTGAATAACTTGGCCAATAGTAATACCTCTAAAAAGAATAGGTTGTCCTGCATCGACTCCCCAACTTTCTTCACTAGTTAGAGAAAGAATTAACCCATCTTCACCATAGATTGCTTTACCTGCTTCGACAGATGTTGCTGATTGTAAAACAAATTGTTGATTCTCTTGTGCGGGGAGGCTATTTTCTGGAGAATCAAAGGCTATTGCACCGTTAATTAAAGCAGAAACACTTTCCATTTTAACCGATACGCCACTCTTTAGATTAAAATTACCTTGAAACCCAGAGACATTCCAAAAATGGCTATCTTGGCGAATTAAGTGTGCATATTGTTTATCAATACTTAATTCAATAAAAATACCTTGGTTGTCAGGGCGAATTGCGTAACTATAAACTTTCCCTACGGGAACTTGACGGTAATAAACTTGAGAATCAACATTGAGTGATCCTAATTTATCTGCTGTCAAAGTAATTAATTGCTGATTTTTATCAATATTTGCTTGGGGGCGAATTTCTTGAGCAATAAATTTAAACTGCTTTTCGCCGTCACCGGGTAACATACTGATGTAGTTCCCCCCCACTAACGCATCTAACCCTGATACACCAGATAAGCTCGCTTTAGGTGTGACAAGCCAAAATTGTGTATTCTTTCGCAATGCGGTGGCGAGATCTTTTCGTATATCAGCAGTAACAATAACTCGACGTAAGTCATCGCTTAGGGTGATATCTTTAACTATTCCTATGTCAACGCCTTGATAGCGAATAGGTGTTCTGTCAGAAACAATCCCTGAAGCAGATTGAAAATCAATCGTAATTTGTATGCCTTTATCTTGCCAATGTTGGAAAAGCAACCAACTTGCAATAAAAATGGCGATAACAGGGAGTAGCCAAAATGTTGAAATTCTACGCTTGCGGCGTATTTGGGCTTGTATTTCCTGAACGTCGTTTTCTTCGTGTTGCATAAGTATCCCATAGTAAACGACTATCCAACCATTCAACGGCAAGGATAGTAAGAATAACCGCAGTACCAAAATAAAAAGCCGCTGGGCCCATTGTGAACGTCATCAGTTGATCTCGATTAATTAATGACATCATCAGTGCGATCACAAAGAGGTCAAGCATTGACCAGCGTCCTATCCAAGAGACAAAACGGTATAGCTTCATACGAAATAGAGGATCAAGATGGGAATTAAAGTGAATACTCAATAATAATCCCAGCATGATAATAATTTTGAAAAAAGGTACAAAAATACTGGCAATAAAAACGATAATGGCAATAGGGGTATTACCCGAATTTACTAAGGCTATGACACCTGAAAAAATGGTATCTTCGGTACGTTGACCGTTTAAATAAAAAATAGAAATAGGCAATAAATTTGCAGGTAATAATAAAATAATTGCTGTAATTAATGCAGCCCATGTTTTTTGTAAACTCATTGGTTGTCTTCGGGTATAACAAGATTTACAACGAGGGCAATGTGTTGAAGGCATTTTTTTAAAATGATAATGACAAGCATGGCATGTAGCAGGGCTTTGGTGGATTGTTTTTTGTGGGTAAAATCGTTGCCAAAGTTGGTCCATATTAAGATTAATCAGCATCAATAAGCTGAGTAGCATTAGAGAAATAAAAGCAATTAAACCATTGCCAATATAAACCGTAGCGTAGTCACCTAATTTTATTGTAGCCACACCAAGTCCAATCAAATAAACATCTAGCATTACCCATTCTTTTAATTTTCCAAGCATTAATAGCACTGGGCGTAGATTAAAACGTAAACGTGCGCCTAAGTGGAGATATAAAATAGCAATCGGAAGGCTAAGAGGGGCAGCTACAGCACAAAAGACTACCATCGTTGCAGTAAGTGGAGAGCCTTGCTCTGACATCATACGAATACCATCAAGTACATTGGCTGTTATCATTGTACCTAATAGATGAATTTTGATTAATGGTTGAGTAAATGCAATAGATGCCAAGATAAGCATTGTAATCGATAAAATTAATAAACGAGTCAATGACCAATCTCGATAAGAGGCGAGTTTAGCTTGGCAACGTGGACAATACGCATCTTCTCCACGCTTAAGCGAAAGAGGTAGTGCCACAAGATGGTCACATTCTTGGCAGCGTATTGATTTTATTTCTTTAGTTGCGATATCGTTCTCAGAGTTGCTCATTATTTGCCTACGTTAACTTTCTTAATAGTTATCGTTTGATTAAGCTAAAAAAAAGTACCTATACTCAATGGTTCACAAGTTATCATTTTTATTATATTTATGCCTTTCATTTTACAATAATAAGTGTCTGATTTTTTTTGTAGATGTTAAGAGCGTATTATCGTTTTTTTACCTAATTCTTGAAAATGGAGTATTCAACCTCAAGATAAAATAGGCTAAATTACAAGTATGTTATCTATTTTAGTTATGTATATAGGGTTTAATGATGCCAAAATCGCTTTTTTATCAGGAACTCACTGATAATTTGTCAGCCTTGTTGTCTGGTGAAAATGATCTTATCGCATCACTTGCTAATACCAGTGCTCTTCTTTTCGAGAAGTTAGATACGATAAATTGGGTTGGGTTTTATCTAAATGATGGCGATTCATTAGTTCTTGGTCCATTTCAAGGTAAAATAGCTTGTGTCAGGATAGGTTTTGGAAAAGGAGTTTGCGGCACTGCATACTCTGAAAACAGAATTTTAAGAGTGGATGACGTTCATCAATTTAGTGGACATATTGCTTGTGACAGTGCAAGTCAGTCTGAAATTGTTCTACCTCTAGAGGTGAATGGACAAATTATCGGCGTTCTCGATATTGATAGCCCTATTTTTAATCGTTTCGATAAAAAAGATGAAAATGGGCTTAAAGCGTTGTGTGACGTGCTCTGCGAGCATTTAAAAACTTGTCATACAGCAAAATATTGTGAATTTTGTGTAAGTTAACAGGCGTTTGCCATAGAAATTGTTGGCAACACTATTATAATGTCGCTTGTTCATGCCTGCGCTGGTTGGCAAAACCGTTGTAATCAGGAAATTTCATGGAAAATCAACCTAAGTTGAATAGTAGTAAAGAAATCATCGCTTTTTTAGCTGAACGTTTCCCTAAGTGTTTTATTGCTGAGGGCGAAGCTCGCCCTTTAAAAGTTGGCATTTTTCAAGATCTTGTTGAAGCTCTAAAAGATGATGCTGAATTAAGCAAAACACAGTTACGTTCCGCATTACGCTTGTATACCTCAAGTTGGCGCTACCTTTATGGAGTTAAAGAAGGGGCAAAACGTGTCGATTTGGATGGTAATGACTGCGGCGAGCTGGAAGCTGAGCATATTGAACATGCTCGTACACAATTAGCAGAAGCCAAGGCACGCGTTCAAGCCCAAAGAGCTGAACAACGTGCTAAAAAGCGCGAAGCTGAAGGTGATAAGGAGACCAGTAAACGTCCGGCAGCGAAAAAGCCAAATAATACGCGTCGTCAGCCACCTAAAGAGGGTGAAAAACGACAGCCTCGTCCTCAGAAAGCAACTCAAGCACCTCGTAAAGCACCACGTCAAAATACTGAAAAGTTAATTCCAGTCACAGATACATCAGTTCTTACTGTTGGTCAATCGCTGAAAGTTAACGTTGGTAGTAGCGTGATGAATGCGACAGTGCTAGAGATAGCAAAAGAGGGTGTACGTGTACAATTGCCTAACGGTTTGGCAATGAATGTACGCACGGAACATTTAAAGTTCTGATACGGAGGCCAACCAGAGCATGAACAAACTTTTAAATGTGGCTTTTGCAATCGGATTAGTATTAACAGGCACTTCTGTTGTGATGGCTGAGAAACCAGCCACTCCAGCAATGGTGACTATTGATCAGTTACCCAAATTAAAGCAAGAGCCACAGCACTCTACTGTGAGCGAGCGAGTCACTTCTCGTTTTGAACGCTCTCATTACCGCCAGTTTTCGCTAGATGCGAACTTTTCTGAAAAGATATTTAATCGCTATCTTAATTTATTAGACTATAGCCATAATGTATTGCTAGCGTCTGACATTGCCCAATTTGATAAAGAAAAAAACAAAGTGGGTGAATACCTAAAAAAAGGTGAGCTTCAACCTCTTTATGATCTTTTCAATTTAGCGCAAAAAAGACGTTTCGAGCGTTTTCAGTACGCGTTAGATCGTATCAATAAGCCAATAGATTTAACCGGCCAGGATAAGTTTGAGGTAGATAGGACGAAAGCGCCATGGCCTCAAACTCAAGCTGAATTAGATAAGCTTTGGGATGAAAAAGTTAAATACGATTGGTTAACATTGAAATTATCTGAAAAAACAGACAGTGAAATTAAAGAAACGTTGACTAAGCGCTATAAAGCCGCTTTACGTCGTCAAACACAAAGCCAAAGTGAAGACGTTTTCCAAATTATTATGTCGGCGTTTGCCCGTGAAATTGATCCTCATACTAGTTACCTTTCACCTAGAAATACAGAAGCATTCGACTCTGAAATGAGCCTTTCTTTAGAAGGTATTGGTGCTGTATTACAAATGGATGATGATTATCCTATGATCAACTCCATGGTGACCGGTGGACCGGCTGCAAAAAGCAAAGAGTTGAAAGTTGGAGATAAAATTATTGCAGTGGGTCAACAAAATAAACCAATGGTAGATGTTGTTGGCTGGCGACTTGATGATATTGTTGCTTTGATTAAAGGCCCGAAAGGTAGCCAAGTTAAGTTGGAAGTTATCTCCGATGAGAAAGGGGCAAAACCGAGAACTATCACGATAGTCAGAGAGCAGATCCGCTTAGAAGACAGAGCGGTTAAGTTGACAGAAAAAGTTATCAATGGTGATAAAGTTGCTATTTTGGATATTCCAAGCTTCTATGTTGGTTTAACTAATGATGTGAAAACACAATTACAGAAAGTGGCAAAAAATAATGTTTCGTCATTAGTCATTGATTTACGAGGTAACGGCGGCGGTGCTTTAACTGAGGCCATTTCACTATCAGGATTATTTATTCCAAGTGGCCCCGTGGTTCAAGTTAGAGACAATAATGGCCGTGTGCGACAAGATTTTGATAGAGACGATGTTGTTTACTATAAAGGCCCATTGGTTGTTATTGTAAATCGCTTCAGCGCTTCTGCTTCTGAAATTTTTGCAGCCGCAATGCAAGACTACGGACGTGCATTGATTGTGGGTGAACAAACCTTTGGTAAAGGAACTGTTCAACAATATCGTCCTCTAACGCGTGTTTACGATCAAATGCTTAGCCCAGATTGGCCTGGTTTAGGTTCAGTACAATACACTATTCAAAAATTCTATCGCATTAATGGTGGTAGTACTCAGCTTAAAGGTGTAACACCTGATTTATTATTACCAAGTTTTGATAGTGCTGAAATGGGCGAAAGCTTTGAAGATAATGCATTACCTTGGGATAGTATTTCTCCAGCAAGTTATAAGTTATCTGAATATTCAGATAAATTGAAAACAGCATTAGCGCCATTAACGAAGTTGCATACTAAACGTATTGCAAATGATAGAGAATTCTCATACATCTTTGATGATATTAAACGTTACAATGATGCTAAAGCAAAAGGTGAAGATAAATTTGTTATTCTGAATTTTGCTGAAAGAGAAAAAGAAAATAAAGAGTTAGAAACTATTAAATTAAATCGTATTAATGAGCGTTTTAAATTAGAAGGTAAACCTTTATTAAAATCACTCGACGATTTACCTAAGGATTATGAAGGTCCTGATCCTTATTTAGATGAAACTGCAAAAATTGCAGTTGATCTTTCAAAGGTACTTAAGCCGAAAAAACTATTAAATTAAGTTATCAGTTACAAAAATGGATACTTAAAATTATTCCCAGTAGTTGGATAGCCAATTACTGGGTTTTTTTATATTTAAACATATCAAGATATAAAAATTATTATTACCAACCAATATTTATAAAGTGAGTTACTAGATATTTTTTAAAGCAATGGACAAGATTGGGGGCTGAGAGTTTTTATTTTCTTAAATATTTACTCTATCAAGTCATCTGTAATATAAATAATTATTAATATATGAATATTAAATTTTAACTTTACGTTGCTTGATTTTTAATCTGAAATATATTTCAAATAAGTTTTATGAGATGTAAAAGTATATTAAGTTAATGTTTAGATAAAAAATTCTCAAATAATGAGATGGGATTGTTTTTTGTTTGGTAAGTAAAATAAAAAGATAAATAAGCCGCTTATTGTGATTATTATCACATTTAGAGGGTTGTTGATTGCAATAAATGTAACAGGTTGTGACAATGATCGCTTAAATTGACATAAAATTACTATAATATACAGAACATAAATATTTAGTGTCATTTTGAGACATCGACGCAACAGCTGAAAACTTATCTAAATGATGAGTTGTTTCTATTCTATTAGTTCAAAATCTATTATTAGAGTCGTATGTAAAACTGAAATATTATATTTTCAGAAGTAGATGTTCTAAGTAAGGAATAATCATTAAATAGCAAATTACCTATAATTTGCTTAAAGCATATTCATTGCTAAAAAATGAGTAAATACAAATATGGTGAAATAGCCATATTGGATTTTTTATGCCAAAAAATAACTTTAGTATTTGAATTGATGTAACTAGAAGTTTAATCAAAAGTTGTTTTTTTAGCTAAATATAAGAATGGTGCTTTGTTGAACTTGTTGAATATAAGCCAATATAAATCAACTCAAATATTTGTTAACCAGGTTGACTTAAAATGAAAGTAAAAAGAATAGTATTATTTATGTTGTCCCCTTGCTTTTTAGCTGTTAGCGCTGCCAATGCTGGAAATTGGGAAAACTCAATTAAAGAGAGTGCATTTGTTTCTGATTCTGAACTAGAGCTTTCTACAATCAATATGTGGAAATACCTAAAGACCGAAAACCGTTTTGATAAAGAAGCGCAACGTTACAGAAAGCAAGTTGCTAATGCTTGGGGGCAAAACTTCCAAGCAGATTTCAGATCAGGTTATTTAGGTGGCATTCTCGGGTTTGATGTCTCTTATTATGGTGGTATCAAATTAGGTGCAAGTAAAGACTTCGCCTCTCGTGCAATCCTATACAATGATGATGGTGATGCAAAAGGTTATAACAAAATTGGTCAACGTTTCGCAAAAGTGAAGTTTGATTTAGATCCTGTTTTAATTAATGGTAAAGCAGGTTGGTTTACGCTGAAAAATACGGGTATTTTTACTAACTCACAGCGCTTATCATTAAACAGTTATAATGGTTATGCCACTAAAACGGCAATAGGTGATTGGAGCTTAGATTTACTGTTTCTTGACGGTAAAGTAATGCGTCGTGATAGCCCAAATATTGATAGAATGTATTTCAGTGATGGTAATGGAGTTAGACACAATATTGATCATGTGTTGACCGGTGGAATTAATTACAACTCCAAACCGTTAAAAGTATTTTATTTCTACGGTCAAGCGGATGATGTATTCCGCCAACAAGGTTTAGAAGCAAAATATAAATTAACCTCAGATGTGACTATTGGTGGTGTTGTTTATTATCACGATTATGGTAGTGATGGTAAACGTACATTAAGTGATGCCAATAAAGGTAAACGTAACTTCGATAATGATGCATGGCATTTTGCGGGTACGATGGAATGGCGCATTCCTGAGTCACCTTGGACGATACGTACAGGTGTGACTTATACCGATGCGAAAAAAGCGAATGGTGTTGGTCAATTTGCGCGTAATCCTATTGGCAATACTCGTGGACGCTTTAACTCACCCGCTTACGCAGATATTGACTATGTGCGTGATGGTGAAGTTATGGGGGCATTAGAAGCTGCATATAAAGTTAACGAAGAATTGTCTGTTGGTGCGCGCACTAACTATAGTGAATTCAGTTATTCAGGTGAAAGATTAAAACAAGGACAATTTGGTTTATTTAGTTATTGGAAACCAACAGCAAATCTTTCTGTTTCCTTAAGTGGTGGTATCGGTTGGCACCATCAGCAAGAAAATGATTACACCACACCGAAATTGTATGATGGTCATTCACAACGTGCACATTCATTATCAGGCTCTATGACAACCACATATCGTTTTAAAATGTAATTAGTTTATAGCGTTAATCACGCTATTGCTTATCACATGTGCACGGTTTGTATTACTTACAAGTCGTGCACAAAGATCTCTGATACAATTAACGGGGCTGATAATACAACGGGTCGATAATAGGACAGTCTTTTATGATGAATTTATTATTGTTAGATTAAACGTTACAAAACCTTCTCTTTAAATAAGTAATACGAAAAGTTGTCCCGCCTATTTTGGAGCACTCATCTCTCTTCAGTTTTAAATAATGCCAATAGTGGGTAATTAAATCCTATTTTTTTATCAAAATGTAAAGTTATACTGTTTTTAGTATTAAATACGTTAAAAGACTTGATAAAATTCAAAAAAGCCTTATTTATAAGATAGCTTTTGCAATGTGATAATTAGATAAAATAGGAACAGTATCAATATGATGAGAATTGCGTTATTCCTTTTAACAAACTTAGCTGTAATGTTTGTTTTTGGGATCATCTTATCTTTAACTGGTGTACAAGGTCGCAGTGTTCAAGGTTTGATGATCATGGCGGGTTTGTTTGGTTTTGGTGGTGCATTTATTTCACTGTTAATGTCAAAGTGGATGGCATTACGTTCAGTGGGTGGTCAAGTTATCGAAAACCCAACATCAGAAGTAGAGCGCTGGTTATTAGATACGGTAAGACGCCAATCTGAACAAGTCGGTATTAAAATGCCGCAAGTCGCTATTTATGATGCACCTGATATTAATGCGTTTGCGACAGGCGCTCGTCGTGATGCTTCGCTGGTGGCTGTAAGTACAGGACTATTAGCCAATATGAGTCGTGATGAGGCAGAAGCTGTTATTGCCCACGAAATTAGCCACGTTGCTAATGGTGATATGATTACCATGACCTTATTACAAGGTGTTGTGAATACCTTCGTTATCTTTATTTCGCGCATTATTGCACAATTTGTTGCTAATTTTATTTCTAGCGATGAAGAGAGCGAAAATAGCAATGGTAACCCTTGGGTCTATATGGGGGTTTCAATGGTATTGGAGATTGTGTTTGGTATTCTGGCGAGCATTATTACCATGTGGTTTTCTCGTTACCGTGAATTTCATGCGGATGCGGGATCTGCAAAACTTGTTGGTCGTGAGAAGATGATTGCTGCATTACAACGTTTAAAAACGAGCTATGAGCCACAAGAAGAGAGCAGTATGATGGCTTTCTGCATTAATGGCCGTAATAAGTCATTCAGTGAATTATTTTTATCTCATCCACCATTAGACAAGCGTATTGAAGCACTACGTAATGGTGAGTATCTAAAATAAAGTATTAAAGGCGATGAATTAACGCCAACATTTAAACGCTCAATATGAACAGTATTGGGCGTTTTTTATGGCGTATTTTTTTATGGCGTATATAGTTAATCTAAATATTCCCCAAAATAAGCTACAGTTTTTTCTTCATCAATCTTGAGATTACCTTTCCATCCTGCCCACGGCATCTCTATATCCGAACGCCCTTTGGTGTTATTAAGCTGATTTTCTGCAATGGTAATATCACCGAAATTGGCCCAGCTATTTAAAGATAATGAAATAAAGGTATTGGGAATAATACCCACTAAAGCAAGTGAGTGTAAAATACCCCGCTTGGTGTATTTATCACCAGAAATTAATTTAGCTTCATTTAATCGTTTTTCAAACTTACCCGGAGTTTCATCTTCAGGGGCGTTACGTAATAAATGAAGTAATTGCTTAAAGGTCTCTTTGTCTGCCTGAGTTGGGTTAACGGGAGGGACTGTTAGCAAGTGCTTTAAATTCAGATAAGCATAAGAGGGATTGCCAGTATAAGAATTACCGTAATAGAGGCAATATTGAAAATAACTCTCATTAATATGCTTTTGTTGGTTGCTATCACTACAAATCCAACAACAGGCATATTGCGGCTTTTCATCATAATCATGTAATGGCAAATTTTGTAATTTATGGAAAGCGCCTAAAACAGAGCGCCCTCTAAGATAACTGCCACCCACACCAGCCACAAAGGCATCTAAACAACGCTTTTGAGTGAGTAACGGATTGTTTTTTAAAGTATTTAATTGATTAATAACATCAGAGTGATCCGCAAATTTTTCAATAACATTAGGTTGCCAGTTGGCTACTAATAATATACTTTTTTCCTTTTCTGAAAGGGCATCAAGATGATAAAGAGAAACTTGTCGTTCAGGATCATACTGACTGTTTTCATACTTATAGAGCTTTCGCAAAACTCGCATAATTTTTTGCACGATTTCACCTTGTTATATTTATAGGTTTTTTTTATTGATATTGGTAAATACCATAGATAGAAGATATGTCACTTAATATAGATACAAAAAAAGCCAGTTCAAATGAACTGGCTTTATCATTAGAGGTGGATAAAGTTTATTTTACTGTAAGTTCTGTTTCTTCATCTTGGTTGAAGATAGCTTTATCCGTTTGTCCCATAATTTGGCTAGTGATTGTACCTGCTGTCATTGAGCCACTGACGTTTAACGCGGTACGTCCCATATCAATTAATGGCTCTACAGAGATTAACAGTGCAACTAATGTTACTGGCAAGCCCATTGCAGGTAAAACGATAAGGGCTGCAAATGTGGCACCACCACCAACGCCCGCAACACCGGCAGAGCTAACGGTTACGATAGCAACTAAAGTAGCAATCCACATTGGATCTAATGGATTAATGCCTACGGTTGGTGCAACCATGACAGCGAGCATTGCAGGGTAGATACCTGCACAACCATTTTGGCCAATCGTTGTACCAAAAGAGGATGAGAAGCTAGCGATAGATTCTGGCACACCCACACGTTTGATTTGTGTTTCAATATTTAACGGGATACTTGCTGCACTTGAACGGCTAGTAAAGGCAAATGCTAATAAAGGTCCCGCTTTTTTGAAGAATTTAACTGGGTTTAAACCTGTAAAACTGACCAGTAATCCATGAACCACAAACATTAAGCCAATAGCAACATAAGAGGCAACAACAAAGCTTCCTAATTGAATAATGTCGTGCATATTTGAGCTGGCAACAACTTTAGTCATCAGCGCCATAACACCATAAGGGGTTAACATCATAACAATGCGAACCAGTTTCATGATCCATGACTGTAAGCAATCAATCGCAACTAATACTTTTTCACCACGAGGCTGATCTTCTTTGAGTAATTTCAGCGCCGCCATACCTAAGAAAGTGGCAAAGATAACAACACTAATAATGGATGTTGAACTTGCACCTGTTAAATCAGCAAATGGATTTTTAGGAATAAATGACAAGATAAGTTGAGGCATGGTTAAGTCAGAAACTTTACCCATGTAATTTTGCTCAAGTGCAATTAAGCGTTGTGCTTCTTGTTCACCTTGCACTAAGCCTTCTGCGGTTAATCCAAATAAATTGGCTATGACAATACCAATTAATGCAGAAATAGCAGTGGTAAATAATAAAGTACCAATAGTTAAGCCACTGATTTTACCTAGCGATGATGCCTGGTGTAAACGAGCAACGGCACTAAGAATAGAGGCAAAAACTAATGGCATAATGATCATTTGTAATAGCTGGACATAACCATTACCCACGATATTAAACCAAAGAATAGATTCTTTAATGATAGGATCATGTGAGTCATAGAATGCGTGTAGCGCTAATCCAAAAGCAACACCAAAAACTAAACCAACAAGGACTTTCTTTGAAAGGCTCCACTGACGTTGACTTAATTTAGCCAAGACGAGTAATAACACAACAAAGACGAGTACGTTAATGATTAACGGAAAATTCATCTTAACTCTCCAACGAGATCTTTATTTATATAATTTAGACGATTGTATGCGATATGAGTTCTTAAATAGTAAGAAAGGATATAACAGCATCAACTCGTTATAGGGTAACAGGATTGTTAATAACTTTTTATAATTAATTATTCTTTTATATAATCGTTTAGTTATAAAGACAAGAAAATAGGTATAAAAAGGTGTAAAAATTTATAAATAAATAGAGAATCGTAGGGTTTTGTCAGAGGGTGTTAAAAATTAGTGCGCTTGTCGTGGTACATCTGTAACCAGCTATTGACTTGCGAAGGCAATGTAACAGTAAGGTGTGGTGGCAAAAAAAGTGCACCTACAAGAATAAGCACAGAGATAAAACGTTCACCTTTTTTATTATTTTTTTTGCCTAAAATGGGTAGCGCAAAGCGCATTTTTAAAGGCCATAGGAAAGGAACACCAGCAGGGGTTAACATATCGGCAATGAGATGGCTAAGATAACCAAGTAAAAGCGCATGAAAGATATCTACTGAAATTTCCCAACGTGGTGAAACTTGGGTTTCCCATAAAATGGCTAAACCACAAAATGCGAGTAGGCTATGAGTGAAACCTCGGTGACCACAAAGTTTTGATAAGGGCAACGAAATAATACGGAACAATCGTCCAAGGATAGAGCCGGGATGATCTAAGTCTGGTAAAAGTGAGCCTAATAAGACAGCAGGGATCATGTGAAACCAATCACCATGAGCAAGAGCTGGCGTTATTTCAAGTTTCTGTGCTAACACAAGTGTTGCAACAGAAAAAAGTAAATGTCCTTCTGCAGTCATTCCTTGTCTGTTCTTTTGCTGTTCATTTATACAGTGATAAAGTATAAAAGGTTTTGATGATAACTAACAGACAAAAAAGATAAAAATTGCCTTAAATATTAAGCAATAACGGAAATATTTTATTTGATTGATTTAAAAATGATCGAATTTAGGATAAAAAGCTAAAAGTAAAATTAGTACTAATGATATTAAGTCAAATAAGTGAGAAAACTTAAAGAATAGAATTGATGAGGAAAATGTTAAAAGCAAAATAAAAGGGATATCTAATAAAGCAAAATATCCCTTTTATTGATAAAAGCTAGCCTAATAAATGTCGTTGTGTTAACTCATTAAGAGAGGCAATTTTCACATCCGCTAAACCCCACTGCTTATCATTAAATTGTGTTGTAGCGGGTACAACGATAGAACGCATTCTCGCACCTTTACAGGCAATCATACCATTACGAGAATCTTCTAATGAAACACAATGAATGGGATCGAGATCAAGTGCTTTGGCTGCATTTAGGTAGACTTCTGGATGTGGTTTACTGTGTGGTAATTCATCAGCAGAAACGACAGCTGAGAAATAATGGCGAATATTAAATAATTCCAATACTCGCTCAAGCATGAAATCAGGAGAAGCTGATGCTAATGCAATTTTTAACCCTGATGATTTACAAAGTTCTAAAGCATACTCGACACCGGGTAATAGTGGCTTGGTCTCTTCAACCAGTTTGACAACACGAGAAACCATTTTTTGTTTAGCTTCTTGTTTTGAAACGCCTTGCCATGGTGAGGCTTTATACCATAAATCAATGACTTCGTTTATTCTTAATCCAACCATATCGGGCATTGCCGATGAAAGGGATAAATCGACGCCTAATTCAGCAAAGACCTCATGTTCTGCTTGCTGCCAAAATGGTTCAGAGTCGATTAATAAACCATCCATATCAAAAATAGCAGCTTCAATAGGGAATTTAAAAGACATGTTACTCTCCATAAATAAGGTCTATGTTGTCGAATGGCGATTGTAGCAAGAGTTACAAAGAAAATCTTTTTAATCAGTTTCTTATTTATTTAGTAAAATAAATAGAGAGAATGGCTACTATTAATATATTGTCGTATTAGCCGTTAATTAGACTACGATAAACAGATAAATATTGACGAATTCTACTAGTGAGGATGTGATGAGTTATCAATATGCAGGATTATATGCCATTTTAAAGCGCGTTCTTGGCTGGCTTATTTTTATTCCTGCTTTTATTTCTACAGCTGTATCGTTGATAGGATTGGCTGCAATACAACGTCCAAGTGGTGATGGCGTTAATGCAGTGATCAATGATTTTTTTCGTGTACTCGCTGAAATGGCGCAATTTAATACACCGTTTTTAGATTTCTTTTGGCAAAACTCACCTATCCCCAATACACAAATGGGGTTTAGCCAAGAAAATATCACTTTCTTTGTTATTTTTCTTTTTATGTTTGTTGGATTGGCGTTTAGTGCATCGGGATTACGAATCTATCGCCAAGTTAAGTATTTAAAAGAAAATATACAAGATCAGCTTATTATTGAACGAGCCATGAAAAGTGGTGTTACTGCAGAAGAATTGCAACAAAATATCAAATTACCACGACATACTATTTTTACTCAAATTATGGTGCTTTATCTATCGCCGATTATTGTCATTGCAATTGGATATTTCTTACTGAAATTTTTAGGATGGTAATAGGGCATTTATAATGAACGAGGATAGTTCATTTATCTAACTGAAGGGAAAAATAAACCTCGCACAATGTGAGCTGGCGAGGTTATATTTTTTTGCGTGTTATCTGTTTTGAACTATTTTTATCTTTTTATTAGGGGGTCGCTAATAAATCATCAATGATTTTTCGGACTTCTAGATAATCGCCTTCACCGCCAAATAGATTACACCGGTTGAGGAAAAAATAGAGTTGATAAATAGGCTGACGTAATAAAAATTTTTCAGATAATGGCCAGACACTCTGATAACCATCAAAAATATTAGCAGGTACAGCAGTACAAAGCGGTAACATTGCTATATCACATTCTCTATCTCCCCAATAACACGCAGGATCAAAGACCGTACCTTCAGATTGACCAATTGCAGCACAATTTTTGGGCCATAAGTTGCCATGAAGTAATGAAGGTTGGGGATTATGATCAGCAAGACGATGGTGGATAATTTGGGTTATCTCATCGATATCGCCAAAAACCATCCCTTTTTCTGACGCAAGTTGCAGTTGAAAGCCAATACGTTTTTCAGAATAAAAGTGGTTCCAGCGCTTTTCCCAGCCATTTAGTTGAGGGGTTGTGTCGATTTGAGTATCAAAATCAAAACCATAACTAGGTTGATCTTCCCATTGATGTAGCCTTGCTAATTGTTGACCAAAACAATAAGCGCTATGAGGCGTAAAAGATTGGACGGGTAAAAATTCAAGGAGTAAGAAGCTGGCATCTTTACTATTACCAATACCAAGAACGCGAGGAGTACGAATTGTTTGGCTTTTTGCCAACATGTCAAGTTGTTCTGCTTCATTTTTAAAATTAGGCAGAAACTCACGCAAGTTAGATTTTACAAAGATGGGAGTATCACCATAATAAATTTTCCATGTATGATGAATATCGCCACTAGAAAGGTGAGTTTTTTCGTTTATCTTTGCTGAAAATCCTAAGTTTGATTCCAGTAAACGACCTATATTCTGCCACATACTTACACCTCGCAAAGTTGTTTACTTAGTAGACCCAAATAAAATAATAACGAGCGATGTTTATCTTATGACAATAACACTTTAATTAAATCAATAAAGTATAAAGCTAAAAAACGGGATGATTATCCCGTTTTTGCGAAGATAAAGGAGATTATCAGGCGTTCGCGGGTTTTGTTTGTCGCTTTATTTTTGCTAATTTAATCTGATTACAGAATAACGCAATAATAAAGAATATAGCTTGAGTTAGCACAATACATGGACCTGTTGCACCATCAATATGGAAACTAATAAATGTACCAATAACACTGGATGCGACAGAAAATATAATAGCCAGCATTATCATACGAGAGAAACTACGTGTTAATAAATACGCAGTGATCCCTGGTGAAATAAGCATGGCGACGACTAAAATAATCCCAACGGCCTGCATTGAAGCAACGATAGTTAATGCCAAAATAGACAGTAAGCCATAGTGCAATAAGGTAACAGGTAAACCGACGATCCTTGCTTGATTAGGATCGAAGCAATAGAGCATAAAGTCTTTTTGCTTAACTAGCATGATCGTGATGGTAATTAAACAAATAATACTAATTTGAGTTAATACATCTGGTGTTATACCTAAAATATTACCAAATAAAATATGCATTAAATGTTGGTCTGTATCGACACTGGCAAAAATCACCAAACCTACAGCAAACATACCTGAGAATACTATTCCCATCACAGTATCTTCTTTAATGCGACTGTGTTCTTTTAAATAACCAGTGGCAAACGAGCAAAACAAACCAGAGAGAAAGGCACCAACTGTTAATGGAATTGCAGTGACATAAGCGAGTACCACTCCGGGTAACACCGCGTGAGAGATGGCATCTCCCATCAATGACCAGCCTTTTAAAACCATATAACAAGATAAAATAGCGCAGGCGATCCCAATAATAATAGCGGCAATAATAGCCCGTTGCATAAAGGGATATTGAAATGGTTCAATGAAAAATTCAATTAGCTCATTCATAGTTTCACCTCTTCTTGTTTTGGGGCTTCTTGGTGCTGATGAGATTGTGAGATTAACTGTTGTGAGCTTTGGCGAGCACGACGACGAGCCGCTAACATGCCGTGTTTAGGCGCAAATAAGAAAGCTAATAAAAAGAGGAGTGTTTGCATTGTGACAATGACGCCACCCGTTGCACCATTAAAGAAATAGCTAAGATAAGCGCCTACAGCACTGGTTATTGTACCAATACAGATAGCCATAATTGCAAGTCGCTTAAATTGGTCTGTGAGTAAATAAGCGGTTGCACCGGGTGTGACAACCATAGCAATCACAAGAATGGCACCAACCGTTTGAAGTGCTGCAACAGTACATGCACTTAATAAAGTAAAAAAGATAATTTTTAATTTTAGAGGTGATAAGCCAATTGATTTGGCATGAACTTCATCAAAGAAAACGACCAGCAAGTCTTTCCAAATACAGAATAATACGAAGAAAGAGACACCAGTAATAATCACAACTTGCCATACATCTTCATCAGCAATACCTAAAATATTTCCGAGGATGATGGTCTGAACGTTGACGGCTGTCGGTTTAAGCGAAACCAGCAACAGACCAAAGGCAAAAAAAGTGGAGAAAATAAAGCCAATAACGGCATCTTCACGAAGGCGTGTGATATGGCGAATAAATGTCATTGATAATGCGGCGAGCAAACCCGTAAAAAAAGCACCGACCGCATAAGGTAAACCTAATATATAAGCCCCCGCAACACCAGGAACAACGGAGTGGGAAAGGGCATCTCCCATTAATGACCAACCTTTTAAAATAAGATAGGATGAAAGAAACGCACAGACAGCACCTACTAAGGCACTAACCCAAATAGCTTTCACCATATAGTTATATTCAAAAGGTTGTAGGAGTAAATCTAGCATGGCTAATCTCCTTGTTTGCGCTGACTTTGGTGCGCTGGAGTATGTTCTTTTTGATGACCATAAAAAACGGCCGCGCGTTCATCATCAGTAATTACGGTAAGTGAGCGTGGATCGTCGTCATCGTGAAGATCAGAACCCGATAGGCTGATATGACGCAATACACCACCAAATGCGTGTTCTAAGTTCTTTTGGGTAAAGGTGGTTTCAGTTGGTCCACTGTCTAATACAGTTCTATTGATCAAAATAACATGATCACAAAACTCAGGCACACTTCCTAAGTTATGCGTAGAGACTAAAACGAGATGACCTTCTTCTCGTAAATTACGTAGAAGCTCAATAATGGCATTTTCGGTTTTAACATCGACACCCGTAAAGGGTTCATCAAGTAATAAAACAGTACCTTCTTGAGCCATTGCTCGAGCCAAGAAAACACGCTTTTTCTGACCACCAGAAAGCTCACCAATTTGACGATGACCTAAGCCTGATAACCCCACACGCTCTAATGATGCCTCAACAACTTCATGATCACGTTTTGAAGGAATACGAAAAAAACCCATTTTCCCATAACGTCCCATCATTACGACATCAGAAACGAGGACGGGAAAATTCCAGTCAACTTCTTCTGTCTGTGGAACATAGGCAATCATATTTTGCTTTAACGCTTGTTGTATAGGGTTGTCGTTTAATGTCACTTTACCTTTAGAGGGCTTTACAAGCCCCATAATGGTTTTAAATAGAGTGGATTTACCACTGCCATTGATACCGACTAGGGCACAAATCGTGCCTCCCGTAATAGAGAAACTTGCGTCAAAGATAGCGGTATGACCGTTGTTATAGGTGACAGTGGCATTATCAACTGTCAATGTCGGATTCGTTTTTATTTTACTCATTGACCAAATCCTTTCGCAATTGTATCCACAGTGATAGTAATTAAATCAATATAAGTAGGAACCTCACCGTCTTCAGCGGAAAGTGAGTCAACATAAAGAACACCACCGTATTTTGCGCCAGTTTCTTTACTAACTTGTTTAGCCGGTTTATCTGAAATTGTACTCTCACTAAAGACAACAGGGATATTGTGTTTTCTTACTGTATCAATGACATATTTAACTTGTTGTGGTGTGCCTTGCTCTTCTGCGTTAATTGGCCATAAATAAACTTCTTTAAAGCCATAATCATTAGTTAAATAACTGAAAGCGCCTTCACTGGTCACTAACCAACGATCTTTTTGTGGTATACGAGATAATCTTTCTCTTAATGGTGCATCAAGTTGTTTAATTTTTTCTGCGTAATTTGCTGCATTTTGATTATAAATTGCCGCATTATCAGGATCGTGTTCAACAAGTGCTTTGCGAATATTTTCAATATAAATTAATGCGTTATTCGGTGACATCCAGGCGTGTGGGTTTGGATTGTTTTTGTAAGCACCTTCACTGATTGCCATCGGCGTGATGCCTTCAGTTACTACAACCGCAGGAACATTACGTAACTCATTAAAAAAACGCTCGAACCAGCGTTCAAGGTTTAAACCATTCCATAAGATTAAATCAGCTTTTTGGGCTTTTACTATATCTTTTGGGGTAGGTTGATAATCATGAATTTCAGCACCGGGTTTTGTAATGGATTCAACAATTGCGGCATCTCCGGCGACATTTTGTGCGATATCTTGAATAATAGTAAAAGTAGTGACAACTTTAAGTTTATCTTTTGCTTGTGAAGGTGTGGTTAAAAACACGGTTGCCATAAGACATAAAGCCGTGAGTGAAAATTTGTTTACAGAGCGAAATATATCCATATTATTATTGCCTTATAGTTGCAGAGTTATCTTCTTAATTGATAATGATTATCAATATCATTTCAAAAAAGTCAAGTTATCTCGGTGCAAAAAGCTTCATTTGATAATGACTAGAAATAAGATAACAACATGTATTCCAATAAATGTTAAGTAGATTGTCGGGTTTTGTCACAAAAATTAACAATCGTTCGTAACTATTTGTGCAAGAGATAAATTAGAACATAGAAGGTAAAGAGAGATAGCCGATTAAATATACTCATTATGCTTATCACTTTATTCTTTTCTTTTTAAGATTAGTCGGATAAGTTCATTATTGCTATCAACTGATAAAGTGTAAAGCGGACTTAAAGAAGGGGATGACGAGATAAATTACACTGACAATAAAATTGTAATTTATTAATATCATTGTGCTTTTTATAGAATTATTTTATTCAAAAGGGTGAAACGTGAAATCAAAAATTATCTTCTCTCTAGGAATGCTGCTTCTTGCTGGTTGTGCTGATAATACCCATCAAACTGCGCAAAGAGAAAGCCCGCGCTTTTTAAACCAAAAAACAACAGATAATCGTGTTAATAATGCTTCAATTTCAACGGCGCAATGGAAAGCAACCCCTTTTGATAGCCATATACAGCAAGCTTCAAGTCGTTATAATGTTGATGAAACATTGATTAAAGCGATTATCCAAGTTGAATCTAACTTTAGGCCTGAGGTTATTAGTAAATCAAATGCCGTTGGCTTAATGCAAATTAAAGCATCAACAGCAGGAAGAGATGTGTATCAAAACAGAGGAAAGGCAGGTCAGCCAACAACAGCACAATTAAAGGATCCTGCAACAAATATTGATTTAGGGACAGCATATATTCGGCTACTAAGAGAGCGTCATCTTGCCGGGATTATCGATCCCGAAACGCTTTATTATGCCACTATCCTTGCTTATGTAAATGGTGCTGGCGCTTTATTAAGAACATTTGATAAAGACAGAAACAATGCGATAGCTAAAATTAATTCGATGAGTGCGGATGATTTTTATCGTTATGTTGAAAAAAATCACCCTGCATCACAAGCACCACGTTATTTAGCTAAAGTAAAAGCGGCTTATCATGGTGTCGATTATTAATCGGCTAAATTAGCGATGGCTTGAGCCTGTTTTAATAAAGCAGGCAAGTCAGCAATAATTTCAAGAACACCGTTAATCATAAATTGGACACCCATACAGATTAATAAAAATCCCATTACGCGAGAAATAGCATCAATACCGCTGTGTCCTAAATATTTCATAATACGAGTTGAACCGCGTAAAGATAGCCAAACAATCACGCTAATTAAAAAAAACGTTGTAACAGGGGCAATATACAATACCCACTGTGCAATATCTGTACGCGATGGAATTGAAGCCGCGGTACTGATGATCATTGCGATAGTTCCTGGGCCAGCAGTACTTGGCATAGCTAAAGGGACGAAAGCAATATTAGACTCTGTTTGATTTTTATGTGGATTGTTATCGTCAGAAATCGGATCGTCTACATTTGGGGTATTAGGAAACAACATACTAAAGCCAATAAAGGCAACTATCATTCCGCCGGCAATACGAAGACCGGGGATCGAAATACCAAAGGTTGTCATTATGACGCGTCCCGCATAAAATGCGATGGTCATAATAAAGAAAATATATATACAAGCCATTAACGATTGTTGGTTACGCTGTTCTTTTGTCATATTTCCAGAAAGACCAAGCCAAAGCGCAACGGTAGTTAATGGGTTGGTTAAAGGTAAAAGTAAAATAAGACCAAGACCGATTGCTTGAAAAAATTGGTAAACAGAATACATGGAATATAAAGGCTCCTAATAATAGGCAATTAAGGAACAGTATTAAGAAGTAATTATGATAACAAATTAAACTTCTTAATAGTTACTTTCCTAATAATATTATTAGTATTTACGAGTATTTTTTCATTAACCACTCTAAGTGTGTCTTTACTGAAGGCCAGTCATAGTCTGTTATGCTATACACACAGGTATCTCTTTTTTGCCCATTGGTGGTTAAACGATGATTGCGTAAAATACCATCAAGTTTAGCTCCGAGACGTTCAATTGCTTTTCGACTTATTTGATTTAATCTGTGTGTACGAAATTCAACAGCAATACACTGTAAATCTTCGAGTGCATATCTAAGAAGTAAATATTTTGCCTCTGTATTAGTCCCTGTTCTTTGAACTTCTTTTGCGTACCATGTTGAACCGATTTCTAATCGTGGTGTTTGATTATCAATATTCATAAAGGTTGTTACACCAACAACTCGGCCAGTTATTTTCGAAATAATTGTAAAAGGTAACATTAATCCTTTTTTTTGTAGTTGAATTTTATGGTCAATATCTTGCTGTAATGCACTAGGCGATGGTACTGTGGTATACCAAAGCTCATTAGGTTTATCTTTTTTAATAAGCTCAAGTAAATCTGAGTAGTGATCCATGCTTAAAGGATCTAAGCGGACTAACTTTCCTTCAAGAGTGACCCATTCAGTGATTTTTTTCATAATAAAATGTCCCAGCTACTATTAATAGAATAATCAAAACTGTTTTCTAAATAATACTTTTTATACATAACAAATTTACGAATTGATATTGCAATTTAATGTCATGAGTGAAAATAGTGAAAACTCGGAGTAATCAGAAAAGGGTGTCCTTTGTCAAAGCTGTGATTTTTTCAAAACAGAAAATGACTATCTTGCGACAGGTGAGTTGTGAGTATGCGTGCTAATCTATAATTCAATGATAATCAAATAGTAAATAATATTGGTAAGAAGATGGCTGATTTAATTGAGTGGGATGATTTTTTACGAGTAGAAATGAGAGTTGGAACTATTATTAGTGCTGAAGTAAATAAAAAAGCTAACAAACCAGCATATGTTATGGACGTTGATTTAGGTGAGTTTGGCATAAAGCGTTCTAGTGCTCAAATTACTGTAAATTATACACCAGAAGAACTTGTTGGACGTCGTATTTTATGTGTATGTAATTTTCCAGTTAAACGTATAGCAGGTGTAAAATCTGAGGTTTTAATTACCGGAGCACCTGATGAAACGGGGGCTATAGTCTTAGCCGAATTTAATTTGCCTTTACCTAATGGCTCACGTTTAGCATAAGTTAGTTTCAAGATAAGACACTCTTAGATAGTGATGTCCTGCTGAGTTTTGTTATAGTAATTATTAAATTGCGGGATGGATATAAAGGAGTGTCTTTTGTTATTACCTCAACTGCATTTGCGATGTTATGCGCAAGAGACAGCATCTCATCAGCATGATAATTTATGGCAAATTATCTTTGGGCTTTCTGGTTCGATGGAAGTTAATTTCAATCGAGAAGATTTTCTGATCTCTAGTCAAAATTGCCTTATTATCCCCCCAACAATTCATCATGCTTTTTCAGGTAATATAGATAATAAAAATCTTATTTTAGAACTACCTGCAACTTCGCAATGGCAACTAACTGAGAAAGGTGGGCAATTTACTTTATCACCCGCGACCATAGGGTTATTAGAGTGGTTGCATCAATATCCTCAACCTCCTGAGCAGTATTCAACCATCACTCGACTTTTGCTGGCTCAAATGGAGATACAAAAAAATTGGCGTGATAATCTTGATGCGTGGCTAGCGAATAAATTACATACACCATTAACAACACATGATATTGCGTTGGCATTTAATACATCAGCAAGCACCTTGCAACGCAAAATAAAAGCAGAGTTAGGTATATCTGTGATGCAATATGTAACTCAGTATCGCCTTAGCAAAGCTGCTGAATTATTAAAATATACAGCAACAAATATTGAAAGTATTGCTTTAGCTGTAGGGTATGATTCGCATTCTGCATTTAGCCAAGTATTTCGACAATATTATAATAAAAGCCCTACAGAGTACCGACAACGCTGAGCCATTACATCACTTTATTTTCAGTGGAATAAATTCGAGGACATAATTTATCGAAAACCAGAGTAAATAAATAGGTGTAGATAAAAAAGAACACTAATATGGTAAATTCCATACTGATTGCTTTGGTGAAGCTTACATTATACCACCACATATAAAGTGGAATAGTAAAGAAGAAGAGACCTAATTCAAAACTGACTGCATGAGTAAGGCGTATTATGACAGTGCGTTTTTCAATGTGAAATTTAAACTCAATAAATTCAAAAAAAGAATTAAAAATATAATTCCAAATGAGTGCGATAACAGAAACTGTAATCGCAACGGGCAGTGAGCTATGTGATTGACTTTGACTTAAAAAGGCAAGTAAAACACTACTTAATAAAATAGCGAAAGTTTCAAAGGTAATGGCATAAATTAATTTACGAGAACGGGGCTTCAGATAAAACACGTTATACACCTTTATATTAACAATGAAGGTACTGGTCCGCCCCAGAGAATATTATTTTTAAAGCCACGGTTTCCGCTTGTTTATTATGGTAGACAAATTAAATAAAAAATTCTATCTGTCTCTGTGTATTAAGAATACAACATGAGAATTACCTATGAGATAAAGCTATAAATCTTTACTGTCTGTGATAATATTCACTCCGAGTTGCGATAAGACCCAGTAATGTGATGGATATTGATAAATTAATATTGTGTACATAACTGAGTACAAACCTCGCGAGGTAAAGTGAGAAATTGTCGTAACGTACTGAATATAGATGAAATAAAAAGCTTACAAGTGATCTTGCGTATGGGTCACCACTGTAAATAAGGATTTTAAATGCCAATTATTACTCTTCCTGATGGAAGCCAACGTCAATTTGAAAATGCAGTTTCTGTCATGGATGTTGCTGCAGATATCGGCCCTGGACTTGCGAAAGCATGTATTGCAGGCCGTATAAATGGTGAACTGGTAGATGCTTGTGAATTGATCGAACATGATTCAAATCTGGCGATTATTACCGCAAAAGATGATGAAGGTCTTGACATTATTCGTCACTCTTGTGCTCACTTATTAGGGCATGCCATTAAACAATTATGGCCACAAACCAAAATGGCGATTGGTCCTGTTATCGAAAATGGTTTTTACTATGATGTCGATTTAGACCATTCTCTCACGCAGGAAGATTTAGAAACTCTAGAAAAACGTATGCTAGAGTTGGCGAAAACAGATTACGATGTTATTAAAAAACGCGTAAGCTGGGCTGAAGCTCGTGAAACATTTGTTTCCCGTGGTGAAGATTATAAAGTTGCTATTCTTGATGAAAATATCAGTCAAGATTCACAACCTGGTCTTTATCATCATCAAGAATATGTTGATATGTGTCGTGGGCCACATGTTCCAAACATGCGTTTCTGTCATAACTTTAAGTTACAGAAAATTGCAGGTGCATATTGGCGCGGTAACAGCGATAATAAAATGCTACAACGCATTTATGGTACAGCTTGGGCTGATAAAAAACAGCTAAAAGCTTACTTAAATCGCTTAGAAGAAGCCGCAAAACGTGACCATCGCAAAATTGGTAAACAGCTTGATTTATATCATATGCAAGAAGAAGCGCCAGGTATGGCTTTCTGGCATAATGATGGTTGGACTATTTTTCGTGAGTTAGAAACATTTGTACGTTGTAAATTAAAAGAATATGATTACCAAGAAGTAAAAGGTCCATTTATGATGGATCGTGTTCTTTGGGAGAAAACAGGTCACTGGGAAAACTACAAAGAAAACATGTTCACAACATCTTCAGAAAACCGTGAATATTGTATTAAACCAATGAACTGTCCAGGGCACGTACAAATATTTAAACAAGGCTTACGTTCTTACCGTGATTTGCCATTACGTATGGCTGAATTCGGTAGTTGCCATCGTAATGAACCATCTGGCGCATTACATGGTTTAATGCGTGTTCGTGGCTTTACACAAGATGATGCGCATATCTTCTGTACAGAAGAACAAATTTTAAGTGAAGTAAATGACTGCATCAAATTGATTTATGATGTATATTCTACTTTCGGATTTGAAAAAATCGTTGTTAAGCTGTCTACTCGCCCAGAAAAACGTATCGGTGAAGATGCGTTATGGGATGTTGCTGAAGCAGACTTAGCAAAAGCCTTGTCTGATAACAATATTGAATTTGAATATCAGCCAGGTGAAGGGGCGTTTTATGGCCCTAAAATTGAATTTACACTTTACGATTGCTTAGATCGTGCATGGCAGTGTGGTACAGTACAATTAGACTTCTCACTACCAGGTCGTTTAGGCGCTTCTTATGTCGCTGAAAACAACGAGCGTAAAGTACCTGTTATGCTTCACCGAGCAGTGCTAGGATCCTTAGAACGTTTTATTGGTATTCTGACCGAAGAATACGCAGGATTCTTCCCAACTTGGTTGGCACCACAGCAGGTTGTCGTGATGAATATCACGGATGGACAGGCTGATTATGTACAAAAACTCGTCAAAGAATTGCAAGATGCCGGAATTCGTGCAAAAGCAGACTTGAGAAATGAGAAGATTGGCTTTAAAATTCGTGAACATACTCTACGTCGTGTTCCGTACATGCTTGTCTGTGGTGATAAAGAAGTTGAATCAGGCAAAGTTGCGGTTCGTACTCGTCGAGGAAAAGACCTTGGCAGTATTGACGTTAACGAATTTAAAGAAAAGCTTCTGCAAGAAATTAGAAGCAGAAGTCTTCATCAGTTGGAGGAATAAGGTATTAAAGGCGGAAAAAGAATTCAATCAACGCGTCAGAATCGCATCAATGGTGAGATTCGCGCTCATGAAGTTCGTTTAACAGGTTTGGATGGCGAACAGATTGGAGTTGTTAGTCTGAAAGAGGCTCTTGAGAAAGCCGAGGAAGCAGGTGCTGATTTAGTTGAAATTAGTCCTAATGCCGAGCCGCCAGTTTGTCGTATTATGGACTACGGCAAATTCCTCTATGAGAAAAGTAAGACTCTCAAAGAACAGAAAAAGAAACAAAAAGTTATTCAGGTCAAGGAAGTTAAATTCCGTCCTGGTACAGATGAAGGCGACTATCAGGTCAAACTACGCAACCTGATTCGTTTTCTTGAAGATGGCGATAAAGCTAAAGTCACGCTACGTTTCCGTGGTCGTGAAATGGCACACCAACAAATCGGTATGGAAATGCTTAACCGTATCCGTGAAGATTTGGATGAACTGGCAGCTGTTGAATCTTTCCCTAATAAGATTGAAGGGCGCCAGATGATCATGGTGTTAGCGCCGAAGAAGAAATAGTCAGGCAATTCAAGTAATAGCGTCAGCCTTAACGGCTGATTGCTATTCGCCTTATTATTTTATGTTATTAACAATGCGAAGTGGATTATAGAAATGCCAAAGATTAAAACAGTACGCGGCGCAGCTAAGCGCTTTAAAAAAACTGCTGGTGGTGGCTTCAAGCGCAAACATGCTAACCTCCGTCACATTCTGACTAAAAAATCAACTAAGCGTAAACGTCATTTACGTCCAAAAGGCATGGTCTCTAAAGGAGATTTAGGTCTGGTCGTAGCTTGCTTACCATACGCATAAGTATTACTTTTTTAACAGAATATAGACATTTAGGAGTTTAATATGGCTCGTGCTAAACGCGGCGTTGTTGCCCGTGCTCGTCACAAGAAGATTTTAAAGCAAGCTAAAGGTTATTACGGTGCACGTTCACGTGTCTATCGTGTAGCTTTCCAGGCTGTTATCAAAGCTGGTCAATATGCGTACCGTGACCGTCGTCAGAAAAAACGTCAGTTCCGTCAGCTGTGGATTGCGCGTATCAACGCAGCAGCTCGTCAGAACGGCATGTCTTATAGCCGTTTCATCAATGGTCTGAAAAAAGCATCCATTGAAATCGACCGTAAGATCCTGGCTGATATCGCTGTATTCGACAAAGTAGCTTTTGCTGCTTTAGTTGAAAAAGCGAAAGGTGCTCTGGCTTAATTATTAAGTCAATGGAAGAGGGAGTTTTCTCCCTCTTTTATTTTGTCTAAATTTGTGGCTTAATGATAGAAATTCAATAAGTTAATATTTGAAGAGACATTACTTATGTTAAATATCGCTTTTTTCCGTTTCTTTTTTTACTTTAGCGCCTAAATTAAGGGGCTTTTGCGCGTAAGAAAAGAAACGAAAAGTAGCGCCTGAGCCTCCAATATGGAGGCTTTTTTGTTTTCAGATCTCAACACTGGGTTAGAAACCAAAAAGGGCAATTTTATTCGTCATCATTGATAACAACTAATAGACCTCATCAGGTCAAAGGAAGAGGAAACGATGCCACATCTCGCTGAACTCGTTGCTCAAGCTAAAGCAGCTATCGAAGAGGCACAGGATGTTGCTGCGCTGGATTCGGTTCGTGTTGAATACTTGGGGAAAAAAGGTCATTTAACGCTTCAGATGTCCACGCTGCGCGACTTACCCGCGGAAGATCGTCCAGCTGCAGGGGCTGTCATTAATCAGGCTAAACAAGAAGTTCAGCAAGCACTGAACTCCCGTAAAGAATATCTAGAATCAGCATTATTAAACGAACGTTTATCTGCTGAAAAAATCGATGTTTCTTTACCTGGGCGCCGTATTGAAAATGGTGGTCTACACCCAGTAACTCGTACAATTGAACGTATTGAAACTTTCTTTGGCGAATTAGGGTTTTCTGTAGAGTCAGGCCCTGAAATTGAAGATGATTATCATAATTTTGATGCGTTGAATATTCCTGCTCATCACCCTGCAAGGGCTGATCACGATACTTTCTGGTTTGATGCGAAACGTTTACTGCGTACACAAACATCGGGTGTACAAATCCGTACTATGCAGAATAAACAGCCTCCTATTCGAATTATTGCGCCAGGCCGTGTATATCGTAATGACTACGACCAGACTCACACACCAATGTTCCATCAGATTGAAGGCTTAATTGTTGATAAAGACATCAGCTTTACTAATTTAAAAGGAACATTGCACGATTTCTTGAAAAACTTTTTTGAAGAAGATATGGAAATTCGTTTCCGACCTTCCTATTTTCCATTTACAGAACCTTCAGCGGAAGTGGATGTAATGGGTAAGAATGGTAAATGGTTAGAAGTACTGGGTTGCGGTATGGTGCATCCGAACGTATTACGTAATGTAGGTATCGATCCTGAAGTCTATTCCGGTTTTGCGTTCGGTATGGGTATGGAACGTCTAACTATGTTACGTTACGGCGTCACCGATTTACGTTCATTCTTCGAAAACGATCTTCGTTTCCTCAAACAGTTTAAATAAGGTGGGATTATCTCATGAAATTCAGTGAACTTTGGTTACGTGAGTGGGTAAACCCAGCGATTAGTAGCGAAGAACTTTCAGAACAGTTGACAATGGCTGGTCTTGAAGTTGATGGTGTTGAAGCCGTTGCCGGTGATTTTCACGGTGTATTTGTTGGTGAAGTTGTTGAATGTGGACAACATCCAAACGCTGACAAATTACGTGTGACAAAAGTCAACGTAGGTGGTGATAGATTATTAGATATCGTTTGTGGCGCACCTAACTGTCGCTTAGGTTTAAAAGTTGCCGTAGCGACTGTAGGTGCTGTATTACCTGGCGATTTTAAAATCAAAGCAGCTAAACTGCGTGGTGAACCATCAGAAGGTATGCTGTGTTCATTTTCTGAATTAGCTATTTCAGAAAATCATGAAGGTATTATTGAATTGCCTGCCGATGCCCCTATTGGCATGGATATTCGTGAATACTTAAAATTAAATGATAATGCGATTGAAATTAGTATTACACCAAACCGTGCTGATTGTTTAGGTATTTTAGGTGTTGCTCGTGATATCGCTGTTATCAATAAAATGGAGTGCCAAGTACCTGATATGTCGCCGATTGCGGCAACTTCTTCAGCGACATTCCCTGTTCGTGTTGAAGCACCAGAAGCGTGTCCTCGATATTTAGGTCGTGTTTTCACTAATATGAATGTGAAGGCAAAAACACCTTTATGGATGCAAGAAAAATTGCGCCGTGGTGGCATTCGTTCTATTGACCCAATTGTTGATATTACAAATTTTATCTTACTTGAAATGGGACAACCGTTACATGCGTTCGATCTTGATCGCGTTGAGGGTGCTGTCGTTGTTCGTATGGGTAAAGATGGTGAAAAACTAACTTTACTTGATGGCAATGAAATTACATTAAAAGATGATGTTTTAGTTATTGCTGATGAGAAACACGCATTAGGTATGGCGGGTATTTTTGGTGGCGAATCATCAGGTGTTAACGAAGAAACCAAGAATGTATTTTTAGAGTGTGCATTCTTCTCTCCATTATCCATCACAGGCCGTGCACGCCGTTATGGTTTACATACGGATGCTTCTCATCGTTTTGAACGTGGTGTTGATTCTGAGCTTCAATACAAGGCAATGGAACGTGCAACTAAGCTACTGTTAGAAATTTGCGGTGGTGAAGTGGGTGAAGTGATTGATGTAACCAATAAAGCACATTTGCCAAATATTGCACCGGTTAAATTAACACGTAAAAAATTAGACCGTTTATTAGGCCACGTGATTGATGACGCACAAGTTCTTGATTCATTAACTCGCTTAGGTTTTACCGTTACTGTTGAAAATGATGGTTGGTTAACAAGCGTTCCTTCATGGCGTTTCGATGTTCAAATCGAAGAAGACCTTATTGAAGAAGTCGCACGTATTTATGGTTACAATAATATTCCTGATGTGCCATTACGTGCTGATTTAGTGATGACGAATCATCGTGAAGCTAACTTGTCATTAAAACGTGTGAAAACAATGCTAGTAGACAACGGTTTCCAAGAGGCCATTACTTATAGCTTTGTTGATCCGAAAATCCAGGCTTTATTACACCCAGATGAAGAAGCATTAATTCTACCTAATCCAATTTCAGCTGATATGTCAGCAATGAGACTGTCTCTACTGACGGGATTATTGACCACTACTGTATACAATCAAAACCGTCAACAATCTAGAGTTAGGTTATTTGAAGCAGGTCTGCGTTTTGTTCCTGATAATCAAGCAGAATACGGAATACGTCAGGAACTTATGTTGGCTGGTGTGATCGCGGGCAACCGTTATGAAGAACATTGGACTTTAGAGAAGCAAACTGTTGATTTCTTTGATTTGAAAGGTAATATTGAATCAATTCTGGAATTGACAGGCCAGCTAGATGAAATTACATTTAAAGCAGCTAATCATTCAGCACTTCATCCGGGACAAAGTGCTGGGATTTATCTGAGAAATGAATACATTGGCTGTATTGGCGTTGTTCATCCAGAGCTTGAACGTAAACTTGACTTAAACGGTCGTACGGTAGTATTCGAAATACGTTGGAATGCAATTGCAAATCGCAGTTTACCACAAGCAAAAGCAGTTTCTCGTTACCCTTCGAATCGTAGAGATATCGCTGTAGTTGTTCCGAATGATGTTGCTGCAGAAGATGTTTTAGCCGAATGTAAGAAAGTTGGCGGAAATCAAATAGTTGGCATAAACTTATTTGACGTGTATTGTGGTAAGGGAGTAGCAGAGGGTTATAAAAGCCTCGCTATTAGCATAATCTTGCAGGATATCGAGCATACACTGGAAGAAGATGAGATTGCTGCAACAGTGAGTAGCTGTGTCGCAGCATTGAAACAGCGATTCCAAGCATCCTTGAGGGACTAGACCTATGGCGCTTACAAAAGCTGAAATGGCAGAAAATCTGTTTGAAAAACTTGGTGTTAGCAAACGCGATGCAAAAGACCTTGTAGAAGCCTTTTTTGAGGAAGTGCGTCGTTCTCTTGAAAATGGAGAACAGGTGAAGCTGTCTGGATTCGGAAACTTTGACCTGCGTGATAAAAATCAGCGTCCAGGTCGTAATCCGAAAACAGGGGAAGACATTCCTATTACGGCTCGCCGTGTTGTTACTTTCCGTCCTGGACAAAAGTTAAAAAGCCGGGTCGAGAGCGCAACACCAAAAGAGTAAAAATTAAAAACACCCAAAACGGCTTTCTATTGAAGGCCGTTTTTTTTGTTTTTCATCTGTAGTTTTATTATGAGACTTCTAATTTAGAAGGTGTTTTATTTATCAATATTATCTGAATAGATAGTTTGTAATTAGATTGAGAATTTTTTGATACCTTCGTTTCTTATTGTTTATCATTTATATAAATATTGTGATAACAGACATATCTTCTAATCATTATTCGCCTCCAATTAAGATGTTTTAAAATTAGCTTTTCATCATTGAATACGAACATGTTATGTTGCATTAAAAGTATTTTGTAAATAAAACGATGAAAAAAATGGTAGTGATGATAGGGAATAAAATGAGTAAAGATAATCCTCTTATTGAACTTAAAAAAAAACAAAGTACTAGTGACAGAAAAAAATTATTTTTGATGGCATCAATATTATGTCTCCTTTTTGTTTTTTCTCTTTCTCTCGGTGAAGTTTCCTTATTTCCACATCAGTGGTTAACAGATGAAGCTAAATTATTTGTTTGGCAAATTCGACTACCAAGAATACTGGCTGTCATGATGGTCGGTGCAAGCTTAGCGATTGCGGGTGCTATTATGCAGGCTTTATTTCAAAACCCATTGGCAGAGCCAGGATTATTAGGTGTAAGTAGTGGGGCTGGTGTGTGTATTGTCTTGCTGATTGTTTTACACGTCGGTTCAAATCCTTGGTTAATAAGCTGTGCGGCAATATTCGGTGCGTTAGGTATGACCATTTTATTAATGTGTTTTGCTCAAATAAAAAAACTGTCTAATGCTCAGTTACTATTAATTGGTGTGGCATTGGGCGTTATGGCGAGTGCAGTAATGACTTGGTTGGTTTATTTCAGTTCAGCTTTAGACTTGCGACAATTAATGTATTGGTTGATGGGGAGCTTTAGTGGTATTGATTGGCGTCACCAAGTGCTATTTAGTGCTCTTATTCCGATAGTTGTGATCCTTATTTTACACGCAGATACGCTTAATTATTTATCGTTAGGTTCGTTTAGAGCTAAACAATTAGGTGTATCCGTTAATCGATGGCGGAATGGGTTTATTTTAGCGGTTGGATTATTGATTGGACTAAGTGTGGCTATAGCAGGTGCTATCAGCTTTATAGGGCTAGTTGTGCCTCATCTATTGAGATTGAGTGGCATCACTCATTATAAAACACTGTTACCCGCGTGCGCACTTGCGGGGAGTGGATTGCTATTGTTTGCCGATCTCTTATCTCGCTTAATGCTAAATGGTGCTGAAGTTCCAATAGGTGTGATTACGGCAACACTCGGGGCACCTTTGTTTGTCTGGTTATTAGTAACGAAAGAAATGGGACGTTTGTAATATGGCACTATTGAAGCTTGATAATTTGAGTGTTGGTGATCGACTTCACTCATTTACAGAGTTTGTGGATTATGGTGAACGTATCCACTTAATTGGTGCGAATGGTGCTGGAAAAAGCACACTTTTAATGGCGATAGCGGGAGCGGTTTCGTTTAACGGTGGAATTATTCTAAACGAAACTTCAATAAGACATTATAAATATGATGATCTTTCTAGAATGCAAAGCATTGTTATACAACAATTAGAAGCTTTATCGTTTATGCCTGTTTTTCATTATCTTGCTTTATATCATAAAGTATCGGAAATGGACGTTGGGCAATTAAATGTATTGTTGAACGATTTTCAAATTAATAAATTATTGTCAAAAAATATTCATCATTTGTCCGGAGGAGAATGGCAACGGATCAGGATCGCTGGCGCATTTATTCAATTATGGTCAAGTTATGATTTAAAAGGAAAGTTAATGTTACTTGATGAACCTACGAATAATTTAGATGTCGTACAGTTGGCGATTTTGGACAAATGGCTTGATCTTTTTTGTCAACAAGGTGGTGCCGTTATTATGAGCACACATAATTTGAATCATTCTTATCAAAAAGCAGACAGAGTTTGGCTCATAAAAAATGGATATTTGGTTAATTCTGGAGCATCTGCACTCTTATTGGACGAAAAGTTATTATCAACTACATTTAATACAAATATCAAATGCATCAATGATGTTGATCATATTGATTGGCGGGTTTTTTAATATTATGACTATTGTGAAGCTTATCCCAAAGTAATTATTAAGGTTTTTTTAATATTTTCTTAATAAGACGGATGTCGGTGAGCAATAGTTTGTATATAATTGTCTTTTATTCATTCATTAATTAGGCTACATTTTTTATGAGTCATTTCCTTCCTTTCTCTCGCCCTGCGATTGGCGATGAAGAAATCAAAGCCGTTGAGGACGTATTGCGTTCAGGTTGGATCACAACAGGCCCTCAGAACTATCAATTAGAGCAAGATTTTTGTGAAAAATTCGGAAGCAAACATGCGATTGCAATTTGCTCTGCCACTGCGGGTATGCATGTTGTTTTAATGGCTATGGGAATTGGCGCAGGTGATGAAGTCATCACACCATCACAAACATGGGTGTCAACCATGAACATCATTACGTTGCTAGGTGCAAAGCCTGTAATGATTGATGTTGACCGTGATACCTTGATGGTAAATGCAGAAGACGTCAAAAAAGCAATAACCCCTAGAACTAAGGCAATCATTCCTGTTCATTATGCAGGTGCGCCATGCGATCTTGATGCGTTACGAAAAGTTGCCCAAGATGCTGGAATTCCTCTTATTGAAGATGCAGCACATGCGATTGGCACTCGCTATAAAAATGAATGGATTGGTGAAAAAGGAACCTCTATTTTCTCTTTTCACGCTATTAAAAACGTCACGTGTGCTGAAGGTGGGTTGGTTGTTACTGATAATGACGAATTAGCCAATCGAGTACGTTGCTTAAAATTTCATGGCTTAGGTGTCGATGCTTTTGACAGACAAATTCAAGGACGAAAACCTCAAGCAGAAGTTGTTGAACCCGGCTATAAATATAATTTATCTGATATTCATGCCGCCATTGCTGTGGTGCAATTAAGGCGTTTAGAGGAAATGAATGCGAAACGAGCTGAGTTAGTGACACTGTATCGTGAAAAATTAAAAGACTCACCCTTAGAGATGTTGAGTATTCCTGAATATCCTCACTTGCATGCAAATCACCTATTTATGGTGAGAGTAGATAAGAGTATCTGTGGTATCGATCGAGATACCTTTATGGAAAAACTGAAGCAAAAGGACATTGGCACAGGGCTTCATTTCCGCGCGGCGCATACACAAAAATATTATCGTGAGCGCTATCCCGCTTTATCCCTTCCTCAATCAGAGTGGAACTCTGCAACGTTATGCTCGCTGCCATTGTTTCCTGATATGAGTAATGATGATGTTATTCGCGTTGTAGATGCGATCAATGAAATTCTTTCGGAGCATATCTAAGTGTCAACATTTGATAAAATCAAAAAAGTATCGGTTGTAATTCCGGTTTATAACGAAGAAGAGAGCCTTCCTCAGCTTTTAGAGCGTACTATAAAAAGCTGTAAACAATTAGAACAAGAATATGAACTGATCCTTGTTGATGATGGTAGCAGTGATAATTCAGCAAAAATGTTAGAAGAAGCTGCCACTATTGAAGAAAATCATGTTATTGCGATTATTTTAAATCGTAACTATGGTCAACACTCTGCAATTATGGCGGGTTTTAATCAAGCTGATGGCGACTTAGTCATTACACTTGACGCTGATTTGCAAAATCCACCTGAAGAAATCCCAAGACTCGTTACAACAGCTGAAGAGGGCTATGATGTTGTAGGGACTCGTCGTCGTAACCGTCAAGATTCATGGTTTCGTAAAACAGCGTCAAAAATGATTAACTCCATGATAACCAAGGCAACAGGTCGTTCTATGGGGGATTATGGATGTATGCTACGTGCATATCGTCGCCATATTGTTGAAGCGATGTTACAGTGTCACGAAAGAAGTACCTTTATACCTATTCTTGCGAACACGTTCGCTCGTCGTACTATTGAGATTGATGTCGCACACGCAGAGCGTGAATATGGCGATTCCAAATATAGCTTTCTAAAGCTAATTAATCTGATGTACGACCTCTTAACTTGTCTTACTACGGCACCATTACGCTTATTAAGCATTGTCGGCAGTGTAATCGCTGTTTCTGGCTTTGTTTTAGCGTTACTTTTAATTGTTTTACGTATTATTTTCGGTGCGATGTGGGCAGCTGAAGGTGTATTCACACTTTTCGCAATCTTATTTATGTTTATCGGTGCGCAGTTCGTTGCAATGGGCTTATTAGGTGAATATATAGGCCGGATTTATAATGATGTAAGAGCGCGTCCTCGGTATTTTATCCAAAAAGTGGTTGGTGTTAATAAACCCAACGAAGATCAGGAAAAAGACTAATGAAAGCAATAGTATTTGCCTATCACGATATTGGCTGTGTTGGTTTAAAAGCACTTGAAAAAGCAGGTTATGATATTCAAGCGGTATTTACCCACACTGACGATCCAAACGAAAATCGTTTCTTCTCATCTGTTGCTCGTGTGAGCGCAGAAATGGGATTGACAGTATTTGCGCCTGAAAATGTCAATCACCCATTGTGGATTGAACGTATTCGTGAAATGAAACCTGATGTCATTTTTTCTTTCTATTATCGTCACATGTTAAGTGATGAGATCTTGAATTTGGCACCTAAAGGCGCATTTAATTTACATGGCTCGCTATTACCCAAATACCGTGGCCGTGCTCCAATTAATTGGGCAATTATTAATGGTGAAACAGAAACAGGTGTTACTTTGCATAAAATGACGGCGAAAGCTGATGCGGGTGATATTGTTTCTCAAGAAAAAGTAACTATTACAGAAAATGATACTTCACTAATTTTGCATGAAAAAGTGAGGGAAGCCGCTGAGAAATTACTGTCTAGTGCATTACCACACATTGCATCAGGTGATTATTCAACAACAGCGCAAGATGAAAGCCAAGCAACATATTTTGGCCGTCGTAGTGCTGATGATGGATTAATTGATTGGAATGTGGATGCAAAAACAGTCCACAACTTAGTGCGAGCTGTAACTGAACCATATCCAGGCGCATTTACTTTCTTAGGTGAACGTAAAATGGTTATCTGGCGTTCACGCACTGTTGCTGATAATCAAGGTAAACGTCCTGGTACTGTAATATCAACAGAACCTTTAGTGATTGCATGTGCTCAAGGTGCTATCGAAGTGGTAACAGGTCAAAGTGAAAATGGTCTTTATGTTCAAGGAAGCCGTTTAGCGACTGAAATGGGCATTGTGACTGATGTTCGCGTTGGACCAAAAGCAACAGCACTTGTTAAACGTCGTAAACGTGTGCTGATTTTAGGTGTGAATGGTTTTATTGGAAATCATTTAACCGAGCGTCTATTGAAAGATGGTAACTATGATATCTATGGTATGGATATTGGTTCTTCTGCGATTGAACGCTTTATTGGTAACCCACGTTTCCACTTTATTGAAGGCGACGTGAGTATTCATACTGAGTGGATTGAATATCACATTAAAAAATGTGACGTTATTCTGCCATTGGTTGCGATTGCAACACCGATTGAATATACCCGTAATCCATTACGTGTATTCGAATTAGACTTTGAAGAAAACTTAAAAATTGTACGTTATTGTGTTAAATATAATAAACGTATTATTTTCCCATCCACATCAGAAGTTTATGGTATGTGTGATGATAAAGAATTTGATGAAGATAATTCACGTCTGATTGTTGGCCCTATCAATAAACAACGCTGGATTTATTCTGTTTCTAAACAATTATTAGATCGAGTTATTTGGGCTTATGGTGCTAAAGAAGGTCTGAAATTTACATTATTCCGTCCATTTAACTGGATGGGACCTCGTTTAGATAACTTAAATTCAGCGCGTATTGGTAGCTCTCGTGCCATTACACAATTAATTCTGAACTTAGTTGAAGGTTCGCCAATTAAATTGGTTGATGGTGGTGAGCAAAAACGTTGCTTCACTGATATCAATGACGGTATTGAAGCGTTATTCCGTATTATTGAAAACCGTGATAGCAAATGTGATGGTCAAATTATCAATATTGGTAATCCAACGAACGAAGCAAGTATTCGTGAGTTAGCAGAAATGCTGTTAGATTGTTTTGAAAAACACGAGTTACGTGGTCATTTTCCTCCATTTGCTGGCTTTAAGAAAATTGAAAGTAGTAGTTATTACGGTAAAGGCTACCAAGATGTTGAACACCGTAAGCCAAGCATTAAAAACGCAGAACGTTTATTGGATTGGAAGCCAAGTATCGAAACTCGCCAAACTGTAGAAGAAACATTAGACTTCTTTTTACGTGGCGCAGTTGAAGAATTAGGTAATAAATAGGATCAAATAATGAAGAAAGTTGGTTTAAGAGTAGATGTGGATACTTTTCAAGGGACAAAACAAGGTATTCCACAACTACTGGATGTATTTGCCAGACATAACATTCATGCCAGCTTCTTCTTTAGTGTGGGTCCAGATAATATGGGGCGCCATTTATGGCGCCTTTTAAAACCAAAGTTTTTATGGAAAATGCTGAGATCTAATGCTGCATCATTGTATGGATTAGATATTTTATTGGCAGGGACAGCATGGCCTGGCAAAAAAATCGCTAAAAATCTAGGTTATTTAATGAAAGAAACCCAAAATGCTGGGCATGAAGTGGGGTTACATTCATGGGATCACCAAGGTTGGCAAGCAAAAGTCGGGCGTTGGTCAACAGAAGAATTAATGCAACAAGTTCGTTTAGGTGTTGAAGCGCTGGAAAAAGCACTTGAAAAACCTGTAAAATGTTCCGCAGTTGCTGGATGGCGTGCAGACGAGCGCGTATTAACAGTTAAAGAAACTTTTCAATTCGATTATAATAGCGATTGTCGAGGTACACATCCTTTTAGACCTATTTTAGAAAATGGTTCTATCGGTACGGTACAAATTCCAGTAACATTACCAACTTATGATGAAGTCGTTGGTACAAAGGTAAAGGATGAAGATTTTAATCAATTTATTATTGATGAAATCAAAAAAGACAGTGGAATACCTGTTTATACTATTCATACCGAAGTTGAAGGAATGTCAAAAGCGGCTCAGTTTGAGCAGTTGCTGGCAATGATTGCAAATGAAGGCATCGAATTCTGTCCGTTAAGCGATTTGTTACCACAAGATAAAGAAACGCTTCCGATGGGTAAAGTTGTTCGATCTGACTTTCCAGGTCGAGAAGGCTGGTTAGGGTGCCAACAAGAGGTCTAACAAAACTATGTTGAATAACCGGGCGAGTAAAATCGGGGCCATCCTGTTGGCTCTTTTTTTTGTTCTTACCTACTTATTTCCATTGAACAGCCGGTTATTATGGCAACCAGATGAAACCCGTTATGCGGAAATTAGCCGTGAAATGGTGGTGAGCGGGAACTGGATTGTTCCTCATATGCTCGATATTCGCTATTTTGAGAAGCCCGTTGCAGGTTATTGGATTAATAATGTTAGCCAATTGATTTTTGGCCACACTAACTTTGCTGTACGTTTTGGCTCAGTAATTTCTATTCTCTTAAGCACATTACTTGTCTATTTATTGGCAAGAATGATGTGGCGTAACCGTCAAGTTGCTTTTGTTTCGAGCTTAATCTATTTGTCCATGTTCCTTGTGTTTAGCGTAGGTACTTACAGTGTGTTAGATCCTATGTTAGCACTTTGGATTACTGCGAGTATGGTCTGTTGTTTTTGGGCACTGAAAGCGACGACTGTAAAAACACGAATATTAGCTTGGGTAACATTAGGTTTGGCATGTGGTATGGCATTTATGACTAAAGGATTTTTAGCATTAGCTATCCCGGTCATTGTCATGATACCTGTTACGTTGTATCAAAAACAATTTACGCAAATGTTACTCTATGGCTTACTTGCGGTGTTGAGTGCCGCATTGATTAGTTTGCCGTGGGCTTTGGCTGTAGCAAAGGCAGAACCTGATTACTGGCATTACTTCTTTTGGGTTGAACATATTCAACGTTTTTCTGGTGAAGATGCTCAGCATAGCGCTCCATTTTGGTACTATATCCCCGTTATATTATTGGGTGTGATCCCTTGGCTTGGATTATTACCAGGTGCATTGATAGGGGCTTGGAAGAAAAGACGCAAACGTCCAGAATTATTTTTCTTATTTTGCTGGTTTGTTATTCCTTTCTTATTCTTTAGTATTGCGAAAGGCAAATTACCGACATACATGTTGCCTTTTATGGCACCGCTTGCGATGTTAATGGCAAAATATGGTGTAGATTGTGCACGTAAATTTAGAATGAAAGCATTGCGTATTAATGGCTATATTAATATTTTTATTGGTGTTGCTGCGGTTGTCGCTATCTTAGTCATTCAGCTTGTTTCTTCAAAACCTATTTATATGCCTTATGAATGGTCTAAATGGGTTTTAGCTATCGTTGCATTCTCTTTATGGGGCATTATCGGTTATCTTTGCTCTACACTGAATGGTAAACATTGGTTGTGGGCTGCATCTTGCTCATTAGGGGTGAGTTTATGCATTGGACAAGCAATTCCTAACAGTAGTGTTGATGGAAAACTACCTCAAGAATTTATTCGTCAAAATATCGATACATTAAATACCAGCAAATATATTGTGAGTAACAGTGTGGGTATTGGTGCTGGATTGGCATGGGAATTACAGCGTAGTGATATTTACCTTTATGAAAGGACTGGCGAATTAACTTATGGTATTGAAGATTATCCTGATGCACAGCATAAGCTAATTAAGCCTGATAATTTTGCTCTGTGGTTAGAGCAAGCAAGAAAAGAAGGTAATGTATCCGTTGTTATTACGTTTAAAGATCCGAAAAAGTTAGCACAATTACCAAGACCTGAAGAGCTGGTGACAAATCATCGAGTTGCTATTTTAACGTATGAGAAGCGTAATTAATGTCCTTTGTTTTATTGCTGATCGTGAGTTTTTTAACCTGCATAGGGCAAGTTTGTCAAAAACAAGCGGTGGTCAGCTGGCAAAGTGACTCATTAACAAAAGCCAGGAAAACGATTTTCTGGCTTTTTGTCGCCATTGCGATGCTTGGTTTGGGAATGTTATTTTGGCTCCGGTTATTACAAATCCTTCCTTTAAGTATTGCTTATCCTATGTTGAGTATTAATTTTATTGTGGTGACACTTATTGGCCAATTTGTTTATAAAGAGCCTGTTAATGTAAAACATTGGATTGGTATTACGTCAATTATGATAGGTATTGTATTGATGAGTATGCAAGCATGAAAGGCTATTTATGGGCGATAGGAAGTGCGCTATTGGTCACCGTTGCTCAATTGTTGTTAAAGTTTGGTATGTCTGGACTGCCAGATTTACAGTTAGAAAAACAGTGGTTTGATTTCTCATGGTTGTGGGCCAATATTACACCATTAAGCATCGTATTTTCTGGGCTTGTGGGATATGTACTGTCAATGGTTTGTTGGTTGTTCACTTTACGCATTATCCCTTTAAATAAAGCTTATCCTCTCATTAGTTTGAGCTATGTTTTTGTTTATATCCTTGCTGTGATACTACCTTGGTTTCAAGAAACACCATCATGGACAAAAACAGCGGGTGTAGCATTTATCATGGTTGGAGTATGGTTAATAAGCCAAAAAACGAAAGGAGCACAATCACACTAACTGAATGATTGTAGAATGTATTTTCTGATCCTTGTTGTTAATTGTGCGATTTATTCTACCAATCATCACTCATTCATCTTCAATAACTTGTTTTTGCTTAAAAAAGCAGATAGATTTTAAAATCTATCGTAACAATAATGGTGGATGTAATGAGAAAGTCCGTTTTCTATCCTTTCTTACTCTGTATTATTCTGCTGGCTGGATGTTCATCTAGTCCATCAAAGCGCATTCCACCAGCCCCTCCGTTAAAAACACAACTCTCTGATCCAATCATGGTGATAGTGCAATTAAAATCGCAACTGGAGCAATGGTATGGCACACCCTATAGTTATGGTGGAATGACACCATCCGGCATTGATTGCTCTGGTTTTGTGTATAAAACGTACAGTGATCGTTTTGATATTAAACTACCTCGAATGACTATCGATCAAACCAAATATGGAACACAAATCAGTAAAAGCGATTTAATGCCAGGGGATTTAGTCTTCTTCAAAACCGGTGGTGGTGAAAATGGGCTTCATGTCGGTATTTATGATACTGATAATACATTTATTCATGCATCAACCAGTAAAGGAGTAACTCGCTCTTCTCTTGATAATGTCTATTGGAAAAAAACATTTTGGCAGGCTCGACGATTGTAATTTCGTGCCATTTAACAGCCTAATATATTGAGAAATATGGTATCTTATACCTTATTTTCTTCATGTAGGTATTCCTTATGTCAGGTAAATTGCGACTGTTAATTTCCGAATCTTATGATCCTTGGTTTAACCTTGCTGTTGAAGAGTCTATTTTTAGGCAAATGCCCGCTGACCAACGCGTACTTTTCCTTTGGCGCAATGATAATACAGTGGTAATTGGTCGAGCACAAAATCCATGGAAAGAGTGTAATACACGTAAAATGGATGAAGATGGTGTGAAATTAGCTCGCCGTTCAAGTGGTGGTGGTGCGGTTTTCCATGATCTCGGTAATACCTGTTTTACCTTTATGGCAGGAAAACCGGAATACAATAAAACGATCTCAACTCAAATTATACTTGAAGGGTTATCAAAAGCGGGTATACAAGCGACAGCATCAGGACGTAATGATTTAGTCGTGCCGCAAGAAGAGGGCGAAAGAAAAATCTCAGGTTCGGCTTATAAAGAGACGAAAGATCGTGGTTTTCATCATGGCACATTATTAATAAATGCTAACTTATCTAGATTAGCCAATTACCTCAATCCAGATCCCAAAAAACTTCAAGCTAAAGGGATCACTTCTGTACGCTCCCGAGTGGCTAATTTGGTTGAACTCAAACCTGATATTACTCATGAAAAACTTTGTGAAACAATCACCGAAAGCTTTTTTGAATACTATGGTGAGCGAGTAGAAGCAGAGGTTATTTCACCGCAAAAATTACCAGATTTGCCGGGTTTTGCAGATACATTCGCTAAGCAAAGTAGTTGGGAATGGAATTTTGGGCAAGCCCCGGCATTTTCTCATCTTTTAGATAATCGTTTTAAATGGGGTGGTGTTGAACTACATTTTGATATTGAGCGTGGTAATGTGGTTAGAAGCCAAATCTATACGGATAGTTTAGATCCTGCTCCATTAGAAGCATTATCAGATATGCTAATTGGGCTACGTTATACACCTGAGTCTTTAAAAGGACTGATCCAACAGCTTATTCTGCGTTATCCTAATAATAAAGGGGAGCTCGATGAGCTTCAAGAATGGCTAGTAAAAGAGATAGCTTAATTTTTCTGAAAATAAAAGAAAAAACCAGCTTATTAAGCTGGTTTTTTTATGGCGAGTAACATGTGCTAAGTCAATTAGTGATTTTCACATGACATGAAGCAATGAGCGTCTGGCATTGTGCCATTTTCTCTAAACTTAGCAGGTGTAGTATTAAAATGTTTTTTAAAAATACGAGTAAATGTTGCTTGAGAGCTAAAGCCATACATTAAAGCGATATCTAAAATAGACATATCTTTTTCTTGTAATGATTTAGCCGCTTCTAACAAGCGACGTTTGCGGACATATTCACCTAATGTACAGCCCTTAAAATCTTTAAATATGCGTTGTAAGTGCCATTTTGAATAGCCACTTTTATTTGCAATAGTATCGATTTTTATACCTTCGTTACGTTGTAACTGGGTTTCTAACCATTTTAGAATATCATTAACGACATTTTCAGCCATAAAACCTCCCACAAAAATGGTGGGGACACAATGCCCAAGTAAATAGGATAGTAACGTATGTTATTTATAATCTATTTTAAGCATGGGGAAAATAACAGGTAGGCAAAAAGTGCTCTTCGTTATTGATAATCATTATCATATCAATAGGAGAAAGCTATATATCTTAAGTAAGGTAGAGTTTAATGAATCATTTTGATTAAAAATACAGTTTTAAATGTATTTTACTTTATTGAATTTATTGGCTTATTTTTTTAATGATAAGCCTGTTATACCATTTATTTTTCAGATTGTTATGTTTTTTTGTGTGATTTATAATCTAATCAATGATTAAGATGTATTTTAAATTCAATTTATTTGATTAAATAATAAATTTTAAAAATAAGATTTATTAATCAATTGGCGTTGTGCTACTAGTGTATTTTATTTGTAATAAATAGGCATATAAAAATAAATTAACTCAGTCACAATCTAGAAAATGCATACTAGAAGGCAACTGAGTAAAATTAGGATAGTTTAAGGGCGAAGAAAAACTTGTGGGGATGAATGCTCTGGATGGGTATCAACACTTACATCAGCGCCATACCATTTTCGGATATTCTCTGTTGTGAGCACTTCGTATGGTGTGCCTTCACAAACTAATTTTCCTTGATGTAATAATAAAATTCTATCGGCATAAAGTGAGGCCAAATTGAGATCGTGTAGAACGCAACAAACCATAAGGCGTTGTGTTTTTGCTAATTGTTTTAATAATCGCAAGCTGTGTTGCTGGTGGTAAAGATCAAGTGCTGAAGTCGGCTCATCAAGGAATAACACGGCTTCTTGTGGTGTAGGGTGCCATAATTGAGCTAATACTCTGGCAAGTTGTACTCGTTGTTGTTCACCGCCTGATAATTGACGATAGTCTCTCCCTTTAAACTTTAAACAATCTGTTTGTAGTAGAGCTGTTTCGATTGCCATTTTTTTATGTTGTTGTCCATGAGGAGTTCTTCCCATAGCAACCACTTCTTCTACAGAAAAAGAAAATGAGAGTTGGCTATTTTGACGCATAACAGCACGGTTTTGTGCTAATTGTTGACGATCCCATTGCGAATAGGTTTTTTGTTTAAAATAGCACACACCTTGTGTCGGGGTCGTATAGCCAGTTAATAAACGTAATAAAGATGATTTTCCTGCACCATTAGGCCCAATTATAGTGACTAACTCTCCAGCATTAAGTGAAAGTGATACATCATCAATAATGTTTTTTTCACCGATTTGATACGATAAATTATTTCCATAAAGCAACGAGGTATTTTGTTTTTTAATCATGACATCCTTCCTGCTGGTTGTCGTAAGATAAGCCAAAGGAAATAAGGGCCTCCAATTAATCCTGTAATGAGCCCCACAGGGATTTCTGCTGGAGAAACCAGTGTTCGAGATAATGTATCAGCGGCTAATAACAGTGTGGCCCCCCCTAAAATAGTGGCAGGTAATAACCACACGTGATTACTGCCGATGCGCATGCGAATAAGATGTGGCACAACAAGCCCAATAAACCCAATGACACCACTGAGTGCGACAGCACAACCAATTAAGATGGCGCTAAGCAGTAATAAAATAAATTTTGTTCGTCTTACGTTTAATCCTAAATAGTGTGCTTCTTCGTCACCCAGTTGTAACAGGTTCAATTTATGACTCTGCCAACAGGCCAAAATACTAACAGGAATGATCACAAGCGTTGCAATCGATAAGGTTTTCCAGTCAATTTGGCTTAATGAACCCATCATCCATAGTGAAAATTGGCGTAATTGTTGGTCTGTACTGATATAACTTAAGACGCCAATAAAGGACATACAAAGTGCATTGATAGCAATACCCGCAAGTAATAGTCGTGCTAAATTGCCATCACTCAATTGATGCAATGAGAAGATGATCATTGCGACAATCAAGCCACCAACAAAGGCCGCAACAATATGGCTATAAAATGAGAATATAGGGGAAAAAGAGAAGGGTAATATAATCACGATAGCAACCATGAGTGCTGCACCGCTACTTATGCCAAGTAACCCAGGATCGGCTAATGAGTTTCTAAATAACCCTTGCATGATCGCACCAGATATTGCTAATGCTCCTCCAACAAGAATGGCTAATAATACGCGAGGTAAGCGAATATCTAACCAAACTTGCCACACCATATCATCAAAAGAGCTATTCCATAATGTATGAAACGAGAGTGCTAATGCACCGCTATTCACAGAAATTAATGTGACTGTAGTGAGCAAAAAGAGTAAAACTAAAATACTCATCCACGGTGAATGAAAACGAGACATTATTGCTCCAAGGCTTGACGAATTTGATGCATGACTTCAGGTGTTGAAAGGGTAAAACCTAATAACCCCATATCATCAACAACAACATAATGCTTATTTTTACCGGCTGGTGTGTATTTTATGCCGGGTAAATTCCAAAGTTTCTCAATACCACCAATGCCTTTAATACCTTCTTTAGTCACCAGCAAAATATCAGGTTGGCTTGCAATAACACCTTCTTGAGAAAGTGGACGATAGCTTGTAAATCCTTGCATTGCATTCTTGCCCCCAACTAGTGAAATAATAGTATCTGCAGCGGTATCTTGACCAGCAGCCATAGGAACAACACCCCCATGGCTCATGATATAAATGACTTTTTTATCTATAGGTGTTGTGGGTATTTGGCTAATAGATAGGGTGAGTTTTTCTTTTAGCTGATTACCTTCTTTTTGTTTATTTAAAATAGTGGCAATGGTGTCTATTTTTTCATTAATGGCTTCTAATGAATGTGTGCCCGTAATTGTTTTAACAGCAATACCCGCTTCTTGTATTCGGCGTAGTGCCAAAGAAGGGCGAGCTAATTCGCTGGTTATAATTAATGTTGGTTTGACCGATAAGATACCTTCAGGGTTTAGCATTCGCATATAACCCACATCAGGGAGAGCTTTCACTTGTTCAGGGACTAAACTAGTGCTGTCTCTTGCAATAATCTGTTCACCCGCACCTAACGCGAAAACGATCTCTGTGATATCACCGCCAATAGTGACAATACGTTCATTGGCGGAACTGACAAACGACATGACGCTACACAGGATCAAAAGAAGCCATTTTTTCATTAACTCATTCTCCGATTAGGCTATTTTGGCAAGTGTATTAACTTGCTCGCGCCATTGTTGTTGCTCTGCAGTGCCTTCAGTACGTTGTCCATAAAGCTGGGCAATCTGTTGGCCTTTGCTATCAAAGATTTCAAGACTGGTGACAAAACCATCCTGAGTTGGTTTACGAGTGATCCAGCTTTCAGCAATTTCACTTTCAATTAAATGAAGTGTAAAAGTAGGGTTGAAAACATTAATCCAGACTTGGTTGCTATTCTCAAATTGGTGAGGAACTAAACGCTCAATTTGGCCTGTAAAAATTTGCACACAACCACGACTTCCAACAAAAATCATGATTTCATTTTGTGTTTCTTTCGCGAGGGTTAATAAGGTTTTCAGAGCACTGTTATCGACTTGATAAGCAAGGTCATCAGCAACAGCTTTAAAAGCTTGTTGACGACTCAAATTATTTTCTTTTAGTAATTTGAAAAATTGGTGAACATCGGTCATTGAACGCCATTGTTGTTCAAGTTGCTCTGCCAATTCATGACTAACAGGGGTGTTTGAATAAGGTTCGATAGGGGTAATATCGAGAGCTGGATTTTCTTCTGATAAGAATGATTGGATTAGTGTATTCCATTCATCCATATTGGTATTGTCGGTTGCATAGACTTTATGTAATGCATCGCCATGCATATCAAAAAACTGAATGCTATAGCGAGTTCCTTTTGAAGTTTCTTCAGCGAGTGCAAAAATACTTGACCAATAAGCGAAGAAAAAGCGTAAATCCATTGCACGAGGGTTTAAAATTAAACCTGCGTGATCGTTAAAACGTGCATTAGTGTACTCACCAAGATGCTCGTGAACGGCGATATCGTTACGAGTAATGGCTTTGACTTCCCCCACTTTACTTAAGGTTTTTAATAATTCTTGTACATCGTTACGTAAGCGTTTTGCATCATGTCCTACACGAGCATGTGTTAATTCGGCTTCGCTTACATTTAAGTAGGTAGCTAGATCACGGGCATAAGGTGCTTTTTTATCCGCTTTTGCTTGCAGGTAGCGCTCATAAAGAGGTTTATTCACAGAAACTCCTATTGTATCTATCGTTAATTTTATTGTTAATTACCACTGATAACTCACAAGTACTTTTGCATTACGACCTTCCTGAGGAATCCCCGCAGAAGAATAATAAGTTTTATCAAATGCGTTACCTAGTACAAATGAGGTTGTTAGCCCCTTTAAGGAGGCGTTACCTTCATAGCGAAGGTAAAAATCATTGACGCCATAACCTGCTTGTTGGCGATGGGTTGGGCGATTAAAACGGTCATGTTTGGTAAAGTCTGTTTTTTTGGTAAATTGGCCGACCCAACCTACAGAAAAATCGGTGTTGGGAACTGGAACATCAAAACGACTGGTCAATGTATCCGGCTCAATCGAGGTAATTGAGGCATTAGTGGCATTATCTTTCCCTTTGGTATGGTTATACGCTAAATCCCAACTAAAGAATTTAGATTGGTAGTTCATCGAAATATCCCACCCCCAAATAGTTGCTCTTGGAATATTTGTTGATTGTGTATATCCCTGAAAAATAGCGACATCTGCATCAATATAATCTTTTGCGCGAGTATTGAAATGGGCTGCTTTAATTTTCAGATTATCATTATTAGATAATAAGTCGTCGAATTGAAAACCAAATCCATATTCGGTGGTTGAATTGGTTTCAGGCTTTAAATTAGGGTTAGGGCGCCAATAATTTGTTGGTGCTCCTGGGAATGGCGCATCAAAATGTTTCGCATCGTTATACATTTCGCCTAAAGTGGGGGCTCTAAACGCTTGTGAATAAGAGGTATAAATCATTGACCAATCAGTAGGTGTGATGCTGATAGCTCCTTTGGATGACCATTTATCAGCGGTAATATCATCATAACGATCGTTTTGGCTTTTATATTTATCAAAACGGGTTCCTAAAATGAAGGAGACAGGCAAATCACGTAAAGTGACTTCATCTTGAATCCAGCCTGACATAAAACGGATATCTGCTTGTGGAAAACTTTCTGTATTTTGACTTGGTGATTGCTTCTGTTTATACACTTCACCACCATAAGTAAGTCCATGTGATGCAAAGCTATTCATTCCCACTTGAGAGCGATTCTCAAGTTTTACGCCATATGTTTTCTGCTCTCGACCTTCAAATCCTTTTTGTGTTGTTTTGGCGTTGATATCAATTTCACTGTAATAAGCTTGTGTTTTTAGATTAACCCATTGTAAATTCGAAGGATTGTATTGATAGGTTAACTGTGCATCTTTTTGTGTTGTTGTCCGGTCAGTTTCCACATTTGTCAGTGTGGAATTTCCAGCAACTTGAGGGTTTTTAGGTTGATGAGCATTATTATGGTAATAGCGGAATTGACCACTTAAAGTATTACTATCATCAATAAACCAACGCCCTTTGGAGAGTAGGTTAATAATGGTTTCATCATTTTGTGCACGGTAACCTCCACCATAACGAGTATCACCTTTATCACGCGCTGATAATGCAACGAGACCATCAAGGTTATCGTGTTTACCAAAAGCAGTAATACCCAAACCTTGGCTATGTTGCGCGGTATTACCAAGACCAGTGACACGCACACCACCTTGTTCGTTTTTTAAAAGTAGATCGCTGGCATCAACAGTATCGTAAGCAATAACACCGCCAAGTGCTCCACTACCATACAACAATGCAGAAGGTCCCCTAACTACTTCAACTTGCTTTATAAGAAGAGGATCAACAAAAATACTGTCAATATGGCCAGTGTCAGTTCCTTGACGTACACCATCTACAAGTGTCAATATTCCATTTTTACTGTATCCACGCATACTGATGGTTTCACCATTAGTACGACCTGCGCCTGAAATAGAAATTCCGGGCATATGACGAAGTAGTTCAGAAGCACTACCTGCGGTTTCTGACAACGCATTGTTATTTTTAATAACGGTTGACATCATGGGTAACGTAAAGCTATCACGCTCATTACCCGTCGCATAAACAGTAAGTACTTCTGTTTTTTTCTCCTCGCTAGTTTGTGTTTTCTCTTGTGCTGACACACAAGCAGAAGAAACAGCAACAGCCAGTAAACTAAATTTAATTAATAAGGATGACTGAGACATGTAGATGGATCTCCGTTATTTTAATGGGCTGTTAAAACAGCCCTTTGTTATATAAATTATTGCTCCTCATCTACCAGCGATAACTGACGGACATTTTGATATTTCTGCTTTCTTGTGGTACGCCCATCGCTGAGAAATATTCTCGATTAAAGGCATTTGCGAGCACCAATGCAGCTTGAATATCTTTATTGTTTTGAGATTGATAACTAATTGAAAAATCATGGATGCCATAACCTGGATATTGAGTTATTAGCTCTTGCATGCGATTCGTGGTTTTCCCTTTTACATGAGGCGCTCTTCCTTTATGCGTCCCTCTATTCTCAGTTGCGCTGGCAAATTTTCCTGACCACCCTAATGAGAATGGTGTTTTAGCAACAGGAAGTTGAATAAAAGTCGTCAGTATTTCAGGGCGAACCGGTGAAATGGTTTCATGAGATGTTAATTCAAGGGTTTGAGTACGGTTATAACCTAACCCAATAGAAATGAATGGATGTGAATAGCGCAGACCGAGATCAACACCTTCAATAAGTGCTTGGGGAATATTAATGGCTTGTAGATGAAGTTTTTTCGTTAATACACGAGCATCCCAAACATCATACGTAATATAGTCTATCGCTTTTGTATCAAAATAAGCCACATTTAGAGAAAATTCATCGTCAGATGTTAGTAAGTGTGAAAAAGTTAGTTTTCCACCATATTCCCAAGTGCGATTTTTCTCAGGTCTAAGATTCGGATTTGGGATCCAAAATCCTTTTGCGGTACGCCCAAAAATAGCGGGTATCTCAAAATGAAGTGAATCGTTAAACATTTCATTTAGTGTCGGTACTCTCATATTGGTTGAATATGAGGTATAGAGTTGTAGCCATTGTGCCGGTGTAAAGGTTAGCGCAATATTTTTACTAATTTCATTTTCACTTGTTTGATGAAAATCGGGTTTATGCTGTTTAAAGTCTTCTAAAAGCGAATTTAACTCACTTTGAGGTTTGTTTTTGTAATAGTGATAACGTAATCCAGTTGTTAATGCTAAAGGAATATGTGGTGTTGAAAGTTGACTTTCTAGCCAACCAGCAACATAAATCATTTTTGCAAGAGGAAAGTTTTTGGCCGCTTGGTTAGAAACCATTTTTTGCTGATAAGCTTCTGTACCTAAAGTGAGCTTTTGATTAAATTTTTCTAAATAGGAAAATTGAGCGTTGTTTTCGAATTTCAATCCATAAGTTGATTGTGTCCGATCTTCATTTCTACCTATTTTCCCTTGCTGGTTTTTTCTACGTTGATAGTCAGAAAGAGATGTGTCAGTTAAAAATGTTTGATTAATATTGAACTCTGAATAATACAAATGGCTGGTTAAATTAATCCACGTATTCGCTTCAGGTTCATAATAATAAGTTAAAGAATAGTTTTTTTGTTCAGATCGACGTTCAACTTGGTTACTTTCATTTTTACCATAGCCACCCATACGGTGTAATACTTCACGTTGCTTTCCATCATTATAATAATGACGAGCAGACAGAAGAAGTGTCTGGGCTGTTGTTGGATAAAGATAGGCTTTGGCAAAAAAGTTTTTAATGTGTTCGTGGTTTTCGAGTTTATCACCATTAGCTAAATGAATAGGACCTCGTTGACGCTGGCTATAAGCAAATAAACCTTCAGCAATATCGACTCGCCCAGCAAGAATACCGCCATATGTAAAATGTTTATCTGCCGATGAAACAGAGGTAAAGATTTTAGCGCTCAATTTTTCATTAGCATGCAATAGAGTTCGTGGGTCTAGTGTTTGAAATGAAACAACACCACCCATAGCACCATTACCATGTAATACAGGTGATGAGCCATGTTTTATATCAATGCGCTTTATTAATGAAGGATCAAGAAAAATACCACCTAAATTATTTATGGTATTTTCTAAAGGTTGCTGAATGCCATCGACCAAAATTTTAACACCTTTTTGATCATAGCCACGCATAAGGATGTTGGCACCATTCGTAACACCTGTTCCGGATATTGTTGTACCAGCCACTTTGTTTAGCATTTCACCGGTTGTTGATGCAGTTTGTGCCAGAGGTGTTGAACTATCAAGAATGGAATGAAAGTCGTGAATTTTTTTATCAATAGAATGGCCAACAACTGTGAGAGAGTCCATCTCTGTATTGTCTGATTGTGCAGAGGTAATCGGGGTGTACAACAAACACAGTGTTGTTGCTATACCTGAATATTTGTAATGTTTTTTCAGCATACACATACCATAAATGTCCATAAAAAATCCTTGTATATGGAGTTATTTAGCTGGCTGCCTAGCTGTGGTGGTAGGTGGCTTGCACGTTATTGTCAAAATGATTATTTAGTCAGGATTAATTTTCCTGCTTTTGTTTGACGTAGTTGATACAGCTCTCCGTTATGTTGAATGTAAACCACGCCATTTTTACCCAATAATTCAATACTATTGATAGATTGAATTATTGAAGAATGAGAATTCTGTTTAGTTAAAGAATTCTCCAAATTATTAGCTTTTTTATTCATAATCAAGCAAGAGTAATAAGCGTTATCATTATGATAATCATTATCGTTAACAAAAGTATTTAAACAAGCTTTTTTTAACGCAAAGAGGTAAATTTAAGTCATATTGTGAGTCATTTGAGCGAGATAAGAAAAAATCTGAAGAAAAATCACACAACGGATGAATAACCTAAATGATAAATGTGTTGTTTTATAATACTCTTGTGGTTAAGTATTAAAGGTGCGGTAGGAAAAGAGGGTGATGTCTCACCAAAATGATGAGACATAATAGTTAAAATAAATTAAATTTATATTCGATGACAATTTCTGAAGAGAGTGTATTGGCGTGATGATATTTACCATTAGTTAGAACAGGAGTTTTGCCTTTCATTTGATAAGACCAACCAGGACCAAACATAGCCCAAACAGTGAGGTTTTTAAGTTTTGAATTAGCCGGAACCCAGCGACTGAAGGCATTAATTTCACCAGTACGAACATGATTACCACGATAGTTAAACTGAGCAATATTACCAGCAAATCCAACAACCAGTTCAGGAGTTAAGGTGTAATCTGACATCGTTGAAAGTACAATTTCACCATCACGCATATAATCATTTCCGGCAAATGCCATCGAAGTAAATGTACCCCGTGAGTTTTTACTCATTGCTCGTGGATAAAAGCCCACTTCATTGGATTTATTTGCATTGGTATAACCTAATCCCCATTTAGTGCTCCAATTATCTGTCTGCCATTTAACATCGATGGCAAAATGCCAAGCATTATTATCAAAGTCTCTCTTATTGGTAGACATTATTTTATATTTATCTAAAGCATGAGTTGTATAAATTTGTGTACCTATATTTAGTTCTTTTATGGGCTTCATATTTAAAAATAAGATACTTCGACGTAGATAATTATCACTTTCACCATACCCATATTGCATATTCAGATTATTACTTTTCCACAATAAATCACTACTGGCAATGTGATTAATATATTCACCACTGTTGGTTTGAAATTGTTTTTTATCTGGTGAATTACGATCCATAGCGTTTTCAATATAAGCGCCTCGTAATGTTAATGCACCATAATTGACAGAACCGGTCCAACCTGAATAAGTAGTTGGCGATAAACGTGTTGAATTAGAAATGACGCCAACGTTTTTTATTGTTTGCCATCCCCAACGCGTATTGAAATTAATATCAGCAAGTTGATATTGTAATTTTATATTACGTTGACCAAATTTAGAGTAGCCTTCCGCATTATTCTTATTATTTCCTTCTCCGTGATTATATAGTACACCACGAGAATTAAAATAATCACTTGCACCTAATTTAACTGCACCGTAATAAGCAACGTCAAAGCCAATAATATTAGCGAAATAACCAGATTGAAAATCAAGACCAAAGCCTTGTCCCCATGCATTATGAACACGAGTACTACCGGTATCCTCTTCTTTTAAATATTTCCAATAGTTTTTTAATGACAGCGACATGGTAGATTGACTAAATAAAGGATCTTCAAATACGGTATCTATAAAATGATTTTCTTTAATATTATTTTCTGGTATTTTAGCTAATGTTTTTATTGGATTAATTAATAAAATTATGATGATACTTATCATCTTTATTTTCATAATATTCCCCAGTGGATAAGCGTAGTTACCCAGGCGAAGCTATTTCGCCTGAATATGTCACATGAATAATTAGATATTAACTTTATTTTTGAGCGAAAGATTGCTTTCCTATCTCGACATATTTTAGTGTACCAATTTCAGTCACGGTATATTTGCCATCTTTATAAATAATTTTAACAACAGCAGCATTAGAAAGTGGTTTATTTTTTGCAATATCATCGGTTAAATCAGAGATCATAATTTGCATTGCAATACCCGATGAAATTGCCAGAATATTTTTATCACCATGTTCTTGGGCATTTTTAACAATAGTATAAAGTGCCTCTTGAGTGCGTGCTTTTACTTGCTGATAATTTTCTGCCATTTTCTTAGGATCAGCAGCGGCTAAAGCATTTTGGTTTTCCTCTGCAGTAATTGTGCCTGCTTTCATTTGATTAAATAAAGTTGTAGCATCTTTTAGGTAGAGCTGTTTTGCACCAGCATCAGCCATATCTTTATTAAATCCACCTTCAAATCCACCAAAGAAAGCTTCTCGTAATCCACTGAGTTCATTTAATTTATAATTTTCGATACCTATTTGTTTTAATATCACACTCATTGTTTCACGTTGACGTCCGGCATCGCTAGAATAAAAACTATCAAAAGGTATACCTTTTAAACCTTCTCCCAAATAACGAGCAACACGAATACCGTCTTCTGTTAATGGCGAATCTACCCAACCTTGAACTCGATCAAAAGTATTTAGCAATGTTTTACCATGACGAGCAAAATAAATAGTGATACCGTCATCTCCTTTAACACTCATCGCTGTTTCAGTGGCAAAGCTGGTTGATGTACTCATTGCTAAAATTAATGCGATAAGCCATTTTTTCATAATAATCCTCATAGAATGGTCTTTTTAATAAGCAAAAAAAAACCTACGCTAGAGAAACGAGACAGGCATAAACGGTATTATGCTTGTTCGATTTATCTTACGTAGGTTTCGCCTGTATTTAACAGTAACAATCCAACATCGATAACGGTAGCACCAAATATAATAAAAAAAAACACTATTTATTATTAGTATTAATAAGTGTGATCGAGTTCATAGGATAATAAGTTAGATATATTCTTATTAATTATGAATTTCATGATTGAAATATAATACTATATTAAGTTTATTACACCTTATTGATGATAAATAAAATTGAAAAATGAATAAGTTACTCTAAAATATCTCTTTAGAATATTTATGATGAGTAATACTTTTTATTTTATTGAACATAAAGAAATTTAATTAAGGAGTCAATCTGCTGAAATTTGTATATCACATAAAAGTGATATGAAAGTCACACTTTTTAAAATTGTGATTTGAATAACGTAAAAGGTTTGTTTACAGTAGGAAAACGAGTTTACCGGATTGTTACTGCTAATGATATTAGCAGGCAAAACCTGATAAGACCATAGATTGCTATGGAACTATCGGGTTTTTTCATTTTTGGGGAAATAAAATGAAGATCGCAAAAATATTAAATAACAATGTGGTCATTGCCTTAAGTGAAAATAACCAAGAGCTCGTTGTTATGGGAAGGGGATTAGCGTTTCAAAAGAAAGTTAATGAAGACATTGAACGAGATAAAATTGAGAAAATATTCGAGTTACGCAGTAATGAACTTATTTCTCGTTTAAGTGAGTTATTGAGTCACATTCCAATTTCTGTCATGAAGGTCTGCGATAGCATGATTTCTGTTGCTCGTAATCAATTAGGCGAGCTTAATGAAAATATTTATATTGCGTTAACAGATCACTGCAATTATGCCATTGAAAGGCAGAAAAAAGGGTTGGCTATTTCAAATACTATGATGTGGGAAATTCAGCGTTTATACCCTAAAGAGTATCAACTTGGGCTAGAAGGATTAAAGCGGATTGAACAAGAATTACAGGTGGCATTACCTGTTGATGAAGCTGGGTTTATCGCTCTTCACTTTGTTAATGCACAATTAACGGGTGATATGCCAATTGTGATGGAAACCATGACTATCATGCATGAGGTCATGAATATCGTTAAGTATCATTTTAATATTGAATATCAAGAAGATACTTTAGACTATCAGCGATTCGTCACACATTTGAAATTTTTTACCCACAGAATGATGAGTCGAAAAACAGTGCCTAATGATGATGTTTCTATGCATATTGTTATCAAAGAAAATTACCCACTTTCTTGGTGCTGCGCAGAAAAAATCAGTCAGTTTTTGCTGAATAAATATCAGCGTGAGTTAACGGATGAAGAACGTATGTTTTTAGTTATTCATATTGAGCGATTAAGAAAGAAACGACATGATTAATTAATCAAGCGTGTAGTTGATATAAAAATATCAAATTAAAATGTGATGGATTGTTACTGCCGATATTCGGTAGGCAAAACCTGATTTACTCCCATTTGTTAATGAGAGTAGTCAGGTTTTTTTTTACATATTCATTGTTGATTAAGCATTTCATTATTTAAGTCATAAAGGAATTGAGTATGGAATACCGAACATTAGCAGAACAAATCATTAATAATGTAGGTGGGAAAGACAATATCCTCAGTGTGATACATTGTGCAACTCGTTTGCGTTTTAAACTGGAAGATAGTACTAAAGCCAATGTCGAAGTGTTAAAGCAAAATACGGAGGTTATTACTGTTGTTGAAAGTGGTGGGCAATTCCAGGTTGTTATTGGTAATCATGTCAGTGAGGTGTATAAGGCGATTGTTGCTCTTATTGGTGAGGTAAAAAATAGAAATTTTCAAAGTGAAAATACTTGTAATAACAAAAAGAAAAAGCGTAAGGACAATATTTTTAGCCACTTTATAGATATTGTATCTAGTATTTTTACTCCAATTTTGGGGATCATGGCAGCGTCAGGTATTTTAAAAGGACTATTATCATTAGCAATCACTTTAAATTGGTTGTCCGCTTCAAGTGGAAGTTATCAAATTCTATTTGCTACAAGCGATTCGTTATTTTACTTTTTTCCTCTTGTTTTAGGTTATACCGCAGGAAATAAATTTGGCGGGAATCCATTCTTAACCATGGCAATTGGCGGTGCATTAGTTCATCCATTAATGCTTGCAGCATTTCAACAAGAAACTACTGAATATTTTTTAGGTATTCCTGTTACATTTATTAATTACAGTGCATCGGTTATTCCTATTATTTTTGCTGCTTGGGTGAGTTGTTTATTAGAAAAAAAATTAAATACCATGTTGCCTTCATCCATGAAAAACTTCATTGCTCCGTTACTGTGTTTATTAATTATTGTACCGCTGACTTTTTTAGTCATAGGGCCTTTAGCAACTTGGATAAGTTTATTGATTGCTGATGGTTTTCAGGCCGCTTATAACGTAACGCCAGTTATCGCAGGTGCGATTATGGGAGGGATTTGGCAAGTTTGCGTTATTTTTGGTCTACATTGGGGCATTATCCCCATCAGTATTAATAATCTGAGTGTATTAGGTCAAGATGCGCTAGTGCCTTTACTATTACCAGCAATCGCAGGACAAGTTGGCGCAACACTTGGCGTTTTATGGGCAACTCGAGAGACTAAATTACGTATTATGGCGGGCTCATCAGTCACTGCGGGTATTTTTGGTATTACAGAGCCTGCGGTATATGGAGTCACTTTACCGTTGCGTAAGCCTTTTATTTTTGCCTGTATTGGTGGCAGCATTGGTGGCGCGATAGTTGGTTATAGCAATACACTTACCTTTTCATTTGGTTTAGTAAATATTTTTACTTTCACACAAATTATACCTACAACAGGAATTGATAGTACTGTATGGGGGGCCATTATTGGTTCATCAATTTCATTTGTTTTCGCATGCGTTGCAACGCGCTTATTCGGGCTGAAAAAAGAAAATAACGCAGAGTCCGAACCGACTATTCACTCACCAGCAAACCCTCTGAGCAGTGCTGAGCAAAACTCAGAACAGGAAATAGTATATTCACCGTTATCAGGCATAGTGATTTCATTAAAAAATACACCAGATGAAACCTTTGCGAGTGGTTTATTAGGTGAAGGTGTCGCTGTTATTCCAAGTGCTGGCGAGGTTTATGCGCCTTTTGATGGTGAAGTTGCTTCGTTTTTTAAAACAGGCCATGCCTTGGGCTTATTAAGCGAAAAGGGTATTGAGTTATTTATTCATATTGGAATTGATACCGTTAAGTTAAATGGGATGTATTTCTCACCCAAAGTTAAAGTAGGGGATACATTTAAAACAGGTGATTTATTACTTACTTTTGATCGTAAAAAAATTCTTGAGGCTGGTTATGATTTAACAACCCCCGTTATTGTGAGCAATACCGATAATTACAGTGCAATTACTAGCCTGGAGTTAAATAAACCGGTGAATTCGGGTTCAGCGCTTATCAGCGTTAATCATCAATAAGGAGTTAACAATGAAGAAATTTCCTAATACATTTTTATGGGGAGGCGCTATTGCTGCTAATCAAGTTGAAGGCGCTTATTTAACTGCAGGTAAAGGGTTAAGTACTTCAGATGTTCAACCACAAGGTATTTTTGGGCCTGTGGTTGAAAGAGCAAAAAATGATTTTTGTATTAAAGATATTGCTATCGATTTTTATCATCAATATGCAAAAGATATTGCACTCTTTGCTGAAATGGGTTTTACCTGCTTAAGAACCTCTATTGCATGGAGCCGTATCTTTCCATTAGGTGATGAATCTACACCTAATGAAGAAGGGCTGGCATTTTATGATCGCGTATTTGATGAAATGGCTAAATATAATATTCAGCCGATTATTACCTTATCTCATTATGAAATGCCTTATCACTTAGTGACGCAATATGGTGGTTGGGGAAATCGTAAGACTATTGCATTTTTTGAGCGTTATGCTTGCAGCGTTTTTCAACGTTATAAAAATAAAGTTAAACTTTGGCTTACCTTTAATGAAATCAATATGTCATTACATGCACCAATGACGGGGGTTGGTTTAGCGGGTGAAAGAACACAATCAGAGATTTATCAAGCCATACATCATCAGTTAGTTGCCAGTGCCAGAGCTGTTAAAGCGTGTCATTGTATTATTCCGGATGCAAAGATCGGCAATATGTTATTAGGTGGATTGGTTTACCCATTAACATGCAAGCCAGACGACGTTTGGGAAGCTATGAACGAAAATCGTAAATGGCTATTTTTTGGTGATGTACAATGCCGTGGTCAATATCCTGCTTATATGTTGCGTTATTTTAGAGATAATCATATTGATGTTGTGATAACGGATGAAGACCGACAAGATCTCAAACAAACGGTCGATTTTGTATCATTTAGTTATTATATGACCGGTTGTATTACCGCAGATAAAGAAGAATATGAGATGAAGCGAGGAAATATTCTCAGTATGGTGCCAAATCCTTACTTAGAAAGTTCTGAATGGGGATGGCAAATCGATCCTAAAGGTATTCGTATTGTGCTTAATCTATTGTGGGATCGTTATCAAAAACCTTTATTTGTTGTAGAGAATGGACTTGGCGCGATTGATAAAATCACTTCGGAAGGCGAAATCAATGATGATTATCGTATTCAATATATTAACGATCATCTGGTACAAATCGGTGATGCGATTGAAGATGGTATTGATGTAATGGGGTATACCAGTTGGGGACCGATTGATTTGGTGAGTGCGTCAAAAGCTGAGATGTCTAAACGTTATGGCTTTATTTATGTGGATAGAGACGACCAAGGAAAAGGCTCATTAGAAAGAAAACGTAAGAAAAGCTTTTATTGGTATCAAAGCATTATCCAATCTCAAGGTGAATTATTGCGTTAATATGATAATTTCTTTCTGATAATGGAAATAAAAGGAGAGCTAAGGCTCTCCTTTTTACTGTATTTCAATATTGCGTTTATTGAAATCGACTCTCAACCGCTTGTGCTAATAATTGAAGCAATTGCTCAGTATCATTCCAACTTAAGCAAGGATCGGTGATCGATTGTCCATAAACCAGTGGTTTTTCTGGTACGACTTTTTGTGAGCCTTCTTGTAAAAAGCTTTCAGCCATAACACCAACAATGGCTTGTGAGCCATCTTTGATTTGTTGACTGACATTGCGCGCTACTTCTAATTGGCGACGATGAATTTTTTCACAATTACCATGACTAAAGTCGATAATAAGATGTTCAGGTAAATCTACTTGTTTTAGTGCATCAACCGCATCTGCAATATCACTTGCATGGTAATTAGGTTTCTTACCGCCACGCATAATAATATGGCCATAAGGATTACCACTGGTTTGGTAAATCGTCATTTGGCCATTTTTGTCAGGTGACAAGAATGTGTGACCAACACGAGAGGCTCGAATAGCATCAATAGCAATACGGGTATTACCATCAGTGCCATTTTTAAAGCCTACAGGGCAAGAAAGTGCAGATGCCATTTCACGATGAACTTGACTTTCTGTTGTTCTTGCGCCAATAGCGCCCCAACTAATTAAATCTGCAATATATTGTCCCGTAACCATATCAAGGAATTCGGTTGCTGTTGGTAAACCCAGCGTGTTTATCTCAATTAATAATTTTCTTGCAAGGCGGATACCTTCATTAACATTGCATGAATTATCAAGGTAAGGATCTGAAATTAAACCTTTCCAACCAATCACTGTACGTGGTTTTTCAAAGTAGGTTCTCATGACAATTTCTAAGCGGTCATGATAACGCACTTTTTGCTGATTAAGCTTAATAGCGTACTCTTTAGCAGCTTTAGGATCATGGATAGAGCAAGGTCCTACGATCACTAAAAGTCGCTTATCTTCGCCGGTAAGGATTGCTTCAATTCGTTTACGTGCTGATGTGATATTTTGAGTTATCTCATCAGAAATGGGGAACTCTTTTGCTAAGGTTTCTGGTGTTACCAGACTGTCTAAAGCCTTAGTCCGTAGTTCGTCTGTCTTTAACATAATTTATCTCAATAAATATACAGGGTAAGTCTACCCAGTGATTAAGATCACAATAAACGAAATTCAGCTAATTTCAACAGCGTTATTAGAGAAAAATCAATAAAAAAAATATGGTTAGGGTTTAGAACATTCTTCTTGCTAATCCCATCGAATCAATGACTTTGGTTGAAATTTCTTCTACAGAATAATTAGTGGTATTGAGATAAGGAATATTGTTTTTTCTAAAAAGTGCTTCGACTTCCGCTAATTCGATTCTACATTGGCGAATCGAGGCGTAACGGCTATTTTCGCGGCGCTCGCTTCTAATGGCAGCGAGACGTTCTGGCGCAATGGTCAAGCCAAATAATTTATGTTGATACTCTTTTAATTCAACAGGGAGTTTTAAGAAATCCATATCATCTGCCGTAAATGGATAATTGGCTGCTTGGATACCAAATTGCATGGCTAAATAGAGGCTGGTGGGGGTTTTCCCGCAACGAGAAACGCCAATTAAAATCACTTGTGCTTGATCGAGGTTACGTAACGATATGCCATCATCATGGGAAAGGGTGTATTCGATTGCAGCAATACGAGCATCATATTTGCTAAGGTTTTTTTCTGTTAAGCCGTGGGTTTTGTTTAATTTTGGTGATGCTTGAATACCTATTTCTTTTTCAAGGGGTAATACGAGGGATTGCACAATGTCCTGACAAAAACCTTCACTACTATTTATTATCTGTTTAACTTCAGGACTAATTATAGAATAAAAAACAAGGGGTTTTGCGCCACTCTTTTTATAAATTTCAGCGATTTTCTGTTTTATTTCTTCTGCTCTTTCCACTGTAGAAACAAAAGGTAATGTATAACTTTTCATTTTTAATGGAAATTGAGAAAGTACGGCATGACCTAATACTTCTGCCGTAATAGCTGTACCATCAGAGATAAAAAAGACTGTTCTATCAATAGGTTCATTATTATCACAATTAATAGAATTCAAGCTTAATATCATAACACTCACCTTTTTTTAGCTGAATTATCAAATCAAACAATATTATCTATAGCATTTTTAGTGATTATAAAGGATAAAAAAATAAAGTTTTCTGGTTGATCGATTCACCTTTCTATATTCAGCATCACATTGTGATACGCTTATTTACGTTGTCATTTTGACAGCGGGTTTTTCTTTTTTTCTCTCTCTCATAATTGTTTAAAAAAGGATTGTTCTCAATGTCCAGCAATAGCCTCACCCCGTGCAATGTACTTTGGTATAACCAATTAGGTATGAATGACGTTGATCGTGTTGGTGGGAAAAATGCTTCCCTCGGTGAAATGATCACAAACCTCGCGGAACTGGGTGTTTCTGTTCCTAATGGGTTTGCTACCACAGCGCAAGCGTTTAATGATTTTCTGGAACAGAGCGGTATCAATCAGCGTATTTATGAATTACTTGATAGAGTTGATGTTGATGATGTTCATCAACTAGCTCAGGCAGGTAATCAAATTCGCCAATGGGTAATTGATACGCCTTTTACGCCTCAGTTTGAAAAAGATATTCGCGATGCTTATCTCACATTAAGTGAAGGCGAATCAGAAGCTTCTTTTGCTGTTCGTTCATCGGCAACTGCAGAAGATATGCCTGATGCTTCTTTTGCAGGTCAACAAGAGACGTTTTTAAACGTTCAAGGTATTGATGCCATACTTGTCGCAATCAAACACGTATTTGCTTCGTTATTTAACGATCGTGCAATTTCTTATCGTGTTCACCAAGGTTATGATCACCGTGGTGTTGCCTTATCTGCGGGTGTTCAACGTATGGTACGTTCAGATCTTGCTTCTTCAGGTGTGATGTTTACCATTGATACAGAATCTGGTTTTGATCAGGTTGTCTTTATTACATCAGCGTATGGTTTAGGTGAAATGGTGGTACAGGGGGCGGTAAACCCTGATGAATTTTATGTACATAAACCAACTTTAGCAAAAGGTCTACCTGCCATTGTTCGTCGTAACCTTGGTTCTAAAAAGATCCAAATGGTTTACGCAGACAGTGTTGAGCATGGTAAACAGGTTCGTATTGAAGATACCCCAGAATCACTGCGCAATCGTTTCTCTTTGACTGATAATGAAGTTCAAGAGTTAGCAAAACAAGCCGTATTGATTGAACGTCATTATGGACGCCCTATGGATATTGAGTGGGCTAAAGATGGGCATAATGGTCGTTTATACATTGTACAAGCTCGCCCTGAAACAGTTCGCTCTAATCAACAAGTGATGGAACGCTATCAGCTAAATGAAAGTGGTTCAGTCATTATTGAAGGTCGTGCTATTGGTCATCGCATTGGTACAGGTACAGTCAAAGTTATTCATAACTTAAATGAGATGGATAGAATAGAAACTGGTGATGTACTGGTTACTGACATGACAGACCCAGATTGGGAACCTATCATGAAAAAAGCCTCTGCGATTGTGACCAACCGTGGTGGTAGAACGTGTCATGCCGCAATTATTGCACGCGAATTAGGCATTCCTGCTGTTGTGGGGTGTGGTGATGCAACAGAATGTATTACAGAAGGGCAAGTCGTTACGGTTTCTTGTGCTGAAGGTGATACGGGGTTTGTCTATGATGGTAAACTGGATTTTTCTATTCAGAGCTCCGCAATCGATAACATGCCTGAACTTGATCTGAAAATCATGATGAACGTCGGTAATCCTGATCGTGCATTTGATTTTGCAGGCTTGCCTAATGACGGTGTTGGTCTTGCACGTTTAGAATTTATTATCAACCGTATGATTGGTGTCCACCCTCGTGCGTTATTAGAATATGACGACCAAAGTGAAGCGTTAAAAGCTGAAATTAATGAGATGATGGCGGGCTATGAATCTCCTGTTGAATATTATATCAGTAAATTAACAGAAGGGATTGCGACATTGGCCGCTGCATTCTGGCCTAAGCGTGTGATTGTTCGTTTGTCTGACTTTAAATCTAACGAATATGCTAACTTAGTCGGTGGCGATCGTTATGAGCCAGATGAAGAGAACCCAATGTTAGGATTCCGTGGCGCTGGTCGTTATGTATCTGACGATTTCCGTCGCTGTTTCGCGCTTGAGTGTGAAGCAGTAAAACGTGTTCGTAATGATATGGGCTTAGATAATGTTGAGGTGATGATCCCATTTGTTCGTACTGTACGCCAAGCTGAAGAAGTTATTGAAGAATTAGCGACTAACGGTTTGAAACGTGGTGAGAATGGCTTAAAAGTGATTATGATGTGTGAAATTCCATCAAATGCTTTACTAGCGGATAAATTCTTAGAACATTTTGACGGTTTCTCTATCGGCTCTAACGACATGACCCAATTAACATTAGGTCTTGATCGAGATTCGGGGGTGGTATCTTCACTGTTTGATGAGCGTAATGATGCAGTGAAAGCATTATTATCAATGGCAATTCAAGCGGCTAAACGTAATGGTAAATATGTGGGTATTTGTGGTCAAGGGCCTTCTGATCATGAAGACTTTGCACAGTGGTTAATGGAAGAGGGAATTGATAGTTTATCTTTAAATCCAGATACCGTAATTAAAACGTGGGTAAAATTAGCACAATAAAATTAATATCATTATAAATAAAAAGCTCACAAAATAATGTGAGCTTTTTTTATACAATTATTAAATAATAGGTAAAAAAAAAGCCTATCATGGGCTGACAGGCAAAGACTACACACAGCAATATTTTATATTCTTTAATTCCGCCAATTAATCTATAAATATGAAAGGCGAAATCATTAATTCGTTGAAACATTTGTTTCGTTGATATTTATATTAAGAGAAATGCGTTAATTATGCTCTAAGAATTATCTCAATAAAAATAATATTGGCCTATTTCAAAGTGAATATAACTTGCTGGTAACAAAAGGGTTTAAAAAAATGTAATTTGTTTCAAATTGTAAGTTTGAATATAAAAATATAATAATTCATTCCTAAATTGATAATCTTTATTAAACTTTAGTCTATTATTTTTAGAGCATGTAAGTAGCTACACTTACATGCTCCATTATTATTTATTCTTTCTCAATAAAATTTTTATTCATAAATTCTACTGTTTCAGTGAGATCAGGATTAGGTTTTGGTACTTCATTAATCCATGCGTTTAATAAACTATGTGCAACAGCAAGAACAACCGGGCCAATAAATAATCCAATCATTCCTAATGTCAAAATGCCACCAATAACTCCCGTTAGAATTAATACCATCGGTAAATCGGCCCCCATTTTGATTAAATAAGGTCGTAATACGCCATCCATGGTTGCAACCGCACCGCCCCAAATCACCATAACAATGCCCCAAGTCGTATCACCCGTCCAAAATAACCATAAAACGGAGGGGACGAGTACTAATAAAGGGCCTATTTGAGCAAGGCAACAAATAAACATAATAACGGTTAATACTGTAGCATAAGGGACTCCAGATACAGCAAGACCAATACCACCGACAATAGCTTGAATTAAGGCAGTTAAAACTACACCTAGCGCTACTGCGCGAATAGACATTGATGCCAGTAAAATAGCAGCATCACCTCGTTGGTCTGCCAAACGAATAGCAAAGTGGCGCAACCAAGATACTACATTTTCACCTTGTAAAAATAGCAAGCCTGAAAATAGCAACATCACACCCAAATGCAGGGCAAATCGACCAATATTTAAGGCTTGAGCAAAAAACCAATTTGCGGCTTGTCCAACATAAGGTTGGATTTTTGTGATTAACGCATTACCGCCAGAAACGAGAATAGAGTGCCATGTATCATAAAGTTTGCTCCCAATCATCGGGATATCATTAAGCCATAATAATTGAGGTGGTTGAATATTCGAAGGTGATTTAGCTAACTCAATCAATGGCGCACTATTATCAATAACACTACTAATTAATAAAATAATAGGGATAACAAAGATCAGTAATATCAAGATCATCATTATCATGGTAGATAGCCAACGATATTTTACCCGTTTTTCAATAATCAATAGTAAAGGCCATGTAGCAACAACAATCATTCCAGCCCAAATAAAACCTACAATAAAAGGGGTAAGTATCCAAAAACTGGCGATAATAAAAAAAGAAATAAAAAGAACAGTGAATAAAACTTTGGGTATATCTGTATGGATCTGCGGTTTTTCCATGGTTTTAAATCCCTACACGAATAAAAATGCTAGAAGCAGATGAATAAACATTGCAAATATCACGTTGTTTATATCACTACGCAATTTGCCAGAATTGTATGATAAGGTGAACAGGTATCGGTCTGAAAGTACAAAATGAGGAAAAGTACCTTTCAGTATCCCTTTCAACATCAAAAATTAAGCAATGTGGACTATTAGATTAAAGAGCTATAACAAATGATCCCACGTATATCGCAAGCACCGCAAGTTAGTGAACTCACAACAGAATTTCTTGATACTCTTCGAAAAAATGGCTTCACCGGTGATATCTCCAGCAGTTATGCTGACAGACTCACTATGGCAACAGATAATAGTATTTACCAGTTATTGCCACAGGCGGTGGTTTTTCCTCGCTCAACGGCTGACGTCACTATTGTTGCTCGCCTGGTTGATGAATCCAAATTTCACTCGCTTTCTTTGACACCGAGAGGTGGAGGTACCGGAACCAATGGGCAGGCATTGACTGATGGTATCGTGGTCGATTTATCTCGTTATATGAAACGAATTATCGAGATAAACCCAGAAGAACGCTGGGTTAAAGTTGAAGCAGGTGTAATAAAAGATGAACTAAACCTTTTTTTAAAACCCTATGGTTTCTTTTTTGCACCAGAACTTTCTACTAGTAACCGTGCCACATTAGGTGGGATGATTAATACGGATGCGTCAGGGCAAGGTTCTATGGTTTACGGTAAAACCTCTGACCACGTTCTTGGCGTTAGAGCTGTATTGCTAGGAGGAGAACTCCTTGAAACACGAGCCATGGATACTGCATTAGCCGAGAACATTGCACAAGAAAGCTCTGCTATCGGTAAAGTTTATCGAACGGTTTTATCCCGTTGCAAAGCGCAACGGAAACTTATTCTTGAAAAGTTCCCTAAATTGAATCGGTTTTTAACGGGTTACGATCTGCGCCATGTTTTTAGTGATGACATGAAACGTTTTGATTTAACACGGATCTTAACGGGGTCAGAAGGTACACTGGCGTTTATTACAGAAGCAACTTTAGATATTACACCTATCCCTAAACAGCGTAGTTTAGTCAATGTAAAATATGACTCTTTTGATTCTGCATTGCGTAATGCCCCTTTTTTAGTTAAAGCCAACGCACTTTCTGTTGAAACTGTTGATTCTAAAGTATTAAATCTTGCTCGTGAAGATATTGTGTGGCACTCCGTCAAAGAATTGATCACCGATATACCTAATAAAGATATGCAAGGGCTTAATATTGTTGAATTTGCGGGTGACGATGAAGTATTGATTCATTCTCAAGTCACATCATTATGCCAACGATTAGACTCATTAATGAAAGAAGGGCAAGGGGGGGTTATTGGTTATCAAGTGTGTCATGAGTTAGCGGATATTAACCGTATTTATGCCATGCGTAAAAAGGCTGTGGGTTTATTAGGTAATGCCAAAGGACAAGCCAAACCTATTCCTTTTGTGGAAGATACCTGTGTACCACCAGAACATCTGGCTGATTATATTACAGAGTTTAGGGCATTGCTCGATAGGCACCAGCTTCATTATGGCATGTTTGGCCACGTTGATGCAGGTGTATTGCACGTAAGACCTGCACTTGATATGTGCGATCCACAACAAGAATTATTGATGAAATCTATCTCAGATGACATTGTCACGTTAACCGCTAAATATGGCGGTTTGCTTTGGGGTGAACACGGGAAAGGCTTTAGAGCGCAATACAGCCCCGAATTTTTTGGTGAAACGCTCTATCACGAACTTCGTCAAATAAAAACGGTGTTCGATCCTCGAAATAGACTTAATCCTGGAAAAATCTGCCCTCCGTTAGAGGTCGATGAACCAATGAAACAAGTCGATACTGTTAAACGAGGCACGTTTGATCGCACTATCCCTTTATCTGTCCGTCAAGATTTTAAAGGAGCTTTAGACTGTAATGGCAATGGGCTTTGTTTTAATTTTGATGCGAATAGCCCTATGTGTCCTTCAATGAAAATTAGCGGACAACGCATTCATTCACCTAAAGGGCGAGCCACACTTGTACGAGAATGGTTACGATTATTAACCGAGCAAGGTGTTAGCCCAAAACAACTTGAATCTAGTTTTGAGAACAATAAATCTAGTTTAAGAAGTTTGATAGAGAAAACACGTAATACATGGAAAGCAAAACGCGGGGAATATGATTTTTCACATGAAGTGAAAGCAGCAATGAACGGTTGTTTGGCTTGTAAAGCGTGTTCGACTCAGTGCCCGATTAAAATTGATGTACCCTCGTTTCGTTCTAAGTTTACTGAACTTTATCACCAGCGCTATTTAAGGCCATTAAAAGATCATATTGTTGCGAATGTTGAGCTAACAACACCCATTATGGCTAAAGCGCCGGGGTTCTTTAACTTTTTTATGAAGCAACCATTGGTACAGTCATTGAGTAAACATACGATAGGCATGATTGATTTACCGTTGCTGTCATCGCCAACATTAAAACAGCTATTAGCTGGGCATCATGCTCTAGATATGACGTTAGAAGATTTAGAATGCTTATCGGATAAGCAACGGAGTCATTATGTGTTGGTGGTGCAAGATCCCTTTACCAGTTATTACGATGCAAAAGTGGTTGCAGATTTTATTAAACTAATTGAAAAGATTGGATTTAAACCTGTTTTACTGCCATTTTCCCCTAATGGTAAGGCACAACATATTAAAGGTTTTTTACAGAAATTTAGTAAAACAGCGCAAAAAACGTCAACTATGCTTAATCGGATTGCAAAACTAGGCATTCCAATGGTGGGCGTTGATCCCGCATTAGTACTTTGCTATCGCGATGAATATCGAGAAATACTGGGTGATAAGCGTGGTGATTTTAATGTTCAACTTGTTCATGAATGGTTAAGTAAATTAGTTTCTGAGCCAATATCAGTTCGTGATGATGCTGAAAAATGGTATCTTTTCGGACACTGTACAGAAGTGACAGCTCTACCACAAAGCATGAAACAGTGGCAGGCTATTTTTCAACGTTATGGGCAACAACTCGAATTTGTGAGTACGGGATGTTGTGGAATGGCGGGTACTTATGGACATGAACTGAACAATTATGAAAACTCGTTGGGTATTTACCAACTCTCATGGGGTAATGCATTAAAAACATTGCCAACAATGCGTTGTTTAAGCACCGGGTATTCATGTCGTAGCCAGGTAAAACGTATTGATAATATTGAGCTAAAACACCCATTACAAGCACTTTTGGAGATCATGCCATGATATGGAAACGTGAAACGACTATCGAGCATCTTAATCATATTGGGCAAAACAATATGATGAGCTATTTAGGTATTGAATTAACATGTCTTGGTGATGATTATCTTGAAGGTACCATGCCAGTTGATCATCGTACAAAACAACCTTTAGGGCTTTTACATGGTGGTGCTTCTGTTGTTTTAGCTGAAACACTGGGATCAGTTGCTGGGTATCTTTGTACTGAAGGCGAACAGAAAATTGTGGGTTTAGAAATTAATGCTAACCATATTCGTTCAGCCAGAGAAGGCAAGGTGAGAGGAGTATGTAAACCTATTCATTTAGGTCGTTCTCATCAAGTTTGGTCAATAGAAATATTTGATGATGAAAATCGTCAAGTATGTATTTCAAGATTAACCACATCGGTTATTTCTTAAGAAAGTAAAAAGTCAAACGCACAAAGTGAAATACTCGCTTTGTGCGTTTTTTGTATTTATAGGTAATGTGAAAAAAAAGAACAAAAATAGAGAACGAAAATAAAAATTATTCTTTATTTAAATTTTATTTTTAATGATAATCATTATCTTCATAATAAAAGAAAAGATGTTCACAATGTTAACTATTTCAAAATTCAACACCACAATATTATTAATCGCAGGTTTAGTACTCACCGGATGTGATAATAATTCTGCCTCTGAAACTAATAATATAAGTAATATTCCTGTACAAACTGTTTCTGGTTTTAATATGACGTATCCCACAGTATTTTCAATGAGCAGAGAAGATACTGAAAACTATTTTAAGATGTTGCCTGATAATGTGCAGGACGTTACAACAGAAATGATAGTTTATAAATCACAACCTATTTGTGATCTATCAGAGGTTCGTCTGGTTTATTTTAAAATGATCGATGCAATGACTTATGATGTTGATGCTGGCGCACAAGGCATCATTGATAATATTGCGGCAATAGATGGCATGAATGAAATTTTAACATCAATAAAACCATTAACGATTTCAAATGTTGAAAGTCGACATGTCCTTTTTGAAGGAAAATATGCAAAAGAGAATGTGAGCTATGAAGGTATTTTAGCGGCAGATCTTAAAACGAATCGAGTATGGCAACTGCAATTAATTAGTAATTTCAATAGCCAATCGAACAAACAAAAAAACAGTCAAACTCTTGAATGTACAGACAAATATATTCAAACTATCACTATTAATAAATAACATCGAAGAGCACACAAACCAATAAGAGGTCATCACATAAGTGGTGCTATCTTATCCCTCATCAAAGCATAAAAATGAATGTGAGTAGGCTCAATAAGCTAGTTGTAAAAACACACTTTTATGCTTTTTTCTCTAAATTTCAGTGATAACATATAAAGTGTATTTATTTTGCAACTTATATGCGTATTGTGCGAAATATAAGAAAAATTAAAAGTTTTATTTTTTAGAATAAAAAAATATAAAAGTGTTATATTACATTGCGTTAACATGTGTTGTTAACAAAATAAGTGCAAAAATAGAACAAAAAATACACATTTACAGAATATCCTTTCAAAAGACATGGTTGAAGTGATAAGGGTTATCATTACCATTAGTGTCAGGAAAGATATCAATCTCCTTTCGAAATGAGGTTAGTAATGACAAACAACGTTGAAACATTTTCTCTTAATGAGACTGCTTGGCAAGGTATTGTACTAACAGATAACGCAGCAAAACATATTTGTCATTTAGTTGAGAAAAATCCTGAAAAACAGGGGCTTTCCTTAAATATCAAACCCTCTGGTTGTACTGGGTATGGTTATGTTATTGAACTCGCTACAGGTCCCAGTGAAGACGACATTGTTTATGAACATAATGGCGCAAAATTGTTTGTTTCATTGAAAGCAATGCCATTCATCGATGGGCTTGTTGTTGATTATGTTCGTGAAGGACTTAATCAAATGTTTAAATTTAATAATCCTAAAGCTCAAAACGTCTGCGGATGTGGTGAGAGCTTTGGGGTATAACATAGTGAAGTTAGATTATGTCTCAGAGCAATGTTGAAATTGGTGATGAAGTTCAGGGATGGCTAAGTGATCATCACTATAAAGAAGGTTTTTATACCGATATCTCAACCGATGCCTTAGAAAAAGGGTTAAATGAAGCGGTTGTGCGTGCAATATCGGCAAAAAGAAATGAACCAGAATGGATGCTGGAATTTCGTTTAGATGCTTATCGCCATTGGTTAGAAATGGAAGAACCGCATTGGTTAAAAGCGGATTATCCAGCACTTAATTATCAGGATTATAGTTATTATTCAGCACCATCTTGTAGTTCATGTTGTGCTAATGGTAGTTGTGCTAGTGATACAAATGAAGCGGTGGCGGATGATAAACAAGTTGCACAAGATTATTTAACCAAAGAAGTCGAAGATGCCTTCAATCAACTAGGCGTGCCTGTAAGAGAAGGGCAAGCGGTTGCCGTTGATGCGATTTTTGACTCGGTTTCTGTTTCAACGACATATCGTGAAGAACTTGCTGAACATGGCATTATTTTCTGCTCATTTAGTGAAGCTATTCAAGAATATCCTGATTTAGTGCGCCAATATTTAGGGACTGTTGTTTCAAGTCATGATAACTATTTTGCCGCACTGAATGCCGCGGTCGCGTCTGATGGTACTTTTGTCTATATTCCCAAAGGGGTACGTTGCCCTATGGAGTTATCGACTTATTTCCGTATCAATGCGGCACAAACAGGTCAATTTGAACGAACTATTCTGGTCGCTGATGAAGGCAGTTATGTCAGTTATATCGAAGGTTGTTCAGCTCCCGTTCGCGACAGTTATCAACTTCACGCCGCTGTAGTTGAAGTCATTATCCATAAAGATGCCGAAGTAAAATATTCTACGGTACAAAACTGGTTCTCTGGTGGCGATAGTGAAGGGGGGATCCTTAACTTTGTGACTAAGCGTGCTATCTGCGAAGGTGAAAACGCCAAAATGTCATGGACGCAATCAGAAACAGGTTCTGCAATCACATGGAAATATCCAAGTGTAATTTTAAAAGGGGATAATTCTACTGCTGAATTTTTCTCGGTTGCCTTAACTAACGGTAATCAACAAGCAGATACCGGCACTAAAATGATCCATATTGGTAAAAATACCAAATCAACCATTATCTCTAAAGGTATCTCAGCGGGTAAAAGTCAAAATAGTTACCGTGGACTTGTAAAAGTGCTCCCTGGTGCTAAAAATGCCCGTAACTTCACACAATGTGATTCCATGTTAATTGGTACGCAGTGTGGTGCACATACCTTCCCATATGTTGAGGTAATGAATAACTCTGCCCAGCTTGAACACGAAGCGACAACGTCACGCATTGGTGAAGATCAACTGTTTTATTGTCGTCAGCGTGGATTAAGTGAAGATGATGCAATCTCAATGATTGTAAACGGATTTTGTAAAGATGTATTCTCAGAATTACCGCTGGAATTTGCTGTAGAAGCACAAAAATTATTAGCAATCAGCTTAGAACATAGCGTTGGTTAAGCATTAACCAAATTCTGGGTATAAAGATACCGAAGGCATATATTATGTTAGATATTAAAAATTTACATGTCAGTGTTGAAGGCAATGAAATCCTCAAAGGACTAGATTTGCAAGTGCGTGCAGGTGAGGTTCATGCGATTATGGGACCCAATGGTTCAGGTAAAAGCACCTTATCAGCAACACTTGCTGGCCGTGAAGAATATGAAGTCGATGAAGGTTCTATCACTTTTAAAAATAAAGATTTATTAGAGTTAGAACCTGAAGATCGTGCGGGTGAAGGTATTTTTATGGCGTTTCAATACCCTGTTGAAATTCCCGGTGTTAGCAATCAGTTTTTCTTGCAATCTTCAGTGAATGCGGTAAGAGAATATCGTGGGCAAGAACCATTAGATCGCTTTGATTTTGAAGATTTTATTGAAGATAAAATCAAGTTGCTGGATATGCCACAAGATTTATTAACACGCTCAGTCAATGTGGGATTTTCTGGTGGTGAGAAAAAACGTAACGATATTTTGCAAATGGCTGCGTTAGAGCCTGAACTATGTATTTTAGATGAAACCGACTCAGGCCTTGATATCGACGCATTAAAAATCGTGTCTCAAGGTGTTAACAGCCTGCGTGATGGTAAACGTGCATTTATCGTTGTAACACACTACCAACGTATTCTTGATTATATTAAACCTGATTTTGTGCATGTGCTTTATCAGGGAAAAATCATTAAATCAGGTGATTTTTCATTGGCGCAAAAATTGGAGGAACAAGGTTATGGCTGGCTTATTGACCCTCAATGAAAAGCGTGAAAAACAGCGTCAAGTTGAACAGCGTAATCAACAAGCATTAAAAGTATTTTCGTCTTTATATCATCAACGTAAAGGTGACGATAATCTCAACGCTCGTAATCATTGGTTGCAAGTTGAGAAAATAGGTTTCCCTGCTTATCGCCATGAAGATTGGCATTATACGCCTTTAGAAGAAACGCTAAGCCAACGCTATCAACAGTTGCCACCTTTTGAGGTGCAAAGTTTAATAGCTAAACACGCATTATCTTTTGATTGCTACCGTATTGTTATGGTGAATGGTACATTTTCACCAATAGAAAGCAGTAAAGATTTTGGTCCTTATCAAGTTACTTTACTTGATAACCAAAGTGAATTACCTAAAGCGGTAAATAGTGAAATCTTCCTGCATTTAGTTGAAAGTTTAGCGCCACATCCTTTGCTTATTACCCTGAAAAACGGTGTTATTGCGGATAAACCGCTTTATATCCTCAATATTACTCAGGGGGATCAAAGTGCTGAGGTAAATAGTGCAAATTATCGTTTTCATCTTGATGTTGGTGCAAATACCCAGATGCAAGTGGTAGAGCACTATATTAGCAGTGAGAGTGAAAACCGTCATTTTACAGGAGCAAGATTAACGGCAACGATCGGCGATAATGCCTCTTTTAACCATATCAAATTAAGTTTTGAAAATGCAGAAAGTCAGCACTTTGCACACAACGATCTCACAATAGGTCGTGATGTTCGAGTTAATAGTTATGCTTTCTTATTGGGGGCTAAACTTAGTCGTCATCATACTAGCTCTGCGCTAAAAGGTGAAAATACAGCGCTTTCGATGAATAGTGTTGTATTACCTAAAGCCGATGAAATTGCTGATACCCGTACATGGTTGGTTCATGGTGAGAAAAATTGCCAAAGTCGCCAACTGCATAAAAGCATTGCAATGGATGCAGGAAAAGCCGTATTTAACGGGATGATCACGGTAACACCTCAAGCATTAAAAACAGATGGTCAAATGACTAATAACAATCTGTTGCTGGGCGAAAAAGCACAAATCGATACTAAACCTCAACTTGAAATTTATGCTGATGATGTGAAATGTAGCCATGGTGCTACTGTAGGTCGAATTGATGATGAACAGTTGTTCTATCTGCGCTCGCGTGGCATTTCTTTAAGTGATGCCCGTAAAATGATCATTCATGCGTTTGCGGCCGAATTAACTGAATCACTAGAAAATAGCGTGATTAAATCCCTTGTATTAGACAGGATTAATCAGCGCTTATTAGAGGTGTAAAATAAGGCATTATGACGCATTCCATTGAAAAAGCGCGAGATGATTTTCCAATTCTTTCACAACAAGTGAAAGGAAAACCTTTGGTTTATCTCGATAGTGCCGCAAGTGCTCAGAAACCGGCTTGCGTCATTGAACATGAAAAACAATTTGCCTTAACACAATATGCCGCGGTTCACCGTGGCATTCACACATTAAGTGCAAATGCGACAACGTTAGTTGAAAATGTCCGTAAAAAAGCCTGTGATTTTTTAGGTGCCAATAGTGAAGAAGAGATAGTCTTTGTTAAAGGCACAACGGAAGGGATCAACCTAATTGCGAACGTTTATAGTCAACGATTTTTGAATGATGGTGATAATATCATCATCACAGAAATGGAACATCACGCAAATATTGTTCCGTGGTATATGTTAGCAAAACAGTATGGCTTTAATGTTCGTGTGTTACCGTTGTTGCAAGACGGCACGCTCGATTTTGCTCAATTGCCTCACTTAATTGATGAGCGAACCAAATTACTCAGCCTAACTCATCAATCAAATGTATTGGGCACAGTGAATCCAGTCGCTCAAATTATTCGTGATGCTCGTCAATATGCAATTGAGCAAGGTGGTGAATTACATATATTGCTTGATGGTGCGCAAAGTGCAATGCATCAATCCATCAATGTTTCACAACTTGATTGTGACTTCTTTGTTTGTAGTGGACATAAACTTTATGGGCCCACAGGAATTGGCTTGTTATACGGTAAAAAAGCCGTACTCGATGAATTACCACCTTGGGAAGGTGGTGGTGCAATGATAAAACATGTCCATATCAATGGTGATATTACCTATGCGGATGCGCCTTGGCGTTTTGAAGCAGGTACGCCTAACATTATGGGGATGATTGGCTTAGGTGCAGCATTAGATTATCTTTCAAATTTGGGCATGAAAAATATTGCGGAATATGAAAATAGTATAATGGAGTATGCACAAGAACAGCTACAAAAAGTGAAGTCCTTAACGCTATATGGCAATGATTCTCGCCAAGGTGTAATAGCCTTTAATTTAGGGAAACATCACGCTTATGATGTGGGGGCTTTTCTTGATAATTATGGTATTGCTATCCGTACTGGGCATCATTGTGCTATGCCAATTATGGATTATTATCAGGTTCCTGCAATGTGTCGCGCATCTCTAGGGTTATATACCAATAAAAATGATATAGATGCACTGGTTAATGCGCTATTGCGTGTCGAAATGCTATTAGATTAAAGATTAAAACAAAGAGGTTATTCATGGCAGTTGCTAATTTGCCAGATGAAGCAAAATTATTACGTAATTTCTCTCGTTGTCAGGATTGGGAACAACGTTATCTTTATATGATGGAGCTAGGTGAGCGCCTTCCTCCTTTAACAGATGAACAACGTATTTCAGCTAATTTTATTGAAGGTTGTCAAAGCCAAGTTTGGATTGCAGTTTCTCTTAATGAGAATAAGCAACTTATTCTTGCTGGTGATAGCGATGCTGGCATTGTTAAAGGGTTAGTTGCTTTGGTTATTATCCTATTTCAAGGTAAAACAATCGAGCAAGCGTTAGCAACAGATGTAAAACATTATTTCTCATCCTTAGCACTGGATAGTCACTTAACGCCTTCTCGAACACAAGGTTTACATGCGATGGTGACAACGTTGATTAAGCGTTTTTCAGAATACGCTGTCGCGTAAATATTACCTGGATCCTGATTAATGATCTAAACTGACTGATATATGAATAACATAACAATGATAATGTTATCATCATAATAGTCAGTTTATTTTATTTATAACACACGGGATAAACGATGAAAAAATGGTTAACTTTCTTGGGTGCATCGCTACTAGGGATGAGTAGTCACTTATCTTATGCGACAGAATATCTACTACCTGCTGATGGCCAGCGTATTATTGGTGAAAATTTTTCATATATAGTTCCCGATGATAAACGCTCATTAGAGGCTATTGCGTCCGAATACCAAGTGGGATTGCTCAATATGATGGAAGCGAATCCTGGTATTGATCCTCTTTTGCCTGATGCAGGTAAAACCTTAACAATCCCATTGCAGATGATTTTGCCTGATACCATACATAAAGGCATTGTTATTAATCTTGCTGAACTGCGCCTTTATTATTATCCAAAAGAGGGTGGAACCGTTGATGTTTACCCGATTGGAATTGGCCAATTAGGGCGAGAAACACCTGAGATGGTGACATCGATTTCTCAATTAATTAAAGATCCCACTTGGACACCAACGGCTAATATTCGTAAAAATTATGCGGCAAAAGGGATAACATTGCCTGCTGTTGTTCCTGCTGGTCCTGAAAACCCTATGGGGGCTTATGCATTAAGGTTGGCGCATAGTCGAGGCGAATACCTTATTCATGGAACTAACGCTGATTTTGGTATTGGTTTAAGAGTGAGCTCAGGCTGTATCCGTTTACGCCCAAATGATATTGAGACCTTATTTAACGTGGTACCTAAAGGGAGTCGAGTCCAGGTTATCAATAAACCGATTAAATTTACTGAAACCGCAGACGGTAGACAGTTTATTGAAGTTCATCAGCCACTATCACGTAATGAAGATGACGATCCGCAAACCATGCCTCTTACATTCACAAAGCAATTTAATGCTTGGTATGAGAGTGGCAAGGTTAATAAAGATAAAGCTGATGCAGAGCTTATTCGACGCTCGGGTATTCCGGTAGAGGTTACTGCTTACTAGTCAGTGAGGATGATACTATTAAAAACAAAACAGGTGCTTTAGGCGGCTGTTTTGTTTTAGGTTTCAAAAAAATAAAAAAAGACTTCTTTATAAAATCAATAGTGCTAAAAATACCTTACCATCAAAATGTTTTCTATTGATAATAAGGGAGTTTAATGAAAGTTTCAGTTAATAATGAACACATAATAAAAGAAAATCGTAATATCACTCCTAGCATGGGAGATGGTTTAAGTGGACTATTTAATAATTTATCTCAGGTGAAAAATAGCTGTAAAGCGTTTTTAATTGGAGATGAAAAGCTAAAAAGTAAAAATATTCAATCAATGTGCGATGAGATCCTTCAACGATTCATTCCCAAAGAGGGAACTAGGGAATATGAGTTAATTGAAATAGAGGCTTTGCCGGATATGGCTAGTTCTAGAATATCCTACACAAAATCTTCAAAATCAGTGACAGAGCTGTTTAATATCCTAGAAAATGAACTCAAAAAAATAAGTGGTATGGATTATACTGTGCTGACATTAGCTCAAAAAAAATATGTTAATAAAATTATAGATACATTTAAGGAATTATTTATTCAAGCTAATAAAAATATCAAAGTTGGCTCAAGCCTAGCAACGAATTATAATTTAATTGCTCATATAAAAGCCCTTAATACCGATAAATTTACCAATAAGCAATAACCTTATAAAAACCAAAGCCCTAACATAATGTTAGGGCTTTGCTATTAATGCTGACCTAAAGCGTTTTAGCTTATAGGCTGGTGGTGAGTCAACTTACTTTTTATAAGTAGTAACTTGGTTATCTAAACGCTGATTTGCACGAGCTGCTTCGTCGTAAGCTGATTTCGCTTCAGCACGAGCAGATTGTACATCACTACTTAGTTGTTGAACTTGAGAATTCAGGCTACTTACATCAGAAGAGATTTGATCTAACTGTGCATTATTACTAGAAGAACAACCTGCTAATAAGCCTGAAGCCAGAATTACTGCACCTAGTACAAGTTTCGCTTTCATAGTTACAACCTCTATTATTAATTTGTGTAAAGGAACAAGTAGCATTTATATGAAGCCATTAATAAGTATGGCACAGATATAAGAAAATGCTGGATTTATTTACCATACTCTACTTACTCATTAACTGAACAATAGAAAAAATAACACCTAAAAGGCAAATATTCAGTACAAAAAATGCGTGTTATTTCACAAAAGATTTTTATTCATAAAAGTCTGATAGAAAAACATTTTATCTGTACTGTTTTATTCTTGCTCATGTTTATAGCTATAAATCACCTTCTAAATTTACTTTTATGAAAACGGGCTCTGCTTCATTTTTAAATGCTTCAAGCGTAAATTTTCGGAAGTTGAGATTGTTATACCCTCTAAAAAAGAGTATTCCTCGTTCTAAATCGGTGAGCGTTGTCCACACTGAAAATTCACTGGTATGAAGCGCTTTCAACGTGTCATGGCCTAGTAATGGATCGATTGTGGAATTTTTAGGGCGATCGAAACGGTTCATGATATGAGCTAATTCAACAAGTTGTGTGTCTGGATCAGCAACTTGGTGATAATATGTTGTATAGTAAACCGCACGAATAAATCTATCGACAGAAGTATCAGAGCTTGGTAAGGAAGCTAAAGCAATCCCACTATCTGGTTGTTTGACCTTTATATTTCCCAATGTGTTGGTGGAAATATTAACATTAGAAAGGTGAGTATAATTATTTAAGTTAGTAAGATGCCATGGAAATATTGGACCATTGGTCATGCAATAAGTTGGATTATCATAAATATGCAATGTGCCTTCTGAAATCTCAACAACAATGCACGCTCCCGTTTTATCATAAAAAGCGTAATGGAAAGGGCTGGGCAAATTGCGTAAAAGTAATAGTTTTTGTGACCAAAAAGCTGTTTTCGGAATGGCTTGTCTTAACTCTTCAACGGTTGCATATTGTGCTAAAGCCCATTCACCGATTGCCGCAATAGGTACGGACGTTGCGTAATCTTGCGGAGGAATATCATCTAGCTTTGAATCAGGAAGCATATTCAAGCTAAAAGAGAGCCCTTGTGTATTGACTCCCTCAAGCACGTCTTTTGTTCCTTCTAAATTAATTGGTGCTGTAATGGCGATAAAAGGGTATTTGACGGCATATTTTAATCCTGGTGTACCATCAGGGGCATTTTGTTGGAATGTGTGAGCTTTAGGATAATATGCAAATATTGAAGCAGGTTTATCTGCTGAAAACTCCATTGTTCTACCGTGATAAATGCGATTTTTCTTATCTTTAATCGCGAGCGTGGTACAAGCGAATACTCGATTATCAATGTTATTTTCTGGCATAGTTTATTCCTAATAAATTAATTCAGTATGTATGATACAAATGAGATCCATGTATAAATACAGTTATAATACAGATTATTGATTACAGCCATTTCCATAAAATATTTTTTTAATATATTGTCACTTTTATATTTAACCAAACATCAATATCTTAGGAAAAATAGGTAAATACAAAGTGAATCTTTTTGGCTCAGTAAGGTGAGTTTTTTTATTATGTAAATGTTTTTTTTATGATAATGAAGTGTTTTTGTGTTGATTTTTAATATCAATAATTTTCATTATGGTAACATATTGTACCAAAAAATGATTTAAATTGAAACAAAGTATCATGTGAATTATCAGATCTAAAATTAAATTTGAATTTCATTTCTCACTTTTTATATTGTTGACTATCTTTAATAAATAAGCGTTACACCTATTCATTTCTTATTATATTTATTTTAGTAGGGTATTAATATGAAAAACAAATCATCAAATTATAATGAACTAGATGATATATATGCATCTCTCAACCTTTCTCAATCCTTACCTAAAACAAAAATCCCGCAGAAAGAAAATAATCCACGTAACGTTTTTAATGCTGTCCGTGATGAATTAATGTTAGATGGCAACTCAAGACAAAATTTAGCGACATTTTGCCAAACTTGGGTTGACGATGAAATACGCGATTTAATGGATCTTTCTATTGATAAAAATATGATAGATAAAGATGAATATCCGCAAACAGCTGAAATTGAAAATCGTTGTGTTCATATGTTAGCTGATTTGTGGTCTTCGCCTGATGCATTAAATACGCTAGGTTGTTCTACTATTGGTTCATCAGAAGCTGCAATGTTAGGTGGTCTAGCATTAAAATGGCAATGGCGTAAAAAACGTATTGCACAAGGAAAACCAACAGATAAACCGAACTTGATTTGTGGTCCTGTTCAAATTTGTTGGCATAAATTCGCTCGTTATTTTGATGTGGAATTAAGAGAGATCCCTTTAGAGGGAGATCGTTTAATGATGAGTCCAGAAGAGGTCATTAAACGTGTGGATGAAAATACTATTGGGGTTGTACCAACTTTAGGAGTTACTTTTACCTGTACCTATGAGCCTGTTAAAGCGGTTCATGACGCATTAGATAAACTGCAAAAAGAAACAGGTTTAGATATACCAATTCACGTTGATGGCGCAAGTGGTGGCTTTTTGGCTCCTTTTTGTGCACCCGATATTGAATGGGATTTCCGTTTACCACGAGTAAAATCTATTAATGCTTCAGGGCATAAATTTGGTTTGGCGCCATTAGGTGCAGGTTGGGTTGTTTGGCGTGAAGCAAAAGATCTGCCTGAAGAGCTTATCTTTAATGTGAACTACTTAGGCGGTAACATGCCTACTTTTGCGCTGAATTTCTCACGCCCTGGCGGGCAAATTATTGCTCAATACTATAACTTCTTACGTTTAGGCCGAGAAGGTTATACAAAAATTCATAACGCTTGCTACTCAACAGCACAATATTTAGCAAGGGAAATTGAAAAGTTAGGTCCTTTTGAAATGATATTTAGTGGTGATTGTAAAGAAGGTATCCCAGCATTAGCATGGAAACTAAAAAAAGACGCTAAAGTCACTTATTCTTTATACGATATTGCAGATAAATTACGTAGTCGCGGTTGGCAAGTTCCTGCTTATTCCATGCCTGCCAATCGTGAAGATTTAGTGATCCAACGTATTTTAGTTCGTCATGGTGTCAGCCTAGATCTTGCCTCATTATTAATTGATGATTTCAAACGTACGCTAGAATACTTTGATAAACACCCGGTAAGCAATCCTTTATCAGCAGAAGATGGTAGTGGTTTTAACCATAGTTAATTCTGTTCATTTTGAGGTTGAGGATCGTTATCCATTCTCAACCTCCTTCTAGATAATAATTACAGTGTAATTATTTTTCTGAATAAATTTCAGGAGGATTGTATGGTTACATCATCAACAAACTCAGCACCCAAACAACTTACATTAGTCGGTTTTTTTGCTATTACCGCTTCGATGGTAATGGCGGTATATGAATATCCAACTTTTGCAACATCTGGTTTTAGTCTTGTTTTCTTCTTACTTTTAGGTGGATTATTATGGTTTATTCCTGTTGCATTATGTGCAGCTGAAATGGCGACAGTAGAAGGTTGGCAAGAAGGAGGGGTATTCGCTTGGGTATCAAATACATTAGGTGAGCGTTGGGGATTTGCAGCTATTTCTTTTGGTTATCTGCAAATTGCTATTGGGTTTATTCCGATGCTTTACTTCGTATTAGGTGCACTTTCTTATATTCTTAATTGGCCTGAATTAAATACCGATCCAGTAATTAAAACCGTTGCAGCTTTAATCATTCTTTGGGTATTAGCATTTACCCAATTTGGCGGCACCAAATACACGGCATCTATTGCCAAACTTGGTTTTTTTGCTGGCATTTTATTACCTGCTTTAATTTTAATTATTTTAGCTGTCAGTTATTTGATGAGCGGAGCGCCATTAGCGATTGAAATAAGCACAAAAACTTTTTTCCCTGATTTTACCCAAATAGGGACATTAGTTGTTTTTGTTGCGTTCATTTTAAGCTATATGGGCGTAGAAGCTTCAGCAACCCATGTTAACGAGATGAAAAACCCGGGACGAGATTATCCAATTGCCATGTTCTTACTAATGATAGTGGCGATTTGTTTAAGTTCTATTGGGGGATTATCTGTTGCTGCGGTGATACCTAATAATGAAATTAACTTATCAGCAGGTGTCGTACAAACGTTCAGTGTTTTAGTCTCTCACTTCAGTAATACACTTGATTGGGCCGTTAGGATTATTGCTGCTTTATTATTGTTAGGGGTATTAGCAGAGATAGCGTCTTGGATTGTAGGACCTTCTCGAGGTATGTATGTTGCTGCTGAAAAAGGTATTTTACCGAAGTCGTTAGCGAAGGTGAATAAAAATGGGGTACCTGTTGCTTTAGTGATTTCTCAATTATTGATAACAAGTATTGCGATCATTATTCTGACTAATACCGGTGGTGGCGGTAATATGTCGTTCTTAATTGCTTTAGCCTTAACGGTCGTTATTTATCTGTGTAGTTATTTCATGCTTTTCTTAGGTTATATGCAACTTACTTGTAAACAAGCCGATAAAAAGCGAGCGTTTCGTATTCCTGGTGGTAAAAACGTTAAATTTCTTGTTGCAATGGCGGGTTTATTGCTCTCTATTATTGCGTTTGTGGTTTCTTTTTTCCCACCAAGCTCTTTACCGAACTCAAAAAGTGATGAAACTTACGTTACGTTGCTGATAGTCGGCTTTCTTATTATCTTTGCTTTACCATTTATTGTTTATGCGTGTCGTTCTAAACAAGGTAAACCAGCTAACAATATATCTTTAGTTCATATCAAAAGTCACAATGCACCAGCAGGGCATTTTTTTATTCATCCTCGTGCTCGTGCAACACATTATTTATTATTAAAAAATAGGGAAGAGACAGATAAGAATAACGTGTAACCAAAAAATAATAGGCAAAGGGAATTGCCATTAATCAATAATGCATTAAAAAAACACCACTTCAAATAGTGAAGTGGTGTTTTCAGTTGTAAAGCGATTAATTACAGAACGTGAACAGATGAAGTGTTTGTTGTACCACTATCAACTAGAGCACCGGTTACCATAACAACGCGCTCGCCAGCGTGAGCTAAACCACTTGCTAATGCAGCTTCTTTACCAATACGGTAGAAGTCATCAGTAGACGCGATTTCATTAACTAACTGAGTGGTAACACCTTTAACTAACAGCAACTGACGTGCAGTTTCTTCGTTGTTTGTTAGTGCTAAGATTGGTGCTGTTGGGAAATATTTACGGATAGAACGGGCCGATTTACCACCGAAAGTAGCAACAACAATCAGAGGCGCATCTAAATTTTCAGCCATTTCAACAGCGCCACGACAAACAGCTTCTGTTACGCGTAATTTAGCGCCAGTTTGTTTGTAATCAAGACGAGATTGCATGATACGATCTGTACGATCACAGATTGTTGCCATGATAGATACTGCTTCTACAGGATATTTACCTTTCGCACTTTCACCTGACAACATAACAGCATCAGTACCATCTAAGATAGCATTCGCAACGTCACCTGCTTCAGCACGAGTCGGGCGTGGGTTTTTGATCATTGAGTCTAACATTTGCGTTGCAGTGATAACCACTTTACGCGCAGCGTTACATTTTTCGATCATCATTTTTTGTGCAAAGATAACTTCTTCAACCGGGATTTCAACCCCTAAGTCACCACGAGCAACCATAATACCGTCAGAGGCTTCTAAAATCTCATCGAAATTATTTAAGCCTTCTTGGTTCTCAATTTTTGAGATGATCATGATGTTTTTGCCACCGTGTGCATTTAAGTGCGCACGCATCTCTTCAACATCAGAACGTTTACGAATAAATGAGGCCGCAACAAAGTCAACACCTTGTTCGCAACCAAAGATAAGATCTTGTTTATCTTTTTCTGCTAATGCAGGTAAACCGATAGAAACGCCTGGTAAGTTAACACCTTTATTTTCACCTAAGTCACCGTTGTTTAAGACTTCACAAACAACTTCAGTATCAGTCACTTTAGTGACTTTCATACCGATAAGACCATCATCAACTAAGACGGTGTTACCTACGGTTAAGTCTTTTGCGAAACCTTCATAAGTTACAGCTACGCGATCTTTGTTACCTACAACAGTTTTGTCTGTAGTAAAAGTAAAAGTTTGACCTGCAACTAAAGAAACATCGTTGCCACCTTCTAATTTGATGGTACGGATTTCAGGACCTTTAGTATCTAATAAGATAGCCGCTTTTTTGCCTGTTTTGGCACAAACATTACGCAGATTTTTGATACGGTTGCCATGCTCTTCATAGTCACCGTGAGAGAAGTTTAGACGCATAACATTCATGCCTGCGTCCAGTAATTGATTCAGTTTTTCTTCAGATTCGGTTTTTGGCCCGATGGTGCAAACAATTTTTGTCTTTTTCATGGCAGTCTATTTAATGGTTGTCTTGTAATGGATGAATAAGGATAAATGTCGCTGTTTCCTATAACAGTATCAATGGCACAAAACGGAATATACCAACTCATCACGAATAGATAAGTTGCGCAACATGTTAATAGTTCAGCAACATCATAAAAATCTTGTCACTATTTTGTATCAAAGGTTGGTAGACATCTTACATTATAGTCTATCACAATTCATTTGTTCTGTTTTCTAAAGATGCCCGTAAATCAATACGCTGAAACCTTTCAACAAAATTATGTTGCGTATTATAGAGGTTAATTTCTATGAAGAAAATCGAAAAAAGGTAAATTTAAGTGATGTGATCAAAATACAGCACTGACTGCTTGTTTTTTAAACGTTTTGTTGCGCAATAAATTTTTGCAAGTTGAATTAATTATTTTGTAGGGTAGGTAAAATGAGTAAAAAATAGGGAATATAGAGAAATGGTGCGTCCAAGTGGACTCGAACCACCGACCCCCACCATGTCAAGGTGGTGCTCTAACCAACTGAGCTATGGACGCACTGTATTGAGATGTTGTTGAAAATAAATGGTGCGTCCAAGTGGACTCGAACCACCGACCCCCACCATGTCAAGGTGGTGCTCTAACCAACTGAGCTATGGACGCAATATCTATTCTGGGTAACAACGGGGACGAATATTAACGAGATGATTCCATTCTGGCAAGAGGAAAAACACAAATTTATATTCAACTGCTCGTATTTAAAGCTATTTGTTGATATTTGTGTCATTCTCTTGCCAAATTAACCGTTTTGTTTAACGCTCTGAGCGTAATAACACCATTTCATCAGATTGGCGTTGGATCCACCAAATGCGAGAACCCATCATAATTGCAGATGCAGTTAAGCCAAGAATAAAGCCAATCCAAAAACCAGCAGGTCCCATTGCTTCAACAAAGTAATCCGTACGACCCAATATATAACCCGAGGGTAGGCCAATGACCCAGTAGGCAATAAAGGTAATAAAGAAGATAGAGCGAGTGTCTTTATAACCTCGTAATATACCTGAACCAATAACTTGCACTGAATCTGATAGCTGATAAAGCGCAGCAAATAACATAAGGTGAGAGGCCAATGTTACCACTTCAATATTATCGTTATACATTAAGGCTATTTTTTCTCTAAAGATAATAGAGAAAACGGCGGTACAACTTGCCAGCATTAAACCAACCGTAAGAGCAGTAATCGCCGAAATACGAGCCTGTTCAGTAGAGCGCTGTCCTAAGTTATAACCGACACGGATAGTTGCCGCAATTCCCAATGAGAGAGGGAACATAAACATCAAGGAACTAAAGTTTAGTGCAATTTGATGACTTGCAACGGCAGTAACGCCTAAAGGTGATACTAATAATGCAACAACGGCGAATAGTGTTACCTCAAAGAATAATGCCAAACCAACAGGTAGACCTAAAAAGGTAATCCGTTTTATCGTATGAAACTCTGGAAGCACGATACGTTTTACTGGCATTACATCTCGCTGTGTTGGTGCTCTGCGCACGTAATAACGCATCATCAAGAACATAGCCCAGAAAACAGAGGCAGTTGCAACACCACAACCAATACCACCTAATTGCGGTGCCCCAAATTTACCGTAAATAAAGGCGTAATTAACAGGAATATTAATTAATAAGCCAATAAAACCAATGATCATACCCGGTTTTGTTTTGGATAATCCCTCACATTGACTTCGTAAAACTTGATAATAAAGACAGCCTGGAGCACCCCACATAATGGCGTGGATAAAGCCAATGGCTTTTTCCGCCAATTCTGGTTCAATATCATGCTGTGCTTCAATAATAAATCGACTGTTATAAAGTATGGCTATAACCATAATTGATAAGAACGTCGCGAGCCAAAAACCTTGCTGAGTACGATTAGCAATATGTTTTCGCTGTCCAGAGCCATTTAATTGTGCAACGATTGGCGTCAATGCCATTAATATTCCTTGACCTAATAAAATCGTTGGTAACCAAATAGACGTGCCTACTGCTACTGCGGACATTTCTGTCGCATTTACCGCACCCGCCATAACAGTATCAACCACACCCATTGCCGTTTGGGAAAATTGCGCGATGATCACGGGGATACCTAAAGCAAGTAAGCTACGCGCTTCTTTTATGTACTTCTGCACGCATACACCTTTATTTATTATAAGAAAAAGGAAGGAAAGGAAGAGAACAAACGCCGTATTGTTTAAATGACGTAAAGAGATCCTCAAGAACGCATATTCTAATGATAAAAGTTTAATTAGCAACGAAAGAAGCTTCGCTTTTTAAACACAGGATTTTGATAATTTATTAGGTGTTTTTACGTTATATTTAATGGCGATAATCAACAAGGAATAAACACGATAATTGTTCCTTTGTATTAATAAGAGCTATGTTATTCTAATTAGCATAAGCCTAAATTGAGTTTACCAGTTTATCTACCCAAGGAGATGTAAGATGTTTACAGGTATTGTTCAGGGAAAAGGGCGAGTTATTGCTATAGAAGATAAAGGCGATTTTCGTACCCATATCATTGAATTACCGAAAGAGTTAGTCGGTAACTTAGAAACAGGTGCCTCTGTTGCGAATAATGGTTGCTGTTTAACGGTCACTAAAATTGAAGGTACGCACATTAGCTTTGATTTAGTGAAAGAGACATTGCGTCTTACTAACCTTGGTGAATTAAACGTAGGTTCTGAAGTTAATATTGAACGCGCAGCTAAGTACGGTGATGAAATCGGTGGACATGTGATGTCTGGTCATATCGTCACAACCGCTGAAGTTGCCAAAATTATTACATCAGAAAATAACTTACAGATTTGGTTTCGTATCTTTGATAAATCGTTGATGAAATACATTTTGCATAAAGGCTTTATCGGTATTGATGGCATTAGTTTGACTATTGGTGATGTTGTTAATAATCGATTCTGTGTTCACCTCATTCCAGAAACTCGCGATAGAACGACACTGGGTCGTAAACGTCTTGGCGATAAAGTGAATATTGAACTTGATCCTCAAACTCAAGCGATTGTGGATACCGTAGAGCGTGTTATGGCACAACAAGCAGAGCAACAAGCTTTATTAGCAGCACAGCAAAGTGAAAATGAAGAGCAATAATCACATTATTAATTATTAGTATTATTTGCATTAACTCAGATTAAAGAAAAAGCCAGTTGATTTATTAAACTGGCTTTTTTTGTCTTTAAGAAAAATCAACGAGGGATCTGTAAACCACCAATTTGCCCTTTAGGGCTTAACATGATTTGCCATAATTGAATATCTCTGGCTCGAAATGCACCCGCACAGGCATTCAGATAATAACTAAACATACGTTTAAAACGCGGTGTGTAATTTGATTCAATATCTGGCCAACAGGCTAAAAAACGCTGATACCATGCCATTAACGTTTTATCGTAATCCGCACCAAAATTGTGCCAATCTTCCATCACAAACTTACTTTCCATGGCATGTGCAATTTTTTGAATTGACGGCAAGCAACCATTAGGAAAGATATATTTACTTATCCAACTATCTACATTCACTTTATCGCGATTAGATCCAATGGTATGGAGTAAAAACAGACCATCTTCTTTTAAATTCCGACGAACGACATCAAAGTAAGTTGCATAATTTTTGGGGCCAACGTGTTCAAACATGCCGACAGAAACGATGCGATCAAATTGTTCATGTAAATCGCGGTAGTCTTCTAAAATGATATTAACATCAAGTCCTTCACATCGTGCTTGCGCTAATTTCTGTTGTTCAATAGAGATAGTGACACCAGTAACAGAAACACCAAAATGTTTTGCTGCGTAAGCAGCAAGTCCACCCCAACCACAACCGATATCGAGTAAAGTCATACCAGGTTTTAAATCTAATTTTCGGCAAATAAGATCTAATTTATGTTCTTGAGCTTGCGCTAAGTTATCTGCATCTTTCCAGTAACCACAGGAATATTGCATATTTGGATCAAGCATAGCTGTAAATAAATCATTACCGAGATCGTAATGCTCTTTACCAACCATCCATGCACGTTTTTGTGTTTGTAAATTAAAAAGGCGGGCTGTTGCAATTTTTAAGATATCACGCAGGTTTTGCGGAAGTTTATTTTCAAGACCTGCACGTAATACTTTATGAAAGAATATATCAAGTCGTTCACAATCCCACCAGCCGTCCATATAGCTTTCACCGAGACCTAATGAGCCTTGTTGCAATACTCTTTTATAAAAATTTTGATTGTGAACCTGAATATCATAAGGTTCTGAGCCATTGACTCGAATATCTGCGTGAGTTAATAGTTCTATAGCGATCCTTTCGTAAGGATCATTGGAGGTCTTTCGGCCTTCTTCTACACAAGATGTACTCATATACTCTCCGGCGTAAACTAAGCGGGTTTTGAGGCATAAAGTTAAGAAAGGATGTGCACAGATTGACAGTATTAAAATGATATTGTGTTCAATAGTGATTGAACGAATAGAATTAATAAGACGACTAATCTGACATAATCAGCTAATAATCTGTTTAATGCCTCAAAATCCGAAAGAAAAATAAATAAAACGCTATTACAACGTACAGGTAAGTATAGAGATGTGAATTGTTTTTCTCTAGAAAATAAAAGGGCCATTTTTTATAAAAAGGCCCTTTTAAGATAATTCTTAAAATAGAGAAGGTAATTATTCTACTGTTTGAACTGTGTGTTTGGTAACGGATTTATTACGCTGAATAAAGTAACCAACTGCCATTGGGAGTGCCGTTAACGCCATAATTGCGGTGGTGTTAATCAGAGGTTGCTGGCTGATAAATGCAGACACGATAAAACTTGCTAAGCTACAAAGACCCAGTTGAAGCGCATTTTGTAATGCGGCAGCTTTACCACTGATTTCAGGATAAGCCGATAAAGCATTAGAGACGGCAATCGGATAAGATGCACCATTCATTGCAGCCATAATACAGAATGGAATTAAGATCGTGGTTAGTGTTGGCTCAGTAAATTTAGCAACAAGATATAACGCAGTCATGCTAACGGCATAACCTATTAACAGAAGCGGTAATAATGTCTTACCCGTTATTTTTGACAGTAAAATACGACAACCATAACCGCCGACCATAAATGCAATAGTTTGTGGAATATAGCTTAAACCGATATCCTGTGGTGAATAACCCATCTTCTCAAGAATGATTGGTGAGCCAGCTAACCAAGCAAAGAAACCAGCACTACAAGAAGCGTAAACTAATACGTTACCTGTGTAGAGCGGAGATTTTAGTAAAGTTATAAATGAAGCAGAAGATTGATTTGCTTCTGTGACTGATTTTTGTTTAATGTTTTTTAACATTAATGTAGGTAGCATTAATACCAGCGTCACCGCCATTAACAGCATAAAAATCATGCGCCAGCCACCATGATTTAACAACGATGCACCGATTAAAGGCGCCAATGCTGGTGATAATGCAACGAGTGGCATTATTAGAGCAAAAACGTGCTGAGCGCGAGATTCATCAAAACGGTCAATAACAAGTGCTTGCCAAATAACAGCAGCAGAACAGACACCGAAAGCTTGTAGGAAGCGCATAGCAAGCAAGCCGGTTGCACTTTCAACCCACAGCATGCCAAGACAGCCTAAAGCGAAAAGACCTAAACCGATAAGAAGAATAGGTTTACGACCCACTTTGTCAGAAAGTGGTCCCCAAAGTAATTGAGCAACAGCAAAACCAAATAAGAAGATACTTAAGCTATTACTAATAGCACCTTCACTGATAGAGAGTTCACGTTGCATCATACCAAATGCAGGTAAATACATATCAATAGCTAAGTAACCTAACATACTCAAACCTGCTAGGTACACCATAAAGCTCATAGGTGTTTTTGATTGTGTGGATGTTTTAGAATTCATTTTGTTTTCTATGCTATGTGATGTAGAACATTTTAGGTATTGTAACGAAGACTTATTTTACTTGTGAAACGGGAATATTTGGTTAATGCTGTGAAAAATTTTCAAAGGAATAAATGCTATGTGGTCAGAATACTCTTTAGAAGTTGTTGATGCAGTCGCCAGAACGGGAAGTTTTAGCTCCGCTGCTCAAGAATTGCACAGAGTGCCCTCCGCTGTTAGTTACACTGTTCGACAATTAGAGGAATGGCTTGCTGTTCCTTTGTTTGAGCGTCGTCATCGTGATGTGGAATTAACTGATGCAGGTAAAATTTTTATCAAAGAAGCGCGATCTGTTATCAAAAAAATGAATGACACTCGACATCTTTGTCAACAAGTTTCTAATGGGTGGCGCGGTCAATTTAGTATAGCAGTTGATGGCATTGTTAAACCTGAAAGAACACAACAACTTATTCTCGATTTCTATCGCCATTTTCCTGATATTGAGTTGTATGTCTACCCAGAAGTATTTAATGGAGTGTGGGACTCTTTAGTGAATGGTCGTGTTGATTTAGCTATTGGTGCGACAAGAGCTTCACCGATTGGTGAACGTTATAGTTTTAGGGATATGGGATTTATGCCTTGGCGCTGTGTTTGCCACGTTGATCACCCTTTAGCTAAAGCACAACATCCATTAACGGATGACGAAATGCGACCTTATCCTAGTTTATGTTTAGAGGATACATCACGCAGTTTACCCAAGCGGGATACTTGGGCATTAAATAATCAACGTAGAATGGTTGTACCAACCTGGGATATGGGGCTTGAATGTTTATTAGCGGGATTATGTGTAGGGATGGTGCCTTGGCATCGTGCTGAACCATTGATAGCCCAGGGTAAGCTAGTTACTTTAACCCTCGCACAGCCATTGCCAGACAGCCCATGCTGTCTGACGTGGGTCGATAAGAGTGAATCGCCCGCTTTAACGTGGCTGTTAGATTATCTTGGAGATAGCCAAACCTTAAATGAGGAATGGCTTCGCTAGAAATCGGCGTTCTGAATAAGTCTTAGCGACGATAGTCGATAAAAGGACCATCAGCAACTGAACGGCGCTCGACTAATCGAGGGTGTACTTCGATTGTTTGAGCGTCTTCTCGTTTGTTAACAATGCGATCAAGTAACATTGATAAGGCCATCTGACCTAAGCGTTCTTTGGGCTGGTGGACTGTGGTTAATGCTGGGGTAAAATAACGTGCATTACGAATATTATCGTAACCCACAATTGAAATATCGAAAGGAACACGTAAACCTAGCTCATCAGCCGCACAGATTGCGCCCATTGCCATAACATCACCGCCACAAAAAACAGCAGTAGGGCGTTGTTTTTGATTTAACATTTGATACATCGCTTTATAACCTGACTCAGGCTCAAAGTCACCTTGTACAATCCATTCATCTTTTACTGTGATCTTGGCTTCTTCCATCGCTTTTAAAAAGCCTTGTAGACGACCACCACCAGTATTGCGTTCTAATGGCCCAGGAATAATACCAATATCACGATGACCTCGTTCGATAAGGTAACGGCCTGCGATATAACCACCATGAAAAGCGTTATCGATAATGGTGTCTGTAAAGTCGCCACGAGCTTTACCCCAATCCATGACAACCATGGGAATATTACGATAGCCTTCTAAAAGAGTCAGAAGGTGATCGGGATATTCAGAACACATCACTAATAATCCATCAACGCGTTTTTGTGCCAACATCGCTAAATAGGCTTTTTGTTTATCAAGATTATTATGTGAATTACATAAAATCAGTGTATAGCCTTTGCTATAACAACTGTTTTCAACTGCTTCAATCACCTCAGCAAAGTAAGGAGCTTCACTGGACGTGGCTAACAGGCCAATGGATTTGGTGTGATTAACTTTCAAACTACGCGCAACGGCACTAGGCGAATAATTTAATTCTTTTATAGCGGCCCAAACTGCTGCCCGTGTGTTCTCAGCAACAAAACGTGTTTTGTTGATCACATGAGAAACAGTCGTGGTTGATACGCCTGCGCGTTTTGCCACGTCTTTTATTGTTGCCATGGTGTGGAAAACTCCTGACCTTCATTGGTCTCTTTTATCTAATTTTGTGGTTTAACTGCCAGTATAGTCATACATAGGGCAAACACTGGCAATAATTTAGCGATTAGCTATGAATTTTGTATGATCTAGCTCAAAAGTGAAAGTATTAATCAATGTTATAAATTGTGCACTGGTCGCTATTTTAGCAAATTTTGATATGTGATAATATTTAACCATGGTAAGGTTATGGTTAATAACGTGTATTATAATCATATTGAGGGAGATATAGATGGATACGGATCTGAAATTTGGTTTGAGCACAGCAGTCGCAGCGCTTGTTATGATCGTTTTATTTTCAACTATGTTGTTCTAATCACTGTTTTATAAAATATCCGATCAATTTAAATAATAGATTATCGAATATCTGAATATAACAAAGGGCCCAAGGCCCTTTGTTATTTTGTCACCAAAAATGAATTGCAATCACCCACCTTTGATAATCAAGCTCAATTAAGCTAGGTTAGCTTCAACAAATGACCAGTTAACCAGAGCCCAGAACTCTTCTAAGTATTTAACACGCGCATTGCGGTAGTCGATGTAGTAAGCATGTTCCCATACGTCTACAGTTAACAGTGGTTTATCTGCACCTGAAACGGGGGTTGCTGCATTAGATGTGTTAACAATAGCGACAGAGCCGTCAGCTTTTTTAACTAACCAAGTCCAACCAGAACCGAAGTTTTTCGCCGCTGCATCGTTAAATTGCTTTTTGAACTCTTCGAAAGAGCCAAATGCTTTGTTGATAGCATCAGCAATTTTACCTGTTGGTGCGCCACCTGCATTTGGTGCTAAACAGTTCCAATAGAAAGTGTGATTCCATACTTGGGCTGCGTTATTGAAGATCCCGCCATCTGTAGATTTGATAATTTCTTCTAAAGATTTGTTTTCTAAATCAGTGCCTTTAACCAAGTTGTTTAAGTTGGTTACATAGGTTTGGTGATGTTTACCATAGTGGTATTCTAATGTTTCTTTAGAGATGTGTGGCTCAAGAGCATCTAACGCATAAGGTAATTTTGGTAATTCGAAAGACATTGCGTACTCCTTTATACTATCTATTTCGGGTTTTGTGCCTGAAATCATTTCATCATAATCATCTGAATTGATAAAATGAGGCAAATGAATTACTAAGTTGTTACTATTTTGCTAATTATTTTAACAAAAATCTGCTGAAATAACAGCTAAATATCTTTTATCTATAATTATAAGCCATATAGATTAGTAATACTCATAAGAGTATATCCCGCGAGGTGACTCGTAAAGTAGTAAAAATTGACAGTAATAAAAGAAAATAATTTTGCTTTTTTCAAAATATTTCTTTGAATTGCTTATTCTATAATAAGCGTATACATCATTTTCACCACGACTAAAAATAGAAATAATGCAAATATTTGGCGAACTCTTAGTATGGGAAGTCGATAAGCAACTTTAACACCGACTGGTGCGAAGAGTACGCTAGTAATGCTTATTCCGATAAAGGCAGGTAAATAGATAAAACCCAAGTAATAATCATCAATATTTGTTTTATTCCAGCCATAGACAATCCCCATCGTTGTGCCTATTGAAGCAATAATGACACCAATCATAGAAGAAGTTGCAATGCATTTACGTGTATTAAATCCCCAATGGCTTAAAAGAGGAATGGTAATCGTGCCACCAGCAATACCAATAAAACTGGATATAAAGCCAATTAAAGAGCCGCCACGGGTTAAGGTTGGTTTTGAAACTATGGGATCTTTTACATTTTCAATACGTTCAGATTCTTTCTTCTTAGTTAATAACCCATAAATGGTATATATCATGAAAATACAGAACACGATCTGTAAGAGCGTGTTTGACATTTTTTGTACCAGAAAAGTGCCTGCAAGCATACCTATGATCGTGCCGAGAGATAATAAGGGAAATTGCTCCCACAAAATAGCTTTGTGTTTGTTATGAGAATACGCAGAAGATGCTGTGGAAAATATGATGACAGAAAATGAGGTAGATAAGGCAATTTTCATTACCATCTCTGTTGGGATAGCTTGTTGACTGACCACATACATCACCACCGGAACAATGATTGCACCGCCTCCAATGCCAAGTAGTCCAGCAAAAAAGCCAGTGATACAACCCACTAAAAGAAACAGCAAAATCATGTCCATAATTAATACTCACTAGGATTTATAACAAACCCATTTATATACATTAGATCCTTTTTGGAGGGTAGCAATTCATGTAATTAAACCATCGATTCGAGTACTGAGTATTTTCTCAATCGAAATAAAAAGCCTTTTCACTGAAGCTTTTTATTTTTGTTATGCATGATCGAATTAATTATGCGATAGACACATTCATAAATATCTTTAACGTATTAATTTGCTTTTTATGTTTTATTTTATGTTTTCTTATCAACAGGATCGTGATTTAACAGCAACCTATTGTTTTATATTGATAACTAAACTTATATAGAGCTTTCCGATATAAAGTGGTATTCTTCTTCCATGTTTTCCCCATATAAAGCATATCGAATTTAAAAGGTTGTAAGGACTTACGAATGACGACTATTGAAAAAATTGAACGCCAGATCAATGAAAACCCAATTATTTTATACATGAAAGGTTCACCAAAATTACCAAGTTGTGGTTTTTCTGCTCAGGCAGTTCAAGCTATCTCTGCTTGTGGTGAGCGTTTTGCGTATGTTGATATCCTACAAAATCCCGATATTCGTGCAGAATTGCCTAAATATGCACATTGGCCTACCTTCCCACAATTATGGGTAGATGGTGAATTAGTCGGCGGATGTGACATCATTTTAGAAATGTATCAGCGTGGTGAATTACAAAAATTATTAAAAGAGACTGCTGATAAATACCGTGGTGAAGAAGAAGCACAATAATTGATTTTTATTGTTTCCTAGTGGAACGTATAAAATTATTAAGGTTTTAATAAGAAAAGCCAGTTCAGTAATGAACTGGCTTTTTTCTGTTCTTCATATGGTATTTGTGAAAGTTTCAAGGTGTTGGAAGTGGCCATCCACCGAGTTTTTTCCAGCGATTAACTAATTCACAAAAAAGTAATGATGTACGATTAGTATCATACAGCGCACCATGTGCTAGTTTGCTATCAAAAGGTATTCCTGCGGTGATGCATGCTTTAGCTAAAATAGTTTGCCCTAATACTAATCCACTTAATGCTGCTGTATCAAAAGTGGCAAAAGGGTGAAAAGGGTTTCGTTTCAACTTTGCACGTTCTGCTGCGGCCATTACAAAGCTGTGATCAAAATTTGCATTATGCGCCACAATAATAGCACGGTTGCAATCAGCATCTTTCATTCCTTTGCGTACCATCTTAAAAATTGCATGCAAGGCTTCATATTCACTGACTGCACCACGAAGTGGATTTGTTGGATCAATGCCTGTAAATTCTAAGGCGGCAGGTTCTAGATTAGCACCATCAAAAGGAGCGACATGAAAATGTAGCGTGTTATCAGGTTTTAACCAACCTTGTTCATCCATTTTTAATGTAATAGCGGCAATTTCAAGTAAACCATCTGTTTTTGCATTAAATCCACCTGTCTCAACATCAATAACAACAGGGTAGTAACCTCGAAAACGGTTACAAAGCTTATTGGGATTATTTATTTCAGGCATCAAATTGTACTTATCCGATAAAAAGAAAATATCGGAAATTAATAATAAGCAAGGACCAGAAAGATAAATGAGTTATCTCTCTGGTTTAAATAAAAATTAGTTACCTAGTGCGTGACTTGCACTTTTATTTTCGATGAGTTCGATTTTATACCCATCAGGATCTTCAACAAAGGCAATAATAGTTGAACCTCCTTTTACTGGGCCTGCATCGCGGGTAACATTACCGCCCGCTTGACGAATAGCTTCACAAGTTGCAGCAACATCATCAACACCAAGTGCAACGTGCCCAAAAGCTGTTCCCATTTCATAGCTATTTACGCCCCAGTTATAGGTTAATTCAATAACCGCACCCGTGCTCTCATCACCATAACCAACAAAAGCTAACGAGTATTTATATTCCTCATTCTCGCTAGTGCGTAGAAGTTGCATACCTAAAACTTTGGTATAAAAATCGATAGAACGCTGTAAATCGCCTACACGAATCATGGTATGAAGTACTCGCATATAAACCTCTCGTGTTTTTTAATGATTAAACCCCACAGATAAACTGATGGCGCAGTACTATAGCGCGTTAGAGACCTAAAGTTCAATTTTACTACGCTGTTAACAGTTCAATCGGTGTATTGTGCAGATAATATCTCTATTAACTATACTCTATAGTAACAAACAATAGGGGGGGAAAATCAAATGCAAGATCAATTAGAATTTTTTGATATTCCTAGCCCTTGTATTGGACGTTGCGAAATGAATGCACAAGGCTATTGCATAGGGTGTTATCGTAATCGACAAGAACGATTTAATTGGTCAACAATGGGCGCACAAGATAAAAGAAATATATTACGCCTTTGTCAACAACGTTATTTAAGAACGTTAAAAAAGGCAAAACTGACAATAGAAAAAGAGAATGAACAGCTTAATTTATTTTAAATATTCAACTTATTTTTTAATATTAAAGTAATAATTAAATATTATTTTTATTCATTTTTGTTATTTATTATAGTTAGTTGGTTTATTATTTTTTCTTTATTAATATAATTATATTGATTAAAAAGATATCTGATGATTATTTCCCTGTAATTATATGAAAATAATAATATTTTTTCTTTTTGAGATATTCGTTGTGAAATAATAATAATTATTATGTAAAAAAATATAGATTAGTTTTTATAACAAGGTTATTCTTTATAGGCTTTCGTTGTCAGAAAGAAAATAGATTAATCAAGTCTTGAAAATAATTACTTATCTAATAAATAGGAATATAACTACATTAGTTATTAAAGGTAAATATTTCAATTAAAAAGAGTAGGCAAATATTGTATTAAAAATGAATATCTAAACTTTGCAATGAGTTGACTGAAAATGCTAATTAAGGAGAGATAAGTGGAATCAACATTAGGAGCTGATTTAGCGCGTTTAGTTCGATTATGGCGTGCTTTAATTGATCATCGTCTCAAACCATTAAAATTAACCCAAACTCATTGGGTCACCTTGTATAACATTAGTCAATTACCGCCAGAGCAATCACAAATTCAATTGGCTAAGGCGATAGGAATAGAGCAACCTTCGTTAGTGAGAACATTAGATCAACTGGAAGAAAAAAAACTGATATGTCGACATACATGTGCAAATGATCGTAGGGCAAAACGTATAAAATTAACAAAAGAATCTGAACCTTTTATTAGTGAAGTTTATGCTGTTATAGAGCAAACGAGACGAGAAATATTGGGTGATATTCGACGAGATGAAATTGAAACATTGATTGGCACTATCCATAAGTTGGAAAAAAACATAAATAGATTAAATGACTAATAATTTAAAATTTAATATATAATCTATTTAAATAAAGATTAATTACTATTGTATAATAATTATTATATGAATTATCATATGGTGATAATAAATAGGTAGGTTATATATTTAATCTCTCTTTAAATTCATTATTATTAGATCATGAAATAAAACAGGCAACCTAATGTTGCCTGTTTTTTATCCTCAATTAACGAGGAGATACAGTTAAATTATTTCCATTACCAATGACAGCAACACGTTGACCTTGGCTATAAACAGTATTATCTGCTTTTTGAACGATAGCGACGGTTTTACCGCTATCTAAACGAACTTCGATTTGGACACCTTTCGTTGTGTTTAATGCGCCTTGTGCTTGTTGTCCAGCCATTCCTCCCGCGATTGCGCCAGCCGCTGTTGCTAGGTTACGACCTGTACCACCCCCGATTGTGTTACCTAACATACCACCAAGAACAGCACCACCAATGGCACCTAAGATATTCTCATCGCTACCTGCTTGAATATTAACTGAACGAACTGAAACAATCGTACCATATGTAATATTTTGAGCTTGTTTTGCTTGATTTGCAGTGTAAGTGTCACCTGATAATGAGCTTGTGTTCACACAACCAGTAAGAACAGTCATTGTAAAAAGACCAATAAGTAAATGCTTAAACATAGTTACTCCTAAAGAAAACCTGAGGTAAATTGTTCAGGTTATACCAATGTTGTCTAATATCAGTTATAGACTATTTTTTGCTTATGTCGACACTGATTTTAATAATATATAGCTTACTATATAGTAAAGGCTGGTAGTAGAAACAGAAGAGCTTTCTGAAAAAAAGAATATAACATTATATGTTAAAAATTTGCATCATCTTGATTATAAGGAAAAGAACATGAGAGCAGGGCGGTACATTGGCGTGATGTCTGGCACAAGCTTAGATGGTGTTGATGTTGTATTAGCTGCAATCAACAATAAATTTGTTGCACAACAAGAAACTCATTTTCTGCCTTATCCACAACTTCTACGTCAACGCATTCTAGCTGTTTGCCAAGGACAACCGACTACTTTACATGAACTCGGCTTATTAGATGCACAACTAGGAGAACTCTATGCTCAAGCAATTAGAGAATTACTTGCAAAAGTAAAACTCAGTGCAAGCGACATTACAGCAATAGGGTGCCATGGACAAACGGTCTGGCATGAACCTGAAAGTGATATGCCATTTACTATGCAAATTGGCGACAACAACCGTGTGGCTGCATTAACAGGAATTACCACTGTCGGTGATTTCCGTCGCCGAGATATTGCATATGGTGGACAAGGTGCACCTTTAGTCCCTGCTTTTCACCTTGCGGTATTAGGACATTCTATTGAGAAGCGTATTATTTTAAATATTGGTGGAATTGCCAATATTTCATTGTTATTACCGGGTGTTGCAGTAAAAGGCTATGATACAGGTCCCGGCAATATGTTGTTAGATAGCTGGAACTGGATACATAATCAAACGCCTTATGATGATAATGGACAATGGGCAGCAACAGGAAAAGTGAATACTGCATTATTAAAAGATATGCTGTCTGATCCTTATTTTTCTCGTTCAGCGCCTAAAAGTACAGGGCGGGAATATTTCAATACACAATGGCTAAACTATCATTTAGCAAGAGTACCTAATGTTTTTCCCGAAGATGTACAAGCCACTTTAGTTGAATTAACCGCGATAAGTATTGTGCAACAGATACAATTAAATGGGGGATGCGAACGTCTTTTAGTTTGTGGCGGTGGGGCTAGAAACGGGCAAATTATGCATCGTTTAGCGTCATTACTACCGGGAACAGAAGTGGCACCGACAGATAAATATGGTTTAAGTGGTGATGATATGGAAGCCCTTGCTTTTGCTTGGCTCGCTGCGAGAACTATTGCAAATGAATCTGGAAATTTACCTTCTGTTACAGGGGCATCAAGAGAAACTGTTTTAGGGGCGATTTACCCTACAAATCCTTGTTAAGCGTGATATGCTGAACGTAGTTTCTCAAAAGAGAGAGTGAAAAATGACAGATCTTGATTTTATTGATGTTGCTGATTTACGTCGTGAATATATGAAAGGTGGATTACGACGTCATGAATTAACAGAACAGCCATTGGTATTGTTTGAAAAATGGCTAAAACAGGCTTGTGAAGCACGTTTAAGTGATCCTACAGCGATGTGTGTTGCAACTGTCGATGAAAATGGACAACCTTATCAACGTATTGTGTTATTAAAACACTTTGATGAGCATGGATTAGTCTTTTACACTAACTTAGGCAGTCGTAAGGCAACGCATTTAGAACATAATCAACGAGTTAGTTTGTTATTCCCTTGGTATCCCTTAGAAAGACAAGTCTGTTTTTTAGGGAAAGCGGAAAAACTTTCGCCTATTGAAGTTCTGAAATACTTCCATAGTCGCCCTAAAGACAGTCAAATTGCGGCTTGGGCTTCTCAACAGTCTTCTCGCATCTCTGCAAGAGGTGTGTTAGAAAGCAAATTTATGGAATTAAAGCAGAAATTTCAAAATGGGGAAGTTCCATTACCGAGTTTCTGGGGGGGATACCGTGTGACCTTTGAGTCTGTTGAATTTTGGCAAGGACGGGAAAACCGTCTACACGATCGTTTTATCTACCAAAAATCACCACAAGGATGGGACATTGAGCGATTAGCGCCTTAATGATGCGCTGATAATTTTGCACTAAAAAGTCTTTTTCTACTGGTACTTAATGTAGTGGCGCTTTATGCTATACCACTTATGTTTAACTTATATTTTAAATAGACAAAAAACAATAAACCGATGGAGTCATTGATGTCTAGCAAGAACCTAATCACACAATTGCAGGAGCGTGGGCTAATCGCTCAGGTCACGGATGAGGCAGCTTTAGTAGAGCGTTTGGAGCAAGGTCCTATCGCTCTCTATTGTGGCTTCGATCCTACCGCTGATAGCCTGCATTTGGGGCATTTGGTTCCTTTGCTGTGTTTAAAACGATTCCAACTAGCCGGGCATAAGCCTGTGGCGTTGGTGGGTGGTGCAACGGGTCTGATTGGTGATCCTAGTTTTAAAGCCACCGAGCGCAAACTGAATACCCAAGATACTGTTCACGAATGGGTAGAAAAAATTCGTAAACAAGTGTCACCTTTCTTAGATTTCGACAGTGGTGAAAACAGTGCGGAATTAGCAAACAACTATGACTGGTTTGGTCAAATGGATGTGCTGACATTCCTGCGTGATATCGGTAAACACTTCTCTGTGAACCAAATGATCAACAAAGAAGCGGTTAAACAGCGTTTAAACCGTGACGATGTGGGTATCTCTTTTACTGAATTCGCCTATAACCTATTACAAGCTTATGACTTTGCGTCATTAAATACGCATTTAGGTGTTGAATTACAGATCGGTGGTTCTGATCAATGGGGTAACATCACTTCAGGTATCGATTTAACCCGTCGTTTCAATCAGAAACAAGTATTTGGTATGACCGTACCTTTAATTACTAAGTCTGACGGAACTAAATTTGGTAAAACAGAAGGTGGTGCGGTTTGGTTAGATCCTAAGAAAACAAGTCCATACAAATTCTATCAGTTCTGGATCAATACCGCAGATGCTGACGTTTATCGTTTCTTAAAATTCTTTACATTCATGAGCATTGAAGAGATTAATGCGCTTGAAGAAGAAGATAAGAGTAGCGGTCAAGCACCTCGTGCGCAACGTGTATTAGCAGAACAAGTAACCCGCTTAGTTCATGGTGAAGAGGGTTTAATTGCTGCTAAACGTATTACAGAAAGCTTATTCTCTGGTGCAATTGCTGACTTAACACAAGCTGATCTTGAACAATTAGCACAAGACGGTATGCCAACAATTGAGTTAGAAAAAGGCAGTGATTTGCAACAAGCGCTGGTTAACGCAGAATTAGTTCCTTCTCGTGGTCAGGCTCGTACAATGATTGGCTCTAACGCTGTTTCGATTAACGGCGAAAAACAAGACAATCCTGAATACGTCTTTGAAGAAAAAGATTTCTTATTTGGTCATTATTCTATTTTACGTCGCGGTAAAAAACACTACTGCCTTGTTATCTGGAAATAATTGACAGTAAAAAAGGGCAGCCAGTGAGTTGCCCTTTTTCTTAATAACAATAAATAACGTATATACCTCGCCTATGATGATAAAGCTTGGGTGTTGTGTGTATTCACAATAATCGGTTTATGTCATGAAAAATATACTCTCTATTCAATCACATGTTGTATTCGGTCATGCTGGTAACAGTGCTTCTGAGTTTCCAATGCGTCGGATGGGTGTGAACGTTTGGCCTTTAAATACTGTGCAATTTTCAAACCACACACAATATCCAGAAAAATGGACGGGTTGTGTGATGTCAGCAGAACATATTACTGAAATCGTTGATGGTATTGCTGCAATCGGTAAACTCTCACAATGTGATGCGGTATTAAGTGGTTATTTAGGTTCAGCCGAACAAGGCTTACGCATTGTTGATATTGTTAAAAAAGTAAAACAAGCTAATCCTGACGCATGGTATTTTTGTGATCCTGTAATGGGGCATCCTGAAAAAGGTTGTATTGTACCGCCTGCCGTTTCCGGTGTACTGTGTGAAGAAGCATTGCCTATTAGTGATATCATTGCACCTAATTTATTAGAGCTTGAAACCTTGAGTGGTGGTAAAACACTTAATAGCGTTGATGAGTGTGTAAATGCGGCTCGTGGTTTATGTAATCAAGGTCCTAAAATTGTATTAGTAAAACATTTATCACGAGCGGGTTATCGACATGATCGTTTTGAAATGCTGTTAGTCACTGCAGAACATAGCTGGCATGTTAGTCGTCCGTTAGTCGATTTTGGTGAGCGTCAGCCTGTCGGTGTCGGTGATTTAACAAGTGGTTTAATGTTGGTGGATTTACTTAAAGGTGTTGAGTTACAAACCGCATTAGAGCATGTTGCAGCAGCGGTTTATGAAGTGATGCTAAAAACAAAAGAAATGAATGAGTACGAACTGCAACTCGTTGCTGCTCAAGATCAAATGGTACATCCAACACATCGATTCTGCGCAACACAGATAGATTAATTGCAATAAAACACATTTGATTAGAATAAGAACGGAGGCTTAATAGTTTCCGTTTTTTAGTAAGTTTTTTATATTTTGAAAATCAATAGCATAATCATTAAGCACAATACCTTTAAAGGTTACCAACTTATTAAAGAAGTCTTGTGCATGTAATGCCATTGTCTTTATAAACAGCTCTTTTTTAATAAAAGCTTTTTGGGGTTCGTTAGCGGTGATAGTAATCAGCACATTGTCATTGATAGGCTGAAATTTTATTTCAATAGGTTGGTCAGGAAAATTTGCTTTAAATTCTTTGTTTTCATTTATTTTAACTAAACCTTCGATTAGATAGCTCCATAATTGGTCAACATAATCCCACATGCCTATATCGATTACTTTGGTATTATAAATAGATAATTCTATGGCACCTTCAATATAAAAACTATCTTTTAATAAACCATTATATTCATTGATATTAATAAAATTATCTTTTATTTTTAAGTAAGTTGAAACTTGAAGCATGCAATATCCCATTATTCAGTAACGTAATTTCCTTGAGTACTTTTTAGATACAGATATGAAAGTGTATTACTTTAGATAACCACATTTATTTTCTGTGTGTTTAAAAGAAAATAGCTCAGGCAAATTGATTTTACTTGAGCTATTTTAATTTAAAAGGATCAAGGATTACTCTTTAATTAAACCTTCAGTGACGAGTGCGCTATGAACATTAGGGCGTTGTGCAATACGCTTTAGGTAATCTTGCAGATGTGTTAAATCAGTTAAATCTAAGCCGACATGCGGTGCCCATTGGCTTAATGTAAATAAATAGGCATCAACAACAGTAAAATACTCACCACATGCACATTTCTGTTTACTCAATACATCATTAATATAAGCAAATTTACTTTTTAATTTGGTTTTAACCACGGGCACGTAGTTTTCAGGTGTATCAGGTGAAAATAGTGGGCTATAGCCTTTATGAACTTCACTTGCAAGAAAGTTTAACCATTCTATTTGGTGATAACGTTCTAACGTTTTTGGCGCTGCAATTAAATTTCTATCTGGCTTTAAATCTGCAAGGTATTGAACAATAGCAACACCTTCAGTCAGAATATCACCATTATCTAACTGAAGAACAGGGACCTGTCCTTTAGGGTTGATGGTTAGAAAATCTTTACCTGACTCTGTTTTTTTTGCACGTAAATCGATGCGCTCAATAGAGAAATCTAGGCCCGTTTCACGTAAAACGATATGAGGGGAAAGTGAGCAACTACCCGGCGCGTAGTACAATTTCATATTGAATAGCTCCCTATCAATGAGTGGTGATAATGACTTACGGATATCAATAAATATCTTCATTAAAATAAGATAATAAGGTGTTCTAAGAAATTAGCAAACTCAAATGATGCGAATGGAAAAGGCTTTTGTAAATCTGTGAACAAGGCTGATAATTGATGAAATTATCAGAAAATAATTTTTCTTTATATTAAGTCTATATAAGCTTATTTAATTATCATTCTTCAAATGATGGTAGAAAAGAAATATCAAGGTAATAAATCTTGGGGTTTCTTTTGTCTACATAGACTGTAATCAGCTCTTTATTAATATAAGGCGTGGGATCAAAAAAGAGATAGCCACTTTTATAACGAATTAAACGATTGTTTAATGTATCATGGTAATCTGCAATGATTTGATAAGGAGATCGGTGATTAATACGAATATTATTATTAATAATAATCTCAGATATTTTCACATTAATGGGCATACCATCACGTATCAATCGTTGATCTCTATTGGCTCTTCTTCGCATAAAATACAAAGGGATAAGACCTATTGTGGCAAATATCAGTCCAAAAACACCTAATATAGTGCCTGCACCATATAAGCCTAAAAAGTTGTTAATTGTTGCCTTTTGAGGATCATCAGGAAGATAAATAATACTAATGTTTTCACCAAGATGAAAACGTGATGGATTACTTCCTTCTAGTGAACGAAAGATGATTTCTCTATTATCCTTAGTAGTAAATTGAATAATAGGATGATAAATGCTTCTATCATTGGAAGATTTATTAATACTTAGCTCAATAACAACGCCCGTTGTTTCTATCCCATTTCTTACTAAATGTAATTCTGATTTAATAACAAATAAAGCGACGACAAAAATAACCACGCCAATAATGGCAAAAAGATAAAATAGGAATTTAAATTTCTTCATACATTAAATCCTTTTATTAATATGTGATTATTGTATCTGTAATGAGAAAGAAGATTATAGGAATTAACTAAAAAACAAAAGTTAAATTTATCTAAAAAGTAATTGATCTAAATATAAAATTCAAAAAGAGTGAAAACAAGATGAAATGTGGGTATTCATCAATAAAAGAGCAAAATAATTAAATATAGAAAAAGCTTAAAAAAGATCTAACAAGGAGGATGAAATGAATATACGCAGGAATGTTATTCTCATAAAAAAGCCAGCCTTAATGATTTTAGGCTGGCTTTTATTATTTAAACGATAGAATTATTTTAGTTCTAATTCATTCATTGCTGCGATGCTAAAGCCACCATCAACGTGGACGATTTCACCCGTAATACCGCCTGATAAGTCAGAGCATAAGAATGCTGCAGTATTACCTACATCTTCGGTTGTTACAGTGCGACGCAGAGGGGTTACTGATTCGCAATGGCTTAACATTTTACGGAAGTCTTTGATACCAGATGCCGCTAATGTACGAATTGGACCAGCAGAGATACCGTTAACACGAATACCTTCAGGCCCCATGGCGTTTGCCATGTAACGTACGTTAGCTTCTAAAGACGCTTTCGCCAGACCCATAACGTTATAGTTAGGAATTGCACGTTCAGCGCCTAAATAAGTCAGAGTTAACAGTGCAGAGTTTGGATTTAGCATTTCACGGCTTGCTTTTGCCATCGCAACAAAGCTATATGCACTAATATCGTGAGCAATTTTAAAACCTTCACGAGTTACAGCATTAACATAGTCGCCATCTAATTGGTCAGCAGGAGCAAAACCGATAGAGTGAACAAAACCATCGTATTTCGGCCAAACTTTTGCAAGTTCTGCATACATGGTATCGATGCTTTCGTCTTTTGACACATCACACTCTAATACAATATTGGAGTCTAATGATGCTGCAAATTCTTCAACGCGTGGTTTCAGTTTTTCATTTTGGTAAGTAAATGCAAGTTCTGCACCTTGGTCACGCATAGCTTTGGCAATACCATAAGCAATTGATAATTTACTAGCAACACCAGTAATAAGAATGCGTTTGCCGGTCATAAAGCCCATAGCTGTATCCTTGTTTTTTCGTAAATCGCGATAATAACATCATTCACAGTTTTATTTATCTGTTAGGTTATCACGCTTATTGTTAATAAACGTGGCTGATTCTACCACGACATTTGTAAATTTGTTTAATTTCCCTAGCACCTCCGAGGAGTTAAGGGAAAGGGCGAAATAATGTTCAATTAATATTAGGATTATATTGTTTATACTTAAGTCAAATCTTGACGCCAAGCTTCGGCTGTTAAGGCTTCACCAAAATGACTTGCAACCAATCTTCGCGTGACTTCATGCAAAGGTGATGCGAGGACTTCTGCTGTGTTACCACGTTCAACGACTTCACCATTATCCATCACAATAACTTTATCGCTAATATGTTTAGTCATACCTAAATTTTGTGTTACATAAATATAGGCAATATCATGTGTCTCTTGCAGTTCTAACATTAAGTTTATAATTTGTGAGCGCAAAGACATATCTAGTGATGCTATTGCTTCATCTGCAATAATCACTTGAGGTTGTAAAATTAATGCTCTTGCAAGCGCAATTCGTTGACGCTGACCGGATGCAAACATATGGGGATAATAGTTTGCATGTTCAGGTAAAAGCCCCACTTGTCGTAATGTTTGATAAATGCGTTTTTCACGTTCAATTGCACTTAAGTTGGTATTCAGTCGTAAAGGGATATCTAATGTTTGACCTATACGTTGCCGAGGATTTAATGAATTAGTGGGATCTTGAAATATCATTCTAATTCGTTGACTACGATAAGGATAATCACCAAAATGCAGTTGATGGCCATTAATAAAAATATCCCCGCCTGTAGGTTCTGTCACACCCGACAACATTCTTGCTAATGTAGATTTTCCTGAACCATTCGCACCAATAATGGCTAAAGTTTGTTTGGGTTCAAGTGTAAAACTAACAGGTTTTACGGCTTCTAATTGCTGTCGTCGAAACAATCCCGTGCGATAGCGAAATGTTTTTGAAAGATTTTTTACCTCAAGTAGTTTATCGAACATCTGTTGGCTCCACATTTAACGGGAAATGACAAGCCACGGCATGGTTTTTAAATAAACGTAACCGAGGTGCTTCAATGCATTGGCGCTGTGCATATGGGCAACGAGGGCCTAAACGACAACCTACAGGCAGATGTTCAAGCGAAGGTATTGCTCCAGGTAATGTATTTAAACGGCTCTTATGTGCCAATGAATTGGTAAAATCGGGAATAGAGCGTATCAATGCTTGAGTATAAGGGTGATAAGGTGTCACTAATAGCTCATCAGGAGAGGCTGTTTCAACAGTTTGACCACAATACATAACTGTAATTTTGTTTGCTAATTTACTCATCCATTGCAAATCATGACTAATCAAAAGAATAGTCATATTATTATTTTGATTGAGTCGAGTGAGTAAACGAAAGATTTGTGTTTGTGTTGCGGGTTCCATTGCGTTAGTGGGTTCATCGGCAATCAGCAATCGAGGCTGATTTGCAATGGCAATAGCAATCATTACTTTTTGGCATTCACCTTCTGTCAATTCATAAGGGTAACTGCGCATAATATCTTTGTGATCTTTAATACCCACACGATGCAATAGTTCAATTGCACGACGTTTTCGCCAATGAAAGCGTTGCCACCAATGCCCCTTAAATGTCCAACCAGGAATGGCTTGTATTAGTTGTTGTTCAATCTTCGTCGCCGGATCAAGACAGGATTGTGGCTCTTGGAAAATCATTGAAATATTATGACCGATGACACGGCGTCGAGCTCTTGGCGATAATTTAAGTAAATCAATATCATCAAAGCGGAAGCGGTCTGCTGTTACACTGATATTATCCTTCGTAACACCGCAAATAGCTTTCGCAATTAAGCTTTTACCCGATCCAGACTCGCCAACAAGCCCTCTGACTTCACTTTCATTTAAGGTAATAGAAACACGGTCTACAGCTTTTACTGGGCCATCAGGCGTCATAAATTCAATGGTTAAATTGCGTATATCTAATAAAGGCATTATTCAACTCCCTCATTTATTGCACGCTGTAAACCATCACCTAAAAGGTTCACCAGTAAAACGCTTATCATAATAGTGGCGCCTGGAATTAAGACTGTCCAAGGCGCGACATAAATTAACTCTAATGAATCACCTAACATTGCGCCCCATTCCGGAGAAGGGAGCTGAGCACCTAAATTGAGGAAGCCTAATGCGGTAATATCAAGAATAGCAATCGAGAAAGCACGTGTTAATTCAGAAACCAATACAGGCGTAATATTAGGTAGTACGGTATACCATAAAATTGAAATATTTGATGCACCATCAAGGCGAGATGCAATGACATATTCTTTATTTAATTCATCATTAACCGCAGAATAAATCATTCTAACTAAGCGCGGCAACAATGCTAACCAAATTGCTATCATGGCATGACCAAGGCTTGTTCCCACAAAAGCGACAACAATAATAGCCAGAAGTAGTGATGGAATCGATAATAATGTATCTAATATATGATTGAGAATGGCTGATTTTAAACCATGGGTCATTCCCGCAAAACAGCCGATGATTAATCCCATTAACGTTGCAGCAAAGGTGACAATAAATGCACCGCCAAAGGTCATACTTGTCCCAATTAAAATTCGACTAAAAACATCTCGGCCTAAGTCGTCTGTACCAAAAAAATAAGAAACGTTCCCATTTTGATACCAAGATGGTGGTGTTAATTGATGACCAAAAAACTGTTGGTCAAGAGCATAAGGCGCAATATAAGGGCCTACGATACTTAATATTAAGAGAAAAAGAACACCATAAAACCCTACCATTGAGATAACATCTTTAGAAAAACACTGCCAAATCACAGCCGCGGGTGTCGGTGTTTTTTTCTCTTTATAAAATTGGCTATCTAAAGGCATATCCCACCTTGTGTTTCATTGGGTTACTCATTGCGCCTACAATATCTGATAAGACGTTGACAATAATAACCATTGAACCCACTAACATTACACCTGCAGAAATAGCAGAGTAGTCTTGTTGGCGGATTGCAGTGACTAACCAGCGACCGAGTCCCGGCCAGTTAAATACGATTTCTGTCACCATGGTCAGTGTAAGCATGGTGGAGAATTGTAAGCCTAATTTAGGGATGATGGGGGGTAAAGCATTATGAAGAATATGACGACGAATAATTGTAAAACGTGAGAGGCCTCGAGTTGCGGCTGCCTTTACGTAGTTTTCTGACATAATTTCTTCCGTACTATTGCGCATTAATCGAATAACTTCGGTTGTGGGGGCAATAGCAAGTGTTGTTACAGGTAAAATCAGATGGTGTAATACATTCATTATCATTTGTTGGCGATAAGGTGAATCAGATAGCCAAGCATCAACTAATGCAATACCCGTAATAGGCTGCAAGTTATAAAGTAAATCAATACGACCTGAAACAGGAAGCCAACCTAATTTTAACGAGAAGAAAAGTGTTAATAATAACGCAAGTCCAAACACTGGCACAGAAAAGCCTAATAGAGCAAAGTTGCTGATAATAATATCAGCGGATTTATTACGCCAAACACCCGCAATAATCCCCGCGGGAATGCCCACTATTAGAGCGAAAAGAAAAGCTAATGTGCAAAGTTCCATTGTGGCCGGCAGAGCTTCGATTAATTGCGTTTTAATAGGTTCTCCATTAATAGAGGAAATGCCAAAATCGAAATGGATCATATTGTGGGCATAAAAAAAGTAGGCATCGGTTAGTGATGCCCCACTTAATGGGCCATTTGGTGTGTAATAGCTCAAGCTAAAACTCACTAGTGACAAAAAGAACAGTGTCACAAGTAATAAAAGTAATCGACGTATTGAATAAATAATCATAGATTATTTGATAGCCTCTTTCTTGTGATTGTGTTCTTCCACTTCTGTTTCTCGATAAACACCAGCAAAAGACGCATTACCGAAGGTACTTAATACTAGCCCTTTAATATCATAGCGATATGCTTGCATACGTAAAGAGTTAGCTAGAGGCAGTACGGGTAATTCTTGAGCAAGAATATTTTGTGCTTCATGATAATAGTCCATTCTTGAAGCAAGCTGTTGACTATAAAGCGCCTTTTTCAATATTTCATCAAAGTTAGGTAAGCACCAATGGCTCAAGTTAGTTTGAGAGCCGATTGCCGCACAACTAAAGAGTGGACGGAAAAAACTATCAGGATCATTACTGTCTGTTGACCAGCCTGATAGTGTCATATCATGAGTCCGATCCATCAGACTTTTTTCTTGGTATCGCCCCTCAATTGGACGAATGTTCATTTGAATACCCACTTGGGCTAAGTCTGCTTGAATGAGCTCGGCCATTTTCAATGGGCTAGGGTTGTAAGATTGCGATGCGCTAGGGACCCAAAGATTTAAATTAAGGCCATCAAGTCCAAGCTCTTTTAGAATTTGTTTTGATTTTTCAGGATTGTATTCTGTAATTTTTGCACGATTATCATAGGCCCAAGATGCGCGAGGAAGTACTGACGCCGCTGTTTCAGCAGTACCGTAATAAATCGATTCCATCAAACGTTCATTGTTTATGGCATACGCGATGGCTTGGCGCACTTTAAGGTCATTTAAGGGAGGTTTGCTCGTATTAAAGGCTAAATAAGCGATATTCATACCTGAACGAAGCGTTAGTCTTAGCCGAGGGTCATCACGTAAAACTTTTAATTGGCTCGCTGCAGGGTAGGCCAAAACATCACATTCACCCGTTAATAATTTAGATATACGGCCCGTACCTCCGGCACCCATATCAATAACAACTTGTTGCATTTTAGGCTGGCCTTTCCAATAATTTTCATTTCTAAATAAGCGAACAAATTGGCCTGGTTGATATTCATCAAGGTAGAAAGGCCCTGTGCCTACAGGTTTCCAATCAAGCTGTGTCTGATTACCTGATTTCTCTAAGTTCTGTGCATATTCAGCGGAAAGAACAGGGGCGTAATGTGTTGCTAAATGCCATAGAAAAGAGGCGTCAGGCTCTTTTAAGCTAAATTCTACCGTATATTGGCCCAGTTTTTTAATTGATTGGATATTGTCAGCAAAACTTAAGCTATCAAAATAAGGATATTTCCCTCCATTAATTTGATTGTAAGGATTTTTCGGGTTGATCATCCGTTCAAAACTAAAAATCACATCATCTGCTGTAAGTTTTCGCGTAGGTGTAAACCAAGATGTTTGCTGGAAAGAGACATTTTTACGTAAATAAAAGCGATATGTTGCACCATTATCTAGCGATTCCCATCGTGCAGCTATTTCTGGGATAAGCCGATAAGTGTAAGGATCAACATCTAAAAGACGATCATAAAGTTGTGCAGCAAGGGGATCGATAATTAATCCACTGCTTGATAATTGCGGATTAAAAGTATTTACACTGCCATCAACACAATAAACAAAGCCATTTTGATTAATTGGAGTTGGCTCAAGTATTTTAGATAGCGCTTGTGTTTGTGGCGCTACATTTGCGATACAAGTTACACTTGTTAAGCTCAGTAGCAAAGTACTAATAAGTAAAATAAGGCGCATAATAATGTCTTTTAGAGAAACGATTTTGCTATTGTAACTTAAAAAACTTTCTATCCCCAAATAGTCAAAAAGCAAAGTGAGAAAAATTCTCAATAAAAAGCTTTACAAATGCTAATGATAAAGATTATCATCCGTATTGTCCTTCAGCGGTAAGAGGTTTTCCGCAGAGGGCACGACATTGCTCACATTGCTTCCAGTATTTTTTACTAGCCAGCTCGGGTGCTGGCTTTTTTTTTATTTCTTCTCCAAAGCCATCACTCGATAACTCAAAAATTATTCATCATCATAAAGTTATGTTGTAATCTGATGTTTTTTAATTAGTCCTCTAAATTGATCGTAACTTAACTTCAGTTTTTCAGCAGCCTCTTTTTGATTATACAAACTCTCTTTTAATGCATTATTGACTAATATTTTTTCTATTTCATTTTGCCATTGTCGTAAATCGAGAGGTAAATCGGGTGGTGAAAAAGAAGAAATCTTTTTTTCTAGAGATGATTTTTTTGATATTGATGTTTGCAGGCCCGCAAAAGGATTAATAATAATATTATCTAACGAACTATCGCTAGTCCCGTGGCGATAGACTGAACGTTCTACAACATTTTTTAGCTCACGGATATTACCCGGCCATGAATAGCTTAAAAGAATTTGGCGTGCATTATCACTAAATCCGGGGAAAAAAGGCAGTCCTAATTCTTGGCACATCGAAATCGCAAAGTTCTCAGCAAGTAACATAATATCTGCACGACGTTCTCTTAATGAGGGCAATCTAATGACATCAAAAGCTAATCTATCTAGCAAATCAGCACGAAATTTACCTTCTTCAGCCATTGCAGGCAAATCTGCGTTTGTAGCACAGATAAGTCTGACATCAACATGCAGGGATTGACTGCCACCAACACGTTCTAAATGACCATACTCAATAACACGCAGTAATTTTTCTTGTACAAGCATTGGTGCTGTTGCCAGCTCATCAAGAAAAAGAGAGCCTCCATCCGCTCGTTCAAAACGCCCTTGATGACGATTTTTAGCACCTGTAAAAGCTCCCGCTTCATGACCAAAAAGTTCAGAATCAAGTAGGTTATCATTAAGCGCGGAGCAGTTGATGGAAATAAAAGGGCCTTGCCACCAAGGTGCAAGGTAATGTAATCGATGCGCAATAAGCTCTTTCCCAGTCCCTCGCTCGCCAATAATTAGCACGGGTTTTTTTAATTGGGCAAGTGCTGAAGTTTGTTCTAAGACATCAATAAATTGATTATCAACACCAATTATTGTTTCTAAATTCTCATTCATTGGTCAAATTCACCATATTGAGGTATTTTTTACCATTTTATCAGATGGGCGAAAAATGAGTGAATAAAATAAAAATGTTTATTATTAATAAGTTATGTAAATAATCAAAGTTGGCACAAAAGTTGTATTAACTAAAGTAAGCCAGGCGTTATGACTGATGACGCCATTAATATTTAACGTTACTAATTAGCATAGCTATTAAGGATAACATCATGGGTATATTTTCACGTTTTGCTGACATTATTAATGCCAACATTGCTTCTTTATTAGATAAAGCGGAAGATCCTGAAAAAATGATCCGTTTAATGATCCAAGAAATGGAAGATATGTTAGTTGAGATCCGTACAACGTCTGCACGCACTTTAGCGGAAAAGAAAGGATTGGAGCGTCGTATCGAACAAGCGGAAAAACAGATTAAAGATTGGCAAGATAAAGCTGAGTTAGCGCTGATTAAAGACAAAGAAGATTTAGCGCGTGCGGCATTAATTGAAAAACAACGTGTTGCTTCAGTCAATGATACGTTAAAACATGAGTTGATCATCATTGATGAAACCTTGACTCGTTTGAAAGGTGAAATCAGTGAATTAGAAAATAAATTGACAGAAACTCGCGCTAAACAACAATCTTTAGTTGTTCGTCATCAAGCGGCAAATTCATCTCGTCAAGTTCGTCGCCAATTAGACAGCGGTAAAATGGATGCAGCAATGGCACGCTTTGAACAATTTGAACGCCGTATTGATCATATGGAAGGTGAAGCGCAAAGCTACGGGTTAGGTAAAGAGAAATCATTAGACCAACAGTTTGCTGAATTGAAAGCGGATGATGAAATTAGCGCGCAATTAGCTGCATTAAAAGCTAAAATCAATATCAATAAAGAGTAACAGCAAGCGTAATAACCATCTTATAAAGGATATGTAATGGGCTATATATTTCTGGGAATACCACTGACCATTTTTATTTTATTTGTTCTCCCTATCTGGCTGTGGTTGCATTACAGCAATCAGAAAGGTGGTGGGAATGTTCAGTTAACCCAACAAGAAATGCAGCGACTGAGCGCGCTGGTGGATAAAGCTCAGCAAATGCAGGAGCGCATTAAGACGCTAGAACAAATACTTGATGCAGAACATCCTAACTGGAGGCAATCATAATGACGGTGCAAAGCAAACAATTGTATCGCTTGCCACAAGAGGGCGTGATCCGTGGCGTATGTGCAGGCCTTGCCCATTATTTTAATATTCCTGTTTTACTTGTCAGGGTTATTGCGGTGATTGCACTCTTTGCGGGATTTTTTGGCTTAACGATTGTTGCTTATCTTGTTTTAAGTTTCTTTATGGAACCCGCGCCTGCTAATTACCAACAAGGTGACAAGCAACAAGAAAGTTTAAAAGAAATTTTAAGCGGTGTTGATAATCAATTAATGCAAGGTGAAAAACGTTTACAACAAATGGAACGTTATATTACCTCTTCTAGTTATCAGTTAAATAAACGTTTTCGCGATTTGTAATATTTTCGCCATTTAGTCCGATAAGACGCTCCGATTTAGGAGCGTCTTTCGTTAAGCATCTTTATCTTTTTCAACGCCAGTATAGTGAAAAAGTTCAATTACTGATTGAGGAGTGTATTGTGAATTCCAATCAAGTATTCGTTTCTTTAAAAACAAATAAACTCACCCAATTTGCCAAAAAAGGGTTAACATTTGGGTTAATGTTATTGACTTTATTTGGGCCAGCCGCAATCACTGGCGGTATATTAAAACGTGTAAGCAGTAAACCGTTACGTTGGTTGGTTCTATTGATAGCGGAGCCTGTTATCAAGGCAGGCTTAAATAAGCTATCGCGTCAAATGTCTTGGGAGAAACATGAAACGCCTACAAAATGAACTTACAGCTTTTATTAATCGTGGTGTTGATAGGCATCTTCGCTTAGCGGTCACTGGATTAAGTCGAAGTGGTAAAACGGCATTTATTACCTCTTTAGTTAATCAACTTATTAATGTGCATACAGGGGCGCGTTTACCGTTATTTTCAGCTGCACGAAATAAACAATTATTGGGTGTAAAACGCATTCCTCAACATAATTTAAATATCCCCCGTTTTACTTATGATGAAGGAATGGAGTCACTTTATCATACTCCCCCAAGTTGGCCTGTTCCGACTAAAGGGGTAAGTGAAATTCGTTTACAACTGCGTTATCGCTCAAATGAGTCATTAACACGTTTTATCAAAGAAACATCGTCTCTGTATTTAGAAATTGTGGATTACCCTGGTGAATGGTTATTGGATTTACCTATGCTTGAGCAAGACTATTTTGAATGGTCAGAGCAAATGAATAAGGTAAATCGACAAAGAATATTGCCAGAACAACATTGGCAAACACAATTTAAAAAATGCGATCCTTTTGCTCCGGCTGATGAAACATTATTAGCGGATATAGCCTCAGCTTATACAGAATATTTATTAGCATGTAAAAAAGAAGGACTGCATTTTATTCAACCGGGTCGTTTTGTTTTGCCTGGTGAATTAGCCGGTGCGCCTGTTTTGCAATTTTTTCCATGGCCTGATTTACAACAGCACGATATCGCTAAACTAAAGAATGCCGATAAACGTACAAATATTGGCATGTTAAAGCAACGTTATGAATATTATGGTCAGCATGTGGTAAAAGGGTTTTATCGGGATCATTTCCAAGGCTTTGATAGACAAATTGTTTTAGTGGATTGTTTGCAACCCCTTAATCAAGGTGCAGATGTTTTTAATGATATGCGACAGGCTTTAACACAATTAATGCGCAGTTTTCATTATGGTAAAAGAACATTACTCAGACGTTTATTTTCACCTTGTATTGATAAGTTGTTATTTGCGGCCACTAAAGCTGATCATATTACAGTTGATCAACACGAAAATTTAGTTTCATTGCTTCAACAGCTTATTCAAGATGCTAAACAAAATGCTATTTTTGAAGGGATCAGTATTGATTGCATGGGCCTTGCCTCTATTGCAGCAACGGAAAGTGGCATTGTTGATCATCATGGTGAAAAAATTCCAGCATTAAAAGGTTTTCGTTTAAGTGATAATAAGCCTTTGGTGTATTTCCCAGGTGAAGTGCCTAAGCGCTTACCTGAAAAAGAATTTTGGGAAAAACAAGGATTTAGTTTTGAGTCTTTTAGACCACAACAAATATCAAGAGATAGTGCAGTACCTCATATTCGCATGGATAGTGCCATGGAGTTCTTGTTAGGGGATAAATTAAAATGAATGAACCATTAAAATCACGAATTGATTTTCAAGAACCCATAGTTCAAGATGAAGTTAACTTAAAAAAAGGGATTGATTTTCAAGAGAGTGAACAATTTCTACCTATTGATCCTCGATTAGATGAAGAAAATGAAGGGCAATTAGAAGGCGATGTTCAATCAATTTTAAAACCTAAAAAAAGTGTCTGGAAACGTTTATTAACGATTGCGAGTACTATTTTAGGGATTAGTGTTATTGCCCAAACTGGACAATGGATTTATGACTCATGGATAAATTCTGACTGGATTGCGTTGGGTGCAGCCAGTGCAGGTGGCTTAATTGTTGTTGCTGGAATAGGATCAGTTATAACAGAGTGGCGTCGTATTTATCGTTTACGTCAACGTGCAGATGAACGAGATAAAGCTAAAGAATTACTTTATAGCCATGCGATGGGAAATGGCCGACCATTTTGCGAAAAACTCGCGAAACAAGCCGGTATTAGCCCACAGCATCCAGCATTAATTCGTTGGCAAAGTGCATTACATGATACGCACAATGATAAAGAAGTATTAGAACTTTATAGCCAACTTGTTCAACCTATTTTAGATAAACAAGCAAGAGCTGAAATTAGCCGTTCTGCTGCTGAATCAACTTTAATGATCGCTGTTAGCCCGCTAGCGATGGTTGATATGGCTTTTATTGGTTGGCGTAATATTCGTTTAATTAATCGTATTGCTGAAATTTATGGTATAGAGTTGGGTTACTATAGCCGTCTAAAACTCTTTCGTCTTGTTTTAGTCAATATTGCATTTGCAGGGGCAACTGAATTAGTCAGAGAAGTAGGAATGGATTGGCTTTCTCAAGATCTTGCAGCACGATTATCAACAAGAGCAGCTCAAGGTATTGGGGCGGGATTATTAACGGCACGCTTAGGAATAAAGGCAATGGAATTATGTCGCCCTTTACCATGGATTGATGATAATAAACCTAAGCTAGGCGACTTTAGAAAAGAGCTAATAGGAAAATTAAAAACTACAATTGGTGGTAAGAAAAAGGAATAAATTATTATTCTTACCTTTTAGCAATTTTAAATAAAAACCGTAGAAGCTTTTCTGCGGTTTTTTTGTATAAAAAATTGGCAAAAGTATTGTTTATATAAAATAACCATAATGAAGGAAGTAATAAGATATTATTTTAAAATAAGGCATAAAATAATATAAAGTGTTTTTATTATTTTATTGGTAATGAGGTGATTGTTTTAATAAGAAACTATTGTGATAAAAAATTTTAAAAAGAGTAAGTTCTTATGGAAAAAAAGATGATTTGTAACTAATTGTATTTAAAGGTTAATTGCTGCATTTCCAGTGATATATTTGTAATTTTAATGATAATATTTCTTTTTTGAAAGAAAATAGTATTGAGTTTATTATGATAAATAGCGTTAAATGTCACTGTATAAAGAGTATCTCAGATCTATTCTATCAATACTTTTCAAATATCTAATTTGTAAGTTATTCGTTATTTAATAAATAGAGACGATTTTTTATTTATAAAAAATAGAAAAATAGGTAATAAATAATTCTTCTAAAAAGGTTAAAAAATGAAAGAAATACAAATGTCAGTAATAAAGAAACTTTCTAAACAAAGACGTAAACTCTATCTGAATTCTGCATTTAGTGTCTCAAATATTGATAACCAAATAAGTATTTTAATTCCTATACTTAGTGAAACGATAGATGAGATTAAAAAGAGGCAACATCAAAAACAGCCTAAGCGATTTCAAATAAAGGAGGTATCACAATTTTTTGAGTATCTCACTGAGTTAGACAAGAAAGAAAAGGCAATAAACGCATTAGAATATCTACTTTTTTGTTTTGATAACGGGTGTAAAACCATCAAAAAAATGATTAGCCAAGAATTAAGTCCTTTGATAAAAGACATCGAATATCTTATCGATTTTGAATTGAAAAAAATAATAAAAACCTCTTCATTTTCGTTATTGGACTTTTTTAAAGCATAAATAATTTTAGTTATCGTTCAGGAAATTAATTCATCTGTGTAAAAATAAATGTTAATACTGTCAACCTTTGCTGACAAGACCCTTTATTTCGTTGATATTTATGTATAATATCTAGAATTAGTTCAGGGTCACTCAGTATTAAGAAGGTTTATAATGCGTTTAGAGATCACTTGTGAAGATCGCATCGGGTTAACCCGTGAATTATTAGATCTGCTAGTATTAAAAAATATTGATTTACGTGGAATTGAGATATTCCCAATAGGTCTTATTTACCTGAATTTTTCACAGATTGATTTTGATATCTTTCAGCCATTAATGGCTGAAATACGTCGAATACATGGTGTTATTGATGTACGTACTGTTGCGTTTATGCCATCAGAGCAAGAGCATAAAGCAATGTGGACACTGCTGGAATCTGTGCCAGTACCTGTTTTTTCTATTAATATTAAAGGCCAAATAAAGTTACAAAATCCGGCAACTCGTCATTTATTTGAATTAGATGATAACGATAATAGTGAAAAATCATTCAATCAACTTATTCCTAATTTCAATATTCATCGTTGGTTAGAACAAAAAGATCCTATTGCTGAAATTATTCCCATTAATTTAAAAAAACAAAATTTTGATATGGAAATAGTGCCAATAAAACTTGCTGATGATAATCAGTCAAATCATTGTGTTGGTGCGCTTATTTTATTGAAATATCGTGATGTTGTTCATGACCATTCAAAATTAATTGTCAGTGATAATCATGAATTTGAGAAAATTATTGCTGTTAGTTCTCAAATGAAGCAGTTAGTTGAACGTGCAAAAAAAATGGCAAAAATGGATGCACCATTGTTATTAGTAGGTGATACAGGTACAGGGAAAGATTTATTTGCTAAAGCTTGTCATTTCCTTAGTTCTCGTGCTAGAAACCCTTTTTTAGGGTTAAATTGTGCTTCAATGCCTGATGATGTAGTCGAAAGTGAATTATTTGGCTATGCTGCTGGCGCTTATCCTAATGCAATCGAAGGAAAAAAAGGCTTTTTCGAGCAGGCTAATAGAGGAACCGTTTTACTTGATGAAATTGGTGAAATGTCTCCACAAATGCAAATAAAACTCTTACGGTTTTTAAATGATGGCACGTTTCGTCGAGTGGGTGAAGAGCGTGAAGTTAATGTTGATGTTCGTATTATTTGTGCGACACAAAAGAATTTATGGGAACTCGTTCAAAAAGGATTATTTAGAGAAGATCTTTATTATCGGCTGAATGTATTAACACTGACATTACCGCCATTACGTGAAAGAAAAGCTGATATTATGCCGTTGGCGATGCATTTTATTAATCAATATTGTATTGAACAACAAACAACCAAGCCAATAATATCACCTGAATTGTCCGTTTATTTAACTCAATATGGATGGCCTGGTAATGTTCGGCAATTAAGAAATACAGTTTATCAAGCTATGGCGCAATTAGTAGGAAATACACTACGAATTCAAGATATTACGCTACCTGAGCATACAGATGAAACACTATTTGATGAAAATCTATTAGAAGGTTCATTAGATGAAATGACGAAACGTTTTGAAGCTTCAATTTTGACGCGTTTATATCGTGATTATCCAAGCACACGTAAACTCGCAAAACGTTTAGGAATTTCACATACAGCGATTGCTAATAAACTAAGAGAATATAATCTCACGAATAGAAAGAATGAAAAGCCGGATGATTAATTTGGTCATCAAATTTGCCGCATAAAAAATAGACGAGCGTAATGCTCGTCTATTTTTTTATGCTCAATATTATTTCAATGCATTTAATGCATTATCATAATTTGGTTCAGTTGTTATTTCATCAACTAATTGGGTATAGATAACGGTGTTATTTTCATCTAAAACAACCACTGCACGACTAGTTAAGCCTGCTAATGGACCTGATGTAATTGCAACACCATAGTTTTCTTTGAATTCAGCACCGCGCATTGTAGATAATGTGACAACATTATCTAACCCCTCAGCGCCACAAAAACGTGCTTGGGCAAAAGGCAAGTCAGCTGAAATACATAAAACAACCGTGTTATTTAATTCATTTGCAACTTTATTAAATTGGCGAACACTCGCAGCACAAACACCGGTGTCTACGCTTGGGAAAATGTTTAGAACTTTACGTTTACCTGTAAAATTCGCTAAAGAAACATCATTAAGATCTTTACCAACGAGAGAGAAATCAGCTGCTTTTTGACCTACTGTTGGGAATTTACCCGCTAGAGTCACTGCATTTCCTTGTAAAGTAACTTGATGTGCCATTGTTGTTCTCCTTTATTAGTTGTCAGACTAATTGTTATTAATACTAAATTATTAACGAAAAATCTTGTTAATGCTTAACCATTATTAAAATTTGTCACTATTGACATAGTAACTACGAAAAACATAAAAATTTATAAAATATTTGTAAACAGTGATTGTGCCTTTTTATCAGGCTCTTATAATTATGCAGTTCATTCTCATACAGATTACAGGACGAAACAGACATGCGCAAAATATTCGTCATCTCATGTGCACTTGTCGTTCAAGGATTACTCCTATTGCAGGTAAATGCAGCGGTAGTACCCGCAGGAACGATACTCGATAAAAAACAAGAAGTGGTTCGACATTTAAAAGATGAACCAGCGTCGCTTGATCCTATTAATGCCGTTGGTTTAACTGAAGCTCAGGTGCAACGTGATTTATTTGAAGGGTTGACGATAGAAGATGAGCATGGACTTGCTATCCCTGGCGTTGCTCAAAGTTGGCGCACAGAAGATAATCGGGTGTGGATCTTCACGTTGCGTGATAATGCGAAATGGTCTAATGGAGAGAAAGTCACTGCAGCTGATTTTGTTTACAGTTGGCAACGATTAGTTGATCCTCAAAATCTTTCGCCTTTTGCATGGTATGCTTCGCTTGCCTCTATTGAAAATGCCCAAAAAATCATTGATGGAAAATTAAAACCAGCATCATTAGGTGTGGAAGCGATAGATGAAAAAACATTAAAAGTGACATTAGAGAGACCCATATCTTATTTTCCTAGTTTGACGACTAATTTTTCGTTATACCCAGTGCCTCGCCATTATATTGAAAAATATGGTGCTGATTGGATCAACGTTGGTAATTTAGTTGGGAATGGTGCTTTTGTTTTAAAAGACAGAGTTATTAATGAAAAAATTGTATTAACGCCTAACCCTTATTATTGGGATCATAAAAATACAGTATTAACAAAAGTGACTTTTGTACCGATAAACCATGAGTCACATGCGACTAAACGCTATTTAGCGGGTGATATAGATATAACAGAGTCATTCCCTAAAAATTTATACCATAAATTAATGAAAGATATTCCTAATGAGGTATATATACCCGATCAATTAGGAACATATTATTATGCTTTTAATACTCAATCAGGGCCGACAAAAGATATTCGTGTACGTAAAGCGTTGGCGATGGCAATAGACAGAAAAATCATTACTGATAAAGTATTAGGTACAGGTGAAAAACCAGCAAATCGTTTTACTCCGGATGTTACGGCTAATTTTACGCCAGAATTGACAATTTATGATGAATATAATCAAGATGAATTAGATAGCCAAGCTAAGATACTGTTAGCTGCTGCAGGATATGGTCCTCATAACCCATTAAAATTATCTTTATTATACAATAATTCGGAAAATCATCAGAAAATTGCCATTGCGGTGGCTTCTATGTGGAAGAAAAAGCTAGGGGTTAAAGTTGAGTTACGTAATCAAGAATGGAAAACGTATATAGACAGCCGAAACTCAGGTGATTTTGATGTAATAAGAGCATCATGGATTGGTGATTATAATGAACCTTCTACTTTCTTAAGTTTATTAGGCTCTAAACATGCGGGTAATATACCTAAATACCGAAACAAGCAATATGATGAAATTTTGGCATTGTCAAGTATGACGATTGATGCAAATGAGAGAAATAATCTATATAACCGAGCAGAACAAATAATTGCTGAGGATGCACCAATAGCACCTATTTATCAATATACGAATGGACGCTTGATAAAACCTTGGTTAAAAGGGTATCCCATTGGTAATCCTGAGGATGTGGCTTATAGCCATACCCTTTATATATTAAAGCATTAATATAGCAATGAAATAAATTACTTGAAATAGTCATCAGTGAATTCTGGCTGTGTAAAAGAGTAAGAGAGAATAAATAATGCCTCAAAGTTAACTCCTTGCTTTGAGGTGTTTTTTCTCTAAAAATAAATAAGAGAATAAAAAATTATTATTTTTAGTATTAAGATTATGAAGAAGTTAGGTATGAGTGACAATATAAATAAAAAAGAACTCCTTTAAAAAGGGGGTAGCAAAATAAAGCAGATTAATTTATTGTCTGAATATAAATTATATTTTAAATGTTCTCTTTGCACGCTTTTTATTGTATCGAGCTGTTACAGTGATTAATAAAATATGTATAAAAAAAGTCCCTCTGTTATAAAAACAGAAGGAGACTCAAAAGGAATAAACATTGCAGAAAAGATGTTAATACATTTTTACTACTTTGTTTTGACTAATTGTGCAATACACTTGATGTTAAATATTATATTTCACTTTATGCGTAGGTATAAACCCTTGACAACAATGAAAATTAATAAATTTATTGTGCTTTTAAAGCATTTTATAGAAAAAGATATCTATTTATTTTTCTTTTATTGTTAAAAAAACTATAGATTATCAAAGTGATTAAAAACGATAACCTAAAGATAATTGTATGCTATTTAATTCAATATGACGTTTGTTTGCTGTAGTATCGGAATAAAGATAGCCAAAATTAAAAGCAATCTCTTTTATCGGGGTATAATCGATGCCTATTTGACCAATAACACTCGTTGTATCAACACGATGTATGTCTGTTGTATTGATTTTAGGGTGAAGTTTATCTTCTTGGTATTTTAATTTATTAGGCCCCATTTGGGCATAAATAGAAAAATTAGGTGTTATTCTATAAGTAGGGCCGATTAATAGAGCTGTGGTTTTAGTTTTATATTGTTTTATCGATGGTGTGATAAAGCGAGCATCTTTAAAGGGTTCTTTATGATTTGAATTTAAATAGAGTAGAGAAACTAATAGACCCCAAGCATTTTCTGCTTCATAACGATAACTGACTATAGGTCCTTTTGCGGTATCTCCTTTTATTTTTCCATAAATATAACCACTATAGATAGTATGTGATTCATTGTAAGCATGTAATGTAGAAGAGAAAGGTAAAACTAAGCTACTTAAAATAAGTATGAATTTATTCATTATAGAGGTTCTATGTTGATGTAAAGAGCTCTATTTTTAGTAAAAACAAGTATGATTTCAATGTTAATTGATTGAAATTACTCTTAAAAAAAATTAGCAGACTTATCTTTAAGGTTTAATAAAAATGAGATTACATAAATAGCTTATTATTAAAAATTAGTTTATGAAGAGGATGTCAGAAGAATAATGTTAATAGAATAATCCTCACAATAGCTAAAGTTGCCTATTGTGAGTTTGAATTAAGTAAGAGAGTTATTTTTTATCGACAATTTCTACCAGCGTATATTTTACACTTGGTGCGTCAGCTGGAGGATTAGGAATATCAGTAACATTTACTTTTAATGTGTATTCAGTACCTGCTTTATATTCAAAACCCTCAATATTCTGATAGAAAAGGGACCATTCGCCTGAAGGTAGTTCTTTCACCTTCATGCATTTCATTGGTGCAACACCGACACAATCATAAAGTTGTGAATCAACTAGGAGTGTTTTTGTTGTATCAGTACTAGAGGCAGTATTTGTGCTTTCAGTCGATGTAACATCATTGCATCCAGCTAAAAGCAAAAATAAAGGAATAGCGAGAAATTTTTTCATATTGATGGCCTTATTTTTTAGGGTGCAATAAATGTATAAAATGATGTTTAGTATACACCAGGCAACAAATTATTATAAATTACAACAGATAAATTTTTTTCAATAAATAAAGTAAGTTATCTATAGATATTTCTAGTATTAATATACTAACGTAACTATCTAAATAAATTTTAGTGTAATAGTCCTAAAGTAGAAAATATAAACATCAATTGTAGGTAAATTGTACAAAAATAGTGTTGATATACAGTAAACTAGAAAAAAGTATAAAATAACGTATTGAAAAAGAATGAGATAAAGAGACGATATGCAAATCATTATTTGGTGGTCGAACATTGAATTTATCTATTGCGACTAAAGCAAGATTATGGAGGAAACTAAGTGAAAACAATTAATGACTCTATTTTGCAAGATTCAGATGCAATTTACACCACACAACTCGATGGTCATGGTGGCGTAATAAAAATAACAGCAGATACGATTGCTACAAATGATAATCCTTATTGGATACATTTAGACTATCGTAAGCCACAAAGCGCTAAATGGATACAAGAGACAGAATTACTTCCACCTATTGCTAAAGATGTATTGTTAGCAGAAAACATCAGGCCAAAGGCGCAACGTATTGGCGAAGGTATCGTCATCAATTTGCAAACAATCAATAATAATCCTAATGATAGACCTGATGAACTTGTTGCATTCAGAATTTATATTAACAGCCAAACAATTGTTTCAAGTCGTCATCGCCGAGTTAATTCGGTAGATTCCGTTATTCATACCTTAGAGTTAGGCAATGGGCCAGAAAATAGTGGTGATTGGCTTATTACTATGGCAGATGCGGTTACTGATGAAATCGGTGAATTTGTTGAAACTTTGCATGACCAATTAATCGAACTCGAAGATATGATCCTCGATCAGCAAATACCTGCGAGAGGGGAACTTGCATTATTAAGAAAACAGTTAATTGTTTTACGTCGTTATATGGCTCCGCAACGAGATGTATTTTCTAGGCTTTCTATCGAAAAATTACCATGGATGAGCGATAGTGATAGAGTCACAATGCTTGAAATATCAGAAAGACTTTCTCGACGTTTAGAAGACTTAGACAGCAGTATTTCTCGTACAGCAGTGATAGCCGATGAAATAACATCAATGATGGCTGACGCGATGAATAGACGTACTTATACAATGTCATTAATGGCGATGCTGTTTTTACCCACCACATTTCTAACAGGGTTATTTGGTGTTAATTTAGGCGGAATACCAGGAAATGAATTTCCTTATGGTTTTACTATCTTTTGCTTATCGTTATTTATTTTAATTGTGATTGTTACTTGGTGGTTAAAACGTAGTAGGTGGTTGTAAAATTTCAGCAAATTAATCGTAACTAAATGGATTTAAAAAAGAATTCTCTAGTCCTGTTTGAGATATATCAATTTTTTGAAATAGAACATCTGGCATTATAACTCTCGCAGGTGAATACAACGTTGAGCGATGAACGTTGTGCTCCATAATTGTAGTTTTTCTCATATTGAGTTCTTAATACAGAATAATTGACCATTATTACACCGATGTTTATTAACATCGGTTTTTTTTTGCTTAAATTTATTGTTGGTTGTTATTTCATCACAAAATCCTAAGTCTCAAAACAAGACTTAGGAAAAAGCGCTTTATTTCACTTCAACAATATCGAGCTTATTTTGGCTAAAGTCAGGACGTTCATCATCTTCTTCTTGGAACATCACGGGGACAGATGGAATATCATCTTTATCGAAAGCTAAATCGCCACCATTGATGACTTCATCGCCATGTTTGATGTTAGCAAAATCAAATAATTGAGTATCACATAAGTGTGATGGAACAATATTTTGTGTTGCTCTAAACATTGTTTCAATGCGACCAGGGTAACGCTTGTCCCAGTCTCTTAGCATCTCTTTAATAACTTGACGTTGAAGATTAGGCTGTGAGCCACAAAGATTACACGGGATAATTGGAAATTGTTTTGCTTGGGCAAAACGTTCAATATCTTTTTCACGAGCGTAAGCAAGAGGGCGAATGACGATTTGTTTACCATCATCACTCATTAATTTAGGTGGCATACCTTTAAGTTTTCCACCATAAAACATATTTAAGAATAATGTTTCTAAAATATCATCACGATGATGACCTAATGCAATTTTTGTCGCCCCTAACTCTGTCGCTGTACGATATAAAATACCCCGGCGTAAACGAGAGCATAAAGAACAGGTTGTCTTTCCTTCTGGAATAATATCTTTGACAATTCCATAGGTATTCTCTTCAACAATTTTATATTCCACACCGAGTTCATTTAAATATTCAGGTAAAATATGTTCAGGAAATCCAGGTTGTTTTTGGTCTAAATTCACAGCAATAAGTGAAAAGTTGATGGGGGCACTTTTTTGCAGATTCATTAAGATAGACAGTAGCGTGTAACTATCTTTACCACCAGAAAGGCAGACCATGATTTTGTCGCCATCTTCAATCATATTAAAGTCAGCGATAGCTTGCCCAACATCACGGCGTAAGCGTTTTTGTAGTTTGTTGAAATTATACTGTTCTTTTGGGATGCTCATTTTTACGGTTCTATATCGTTGCTGATTATTCTGTAACTTGCTACCAAGGCTTTGTTTTTTATCACGAATGCTGAATGATTTAAAAGTCATATAAATCAATAAAATGTCTTACAACTCAAGTGACAGCGTTTTGTAAAACAAAGTTATTTATGGCAAGAAAATGGATAAGTTGCTAATGATAGCAGATGGTTGGGTGGTTTCGATATAGATAACTACAGTTAAGCGATTTTAGCGCGATAAAAATAGGAAATAATAATCTTATCTGTTTGGATAATTGTAGGTTTGATAAGATATTTTGAGGACAAAACCAACATAACCCAAGTCTTGTCCTTCGTAAAATTTATTATTAATAATTATGATGATAATGTGGCTAACTTAGTTGCAAACCCCATAAAGAAAAGCCCAATAACACCATTACCTAATTTAGCGATATTTTTGCGTGAACCGAAGAAACGAGCAAGGGCGACACCACCAAAAATAAGAAAAGAGAGATAGATAAAGCTAAAAGCCTCAAGCATAGATGCTAAAATTAAATAAGATAATCCAGTGTGCGCGTAATTAAAATCAATAAACTGAACGAAAAATGAAATATAAAATAAAATGGCTTTAGGATTGGTTAAGCTTAATGTTAGTGCTTTTCTGAAAACATGTTTTTGTATCGTTGTTGTCTGTTCCGTGTGTGCCTTTTTGGAGAAAAAAGTTGCATGGATAATTTTTATTCCTAAATAAAGGAGATAAAAAGCACCTAAAAAACGGACAATAGTAAAGAGTACAGGCGAGGCTTTTATAACAGATGCGACACCAATAAAGGCGAGAAAGATCAAAATGGCATCACCTAAAAAGACACCAAATGCAGCACGATAACCATCACTGACGCCACCTGATGCGCTTGTTTTTAGCACATAGAGTGTATTAGGGCCAGGAACGAGGATAATAAAAAACATGCCTGCAAGGTATGTCCAGATATTAAGTACACCAAATTGTTCAAGCCACACGTTAACCCCCAAATCTTACTTTCTCTGTATTACTTCATGAATAGCCATTATATAAAGAGAATCAAAGTTATTTAAACGCATATTTTTATCAATATTGAGAATAAATGTTTGATGTTTACTGCTCACTGTGTGAAAAACAGGCTTTTTTATCATTTCAAACGGATTACTGCATCATATTGCTTTTTTATGAATTGTGTCTCGCTAAAAAAAGTTAGGGTTTAATTATATATATAGATTTTCCATAAAGGTAAGCTATGACAATTTCTTAAGTAGGTAAAATTAAAATAAAGTTACCTACCACAAAGTATTTTCAATCATCATTTCAATCTGTCATTACTGATGTCACTGAGCAACTTTCTCAATTGTTAAAAGAAAGATTACATAGCATATATGTTTATGGCAGTGTAGCTAAGGGATGTGCAACAGAGGGAATATCAGATTTAGATATTTGCTTAATTTTAAATCATGAAATAAACGAAAGCGAAATTCACCTGTTAGATAATGCAAGAGCAACATTAGAAAAACAACACTCTATTGTCAGCAAAATTGATTTCGATATTGGTATTTTAAGCGAGGTATTGGCATCTAACAATTTATACAGTTGGGGCTATTGAAAAACATCACTTACAAAGGGCAATAGCGCGTAAACTTATTCGCTCAACAAATATTTTACGTAATGAAAAAGATGAGTATTGGCCTGAAACACTAGAAGACTTCGTAAAAATAGTAGAAGCAAATTATCCAGATCAACAAAAAAGTATTAATTATCTTTTATCTGAAAGCATAAAGCCAATCGATGATATAAATGTGTTTATACAAAAAGCAAAGATATTTACTCATTGGTTAGAAGTTGAGTGTTTAAAGAAAGATAAAGAGGATAACCTGAGAAAATAAGGCGGTTTTTATTCTTTTAAAGAAGCATTTTTCTTATGTAAAAAATCTAGATCTCTTAAGTTAACTAGACTATATTTATCTGTATTTTTATACAGTATCTTGTATTGTTCAATTACGGTAAGGAAAATGTGATGTTAAAAGTGATTGCTGAAGATTTTATTAAAACAGAAGCGATAGAAATTGTTTTACCTCTTTATCGTGAGCTTGTTGAAGCGACTAAGAAAGAGCCTCTTTGTATTAGCTATAATTTATATGTTGATGAAAAAGATCCAGGTCACTTTGTCTTTGTTGAACAATGGCCAGATCATGCTGCGCTTGATACACATTGTGCTAGTGAACATTTTCAGCGACTAGTTCCGATGATCAATGCATATAAAAAAGTTGAGCCTAAATTTTTGCTTATGGCAGATGCTTTTGATGAAAATTAAAAGTAATAAAACTTGTCTCAATTATAGTGAATACACTAAATATTAAGAAATAAAACAAGAGAGATGATGATGTTAGCGAAGTATATATCTCAAATTGTAAACCAAGAAGATAATTATCAAATTTTAAGTACTCAGAAATTTTGGGATAACTTAGCAGAAATAACCAGAGTAACTCATAGTTGGTTATTTCCTGATGGTGTCATCTTGAAATGCATAGAAGAGATAGAAACAGAGTTCTATGATAATGACGCTCAATGTCCTGAACATTGGATCACTTGGGAAATTGTAGAATCGAATAACAAAATTATCTCTCCTTGTCGAAAAGAATTTTTTAATTTATGCCAGCAAAGTTTTTGGTTAAAAATGCAACTTGCTAATAATATATAAACATAAAATAAACTTTACTCGCGGCCTTTTTTATCTCTAGATTAATATACATTTCTATTGAGTACATATATGGAAAATTTAAAAAACAATCAAGAATATTTAGATAGAAATTTCACTAAACTTGATATTAATGAATTGGCACTTAGCAATGTTATTTTTGAGGAATGTGAATTTCACCAGTGTAATTTTTTATCTGCTGAGCTATTGCATTGCAAGTTTGTACATTGCTTATTTGAAAAATGTAATTTAAGTTTAGCTAATTTTCCTAATACTCGATTTTCTAATACTGAATTTGTTGGATGTAAACTTGTTGGTATTGACTGGACAAAAGCACATTGGCCAAAATTTGATCTTTATTCTCAACTCAGTTTTAAAAATAGCATTTTAAGCGGATGTAACTTTTTTGGATTAAAACTGAGCGAATCTATTTTTGAAGAGTGTAGATTACATGATGTGGATTTTAGAAATGCGGAGCTTCAAAGATCACTTATGATTGGTTCTGATTTTTCTAATAGTTTGTTTATGCAAACAAATTTAGAAGGGGTTGATTTTACTCATTCGCATTCTTTTGATATTGATATTCGTCAAAATAAAATGACGAAAGCAATTTTTTCTAAAATAGAAGCACTCGATTTACTTAAATATCTTGATATTAAATTGATTGATTAATCACCATAGAGAATTAAGTAATATTTAATGTGAGATTACTATACAGTATAAACATTTAAATTACTTAAAATAAAAAAATATTTTGTTTCAAAAATAAAATATATTTACTTTAGTTAGTGATTAAGTTTTTTACATTTAATTAATAATAGATAGAAAGTAAACAAATCTAATAAAAATTTAAAATCAGTTTTCTCACAATTTTATAGTCTTAATATTCCATTAATAATAGATAAAAATAAGGTGAATTTATTTTTGAGATAAATAGTCTTTTAATTATTAATTTAACCATAAGAATTTCTTTATAAAAATTAACTAATAACGTATTATTTATAAATAAAATTTATTGAGTATTAAACTTAATTTAATAAGAGAGCTAAATTCTAGTTTAGTTCTTTTTTCTATCTTTTGCTTTTATATAGAGAATAAAAATGAATCGTAATTTATTTCTATCTACTTCGTTGTTAGCTATTTCTACACTTTCATTTAATGCACAAGCCACGTTAGATAATACTTTATCAGTAGGTTATGCTCAAAGTTCAATTAAATTAAATGATGATAAAATAGATGATAATCCTAAAGGAATTAACTTTAAGTATAACCATGAGTTTGATAATGATTGGGGAGTTATTGGATCACTGACGTATACAAAATTAACCTATAATTATTATAGTCGTTGGGGAAAAATTGGTTCAACTGAAATTGATTATGTTTCATTAACGGCTGGCCCTAGTTATCGTTTTAATGACTATTTTAGTGCATATGGTTTAATTGGTTTTGGTCACGCTAGCCAAGAAGATAAATATTATTATGTTAATGATACATACAGCAAAACGTCCCTGGCTTATGGATTAGGTTTGCAAATTAATCCAATCCCAAACGTAGCAATTGATGCATCTTATGAATATTCAAAAATTGATAATGCAAAATTTGGTACTTGGGTATTAGGTGTTGGTTACCGTTTCTAATATTAAGCTGATAAATAATATTTTTAAAAGGTCATGTTATGTGGCCTTTTTATTTTTCTAAAATAGAAATTAAATAATATTTAAATAAATCATTTCATTTGATTTTAAAATTTATTGATCTTCTATTTTCAAATAAATATTTTATTTATTTACCTTTGTTAGAATGGTTCTATTTATTACCTTCCTGTTAAAATTAAATTATTTATATAAATTTTTACTTTTATTTATTATTTTAAGTGGAAGTGGCGATTTATAGTATTGAATTAATTGTAATTTAAACTATTTTTCTTGCTGTTTCTCATTTTATTAACGAAAGATAATATTGAGATATATAATGAAAAATAAATTATTATTACCAATTACAGCAATTTTCTTATCAATAACGACATGTAATGCATCTGCTACATTAAAAAATATATTGTCTTTAGGTTATGTACAAAGCCAATTAAAAATGGATAGTAATAATGTCACTGATACGCCTAAAGGTATTAATGTAAAATATAATTATAAATTAATGAATGATTGGGGCTTGTTTAGCTCATTTACATATAATAAAGAAAAATATTCTTTTGCTATTAACGATAGTAAAGGGAATATAAATTATAATTATTACTTATTCTCTATAGACCCAAGTTATCATTTTAATGAATGTATAAATTTATATGGTTTGATTGGTATTAGCTCAATTAACATGAAATTAAACAGTGAAAATAATTCTAGTAATATTCATTTCAATAAGATATCAAATAGTTATAGTTCAGGCTTACAATATAACCCGATTGCAAAGCTTGCTATTGATGCATCTTACGAATACTCAAAGCTAAATAACATCGAATTCGGTACATGGGTGGTCGGGCTTGGCTATCGATTCTAATTTTATTGCGGTTACTTATAAAAAGACAGATAAATTTTCTTTTTGATAGAAAGGGTTGGTAATATGTTTATCAACCTTTATTTAAAAAATATAAGTTCATCTCTATAACTTAACATACAAAAAAATTATAATTTTTAATTATTTTTATTCGGATATAATAAATCATATTTAAAAATAATTTTTATTAGGAAAGTATATGTTAACTATAATAAAAGCAGAACCTTCACACTACGATGAAATGATAGTTGTTTGGGAGTCATCGGTTAGAGCTACGCATACATTTCTATCTGAAGATATCATTTCATCGCTTAAAAAAGATATTGTAGAACAATATTTTCCTATGCTTAATACTTATATTGCGATAGACAATAATAATGTTATTCATGGGATCTTGGGTACAGCAGAAAATAAGTTAGAAATGTTATTTGTTGATGCAAATTCTAGAGGGCATGGTTGTGGCAAATTGCTTATAACTTTCGCGATAAATATATTGCATATTGATGAGTTAGATGTAAACGAGCAAAATCCCCAAGCAATTGGCTTTTATCTTTATGTTGGATTTGAGCAAATAGGGCGCTCTGAGGTAGATGGACAAGGAAATTCTTTTCCATTATTGCATTTAAGATTAAATAAAAATAAGTATAAACACTAAGAAAGAAAATATTAAAGATATAAAATAGATGAGATAGTAAAAAACCTCTCTATTTATCTTATGTAAATAATAATTATCCACTCAAATTTGATTTATATCGTAATAAAACTCATGATTTAATGGAATAATTTTTCATAACTTAATAAAAAATATAATAGCGGAATTATTATGAAAAAAAATTTAGTGGTCATTTTATCTTTATTTTTCCTATCGGCTTGCTCTGAATCACAAGAAAATAGGGTTATTGCGTATTGCATGGATACATTGAATATTTATAGTACAGTAACAAACGAGCAGTGTCTGTGTTTTTATAATGAAGCACGTGATAAATTTTCTTCAACAGATATTGATAGAATGGTCCAATCACCACCAATAATACAAGATAGTACGCTGACAAGAGAAGGTACAATGTTTTTAACTATTGCTCATTCATCTAAATGCTTTGAGTAAATTACCTATATCAAAGATAAAAGTAGGGAGAAAAGTACTAATTACTTATATCGTACTTTTCATTTTCTATATCATTATTACCAAAGATATTGCATAAAGGGTAAATAAGCAAAAACTAAAGCAATGAGTATAAACAATAGACGAAATAATATTTTTTGTGTTTTCATTGCAGCATAGAGCATGACGATAATAACTGCTATGCAGATATACCAATAAAATGTCCCAAAGAAAGCTAAGGAAAAAATAGTATCAATAATAAATTGACTCTCACTCATTTTATTTCTCTCTGACATAAAAAATCACCCACTAAAATATAAGCGGGTGAAGATAAAAGCAATTATCAGGTGCGTAGTAAAACCGCGTTCTTTAGAACAGGGCGGATGTCAAGATTTCCAAATAATATGGAACATAGGCTGTAATGGATCGCGACTAATTAGGACACGACCAAAAATATCATCAATATCAGCATCATCATCAGGTGCAAGGCCAATAATTACTTCACTAAAGCGAGCTGGTGTAACAGGAAGGCCGACAATAAACTGCCAATCATTACCTAATGGAACCACTTCAGCAGCGCCTCTTTCTTCAAATTGCAAGTTAAACAGTAATTGATCTGCAACATCCAAATTATCGGCTGCTTGAGCTAAAAATAAATCGTAAGCTTGTTCTAGTGCTTCATCTTCACTAATTAAGGTTGGTTCATTCATGGTAATGCCTGTATTATTTCAATATTATCGCGTTGTTTGTATGATATTTTTGCTTATTTAGCAAATTATATTGTTACCCTTTTTATTATAACAGAGGGCTAAAGAAATAGCAGATGCGCTCTAACACTCGATTTAAGAATGGACGTTTCTCCCATTCGTCTAATGTTAATTCTGTAGAGCGAGCAATATAATCATATTGAACAATGCTTAAATCACTTCCAAACCCTTCATCATCAATAACAACGGTAATTTCAAAATTTAACCACAAACTGCGCATATCAAGATTTACTGAACCGACCATACTAAGTTGCCCATCAACCATGACGCTTTTGGTATGTAATAAGCCATCTTCAAACTGGAAGACTTTCACACCGGCTTCGAGCATTTCTGTAAAAAATGCACGACTTGCCCAACGTACAAGAAAAGAGTCATTACTACGAGGTACAATAATACTTACCTCAACACCACGCATTGCTGCGGTTGAGATTGCATGTGCAAGATCGTCGCTAGGCACAAAATAAGGTGTTGTAAGCACTAATTCATTTCTTGCTGAATAAATCGCTGTAATTAAGGATTGTTGAATAAGTTCATCAGGAAATCCTGGGCCTGATGCGATAACTTGTGTTGTGTGACCACTTTCTTGTTCACAAGGCATAATGTTGTCATCAGGCGGTGGTGGTAAGTGGCGTTCTCCGGTTTCCATTTCCCAATCAAAGGCATAAATCATACCTAAAGTGGTTGATACTGGGCCTTCCATTCTTACCATAATATCAATCCATTGACCGACGCCAGAATCTTGCTTGAAATAACGAGGATCAACCATATTCATACTTCCAGTGTAAGAAATATAGTTGTCGATTAATACGATTTTTCGATGTTGACGCAAATCCATGCGACGTAAGAAAAAACGGAATAAATTAACATGCAATGATTCGACAAACTCAATACCTGCTGCTCTCATGACATCAGGGCCTTTAGTTCGAAAGAAATTCCAACTGCCTGCGGAATCAACCATAATCCTACATTTTACGCCACGCTTAGCGGCTTTGATTAATGCATCAGTGACTTCATCAACTAAGCCCCCGGATTGCCAAATATAAAAGACCATTTCTATGTTATCGCGTGCATTGTTAATATCACGCGTAATCGAATTAAGTGAATCTTCACAGGTTGTTAAAAGCTCAATTTTGTTACCTTTAACCCCTTTAATACCTTGGCGCTTAGCGGTTAATTGAAAAAGAGGTGTAGCAACATCGCTCGTACTTGTGGCAAAAATATGCTTACACTTTTTTAAGTCCTCAAGCCATGCGACGACAGAAGGCCACATTTGCTTTGCATGTTCAACTCGTCGTTTACCTAAGTGTAATTCGCCAAAAGCAAAATACGCAATGACCCCAACTAACGGTAGAATATAGATGATTAGTAGCCATGTCATGGTTGAAGTAACGGGGCGTCGGTGCATAAGGACACGAAATGTGACACCCGCAATTAATAACCAATAGAAGAAAAAGGTTAGCCAACTTAATACAGTATAAAATGTTGTCATAGTAGAGCTATTTTCCGTTGAAAATGAATAGCATGGATAAGCTAATGGCAATTTACTAAAAATAGTTCATTATTTTTGTTATTTGCCGAATGTTGTTATTAAATCAGGATTATTATCTCTGTCAAATCTCTTTATTAAAAGATAAGCAATAAGATACAACTCTTTATTTATTTTTTCTTTGTGAGAAAAGCTAAAAGAATGGATGAAATCTAAGCAAACCATAAATCCCCCCTTGGATCACAAAATGAACGTCTTATAATAGTCCACTTATTTCGAAAAAATAGGTGCTGATAACATGAGACACAGTAGGACTGAAGTAGCTCGTTGGCGAATGATGAGACAAGCTATACGTAGACGTCGTCGATGGTTAGAAGGGCAATCTCGTCGTAATTTCCGAATTTATAAACTGCGTAAGCTGGATACTTCTAGAAAACATAGAGCACTTTTATTTGTACAACACATAGAATGGAACTCATAATTTCATTTTTTAACAGTTTATATCAATCATTTTACTAAACGTTATTGAATATGATTGCTATTTGCATTTAAACTAGGGGCATTATTTTTTCTTTAGGTGAAATAAGATCAGTTATGCGTTGGAAGCTTTGGGTATTCATATCACTCTGTCTGCATGCCTCACTTGTTGCGGCAGCGATGTTATATGTTGTAGAAGATAAGCCAGTTACACCTGAGCCTATCTCTATACAGATGTTGGCATTTGCTGCAGATGAGCCTGTTGGCGAACCAGAACCTGTGGTTGAAGAAGTTACACCTCCAGAGCCTGAGCCGGTTATCGAGCCCGAACCAGAGCCTGAGCCTATTCCAGATGTGAAACCTGTTATCGAAAAACCAATAGAGAAAAAACCGGAACCAAAACCGAAACCTAAGCCAAAACCTGTGGATAAACCGAAACCGCCTGTTGAGCGACCACAACCTTTAATTGTTAATAAAGGTAATGATCTCAAAAATCTTAACCCGACGGCAAAGCCAAGTGATAAAGGTGATGAAAAACCAGTTGCAGTGGCAAGTAGCGGTGAAGGTAAAGTACCTAATGCAATACGCCAAGGTTTACCTGAGTATCCACCACGAGCACGAGCAGTGGGAATGGAAGGTTCCATTAAAGTTCGTTTTGATGTTGATGCTGATGGAAGAGTCGATAATGTAGAAATTATTTCTGCGGATCCTAAAAACGTGTTTGAGCGCGATGTAAAAAGAGCGATGCGCCAATGGCGTTATGAAAAAATTCCTTATAAAGGAAAAGTGATTGTGATTGAGTTCAAAATGACAGGGATATCAACAAGCTAATTTTTATAAAATTCAATGGGTAAATAAAGCGATATCCGCATTTGATACCGTGTAAACAAAAGGCACTTTATTAAGTGCCTTTTTTAGTATTTCAAATTTTAATGTTTTTACGCTATTCGTAGTAACGAAATACGCAGTTATTCCATTGTACTTGTTAGTGTGAAGTGAGCTTTACCTTCAGGTAAGCGACGAGCCGAATTGTTCTCATCAACGGCAACATAGGTAAATACTGCTTCTGTTGCGCGATAACGTTGACCGACAGGCTCTGTGGCAACTTTTTTAACCCAGACTTCAATATTAACAGTAATTGAAGAGTTGCCTGTTTTTAAGCAACGTGCGTAGCAACAGACGACATCGCCAACAGCAACAGGTTTAAGAAAGGTAATGCCCGTTACGCTTACAGTAACGACACGACCTAACGCAATTTCTTTTGCTAAAATTGCACCACCAATGTCCATTTGAGACATTAACCAGCCACCGAAAATATCACCATTGGCATTAGTATCAGCAGGCATGGCAAGGGTGCGTAAAACGAGTTCACCATTAGGCAAAGATTGTTGTTCAGTCATGGGGAATAATGTATCTGTTAATGTTGAAACCAAGGAGATATTTACTCGTCATACTTCAAGCTGTAGCCTTGTTGGCTACACTCATTCACACTAGTCACATACTTATGTATGCTCCTAGTGACTCATTCGCTTGCCGCCTAGCTACATTTTAAATTATTTAGAGTATCTACAGGCTATACTCTAATAGCTACAACTTAAATTATTTAGAGCACATATCTCCCAATAAAATAAAAATGATTATTCAGATTTTGAATGAGCATCATGTGATGTCGATTTAGAAACTTGGTTTGTCATATTATCTGACAGGCTTTGCTCATCACTTTGTGTGACTTCGCCTTCGCTCTGTTCCTCGGGTAAACGGTTATTCCAAATATACACCACACTGGCGATAGTAAAAATAAAGGTCAAAATGGTTAAGCCGAAGACTTTAAAATTAACCCAAGTCTCTTCTGGTAAAGAGAATGCCACGTAGATATTACCTAAGGCACACGCAAAAAAGAAAATCACCCAGGCTATATTAACTTTTTTCCAGTTAGCTGGTGGCATGGCAAGTTCTTTACCTAGCATTCTTTCCATTAATGTTTTAGGTGTAAATAACTGCATAGCAATTAATACAACGGCAAAAATGGCATATATAGCGGTGACTTTCCATTTAATGAAATCAGCAGAATGGAAGAAGATGGTTAATGAACCAAAAATAGTGACAACAATCGCCGTAATGAGAGGTGCTTTTTCAACTTTATGGAAAATAAGCCACGTCAAGCCGACTGAAATCCACGTCGCGACAATTAATGCGCCTGAAGCATAGAAAATATCTTGCCATTTATAGAAGATAAAAAACACTAATAGTGGAGCAAAATCAAGTAATTGCTTAAGCCAGCCATTTTTCATAACAAATAGGAACCTATGGTAATTAAATTCATAAACTAGGCTATTCTAATGCAAAGCGACAGAAAATGGGTAAACAATTGCATATCTTTAATGATGAAGTGCTGATTTATATAAAGATCATAGTTTTCCCCTGAAATAACTCAATGAAAAATCAACGTAATTATCTTTAGAGGGGATTAAAATTAAAGCTTGAGTTATGAAAGAGGATTTAAACATCACTCTAGTATATTATTCAGTAACTCATCAACATTACCTGCCACTTCTTGATGAATGCATAAATAAAAAAGTATTTCTGGTAAGAGGAAATCAATGAACGGAAAAAGAATAATAAAATGGATGCCAGGATTAGGCTTATTGTTTAATTATAAGCGTGATTATTTTGGCTATGACTTAAAAGCAGGGCTTTCTGTTGCTGCTGTTGCATTGCCTGTTGCAATTGCTTATACCGAGTTATTAGGGATTAACGCGATTGTTGGATTATATGCCTGTATTTTTCCGATGATTATTTATGCGTTGTTTGGGACATCGCGTCAGTTAATTACAGGGCCTGATGCCGCAACCTGCGCTGTTATTGCCGCTGTTGTTATTCCATTATCAGCGGGTGATGAGAATGCGAGATGGCAACTTGCGATTATTATGACGGCAATGACGGGATTTTGGTGTATTTTAGCCAGCCATTTTCGGTTAGGGGCTTTTACTGATTTTCTGTCTCGACCTATTTTACAAGGGCTTTTAAATGGTGTCGCGATCACCATTATGGTTGGGCAAATCAGTAAAGTATTTGGTTTTGATACCTCTCCCGATCACCTAATTGAAAAATTAATTGAAGTGCCGTTTCGATTAATGGATGCGCATTTACCCACCGTATTAATGTCTGCGATAACATTAGCTCTATTATTAGGCATTCGCTATTTTCGTAGCCGATGGCCAGCCCCCTTAATTGCTATGGTCGTGATGACGTATTTAAGTTGGCAATTTGATTTGGCAAGCTTTGGTATTGCTATCGTAGATAAAGATGCGGGAAATGTTGATCTGTTTTTACCGGTTGTATCCATGACAGGATTTCATCCAGGTGTCTTGAGAGAATTGTTAGTTCCATCGATAAACTTGGCGGTCATTAGCTTCGTTAGTTTTATGATGACAGCTCGCAGTTTTGCCAGTAAGAACGGTTATGATGTCGATGCAGACCAAGAGTTAAAAGCGTTAGGTATTGCTAATATTGCATCTGCTTTGTCTCAAGGATTTGCGGTGAGTGCTGCAAGCAGTCGTACCGCAGTCAATGATTCTGTCGGTGGTAAAACGCAGTTAGTTTCTATTATTGCAGCGTTGGTGATTTTGCTTGTGCTGTTATTTTTGACCGATTTTCTCGCCTATATTCCATTATCTTCACTAGGCATCGTATTGATTGTTTCTTCATGGTCTTTGCTGAGTATCCGCCACATTTGGTCTTATCGTAAGCGTAATAAACAAGCATTTACATTGGCATCTTTTACCTTACTAGCTGTGTTATTGGCAGGGCTAATTAACGGTATCGGCTTTGCCGTTTTATTAGGATTGTTACAATTTTTACGTATTGTTTTTCGTCCAAGCGATCAGTTATTGGGTGTTGATGAACAGGGTATGGTTCACTCAATGAATAAAGATAATGGTATTGAGCCTATTGATGGCTTAATGATGTACCGGTTTAATTCACCGCTGACTTATTTTAATGTGGGTTATTTTAAAAAACGGGTACTTCAGCTCGTTGATAACGCACCTCAACGCCCAGCATGGTTAGCAGTAGATGCAGCTGTAAGCTTTACCTATGACGATGTTAGCGTGTTTGCTGCTATTGATGAGCTAATACGAGAGTTGCGAATAAAAGGTGTGAAATTGGTTTTAGCAGGCCGTAGAACAGAATTAAATCGTTGGATTGAACGTAATAAGATTTCGCTCAATGAAGATGATTTGATTATTGCCCCCGATCTCTATTTTGTGATCCGGCTGTATCAAAGCCGACAGCAAATTAAAGAGAAGCAAAAGGAAGCAAGAAAAGAGGCTCTAAAGAAAGAGATAGCAAGCAGTGATGAGGATAGCTCAAATTTGCAAATAACCAGTAATCGCGATACTCCTAAAGTGTGCTGATTAAGATTGATTTTTCTCACTGACACTAAAAATCCCGTGATAAGTTGCTAGCTTATATACGGGATTTTTATCACTTCATTTTATGTTAGCAGTAAGATTAACTTTGCTGTTTTGTGTATTTATTTTCGACTAACATAAATAAGCGAAACAGGTAAATTATGATCCACGCTGAAGCCATATTTTTCAAAAGATAGAATAAGAAGTTATGGACAATATTAGGTAATTGAACGGTGAGGTTACCCACAAAACCAATACCAAACTGCAGTAAGATCCAAATGCCTAAAGCAGGGATAAGTGCCGCAGATTCATTAAAGCCAATTTTCCAACCTAAGCGTATAGCACTTCCTATATTTTGTTGGCGTACTAAAACAACCGGTGCTAGCGCAAATCCGATTAACAAAATAATGCCTGGAATAATCATCACCATAAAGCCTGCACTAATCAAAATAGAGCACAGAACTATCAATAAAAACATTTTTGGTAAACGAGGTAGGCTTGCATTCAATGTCTGACCTAATGTGACATTATGTCCTGTTGAAATTGCCATAGCGAACATCAGTAAGGTGAGCACTAAGAGGCTTTGTTGTAGCGTTTCAAAGACGTAGAGCAATAACACTTTTTTGGCAATGCCGACGACACTGCTCGACATGGCTTCTAGTTCTGCAGGAGAAGTAGATGAGAGCTGTGTATTTTTAAAATTAGCGACAAATTCGATCATCAATTGGTACTCTTGAGGATTAGGACCAATTAATGCATGAATGATCGCTAAAACAATAGCAAGAATAGCGCTAATAGTAACAATACTACGTCGTTCATTCTTATAAAAATTCAGACTGTCTCGGTAGATTGTGCGTGCCGTGGTAGGCATGAAACTGCTCCTGTGAAAATAGACTAAGTCAATGAGCGCTATTGTACCTTTTACAACAGCAAAAAGGGATATTTTCTATCAAACCGCTTATTAAGCTTATTTCTTGATACTCATTATCATTGTGCTCTCATTATTTAAATTAAATAAAACATTATTTTAACATATGAATAACCTTATTTTTAAATATGCCTTTTAAAGATATTTTTTATTCAAAAAATAGCAGTAACTATAAATATAATTATAAGAAAAAATGGTATTAATGTGTAATTTGATGTGGATCAATTATAAATAATTATATTGATAAATAATAAAAAGAGAAATAACACTTTCTGCAAAAATAATTCCAAAGTTGTGATCGGTATTAGATCATAATTACCAATAAATGGTTATATTTTTAGCGGAGATTTTACTTATTACAGGAATGGGTTAAATAATGAAAAAACTTTCTGCGCTTATTTTAGCGGCTGCAACTCTTGCGCCTTCTATTTCTTTCGCTCACCAAGCGGGTGATTTCTTATTCCGTGCAGGTACTGCAACTGTTCGTCCTAATGCAGGTTCTGATGCAATATTAGGTGGCGACCATTTTGAAGTAAATAATAATACTCAATTAGGTTTAACCTTTGGGTATATGATCACTGATAATATTGGTGTTGAATTATTAGCAGCTACTCCTTTTGAGCATAAAATTTCATTAACTGGTGTGGGTGAAATTGCAAAAGTTAAACATTTACCACCGACATTAATGGCACAATATTACTTTGGTAATGGTGAAGATAAACTACGTCCTTATTTAGGCGCAGGCCTTAACTTTACTACGTTCTTTGATGAGAAATTCAATAACAACCCAGCTGTTGATGGTTTAGGTTTAAATGGACTTGATCTTAAGGATTCATGGGGCTTTGCAGCACAGGCAGGTTTAGATTATAACCTCGATAAAAACTGGATGCTGAATGCGTCTGTTTGGTGGATGAATATCGAAACAAAAGCAAGATTCAACAGTGAAGTTGGTAATAAAGACTTTGATGTTAAAACACGTTTAGACCCATTTGTATTTATGTTTGGTGTGGGTTATCGTTTCTAATTATTCTTTCTTTAAAAGAATGTCTCATAATGAAAAGCGAAGATTATCTTCGCTTTTTTTATGTTTTAAATTCATAAGACAAGGCTCATTTTTAGATTACCAAAAGATATCATTTTATTATTAATACTCAAAATAAGAGTCATTTTTAAATAGTGTTAAATAGAGAAAGATGTATTTAAAAAGGAACATTTAATATTTAAATATCTTTTAAGATGCATTTAATATACATCTTAATGTTTAGCTATGAATAAAATGAAAATTATTTATTTTTATTTATTATTAATAAATACTCATTTTAATTGATAAAAAGGAGCATTTAATAGGTATATTTAAAATGCATCTTTATATTTGATTTTAGTAAAAGTACTTTATCTATCAATGAATAGATAAAATGAATAGAGAAATAAAAGGGGCGAATAAGATACCGCACTGATAATAACTGGATGATTATTTTTTGAACGTGAAATGATTAGTAATTCTTTTGTTTTGCTCTTTTTGTGAGCTATTTTTAGCATGAGATAAAAACAGGCTATTTTTAATTGATTTGAGTTTTTTACAAAATTTGATCTGCATTATGATAGCCCAGACAAATAAACATAAATTCATAAACGAAAAAAGACCACCGAAGTGGTCTAAAAAGTAAAGCTAAAGGAAGACTAGAATAAAAAGAGGATCAGCGAACAACCATTGAGTTGATAACGCCTTTTACACCTGTAACTTTGCGTGTTGTTTCAATGGCACGATTAGCATCCGCTTGAGAAGAGACGAAACCACTTAGTTGAACTTTACCTTTAAATGTCTCAACGCTAATTTGTGTTGAATTAAGGTTTTTTTCACCGATTAGTGCTGTTTTAACTTTGGTGGTGATCACGGAGTCATCAAAATAACCCCCAGTACCTTCTGATGTTGCAGTTGGAGAACATGCAGACAACGTAAATGCCATCAGTAATGCCGCCATGACAGCGGAGATTTTTGCCCATAGTTTCATTATCAAACTCCTTATACATTGCATAATTGATTGAGTATTTTTGAAAAGAAAACATAAAGCGCTTTATAAAGTATGTGCAAAAAATAAAATATTGCCAAATTTTTGTAGATATTGATTATGTTATTTTTTGTGAAAAAAAAGAAATTGTGCCATTTCATGCGGACTAAGCCCCAAAGTAGGCTTTCAAAAGCGTGAGTCAATAAATGATGAATTAAGAGAAATCCGCTTAGAAAAATAGCAAACTATTCTTCTAAAGCGGATCCAATAAGAACATTAGACGATTGTTGCCACTTTCATTTCTTTGGCAAATTGAGTGAGCGCTTTAAGCATTATTTCAGGTTGATGAAGGTTTTTCTCAATAATTTGTACTACGGCAGATCCTGAAATAGCACCCGTGGCACCATTTGCAATAGCTTCTTTGACTTGTTTTGGCTCTGAAATACCAAATCCTTGCAATGCAGGTGGTGCATTATAGGTTTTTAATTTATCTGTAAGGTGTGTTAGCGATTGTTCAGCACGTTTATCTGTCCCTGTCACGCCAGCTCTTGAGAGTAAATAGGTATAGCCTTTACCTGAGATGGCTAATTCTTGTAAAAGCTCATCATCAGCATTAGGCGGGCAAATAAAGATAGGATCGATATTCGCTCGTTGCGCTGCTTCTCGGAACTCTTTTGATTCACGTAAGGGCACATCACCAATTAAGACAGAATCGACACCAGCTTGTTGGCATTTACTATAAAAGTTATCAATACCATTACTAAAAACAAGGTTGGCATAAACTAATAGACCAATAGGAATATTAGGGTGTTTTTTACGTACATTGGTTAATAGAGCAAAGCAATCGGTGGGTGTTACACCAACATTGAGGGCACGCAAATTAGCACCTTGAATAGTAGGGCCATCAGCAAGAGGATCGGAAAAAGGAATACCAATCTCTAAAGCATCTGCACCACCTTCAATTAACGCATCAATAATTTGTAGTGACAGCTCAGGAGAAGGATCACCTAATGTGACAAAGGGAACAAATGCACCTTGTTGTTTTTGTGCTAATGCATCAAAGCAGTTTTGATAACGGCTCATTAGATTTCTCCTCTTGCTGCTAAAATATCGTTTACAGTAAAAATGTCTTTATCGCCACGGCCTGATAAGTTCACAATCAGTAATTGCTCTTTATCAGGATTTTGTGCAATTAATTTAAGTGCGTAAGCTAGAGCATGAGAAGATTCTAATGCTGGAATAATCCCTTCTCGGCGAGAAAGTGCTTTAAAGGCTTCAATGGCTTCATCATCGGTAACAGAAACATAATCAGCACGACCAATGCTATTTAAATGTGCGTGTTGTGGCCCGACAGATGGGAAATCAAGGCCTGCTGAAATTGAATATGACTCTTCGATTTGTCCTTCATCAGTCTGCATAATAGGGGATTTCATCCCAAAATAGATCCCTAATTTACCATGTTTCAGTGGTGCACCATGTTCACCCGTTTCAATGCCTTTACCTGCAGGTTCAACACCAATTAGCTGTACTGACGTTTCAGGAATAAATGAAGCAAATAATCCGATAGCATTTGAACCACCACCAATACAGGCAATAGCTGCATCGGGTAGACGGCCTTCACGCTCTAGGATCTGCGCTTTAGCTTCATCACCAATCATACGTTGGAATTCACGTACAATTGTTGGATAAGGATGTGGGCCTGCGGCTGTTCCTAGTAAATAGTGAGCGCGATCGTAACAACCAGACCAGTCGCGTAATGCTTCATTACAGGCATCTTTTAGGGTAGATGAACCACTATGAACGGGAATAACTTCAGCCCCCATTAAACGCATACGAAAGACGTTAGGTGATTGACGTTCAACGTCTTTTGCACCCATATAGATACGACATTTCATATTAAGTAGTGCGCAGGCCAAAGCAGTTGCAACACCATGTTGACCAGCACCCGTTTCTGCAATTATTTCGGTTTTTCCCATACGTTTTGCCAGTAGTGCTTGACCTAATACTTGGTTAGTTTTATGAGCGCCACCATGCAGTAAATCTTCACGTTTTAGATATAAACGAGTTCGCGTGCCTTCTGTTAAATTACGGCAAAGGGTTAATGCTGTTGGCCTACCTGCATAATTTTTTAATAAATCTTGGAATTCTTGCTGAAATGACGGATCGTTTTGTGCATCAATAAACGCTTGTTCGAGTTGATCCAAGGCAGGAATTAAGATTTCAGGTACATATTGGCCACCAAATTCGCCAAAGTAGGGGTTAAGTTTTCTCATTGTGATGTCATCCTGTTTAAAATTTTATCTTTATGAAATTTAGTTTAGCTGTAATTGTGCAAATACTTGTTTCAGACGTTGTGCATCTTTTATGCCAGGAGCTGATTCTACTCCAGAGTTAAAATCAAGCCCGATACAGCCTGTTTTAACGGCATCCAAACAGTTTTCACTATTAAGACCGCCTGCAAGTAATGCTTTTTCACGTATTGTGTTTGGAATTTTTTGCCAATTAAACGTTGTTCCTGTACCGCCTGTGCCGTTATCAAGTACATATTTATTAACGTGTAAAACAGGAGGGATATCACTGTGGATTGCCATGTTTATTGCTTGCCAAATCTCACAGCTAGGTTGAATTTTTTGTCTAAGTTGCTCAATAAACTGAGTATCTTCTTGCCCATGTAATTGAATGGCAGATAACTTGAGTTTTTCAGCATAGTCACAAATAAGTGCAATGGGCTGGTTTTGAAAAACACCTACAAATGCTAAGGGGGCTTGTGTTATCAATTCTTCAGCTTGTGACAGTGTCACTTTGCGTGGGGATTTTTCTGCGAAAATCAGTCCTGCATAATAAGCACCGGCTTGATAAGCTGCTTTTACATCTTGTGTACGAGTTAACCCGCACACTTTATGCTTTCCCAAAACAAGTGCTCTTACCGCTTGGTCAATATTCTCTTGTGACATTAAGGCACTGCCTACCAGAAAACCATTAGCATATTGGCTTAACTCTTGGACTTGCTGGTGGGTATGAATACCAGACTCGCTGATCACGATTGCATCTTCAGGTAATCCTTGGCTTAATTGCGGAGTACGCGCTAAATCAATAGAGAGATCACGCAAGTCGCGATTATTAATACCAATAACTTTGGCATTAAGCTTAATTGCTCGTTGACGCTCTTCTTCTGTGCTGACTTCGGTCAATACACCCATATTTAATTGATGAGCAACCGCTGATAGCGTACGATATTGTTCATCATCTAAGACAGACAGCATTAATAAGATGGCATCTGCTTGATAAAAACGTGCTAAATAGATTTGGTATTCATCAATAATAAAATCTTTGCACAAAACAGGCTGATGCACGGCTTGGCTGACTTGACGTAAATAATCAAAGTTCCCTTGAAAATACTTTTCATCCGTTAATACCGAAATTGCCGCAGCATAAGGCTGATAAATTTTTGCAATTGTAGCGGGATCAAAATCAGCACGAATTAATCCTTTTGAGGGCGATGCTTTTTTACACTCTAAAATAAAAACAGTATTAGGCTGAGTTAATGCCTGATAAAACGAGCGTGTTGATGGCACTATTTGATGCACAAATTCTGATAATGGTTGGCTTGCTTTACGTGCAATCAGATATTCTGCTTTATCTTTTACAATGGCGTTTAATACAGTCATGTTTTTATCCTCTTGTTGCTAATGCAGTTACGCGGTTTATTGCTTTACCGCTATAAATGGTTTGCATAGCAACTTCAGTGTTCATTTTTAAATCTTCTTGCCCATGTAAACGCATTAATAAAGCGACATTAGCTGCGACAGATTCGGTATGTGCTCTTTTTCCTTCACCTTGCAGTAAATTTGCCAATAATTGGCGGTTAACTTCAGGTGTACCACCTTCCAAATCGTTCATTGAACAAGGACGAAGACCAAAATCACTTGGTGTGAGTTCATAACGTGTAATTTCACCATGACGTAATTCAGCGACTTGAGTCGGTGCATGTAACGACACTTCATCCATACCGCCACTATGTACCACGGCGGCGCGTTCATAACCCAATACTTTTAGCGTGTCTGCAATAGGCATTAATAATTCAGGGCTATAAACACCAATTAATGCTAATGGTGGGCGAGCTGGATTAATCAAGGGACCTAATACGTTAAATAAGGTGCGTGTTTTTAGTTGTTGGCGCACAGGGGCTGCAAAACGAAAACCACTGTGATACTGCGGTGCAAATAAAAAGCAAAGTCCCACTTCATCTAATAATTGACGTGCATCATCTGCACTTCTATCTAATGGAATGCCAAAAGCAGCGAGTAAGTCGGATGAGCCTGAGCGACTAGATACGCTACGATTACCGTGTTTGGCAACTTTAATACCTATTTCTGCTGCCACGAATGCACTAGCGGTTGAGATGTTGATGCTGTTCGCGCCGTCACCTCCTGTACCAACAATATCGCAAAAAGTGTAATCAGGACGAGGAAATGGCAGTGCATTTTCAAGTAATGCACGTACGGCACCGGCGATTTCTTGTGGGTGTTCACCACGCATTTTCATACTAATTAATACAGCGGCTAATTGTGATTCCGTTAACTCACCGCGAATAATAGCGTTAAACAGTGTTTGACTTTCTTCTAATGTTAACTGTTGCGCACTAAATAATTTGTTGAAGATAGTTTCCATTTTATGCGTCTCCTTTAGGAGTTAATGCCCATGCGATTGTTTGTTCTAAAAGTTGTGCGCCTTTTGTGGTTAAAATTGATTCTGGGTGAAATTGAAAACCACAGGTTTTATGTTGACGGTGGCGTACCGCCATAACAGTGTTATCGCACCACGCATTGATAATAAGTTGTTCTGGAACGTGTTCTCCTGAAAGCGAATGATAACGAGCAACAGGTAAAGGATTGGGTAAATTAATAAACATCTCACTGTTATCATGTAAAGCTAATGTCGCTTTACCGTGTAAGATCTCTCCACATGAAGAAACTTTGCCACCATAAGCTTCAATGATGGCTTGATGGCCTAAACAGATGCCAACAACAGGTAATGTACCTAGTACACGCTTCAACAGTTCAGGCATACAGCCCGCTTGTGAAGGTGCTCCTGGCCCTGGCGATAACAGTAAAATAGGGTTATTTAGTTCATGTAATTTTTGTTCAATAAAATCGGCCGTTACATTATTGCGATATATGACGACTGTATTACCAAGGCTACGCAGTTGATCGACAAGGTTGTATGTAAAAGAGTCGATATTATCGAGAAGTAAGATAGTTGCCATTAGCAAGCCTCCTGGGTGGGTATTTCTGTGTGAGCTTGTAAAATGGCATTGATAACGGCTTGTGATTTATTGCGCGTCTCTTCCGCTTCCATTTTTGGATCTGAATCGAGCACAATTCCAGCACCAACTTGAATAGTTGCAATATTATTTTCAACATAGGCAGAGCGAATAACTATGCAAGTATCAAAATCACCGGCACCCGTAAAATAACCAATGGCTCCACCATAGCTACCACGTTTCGTTTTTTCGTAACGAGCAATTAATTGCATAGCACTGACTTTAGGGGCGCCAGATAGTGTTCCCATATTCATACATGCTTGGTAAGCATGGAAAATATCTAAATCATCACGTAATTTTCCAACCACTCTAGATACTAAGTGCATCACAAAAGCATAACGATCAACTTTTGTTAGCTCTGCAACATAGCGGCTACCAGCTTGGCAAATACGCGCTAAATCATTACGCGCCAAATCAACTAACATTAAATGCTCTGAAAGTTCTTTGGTGTCAGTACGCATTTCTAGCTCTATACGACTGTCTAAATCCGCATTAATTGAACCATCGGCATTGCGCCCTCTAGGACGAGTTCCCGCAATAGGGTAAATTTCAATTTGGCGATCACTGGTTTGATATTTCAGTGCGCTTTCTGGTGATGCACCAAAAACGGTAAATAACGCATCTTGCATATAAAACAGATACGGGCTTGGGTTTTTCTGTTTCAACACTTGATATGCGGCAAGTGGTGAAGGGCAAGTAACTTGAAAGCGACGTGATGGCACGACTTGAAAAATATCACCACGACGAATATAGGTTTTCATTGCTTCAACGATATCACCATAGCCTTTATCGTCCATATTGGTGTGTATTGTTGATCTTTCTGCTGTTAAAGCGTGGCGAATAGGGTGTTTTAACGGCTGTTTAGCTAGCGCTACCAGTTGTGATTGTCGTGAAGCAAGACGTTGACACTCGGTTTTATTATCAGTAAATGAAATGGAAACTAATTGGCTATCTTTGTTTTGATGGTCGATCACAATTAATTGTTCGGCTAAATAAAAGCAATAATCAGGGCAAGAAAAATCACTTTCTAATTCAGGAATAGATTCAAATCCACAGACTAAGTCATATGCAAATAAGCCACCTACAAAGATAAAGTTTGCATCTTTCGTCTCTTTATCGCCCAGAAAAAAGCGTAATGCATCAAATATGCTGGCTGATTTTAATTTGCTTTCTTCATCTATTTCTTGTGAAGGTGACGCAAAAGTAAAAACACACTGTTTATCGCTTTCTAATGTTAAATCAGCTTTTTCTTTTAATGCGATTTTTAATGCAGGTAATAACGCTTGCCCATTGACGCTTAATGCATCAATAGTAACTTGATTTTTTATTGCACTAATACGTAATGCACTATCAACAATCAACAAACTTTTTAAGTTTGTTTTAGTGTCGATTTGTGCGGATTCTAATAATAATGTGTAATGTTGATTTTCACATAATGTATTGAAAAGCAAAGCGGGTTCGCTGTGATAAGGCAGTGGCGTTGCCTTGGTATTAAATGAGAATGCAAGTGATGTATTCATTGTTATCGCTCTATATTATTTTCTTTATTGACTGTTTTTAAAGCATAAAAAAACCCGCGTAGGCGGGTTTTAGATATCACTGACGTTAAGCCGGAGATCAAACCGCCCATAAAAGAGTATTACGCCACCAAAGAGCGATAAGATGTTGATTGATATTCATAAGATCTCCTTACAGCTAACGACAGATAAATAGAAAGTGAACTAGCTCGTGTTGCGTACTAGTAAACTGGATTGAGTTAGGTTCGTCAAGTACTTTATGGCATACTCTTTAAAAATTATTATCTTGTTAAGATGAAATGGGAGAAGCGATGACTGAAGGGCTATCTGATTTAAGAGTGATTTATGATTTACACAGCCACACTACCGCGTCAGATGGCGAGCTTTCACCAGAAGAATTGATTGATAGAGCGATAGAGCGTCAAATTAATGTTTTAGCCATTACCGATCACGATACAACAGCGGCGATTGCGCCTGCTAATCAATATATAGCAGAAAAAAATCTGCCACTTACTCTGATATCAGGTGTCGAAATATCGACTTTGTGGGAGAATATAGAAATCCACATCGTTGGATTAAATATAGATATCGACCATAACGCGATGAAGTTGCTCCTTTCATCACAAAGTCAATGTCGTGAAACACGTGCGATAATGATAGGTGAGCGATTAGAAAAAGCAGGTATCGCCAATGCTTTTGAAGGCGCTAAAGCGCTAGCGCATGGTGGGCAAGTAACTAGAGGGCATTTTGCCCGCTTTTTAGTGAATGATGGGCATGTTGCTTCAGTTAATAAAGTTTTTAAACGCTATTTAGCGAAAGGAAAAACAGGCTATGTACCTCCACAGTGGTGCTCAATAGGTGACGCTGTCACAGCAATTCATGCCGCTGGTGGTGTTGCAGTATTAGCCCATCCAGGTCGATATGGTCTATCCTCTAAATGGTTAAAACGATTAACACTTTATTTTAAACAACAAGGTGGTGATGCAATCGAAGTGGCACAATGCCAACAACCACCACAAGAACGGGAACAACACGCAGCATTAGCCCAATGTTATGAGTTAAAGGCTTCGTTAGGTTCTGATTTTCATCGTCCTTGCTCGTGGATAGAGTTGGGACGTAATTTATGGTTACCCGGTGGCGTTGAACCAGTTTGGTCGCTATGGCAGGAGTAACATCAGAAATTCGTTGAGGGATGTATGAGCCAACTTTTTTATATTCACCCAGATAATCCGCAGGCTCGTTTAATTGAACAAAGTGCTGATATTTTACGCAAAGGCGGCGTGGTGATTTATCCAACAGATTCTGGCTATGCTATAGGCTGTTGTTTAGAAAATAAAGATGCAATGACGCGAATTTGTCGTATTCGCCAATTAGATAAAAACCATAATTTCACACTAATGTGTCGTGATTTGTCTGAAATCGCTAATTACGCTTATGTTGATAATGTGGTATTTCGTTTAATTAAAAATAACACTCCTGGTAATTACACGTTTATCTTAAAAGCGACTAAAGATGTACCAAAGCGTTTGATGAATGATAAACGCAAAACGATTGGCCTACGTGTTCCTTCTAACCCTATTGCATTAGCATTGTTAGAAAATATTGGTGAGCCATTGATGTCAACAAGCCTGATTTTACCAGGTAATGATTTCGCAGAGTCTGATCCTGAAGAGATAAATGATTTATTAAGCAAACAGGTCGATTTAGTGATCCATGGTGGCTATTTAGGGCAAAAACCCACAACGGTGATTGACTTAACGGATGATAGCCCGGTGATAGTGCGAGAAGGCACTGGAGATATTACTCCATTTCAGTAAATGATTTGGCCGATTAAACTTAATATCGATTCGATAGACATATAGTGAAGAAATTTATTGTGAGCTAAAGAGATAACAGGTGAAGGGATTTATCGCTTGTGTTAAATTTATACATTGCGATAAAAATCACGGTGTTTGTTTTTTAATCAGTCATGTCAATAAGCGTTCTCATTGAGGCGTTAATATTACATAACGAGAAAAAGCAGTAAAACCGTTATTACTATTTTGTCGAGACTATTTATCACAATGTTGAGGTGAACAATCATCAACATTGTTCGTTATTGAATCAATAAACCTGTGTTTATTAGTGAATTTAATAAACATGGGTTATTTTTTACTTAATTGATTTTTAAAAATTAATTCTATTTTTATGACGCCTGTGAAGGCGACACATGAGGTTGTTTCATGAGCGATAAATCGCAACGCACTGAAAAATTACAAAAAATCCTTGCTCGTTCTGGTCACGGCTCTCGTCGTGAGATTGAAGGTTACCTTCAAGAAGGACGTATTAGCATTGATGGTACAAAAGCAAAATTAGGTGATCGTATTGATGTCACCACAACAGCAAAAATCCGCTTAGATGGCCGTATTTTAAATATTCGCGAAGCCCAAAAAGATGTTTGTCGAGTGTTGGCGTATTATAAACCTGAAGGTGAACTGTGTACTCGTAGTGATCCACAAGGCCGTCCTACCGTTTTCCAACGCCTTCCTCGTCTTAATAGTGCTCGCTGGATCGCTGTAGGACGTCTTGATGTGAATACCAGCGGATTATTGCTATTTACGACAGATGGTGAATTAGCTAACCGCTTAATGCACCCAAGTCGTGAAGTTGAGCGTGAATATGCGGTACGTGTTTTTGGTGAAATTGATGATGCTAAAATTCGTCAGTTAACTCGTGGCGTACAATTGGAAGATGGTCCTGCATCATTTCGCTCTGTTTCTTATCGTGGCGGTGAAGGAATTAACCAATGGTACAACGTTTCACTGACAGAAGGTCGTAACCGTGAAGTTCGTCGTATGTGGGAAGCCGTTGGTGTTCAAGTAAGCCGTCTTATTCGTGTTCGTTATGGTGATATTGATTTACCTAAAGGTTTGCCACGTGGTGGTTGGGTTGAACTTGGATTAGAGCAAATTAATTACTTGCGTCAACTTGTCGAATTAAATGACGAAACAGTGACAAAAGTTGCTGTAGAAAAAGATCAACGCCGAATTAAAGCAAATCAAATTCGTCGTGCGGTTAAGCGTCATACTAAAATATCGGCACGTACGTCTACGTCACCTGCAAAAAGAGCGTCTAGTCGTCGTCAATCGGCAGGAAATAATAAATAAGTTTCGAATAATTATTTATTATTTTAAATTAAAATATCATTTTAAAAAAGAAGTGCCCTATTAAAGTAGGGCGCTTTTTTTTTGACTACTTTCTTTTTATTATAAATCTATTTATGATAATTATTCTATTAGAACGTATTTGTTAATAATTTTATATTTAACGATAAGGTATTCAAAATAATATGTATCGTTATTTTTATTTGATAACTGTGCTATATACAATCTCTTTAGTAACCGGGTGTGATAATCCTGCAATAAGAGAAAAACAAAATGGTGTTTTCTACATCAACAATAATCAATTAGAACTTTTAAAATTCACAATTGATAATACTCATTTTGTAATGGAAAAAGGTGAAGTTAAAAAAATTAAGCTTAATGATGGAATGCATGTGTTGGTTGATAGTCAGGGAAAGAAAAGTGTCTTTATGATCTATCCAGGGAACCGAGGTGGGATTATTAACCCTGACAGAGACATATACTATAGTTTTACAACGGTATTTAAGCAAGAGAGTCGATTATTGGAAAGTATTCGTATAGAAGAGCGTGCAATATGGGTTAACGGTATGCTTGTAAGAGGTGCGATTGCTAGTTCTGACTCTCTTTTTATTGATAACAATATATTCAATTGTGATATCCCAATAGATGAATCAATACCTACTTACTTGCCTGATTGGGAAGGAAACGAAAAGGTAAATGTATTGACTAAATGTTTTTCAAAAGATGATTTTCATCAATATATAGCTAAATATCCTTATGGTATTAATTTTTATTCTGAGCGTGATTTATTAACTCAATATTCAACAAAAGATAATTTTAGTTGGATAGACGAAAATAATACCAGAACGGATAGTTTGCTCCCGTTAGAATATAATTTCAAATTTTGTAATGAAAAATTAACAGGGGAAGCAAAGAGTATTTATAAAATAATGGAGCAATATTTAGCATCAAGGGATCCGGAAGAAAAGCAAGTATTTTATGATGAATATCATAAACATGTAATCAAAATGGCGATTATTTATAATCAACAACTACAGAATAATATTTTTGTTGATAGAGAAGCTTATTTAGAGTTCATGAAAACGAATGGGCGCCTATTTGGCGCAGGTATTTTAGGTGAGCCCATTCTCATTTAATATTTTCTATAATAGTGGCTACCAATCTATGCCTTTTTGCGCTTTTATTCCACTGTCAAAAGCATGTTTGATAGGGCGCATTTCGGTTACGGTATCAGCTAGTTCAATTAATTTTCTATGGCAGCCTCTCCCTGTAATAATTACGTTTTGCTGAGAGGGACGAGAACTAATCGCTGAAATAACTTCATCTAATGGTAAATAGTTGAAGCTAATCATATAGGTGATTTCATCAAGGATAACGAGATTGTATTCTGGATCATTTAGTAGTTTGAGTGCATATTGCCAAGTATTCAAACAGGCGGCAGTGTCGGCGCTTTTATCTTGAGTTTCCCAAGTAAACCCTGTTTCCATCACATAGAAAGGTACACCAAACTGTTCTAATAGATTACGCTCACCGTTTTCCCAAGTCCCTTTAATAAATTGCACAACACCGACCTTTTTTTGATGGCCAACAGCACGAGTTGCTGTCCCCATCGCCGCCGTCGTTTTCCCTTTACCATTACCTGTAAAGATCATCAAAATACCTTGCTCTCGTTGAGCTTGCTCAATTCGGGTATCGACTTTTTCTTTTAAACGTTGTTGGCGTTTTTGGTGTTGTGCATCATTCATTTTTTACCTCGAATTTACATTATTCAGCTGGGCCGGCTTTGCGACCAGGTTGAGCATCTAAAGATTGTCCTTTCACATCAATGCTGTCATCACTCATTAGGTAGAGGTATAACGGCATTAAATCTTTGGGCGTTTTTAGTTTTTGTGCATTTTCATCTGGGAATGCACTCGCTCTCATTGCGGTACGGGTACCACCAGGATTAATGCAGTTAATACGTAAGGTACTGTCGTTATATTCTTCATTAAGTACCTGCATAAGGCCTTCTGTTGCGAATTTAGAGACAGAATAAGCCCCCCAACCATAACGACCTTGGCGACCTACACTGGATGTCGTGAGAATAAGGCTTGCATGAGGTGCTTTGAGCATTAGCGGTAATAGTGCTTTTGTCAGCATAAATGTTGCATTGACATTGACTTGCATAACATCATGCCAAAGGTTGCTTGGTTGGTTAATAATAGGCTCAACAACGCCCAATAAACCTGCATTTTGTAATACGCCATCAAGATGAGGGAAGCGTTTAACGAGGGTATCCGCAAATTGCTGAAAGTCATTTTCTGTCGCGGTGAGTAAATCAAGTGGATATAACATAGGTTGTTGGCCACCTGATGTGATGATTTCTTCTTGAACATCTTCAAGTTTTGATAAAGTGCGACCTAATAAGATAAGTGTTGCGCCATATTGCGCATAAGTTAGCGCGGCTTCTTTTCCTATGCCATCACCAGCACCTGTTACTAGAATAATTTTATCTTTTAGCACGCTATGATCCGGTTGATATTGCAACATATTGATATCCTGTCTAGTAAAAAGTAAATAAAGTGTAACGTCTTATTGCTCTAGCGACCAGTTTAGTCTGTTTCTTTGTTTACAATTGCTGACTATTTTCTTTATGGTATTGCCCATAATTATGCCTTTGTGACTAGCGCTAAAGCAGAATTTCGTTAAACTAGGCATATTGGTTTTAGTCAGTGTTATTAACCTTAAAAAGAGGTCTTTGTGGAGTATATTTTACAATATGGACTGTTTTTAGCAGAGATTGCCACTGTTGTCGTGGCTATTATCGCTATTGTGTTGTTTTTTATCGTCATTGGAAATAAAAAGCAAAGTCGAAAAGGAACGTTAAAAGTGACAGATCTTGCTGAAGCTTATGAAGAAAAACAGCGAGTGATGCAACAAGCGAGAATGGATGATGCTGAATTAAAGGTCTGGTACAAAGCGTTTAAAAAACAGCAGAAAAAAGAAAGTAAACAAAGTAAGCACAATGCAAAGGAAGGTAAAAAAGGTGTCGTAAAACCTTGCTTATATGTTCTTGATTTCAAAGGTAGTATGGATGCACATGAAGTGGGTGCATTACGCGAAGAGATCAGCGCCATTCTTTCTGTTGCCCAAACTGGTGATGAAGTTTTACTACGTTTAGAAAGCCCTGGTGGCATGGTCCACGGATATGGACTAGCAGCAGCGCAATTGACACGTTTAAAAGAAAAGGGGATTAAACTCACTGCCGTTGTTGATAAAGTGGCCGCAAGTGGGGGATATATGATGGCCTGTGTGGCAGATAAAATCGTCGCCGCACCTTTCGCGATTATTGGCTCAATTGGTGTTGTTGCTCAAATTCCCAATATTCACCGTTTGCTCAAGAAAAACGATATTGATGTGGAATTACACACTGCTGGTGAATATAAGCGGACATTAACTTTGTTGGGTGAGAACACAGAAGAAGGTCGTGAGAAATTTAAGCAAGATCTCAATGAAACACATCTGTTATTTAAATCTTTTGTACATAAATACCGCCCTCAACTTGATATTGATAGTGTTGCAACAGGTGAATATTGGTACGGCACAGAAGCCCTGAATAAAGGCTTAATTGATGAAGTTGGTGTGAGTGATGATTGGTTAATTAATCACATTAACGACTACGAAGTTTTTTCTGTTCAATATGTTCTTAAAAAGAAAATGGTTGAGCGTGTTACTGGCGGTGCGATGGAAAGCGTTGATAAACTGATGATGCGTTGGGTGCAAAGAAGTAAAAAACCATTGCTATAAGTGAAAATGAATACAGCGATATAAGCACTATTAGCGATACCAAGAAGGTCAAACTTGGTATCGCTGTTATTTTCCTTCCTGCCAATTGACACTTTTTGAGTTTTTCAAACAGAGAAATTGATGCTTTATTGGAAAAATTGTTTTTCAATAAGATAAAAAAAGCCAGTGAAAAATTCACTGGCAATTAAAGAAATAATTGATGTTGCTTAACAACAACAGAGTAAATATTTCCTCTTTCTAGGAAGTGTCAATATAGCGTTAAAAACAGAATAACAATAATTGATATTACTGATTGTATTGATAGGTTGTGTAATCATAAACATCAGACAATAGCTATTCACCTCACCTTTCATTGCATTTGTATTCTTTAATTCCGATTTTTTATGCAAGATATTGTTGAGAAAAAACAACATCTAGCAAGTCACACCTCTTTCTCGATGATGAGATTAAGAGTGAAATAGTCCTAAAGGCGATTTATTCTAGATGATATTTATCAGATAACACATGTGCTAAATGTTTAAACATATTAAAAGCCGCAGTGCTTTTTGTCGTTGGTAAACCCTGTTCATCTAAAAAAAATTCGCCTTTAAATACGAGGACATTACCTTTTTGTTCAACAGAATCCGCATGCATACCTTGTAAATAATCTTCGTGTTCACATATGATTTTATTCGCTTTTTCAAGTAGCATCTCTGTTGTTATAGGTGTAGTTTGTGTTGACATAATCAGTGCTCCTTAGAAAAATAATTTGTTGCGCCTCACTTTTTATCAGGTAGAGTGTGGCATTTTTAAAAGCTTAGCTACTCTATATGTAGCAAATATCATTTACCTGTTGCTCGATCAAAGCAGTGAGGTGATTAAAATACCTCAAAAAAAGTAATGAGTTTTGAGCTCAAACAAAAGCTTTGAATAAAAACAGGTTGATATATTGCAAAACTAACGCAATATAAAAAAGAGATTTTAAACATTTTTTTAGTTGAGGGTATTAAACAATACCGTCATAACAAAGTTTAATTAGGTAAAGGTAATTATGGGTAAAGCTCTTGTAATCGTGGAGTCCCCGGCAAAAGCCAAAACGATCAATAAATATCTTGGCAATGACTACGTAGTTAAATCTAGCGTGGGTCACATTCGTGATTTGCCCAAGAGTGGTTCTGGCAGCCAGAAGAGCGAAAACTCATCCGCCACGAAAGGCGTGAAAAAAGTTAAAAAGGATGAGAAGTCAGCCTTAGTCAGCCGTATGGGAGTCGATCCTTATAATGGATGGAATGCGAACTATCAAATTCTACCTGGCAAAGAAAAAGTGGTGGCTGAACTAAAAGCATTGGCTGATAAAGCTGATCATGTCTATCTCGCAACGGACCTTGACCGCGAAGGAGAAGCTATCGCGTGGCATTTACGCGAAGTTATCGGCGGTGATGATGAACGATTTAGTCGAGTAGTTTTTAACGAAATCACGAAAAATGCTATTACACAAGCTTTCCAAACTCCAGGTGAATTAAATATAGACCGCGTTAATGCGCAACAAGCACGTCGCTTTATGGATCGTGTTGTGGGTTATATGGTTTCACCTTTACTTTGGAAAAAAGTCGCTCGTGGATTATCTGCGGGCCGAGTACAATCTGTTGCTGTACGCCTATTGGTTGAACGTGAGCGTGAAATTAAAGCCTTTGTTCCTGAAGAATATTGGCAGTTGCACGCATCATTATTAACGCCTGATGAACAACCATTGCGTATGGAAGTTACGCACTATAATGATAAGGCCTTCAACCCAGTTTCATCTGATGAAACACAGGTTGCGGTTAACGCATTAAAGAATGCAACTTTCACAGTAAAAGAGCGTGAAGATAGACCAACATCAAGTAAACCAAGTGCACCACTTATCACATCAACCTTACAGCAAGCGGCTAGTACGCGTTTAAGTTTTGGTGTGAAAAAAACAATGATGTTAGCTCAACGCCTTTATGAGGCTGGTTATATTACCTATATGCGTACTGACTCGACTAACTTAAGTCAGGATGCAATTCAAATGGCGCGTGATTATATTAGCGAGCAATTTGGAGCTAAATATTTGCCGAAAGAGCCAAACGTTTATTCGAGCAAAGAAAATTCGCAAGAAGCGCATGAAGCTATTCGTCCTTCAGATGTCAACGTTATTGCAGAATCTTTGAAAGATATGGATAACGATGCCAAACGATTATATCAACTGATTTGGAATCAATTTGTTGCGTGTCAAATGACACCGGCAAAATATGATTCAACGACATTAACCGTCGAATCAGGAGATTATAAACTACGCGCTAAAGGCCGTACTTTACGTTTTGCTGGTTGGACGAAAGTGATGCCAGCGATGCGTAATAAAGATGAGGATAAAACGTTACCAGCTGTTGATGTAGGCGCAAAACTAGCTTTAACTGAGCTAGAACCTACGCAACACTTTACTAAGCCACCAGCACGTTTTAGTGAAGCGACATTAGTTAAAGAATTGGAAAAACGGGGTATTGGTCGCCCTTCAACTTATGCTTCAATCATATCCACTATTCAAGATCGTGGTTACGTGAAAGTTGAAAACCGTCGTTTTTATGCTGAAAAAATGGGTGAAATTGTCACTGATCGCTTAGAAGAAAATTTTAGCGATTTAATGAATTATGATTTTACAGCACAAATGGAAGACCACCTCGACCATGTCGCAAACAACGAAGAGAATTGGAAAGCTGTATTAGATGCATTCTTTACTGATTTTAGTCAGCAATTAGAAATCGCTGAAAAAGATCCGGAAGAAGGCGGTATGCGACCAAATCCAATGGTAATAACCTCCATAGAATGCCCAACATGTTCTCGTCATATGGGAATTAGAACAGCCACAACAGGGGTATTCTTAGGATGTTCTGGTTATGCATTACCCCCTAAAGAACGTTGTAAACAGACTATTAATCTTATTCCTGAAGATGAGTTATTGAATATTCTGGAAGGGGAAGATGCAGAAACTAACGCGTTACGTGCACGTCGCCGTTGCCCGAAATGTGGTACTGCAATGGACAGTTACCTGATTGACACGCATCGTAAATTACATGTTTGTGGTAATAATCCGGCATGTGATGGTTATGAGGTCGAAGAGGGTGAATTCCGTTTAAAAGGTTACGAAGGTCCTGTCATAGAGTGTGATAAATGTGGCTCTGAAATGCATCTGAAAATGGGGCGTTTTGGTAAATACATGGGTTGCACCAATGATGAATGTAAAAATACGCGTAAGATCTTAAAAAGTGGTGAAATTGCGCCACCAAAGGAAGATCCAGTTCCACTTCCTGAATTGCTGTGTGAAAAATCTGACGCCTATTTTGTCTTACGTGATGGCGCGGCTGGTGTATTCTTAGCTGCAAATACCTTCCCTAAATCAAGGGAAACACGTGCACCTAAAGTGGAAGAACTTGTTCGCTTTAAAGACAGACTAGCAGAGAAAATGCGTTATTTAGCCGAAGCACCAGTGGCTGATCCTGACGGAAACCCAACAATTGTGCGGTTTAGTCGTAAAACTAAACAACAATATGTTTCTTCAGAGAAAGATGGCAAAGCTACGGGTTGGTCTGCATTTTATGTTGATGGTAAATGGGTTGAGAAAACCAAATAACATTGACATCACGCGATAAATTTAAAAGCGACTAATGAGAGTTAGTCGCTTTTTTTGCATGAAGAAGATAGGCTAATTAAAGTATATTGAAATAGTATAAAATAGTTAATTTCTATTTGTCTGATATTTTACTTTGCTAATAATAAGACGGAGATACTATGAAACTGATGCCTTTGTTACTCTCTGGTTTACTTTTCACGTCAGTGGCAAGTGCTGCCACATTAGATATCACATTAAAAGAAGCACTTCCTACAGGTGCAGGTAACGATATTGGTGTTGTTACCATCACTGAAACTGATTATGGACTGTTATTTACGCCAAAGTTGACCGGATTAACACCCGGTGTACATGGTTTTCACATTCATGCTAATGGTTCTTGTGAGCCAGATATGAAAGAGGGGAAACCTGTTCCTGCTTTAAAAGCTGGTGGCCATTTAGATCCTGAAAAAACGGGTGTTCACTTGGGGCCTTATAATAAAGAAGGGCATTTAGGTGATTTACCTGGATTGGTTGTTAATGATAAAGGTGTTGCTGATTACGCAGTATTAGCACCCAAACTAACTAAAATTGAGCAAGTGAAAGATAAAGCCATAATGGTGCACGTCGGTGGCGATAACTATTCTGATAACCCAGAAGCGCTTGGCGGTGGTGGTGCAAGAATGGCGTGCGGTGTGATTAACTAATTGAATGCCTTTATTGTGTTGAAATCAAAGCTGACATCAAGTCAGCTTTTTTTATGCTTACTTATAGCTTATAACCATTCGATATAACAAAACCTAAATAACCCTATTAATTACGTTAGACCGAAATGAAATAAGTGATATAGTGGTTATATATTACATCTTTATTATTCTTTTTAGTTATATGAATATAAATAGAATAGCGGAATAATAAGTCTTTTGTTGAAGGGATAGCCTCTCTATGAAATTACAACAGTTGCGTTATATCGTTGAAGTGGTGAATAACGATTTAAATGTATCAACCACGGCAGAGCGTTTGTATACATCTCAACCAGGGATAAGTAAGCAGATCCGCATGTTGGAAGATGAGTTAGGTATACAAATATTTTCTCGTAGTGGTAAACACTTAACGCATGTGACGCCTGCAGGTGAAGAGATTGTTAGGCTGTCTAGAGAAATTTTGTCAAAAACAGAAGCCATTCGGGCAGCTGCGGGTGAACACACTTATCCAGATAGAGGTTCACTGTCTATTGCAACAACGCATACACAAGCGCGTTATGTATTGCCACCAGTGATAAAAGGTTTTATTGAGCGTTATCCAGATGTTTCATTGCATATGAATCAAGGTTCACCAACACAAATCGCCGAAGATGTTTGCAGAGGTAAAAGTGATTTTGCGATTGCGACAGAATCACTGCATCTTTATAACGATTTAGTCATGTTGCCTTGTTATCGTTGGAATCGTATTGTGGTGGTTTCTAAAGATCATCCTTTGGCTCAAAAACGAGAAGTGACATTAAAAGAGCTTGCTGGTTACGATATCGTGACTTATACCCAAGGTTTTACCGGGCGTTCTGATCTTGATGATGCCTTTGGTAAAGTCGGTTTAAAACCTAAAATTGTTTTCACTGCAACGGATGCCGATGTCATTAAAACGTATGTAAGATTGCATTTAGGTATTGGTGTGATTGCCAGTATGGCGTTTGATCCTGTGCTGGACAGTGATTTAGTGGCGATTGATATGCGTGATAAATTTAGCTATAGCACTACTAAAATTGCCTTCCGCCGTAGTGGTTTCTTACGTGGTTATATGTATGATTTTATGTGGCGTTTTGCACCACATCTTACTCGAAATTTAATTGAACAAGCTGTCGCATTGCGAACTCATGAAGAAATTGAAGAGCTATTTAAAGAGATAGAATTACCATTAGTGTAATACTGAAAGGCGGGTAATTCCCGCCTTCAAGCGTGTTCATAAATCTTAATCCTATATAACTTATTTCAGATAAAAATCCCCACTAAAAAAAGCGTCTGACTTTGTAATGCTGAGTTGACGATACTTGTTTAAAAAATTATAAAATTGTTGATTAATTTGCGGATCATCAAGTGCGTTAGCATCAAAGATAGACGTGATAGTGCTGTACTCTAAAGAAATCGTGAATTTACGTCCAATGCAACTGGCGAGTAACATTTTGGCTGATTGATAGGAAAAACGTAAGCTTAAGATTTTTAATTTAGGCACAAAAATAAGATGGTTATTATGATTGAGGATCTCGGTTACTCCCGCAATGGTTATTGTTTGGTAACTATCTAATGATTGACGTAATCCAATTTCTATCTTTTGGCCTTGAGTGCGTAAAAAATCAATAAACTCTCCTAATGCAGGAGAGGTGGTATTAATCGCTACACCAAGTAATAATTGAATAAAAGCTTGAGCCACCGATAAATTAAATGTTTGTTTATGGAGTTTTTTTGTTTCAATTTTATTGTGTCCTAAAAGAGGAAGATGATTAAGTGTATCTAACCAATGTTCAGGGCGATAATAAGCCTCGTTATCCTCTTTTTTTAATGCAGCAAGATGGTTTGCCATAATAGAAATAAGGCCAATTTGAATATTTTTAAGTTGAGACATCCTTTCTATTTCAAATTCTTCAAAAGACTTTGGTGATGCGATGATAAATTGTACAAGACCTTCTGTATCTTTTAGATTTTGAGAATGTAATGAATTTATCGACAAGGTTTGTGGAAAAGGAGGGGTAATAGGTTCAGCAAAGTAACGATCGGCGCTCATTATATTGTTGAGTAACTCAGATTGTTTATTATTCATAAATATTATCCTTTCATAGTGATACCTCCGTTATTAAATCTTAATTAGACAAAAATCCTGAGACTAAATTTTATTAACTCTATGACATCAATAACATTACGTTAACAAATTGTGTGGTCTTTAAGCGAAATTTTGCGTTATATGATATGTTTAATAGATAACCTTACCTATTTTGATAGTTTATTAAACATGCTGTCAGTATAAAAATAAGAAGGAGGAGCTATGTCGTTACGCTTGAAAACAAAGAGTCATTCCACGCTCTTAGTCGGATCTCAAGAATATGAGTACTACCGTCTTTCAGAAGTTGCTCGTCAATTAGGCGATATTACCCGTCTTCCTAAGTCTCTGAAGGTGTTACTAGAAAATTTAGTCCGTTATCTTGATAACGATACTGTTGTTGAAGAGGATATTAAGGCATTAGTTGATTGGCAAAAAACAGCTCATGTATCACGTGAAATTGCCTATCGACCAGCAAGAGTTCTTATGCAAGATTTTACGGGGGTACCAGCTGTTGTCGATTTAGCTGCCATGCGCGAAGCCGTAAAATCTTTGGGAGGACAAGTGGAGAAAGTGAATCCACTATCGCCCGTTGATTTAGTGATTGACCACTCTGTTATGGTTGATGAATACGCCAGTAAAAATGCGTTTGCTGAAAACGTTGAAATAGAAATGGAGCGTAATTATGAACGTTACCTTTTCTTACGTTGGGGACAGCAATCCTTTGAACGTTTTCGTGTTGTGCCACCAGGAACAGGAATTTGCCATCAGGTCAACCTTGAGTATTTAGGTAAAGCCATCTGGTCTGAAGAGCAAAATGGCCGTTATGTGGCTTATCCTGATACCTTAGTAGGAACAGATTCTCACACCACGATGATTAATGGCCTTGGTGTTTTAGGTTGGGGGGTTGGGGGTATTGAAGCGGAAGCTGCGATGTTAGGGCAGCCTATTTCAATGCTTATTCCTGATGTTGTCGGTTTTAAACTGACAGGAAAACTGCGAGAAGGTATTACAGCAACAGATCTTGTCCTCACTGTCACTCAAATGTTACGAGCCCACGGTGTAGTAGGAAAATTTGTTGAGTTCTACGGAGATGGTTTAGCCTCATTACCTTTAGCTGATCGGGCAACGATAGCGAATATGTCTCCAGAGTATGGTGCGACCTGTGGATTCTTCCCAATAGATGAAATCACTCTTGATTACTTGCGTTTAACAGGACGCGAAGAACAAGAAATTGCTCTGGTTGAAGCTTATAGTAAAGAGCAAGGTTTATGGCGTCATACAGGTGATGAGCCTATCTTCACCTCTACATTATCTCTTGATATGGGAACTGTTGAAGCAAGCCTAGCCGGGCCTAAACGTCCTCAAGATAGAGTGAATTTATCAAGTGTTCCTAATGCATTTAAAGCGGCAGTAGAGCTTGAAGCAAACAAGAAACCACTTTCATACTTTCCTGAAGTAAAAATTGATGGTTATCCTGAATTTAAACTCACTGATGGCGCTGTTGTGATTGCGGCGATCACATCTTGTACAAATACTTCAAACCCGAATGTCTTAATGGCTGCGGGATTGCTGGCTAAAAATGCGGTAGAAAAAGGATTGCAGCGTAAGCCTTGGGTTAAATCCTCTTTAGCACCTGGCTCTAAAGTCGTCACAGACTATCTTAATTTAGCGGGGTTAACCCCTTATCTTGACGAGTTAGGTTTTAATCTTGTGGGATATGGTTGTACAACGTGTATTGGTAATTCAGGGCCTTTATTAGCACCAATTGAAAGTGCAATTAAAGACAATGATTTAACCATTGCTGCAGTATTATCAGGTAACCGTAACTTTGAAGGTCGAATTCATCCGTTAGTGAAAACCAACTGGCTTGCTTCGCCACCATTGGTGGTTGCTTATGCATTGTCAGGAAATATGAATATTGATCTTACTAAAGAACCTTTAGGTAAAGATAAACAAGGTAACCCTGTTTATTTAAAAGATATTTGGCCTGATAGTAAGGCGATTGCGGATGCCGTCGAAAAAGTGAAAACGGAGATGTTCCACAAAGAGTACTCTGCTGTATTTGAAGGGGATGAAACGTGGAAATCACTGAAAACACAAAACACACCCGTTTATACTTGGCAACCTGATTCTACCTATATTCGTCACCCTCCTTTCTTTAAAGGAATGACAAAAACGCCTGCACCGATTAACGATATTCACCAAGCCAGTATCTTGGCAATATTAGGTGATTCAGTAACAACTGACCATATATCTCCCGCTGGAAATATTAAAGCGGATAGCCCCGCAGGGCGCTATTTACGTGAACATGGCGTAGAGCCTAAAGATTTTAACTCATACGGTTCTAGACGTGGTAATCATGAAGTGATGATGCGAGGAACTTTTGCTAATATTCGTATTCGTAATGAAATGGTACCAGGAGTTGAAGGCGGTTTTACCAAGCATATTCCAACCGGTGAAACGTTAGCAATTTATGATGCTGCTATGCGTTATCAGCAAGAAAATACGCCATTGGCGATAATTGCAGGGAATGAGTATGGTTCTGGCTCTAGTCGTGACTGGGCGGCGAAAGGAACTCGTTTATTAGGTGTTCGTGTCGTGATTGCGGGCTCTTTTGAGCGTATTCATCGTTCTAACTTGATTGGTATGGGCGTTTTACCGTTAGAATTCCCAGAAGGCGTTACACGTCAAACATTAGGCTTAAAAGGTGATGAGAAAATTGAGATCACTGGGCTTAATACATTAACACCAGGTCAAGATGTCGCGGTTAATCTTACTTTCGCAGATAATCGCACAGAAACGATTATGGCGCGTTGTCGTATTGATACTCAAACTGAACTTGCTTATTTCCAACATGGTGGCATATTGCATTATGTTATTCGTAATATGCTGTAATTAGTCTTATCGTTATAGAAATAAGAAACGCCTCATTATTTTTATAATAATGGGGCGTTTTTATGTATTTGTAATAATAATTACCAGCCTTGTATAGCGCCACCGTTAAAAATAGTTTCGGCCGCTGTTGCGACTTCGGGGGATTGGTAAGCTTTTATAAAATCCTGTACATTATTAGCGTCTTTATTGTCTTCCCTTGCCACTATGATATTGGTATAAGGGGAGTTTTTATCTTCAATAAAAATGCTGTCTTTTGTCGGGGATAAATTGATTTGTTGAATATACGTGGTGCTAATAATCGCAACCGTGACTTTAGGATCGTTTAATACTCGTGGTAATTGCGCACCTTCTAGCGCCATAATTTTTAATTTAAGAGGATTATCAATAATATCAATAGCAGTAGGTAATAAGCCACTATTGGGTTTTAATGTGATAAGTTTTTCTTTATCTAATAACAGTAAGGCTCGGCCCAAGTTGGTTGGATCGTTAGGAACTGCAATGGTATCGCCAGATTTTAATTCAGAAGGGTGTTTAATTTTTGTTGAATAGCCCGCCATAGGAAAAACAAAAGTATTGCCCACAGCCACTAAATTATAACCACGAGATTTATTATCTTGAGCAAGAAAAGGACGATGTTGAAAAACATTCGCATCTAACTCTTTATTTGCGGTGGGATCGTTCGGTAATAAAGAGCCACTAAACCCCACTAACTCAACGTCTAAACCATATTTTTCTTTTGCGACTTTTTTCGCTATTTCAGCCACATCTTGTTCAGCACCATTTATTACGCCAACTTTGATTGAATAGCGGTTTTTATCGCTATTATCACAGCCCGTTAATAACGTTCCTACTAATAAAAGTGCACCCAAAATCCTACCTGAAAAATGTAATGGCATAATATCTTCCTATCAAAATTTATTTAGTAATAAATAACTTAGAATCAGATGGATAGTCAATGAAATCGAATATGACAATTTTTCACATGATATACTTTAAAGATAAAAATAAGTAAAAAAGCAAGATGTAAGAAAATGAACAGAGAGATAAAGAAGTGAATAAACAAGATAATAGGTAAAAGTCATCAAATAAAAAATCCGAGTGATGAAACTCGGATTTGAAAATAATTAATGCTATGTTGTTGCTTTATTATTGCGCTTTCTTAAATAAAAGATGGCCCATTTTATCGGCTTTGGTATCTAGATAATGCGCATTACTTGGATTACGACCCACAATTAAAGGCACTCGTTCTATCACATTAATACCCGCTGCTTTCATGATTTCAATTTTCTTCGGATTATTGGTTAATAATCGTACTTCATGAACGCCTAACAAATTATACATATCAGCGCAAAGGGTAAAATCACGTTCATCAGCTTTAAAACCTAATTCAAGGTTCGCTTCAACGGTATCTAATCCTTTATCTTGTAATGCATAAGCTCTTATTTTATTTAGTAAGCCAATATTACGACCTTCTTGGCGGTGATAAAGTAATACGCCACGACCTGTTTTACTTATTTGTGAAAGCGCGGCTTCAAGTTGGAAACCACAATCACAACGTAGGCTAAATAAAGCGTCACCCGTTAGGCATTCCGAATGAATACGAGATAATACGGGCTCTGTGCCCGATATATCGCCATAAACAAGAGCGACATGATCTTTACCTGTTGCGATTTCTTCAAAACCGACCATTAAAAACTCGCCAAAAGGCGTTGGTAGCTTTGCTTCTGCGATTCGTCTTAATTTCATTATTTTTGACTCATAATTTCAGGTGAAACTCTCGTTCAAGATTATACACTTTATAACGAGAACAAAGAGAAATAAAACACTGAAATATTTCCATGTCTAATTGGCAAGGGAAATAGGTAACACACACTTATAAAATCACACCACAATAAATTATCAGATTTTGGACCTTATTGCATAATGATTTATTGCTAAACGAGCATCGTTTATACTGATTGTCTTTAAGTACGAATGAAAGACAATATTTATATTTGAAAAGAGGCTAATATATTGAATAAGCATTTCACTCAATTAATTTTATTAGGCAGTATATTGCTCTTAATCGTGCCTAGTGCAGTGTTGATCGTGGGATGGCAATGGCAACCTACCGATCACCCTTTAGGGGGTATCAGTACATTGTGGATAGCAAACAGTGCAGCAAAACCTTGGGGGGCCGTGACGATTATTGTTTTGTTAGCGTTGCTTTTTGTGGTTTTAAAATTAAAACGTTACCATTTCATGCAACTGGCCGTGATAATTATTGCGACCTTATCTATTGGGCAATTAATTAAGGTTGCAGTTAAAAATACAGTAAAAGAGCCTCGTCCTTATGTTGTTTGGGTGAGTGAGAATTTGCATATTACTCCAGAGGCTTTTTATCAAGTATCAAGACCTGAGCGAGAACAATTGCTCCAAAATGGATTTGCTAACTCACCGATGATCCCAGAATGGCAACTTAAACATTGGAAAGCTGAAACGGGTTATGCTTTTCCATCCGGCCATAGTTTATTTTCAGCAACACTCGCCTTGTTTGTTTTTGTCCTTTTTATGTTGCGTCGTCATTATTTTTTAGCATCACTCGGGTTATTATGGGGAATCGATGTCACGGTAGGGCGTATTGTATTAGGAATGCACTGGGCATCTGATGTGATTATCGGTATTCTTATCAGTACAGCGCTGGTTTGGTGTGCATTTAAGGTGATTGAGCGACGTATATTACTCAAATCCTGACAATAGCCCTTATTTTTGAGATACAGAATGTCTTTTTCGATATTTATGTGAAAAAATATACGAAAATCAGTTGATTCTAAGAAATGACTTTCTTTGTGCGCAGTGAAAATGCTACCTTTATCTGTCCATTAAAGAAAAGAGAATAAAAAAGGAAATAATGTGAAAAAAGTCCTACTTTTTATTTTAGTTATTCTTATTTTTGCCATCGTGGTTATTGCCATGACTTTGGGCTCAAATAACGATCAGGTAGTCACATTCAATTACCTTATTGCTCAAGGTGAATATCGTATTTCTACCTTGTTAGCCACACTGTTTGGTGTAGGTTTTGTTCTTGGTTGGATTGTGAGTGGTATTTTTTATTTACGTGTACGCTTATCTTTAGGCCGAGCAAAACGTAAAATCAAACGGCTTGAAAGCGCTCAAACAAAACAAGAAAACCAAGAAAGTCGCCCAATGGTTGCTTCTGCTACGAAATAAGGACGATAGCTGATGCTAGAATTGCTGTTTCTGTTATTACCTGTCGCGGCGGCTTACGGCTGGTATATGGGGCGTCGTGGTGCCCAACAGGATAAACAGCAGAATGCCGATCGCCTGTCACGAGAATACGTGGCGGGTGTTAACTTTTTACTTTCTGATCAACAAGATAAAGCAGTAGATCTCTTCCTTGAAATGCTTAAAGAAGATAGCTCTGCGTTTGAAGCTCATCTTACATTAGGCAATCTTTTCCGCTCTCGTGGCGAAGTTGAACGCGCAATACGTATTCACCAATCCTTAATGGAAAGTGCTGCACTTTCTTTTGAACAACGCCTTCTTGCTGTTCAACAACTCGGTCGTGACTATGTCGCCGCAGGAGTTTACGATCGTGCTGAAAATATGTTTCAGCAACTTATTGATGAGCAAGAGTTTCGCCAAAGTGCTTTACAATCCTTGCTGGCTATTTACCAGTTAACCAGCGATTGGAGCAAAGCCATTGACATGGCTGAAAAATTGGTGAAATTAGGTCAGCATGAGTTAAAAGAACAAATTTCACATTTTTACTGTGAATTGGCACTTCAAGAAATGAGTAGTGATAATCTTGATAGTGCACTTAATTTTCTACAAAAAGCAGGGCAAGCAGATCCCTTCTGTGCCCGTGTTTCAATTATGTATGGTCGTATTTATATTGCTCGTGATGAAAAACAAAAAGCCATTGACGTGCTGATGAACGTTATTGAGCAAGATAAAGAGATGGTCAGTGAAACATTACCTATGCTTTTTGAATGTTTTCAAGCACAGGAAGATACCTCTCGTTGGGAGGCGTATTTACGCCAATGTGTCGATAGTAATTGTGGTGCAATTGCCGAGCTTTACTTGGCAGATATTATTGAAGCCAAAGAAGGTATTGAAGCAGCTCAGCTTTATATTAATCGCCAATTAGAACGCCATCCTACGATGAGACTTTTCTATCGGTTAATGCGTTACCATTTAGCAGAAGCAGAAGAAGGTCGAGCCAAAGAGAGCCTTATCTTATTGCGTTACATGGTCGGTGAACAAATTCGCACCAAACCGGATTATCGTTGCCATAAATGTGGTTTTACCTCTCATGCATTATATTGGCATTGTCCATCCTGTCGTTCATGGGATACCGTTAAACCTATTCGCGGTTTAGATGGTCAGTGACGATGTCACTTTTTTAATAGTCTCTTTATAAATAAAGGCCCTAAAATGTCATTTCATTGTGATAAAAAATCGCCCGAGTTCACCTGCGCGCCCGTTATTGTGGCATTAGACTATGAAGATCAAAAAAGTGCGTTAGATTTTGCACAACGTATCGATCCCTCATCTTGCCGTTTAAAAATTGGTAAAGAGATGTTTACCCGTTTTGGGCCTCAGTTTGTCACACAGCTACAAAAAGGTGGCTTTGATATTTTCTTGGATCTGAAATTTCATGATATTCCCAATACCGTTGCAAGAGCGGTTGCAGCTGCCGCTGATTTAGGTGTGTGGATGGTGAACGTACATGCAAGTGGTGGAAGTCGTATGATGCGCGCCGCTAAAGAGAGTCTTGCCTCTTATGGCAAAGACGCGCCACTTTTAACGGCAGTAACTGTGTTAACCAGTATGGATCACTCTGATTTGATTGAGTTGGGCATAACATTGACACCCGCAGAACAAGCAGAACGTTTAGCGTTATTGACAAAATCTTGTGGTCTTGATGGTGTTGTTTGTTCTGCGCATGAAGCAACACGTTTTAAACAAGTTTGTGGTGATGATTTCTTATTAGTGACACCGGGTATTCGCCCAACAGGGAGTGATATTGGTGATCAGCGTCGCGTAATGACACCAGAACAAGCCGTTTTAGCGGGCGTTGATTATATGGTGATTGGGCGTCCAATTACACGTAGTGATAATCCTCTTGAAACATTACAACAAATTAATCGCTCTATACAAGGTATGTAATTAATATGGATAATAACTCTCGTTTGGTTTACTCCACAGATGCGGGTCGCATTAAAGAAGAAGAGCAAAAGCCAGCGCGCCCAGCCGGTGATGGTATTGTTCGTATTCAACGTCAAACTAGTGGACGTAAAGGAAAAGGGGTTTGCGTTGTTTCAGGTATCGATCTGGATGATGCTGAGCTGGTCAAACTTGCCGCCGAACTAAAGAAAAAATGTGGCTGTGGTGGTAGTGTAAAAGACGGTTTAATTGAGATCCAAGGTGACAAACGTGATTTAATTAAATCGCTATTAGAAGCCAAAGGAATGAAAGTGAAACTTGCTGGTGGCTAATTTATTTAGCTAGCTAGATAGCAACAAAATGAATAATAGTGCGCTAATTTTCTATTGAAATTGGCGCATTTTTTATTGTCATTAATAGATGTATTTTAAAGGTATTTTATGAAAGCGTATTTGATGATTGTAACGTTGTTGTATTCTTCTGCGCTTTTGGCAGAAAGCAAAATGGATAAAGTGATTGTCCATGATCAATATTGTTCTTCACCAGAGCAAACGTTGGATGAAGTCTTTGAGAATGGGTCGCTAACACATTGTATTTATACAGGGCTTTCAATTGCAGATGCATATAAAAAATATGTCAATGAGCATGATGAAGAATACCTTGAAAAAATCATTAAGGTGAACAATAACATCCAGAAAGAGTATACAAAAGACGGTGTTTTTGTTGATTATAAATGGGAAAATCCGAAAAAATTAATGATAGAACAGCAGTTTGCAGGTGGTTTTAGCGAAATTTTATTAGAAGAAGATCAAAAAGGTACAAAAATCACGATCACAGGCCATCCCGATTAAGGATTAACTAAGTAGTGAAGTCCGTAAGTAAGATTGTAGGTGACAATGTCACCTACTTGTTTATATTTCATTTTATTCTTTCTCTTCGATTTTTAGATAATTCACCGGTACGAAAAGTGTTAACCATACACCATTATCAGACTGATAAAACTCAAAACCTTCACTAAACATTTTTTCACTATCGACAATTAAAACAACTGCTTTTCCATGACGATTGCCGACATTCACTGCTGTTTTATAATCTTGTGATAGATGAACATATTGGCGACCGTTAGGTATTAAACCTTGATTAAAAATACTGTCGATAAAGCGAGTCGCTGTGCCATGATAAAGTATTTTGGGAGGAGTAATAGCTTGGTAAGCAACCGTAGTCTTAAGCGAGTGTCCTTGAACGGCACGAATAAAAAGCCCATCTTCTGAAATAGCGAAACGCTTTTTATCATTCGTTTTGACCACATCGTTGATAAGTTCAAGGGTTAGTGGCGTGCCTTTCTTCTGCGTTAACAAGATCAATTGTGATATTTCACCCCATCCTTGAGCATCAAGTGATAAGCCAATACTTTCAGGGGCGTGTCGTAATATATAGCTTAAGAAACGGCTAATTTGCACTTTATCTTTCATAATTCAATCCATTTGTTATTTATTAAATTTATGAGACGGGCATGTTATTTTCCCAATCCCATAAAAAATCTCCTTTTCATACTCTTTAAATTTCTAGTGTTATGTCTAACAAAGATAAGAGGCATAAAAAAACTGATAGCTCAAAATGAACTATCAGTTTTATTGTATACCGATTGTAGGTTAATTAGATAGGGCGAGCAACGACATTGCGCGTTTCTAGTTTTACATCTTCGATACGAACGGGAATGATATCATTGAGTTTATAAGCGCTTTCGCCTTTTACAATAACCGTCCCCGTTTCTTGACTGCATTGAATTTCATCACGTACAGCATGTAAGAATGGCGCAGGAATAAAGGCGACAGCTCCATTTTCAACTAAACGAACACGAATACCACCACGTGTAATATCGATAATTTCAGCGTTAAATGGCGTTTCAGTACCTGCAAAAGGTTTTAAGAAACGGGCATATAACCAATCTCCCACATCTCTCTCGGCCATACGATTAGCACGACGGCGTTCTGCAATACGAATACCATCTTCTTCTTGTGGTTTTTCAGCATGTTCTTTGCTGATAATCGCTTTTAGCAAACGGTGATTTAAAATATCACTGTATTTACGAATTGGTGAAGTCCATGTTGCGTAAGCTTCCAACCCTAAACCAAAGTGAGGACCCGGCTCTGATTTGATTTCAGCAAAGTTTTGATAACGACGAATACGGCTATCAAGGAATTGATTTGGTTGGTTATCGAGCTCACGACGTAATTGGCAGAAACCTTCAAGGGTTAACAAACTTTCAGAAGTGGTTTCAATACCATTATCCTTTAGAGTTTGTACAACTTGATCGATATAAAGTGGATCAAAACCAGTGTGAACGTTATAAACACCAAAGCCTAAATTTTTTGCTAGCACTTTAGCTGCACAGATATTGGCCGTGATCATCGCTTCTTCAACAATGCGGTTGGCGATACGGCGTTTTTCCGCAACGATATCTAAAACATTACCACCTTCATCAAGAATAAAACGATAATCAGGACGTTCTTTAAAGACTAGAGCATGTTTTTCGCGCCATTCATGACGTTTTTCACACATCTCTTTTAATAACATTACTTGCTCATGTACGATGTCATTTTCAGGTTTCCAATCGCTGTTACCGCTTTCTAACCAATCTGAAATATGGTCGTAAACCAGTTTAGCTTTGGATTCTACCCACGCAGAATAGAAGTGAATATCTTCAAGCAGAGAGCCATCTTCAGTGATACTGACTTGGCAGACTAAAGCAGGGCGTTTTTCATTAGGACGTAATGAACAGATGTTATCTGACAGTTCGCGAGGCAACATTGGGATATTAAAGCCGGGCAGATAGTTAGTCAGTGCACGTTGTGCTGCAATTTTATCTAATTCACTATTTGGCAGAATATAAGCCGTAGGATCGGCAATGGCAATAAATAGCGTTAATTGACCGTTCTCTTCTTTACGAATAAAGAGTGCATCATCCATATCTTCTGTTGATGCACTATCAATAGTGACAAAATAGAGAGAAGTCAGATCTTCACGAGGTAAAATATCATGTAATGTAAGCGTTTCATTACCCATTTCAGGTGCATTACGTTCAAGCTGATGACGCATTAAAGTCACCCACCAAGGTGCAAAGTGATCATCTTTATCTGTGATGTAGTCTGTTATTTCGGCTTGAAAGCCTTTATCACCTTTATTCAGTGGGTGACGACGCATTACGGCAACAGCCCAATCTTGATTGACAAAACTATGTGTTAAGTTTTGAGCTGGGCGACAAGGGATTGCGTCTTTTAGGAGAGGGTGATCTGGTATTATCCACAGACGGTTATCTCCCTCTTTTTTCTGAATACGGCCGACAAATCGGGTTAAGAAAGGTTCTACTAACTCTTCAGGCTCAACCGACTCTTTATCGCCGTTTGTATGAACGGTAGCAATAACGCGGTCACCGTGCATCACTTTTTTCATTTGCGGAGGGGGAATAAAATAGCTTTTCTGACCATCAACTTCAAGGAAGCCAAAGCCTTTATCTGTTCCCTTTACAAGGCCTTCCACGCGCGGTGTTTGGGCATGGAGTTGCTGTTTTAGCTGTGCAAGCAGCGGATTGTCTTGAAACATATTTTTCCGGAAAGTCGGCAGTTTTAATAATAAAAGTGGGCAATAGTTTTATTCGATTGTGTGTAGCGACGCAAGTAATATCGCATCAGAAAAACAGACAAATCGGCAAATTTTTATTCAGGATCTGTTTTTTCTTTAAATTCACACAGATCTTCAATAATACAAGAGCCACACCGTGGTTTTCGTGCAATACAGGTATAACGGCCATGAAGAATAAGCCAATGATGGCAATCAACTTTAAATTCTGCCGGAACAACCTTTAAGAGTTTTTGCTCAACTTCATTGACATTCTTACCAGGGGCAAAGCCTGTGCGATTACTCACTCTAAAGATATGTGTATCGACAGCAATAGTTGGCCAACCAAATGCGGTATTTAAAACAACATTTGCAGTTTTGCGACCAACACCAGGTAAAGCTTCAAGGGCTTCTCTGTTTTCAGGGACTTCACTGTGATGTTTATCCACTAAGATCTGACAGGTCTTAATCACATTTTCAGCTTTAGTATTATATAGGCCAATGGTTTTAATGTATTTCTTAAGCCCATCCACCCCTAAATCTAGGATTGCTTGTGGTGTATTGGCAATAGGATAAAGCTTAGCGGTTGCCTTATTGACACTCACATCGGTGGCTTGTGCAGAGAGTAACACGGAGATCAATAGTTCAAACGGAGAGTCAAATTTTAGCTCTGTCGTAGGTTGCGGATTGTTATCACGCAACCGAGTTAGAATTTCAATACGTTTTGCTTGATTCATTATGCTCACAAATTAATTTTTAACGATATGACTACCACAGCCTTGTTCTTTTTCGTAAGTTTTCATTGTCGAAGCGCTGCGCTTTTTCTGTCTTTCATCGATAAGGTATTTTCCCGCTAACATAAAGCCTAAACCGATAAAAGCACCTGGCGGTAAAATGGCAAGTAAGAAGGGTGAATCTAAATGAACTATTTCGATTCTTAATACTTGAGCCCATTCACCTAACAGTAAATCTGCACCGTCAAATAATGTTCCGTTACCTAAAATTTCACGGATCGCGCCTAATACAAAGAGTGCGGCTGTTGCCCCTAATCCCATAGCTAAACCATCAATGGCAGAAGGAAAGACTTCATTTTTAGCGGCGAAGGCTTCAGCACGGCCAATAACAATACAGTTGGTGACTATTAATGGAATAAAGATCCCCAACGATTGGTATAAACCATAAGCGTATGCGTTGATCAGTAATTGCACAGCACTGACGACAGACGCGATTATCATAACATAAATTGGGATACGAATTTCAGAAGGAACCCAGCGACGTAAACTTGAAACTGCCACATTGGTGCAAAATAATACTAATGTTGTCGCAAGCCCTAAACCTAATGCGTTAGTTGCTGTTGAAGAAACGGCGAGTAAAGGACATAAGCCAAGTAATTGCACTAGGGCTGAGTTGTTTGTCCATAACCCTTGAGCAAAGAGCGTTTTAATGGAGTTCATATTAATTCGCCTCACAGACAGAGAGTGTTTCTAGCTTCTCTGGTAATGATTGTATTAGCCATGCTGTACGTTTTGATGAGTTAATAACAGCGCGGGGGGTGATCGTCGCACCTGTAAATTGATCAAAATCGCCACCATCTTTTTTTACTGCCCAATGTGGATCGTTTTCACTGGAAATGAATTTATGGCTCAGTGTTGTGATCCAATCAGAAATGCGTGTTTCAATTTTATCACCTAGACCGGGAGTTTCGTTATGTGCGGTTACACGAACACCTAGAACGTTACCTTTAAAGTCAGCACCAACAAGAAGTTCGATTGCACCTGAATAGCCATCTGGCGCGGTAGATTCTAAGGCCGCTGCAACAGGTTTTCCTTCTAAACGCGCTACATAAAGTTTATGAGGGATTGAATTTCCCAATTCAGGTGCCGTAAGTAGATAACAATCTTTAGAAAGTTCATTGTCATACATTGTTTGAGGGATCACTTGATCCAATAATTTTTGTTTTTCTATAGCCACTTGCTCTGCAATGGTATCTGCGGTTAAGTGGTATACCACCGCGGTTAAACCTGTTGTACAAGCCGCAAAGACAGCTAATGTTAGCCCATGACGTTTTAAGATCTCGATCATCATTTTCTCCTTGGCACATTAATGCCCATAAACACGAGGGCGTGTATAGCTATCAATTAAAGGTACAGCGATATTGGCAAGTAATACAGAGAAAGCAACTGCATCGGGATATCCGCCATAAACGCGTATAATCCAAACTAACAAACCAATCATACCCGCATAAATTAAACGACCTTTAGGGGTTGTTGAGGCACTCACAGGATCTGTCGCAATAAAGAAAGCACCTAACATCGTTGCACCTGAGAAAATTTGTAATAGAGGTTGGGAGTAACGAGTAGGATCGATACCCCAACTAATAACAGAACATAAGGCTAACATTGAGATCATTGCAACAGGGATATGCCAGCTAATAATGCGTTTATAAAGTAGAACTAATCCACCAATTAAATAAGCGACATTCACCCATTGCCAGCCAATGCCGGCAAATTTCCCTTGTAAAATAGGTGTCGCTAACACTTCATCAATAGAGTGGGTTAATAAGCCTGTTTTAAAGCTATCAAGAGGTGTAGCTTGCGTAATGCCATCAATGGAGCGTCTTAAATCTTCAAGTGTTAAGCCTGATGATGTATGACCTGTAAAGAAGATATTTAAACTGTCCATGAAATTGTAAGAGACAGCTTGTAATTCAACAGGAGGCATCCACGATGTCATCTGTACTGGGAATGAGATCAATAAGACCACATAACCTACCATTGCCGGGTTAAATGGGTTTTGCCCTAAACCGCCATAAATGTGTTTTGCGATAACAACAGCAATAAAGGTGCCTAAGACAATTATCCACCATGGTGCTAAAGGTGGAATACTAATGGCGAGTAATACACCAGTAAGCAGTGCGGAGTTATCTTTGAGGTAACGTAAAGGATCTTCTTTTTTGAGTTTTACGCAGACAGTTTCAGCCACAAGTGCGACGATTATGGCTAATATAATTTGGTAAATAGTGCCTAAACCAAAGAAGTAGATCTGACTGATGATCCCCGGCAATGTGGCTAAAATAACCCATAGCATAACTTGGCTAGTGGATTGCTGATTATGCGTAAAAGGTGAACTCGCAATTTTTAATTTACTGTTGTTATTTTGTATCGGTCTAAATTTCATCTGTGATTAATCCAAGGTAACTTCTTCTTTAGCACGACGCTGTTCGGCTTCTTTTTTCGCTTTTACTCTGGCAATGGCTGCAGCAACAGCCGCTTTGCGTGGATCGACTTCTTCGGTTTCAGCGCTTTCAGCAGGGGCTTCAACAGTTGGCGTTGCTTGAGAAGTTTGTTGAGCGTCTTTTTTCGCTTTTACTCTGGCAATGGCTGCAGCAACAGCCGCTTTGCGTGGATCGACTTCTTCGGTTTCAGCGCTTTCAGCAGGGGCTTCAACAGTTGGCGTTGCTTGAGAAGCTTGCTGTGCTTTTTTGGCTTTCACACGCGCCAATGCTGCAGCAACAGCCGCTTTGCGCGGATCGACTTCTTCGGTTTCAGCGCTTTCAGCAGGGGCTTCAACAGTTGGCGTTGCTTGAGAAGCTTGCTGTGCTTTTTTGGCTTTCACACGCGCCAATGCTGCAGCAACAGCCGCTTTGCGCGGATCGACTTCTTCGGTTTCAGCGCTTTCAGCAGGGGCTTCAACAGTTGGCGTTGCTTGAGAAGCTTGCTGTGCTTTTTTGGCTTTCACACGCGCCAATGCTGCAGCAACAGCTGCTTTGCGCGGATCAGCATCTTCGTTGTCACTTACTGTATTATCATTTGAGGCTTCTAATGCTTTTTGCTGTGCTAATTTGGCTGCTTGTTTTGCTCTGACTTCCTCTTTACGCTTTCTACGTGCGGCGATAGCAGCTGTGTTATCTGGCTCTTCACCTGCTTTCACAGAAATAATTTTACCGATACTCTGTTTTTCTTTTACACGAGAGAGCGCAGATTGAACTTCATTATGTTCATTATCATCAAGTTTAACTGCGGCACGTTGATGTCTTGCTTCACGCTCAAGTTTCTCACGTTCCATACGTAATTTTTTGGCTTCAAAACGCGCTTTCGCTTCAGCTGCGCGTTTGGCTTCCGCATCAATTTCACGTATTTCAGCTTTTTCTTGACGATAGTATTGAACCAGCGGGATATTACTTGGGCAAACAAACGCACAAGCACCACATTCAATACAATCAAATAAATTGTGTTGTTGTGCTTTCTCATGCTCTTTACCTTTACTAAACCAGTAAAGTTGTTGAGGCAGTAAACCACTTGGACAAGCATCGACACAATGACCACAACGGATACAGGCTTCTTCAAGACTATCTGTATCCATCTCTTCAACTGAAGGGATAAGTAGGCAGTTGGTTATCTTAACAACAGGAGCATTTAAGTCTGGTAAGGTAAAACCCATCAAAGGCCCCCCCATAATCACCATTTGCTCAGAGCCTGCAACAAAACCGGCTTGTTTTAGCAATGAGTAAATAGGGGTACCTAAACGTACCCAAAAATTACCCGGTGTTTTAGCACCATTACCCGTGACTGTGACAACACGTTCAATTAAAGGCTCATCATCAATAATGGCGCGTTTGATGGCGACTACCGTACCTACGTTTTGCATTAATACACCAATATCAGATGAACGTCCCCCTGATGGTACTTCTTTACCCGTTAAGATCTTGGTCAGTTGTTTAGCACCGCCAGAGGGATATTTTGTGGGAATGACTCGAATAAAAATTCGTTTCTCATCAGGTACGGCATTTAATGCCTGTTTCAATGCTTCAATAGCTTCAGGTTTGTTATCTTCAATACCAATTAACACTTCATCAGGACAGAGTAGGTGAATTAAGACCTGACATCCAGCAATCACTTCATCAGCATGTTCTTGCATTAAGCGATCGTCTGCTGTGATATAAGGTTCACACTCTGCTGCATTAATGATGAGTGTTTTAACGAGGTCGCCACCGCCTTTTAATTTTGATGCAGTTGGGAATCCTGCGCCCCCTAATCCTGCAATACCTGCTTCATGGATACGGTTAAGTAACGTATCTCTATTTTCTAATTGGTAATTGATGATAGGTGATTTCTCTCGCCATTCATCTTTACCATCAGATTGAATTCTTACGGCTATTTCAGGTAACCCTGATGGGTGAGCACTTGGAAAGGGTTCTATAGCAACGACAGTGCCCGAGATAGATGCATGAACAGGTAATGTTCTGCCAACACCTTTGGTCAAAGGTTGTCCTTTTAAAACATGCTCACCTACGCTGACACAAAGTTGCCCCGGTACACCTAAGTGCTGATGAATAGGAATAATCACTTCATCAGGCAATTGTGCTATACGCATTGGTGTACGACTTGACTGTAATTTCATTTCAGGAGGATGAATACCGCCTTTAAAATCCCAGATTTTATCTTTTTTAAATAACGAAAAGAGATTAAACATGAGCGTTATCCTCCGTCTTTAATGACGGTTCATCTTCAGGTGTTTCTTCAGGCTCTGCTGGAATGTTCTTAACAGGGATAGTATTTAAATCCCATTTCCAATTTGAGGTTGTCACTTTGACGGGTACTAAGGTAATACAATCTGTTGGGCAAGGTGGGACACATAAATCACACCCTGTACATAAGTCTTCAATCACCGTATGCATTGCGCGTGTTGCACCAACAATGGCATCAACAGGACAGGCTTGAATACACTTAGTACATCCAATGCAGTTATCTTCATCAATTAAAGCGACTTTTCTAACGGGATTTAATGCTTCTTCGTCACCATCAAGTGGCTGAGGTTCAACCCCCATTAATTCTGCGATTTTTAACATTACTTGTTCGCCACCCGGCGCACAACGGTTAATCATTTCACCATTGTTTGCAACCGCGTCGGCATAAGGGCGACAACCAGGATGGCCACATTGCCCACATTGACTCTGTGGCAAAATAGCATCTATTTTTTCAACAATAGGATCTTCTTCCACTTTAAAACGGCGTGCAGAATAGCCCAAAATTAGCCCAAAGATAAGACCTAGCGCACCTAGCACGCCAATTGCTATCCATAAAGAATTCATTACAGTTTCACCAAACCACTAAAACCCATAAAGGCGAGAGACATTAAACCTGCGGTAATTAAACCAATTGATGCACCTTTAAATGGCGCAGGGACATTGGCCACTGCTAATCTTTCTCTAATGGCGGCAAATAATACCATTACAAGAGAGAAGCCGACGGCAGCACCAAAACCATAAACAGCAGATTGCATAAACGTGTGTGATTGATTGATATTTAATAATGCCACACCTAATACAGCACAGTTCGTGGTAATTAAAGGTAAGAAGATCCCTAATAAACGATAGAGTGTTGGGCTTGTTTTTCTTACGACCATTTCAGTGAATTGTACAACGACTGCAATAACTAAAATAAAGCTTAGTGTGCGTAAATAAAGTAAGTCCAAAGGAACTAAAATAAAATTATCCATCAACCACGAACTAATCGAGGCAAGAGTCATAACAAAGGTTGTCGCAAATCCCATACCGATTGCGGTTTCTAATTTTTTTGATACACCCATAAAAGGGCATAAACCCAGGAATTTGACGAGTACAAAGTTATTCACCAATACGGTGCCGACGAATAGAAGCAAGTAATCAGTCATTGTTATGCCAAAATTGTTAAACAGAGAAACAAAAAGCCTCCTGAAATAAAGAGGCTAAACAAGCGTATATAATATCAAGGGTAAAGGTGCGAAGTTATCGAACTTGTGTGAAAGTTTCACGAACACGCTTTGCATACTTGATATAAGGCACAAAACAGACCGTCGAGAAAACAGACCATAGAAGCGATTTTAACGCTGTTTGATCATCTACAGGCGCAAAGCCGAAGCTTTTTATCGCTAATAGTAAGTTGATAAGTAACCATAAAATAAATAGACGTGGAAAATTTTTCGCGCGATAAAAGAATTGACGTAGTAGATATACTGTAAAACCGAACATCACCCAAGTGGTGAGCGCAGAAAGATACCAACTTGATATTAAATGGAAAGGAAGCTGGTGGAGGATCGAAAAATCCGCAAAATATTTAAGAACGTAGAGAACTGACATCAAGCCTGAGCCAACAATTGATAAGATCATATAAGCCAATGGCGCGAGTAGCCACCCTGTAATAGGCGCTTTTCCTGAGGGATTATTTTGCGCGTTTGCTTTGAGATCAAATTTCATTAATAAATTATTCCTACTCATGTGTATAGAACTAAACAGGATATTATCACAAACTTTGTTATTATTTATTTAGCTACAAAAGTGAAAGTGATTTTTGTTAATAAAAAAGCAGATAAAAATAGGATAGGGTTATGGCAAATAAACTCAATGTTGGGATTATCGGGTATGGTTATGCAAGTAAAACCTTTCATGCTCCCTTAATTACAACAACCGAAGGCTTAAATCTCAGTGCAATTTCAAGTTCTGATGAAAATAAAGTCAAACAAGATTTTCCTCACATCACGGTTTATGCAGACCCTCAAGCACTTATTAATGATCCCTCAATAGACTTAATTATTATTCCAACGCCGAATAATACTCACTATTCGTTAGCTTCACAGGCTCTGGCTGAAGGTAAACATGTTGTTGTTGATAAACCGTTTACACTAACACTGGAAGAAGCTGAAAAGTTGACTCAACAAGCAACAGATGCAGGCAAGCTACTTTCTGTTTTTCATAACCGTCGTTGGGATTCTGGTTTTTTAACAGTTAAAAAACTGTTAGCGGATAAAACACTCGGTGAGATTAGTGCCTATGAAGCGCATTTTGATCGTTTTCGTCCAACCGTGCGTCAACGTTGGCGAGAAGATGCGGGAATTGGTGGCGGGCTTTGGTATGATTTAGCGCCTCATCTTCTTGATCAAGCTGTTTGTCTTTTTGGTGAACCTAAAGCAATGACAGCAGATATCGCTCAATTACGTCCTAATGCAAAAAATGCCGATTATTTTCATGCATTATTAGAGTATGACAATCTTAGAGTTGTTCTTCATGCGTCTATGCTAGTTGCATCTCCAACACCTATTTTTGCTATTCATGGAACAAAAGGAAGTTATGTTAAATATGGTTTAGATACTCAAGAAGACGCCCTAAAAGCCGGTTATCTCCCTAATCAAACTTATAATTGGGGAATGGACAGTCATGATGGTGAATTAACAATACTGTCAGCGTCTGGCGAGTTAGAGACAACCACACTGACTACACTTTCTGGTGATTATCCGGCTTATTATCAACAAGTTTATCGTGCAATTACCTTGGGTGAAGAAAACCCTGTTACGCCAATACAAGCAACAACTATTATGCGTTTAATTGAAGCGGGCGAAATTTCAAATCGTTTAAAACAAACTATTACGCTATAAGCTAAAGGGAGCGCTCAATCTAATGTCTTGGTGGCAAAAATTAAAACTTGACCCTTTTCTCATGATAATGATTTGTGTGGTGACATTAGCAACGCTATTACCCGCACGAGGCGATATTAAAACTCTGTTTCAATATCTGACAACTGGCGCCATCGCACTACTGTTTTTCTTGCATGGTGCGAAACTTTCTAGAGAAGCGATACTAGCAGGGATTGGGCATTGGCGTTTACATCTTACTGTATTTGCCAGTACTTTTATTCTTTTCCCTATTTTAGGGCTAGGATTACAAGTGATTGTGCCTGAATGGATGTCGCCGACGGTCTATATGGGATTTTTGTACCTTTGTGCTCTTCCTGCAACGGTTCAATCAGCCATTGCATTTACTTCGGTAGCCGGAGGAAATGTAGCCGCCGCTATTTGTAGTGCATCTGCATCCAGTATTTTAGGGGTTTTTCTTTCACCTGTGCTGGTGGGTTTTTTAATGCAAACGCAAGGCTCAGTAGATGATTTTGATACTGTAGGGGCGATCCAGTCGATTTTACTTCAATTAATGGTGCCGTTTATTATAGGTCACTTATCTCGCCCTTTAATTGGTCGTTGGGTTGATAATCATAAAAAATTAGTTAATAGTACGGATCGTTCGTCTATTTTGCTGGTGGTCTATGTGGCATTTAGTGAAGCGGTGGTTGAAGGAATTTGGCATAAAATCGACGGTTGGTCACTGTTAACGATTGCGATAGTGAGTTGTATCTTGTTAACAATTGTTATTTTTGTGAATGTATACAGTGCAAGGTTGCTTGGTTTTAATAAAGCGGATGAAGTTACCATTGTTTTTTGTGGCTCTAAAAAGAGCTTAGCGAATGGTGTACCTATGGCGAACGTGTTATTTCCTGCTGCAACAGTAGGGGTCATGTTATTGCCATTAATGATATTCCATCAGATCCAATTAATGGTTTGTGCTGTATTAGCACAGCGTTATGCAAATCAAGCTAGAGAAGCTGAAAAGAAATAACATATTTAGGCTGGATGGGTAATCAATAGCATTAGTTAAATCTTTATTATTAGGTAACTATAAGAAAAGCATCGATTTAATTATTATCGATGCTTTTCTTATTCACTATGATCTTTATTATTTTCTTTTTTATCTAATAATGAGGAAGGTTGTGACTTTAATGGAAGAGGTAAACCTAATACAAAGTAAATTAAGAAAATAAACCCCATATTCAAATAATCTGTTTTATTATTTCTTACCGTTGTTTTTAATTCACCATCGATGGGTTCTCGTTGTTCGTTAATATTATATTTGCCTTGGTAGAGTTCATGAAGTATGGCTTGAGCTTGTTCAAATTCTTTATCGTTAACAAGCAGTTTTACTCCACCATTTGCTTGAGCATAGACCTGATTATTCCAAACAATATTTTCATCTAAAAGAATGATATCGATACCTTCAGATTGAAGAAGCCCCGCTTCAATTGAAGCATCAATCGGTGATAAATATTGAGTTAATAATTTATAATGGCCTCTTGTTGGGTGAATGTTCCACATTGCTTTATCTTAATGATGAATTTTTCTTGAAAACCAATTTTAATCTAAGAGTCATTAATAATTCCATCTATTTCTAACAAATATAAAAAACCACCTGATAACAGATGGTTTTAATAAAATAAATATTAACGTAAGCTGACTTTTTTAATTAATGCATCACGTTCAATTTGATTAATAAACGCCATTTTTAATCCGTTGATTTGAGTTTGGCGAATTTGCTCTGGTGTTAATCCCGCGGCTGGTGCTGCAATGTTATATTCGTGTTTTAATTCAATACCTTCAACAGCGGGATCGTCTGTGTTAAGTGATGCAATAATACCGTGCTCTAAGAAGGTTTTTAGAGGGTGTTCTGCTAATGAATTAATAGTGCTGGTTTGAATATTCGAGGTTAAGCAAGATTCAATACCAATTTGATGCTCGGCGAGGTAGTCCATTAAACGAGGATCTTCAATAGCCTTAACACCATGACCGATACGATCTGCACCTAATTCTTTAATTGCATGCCAGATACTTTCAGCACCAGCAGCTTCACCAGCATGAACGGTAATATTCCAGCCTGTTTCACGAGCACGATTAAAATGAGGTTGGAATAAGTGGCCCGGAAAGCCTAATTCATCACCCGCTAAATCAAGTGCGATAATTTTATCCTGATGTTTCAGTAATCCATTTAATTCTTGTTGGCAAGCATCTTCACCAAAAGTACGGCTTAAAATGCCGATTAAACGAATATCTACATCGTGTGATTGCAGTGCGCTTTGCACACCATCAACAATGGCTTCCACGACACCTTCAACCGGTAACTGGTGTTTCATTGCCATATAATAAGGTGAGAATCGCAGTTCAGCGTAATCAATCCCCGCATTAACCACATCCACCACATTTTCATAAGCAACACGATGACACGCATCTAAGTCTGCTAAAACCGCCACACCCCAATCTAATTTTTGTAAAAAGCTCACAAGACTTGGCTCATTTTTTGTAATTTGTACATGAGGGCGCAAAGCTTCTAACTCATAAGCGGGAAGCGCAATATTGTGTTGTTTTGCTAAATCTAAAATAGTTTGAGGGCGGATATTACCATCTAAATGGCGATGTAAATCGGTTAAAGGCAACTGTGTGTCAATCACGTGTTATTTTCCTTTTAATAGAAATAATGAAAATCTATCGTTTATAGTGATTTTCTTTTAATTGGGTAAATATAAATAAGTTGCAGATTATTATGACTGATTTTTATTTTATTCACTAACAAATAAACTTAAATTGGTTACTTTTAAAACTAAAAATGCATTTTTTTCTCAAATTTAAGTTAAAAAATAAAAAATAGAAAAGAGGGATGTTTATTTATTAGCTACAACATTCAATGTAATTGACGTGTATTATCAAGAAAATTGATATGTTAGATTTTCAGTTTAAAATAAAATTATCATTATAAATGAAATGTCTTATCAATTTTTTTGATAGGTTTACAAGAGAAAATCAAGTAAAAAATAGCTTAAATATTATTATCTTATTCAATAAATTACTTGTTTTATTTTTTAATACTTTTGAGTAAAGAATAGAAAGCACTTTTTATAATAAATAACAGAATAAAATAGAAACAAAAAACATAATATCTCTTTTATTAAATAAGGGATGAGGAATAAGGTATTAACGTCATAATATATTGCGATTAAATAGATATATTTAACAGCATATAATTATTCCCATAATAATTATTTTTAATTTAAATCCTAATTATTTAAAATTAAAGGTGTATAAATATGAATGAGCACACTAATTTAAATCTTGAAAAAAATGATAATATAATACAACACCAGTCAATTTCTAAAATATTACCGCCTTCATCAGCAAATAATCTTACTTATGGATCACAAGTTGTTACTGGTGATGGTGCAATTGCATTAGATTTAGTTGTTGTAATTGACACTAGTGGTTCAATGTCTGATGAATCATCTGATTTAAGTAAAGATATTGATATTGCAATACAAAAAGCGCTGGAAAATTGCCCATCCAAACTTCGGGTGACCTTTTTGGGTATTGAAGGTACATGGGATGGCACTAAATTTGATCAATCAGCCAGTGATTATTTAAAAGCACTGGGAGTACCTGAAAGTCGCTTACAGGCAAGAAAACCTTTTAAAGAGGCTGATGGGCGTGATCATGCGGGTAATAAAGAAGATTTATGCCGTGCCGTGATTGATTTAAGTAAATATTTTGATTGGCGTGATGGTGCTCGTCGAGCAGTATTTGTTTTGGGTGATGAAGGTATGGAAGGTGGCGGAGGTGTATTGACCAACGCGGCAAAGATAAAAAATGACGAAGCAATTGCCGTTGCCCAACAAGAGAAAGTCAAAGTATATACCTACCAAGGAACGCCAGACGATAGTGCAACGAACCTCGATCGTTTTCCAAGTGTAGCTGATAGAGATCGTGTAACAAAAGAGTATGTACGTTTAGCGGAGCAAACAGGTGGGCGCTCTTATATTTATACTACAGGTATTGCGAATTTCTCTTTAGTATTACAAGAGATCCTCTGTGATAGTTTAACGCTACCAAACATTCCTAAACCGAATGATAAAAAATCTAACTGTAGCCATGTTTGTGAACAATTAACTTCTATTATTTCAACAGTAAATACACTTGCAGGAATAATTAATAAAACCATTGATTCTTGCTGTAAAGATGAATGGGGCAATCACCACCCTCCGGCTAAAGATTGTGATTGTTAATTAAAATACGAGCTTAAAAAAACACCCCATTGTATTATTCATGAATGGGGTGTTCTTATTTATTAGTTCGAATCGATTATATTTTAACAGAAATTAATTATTGAGCTTGTGCTGGTTGCTCAGGAATTAAGATTTCTTGTTCTTCGATAATCGCTGGATCTTCAGTCATCTCTTCTTGATAACTTTCTTCTGAATAATCAGAGTCATCGTAATCATATGATGATGCACCCATACCGAATAACATTGCCGCTAAACCTAACATTTGAGGTGCTTGAGTCACTTCCATAAACTCATCAAACGAATACGTTTTGCCATTCATAGTGAACTTATCTGCCGCATAGTTCAGTTTCAGGCTTAATGCTTTACCATCTTGTGCAAGTAACATCAGCGGTAATGCTTCTTTTTCATCTTGAGAAATTTGATTGATATTTTGTTGTAACTCAGTTTTTAACTGTTCAATATCGGCCGCTGTGGTTGTTTCGATTTCTTTTTTCTCAGCATCTGTTAATGCGGTTTCTTGGTAACGAGCCGCATCAAGGTATTGAGTGGAGTTACGGAATTCAGCTAACATTGGAAGAGATAAATCAACGTTGAAATCGATGTTTTTAAACAGGTAGTTAAATAATTCTGCCGGTGATTTTTGTTGGCTTTCTAATACTTTAACGTTAAATGCATTTAAGTCTAAATTAAAGCTTAGTTTACTCGCACCGCTTTTATTGGTTAAAGACGCTTCATCAATACGGAAAACTAAACCTTTTTCCAGTACATCACGAACCGCTTTTTCTACCATATCATCGTTGCCATAATGGTATTTGTTCCAAGGTAATAACGAGTTGTTATAAACTTTGGTTAACAGCAACATTGCATCGGTGTCAGCTTTATCAATCGAGTAGCCAAACTTACCCGAGCCAAACTCTAATCCGCCAACATTCAATGATTTAAAATAGTAAGTTTGAGATAAGTTAAAGAACTTATCTTTGATATCGCTTTTTGTTGTCAGAGAAAAATCGTTCAGTGAGAAATCTGACGCTTTATCTTTGCTGGTATGTGTAATTTCAGCAAAGCTTAATAACTGTTCATTAAATAAATATTGATCGTTATTAACTTTAGTTCCGACGACAGAACCCGCAATATTTTTAAGTGTAAAAGTTTCTTCCCCATCTTTAGTCACAACAACTTGATCCCCTTTTACGGAGGTAGTGAAGTTGGATGCGGTTTTATCCGATGAGAATTCAACTGTTAAAGGTGTTGTTTTAACCGTACCTCCGTCTTCAGTGAAATCGATAGGGTTCAGTTTAGCTTCACCTGATACTGCTCCATCAAAAGCCAAAGAAGTATGGATATCAAAAAGAGATTTCTCTTTAGTTAGTTTGAATAATTCTTTAGTTGTATCATTGTTGACCAACGTATTATTCATTGCGGCTAATTTTGGTGCTAAATTAAATTTAGCTAGATCAGAAAGAGGGAATGGACCGTGATCGATGTCAGTAGTGAAGATGACTTCTTCTACTTTTTTATCTTGGCCTTCAACGACCTCACTAGCATCTTTTGAAATCACGACAGCAAAGTCTGCATTAGAGGTGAATACCCCTTTTTTATAGTCACGAATTTCAAGTTTAATATCAGTGCCAAATTGTGCATTTTTAGCAAGTTGCGCTAACTGGACATTAGCGAGTTTCGTTTCTTCCTGTAAGCGACTTTCAATTTTGCTGCCCATGTACCACGAAGCACCGGTCCATACAACACCTAGTGCGACGATAACACCAACAGCGACAAGCGATTTCTTCATAATTCTAGTCCATCCTCTGTGTACATCCGGCGATGTACGTTATAAAGGCTGTTTTGTAACCTTTAAACAACCCGATAAATTGGTGATAATTTTTACTAAATTTAAATATAGATAATCCACATATATACATCGCCACCTATATTAACTGTAAATATAGATTTAGTGGAATAAAATCGCAATCAGAACTTACTTAGTTACTCGCTAACATAATGAGTTTAAAGCAAAATGGATATGATTTATAAGATAAATTAAATAAGCATTAAAAACGTCTGTTTTTACTCTTTTTTCGATTTAGACAATATTTAATTGTGATGAGATTCTATTTATGATGAATAATAAAGGCTCATAATAAATATGGATATAAATATGAAAGCTTAAATAATTAACTGTAGTCACAAAATAAGATGACTAACCGTATTTTTCCAGAAAAATCAACAGATTTCATTCTGTTATAAATTTCATAAGCTCGCTTTAGCTCTCATATTTATTATTCTGTTTATGGCATGATAGTGATATCCGAGTTATTTACTAAAAAGTGATTCGGAATTAATCAATTATTCTGTGTACTTAAGGAGATTGAAATGGCAGCCACTCGCATTGAAAAAGACTCAATGGGACAAATCGAAGTACCCGCTGACCAGTTATGGGGAGCTCAAACGCAGCGTTCTCTTGAACACTTCCGTATTTCAGTTGAAAAAATGCCTGTTGCACTTATCCATGCGCTTGCTCTTACTAAAAAAGCAGCCGCAGGTGTAAACATGGATTTAGGTTTATTACCTAAAGAACGTGCTGATGCAATTATTGCTGCAGCAGATGAGGTATTAGCCGGCAAACATCCAACTGAATTCCCATTAGCAATCTGGCAGACAGGTTCTGGCACTCAATCAAATATGAATATGAATGAAGTGTTAGCTAACCGTGGTAGTGAGATCCTTGGTGGTATCCGTGGCATGGAACGCAAAATCCATCCGAATGATGATGTTAACAAAAGTCAAAGTTCAAATGATGTGTTCCCAACTGCCATGCATGTCGCTGCTGTTATTGCATTACGTCAGGATTTATTGCCAGAATTAAAATCACTGCTGAAAGTCTTTAAAGAGAAAGCAGAAGCTTTCCATGACATCGTTAAAATTGGTCGTACTCACCTGCAAGATGCGACACCTCTGACATTAGGGCAAGAGATCTCTGGTTGGGCTGCTATGCTTGAGCACAGCATCAAACATATAGATGATTCTGTTCCTCATGTTTGCGAGTTAGCATTGGGTGGTACTGCTGTAGGAACAGGATTAAACACGCATCCAGAATACGCAGTTCGTGTGGCTAAACGTATTGCTGAATTATCGGGTCAGCCATTTGTAACGGCGCCTAATAAATTTGAAGCGTTGGCAACCTGTGATGCATTAGTTCATTCACATGGTGCATTAAAAGGTTTGGCTTCTTCATTAATGAAGATTGCTAATGACGTGCGCTGGTTAGCGTCTGGCCCTCGTTGTGGTATTGGCGAAATCGCTATTCCAGAAAATGAGCCTGGGAGTTCGATCATGCCAGGTAAAGTTAACCCAACACAGTGTGAAGCACTAACAATGTTATGTGCTCAAGTTATGGGAAATGATGTCGCCATTAACATTGGTGGTGCATCAGGTAACTTTGAATTGAACGTTTATCGCCCAATGATCATTGATAATTTCTTACAATCAGTTCGTTTACTGGCTGATGGTATGCGTAGTTTCAATGAGCACTGTGCAATTGGTATTGAACCAAACCGTGAGCGTATCAATAAACTACTGCATGAATCATTAATGCTAGTTACTGCGTTAAATACTCATATCGGTTACGATAAAGCCGCTGAAATTGCGAAGAAAGCGCACAAAGAAGGCTTAACATTGAAAGAGTCTGCGCTGAAACTGAACTATCTTACATCGGAAGAATTCGATAGCTGGGTTCGCCCTGAAGATATGGTTGGTAGTATGAAAAAATAAGTGTATTTAACACTTATTTAATGCAGAAATTAAATCCCGCTATAATGGCGGGATTTTTAGATCTGATAGGAAAAATAATGACTGAAGAAATTACGTTTACTGCGACAGAAATTAATTGTTATGTCGAAGATGATGTCACCATTATAGGAATAGGGGATGATGCTGTTTCTCCTGATCATTTCATTATTCTTTCAAGATTTGATGATGAAGATGAAGGTATTGATAATTCTATCGGTTTAATGACACATTTATCTGATATTGAAGCTATTAATAGCCTTGAGCGTATTACGTTAACGCGAGAAAAAATGATTTTTGTATTAAAAAATAATGTAGTGATCTCCATTAATTTGAAAATTGAAGATAACCAATTTATTCATCTTAATGATAACATTATACAAATCCTTCAAGGAAGTTCGATTAAGCTTATTAATTAACTTCAAGATATAAATGCATTCTTGGAATAATCAGTTGTAACTTCTTAGCTTTAGGGCGATGGCGAATTTGAATGTTATCGGCATCATAATCAGGGAGTTCGCCAATAATCGGTTTAAAATCGCTCTCTTTATCAATGTAGAAAGCTAATAAAGGCAAGGGACACGCATATTGCACTTGTTTTTGAAGCTCCGAATACCAAACACGAGCAATAGGTTGTACTTTTACGGGGCGTTTTATTTTTAATTTTGCATTTTCAGGTAATTGGGAAAGGGTGGTTATCTCTTTATCAATACGCTCTGCCCACTGTTCACGGGTATACGGCGATACAGCACGATTGGCTTCTCGACTTTTTTCCAATTGAGACAGAACCTCATTGCGCGTTAAATTTTTAATAATATTTTTATTTGCCCAACCAAAACGTACAGTATCAGGATCAGCCACTAGGGTGAGGGTGCGATAAGCATTTAGTGTGATTAAACCTTTTAACTGATTATGTACAAAATCAAAACGTTCTTCTTTAGAAATCCCAGACTCTTTAGTCACGATATCTGAAAGCTGTTTTTTTAATGAATTAATGCGCTCGATATCGCCTTTTACTGACTTAAATTCAATGTTATTAGTACCAAAGCAAAGTACGCCAGGTAAACGAATAGCACGTTTACTGCTGATATGCGGTGCATTGTCATAAATAAACAAATTGGCCATTAGTTTTAATGTCAATTCACGTGCGTCTTCATTATAACTAGGTGACACTGTCACTCGTGTAACGTCATCATGTTCTTCTTCTTTCGTGATATCGGGTAATTCAAAAACAGCTGAAGGTAATAATGTTAGTTTTTTCAGCTTTTCAATTAGTGCATTAATCTCTGTTTCTAATTGTTTAAAACAGAGATTAAATTGTTCTATAAAATCATACTTACTCATCTTCACATCCTTATTTAGTTACAACATACAATAAGCCACTATTTAAAACAATACATTAACTTCAGTGAAAAGTACATTGCTTGACAGGGAGAAAATGCCAAAAACACAGTATACTGTTTATTTATACAGCATACCGTAAAAAGGGCATTTTTTTATGATCTTTTTCTTAAAGCTCATTTAATTGATGGTTTTTAATGCAATATGAGCCTGTTTTTCACTCACCCTCGTTATTGGCTCTTGAAACGCATCGCAGTCTGGTTTTATCGGAGGGCAGTTTTCTGTGAATGCACTTGCAATGGAGGTAAGAAAGAGAAATAGCAGGGCAATAGGATATTTTATTGGTGGCATAATGGCTAATCCTTATCTAAAGTATAGGCCTATACCTTAAGAAGAGAGTGCAAAATCGACAACATTAAATAGTGTTAATCCAATTTCGCACTTTGTCATGATCGTATTTTATTATTGAGCAACGTTGTTTAAGTGCAACGCTATGAGTAAGGCAATTAACATTAAAACAGCAATAAACATCCCAACGCCCAACCAACCAAAGCTTACCCAAAATAGGCCACCGAGTGTACCTGCAAGACTTGAACCAGCATAATAAGTAAAAAGATAAAGTGAAGAGGCTTGAGCTCGTCCTCGTTTAGCGCGACGACCAACCCAGCTACTTGCTACGGCATGAGCTGCAAAAAAACCTGTTGTTAAGATAAGCATACCAACAAAGATAATTGGTAATGATTCAATTAAGGTAATCAATATGCCAATTAACATCATAGAGATACCTGCAATAAACACTTTTCCTAAGCCATATTTAGTGGTTAATAATCCCGCTTTTGATGCACTATAAGTACCACTTAAATACACGATAGAAATCAACCCCACGGTTGTCTGACTTAATGAATAAGGCGCATCTAATAAGCGATACCCAATATAGTTAAATAAAGTGACAAATCCTCCCATTAATAAACCACCTTCAATAAATAACAGAGGTAATCCTTTATCTCTAAAATGTAGCTTTGTGGTAATAAGAAGATTTCGCGGTTTTAATGCAGTCGGTCTAAAGTGCTGAGACGCAGGTAATATTTTCCAGAAAGTCACAGCAGCAAACAGTGCAAAAATACCAAGAATAACCACAGATAAACGCCAAGAGTAATAATCACTTAATACCCCAGTAATAACACGCCCACTCATACCCCCAATAGAGTTGCCACTAATATATAACCCCATCGATAATGCTAAATAAGCAGGGTGGATCTCTTCACTTAAATAGGTCATTGCCACAGCTGCAACACCACTTAATGAAAGTCCCACTAAGGCGCGAGTAATTAAAATACCTGTCCAGCTATTCATCATCGCGCTTAATAATGTGAAAAAGGCAGCACAAAATAATGCGATAACCATGACATTTTTACGACCAAATGCATCGGAAAGTGGGCCTGTGATTAATAATCCACACGCCATTAAAGCCGTAGAAAGGGAAAGCGCTAGGCTACTGGTTGCAGGACTCACTGAAAACTCGTCGGATAACACTGGCAATATGGGTTGTACAAAATAGAGTAAGGCAAAAGTCGCTAATCCAACCATGAAAAATGACACCGTCACTTTTATATACAGAGCATCATCTCGCTGAATATAGTGTTTAGGAGGAGATTGCCGATGAGCAGGCTTTTTTATACACGATGTATTGTCTGAAATATCAGTGCCTAAGCTCATACTTTTACTGTCTATTTCGTGATTATCCATATTGATTAAACTTCCATTACTTAAATTTGATTTATGTCAATGTTAGAAATATTTGATTTTTTTGTCTAATATATTAATTATTTGAAATAAGACTTTTAAAGTATCAATAGTCATGTAGGTAAATATGAACATTGAATTGAGGCATTTACGTTATTTTATTGCTGTGGCTGAAGAACTTCATTTTGGTAAAGCAGCGGAAAGATTGAATATTTCTCAACCCCCTTTGAGCCAACAAATACAAGCACTTGAAAGCGAAATAGGAGCCAGGCTTTTAGAACGAACTAACCGTTCTGTTGCACTAACCCCTGCAGGGCAAATGTTTTTAAAAGAGTCTTATCAAATTATGGCGCAGGTCAACGCAGCTGCAACACGTGCAGCTAGAATGGAAAAAGGCGAGTTAGGTGAAATATCGATAGGTTTTACATCAACAACTCCTTTTATGCATTTGGTAACCTTGAGTTTACGGCAATTTAGAGAAAATTATCCTGAAGTCGGCATTCATATGCATCAAATGAATACAAAGCAACAAATTTCACCATTGCTTACAGGGCGTATTGATCTCGGTATTATGCGAAATACCACATTACCCGAAAATTTACACCACCAGCTGTTGTTTCGAGAGCCTTTTATTTTAGCTGTGTATGAGGGACATCCCTTACTTGCTTACAAAGAAACGGGGGTTAATATTCAAGATATTGGACAATATCCTTTTGTTTTCTTTGAAAGAGATGTAGGCACAGCGCTTTATGATGAGATTATTCAGCTACTGAGTTTATCAGGAATTACCCCTACTATTGCACAAGAAGCGGGCGAAGCCATGACGATTTTAGGGTTAGTTGCCGCAGGGTTAGGTATATCGATTGTGACTAAATCTTTCACTCGAATGAAAGTCGATGGCGTGCATTACCTGCATTTTGCTAATTCACAGGCTTTTTCTGAAGTTTGGTTGGTTTCTCATAAAAAACGCACAATACCCGCAGCGGCTAATCGATTAACGCAATTGTTATTAAAAAATATCTTAGAACACCAAAAATCTTGATTTATCTGTGTTTTTGATCACGCTTTTTATGTAAGTATTGTACAATTATCACAAATTAACGACATAATCGGTAATGAATTATTTAGAGCCTCGAATTAATGATGGCTCCTTATTAAGGATGACATTCAATGGGGAATCAACCTAGCCACATCGATCACGTAAAACAGTTTAATCTTGGCACAGTCTTTCGTTTGATTGATGAACATGGTCCTATTTCTCGTATTTCACTGTCAAAAAAAGCAGAGCTGGCTCCCGCGAGTATTACCAAAATTACGCGAGAATTAGTTGAAACTCATCTTATTCACGAAACTGAGTTTCCAGATGTGGGATTTCGTGGGAGACCTGCTGTAGGGTTAAAACTCGAAAGCCAAGGGTGGCAATTTCTCTGTATCCGCGTCAATAAAGGTAATTTACTTTTTAGTTTAAGAGAATTAGACAGTAAACTTGTTACTGAAGATACGTTTGATTTTCCTAAAGAAAATAGTAATGACTTCCTTAATCACTTTTTACTTGCTATTGATAAATTTTTCGAACGTTATCAATCTCATGTTGAGAGATTGACGGCAATTAGTATCACAATGAATGCGATTGTTGATCCCATTAGTGGTGTTATTCATAGCTCCCCTTATTATGATGTTAAAGATATTCCCCTTGCTGATAAAATTCATGAAAAAACGGGAGTTTCCGTTTTCTTACAGCATAGTGTGACCGCATGGACAATGGCCGAGTCTTTATATGGTGCCGCAAAAAATAATTCAGATGTTCTGCAAATCGTCATTGATGACATCGTGGGTGCCGGTATCATTAGTAATGGACGAACATTACATTCTCATAGCCACAGTGCGGTTGAAATTGGGCATACTAAAGTTACTGACTCTGACAATAACTGTTATTGCGGTGCGAAAGGGTGTTTAGAGACAGAAATTGCAATTCCTCAATTAATTAAAAAAGCCCAGCTATTAGCTCAAGAGGATCCTTCCTCATTGTTAAACAAATATCCTATTACCATTGAGACATTGTGTGATGCAATATTAGTTGGAGATAAACAAGCTCTTAAGATAGTGAGTTTAGTCGCTCAGCGATTGGGGTTTATTCTTGCCGTGATGATTAATATCTTTAATCCGCAAAAAATATTAATTGGTTCACCTCTTTGTCGAGCAAAGTCTATTCTTTTTCCTTTGATCTTGAACCATGTTCAACATCATGCCATGCCTCGTTATACACAATCGTTAATTATTGAAGAAACAGAGTTAAGAAATAAAGGAACATTGCCTGCTGCCTCATTGGTTAAAGAGGCTCTGTACAACGGTTCTTTGTTAATTGAGTTGATGCAAGGCTAAATTAAGTGAAAAAAATCGTAACGGAAGTGTTTTGCAAGCGTAAATACCTCAATTGATCATTAACGAATTCTCTATTTTAGACCAATTAACTAAAAAATTGAGCTACCTCAAGCCACCAGAAACAGTGTTACCCTAAACTCTAATCTCTGTCATTTTTTATGAACCTGATTTATCTGTCATAACGGAAGTAAATTATATGTTAACACGCTTTTTTGTTACGGGGACAGATACCAACGTGGGTAAAACTGTTGTGACCCGAGCACTTCTTCAGTCATTAAATCGTGGCGGGTCAACGGCAGTGGGTTTTAAGCCTATTGCAACAGAATTACATGAAACGGCTGATGGTGAACGTAATCATGATGCGATGATTATTCATAATTCATCGCCAGTTGAAGTTCGCTACGACGAAATTAATCCTATTTTGCTTGATAATTGCTATGTTAGCGAAAATGAAATTGATTTTAATAAGATTTCAAATGAGCTCGATAATTTAAGTAAAAAAGCAGAGTGTGTTGTTATCGAAGGTAATGGCGGTTGGCGTTATCTGCTTGATGATAATACTTTTTATTCTGATTGGGTGGTAAAAGAACAAATTCCAGTTGTTTTGGTTGTCGGTATTCAACCAGGCTGTGTTAATCACTCAATATTAACAGCACAATCTATTATCAACGATGGTTTGAAATTAGTCGGTTGGGTTGCTAACAGAATAAATCCAGGATTACCTTATTACGCGAAAATTGTGGAAAGGCTGTCTCAGCATATTCCTGCGCCGCTGATTGGTGAAATCCCGTATTTATTACGTCCTGAAGAACGTGATCTCTCTTGTTACCTTGATTTAAGCCAGTTGGATATCGCGGTACCTGCTTAAGAGAGAATATAAATAAGTAACGAAGTGGATTGAGTTCCCCGTTTTTTAACGGAACCAAACTTGTTACTTTTAAATGCCTGATGAGTAAATTCATTGGGTATTTTTGTTTTTTCTAAATCTTGCTTAAAATCGGAATAATGATAAAAAGAACATGCAAGATTAAAGAAAAAACGGAAAAAAATTAAGTAAAGTAGTTTAAATCAGTTAGATACTCAATTTTTTAAGTAAAAAAGGAAAAGGGCGCTAATAATGCGCCCTTTTTTAATTACACATTTTTATCAATAAAACATTAATGACGAGTATAGATGATCTTTTTACTGTCATTCTCGCAAGTGCCTACCACTTTACCTTCTGTTTGTGCAACTTGGTCGTTTTCAACGACAGTCAAAGTAAAGTTAGCTGCGGGGACACCATTATTGACAATTTTTTGTTGAATAGACTCAACAACTTCATCACAACCTGCATTTGCTGCTAACGGGGCAAATGCCATAAGGGTTGCCATTACTGCAAAGATATATTTTTTCATATTACTCTCTCCTTGTTTTACAAAGTAAAACATCACTGTTTCACGATTTTCTTACGGATTAACAGGGCGCCCAGTATTACTGTCTAAACAGCGACGTGTTTCTGGCTCCCAATAAGCGTAGACATTTGCACTTTTCAGACAAGCATCTCGCTCATCAATGGCTTTATCTACTTTATTAAATTCAATTTTTTCTCGCTGATTGACTTGGGTACGAAGCTCACGCTTTTGATCCCAGTCTTCTTTCAGTTGTCGAGCTTGTTCTTTATCTAAGACATTGTCATAGCCATTACCATTAATGGTTACATTGGTAGAGGCGGCAATAGAAGAAAAAGAAGACACAGATAAACTAAGAAATAAGGAGAACAATATCGTTCTTGCCATTGGTTTCTTAGTTAGAGTATTGATCATAGTTGCTATCCTCTAATGTTATGTCGCTATTACAGTCAATGGCTATTATATCTTAATAATTATAGCTGATGCCTTAATAAAAAATGAGTTTTCAGTGCATTTAATTTTGCCGATGAACACTTAACCCGGCAAATGATTGGCTAACGGGCATCATTTCTAAGGTATTAATATTGACATGAGCTGGTAATGTTGCTGTCCAATATACTGCCTCTGCAACATCTTCTGGAGTTAATGCATTTGCGTTTGCATATGTTTGTTCAACTTTATCACTATCACCTTTAAAACGAACTAATGAAAATTCTGTACCACCAACAAGGCCTGGTTCAATATCGGTGACACGTACCTTTTTACCTTGAAGATCAGCGCGTAACCCTAAGCTAAATTGTTTAACAAAGGCTTTAGTTGCACCATAAACATTGCCACCCAAATAAGGCCAAGATGCGGCGGTTGAACTAATATTAATGATATGACCTTTATTTCTTTCTACCATAAAAGGAAGAATGGCGCGAGTCACATGAACAAGACCTTTATTATTTGTCTCAATCATCGTATCCCAGTCATCAAGACTCGCTTTATCGGCGGTATTTAGTCCTAATGCTAAACCTGCGTTATTTACTAATACATCAATGGTGCGCCATTTTTCAGGTAATTGAGTATAAATCTCACTCACGGCTTTTTTATCGGTAACATCTAATTGTAGGGGGTAAAATTGATCTCCCAGCTCTTTATGTAAATTAGTCAGTTTTTCCAAACGGCGAGCAGTACCAATAACACTGTGTCCATGGCTGATAAAATGACGAGCTATAGCTTCACCAAAACCAGCAGAAGCTCCCGTAATAAATATAATCATTTAATTACCCTCGATAGTTATAATAATTGAAAGTAAAAGGCTATCACTAAAAAGAGTCAAGTTTAAAAGTAAGGTTTGTGATAAATCAGTCTAAAAACAAGGTTCTTTTCTGATGCGAAAGATTTTTATCTTTGATAATAATCGGTATTTTTGCTTTTAGCTCACAGAATAAAATCCGACTATTGAATTGTTTTTAAATAAAAATAGAAGTGATGGACAAAAAAAGGAAGGTTAATCTCATTGAGGATCAGAGATTTTTTAAGTGGAAAGATAAGTGATTTTACCATTCAACAACTAATTAAATGCAGAATATTTTAGCATAGCACGTAACTAGACTGAGCCAATAGAATATAAGCTCAGTCTAGTGCAATAAGACAAGCTCAGCTATTTTTTACCTACTTGATGGCCAATAACGCCACCTAAGACACCACCGCCAATAGTGCCTAATGCACTACCGTCAGTCAAAATAGCACCACCGATGGCACCAGCACCGGCTCCAATCGCTGTATTACGGTCGCGTTTTGTCATGCTAGAACAACCCGCAAGTGAAAAAAGCAGAACAGAAGCGACACACAGTGTTCCAATCTTTTTTAACGTGATATTCATTTTTATAAACTCCAAAATAAAGGACAATATAAAGATATCGTTATCGTATTTATACCAGCATCAGAATATTCGGGAACAGGAGGGGGAAAACTCTTAAAGTGAGTCATTACTGGTAACATTTATTTTAAATGCATTTTATAAAAATAAAATCTATTATTTCTAGTATTCGTTGATGCTCAGAACAAAACATCAATGCATTATGTCATTTACATGAGTTAAAATAAAAGTATGATATTGATAAATAAACTAAAAAAAATCTCATCACAATTCACATCAGGCTATTTTGGTGTAGTATTAGGAATGATAGGTACGGGAATGGCATGGCGCTATGCTGCTAAAGAGCATCAGTATCCGGCTTATATTGGTGAAATATTTATCGGTGTGGGGTGTTTGGTTTGGCTAACACTTACGCTATTTTTACTAAGCAAAGGGCTATTTCATCGACAAAGTATTCTCGATGAAATTAAACATCCCGTTGCAAGTGGGTTTACTAGCTTATTTCCAGCAACGACCGTTTTAGTTTCGATAGGACTAAATCCTTATTTACCTTTCTTTTCACTCATACTGTTTAGTCTTGGAGCTGTAGCTCAATTAGCTTACTCCAGTTGGTTAATTGGTTCTCAGTGGAAAGGGGAATACCCTAAAATAGCCACCACACCTGTTTTATATTTACCAACGGTTGCCAATAACTTCATTTGCGCCATGGCATGTGGTGCATTTGGTTTTAATGATTTGGGTATTTTATTTTTTGGGGCTGGCGTTTTTTCATGGCTAAGTTTAGAGCCTACTATTTTAAAAAGAATACGCAGTGATGGATTAATGGATGAGAAATCACGTCTTTCATTTGGCATTCAACTCGCGCCCGCTTTAGTGGCTTGTAGCGCTTACTTAGCAATTAATGATAATCATATCGACTTCTTCGCAAAAATGTTATTAGGTTATGGGTTATTACAACTTTTATTTATGCTGAGACTAATTCCTTGGTTTGTGAAACAACCGTTTTCATTGCCATTTTGGAGTTTCTCTTTTGGTGTTTCTGCATTAGCAAAAGCCTCATTAAATATGAGTATGACATCTACTAGTGACTTTATGCAGTTATTATCAACGGCGCTATTTATTTTTGCTAATGCTGTTATTTTATTACTTATTTGGCATTCATTATTATGGTTTTTTAAAGGATTGAAACAGTTATACAGTCCTTCTAAAGTGGTATGAGTACCACATAAAAAAGAGGAGAGCCTAAGTGAAAAATTAGGCTCTTTTTGTTTAATGCCGGAAATAATAAAAAATAAGTTAGAAAGCTAAGATTATCATGAATTAAATTCTAATAGGCTTTTTGCCTAAAATAGCGACAGTATTATCAGGTGATGTTAATTCTAAAAGGCCTTTATCTAATCTGGTTAAAAATACTTTTTCTTGTAATAAAGCCTCATTAAAAAAACCGCCAACAGAAAACATAGCTGACGGATATTTTTCAGAAAAATTAGAATGCTTGGCGGAAAATTTCAATAATCTCTTTTTCATTACCTTTACGTGGGTTAGAGAATGCATTACCGTCTTTAAGTGCCATTTCCGCCATATATGGGAAATCAGACTCTTTCACACCCAATTCACTTAAATGTTGTGGAATGCCAATATCCGAAGAAAGGCGGGCGATAGACGCAATAGCTCGTTCAGCAGCATCCATTACGGATAATCCTGTCACGTTTTCGCCCATAAATTCAGCAATATCTGCAAATTTTTCTGGATTAGCAATTAGGTTATAACGTAATACATGTGGGAGTAATACAGCATTAGCCACACCATGTGGCATATCATATAATCCACCCAACTGGTGAGCCATGGCATGAACATAGCCGAGGTTAGCGTTATTAAATGCCATACCTGCTAAAAGTGAAGCATAAGCCATATTTTCACGGGCTTTCAGATTTGTACCCAACGCCACGGCTTGACGTAAGTTGCGAGAAATTAAACGGATTGCTTGGATCGCTGAAGCATCAGTGACAGGGTTAGCATCTTTCGAAATATAAGCTTCAACTGCATGAGTTAAAGCATCCATACCCGTTGCAGCAGTCAGTCCAGCAGGTTTGCCAATCATTAATAGGGGATCGTTAATTGAAACAGCAGGGAGGTTACGCCAGCTAACGATAACAAATTTGACTTTTGTTTTTGTATTGGTCAGGACACAATGGCGAGTCACTTCACTGGCGGTACCTGCGGTTGTATTCACGGCAATAATAGGGGGAAGTGGATTTGTTAGCGTTTCAATTCCAGCATAATTATAAAGGTCACCTTCATGCGTTGCTACAATACCAATACCTTTACCGCAGTCATGTGGGCTACCGCCCCCGACGGTAATTATCATATCGCATTGTTCTTTGCGGAACATTGCAAGACCGTCAAGTACGTTAGTGTCTTTTGGGTTAGGTTCAGTACCGTCAAATACGGCAACATCAATGCCCGCTTCTTTTAAATAACCAATAGTTTTATCTACGGCACCTTCTTTGATAGCTCTCAGGCCTTTATCCGTTACTAATAGGGCTTTTTTACCGCCCAATAATTTGCAACGTTCGCCAACAACAGAGATAGCACCTGGGCCAAAAAAGTTAACATTTGGTACCAAGTAATCAAACATACGATAGCTCATAATAAACCTTCCAATATCAGAACATTATTTAGAAAAATTAAAGTATTAGTGCATTCTCACCCCGTAGGTTATTAAGTCAAGAGAGGTAGCTCATCAATAAGGTGAAACGATTCATTTAACTTTGCTTCATTTGATATAAGTCAACAGGATATGCTCCTTTAATAGAGCATGATTAAGTAAAAACACATCCGCCAAAACACATATGTTTTGACAGATGTATTTTGCAGGTGTACGTTAGAGCCTATTAAAGAAAGGAGCAAATATGGAACCGTTGCAATTATTTAAGATATTAAGTGATCAAACAAGACTAGATATTGTGTTGCTACTTAAAGCATCCGGCGAGTTGTGTGTTTGTGACATTTATACAGCCTTAAATTTATCTCAACCTAAAACGTCTCGCCACCTAGCTATGTTGCGAGAAAGTGGACTGTTACTTGATTCTAAACACGGAAAATGGGTTCATTATCGTTTGTCTCCTACATTACTATCGTGGGTAAAAAATATGATTGAAATCACCTATGAGGCAGAGAAAAATCGGGTATCAGATTTGCTTCGAACGATTGAAAAGAAAGGAGCCGTGAGCTGCTGTTCTGAATAAAATTTTTTAATTTAACATATATGAAAAATCAGATATGAGGTATCGATATGAAAAAACTAGAAGTCTTTGATCCCGCATTATGTTGTAGCACAGGTGTTTGTGGCACCGATGTTGATCAAGCATTAGTTAATTTTGCTACTGATGTTGATTGGTTAAAAAAGCAAGGGGCGAATATTCGACGTTTCAATCTAGGGCAAGAGCCCATGGCATTTGTTAATAATTTAAAAGCAAAAGCATTTCTTGAAACCGCGGGTACAGAAGCCTTACCGCTTATTTTACTTAATGATGAAGTTGTTTTAACGGGTCGCTATCCCAAACGCAGTGAATTAGCAAGATGGTTTGGTATTAATTATACAAATGACAATAAACCCGATGTGAAAAAAAGTAGTTGTTGTGGAAACAATAGTGGTTGTTGTTAAAGGAGAAATATTGTGAAATTTATAGAAAATGCACCAAATTATCTTTTTTTTACGGGAAAAGGTGGTGTAGGTAAGACATCTATTTCATGTGCAACAGCGATTAAGCTAGCAAGGGGAGGAAAAAAAGTTTTATTGGTCAGCACAGATCCTGCTTCTAATGTTGGGCAAGTATTTTCACAAACTATTGGCAATAGTATTAAGCAAATTTCACTTGTACCCAATCTTTCAGCCATAGAAATAGACCCGCAAGTTGCGGCCAAAGAGTACCGAAATAAAATTATTGCTCCCATTAAAGGCAGTTTACCTGACGCCGTTATTCAAAGTATTACAGAGCAATTATCAGGCGCCTGTACTACGGAAATAGCCGCATTTGATGAATTTACAGGGCTACTAACTAATAAAGAAATCACGGGTAAATTCGATCATATTATTTTTGATACCGCCCCAACGGGTCATACAATAAGATTATTACAACTACCTGGCGCCTGGCGTGATTTTATTCGTGATAATCCCGATGGGGCATCTTGCCTTGGGCCTATGTCTGGATTAGAAAAACAGCGTGCGCAATACAGTCTGGCAGTTGATGCTCTGAGTGATAAACAGCTAACACGATTAATACTTGTTGCACGACCACAATCTGCTGCACTTCGTGAAGTTGCACGAACGTATACTGAACTATCTTCTCTTGGTGTTAAAAATCAGCAATTAGTGATTAATGGTGTTTTTCCTGAATCAGCCGTTTCTGTTGATGATGAATTGTCAAAAGCACTTTATCTTAGAGAGCAAGTTGCAATACAGAATATGCCCGAAATCCTTCAATCGTTACCAACAGATACACTTATGTTACGTGTACAAAATATGGTGGGAATTGAAGCGTTAGCTCAACTTTTGTCTAATCAAGGATCAGAATTACCCTTGGTTAAAAAATCTAATGCAGATTTGATGTTGCCGAAATTATCCTCTCTAGTTAAAGAAATTGCAGAACAGAAGCATGGCTTGATCATGTTAATGGGAAAAGGCGGCGTAGGAAAAACGACAATAGCAGCCTCAATAGCAGTCAAACTCGCAGAACAGGGGGCTGATGTTCATCTTACAACGTCCGATCCCGCAGCTCATCTCGAAAACACATTAAAGGGGAGTTTACCGAATTTACAGGTCAGTCGAATCGATCCGATAGCGGAAACAGAACGTTATCGTCATCATGTCCTCGAAACAAAAGGTAAAGATCTCGATGCTGAAGGGCGAGCATTATTAGAGGAAGATCTTCGCTCTCCATGTACTGAAGAAATAGCTGTTTTTCAGGCCTTTTCTCGGATAATCCGTGAAGCTAGTCATCGATTTGTGATTATGGATACGGCTCCGACTGGCCACACATTGCTCTTACTAGATGCCACCGGTGCTTACCATAAAGAAATTGCAAAAAAAATGGGGGAAAAAGGCCATTTTCTTACCCCTATGATGCAATTGCAGGATCCAACACGAACGAAAGTGATTATCACGACGTTAGCTGAAACAACTCCCGTTCTTGAAGCCGAAAACTTGCAAAATGATTTGATACGAGCAGGTATTTATCCGTGGGCATGGGTGATTAATAACAGTCTATCTACGACAAAAACAACGTCACCATTATTACTTTCTAGAGCTGAACAGGAAATACCACAGATTGAAAAAGTGGTTAACTCGCTTGCTAAACGAGTGGCCATTGTTCCACTACAGGAACAAGAACCGGTGGGTGTTTCAGCATTAAGCAGACTCGCGGATTAATTTTATTTCTAGCAGAAGGCGCTTTAAATTTGCTTTCTGATTGAGGTTTTTATGTTTATCGCCTTATTAATATTTATTTTGACAATCACTTTTGTTATTTGGCAACCCAAAGGATTGGGGATTGGTTGGAGTGCCACAATGGGTGCGTTAATCGCACTATTATTAGGTGTCATTAATCTCCAAGATATTCCTGTGGTTTGGAATATCGTCTGGAATGCAACCGCAACATTTGTTGCTGTTATCATCATTAGCCTTATTCTTGATGAAAGTGGTTTCTTTGAATGGGCTGCACTTCATGTTGCAAAATGGGGCGGTGGTAAAGGACGGCTTTTATTTAGCTATATCATCCTGCTCGGAGCATCTGTTGCAGCACTTTTTGCCAATGATGGTGCAGCACTGATTTTAACACCTATAGTCATTGCGATGTTGTTAGCGCTTGGATTTAGTAAAGGTACAACATTAGCCTTTGTTATGGCAGCAGGGTTTATTGCAGATACAGCAAGTTTGCCTTTAATTGTTTCTAATTTAGTCAATATTGTCTCAGCTGATTTTTTTGATATCGGATTTACAGAATATGCTTCTGTAATGATCCCTGTTGATATAGCGGCTATTATTGCAACGTTAATTATGTTGCATTGGTTTTTCCGCAAAGATATTCCTCAGCAATATGACACATCAAAATTAGCGATGCCTGCGACAGTAATTAAAGATGTGAAAACATTTAAAGCAGGCTGGTTGGTATTGCTTCTTTTATTACTTGGTTTTTTCATACTAGAACCTCTAGGTATACCAATTAGCGCTATTGCAGCAACAGGTGCAGTCATATTGTGGCTTATCGCGGCACAAGGAAAAACGATTAATACTCAAAAAGTTTTACGAGGAGCACCTTGGCAAATCGTGATTTTCTCTCTGGGTATGTACCTAGTCGTTTATGGTTTGCGCAATGCTGGTTTGACTCATTATCTATCAGAAATACTCAATGTGTTGGCAGAAAAAGGAATATGGGAAGCGACACTAGGTACGGGATTTATCACCGCATTTTTATCTTCAATTATGAACAATATGCCAACCGTTCTTGTTGGTGCCTTATCAATAGAAGGCAGTAATGCAACCGGTTTAATTAAAGAAGCGATGATTTATGCCAATGTTATTGGTGCAGATCTCGGCCCCAAAATTACCCCAATAGGAAGTTTGGCAACATTATTGTGGCTACATGTTCTATCACAAAAAAATATGACCATTACATGGGGCTATTACTTTAAGACCGGCATTATTATGACCATTCCTGTGCTAACAGTGACATTAGTTGCATTAGCTCTTAGGCTTACATTAATGAATTAGTGGTGACAATATGAATAATATTACAATCTATCACAATCCCCATTGTGGCACTTCGCGAAACACACTTGAAATGATAAGAAATAGTGGTGCAGAACCAACAATTATCTATTATCTCGATACGCCACCATCGAAACAGATCCTAAAGAAACTCATTAAGGATATGGGGATAACAGTTCAATCATTATTAAGAAAAAATGTTGAACCCTATGAAAAGCTCGGCCTTGGCGATATTAAGGTGACGGATGAACAGCTTATTGATTATATGTTGCAATATCCCATACTGATCAATAGACCTATTGTTGTCACTCCATTAGGAACTCGCCTATGTCGACCTTCTGAAATAGTATTAGATATTTTACCCGAAAAGCAAAAAGGGGCTTTTTCAAAAGAAGATGGGCAACAAGTTGTTAATGATAAAGGTGATAAGTTGGTATAAATTAACTTTTTTAGTTATATATTCCTCTCTATTTTAGCATAGAGTACATTATAAGGATCCTGCCTTTCAGCAAAGTTGAAATGTTCTTATTTATACCTGTATTATTGTAGATATATCGAATTATCTTCTGGAGAAACTCAATTGCTAACGGTTTGGGGTCGTAAAACATCATCTAACGTACAAGCTCTCATGTGGTGTATTGGAGAGTTAGGATTGCCTTATCAGAGATATGATATTGGGCATCGTTATGGTGGGACTGACACTGACGAATTTTATCGTTTGAATCCAAACCGTACTGTTCCTGTGTTACAAGATGGTTGTAATCCTCCATTATGGGAAACAGGGACAATATTGCGATATCTGGCTAATCAATATGGAACAGGGCATTTTTGGCCTAATAATCTACTGGCGAGAACAGAAGTTGACCGATGGATGGAATGGTCAAAGTTAAATATCGCTCTGGCATTTACAGCGCCTATCTTTTGGCGTGTTGCTCGTACGCCAAATGAATTGCAGGATGCAGAAGCAATTAGATTAGCTATTGACCAATTTGAAAATAACTTAATGATTGCTGAAGAGATACTCGCTATTAGAGATTATTTGGCGTGTGAACATTTTTCACTTGCAGATATCCAATTTGGACATGTTTTATATCGTTATTATGATATTGATATAAAGAGAAAATCACTACCACACATTGAAGCTTATTATAAACGAATTCTTAAGAGACCTGCATATCGTGAGCATGTCGCTATTTCGTATGATGAACTTCGGCCAGCAACAAAGTAACAGCCAAAATGTCATATCAGCGATATGTCTTCTTATAATTAAGTCACTCAAATCAACTTTGCTGAAGTTGTGATATCTAAAAAGATATTATTAAAACTCTTTGTGAATGAAGAAAAAGCATTGGCGAATAAGCCTTAAGTTAAGAATGAATCAACATAATCGATCAGCCTAAAACAGAGATTTCAGTGTCTATCAGTATTTAGATACCAAAGTTCGCATAATGTATATTATGTTAAATTGAATAGGTAACGTATTATATGTCCTACCTGTTTTTGTTATTTCTGAAAATTGGTTTTACCCTGCCTATTTTTCTTCTTTTCTTTTTACATTAAAATATTGAGTCAACGCTTTATAACCTTTCTTGCTGATCGTGACTTCTCTATATCCTTGATGTCGTATTAACCATGCCTGCGCTTCTGCATAATTAAGAAAAGTGGCACCAATTTGTCCTCCTAAATGAAAACGGCGTTCACTCCAATCTAAACATGGACAGCAAATATTGCGTGCATGTTTTGTATGTAACTCAATACCTATATTTTTAAATTGTTCAACACCTAGCGCAGTAATAGCATGCCCATCTTCTGTTATCCATTTTTGCCGACAAAGCGAATCATAAATATCAACAGCGATTTCACCCGCTAAATGATTGTAACAAGTTCGTGCTTTTCTTAGATTTTTTGGGGTTGTGATTTTCGCCTGTGAAATATGATTAGGTGAAAAATACATAAGATTTTCAATGATTTTTGCAATTTCATCGTTAGCTAATCGGAAATAACGATATTTTCCTTGAGATATTACAGAAATCAGGCCTCTACTTAGTAACTTGGATAAATGACTACTGGTTGTAGAAGCAGAAATATCAGCCGCAATACCCAATTCAGTGGCTGTCCACGCCCTTCCATCCATCAATGCGCAGAGTATTTTGACTCTGGAAATATCAGATATTGCAGCCCCTACGGTAGCTATTGCTGACTCTACTGAGTGCTGATATTCCGATTTTATTTCTGATTTAGTCATTTGATATTTCAACTCTTTGATAGCGTATTATTGGAGTAATAACATTATTGTAGCAAGGATATGCGTCTATTTAATGACGGGCTTCTGTGTTAAATGAATATTCTCGAGTAAGGGAAACAATACTAATTTTGTAGAAATCAAAAATAGACTCACGACCCTCTTTTTGTGCACTTTTATGTGAAATATTTATCTTCCATTGTAAAATGGCCTCTTCAGTTTCCCACCAAGAAAGTGATAATAATTTCCCTTCTGTCGATAAGCTTTGAAAGCGCTCTATCGAAATGAATCCTTCAACATCCATTAGTAATGCTTTTAAATCAGCAGCTAAAGATAAATAACGTGCCTGTTTTCCGGGTTTAATTTTCACTTCAAATATTACGGCAATCATTTGTGCTCTCCTTTATTTAGTGAGAATAAGTATATTCAAAAAAAAGAACCACATTTCGATAACTGTTGAAATGAATACTAAAAAGTTACCTTATTTGTCAGTTTTGCGTGCTTTGGCTTTAAACAGTAATGTTATGCAACAATGACAGAGAATGGAGGCAGCGCTAAGTGAAATTTTTACACACCTTATTCTTATTTCCGGTGGCTTGCTGAGTATGATTTTGACTTATAAAAGAACAAATTGATAACGGTATTAGACTGTAAACGGTTTTTTGTTCATTTTTTTTGTTCCCTTAAAGCAAATGTTTTAAATAGTAATGAAATGAACTTAAGCTACAATTTAATAAGCCCACTAAAATAAAAATAAAAACTTACTTGCTTATTTTTTAATTTGTTTAAAAAAGAAATAGTTATCTGTATTGCTGATAAAGCACGGTACGCTCACGCCTTTTATTTAACAAAAGGATTGATTCTTTTTAAATAGGAAATCAAAAATCATGAATAAAACTTTCGCGTCTGAAATATTTATCAATGGTGAGATCCATACTCTTGATAGAGAAAAGCCTATCGCTCAAGCGATAGCTGTCCATCAAGGTAAATTTCTTTTTATTGGTTCAAATGATGAAGCGTTGCAGTTTCAAAATACAGAAACAAAAATCATTGATCTAAAAAACCATATTATTATTCCTGGGCTTAATGATTCACATCTTCATCTTATCCGCGGTGGATTAAACTATAACCTTGAATTACGTTGGGAAGGTGTACCTTCTCTTTCTATTGCTCTTGATATGCTAAAGTCACAAGCACAAGTGACACCGTCACCACAGTGGGTGCGTGTTGTTGGTGGTTGGAGTGAATTTCAATTTGCAGAGCGCCGTATGCCAACGCTGGATGAAATTAATGCGGTTTCTCCAGATACACCGGTTTTTGTCTTACACCTCTATGATAGCGCATTGCTTAACAAAGCCGCATTGCGTGCGATTGGTTATACCAAAGAGACACCTAATCCACCAGGGGGAGAAATTCAGCGTGATGAACATGGTAACCCGACTGGATTATTAATAGCAAAACCCAACGCTATGTTGCTCTATTCTGCATTAGCAAAAGGCCCTAAATTACCCCTTGAATATCAAGTCAATTCAACTCGTCAATTTATGAGAGAATTGAATCGTCTTGGTGTGACGAGTGCAATTGATGCCGGAGGTGGTTTTCAAAATTACCCTGAAGATTATCAAGTCGTAGATGAGTTAGCTAAGAACAACCAATTAACTATTCGTATTGCTTATAATTTATTTACTCAAAGACCCAAACAAGAGTTTGAAGATTTTCAACAATGGACATCAATGGTATCACCTGGCGATGGCAGTGATTTCTACCGTCATAACGGTGCAGGTGAAATGTTAGTTTTTTCTGCCGCCGACTTTGAGGACTTCTTACAACCAAGGCCTGACCTTCCTGAAAATATGGAAACGGAATTAGAAAAAGTGATCCGTCATTTAGTTGAGCATCGCTGGCCATTTCGTTTGCATGCTACGTATAACGAATCCATTAGTCGCATGTTAGATGTCTTTGAAAAAGTGAATAAAGAGATCCCTTTTGATGGATTACATTGGTTTTTCGATCACGCCGAAACCATCAGTGAAAAAAATATTGAACGCGTTAAAGCACTTGGCGGTGGATTAGCTATTCAGCATCGGATGGCGTTTCAAGGTGAATATTTTGCACAACGTTATGGCACAAAAGCACTGAAACAAACACCGCCTGTTGCCAAAATGCTAAATGCAGAAGTACCTGTTGGATTAGGTACGGATGCAACTCGTGTTGCTAGCTATAATCCGTGGACAGCGCTTTATTGGTTAGTGTCAGGGCGTACCGTCGGGGGTATGCAAATGTATGACAGTGATAATCGTTTAGACAGAGATACTGCGCTTATGTTATGGACAATGGGAAGTTCGTGGTTTTCTAATGAACAAGGTAAAAAGGGGCAAATTAAAGCAGGTCAGCTTGCCGATTTTATCGCCCTTTCAGCGGATTATTTTCGAGTACCTGAAAATGAGATCAAAGCGATTGAATCACTTTTAACGGTAGTGGATGGTAAGATTGTGTATGCCAATGGCGCATTCTCATCATTAACGCCCCCTTCTATTCCTGTATTACCCGATTGGTCTCCAGTGATCAAAGTCCCAGGACATTACTCTTATTTACAACAAGAAACAAAAACGGCGGTGTTAAATCAGTTACATCAATGTTGTGGTGCTTGCCATGTTCATGGGCATCAACATGATATTGCTCGCCAATCATCCATTCCTATTTCAGATGATAATGCATTTTGGGGCGCTTTAGGCTGTTCTTGCTTTGCATTCTAATTTTTATGATAACGAGGGTCGGTAATGATTTACTGACCATCTCAAACAAAGAGAGATAAGACAATGGCAACGCAACGTGCCTCTGCATGGTCACCCTTACGTAATCGTGTTTTCTTCATATTATGGATGGCAACGCTATTTTCTAATATTGGTACTTGGATGAATGATGTGGGCGCTGGTTGGTTGATGACAAACCTAAGCCCCGATCCCGTTATGATTGCGGCTATTCAAGCCATGACAACATTACCTGTTTTCTTATTGGCGCTTCCAGCAGGTGCAATTGCTGATATTTTTGATAAACGAAAATTACTTATTTTTGTCAATATATTGATGCTTTGCGCGGCTTCATTATTGGCAGTTCTGGTCTATTTCGATGTTATTAGCATTGGCTGGTTATTATTCATTACCTTTGTTTTAGGTTCTGGAGCGGCATTTTTAGGCCCAGCATGGCAAGCGATTGTGCCGAGTATTGTTGCACCAAATGAATTAAAATCGGGTATTGCCTTAAATAGTATGGGAATTAATATTAGCCGTGCAATAGGCCCCGCACTTGCTGGTATTTTAATTTCTCAAGTGGGTCTTTATTTACCGTTTTTACTTAATGCCCTAAGCTTTATTGCTATTATTCTTGCTGTATGGTGGTGGGACGGTGAGCAAAAAGAAGAAGGTAAACTCCCTGCTGAGTCTGTTGTTGCGGCGATGATTTCCGGTTTACGCTATGCGCGTTATAGTCCCGCACTGATTAAAACGATTATAAGAGCCACCAGCTTCTTTATTTTTGCCAGTGCTTATTGGGCAATGTTACCGCTAGTAGCACGGGTATCATTACACGGGGATGCCACATTATACGGTTTATTAACTACCAGCATTGGTATTGGTGCAGTGGGGGGCGCATCTTGCTATTTTCGCCAGTATGCTTGCAGGATTTAGTTGGATAATCACCCTTTCTACATTAATGGTTTCAGCACAAACGGCATTGCCTAATTGGGTACGAGCTAGAGGCCTTGCACTCTATTTAACAGTATTTTCTGGTTCAATGGCATTAGGCTCTCTTGTTTGGGGGCAAATTGCCTCACATACCTCTGTGACAGTAGCCTTATTGTGTGCAACCGTCGGGATTATTTTAGTTTGGTTGTGTGTTTTACGTGTAAAATTAGAACATGACAACATTAACTTACAGCACTCAGAACATTTTACTCTTGATAATGAACTTATTGAAATTACAACGGATAAAGGCCCTGTATTAATTACTGTAAATTATCAAATTGATGCAACTCATCGCGAACAATTTCTCAATTTAATGAACCAACTAAAAACAGTTCGGCTAAGAGATGGGGGTTACTCATGGGGACTTTTTGTTTCATCTGATGCCATTATGGAAAAAGACACTCAGACTTATATGGAAACCTTTATGGTAGCCTCGTGGGCTGAACATCTTCGTCAACATGATCGTGCGACAATGGATGATAAACAGTTGCAACAACAATTAGATAAAATAATTAGTAATAAAAAAGCGACACACTCTTTTTCTGCTTTTTCGCGTTCGCGCAAAAAGTAATTAACCTTTTACCAAGTCATTAAAGCCTATCGAATAGATTAGCTTAATGGCTTGGTTTAATAAGCTAATTATTGATACTCCCACGACTTTCTTGTACTCTGCACCGCTTCTTATCTTGAAATTTTAATAAAACAACATATTTGAGAAAATCATGACAGGACATATTTCTAAAGATCCGCTACATGGTGTCACACTTGAGATGCAGGTCAATGCGCTGGTGGCCAAATATGGCTGGACTAAATTAGGTCAACTGATCAAGATCAACTGCTTTAGAAGTGATCCTAGTGTGAAATCAAGTTTAAAGTTTTTGCGTAGAACTCCTTGGGCACGTGCTGAAGTAGAGGCGCTCTATCTTGATTCTCTTGAAGAAGATCTTGATGATGTGATTGAAGTTATCGATCACTCTGATTGTGATCCTTGGGCAAATAGCCGTCGAAAGTAACACTCAATGAATCAATAAAATAGTGCTGATAGTATCATTATCACTCATCCCTAAACTCTTTGGGTGTCATCCCTAATTCTTTTTTAAAGATAGAGTAAAAATATTGTAATGATGGGTAGCCACACATTACTGAAATTTCTTGGATTGCAAGTGTTGTGGTAGTTAATAAATTTTGAGCACGTTTGAGTTTTTCTTCATAAATAACGGTGTGAATTGTCTTACCAATCTCTTTTTTAAAGCGTTGCTCTAAATTAGAACGCGACATATTAACAGCATCTAATACTTGCTCTGTTTTTATCCCTTTGCAGGCATTGTAATAAATATAATGCATGGCTTGGACCACGGTAGGATCGTTAAAAGAATGAAAATCAGTTGAGCGACGCTCAACAATTTTAACGGGAGGAACTAATATTCTTTGTTGTTTCTCTGTTACATGCCCTTCTAGAGTTTGATGTAACAGCTTCGCGGCTAAATACCCCATTTGCCGTGAGCCTTGTACGACAGAAGACAAGGCAATACGGGACAAATAACGTGTCATATCTTCATCATCAATGCCGATAATGCTGATTTCTTCAGGTACATTAATAGTTAAATTATCGCAGACTTGCAGTAAATGACGTGCTCGTGCATCGGTAACAGCAATAATCCCTGTTTGTGGTGGCAATGTTTGTATCCAATCAGATAAACGATTTTGTGCATGTTGCCAATTTTCTTGTGTAATATCCATGCCATTATAAACAATACCCGGATATTTTTCTCTAGTGACTAATTGGCGAAAAGCGTGTTCTCTCTCATTAGACCAATGAGGGTGATCTTTCGCGGGTAAACCATAAAAAGCAAAATGCTTAAGCCCTTTTTGTTTTAGATGCAAAAAAGCCTGCTGAACTAAGGCATAATTATCTGTAGCGATATAAGGCACTGGGGGATAGTTTTCTTCTTGATGATAAGAGCCCCCTACACCAATTACCGCTAACGATGATTGGCTTAAATGTTTCGCAATAATCGGATCGTCAAAATCCGCAATAATGCCATCACAAACCCAATGGCTTATATTATCAAGTCGAGTACGGAAATCTTCCTCAATAAATACATCCCAATGGCACTGTGATGCTTGAAGATATTCCCCAACACCCTCAACCACTTGGCGGTCATACACTTTATTAGCGTTGAATAACAGCACAATACGAAAGTATTTATCTTTTTTCATTTTACTCTACCTGATCACCTAGCCACGCATTAAACCACAGCTTTAATTTTGCTCGAACTTACTTTTATCGCTATGTGATTACTATCACACAAGCCAAATTTCGTAATAGCAAAGTAAAAAATAGGAATAACCAATGTTAATTACAACGCGTATTTTGTTTTTAAACATGATTGCCGAGGAGATTTTTCATGTATCAGAATAACTTTAATAAATTAATTTCTAGGCAAAATACCTATAGCGCGAAATGGTGTAATAGTAATGAGAACGTTATTCCATTATCTGTTGCAGATATGGATATTCCAGCACCTGATTTTATTATTAATGAATTAACTCAGTTTAATCTTAAAGGGATTTATGGCTATACCGACATTAGCTGTAATTGGAATGAGGTGGCTATAAATTGGTTTAAAACGCAATACCAGTGGACTGTTGCTCCCGAATCTATTGTTTTTTGTCCTCGTGTTATTCAGGCCGTTTCGCTTTATATTCAAAATTTCACACACCTTGGTGATAAAATCACAACCTTATCACCTGCTTACCATCCTATTAGTCATACCGTTTGTGTAAATCACCGCGATCTATTAGAAAGTCCATTAATTTATCGTGATGGCTATTATGAAATTGATTTTGACGATCTAGAAAATAAATTTAAACAGTCTGTTTGTTTTATTTTGCTATCACCGCATAACCCAACAGGAACAGTATGGCAACAAGCTGATTTAATAAAAATAGCGAAACTCGCACAAAAATATCACGTTTTTATTATTTCTGATGATGTACATGCAGATTTTGTCTTTGACGATGCTATCTATCACCCTATTTCGTCCTTAAACACCTATGTAGAACAGCACTCTTTTATTTGCACGTCCCCAGCTAAAACCTTCAATTTAGCGGGACTTGAGATAGCAAATATTGTGATTGCTAACCCTGAATATCGTGAAAAATTTAAACAGTGCTTGATTGCCGCAGGTATTCATAATCCAGGGTATTTTTCTGTTCCCGCTTTTTTACAAGCTTATACCTTACAAGGCCAACAATGGCTTAGTGAATTAAAAACGTACCTTGCTGATAATCGACGTTGGGTAAAAGAACAATGTGAACGCCACTTTCCCAATTGGGTTATCACACAAAGTCATGGCACTTACATGCTATGGATTAATTACCAAAAAATGCAGTTAACTGAAGAACAACTAAAACATTGGTTTGTTTCATTAGCCGAAGTAGAAATGAGTTGGGGGCACGGTTTTGGTGCGGTTGGGGATGGTTTTTTCCGCATTAATATCGCGACGCCTCGTTCAATATTAGAAACCGTTTTCACTCGGCTTATTCGTACCTTACCTCACGCCAGTTTGGAATAAATTACAATGAAAACGCAAACGATAAACAGCCCGAGAACGCCTACACTTATTGAATCGCTCTTTCCTATTCTCACGATGGTGGTGTTATTAGGAGGCGGTTATGCCGCTTTTGATTTACCCCCAGAACCATTGATGGTGCTTTCGACCGTTGTGGCTGCACTGTTAGTAAAACGGTTGGGGTTTCGCTATGACGAGATCTTAACCGCTATCTCACAAAAGATTGCTAAAACCATGCCAGCCTTGCTGATTTTAATCAGTGTAGGTCTATTAATTGGTACATGGATGATTGGTGGTACTATTCCACTGATGATCTATTACGGCTTAAAAATGATCAGCCCAGAAATGCTGTATGTTACGGCATTATTGGTCACATCATTGGTGTCGGTCTGTACGGGAACTTCATGGGGTTCTGCTGGAACCATTGGGGTCGCTTTTATGGGTGTTGCTGTGGGCATGGAAGCAAATCTTGCTGCCACAGCCGGTGCTGTAGTTGCTGGGGCTTATTTTGGTGACAAGCTTTCACCATTATCAGGTGATACCAACCTTGCCGCAATGGCAGCGAGGATTGACCTTTATCAACATATTTGGCACTTACTTTACACCACTCTGCCTTCGCTGATTTTAACGGCGATTGTGATGACAGTTTATGGCATGAATGGCGATTTAGCGGGTCAAGGTGTGCCAGAAAAAGTGACATTAATTACAAATGGTCTTGAGAATGTTTATAACTTCAATTTTATTCTTCTCATTCCAGTATTAGTCATTTTATATGGTTCAGTCACGAAAAAACCCACTATCCCAGTGATGTTAGCTTCTGCCGCTATCGCAATGCTTAACGCTTATCTTATTCAAGGTTTTGGTTTACATGACATCGTAAAAAGTGCGGTTGATGGCTTTAATGTCTCGATGATACAAGGCAAAGAAGTCCCTGAATTATTGGGTAATTTACTAAATCGCGGTGGCATGAACTCCATGATGAGCACCTTGCTTATCTGTTTCTGTGCCCTCTCTTTTGCTGGTACTTTATCGTTAAGTGGCGCATTAGAAGTGATTGTCCATGCATTGTTAAAAATGGTGCACTCAACAGGTTCAATGATTTTAGCCACTATTGCTTGCGGACTAACCATGATTGGTGTGACTTGTAACGGACAAATCTCCATTCTTATTCCTATCGAAATGTTACGTGGTGCCTACATTGAACGCGGCTTACATCCTAAAAATCTGGCGCGTACTGTAGAAGACTCCGCCACTATCTTTGAACCTATTTTACCGTGGACTGCCGCAGGCGCTTATATGGCGGGTACGTTAGGTGTTGCCACCTTAAGTTACTTACCTTGGGCTGTATTGTGCTGGAGTGGCATCTTCTTTGCCATGCTGTGGGGTTTTACGGGCTTTGGTATTGCCAAATTAACACTAGAAGAGCAGGAAGAAATGACTGCTGAGCTTGGATCACATTCAGAATTACAACTTGATACTAAATAAGGACGGTTCCATGTCTTACTTTGATAAAATTGAACAAATTCAATATGAAGGCACAACAAGCGATAACCCATTAGCGTTTCGTTACTATAACCCTGATGAGATTATTTTGGGTAAACGAATGGAAGATCACCTCAGATTTGCCGCTTGTTATTGGCATAACTTCTGCTGGAATGGTTCTGATATGTTTGGTATCGGGACGTTTGATAGACCATGGCAAATACCCGGTGAAGCTTTAGAACAAGCTAAGCGTAAAGCCGATATTGCCTTTGAGTTCTTTCATAAGCTAAATGTTCCTTTCTATTGTTTTCATGATGTCGATGTGATTTCTGAAGGAAATAGCATCAATGAATATATTTCTAACATGGCGGCGATCACCGATGTATTAACGAAAAAACAAGAAGAAACCAACGTTAAGTTATTATGGGGAACCGCAAATTGCTTCACTCACCCTCGTTATGGCGCCGGTGCGGCAACGAACCCTGATCCTGATGTCTTTGCATGGGCCGCAACACAAGTGTGTGAAGCGATGAAAGCGACAAAAGCACTGGGGGGAGAAAACTATGTATTATGGGGCGGACGTGAAGGTTATGAAACCCTGTTAAATACCGATTTACGCCAAGAAAGAGAACAATTGGGTCGCTTTATGCAGATGGTGGTCGAGCATAAACACAAAATTGGTTTCCAAGGCACATTGCTGATTGAGCCAAAACCTCAAGAGCCAACGAAACATCAGTATGATTATGACACTGCAACCGTTTATGGCTTCTTAAAACAGTTTGGTCTTGAAAAAGAAGTGAAAGTAAATATTGAAGCGAATCACGCGACATTAGCGGGACACAGCTTCCATCATGAAATTGCTACTGCGATTGCGTTGGGGATTTTAGGCTCTGTTGATGCTAACCGTGGTGATCCTCAATTAGGTTGGGATACAGACCAATTTCCTAACAGCGTTGAAGAAAATGCATTAGTGATGTATGAAATTCTGAAATCAGGAGGCTTTACAACAGGTGGATTAAACTTTGATGCTAAAGTTCGTCGTCAAAGCAACGATAAATATGATCTCTTCTATGGACATATCTCAGGAATGGATACGATGGCAATGGCATTGCGCATTGCAGCAAGAATGATCCAAGATGGTGGCCTTGATAAATTCACGGCACAGCGCTATTCAGGCTGGAGCGCCGAATTTGGCCAAAATATCCTACAAGGTAAATTAAGTCTTGAGGATGTGGCGAAATACGCACAAAGCAACACATTAGCGCCACAATTACAAAGTGGGCGTCAAGAAATGTTAGAAAGCTTAGTGAATCGCTATATTTTTGGGTAATTGCTCAATGGCTATAACACAGCGGATTTTCCGCTGTGTTTATATATCAAATAAACATCATGAGGTAACTTCATGTATTTAGGGTTAGATTTAGGCACATCGAGTGTTAAAGCGATCATCATGAATGAAAAAGGTGACGTTGTCACCACTCACTCAGTTCCTTTAGCAATATCACGCCCTCACCCTCAATGGTCAGAACAAGATCCCCTGCAATGGTGGGATGCTACAGAAGAAGCCATTATTGACCTCGGACGTCGTTTTCCGATGGAACACATAGAAGCGATTGGGTTAAGTGGGCAAATGCATGGTGCCGTTTTACTTGATGATCAACAAGCAGTTTTGCGCCCTGCTATTTTATGGAATGATGGCCGTAGTTTTCAGCAATGCCAGACACTTGAAGTACAATATCCTCAGTTTAAAAAAATCACCGGTAATTTAGTCATGCCAGGGTTTACAGCGCCTAAACTACAATGGGTTGCTGAAAACGAACCTGAAATTTTTCAACGTATTGCACATGTTTTATTACCTAAAGATTTTTTGCGCTGGAAGATGACCGGTAATTTTGCCAGTGACATGTCAGATTCAGCAGGTACGCTTTGGTTAGACATGCAAAAACGTGATTGGAGTGATGAACTTTTAGGCGCAACCGGATTAACGCGCCGTCAGATGCCAACCTTATTTGAAGGTAATCAAATCACCGGTTATCTGTTAGCTGATGTGGCTAAAAAATGGCATATGAAGCAGGTGCCTATTATTGCTGGTGGCGGAGACAATGCCGCAGGAGCCATTGGTGTTGGGGTTTATCAACCCGGCCAAGCGATACTCTCTTTAGGTACATCAGGTGTTTATTTTGTGGTTAGCGAAAAGTTTCTTCAAAATAGTGATAATGCGGTACATAGTTTTTGTCATGCTTTACCTAATACTTGGCACTTAATGTCGGTGATGTTGAGTGCAGCATCCTGCCTTGATTGGGTATGCAAAGTAACAGGTATTGAAAGCGTAAGTGCGATGTTTGAAGAAGTTGAACACGCGACTTTTGTTGATAGCCCTCTACTCTTTTTGCCTTATCTTTCCGGTGAACGGACACCTTATAACAACCCGAATGCGAAAGGTGTATTTTGGGGATTAACCCATGAACATCAACGTGTCGACTTATGCCAGGCTGTTCTTGAAGGTGTGAGTTTTGCCTTACGACAAGGGATTGAAGTCGCTGATAATGCTGGACAATTAGCCAATAACATTACCTTAATTGGCGGTGGTGCCAGAAGTGAATATTGGCGACAATTGCTTGCAGATATTACAGGAAAAACCCTTGATTATCGTCAAGATGGTAATGTTGGCCCTGCGCTTGGTGCTGCAAGACTAGCACAATTAGCGGTAAATCCCGTACATTCATCACGGGTTATTCTTTCTCAGCCTAAGCTTGAAAAACGCCATACACCCAATTTAGAAAGACATAAAGCATACGAAAAAAAATATCATGCTTTTAAAAAGTTATATGCATTAATTGATACAATGGAAATACAATAGGAAAACTGGTATTGATTATTAGTGATGTATTACTTGCACCATTAGACGCTTTATTAGGTGTTGTTGTTCAGAGTACTCGGAATTTATGGCTTAGCCCTGATAAATATACCAGGGCTAATTAAAAGATTAACGGTATCCGCTACGATGATTTTGGGCAGACCAACTGTAGGTTTCATCACTTGGGGTTCGTTTTTGTTTCTTTTTGAGGGTTTGTGCTTTTTTGGTGGCTTTTTCAACTTCGAGGGAGATTTCGGTAATAATGGAATCTTTGACTTTATTCATTTCGGCATTAGTTAATTCTCGCCCTAATTTTTTTCTTTCTTGACCTATTCGGGTTCTTACTCGCATTTGTTGGGCATCTGTCATTTCTTGGAGTGTCAGTTTCTTCATGCTATTACCCTACCTATGTTGAGTGAGGAGTCTTTAATATAACATCATTAAAGTGCCTCACCATCACTATATTTTAAATTCTTATTACATTGAAAATGCATTACGCCGAAATAAACGCGTAATGCATAATGATAAGTTGAAATGAGAGAGTTAAGCTAATTGGAGAAATGCGCTTTTAAAACTATCAATATCTTGCTGTGTTGTTGCCCAAGAAGTACAAAGGCGTAAACAACTCAAGTTAGGTTCTTCAAGTAAAACACTATGGAAAACAAACTGTTGAGTTAATTTTTCTGCAATAGTATTAGGTAGAATAACAAATATTTGGTTAGATTCTGGAGGGGCTAAAAAATCAAAACCTTGTGCGGTGAAGAATTCCGTTAATTGCGATGCCATGTCATTAATATGTTTGCCTAATTTAAAATAGAGATCATCATTAAATAATGCTTCAAACTGGGCACCTAATAACCAGCCTTTAGCTTGCAATCCCCCTTTTTGTTTCAAGCTAAAACGAAAATCAGCTTTCAATGTCGGATGACAAATGACTAGGGTTTCCGCTGACATTGCACCAATTTTTGTGCCACCAATATAAAAGGCGTCTGTTAAGTTTGCGATATCTTCAATAGTGAGATCGCTTAGTGCAGACATAAGCCCTGCGGCTAAACGAGCACCATCAAGGTACAACCACAAGTTATGCTCATTACAGAAATTACGCAGTGCTTGTAGTTCTGCTTTGCGATAAACCGTACCAATTTCGGTAGCATTTGTAATATAGACAAGCTTGGGTTGTACCCAATGTTCATCGTTATGTTCAGCAAGAATGGGTTTTAATAATGCAGACGTTAATTTACCATCCGCCGAAAATGTGGTGATAACTTTATGCCCAGTTGCCTCAATCGCGCCTGTTTCATGTGTAGCGATATGTCCAGTACTGACAGAGATAACAGCTTGGTGTGGACGTAAAAAATGAGAAATAGCCGTTAAGTTGGTGATAGTACCGCCATTAAAGAAGTGAATATCAGCCTCGTTTTGTGCAATACGCTGTTTTATTAATTTAGCGGCCTGATGACAAAGTGTATCCATACCATAACCATCATAGCGTTGCCCCACTGTATCCGTGATTGCCTTCATGACCGCAGGATGTGCAATTTCATTATAATCATTTTGGAAGCGGTACATGTTTTCTCCTATTAAATGTTGTGTTTTTTATTGTGCTTGATAAAGAAAAAGCGCTCTACATCTAATCAATACGTTGATTCAATGTAAAGCGCTTTAATATATTGAAAAATTAAGGCATTTAAAACGGATTATTTACGGCTTATTATTTAAAACAAACTTCGCCCCAACGAGCTAATCCTGCAGTAACGGAACCAAAATCATTCCCTTTCACAATAGGAATATTAGGTAGTTGCTGTTCTATCGCCTGAGATAAAATAGGTGAACGCGCGGACCCTCCAGTCATAAAAATAACATCAGGTTTTACACCACTTTGACGAACAGCGTCATTTACTAATTCAATCATTTTACTTTTTGGTGACTCAATAGATCCAACCATTTGTTCTCGCGCAATAGTGCACTCTAATGTTTCGCTTAATAAGGTGATATTAGCAATATATTCAGGAGAATCTGATAAGGCAATTTTAGCTTCTTCGGCACGTCTAACGATACTATACCCCAATGTCTCATTATACACTTCGATTAGGCGGGCTATTTTCTCAGGATCTTTAGCATCTCGTCTTAGCTGATTTAATGCGGCTAGGTTTTGACGAGAATAAAAATCTTTTTGTGCTTCTACATTATTAATCGCAATAGGATCCCAGAACTGTTTCAGCGGTAATTTAATACCTGAAGAAGTTAATCCGGTCATACCAAATAAAGGCATAAGTTGTTTAAATGCAAGGTAAATATCAAGATCATTACCACCAACACGTTGCCCGCTATGAGCAAGTAAGGTGTTTGAACGATCCGTTTTACCTTGATAGCTAGGGCCCATCTGAATTAATGAACAGTCCGTTGTACCACCGCCAATATCAACTACTAATACCGTTTGGTCTTTAGTTAACGTTGATTCATATTCAAGCCCTGCAGCCACGGGTTCAAATTCAAACATAATATTCTTAAAGCCCGCGCGTTTTGCTGCTCGAATAAGGATACTTTCTGCTTGTTTATTTGACGCTTCACCACCTAACCCATTAAAGTTAATCGGTTTGCCAATAACAGTATCTGTAATCGCTTCTTGTGTGCTTTTTTCTGCTTGATGTTTAATATTGGCCATCATGGCGCAAACTAAATCTTCAAAGAAGCTAATTTGTATATCATGCAGGCCCGAAGCCCCTAAAAAAGATTTAGGTGATTTAACGTAATAGACATCACGAGGATCACGCAGATATAAACTCAATGCAGATTGTCCAAAAAGAATATCTTCAGGGACTAATTCAATATCCTCTTCTCGATTAAATGCAATCGATTTTCTGAGTAATTGTTCGCCAATCTCACTGGAAGGTTTAATATTTAAATGGCGAAATAAGTGCTCAGAAACAGATTCACGGGTTGGCGCACAAAGGGTTGAAGGAATATAGACATCATTACCTTCTAAAGGCAAAAGAATCGGTTTTCCCTCTTTCATGATTGCAACAGAACAATTTGATGTTCCGTAATCAAAGCCTATAAACATTCAACCTCCCCAATAGACTTCATTAAAAAAAAGACTGAGCACTCTACCTCAAGACTTTTGCAATTACCACCAGATTATAAAGTCAAAAAGAGTGTCAATGAGACAAGTAATTTAGTGTATGGGGGGCTTAACTGTTATTGGCACGATAACTACCTTTAGGAATATGGCTATATTTTTTACCTCTTTGATAAAAAATCCACTCTAAGCCAGCTTGATATAAAGTTGTACATCAAGCTCTGGGTACTTTTGCATAAATAAAGGCATTATTTTAATAGGTATTTTATTGATTGCTGGTGGTGTATTAATAAAATTTACTAAGCAATTTAAATAAAAATAAAGGGAGGTTTATCCACCACCCCTTTTCTATTTTTGACTAATAAAGTTATTACTGAAATTGGATATAAAGTAATTTTTATCACAACTCATCGTTATTGTTAGGTTGGGTTTTAATCCCCCTAAATAGCAGTCAACCGAGTCGGTAAATAAATGGAATAAACATCCTACTGCAATGGCTTTTAATTTCCATGAGGGTAAAAACCATATACCCAAATAAACCAAAGCGGCCCAACCCGTGTGTAATGGATGAAATCCAACGCTACAACGATTGGGATCAAAAATAGGTGTTGCTAGCAAATGGTCAATATCAATGGCCATTGTTCCGATCATAAGCAGTGAGGCTATCTTCCAATCCTTACGCCAGAAAAAATAACCTAATAAAATGGGTGCCAGAAAATGTAAGCTGTAGTGTAAAATTGTTCTACTGATTTCAAATATCACAAAATCTCCGATTCTCTAAAAATATTTGTCATTTAATTACCAAATAGTTGTTGTCTTTTTTATTTGAACTAAATTTAAAGGAGTTGTTTATTTAAGGAATTTATAATGAAACGCAATAAAATATTGGTTGGTCTGTTATCCTCATTACTCGCTGTTTCTATGGCAAGTGAAGCCTGCTCTAGTTTGGCGATACTCGATAAAAATAACAATGTTTATCAAGGTAGGACACTTGAACTGACCGCTGATTTACCTTCATGGGTCACCTATTATCCTAAAAATACACAATTCACAAAGAAAGCTCCTAATAGTGAAGATAGTCTAAGTTATAGCAATAAATATGACATATTAGCCGTTACAACAGATATCTTTTTTGATGGCGATGATCATAACTTATTACAAGGTTTAAATAGTGCAGGTTTATCATTTAGCGCAAATATGATAACAGACGCTGAATTATCACCTCTTGATAAAAAGGATTATGATAAAGCTATTCCTGTGACTTCGCTAGGTGAATGGGCATTAGCTAATTTCTCAACGGTCGAAGAAGTACAAAAAGCAGTTGAATCAGGTTATTTTTGGGCTCCTGTATTAAAAAACTTTGGTAACTTAAAATCCCCTTTTCACTATGCTTTTTATGATAAAAAAGGAGGCAGCATTGTTATTGAAGCCACAAACGGTAAATTACATGTTTATCAAAATCCAACCCGTGTAATGACAAATGGCCCAGACTTTCCTTGGCACTTAACTAACCTTAACAATTATAGTCAATTAACGAATATCGATAAATCTTCAGGAAAACTTGCAAATATCAATGTAGTACAGCCTGATAGTGGTATTGCAACATCTCAATTACCCTCATCAGATACGTCTGTCGGTCGTTTTATTCGTGCCGCTTATTTTTCAACCTACGCACCTAAAGCGGGATCTACATCAGAAGCGATGAATACCCTAGCGCACATTATGAATCGTTTTGATAGAACGAAAAATATCACGGCTGATGTTATGGGAGAAAGTCAAAGCACTAGTAGCCAGCTACAAACAGAATACACTGTTTGGACTACGCTATCTGATTTAACGAATGGTGTGATGAAAATAAGAGGCTATAACAATATAAATTATACCGAGTATTCTCTTTCACAATTTAAAGATATGAATAAACCTGTTTTTGAACAGATTAACTTGAATAAATAATCTTTTATCGTTGTATTAGAGGTTGGCGAATTATTAATACCGCCTCTAATACAATAACAAAAAGCAAGTATTCTAGCGTGATACTGAATTAGGCAATGCTTTATCGATTTCGCCTAATGCAAACGCTAAATCAACAGCTGCAATTTGTGATCCTGTATAAGCATCAATTTGAGACATTTGTGCATTTAATAATGCAATCTCAGCGGTATTAATGTCGGTTACGGTTCCCAACCCATTATGATAAAATTCAACACTAGCGGTATATGTTAATTGAGTCGTCTCTACTAAATTTTTAGAGGCTTTATTTGCCTCAAGTGCTGACTTGAGTGTATTTTCACTTATTGAAATCTCTTTTATCGCCATATCTTGGCTTTTACGTAAATTTTCTTGCGCTAATCGGATCTCTGACTGTGCATTTACCATTCGAGACTGACGCATTCCGCCTTCATATAATGGAATACTGACTCCAATCAGGATATTAGAAGATGAAGTTCTTTGGCTAATATCGGGCAATCCCTGCACATCAAAGCTACCTGTTCCTCCTGCAAGCGCGCCAGCAAGATAGACTTTAGGAAAATAGTCTGATTTGACGGAATCAGCAGCTTTGATGGCCGCTTGCTGTAATTCATATTGCGCTAAAACATCGGGACGCTGTGCAAGTGCTTTTTTGATCACATCATGAGTTAATGGTGAAATATCATCAGGAAGTAAATTATCATCGGCATAATTAACGGTTATTTTTTCAAAAGGTGATGCTCCAATAGCAGACAGTAAAATTTGATATTGATCTTTTTCATGACCTTTGGCTAACACGTTTTGTAATTCAACTTGTGCGACTTGTTGTTTAGCTAATGCGACATCTAATACCGTTGCTAATCCCTTCGCTCTTTTTTGTTCAACGGCATATAAAATGTCTTTGCTTCTCTGGAGGGCATTTCGAGTGATACTCACTTTTTTTTGTGCTGCACCATAACTAAAATATGCAACGGAGACATCATGAATAATTTTCTGATGCATCAGATTAAAATTAAGGTTTGTTGCTAAAGAAGTATGTTTAGCAGCATCAACTAATGCCCCTCGCTTACCAAAATCAAAAATAAGCCATCTAAATGTGAGTGCGGGAATAAAAGCACTACTCGATGTTTTTATATCATCAATAATAGGATTTTTAGGTAAATCGATTTTCCCATGTTGATACCCTGCTAGTGCAGTTGCTGTAATAATTGGCAAATATGTGCTTTCTATCATACCAATATCAGTTGCTGATTTTTTTGCTAATTCCCACGCAATACGTGTGTCTGGGTTATTTTGTTGTCCTAAATCGATAAGATCAGCTAATGCATAACTGGATTTAGTTGTTTTTTCTTGCGTTGGCGATAAATATTGCTCAGTAGATGAAGAAATATATTTTGTATTATCATAATTAATAGGTTGTTGAGAATACGGTTTAAATGAGCTACTCGTATCAATACAACCAACAAGTAATAGGCTTAACAGAGAGGACAGAATATTTTTCTTATTATTAATGACTAAATTTATCATTATGATTTTTCTCTTATTAAATGTTTAAATACACGCTCTCTTTCATTTGTTGGTAATGTTTTTAATTCATTATTAAGAATCGATTTTTTAAATTCATCCTTTGATTCTTCATTGATTTGTGAATAAGAGAGTTTATCTTCGAAAATAAATTTATGAGCGTAATTATGATAACTAATGTAAGAAATTTTATTTAATGATGTTTTGAAAAAAAATGTTATATTCTTATTTCTTGCGCTATCTTCTTTTTCGAAAATGAGTAAGTCTATATTACCCTTCGATTGTGTAATAGATTCATTTACGGATGAAACTAAATCTAACATATCATTTTTATTTGTCGAATATCTTAATTCAGTATAATTATCTAAAATAGAACTAATTTGTTTGTATATAGTATTAATAATACTTGTTGGCCATACTTTTGTGAAAATAATATACATCACGATATTACCCAACAAAATCCCTAGAATACGATCAGACACCACATTCATATCAAAGCTAGGTTTAAATCCGTGTAATGTTGTTAATAAAAATGCTAACCCAACTTGTACACCAGCATAAGAGATACGCTCATTACCAACAGCAACCCATGCTGCGGGCAATAGACAGAAAAATATCAGTACCATCAGCTCAAAAACATCAGATAAATTAGGGATAATATAGAGCAGTGAAATCATGCCAATTAGTGCTCCAATTAGACAACCAGTGATCCGCAATGTTAATTTATGGACTGTTTCACCAACAGATGTTAATGCCACGACATAACAAGTTATCATTGCAGTATGAATACCCTGCCATTTAAAATAATCATAAAAAATATAACATAGAATTGCGGCTATCGTAGTTTTAATCGCAAAGTATTTATGGTTAGGATTTGTAAATGCATCACTAACAAAAAAAGGTGTTTTTTTCTGTACAGACTTAGTTTCTCTTTTATTAAATAAAATCTTATCAAAAGTATTTAATAATTGAAGTTTACTTATTTTATTTTGAGTTTGTTGCTTATCTTTTATTTTGTCTATTTGATGATGCGTGAAGCAATCGACAAGATCTAAACATCTTTTAGAAAGAAGAAAACGTATAGAAGCTGGAGTGTTTTTATCAAAAGTTAACGACATAATTAATATCTGATAAGAATTATCAATTATATTCTCTAACCAGTGAATATCCTCTCTTCCTCGCAAATAAAATATTTTTATAAACATTAAATAGCGTTTACATTCTGTTTGGGTACTCAGTAATTCACTGATTTCGAGTTGGCTTTCTTTTCTTCCTAAAAAGAAATCGCTTGCGGTAGAAAAGCGTGAGGCGATTCTGTTTAACAGTAATTTTCTAGGGCTAATACCAACAAAAAAATTAAATAAAATAACTAATAGCATTGGAGATACAGCCATCAGTAACGCATAAAGTAGTGCTCTTGTTGCAACATCCCCTACGGGTACATCATCAATTAAAGTCATTAAAAAAGCGATAACTAAAGCAACTAAATTACCAATATCACCAAGGCTACTTGCAGATGCTAAATACATAAAAACGGCTGAGAATAAAGCCATAAAAAAGAAGCGTAAAATAATATTTTGTATTGTGAGGTTAAAAAGTAAAAAAATAACACACACTACAATAGAACATAAAATAATAACGCCAATAGATAATAATATATTTTGTACTGCATCGGCTTTGATTAAATAAATAATTAGATAGCAACTTATGGCAGATTCGGGAATTTCATAGATCATCGCAATAGCAGCCATTAAGGCGCAAAGCAGTGCGATGCGCCAAGTTGTCGCTAAACGAAAATCAAAAGGTAACAAGTCTTTTTTAACTTGTTTCACTATGAGGGACGGTTTAACAATCATCATCGTTAGCTATTATATTGACAGTGGCTGTAGCCCCAACCCGCATAAGATCTTCTGGTGGATTGGTGATTGTGACTTTAACAGGAAACCGTTGTTGAACTCTAACCCAATTCAGTGATTTAGGTACATAAGGCAAGTCCCTTGGGATATTAATAAGGTCAGTTGACATGATCCCTCGGCTAATTCCTTCTACTTTACCTTTAATGGGGTGTTTATTGTCAATCATTGAATAAATAACCACACAACTACCTATTTTTATATTATTTAAATCTGTCTCTTTAAAATAAGCTGAAGCATACCAAGTATCCGTGTCAATTAAGGTAAAAACAGATTGCCCAGAAATAATAAATTCTCCCGGTGACAGCACTAATCCAGCAACATAGCCATTACTTGGTGCTTTCACCTCTGTGTTACTTAATTCCCATTCAGCCATTGCCAGTGAGGTTTTTAAGGATTTCACTAATGCTACTTCTGAATCGGTATTATTAATTAAGGCCTCTGAGGCAACGTTTTGTTTTTGTGCTTGTTTTAATGTGACTTCTGCATCATGTTTTAATGTTCTTGCATCATCAACTTGTTGTGCAGTCACAAACCCTTTTGCTAATAACGGCTCTAATCTATGGAGTGACTGCGTCGCTAATAACAAATTGACTTCAGCACGTTTTATTTGCGCTTCAGCCACTTCTGAATTTGATGTTTCTGCAATAATAATACGTTGTTTATTACTTAATGTTGCTTCAGCAATCATGAGTTGCTCTTTTGCTTGCTGAACTCTCAATGCATACATGGTGGGGTCGATTGTAAATAATAAATCCCCTTTATTGACCTTACTATTTTCTTTGACATATATAGCGCTAATTCGTCCTGGTACAGTTGAAGATATGTTAATTTTATTAGCATCAATTATTGCATCTTCACTGAGTGGATTTAGCGCTGATAACTGAATATTTTTCCACAATAAGATGAGCGTGATCATAAAAACAATCACAGTGATTATAATAGCTAGCTTTTTTTTGATTTTTTTATCCATAATTTAATAAGAAAAATAAAATAAAGAGATAGTTAAAGAAATTGATAACAATATCGCAAAATAAAAAATCAAAGGGAGCGGTAAATTATCATCAATACCCCAATAGATAAGTAATACACGTATAACCAAAGCCCCTAATAAGCCGATAACGGTACATAACATCCAATATGGAAAATAGGCGCCCAACAGAGTAATAAAAGGAGAATGGCCTTGAGAACAACCAGACAACAGTAATGCAATTATGCTCACGCTAGTAACACGATAATATTTTCTTATTATGTTCAAGGTAATGTACCTGTCATTTTTCGATAAATTTTTTGTTCGTTTAAACACTATAGTGTTTTTATTTACAGTTGTTTAATGAATTAATTTAAAACATCATATCGAATAAATGTTAGATGTTTTTTATACTTCAATCCATAGCTTTATCTTAAATTTTTCTTATTGAAGGTAGAGCTTCGTTTTCAATATGACTGTAATTATGGGCGTTATATGATTTTAAGAGTATAGTAGCTAATCTTTCAGCCTGACTAGATATTACGATTTTTATTATGGAATTAGCGTTTTCAGATCAAAATATTCGACATATTCTTGCTAATAACACCCCCATCATTGATGTGCGTGCACCTATTGAATTTAATCAAGGTTCTATCCCTAACGCTATCAATCTGCCCTTAATGAATGATAAAGAACGTGCTGCTGTCGGGACTTGTTATAAACAACAAGGCTCACAAAAAGCGGTTGATTTAGGACATCAATTAGTGAGTGGTGAAATTCGTGATAAACGGATTACTGCTTGGCGTGAAGCTTGCGAGCAATTCCCTAATGGTTATATTTGCTGTGCTCGTGGCGGAATGCGTTCTCATATCGTTCAGCAATGGCTTAAAGAAATAGGCATCGATTTTCCATTAATTGAAGGAGGATATAAGGCGTTAAGGCAGACTATTATTGAAATGACCAATGAATTCGTTCAGCGCCCTATTATTCTTATTGGTGGATGTACTGGTAATGGAAAAACGACATTAGTGCGTTCATTACCTGAAGGTATTGATCTTGAAGGTATTGCTCATCATCGAGGTTCTTCTTTTGGCCGTACTGTTGAAGAACAATTTCCTCAAGCAACATTTGAAAACCATCTTGGTATCGAAATGTTGAAAAAATCACAAAAATATACGCGTTGGGTGCTTGAAGATGAAGGTCGCGCTATCGGTGCGAATGGATTACCTGAATCGCTAAGAGCAAAAATGACAGAAGCATCAATTGTTGTTGTTGATGATCCACTAGAACAACGCATTGAACGTTTAAAAGCTGAATATTTTGATCGTATGACCCACGATTTTTTAGAAGTTTATGGCGAAGAACAAGGCTGGCAGGCTTACAGTGATTATTTACATCATGGTTTATTCGCTATACGTCGTCGACTTGGCTCTCAGCGGGCTGCGGAATTGACACAATTGCTAGAAAATGCGTTAGAAATACAGAAAAAAAGTGCAAATACAGAAGCCCATTTTTCTTGGTTAACGCCTTTACTTAAAGAATATTATGATCCTATGTATCGTTATCAATTGAGCAAAAAGAAAGATAAAATTATTTACCAAGGCAGTTATGAAGAGATAATAATGTGGTTTAAAAACCATTAAATAGATAATATTTTTTGTATTAAATATTTTTAGCTTTAAAGGGATAGCCTCTGTAATTTTATGTTACAGGGGCTTTTAATCTCTTTGCTTTTTTTTAGTTCTAACCCCATATAACCATAGCCCTAAGATTATTATAAAAGCAAAGAAAAAAGCGACCGCTAAAGAAAGTTCAAGAAAAACAAACCGATTAATATTAATTCCCTGCCCTTTGTTTGAAAAATTAAAGGTAAGCACATATTCCTGAATTATTAATACCATAATAAAAACGCTCACTAATCGTGAGCGCATAAGTGATATTATATATAAGATGGTTGACTATTTATGTACTATTTTCCTTAATAAAAATGTGGCGCATATAGCCATAAGAAAATTAAAAATCATACTAAAACTAAAAGCTATTTTATATTGTTCAATCACCTCTGTTGAGAATGCGTGATTCAGGCTAAATTGTAAAATAATTGAAACACAAGTTGCGCCTAGCGCTGCTCCAACTTGTTGTAATGTTGCTGTTAACCCTGAAGCAATCCCAATAAATTCGGGTTTAACTTTCGCTAAAACTAAATTAAGCATTGGTGTCATTATCATCCCTTGAGTAAATCCAACTAAAAACAGAAATGGGATCACAAAAGAGCTATTTTCTGGTGATATTAAATAATAAACCCCTACAATCAAAGAAATATAACTTAAAGCGTAAAGAGTAGCCCCCCAATAAATAATTTTTTCACCCATTTTTTTCACCCATTTGGGGGTTAATAATGATGAAAGAACAAATCCTATACTTGATGGAACAAAAATTAATCCAGAATCAAGTACTGTACGTTTAAATCCACTTTGTAATAATATCGACATCATCATCGGGAAAGCTGATGATGTTGCATAGACACAAACAACAATCCCTATTCCAATGACATATTGATTATTAGTAAATAAAAAGGGATCAAAAAGAGGCTGTTTTCCTTGTTGTTTTAAGTTATTTTCATAGTAAATGAAAAGTACTAACAATATGAGTCCGAAAAGAAAAAACAGTGTGCTATGTAATTTCCATCCCCAGATAGGTAACATTAATAAAGGAAGTAAGGTGAAAGAGATGCCACAAGCCGATAAAATAACTCCCCCTATATCTAATTTTATATAATCTAAAGCTTCACTTTGAATTAAATAACGAGAAAATCCTAATGCAATAATACCAATAATAAGGTTAATTAAAAAAATAGTACGCCATTCAAGACCAAAAACATTGAGTGATATTAACAATCCGCCTAAGGCCTGTCCTGCTATTGCAGCTAATCCTAACGTCATACCTAATAAACCAAATATTTTTTTAGCTTGTGCCTCGTCAAAATTAAGACGAATACTTGAGTATACTTGAGGAAATAATAGCGCAGCCGTCAATCCTTGAAGACAACGAGCTATAACAAGAAAAATGGCATTGGGAGAAATAGCGCATAATACTGATGTCACAGTAAACCCGAACATACCAATACGGTAAAGAGTACGACGGCCATAAATATCACCTAATCGGCCTCCTGTGATGAGTAATAACCCAAAGGCTAATTCATATCCCACGATAATGAGTGTCAGCTCTGTTAATGTTGCATTGAGTGTTCTCTCTATATTTACAATCGCAACATTAACAACGAATAAATCAAAAATAGTTACAAATCCCGCTAATAACAGGACAAATAAGGCAATACGTTGTTGTCTGTTCATTTTTTGTCTCATTAATTAAAGAAATGAGACTATAATGAGTTGCTTATCCTGATACAATTTAACCATTTATACTATTACTAGAAGCAATAGGCTATGACAGAGAGAAAACGAACGCGCCCTGAATTAGCAGATTTTCTGCGAACTAAAAGACAAAGTATTTCACCTGAAACTGTCGGATTGCCTGGTACAGGGCGCCGTCGCACGCCTGGGTTACGTAGAGAAGAAGTCGCTGCACTTTCGGGGGTTGGGTTGACTTGGTATACGTGGCTTGAACAAGGACGAAATATTGGCGTATCAAGTCAATTCTTAGATAACTTAGCGAGTGCGTTACGATTAAATAGCGCTGAAAGACAACATCTTTATTTATTATCGCATATGCGAGAGCCTACAGAAACTGGTGTAACAGAACATCAAGTCCCTGCAACTATTTTACGGATCTTGTCAGATTTGCCATCAGAATATCTCTGTTATGTTTTAAACCTACATTGGGATGTCTTGGCTTATAATCCAAAAGCGGATAAGTATTTCCATTTTTCAGATCATAGTGCTGAAAATCGTAATTATCTTTACTTGTTGTTTATGGATCCTCGTTATAAAACACGTATTGATGATTGGGAAAATATCGCTGATAGATTATTGGCTAGCTTTCGCCGTGATCACGCTAGAACAAAAAATGACCCTAATATTCGAAATTTAATTGCTACATTAAGTTGTTCGTCGCCTGAATTTAAGCGTATGTGGGAAAAACACGAGATATATCCACCTTGCGATGGAACAAGAACACTAAATTTTGACAATAAAAAAGAGTGTTATGAATATACGTCATTAGCATTTGATTTGGAAAAATATAATCGAATCTTAGTGTATATTCCTAAAAAACATGATCATTTTTGATAATAGGATAAATATATTATTTCCAAAATGGAAAATAGTATTAATCAGTTTATGCAGAAAAATACTCTTTAAAAGTTTACTGTTATTTTTTTCTATACTTACTCAAAATAGTAGTGTTTACTTAAAATAGAAAAAGTGCAATTGCACCCTTTTCTATTTTTGTTTGATCAACCTGAAAATCGTAATTATAGCCCCATAACTTGTCTGTTTTTAGGATAAGAAAGCGTATAATTTAACGGTAAGGATTTTTCTTGTTTTGCTCCTAACATGATATTCCACTCTATTTCACCTGTATCTTTATCAAGTACACCATCTTTATAATCAGCGTTTGTCACGTTAATGTTATTTTCTTGGCTAAGTGGTAATTGATCGTAAATTGTCACTTTTACAGGTGTGTTATATGTATTTCTTACTTTAATGGTATAGCTTTCTTTTTGTTCAATGGTAGTACCAATAAAGATTGGTTCTTTCCTTATTTTTTCATTATTAATACGGCTAATTTGAATGTTCTTATCTATTCCAAGTGGAATGCTAAGTAATTCTACTAACTCATCAGTATTAATATAGCTATTACCGACAAAGCTATTCATATAGTAGATATTCGCCCGACCGTTAAGTAAATTTAAGTTTTCCCAATCTTTAATTTCAGCTTGTAAATAAACTTCTTCGACTAATTTGGGCGTGCTTAAATAGTGGTAATCTGCGGTTATCTCTTTTTGATTAATAACCAAAGTATTAGGCTCTGTACTATTTTTTAGTGTATAAGGTAAAGCAATGGCGTGACTTAAATTAATACCATTATTATTGGTTGTAACATATCGAGTGACTCCCTTGTTCATTTTTTCCTCTTGAGCTCGACTCGAAACTTCAGCACTCATCACAGCAACAGGTGCAGGCATTACCATCCTCATACTGTCTTTTCTAAATTTAGCATTATCATTGTAAAGAGATAAATACCAAGGTGATAAGGTTGGCGCAGTGATATTAAGTGAGGGATTAGTTGATGTTAAAATCAGTTTAACTTTATCCCAATTTAAGCCCGTATTTTGAATAACGTCTGCTTTATAGGTGAGTAATATCGGCTTATCCATCCCTTGGCTTCGAATATCATAAGCGGGCGACCATCCTGCATCAGGCGTTATATAAGAAATTTGCATTTTACTGGTAATATTTTTTGATGTGCCTACCGATAAAACAATTTGTGTTTTCTCTTTTGCAATCACTGGCATATCAATCTCTAATTTACGAGTTAATTCTTCTAATTGCTCAGTGAGTTCAGCGATTTCTTCTCGAGTTGCTTTTTGTTGATTAAGAATCGATGTCATTTTTTGGCTAATAAAATCAAATTTTTGTGATGATTGCTCTAATGTTTGAGTATCACCATAACCAAAGAATGATTTATCTTTAAGTAATGCAATTTGTTCATCACCCACATTAATATTGATGTTTAATTCTTCAATTTGCTTATTAATATCTTTCTGTTTTTCCATCAATACTGCAATTTCAGGAGGGTAACTAGGAGCAATAGGGATTTTCTTAACATTAATGGTGTTAATAATCACATCGTCATTATCAAGGCTAATTGATAGGCTTCTTGGGTCAAGATTATCTGCAACATTTGATAAAATGACTTCACTTTGCCCTGCTGGCAAATTGAGCGTTGTACTATTTTCAAGCTCTGCGCCTCGTAAGAAAATAGTAGCTTGATTAAGTTTTATATCTTGATAAAGCGTTTTAGTTAGCTCTGCTGAGTCAGGTTCATTAGCCAAAGCGTTAGATGCACTAATAATCGATAATGTAAAAAGTGACAAAGTGAGTTTATTAGGTTTAATCATCATTTTTATTCTATCCATAGTTGATGAGCAGTGTCGCTAGGATGCTAAATAGGAATGCACTATTGTATAAGTATATTGAGATAGTATTGCATCTCTAATAATTTAGATAACAGAATAAACTTAAAGAGAAAATGATATGAGATTGTAGAAATTACGATAAAACAGGATGTTACTGCATTAGGTAAAATAACCATTATAAATAATCAAGATTATCTTAGTAATGGTGAAGAATTTAGTAGTTATTTGATCTTAATTAGTCCTGTTTGGATAAAAATAAGAGAAATATTTTAATGATAATAAAGGCAGTTTAAAAGCAAACTGCCTAGGATAAAGATGTTTGATATCGATTTTTATTTAACCACTTCGCCACTATCGATAACCGTTTTACGTACTTTATCAGAGAAATCTTGTGCTTCTTTAATAATCGCTTTCTCATCAACTGTTAAGAGTTGGCGATCTTCCATTAAGATTTTACCATCTACAATGGTATGGCGGACATTACTGCCATTTGCACCATAAACTAATGCAGCATAAGGGCTATACATAGGCACCATATTAGGTGATTTCGTATCAACAACTATGATATCAGCAAGTTTCCCAGATTCTAATGAACCCAATTTATCTTCCATATGCAAGACTTTTGCTGAACCCATAGTTGCCAGCTCTACAACCGTTAAAGGTGGCATTGCTGCACGATCTTTATTCTCTAATTTATGAATTTTACCCACAAGATTTAGTTCGTTCATCGTTGTTAACGTGTTACTCGACATCGGACCATCTGTTCCCAAACCAACGCGAACGCCCTTTTCTAACATAGTCAAGACAGGCGCAACGCCTTTAGCCGATTTTGTATTAGCACTGATATTATGAGCAACGCCTACATCATATTTTTTCAATAAATCAATATCTTTTTCATCAACCATAATCGCGTGCGCCGCAATAACTTTATTATTTAACGCTCCGATATCTGCCATATATTGAACAGGACTTTTACCGCCTGTTCGTTTGGCAATTTCTTCTTGTTCTCGGTCAGTTTCAGCTAAATGGATCATTACCGGTACATCTAGTTCTATGGATAGTTTAGCTATTTTCTGAAGGCTTTCAGTTGTGTTTGTATAAGGTGCGTGAGGAGCAAAAGCAGGGATAATACGAGGATGATTTTTATATTCTTTAATAAAATTCACTGCATATTGAATACCTTCTTCTGGTGTTTTCGCATCAGCAACAGGGAAATTAATAACAGATTCTCCTAATACAGCGCGATTCCCCATTTTATCAACGGTTTTAGCTACTTCATCTTCAAAATAATACATATCAACATAAGTTGTTACGCCACCTTTTACCATCTCGATATTCGCAAGGTTCGCGCCAATTCTAACCATTTCACGAGAAACCATTTTATTTTCGAGAGGAAAAATATAGCGGTGAAGTCTATCAGGAACATCATCCGCTAATGAACGAAATACTGTCATAGAGCCATGAGTATGAGTGTTAATCAAACCGGGCATAACAATATCACCATCAACATCAAGTACTTTATTCGCTTGATATTCTTTAGAAAGTTCAGGGCCACCCACGGCAATAATTTTATTTTCTTTTACGACAACCGTGCCCTGTTCAATTATTTTATTTTGCTGATCCATAGTTAGAACAGTGCCGTCAACTATCATCAAATCAGCCTGTTTTGTCGCGTAACTGGAAAAAGAGACCGCCATTACAGCCAAAGCAAGCATAGATTTAGAAAATGACATCATTACCTCTCGTCTTGATGGGAAAATTTCCCTAAGATTATAAATAAATTCATTGGCTTTTGATATCTAATGAAAGTGAAAGAGATCACCGAATAAATAATTAATTGAAGTTATTATCACTTCCTTCATCCCAATTTCTTGCAGTTAGTCTTATCAATCAAGGAGCGGTTTAATGAGTAAAATATTACAACCAGGTGAAAATACATCACTAAGTGAAAATAAAGGACAAGTTAGAGTCTCTCATGCAGTAGGCAATAACCTTGATATTAATCTGACTGCTTTTTTAGTTACAGAGTCAGGCAAAGTTGTAAATGATGATGATATGGTTTTTTTTAATGCCCCTCATCATGTATCTGGTGCTGCATCATTTATTGCACCTGTTACTCAAGGTTCATCAGTTATTCATAGCATTGATTTCGATTTATCCCGTTTACCTGCCAATATTACCAAAATAGCCATTACCTTGACACAAGATGGAAGTGCTGGCGGTTTTGCTGTTGTGGCGCAATTAAAAGCACAAGTATTGATAAATAATGACGTGATTGAATTAGCTCCAAGCCAATTCTCGCAAGAAACGGGCATTATTGTTTTAGAACTGTATATTCGAAACGGACAAAATAAAGTTCGCTCTGTTTGGCAAGGTTTTGCATCAGGACTTGCAGGGCTATGTGATCTTTATGGTATTGAAGTCGAAGAGCCAGCCCCAGTTATTGCCCCTAAGCCCACGCCATCTGTTAATATACAAAAAAGCGTAGTGAAACTGACGAAACCAGAGAGTAGCCACCGTGTTTCTTTACTAAAAGGGAGTGATGCACCTAAACGTATTTTAGTCAGTGCAACGTGGATAGATAATGGTGATGGTAAGGATAACGATGATTTAGATCTTCGTGTGGGTATTTTGCGCCCCAATGGTCAAATGTCTATTATTCAAGCACCAGATAAAAGTGGTGCTTTTAATGCCGATCCTTTTGTTTTCCATACTGGTGATGTGGTTAGTGTTAGTCAAGATCAGCCCGGTTGTGAGACTGTTGAAATAAACCCCGCTATTTCTCAATTAATGGGCGGAAAAGTGGCATTAGTTTGTAGTGTTTATTCTGCTATTAGTAATGGTTGTGTTTCTGTTGCATCATTAAAACCGACAATGCGCATGGAATATGGTAATCAAATCGTTGAGTGCTCTTGTGAATACAAAAAAGGCTTTTTCAATAATATGATTTACACCTATGTCATTGGTATTATTGAAATCGATCAAGACAGTATTACGTTAAAACCTTCTGGTGTGACATCAAGAGCAGGCAGTGAAGCCACTCCTTGGTTAACACGTATTGGTGATGAGCTTAAATTAACGATGGATGGCCCTCATGTTTTTAAAGGAAAGAAACCAAGTATGCTAGGCAAAAAACGTTATGTTTAATGTCATTATAAAAAAAGAAATAACTTAGCGTTTATCTTAAAAAAAGAAAAACGGGCAATGATTAAAATGCTCGTTTTTCTATTTAAAGAGATGATAATTCGTGAAGTTAAGTACGTCTTTTTTGCTGTAATAGCCACTTGTCTAATTCATTAGCAAAAAGCTGGCGATCGCGTTGGTTTAGGCTTGCAGGTCCCCCCGTTTGAATACCACTGGCTCTCATCGTATCCATAAAATCACGTATATTTAAGCGTTCACGAATAGTTGCTTCAGTATATCGTTCACCTCTAGGATTTAGCGCAACCGCACCCTTTTCAATCACTTCAGCCGCTAATGGAATATCGGCAGTGATCACTAAGTCATCTTTATTGGTACGGCGGACAATTTCGTTATCCGCAACATCAAATCCAGCAGAAACTTGTAATGTGCGTAAAAAAGGCGATGCAGGTACGCTTAATCGTTGGTTAGCAACAAAAGTGATGATCATTTTTTCTCTGTCTGCTGCTCGATATAACACTTCTTTGATGACTTTAGGACATGCGTCAGCATCAACCCATATAGGCATAACAACTCTCTCTTGATTATTCTGTATTAACTATTGCATGGTTAAGAGGGTTAAAATAACACAATAATTCTAACTAAGTGATTAAAGCTTTGCTCTTGCTCGTTTTTCTGACTGTTGATTAATCCAAATACTCACGAATATCAAAATCATACCGATAATGTGTAAGCCAGTTAATTGTAGCCCTAATAATGCCCAACCTAAAATAACAGCACTAAGTGGGCTTAAAACCCTTCTTTTTATGCCATTTTTGTTTATTTAGGCACCTAATGTGCATGAAATCATATTTTTACTTTGATCTAAATCAAAGATGTATTCTATTTGCTATTTTTAGGTTGCTGAATACTAAAAGTTAAATTATAAAGCAAATGATAATCATTATTGATCTCATTAAGGTCTGTAACTATGTGTATTCAATTTAAATCTTGCTTCGTATTATCTGCTCTAACACTCTCACTCTCTCAATATGCCATTGCTAATACCGTATCACCTAAAGAAGAAACGCTGGTTGTCACTACAACACGTAGCGCTTCCTCTTTATGGAATAGCCCTGCAACTATTCAAATTATTGATAAAGAGTCATTAAGTCAATCAACGGCTTCTTCTATTGCGGATCAATTGCGTGATATTCCTGGTGTTGAAGTGACGGATAATAGCCTCGCCGGCCGTAAACAAATTCGCATCCGTGGTGAGGCTTCATCACGCGTACTTTTATTGGTTGATGGGCAAGAAGTTACCTATCAACGAGGTGGTCAAAATTTTGGTGCAGGTATTTTAATCGATGAATCGGCACTAGAGCGTATTGAAGTGGTTAAAGGCCCCTATTCCGTACTTTATGGTTCACAAGCTATTGGTGGTGTGGTGAATTTAATCACCCAAAAAGGTGGCGATAAGCCTTTTGGTGGCAGTATTAAAGTTGTTTATGACTCAGCGACGATGGGATGGCGAGAGTCTGCATTAATTTCAGGCACAATAGGCGATTTTGAATACCGCTTTAATGGGAGTTATGCCGATCATGGTGACAGAGACACCCCTGATGGACGTTTACCTAATACACATTTTAGAAATAACGGTCAAGGTGCATGGCTAGGCTATAAAATTGATAAACACAAATTTGGACTTTCGCTTGATCGCTATGATTTATCCACACAATCTTATTATGCGGATGAAGGAAAATACCAAGAATTTAGCGTTAAAGTTCCTAAGCTTGAGCGTGAAAAAATCGGCTTATTTTATGATTATGATATTGATGCTGATTATTTTAAAAAGCTTCATATAGATGCTTATACACAGCAAATTGAACGAAAATTTGAAAACCGCGTTGGTGTCGTTACGCCAACAGGTAGCCCAAGGATTGGTAATTTAACTGTTAAAAACCGAACACAGTCGGAGGATACACAGAATACTTATGGAATGACTATGCAGGCAAACTTTACATTACCTGCAAATAATGAACTAATTTTAGGCGCACAATATCAACAAGATAAAGTAAAACAAACCTCTGTTGGCCAAACATCTTTAAATAGTACAACAGGATTTCCACCAGCTGTAAATTATGAAAAGCAATCTCTATTACATAACCGCAGTAAACAAACCAATATCTCTATTTTTGCTCAAAATGATTGGAAAATAGCAGATGATTGGTCATGGGCAATGGGTGCCAGACAATATTGGTTGAAATCAGAATTACAAAGTGGTGATGAAACTGTTCACCATAATAAAACAGGCACAAACTATAAGGCGTTGTCTTCTACATCCGTCAGAGATAATGCTTTTATTATTTCATCCAATCTACGTTATTCCGGATTTAAAGATACTGAGCTGCGTCTTGCATTTGCACAAGGTTATGTATTCCCTACATTAGTTCAGCAATTTATGAACACTACGGCGGGTGGTGCGGTGACTTATGGTAATCGTGACCTAGAGGCTGAACACTCTAATAATGTGGAGTTTGGTGCGCGTTATAAAGGTAATAATTGGTATATTGATAGCGCCATTTATTATTCTGAAGCAAAAGATTATATCACCTCAGTCGCTTGTGCAGGAGAACGTATTTGCGAAGGGAATAGCAAAACAGGCCGAGCAGATTACTTCTATTATGACAATATTGACCGAGCAAAGACATATGGCATGGAGGTAATGGCACAATATCAAGGTTGGTCAATTACACCTTATGTTTCTGCCAATGTGATGCGCCGTCAATTTATTACTCCAACCCTAAAAACATGGGATACAGGAGAACCTACAGTCACGACGCGTATTGGAGCTAAACATCTCTTATTACTCAATAATATGAATTTAATGTCAGATTTATATTTGCGATCTGCAACGCAAGCGAAAGATCATCGGAATCCTGAAAACAAACAACATTACGCTGGTTGGGCAACGGTAAACCTTTCACTTAGTAGTGAGTTTGGCCATAACGATCAATATCGTATTAACTTTGATTTAAATAATATTTTAAATAAGCGTTATCAAACAGCTCATGAATCTATTCCTGCTGCGGGTATTAATGCTGCAGTTGGTCTGACATGGGCATTTTAACGATGAACAAAATATTAATGATTCTCAGTTTATTATTGCTGCCTTTTAGCTTAACGGCAAAAGAGAATATAAAAAATGACCGTTGGGTTATTGCGGGGGGATCTATTGTGGAATTAATTTATGCCATGGATGCTGGCAATAAGGTTGTTGGTGTTGATGAAACCACTTCTTACCCCGAACAAACACAGGTATTGCCTCATATTGGGTATTGGAAACAGTTAAGTGTTGAAGGCATTTTATCTCTACGCCCTTCTACTTTTGTAACATGGGATGATGCTGAGCCTAAAATGGTCTTACGTCAGCTTGCACAACATAACGTTAAAGTGATTTCTTTACCAAGAACGCCAGCAACCTTTGAGTTAATGCTTCAAAACATCCGCACGTTAGCCGTTTCTCTGGATAAGCAGACACAAGGCGATGCATTAATTGATTCATTACAATCCCGTTTAGCCATTATTAACGCTAAAAATAATCAAATTAAACAGAAAGTAAAAGTGATGTTCTTTCTTTCACCGGGAGGTGGAATTCCTCAAGTTGCAGGGAAAACCAGTGTCGCAGATGCGATCCTTCAATTAGCTGGCGGTGAGAATATCGCAACACACGAGAATTATCGTATCTATAGCGCAGAGGCCATTATTGCCGCTGATCCAGAGTTAATTGTTATCACGACACAAAGTCAGAAAAATCAAACGGGCACAATAAGAGCATCTGAGGGATTAGCTTCTGTACCTGGAGTGTCGATGACTCAAGCATGGAAAAATCAACGCATTATCGAAATTGATCAATCCCTTATTTTGGGAATGGGGCCTCGTATTGTGGATGCCGTAGAGTTATTGCATCAACAATTTTATCCCACTGATCCACTAAAAGATAATAATGCTGAATAATAAGTAGGAATGATTTAATAATGAAAGAGTCAGTCGTAACACATATTATCCCCCCTTCTGCTGAAATTGATCTTACTGCTCATTTCGCTTTAGAAGGTGATAGCCCTTTCCGTGATAGACACGCCACCATGCCATGGCGTGGTTCTGTGCCTATCGCAAAAGAAGAGCAGCAATCCACATGGCAAGCCTTATTAGAAAGTAAAACGCCAGCCTGTAAACGTTTGTTGTATATTCATATCCCTTTTTGTGCAACACATTGCACCTTTTGTGGGTTTTATCAAAATAACTATCATGAAGAAGCCTGTTCGCGCTATACCGATGCATTACTGCGTGAGATATCGGCTGAATCAGATAGTTTACTTTATCAATCAGCACCAATTCATGCAGTTTATTTTGGTGGGGGAACCCCTTCTGCATTATCGGCCAAAGATCTTTATCGTGTGATCACGCATTTGAGGCAATCACTTCCTTTGGCTCCTGACTGCGAAATCACTCTTGAAGGTCGAGTTTTAAATTTTGATGATAACCGTATCGATGCTTGTTTAGATGCAGGCGCAAACCGTTTTTCTATTGGTATTCAAACCTTTAACAGCAAAATTCGTAAACGAATGGCGAGAACCTCAACGGGTGAAGAAGCTGCCAAATTTATGAAAGGGCTTTGTTTACGCGATCGTGCTGCGGTGGTGTGTGATTTATTATTTGGATTACCTGGGCAAGATGCGACGAACTGGCAAGAAGATCTCACTATTGCTCATGATATTGGTTTAGATGGTGTTGATCTCTATGCATTGAATTTATTGCCTAATACACCATTAGGTAAAGCGGTTGAAAATCAACGAATTACTGTGCCTTCGCCAATACAAAGGCGTGATCTTTATCTTCAAGGTTGTGATTTTATGGAAAATGTGGGCTGGCGTCAGATCAGTAATAGCCATTGGGCAAGAACAACCCGCGAGCGCAATCTTTACAACTTATTAATCAAACAAGGGGCAGATTGCCTAGCTTTTGGCTCAGGTGCTGGTGGCACAGTGAATGGTTATTCATGGATGATTGAGCGATCACTAGACAATTATTATCAAAAAATTACAGATAGCCAAAAACCCTTAATGATGATGAGTCGTGCAACCGATAGTGGTTTTCGTTGGCGTCATGAGTTACAAGCTGGCATTGAGTGTGGCCGTGTTGATCTGGCCAAGTTAAGCCCACAAGCGACGCTACTCTCTCCTTTATTAAATCAATGGTATCAAGCAGGTCTTGTTGAAGACGATTTTCTTTGTATGAAATTGACTAATGAAGGTCGATTTTGGGCAAGTAACTTGCTGACATCCTTACAGCAATTAATTTTGCAGTTAAATACGCCTCGTTAATTTTATTACCCTGAATATTAATTAGAAGATGGAAACAACATCATGAATACAGAGTTACAACAATTTTTAATGACTGAGCCTGATGGAACATTGGAAACTATTGCAACACAATTTAATACCACATTGTTGGAGGTTGTGAGACATTTGCCATTACGCTCATTAATACGTGGCGAGAAATTCGATACTGTATGGGATAGTGTGATGAAATGGGGTAATGTCACCACGCTTGTGCATACTCAAGATGTTATCTTAGAGTTTAGCGGTGAATTGCCAAGTGGTTTTCATCGTCATGGCTATTTTAACTTACGGGGCAAAAAAGGAATGACAGGCCATATTAAAGCCGAAAATTGCCAATCTATTGCGATGATTGAACGTAAGTTTATGGGGATGGGTACCGCCTCTATCTTATTTTTCAATCAACAAGGCGTTGCTATGTTTAAGGTTTTCCTTGGCAGAGACGAACATCGTCAATTATTGCCAGAGCAATTATCAGCCTTCCGTCAATTAGCACAACAATTAAATGAGGAATAATCACGCGTGAAAACTTGGATTATTTTTGGCGCTGGTGGCAAAGGTGTTGGTGCACATATTGCTGATATTGGTGTAGCACAACAACGCCCTATTGTGGCTTTAGTTCGTCACCAAGAAGCTGCGAAGCGTTTAGAAAAGAAAGGAATTAAAACCGTCATCGGTGATGCGATTGACGTTAAAGCGGTTGAAGCTGTTTTAACACTAGCGGGAAAAGAAGCAGACATTATTTCCACAATGGGCGGTGAAAATGATTATCTTGCGCATAGAACAGTGATTGATACTGCAGAAAGAATGGGTTTTCAACGGATGCTCATGGTTTCTTCTTTAGGTTGTGGCGATAGTTGGGTTGCCTTATCTGACAGAGCAAAAGCAACTTTTGGTCAAGCCGTTAGAGAAAAATCATTAGCTGAAGTATGGCTGCAAACTAGCCGTTTTGATTATGCGATAGTAAGACCTGGCGGATTACTGAATGGTGAAGAAACGGGTAAAGCTCAGCTTTATCAATATGAAGAGACTCACGGCTTAGTTAATCGTCGTGATGTCGCACGTTTAGTGACTCAACTTATGGATGCTGATCTGCTAGACGATCAAGTTTATGCGGTGGTTGAACCGGGTTTAGTGCCAACTAAATCATAGATATTAATACCCATACAATTACCTTAAGAGATAACCTATGTGTTATCTCTTTTTTCTTGCTTTTATTATGGTCAACAGCTCACATTATGATGCGTTTTCTGCTTACAATGAAATTTCCTCAATAGTCATTTGTCACTTTACTGTCTTAATGGGGGGAATTTGTGGCATAATGCGGCCCCATTACCTTTTGTCATTCACTAATAATGAGTATTCGTCTTGTTAATCAGCAATAATATCACTATGCAGTTTGGCTCAAAGCCACTGTTTGAAAACATTTCTGTCAAATTCGGTGGCGGAAATCGCTATGGTTTAATCGGGGCTAACGGTAGCGGTAAATCAACCTTTATGAAAATTTTAGGTGGCGATTTAGTACCAAGTAGCGGCAACGTATTTCTTGATCCTAATGAGCGCCTTGGCAAATTAAAACAAGACCAATTTGCTTATGAAGAATATACAGTACTTGATACCGTGATTATGGGTCACACTGAACTTTGGGAAGTTAAACAAGAGCGCGAACGCATCTATAACTTACCAGAAATGAGTGAAGAAGACGGCTTACGAGTTGCCGATCTGGAAGTAAAATTCGGCGAAATGGACGGTTATACCGTTGAATCTCGTGCTGGCGAATTATTATTAAATGTAGGCATTCCATTAGAACAACATAATGGCCCGATGAGCGAAGTCGCACCGGGTTGGAAATTACGTGTGTTATTAGCACAAGCTCTATTCGCTGATCCTGATATTTTGTTACTGGATGAACCGACGAATAACTTGGATATTGATACTATTCGTTGGCTTGAACAAACGCTAAATGAACGTAACAGTACCATGATCATTATTTCCCATGATCGTCACTTCTTAAATATGGTCTGTACGCACATGGCTGACCTTGACTATGGCGCATTAGCCGTTCATCCGGGTAACTATGATGAATATATGTTTGCTGCAACCCAAGCGCGTGAACGTTTATTAGCGGATAATGCGAAGAAAAAAGCACAGATTAGTGAATTACAATCTTTCGTAAGTCGCTTCAGCGCTAATGCATCTAAATCACGTCAAGCAACCTCTCGCGCTAAGCAAATTGAAAAGATTCAATTAGCTGAAGTTAAAGCGTCAAGCCGCCAAAACCCATTCATCCGCTTTGAACAAGATAAAAAATTATTCCGTAATGCACTTGAAGTGGAAAATATCTCTAAAGGCTATGATGATAATGCCCCACTATTTAAAGACGTCAATATGATGCTTGAAGTGGGCGAAAAAGTTGCCATTCTAGGTAATAACGGTGTGGGTAAATCGACGATGATTAAAACATTAGTCGGTGAATTAACACCAGATACAGGCCGTTTAAAATGGTCTGAAAACTCAAATATTGGTTATTATGCACAAGATCATGCAACTGATTTTGAAGTAGATATGACCGTATTTGATTGGATGAGCTTATGGATGAAACCAGAAGACGACGAGCAATCTGTACGTAGCGTATTAGGTCGTTTACTGTTCTCTCAAGATGACTTGAAAAAATCAGTTCAAGTTTTATCAGGTGGTGAAAAAGGCAGAATGTTATTTGGTAAGCTGATGATGCAAAAACCAAATATTCTGATCATGGATGAACCAACCAACCACTTGGATATGGAATCTATTGAATCACTGAATATGGCATTAGAACTCTATCAAGGTACTTTGATTTTTGTTTCTCATGATCGTGAGTTCGTTAGCTCATTAGCAAACCGCATTATTGAAATTACACCTGAAAAAGTGACTAATTTCCAAGGAACTTATGATGAGTTCCTCGCGAAAAAAGGTGTGATGCTTTAATTTCATAACATAGGTAAAGTGATAAATAATCAAAGGCTTGATAACTATATATCGAGCCTTTTTACTGTATTTTATTCCCTATTTTATGATTAATCTTATTTGTAAATTTCAATATCATTCATATTTTTATCATCTTTAATAAATTCATAGATAACTTTGTGTTTAAAAATAAGGAATACTTTATTTTGATTAAAAGATAAAGAAATACCATCATTTTTATATTTCTTCTCTATTTAAGTATTTTTCCAATAACTCAATCTGTGTTTCTTTATCTAAATCTGGTGGGAATAGCAAAGTGGTATGCAATTAAACACAGGGAAACTCCAAATTATTAAAAAATAATGATGCTATATTTTGTGGTGAACAGAGCAATTATTCACAATAAGTAGCAGAAATGTGGACTTTATGTTTAAGCTATAATGTACTACATCGTAGCACTTCTGTTGGTGGTCGCCTTGTTTGGATGAATACAATCAGTTAATTAACCCAAAAAATTATTATTTATAGACATTTTTGTATAAATTAATTTACCTTAGTACCTATTGTATGAATAATAGTGATAATAGTAATGATTATTATTCGGTGACCTATTGTGATTGATTTTTGTGCATTTAAATTAAAACCAGTGGCATTATTTTGTTCTGCCTCCCTTCCTTTTATTGCAGCAACACCGGCTTTTGCGGAAGAAACAGCAAAAACAGAGCAAGTTGAGAAGCTTGTGGTTAGCGCTCAAGCTCTAAAAGTAAATACTCTTTTGCAAGAAACACCTAAATCTGTTTCTGTCATTTCCCAAAAAGATCTCGAAACTCATGCTCCTCAAAAACTCGATGAAGCCTTACGTTATACTTCAGGTGTTGTTTCTCAGCCCTTTGGTGCTGATAACGATACTGACTGGCTTCGTGTACGTGGTTTTGAAGCGGCAACATATTTAGATAATAGTCGTCTCTTTCGTGATGGCTATTATACATGGCTACTTGAACCTTATGGTTTTGAACAAATTGAAGTGGTAAAAGGCGCTTCGGCCGTATTATTCGGTGAATCGACACCAGGTGGCGCGGTTAACGTTGTACAAAAGAAACCCAGCTTTAAGCCTCAAAATGAAGTATTTCTTGAAGTCGGAAATAATGACCAACGTGGGTTAGGTTTTGATGTTTCAAGTGCCACTGATGATAAACGTGTGCGCTACCGCCTTGTTGGGTTAATGAAAAAATCAGACGGAGAATTATTTCACACAGATAGTAAGCGTATTTACCTTGCGCCAAGTGTTGCAATTAATCTAACTGACAATACAGCACTGACCTTTATGGCAACCTATTTGCATGATGATGGTACACCTACCAATCCTTTCTTCCCTGCCGCGGGGACATTAATTTCATCTCCTTTTGGTAAAATTAAACCTTCAACGAATTTAGGCGAACCAGGTTACGATAAATATAAACGTACACAAATTTCGGCGGGTTATTTGTTAGAAAGCAATATCAATGATGTTTGGCGTTTTTCTCAACGTCTAAATTATGGTTATAACGATCTATTATTGCGTAGTGTCTATGCATTCCCTAATTCAGATATTGCTACAACAGAACTGAATCGTGGTGTTGTTTTCCGTGATGGTAAAAATCAAAGTATTTCTTTTGATAATAATGTTGTCGGTGAATGGGATACAGATAATTTCGAGCATACGCTATTAGCAGGGGCTGAATTACAATATCACCAAACCAAAGGTGATGAGCAAGATAATTACAACTTTGGTACGATTAATCCGTGGCACCCTGTTTACGGTAAATATACCCCTCTTGATCCTGCTAATAATGTCAATCGTACCATCGACAAAACACAATATAGCCTTTACTCACAGTATCAAACTAAATTTGACGATCGCTGGGTTGCAGTCGCGGGCGTACGTCAAGATTGGGTAAAAACAGAAAATAAAGCACAAGCAAAAAATGAGGACAAATCACGTACTGATAGTGAATTCAGTCTCAATACAGGATTAATGTATCTCGCAGATAATGGCCTGTCTCCTTATGTGAGTTATTCCGAATCTTTTGAAGTGATGAGCACCATCGACCCTGCGACTAACGATCTATATAAACCGTTAAAAGGTGATCAAATTGAAGCAGGGATAAAGTACACACCTGATTTTATGGATGGTTACTTCAATATTGCTTGGTTTGATATCACACAGAAGAATGCACTTGTTGCAAACCCAACGACTTTTGTTTCAACACAAACCGGTAAAGTGACATCTAAAGGCGTGGAGTTCACAAGTGAAATGCAATTAACGGAACGTTTAGCGTTAAAAGCCAATTATACCTATACCGATATGCAAACCGATGACACAGGTAATAAAGGTAAACAACAAGCAGGCTTAATTCCTAAACATACCGCATCTGCTTGGGGCAGTTACACTATTCCAGTTAATGGGACTCAAGATTTAATCTTAGGGACAGGTGTGCGTTATTTAGGTAAATCTAAAGATAATCCGAAGAGCAGTGATTTAACAGTACCAAGTGCAACATTATGGGATATGGCTGCAATCTATAACTTTAATAAACAGTGGCAATTACAGTTAAATATCAACAATATTCTTGATAAAGAATATCTCTCTGGTTGTGATTATTACTGTTATTACGGCCAATCTCGCTCTGTTTTATTGAATGCTAAATATCGTTGGTAATTTTTTTCTTATTCCTTCATTTATTGCTAATCGTACAATAAATGGAGGAATATTATTTTATAAATGAGTGACCATGTTTGAACTCTCAAATATTCAAATGGTTCGCGGTGGGCGTACCATTTTATCAATTTCCTCACTACGTATTTCAGATTCTGGATTAACTATCGTGCTTGGCCATAATGGATCAGGTAAATCGACTTTAGTTAGTTTATTATCTGGTCAGCAAGCGCCAGATAGTGGAACTATCACACTGAATAAGTGCAATATCTCACACTATAAATCACGTGAACGAGCTAAAAAAATAGCTTTTCTTCCGCAAAAACTGCCAGCTTCTGCGGGATTAACAGTAAAAGAATTAGTGCGATTAGGTCGTTTCCCTTGGCGTGGAACATTGGGCCGTTGGAATAGAAAAGATGATGAAATAATCACAATGGCAATGGAAAAAGCGGGGGTACTTCCCTTTGCAGACACACTCGCTGATGATTTATCTGGAGGTGAACGTCAACGTGCTTGGGTTGCAATGTTACTGGCTCAACAATCACCTATTTTAATTTTAGATGAACCTACTTCCGCTTTAGATATACATCATCAATATCAACTAATGGAATTATTGAGTGAATTAAATCAAACTCAACATGTTGGTATTATCGTTATTTTGCATGATCTTAACCTTGCCTTACGTTATGCCACTCATATTATCGCGCTTAAAAAAGGGAAAATTGCATTTGAAGGTGAAGCTTCATTACTTTTTGATGATGAACGGCTTTCTGCACTTTATGAAACACCCATTAAGCTGATTGAGCATCCTGATAATAAAGATTCACAACAACATAAGGTGGCAGTGGTATGCGTGTAATATTACAAAAAATAATTAAATCACTGTTTTTTTGTCTGCCTATTTTATTTATTACGCCCATCGTTAATGCTACACAAAATAATAATAAAATACCGCAACGTATTATTGTTTTGGATTGGGATTTACTGGAACAAGTATTAACACTTGATGTTATTCCTATTGGTGCAACTGAAATTGCTGGGTATAACCAATGGGTCGCTCACCCTGTTGCTCCGAATTCGATTGAAGAAGTGGGTATGCGGGCAGAGCCTAATTTAGAAAAAATGGCATCGTTAAAGCCTGATCTTATTTTGGCGTCAAGTTCACAACAAGATTTATTGCCTGTATTAAAAACTATTGCCCCTGTCATGTATTTGCCTAACTTTTCTCGCCAAGATAATGCTGCTGAAGTTGCTTTGGCACATTTTAATACTCTAGCCTCTCTTTTGGGAAAAACAGCACTTGCACAACAAAAACTGGCTGAGATGGACAGCATTTTTGTGCAATTAAAGTGTAAATTACAGCGGGCATTTATTACGTTGCCTGAAGTGGAGGTGATCCGTTTTTCTACATTAACCTCTGTTTTTTTATACACCGAAAATTCAACAACTGATTATGTAGTCAATAAGTTAGGCCTAAATTCTGCCATATCATTACCTCCTCAACCTTGGGGAATTGATCAGCGAAGAATGAATGTATTGCAACATATTAAACAAGGCTACGTCCTTTATATGTTGCCATTCCCCGATGAAAGCAAACTGCAAAAATCCGTGTTATGGCAAGCCATGCCATTTGTACAGAATGGGCATTTTCATTCCGTGAAACCTGTATGGAACTATGGCGGAGTGACATCGTTAATGTTAATGGCAGAAGCTATTACAGAAAGCTTATTAGATATGGCACCAAATAATGAACATTAAGCAATTTTCTTTCTATTTTTTGGCAATCATCTTACTAAGTATTACCAGTTTACAAATTGATAATTCTCTTTCATTATCTCGCCAATGGTATTTACTGGGGCATTTAGACACGAAGACCCTATTTGCCGATGTTTTTTTTATTCATGCTCAATTACCACGTTTAGCAATGACACTGCTTATTGGGGGAATTTTCGGTGTTGTCGGCAGTTTAATGCAACAATTAACGCAAAATAACCTGACATCACCTTTAACGTTAGGGACTTCATCAGGCGCTTGGTTAGCTTTAGTTATTGTGAATATCTGGTTTACAGATTGGGTTGCTGATCACAGCGCATTCGCTGCGACAATGGGAGCTTTATTCGCCTTCTTTCTGGTAATTATTATTGCAGGTATTCGCAATATGACCGGCTTACCCCTTGTTGTTTCCGGTATGGTGGTGAATATCTTATTAGGTGCGATTGCAACCGCATTAGTGACGTTAAATGCTCAATTCGCCCAGAATATCTTTATGTGGGGTGCTGGAGATCTTGCTCAAGATGGTTGGGAGATGTTTTTTTGGTTATTACCTCGAATTACACCTGTTTTACTTATTTTTATGTTTGCCCCTCGTATTCTCACTTTATTGCGTTTAGGTCATGAAGGTGCAATGGCTCGGGGATTGCCTGTTTTACCTACATTTGTATTTTTTATTATATTAAGCACTTGGTTAGTTTCAGTGTCGATTACCGTTGTTGGTGTTATTAGTTTTATAGGATTACTTGCACCTAATATTGTCAGAACATTAGGCGCAAGAACTGCTCGTCAAGAGCTTATTGCCAGTGGCTTAATGGGAATATGTTTATTACTGATTACAGATAGCTTGGCAATATGGATTGGTCAGTGGCTCAATACAGTTATTCCAAGTGGTGTGACAGCCGCCGCTATTGGTGCTCCTGCATTAATTTGGTTTAGTCAAAAGAGGATGCGAGCTCAAGATCAGCTGTCTATTTCTCTTTATTCTCAGACTAAAACAGTATCAAAGTATACCGTGATAGGAATATTTGTATTATTAATGCTCGGGTTAGCCCTTACACTTTTTATTCATATTAATGAGCATCAGTGGTTTTGGGAAATACCTTCTGTTTATCAATGGGCATTACGCTCTCCTCGTTTATTAGCTGCGTTATTTGCAGGTATTGCATTAGCTATTGCTGGCGTTATTTTACAACGTTTAATTTACAATCCATTAGCCAGTCCGGATATTTTAGGGGTTTCATCAGGTGCGACTTTTTCGTTAGTTTTTTCGAGCTTAATTTTAGGGAGCACCTTACAAACATCACAGTGGGGAATTGCATTATTAGGTAGCTGTGTTGTGATGATTATTCTATTAATCTTAGGAAAAAAGCACCAATATGCGCCAGCCAGTTTAATATTAACGGGAATTGCATTAACCGCGAGCTTAGAAGCCTTTATTCAATTTTTCTTAGCCAAAGGCTCATTAAGTAGTTATAAAATCTTACTGTGGTTATCTGGCTCGACTTATCGCGTTAACAGTGAACAGGCTCTCTATTTTGCATTCGCAATTACATTGATTGTGGGATGTGTCTTTTTATTAACACGTTGGCTAGCATTAATATCAATTAGTCGAAGTTTTGCCTCAGCTCGCGGATTACATACGGAGCGCGCAAGTATTATATTATTAATTATTGTCTCGCTATTATGTGCTTTAGTGACTTCAACGGTAGGTCCTATTGCTTTTATTGGCTTAGTGGCTCCTCATATGGCGGCCTTGCTGGGTGCTCAAAAAATTAAATCGCAATTAATGGTTTCAGGATTAATTGGTGGAACTTTAATGGTTTGGGCTGATTGGCTTGGACAAATATTTATTTACCCCGCACAAATCGCAGCAGGCACTTTAGTCGCTATTTTAGGCGGTAGCTATTTCCTTTGCTTAATGTTATTAAATCGTAGCCGTTGATTTGAAAAGCCTAAGATATTGGTATTTATTTTTGCTGATATTTTTAGGTTTTGATCGTTATTAATTACGCCTGGTTTTTACTGTTTTTATAATTAATGCGTTGAAAACCTATCTGTGTTTTTCTATCAAGATACACAAAAAAGCGGTTAAATAATAAAATACCTTTAATATAAATTAGCAAGGGTGATCATGATATTATGATCACTCTTTTCTATAAAAGCAGACCTTTAATGTGACGTTGTCACAATGTGAGATTTAGTTTAGTAACTGGGTAAATTGTTGATATAGCATATTGCCCAGTGTTTTTGCGGTATATTCTTCACTATGAGCTAAATTATCAACAACGACATGCATACCATGCCAATCACCATGACTGGCATTTCATTTAATCGCGCCAAACCCCAACAATCGCTTTATCATCGGCGTAAGCTCTATCACCTGCTAACTCCTGAAAGTCAGTAAAAATCGCTTTAATATAGTCAAGGGTATATGGGCGTATGGGATGACGAGCAAGTTACACAATTTCCCAAGCCCCTAAACCAGTAAAAATAGATTTTGTCAGCGAAAGACTTTTTTGCCTTAAACGAACGATCTCTTCATCTAAATTAATACCTGTGGGTTCATCTTGAGATTGCTTAAAAGTAAGCAATGCATCTATTTTTTCGTCTAATTCAACAATAGGTTTTTCAAATTCAAGATGAATAACAGACATAACGACCTCGATTTAATGCAGTAAATAAAACAATAATAGGTTCAGTTTAGAAAAAATAACAATATGGTGATAGAGAGGAATTTGATAAACACTATTATCAAAAATGGGATAATTAAATCTTACTACAAGGTCAGCAAGAAAAAAGACAAGATAAAAAGAGCTTTTTCTCTAATTTTAATCTATACAGTAATTACTAAGTCATGTATTAATATACAGTACGAATTTGTTCTTTTTTCACCCGTAAAGAATCACACAAGTTATAACGTATCCAGAAAAATACAAATAATTAGAATAAAGATAATATGTTCTCAAAAAAAACACGATCCACAACCGCACTGCTATTTTCATCACTTCTTCTTACTATAGGCAGAGGTGCAACATTACCGTTTATGGCGATCTATTTATCACGAGAATATCAATTACCTGTTGATGATATTGGTATTGCCATGTCGATTGCATTAACAACGGGTATTTTTTTCAGCCTTGGCTTTGGGATGCTTGCGGATAAATTTGAGAAAAAACGTTATATGTTGCTATCTATTATAACGTTTATCTTTGGCTTTGCTGCAATACCTATGGTTCATAGTACGGTTTTAGTGGTTATCTTTTTCTCGGTGATTAACTGCTCCTATTTAGTGTTTTCAACCGTGTTAAAAGCCTATTTTTCTGAAACTTTATCGGTTTCAGCGAAACCTAAAATATTCTCTCTAAACTATACCTTTATCAATATGGGGTGGACGGTCGGCCCACCTATTGGCACGTTATTATTAATGTATGGAACACAATTACCCTTCTGGCTTGCTGCCATTTCTGCCAGCGTTCCACTTTTTATGATCCAGTTATTCGTTCAGCGTTCTAAAGCAATAAATACTGCTGAAGAAAATAGTGTGAAATGGGACCCGAAAATAATGCTGAAAGATAGAGCATTGAGTTGGTTTGTGCTCTCAACTTTTTTCGGTACATTAACATTTGGTTCTTTTGCATCATGTATCTCGCAATATATCTTAGTCGTCTACGATGCGAAATTGGCAGAGTCCGTTATTGCAGTTGTATTACCTGTAAACGCAGCTATTGTCGTTTCTTTACAATATATTGTAGGTAAGCATGTTACAGCCGAAAGACTACGTAAATTAATGACGCTTGGTACGCTATTTTTTATGATGGGCTTACTCGGTTTTATGTTTGCGGGTAACAATTTAATCTTTTGGGCATTAGCTATCGCTGTATTTACCTTAGGTGAATTAATTTATGCACCTGGTGAGTATATGATGATTGATAACATTGCACCGTTAGGAATGAAAGCAAGCTATTTTTCTGCTCAGTCATTAGGTTGGTTAGGCGCTGCTCTTAATCCATTAGCCAGTGGTTTTATTCTGACCTCATTCCCTCCTATTTCTTTGTTTGCGATTTTAATGGCCGTTTCTGCATTAGCTTGGTATTGCATGATACAAGGAATGAATGTCAGTAAAAAAAGAGTCATTGCACTCTAATTTCCGTAAAACCCACAGACTAAAAGACACCTAGAAGGTGTCTTTTTTTCATAGTTTGTAGGGAGATATAAATAGAACAATAAATACAATATCATCTGTTTTATTTTAGATGAAGTTGAAGTAGAGAATATTTGTCGTTTAACTAAAGATGAATAGATTAAGATCCAAAAACAGAGGAAATGAAAATAAAAACACCAGGTACTCGGTTGTTATCTGGTGTTTTTTCAATATAAACGGATTAAATTGTCTAATTAAACATTCGCTAATGCTTGAGATAAATCAGTAATTAAATCTTGCGGATTTTCTATACCAATAGATAAACGAATTGTAGTGTTTTGAATACCAATATTATGCCGTAATGCTATCGGTACGCCAGAATGAGTTGTTGAGCCAGGATGACAGGCTAAAGATTCTGTTCCTCCCAGACTAACTGCAAGTTTAAAAATTTTCATCGCATTAAGAAAACGGAAAGCTTCACTCTCTCCACCTACAATATCAAATGAAAATGTTGAACCCGCGCCTGTACATTGTTTTGCAAACACTTGACCTTCAAGAGAATTTGTATCTGCGAAAGGCAAATAGTGAATAGCTTGTACTTTTTCATGATCACGCAGAAACTCTGCAACTAATAAAGCGTTCTGGTTCGCTTTCTCCATTCTAATTTGTAGTGTTTCTAAAGAGCGTCCAAGCATCCAACAAGAATGAGGATCAAGTTGTGTTCCTATTGCACCTCGTAGTAATCGGATTTGATTAATCAGTTCACGAGAGCCCATTGCAGCACCGGCAACTAAGTCCGAATGCCCCCCCACATATTTAGTCAAAGAGTAAACGGAAATATCAGCTCCTTGCTCAATTGGGTGTTGATAAATAGGGCCTAATAAGGTGTTGTCACAAACAATAATGGGACGATAGCCCTGTTTCTTTTCTAGTGTCTCGGCAACAATTTTTAATGCGCTAATATCAACCAATGAATTAGTTGGGTTAGCAGGCGTTTCTGCAAAAATAACAGCAACTCGTCCTTTTTGACTAGCATTATCGGCTTGTCCTTGGATCAACGAAAGATTTAAGCCGTCGGTAAATGGCGTAGCTTGAATACCAAATTTAGCGAGCGTTTTTGCAATTAATGTCTCTGTTCCACCATAAAGAGGCTGAGAATGTAAAATGACATCGCCAGGCTGAGTTAAGGCCATCAATGTTGTAGTGATTGCTGACATGCCTGAAGAGAATAATACACAAGATTGTGTATTTTCATAAACAGCGAGTCTATCTTCAACAATTTCGCTATTAGGCTGATTAAAACGAGAATACACTAAACCTGCTTTTTCACCTTCAGGTAAAGGCTTTCTTCCACTAACGGTATCAAAGAAAGCTTTGCCTTCTTCGGCACTCTTAAAAATAAAAGTGGATGTTAAAAATATGGGAGGTTTTACTGAACCTTCAGAAAGTAATGGATCATACCCATAACTCATCATCAGTGTTTCAGGCGAAAGTTTGTGTTCACCGATATATTGTTTTTTTAGTTGAGCGTCAGCCATTTTTTTATTTCTTCTGTGTAATGGAGGATGAGTTATCATACTGAAAAAAATTCATGTTGTTAGAATGTTTTATAAAGTATAAAAACTCGCAGTTATATAAAAATAGCGAAATTAGGAATAAAAAAAAGAGTTAATAATGAAACGAGTAGAATTGAGTAATATTTAGACAAAAAAGTCCAAATAAGAGCAAATTATTGTAGGTAAAAAGAAGAGGTAGATAGAAAAAAATAGGAACTAAAAGATAAAAAGGATTCTCTCTATCTTTTAGTTAAGTCATTACCATGCTCTTACTGCATCACCTTTATACATTTCTTTAAACTTCAACTCGATTTGTCGTGAGTGAAGCACTGAAATCAGCTTCTTTATATTTTCATCATTTTTGTTATCTTCGCGGGTTACGATAACATTAGCATAAGGCGAGTTTTTATTTTCTAGAATTAATCCATCACGAGTTGCAATTAACCCAATTTGAGACGAAAAATTATTATTAATAATTGCCATTGTCACCATTGGATCATTTAATGCTTCAGTGAGCTTGGGTGTATCAACTTCAATGAACTTAATTTCTTTGGGGTTATAGATAATGTCATCAAGTGTTGGGGTAAAGCCAACATTTTCATTGAGGGTAATAAGATGGTTTTCTGCTAGTAATAAAAGCGCTCGCCCTTTCATACTAACTTCATTTGAAATCGCAACAAGCGATCCTGAGCTTAATTCATTTATATCGCTAATTTTTTTAGAATATGCAGCTAAAGGAAAAATATATGTTTTACTCGCGATATGAAATTTATAATTATATTCTTTCATTTGTGCTTGAAGGTAAGGAATGGATTGAAACGCATTCGCATCAACTTCTTTGCTGTTTAATGCCTTATTAGGAAGCTCATAATCATTAAACGCGACAACTTCAACGTCTAGCCCTTCTGTTAATTTTGCTAAACGAATCACTTCATCCCAAATCACTTGATCAGGCCCTGTATTAATTGCCACCTTTACTTTATGTGTATCTTCTTGAGAGCAAGATACAGTAAATAGTGATATTGAGGCTAGAAGTAAACCTGTAATAATTTCCTTCATATCTCCCTCTTAAACAGCCCCCGATAAGAACAGCACGATTAATATCATTTTAATTAAGAAATATCCTAACAATAGATTAATAACAAGGAACAAGAAATGATACAAGTACTCAATGCATATAAAGAAAGGAATCTTCTTTATATTTTTACAATTCATTGTTTTATAAAACAAAAAATAAAATCATCATAATATGATGTATTTGTTAATGATCTGTAGATTTATTCATTAATTATTCTATTTATGCAAGTATCAGAATATGCATCTTCAACGCTAAGATAAGATAATTCAGTGACACAATAACGATTAAATTGCCATTTGAACTGAATTTCATCCTTTTTTTTCTTTTCTGATATTTCATAGCTAGAAAAACGAATAGGTGTAGGCTTTTGTAAATTATTTCCTACTTTTTCTGCACTTAATAACACAACCTTATCCTTTTTTTCAATGAACTTAAAATCAGAGATAGTGATATCGGTGCCTGTAATCTTATTGTTATAAAGGCTTAAGGCATTTGCATATATGGATGGGACAATATACACCTTTTGATCACTACCTTTGATATAAACGGTTACCATATCAATAGACGGAGAGTCATTTAGTGATCGTTGAGATTTAACCACAACATCGGGAATACCGTCACCATTAAAATCGATAAGATTTATTCCATATTCCAGTTTAATATCAGCTGATATTGAAGTAAAAGGTAATGATGCAAAAAGTAATCCTAGCCCAAGTTTAAATATATTATTCATTGTATTCGCTTCTTTTTTTGACTTATTACTTGGGCATCAGACTACTTTGTGACAATGATTAGTCAAGGCATTTTATGTTTCAAAATAATACAAAATTTACATTCATATCACTCATAAAATATTTACATACTCATTGGACTCATTTGACTTTTATAAAAAGAGTCCTTTTTGATTTTTTATTCTTTGAATGACTTAATATTTTATTTAATATAAAGCAATGTAGTTTTTAAGATCACTAATTCTTTCTTTTGTTTTATCTTTTAGACAACTGCTATATACCATTGGTGCTAAACTACCACCTTGATAATAATCAGCTTCATACTGGCAAGAGAGATCTCTAAAATTTACCCATACTAGCTGAGCTTGTTTTAATTGTTCTTTTCGAGTTCCATCTAACTTAGTGTAATATTGTTGATAAATACGATTAAGCTCTTCATCTTTTTGTTGAAAATCTCGATAGACACATTGATTTATTTCAGTTTGTGTTGCTGCATTTCGGCAATCAATGTTATCAGCTTGTAAATGAATAGACCAAAATAGTATACCACCAGATATTGCACTTAATAGGATAAGTTTTTTCATCACATCGTCCATTTTTTGATTAAAAACATAGATAAAGATATTTATGCTGTTCCTTTAATTTTTTAATCTAAAAGATAAAAATAAAGTCAAAGCCTTATCATTTTAGCAATGTTTCTTATATAACAATTACGTGAAGATAACGTAAAACCACTCTATTTAAGATAATCAAAACTAAGTTTCATATTGTTCTTGAGTAATTATACTGATATTTTTTTTGTAGAAAATACTCATTTAATACAAACTTTCAAAAATGATAACTCAATATTTCTTTTTTTTAACAATTAATACTATTTATAGAAACATTAAGCAAAATAGATATGGTATCCTACTTTAATTATACGGTAATGATTAATTAGAACGATTACGATAATTAATACATATATATGTTTGTTAAAGAAGTTCATAATCCTATTGCTCATTGAGGATATTTCGACTGATGAAAAAATGTTTCAAATTAATCTGTTTTTACGGTGCATTATTGGTGGTGTGATTAATTGGCGCGAACAAGGCGCTTATTCCCTTTCTCAAGGTAGGATTGTAATGGTAGAACAGTTCAATGATTACCGATATTCTTTGGGTTAGGTTTAGCGACGGTATTTTTTCGTGGATCTGTCAATTTATTGATGTTGTTAGTTCTATTGATGTTATTTTTTGTGTAACTGGCTCACGAAAATACACTTAATAAAATCAATTTACTAAAGCTAAAAAGCACGCTAAACATTTTAATTTAGCGTGCTTTCAGTTTAATTAAAGTTCACACTTTGTTTTCAAAATAGCCGTTTTTTTATGATGATCCAGTGCCAATTCAATTAGTTTAGTAATTAATGACTGATAGCCTAAACCTGCGCTTTGCCATAATTTTGGATACATGCTGATATTGGTAAATCCTGGTAATGTATTTATTTCATTAATCACAACGCGGTTATCTTGTGTTAAGAATACATCAACACGAGCCATACCTAAGCAGTTAAGAACACGGTATGCTTTTAATGCTACTTGGCGAATATGTAAACTAGTGTCTTCATTCATGACGGCTGGAACTACGACTTTTGCACCATCGTCATCAATATATTTTGTGTTATAGGCATAAAAGGCATCGTTTAATACGATCTCACCGCAAGGACTAACCTCAGGATTTTCGTTACCTAAAACGGCACACTCTATTTCACGTCCTACAATAGCACTTTCAACGATCACTTTAAGGTCGTATTCAAACGCCATTGCTAATGCCATATTAAATTCTTCTTCATTATTAACTTTGCTTATTCCTACAGAAGAACCTAGATTTGCAGGCTTAATAAATAAAGGAAGTCCTAATTGACGAACCATTTCATTGTAAGAAATATCATTAATTTGGTGCGCCATAATTGTAATAAAAGGTGCAACCGCTAATCCAGCACCATCAAGAAGGCGTTTAGTAATGTCTTTATCCATACAAGCGGCAGAGCTCATGATATTAGGGCCGACATACGGCATATCAATCATGTGTAACAAACCTTGTAATGTACCATCTTCACCATAAGCGCCATGAACAATCGGAAATACAACATCAATTTGAGGCAGTGCCTGACCGTCTTCTAAAGAAATAAATTGATTTTTTACACTACCTGGAATAATAGCAACCGCTCTTAATGGTTTGCTTAATGAGATAGTTTTAGGATTATCGCTATTGAGTAGATAGTCAGCTTCTGAATATTCATGCCACTGGCCTTGTTCATTAATACCGATTAAGCAAAGGTCGAATTTCGTTCGATCTAATTCATTAATAATATTTTTTGCTGATTGTAATGAAACTTGATGTTCTGTGGATTTTCCACCAAAAATAATAGCGACTCTTAATTTACTCATTTTCTAACCTTTTATAGGACAGCTATAGCGAATAAGTAGCAATATATCATGATAAAAACTCCCAATGTAGGTTGATAGTTCTTATCTGCGAAAAATTACGATAAAATGATGAAATTCTATGATTTAGAGTGTAAAAGCATCATGCTGTTAAGCGATAACTGCTCAATAACGATAACAATGCTATTTGCATAAGCTAAACACCATACCTGATATAAAACAATCAATTTAAATGGACTTTAGATGAAATAGTCCAACTGAATACCAATCAAAAAAGTGCCGTTATTGATAGAAATATTGTGTATTTAAAAATTGATAATAAGATCAATAAACTTAAACGCCTTAAAAAGTTTCAAAATTATAGTTTTTCACACGAAATAACACGTATTACCTTTGTTATTAGATTGCATATAAGAAATCTATCTTGATAGAATCAGCTCACCGATTAACATTTAAACTTAGAAAAGGAGGCTAATTATGCTTTTGTGTGATCTTATTGAATACTCACACTTCTTTGGTAATCGCCATAGCTCAGGCTTTCACAGTATTTTACTGCGTTAACCTGCCTGAGCGACGTTAACTACGACCTCTCCTCAGCTTACAGGGTTATCGCGAGATATTACCCCAGGGCGTTATTACGCCTAAAATATGAGTAAGCTATGAGCACATTATTATCTACACAAAATCTATCTTTTCATAATAACCTCGGTTTATTACTAAATGATATTTCTTTAGCCCTAATCAAAGGTGAAAAAATTGGTTTAATTGGCCATAACGGTTGTGGCAAAAGTACATTATTAAAACTTTTATCACACCAATTAACACCAACTGAGGGTGTTATTTCTATTGCTAATCATATTGTAATGGCCTATATAGAACAGCACCTGCCACAAGCGCTACAGTCAATGACATTAATGGATGCTATACTTCATAAACTTCCTGAAGAATACCGATTATCTGAAGGCTGGCGCGCAGAGTTGCTATTCAGTGAAATGGGTTTTACGTTTAATGAAAAAGATCTACGCGTTTCACAATTAAGTGGTGGCCAACATACGCGTTTATTATTAGCGAGAGCCTTAATTATTAAGCCTGATCTATTATTGCTTGATGAGCCGAGTAACCATCTCGATTTACCGACTATTTTATGGTTGGAAGCATTTCTTCAACAGTGGCGTGGCAGTTTTATCTTGGTTTCGCATGATAATACGTTATTAGACAACGTGACGAATTGTACATGGATCATTCGTGATAAGTCGCTATCTATTTTTCGTTTGCCCTGCTCTCAAGCTAGAGTTGCACAAGAAGAACAAGATATCAGTGCGCAACATCGTCATGATGCTCAACAAAAAGAGATAGATAGAATTACCCAAAGTGCGAAACAACTCGCCATATGGGGGCACGTTTATGACAACGAGAATTTATCTCGTAAAGCGAAACAGATGGAAAAACATATTGTTCGTTTAAAAGATGAACAAGCCGGAATCACAGCAGGAAATCAATGGGTATTACAGTTCTCAGGAACGTTATTACGCGCGGATAAACTTTGTGAATTAAACCAATTGTCGGTTATTCCTGCTGAAAATGCCCCAGCTTTATATACTGTCGAAAATCAGCGTATTAAAAGTGGTGATCGAGTGGCAATAATCGGTGCTAATGGAAGCGGAAAATCATCACTACTAAAGATGATCTGGTCACATAGTTCAGTTAAAACATATAAACAAAGTGAAATAAGATTGCATCCTCGCGTTGAACTGGGTTATTACGATCAAAATATTGCGCAATTAATTGATAATGATACCCTTTCTGATGCATTAAAACCGTTTGCTTCATTAACAGATGAACAACGCAAAATGGCATTGATTAACGCAGGCTTTGTTTATGCACGTCATAGACAAAAAGTAAGCACGCTAAGTGGCGGTGAACGCGCTCGCTTATTGTTTGTTGGACTGAGTTTGGCTAAGTATTCTTTTCTTATGCTAGATGAACCCACTAACCATATTGATATGGAAGGTAAAAAAGCATTAGCTGAACAGATCAGTCAATTCCCCGGAGGGGTACTATTGGTTAGTCATGATAGAGAATTGATTGAAAATAGCTGTAATCGGTTTTGGTATATTCATCATGGTGTTTTAACAGAGCATCATGATATTGAAGCGATTTACCAGTTTATTTCAGCTGAGGAAATATCTAAAGTTCAGTCGGCAGATAATTTGCAGAATATCTCATCAACACCATTAGCCTCACATGATGATGAAAAACTCTTGAAGTTAATTGAGTTAGAAGAGAAATTAAACGCTGATTTAGCGCGTAAAACTAACCATCAAAAACCGGCTTTGCAAACTCAATGGAAATTAGAGATTAGCCAGCTAAAGCAAGCACTTAAATTAATTTAAAATAGATAAAATTATGTTTAAACAAAAAGGATCACACCGTGATCCTTTTTTATTTGTTCTTATTTTACTAACTCATATTCAATAAGATATAAAGACTGGGTTGTTGGATAAATATCTTTGATAAGTGCTTTCAACACTGGAAGTGTCATACCTTCCTGCTGCGCGTGATACTCATTGATATCCTCATAACGTAAAGGCGATACCGCTATAATTTTCAATTTCCCATAATGAGTACGATGTTCATTAGCAAATAATTCAACAATGCTTCCTGGTTTATAATGGCTTTCACTTTCATCTCTGATAGTAATGACTTTGATTTCTTTAAGAATGGAAGGTATTAAACGTTCAAAAAAAGTAATTTCTGTAGGAATTGACGACATCGTATTACTCACGAATAAATTGATAATTTGCTAAGTATCTTATCACGCCTTATTTATCTTTTATGTGTTTTTGCCAATTGTCTTATTATTTGATGCTTCGGTTTGAAGTAATTTCGCTTTACGCTCGATACCCCAACGATAACCTGATAATTCACCATTTTGACGAATAACACGATGACAAGGGATCGCTACGGCAAGCTTATTGGCCGCACAGGCATTTGCTACTGCACGATAGGCTTTAGGTGAACCTATTTTATTGGCAATTTCTTGATAAGTCATTGTACTACCAAAAGGGATTTCTAATAACGCTTGCCACACTTTTTGTTGAAAAACAGTGCCTTGAATATCAAGAGGCAAAGATAAAGGTTGTTTAGGCAATTCAATAAAACCGATGACTTGCGCTATTATTTGTTCAAACTCTTTATTTGCACCAATTAATTCAGCAAGAGGAAATTGTTTTTGTAAATCTTCCAATAACTGTTCAGCGTCATCCCCTAACATAATAGCGCAAATCCCTTTTTCACTTTGAGCCACAAGAATATTACCTAAAGAACACAACGCAATCGCAAAAAAGATAGCAATATTCTTACCTCCATTACGCCAATTCGTTGGTGTCATTCCTAATATTGCGGTTGCATTTTCATAAAAACGGCTATTAGCATTAAAACCTGACTGATAAATTGCCTCTGTAATACTGCCATCTTCTGCCAACGCTTTTTTATTAATTTTTGGCGATAGGCATTGGCATAATCTTTTGGAGTAATACCCATAATTGATTTAAAGAGACGATGAAAATGATATGGGCTTGCCATAACATGTTCAGCAATACGAGCTAGCGAAACATCACCGTTATTTTTTTCGATAAAACGACAGGCTTGCTCAATAAGTTGGTTACGCTTACTTTCCATTATGACAGTCCTTTAATACGGGATTATGGTTATTATCGGCAGTCATAATAAATAAAGAACTCCGTTTATTGCGCAATAATCTCAGGCTCTTTAGATAATGCCCATAAATAAAGCGATGCTGTAGAACCATAAGGTGAATATCGTTTACGGTAGCGCTCAAAGCGCGCTTTATCTAACGTTTTATGATGATACAGACGCATTATCCCTCGTTGAATGGCCAAATCCCCCCAACTTAAAATATCTGGTCGGTTAAGCGATGAAATTAATAACATTTCAGCAGTCCAAATACCGATGCCTTTTAACTGAATCAAAGTATCAATAACCTCTTTATCCTGCATGCTGGGGATTTTATTTAAATCTAATTGACCAGAAATGACTGAATTTGCAATGCCAATAATGTAACCCGCTTTTCGCATTGTCATACCACATTGCTGAATTTCTTGTTCAGTTAATATAGCAATACGTTCTGGAGTATAGATGCCTTCGCATAAGTTCAATAACCGTTGATGTACCGTTATGGCAGCAGAAACAGAAATTTGTTGTTCAATAATATTTTTAACTAATGCTGTAAATAAATCAGGGGTAAGTGGACGCTTAATGTTACCCATTCTTTCAATGAGTGTAGCTAACCGCTTATCACGTTGCTTTAAGATGTTTATTTCTTTTTCACCATACTGGAAGTACATAAATTCACTCAGATAAACTGGAAACATTAAAGTTAGTATAACGTGAATATAGAGATACTATGCACTCCATTTCTTGCTTTTCCCGTTATTTAGCTCTCATAAAATAAATATTATTTATATATCAATACCGCAAGCAAAAGTCGTTAATAATAAAGTTAATAACTATTCTTAACTTGTTAAATTCACAGAGAAATACTTATTTATTGCATGATAAAAAATATAAATGTATAAAAAAATATAAGTTAAATAATTACCTATAATTTATAGGTTTTATTAATATTTATTTTAATCAATCACCATCAGTATTAAACGTTATGGTTCAATATGAAAAATATCACTTTAAATTTAAAAAACAAATTAGCAACTTTAGGTTTATGAAAAAATCAATGAGTTTTACTGTATCTGCTTTTATTTTTACTGCGTATACAGCAAAAAAGGTCACTTTAAAGTAACCTTTTTTACTTGTTAAGCTGTTAATTTTTTAAGCGGTTAATGCAAGTTTGGCACCAAAAAGTAAGAACACAGCACCTATACAACTATTTGATAATGAAGCTAATCGTTTGTTATGTTTTACTTTATTCGTAATAGCCACTCCGCCAAAAATAAGAATTGATAAATAAATCATGCTACATGTTTCTAAAATTGCACCTAACACAAAAAATGGAACACCCGCATTTTCATATTTAGGATCGATAAATTGAATAAAGAAAGAAACATAAAAAATGATCATTTTAGGGTTAAGCATACTCAAAAATAGCGCCTTAACATAAAGACCCTCTTTTGCTTTTACTGTTACTTCTGATACTTGTTCTGAGGTCTCTTTTTTCTTTTGGAACGTTGCATATAACGTTTTTAATCCTAAGTAGGTTAAATAAAGAGCACCAGCATATTTAATGACAATAAAAAAGACGGGTGAAGTCTTGACTAATGAAGCAACCCCCAAAAATGCCAAAAAAATTAATAATGCATCACCCGTAAAAACACCAAGAGCGGCTTTATACCCCCCTTTTACACCATGCTTCGCACTGGAAGTAAGGACGAAAATCGAATTTGGACCTGGTACTAAAGTAATAAAAATAACGCCTAAAAGGTATGTCCAAATATTTGAAATACCGAAACTTTCTAACATACGACGCCTTTTTCAAAAAATAACATACTGAATATATAAGTCATCATATCTATAATAATTTTTTTGTAAAACAATAATCTCCATATAACTTAAAGATAAGTCAATTAAACTACTTTTATTAATAAAAAGTAGTTTATAAGTCTATTTTGGTGATTGTTTTTAGAGTGAAAATCTAGTTTAAACTTGCGTTATAGTATGATGCTGAAATTAAAATTTATACAGTAATAAAATTCAAAATAAAAAACAATAATGGTTTTATAGACCATAAAAACGATGAACATCAGAGCTAAAACCCTATTGTTTGTTTTGTGTTATGGGATTTTATTCTTTTTGTGATCTATATCTGTTAGATGTTGTCAAAATAGAAGTAAGAATAGCTACTATACTTATGAAAAATAATGATTTTTATAAATATATCATTGAATGTATTAGCATAAAAAGTGAGATGATAAATAAGATTACTTTTCTCTAAACCATTATTCTGTGCTGTTTTTTACATTTAAGCATAAAAAAGTAGAAACGCTATACTATCTCAACGCCAGAAATGGAGTTACGTCACTTTGCTCAAAATGAGATTATTGCGGCTGAAGATTACATTGATAATAGTGATGAACGTCACCCTGAGCACATTGTATGCCATGCACAAGCGACTTTTTATGATAATTTTACGTAAACAGGTAAACTAACGATTAAACTGGTTGCTGTTGGTGAAAAACTCATGCCTAAAGATGAAACACCCATTATTGGAGAAAACTCTCCTTACCAAGGATTATATCTTGTTACTATGCATATCACCGTGACGTTGTCACCTTTATTGTGTAAGTTAGTTATGCACAAGCACTGATTTACGAAAAAGCGGATCCTCTATTAACTCCTTATCGCTTATCACGATTTAGCTAGAGAACCATTATGGATGCACAACTGTATAAAGAATTTAAAATAGTAGAAAAAGCCTTTTGGTCAGAAATTTGTGAAAATAATATTCGCATTGGTGATCATACCCATTGTTTTATGACACCTATGGATGCGCCAATTTTTAACTTTATTTATTTACGTCAAGGTGCAACAGAAGGCGCGTTCCAGCAAGCAAGCACCCTTTTTTCTTCACAGAAAAAAGGCCATATTTTGATTTTACCTGAATCATTATTGCCTGAGTTTGAAGAAATTATAAAAAATGCAGGTTATACCGGTGACGGTATGACAACAGCCATGTATTTAACGTTGTCAGAAGCAGTTTACCCTTCTTATCGAAATAATCCATGCGATATTATTCTCACCAATCATAACCTCGAACAATGGGCACATCCGTTAAAAACAGCGTTTCCTGTGGGAGATGATAGCGATGATACGATTGTTAATGAATATATTCGTTATCACCAAAAAGCATTAGATAATGGTGCGACTATTTTCCATTATGCTCTGTTAGTTGAAGGCCAGCCCGTATCGTCATTAACGCTGACGTTACATGATAAATTAGCACGTTTTGATGATATTGGGACAGATGTTGCTTATCAAGGCAATGGTTATGCTACTCATTTGATTAAACATGTTTTAGAGTTTTGCCGTGAGCAAGGTGTCGAGCGTTGTTTCTTAGATGCTTCGGCAGATGGTTTGGCGCTATACCGTAAGTTTGGTTTTAAATCACTCTTTAACTATTTAAGTTTTATTAAAGAGTAACTTAATCATAAGGCTCAATAAGCTATTGAGCCTTGAGTTTTAGTCATTAAAGTTTCAACCTTCTTTCTGTGTCGGTTTTGTCTTTATCACTGATTTGTCTTATCTTACTACACGACAGGGATTACCAACAGCAACACAATTAGCTGGAATTGGTTTTGTTACTACATTGCCCGCACCAATAACACAATTATCACTAATAGTTACGCTAGGTAAAATAATGCACCCCGTACCTAACCATACCGAATCACTAATTGTTATAGGCAGTGCATATTTAATAAAGTGATAGCTATAGTAAGAATTTGCTGGCGCTCTGTTATCTATTTTAAAAACGATAACCAACACCAACATTAAAACCATGAATTTTGGAATTTAACTCATTATTGCTAAATTTAGTTCCTTCATACCCAATATTTATAGCTAAGTTATTTATAGGATTTAATTGTATACCCGCCCCCCAAGCTATACCTGTTGATTTATATTTGTAATAGCTACTTTCTATATAACCATCATCAGTTCCATAGTCTCGATTGTTTAATTTAGTTTTAGCAATACCCGCTAATCCATATAAATTTGCAAAATTATTAATACGATAACTTGGTCCGGCTAATAACGAAACGTAGTTAACATCTGTCTTTGCAGAAGAAGTGAATCCATCGTTATCTTGTTCTTCGGCATAATATTTATCGCCTTTCATCCATGTGAAAGAACCAACTATCCCCCAATTATTACTCAGTTCATAATGATAATTAAGATTAACCCCATTGAGTTTAATACCTTCTATCTTAGCTTGACTATACCCTAGGGAGATCGTCTGCTCATTAGTTGCCATAACATTCACGCTAAAAAAAAGGCATGAAGAACATAAGCATCCGATAACTATTTTTTTAAACATAAAACACCTTTTATTTTGATTGTATTAATCTAATTAAATATAAAAATAGTTTTAATAAAATTAAAACCCTATAGAAAACTTGATGCCTTATATAATTAATAACAATATTAAGGTATTAATTATACTAAATAAAAAGCGCAATCAATGCACCAAGATATAAAGCAAACTTTATTTATACCATTGAGGCTTGATATTAAACTTAGATAATTATCTTATATAAAAAAACCATTAAAATAGAGTGATTAAAATCACAAATCTTCAATGATATAAATAATTTAATTTATTCAATGATATTTCTATAAAATGATGAATATAAAAAAATACCCAACATTTGTTGGGTAATATGGCTATGAAAATAAAGATTTTATTTGGAATTATTAATTATAAATCGACTGCAGTTTATCAAAAAAAAACAAATAAAAAAACACCCAAATAGAATTTTTGACAAATAGTTTTATAAATATATCAATTTATTTTTTCACTAATTACTATAAAGGTTCGAAAGATATTTACTGACGAAAAATAAATAAATACTTCTATTTTGTATTTTTATATTACTTTTTAATAATTAAGATTAGCATTGATTGATTTCTTTTAATAAGACCAGTAGATTATTAATGTACATTGTCATTATTCAACACTGGGATCTATTTAATCCATCTTTTTAAAAGATGGATTTTTTTTCAACAATATTTAACAAACAAGATTTACGTTGAGTTTCCCCTCTATGCATTAACATTGGCACAAGAATTAAGTGATGTTTTTGATAAACTTAACGACATTGGCGTTCGATTTGGCCCAATTTCCATTTTATCAAATGAGATAAGTCATGAGGCATTAGAGATTTTATTTCCTACCATCCAAATTGCCCCTGTTCATTACTATGTATTAACGCCATTAAGTATACAAAAAACAAAAACACATCTCGATTTTGAGCAATGGCTCTCACAACAGAAAAGTTAATTATTCTAATGAAATAAGTGTTTATTTTTCATAAAAATAATGATTTCATTTCTATAAAGTATTCTCTTTAAAAACGCTTAATTATTTTTTTATTAAAGATAATTAATATTACTCTTCTTTTTTTTGATTAGGTAAAAACACTATTTGTGCTGTATTTATCATTCACCACTTTTATCTACTCACCCATAAAACTCAATTTAAATCAATCAATTAAAATTAAAAAACAAGTATATTAACCCATAATAATTATTATATTTTTAAATAATCTGTTAAAAACACTTATTGTTTAACTTAAATTAACGTTCTATGCTGATATTTATATATAAAATTTATTAATTTATTCGCTGGCAACGAAGGACGATAAAATGTCTGTAGCTGTGACAAAAAAAGCAATAGAAAAACTTATAAATGGGTATAATTCTGATCCTTTTGCACTTCTGGGTATGCATGAAACATCGGCAGGTTTAGAGGTTCGTGCGTTTTTACCTGATGCTGTTGCAGTCAGTGTTATTGATAGAAAGAATGGCAGAAAAGTCGCAACATTAGAGTTTAAACATCCGAGTGGTTTTTTTTGTGGCGTAATTCCTCGACGTAAACGTCGTTTTAGTTACTGTTTAGACGTTACTTGGGAAAATAATACGCAAAGTGTCGTTGATGATCCCTATCAATTCGGTATTTTGCTGCAAGAAATGGATATTTGGTTCTTAGCACAAGGTCATCACTCTCGCCCTTATCAGTGTTTAGGCGCTCACCCTACAAAATTAGGTGATATTGATGGAATTACCTTTGCCGTATGGGCACCAAATGCACAAAGTGTGAGTGTCGTTGGTGATTTCTCATTTTGGGATGAAAGACGTTTTCCTATGCGATTACGTCGTGAAAGTGGAATTTGGGAGCTTTTTGTTCCACAAGCCCATCTTGGAGATTGTTATAAATACGCAATTTTAGATGCTAATGGCGAACGTCGATTAAAAGCAGATCCTTACGCTTTTGAAACACAAATACGTCCTGAAACGGCCTCGATTATCAATACGTTACCATCCGTTAAGCCAATGCCTTTATCGCGCCAACACGCGAATCAGCGTAATGCGCCTATCTCTATTTATGAAGTTCATTTAGGTTCATGGCGCCGACATACAGACGATCAGAGTTGGTTAAGCTATCGTGAGTTAGCTGAACAGTTAATTCCTTACGTGAAAGAAATGGGTTTTACCCATATCGAATTATTGCCTATTAATGAGCATCCTTTTGATGGTTCATGGGGATATCAACCTTTAGGATTATATTCACCAACTCGTCGCTTTGGGTCGCCTATGGATTTCCGTGACTTTATCGAAGCGGCACATCAGGCTGAAATTAGCGTTATTTTAGATTGGGTTCCTGGCCATTTCCCTGAAGATGACTATGGTTTACGTAATTTTGATGGCACGTCGCTCTATGAGTATGCAGATAGACGTGAAGGCTTCCATCCTGATTGGAACACCTTAATTTATAACTATGGTCGTAATGAGGTACTAAATTATCTTTCTGGTAATTTATTGTATTGGCACGAACATTTTGCACTTGATGGTTTCCGTTTTGATGCTGTCGCCTCCATGCTATATCGTGACTACAGCCGAAAAGAAGGTGAATGGATCCCCAATAAACACGGTGGACGCGAAAACTTAGAAGCCATTGATTTTCTTCGTTATACCCATAAATTGTTAGGCGCTACTTGCCCTGGGATCATCACGATTGCTGAAGAGTCTACTGATTTCCCAGGTGTTACCTTACCGCCAGATGAAGGGGGTTTAGGTTTTAACTACAAATGGAATATGGGATGGATGCATGACACGTTGGCATATATGCAACGTGATCCTATCTATCGAAAATTTCATCATAATCAGATGACTTTTGGCGTGCTCTATGCCTATAACGAAAACTTTATTCTTCCTCTTTCTCACGATGAATTTGTTCATGGCAAAGGATCGTTAATTGGTCGTATGGTGGGTAATGATTGGCAAAAATTTGCCAATTTACGTGCTTATCTCGGTTTTATGTGGGCTTATCCTGGGAAAAAATTGCTGTTTATGGGATGCGAGTTCGCCCAATGGCGTGAATGGAACCATGACAGTAGTTTAGATTGGCATCTTCTAGAAACACCCAATAGCCCACACCAAGGTATTCAGCACTTTGTACGCGACCTCAATCTTTCTTATCAAACCAATAGCCCTCTTTATGAATGTGATTTTGAGCGTGAAGGTTTTGAGTGGCTTACTGTCGACGATCATGATAATTCCGTTTTTGCTTTTTGCCGAAAAGATACACAAGGTAATGAATTGATTATTATCAGCAATTTTACTCCAGTCGTTCATCACAACTATGTCGTGGGTGTAAACAAAGCTGGTATATATCAAGAAATAATCAATAGTGACTCTGAATTTTACAACGGAACTAATGTGGGAAATTTAGGTGAAATTGAGACAACCGAAAAAGGATTAAATGGTAAACCTCACTCATTGTCATTGACGCTACCACCACTTGCGACATTGTATTTAAAATTGAAGGATTAATATGTCTTTAGACTATGGTCGCCCTTTTCCTATGGGCAGTCATTATGATGGCTACGGAGTAAATTTTACACTATTTAGTGATAATGCCACTAAAGTCATACTCTGCTTGTTTGATAAAGCAGGCAAAGAGATCCGCTATCCATTACCCGGCAAAACGGGGGCTATTTGGCATGGGTATTTACCGGGTGCAGGCCCAGGTTTGCATTATGGTTATCGTGTTGAAGGCGTCTGGGCACCAGAGCAAGGTTTATTCTATCAACCGCAACAATTGTTATTAGATCCCTATGCAAAACAGGTAACTGGTATTGTTGATAATACATTACCTTACACCTCCCCTGTTTTTAATGCATTAGAGCATGATGATAGTGCGATTACACCTAAAGCAGTTATCACAGATGATAGTGGCTGTTTTTGCCATTCTTATAAAGAAAAAGGCACTTATCAGCGTTTAAATATACCGTGGTCAGAAACCATTATTTACGAAGGACACGTGAAGGGATTGACAAAACTACATCCCGAAATACCAGAAAAATTACAAGGCACTTATGCGGCATTAGGGCACCCTGCTTTTATTTCACACCTAAAAAAGCTCGGCATTACGGCATTAGAATTATTACCAGTTCAATATCATTTAACAGAGCCACATCTCCATAAGATTGGATTAAAAAATTATTGGGGTTATAACGTATTAGCCCCCTTTGCTTTATCGACCCAATACTATTCCAATTCAGGTCGGAATATTATTGATGAATTTCGAGAAGCCGTAAGATGCTTACATAAAGCCAATATTGAAGTGATTTTAGATGTGGTATTTAACCATACAGCGGAATTAAGCGACCAATTTGAAGGTTATATTGTTTCGCAACGTGGTATTGATAACCAAAGTTATTATTGGTTAAACGACGAAAATAAAGCTCAAAATTGGACGGGATGTGGCAATACTTTAAATTTAAGTCGCCCTGAAACAGTGCAATGGGTAATGGATTGTCTACGCTATTGGGTTAGCGAATTTCATATTGATGGCTTCCGCTTTGATTTAGCAACCAGCCTTGGTCGCGTTCCTTATTTTGATACGCAATCACCATTGTTAACGGCTATTCGACAAGATCCACTTCTTTCACGCATTAAACTTATCGCAGAACCTTGGGATTTAGGCTCTGATGGTTATCAAGTTAGTCATTTCCCTGTGCCATTTACAGAATGGAATGATAGTTATCGCGATATTATTCGTCGTTTTTGGTTATGGCGCGATGTGTCTATTGCGATATTTGCAGACAACATTACTGGCTCAGCAAAGCTATACCATAAAAACGGCCGTCCTCCCTATTCTAGTATCAATATGATCACTAGCCACGATGGTTTTACATTGCGGGATTTGGTGAGTTATCAGAACAAACATAACGAGGAGAATGGAGAATCAAATCTAGATGGACACAACACCAATTACAGTGTGAATTTTGGTGAAGAAGGGTTGATTGTTAACGAAAAAATAGGTCAACACAGATTGCTTGCGATTCGAAATATGTTGGCAACTTTATTGCTTTCTAGAGGAACTCCTCATTTACTCGCCGGTGATGAAGTGGGTAATACGCAATACGGTAATAACAATGCTTATTGCCAGGATAATAAAGTCAGTTGGATCAAATGGTTTCAACATCCTTATGACTTAACTAATTACATTCGCCACCTTATTGAATTACGTCACCAAATTACGCCTTTAAGTTCGCTTAAATGGTGGAAAGAAGATAGCGAAGACGTTATTTGGCTCAATCAAAATGCTCAATCAATGAGCCATGAAGATTGGCAACAACTTCCCCCCTCACCATTACAACTTTTTTTAGCGCAACAATGGATCTTAATGATTAATCCGTTAAGAAACAGTGCTGTTTTTTCTTTACCTGAAGGATCTTGGTCTTGCTTGCTTGATACGACTCGCTGGCCTCTTTGTCACCCAACACAGTCTCAGCATTGTGAAGTACAACCTAACAGTATCACTCTTTGGCGAAATAACGTTTTTGATATTCCGTCTTCTACTAAAAAATTACCCAATATTTCCTCCTGAGTTAAGTAATTTGATTGGAGTGCTATAACTATGATGACAACAGAACAAGGCCAAAAATTAATGTTGGCACAACAACTTCCTAAAGAGGCAATTGCACTCGTTTTAGCGGGAGGTCGTGGTACGCGTTTAAAAGCATTGACAGCAAAACGGGCAAAACCAGCGGTTTTCTTTGGTGGGAAATTTCGAATTATCGACTTTACACTGTCTAACTGCCTTAACTCAGGAATTCGTCGTATTGGTGTAATAACTCAATATCAATCGCACTCCTTAGTTCAGCATATTCAACGTGGTTGGTCGTTCTTTAACGAAGATATGAATGAATTTGTTGATTTATTACCTGCTCAACAACGTTGTAATACGGATCATTGGTATATGGGTACGGCTGATGCGATATATCAAAACCTTGATATTCTTCGTAGCTACAAAGCTAAATACGTGGTGATCTTAGCTGGTGATCATATTTATAAAATGAACTATGCACGTTTATTGCTCGACCACTTTGAAAATAAATCAAAATTTACTGTTGCCTGTATTCGAGTACCTAAAAAAGATGCATTCCAATTTGGTATTATGGACATCGATGAAAATCGTCGAGTGCTAAATTTTCTAGAAAAACCATCTAACCCACCGTGTATTCCAGATGATCCCGATCATTCATTGGCAAGTATGGGTATTTATGTAGTTGATAGAGACTATCTTTTTGATTTACTAGAAGAAGATAGCCATGATCCTGATTCACATCATGACTTTGGTCAAGATATTATTCCTAAAATTACTGAACGTGGCGATGTGTTAGCTCATCCATTTGAACTTTCTTGTGTCAGTTCTGATCCTTCAGTACCACCTTATTGGCGTGATGTAGGAACTATTGAAGCATATTGGTCTGCTAACCTTGATTTAGCCTCAGTGACACCTGAGCTTGATATGTATGCCAAAGATTGGCCAATCCGCACCTTTATGACGCCACTACCACCTGCAAAATTTGTGCAAGATAATCACGACGAACATGGACAAATGATGAATTCATTGATTGCCGACGGTTGTATTATCAATGGTTCAACCCTCTATTCATCAATCTTATTTCCATTAGTTCGCGTGGAATCTTTCTGCCATATTGAAGATTCCGTTATTTTGCCAGATGTTACCGTGAATCATCACTGTTATTTAAAACGTTGCATTATTGACCGTAGTTGCACTATCCCAGAAGGGACCGTCATTGGTATGGATGCAGAAGATGATGCGGCCCGTTTCCATCGCACTGAAGAAGGTATTGTACTCGTTACAAGAGAAATGCTTGAGCAATTGGTACGTAAAGAAAACTCCGCTGAAAAAAACACAGAACAAAAAACTCAAAATGAGGAGGCATTTTCGTGAATGTGCTTCATTGTTGTTCTGAATTATTCCCTCTATTAAAAACAGGGGGATTAGCGGACGTTATGGGCTCTTTGCCCCTAGCGCAAAAAAAAATAGGCTTAGATGCGCGGGTCGTTATACCCGCTTTTCCTGCGATTAAAGATAATATTGCTGATCTTAAATTAGTTACTAATGTTGATACTTTTGTAGGTAATATTTCTTTACTTTATGGCCAATATCAAGGTGTTGATATTTATCTTATTGATGCGCCTCATCTTTATCAACGAGCAGGTAGCCCTTATCACGATGAATATCAACATGCTTATAGTGATAATGTTTTTCGTTTTGCCCTATTAGGTTGGGTTGCCAGTGAATTATCCACAGGATTAGACCCTTTATGGCATGCTGATATTGTTCATGCTCACGACTGGCATGCTGGGCTAGCTTGCGCTTATTTGGCTGTAAAACACTACTCTGCAAAATCGGTTTTTACAGTTCATAATCTAGCTTATAAAGGCGAGTTTTCACCTTATCATCTGCATCAACTTGAATTACCTGATTACAGCTTTTCAATTAATGGACTGGAATATTATGGACAAATTTCATTCTTAAAAGCGGGCTTGTTTTATGCAAATCATATTACGACGGTTAGCCCAACGTATGCCAAAGAGATAACTCGCCCTGAATTTGGTTATGGACTTGAAGGTTTATTGCGTCAACGTACGGATGAACAACGATTAAGTGGCATATTAAATGGCATAGATGAAGCGATTTGGACCCCTGCAACGGATGACTTAATTATACGTCACTATGATGTAAACAACCTCAATAAACGCCTAGATAATAAAACAGCATTACAGAAAAAATGCGGTTTACCTGTTAATAATAATGCCCCTCTTTTTGCTGTTGTGAGCCGTTTAACATCACAAAAAGGACTTGATTTAGTGATTGACGTATTACCCGATATTGTTGATCAAGCTGGACAGTTTGTGTTGTTAGGCACAGGTGATAGCCATCTTGAATCCGCATTTTTACATGCTCAACAACAATATCCTCAACATGTTGCTACTCATATTGGCTATGACGAAAGTTTTTCACACCAAATTGTCGCGGGTGCTGATGTGATTATGATGCCTAGTCGTTTTGAACCTTGTGGATTAACTCAGTTATATGGTTTGAAATATGGCGCACTTCCTTTAGTGAGACACACAGGTGGATTAGCTGATACGGTGAATGATTGTTCATTAGAAAATCTAGCCCATCATCAAGCAACAGGTTTTGTTTTCCATGAAGCAACACCTGATGATTTGCGCCTTGCTATCAATCGTGCCTTTACCCTGTGGGAGATGCCAAAACAATGGCAACAAGTTCAAACAGATGCGATGAACCAAACTATTTTTAGTTGGGAAACAGCAGCTAAGGCATATGCAACGCTGTATCACCGTTTATAGACAAGATGTCTATTTGACCTGTGGATCACCAAAAGAGATTTATAATGAAAAAGTTATGTGAATTTGATTATTCATCACCAGATAAGGACGTTGAATCGTTAAAGCGTTCTATTGTTTATAAACTGATGTTTATTGTTGGTACTTCGCCTAAATACGCCACACCAACAGATTGGTTAAATGCAACTTCCTACGCTATACGAGACCGTTTAGTTGAACGTTGGTTGAAATCAACCAAAGCGGAGCTTTCACCGAAAGTAAAACAGGTTTATTACATTTCGATGGAATTTCTTATGGGCCGTTTTTTAACGAATGCGATGCTCTCTTTAGGAGTGTATCACGAAGTTAAAGGTGCATTAAAAGAACTAGGGCTTGATCTTGAAAAGCAAATTGAACTTGAGCCTGATCCTGGTTTAGGTAATGGTGGTTTAGGTCGTTTAGCTGCGTGTTTTCTTGATTCTTGTGCCACATTAGGTTATCCAGTGACAGGTTATGGTATTCGCTATGAATACGGCATGTTCCGTCAGAAAATTGAAAATGGTGAACAACATGAAGTTGCGGATAACTGGCTTGAAAAAGGGAATCCCTGGGAGTTCCCTCGCTATGATCTGTTATTTGAAGTCGGTTTTGGTGGGCGTTTACAACAAGAAGGTGAAAATAATTATTGGGTTGATACCTTAAATGTGATGGCTCAACCCTATGATTCTATTGTTCCTGGCTATAACACGCAGGCAACAGATACAATTCGACTATGGTCTGCTAAAGCGAATAGTGCGTTTAATTTAGGTAAATTTAATAAAGGGGAATACTTAGAGGCGACAGAAACAAAAGATCGCTCAGAAAATATCTCTCGTATTCTTTATCCAGATGATTCGACAATATCAGGTAAAATGTTACGTTTACAGCAAGAATATTTTTTAGTCAGTGCCTCTGTTCAAGATATTTTGCAACGCCATTACCATCTACATCAACGCTTTGATAATCTAAAAGATTTTATAGCCATTCATCTTAATGATACTCACCCTGTTCTTGCTATTCCTGAATTAATGCGCCAGCTTATTGATAATCACGGATTTAGCTGGGATGAAGCATGGGAACAAACCATTCATATATTTTCATACACCAACCATACATTAATGGGGGAAGCATTAGAGACTTGGCCTGTTGATATGCTTGGTCGCTCGCTTCCTCGTCACTTACAAATCATTTTCCAAATTAATGATAAATTCTTAAAATACGTTAGAGAACAACACGCTGAGGATAACGACTTATTACGCCGTATTTCTATTATTGATGAAGAAAATGGTCGTAATGTCCGTATGGCTTGGCTTGCGGTAATTATTAGTCATCAAGTCAATGGTGTTTCTGAGCTCCATAGCCAATTAATGGTACAATCATTATTTGCTGATTTCGCGATGATCTATCCTAAGAAATTCTGCAATATTACTAATGGTATTACACCACGTCGTTGGCTAGCATTAGCCAACCCTTCTCTTTCTCAAATCATTGATAACCAAATTGGTACTTATTGGCGAACCAATTTAGAGCAATTAGGTGAATTAATGCCATTAGTAAAAGATAACAATTTCTTACACCAACTAAAAGATTCAAAACGATTAAATAAACAAAACTTGGCTAACATTATTCAGCAAGATTTGAATATCACGATTAATCCTGATGCGTTATTTGATGTGCAAATAAAACGTATTCATGAATATAAACGTCAACTGCTCAATGTGTTAGGCATTATCACTCGTTATAATCGTATTTTACAAAACCCAGAGCAAAATTGGGTTCCTCGTGTGTTTATTTTTGGTGGTAAAGCGGCTTCTGCTTATTATAATGCGAAGAAAATTATCAATCTTATCAACGATATTTCGGTGAAAATTAATAATGATGTGCGTATTAAAGATAAACTAAAAGTTATCTTTATTCCTAATTACGGTGTGAGTTTAGCGCAACATATTATTCCTGCCGCAGATCTATCTGAGCAAATATCTTTAGCAGGCACAGAAGCTTCTGGTACAGGGAATATGAAATTTGCGCTAAATGGTGCGCTCACTATCGGAACTCTGGATGGTGCAAATATTGAAATTGGTGAACATGTTGGTTTTGAAAATATGTTTATTTTTGGTCATAATGCACAAGAAGTCGCTGAATTAAGGCTGCGTTATTCACCACGTCGCTATTACGATGAAGATATTGAGTTGCATACTGTGCTGAATCAAATCGCCAATGGCTTCTTTAATCAAAACAATCCTGATAAATATAAATCAATCTTTGATAGCCTTATTGAATTTGGCGACCATTATCAGGTGCTCGCAGATTACCGTAGTTATGTGGACACTCAAGATAGCGTGGATCGGCTCTATCAAGATGAAAATGCTTGGTTGAGAAAATCAGCTTTAACTATTTGTCAAATGGGCTATTTTTCTGCAGATCGTGCAGTAACAGAATATATGCAAAGAATTTGGAAAGCTTCAGCGATTACATTGTAAAAGCTAAATTTATAAGGATAGAACAGTAACCGCGCTTTGGTTTATGCGCGGTTTTTTGTTTAAGTTTATTGGTTTTATTTATGAAAGAACTTGTTTTTTTCTTCTGTCAAACTTCGCATTAAGAATGAAGGAGTATTTATGATGAAGATTGAAAAACATTTTAAAAACAAACCTTATTTACATAATTCTTTTTTTTTAGATAATACTTTTAATAAAATTAAAATTGGCATTAAAGAGAATTATTATGAAAGTATTTTAAATAAGATTAAAACTATTAATAATACAAGTTTAGAGATCCCCATGGATTACAAAAAAAATGAAATAGATCTGAATGTAAATATTTCTAAAATCAGTAAAGACTTAATATATAAAATATTTAATACTTATCTTAAGCAAGATGTTTTACATAAAAACAAAGGAGATATAGAGGGATTTGCAAAAGAATTAAGAAACTCTTACGCAAAAGCAGATGAAACTTTTTTTGGATGGTGTCAGGATGAAAAAGAAGTTTTACCTTCTTCAATAATTCACCATGAAATAGATAAGAAATGTAAAAATTATAATATTGCTATACCTAACGAGAGTAAAAGAAGTATATTTTTTTATATAGCTAATAGAGCAGATATAAAGTTAAATAATGGTGCGGCTCAAAGCACTATTATTCAACAATTAGTAGATATTCCTGACGTAGTAGAGGCTGTAAATAAATTAGGGATTTCTAATGATTGTCATTTAAAATACGATTTTTACTGTTTTTTGGCTGAAAATATCTACAATGATTTGTTAAAAAATGAACAAAAAGTTAATTTTTTTAAAATAAAAGATGCTATTAAAATTATAATTGAAAAAAAAGCTCAAGAAGAAAATAATAAAACAAAGGATAACATTTTTTATCCTAAATATGCATTTAACTTGTAGCGATAAATGATACTATTGATCTAAAATTAGACATTATGTATAGTTAAGTGTACATTTTATCTAACTTAAGTGAAATGGGAAAACGAAATGGCCTCACATCTTACACTACGAAATATTGAAGCCCTCTCTTCACCCGGTGGGCATTACTCTCATGTTGTGACTGCAAATAATATGTCGTTTGTTTCAGGATTACTGCCTTTAGATAAACAAGGTAAACCTTTAGCAGACAAACCAGTTGAAATTCAAATCATACAAGTGCTTGAAAACTTAAATGCTTGTCTTCTCGGAATTAATGCAAAGAAAACTGATATTGTTCAAGTTAAAGTCTATGTGACAGATATTAACGAATGGCCTATTGTTAATAAGCTATATGCAACATGGATTGGCGAACATAGGCCTGCAAGAGTCGTTGCTGGTGTAAAAGAGCTCCATTTTGGCAGTAAAATTGAAATTGAAGCCGTGGTGATCAAGGAGCAATCTTATGAATAAATTGCCTATTCCTACCTATAAAGATGTTGCTGAAGCTCATCAACGTATTCAGCCTTATCTTAATAAAACACCGGTTTTAACCTCTCGTACTATTAATGAACTAACAGGGGCGCAGTTTTATTTTAAATGTGAAAACTTTCAGCGTATGGGCGCATTTAAGTTGCGTGGTGCGATGAATGCATTATCTCAATTTAATGATCAACAACGTAAAAATGGTGTCGTAACTTTCTCATCAGGTAATCATGCTCAGGCAATTGCCTTATCGGCAAAGCTATTAGGTATTCCTGCAACAATTATCATGCCTGAGGATGCACCAAAGGCTAAAATAGAAGCGACAAAAGGCTATGGTGGTCACGTGCTCACCTATAACCGTTATACAGAAAATCGTGAAGAAATTGGCCAACAACTGGCACAAAAAAAAGGATTAACGTTAATTCCACCTTATGATCATCCCCATATTATTGCAGGGCAAGGTACTGTTGCAAAAGAGTTGTTCGATGAAGTTGGTGAATTAGATATGCTATTTGTTCCATTAGGTGGTGGTGGTTTACTTTCTGGCTCTTTATTATCAACCAAAGCTCTCTCACCGCAATGTAAAATATATGGTGTCGAGCCTTTAGCGGGAAATGATGGACAACAATCATTACGTAAAGGCGAAATCATCCATATTGATACCCCAAAAACAATTGCAGATGGTGCGCAAACGCAACATTTAGGCAATTATACTTTTGAGATTATTCGTAACAATGTGGATGATATTTTAACTGCAACGGATGAAGAATTAATTTCTGCTATGCAATTTTATGCTCAGCGTATGAAGATTATTGTAGAGCCAACAGGCTGTTTAAGTTTAGCGGCTACTCATCAATTTGGTGGTAAATTAAAAGGTAAGAAAATCGGTATTATTATCAGCGGTGGTAATGTCGATATCGCACAATATGGTCGTTTTTTAGCACAATAAAAAGATGTTATTAATCATTAAAAAAGCAGTATGAATTATTTTTTCATACTGCTTAAGATATATAAATGTATTACCATTCAATTAAGATAACGAAAGTATTTTTTGCTTAGTCTCTTTTAATTAAGTGAAAAAGTAATCCCCGCCTCTTGACATAATTGCACTAAATTCTCTTTTAATTGCTGATTTTCTTCAGGCAGTAAGTCGAGCTGTGGTAAACGCATATGACCACCAGCTATGCCACGCATAGTCAGTGCCGATTTAAATATTGCCATATTTGCACCTGATTTAAGTGCATCACTAAATTTCACACAAAATTGTTGCCAGTGTTTTGCTTCTTGGTGATTACCTGCAATATAGGCGTTGTACATATTCACAAATGGCTCAGGGAAAACACAGGCACAACCTGAAACTGTACCATCACAACCTGCATCTAATAAACCTAGGAATAATTTATCGTAACCATGAAGCACTGAAAAATTATCAGCTACAGCAAGGTAACTTAAAGTTGTATTATTATCAGCAAAACTGTATTTAATCCCAATTACATTTTTACACTGTTGTTGCACTTTTGCCGCTAACTCTGGCTTGATATTATTTGCCGCACATTGTGGAATATTATACAGATAAACAGGAAAATTATCCGGCACACTGTTTGCCACCGTCACAAAATAGTTTTCTAATTCTCTGTCTGTTGCACCAAAAAATTGTGGCGTCACCACGCCAATGCCATCAGCACCAATTTCTACCGCGTGTTTCGCTAATTCAAGGGTTTCGGTTAGTGTCATTGCGCCAACATGAATAAAGACAGGTAAGCGTTTATTGGCTGTTTCGACAACGGTTTGCGCAACGCTTTTACGTTCGGATGCTGATAAACGTAACATCTCTCCTGTCGTGCCACAAGGATAGAGACAATCAACACCTTGAGTAACTAACATGTCAGTTAATGCGGATAACGCTTTACTATCCACTTGATCATTGGGATCAAATGGAGTCACCATTGCTACTGTAACGCCAAATAATTTTTTCATATTAAGACCTTTATTAAATCAGATTGCTTCAACAATAACTTTAATTGCCAACATGCCAGGATCATCTAAACCCATCGATTTTTCTGGGAACATACGCGCTCGACCTAATAAATTAGGTTTTTGACGAAATTCATTAAGCGTATTATCAATACTCTGTAAGGCTACTGTTTTTAATTCAAACAGAGATAAAGCGGGTTTTAGCGCTTCAGATAATTGGTAAATAATATCAAGTACTGATTTTTGCCCTAACTCCCCTTTTCCTCTTGCCATCATGCTTTGATAGGCAACAGTTAACAGTGGTGAAATGTCGGCGGGTGCTATTTCTTGTAGCTGATTTTCTTTGCAATATTTCGCCATTGCCATAAAAGCCGTTGCTTGCAATGTCCCAAAAGAAGAAGCACAGGCTTTTTGTAATGATTTACTGCATTGAAAAAGTACTTTACTTAAATCTTCAGGCCAATCTTGTGCATCGTCTGCAATTTGTCGCCACCCTTTTTGCATGGTGATCCCTAAATCCCCATCACCGAGCAGACTATCTGCTTCACACAGCATTGACTGAGATTGCTCACAAGCCGTTGCAATGCGTTCAACACCTTGTTTTAGCATATCAATAGTGATATTCATCGCTAGACTCTCCAAAATGCACAATGAGCAGGTGCATTCATTAAGGCTTCAAGTTCATCATCTAATTTACACAACGTTAAACTTGCCCCTGTCATTTCCATCGAGGTGGCATAACGGCCGATTAATGGATGAATAATTGTAGCGCCTGTTTTTTCAACAAACTGTGCAACTTTGTTATATAAAATATAGAGCTCTTCGAGTGGTGTTGCGCCTAATGAATTGACTAATACTGAAACCTTATCACCGGCTTTGAGTGATAATTCCGCTTGCAGACGTTCAAACATTTCTTGAGCAATATCATCAGCACTGCGTAATTTATCGCGCCAAATTCCCGGTTCACCATGAATTCCCATGCCCATTTCCATTTCATCCTCACCAATATCAAAGGTGGGATGTCCTACTGCAGGTAAGGTACAAGATGTTAATGCACAGCCAATTGTTCGGGTGTTTTCCATAGTTTTTTTAGCAATACGAGTCACCTCGTCAAGCGATGCACCTTCCTGTGCTTTAGCCCCTGCCATTTTAAAGCCATAAATCATCCCAGCCACACCACGACGTTTATGCGCCTCTTCGGGTTTTGCTGAAGCGACATCATCAGTGGCTAATACGGTTGTACAACGAATATCATCCTCAAAATCTACCGTTTCAGTCGCCATATCAAAATTCATGATATCGCCACCGTAATTGCCATAAAGCAGTAATACGCCTAAACCGCTGTTGGCTTCACGAATGGCATCTGTCATTAAATCCGCTGACGGTGAAGCAAAAACATCACCTACAGCAGCTGCATCTAATAAGCCCTCACCGACATATCCTGTAAATACAGGTAAGTGACCCGAACCACCACCTGTTACAATGCCCACCTTCGGTTTATTCGCTTTTTGTGAACGAGTAATCAATCTTGGCTGTGGCTGACGATAAATATCACTATGAGCAAGGCATAAACCCGCTAATGTTTCATCGACATAATTTTCTGGCTTATTTAATATTTTTTTCATGTGATCACCCGATATTTTTTATTTATCTGCTGATTTCTGACATCTTAAAAAAACGTTATTTGACTTATTTAAGATGAGTTTTCCCTGATACTGAAAAAGTATCTTTATACTTAATTTATTTGGTATAAAAACGAAATACGTTATTTAGACTTCAATGCACCTCTCATTTGCATAATAACAATGAGAAGAAACACACTGGCTAATACCATTGAAATAGGTCTATTGACAAAACTAATAAAATCACCGTCAGATTTCATTAAGGATGAGAGCAAATTCTTTTCTAACATTGGGCCTAATATCATGCCTAGAATAATTGGAGATATTGGAAATTTTCGTTCTTGAAGAAAATAACCAATAACACCCATTACCAACATCACCACAATAGAAGACATCGTATTTGTAATTGCATAAGAGCCTACAATACTAAACAGGATAATTGCTGGGTAAATAATCGCGTTATCGATAGCAACAATCTTTTTTAGTAAATTGACAACAATAAAAGCAATGGGCAGTAAAATAAGATTGGCAATAAAGAAGATAATAAATACGGCATATAATTTATCAGGATTAAATAAGAATAACGTTGGTCCTGGTTGCATATCTTTCATATACAATACACCGATAATAATTGCTGCAGCAGAATCACCAGGAATACCAAAGACTAGAGATGGTATCCAACTTCCTGCTAAACTGGCATTATTACTGGCAGATGCATCAACAACGCCTTCTTCAGAACCATGACCATATTTCTCTGGTTTTTTAGATAGTTTCTTTGAAACCGCATAGGAAATCCAAGCTGCAATATCTGCCCCAGCGCCAGGTAAAGCACCAATAAGTGTCCCGATGATCCCACTACGAAAAATACCGCCTTTACGCTGCCGAATAATACAACCCACTCCTTTAAAAATATTGTAAGAGTCATTTTCAGTATTCACTTCCGTCAATGTAACTTGCTTTTCTTTCCAACGTTCAACGTAATATTTAATCGCACCAGAAATGGCGAATAACCCTATCATGGCTGGAATAAAACTGACTCCTTGCATTAAAGAAACTTCACCGAAAGTAAAACGGGCTTGTCCTGTAAATTCATCATAACCAATAGTAGCTAATGCAATACCAAAGAACAGTGCTAATAAGCTTTTTCTAATATGTGAACCTGAAACAATAGTTGCGCAGCTTAAGCCAATTAAAGACAACCACATATATTCGTAAGAACTAAATTTTAAAGCGAATTCGGCTAATAGAGGTGCTGTAGAGGCTAATATAATTGTTCCAATCACGCCACCAATGACAGAACTGGTTAATGACATGCCCAATACACGATTTGTTTTGCCTTGTTTTACTAAAGAATGTGCATCATTCGTATAAGCTGCTGATGCTGGTGTACCTGGAATATTTAATAATGCGCCAGGAATATCACCGGCAAATATAGATGATGCCCCGACAGAGATCATTAATGCTAAGGCTGGAATAGGCTCAAGGAAAAAAGTAAATGGCACCATTAAAGCAATAGCCATGGTCGACGTTAATCCAGGAATAGCGCCAACGAATAGACCAAATAAACAAGCCCCAATAACGACAAGAACTGTTGTGTAATCAATATAAGCAAGTGCGTTAATTAATATATCCATACTGTTGTTCTCTATTTATGAAAATAGCTAAGGTAGCGGTACTAACAGTACAGCGGTAAATAAGTAATACACACCTAACACCACACCAGCTGAAATAATAAAACTGTATATGGGTTTTACGATCGCATATTTCATCATTAATGGTGCAGTAATAATTAACCCAGTAAAAATAAAACCTAAATAATCTGATGCGAATACATAAAAAAGAATAATTCCGATAATTAAGAAGACAAATTTTATTTCATGCCATGTCACCAATGGAATATCACTTTCTTGTTTACGTGAAAATATATCTATTAATGAAAATATAATCATGCCTCCGCCAATAATAGAAGGCATAAACGCGGCACCATATTCACTAAAATCCCCTAATGAATACGCGCTATAAGCAATAAGGAATAAACCAAAGCAACAAAATATTAGCGATAGAATATGACGATTTAGCATAAGCATAAAAACGGCTGTTATTCAGCCGTTTCCTCAGTTATTTCTTTATAATTTCACCAAACTTTTTATCTTCATTGGCCATAAATTGAGTGGCATCATCGCCGTATAATTCGATAACTTCAAAACCTTGTTTATTTGCAAATTCGGCTAATTCACCTGATGCATACACTTTTTTCATGGCTGCGGTGAGTTTATCTTGCACTTCTTTATCGAGTCCTTTGGGTGCCACTAACATATTCCATGCTTGCAGATCCCAATTGTAAGGTGTGGCTTCTTTGAATAAGGGGACATTAGGGTAAAAAGTTGATTTTTCGTTTGACATAATAGCCATATGTTTCACTAAACCGGCTTTTACCATACTGTCAGCTTCACCTAATGAAGAAGTCACGATATCGACACCTCCTGATGCTAATTCTTGTAATGCAGCACTTGCGCCTTGAGAAGGAATAAAACGAATAGCATTATCTGGTAACCCTGCCGCACGCAACATACCAATCGTATTAAGGTGCCAAATTGAATTTAAGCCACTGCCTGATGCTTTTAACTTACCCGGATTTGCTTTGGCGTAATCGATAATTTCTTGTGCATTTTTAAATGGTGATGATTTTCCAACTTGCAATCCACCATAGATAACAGCAAGACGTGTGATAGGCGTGTAATCTTGATAGGTTAAGTTCGTCATACCTTGGTGATGCATCATGGTAATTTCAACCGTTGCAATTCCTAGCGTATAGCCATCAGGTTTTGCATTTTTAATCGCATCATGACCTACAACACCACTACCGCCGGTTTTATTGACGACATTAACCGTTACGCCCAATTCTTCTTGTAGTCCTTTCGCTGCTAATCGTGCAACTGTATCAGTATTACCGCCCGCCGCCCAAGGAACTATGATAGTAATCGGTTTCTCAGGATATTGAGCAAAAGCCGGAAGTGTAAAAATGGAACTGCATAGGGTAAATGCCAGAAGTGTTTTTTTCATTATACGCACCTTTTCTCATTGCAGATTATTTGAGGCCGAATATCTTCAAGCCTTGATTTAAGGCGAGCCTGCACTTGAGAAAGGACAGGCATTGCTGTTACGCCTTTTTGTTCTATGAAGGCAGAGAGGAAAGCACTAGCAAATAAGACACATTCATGCATTGTTCCCCCTGCGGCTATCTTTGAAGCAAATGCGCCGTTAAACGCATCTGTTGCTGCCATCGTATCCACACGTAATGATGGCATAGGTGGAATATGGAATGTGGCTCGACCATCAAAATAAACCACACCAAGTTCATCCATATAAATAATCACTTTCTTACTTTCGTCACCGGAAATAATACTGATCGCCTGTTTTGCATCATTAATATCGTTTATTTCAATATCAGCCCAATGCGATGCTTGGTTTGCATTTAAAGTAATAAAATCAAGATATAAATAAAGTTGTTTTAGATTTTCGTTATAAGGTGCAACATTCAATATAACGATTTTATTAACCGACTTAGCAAATAAGGCGGCCTTAATATTGGCTTCTATATTAATTTCGCCTTGAAGCAATAACACATCTGCTTCACTTACATAAGGCAAAGAAATATCAATTTCTTGTTGAGAGAAGGTATTATTTGCCCCTAAATAAGTTGCTGTAATATTGTTTTGTGTTTTGTCAGCTAAATAACTAATCGAACTACCTGTTGGCACCGTTTCTGTTTGAAAAATAGTGAAAGAATCAATACCACTTTCTTGTAAATATTTATAAGCGTATTTACTAAAATGATCTTCACCAACTTTCGTTATTAAATGGACTTTAGCATCAGAAAAACTAGCAGCCATCGCCTGATTTGTTCCTTTACCACCAGGACCTATCGAATTGCTTTTTGAATTAACTAATTCACCAACTTTCGGAAAAGATTCGACATTGGCGATAATATCCACCACAAACGATCCTAACACACAGACTTTCCCTTCTGGTTTTCTATCTTTACGTTCTCTAACGATTAATAAATCGTACAATAAACATGAAATATCAAAACTATCACTGAATTTACTTATTTTTTTAATTTCTTGTTTCCCTAGTATGGCGCCACCATGACAACGTTTGATCAACCCTTCTCCTTCAAGGTATTTCAAATCACTGCGAATCGTCTCCAGCGTCACGCTGAATTTCTCCGCAAGTTGAGCCACTTTAACTTTCTTTTGTTCCCTGATGATGGTGTAGATTTCCTGTCGCCGTTCTTCTGAAAACATATAAAGTGCCTCCGTATCATTGATAACGAGAATAAGGATATCAGGCTTGTGATTCTGCGATGGTATTCAAAACAAAAAACCAAAAACAGAAGTAAAACCAAATCCAAGCAATTTAGATCACATTTTTTTAACACAACATCAATTGGTACACGTTAAAAATGAGAGGTGAAACGAGTCGAATAATGAAGAGTCATCTAGAAAAGAGAGGTAGAATCAGCCGTTCAAAGACGGCTGATAAGATAACGAAACATATTAATACAAAAGAGATTATTTTTAAATGTAAATATTACGTTAAATACTATTGCTTGAGTATTTAATTTAAAAAGGCATTGAGCAGATAAAAACCTACCAATGTGAGTAAAACCACCACTAAGGTATTACGTATTTTAAGCGCTAATCCAACACATAATAAGGTGCCCCAAAGATAAGGATTGTCAATAATACCTTTAAATTCGCTTTTTTCTAACAGCACGATCGGCGCGCAAATAGCGGTTAATAAACAAGGTGCAGAATACCCTAAAGCTTGTCTGATCACTGACGGTAATTTAATGGGGATCGCCGGTTCAAGAAAGAAATAACGCAACATGAAAATGACGAGTGCCAAAATTAATAATAACGACCATGTCATTTTTGTTCTCCTCTTATTTTCGCAACACAAACCGCGATAAACATACCGGTTAATCCCCCAATAACGACACCACCTTCTATATTCAACCAATTGAAAACAATTGAGAAGCAAAAAGAGACGATCACGCCCACTAAAGTACTAAATGTTTTTATTAATGGGATCACAATTGCCAATAATGTGGCAACAATAGAGAAATCAAGATGATAACGAGATAAATCAGAAACTTGACTGGCCATAATAATACCCACGATACTGACTGCCACCCACGCTAAATAAAAACACAATCCCGCACCTATCATATAAGCGGGTGTTAATTTCACTTTAGGTTGTGCTGAAACGGCAAAAAGCTCGTCAGTCAGTAAAAATCCGATGGTAATACGCTGATACCATTTTAAATGGGCAACATAAGGACGTAAGGTTAAACCATATAAAAGATGTTGAGCAGTAATAAAAAAAACAGAAACAATAATCGTCAACATACCGGCACCAGAAATCACCAGTCCTAATGTCACTAATTGTGCCGCCCCCGCAAAAATAATGGCAGACATTCCGACACTTTGTGCAAAAGTTAACCCTGCATCAACAGCCATTGAACCGGCTAATATTCCCCATGGAATAACAGCAAGACATAAAGGTAAGACATGCAAAGCCCCTAGGCCAAAAGCACGCATTATTTGCCTATTTTCATTATTATTTTTCACCATTTATTTATCTTCGCTTCTAATACATCAATTCTATATGGAATGATTATCAGTCAATAAAAATAAATGGGCTTGTATAAAATTGCTATTTTGTTTTTTTTATTACAGTCAGTGGCGATTTCAAAGAAGAAGGCAATTGAAGCCCCTTCAAATAATTGCCTGGTGTAACACCAATGGTATTTTTGAAATGACGATGAAAATGGCTTTGATCAGAAAAACCACAACGTTGTGTCACATCCGTAAGTGTGTGACCTAAAGAGAGTAATTGTCTTGCTTTTCGAATCCGTGCTTGAATAAGCCAAGCATGAGGAGTCATGCCTATCTCTTTTTTAAATTGACGTAAAAAATGCCATGGGCTTAAATTCACCATTTCAGCCAATGTATTAAGTGAAAACTCATTTTCAGGTGTGTCATTCATTAATTCACTTATCCATTGTAATCGTTGACCTATTACGCTTAATGGCTTTGCTTGAGTTCTTGTTTTGCTATAACGCAAAATCAACATTGCCATTGTGGAAAGTAATAAAGACTCTTTTAGAAGATAATTATTGGGTTGTCTCAGTAATGAAAAAAGCAATAAAAGTTGTTGGCTTAAACCGGGATCGTGAATAACAGCATCAGGAAACCAAGGTGTTGCACCCTGCTCTTGTTGTAGATCACGCGTTAATGTTTGCAGATATTCCGGTGTAGGATAAATGGCCTGATAAGCCCAACCTGATTCTACCGCAGAGGAGCCGGTGTGGACTTCGTCAGCATTAACTATAATAATATCGCCTTTAGGGGCGATATGTTCGCTTCCTGTACGATAAAACTGTTGTGCGCCATCATCAATTACACCAATACAGAAGCCTTCATGAGTATGACGTGAAAAAGTTTGATGTAAATACTCAGCTTGTAGATAAGCAAGACGATTAAGCTCAGGAAGGTGAATAAGTTTAGCCTGCTCTTGTCGCATTGAATATTGACTCCATCAACAGTAAAAATCATCAGCTTGTATCATAAACACTATACTGATGATTGCATAAAATTGCTCAGTCTTACTCATGTCGTTGATGAATTTTTGCTGGAACAAAAATTTGATGAACTTCTAAGTTTGTCTGGTTAATTAATCCCATAACCAGTCGGAAACAATATGATGCTAATTCAGGATTATTTTGTGCAACAGTATCTATTGGCATTGATAATGAATCATACAAATAGTGATCATCAAAACCAGCTAAATAGACTTCATTTTGCATTATTTTATTTTGACTTAGATAGCGCAACACTCCATCTAATAAGCCACAAGCAGAAGTAAAAACAAACTTAGGCGATCGCCCTAGCGATGCACACAAAGAGCCGAACATTTCATAACCTGAACTTGGGTGATAATGCCCATGTATGATCCACTCTGATTTTAGATTGATTTGTGCTTGTGAAAGCCCTTGGGTGAAACCCAAAAGACGATCTTTAGTCGGTGAAAGCGTTGATTGCCCACCTAGGAAATAAAATTCATCAATACCTTTTGTCGAAGCAATTTCTGCAATAAGTTGTTGTGTTGCCGTTATTGAATCGGTGACAACAAAAGGTAATGTTGTTCCTTCAAAATACCGGTCAAATAACACAACAGGTATTTGTTTACTTAAACGTTGATATTCAAAATCACTTTGTAAACAAGAAGCCACAATCAAACCATCAATTTGACGTGATAATAGATGTTCGATTGCCAGCGTTTCTTGAGCAGCATTTTCATCAGTACAAGAAATAAGTAATTGAATACCTGCTTCTCTGCATAATATTTCAAGTTCATACGCCACAGAAGCAAAGCCATAGTTAGTGATATCAGGAATAACCAACCCTAATGCATAACTACGGTTATCACGTAAAGAGCGAGCATGAATATTAGGCTGATACTGATATTGTTCAGCAATAGCCGTAATACGCGCGATAGTATCATCAGATACACGCATCTCTTTACCACGACCATTTAATACTAAACTTGCCGTTGTTTTTGAAACGCTCGCTAATTTTGCAATATCGGTGATCGTGATACGTTTTTGTTTTTTCACTATTGTTCTACTTAATGTCACGTTCGCTAAACTTAAACTGTTTTATTGTTTATATAATTGTATTTAACTGAGTAATGCATTCTTTAATTGCCAAGTTGTGAGGTTTATTGTGTCTTTTCCCAAGAAACAGATAGTCTGTTTTTCTAAAGGGAAAAAACGGCTACTCATCACACCGGCTCCGCCATTAAAGAAAATCTCTACACTAGAGCTATCACATAATATTTGAAGATGTTTTATATCACCAGACCAGAAACGTGATTGCCACTCCCCGTTTTTAACACTACGGCGTTTTAACACGGCTTGATTATTTTCAATGAATAAAGCAAGAGTATCAGAAAAATAAATAGTAAGAGAGCCAAATAGCTCTACTTCAAATTCAAACGAAAATCCGCTGATATCTGGCGCATCATCAGCAATACCCTGCCAATATGCTGGCTTTTGTCTGAGTTGCTGTAACTCTTTTACGGGTTGTTGATAAAGCATCCCTTCTTTTATATGTAATTCGCGAGGGCAAGTCATTTGGTGTATCCAGCCATTAGCAATGGTCGGTTGGTACATCTCTTCACCATCAGGAACTCCCATCCAACCAAATAATAAACGTCTACCATTCGCTAATGTGGTTTGTGGTGCGTAAAATTCAAAACCTGCATCTAGTTCGATTAAATCACCATGCTGAAATTGCAATGTTGAATAATCAAAGTCTCCTATTAAATAGGCACTAGAATGCGAATTTAAAAATCGTTGTTGCTCTCTTTTTATACCTTGGGGACATGTTAATAGAATAAAGCGATCATCTAGTTCAAAGAGATCTGGGCATTCCCACATATAACCCGCATCAGCTAACCCGCCTAAATAACTTCCCGCTAACTCGCCGGCTAATTGCCATTGATATAAGTGAGATGCACGATAGAGTAAAACCTTACCCTGTTTATCTAAGTTTTGTGCGCCTAATACCATGTACCAGATATCATTATATTGCCAAATCTTCGGATCACGGACATGACCACTATAGCCTTCAGGAAGCCCTAATACAGGCCCTAACTTATCAAAACCTCCCTGCTGATTTTCAACAGCTAAACATTGCCATGCCGTACGAGAGCCATCCTCAAATTTGACATTACCAGTATAACAAAGGATTAATTGCCCTTGGTAGATCACGGCACTACCGGAATAACAGCCATCTTTGTCATAAAATTCATCAGGCAGTAAAGCAACAGGTTGATGCTGCCAAATAATCAAATCCTTTGAACGCCAATGACCCCAACATTTATTTTTATGCTCACAAGACAAAGGATTCCATTGATAAAACAGATGATAATATTCACCATCAAAACAAAACCCATTGGGATCATTCAATAATCCCGTTACTGGTGCTAAATGCCAATGTGGATAGTATTTATCTTTTACCGCTTTAGTACTATTACGCATAACCGCTTGTAAAATCGCAGATAACCCTTCGTTTGTGTTCATTTATGCAGACTCCACTTTGTATTTCAGTAAAAGAGAGATAACAAACGCAGTCACAAAGGCAATCACAAGGCCAATAATATAGTTCATAATTGAACCTGCTTGCACGATTGCAATCCCCGGAATAGCAGTCAACCCTACGGCTGTCATATAAACATGCGAGCCTACAACCCAAGCGCCTCCAGCCGCACCACCAATTAACGCTGCAATAAAAGGTTTTCCATAACGTAAATTAATCCCGAAAATGGCCGCTTCAGTGATACCTAACATAGCGGAAAAACCAGATGGGATTGTGATTGCTTTAATTTTTGCATCATTGGTTTTAAACCAAACAGCAATACAAGCACCACCTTGAGCAATATTTGCCATTGCCCAAATCGGCAATAAAAAATTAACCCCAATATTTGGGTTACCTAATAAACCCGCTTCAACAGCATGAAAACTGTGGTGAATACCCGTAATAACAATCACAGAATAAAGGCCACCAAAAATCAGCCCTGCTATCCAACCCGCTTGTGTAATTAAGGTGCTTAATAGTAATGAAATACCATCACCTAAAAAACGACCAACAGGCCCTATAACTAATAACGCCACAAAGCCCGAAATAATAACGGTTAAAAATGGCGTGATAATTAAATCGAGTGCATTAGGAACAACTTTACGTAATTGTTTTTCCAACACACTCATAAACCAAACGGCAAGTAAGACTGGAAAAACAGTACCTTGATAACCAATCATTGCCACCTCTAACCCAAAGAAGTTCATGGTGTTAAAACCAGCGGCAACGCCCCATGCGTTAGTTAATGCAGGATGCGTTAAAATTCCACCTAATGTAGCGCCAAGATAAGGATTTCCGCCAAACTCTTTTGCCGCAGTAAAACCAATCAAAATAGGCAAAATAATAAATGCCGCAGAGCTACACATATCTAACATGATATAGAGTGCATTATCAGGACTCACCCACTGGTTAGTTTTCATTAACCCAAGTAGCCCCATTAATAAACCTGACGCCACAATGGCAGGAATAATAGGTATAAAGATATTAGAAAGCAGTCTAGCTATTCGCTGAAATGGGTTGAGCTTTTTGGCGGCAATATTTGCTGCTTCAGATTTACTTGATTCACCAATACCCACTGCAGCAATAAAGGCAGCATGTACTTTATTAACTAAGCCAGTACCAAAAATTACCTGAATTTGTCCTGCATTACTAAAACACCCTTTTACACCTTCTAATTTATTAATTGCCTCTTTATCAGCTTTAGTGTCATCAACAAGTACAAGTCTTAAACGGGTAGCACAATGCGCCGCACTGGCAATATTTTCAGCACCTCCTAACAAAGGCACTAGTTGGCGAGCAATATTCTCAATATTCATCATAGCCTCAGTAAGTCTAACTTCGTTTATAAACGAATTAATCGCAATGTAAAAAAACTAAAACGGTTTAGCTAATAATCTGATTAAATAAAAACTCATCTAAAATGGCAATAAAAATAGGAATAAAAACGCTTTATTTGTGATCTGAAAGACAAAAAAGATACGTTACTTGTCTTATTTTGATGATGACAAGGAAGTCAGCTCAACGTAAAAGCTAAACAATTTATTTATTATTTAGCTGAGAAAATTAATATAATGTTAAATAATTCTTATTTAGGAAGCAATGACCCAATAATTAATTTTATTGGAAAATAATCTAGTTAAATCTGATAGATAGCATATTATCACTTGGTCTATTCTTTGTTATCAGTAACATTATCATATCTCACTAATCGTTATATATTTAACTATATATCAGTATTAATCAAATGATTAAATTTAAATAATACAAAAACTTAAGTTAACCCTAAAAACTGGTAACGCTTGTAATAAATCACTTTTCTTTGATGTAAAGCAACTACAACTTTTAGAAAATACGTAGTATCCACATTAACAGTTGGGTTTTATTACCTACGTTAAAGTGCTTATTTTTTAACAATAATAACAATAATTATTTCTCTATAAGCTTGTTAGCTTCTGTTTTTTCTTAAAAATATAAATAATCAAGTGAGTAATGTATGAAAAACATCAAAGAGATGGCGTTACTTTCCACTCCCTTATCTCGCCGTCGTTTTGTAAAAACAGGTGCAGCGGGTGGTCTAGCAATAACTGCGGGGGGATTATCACTCCCTTTTAACCAGGCTGTTGCCTCAGAAACAAAGCCAGCAACGAACAACGAAAAAGTGGTGTGGAGCGCCTGCACCGTAAACTGTGGTAGCCGTTGCCCACTACGTATGCATGTTGTTGATGGTGAAATTAAATATGTAGAAACTGACAACACTGGCAATGATGTCTATGAAGAATTACACCAAGTCCGAGCCTGTTTACGTGGTCGTTCTATGCGTCGCCGTGTTTACAACCCAGACCGTTTACGTTATCCAATGAAACGTGTTGGCCAACGTGGTGAAGGTAAATTTGAACGTATCTCATGGGATGAGGCCTTCGATACGATTTCAGATACCATGAAACGCCTGATAAAAGATTATGGTAATGAATCTATTTATCTGAACTACGGAACAGGTACTTTAGGTGGCACCATGACAAAGTCATGGCCACCAGGAGCAACATTAATTGCTCGTTTAATGAATTGTTGTGGTGGTTATCTTAATCACTACGGTGATTACAGTACGGCACAAATTGCGGCTGGCTTAAATTACACCTATGGTGGTTGGGCTGACGGCAATAGCCCTTCAGATATTGAAAATACCAAACTTGTCGTGATGTTCGGTAATAATCCTGGTGAAACACGTATGAGTGGTGGCGGTGTCACCTATTACGTTGAACAAGCACGTGAAAAATCTGATGCACGAATGATTATCATCGACCCACGCTATACCGATACAGGTGCAGGCCGCGAAGATGAATGGATCCCTATTCGCCCAGGAACGGATGCCGCATTAGTTAATGCGTTAGCTTATGTCATGATCAAAGAAGACTTAGTTGATAAGCCTTTCTTAGATAAATATTGTGTTGGTTACGATGAAACTACGATGCCAGAAGGTGCGCCAAAAAATGGTCACTATAAAGCCTATATTTTAGGTGATGGCGCAGATGGTCAGCCCAAAACCCCAGAATGGGCAGCGCAAATTACAGGTATTCCCGCTTCACGTATTGTTAAATTAGCACGTGAAATCGCAACAGCGAAACCGGCTTATATTACACAAGGCTGGGGACCTCAACGCCGTTCTAATGGTGAGCTTGCTTCTCGCGCTATTGCGATGCTCTCTATTTTAACGGGTAATGTGGGGATTAACGGCGGTAATACTGGTGCTCGCGAAGGCTCTTACAGTATTCCTTTTGTGCGAATGCCTACGCTAACAAACCCTGTCACCACCAGCATTTCCATGTTTATGTGGACGGATGCCATTTTACGTGGCCCCGAAATGACGGCAACGCGTGATGGTGTTCGTGGTAAAGACAAATTGGATGTGCCGATTAAAATGGTTTGGAACTACGCAGGTAACTGTTTAGTTAACCAACATTCTGAAATCAATCGTACTCACGACATTTTGCAAGACGATAAAAAATGCGAAATGATTGTGGTGATCGATAACCATATGACTGCATCAGCTAAATATGCCGATATACTGCTCCCTGATTGCACTGCATCGGAACAGATGGATTTCTGTATGGATGCATCAGCAGGTAATATGGCATATGTGATTTTTGCTGATCAAGCAATTCAACCTCGCTTTGAAAGCCGTAATATCTATGAAATGACGAGCGAAATTGCAAAACGTATGGGGGTGGGTGAAAAATTCACTGAAAACCGAACTCAAGAAGAGTGGTTACGCCATCTTTACGAACAATCTCGTCAAAATTTACCAGAACTTCCAACATTTGAAGAGTTCCGTGCTCAAGGGATCTTCAAAAAACGTGATCCTGAAGGCCATCACGTTGCTTATCGTAAATTCCGTGAAGATCCTGAAAACAATCCATTAACAACACCATCTGGTAAAATTGAGATTTATTCATCTCAACTTGCTGACATCAAAGCGACATGGGAACTCGCATCTGACGATGTCATTGATCCCCTGCCAATTTATTCCGCTGGCTTTGAAAGTTATGGTGATCCAGCAATGGAAAAATACCCATTACAAATGACCGGTTTCCACTATAAGTCACGTACTCACTCAACTTATGGCAATGTGGACGTTTTAAAAGCGGCATGTCCACAAGAAATATGGATAAACCCTGTTGATGCATCAAAACGCGGCATAAAACACGGTGATTTAGTGCGTATTTATAACGATCGTGGTGAAGTTAGGATCAATGCAAAAGTCACGCCTCGTATTTTGCCGGGTGTTGTCGGTCTAAGTGAAGGTGCTTGGTATAACCCAGATAGCAACCGCATTGATCACGCGGGTAGCATTAACGTGTTAACGACACAACGCCCTTCGCCACTAGCTAAGGGTAATCCTTCTCATAGTAATCTTGTTGAAGTCGTCAAGGCGTAAGGAGTCTGGTTATGTCAACGCAATATGGTTTTTACATTGATTCAAGTCGTTGCACCGGCTGCAAAACCTGTGAACTGGCGTGCAAGGATTTTAAAAATTTATCCCCTGAAGTCAACTTCCGCCGTATTTATGAATATGCAGGTGGTGATTGGACTGAACAAGACGGCGTTTATACACAAAATGTATTTGCTTATTACTTATCCATTTCCTGTAACCACTGTGACGATCCTGCTTGTGCAAAAGTTTGTCCGAGTGGTGCAATGCATAAACGTGAAGATGGCTTTGTTGTCGTTAATGAAGATATTTGTATCGGTTGTCGCTATTGTCATATGGCTTGCCCTTACGGTGCACCGCAATTTGATGAAGTCAAAGGTCATATGACCAAGTGTGATGGTTGCTATGAGCGTGTGGCAGAAGGTAAAAAACCGATTTGTGTTGAGTCTTGTCCACTACGTGCATTAGATATGGCACCGATTGAAGAGTTACGTGCTAAATATGGTGATTTAGCTGAAATCGCCCCACTTCCTTCAGCAAAATACACCAAGCCAAATATTGTCCTTAAATTAAATGCCAATAGCCGTCCTGTGGGTGATACCACCGGTCATCTGGCAAACCCAGAGGAGGTGTAAGATGGTGGGATTGCATGAATGGCCACTAATGTTCTTTACTGTTATCGGTCAAAGTGTTGCGGGCGCCTTTATTATTATGGGATGTGCCATCCTTTCGGGTAAGTTTTCTCCTGAAATGAACCGAAAAGTACATTACAGCATGTTTGGTCTTTGGGCGTTAATGGGGATCGGTTTTCTATTATCCATGATGCATATGGGAACGCCATTACGCGCATTTAACTCATTGCTTCGTTTGGGACATTCTTCATTAAGTAATGAGATTGCCAGCGGTTCCATTTTCTTTGCACTGGGAGGTATTTACTGGTTATTGGCTGTACTTAATAAAATGCCAGCTACATTAGGTAAATTATGGGTCACATTGGTAATTATATTAGCCGCATTATTTATTACAGCGATCTCTCGCGTATACCAAATTGATACCGTTCCAACGTGGTATAACAACTACACCACATTTAATTTTGTGCTGACAGCCTTTATCGGTGGCCCTATTTTAGCGGCACTTTTAATGCGCATTGCAGGTTTTAATTTAAACTGTGTTAGTGCATTGCCATTACTCAGTGTTATCGCCATTATCGTTAGCGCCATTGTGGCAACATCACAAGGCTTTGAATTAGGATCTATACAAACTTCTGTACAAAAAGCCGTCGATTTAGTCCCTAACTATGGTACTTTAATGGGAATAAAATTAGTGGCTTTAGCTTTAGGCTTAAGTTGCTGGATTGCACCGCTTCTGCGTAAAAATAACCCTTCAGTTGCGTTATTAGCGTTGGGCTTTATTTTAGTGTTTGTCGGTGAATTTATAGGGCGCGGTGTGTTCTATGGTTTACACATGACTGTCGGCATGGCGGTTGTTGGTTAATTAAAGGCTCACCCTTTAAACCGTTGTAATAGTAAAAAGCACACACTTTTTATCTGTTACGGCGGTTTTCTTTTTATAATGCGGTATCACTCTTTTTTAATCTTCGTCATTATGTTTAGATAGAAAATCGCATATAGTAAAGACAATAAATCTAAGCGGATTATAAAAATATTATGGAACAACAACTTATTACTGACATTTCTCTTACCGCCCGTATTTTAGGTGCAGCGTTTTATTATGCACCCACTGAAAAAAGTGACATTGTCGAACTGCTGTCGAGTCAAAAGTGGGTTGAAGAATGGCCTTATGGCAATGAGGAAGAAAAGCAACGTATTGCAACGCTACTTTCACAAACCTCATTTAATGAAGAAACTTTAGCACAAGCTTATCAGCGTTTATTTGTTGGCCCTTACGCACTTCCTGCTCCACCTTGGGGCTCTGTTTACCTTGATCATGAAAATGTATTGTTTGGTAATTCCACATTAGATCTACGCGAGTGGATGCTAGAAAACGGTATTGATATTGCGTTAACTCAAAATGAGCCTGAAGATCACTTTGGTTTAGTGGTGATGATGGTCGCATGGGTTGCAGAAACACGTCCTGAAAAATTAAATGAGCTATTAGCTGAACACCTTCTACCATGGGCTTATCGTTATTTAGAAAAGTTATCTTTGCAAGGGGCATTCCCTTATTACGAAGGTTTAGCCATGCTGGCAACATTAACGCTCAAAAGCTGGCAATTGCAGTTAAATATTACCCCTGCTGAAAAACAATTATTTTGTTGATTTACAATTGACAGTAAAAATGTGAAGCCCTAAAGGCGAAAGAAATTCTCGCTTTTAGGGCTTTGATATATAAAAAGTTAACGTTCTTAAGATTGTTTCGACCAAAACTGATAAAGCCTAGGTTGTGTTTCATCTTCGGTTTTTATCTGTGTAAATTGAAGGCCTTCTTGTTGCTCTGGTTCCTTTCTTAATACTTTAGCAATACTGGCGGTCGATAGTCCGTAAGGCTCTGCATCCTCATTAGAATAGGCATAAAAAATTTTAGAGATCCCCGCCATACGCATTGCGGCAAGACACATTGGGCAAGGTTGCCCACTAGCATAAACAATACAATCATCTAATTTTGTTCGCCCTAATACTTTGCCGGCTTCCCGTAATGCTAATAATTCAGCATGGGCAGTGGGATCATTTGTCGTTATTATTTGATTAACGGCACTTGCAATCACTTGACCATTATTCACAATGACCGCTCCAAATGGTCTTCCCCCTACTTTCACATTATCCATTGCAAGCGATATGGCTTGTTGTATAAATTCATTATCTGACATTATTTTGCCCCCGCTTGTTCAAGTATATTAACGATGTTTGTATAGCCTTTATCTTTAGCTAAAGTTAATGGTGTGTGGCCAGAGCCATCGGCGAGGTTAACGTTAGCTCCACCTTCAATAAGTAAAGTCACAATATCTTCATATTTTTGGCTACCATCACCCAAGATAATGGCTTCAATAAGCGCAGTCCAACCTAAACGATTAATATGATTAACATCCACACCAGCATCAATCAATGTTTTTACAGTCTTTACATGGCCTCGCTCAGAGGCAGGGATTAATGCCGTTCCACCATAACGATTAACACTTTTAAGAGAGGCTCCATGTGATAAGGTTAATTCTAAAATTTCCTGTAGCCCTCTCGCTCCCGAGTAAAGATAAGGTGAATCATGAATCGCGTCACGGGCATTAACATCAGCGCCTTTTTCTATCAGATATTTTGCGACATCAATTTGATTAGCATGTGTGGCCGCCATTAAGGGTGTGCGTAATTTTAGATCACGTTGTTCAATATTTGCACCTTGTTCTATCTGACGTTTTAATTCAGATAAATTTCCCTCTTGTGCCAATGTAACTAAGTATGCTTTATCAGAATTTGCCATCGCTTTAACCATAAAGATAGATGAAATCATTAACAGGCTTAAGAAGTATAAAAACCATTTAGCCTTTAGATAGAGAGTATTCATTCAATATCTCCTAGAAAGTGCTAATTTCCACTCATTTAATTAGCATACTCTTTGAACTCACCCTCATATCTAACAAAGGCGTGACATTATTTCAACAAATCAAGGGGTAATAAACCATCTATTAAGTCATTTTTATACTTTTTTTACACTTCCCATATCTCTTTTATCAACATCTTTACAGACCTTTAAGTACGCTCACTCAATCTAAATAGTAAAAGGAATGTTCTGATGTTGATATTCGGTGCTGTGATATTAGTTGTTTTGCTCACTGCTTATCTAGTTTATGTGTTATTTCACGCAGAGGCATTTTAAAAATGGCAACTATGATTTTGATATATCTTGCTGTTTTTCTGATTACGCTATTTGTAATGGGAAAAATGCTCGGGCATTATTTGGCTCGCCTAATTGAAGGTGATTTACCTCATTGGGTTACTCAAACTGAACATGTCATTTGGCGTTGCTGTGGTTTTAAACCCGCTGGTAAAGCCATTCAGTCTATGAGTTGGTATCACTATATGCTTGCTCTACTTATTTTTAATTTAATGGGCGCAATTTTATTATTTATCATACTGCTTAACCAAGGTTATTTACCCTTAAATCCGCAATTTGCCCCTAATATGAATTGGGATTTAGCGCTAAATACTACCATTAGCTTTATTACAAATACTAACTGGCAAGCTTATAGTGGTGAAACTGCCGTCAGCTATTTGAGTCAAATGACAGGACTTGCTGTACAAAACTTTTTATCCGCTACAACAGGTATTGCTGTCGCTTTTGTTTTAATTAGAGCGTTAACTCAATCTTCTTGTACCTCATTAGGAAATGCTTGGGTTGATATTGGTCGCATTACATTATATGTATTACTGCCTTTAGCGATTATTTGGTCGCTGTTATTTGTCAGTCAAGGCGTTATACAAAACTTTCATCCTGCAATATTAAGTCAAGGTCTTGATGGGCAACAGCAATGGTTACCCATGGGCCCCGTAGCCTCTCAAGAAGCAATAAAGTTATTAGGCACGAATGGCGGTGGCTATTTTGCGGCAAACTCGGCTCATCCTTATGAAAATCCAACTTCATTCAGCAACTTCTTACAAATACTTGCTATCTTTCTGATCCCCACCGCATTGTGTTTTGCCTTTGGTCGCTTAAGCGGAACAGCGCGCCAAGGTTACACCTTACTTTGGGCCATGACGCTGATTTTCATTGTTGCCGTTGGTGTTATTACTTGGGCTGAATGGCAAGGAAATCCAGAGTTTATATTCGCTGGCACTGACAGTTCACTGAATTTAGAAGGAAAAGAAACACGATTTGGCATAATCGGTAGCGCCATTTTTGTTGCTGTCACAACGGCGGCTTCTTGTGGTGCTGTCAATGCAATGCATGATTCATTAACAGCATTAGGTGGCATGGTGCCTATGTGGTTAATGCAAACGGGAGAAGTGGTATTTGGCGGAGTCGGTTCAGGGTTTTACGGCATGATCCTCTACGTCTTATTAGCCGTATTTATTGCGGGATTAATGGTTGGTCGTGCACCTGAATACCTTGGCAAAAAAATAGGCGTTTCGGAGATGAAATGGGTCGCCATTGCCATTTTAATTTCCCCTACCGTTGTTTTATTAGGTACAGCTCTCGCTTTATTTACGGATGTAGGCCGTGAAGCAATTTTAAATCCAGGTCCTCATGGTTTTAGTGAAGTGTTATATGCTTTTACTTCTGCTGCTAATAATAACGGTAGCGCTTTTGCGGGACTCAATGTCAATTCACCTTTTTATAATCTGTCATTAGGTATCGCAATGCTCGTTGGTCGCTTTGGTGTCATGTTACCTGTTTTAGCTATTGCAGGAAGTTTAGCCGTAAAAAAACGTCAGCCTGAAAGCTTAGCGACACTTTCTACCACTTCACCACTGTTTATTTTGTTATTGATCCTCTCCGTATTAATGATTGGCGCACTTACTTTTGTTCCAGCATTAGCGCTGGGCCCAATTGCTGAACATTTACAGTTATTTTGGGCAAAATAAGGATACGTATCATGAAAACAACGCAACTTTTTGATAGAAAAACAATAATATCAGCTTTCTTAGATGCGATAAAAAAATGTACGCCTCAAGCGCAATGGCGTAACCCTGTTATGTTTATTGTTTATGTGGGTGCACTCATAACAAGCGGAATTTGGTTTGCCTCGCTGTTAGGATATCTCCCTGATGATAACCACTTCACTTTCCAAGTGATGTTTTGGTTATGGATAACACTGTTATTCGCCAATTTTGCTGAATCATTGGCAGAAAGTAGAAGCAAAGCACAAGCAGCAAGCTTACGTGGAGCAAAACAACTCTCTAAAGCAATACGTTTGCATCATGCCGATATTCACGCTCCTCAAGAAAGCATTGATTCACTCTTATTACAGCAAGGTGATATTGTTTTAGTAAATGCAGGTGAAATTATTCCTTGTGATGGTGAAGTCATTGAAGGGGGAGCTTCTGTTGATGAAAGCGCAATTACGGGTGAATCAGCTCCAGTGATCCGCGAGTCGGGTGGTGATTTTTCTTCTGTCACAGGCGGTACAAGAGTGTTATCAGATTGGTTGATTATTCGTTGCACCGCAGAAGCGGGTAATTCATTTCTTGATCGCATGATTGGAATGGTTGAAGGAGCAAAACGCAGAAAAACACCAAATGAAGTAGCTTTAACTATCTTATTAACAGCACTGACACTTATTTTCTTATTAGCTTGTATCACCCTTTATCCGTTCAGTGTTTTTGCTGTCGAGTTTCAAGGACATGGCGACGTTATTTCAATTGTAACCTTAATTGCTTTATTGGTATGCCTTATTCCCACAACGATTGGTGGTTTACTTTCATCAATTGGTGTCGCAGGTATGAGCCGTATGCTAGATGCGAATGTTATCGCAACCAGTGGTCGTGCAGTAGAAGCTGCTGGCGATGTGGATGTTTTACTGCTTGATAAAACAGGCACCATTACCTTAGGTAATCGCCAAGCATCCCGCTTCATCCCCCTTTCAGGGATCAGCGAAAAACAACTTGCTGATGCTGCTCAGTTAAGCTCTCTTGCAGATGAAACACCTGAAGGTCGCAGTATTGTGATCCTCGCTAAACAACGTTTTAATTTACGTGAACGCGATTTAACATCAATGGGAGCCTCTTTTATTCCTTTTTCTGCAATGACACGAATGAGTGGCGTCAATATTGGAGAGCGATTGATCCGCAAAGGCTCGGTTGATGCGATTCGCCGTCATATTGAAGTCAGCCATGGTCATTTTCCTGATGAAGTCACGACTCTCGTTGAACAAGTAGCAAGAGCAGGAGGAACACCGCTGGTGGTCGTTGAAAATCAACATATTCTCGGTGTTGTTGAACTTAAAGATATAGTGAAAGGTGGCATTAAAGAACGTTTCGCCCAACTTCGTCAAATGGGTATAAAAACCGTCATGATCACGGGTGATAATCATCTTACAGCGGCAGCTATCGCTGCTGAATCTGGTGTGGATGATTTCCTAGCTGAAGCAACACCTGAAGCAAAATTAGCGTTGATTCGACAATATCAATCCGAGGGGCGATTAGTTGCGATGACAGGCGACGGAACTAATGATGCTCCCGCATTAGCCCAAGCCGATGTAGCAGTTGCAATGAATTCAGGAACACAGGCTGCCAAAGAAGCTGGAAATATGGTCGATTTAGACTCTAACCCAACAAAATTAATTGAAGTTGTGCATATCGGCAAACAAATGTTGATGACACGCGGAGCTTTAACCACATTTAGTATTTCCAATGATATTGCTAAATACTTTGCCATTATTCCCGCAGCCTTTGCTGTCACTTACCCTCAACTTAATATGCTGAATGTAATGCACTTACATTCCCCATCATCAGCAATGCTATCTGCGGTTATTTTTAATGCCTTAATTATTGTTTTCTTGATCCCACTCGCTCTTAAAGGTGTGAATTATCGCCCTGTATCAGCACACGCATTACTTCGTCGTAATCTTTCTTTATACGGGATCAGTGGATTATTAGTGCCTTTTATAGGGATTAAAATGATCGATATGATTTTAGCGTTCATTGGGCTTTAAGGAGTTATATATGCATCTATTTCGTTCATCATTAGTGATGTTATTATTACTCACACTAATAACAGGACTCGCCTATCCTTTGCTAGTTACTGGATTAGCCAATCTTATTTTTCCATGGCAGGCGAATGGATCACTTGTTTACCAAGAGAATAAACTTATTGGCTCAGAATTAATTGGGCAACAATTTACTCGTAATGATTATTTTAAAAGTCGTCCATCGATGACATCAGAAATGCCGTACAACAGTTTAGCATCAGGGGCAAGCCAACTAGCTCCCTCAAATCCATTACTCCTTAATGAAATAACTAAACGTATTCAAACATGGCAAAAAGTAGTTAATAATCAAAATACGATTCCTGTTGATTTAGTCACGGCATCAGGAAGTGGACTTGATCCTCATATTTCATTAAAAGCAGCCTATTACCAATCTGAAAATATTGCACATTTTCGTCAACTCACTAAAAATGAAATTGAGCAATTAATAAAAGATCATACAACATTTCCTCTAATGTCATTTATGGGTGAACCTGTTGTGAACGTATTTATGCTGAATCAAGCACTGGATAAATTAAGTGCTGAAAAACAACAGAAAGTGAGTACTCAATAGAATGGAACACGATGAACAATGGCAACGCCCTTCTCCTGATGATCTACTTGCTTCAACGCGAACCACCACTCGTGGGCGTTTGAAAATATTTTTTGGGGCTTGTGCTGGCGTAGGGAAAACCTACGCCATGTTGCAAGAAGCTCAGCGCCTCCTCCAACAAGGTATCGATATTCTTGTGGGGGTTGTTGAAACACATCAACGACAAGAAACTGCAGCATTATTAAGTGGATTGCCTGTATTACCACCACAGCGTATTCATTATCATGGTAGAAAATTAACAGCGTTTGATTTAGATGCTGCTTTAGCAAGACACCCTGCGGTGATCTTAATGGATGAATTGGCATTTAGTAACCCCCATAAATGCCGACATCCTAAACGTTGGCAGGATATTGAAGAATTATTGGACGCGGGTATTGATGTACTTGCTACGATAAATGTACAACATATTGAAAGTCTTAATGATATTGTTGGTAGTATCACTGGTATTCGTGTCCAAGAAACAATTCCGGATTATATTTTTGATAGTGCAGATGAAGTAGTAATGGTGGATCTCCCACCTGATGATTTACAACAACGATTAAACGAAGGCAAAGTGTATCTTGCAGGGCAAGCCGAGCGTGCAATAGAACATTTTTTTCGCAAAGGCAATTTAATTGCTTTACGTGAATTAGCCTTACGCCGTATGGCTGATCGTGTGGATACACAAGTTAAAGAATTCCGTGATAGCCAAGGAACAGCTCCCGTTTGGCACACAACAGATAGTTTGATGGTTTGCCTTGGTGCACATGGTGGCAATGATAAATTAGTTCGTACAGCGGCGCGTTATGCCGCTACTTTTGGTTGCCAATGGCATGCCATTTATGTTGAAACGCCTAAACTTCATCAAATTGGTGAGCATAAGCGTCGAGCAATTTTACATTCATTAAAACTGGCTCAGCATCTTGGTGCAAGAACTGCAATCCTTTCTGACAATCATGCAGAAAAAGCCGTGATCCGTTATGCCAGAGAGCATAATTTAGGGAAAGTAATTATTGGTCAACGTGCTTATCAAAAGTGGCAATGGTTAAAGCGTTGGATACGTATGCGTTTTTCTGAAAAGTTAGCGCGATACGCACCCGATCTCCATGTTATCAGCGTTGCGCTTAATGATGAGGAGCTCCGTTATAAAACCAAAGCACCACAACTCCAAAATGATAAATGGCGACAAAATCTGAAAGGTTATCTTACTGCCATTGGATTATGCTTAGTAATAACCTTATTTTCTCGTACTTTTCTATTAGCGCTTGATAAGGCTAATTTAGTTACCCTTTATTTATTGGGTGTCGTGTTAATTGCACTTTTTTTTGGCCGTCGCCCTTCCATTTTTGCAGCGCTAATTAATGTCATTAGCTTTGATCTATTTTTTGTACAGCCTCATTTTTCTCTGGCTGTCTTAGATATGCAGTATTTAGTTACATTTACAGTGATGCTTATTGTCGGGCTAGTGGTAGGTAATTTAACCGCAGGCATGCGTTATCAAACTCGTGTTGCACGTTATCGAGAACAACGCACTCGACATTTATTTGAAATGACCAGAGAACTTAGTCGAGCAGTGACTTTACAAGAAATAGCTCATACAAGTTATCATTTTTTATCAAGTGCATTTGATGCCAAAGTCTGCTTACTTATTCCCAATAAAAAAGAAGAGTTAACACCTTTTTATGCTCAAGGAATGGGCCATTTACCTATTGATAATGCAATTGCACGCTGGTGTTATGACAAAGATCAAGTTGCAGGCGCGGGTACTGACACGCTTCCTAGCGTCCCTTATCAATTACACCCTATCACTGCATCTCAACAAGTCTTAGCTATTTTAGCCATTGAGCCCAATAATCTTCGTCAGCTACTTATTCCTGAACAACAACAGTTATTACAAACGTTTAATGGACTGATTGCCAATGCTCTTGAGCGATTACAACAAGCTGAACTGGCTGAACAATCACGGATTAATATAGAACGAGAACAATTACGAAATGCACTGTTAGCCGCTCTTTCTCACGATTTAAAAACACCACTTACGGTACTTTTTGGGCAATCTGAGATCTTACTTCTTGATTTAAGTGCCGAGGGTTCTTCACATACTGAACAAGTGAACCAAATTCGACAACAGATCCTTACAACCTCGCGTTTAGTAAATAATTTACTTGATATGGCGCGTATTCAATCAGGTGGAATTCAAGTAAATTTACAATGGAATTCACTGCAAGAGATTGCTGGAAGTGCAGTTCGCTCACTTTCATATTTACTAGATAAACACCCATTACAAATTGATATTTCGGCCAACCTATTGCTTTATTGTGATAGCAATTTAATTGAACGTGTAATCACTAATTTACTTGAAAATGCGGTTAAATACACGGCATCAAACACAGAGCTAGGTATAAAAGCCTACACAGAAGAAACAAAAATTCATGTTGAAGTATGGGATGAAGGTAAAGGTATTCCCCGTGATCAGTTACAGCTTATTTTTAATAAATTTTCACGAGCAGTGAAAGAATCTGCAATTCCTGGCGTAGGATTAGGTTTAGCAATTTGTAGTGCAATTATTCGGTTACATGAAGGTGAAATTTGGGCTGAAAATAACAAAAAAGGTGGAGCAAGCTTCCACTTTGTTTTACCTTTAAAGCAACTCCCTGATATTGACGAGATTGAAATAAAACAGTGACACCATATAACATTTTAATTATTGAAGATGAAAAAGAGATTTTACGTTTCATTCGACTCGCTTTAGAGAATGAAGGATTTCGTGTTTATGAAGCTTCTGAATGTCAACGAGGATTAATAGAAGCCGCATCAAGAAAACCTGATTTAGTGATCCTCGATCTTGGTTTGCCTGATAAAGATGGGATCTGTTTTATTCAAGATTTTCGCCAATGGAGTAGCACGCCTGTTATCGTCCTTTCAGCACGAGATTCAGAACAAGATAAAGTAAACGCACTTGATGCTGGAGCCGATGATTATCTGACTAAGCCCTTTGGCATTAGTGAACTCCTTGCTAGAGTAAGAGCATCACTGCGCCGCTTCGTTAAACAAGAAACAGAAAGCACACAATTTATCTTTGGCGATATTACTATCGATTGGATTAATCGTGTTGTCACTCGTCAAAATACGCTGGTTCATTTAACACCAACAGAATTTCGCTTACTCAGTGAACTGGTTAATAACAGTGGTAAAGTACTTACTCAACGGCATTTAATGCAACATGTTTGGGGGCCTAATTTTGTCGAACATAGCCATTATTTACGTATTTATATGGGGCATCTGCGTCAAAAATTGGAAGTAGATCCCGCATGCCCTATACACTTCATAACAGAAACAGGGATTGGTTATCGATTTATGCCTTAATATCCTCACCAATTTCAATATATTCCACATCATTAACAGTCAGATATTCAATGTCTTTATTTTTTTAGATAATAGAAAGTCATTAAATTTTCATTATGATACATGCATACCTCCCCAAATAAATTGCCCCAATCATTTCCCGTTAAGTGCAATAAACTTGATCATATCAACAGTATTTTTATTCCATAATAACAGGGGCTTACGACTAAAAGGCCATAGTATGTCATCAACAAAAGTCACTTGATTTGCACATGAGCCTTGAGTGATATGAAGTAAAATTTGAGAGCCTGATATCGCTGTGAGAAGTTGAATAAAAATCATCGGTTCATTAAGTGTTGTGGTATACCAAGCATTTATAGAGTGAGGTAAATATAATTTATCTCTAATTGGCTGAATATCCATTATATCTATACCAATATGTTCATCTTTATTAACATTCTTTTCTCTCATTACTGTTTTTAATATTCTTATTATTTTCATAAACTCAAATTTATTTTAAATGTTTTAAAAAAACTCAATAAAAATATATTAATTTCATTATATTGATAATGAACAAAGTTATTTACTAGTGGGTTTTACTTAATATCTTACCTTAAATATACTGTTTACCCTTATAATTATTTATTATTACAAATCAATAATTAAGCAAAAACACCAAGTAGAAATAATTAAATTAATAAAAAACCTATCCCCTTCTATATTTAATAATAGAAGTGGATAGGTTAAATTATCGATTAATATTTAAAATTGATTAGGCCATAGCCGAAATGGTTTTTCTAAAGCGTAATAAGGCTAATAAGAAAAATACAGAACCAATAACAATTAAGACAATAAATTGAGGCCACACAATAGAGAAATCAGCACCACGATATAAAATGGCCTGAGCTAAACTCACGAAATGTGTCGTTGGCATTGTTTGCATTACATCTTGTACAAACTGAGGCATACTTTCTCGTGATGTCATACCACCAGATAGCATATTTAATGGTAGTAAAACCATAATCATCAATAAACCAAATTGTGGCATTGAACGCGCCATTGTACCTAAGAAAATACCAATAGAAGTTGTCGCAAATAAGCTTAAAGCAACACCACACATAAATAGTAAAACCGAACCTTCAATAGGTACATTAAGCAAAGTTTTTACCACTAAGACTAACGACATTACCGATGCCAATAGTACAACCAATCCCATTGACCATATCTTAGAAAGCATGATTTCAAACGGAGTTACAGGCATAACCAGTAAATGTTCAATAGTTCCGTGCTCTCGCTCCCTTATTAATGCGGCTCCTGTTAATACTATTGATAACATAGTGATATTATTGATAATTGCCATCACGGAACCAAACCAAGATTGTGTTAGGTTAGGGTTAAAGCTCATTCTGACTTCTAAATCAACAGGTAATGGGTCGTTAGTTCTGTTTTTGGCTAAAAAGGTTTTAGCCTCTCCCATAACAATGTTTTGTATATAACTATTACCTAAAAAAGCTTGGCTCATACGTGTTGCATCGATATTCACTTGTATTTCCGGTTTGCGACCCGCTAAAAGATCGCGCTGAAAATTAGGTGGGATATCTAGTGCAAACGTATAAGTGCCTCTATCTAACAAACCATCTATTTGCTCAGGAGTAATATCCGCAGGTGGCAAAAAATAAGGCATATAAAAACTATTGACAATACGTGCAGATAATTGTGATTTATCCTGATCAGCAACCGCAATCGGTGCATGATGTAATGAACCTGGTGTTACTGTTGCAGATGAATAAATCGATACAGTAAAAGCAAACACAATTAATGCCAGCATTGCCTTATCACGTGAGAGACTCCGTAGCTCTTTTACACCTAAATTAAATACATTTTGTATGGTGCGCCACATTTAAACCTCCTGCTTTTTCAAGAAAAAGACACTTAGCCCAATCACAATTGGGATAGTGATAAGCAAAGGAATAAAAGACCAAGGTAAATCAAATAGGTTTAATCCTTTAGAGAAAGTCCCTCTTGCGATAGTTAAAAAGTGAGATGTGGGATAAATATGCCCTATCCATTTACCGATACCTTCCAGTGACGAAACAGGATCAATCATGCCTGAAAATTGTGTTGCTGGAATTAAGGTAATAATTGAAGTACCAAAAATAGCTGCAATCTGACTTTTCATAAAGCAAGAAATTAATAATCCCATTCCTGTTGCGATCGTAATATAAAGCAATGCCCCTAAAGAGAGCGTAAGCATACTGCCTTTAAAACTGACGCCAAATACAAACACTGAAAGCGCACAGAGCATAAAAAAGTTAAACATTCCCAATAAGATATAAGGAAATTGTTTACCTAATAAAAACTCAGCCTTGGTAACAGGTGTAACATAAAGATTAATAATAGAACCTAGCTCTTTTTCACGTACCACACTCAATGCACTTAACATCGCAGGGATCATCATTAATAAAAGTGGGATAACTGCAGGTACAATAGCAGGTAAGCTTTTTACATCAGGATTATAACGATAGCGTGTTTCGATATTAATCGGCGATAATTTATCAACTACGTTTGTTGGTTGACGCATTGCCATATCAAGCATCCATGTTAAGTGCATTGCCTGAATATAACCACGTACTGTTTCAGCTCGATTTGGCATCGCACCATCTATCCAAACGCCTATTTTTACAGTATTTCCCTTTGCAACATCACGGGCAAAGTTAGGTGGAATTTCAATTGCAACTGTAATATCACCACTACGAAGTCGACGTTCAAGTTGGTCATAATCCGTAATTGGTGCTTTTTCAATAAAATAGCGAGAGCCTGAAAGATTTTGGCTATATGCTTGGCTTAAACCCGTTTGGTCTCTATCCATAATACCAAAACGCAAATTTTCCACATCCATGCTAATCCCATATCCCATAATAAACATGAGAATAACCGTCCCTAATAACGCCAAAGTTAGACGAACAGGATCACGACGGAGTTCCATACCTTCACGAATACTATAACTCAATAAACGTCGTAAGCTAAACCGTTGTTTTAATGCTTTTTCTGCACTTTCATGGGTAGATATGGGAAGTTGAAGTGTTTTTCCATCAACGTCAGGCGTCTCTTGTTCACCAGATGCTTTCTTAAGGTAATCAATAAAGACTTCTTCAAGTGTATCAAATTGGCTATTTTTAACTAAATTCGCAGGTGTATCGGTGACTAATACTTTACCAGCATGCATCAATGACATTCGATCACAACGTGCAGCTTCATTCATAAAGTGAGTTGAAATAAAAATAGTGACGCCGTCACGTCTTGATAGATCAACCATCAAATTCCAGAACATATCACGTGCAATTGGGTCAACCCCTGAAGTCGGTTCGTCTAGAATAAGCATTTCAGGTTTATGAATAACAGCCACTGCAAGAGATAATCGTTGGCGAATACCTAATGGCAAACCATCAGGCATCATATCTTCAACATCCATTAAATTAAAACGCTCGCTCATTTCTTTCACTCTCTGAGGAATTTCTTCCTCTGGAATATGAAAAAGCTTGGCGTGTAATTCAAGATTTTGCCGTACAGTCAATTCACTATAAAGCGAAAAGGCTTGTGACATATAGCCAACACGACGACGAGTTTCGATATCTTTAGGATCAACTTCTTGGCCAAATAACCAAGCCCGCCCTTCACTCGCTTCAAGTAAACCTGTTAGCATTTTCATTGTGGTTGATTTACCACAACCATTCGATCCTAAGAAGCCAAAAATTTCGCCCTTAGGAATACGAAAGCTTACATGGTCTACTGCAACAAATTGACCAAAACGCATGGTTAGATCTTGAGCTTCAATGGCAATCACATTATCATCACTTTTATCTCTTGGAGGAATAATGACTTTTTGGTGATTCTTTTTCTTTTCTTCAGGCAATAACTCGATAAAGGCAGCTTCTAATTCATCCGTATGCGTTTGTGCTTTTAATTCATCTGAATGACCCGTTGCTAAAATTTTTCCCGCATCCATAGCAACAAGCCAATCAAAACGCTCAGCCTCTTCCATATAAGCAGTCGCAACTAACACACTCATATTTGTTTGACGTTTACGAATACGATTAATTAACTCCCAAAATTGGGCGCGAGATAAAGGGTCAACGCCCGTTGTCGGTTCATCAAGAATAAGTAATTCTGGATCATGAATTAATGCACAACATAAACCTAATTTTTGTTTCATCCCACCTGAAAGTTTACCTGCTGGCCTATCGCGAAACGGCGCTAGACCTGTACTTTCAAGTAAATCGTTTATACGTTCTGCTCGTTCTTGCTTTGATTGACCAAATAAACGACCAAAAAAATCAACATTCTCAAAAACAGACAGTGTGTGATAAAGATTTTTACCTAACCCTTGTGGCATATAAGCAATACGAGGACAAACAGCTCTACGATGTTCGACATCACTCATATCACCATTTAAAACAATGACTTGCCCAATTTGAATTTCTCTAGCTCCTGAAATAAGAGAAATTAAACTCGATTTACCTACACCATCAGGGCCGATTAAACCCACCATTTTTCCTGCTGGAATAGCCAATGTCACATCATCAAGCGCTTTGGTATCGCCATAATGTTGGGATACATGAGTCAATTCAATGATATGAGAATGACTTTGCGTTCTCATTGTTTGACTCATTGTGGTAATTTCACCTCTAAATCAGTTGGCCAAGATTGATTGTTATCTAATCGAATATAAGCACGACCTGGTAATCCTGTTTTTACATACTCAAGATGTTTTTCGAGCAGTTCTGGGGAAATTCTCGCCCTTACACGAAACATTAGTTTTAATCTTTCATTATCCGTTTCAACTGTTTTAGGCGTAAATTGGGCAACACTTGCAACATAAGTCGTTTTTGCAGGAATAACAATATGAGGAGCTGCATCCAAAATAATATGAACATCGCTACCTAAAGCGGCTTGACCTGCAGCCTCTGTGGGTAAAAAGAACGTCATATAAACATCACTCAGATCAACCATATTTAATACCCGACCGCCAGCGCCTAGGACTTCACCAGGTTCTGCAACTCGATATTGAACGCGACCATTACGTGGCGCCTTTAAAATACTGTCATCTAACTCAGCCATGATGCGCCTTTCTGTTGCTGTTGCGGCATCTACTTTTGTATTTGCTTGAATAATACCTGCCTTTGCAGATTCAATAGCCGCCACTGTTGCGGTTTCTTGCGCTTTGGCCGCTTCAACGGCCGCTCTGGCTCCTTCAGTTCTCGCGATATCATCGTCTAATTGTTGAATAGAAATAGCATTCGTTTTTACTAATGCACGAGAACGATTGAGTCTTTTTTGTGCAGCATCCAATTCGGCAATACGCTGACGAACCACTGCTTGAGCGGCGAGTTGTTCGCTGTTACGTTGTGATAATGCAGATTGAGCAGTAACAACACTGCTTTTGGCTTGATTTAATTGTGCTTGAACTTCATGAAGTTGTTCTTTCAGTGTTCGAGTGTCCATGTTAGCTAACACTTCACCCTCTTTAACAAAATCACCTTCTTGAACTAAAATAGAGTCTATTCTGCCTGGACTTTTTGTTGAGATATCAATTTCAGTTGCTTCTATTCTCCCATTACTTTGCGCAAATCCAGAAGGTAGTGTCGGTGCTTGCGATTTCCACCAAAAAATTCCCGCTACAACTACTGCGACGAGAATTATGCTGTAAACAAAAAAACGACTCTTTTTTTGATTTTTCATATAAATTATTTAACCTTCCTTTAGCCATAAAATAATACCCAAAATGTGTTTATCTGCTGTATGTCAGAAAATAGTTAAATAGTTAAAACTGATTAAATTTTTATTTTATCTATATTTAAAAATAGTTCATTTGTATTAATAAAGCTAACTCAAGCCTAATAAAAAAATAAGATATTAAAAGCTAACCTTATGAATTATAAATATTATGTTATTATAATAGAGCCTTAACTCAAATTAATGTAGTACTTTTATCACAGAATACATCATCCCTTTTTGATTATTCGAAGAAGCACACAAATTGTATATAAAAAACATCTTTTATTGCATTCAAATACAAAGGAAATAATAACAATGTGTTATCAATCACTTATCAATATTAAAACGATATTTATTTCCTTTTAAAAAATAATTAATGATTAGTTAAATGCAATATGACTCTCGATAGCAACAGGTTGTATTTATTATATAAATTAATCAAAAGCTATTTTTAAACACCTATTTTAAATATCTATAAATAATTAGTAAAAATAGCATTATTATTTTTAATATTGAATTTATTATCACTTATTTAATACATTTTTTTTGATATAAAAACACTTCTAAAATATAACTAATTGAATATTTTGTAAAATAAATCCTAAAATGAAATCACTCTATGACAGAGATCGACAAATCAAAAACAAACTCAAGTGTTCAGACCACTTATGTCTTAAACTTTTTATATAGTGATTATTGCAGTTAGTTATTAAAGCCAAATTACGTAATTAATTAGAATTTAGAAACAAAGCGGTAAGAAAAATATGAAAATATCAAATTAATTTTAATCTAAAATAAGAAGGGTTATATGAATAATATTAAGTATAAACTCGCCACGATGACACTCTGCTCTCTGTTTGCTACCTCTGTTTTTGCTAATACTCAATCCCCTATTCGCCTTGTTATTCATGGTGGTGCTGGCACAATTACTAAAGACACCATCACACCAGAACAAGAAAAAGAATATAAAGAAAAACTGACTGAAGCATTAAATGCGGGATATGCTGTTTTGAATAGCGGAGGTACTAGTATAGAAGCGGTTCAAAAATCAATTAACGTAATGGAAGATTCTCCTCTCTTTAATGCAGGAAAAGGTGCCGTTTTTACCCATGACGGACGTAATGAACTTGATGCTTCTATTATGGATGGAAAAACACGTAATGCCGGTGCTGTTGCTGGAGTCACTACCGTTAAAAACCCTATAAATGCTGCTATTGCGGTAATGGAAAAAAGTCCCCATGTTTTGATGGTCTCTAATGGTGCAGATCTTTTTGCCAAAGAACAAGGGCTTACTATTGTAGACCCTTCTTATTTTCGTACCGAACATCGTTGGCAACAACTTCAAAAAGCGATAGAAAAAGAACAAGTCGTTTTAGATCATGATGGAAAAACAGCTACACTTTTTATTGATCCGATGATGTACGATTATAAATATGGCACAGTGGGTGCTGTTGCACTGGATCAACATGGTAATTTAGCAGCAGGAACTTCAACCGGTGGAATGACTAATAAACGTTATGGACGAGTGGGTGACTCTCCTATAATTGGTGCGGGCAATTATGCCGATAATGAAACAGTTGCTGTATCCGCGACAGGATCTGGTGAAATGTTTATCAGAACATTAGCTGCATTCAATATTGCAGCTAATGTTAAATATCAAAATTTACCTTTAGAAAAAGCGGCACAAAATGCACTGGACGAAGTTAAAGCGATTAATGGAAGTGGTGGCGTTATCGTCTTAGATAAATCGGGCGACTATACGATGAGTTTTAATTCTGAAGGCATGTATCGTGGCACTATTGGTAATGATGGAAAACCTGTTGTTGCCATTTATAAAGAGTAAGTTTAAATAGTCATTTCCTCTTTCGTACCCAAGATCTTTACTTTTTCTCTGTTTCAAAATTGGGTACGAAAACTTAGTTAATCCCTCATTACTCTTCCAATTCTGTGCATTTATTCTAAAAGACGTTTTTTCCTAATTTTAGCCCTAACTCAACTCGGTTATTATTAATACTAATAACGTTCAATTAATCCACTAAATGTTGATTAAACAAACACGATCCTTTCTACTTATTAAAATGATCCTTTGAAAAAGTAGCTTTTTTCTTTTTTGGATCTGATAGAATATTCATCATGGTTATGTTGATTTAATAAGGAAATCACAGTGGAATTTCACCACGACGATCAGGATTTCATACCTGAAACATCACTAGTGTTGTCTGAAAAACAAGCATTATTGGATCTGAATGCAACATTCACCACACCATCCCACACGAATCCCGCAATGGCTTATTTAATGAGTTTAGGATCGAAACGCAGTCGCCAAACGATGGGATCGTTTTTAACGATAGTGGCTAAGATGATTGGTTTTTCTTCGCTTAAAAATTGTCAATGGGGCGCACTTCGCCGTCATCATATTCAAGCCATTATTGATATGTTATCTGATGCCAATAAAGCCCCTGCCACTATCAATACTTATCTTGCCGCATTAAAAGGCGTTGCTTTAGAAGCTTGGGCATTGAAACAAATGGATACTGAAAGTTATCAGCATATCCGCCAAGTTAAATCTGTAAGAGGAAGTCGATTACCCAAAGGTCGTGCATTAACAAGTCATGAAATTCATGCTTTATTTAAAAGTTGTGAAAATGATAACTCATCGAAAGGTTTAAGAGATGCAGCAATATTAAGTGTGTTATTAGGTTGCGGATTACGTCGTTCAGAAATAGTAGCAATTAATTACGAGCACATTCAATTTCGCGATCATGCTTTTCTTGTTAGAGGTAAAGGTAATAAAGAACGAATGTCTTATATGCCCGATGATACTTGGGATCGTGTTCAGTTATGGATTGATGAAATCAGAGGTACACTAGATGGCCCTCTTTTCACTCGAATTCGCCGTTTTGATGATGTCACAAATGAACGAATAACAGATCAAGCTATTTATTATATTTTAGAAACTCGCCAACAAGAAAGTGGTATAGACAAATTTGCACCTCATGATCTCCGAAGAACTTTTGCTTCCGCAATGCTGGATAATGGCGAAGATATTGTTACTGTGAAAGATGCCATGGGCCATGCCAGTATTATGACAACTCAGCGTTATGATCGACGTGGGGATGATCGACTAAGAAAAGCGGCTCGCCATTTACGTTTTTAACGTTTTATTTTTAAGTATATTGTTACCACTAATATCTTTTTTTCATGAAACCAAATAGAAATCCCCAATTATTGAGCTAATTATAATTAGGGGTTTCTTATTACTTACAATTTATCTGAAAGGTGGTTCATTAAACGTTCTCAATTTGCGAGAGTGTAAATTACTTTCTTCTTGTTTAAGTAATTCAATAGCTTGAATACCAATTTGCAAATGTTCTGATACAGCGCCTTCATAAAAATGATTAGCCTGACCAGGTAATTTAATTTCTCCATGCAGAGGTTTATCAGATACACATAATAAGGTGCCGTAAGGAACACGAAAACGATAACCTTGCGCTGAAATTGTTGCACTCTCCATATCAACAGCAACAGCGCGACTTAAGTTAAATCGCCTTGCCGAAACAGAAAAACGCAATTCCCAGTTACGATCATCTGTCGTAACTACCGTTCCTGTTCTTAATCTTTGTTTTATTTCATGTCCCGGTTTTCCACTTATCGCTTTTGTTGCATCATAAAGAGCACGTTGTACCTCAGCAATATTAGGAATAGGAATATCTGGAGGTAGAACATCATCTAATATATGGTCATCACGTAAATATGCATGGGCTAAAACATAGTCACCAAGCTGTTGGCTTTCACGTAACCCCCCACAGTGACCAATCATTAACCAAACATGGGGTCGCAAAACTGCTAGATGATCGCAAATTGTTTTTGCATTTGAAGGCCCAACTCCAATATTCACTAATGTTATTCCGGGTCCTTCTTTTGCAATTAAATGATAGGCTGGCATTTGATATTTCTTCCAAGTTAAATCAGATATTAACTTTTCAGGATCAACCGTCTCTACTGTAATTTGCTGAAAACCTGCACAAGAAAGTGCGCAATATGGGCTATTTTTATCTGCAACTTGTTCACAAGCCCAACGAACAAATTCATCAACATAACGATTATAGTTGGTGAATAGAATATAAGGTTGAACATCTTCAGGTAATGTACCCGTATAATGTTTTAAGCGTGCTAATGAAAAATCAGTACGTAAAGCATCAAAATGAGAAAGTGGTAATATGTCCCTATCACAAATTAAACCATCCGTAATTTCATCACCAATTTTAGATAAGTCAGTTGTCGGAAAATATTTTGCTAGTGAGGCACTCATTTTTCTATCAAAACCAATACCCGTTCCATCAATCACAAAAGGATATGGAATTTCTTGTTTTGAGGCACTGACATCAAAAGTTGCATGATAAGCATCAGCAATAAGTTGCAATTGTTCTGATAAATAATCTTCAAATAAAGCGGGATTAGTAATAGTAGTAGAGTAAGTTCCTGAGCGAGACAAACGCCCATAAGCTCTTGTTTTGTCCTCTTTTTTTATTTCTCCAGACCAATGCACCGTTAGTTGAGGATATGCAAATAATCCTTCCGCTCTTTGTTTTACATCAGGTAATTTTCCATCTTGTGCATAATCAACAATTGCACTACGCAATGCATTAACAGCTTTTTGGTATTGTTGTTTTAGTTTAGTAATAACCGTTTGAATTTCAAGGTGATGAGGTTGTGACATAAAAAGAGCCTCTTACTTATTATTGATTTATGATCATAATAGCAAGAAGCTCAGGTTTGCCCAAGATTAAGATTTTAATAAGCGATATTCTATTTTACTTTCTGTATCGGAAGCTGTTAGTTTTTTTAATGAATAAGGACTGAATTCTAATTTGACATTTATATCTTCTTCTAATAAAAGAAATCTATCTTGTTTGTAGTTAAACTTATTACTAAGACTGTCTTCCATTCTTTTACTTATTTCATGTTTATATTTAGCTAATACGCTAGTAAAACTATTCATTGATATTTTATCATCTATAAAGTATTTGCTATATAAATGCATAGAATCGTGATCAAAATCAGTTAAAATATTATCAGATAAATGACTCACTTTTTCGATATCTGATTCAGTCATTTCTTTTTTATTATTAATAATTATTGTATATCTACCTTCATTCTCCTCTATATTAATGGTGGTTTTTCCAGTAAGAGGTGAATATTGTGATGCAATAGGATCATATTTGTCAAAAGAGTCTTTTATTACTGGAAAGATACCTTGATTAAGCAATTCGAAAATAATCATAACATCTTTCTTATTTAAGTTTTTCAGCTTTTCCTCTAGAGAGGAAATATCAGATATATCCTTATTGTTGTATTGTAATTTATATCTTGATATATCTTTTTCTACCTGCGATCTTAACTCTTCATAGTTACCCTGTTTTACACTTTGATATATATTATCTATTAACCGAGTAGGTGATAAGTTAGCGGTATAATTATGACTATGTTTTTCAATATATTCTTTTTTCTCTTCAAAAGATCCTATTTTATTAAAATCATTTATTGAAAAAATATTACCTTTATTTCTAGGCTCCATAAGAATAGCCCTGAAAGCAATAAATTTTTCTTCGTAATTCTTATCATCATTTTTTATGACTGATAGTTTAGAATAGTTATTAATAAATGCTATCACGGAATCAGATGAATATTCTTCCAAGTCAATAGATAACTCATTTTTTATTTCCTCAAAGAATGGTTTAATATCATGGTCACTCTCAATAGGATCACCAATAAATTCGATGGAGTAAGTGATTTTACTATCATTTACACTATACTTAAAATTATTTTTATAGCCATCCCCTGCAATTCTCTTCAACGTAAAGAAAGCGCTATTTTTTTCTGAAACGGAAGCTGCTTGATCAAAATATACTGTTTTAATTAAAGGAAGAACTTTTCCTTCATTACTTAAACCAAACAAATCTTTTAGTCTCTCCCAAAGACTCATAACACTCGAAGGTTTTTGAGTATTACCTAGTTTAATTATTTTTTCTCGATCTATTGTTGTATTTAAAATTTTAATTGGATCCATAACTTACACTCCAAACATAATAAATAAAGATAAAATAAAGGTAAAACAAAGGGAATAATATTTATATAAAAAAACGCCATTAACTTTTCATAGTCATGACGTTTTTAACAAATATGGTTTTAAATTGATAATAAACTCAAAATAATAGGGAGCGTAATTGCTGCAAACATTGTTTGAGAAGTAATGATCCCAGCCATTAGCTCAGAATCTCCGCCAAGTTGTCGGGTTAAAATATAGGAAGTGGGCGCAGTAGGAATAGAAAAGAAAATAACTAATAGTATTGTCACCAATGGAGATAAATCAAAAAGATAGGCCACACTATACGCTATTATTGGCACGATAAGTAAACGAGTCACAGTATTAATGCTAATCATTTTACTTTCTGCTTTCAATGTTGATAGATGTAATGCAGCGCCGATACAAATAAGCCCTAAAGGCAAACTGGTGGCAGCTAATAACTTAAGAAATTGATCACTACCAAGAGGAAGCCCTATTCCAGATAAATTGATCACGATCCCTATAACACAAGAAATAATTAAAGGATTTTTTATAATAGGTAATGCTAATTGACGCAATGTTACATTTTGCCCGGCCGTTAAACAAAGCACGGAGGTCACATTTGATAGTGGAACTAACGTTGCCAATATTAATGCTGCAATCCCTAATCCTTCAATACCGAATAAATCAGCAACAATTGCTAAACCTAAATAAGTGTTAAATCGAATATTACCTTGAACAATTGCACCAAAACGGCCAGCAAGCCAGCCTGTAATTTTTTTCAGTACAGTACATAACAATGTGACAATAATAACCACAAAAAAAATAGCCCCAGCAAGATGGGGTAATTGAGGATCAGATAAAGGTGCATTTGCCAGGCTATTGATCAGTAACGCAGGAAAAAGTAAAAAGTAATTTAGCTTTTCAGCTCCTACCCAAAAAGCAGGCTCAAACGTTTTATTTCTTCTTAAAATTGCACCTAGCGCAATTAACGCAAATAAAGGCCATAACGTTAATAACACATTTTGCATAATATTTGTCCTAAAGATATCGCGATACTTTACAATATCGTAACATCAAGACAATTGCTATTTTATGTTATTAATACAATAACCAACTCAAAAAATGATAAAAATATATTAGTACCGCATTTTCAGAATAGCATTTTTTATTCTTAGCTCATTAAGTACAAATTTTCTTTTTATGAGTATAAACCCCAAAAACTAATCTAAATCAATATACATTCGGTAACAATGTAAGCTTGCTTTTGCTAAATTTGAATAATAATCACGCTCTTCTAATACTTTAAAACCTTGTTTTAAATAAAATATTACTGCATTAGGTGTTGCATCTAAAAATAGCTTCTGTTGCCCTCTTTTTATTGCTTCATGTTTTAATTGTTTTAAAATAAGCCCTGCAAATCCTTTTCCCATATATTCTGGTAATGTAAAAATAGCTTCAGCAAAACCCGTTTTGATATCTAAAAAACCAGAGGCAACAGGAATATTATATCCTTTATAATCAATCACATAAAACGGATTATCAATAATAGCTTGTCGATATCCATCAGGCATTTCATCAGGAGTCCAAGCAGCTAAAACTTCTTTTAAGTAAACATTCTCACAACCAAATCGTAAAGCTTGATTTCGTAAATACCATAATCGTTTTGCTTCCTGTGGTTCAGCGAGTCTAAGTTGAATCATACTCATTTCCATCTTATTCATTAGAATTAAAAGCCTCGGATCAGTGAAAAACTCTATTCTAATAGTACATTTTAAATTTTTTAGTGTTACTTTTTTTTAGAGCATGATATGTTTTTGTAGAAGGAATAATGTAAGGAAATCTTATGCCTAATTCAATATTACCTTCCCCAATAAAAAAAACCTCTTCTTTTGTTGCTGGTTCTGAGCTTCCTTTTTATTATCAATTCATATCCACTTCAATTAGAGAAATCTATTTTTCAAACATTTCACTTATTTACCATAATAGATATCAAACCGAAAATACACATCCAAAGCTAATTCTTTGTAGTCATCGGAACAGTGCTTTTGATGGCTACATTGCATTGAAGGCATTTCCTAGAGCTCAGGCTTTAGCATCAATACAATTATTAAATAGTTGCATAATGAAGACTTTTTTTACGGGCATTCCCGTAGTTAGAAAAAAGGATAGACAACGTTTAGGTATAAATGCAAATATGTTTTCAAGCCCTTCAGATGCGGCAATTGCACATATAAAAGCAGGTGGAGATCTACTTTTATTTCCAGAAGGCAGTAGTGAGTGGGGCTTCCAGCCTTTACCTTATCAACGAGGAGCTGCAAGAATTATTAGATCATTAATCAGTGAGGGAGTAGATTTTGATATTATCCCTATGGGATTATTTTATATCGCGCCTGATAAATTCAGTTCAAAAGTTGAAGTTTATATTGGAAAAAATATATGTATAACTTCGAAAACAGATAATTTATCAATCAGAGAATGGGAAAAAAATATTCATAAAGAAGTATCTGATGCATTAAATGAAATTTCTGTTAATTGCCCCAATATTGATATTTTTGAAAAAGCTTCAGCCTATGCTTTTAATAAAAACAAAGAAGGATACTCTTATGCCGAATCCTTTATTGATTATCAAAATAATTTATCTCAAACAGATAATAGTAATAAAACTATAGAAAAAACCTCTCAATCTTCTATTTTAATTTGGCGTTATATTTCATTTTTATTTATGTATATTTTATTCCCAGTATTACTCTCATCATTTATCGCATCTCACTTCGCTGATGCTCGTAATACCGTTAGCTTCTTTAAAATATTAGGTGGCGCTATTGCCTCAGCAATTTGGCTTCCGATATTAATCATGCTCCTATTTTTTTCACCTCTATTTATTGGTATAAGCTTAGTCAGTGCATTATTCGGCTTCATATTGATAAGGAAGAAAGGCGCCCAAATATGTTAACAACTAAAGCTAGGATGCTTTTTAACCATCTATTTTCCGTACAACTCTTTATTATTTGGGGGCTTGGCACTTATGGTAGTTGGTTAATTCATGCTACAGAGATGCTAACACCTATTTTCTTAGGTTTGCTTTTATGGATTTTATTGGTTTTTGTTGGATATAAGAATCAACATTCAACATGCCATTCACGATTTTATTGGTTAGGTTTGTTACAACTGATTGTATGCTGGACCATTTTTCCTTTATTTAAATCAATTCGTTATGGATTATACCAATGGAGTTTTGACGATATTTTATATGATTTGGATAAATTCTTGTGGTTTGGAAAAAGCTTACCTGAATGGTCCATTCTTTTACAATCAGGATGGCTAAGTGAATTCCTTTCTTTTTGCTATTTTAGCTTCTATTTTTTAATTATTGGTAGTGCCCTGTTCTTCTTTTTTAGCCGGAATAACGCGCTGACTAAAAATTATTTTTTCGGTTTAATGTTAATGTATTTTTTTGGATTTATTGGTTATTTTACTATTCCAGCCACAGGCCCTTACTCTGCATTCCCTTCTGATTTTAACTATCCCGTTTACTCTGGCGCCATGACACTATTTCTAACTGATCTCGTTGATAAAGGTATTACAGGAATGGATGTTTTTCCTTCATTGCACACGGGGATAACGCTCTATATTGTTGGTTTTTTCTATTTATCAGGTTATAAAAAAACAGCTTATTGTTTATCTCCTATCCTAATAGGGCTAATTTTGGCAACTGTATATTTACATTACCATTATGGCATTGATGTTATTGTCGGTGCTTTACTTGCATTATGGGTGTTTTACATCACAGGTAAAAATAATAAGGTCGAATATGGAACTCATTTATAAAATTAACGAGCCTATTGCTTCAGAAGTTTCTATTAGCGGAGGTAAAGGCGCAAGTTTAGCTAAAACAATTCAATCACTGCCTGTTCCTGATGGTTTAATTCTTTCTTGCCAAGCTTATCAGTTATTTATTACGCCTTTGCTCCCTAAAATTAATCTTTTATTATCAGATAAAAAGCACGAAATTGAATCAATTAGTAATAATATTCGGCATCTTATTTTACAAGCACCTATGCCTGAAAATTTAATTCATTCTCTAAGCACAATGTTAGATAGTCTTCAGCTGAATAATACCGCTTTGGCCGTGCGATCATCCGGAACATTAGAAGATATGCCCGGAGCAGCTTTTGCTGGCCAACATGACACGTTATTAGGAATTAAAACGTTACCTCATTTACTAGACGCTATTCGCCAATGTTATGCCTCTTTATGGCATACTCACGTCATGCTTTATCGTCAACATTTAAATTTACCGCATACTCAAGCATCAATGGCTGTTGTATTACAAAGGATGATTGATGTTCAAAAAGAAGAAGCGGCAGGCGTTGCTTTTTCTGTAGATCCTGTTCAAGGTTCTCTTTCTACCGTATTAATTAATGCGGCCTTCGGTTTAGGTGAAACCGTAGTTGCAGGTGAAGATCCTATAGATGAATTTCTCGTTGATAGAGATAGTTTAGAATTAAAGCAAACAACCATTTCTCAAAAAATAAATGCCATTGTGATGATGAATAATGGTACTGAAATTTTACCTCTCGAACCTCAAAATCAATCTATACCTTCTTTAACGCCTGAACAGTGTAAACAAGTGGCTAAACTGGCTATTTCAGCCGAAAAATATTTTGATTTTCCACAGGATATAGAGTGGGCATTTCATGATGGAAAATTATGGCTTTTACAATCACGAAATGTGACACAAATTGCCCCAATTTGGACAAGAGAAGAATCAGCAGAAAGATTTCCTAATCCTATCACGCCATTAACATGGGATATGTGTGAAGCGGGTTTTCATTCATCATTAAACTTTAGCCTTAATCTTATGGGGCTTCCTTCATTTAATGGTAAATGGTTTGGGATGCAAGATTATTATATTTACGGCAACCAAAATGCGGTTTCTTTGTATAGTAATCGACTTCCCACCTCAATGATGAATGATTTACCTACCCTACTAAAATCTTTGCCTGAAATAGCACAAAAATTTAGTTGGGTACAAGAATTACCTATTACTTGGATGCGCGATTTAGATAAATACTTGATCTCAATCGGAGCATTAATGAATGAACCATTAGAAGACAAAAACTTGTCACACCTATGGGACTATGTGCAAAGAATTAATAAATTAGGTGCTGATTACTTCTTACCTAATATTGCTATATCATTGACCCAACGCTCTCTCTATTCCGCACTGATGGCCTTGCTAAAACTCTTTTTTAAAGAAGAAAAATATGCACATACTGCATTCGATAATTTAATTGCAATGTCTGACACTAAAACTGGGCAAGTGAATTCAGAACTTTGGACTCTTTCACGTTATGTTCGTCAACAACCTAAACTTCTCGAGCTTATAGCATCTATTGTTCCTGAAAACATTATGCAAGAAATTGAAGAGTGTGATCCCCATTTTCACCAGCAATTCTCCTTATTTTTAGCAAACCACGGTCATCGAGAATTAGACTTTGATGCGTATCATCCAACTTGGTTGGATGCCCCGCACATTGTGTTGACTCAAATTAAGGCAATGGCAGATTTAGCTGATGATAAACAAGTGGATGATCCATTAGGTAAAAAAATTCTACAATCAGAAACTGAATTTTCAATTGTTTCTGATGCTCCTGAAGAGTTACGTTTTTTCTTACAAGAGATTATTCGATTAGCTCGAGTTTATACTGCACTTGATGACTTAGAACATTATCAAACAACACGACTAGCCTTACCTATGCGTCGTGGGTTAAAAGCATTAGGGGAAAGGCTGGTTATTCGTAGTGTCTTAGACTGCCCTATGGATATTTATTTTGCTAATGAACAACCTTTAGCTGAAGCAATCCTTGCAGATAATCCAACGACCTGGAATAAGCTACGCCATCATATATACCAAAATAAGGCTGGGTATTTAAAAGCAAAATCAGTTACCCCACAATGGATTTATGGCGAAGATAGCAGTGATGAACTTAATACAAATGAGCACCAATTAAAAGGATTGGCTGGAAGTGCAGGCATTATTGAAGGTGAAGTTTATCTTGTTCATGGCCCTGAAAATTTTGCCGAATTTCCACAAAATGCTATTTTAGTTGCAAGAACAACCAATCCAGCTTGGACTGCGCTTTTTTATCGAGCTTCCGGCATAATTACAGAAAGTGGTGGGCCATTATCACATGGTGCTGTTACTGCTAGAGAATTGGGATTGCCTGCTATTATGGGAGTTCGTAATGTATTGAATATTTTAAAGAATGGGCAAAGAGTAAAAGTTGATGGGCAAAAAGGAGTCATTGAGATTTTATCTTAATTCTTTGAAAAACCATGAGCCATATGCCTTGATCAGAAAAAGCATCTTTTTAGATGCTTTTTCTCGTTTAACACAACGCATTTTTTAACTAATTATTTTCTTTTTCTTCTGGAGCTTTATTAATGTTAATATCAACTTTATAAGCAGAAGGTGCAAGTAAGGCAACCAACCCACCTATTAATAAAACAACAAAAAGCACCATCAACATGGTTGGCGCATTAAAGAGAAAATATGGCATTAATAATATAGGAGCGATAGTAAAAATAAGTGAAATAATAACTGGATAACTTATACCAATATCTCTCACTCGTTGCGATAAAATCAGTGTGAATATGTAAATTTGTATTATTAAAAGTACAATTTCGATTAAACCATATGGCGTAAAAGAAAATTGATAATAAAAGGCACTTTCAATTATTGAATCTGCGCTTTCAGGATAAAGTAATATATACCAGCGATATACTAAGTTTTCGACAATAGCAAATAAAATTGACCAAGCAATTTCTAAACCTAAAAAAGAGAGCCTTCCTCGCCTTTGTTGTTTCCATTGATAAGCAAGTTTAGCTTGCATCATAAATCCCTTCATTTTTAAATAGTAGTCTTTTTATCATAATACACTTAATATCTTTCTCCAAAAAAATGTTATTGTAGTTTAGTGTCAGCACAAAAATACCTTTAATATTTAATAATTAGTGTAATAATACGTTATATTATCTTTTATAATAATTAAATACGTAAGGAGTTATTATGCAGTCTATTAATACAACCCGTTTTGCCCTTCTTCGCTAAAAAAATTATTACTTAACAAGAAGGGCTTAAAAATGAATTATAAAAAAATCGATTTAGAACAATGGAATAGAAAAGAACACTTTTTACATTATCGTCATAACTTGCAATGTGGTTTTAGCTTAACAACTAAAATAGATATTACTGTCTTAAAAACAGTCTTAACTAAGCATAATCTTAAGCTTTATCCTGTCTTGATCTATTTGATTGCAAAAACGGTTAATTATTATCCTGGATCTAGAATGGCAATAAAGAATGATGAATTGGTTATTTGGGATTATATCAATCCTGCATATACGATTTTTCATCCAGAAACAGAAACTTTTTCAGAGTTATGGAGTGAATACTTTGAAGATTTTTGTTCTTTTCTAGAAGGATATAATCAAGATTATCAACAATATAAAGATAATCTAAACCTATCCGCAAAACCTAATTTTCCCGAAAATCATTTCTGCATTTCGATGATCCCTTGGATAAGTTTTGATGGATTTAATTTAAATATTGCTAATGTAAGAGATTATTTTCCCCCTATTTTTACAATGGGAAAATACACTCAACAGAATAATAAAGTTTTGTTACCCCTATCCGTTCAAGTACACCATGCAACCTGCGATGGTTTTCATGTTGCAAGAATGGTCAATAAACTCCAAGAGTTATGTGATAGATTTTCAAGTTAATTATCTTAATTTTTAAATAAAAAACACCGCTCTTTTATCAATTAAACAAGGTGGATCAATATTATCAAAACTGTCATTTATAATTTCGGTTTTAAAACGCTGATGTGCTTCAAATAAAGTTTCATCACGAATTTCGATACCTGCATTAACAGAAAAAGAGCTAATACTTACTAAAGAAACAAGAATTACAGGAATAATTTATTTAAAACTCATAATTTTTATATTCATATCAATCAACTTCCCTATAGGTTATTTATAGTCGTGAGATAATAGCATAGGTTGTTTTAGATTTATGAATAGAGATTTTTCGATAAATTAAAAACTTAAGGTAGAAAAAAAGCATCTCAATTGAGATGCTTTTGACAATGTCAAATAGTTAATTTTTAAGTCTAGTTTACTTATTTTGCAGTCGTGCGAATCAAGTAATCAAAGGCGCTTAATGAGGCTTTTTACACTGACTTAATAGATTGATATAAAAGGATTTAATCAGCGTCAATGTCCACATATTGACCACATTTAGGAAAGCCTCTTGTAAGAGAGGCTTTTTGTTTACTTACTTTCTGATTAATCAGAGTAACTTTCAGATTATTAGGTCAAAATAATCTACACTCATAATCGATCAAAAATTGAACCCGATGATGGTGTAAATATTTTATGATAGAGTCTCGTTGCATAATCATCTGTAGTACCAGCTAAATAATCACAGATGACTCTTAAATTATTTCCCTCACTTTTGTATTTTTGATAATATTTTTTAGGCAATAGCCTTGATGGATTATTTGCTATTGCATTAAATAGTTTCACAATCATCTGCTGACCTTTATATTCTAGAGTTTGTACTTCTGGTGTCTTAATAACATGATTTATAACAAAATCTTTTAGTATATTTAATTCCTCTAGAATAATAGAGGGAAATTTTGCTTGGTAATCTAATAACTTATGTCTAAATTTACCAATCTCTATTATTTTTGTATTGATTACAAAATAATTAACTAATAGGCTTATTGCCTTTTTTCTAGTTTTATTTTCACCAGAAAAAAGAAGTTTAGTATATTCGTCTATTTTAGCAGATAGAGGGAAAGTACTTAATGGGTCTTTTAATTTGTCAACAACATCTGTTTTCCAAATTCTTTCACTAACTAATCTAAGAGCTATAGCATCTTCTAGATCATGAACACCGTAAGCAATATCATCTGCAATTTCCATTATGCTAGCATCTAAGGATTTATACAGTGGCTTTTTATGTTTTCCTTCAATATATGAAGCAGACATAAATATATTTCTATCTTTATCAAATGGCCTAAAAATCCATTCAACATGATCGCTGTCACAATCAAAAATACATTTAGGAGGACTGTAATTATCTAAATTTAAACTATTTGAATTTTCTTTTTCATATAGTTCTGAGTTTACTACATCATTATAAAAGCATGGATATTTGATCACTCCTAACAAAGTTCTTCGTGTTAAGTTTAAACCATCATTATCTGAGTACTCACCTAACTTTGTACATATTCTGAGTGTTTGTGCATTCCCTTCAAAACCAGAGTCATTTCTCATCGCATAATTCAATGCAACCTCCCCACCATGTCCAAATGGAGGATGGCCAATGTCGTGAACTAAACCTATAGACTCAATAAGATTTTGTTCTGGTAATAAATTCACTATAGTCTCTTCATCTTTATATTTCATTTTTAAAAATTCAGAAACGCCCCCTGCGATTTGTGCAACTTCTAAAGAATGAGTTAAACGAGTCCTATAAAAATCACTTTCTCCAATCCCTAGTACTTGAGTCTTACCTTGCAATCTACGGAAAAAAGCTGAGTGAATAATTCTAGCTCGATCTCTACCATATTCATCTCGTTCAAAACCACTATTGCTTGCTTGTTCAAACCTTTCTTTCCACATATACATACCCTCAAATTTAGAAAATACTCATAATAAAATTTAGCCGTAATGGAGAATCACATTAATAATTTCAATTACCTAAATTTTAGGTAAAAAATACAAAACACACTCTTATATACTACTCATTATCAATTAATAACGTCACGTAATTAGTAGCGTTTTTTAAATTATTTATATTTAAAGATTAAATAACTCAATCTGGAATAAAATTCCATATATGAAATTAAAATTAAGTAATAATTTTAATAAGCTTATTATTACAAGTGAAACAATAAAATCCACTTAATAGATTACAAAGAAAAATGATTTCATAGATATAAAAATAGTACTTACTTCTAAGGCTAGAGATTCTTAATCTTATTTAGAGCTATCACACAGAATTTTCATGAAACCATAATTAAAATAAAATACTAATGTCTTATTTTTAACTATGTTAGTTTAAGGAAATTTTCCATGAAAAAATTTATTATTCCAACATTGATAATTACACTTCTCAGCTTGTTTTCAATCAATACTGTATCCGCTCAAAACTATCCTTGCTCTGGTAAAAAAGGCGGTGTATCTCACTGTGAAAATGGTAAATTCATTTGTAATGATGGAAGTACAAGTAAATCAAAACGAGTTTGTACTGATGAAAGTGACACAAAGAAAAAATAAAACATTTAATATTATAAACAACGCCCGGAATCATCCGGGCTTTTTTATCAAATAGCTAAAAACTTGTATCTCAGCATTTTTGATTACGTAACAAGTGAGTACACCATATCATTTTCTATACAATTAATACTCATTAATTAATCAAACTGTATTAATAACACTGTATTAATAACACTCTCCAGAAACAGAATGCCCTCGGGGACAAATGTCTGAATTCGCAGGTACAACTCCCCACACGGATCCACCTGGCCCTGCACAACCAGAAAGCAAAAAAACTAAAGCTAAAATCCAATATTTCATAATAATTATTCCTTGGTTATTTTAAATGAATTGCTGATTACTAACACATAATATAATTAATAATCCTTACTCATTCAAATCACATAAATTTACCTTATATCAAGCAATTACCTTACATTCATTAAATCGCTAATGCCTGTTGGCAATATTGATCAAGATGTGGCTCTACTCGTTCAATCAATTGAGGTTTTGAAATAAACCGCGTTACGGTTTCATGGCTCACGAATGTAGCGCCACAATTGATATTCTGGCACTGGTTATAACGTTCTTTGGTATCGGAAGATATTTGCTGACTACTACGAGTATGCGCGGCATGACCACAAACAGGACAAATCATCATAAACGGGTTACCTCTTTATGATGTGGAAATTACCTGTAATTATACACAGGCACTATTCCTTATCCATATCTATCTCACTGCTTTTAACTTCTAATTCTAACGAGGTGGTAAACCCGCTATTGTTCAGGGAATGACTCACCGTGACCAACGTCCAATAGGCTTCATCAATCTCAGGCTTAAATCCGCTCACTTGTACGGGCAGTTCAGGAAAGAGATCCGCACGCCCTTTCGCCAGCGTAATACTAAATGAAGCAACACCCCGCTGGATTTTTTCCCACGCGGCTTTAGCAGCACGTTCGGCATTGGTTTTACTCGCGTAAGTGTGAGACAACACCATCACATTACCTTCTTCACCGACAAGGTACTCCCCTTGTTTCTCTTCTTCTTTTTTCGGTTTATCAGTGGTTGGTTTTCTGCGCCGAATTTGCGATTGTGTTTTCTCTTGCGGTTTACGGGTATTTAAATAATTGGCGGTCACGCCAGTGTAAGCGCCTCTATCCACCAATGAAAAACGGTGACCATCTCCCACACTCCGGGTAATTTGCACTAAAGGTAATGCTTGACCGCTAGCGGTGGTATTTCCCCCTTGCACCATAAACAGCAAATTGCCGTTTTTAACACAGGCGGTGGCACCGTTTGATTGCCCTAAGCGCGTTAAAAAACTGCCGTCTGACTCATTGGTCTGGTCGATATGTTCAATCTTCACCGCATCAAGACCAGGATCAACCACCGCCGTGACATTATTGCGCCCTGCAATCGTTCTGACGATATCGCCTAATGTTTTTTGGTGATACGACATTTCACGGCGAACATTCAGCGTTGCCCTAAAATCCGCACTACGGGCGCGCAATGTCATTTTATCGGGTACACCTGAATGCTCTATCTCATCAACCGTAAACGAGCCTTTATGAATAAGGTTTTCACCCTGCCAACCAAGATGTAATGTTAATATCTCTCCTCGTTTCGGCATCATTAACGCGCCGTCAGAATCATCTAACTCAATATCAAGCCGGTCAGCTTCAAAGCCCCGATTGTCCGTTAATGAAAGCGATATTAATCGCCCTTGAATTTTGGCGCTGATATCTTCATCACCTGCGATTAACACAAAAGCCGGTGTGCTGCTTTTCCCGGTGATCATCTCTGGCAACATTATGATAAAACCCCTTTCATCGCTTCACCGGCACCATTGGCCATCATGCCTAATTGGTCGCTTAAATCCCCCAACATCTGGCTGATAGAGTCATCCACCCGTTTTAATGTCAGCGAGAAATCAATTTTTCTTGCAGCACCATCTTGGAAAAATTCGGTGTGGGTACGTTGTAAATCAGTGATCACAAACATGCCGTGAATGGTGCCCGTACCATCAATAAACGACCACGCTTTACCGCTATCCGCCATTAACTCCAACGCTAACAATGAAATTTTACCGCCAGTTAATGAGGGATAAAGCGCCCCCGATAAGGTGATCACATCGGTATCAGGGCCAATAAATTGTTGTGCTGGTCGGCGTGCGACACGTTGAGTAAAACCATGTCGCCATGTTTGTTGTTTTTGTAGCGATTGATAAGGTACGGTGCGTAACTCAAACACAAATACCCCAAGTGCTGCCATCATTACCACACCTCACTGTCTTGATAACGGCTATTTAATCGTGCTTGTTTTTCACGTTCACGGCGTTCAATTTCCGCGATCACAAGCTGGGCAATATCTTGCGCGGATTGATTCGGTTGAGGATGAATATTAATTTCATAATGTGCCGGTGCGCCTTGATAACGCTGTTGTTGAATGTTCACGTTAGCCGGTGCCGTACGATAGTTTTCAACCGGCAAACTGTGCGGATGCAACGGGGCATTTTGTGCCTGTAATGAAAAGGCACTGCCTAGCGATAATGCGGCTGTTGCTAACATGGCGGTATGTTTACGACTGGTGATATTCGCAGGGCCTTCGACAATTTCAGGGCCATTTTCGCCGGCAATACCAAACTGACCACGCGGGATATAACCGCCGGAATCATACATACCGGCAAAGTTGCTATTGTAAGAATCTAACGCAGACTGCACTTTCGGATCGGAGGTTTTAGCAAACTCTGGCGTCAGCGCTTCTTTAGCGGCGGTTGCCAATTCCCCAATGCTATTTTTAAAGTCTGTCCATTTGTTTTTTATCCCCTGAATAATGGAATCAATCAGGTCACTACCAAATTGCAAAAATTTAGCCGGTAACGCTTTGGTGTCTTCGACAATCTCATCCCATTTAGTCGATATCGTTGTTTTAAGGAATTCCCATTTTTCTTGGGTGTACTTAACGATTTGATCCCAATTGCTATAAATAATCCCCGGTAAAGTTTGTGTCATAAAAAAGGTTTTGATCCCTTCCCATATTCCCGAAATCACAGATTTAACAGACGCCCACGCGGTTTTGGTATAGCCGACAATACTGTCCCAATGTTTTGCAATTAAGCCCGGTATTGTCCAGTTAAAGAAGATGTATTTAATCCCTTCCCATACTTTTAAAATGGTGTCTTTCAATGCTTGCCATGCAATAGCGGTGCGCTGTTTAACAGACTCCCACACCTTAGTGACATACGGCTCAATCTTATCCCAATTTTTATAAATCAGATAAATAGCCCCCGCAATAGCGGCAATAGCTAACAAAATAGGGTTAGCTAACATGGCTTTACCTAACCCTAAAAATGCACTACCTAATAATTTTATCGGTTTTAATAACAGTGTTAGCGCACTACCGCCTTTAATGCCTAAAATTGATAGGCTTAATTTCGCAGCAGCCAATGGCCCTAACATTGCAGCAATGGATAACGAGAGAATACCGAGCGTGGTAATTATGCCGGCTATCGCTAAGCCAACCATAGTCAGTGTTTTAGCCAGCTCAGGGTTTTCTTTCATCCACACACCGACTTTAGAAATCACACGGGTGATACTTTGTGATATCTGACGCAACGGGCTATCAATACCATCAAAAATCTGAATGCCTAAATCTTCCCATGCAGATTGCAGGTTTTTCATATCCCCGCTTAAGTTATCCGTCATGGTGCCCGCGACTTTTTGGGCTTCGCCTTTTGCTTTCTTTAAGTCAGCTACAAGGTTTTGCAACTCCCCTTTACCCGCCTGTTCAGCAAGCACCGATAATGCGGAGAAAGCTTCCTCACCCGCAATAGCCTTAAAAAAACCTGCCCGCTGTGCATTACCCATATTGGCGGTTTTTTTATCCAACTCGGCTAATAACTCAGGAAAGTCGCGTAAATTTCCTTTTGCGTCACGGGTTTTAATACCGAGTTCTTCTAATGCTTTAGCGGCCATTTTCGGCGGTTCGGCAAGACGCCCTAAGATAGCGCGTAATGAGGTACCCGCCATTGAGCCTTGAATACCGACATCACCCAGTTTACCCGTTGCGGCGGCCGCGGTTTCTAAATCAACCCCTAAGCCTGACGCCACCGGTGCAACGTATTTCATCGTGTCGCCGAGCATGGTTAAACTGGTATTTGAACGGGTAAAGGCACCGACTAACACATCACTCACTCGCCCCATTTGGTCAGAGTCGAGTTTAAAGCCGGTTAAAATATTGGAGCCAATATCTGCCGTGGTACCAAAATCAATATCACCTGCCAATGACATTGCCAATGTACCCGGCATGGCGTTTTTAATTTGCTCAGGCTTAAAACCTGCCATTGCATAGAATGCCTGACCTTGCGCCACTTGGTTGGCCGTAAATGCCGTGGTAGCGCCCAGCTCTCGCGCTTGTTCACGCAACATCTTAAATTCATCAGAGTTTTTATCTAAGCGCGTTAATGCCTGCACCTTTGACATACCGACATTAAACTCATACCCCGGCATTAAGGTTTGTTTCGCGGAATACAGCATACCGGCACCGGTTGCCGTCATGGTGGTACCAGCACCCGCCATTTTATTACGCACATCAAGCGTCTTTTGATACTGCGATTTAGCCGCCGCCATGCGCCGTTCTTGTTCGGCACTGCGCCTTAATTGGTTTTCCTGTCGGCGTAGCTGTTGCGTGGTGCGTTCAATATCACCATTAAGGCGTCGTTGTGCTTGACCGAGTTGGTTTGTTGAAATGCCATTCGCTTGTAATGCCGAGCGCTGTCGCTGTGCCGACTGCTGTAATTGCTCATACTTGGTTTTGAGTTGCCCTGCTTCCCGTTGCGCTTTTTTAAACGCCTCTAACTGTTTTTTTGTGGGGTTTTCACTGTTGGCAATTTCTTTGGCGAGAGTAGCAACACGTTGTGTGGCGGATTGGTACGCTTGCTGTGTAGAGGTTAACTGCTGTTTAATTTTGCGAAAGCCGTCAATTTGTGAGGCTTGCTGATTAAGTGTTTTTAACGAGTCACGCGACTGGCGTACAGCGGACGCCAATCTCTTATTACTTTCTTGCGCACTGCGAAACGGTGCGGTTAATTTATCAACCGCACTCAGTACAACTTGTAATTTTAAGTTATTACTCATCCTGTTGTCCGCTACGTTTCGCCGCTTGATAGCGCCATGACAATAATTCTGAAAGGCTCATTTTGCCGGTGTCTGCCGGTGACCAATGAAAAATGACGGCAATATCTGCCGCCAGTTCATCAGTGGTTAATTCGCTTGGGAATCGGGCATAACCGACTTCGGTAATAAAAAATTGACCACCTGCACACTCAGATTTACCAAGTCGCCCGCGGCTAAAGACAGCACATCTTGCTTTGTCAGCGTCGGCATGGTGATACGCGGTAGCACCTGCATCATGCTATCAACATCCATATCCATTAACGGCTGTAAACGCACACCACGTAATGCCCCTGATTTGGGTTTAAGCACCGTCACTTTTTCAATTTTGGTTTCACCACGCATAATCGGTTGTTCTAGTGTCACCGTGGCTTGGTCACCATTCACAACAACCCACTCAATTTGCTCTTTGTTTTGTTCTTCGATTGACTCTTTCATGTTCTCTTTCCACATTTAATTAAAGTCCCAGCGCGTCACGCTGTGCTTGTAACAGGTCTTTACCGTCCACTTTTTCCACCATATTGACGATATCAATCTCAATGATTTCTTGACCGTCCATCACTAACTTGTAATACGTAGGTTTTACCGTGATTTTGGTTTGTGTGTTATCGCCCGATTTCCAGTTACCGCCATCGATTTCGCTATAACGACCGCGGAGAACTACTTCAACGGCTAATGTTTCCCCCGTATCATCACGCTGATAAGCGCCACATAAACGCAATTGAACCGCATCAATAGTGGATGCGCCCCACTGGCGATAAACATCAATATCAGTACCGCCGAGAGTAAACTCACTATCAAGCGCACCGTCATCAAGGCCCATATCAATTTGCACCGAACCATTCATACCACCCCCGCGATAGGCTTCTAACTTGCGGGTAATTTTGGGTAATGTGAGTTCTTCGGCAACGCCCACATAATTGGTGCCATTCATAAATAAATTAAAATTCTTTAGCTTGCGTGGTAACGCCATGATTTACCCCTTGATTTTGTTACCGAAATCCATCAGGTATTTATCGGTAATACGCTGACGTAACATCAAATTTTCCATTGGTGGCACGGGTGTATAGTCATAATCCAGTGTGAGCTTGCCGGCTTTAAGTTCTTCTTTGCTATTTGATGCCGGGTCATACCAACATTCACCGCCTAACAAATAGCCCTGACTGACAAGTGAACGTAATTTTGCATTGATGGTTTCAACGATATCCCGCGCTAACGACGGTGTTAACGGCTTATCGATCGCCCACATTTGCCCTTCTGCCATGGTGTCAGCAAGGACTTGTGCGCTACGGGTATAAGATTCAAAGGCAAACAGCGGATCATCCGAACAGGTACGAGAACCCCAAAAACGAAAACCATCACGGCGGATAAGCGTAGTAACCCCTTTTTCATTCAGCAAACCGGCATCGGTAGCAGGGTCTTGTAAATCCCAATAGATATCTTTAGAAATGCCCGTCACACCGTTAACGGTGATATTGGATAGGGTTTTATGCCAGCCAATATCATTGTCTAACTTGGCACGCAGACCTAACGCACGCGCCGTAGCATAGGCGATAGATTCTTGGCTTATCGCACTATCCCACGCGAGAAAATCAGGGTAAATCATCATTAATTCACGCTGACCAAAATTCTCACGATAGGTGTTCACTTCGCTAATACTTTTACAACCGTAAGCCGAAACATAACCAAAGGCGCGGAGTTTTTGACAAATCACCGCAATTTCATTGGCAACAGCTAAAGTATCGTGACCAGGTACGCCAATAATACGAGGTTTAATACCATGTTTGGCTTGAGAAGCTAACAGTGCTTGCAACCCTGTTTTTTCACCTTCATCGGTAGTGCTTCCCACTATATTGGTAGTGGTTTCCGCCTCACTTTCGCCTTGCTCTACACGCACCACAACGGTGATGGGTTTAGCCTGATCGGAAATTGCTTTTAAGGTACTGGCTAAAGTGCCCGTTTTTCCTGCTTTACCGATAGCTTGTGATACATCGGTCAGTAAGACGGGTTTGTTTAGTGGAAAGGTTTTTTCGTCCGCATCATCAGCGGTGCAAACCACGCCAACAATAGCGGTGCTGATAGTGCGAATGGGGCGGGTGCCTTCGTTAATTTCAATAACGCGCACACCGTGATGATAATCTTGTGCCATGCTCACGGACTCCTATAACTGTGTCCGTGTAGCATGAAAAATTAGCGGGTAAATTGCACGAAAGTTGCGTTGTTTGCCCAATGATACAACTGTTAATCAGGCTTGTTGGGATAGGTGATTTCAGGAGCTAAACGAATATCAATCGATGTCAATGTATCTAAATAATCTAGCCATTGATTTAATTGCTGTTTTTCTTTTTCATTAATTCGACCTAATAATAATTTTGTCTGATATACGCTAATTTCTGTTTTCGCCTCCTCAATAAGGGACTGCTTGTGTATTTCCGCTATTTCGATATGTTGCGTTTTTGTCAGCGGGTTTTCTAAATACGCATCGGCTTCTTTTTTTGATAACGGAATTAACCCATCTAATACCCACCCTTCTGCGATTTGTTTATCATCATAGGCAAAGATATTTTCATTTTCAGAGGCTTTAAAATAGTGCATTAACGATACTCCCATACTGAACAATCCCCCCCTGTATCTCTATCAACGACAGAATAACGATATATCGCACCATGCGGCACTATCACACTCAATGTTGCGGTATTGGCGGCAGCGGCTCTAGGTTGATTTTGTTTGGCGATAAGTTGATTATCAACATAGACGGAAATAGACGGATTAATCCCTTCTGCGGGGGTAGACATAACAGAGAGAAGAATCGGACGCTTAGTTGTGTTGGTATAAGTCACGTTTGTTTTTCGTTCCTTGGTCACGTTATGCCACGTTTGCCCAAATCCAAAGGTCTGACTTTTTAATTTCTCTACTGCTTGTGAAATTGCTTGTGTTAAAAAATCACGCGTCACCAACACAACCGAGGGATCAACTTTTAACTCGACCGATTGAGCATGACTCACTGTCAAAATCATTCTCATCGTCTGCGTTCGTCCACTCCCTTCTTGTAATTTGGGCTTATAGGTTTCGGGGCAATTTCCGACGGCGACCAAACTCCCGCTTTCATCAAATAACCCAATTTCACGTATCCAATACCCCCCTTCATTTTCAGGGATCACTTGTTCAGCAATAATCTGACTGGCATTAAGGGGATCAATAAACAAGGTATTTAGGGCACCTCGTCGCTTTTCATTCACTAATCGCGTTTGATTTATATTCGGTACAGGAAGCACTCCATTACCATCGCCCACGGCCATTTGGGTGATTTTTAATGTTTTCCCCAAGGCGGTTGCATTGGCTAATTTATTCGCACCAATCACCGTCAATAGGGCAAAATATTTTGCACTCATGATGTGACCTCAACTTTATCAATAATATGTGTTGCTATGGCGACTTGAGGATCGCCTGATACCGTAATTTCTTCAGTAAAATAGGGGTAAACCGTTAAGCAATCACCACTGAAGGTGGCTGCGGATAGATAAAACTCACCTTGTGAATCAAGGTTGATGGATAACCCTAAAAGATGCCGACTAACAGGACGCGCATCGGCAATCAAACGTTCTAATTCATCATGAATTTCAGGTGTGATCCCATTATCTAGCACGCCAACATCAAGACGAAATGCCCCCGGAGGATCGCCAGTTTGCCACCACTCCGTGACTTTAATGACATAACCAAATGGCTCAACCACACGCTTGATTGCGCCAATGGTGCCCTTATGGCGGTGAATAAACATAGAATCACGCACCACTTGACGCTTAACGGATTCAGACCAGTTTTCATCCCATCGATCCACTGACCATGCCCATGCAAGGTACGGCAATAAATCAACGGGGCATGTGTTGGCGTTCCATAATTGGCGTAAAGGCACCGGCAACGTTTGCAAGGATTGACAGGCAATGGCTGCCGCTTTTTCTAATGGGCTACTGCCTGACGGTAATAGACTATTCATCCGAGCCACCTATCGTTAAGGTGCTTTGGGTACAATACGAGGCTTGAGTTTTATCTAGCACCACATCTTTGGTGGGTTGCTTTAACTCCACACGTTGTACCCCTTCCACATGCAATGCGGCGTAAATCGCCGACAAGCGAATATCACGCCCTAGTCGATGTTGCTCTGTGATGTATTGTGTCAGTCGTTGATGAGCTTCTTTGCGTATCGGCTCCGACTCAGGCCCCGGAAAAAGAAATAACGTCGCATCAATTTGATAGGGAATAATTTGGGCAGATTGCACTTTGATGCGATCGGCAACCGGTCGCACATCTTCATCGTTTAACGCGAGTTCAACAATGCGCAATAATTCTTCCGATGCGGTGCCATCACCTTCGCGAGATAATACCGAGATAGTGACATTTGCCGGTGTTGGGCTGATCGCGGACACATCCGACACCCGACCATCGGCACTACGGGCATGAAATTCATAACTGCCCACAGGCCCCGCAACACTTAGCCCCTCAAACGCGGCGGGAATGCGTAAACGCAAATCATCGTCAGACTCTAAAATCGCTGGTGTGGGCGGAATAGTTTTGTGATTGGCTGGGCGTAATACTAAACGCGATAAATTATAATTCGCTGCCAATTGGTCTAAATCTGCCCCTCTCGCATAAGCCACCATGACCGCACGGGCAGACTCATTGATACGCTGGCGCAATAACAACTCACGATAGACGTTTTCTTCTAACAGCTTGGTCAGTGGTTCAGACTCTAACGATAAGGTGTTAGCAACCGCATCACGTAAATGCGTTGGCATTGTGGCAATCAACGCCGTTTTACGTTCGCGTAATAGTTGTTCTGCATCTAACGACTCAATCACATCAGGCGGTGTTAATTGGCTTAAGTTAATCGTTGGCATTATGTCACCGGTAGAGAGAAATTAATCGGTTGTTGGTTGTGGGTGTAATAACCAGAGATATCCACAATCACCTGTTCGTGCTGGCTATGAATATCAATAGCAGTCATCACAATACGCGGCTCCCAACGATAAACCGCGGTGTAACACGCCGACATTAATTGCAGTCGCATCTTAGCGTTAATAGGGCCGTCAATTAGATCGGCAAGCAAACTGCCATATTCACGGCGCATTAATCGGCTACCAATGGGCGTGTTAAAAATATCTCTCACCGACTGGCGAACGTGCTCAATATCGGTAATGCGTTCGCCGGTTTGTGCATTCATACCGAGATAGTTCATTGCGGCTGTCCCGTATTATCATCACCCGTACGCACGCCACCGTGAGTATGGGTTGAAACCACCACGCCATTAGAGGACATCTGCCCGCCAACATGAGTAATATCACCTGTCATCGTGCCTCCTTTTTGTACCGTCAGTGAGCCAGTAGTTAAGTTGTTGGTACAAATAACGGTAGGGGTATCTAAGGTGATTTTGCTTGTCGCGACACACGTAATGTCGGGTGATGTGACCGTAACCGACTCGCTAGCCTCAATCACGGCAGTTTTAATTCCTGTAACCGTTAGCGCCCCGGTTGCGGGTTCATATTCAATCACGGCACCGTCTTCATACTCATGACGATGAGCGGTTAATGAGTTTGACGGCTCTGAAAAATCGTCACTAAATATTGCCGGTAACACAAATGAGGTGGTTAGATCGCCACCGATTGACAGCAATAACACTTGTTCGCCAACACTGGGCGCCCACCATGAACGTGAATGACCAGCACGTGCGGTGAGCCACGGGCGCCAGTCGGTTTCATTGTCGCCCGTTTTAACTCGACACCCTTTTTCCGCGCTGACATCAATCACAACGCCAGTGCGGATCAAGTTTTGTATTTTTCGGATTAGTTCTGCGATATTCATACCCGCAATGTGCAACGGGAAATAAAAAAACTCACGGGATTGGAATTGTTTCAAAGACAGGACAATTAACGGGAAAGGAATGCCAGCAATTGATTTTCAATATGTTTGATATCCGCCGGTGAAAAGCCTAATAGCTTTCGTTCAGGGTATTGAATTTCTAATGACTTGCCTCGCACACGCTCTTTTAAACCGTAATGATGCACGGCAGCAATGCCTGCAACTTGAGGGGCAAAAAAGAGTTCCACACCTTTATCATTAGCTGACATTCGCAAATAACGGGCGGTGGCTAAACGCTTAAACATGCGAGTCTGTTTATTGGGCTTTGACGTGCTGATTTTGTCTTTTTTTACTTCAATAAAACGCAAGATATCGCGTTTATAAAAGCTACGAGGCATCTTTTTCTCTATATCATACCCCGTGATTAACTCCCCTTTTTGGGTTTTACGCACAGACCAACTTTTGATATGACGAGTCTGATCATGCCAAACAAACTTCATACCTCGTAGAACGGTCATCGTTAAGGCTTTACGTTTGGTGAATGCCGTTCCATCGGGATTTTTTTGCGCACGAACACGTTGTAAATTGCTTTTGCGTAAATCACGGGCAATTTCACGGGCTAATTTTTTACGTTCATTGGGAGACGTTTTCGCCAACATGGTGGCTAACGCTTGGGTTAATGGGCTAAAATCATCGGCGTTCATGAGCCACACTCTCCCAACTTTCAAATGGATCAGCCGGCTCTTCAATGGCACCGACAACGAGTTTATCCGCGTCCACATTGACTAAAACACGCTCGGTCAGCTTTAAATCAATGCTGATACTGGCGGTCTGGTGACTATCAATAAAGGCATCAAAGGTAAAATGACTTTGGCGCTTATCGGGATTGAGGAAAATATCAGGTTGATGCTGTTCAATCCAACCAATGATCACCGCCATTAACACATCTTGGTCACCGGGATAATCATCAATAATAATATTGAGATTGTATTGATACTCATAAGATTGACTGCTGGCACCCGTTGCCACAATCGCCCCACCATCAATAAAGGTGTAGAGCCTATCGGGATTTTCGCCTAAATAAGCAACCTTTTTAATTAAGGTATCACGTAGAGTTGCAGGCTTTTTCATGGTTTAACTCTTTGATATATTGTAATAATCGGTTTGTATAATCAATCAAATATTCCGTTTGTGCCTGATTCTCCGTCATCATTTCGAGGAGACGTAAATAATCTTGTTGAGCTGTTTCGGTAAGTCGTGCGGGGGTTGCATTACCCATGCCGGCGGTGGCGGTGGTGTGATTATCGGGGTTGGGGCAATCGGCTTTGATGTACACCCGCTTAGTATTATTGCGCAACTCATCATTAAGCTGGCTAATATCATTTTTTGCATCGGTTAGCGCCTTTGTGTGTTGTTTATCCAGTTCTGATAAGCGAGTAAGTTCGTCCTGATAGTGCTCAATAGCATTTTTATGACTGATAACATTTTGCTTAAGGGCGAGATTGTCACCCTTAAGCTGGCTATTCTCAGTGAGCAAGGCATCAAACTTAAATATCAGTAGCAAGCCCATCACACCCGCGACAATGATAAACAGTACGTTCCTTTTCATCGAGGGATCTCAATATGAAGATAGTCAGGAAAGCGGGTTTCAACGGGTAAACTGGGATCACTTTTCCAGTTTTTACCAAAACGCAATGTCACCCCTTCTTCATCTGCGGCTTGTTTGAATGCCATTAATACGGGTTCAAAAAAATGCGGTTGCCATTCCATTCCCGGTTTAATCGCAGAGGGTAAAATATCAATCGCATCGCCTGTTAAATGGCGGCTATTTAATGTTTTGGAAACACCCTTTTTGACGTTTTCTTTTTGCTTTTCAAGTGTACGAACACCTTCAATTACTGCAAAATCCGCCGTAGAGATTTCTAATGCACGATAAGCAATTTTCACTAGCAGTGGGTTAACACCAATAAGGTTATTTTTACTGCGCTGACTGAAGATAAATTTACTCACCTGATGCCTTCCTTAAGAATTGTTTTTCTAATGCACTCACCAATGCAGCGCCAGACCAGCCCGCCATACCGGCAAAACCACCTGCTATCTCTATTTGCCATTGAAAATAGCTAGCACCCAGTAGGACAAACATGCCTGCAAACATGGAAACAATAATTTGTGCAATTAAAATACCAAAACGGAATGGCTCTCCTTTTAACACCTTATTGGCATAACTGGCGATACTGCCAAAGAGAGCCATTAAGCTAATGAATAATGCTGTTAGCCAATTCATATTATTTGGATCTTTATAGGGCATCTTCTTCATACCTTCCCCCTTAAAGGGGTTAATCCCAAAGTTGTAAAATCGGTGTTGTGCTGTGATGTTGAGTATTATCAGGTAATTCAATCACGGTTCCTGTGGGGAGTATGACCCCCAATTCAACCAGCCCCGGATTGGCTTCCAATACTTGCTCAATCATGCCAGATGACTGACCAAAGTAACGCCAACAAATATCATCGACGGTATCCCCTTGTTGTGTGTAAATCCGCATCAGATAAGCGCCACTGTGTTATGGGTTTCCCCTTTGATTCGTTGTAACGCCCATTGACCATCACGCCACACTTCATCAATCACTGGCGTCAGGGTGTCGGCTTTTTTATTGCCTTGTGCGGTAGTATCAATATCGCGATAACGTTCGATTAAACTGGCTTTTGCAAAACAGAACACCGCTCGCTGATATAAAATCATCAATTCACTTTCACCGTTAATCTGTTCAGCAGGCACGTCTTTTAATGTTTTCGCCGATTGACCAATGCGCCACTGATACAACTCGCGATTCACTTCAATCATGGCGTTCAGCAACGAGCTTTTCAGTCGTTCCGGTGTCACCGTGCCATCGACGCGTGTTTGCAATTGAAAATCACGAGTACGAATATCAGGGAAAAAGCCATTATTTTTAATGGTTTCATCATGTTGTGGCACAGGGTTAGCAGAAACATAGTCCATAGGAAAACCTTAAAATAGGTGGGCGGTGGACGAAAGAAAGCGAATTGCTTTTTCCGTGCCGCCCTGACGTGGTGTCACAATGCTTTTTCAGCGTCACACTGGGCTTTGAGCACTTTATCAAGTTGTTTTAATTCGGTTTTAATCCCGACATTAATATTTAACTCTAAGGCTCGACTTAATACGCAGTAGCTTTCTTGTGGGCGATTATTATCGCGTAGCACTAACCCTAAGATTTTATAGAGTTTTGCCCTCACTTCATCAGGCATATCTTCATCATCGGTTAAGGCGCGTGTACGCTCTAACGTTGCTAAAGATACCGGTGATTTCACGGCATACGCTCGCATGGCCGAATCGGCAATTTCTTCAGCAATCACAGTGCCCGTAGTACGGTTTACACCGGGGATCACTAAACGATTGGCTAACGCATAAGCCGCAATATCTAACGCCCCCTCATAATCACCTGCATCAATTTTCCACAGTAAAATTGTCATTAAGACATCATCTTGCACACCGCTACCACAGGATAATGCCCCATCAACCCACGGCTGATAATTGGCTAATACTTGGCGCTTATACGCCTCTTTACGTTCGCGTGACTGAAAATGTTTTAGCGCTTTTTTATCTGTCGCAAGACGTAACAGCATCATGTGATAGCCTTTCGTGTTGCGACTAACATGCCCACCCAATTGGGTGGACTGTTGCGCACTTAAGCTCATGCGGTGTTTTTCCCACGGAGATAACGCCATATTACGCCGTCTCTTCGGTTACAATCGCTGACGTAGTTTCAATATCTTTAAAGGTGATATTTTCAACTAATGCCACACCACGAAAATCTTCAACCACATAATCTTCATTAACTGATTCATAATTTTCGATGCGATCGCGTTTTGCATTATCAATCACTTGGCGACGACGAGAATCTGCTTGATAGTAAATGGATAAATTATCTAATCGCGTAATTAGCACCGTATTATCAGGGAAGAACGGCGCACGTACTGCGGGTAAGCCCCCTAACCGTTTTTGACTGATAATGGTGTCGGCAGCTAACTTCTCGCTGTTTTCTTGGCCTTTATTCACTAATGGGAAATATTTATCTGCTAATAATTTACGACCACAAATAACAACAAGCCCAGTATCATCTTGATATTCTGGATCAATCGCAGTATCGACAGTATCTTGCACTAGTGCATCAAGGTTTTGATAATCTTGCCCTTTCCCCACAAGGATGGGTTTTGCTGTGGTTGTCCCGTCTTTTGTTTCACTGCCCATAACATGCTCTGGCGCACGCTCACGGATTTTTTGTAACCAGCCTGAATTCACATCTTGCAATAACGGCGATTGTGTACGATCTGAATTATCCGCACGATGTGTACCATTAAAGCCGATCATAATACGGTCTAAGGCTTGACGACGAATGATGGCATCACGAATGCGCGTTTGAAAATCCTTAAATTTCGCCCACATATCGATTTTTGAATAGTCAATATGGGTGTCGTAATTGGTTTTCTGGCAATAATAACCATTTTTTGTCAGCTTAATGGGATCACTGGTTTCACGCTCTTTTTGTGTCGTGTCCGTTGTACTGGCAATCGTTGAACCAATCCCGAGCCCAATTGCTTCACCGACTTGCTCATCAACAGGCACAATATTAACGTGGGTTAAAAATTCTGCCGATTGTTGAATGTGGGTTTCTAATGTTTGTGCCGCTGAAGGCTCAATTTGGACTTGGGTATCATTAAATGCTTGTGCGCTAACACCGTAAATTTTGCCTAACTGCGTCAAGTACGCATTAAATTTAAAACGAGTTTCTTTTTTCATGATGTGTTCGTTACCTTAACAATCTGTGAGCACTTCGCCGTTATTTTCACCACCGATTGCCCGTGGGCGATGAGAAAACGAGGCATCTGTCTGTTCAAATTGCGTTTTTAATTCAGTGAGTTGTTGCGTGAGCACCTTTACTGCTTCGCGTTGGTCTGCGCTTTTTAATGCAGTGATTTCCGCCGAAAGGGTTTGCACTTCTTGGGCACACAGTTCTACTGCCTGATGTACATCGGTAAATCGCGCATCATCATTGTGTTGCTTTTTAGAAAACATCTCTTTAATGACACTAAAAAGACCCGACTTATCGCTTTCGGGCTTTTCATCAATAAATTCAAAACAGGTTTCTTCTGCGGCAGTAAACACGTTATCAGGGCTTTGTTTGCGTTCTGATAGTGGGCTACTTTGTGCATTGGCACTAAATTGCAACATTTCAGTACCTAGGCTCGCGGGATTATCCGTCACCGCCAGCCCGACGAGATAAGCCTCTCCGGTATCGGAAAAACTCGGGTTAATTTCGACAGAGGTATACACTTTTTGACGTTTTTTATTGAGTTCAATTAATTCGTCTGTCGGACTGATCACACCATGCAAGGCTAATTTACCCGCGAGTGCCCCCTCTTTGATTTCCTCGGTATACACCGATACCACATCACCAAAGCGAGGAGACCATGAGTAGTTATAGTGATCGATATTCACTCGCGCACCATAAACCGCGGGATCAAAGTTTTTCGCAATTTGGGTTAACCATTCGCGGCTGACTTTGCGCCCATCCGTTGTCGCCCCTTCAACACAAAGACGAAACGGTTTTGATTTCTTCGTCATGTACTACTACTCCAGATTGCATCTGTTTATTCGTTAGTCTGTATGTTGTCGGCTAATCAGGGCATTAAACAATGGGTAAGATTTGTTTGAGGATTGGCACAAAAGGAAGCCTGCGGATACGTTATTGACGGTTGATAGACTCGCCGTAACTTAAGCAAGAAAGAGTGATTGAGTTATGACTGTAACAACTCCCGTTGATAATCGACGAAAAGCGATGCATCTGTATTTTTCGGGGTATCGCATTGCTCGCATCGCGGAATCACTGGGCGAAAAAGCATCTACTATTCACAGTTGGAAACGTCGGGATAATTGGGATGAAATTAATCCAACCGAACGCGCAGAGTTAACCGTTGAGGCGCGTTATTGCAAGCTTGTTTTAAAAGAGAATAAAGAAGGAAAAGATTTTAAAGAAATTGATTTGTTAGGGCGTCAAATGGCGCAACTATCCCGCATAAAAAAATATCAACATGGCGGCAATGAAACTGACCTTAACCCTAAAATCGCCAACCGCAACAAAGGCGAACGTCGTCAGCCCGTTAAAAATTTCTTTTCAGAAGAACAAATTGAAAAACTGGAAGATATCTTTCGTGACAACTTATTCGAATATCAAAAGGTGTGGTATCGTGCCGGTCATCACCGTATTCGTCATATTTTAAAATCTCGTCAAATCGGCGCTACCTATTACTTTGCCCGTGAAGCCTTTATTGATGCGCTGACCTCTGGGCGTGATCAAGTCTTCTTATCCGCCAGTAAAGCGCAAGCATTTATGTTTCGTAAATATATTATCGATATGGCTCTTAAAGTTGATGTCGAACTAAAAGGCGATCCATTAATGCTAAGTAACGGTGCAACACTCTACTTCCTCGGCACCAATGCCCGCACAGCACAAAGTTATCACGGTAATTTGTATTTAGATGAAATCTTTTGGATACCGCGCTTTAAAGAACTCCGAAAAGTGACATCAGGTATGGCGCTTCAAAAACATTGGCGACAAACCTACTTTTCAACCCCCTCAACAATCAGTCATGAAGCGTATCCATTTTGGTCTGGAAAGCAATATAACCAAGGGCGTAAAAAATCAGAGCAAGTGGATATCGATATTTCACATGACGCGTTGGTGAATGGACGTTTATGTGAAGATGGGCAGTGGCGACAAATCGTGACCATAGAAGATGCATTACGAGGTGGTTGTGATTTATTCGATTTAGCGCAACTCAAAAAAGAGTATAACCCTGACGAATACGCCAATTTGTTAATGTGTCAGTTTATGGATGATATCGAATCCCTATTTAACTTCGACATGATGCAAAAATGCATGGTGGACAGTTGGGAAGTGTGGGACGACATTCAACCGTTAGCGCTTCGTCCTTATGGTTACGATCCGGTTTGGGTAGGTTATGACCCCAGCAAAGGCGGCGAAAATGGCGATAGTGCCGGTTGTGTGGTTATCGCGCCCCCGAAAGTCCCCGGCGGGAAATTCCGCATATTGGAGCGCCATCAATGGCGTGGTATGGATTTTCGTGCGCAAGCCGATGCCATAAAAAAAATCACCGAACGTTTTTATGTTGAATATATGGGGATTGATACCACGGGTATCGGTACGGGGGTTTATCAAAATGTGGTTCAGTTTTTCCCTGCTGCACGTGAGTTTATTTATAACCCAACGGTAAAAAATGCCTTAGTCATTAAAGCCTATGACGTGATTAGTCACGGACGTTTAGAGTTTGATGCGCAGTGTGTTGATATTATTCAATCCTTTACCTCCATTCGTCGCACCACGACCGGAAGCGGTAACCGCCCGACTTATGAAGCCTCTCGCAGTGAAGGGATCGGACACGCTGATCTTGCATGGGCAACAATGCACGCCCTTTTCAACGAACCTCTCACCGGCACCACCGAAAACAGTCATAACATCGTGGAGATTTATTGATGAGCCGTAAAAATAAAAAGAAATTTAAAGCGCAATCGACAACGTCCAGCAACATAGACACCTTTACTTTTGGCGAACCGGTTTCTGTTTTAGATAAACGAGAAATCTTTGATTATTTTGAGTGTGTATAAATTGATCATTGGTATGAGCCACCGATTAGCTTTGATGGATTATCAAAACTGTTTCGTGCTGCACCTCATCATAGCAGTGCAATTTACGTGAAACGGAATATTTTAGTAAGCACGTTCCAGCCTAGTCGCTTTCTCTCTAAGTTAGACTTTAGCCGGTTTGCGCTCGACTTCTTAACTTTTGGTAATGCCTATCTTGAACGGCGAAATAATATGATGGGTAATTTATTAAAACTCACCCCCACACTGGCTAAATATACCCGTCGTGGCGTTGCTGATGATAGCTATTGGTTTGTGCGTTATGGCTATGATTCACAGCCCTATGAATTTAAACCCGGTAGTGTATTTCAGCTCTATGAACCCGATTTAAATCAAGAACTCTACGGTTTACCGGAATATCTGGCATCCACGATGTCAGTGCTACTGAATGAAGCTGCAACCCTCTTTCGCCTGAAATATTATCGCAACGGGAGTCACGCAGGCTTTATTTTGTATCTTAGCGACGCCGTACAGAATCAAAGTGACATTGATAAAATTCGTAAAGCCATGCAAGACGCCAAAGGTATTGGTAATTTTCGGAATTTATTTATTCATGCGGCGAACGGCAAGAAAGACGGCGTACAAGTGATCCCTTTAAATGAAGTGGCCACAAAAGATGAATTTTTAAATATTAAAGATGTTAGCCGTGATGATATGTTAGCCGCGCACCGCGTCCCCCCGCAAATGATGGGGATTATTCCTCAAAATGCGGGCGGTTTTGGTGATGTTGAGAAAGCGGCGAAGGTTTTCTTCCGTAATGAGTTGGCACCACTGCAAAGTAAAATGTTACAAATTAATGATTGGTTAGGCGAAGAAGTGATTAAGTTTGATAAGTACACATTAGATGATGAGTAACCTCACCGCACAAAGAACAATACCGCCAACACTGGCGGTATTTAAATTTTCGACTAAGAGTTTTTTATTATTTATTCATAAAAAATTAAGCTTAAATAGCTTGGTTTAAGATTTTCTTTTTCACACCAAAGATCAAACCGTTCTCTTTCAAAAGATGCATAACCAGTATCACTATCCAATGTCAGAATATATGTAGACATATTTATAGGCCTAATATACGTACCATCATAACTTCTCATGAATAATCTTGTAAAAATTAGCTTTTCACAAATTTCATCAGCAGTCATATGAAAATTCTTCTTAGTATATTCATTAAGATCATCATTTATATATAAAACACCCCCATGTACAACTATCAAATTTATAATCGATAGTTCGGCTTTATTTAATCGAGATGGCTCCCATTCCTTATCATCTTTTCTTTGAAGGAGTTTATCCTTAGGCTCAATCGAATTAAATTTCCATCCAACATCACTACCATCTTGAACAGGTTCTGCAATTAAGAGTGGATGAGCATTATCCATATAAAGGCCATCATCCCATGACCACTCTATATTAAAACGGCGTGATATTTTTGACCAAATGATCTCAAGAATAACTTTCGCTACATTATAACGCATAGAGACAGTAGAGACCCATCCTCCTTTACCATTCATAAATAAAAAAGGAAAACCGTTTCCTTTCAAAAGACAATATTGATTAGATGTCACTAACGATGGAAAACTAGGGATAGCAAACCCTTTACCTAGTTTTTTCTTTTCCTCTAAAATATCTATAAAAGCTTTTCTTAATCCAGATTCAGTTTTATATCCGCCATACCCGTGAATAATACTCAGAGGAGCTAATGAATCCTGAACAAGACAATAAAATAGTAGACCATCACTTAAAGGTAGTTTATTAATCTCTGAATAATGTTTGGGCGCCACTTTTCCTGTAATTCGAGAATATGTATCACATGCATAAGTAATATCAGGTTCATATTTCTCTTTATCTATTTTTTTTTCAAAATAATCTGCAAATTTTCTTCTAATACTAGCTAAGTGATCTATCGCATCTTCTAAGTCACTTTTTGTAAGTGTTTTTTTGACTTCAAAAATACAAAGAATATTCTCAATATCATAAAAATATTCCTTAGTAAGCCCATATCGTTTACCTGTACCATGGACTAACATGCAATCAATTTGTTCAGGTAATACTTCTCCATTGATAGATACAAAACCAGAAACAACGCTCAAATCTAAATCTTTGGGTATAATAAATTCTCTATCTATAGCTGATTTAGTTATTTCTTCATAAGCACTTCCCAACGTTGGCATATGAGGCATCTTAATATCTGATAATTTTTTAGTTTCTTCTTTAATAAATAATTCCAATAATTCTGATGCTTTATTGATCAATTTTCTTTTCCGTATTTATCAAGTTATATAATGTTTAACTTTATCAAGATACTTAAAGATATGAAGCTATTACTGTCACAAAAATGCAATCGTGACCCCGCCACGCCCGCGCACTAAATGTGTCGGTTTTTATGCAGATGCAAAAGTTAAGAAACCTCATAAATACAAGCGATAGAGAAATATTAAATTGAAATAAACTTCTGTGCAGATTGATGCAAAATCACCTAACATGTTAGTTGATTGGAATAATATTCTCTACGCTAGTAACTAACATTAGTTTTCTTGCTATTACATTATAATTTTGCTCTTATCTTTGTAAAGCCTATCTCAATCTTATATAAAATAATCTGGTATTATGCTGAATTATTTTTTATATGAGATTGTAAAAATGTGGAAATTTAGTGGTGATATAAGCTCTATATGTGAACAGTGTGGTGACACTAATTTAATACCAGTAAAAGAATTTTATGTTGAATGTACTCATTCAGAAGAAAGAAATATGGGGGCAGAAAATATTTATGAAATTTCATACGAATATGAATGCTCAGCATGCAAAAACAATATTTTGCTTAAATTTGAAGCATCTGAATATCCTGTCGATACTCTAAGCTTTGTTACTAATTTATCAGAAGGAGCAAGTACCGATTCTGAGCCTGATATTGAACATTATCTAAGTATATATGATGCTCCTGATTTAGAAAATCTAAAAGAAACCATATCTGATTTAATTTTAAAATTAAAAGAGTCACCTAAATTATTATATGACTTAAAACCTAGAGAGTTTGAAGAAGTTATTGCTGAGATTTTTAAAAGTAATGGATATGAAGTAGAACTCACTAAACAGACTAGAGACGGAGGAAAAGACATTATAGCAATCGAAACATCAAGTTTAGGTATAAAAAATAAATATTTTATTGAATGTAAACGATATAAAGAATCAAATAAAATTGACGTAAACATTATAAGAAGCCTATTTTCTCTTAAAAACACAAGAGATGCCCCAAATAAAGTCATATTAGTAACAACATCATCATTTACACCAGACGCAAAAAAATTCGTAAGCGATGAGGCTTTAAGTGAATGGCACATAGACTTGATAGATTATAACATGATAGTAACTTGGTTAAAAAACTATAAAAATTAAAAAAATCATTATATTATCACATGAGGTAAATATGTATTTTTATGTAGATGAAAGCGGGCAAACAGGCCTTGAACTTTTTGATGAAAAACAACCTTTTTTATATTATGGCGTTTTAAGTTCAAAGCTTAATCTGGATGTTTTAGCACTCGATTTAGTAAAAGAATTAAGGAAAAAACTTGACACAAAAAGATTGCATGCTAAGGATTTAAGAAATAATAAGTTAACACTTATTATTGATGACATTTTAAAATTACAAAAAAAATATGATATACGATTTGATTTTTATTGTGTCGCTAAAAGCGATTATGCGATTATGGCATTTTTTGACCAAGTATTTGATCAAGGCCTAAATTCTGCGATTACATGGAGTGCATATTGGACTCCGCTACGTTATGTTCTTCTAACTAAGTTAGCTTACTTATTCGATGAAGACTTAGCTAAAGAAGCATGGAAAGCGAGAATAGAATATAAAGATGATATTGCAGAAATACATTTAATTAATGTATGTAATTCTTTGCTAGAAAGGGTAAATTGGTTACCTGATGAAAGGTCAAGAACACTCATTTCTGATGCTTTATACTGGGTTATTAATAATCCGAGTAGAATCTCTTATAATGCTAAATCAAAAGATAACAAACTACAAATATCTCCTAATTTAATTGGATTTCAATCAGTAATGCATGGTATTGCACATCGTTTGAAAAAAAACAAATGCGACGCTAGTAAAATTATTGTTGATCGCCAAACAGAATTTAACAAAGCTCAACAATGGTTGGCTAAATTTTATAGTGATGGTAAAAAAATTAATCCAGTTTTTGAGTTAGGTCCTTTTCTTCCGTCAATGGATTTAAGTAATATGCCGAGCGTACCTATCGAATGCACCCCAGGAACAGAAAGTGTTGGATTAGAACTAGTTGATATATACACGTGGATCTTTAAAAGAGCTTTTGAAAGAAAGGATTTAGCCCCTGCACTTTATAAGTTAATAAAAAAACAATCAACAAGAGGCTTATATAATGAAATATCTATACATGCGCTAGCTAATCGTTGGCAGCAATGGTTTAAAGGGTTACCTCAATTGTCTGAGTTCTCAGAACAAGATTTAACAAAAGGAAAAGAACGGTTAAAACTGGAGGAAGAAAGAAGGCAAATTTATGTAGTAAAAAGATAAAAAATATATTGCCACATTTATTATCTCCCTTTAGGAAATTGGTTACATCGGTTACACCCTCCCCAAACAACCTCTAATCCACTGATTACAAACAACTCTGTTGTAACTTTTTACGGGTTACAACGAGTTACAAAACAGGAATTAAAAAGTTACATCCTTATAAAACAATAAGTTATATTTTTAATTTGTAACCTCTTTAAACGGTTACACGTAACTGCAAAGTAACCCATTTGTAACCTTTCCTAATCTCTATATTTCTACGTTTAATCAATATGATATAAACCTACTTTAATTTTGTAACCATTGTAACCGCTTTCCGACCCCCTCCCACAAATTCTCTATTTATATAAAAGAGATTAAATAATGCATATTTATTGTACAAATATTTATATCTTCTCTATTTTGTTGTTCTTGGTAATTATAGTAATATGATAATTACTTGATGATTTTCTATAGATAAAAGGAAGGCTGCACATCGGCAGCCTTTAGATGAATGAAGGGATAAACTAGCTCTCGCTGTTTTCCTGAAATACCCAGCACTTAATTACTTCAGGTCTTTTAAGCGCACTCCCTATCGTCAGTGAATTATTAAATTGACTGTTTACTACACTCCTCACGCTCTTAATACCTACAAACTTACGCATACGTCCTGCTTTTAGTAAGTTTTTAATATCCGTATTTAATAACATTGATTGCCTGTGTTCACTGGCTACCTGTGCAATATGGTTAAAATTCACAGCATAAACGCCCTGTTCAATACTATGATTAACACCAAATGGCTCATGATCTTGTAAATAATCAAACATATCCCAAAACTCCATAACTGGCGGTTGATCCAACTGAATGGCTTGAACACGTTGTTTAGCTAACTCAATAATAAAATTACGTGTTTGTCGGATATGTGCATCTTTTACAGGCAATACCAACGCTAATGTTTCCAATAATGCGATTAACTGTGCATGATTCTTGGCGATCCGCTCATGGTTAATCGCTTTATCCGTAAATAACTGCGCCTGCAAATCATCTACACGCTCATTATATTGTTTTAATATTGCAGCTTCTTTCATTAAGACCTTAGGTAAAAAGCCTGAAAGTTTCTCAATAGGATAACGTTCAAGAGCAATGGCAGCATAACGGGTTTCTACGCTTTGCTCTGCCTTATCAGTATAAAGATGAATAATCCTCTCTAAAATCGCTCGTGAGGCATTAATCTCTGCGTTCTGTGCAATCACAATACTGCCTTTAAATAATGGCTCGTAAGTCTCATTACCACTGTTTTTTACGCCTAATGAACGAGTCGCACGGCCGTTATACAAAGATTTCAGCTCTTCCCAATCGAACGCTTTTAGTTTTGCGTTATCTTGTACGCGATCACTTTCAATTAAGCACACTGGTAAATTACTAATTTGTGAGAAGTTACGCCCTCGAGCTGCAATACTCGATTTTGATGCATCGAACCCTTCATAATCTGCACGACCACATAAACGCCATAAAAATTCAATTAAGGTACTTTTACCCGAACCCGGCTCACCGCAAATCTCTAAAAAAGGATAACTCTTATGTGTTTTTCGTATTTGTTCAGCAAAAAGTGATCCCACCCAAAACGCTAATACAACATAGCCTTTCACACCAAAAGCCTCCCAAAGAGAGCCTAACCAATTGGTATCAAATTCACTAAAATCCGTATTAATAGATAATGATGGGCTAAGGCTTAACGTCTTAATATCTAGTTTATTTAAAGAAAAATAATCTTCCTCATTCAACGTAAAACACTTACCATCTTGTATGGCCACATCATTAAATACATACACACCGTATTCTTTGTTATATCCGACATAATTTTGAGTGATCACCTCTTTGATATCAGGCAATGCTTGTTTACAAATACGATCTAATTGCAAAGTTGTACCTGTATAAACAGCCCCTTTTGCCACATGTAACAAACGTTTTTTAAATTCACTGGCACTCGTTAATTGTGAGGCGGTAAACGTCGCTTTAACTTGTGGCTGTCGAGGAAAATCAACACGGATGTAATACCATGATTCATCGGTTTCTACCGACTTTTGGAAATATAATGGCGTGGGATAACAGTTGGCTATTTCAATTACGGTGCCAGACTCTTTAACGGCTTTTTGTCTAGCTTCATCTTCATCTAAATCAGGCTCAGCATCATGAATACGCTCAATCGTCTTCATCATTTTATCGATATCTAACTTAAACCAATACAAACGGTTATCATGCTGAAAATCAAACTCTGAACGCTCCGTCCAATTAAACATTAAACGTGCTTTTTCAAACGCCGTGGAAGCTAATAACAACTTTCCATAATAACGATAACGAGCCATATCTCGTTCAGTTAACTTGCCTTTCATGTGCAAGTCATTCCAGTCATTACCATTATCAACTTCTGCTGGTCTGGCGGCAGTGGCTTTCCAACCATCCTCATAACTACGCGCAACAAACTTTCTCATAGCCCGTTCGCCAGCTGCACCACTATCTAATGCCCAAACCAATAACGGTTTTTTATTGCTACCAAGTTCTGTTTTTAACTTGGCCAAAGCAACTTCAGGATAATTATGGCAAGTCATCAGTGAAACTGCTGTCATACCATTTTGAATAAGACTTAGCGCATCAAAAATACCTTCAGTAAGCCAGATCTCTTTAGCTTGTGTTAAATCTTGTTGGGGTAATGACCACCAATGCCCCTTATAAGAACCAAAAAAGTTAGCTTTACGATCAAATCTCGATGGTCTATCGATAATACGTTCCCAATATGCTCCCTCTGGTAACGCAAATTTAACTGTTGCAGCACCTAAACCATTAGCATGATAACTAGACTCTGAATAAAGCCCCTTTAATGGATCAATATTCAACCCTCTAGCGTGCTGTAAATAGGCATCTGCTGCCGCATTGGGTGCTTGTTGTGTCTTAGGGTAATGAGTTGACCAATCGTCAAATATATCGGGATAAATTTCTTTTACGATCAATTCAGCACCACATTTATTCTCACGGCCACAACGCAACACAAACGGCATTTCAATTGAAGTAAATAACTCTTTTTTCTTACAGTTTGGGCAAATACCTTGACGCAAATAACCATTTTGCTCTTTGAATTGAAAGTCGTGTATAAGACGAGGCAATAACGCCTGAATATGGTATGATTTCATGAGATAACCTTAGAGCACACAATAACTGCCTATCCCGCAGGTTGTGTGCTTTTTATTTACTTATAGAAAATGATTCTCATATGCTGTGATAATGTTTTTCTTTTAGTTCAAGCAATGTTTGGCAATCAATACATAATGTGCAGCCTATAACTGCTTGGCGACGCGCTTGAGGTATTGGATGATCACAATTCTCACATGCAAACGCCGATACACTCTTTATTCCCTTTCTCGTCGCTTGAATATTTTGTTCCAGCACTAGTTCTGCATATTCATTGGCACGATCAACTGCATCAGACATAATTAAGCTCCCCTGCTTCTGACTCCAATTTATCTGCCTCACCAATTAATAACTGGTGAACCTGCGTGTAATCTAATTTATCTATTAATACTTTGTCGGCTAATTGGCGCTGGCGATCGGCAAAATGATTCATTAATGATTTGCGTTCATCTTCTCTATTTGCTTTTATATTTTCAGCCACCTGCGTAAATATAGATTCTGGAATGTTTCTCATTTTAAAACCTCATTTTTAGGTAATAAAAAGCCCTGACCGATAAAGGTCATTATTTAATATTTGATTGTTTATTGGCTGTAATTACTTTCCTAAGATAATAATCACGTCATGATATTTAAGACTATTTTTTGAATACGAATCTAGATGTAATTATTTAACTGCCTTAGCCATTGCATCAATTTACCGAGCTTGAATAAGCCTCGTGGCATTCATAACAATACCTAGATAGAAATTTTTACAAGAAATAGAACAATAACAATGGCGCATAAAGCCAATGTTGCCTTATCTACTTTTGAATATTTCTTGCTTTTATAAGTAAAAGATTCACTGCTTAGTTTGTATTTGTTGCGTTGCTTGATTAATTGGTTCATAGGAGTCACCTTTTAATAAGTCGATATACTTAATTGCCTCAGCCATTGCATCAAACTTACCGAATGACTGATCATCTAACCAAACGTGGTAACGAGTAACTGGGTTTATTGCTTTTCTTGGTAGTTTAATAATCGTAAAGCCACGATACAGAAAACTATGCTCTGTTATTTGTCGTATCATGATTTCAGCCCTAACCACACTAACCAACCGTCGCGCATCTCTTTTGGTAAAGATTCATAAGCCATCTTTAAACCGTTATTCCATGCAGGCAGATAAACATAGTTTTCTGCTCTACTTGAACCCGGTTTTTTCATTTGAATAATGGGTAATTTTCCTGCTTTGCGCATATCTGCAACTGCACTCGCTGGCTTACCAATTAATTCAGCAAATTTTTCCTCAGTTACGACATCTGACAGACTTACGATTTTCTCTCTCATCTGCTACCCTCTTATGTCAGGCGCTTTGTAGCGCTTTCGTGCTCTTTGCTTCATTGCAAGGAAATATCTAATACTCGATACAATATGGAGAACTCCACATAATGTCAAGATCGCAAGGTGAGAAATTACGATTAATGCGTAACTCCGAACAGATGACAAAAAAGGAACTAGCTGATTTGGTTGGGCTAAATTATGCAACCTACCACGGTTATGAAAGTGATAAATCGAAAATGACGTTTGAATCAGGGGTGAAAATCTTTTCAGCCAAAGTATTCAGGAAATACCGAGACTGGTTTATGTTCGATGAAGTTAATCCTAATGTAGGTCAAATTGCACCAGTTCTCGCACACAGTGGGCAAGACAACACGCAATCGTCCCACTCAGACAAGAAAATTGGATAACGTAACATCTGGTTATATAATTGGAGATCTTCCAAGATATGTCAATAGATCAAAGTGAAAAATTAAAGCTAATTCGTGAGTCAGAAAGACTAAAAGTGAAGGAAGTTGCTGAATTAGTTGGCCTAAACTATTACTCATATCACGGTTATGAAACAGGAAAAGCTAAAATGCCAATGGAAGCTGGTATGAAATTATTTAAACATCCAAGATTTAGAAAATACCGAGACTGGTTTATGTTCGATGAAATTAATCCCGATGCTGGTCAGATCGCTCCAGCTCTCGCACACAGTGGGCAAGACAACACGCAATCGTCCCACTCAGACAAGAAAATTGGATAACGATACATCTAGATTTTTGTGAGTTTATTAATTCGCAAAGCATTTGTTCCATTGGAGGGCTTTCTTATGACAATTAAGAAACTCGAAAATGGTCAATATGAAGTGGACATTAGACCGGCTGGCCGTCACGGAAAACGGATCAGACGACGCTTTGAAAAGAAGCAAGAAGCTATTTTATTTGAACGTTATTCATTGGCTAATCAGCAAACAAAAGATTGGGTAGAAACATCAACTGATATTCGCCCTCTTAGCGATTTAATTGATATTTGGTGGGAAGTGTTCGGCAAAAATACACCTTATGGAAGAATGACACATCTAAGGGTGAGACGTATTGCTGAATCACTGAATAATCCCCCTGTTTGCCAATTAACCGATAAGCAATTAGTACTCTATCGTGAGCTTAGACTCGCTTCTGGCGTAAAAGCTTCAACGATAAATAGAGATATCTCAGCACTCAGCGGTATGTTTACAGCCCTTAAAAAAACGGATTTCTTTTTAAGTAAACATCCCGTTCAAGGAATATCACGGTTAAAACAGCAAACGACTGAAATGTCATACCTAACAACTACAGAAATTCAGCAATTATTAGCGTTATTGGAAGGTGACAACCTAAAAGTTGCCGTTCTCTGTTTAAGCACTGGCGCCCGTTGGGGGGAAGCACTCAAGCTAAAACGTGAACATGTGATCCAAAATAAGGTGAGATTTACGTACACCAAAACTAATAAGCCAAGAATTGTGCCAATTTCTCAAGCTGTTGCTGACATGATTTGTACAAAGAAATCAGGATTGCTCTTTACTGAAACGTCTTATCACATGTTTCGTCGAGCAATTAAAAAAGTGAAACCCAGTATGCCATTAGGTCAGGCAACCCATGCATTACGCCATACATTCGCCACCCATTTCATGATGAATGGCGGAAGTATTATTACGTTACAACGCATCTTAGGACACACTAATTTGCAACAAACGTTGACCTATGCACACTTTGCACCAGACTTCTTACAAGATGCCATTCAATATAACCCCTTGAAAGGGTGTACAGAATTACTGGTTTAAAGTGTCCACATATTGTCCACACTTGAACACTTAGGGGCACTTTTCAGCCCTTTTTGATGGTTTTATGTACAAAAAAAGGCATCTTAAAAAAGATGCCTTTCTCTATAACCTATTGATTATCTTTGATTTGCTTATTTTGCAGTCGTGCGAATTAAGTAATCAAATGCGCTTAATGAGGCTTTAGCGCCTTCACCCGCTGCGATAATAATTTGTTTATAAGGGACTGTTGTGCAGTCACCGGCGGCAAAAACACCTTTAATATTGGTTTCGCCACGTGCATCAACAATAATTTCCCCCATTTTATTACGCTCAACAGTCCCTTCTAACCACTGTGTATTAGGTAATAAGCCGATTTGAACAAAAATACCTGCTAGCGCAATATCGTGCATAGAATCATTGGTACGATCTTTATATTTTAGACCTGTTAATTTAGTGCCATCACCATACACTTCTGTAGTTTGAGCATTTAAAATAATGTCTACATTACTTAAACTACGTAGTTTTTTCTGTAATACAGCATCTGCTCTCATTTCTGGGGCAAATTCTAATACTGTTACGTGTTCAACTAAGCCAGCTAAGTCAATTGCGGCTTCAACTCCTGAGTTACCACCACCAATTACAGCGACTCTTTTGCCTTTAAACAGTGGGCCATCGCAGTGCGGACAATAAGTTACACCACGAGTACGGTATTCATTTTCACCGGGAACATTCATATTTCTCCAGCGAGCACCTGTTGCAATAATTAAGCTACGGGTTTTTAAAATTGCACCTGATGCTGTTTCAATTTGGTGTAATTCCCCTTCTGATGCGCCTGGAATTAAACGACTGACTGTTTGGCTATCAATCACATCCACTTGATAATCATCAACGTGAGCTTTTAATGCACCCGCAAGTTTTGCACCTTCTGTTTTTGGTACAGAGATATAGTTTTCAATATCAACAGTATCAAGAACTTGGCCACCAAAGCGCTCACCAATAAGACCAGTGTTTAAACCTTTACGTGCTGAATAAACAGCCGCTGATGCCCCCGCAGGACCACTGCCCACAATCAATACATCAAATGCATCTTTTTGGTTTAATAATTCCGCAGTACGTTTTTCTGCATTGCTGTCTACTTTGTTAACGATTTCAGCTAAAGTCATACGACCTTGACCAAACTCGTTACCATTTAAGAATACAGCAGGAACGCCCATAATATTACGTTCCTGAATTTCATTTTGGAACATGCCTCCGTCGATCGCTGTATGTGTGACCTTCGGATTTAAAATCGCCATTAAGTTTAATGCCTGAACAACATCTGGGCAGTTATGACAAGAGAGCGAATAATAGGTTTCGAAATGAAACTCACCGTCTAACTGACGAATTTGTTCAAGTAATTCTTGTGCTTCTTTTGATGGGTGACCACCAGTTTGTAGTAAGGCTAAAACTAATGAAGTAAATTCATGGCCTAATGGCGAACCTGCAAAACGAACACCAGTTTCTTTTCCTGGGTTAGTAATAAGAAAAGATGGTTTACGCACATCAGCATTATTATCTTCACGATAAGTGACTTTATCGGATAATGGTTCGATTTCTTTTAATAGCGCTTGAATATCAGCTGAATGTTTACTGTCGTCTAATGTTGCTACTAACTCAACTGGCTGAGTTAATCGTTCTAAATAAGCTTTCAATTGAGCTTTTAAATTATTATCTAACATTTTGCACCCTCAATAAAATCGGGTGCCGAAACACCCGATAAATAACTTTTTTAGTGGCTTAATTCTTATTTAGATTTTGCCAACTAAATCCAGTGATGGAGCTAAAGTTGCATCACCTTCTTTCCATTTTGCTGGGCAAACTTCGCCAGGGTGACTAGCTACATACTGAGCAGCTTTAACTTTGCGTAGCAGGTCTGATGCATCACGGCCAATACCTTCAGCTGTGATTTCGATTGCTTGGATGATGCCTTGTGGGTCAACAACGAAAGTACCACGGTCTGCAAGACCTTCGTTCTCACGCATATTTTCGAAGTTACGAGTTAATGCGCCAGTTGGGTCGCCAATCATACCATATTTGATTTTACCGATAGTTTCTGAGCTGCTGTGCCATGCTTTATGGGTAAAATGTGTATCGGTAGAAACTGAATAGATTTCTACGCCCATTTTTTGGAACTCAGCATAATGATCCGCTAAGTCACCTAATTCGGTTGGGCACACAAAAGTGAAGTCTGCAGGGTAAAAGAAGAAAACGCTCCATTTGCCTTCGACGTCCTTTTCAGTCACTTCTACGAATTGACCGTCTTTAAATGCCATGTTTTTGAATGGTTTGATTGGGGTATTAATTAAAGACATTGTATTTCCTCCTGTTTGGTATGGGAACTAATGTACCTATTCCACTTGAGAATAGCTAATACATTCCTACTATCAGTTCAATAGGTTTTACCTAATGAGTTGAAGAAATTGATAGAGATAGGTTAACGAAATGTAGCTGTTAAAGCAATTAAACAACAATGACAGTATGCCTTACTTACTATTAACAACTTTCTCTATTTAATATCTTTGCCTTAAATGGTGATATGCTTATAACATTATGAATTATAAAAATAATAATTCAACCTATCACAGATTAGTTTAATACTATTGTGCTAGTTTGGCAGGTTTAAGGATAGTATAAGTACACTCAAATGCTGCCTTTTGAATACGATAAATATCTTGGTTATCCGTTGTGGATTGAACAACCGCATCACCCGGTTGAAAGCGTTGCAATTCTCCCCATGGGGCTTTCATTGCAAAAGCAGTTGTAGATCCCGGCACAATAAAATAATTCATTTCGATCCCTTTTGGGATAAAAGGTTGATAATCATTAGGATAAGACACTAAATTAATTTCATTTTTCTCTGTAGTATTGTAACGTTGAGCAAATTTAGCTTTTTTTACCAATATTTCTTCATTACCTGTCTCTGGACAGATATTTTGCACGACCCAATCCCCCTCTTTTGCAGGTTCAGAGACAGTTTCAACACCTTCACCTTTAATAATGGTTGTGATGATTTCACCTTCCTTAGCCGGCCTTGCCAACACAGGTTTGGTTTTAATAGCAACACCAGTGATCCCTGCTTGCTGAGCTTGAGTAAAATAAGCTATTCGCTCTTTTTGTGGTAATTGTGACAGGTCATCTGCAAATACGAAGGAAGGAATTAAGGCCAAACCTATTAATAGTGTTTTTATTCTATTTTGCTTATAGATCTTATTATTATTTGAATAACTGTTTTGTGTATAGAAAGGCATTGAATTGTTTCCTACTTAATATTAATCGTATTTAAATACGTTATTTTATATCTGTAAACGTTAAACCGATTATGGCAGGAAATAAAACAAAAGTACCCGTAAAATCAGTTACCTAATTAATAAAAGTTCAAAAATTCGAGAGATCTCACAACTAGAAATAACCAAGGTTCAGAAAGTAAAGAGTGGTAAGTTCGAAAAATCAATCTAGTTAATAGATTTAATGACTTATACATTATATAAGAAAAAAGACTCCAACTAACCAACAGTAGATTGTATTTTGAAGTCTTTATATATGAAGCTAATCGCTAACTTTGAGTATAAAAGCAAGGTTAAAATAGATATTTAAAGCGGATACGGGCACCGTAACGATCTTTATCACTACTATGTACATTTATCTCGTCTTTGCCATCTATCCGCGAATAATAAGCACCTAAATAGGTTTTGAAATTATCCATATCCAAGATATTAGGCAGTTCATAAGAAGCAAATACTGTATTGATATTGTATTTACCAGGATTAAGCGTTAAATAGGTTTCATTTTGCTCATTATTTCCGCTTGTTTGATAGTAAGCTTTAATATCATTATGTGCATAGATATAACCTAATTGGACTTTACGCCACAACACATTACTACCCATTGAAAAATCGTTTTCGTCTTTAGCATCAAGATAAGCAACACTTAAATTTGCAACAATGCCATTGACAGGATCATCAGCTAAAGTATCCCACTTTAACGTTAGACCATAACCAGTACGACGTGATTGATCTTGGAATTTTCCATTTTCATCCTCGTAACCATAAGCTTTGCTTATTACGTTTGCGTCTATCGCACCTGCAATTGTTAAGTTATCTTTCTGCCATGCAATAATAGGCCGCATATAAATAACATTTTTACGGTTATCAAGTTTACGCCCGTGATACTCACCATCTTTGAAAACAGAAGTTCCGTCTTCAACTAACGCATTTAATTCAAAATACCAGTCATTGTAATGAGTGTTAACCATCATGCTACCACCATCACTACTACGACCACGCCCCTCTTTCATCATATAAATATAGCCAAAACCATCACCATATAAATCATTTGCGGTATTACCTGAATATTCGACGAAAGTATCTTGATTTAAAGGGAACATATCATACGCTTCATAACGACCAATTTTATATTCCCATTTATTACGTTGACCAAAATAAAAGGTAGCATCATCTAGATTCATTTTACCCGTCATGTCAGCCATAGGTTGAACACGAAAACCAGCGTAATTGCCGTTTTTTAATTCTCTCTCACCATCAATACCAATTAAAATACGCCCATTAAGTGACCACTTTTCATTATCTTCAAAGTCTTTTTGCTTTCCGGGCATCATTCTCATTGATGTTAATTGCCCTTTTTTACTTGCTGCATCAATATTATATTCAACATCACCATACAATTTGAGATCGCCCCAATTTGTATTCGTAGAGAAAAAACCTGCACCTTCTTTATTTTTTGTCTTAGCAAACTGAATTGACTGTGTTTGTTGAAGTTTATTTAGCTGAGTCTGAGCGATATTTGCTTTGGCTTGAGCTTCATCTGATTGCTTTTCTAATACAGCAATGCGTTGCTCCATATTCATTGAAGTAACGTTATTTGTAGACTTCCCTTTAGACCCATTATTTGAATTAATGAGTTGTTCGAGACGAGCTGCTTTTTGTTCTGCGGCTGCAGCTCTTGCTTCAGCCGCATTTGCACGTTGTTCTAACGCATTTAATCTCACTTCAATAGCACTTATGTCGATTTGTGCATTAGCGCATAACGGTGTGGAGAGGATTAAAGTTATTACTGCAGATAATGTCTTCACTTTCATTCGAATATTCCTCAGTTAACAAATGTTGATTCAACAGGTACGGCAAATACATAACTATCAACTTAGTTGATTGATTGTTCTATTTGATGAGCGTATTTTTATAAGTATCAAATCGTTATTCGCATCGTTATTTCTCTTCTTAATAAGAAATAAACCAGTATCTGTGTTGTTTTTCCCTTGTTTTCTCGAATTAAACGCTCGCATTATTCAGTAAGGTATTTGTTTTAAATTCTCATTTAAGCACTTACAAACGTTTATTATTTTAATTCGGTATTTATTTTTATTGTTATTACAAGCATATCTCTGGTTTATGCTTTCTATTTTTATAATGACTTACTAACCTAAATAAAATAATCGCTAATGTGGAACGTTTCCACAAACATTTATGATTTCTTTGATATTAGTACGATAACTAGAGAAAATGATGCAAATTGTCATCAAAAAATGATGATTTCCAAATAATAAAGGCAGCAATGATGGTAATAACAATTAGGAAAGAAAAAGCGTTTTTATAAGGGGATTATTGGTTTCTATTATTTAAAAACCATTTTGCAAGGCGGTAGATAGGAGAAACTTAATAGAAGAAAAACCGACAGAGGTCATATCATGATAACCTCCGTCTATCATTATCATATTCTGCCAGGTTTACGTAATGCTCTACGGAAGTAAGAAACTGGCATTTTAGGGCAAATTTGTTCTTTTACTGCAGGATTACTTTCTAAATCCTCTTTTTCTATTTCATTATGTCTTCTTGTATTTTGTGGTTGAGTATTTGTTTTATTCATCTTCCCTTTCCTCTGAGATCAACGCCTCATTGATAGCTTCAATTTTCTCAACTGCTTCATTAAGAATTGAAGCAATACGTCCCGCTCTTTCCACTGAGAGCTCTTTTAACACTAGTTTATGGCGTAATACCGCCTTTAATTTTCCGACAGCAGATTCAATCTCTTCAGAAACCCCTCCCGCGTTTTGAGACAAGTCTCTCGCATAAGCCAGTTTTCTTTGAATATTGGTATCTATTTCCTGATGTTCTGCTAAAAATGCAGTACCTTCAGGTGTGATGCTGTAATTTTTACGACCTTTTTCAGCGATACTGGCAACTAGCAGATCTTGTTCTTCAAGTAGTGTTAATGTTGGATAAATAACACCAGGGCTAGGTACATATAATCCTGAAGAGGCTTCATCTATTTCACGAATAATTTCATAACCATGACTCGGTTTTTTCGCGATCATGCTAAGTAACAGAACTCGCAAATCACCATGATCAAACATACGTTTTAATTGACGACCTTTACCTCGTCCACCGCATCCTCGACCGCGTCGTTTACCTTGTCCTTCTGAACTATGTTCACCATGATAGCATTCGCCATGTCCTTCGTGTCCGTGATCATGCTTACCATGACAGCATTCATCCTGTCCTTTTTGTCCATGACTATGTTTACCATGACAGCATTCTCCCTGTCCTTTTTGTCCGTGACTATGTTCACCATGACGACACTCTCCATGTTCTTTATGTCCATGCTCATGTTCACCATGACAACAATGTTCGCTTCGGCTTTCATGGTGCCGTGCCTGTTTACCTTTACCCCCACAACATCCTTTTCCATGACCATGACTACCATGTTCACCATTATCGGCACGTTGTTGATAAAGTGACTGTAATGCTCGAATCATCATAAATATTCCCTCATTGTTTTAGATATATCGAATTTATGTAGTCAATATAATCCGATATATCTAAATGATCAAGTTTTAGATATATCTAAATATATGTCTAAATCGACTTTATCTTTAACAAGATGATTTATTTATGATTATTCTTATAGGCACAGACTGTTTTTATTATGAATGATTCTCATTCTCTAGTTTGTTTTTATGTGCTATCAATAAAAACAAAAGAAGAAAAAATCAAAATAGAGATAAAAAATGATTGCTAAGAGATGACAAAAACCAATTGAGTGAAAATAATAAGTGACAGCGTCACCTTTTCTATTGAGAAAAACTTGAATATGGATATAGTAAACCACCAAAAAAGCGAAGATAATGAGATATTACTCACTACTTCGTTTTTTAGGTTGGATTACTCTTAATAACAAAAAATTTGTTATTGCTATTGATCTAACGCAGATAAAACGATCTTTTTAATATATTGGTATCCTGCCTCAATTTGTTTTTTATCAACTAGTTGTGTGCTTTTTATAGTGATTTGCAACAAACTTAAATGTTTGATTGTTTCCCATTCATTTTTACCTAAATCACACTCACGACAAAACTGCATTGGGGCATCATCACTATTTCGAGCACAGAGTGTCAGTAAGCTCAAATCTTGCCGATAATGACTTTTTACAACTAAGTTTTCATATATTGCTTTATTAAGATTATTTTGTGTTTCTAAACACGTATTCCCTTTTTTCACAATCGCAAAATTCAATTTATTAAAATCAGATACGGATAGAACGCGAATAAAATAGTGCTCACCTTCTTTTTCAAATGTTTGAGCCTGATTAAAGAATTGTTCAAGTTTGACTCGGGTTTCCCATTGAATTTGTGCATATTTCCCATATCCCGACAAAGTGAAAGGATAGAGTTGATGTACACTCCACATCGAAGCCACTGCGGGTGCTGATTGAATACCGTCAATTTCGGGAACACCATCAGCTTGTTCTGGACATAATCTCGGTGGATTAGTGAGAAAACGACTCATACGTGCATCTTTAATACACACTACACCTGTGGGATAAGGAGAAAAACCAGCTTGAAAAGGTTCAAAAGAGACAGAATCAGCAAGAGAAAGTTGTGTAACGCTTTCATATATTTCAGGCGTTAATTCAAGTAAAGGTGTGTCTTTTTTTAATCTTTCGCACAATATTTCATAAGGTATAATCTCATGATTATCATCAAGAAAAAGGCTTTTCATATACCCAAATTGCGAAGCATCAATATGAATATAAAAAGAATTATTGTATTTTTCTTCGCACTCTTTTCTTAATTCAAAAAGGGGTTTTAGCTTATCGATACTGCCATAAGATGGCGATCCTAGCATGCCGATAATACCAAGAATGGGTTCCCCCTGTTCAATAAGACGTAAAACAATACTGCGCATTTTTTCCGTATCTGTTTTAAATGAACCATCGATAGGTAATGCAATAAGGTTGTCATATCCCAACCCTAGTATGTCCATTGCTTTTTTCCAGAATTCAAAACGTGAAACAGGAACAAGCAATTTCCCTAAATGCATTGTTTTTGTCATTCCTGTTCCCCGGCATGTCAAATAGCTAACATCATCAAAAATTTCACGTTTATTGAGTTGCTCACTCATTACTAGAATATCTGAGATAGACATATTGAATAACTCAAATGCTTTTTTATCTGCAACTAAATCTCGTGACTTTGGATGACGAGCAATCGCCATTGGTAATGTTTTTAAATTTCTAAGCGCCCATAATATTTCATAACAAGCTAATGTATGGCTTGTAGTGATATGGCCAAATGCATCTTTTGATGAAAAACCAATTAATTTACAGAGATCATCTATAATTTTCTTTTCTTGTTGTATCTGTAAGGGTGAGTGGTGATTAAAAACATTATCTGAATTGTAAGCTAACGCAGAAAGATAGCCAAATTTAGCCAATTGCATCACTTGAGAATGATGATGGGAAAAATAAGGCTCAATATCTGATTGAGCATAATTATTTTGCTGTTTCAGCGTATCTAAAATAGAGTCATAAGCATTATCTACTGCTTTTTTTTCAATCGTATGATTTTTTATTTTAGTCTCTAAATTATCACTATCATTTTTTTTGACTTTATTTTCCTTAGGAAAACAATACTCACTATTCATTAATATTTTTGCCATCTCTCGATGATAACATACTAGGGTATCAACGGTTCGGGTATGGTATACACGCTCTGTAGCACTCAGACAGGTTTGTTTATGATTTGCCATCATCGCACCTATATATAAATTTTTGTTATATGTTTTAATAAGAATTGTGTTTATTAATCGTAAATAATTAATCTCTATTCAAATGATATACCACATGATGAGTAAGAATCTTCTTTATTTTATTGATATCAGTTAAGATTTTTTCAACTCCATCTAAAGTTTTTCATGTTTAATGATAAATGATTTAGTTTTATTTGTTAGTTTCTTTATTTTATTATCAATTTTGATTTAAGTTGTATTCCTGAAAATATGATATTATTTTTACTAAGGTCAATACTTAAATCTATCTTAATCAGAATAAATAAATATTTCTATCGCCTAATATCCATTAAAAGAGATAGATATTAAATATTGTATGCCATTAAAAATATATTTATTTAATTGTTATTCATTTTTACTTCAATATATAAAAAAAACACACGATAATTTGATCATGTGTTTTTCAGAATATTCGCTTTTTTTAACAAAAAAAACATCACTACTTATAACAAATAATATTTAATACTCTTATTTACCATCAGTATAAGTTATAAGTTGTGTTTTCTAGCATCACTTTACCAATTAGATCACCAGACTCCATTAATTGATGAGCTTTACCTACTTCTGTGAGTGGAAAAATGGCATTTATTATTGGTTTAATCTTACCTTCGGCAATCAATGGCCATACATATTGTTTTAGTTCTTGTGCAATATGTGCTTTTTCTTCTACTGAACGAGAACGCATGGTTGACCCCGTGTGAATTAGACGTTTAATCATCATTGGCATCATATTTAAATTTTTAGGCATTCCTTTCATCATACCCACTTGTATAATACGTCCAAACTTACTCGCAACTTGATAGTTTTTCTCTACATAATCGCCACCAATAATATCAAGCACAACATCAATCCCCTTACCTTGAGTTAAAATGGGAATTTGTTTAGCGAAATCGGTTTGTTTGTAATTAATGACATAATCAGCACCAATCTTGTAAGCTACAGAGGCTTTTTCTTCAGAACCAACCGTTGTATAAACGGTCGCTCCTATAGCATGAGCAAGCATAATCGCCATAGAGCCAATCCCCGATGTTCCGCCATGAATAAGTACAGATTCACCTTGTTTTAGTTTACCTAACTGGAATAAATTAGCCCACACTGTAAAAATATTTTCAGGCAAGGCGGCAGCTTCAAGATCCGTTAAACTCATTGAGGGTAATGCGATATCTTCATGTGCAATGCAATATTGAGCATACCCCCCACCAGCAACTAAAGCACAAACCCTATCCCCTAATTGCCATTTGGTGCAACCGTCACCTACTGCCACAACTTCTCCAGCAACCTCAAGACCGGGGATCGGTGACGCATCTGCGGGGGGAGGATAACGACCTTGTCTTTGAAATATATCTGGCCGATTAACACCTGAGGCGGCAACTTTAATTAAAAGATAATGAGGAGGAAGTGAAGGAATTGGGGATATTTTAGGTTGTAACTTGTCTATATCACCGGGCTCTGTAATTGCGATCTCCAACATATTTGCAGGTAAAACAGTTTTCATCATATTCTCCCATTTAATTTAGCCACTCTCAGAATGTTATGCTAGTTGAGCTGTTTCGATCACTTATCTTTCTTATTTTAAAGTTTTAAGAAAAGAGTTCATCTAGTAAACAATAAATCAAGTGTAGATAAACGAAGATTATAACCAACCTTGCTTCTTATGTTGTATGCAAATCGGGCACAATGTTGCATCTGGCTTCCATGATAAAAAAGCTAACCGACATTTTTCACAGTGTGCATCATAATAATGGTAAAGGATGGGTTCGTTATTTTTAGCGACACGTTCTTTAACATGAATGGATTTAGGAAAACAAACAACTTCACAATTCATACAGCCGGTACAACGCTTTTCATCAAGAGTGAATATATTATTTTCGAGTTCAATCGCACCTTCATCACAAACTTTGGCGCATGCAGAGCAAAGAATACAACTTTCTTTATCTAACTGAATCTGGAACCAACTATCTTCGGGATACAGTTGTTTTCTTGCATTTAAACCTGTTCTTACTTGACTTTTATTTAATGGTTTTTCATCTAGTTTTTGACGAAAAAGCATAAAACGACGCCCACTATCAATATCAGTAGGTTCAGTGATCATTAATTGCCAGATAGGCTCTTGTAATGTTTTTAGTTGAAGATTTAAATTCGCTAAAACAGGAAGCCATTTATCCACTAAAGGTTGTGCTATTTTCATTCCTCTAATGTGATATTGGCGATGCCACACTAATAGTTCTTCTGTACTTGCTAAAGGCTCATCATGATTAACAACTAAATAATTATCCTGATACGTTCTTTCATGGGGTGCAATATTTTCTATTGCATCTACAGGGCAAGTAAACAGGCAATTACCACATTGGAAACAGCGTTCATTATCTATCTTTACATCTAAGTGACCAAAAGTGATAGCACCCACAGGACAAACTTTAGAGCAACTATCACATAGGCTTTGTTTGAGGCGTTTTCTAACACATTTATCATTAATAATTGGTTCAGGAGGAAGCTCCATCGTAATAAAACGCCTCATACATCACAACTCCACTACTTAACAATAAAGAATGCAAAGCGATTAAGAATTTCTGCAATCAGTATTATTGCGCTACTCGCTAACACCATAGACAATCCTGAAGTAAATACAGCATTACGATATTTCCATACACTGTATCCCATCACTAAAATGCCGATTATTGACATTATACATGCAGATACTCTTAATCCGAATATTTCATTATACGCAATGATAGGCGTATGAGGGAATGTTATCGCATCATTTGTTGAGATAACTAATGACAACCATTCTAAATAGGATGGTTGTACAGCCATGCGCAATGTTACTGAAAGGAAAATAATTCCTAATGCGCTTATCACAATTTTTTTTGCTAATTCATTATTTATAAATGCTTTAATACGAAATGCCGTTATTGATAGTGCAATAACGGCACCGGCAGCAAATAATGCACCTATAAACATAAAATAGGTATTTATATGCATCCATGTCAGTATCGAGGTATTGTAATACAGTGATGCCATACAAAATATATCAATAATGCCAAGCAAACCAATAACCGCTAATAGACTTTTATTCATATGTCCTTTAATCAAAACGACCAAGGTATAAAGACATAATGCACCAAGATAAACAGCAGCAAATATGATTTCACGACTCAACCATGATGAAGAAATATGGCGTAATGCATGAAAGGCATTCCATGGATATCCCATATGTAACGTTGATGCTAATAATCCTAAACATCCTAAAATAGCGGCAGTTAATAAAGCGGGTCGCATAGCAACCGTTGCTCGTTGATTACCAATATCTTTTTCTAGCCAACAAAAATAAAGTGCGGTAAAAATAGTCACACCCACAGAACTTTGGACGAATAAAGTAAAGGTAACTAATGGCCATTCATTCATGCTTGAACTCCTCCTTTTTTCATCGCCCCTGTATGAGGTTTGATAACTAAATTTGGATTTGTCATCGTAAAGTCAGGTAGCCCTTGAACTTGGCTTAAATGCCCATATTTCGCTCTTAACTCTTTTATCTTGCCAAATTTAATCGCATTTAGCGGACAGGTATCAACACAAATTGGATTTTTGCCTTCTGACAGTAAATCGACACAAAAATCACATTTTGACATTTGTCCTGTTTCTTCATTCATTTGTGGTGCACCGTAAGGGCATGACCACGCACAATACCCACAACCTACACATTTAGAGGTATCAACGCGAACAATACCATCACCTTCTCGTTTATGCATTGCCGTTGTTGGGCATTTTCTTACACAGACAGGTGAATCACAGTGGTTACAAGAAATGGTTAATGTATAAGCAAACACATTATTAACCAGACCACCTTGTCCTGTTGGTGCGAAACCGCCTCCTTTTACTTCATAAATACGACGAAAACGACGTCCGACTTCTAAATTATTTTTATCTTTACATGCCACTTGGCAAGCTTTACAACCAGAGCAACGAGAGGAATCAATAAAGAAACCGAGCTGTTCATCACTCACTGGTGCATATTCTTTAAAATCACTCATGCTTTGGCTACCTCAACTAAAACCGTTAAATGCGAGTTACCATGTGCTAATGGCGTCATCCGTGTTGATGTTAAAACATTTGGGCATCCCCCATGATCAATTCCGTCCTCATCAGGTGTCCACCATGCACCTGCTTGCAAACCAACAACACCAGGAATAATGCGTTGTGTGACTAAGGCAGGGATTTGAGTTATCCCTCTATCGTTATAAACACGTACCATATCACCATTCTTGATACCTCTATTTTCAGCATCAATTGGATTTATCCATACTTCTTGACGTTGCGCTTCTTGTAACCAAGGGTTGGCATATTGTGTTGAGTTTGCACGATTTTTCCCTTTCCAAGTTAGCATTTGTAATGGATATATTGCTGTTAATTTATCTTCAGGGCCTTCAATTGCGGGTACATAGTGAGATAAAGCCGGAATATCCCGATTGTTCATGTCGTAAAGGCGTTTAGAGAATATCTCAATTTTCCCTGATGGCGTTGGAAATGGATTATTTTTAAAGTCACTGATATTTTTTTCGAAGGCAATGAATGGTTCATCTTTGAAAAGATAACGACGCGTTTTCACTAATTCCTCAAAATTAGGGAAATCGGATCTATCTTGGAAGCGCTCTTTATTTGTATCAACAAGGTAGGCAATCCACTCTTTTTCACTTCTACCTTCAGTAAAAGCGTCTTTTACTCCCATTTTTTCTGCTACGTCTGTTATCCATTCATAATCAGAACGACGTTCGAAAGCGGGTTCAACAACTTTTTCAGATAGAAGGAAATAATTTCCTGTGCCCCATGTATTACCAATGTTCCAACGTTCTAAAAAACTGGTTTCAGGTAAAACAAGATCCGCATATTTTGCAGAGGGAGAGAGATATAAGTCGCTAGCAACAATAAATTCGACTTTTGATTCATCTGCTAATAATTTAGCAGCTGCATTAACATCAGGGTTTTGGTTGACTAAATAGTTACCTGCTAAAGAAAAAATCATCTTGATATTGGTATCAAGTTTATCAACACCTAAAAGACCATCCTCAGTACGTACTTTGCTTGCATCATCAACCGCTTGCATCCAATTCATGATGGAGATTTGTGCTTTAATTGGATTTTCACCGATATTAGGTCCACGTATAGATTGGCGATTACCAATACCGCCGTAACCCGCTGCCCACGCACCTTTCTTACCTACATTTCCTGTAATTGCAGCCAATAACGTCGAGCCTCGAGCACTACGCTCGCCACAAATATGACGTTGAGGCCCCCACCCCTGAATTAAGGCGGCGGGTTTCGTCATGGCATATTCGCGTGCAAGTTGACGAATGGTATTTGCGGGTACTTTTGTGATTTTCTCCGCCCATTCAGGTGTTTTTTCTATCCCCTCTTTTTTACCGGTTAAATAAGCAACCAATGACTCATTAGCGGGAACACCTTCTGGCATATGCTCTTCATCAAAACCAACAACATACTTATCAATAAAAGGTTTATCATGAAGATTTTCGGTAACAATGACATACATCATTGCATCCATTAAGGCATTATCTGTTGTTGGTAAGAGTGGGATCCATTGATCAGCAAGAGATTGAGCAGTATCCGAATAACGAGGATCGACAACAATAAACTTAGTCCCCTTATCTTTCATTTTTTGAAAATAATGGTTTGTATGACCAAAAATAGTTTCATTGGGGTTATGACCCCATAAAATGACTAAAGGTGTGTTTTCAAGGGTATCGAGTGAGCTTCCCGTTTTTGATATACCGTAAGTATAAGGTGTTACTTTGACTGTATTCCCTAAACTGACAGAATGATAATAAGGTAAGTATCCACCTGTTAAATTAAAGAGTTTCTTCATCATAGTATCACCAGAGAAGATCCCCCCTGTTACAGCGGTATTAACGGTTAAAAAGCGACTTGCGGCTCCATGTTTTTCAGTTAAACGTGTAATATTTTCTGCAATAAGCGTTGTCGCTTCATCCCATGAAATACGTTCAAATTTACCTTCACCACGTTTACCGACCCTTTTCATAGGGTATTTCAATCTATCAGCATGATAAGAAAATTTACGGTAACCTCGTCCACGCACACATGCCCTCATAATTGGCATAGCTTCATCTAATTCATTATCAGGTCTAGTGGTAATACGAGTAACAATCCCTTCTTTTATATGTGCACGAATATCACACTTACCACCACAGTCAAAAGTGCTACATGTAGCAACAACCGTAGCGGGTTCTTCATCATTTTGCGCAATAGATAAACTTTTATCTGAATTAGCGTGTGCATTTCGTGCGAAAAAAGGCACAGAAACCAATGCTGCACTTGTTTGAACAAAATGGCGACGACTTAGAGATGTCATCCCATTGTTTTCTTGATTTTTTTCTGTTTTTTTCATTGATTTATCATTCTCACATAACAACTCTCATCAGTGAAAATGATAGGATATAGTGGTAAACCCTCATTGATGTACATCAATACCACTAAAGAGGTAATGGAATGTTTCAATATTTCTCATTTCTTTGCAAATTCCCCATTTTTTATAAGGGGAAGCTAATTCAAGGTAGCATTAAGTTGCATCAAAAATACACTTAGTTAACTTTACCTATTTTTTGTTAATAAAATAAAGAGTTATGTATAAAAAAAATCAAATTCAAGGTAAGCCCGTAAATAAAATGTCAATATAAAGATAGAAAATCTTGAAGCACACCTTCATTTTTGGATTTTGACCAGGATAATTTAGTAATAGCACTATAACTTCGCTAGAAAATCGAATAATATACCAATTGAGTATAGGGTTAGCGCAAATTGTTCTAAATAAGCCTTTAAGCAAAACATTGTTTTTATCAAGATACATGTTTTGTTACATTCAGAATTATTTCTATACGTATCGTTATTCCCCTTACCAATTACTGCAATATGTGTTAAAATTGACGCATATCAATATTTTTATTTGTAATGAGCAAGCTTATGATCCCAGAAAAACGCGTCGTTCGCCGAATCCAATCTGGCGGTTGTGCAATCCATTGTCAGGATTGCAGTATTAGCCAGCTCTGCATCCCGTTTACTTTAAACGAGCATGAGCTTGATCAACTCGATAATATTATCGAGCGTAAAAAGCCCATCCAAAAAGGTCAAACCTTGTTTAAAGCAGGTGATGAGCTGAAATCACTTTATGCCATACGTTCCGGTACAATTAAAAGTTATACCATTACGGAAGAAGGCGACGAGCAAATAACAGGATTTCATCTTGCCGGTGATTTGGTTGGATTTGACGCCATTATTAATACTGAACACCCTAGTTTTGCACAAGCCTTAGAAACATCAATGGTTTGCGAAATTCCATTTGAAACTTTAGATGATCTGTCAGGCAAAATGCCTAACTTACGTCAGCAAATGATGCGCCTGATGAGTGGTGAGATCAAAGGTGACCAAGAAATGATTTTACTGCTATCGAAAAAGAATGCAGAAGAACGTTTGGCTGCTTTTATCTATAACCTCTCTCGTCGTTTCGCACAACGTGGTTTTTCCCCTCGTGAATTCCGTTTAACCATGACTCGTGGTGATATCGGTAATTACTTGGGTTTAACCGTTGAAACGATTAGCCGTTTATTAGGCCGCTTCCAAAAAAGTGGTATGTTAAGCGTTAAAGGTAAATACATTACTATCGAAGATAGTACATTATTAAGTGAACTAGCAGGCAAACTTCCTTCATCAGCAGAAGTTTAACCTGTTACATTTCACACACTAATTTTATAACGGGGCACACAAATTTGTGCCCCGTTTTCTATTTTGTGCTATTGCATTTTATCTTCTTGGGTTATCTTTAAATTGTAGATGGATAAATCCAGCCCTAAAGAGGATATTACAATGGAAAAATATCAAAACCTTCTCGTTGTCATTGATCCTAACCAAGATGACCAACCAGCACTTCGCCGTGCTGTCTATATCGTTCAGCGTAATGGTGGGCGGATAAAAGCTTTTCTACCTGTTTATGATCTCTCCTATGACATGACAACCCTTTTATCTCCCGATGAACGCAATGCAATGCGCAAAGGTGTTATTAGTCAAAAAGCAGCTTGGATCAAACAGCAGGCTCGCTATTACCTTGAAGCCGGCATAGAAATTGACATTAAAGTCATTTGGCATAATCGCCCCTATGAAGCCATTATCGAAGAAGTCGTTGCACATCAACATGACTTACTCATAAAAATGGCTCACCAACATGATAAATTAGGCTCACTTATTTTTACTCCTCTAGATTGGCAATTACTTAGAAAATGCCCTTGCCCTGTTTGGATGGTTAAAGATAAAGAGTGGCCTGAATACGGCACTATTGTCGTGGCGGCAAATTTATCAAATGAAGAATCTTACCATGATGCTCTTAATTTAAAACTTATCGAATTAACAACTGATTTGTCTCATCGCATACAAAAAGATCCTGATGTTCATCTACTCAGTGCTTACCCTGTCGCACCGATTAATATTGCGATTGAACTACCTGATTTTGATCCTAACCTTTATAACAATGCACTTCGTGGGCAACATCTTATTGCGATGAAAGAACTTCGCCAGAAATTCAGTATTCCTGAAGAGAAAACCCATGTTAAAGAAGGATTACCAGAGCAAGTTATTCCTCAAGTTTGTGAAGAGCTAAATGCGGGTATTGTAGTTTTAGGCATTTTGGGAAGAACGGGTCTTTCAGCAGCCTTTTTAGGAAATACCGCAGAACAACTTATTGATCATATCAAATGTGATTTATTAGCCATCAAACCCGATGGTTTTACCTGTCCTATTACAGTTGAGAATGATCACGAATAAATACGCACCTGTATAAAAAAACGCCAGTTGAAATTCATCGACTGGCGTTTTATTTTAATCATTATTTTTATATCTATTACAGCGCTTTTAAAATCGCATCTACACTGGCTTTCGCATCACCAAATAGCATTTGTGTATTCTCTTTAAAGAACAGAGGATTTTGAACTCCTGCATAACCTGTATTCATTGAGCGTTTAAACACAATAACATTTTGCGCTTTCCACACTTCTAATACTGGCATCCCTGCAATTGGGCTATTCGGATCATCTTGTGCGGCGGGATTTACAGTATCATTAGCACCAATAACGAGAACAGTATCAGTATCAGAGAAATCATCATTGATTTCATCCATTTCTAATACAACGTCATAAGGCACTTTAGCTTCTGCTAATAAAACATTCATATGACCTGGTAAACGTCCTGCTACAGGGTGAATACCAAAGCGTACTTTAATACCACGTTGACGTAATTTCTCAGTGATATCATGTACAGGGTATTGTGCTTGAGCAACAGCTAACCCATAACCTGGGGTGATAATGACAGATGTTGAGTTTTTCAGCATATCAGCAACTTCTTCAGCTGTTGTTTCACGATACTCTCCCATTTCACCATCTGCCGTTGAAGCTGTACCATCTGAACCAAATCCACCCGCGATGACACTTAGGAAAGAACGATTCATCGCTTTGCACATAATATAAGAAAGGATGGCACCAGAAGAACCCACTAATGCACCTGTTACAATTAACAGGTCATTGCTTAACATAAAACCAGCGGCTGCAGCTGCCCACCCTGAATAAGAGTTCAGCATCGATACAACTACTGGCATATCAGCACCACCAATTGATGCAACTAAATGCCAACCAAATGCTAATGCAATTACAGTCATTACGATGATTAAGAAAACTTGTAAACCAACACTGTCGGTTTTAACAAACCAAACCATCAATAAGAAAGAAACAACCAAAGCTGCAAGGTTTAATTTATGGCGATTAGGCAACATCATCGGTTTTGATGACATTTTTCCACTTAATTTACCATAAGCAACAATTGAACCTGTAAATGTAACAGCACCAATGAAGATCCCTAAAAAGACTTCTGTTAGATGAATATTCACCATCACAGGATCCATTGCGGTATCGTGGTCGAGATAACTGTTAAAACCGACTAAAACGGCGGCTAAACCCACAAAACTATGCAAGATTGCAACCAATTCTGGCATTTGTGTCATTTCGACTTTTTTAGCTAAACGAATACCAATAACGGCACCAATTACCATTGCAATAATAATCCAACCTACATTTCCTGCATAAGGTCCAAAAATGGTTGCAAATAGTGCAATCGCCATCCCTGCTATACCAAAATAGTTACCTTGTTTAGAGGTTTCATGCTTTGATAAACCGGCAAGGCTGAAAATAAATAATATTGCGGCGACAATATATGCCGCTGTAACAACTCCGCTGGACATAATTGTCTCCCTTAGCCTTTACGGAACATTTTCAACATACGTTGAGTAACAGTGAATCCACCAAAAATATTAATGCTCGCAATTAATATTGCGACAAACGAAAACAGGCTAACCCAGCCACCACTCCCAATTTGTAGCAAAGCACCGACAACGATAATGCCTGATATTGCATTTGTCACTGACATCAATGGTGTATGTAATGAATGGCTAACATTCCACACAACGTAATATCCCACCACACAAGAAAGTGCAAATACCGTAAAGTGAGATAAAAATTCTTTCGGTGCCACATTCGCAAGCCATGCAAACAATAAGAAAGCAATAGCTAATAAACCATATTTCTTCCAAGGTGAAACCGGTTTAGCAACGGGTTTCTCTTGTGGTTTCGCAGCAGGTGCCACTTTAGGTTGTGCTGAAACTTGAATTGGCGGTGCAGGCCAAGTAATTTCACCAGCACGAATAACGGTAACACCTCGAATAACAACATCATCAAAATCAATATTGATATTACCGTCTTTCTCTTTACAGAGTAATTTCAGCAAATTGACTAAGTTAGTGCCGTAGAGCTGAGATGATTGTGCCGGTAACCGAGCAGCAAGATCTGTATAACCAATAATTTTTACACCATGGTCTGTCGTAAAGACTTCATTAGGCACGGTATATTCACAGTTCCCGCCATTTTGAGCAGCAAGATCGACAACGACACTCCCAGGTTTCATTGAATCAACCATTTCTTTCGTAATTAAACGAGGTGCTGGTTTTCCTGGGATTAATGCAGTTGTAATAATGATATCAACATCTTTTGCTTGCTCTGCAAACAATGCCATTTCAGCGTCAATAAAAGCTTTTGACATGACCTTAGCGTAACCATCACCACTGCCTGCTTCTTCTTTAAAATCAAGTTCAAGGAACTCAGCCCCCATACTTTGAACTTGTTCTTTCACTTCAGGCCGCGTATCAAATGCACGAACAATTGCACCGAGGCTTCCTGCCGCACCAATTGCAGCAAGGCCTGCAACACCAGCGCCAATAACCATCACTTTAGCTGGTGGTACTTTACCTGCCGCAGTAATTTGCCCAGTAAAGAATCTTCCGAATTCATGGGCTGCTTCAACAACGGCACGATAACCAGCAATATTTGCCATTGAACTTAACGCATCAAGGGATTGTGCACGAGAAATACGTGGCACACTATCCATTGCCATAACGTTAATGTTTTTTTCCGCTAGTTTTTCGAGTAATGTCGCATTCTGTGCAGGCCAAATAAAGCTCACTAACGTTGCGCCATCTTGTAATTGCGCGATTTCATTATCAAGTGGTGCATTTACTTTTAAAATAATGTCTGATTGCCAGACATTTTGGAGATCGAGGATCTCAGCCCCTGCTTCCTGATAAGCTTTATCCTCAAAACTTGAAGCAATACCAGCACCATTTTCAATTGCGACTGTAAATCCTAATTTTATGAGTTGAGTTACTGTAGCAGGTGTTGCAGCAACCCTTGTTTCATTAGAAAGTCGCTCTTTGGGTATACCAATTCGCATAATTTTCCCTTCTTATCCATATGAGACCTGTTAAAATTTCTCCGCTAATTTCATAATCATGCAAAAAAAATGTTAAAAATAATCAAATGCATGCTATTAATCGTAGCTCTAATAACCTACTGAAAATAAAACCAATAATCTATATCTGTGTAAAGCTAAAATTGAACTTAATTGGATCATTTTAGTCGAAAAGGCATATTTATGAATTATTCACTATATTCAGGTAAATATCTGGTAACATATACTGGTCATTTGACTCTGTGGTGATTCACTAAATAAAATAATGCGACAAATGCTATTATTACATGTAATAATTAATCCCTATGTGATAAACCACTACGTTCAGCACATGACCAATATTAATTGCGCAAGGCGGAAGGATTTTGTATGAAGCTGAAAACCTCAGTCATCGCAGCAGCGATGTTGTCTTTAACTAATATCACTGTTGCGCAGGCTGCTCAGGAACTGACTCCAGAACAAGCTGCAGCACTAAAACCATTTGAAAGAATTACAGTTATCGGTCGTTTTAACGCGATTTATGAAGCCGCAGATGCGGTATCACGTCGTGCTGATAAAGTCGGTGCTGATAGTTTCTATATTCAAGGTCTTGATGATATCAGTGATAGTGGCAATATGACTGTTACTGCTGACCTATACCATAAAGATGCACCAAAAGCAGAAGAAGAAAGCTATCGTGTTTTTCATGGCGTAACTGAATTACCAAAACCTGAAGCAATTCTGTTACAACCATTTGATACTGTTTCTATCCGTGGTTACTTCCCTACAACCCCTGATATTAACGATGCAATTGCAAAAGCAGCGGCTAAAAAAGGTGCAGCATCATTCTTTATTGTACGTAACGTATCGACAAATGATGGTGGTAACCAAGAAGTCACAGCTTATATCTACAAAAAAGATGCACCTAAACGTGCTATTCAAGCACCAGAAGCCGTTGTTCCTTACGATTCTGATGCCGGTCGCGCACTTATTGCAGAAGGCGGAGCCGCTGCCAATAAAGTTGAGAAACCAGGTCTTGCATCAAACACTGATTTTGATAGAAGTGTAGGTACATTTACTGATACACAAACTTCGGGTGCAAGTGGTCGTTACACTGTAACATTACCTGATGGTACTGAAATTCAAGAAGTTAACAAAGCAGCTGCTGCATTAATGGATCCTTTTGATACCATTACATTTAGTGGATACTTTGTAAACTCACCAGAAATTTCTTATCAGGTTGCAAAGCGTGCTGCAGCAAAAGGCGCCAAGTATTACCATATTACAAATGAATGGCAAAGTGATGGTGGTACCGTCACGATTACAGCCGACCTCTTCAAGTAATAAAAACGTCCTAATTAAAAAACCTTGCTAATGCGAGGTTTTTTTTACTCAAAATATAATCAAACAAACTACATTTTGTAAAAGTGCATAATTTTTATGATTTAATGCATAGACAACCACGTTAACTCTCCGTAAAATCTCGCTGTTTTTTAGTGTTTTTATCTTTATTTAAATTTGAGATATTCATATTTATTCTATTTACTGACCAAAAAACAAGAAAATACGCTATTTATTTACAATTTTAATCACGTAGGTAATTATCCTTGAATAAGAAACTTGGCTTAATATCACTCACCGCGTTAGTGTTAAGCTCAATGGTTGGTGCTGGTGTATTCAGTTTGCCTCAAAATATGGCTGAAGTTGCTAGCCCTGCCGCATTGATTATTGGTTGGGTTATAACCGGTATTGGGATCCTCTTTCTTGCCACGTCTTTATTACTTCTCTCTCGTCTTCGCCCTGATCTTGATGGTGGTATTTTTACTTACGCTAAAGAAGGATTTGGTGAGTTTATTGGTTTTTGCTCTGCATGGGGTTATTGGGTCTGCGCGGTTGTCGCTAACGTTTCTTATCTTGTTATTGTTTTTGCTGCCTTCAGTTTTTTTACGGATCCCCCTGAAAATGTCATTTTTGGTGATGGTAATACTTGGCAGGCCTTAATAGGAGAATCCATATTACTTTGGGTTGTTCACTTTCTTATCTTACGTGGTGTACAAACAGCCGCCAGTATTAATTTAATGGCAACAATGGCAAAACTTATTCCGTTAGGATTATTCGTTATTGTCGCTTTATTAGCTTTCAATATGGATATATTTACCCTTGATTTTCAAGGCATAAATATGGGCGTTCCTGTTTGGGACCAAGTTAAAAATACAATGCTGATTACGCTATGGGTATTTATTGGTATTGAAGGTGCCGTTGTCGTTTCTGCCAGAGCTAAAAATCGACAAGATGTTGGTTTAGCTACCGTACTAGCTGTTGTGATTGCTCTCATTATTTATATTCTTGTGACACTTTTATCACAAGGTTTAGTCAGCCAAGCTGAATTAGCCACAATGAAAAACCCGTCAATGGCTCCTTTGCTTGTACAGCTTATTGGTAGTATGGGTGAAATAATTATTGCTACAGGTCTTATTTTATCTGTTTGTGGCGCATATTTAAGCTGGACAATTATGGCAGCAGAAGTTCCCTATATCGCAGCATTGCATCATTCATTCCCTAAACAGCTCGGTAAGCAAAATAAAAATGACGCACCTTCATCTTCTTTATGGTTTACCAACTTAGCGGTTCAATTCTCTTTAGTCTTAATCTGGTTAACAGGAAGTAACTACAACACATTGCTGACTATCGCCTCAGAGATGATCCTTGTACCTTACTTCTTAGTAGGCGCATTTCTATTTAAAGTTGCCATTGCACGTAGTAGCCGTGCTCTATTACTGATAGCCATACCCGCAAGTTTATATGGTTTATGGTTACTTTATGCATCTGGTGTTATTAACTTATTGTTATCCGTTGTACTTTATGCGCCTGGTATCTTAATGTTTTTATATACACGCAAACAATATAAAAACAATACCCCCTTACTTTTAGGCGAAAAGATCATGCTGATACTTGTGTTATTTGGTGCTATTCCCGCATTAGGTTACTTAGCTCTTTACTAAAATCACGCCTAGAGGTGCTATAAAAATAGCACCTCTTTTCTCTCTAGCGCTTTTCTCTCATGTTTGTCTCTACTAAAAATCCTATTTTGTAAACCGGTTATTTTCCCCTATTAAGCTGTTGTTTTTTACACAGATGGTTAGGTGCTTATAAGTTAAGAAAACAATAGTATGTTGTAACTAATATATAGCTAGCTATTAATTAACAAGAGAATAAAAAAGCCCACGAAAAGCATTAGTTTTCGTGGGCTCAAACATGTCACTATTTTATTAGTTAAAATTAATTTGTTCTATTGCCTGCAATATCCGTTTATCTGATATTGGATAAGGTGTTCCTATCTGCTGGGCAAATAGACTCACTCTTAACTCCTCTATCATCCAGCGAATATTTTGTACATCGTCTTGCTGTTTTTGTTTTTCAGTCAGTTTGCCTAACCACTGTTGCCATTGCTGTATAACATTTTCAACTCGACTCATTTGTGCACGATCACGATTAGGATCAATAGCCAATTTTTCCATTCGTTTTTCAATTGCACTTAAATAACGAGGGATATCAGCAAGGCGCTTCCAACCATGAGAGGTAACAAAACCAGGAAAAACTAACAGACCAAGTTGGGCTTTAATATCAGATAATGCAAAAGCAACACTAATATCAACCCGCCCTTTTAAACGTTTATTGATGGCAAAAACTTGCGTTAGAATTGATTCAACTTGTTTTGCTATTTCAACCACAGCATCATTTAGCTCTGCCCTGACATACTCTTGTAGCTTTTGATATTCGTCTTCTTGCCAAATTAAACCACCATAAGACGCCATGAGCTTATCAACACCACAGGAGATACAATCATCAATTAAATCGAGCACCTTGCCATAAGGATTAAAATAAAGACCCAACTTTGCTTTATTTGGTAATTTTTCATGCAAGTATTTAATCGGAGAAGGAATATTTAATAATAATAACCGTCGTACCCCTTCCCACATTGATGCTTGTTGTTCAGTTTCTGTTTCAAAAAGCTTAATGCCTACACTGTTTTTTTCATCAACTAAAGCAGGATAAGCCTTCACTGAATAACCACCGCGTTTTTGCTCATATCGCTGTGGTAAATCACCAAAACTCCAAATATGTAGGTTTTGCTGCTCGATACCATCATCAGCCACCGCCGATAACGTTTCTTGCACTTTTTCCTTTAAATTTTCTTTTAACTTATTAAGATCTTTACTTTCTGCTAACGTTTTATTTTTATCACCTACAACACGGAATGTCATTTTTAAGTGATCGGCAACTTGATCAAGTTGCCAACTTTCTCTATCAACCGTCACTCCAGTCATTCGACGTAACTCTTTTTCAAGTCTATCAAGCAAATCACCTTCAACTTGAGGTACTCGCTCTAAAAATGCAGAAGCATAATTAGGTGCTGGTACAAAATTACGACGGATAGGTTTTGGTAATGATTTAATTAAAGCCACTATTAATTCATGACGAATACCCGGAATTTGCCAATCAAACCCTTCATTTTTTACCTGATTTAAAATAGGTAATGGAATATGAACGGTGACACCATCAGCCGCAGTACCAGGCTCAAATTGGTAAGTGAGACGTAATTTTAAATTATCTTGTTGCCAATAGTTCGGATAATCTAATGCACTAACTCGTTTAGCATCATCTTTGATAAGCATACTTTTTTCAAAGTTAAGCAGATCAGGTGATGCCTTTTGTGCCTCTTTCCACCATTTATCAAAATGACGAGACGAAACGACGTCCTGAGGTATTCGCTGATCGTAGAAGGTAAACATTGTTTCATCATCGACAAGAATGTCTCGACGACGAGATTTATGCTCTAACTCTTCAACTTCTGTCCGTAATTTTAAATTGTCACGGAAAAATGCATGGCGAGTTAGCCAATCTCCCTCCACTAACGCGTGGCGAATAAAAAGCTCACGACATAAAAGCGGATCAATTTGGCTGTAATTTATAGGCCGAGAAGCAACGATTGGCAGACCATACAATGTCACTTTTTCATTAGCCATTACAGCGCCTTGCGCTTTTGACCAATGGGGTTCACTATAGTGATGTTTCACCAAATGTTCAGCAATAGGTTCAATCCATTCTGGTTCGACCCGAGCTGCAATTCTCCCCCATAAACGAGATGTTTCGACTAGCTCCGCTACCATTGTCCATTTAGGCGGTTTTTTGAATAAACCTGAGCCTGGATAAATAGAAAAACGAGCATTCCTTGCTCCAGTAAACTCTTGTTTATCCGTATCTTTTTGCCCAATATGCGACAATAAACCACTTAGTAGTGCTACGTGAATACTTCTAAAATCGGCAGGTTCACTATTGACTGGAAAACCTAATTCTTTCACAACTTGTCGCAATTGCGTATAAACATCTTGCCACTCTCGAACTCGCATAAAGTTTAAGAATTCTTGGCGACACAATTTTCTAAACTGGGAATGACTCAACTCTTTTTGTTGAGTTTTCAAATAATCCCACATGTTTAAAAAAGACAAGAAATCAGAATCTTTATCTTGGAAGCGCCGATGTTTCTCATCAGAAGCTTGCTGTTTATCCATTGGTCTTTCACGAGGATCTTGAATTGAAAGTGCGGAAGTAATGACCATCAACTCTTTAACAGCACCATATTTACGCGCTTCAAGTACCATTCTTGCTAAACGAGGATCAATAGGAAGTTGTGCAAGTTGTTTTCCCATAGGGGTTAAACGATAAGCACCATTATGATCTGTTCCCTCTTGTAATGCACCTAGCTCTTCTAATAATCGAACACCATCTTGAATATTACGTTTATCAGGTGGCTGTACAAATGGGAACGCACTAATATCACCTAATCCTATTGAGGTCATTTGCAAAATAACAGATGCAAGATTAGTTCTTAATATTTCAGGATCAGTAAATTCAGCACGAGAAATAAAATCATCTTCTGAATAAAGACGAATACAAATGCCATCAGAAACACGACCACAACGCCCTTTTCTTTGATTTGCTGAAGCTTGAGAAATAGGTTCTATTGGAAGTCGTTGTACTTTAGTACGATAACTATAACGACTGACACGCGCAAAACCGGTATCAATAACGTATTTAATGCCCGGTACAGTTAATGAAGTTTCGGCAACGTTGGTTGCTAAAATAATGCGTCTGCCATTGTGGGGGTGAAAAATACGATTCTGTTCACTATTCGATAAACGGGCAAATAAAGGTAATACTTCAGTATGGCGAAGCTGTAACTTATTCAGCGCATCAGCAGTATCGCGAATTTCTCGTTCACCACTCATAAAAATAAGAATATCACCCGCACTTTCTCGACTTAATTCATCAATAGCATCGATAATCCCATCAGTCATATCCTTATCGCTATCAAGTTCATCACCACCAATTGGGCGATATCTCACTTCAACAGGATAAGTTCTACCTGAAACCTCAATAATTGGAGCTTGGCTAAAGTGTTTAGAAAAACGCTCAGGATCGATGGTTGCAGAAGTAATAATAACTTTTAAATCAGGGCGTTTAGGTAATAGTTGCTTTAAATAGCCAAGAATAAAATCGATATTTAAGCTACGTTCATGGGCTTCATCAATAATGATAGTGTCATATTGTAATAACAGCTTATCTTGCTGTAATTCTGCTAATAAAATACCATCTGTCATTAACTTAACGAGCGAGTTATCACCAACATGATCGCTAAAACGGACCTTATAACCTACCGCTTCTCCTAACGTACTCTTTAACTCATGAGCAATACGTTCAGCCACTGAACGCGCAGCTAAACGGCGCGGTTGAGTATGCCCAATAAAACCCTTGATCCCTCGCCCTAATTCAAGACAGATTTTAGGGATCTGTGTTGTTTTACCTGAGCCAGTTTCTCCTGCAATAATAACAACTTGGTTATCTTTTATTGCATTATAAATAGCATCTTTCTTTTGACTAACAGGAAGGTTTTCTGGGTAAGTAATTTCAGGACAAGTGGCACGACGGCGAATTATCATCTGTTGTGCTGTTGTGATATCGTCTTTAATTGCACTTAATACCGCTTGTTTAGACTCTTCATTATTAATTTTAGCGACGCCACGTAGACGTTTTCTTAATCGTTGCTGCTCCCGCAACGATAATTGCTCTATTTCTTGATAGAGCATGGCAGATGATAATGTCACCTTTTATTATCCTTTTTGAGGTTATTCTAATCAAAACTAATGCAAGTATGATATCACAACAGACTATTGGCACATAAAGGCTTGGTTAAATTTCTTAGCCTATGATTTTATATAATCAATATATTTGAATAGCATATTCAAAGGATTGAGATGTGATTGTTAAAAGATAGAGTAAAATACCGTAAACCAACAAATTTAAACTAATAGCATATTTGATAGATCAAGAGAAAATAATGAAAAAGATCCTTGTACTAAAATCCAGCATTTTAGAAAGCTACTCACACAGTAATAAAATGGCCGATTATTTGATTGAAAATTGGCAGAACAACTATAAAGATGATGTTATTACTGTACGTGACCTCGCTAAAAATACCGTACCAACTTTGGACCAGGCTACCCTATTTGCTTTTGGACAAGAAACAGAAATGCTCTCTGATGAACAAAAAGTAGCCAGAGCATTATCAGATGAATTAATTAGTGAATTAAAATCGCATGATATGATTATTATTACTGCACCAATGTATAACTTCTCAATTCCAGCACAGTTAAAACATTACATTGATTATATCGCTCGTGCGGGTGAAACATTTAAATATACCGAAGCCGGCTCTGTAGGCTTACTTGAAAATAAACAAGCTATTGTATTAACTAGTCGTGGTGGTGTTCATAAAGATCAACCTTCTGATCTTATCGTTCCTTTTCTAAAACAATTTTTAGCATTTATTGGCATTCACGACGTACAATTTATTATGGCTGAAGGTACAGCTTTTGGTGAAGAATACACACAGCAAGCTCACCTGCAAGCACAAAAAGAAATTGATGCTGTTATTGATACAAGAAGCATTACTGTAAAATAATAATTTGTATTTCTATTATTCTTTAAAAGCACCTAATTCAGGTGCTTTTTTTATAGTTATATTTAACAGCATCATTTTTATATCAACACCTCTTTTATAAAAAGAACATTGTTGATTTATAATTTAAAAACCTTGATAGATAAAAAATCCAAACTTAATCAAATTTTTAAATCATCGACTAAATAAAATTTATTTTAATAGCCATTCATTACTACTTATTCTTTAATTAATATTAATAATGAAATTATCAATAAAAAGTTAATTTGATTTATAAAAAACAAATAAATAACATTTAGGTGTTTCAACAACCATATAAAAAATCAAATAATTTTATTAATTCAATAAATGGAATTTACGATGAAAAAAAGCATACTCTCAATATTTATTCTATCTACGGCTTTTTTATCAACTCAATCAAATGCTACTGAATATGAAAAAAACAGTGTAGGTATAGTTAATATTAAAGGCCAAATAACAGCAACACCTAGTTGCATATTACAACCAATAGCTGAAATTCAGTTACCTAATGTTCAAGAAAATAATTTTACATTATCTAATTTAGCAAATGTGGAAGCAAAAGAAATTAATATTATCTTTGAAAATTGTACTCAAGAACTTAATAATATTAAATTAAGAGTTCAAAACCAAGGAAAGAGCACATTAGAAAACACTGTCATATCTAAAGATAATGGTAGTAATGTGTCCGTTGCTATTTTAGATACAACTGGAAGCGAGATAGATTTAGCACAGGAAAATAACACACAATTTAAAGCAAAAATTGATCAAGTAACACATATGGCAAGTTATAAATTTTACGCAAATTATAAAAAGCCAGATAATATAGATGCAACTCCTGGAAAAGTAATAACCAGCTTAAATTTCGATGTTATTTATTCTGATGTTGCCGATCAAGGTTAACATTTAAGAATAGACAAAGCTGGTTTTCCAGCTTTGTTTTAATACTGTGAATTTATAGTGAAAAAATATAACTTACCATAAAACAATAAAGCATGATCAAAAAAATAAAAGTCACCATTTTATCCATATTTACTATTTTTCCTATTTATGGTTATTCAGCAATAGAAATAAATAAGAATAGATTTATTTTTATTGAAAGTCAAAATCAAGAAGTCATTGAAATAAAAAACAAAACAGATAATAACTATTTTATACAAAGCTGGATTTCACATTACAATGAAAATAATGATGATGAATTACCTTTTATCATCACTCCACCACTCTTTAAAATAGAAAAAGACGAAAATTATTCTTTGAAAATATTTAGATTAGGTGAAATAGAAAAAAAAGATAGAGAAACATTGTATAGAATAAACATTAAAAGAATACCTTTGCTATCTAATTCAGATGGAAACGAAAATTTATTACACATATCAATGAACTCTGTTTATAACTTAATATATAGACCCATATCAATAGAGAAAAATGCCAAAACTTCTTATGAAAAGATTGAGTTTTTAAAAAACAAAAACAATGAGTTGATTATAAATAACCCAACACCTTATTTTATCACCTTACTTAAAATTAGTTTAAATGAAGTTTTATTGAATAATAAAAGTAAAACAATTCCGCCTTTTACAAAACATAATACAAGAAATGTAATTAAAGAAAGTGGATTGATTAAATGGAAAACGATTGATCAATTTGGCGTAGAAATCAATGCGACAGAGAAGGCCATAATTAATGAAGATTAAATTTAAAAAAAAAGAGATCACTTTTTTTATTTTAATGATTATTTTCAACAAAGATACTGTCGCACAAAATAATTTTCTATCTCTTTATTCTTATTCACTTTTTAACATTAGTGATGATACGATTAAACTGCTTCTTGAAAATAAAAAACCTGAAGGTTTTTATCACTCTATCATTCATATAAATAATAGAAAAAAAACAGCAAAACTTCTTTATTTTAAAAATATAGATAATAAATTAACACCTTATTTTTCTATCGATGATTTTATTTCTCTTGGCATTGATTCAGATTTTTATAAAATTGACAAAAAGAATAAAGGCTCAATACTTTTAAGTGATCTTTCAATCGATTTTAAATATCATTTCTCTAATCAGAAGTTAAATTTAATTATTCCACAAAAAGCATTAATAAAGACAACTGATTATATTGCAAATGAACAAAACTGGGATGATGGAATTACAGCATTATTCACCCAATACTCATATTGGATTAAGTATCATCAAAAAAAATCTATTGAGCAAAAGCTTAATTTATATTCAGGAATTAACATGGGAGCTTGGCGTGTACGTGGTCAAAGTAGATTTGATTGGACGAAAGATCGTTATCAATCTAAGCTTTCATCAATATATGCATATCGACAAATTAATTCTTTTTCTTCTATTTTTTATGGTGGTAATTTTTCACCTACAACACGAATATTACCAACTGATAAAATAATTGGCTTTCAATTAATATCCAATAATTTAATTTCAAGTAATACTCTTTATGCTAACAAACCGATTATAGAAGGAATGGCTGATACTGAAGCTCAAGTAGTGATCAGACAAGGTGACAAAGTTATTTATGAAACCACCGTTCCTCCGGGTCCATTTATTATAAATTCATTATCTGTTTTAAGAAGTGGAAAACTAACGTTAGAAATAAAAGAAGAGGATGGCAGAATCAAAACCTCAACCCATTATTTTACATCACTTCCTAATCAGCTAAATAAAGGTAGCTATCAATATAATTTAATTGCTGGTACATTACCCAATAATAACCATAAAGAAAATTCTACTTTCCTTTTAAGTGAGTTTTCCTATGGCCTTAGCCAAAAAATCACCTCATATAGCGCAATAAAAAAACGAGATAACCATATGAATTACCTATCTGGACTATCTCTTGATTTAGGTATATTGGGTGGTTTAGCAACAGACTTAAGTTATGAAAATAGTAAAAATAAATTAAAATATCAATTTCTTTATCAAAAAAGTATGCTTAAAACGCAAATCTATTTTACTTCTAAAATATCTTTTTATCATTATTTAGATAATTTTCAAAAAAACGATGGAGTTAAAAGAAATTATTCATTTTCTTTATCAAAAAACTTTAGTAACTTGGGTTATCTTTCTTTTCAGTATCAAGAAAAAATATATAGAAAAATATCTAAAGATTTTGGGTTAAGTACTTCTCTTTCATCTTCAATAAATAAAATAAACTATAACCTTAAATATGATTTTAAAAAAAATAAATCTATTTTTGATCATTCATTCTCACTTAATCTCCATATACCATTGGGAAATAATAGTGACCATAATCATTGGTTTAATAATCAAACAAATTATCAAGGTAATAAAAAACATTATATCAATACTACCAACATCGGAGGCAGTCTGCTTAATCATAATTTAGGATATTCATTAAATTATCAACACACGTATGATGAGAAAAGAAAATTTAACCAATTTTCCACTAATGCCCGTTATCAAAACAACTATCAATCTTACACATTTAATGCAAACAAAATGGAAGATAATTATAATTATAATATTTCTATTAATGGAGGAATTGTCCTTCATTCTAATGGCATTACTCTTACTCCTCGTTTAGGTAGAACATTTGCATTAATTAATACACAAGGAATATCTGGAATCAAAACGTCACTTTCATCAAAAATGGAAACTGATTTTTTTGGAAATCTAGTTTTAAATAATATTACACCTTATCGAATAAATAACATTAAATTAAATGCAACGACATTACCCCAAAAAGCAGAAACAGAAGTTTATAGCAAAAATATTATTCCCACATTAGGCGCAGTATCTAAAATAACTTTCCCTATAAAAATAGGATATCGTATTATTTTTAAATCAACAACTCCACTTCCTTTCGCATCAGTAGTTACCGTATTAGACACAGAGGGTAATATTACATCACATGGGTTAGTGTCGGAAAATAATATTATTTTTCTTTCTGGTGTTACAGAGAGTGGCTTAGTAAAAGTAAGATGGGAAGAAGATAAGCAGTGTCAATTTAATTATGAAATTGATGATAATGAAAAAAACGCCACACTAATAAAAAAAGAAATCAACTGTATTTAAACTAAATTATCTCTATTAAGAAAATATGAAAAAAATCACTCAGTTAATCATTATGTTACTACTTACATCTTTTTCATTACCATCAACAGCTAGCCGTGGTGATCATGAAATTCCTTTAAGTTGTGATATTGATTATATCTATGAAAATATTAGTGATAGGCTTTCTATTAATGAAAATGATTTTTCATCACATGAAGCAGGAACATTAGCAAATATAGACAATCATATTATCATTATTATTATAAAAGATTGTTCTAAAACTCATGGTGAAGTTCGTTTGAAAATTGAAAATTCGAGCATTGATACTAATACTGGTTATTTAAAAAATATGATTGCTGGCGATAATGCAAGCACTAATATTGCATTTCAATTATTGTACAATGATGAGGAAAACCCCATAAACCTTAATGAAAAAAATGAGTTTGTTGAAGAACTTATTGATGGAGAAGCAGAGTTTTATTTTTTAGCTAATTATGTAAAAAAAGATGACTTCCCCCCTAAGCCTGGTTATATACAATCAAACATTCAGTTTATTACAAAAATAAATGACGATGTTGTTATGTTTAATGATAGTGAGTAATTATAATGATAGAAAAGCACGGTTGCTATTTATCCTAGCTCGTGCTTTAAATATACTAAGTAGTTATTAAATATTTATTTTAAGGCTTAGTTATTTCTTCACCCATTTTCCATTGATACCTTTGACAAATTCACCTTCATTAGCCCTTGCGACTAGCTTTTCACCCGCAAGTCGAGCAACAGATTCCGGCGTTACTTGATTAGTTCTAGCGATTTCAGCATATTTTGTCTTCCTCGCTTGATTTATTTCATCAACAAGTCGTTGAGCCTGTTTATTATTTATTTGAACAAGCTCGATGTAGCCACTAAATGTTTCTCCCACTAATCCCTGCTCTCTTGCTTCATCAAGTGTTAATGCTGTGGCATTAGTACTCACTAAAGTCAACATTAGCGCAAAACTTAAGAGATATTTTTTATAATTCATCATCTATCCTTTAAAAAATGGCGCTGTTATTTTTTAAGAGATCTTCTACTTGGCGATCTATTTTTACATTAATCTCATGTTCAATTTTAACATTCATATTTATATTAATCGGTTTATCAGGTGTAGCAACTTCGAGTCGAATACATCCTGTTAACGCCGATATTCCCATTATTAAGGCTGTTAATATAAATAATTTTCTTAAAAATAATGGTTTCACTCTGACTCACTCCCTAAATCTGATAAGCTTTTTTCTAACCACTCTTCCAATTGTGAACCAAATCGTAAACTCCGCCATAATTGAAAGACATTTTCTTCGTGTCGATAATTGAAGTTAACTTGTCGACGTTTATCTTCTAGAGGATTCGTTCCCTGAATTTCAGCCTCTAATATTAACTCACCTAAATTACTTAAGTTGACGCGAGTCCAAGAGCGATTGATCTCTAAATAACGTAACCACGCCATAGCAATACCCGCTGACATATTATTATCATCAATTGAATCAACAAAGTCTTTATCAAGTCTTAACGTCAAATATGATGAATTAGCAAGCCAACCATCTTTAATAATCCATTGATTATTATTAATAAAGAATGGAAATTCCCCGCTAACTTTACCTGATGCAGCAAACTGGGTCACTTTTAATAAAGTAAACAGATGACTTAATTGAATATTATCAAGAGAAATAATCGCTGCTTCATGCTGTGGAATAGTGAGTTTTGCCAACGAAATAGTGCCATCAAGCATTGCTACATTCACATTGGATAAAACTAGCGGTTTATTTTCTGTTGCTGGGTAAAAACCTTGAAGGTCAGCCGTAATATCAGTCATTTCAAAAAGATTATTAACGCGTTTTATCCGTAACTGAACAGGTTGTTTAACCCCCAGTTGCCATTCATCACCGTTTAAACGCCAAGGCAAAATAAAATCTAAGCCTTCTAAAATGCCCTCTTTAAGCCACATTCCCCCCTGCTTAACCACAAGATGTCCACCAGCAATTAAGCCTTGTTCTGGTGCAATAGAAAAATCTGCTTGGGTATAGAGTTCACCTTTATCAAGGGTAATCCCTAACTTATCTGGAATTAAAGATTGAAAAACATTTATTGGCTGTAAGGGCCAACGCATTTGCCCTCTTAATCTTGCCCCATCCCAACGTGTATTAATTGCAATAGGTCCTATGTTGGGTCTAGCGCTTAACTCACCTTTTACATTAAAATTGAAGGGTGATTCACCACTGATCGTGGCAATAAAATCGGCTTTATCTAGAAAACCACCTGACGGAAAATCAATACGTTGACTAGTTAATTTTAATTTTCCACCAAATGCGGGCTTTTTCTCATCTCTTATCCAACGAAACGGACTTTCTAACGATAATCGAGGTGCCGTCATCGTTGTATGTTGATATTTTAAAACGTCAAAACCTGTATTAATTTTTTCAAAGCTGATGATTTTATCAACCCAATACCCTGTTCCCGCAATATCCCAACGTGCTTTTAAAGGTAATAAATTTCCTTCTCCCCAATAACGCCATTGCCAAGTCCCATTATCAGGTAAAAAATCAGTTGCCTTACCTTGAAAATGAATACGATAATCCCCCCAAATCTTGTCTTGTGCGACAACAATCGCATTTAAACGGCCATTAAAACCTTTTGATGAAAATGTCGTTCCTGCTAAGGGTAAGCGTGCATCTTTTATCGTAAGCGTTTCAGTTAATGGACCTTTAAAACGAAGTAACGAGCCAGATTGAAATTCAACAGTAGGATCAACGAATGTTCCTGTCACGTTAATAGGTAATCGCGCACTGGCTTGCATTAATTCTTTATTAACCACTCCGGTAATTTGAATAGGAATATGTGCATCTAACCAATTTACTGCCGTCTCAGGAATTGAAATAACTAAATTTCCTTTTCCTGCATGACCCTCTGTCATTACATTTAATCGTGCACTTAATCTTAAATCTGTCAGACCTTTTTGCCATTGAGCAATATTAATATTAATCCCCCCACGCAAAGGTTGATCTAATCCAAACCATTCCCAACGACCTTGTTCAATCTTTATATTTTCGGGGGTAACATGCCAAGGTAATAGAGCCAATGCATGGCCACCACCTTGCTCAGCAAGTGAAATAGTGCCTGATTGTCCTTCCCATTCAAGAATGAGGACTAAGGGATAAGCATAATGAGAAGTTAATAAAGTCGCATCAATCGTACCTTTTTCAGATAATGACGCAATGTCAATTGGTAATGCTATTTCAGCTGCAAGTTCAATATTATTGTCATCAGGTAAATTCAATTTGAATTGCTTTATATCTAGCCATTTATTATCTCTAATAAAAATACCGAGTTGAGCATTTTCTCCTTGGAACGTCACTAATCGTCCATCATTTTGTGTTTTTAGCTGTAACGAACCTTGATAGCGGGCATTTTCTTTTAAGAGTAGATTTTCTATATTGACAGATAAATAGGGTATCGACGTTAATAAGGAATTTATCTCAACAGGTACTGATACCGCCTCTTCCTGCTTATTCGGTGGCATCGTTGAAAAACAGTGCTCATCAATAGTAAGTTTCTGACTATTAAATTGCAGTTTATCAATTTGTTCTTTTCGATAAGAAAAAGCAAAGTTGTCCATGTTTGCTAAAGTACAACTGGCTGTCTTTAATGCAATATTCTCAACAGAAACGCCTGCCCGTTGTAATTGTGGCTGAGATAATGAAAGAGTGACACCTTCAGGTAGATAAATTTTTGCAACAACAGGCAACCAACGAGGGATAGATACCCACAACGCAGTACCGATTAGGCTTACACCTACCAGTATCGTCCCTGTCCATTTGATTGTTTTTCTTAACAACACATCATATTCCTTTTAAACAAACCTGAATCATCCACTTACCTTGTTAAATTGTTTATAATGATAGTATTAATTTCTTTCATATTGGGGCTGGATAATTCTGTTTTTCCAGTCTCTGAACAAAGTTTTAATCGAGAGTAGAGAAAACTAGATGAAAATCGTTTCCTATAGTACTAAACATTATGATCGTAAACACATGGAATGGGTCAATCAGCATAATGGATATCATTATGATATTGAATATTTCGATTTTAATTTGACAGAACAAACCGCAAAAAATGCCGTTGGTGCGGATGCAGTTTGTATTTTCGTTAATGACGATGCCAATCGTGCGGTTTTGCAAGAGCTGGCTAGCCTTAATATTCGTATACTTGCTTTACGCTGTGCGGGTTTTAATAACGTTGACTTAGAAGCAGCTACGGAATTGGGTATCACCGTTGTACGTGTGCCAGCTTATTCACCCGAGGCCATTGCAGAACATGCTGTTGGCATGATGCTCTCTTTAAACCGCCGTATACACAGAGCTTATCAGCGTACTCGTGATGCAAACTTCTCATTAGAAGGTCTAACTGGTTTTAATATGCATAACCGTACGGCGGGTATTATTGGTACTGGCAAAATTGGATTAGCGACATTACGTATACTAAAAGGCTTTGGTATGAAATTACTAGCCTATGATCCTTACCCAAATCAAGCTGTACTTGATTTAGGTGCTGAATATGTTGATTTAGCAACAATTTATGCAAATTCTCATATTATTTCGTTACATTGTCCGCTGACTGCAGATAATCATCATTTATTAAATGAAACTGCTTTTGCACAAATGAAAGACGGTGTGATGATTATTAACACTAGTCGTGGTGCATTAATTGATTCTGCCGCTGCGATTAATGCGCTAAAACAAGGAAAAATCGGTGCTTTGGGGATGGACGTTTATGAAAATGAACGCGATCTTTTCTTTGAAGATAAATCCAATGACGTTATTCAAGATGATATTTTCCGTCGCCTTTCTTCTTGTCATAACGTGTTATTTACTGGGCATCAAGCATTTTTAACAGAAGAAGCTTTAATCAGTATTAGTGAGACAACACTACACAATATTAAAGATGTAGCTACGGGTAATGAATGTGTTAATCAGATCAAAGTGCCATTATAAACGTTCAGAATAAATGCAACAAAAAGCCCTTTCGCATAAATTATGCCAAGGGGCTTTTTATTTATTAACCGTGCAACCACTTATTTTTCTTTAGTATTGCTATCTTCAACTGATTTAGTTGCTTCAAAGTGTGAAGATGTTTCTGTCTCTTCATCCACTTTAAATTGTGAAACTAATTTAGCTAATTGGTGAGCTTCATCATCCATATTCGCTGTAATGGCGGCAGATTCTTCAACCAATGCTGCATTTTGTTGGGTAACTGTATCCATTTCACTTACCGCTAATGCAATTTGGTTAATACCCATGCTTTGCTCATTAGAAGCAAGGGCTATCTGTTGCATAAAGTCATTTACTTGATTAATGGTTGTAACGATCTCTGACATTGAGCGTCCTGCTTGGGCCACCTGTTGAGAACCAACATGTACTTTATTGACAGAGTGGGTGATCAGTTCATTGATCTCTTTTGCAGCTTCTGCACTACGGCTTGCTAAATTACGTACCTCAGATGCAACAACTGTAAATCCGCGACCTTGCTCACCCGCTCTAGCAGCTTCAACAGCAGCATTCAATGATAAGATATTGGTTTGGTTTGCAATACTATTGATGATGTCATTAATATCTGCAATTTTCTTCGCACTTTCAGAGATTGAAGACATGGTTTCTACCACGCTATCCATAACACTTTCCCCGTTTTGAGCAGAGCTTGTCGCTGTTAATGCTAATTTACTGGCTTCACGTGAATTATCAGCATTCTTCTCAACGGTAGTTTTAATTTGTTCCATACTCGCAACCGTTTCTTGTAATGCGCTTGCTTGCTCTTCTGTACGGGATGATAAATCCGTATTTCCGGTCGCAATTTCACTCGCACTCACACTAATGGTATTAACAGCATTTTTGACTGAAGAAATCATATGGCTTAATGAATTTTTCATCTTATTCATTTCATTAAATAATTGACCAAATTCATTAGTGCCATGATTATCGATACGCATACTAAAATCACCTTGGCTCATCTTGCTAAAAATATTGATTAATATTTTGATATTGCCAATGAAGGTATGAGAGAACCAACGCAATATAATGATAAATAAAAGAATAACAATAATGCCTGTTGTTAATGATACCATCATCAAACGTTCTTGAGATGTTTTAGCAATATCGATATAACCACTCTCTATGCCATTAGCAACAGCATAATATTGCATTGTGATGTCATTGAGCTCATCCATCTTAGCACTAGACGAATGAATTGTGAGCTGGCCTTTGCGCAATCGCTCTAACGCGCCAGTAAAAATATCAAGCAGTTCATCAAAGCGTTTTGTCATATCATCTGCTAATTCACGCCCTTCCATTGTTAGCTTTTCAGCGTCTGCCCAACGGTGGATTTCTTCACGGGTAATTTCAATATACTCAGCAGTTTGATGAAAATATTTTGCAGAGGGTTTTTCATTGACTCTTAATTGTCCATCTAAACCATTAATATTTGCCCTGATCACGGCCATTTGATATCGAGCTTTGCCCATTAGTAACATTTGCTGGCTTAAGCTATTTGATGAAACGAAATTATTATAAGATCGAGTGGAAGCATCATAACTAAAATAAATAATGCTCATAATCAACGCAAATAAAATGGCCAGCATGACCTTAACGGTCTTTTCTATACTGATATTTTTAAACATGGTCATATTCCATCAAAATATACAGAGTTTTAATCTGTACATTTGTAAGATATCAGAATGCACTCTTTCTCTGATAAAGAGCATATTCCCTGGTGTAATAAAATAAGACTAAAATGTATTCATTAAAATATAAAGGCGCATAAGATCTGCCTTTACTTATAATGTCGGTAATAGTAAGAGAAAACTTTAGAGTGTCGTGAAAAGCATTTTTCATTTACAAAATAAACGAGTTTTTTATCCAACCAGAGATAAATTAACTCTATAATATCTCGCAATGATGCTGATTTTACTCAGAAAAAGATAATTTATTAATTATTTTTTAGTTTTTGTGTTTTTTTTATTTATTTTCACCTACTTCCATTTTAAGTATATACACTTATTAACATTAATTTATTTAACTTCAATATTAAGTTATATCAAATATTAAAAATATTTTATTTCCAATAAAAATAAGACAGTTTCTAAAAACTGTCTTTATTGTTTATTTATTAAGATTAATTTAGTTTTATTGAGAAATTTAAATAATATTTTCTATTAATAACTTTTCAGTTAGTTCAATAAGTCTTATCACATTCAATGGCGTTTCTCTTTTTTTTAGTTCATCTAAAGAAAGCCATTGGAAAGATTTATTTGTCAATTGGCTATTTTCTAGTGGTTTACAAAGATAAATCATATCAATGTGATAATGAAATCCTTGTTTTTTATCGTGAATAGGTTCTTTTAAAATGGCGAGGGGCTTAACGAGTTCAATAACATCATTATCATTTAAACCAAGGCTAAATTCAGGCTGATAACAAAGACATTCACACAATAATCCAGTTTCTTCTTCTATTTCTCTTAATACCGCATTTTGTGGTTCTTCATTATCTTCGATATGACCACCTGGTGGTAACCAGTACCCTATTTTGGAATGTAAATGGAAAAGAAATTGTCCCTGTTGATTAAATACGATACCCGTTGCAGTGAAATGGCTTTTAGGCACTTCTAGTGTCATGATATGCTTATCCTTATGTCTTATGTTCTTGTTCCAATGTACATTAAATCATCCTGTTTTTTTGTGCTATTTACCGGCTTTCACGTTTATTGAAGCTTGTTTTATTCCCATCAGAAAATCAGCAAAGATCCTTTTGAAATCCCTACAGGCATTTTCCGATAATGTTTCTTCATTTTTTAAGTTAATCGCGATATGCGTGAGAAAACCATAGATTAAATTAACGACAATATCAGGAGAGTAAGTACAAATTTCTTGCTTAGAATAGAGTATTTCTACGCAGGATTTGATTCGAGGAATAAGAATTTGTGCATCAATTTCATCCCATTCCTTCCAACCTAAAACGGAGATAATCTCTTGTAGCGGAATAAGTGTATCTTTATGTTGATAAATATGATCAACACAAAAACTAAAAATAACTTCAAGTTCTTGCCATTTATCATCATAGTTAGGAATTTTAACAAGTTGCTCCATGACTTTATAAACTTGAAAAAGATAACACTCTTTTAATAGTGCTTTCTTATTACTAAAATGATGATAAAACGCCCCTTTTGTCACTCTTGCGTGACGTGATATTTCATCTATGGAAACATCACAATAGTTTTGATTTATAAATAGTTCTTGTGCCGCCTCACGTAACGCGGTGCGTGTTTGCTCTGAATTCTCTTGTTGCCGTGATTTTATATTCATGATAAAACCCTAAAAACATACCATAAGTATGTAATAATATATGGGTATCAGTTTTGTGTAAACTGAACAAAATATTTTCAGGAAATTATCATGTCATCTCCGCACAATGGGTTTGCTCCCGCGAATACCTTATCCACATTTAATATAGAAATTATCAAAGAGCTTCTTCTCTGGATTGAGGTAAATCTGGAAAAACCGTTGCTACTTGATGATGTTGCGATTAAATCAGGCTATACAAAATGGCATTTGCAACGAGTATTTAAGCAAGCAACGGGCTTAACGCTGGCTTCATATATTCGAGGGCGACGCCTCACAAAAGCTGCAACTGAATTACGGTTAACAAAACTGCCTATTCTTACGGTGGCATTACGTTATCAGTTTGATTCTCAGCAATCGTTCACACGCCGTTTTAAAGCTACATTTGGCGTTACACCTACTGAATATCGTAAACTTGATAATCTTTGTGGTGATAATTTTCAACCTCCCATTAATTTTGATGTCACTGATTTACCTATTCCTAACATTATGGAACTGCCTGAAAGTTATGTTTATGGTATGCAATACCAATATTTTTGTTCTATTGAAGATATCGGTAAATTGCATGAAGATATTCGCCATCAATTTTGGAACGATTTTTTATTGTATACAGATAAAAATTTCACAGAAAGTACAGTGCTGATTTCATATCAACCTAATACGCTACGTAAAAATAAAATCCAAATTGACTATGAGATTGGTTTGAATAGTTTGGATCATTTTACAAAAACCAGTGGATTTAGAAAAAAACGTATAGAACCTGGTCGTTATGTTAGGTTTCAATTTAAAGGCACACTGGATGAATATAAACAATTTGCGATGAAAATATATTTTTATACACTACCTGCATTAGGGCTATGTCGCCGTTTAGGCGCTGATATTGAAAAATATGTCAGTATTGAAACCGATGTCGATTTAATGGAACTCCCAAAAACCTTAGAAATAGATTATTTTGTTCCAATTCACTAATTACGATAAAAACAGCTTGAATATTTCAGGCTGTTTTTATTAAGAATAAATTAATTCTATAAAGTCTATTGGCGCAATAAAATTTGTTTTGATTGCCTTTGTTATTATTTTACTAAACTAATTAGCTATATTTTATCAACATAAAAAGCTTTTCTACTTTAGATCCCTATATAAAACAATAAAGGTTCTTATGCGAATCTCTCCTCACCTCTTACTTTCTGCTTTTTTACTGACTTCTTTTGTGAGTTATGCATAAATATCAACACATACATTAACTCGTCAAGATGGAAGTGAAATTATCTTCGCAATATCCGAATATCATTTTAATCGGTGGGAGTAAAGGCACTACGATGGTGCATTTAGTGGTAGCTAGACGTAACGATATTAAAGCTGTCGTTGCATTAAATGGTGGAGGTCGTTTTTTTCTTGACGATGTTCTTTATAATATCCGTCATACTAGACCTAAAGAATATGTTGAAGATGCCTTAAATGGCTTTAAACAATTTGCTGATACAATAAAAAACAATCAAATTGATGATGAACGATTTATCAGCGAATACAGTAAATATTGGTGGCAACAATTTTTTGCTGTCGATTTACTTAAAATAATTAAAAGTAATCAACACACACCTGTTTTAATTATTTAAACTCTCAATGACACAAATGTCAACGTAGAAGCGTTACATAAACTAAACTAAGATATTAAACAATTTAATATAACATTTATTAAATACGATAAGTTAGATCATGGATTTTATAATGAACAAGGTGAACGTTTAACCGGTAAAATAATCAGCGATATACAACAATGGTATGCATAATTTGCGAAATAACTGAATAACTGATTTAAAACAGGATCTTTATATTACTATATCTATATAATGATAACTATTATCTCTTCTAAGTTTAGGATAAGAATGGAAAGCACAGTGACTCTTTTACGTCTTGATAAAATAGGCTATCGAATTGATAACAAAACTATCCTCGATAACATAAATTTTCAACTTCAACCTTCTGAATTTAAACTTATTACAGGCCCTTCGGGTTGCGGTAAGAGTACTTTACTTAAGCTTATTTCCTCTCTACTCTCACCCACCAGCGGTAACATTTTCTTTGAAAATAAAGATTATGTAACCCTTCCCCCCGAAGAGTATCGTCAGCAGGTTTCTTACTGTACACAAACACCCATGTTATTTGGTGAAACTGTTTACGATAATCTAAAATTTCCTTATTTATTACGAAAAGTTTCAGTAGATGATAGAAAACTTAAGCAGAATTTAGACTATTTTGGTTTGCCCGCATCCATAATAGAAAAAAGGATCAACGAACTTTCAGGTGGCGAAAAACAGCGCATTTCACTGATAAGAAATTTGCAATTTATGCCAAAAATTTTATTACTTGATGAGATAACCAGTGCATTAGATGAAGATAATAAAATAAAAGTGAATGATGTTATCCACCACTATGTAAAAGATCAAAAACTAGCCGTGTTATGGGTCACACATGATCAAAATGAAATAAAACATGCTGATGATGTCATCCAGTTACCCTCTCACAATAATGCTTAAACATTTTTTTCTCTTAATTAGTCACCCTTTGCTATGAGCGAACATCATATTATGAACGAACATACAATAAGCAACGAGTCTCTTATTTTCTCGCTTTTATTAGTTCTTGTGGCTATTTTTATTAGCAGTAAAGAAAAACTCGCTTTAGAAAAAGATATCATTTGGAGTACTGCAAGAGCAATTGTCCAACTGTTAATTGTTGGCTATGTATTAACCTATATATTCCATGTAGACCATTTTATCCTTACCTTTTTAATGGTGCTCTTTATCTGTTATAACGCGGCGTATAACGCCAAGAAACGCAGTAAATATGTTAAAGATATTTTTCTTATCTCTTTTACTGCTATTACTACAGGGGCATTATTAACCTTAACTATTTTATTACTCACCAGTTCTATTGCTTTTACTCCAATTCAAATTATTCCTATTACCGGGATGATTGCAGGTAATGCGATGATAGCAACTGGCCTTTGTTATAATAATTTAGGACAACGTTTTCAAAATCAGCAACAGCAATTACAAGAGATGCTAAGTTTGGGTGCAACACCTAAATTAGCCTCTATGAGTATTATTAGAGACAGCATTAAATCTTCATTAATCCCCACGGTGGATGCAGCCAAAACAGTGGGAATTGTAAGTTTACCTGGGATGATGTCTGGACTTATTTTTGCAGGTGTTGATCCATTACAAGCCGTAAAATATCAAATTATGGTGACGTTTATGTTGATGGCAACAGCCAGTATTTCAACCATAATTGCATGTTACTTAACCTATAAAAAATTCTTTAATCAACGTCATCAGCTAATTAATTTAGAAAATAGTTAATTATAATTATTTGATTATATTGAAAAAGGTCACTAAATGAAGTGACCTTTTATTATTAGTATTCAGGTTTAAATTATTACTTTAATACTGTACACCCCATTTTTTTAACTAACTCACCAAATTGAGATTTCACATCTTGAGCTTTTTCAGGTAACTGACTCCAAAGTGTTAAACCTGTACGAGCTTCCACTTCTGCCGCTGTTACTTGGAATTCACAAAAATCTGCTTTTTTCGGTGTTTGTTGATCCATAATAAACGCTGCATAAGAGGAGTTTTCTGGTGTATCATTTAGAAAAACCACTTTAAAATAAGCACTTGGGATAGTGTGATCTTTATCTGTACTAGGCAATTTACCCATATTTCTTTCATAGATAGGGCCTGTCACTGTAAAGACTTTATGACCTTCTTTTGCCAAATTACGCTCTTGATCTTCTAATCGCACCCACGCACCTTGGTTTAAATCTGCTTTTTGTGGTGTGATATTAGAAAGATAATTAAGTGCATTCCAACCAGGTAACGCAGCCAATGACGCTAAAGGTGCCTGATGACCACGGTCAACTTTTAATGTGGCATTAGCATTTTTATAATCCGCTGGCGATAAGGTTTCATCATTGCCTAAAGCCGGATCTTTTTTCCAATTACGTGTTTTACCACTACCGATGCTGTCTTTAGTTACTAAATAAGCAACCCAGTCTGCAAACTTGGTTTCGCTATTATTATTTAGTGTATAAACATCTCGCTGAATAGTGGTTTCACTTCCTCCTAATGGGCAACCAATTCCACAATTTTCATCATTCATTGAACGCTTGGAAATATCACGCGCCGAAGTTAACAATGAAGATCCAATATTAGCATTAGGTTCAACAGTTATATCGGCATTTGCATAACTGGTGGAGATCATAAGAAATGATAAAATAATAGGTGTAATACGTTTCATATAAAATTCCTTTTTAAAATGAAGAAACAAAAAAACTCGCCAAAGCGAGCTTTTTGCTAAAAGAGAAAAATCCTATTTTCTCTCAATGATATATTCCAGCTATAAACTGCAACACAAAAGCCCCATCGTATTGATGAGGTTATTTTTAATCACAATTTACAGCTCAGAATCTTGCTAAGAAATAAAAAACGGTGAGTAAAAATTCTAAATATCAGATATTACAAACACCGTTCGTGGCGAATATTTATTTTCACTGTCCCAAAAAGCAAAAAACCCCGCATTAAGCGAGGTTTAAAAACTTATTAGATTTGGTAAAGACTAAATTTCCACCATGAGAATAATCATGGGATATAATTCTTATTTAGTCAATATCTTTTCTAAAAATATTTTTATATAGAAAAAAATTACCTTTCTTTTCATCAATAAAGAGAAATTTATTAATATCGCAAATTCCTTATTCTTCTTGAATTATGGCCATTCCAGTTAATGAGAAGATCCTAGAGCTTTATTTTTTCGTATGTATTATCATTCAAAAGATGATACAAAATCCCACTGTTATTTTTAATATATAAAACCGTCGCTTACCAACAATAACCACAATAAATGTTATACGTAAGATTTATTGAGTTGAGTTATAACACGAGAAATACAAATGCCAAACAATCCTCCCCTCACCATTGAGCACGAAGTAAAGGTACACCTTGTCAACGCATTTACCCGAAATAATTCAGGAGGTAATCCGGCAGGTGTCGTGCTTAATCCGCCTAATCTAAGTGATATTCAAAAAATAGAAATCGCACGTCTAGTTGGTTTTTCTGAAACAGCATTTGTCTACACTGGTAAAGAAACGGATTTTAAGGTCGATTTTTTCACTCCTGAAGGTGAAGTTGATTTTTGTGGACACGCGACATTAGCTGTTTTCTTTACGCTGGCTTCACTTAATATCATTGGTTCTGGTAATTACACGCAAAAAACGAAAGCCGGTATTTTAAGTGTCTCTGTAAGCCCTCAGAGTATTGTTATGGAACAAACACATCCTGTTATGCGACAAGGCCCTGATATTAATGCTGTTGCCTTAGCGCTGGGTGTTCACTGTAATGTTATAGGAAAAACGGGCTTACCTATTACGATTATTTCGACAGGTTTATACGATATCATTGTTCCTGTGCAATCAGGCTCGCTAGATGCTTTACAACCTAATTTTGACACGATTGCAAACCTAAGCCGTGAGTTTAACACTATCGGTTTTCACGTATTTGAATTAAGCCACCATGCTACGATTACAGCTCATTGTCGTAATTTTGCACCTTTGTATGGCATAAATGAAGAATCCGCGACAGGTAGTTCTAGTGGAGCATTAGGTTGCTATTTAGTTAATTACGTTTTTCCTAATGAAACCCATTTCCTATTAGAACAAGGACGTGCGATGGGGTGCTCATCGTTGCTTGAGGTGATGATTGATTCACATGCTCAAAAAATTAATCGTGTTCGCGTTGGTGGGCAAGCTGCTATATTCGGAGAAAAAACACTCCGTCTTTAAATGGAAAAAAGCCCCAAAAAGGGCTTTTAATCATGGAACCAGAAACGTTGTTTGGTTTTAATTAACCACGCCCTTTCGGGCGATTAAGAATGTGTTCTTCCCAATCTTCAACTTCCGTTTCTGGTACGGCAATATACCTTACAGAAATATTGCTTTGGTGCATTTTTGCTTTATTACCCGCAATAAGGGGATGCCAATTTTGTAACGTTTTGCCTTCAGCTAACAGACGATATGCACACGTCATCGGCAACCATTCAAATGTCGGTAAATTATACCGTGTAAGCTTGATACAATCTGGCTCATAACGGAAACGATCGTCATAATTACTGCATTGGCAGGTTTTAATATTAAGTTGATTACAAGCAACATTGGTAAAATATATTTCGTCGGTATCGTCATCCATTAACTTGTGTAAACAACATTGTCCACACCCGTCACAAAGTGATTCCCACTCATCATCACTCATTTCATCTAATGTTTTAGTCTGCCAAAAAGCCTGTGTCATCTCTACGTTATTACCTTATTGCTCATCTGATACGAATTAAATAACCCGCGTTGTCAGCTGATGCTCGTTAACACTTAATACCAACATATCACCCGATTCTAGAGGGCCAACTCCTTCAGGAGTTCCCGTTAAAATTACATCACCAGGGCGTAGGGTGAAAAAGCGAGACATATAGCTGATAAGGGGTAAAACAGGGGTAAGCATATCACGACTGTTACCCTGCTGACGAATCTCGTCATTAACACGCAATATTAAATTGGCATTTTGTGGGTCACCAAATGAATTGACTGGAATAAAACCTGATAATGGGGCGGAGCCATCAAACGCCTTACTTTTTTCCCATGGCTGCCCTGCTTTTTTCAATTTACCTTGTAAATCACGTAACGTAAGATCAAGACCAATACCAAAACCAGCAATTGCACGATCAACTCTATCTTCATTAGCTTGTTTCAGTGGTTGACCGATAAGTACGGCTAATTCGATTTCGTGATGAACGGCACCCATATCTTTAGGAATTGCAATAGGTTGGCGAAGATCACACATAGCGGTTTCTGGCTTAATAAAAATCACTGGCTCTTCTGAACGAACTGACCCCATCTCTTTAATGTGATTTGCATAGTTACTGCCAACACAAATGACTTTATTGACAGGAAAATCAAGTAACGCACCTTCCCAATCGCGATGTTGATACATAATGTGTTCCTTTTAGGTAAATTGCTGTGTTTTATTTCACTACAGATATGACTAACCTGCGTTAGGCAGTGAGTTTATTTTATTAGCAACGCCATCAGCCATTGTCACAATGCTAAGGGCAAAGAAGTAAGAACTGTTCCAATGCATAATTGTGCGGAAGTTTTGTGTCACTAAATAACTTCTATGCAAATTATCATCAGGAATTATTAACCATACCGGCATATCGTCACTTAATTGACTATTAGCAGGTAATTGAACACCTAATGCTTTCCATTGAGCAACCGTTTTTTGTTGCTCGGCCTTAATGCCTTCAAGTTGTGGGTTAAAATCTACCGATAAAGTAACCTGTTCCCCCCAAGGAAGTCCACTTTTCCAGCCTTCAGTTGCTAAATAATTAGCAGCAGAAGCAAATGCATCTTCACGTGTATTCCAGATATCAATTTTTCCATCACCATTACCATCTGCCGCATAAGTGAGGAAAGAGGATGGCATAAACTGAGTTTGCCCCATTGCACCCGCCCAAGAGCCTTTCAAGCGCTGGCCTTGAGGTAAGTGTCCTTCCTCGATAATTTCAAGCGCGGCCATCAGTTGGCGTGTAAACAGCTCTTCTCGACGTCCCTCAAACGCTAATGTAGCAAGGGCTGAAACAACATCTTCTTTGCCTTGCACTTTGCCAAAACCACTTTCAAGCCCCCATAACGCAATAATATAATTTGACGGCACACCATATTTCTTACTTATTTGTTCTAGGGTGTTTTGATTTGCTTGATAGAGATTAGCGCCTTGGTTTATACGTCCATTAGTAACAATACGAGGTAGATAAACATCGAGTGTAATTTTCTTTTCCGGTTGATTTCGGTCAGATTTAATCACTCGTTCAATAAAATGTACTTCTGAAAAAGCAAAATCTATTGTTTCTTGTTTATAACCTAATTGAGCTGCCTTCAATTTTAATGCATCGACATAAGCCGGAAATTGGGCAACCGTGCGCGCATCTTTAGGAAAGGCCTGTTCTAATGATGCAACATTCACTTGTTTCCATCGGGACGTTTTTTGTGTTTCAAACGTTGTTGGATCTGGTACTTTAATTTGCCTTTCCGCCAATTTTTGTTGGCCATTAGTACACGCAGATAACATTAAACCGGAAACAATCACAGCGATGAACGAATATTTGAACATTTATGCTCCTTTTATCTCGATGATTTATTCAGTTTTTTCTGATTTTTTTAATTCATCTAAATAAGCATTTAACATACTTTCGACAGGTGGCGGAACTTGTAAGTAAAATCCCTGATCAATTAACGCTTTTTTGACTTTTTCAATGTCAGCATGCGCTAAACGCTGTCTATCCGCGAGATTAAGCAACATTGCAAACTGAGGTTCGCCAAAACTTTGTAATAATTCGTCCGGAATTCGGGAGAAATCATCCTTTTTTTCGATGTATAAATAAGTTTGATCACGTTTGGTACTACGGTAAATTGCACAAATCATTTTCATTAAACTCTAATTATTAAAATAAGCGACTTGCCTGAATATTTTAGTAAATATAACATGCTTATATACTTTCGTAATATCGTCTCTGGTTTTTTGTGCCAGATTATAAAAAATTTACTGAGTCAGATAGATGTCAAACACGCCCATTGAGTTAAAAGGCAGTAATTTTACCCTTTCAGTACTCCATTTAAACGATGGAACACCGAAAGTTATTCGTCAGGCGATTTCAGAAAAAATTGCACAAGCGCCTCAATTTCTGAAAAACGCACCTGTAGTTATCAATGTCTCTGCTTTAGCAGATGAAAAGATTGATTTTAAAAAACTGAGGCGAATTGTAGAAGATGCTGGCTTACGCGTCGTGGGAATTAGCGGCAGTTCGGACGCTCAACAGAAAGAAGCGATAATTGCCGCACAGTTACCTATCTTAAATGAGGGTAAAATAGCGAAGCCAACAACTCAGGCAAATAACGATAAAACGAATGAAGCACCGGCAGTTGTGCGTCAAAAAACCAAAATCATCCATACTCCTGTACGTTCAGGGCAACGTATTTATGCTCAAAATAGCGATTTAGTCGTTATGAGTAATGTAAGTGCAGGCGCTGAATTAATTGCTGATGGTAATGTTCATGTTTACGGTGTTTTGCGTGGACGTGTCTTAGCAGGAGCATCGGGTGATCAAGAGAGTAATATTTTTTGTACACATCTGTCTGCTGAGCTTGTTTCCATTGCTGGTCAATATTGGCTAAGCGACCAAATTCCTACAGACTTTGTTGGTAAATCGGTACAACTGAGTTTGCAAGAGAATGAATTAACAATCGAGAACTTAATTTAGAGCATCGACAAGGAATCACTCCATGGCACGCATTATTGTTGTTACGTCAGGTAAAGGTGGGGTTGGTAAAACAACTTCCAGCGCGGCCATTTCTACCGGCCTCGCTCAAAAAGGTCATAAGACGGTTGTTATCGACTTTGATATTGGGTTACGTAATTTAGACCTTATCATGGGTTGTGAACGTAGAGTTGTTTATGATTTTGTTAACGTTATTCAGGGTGATGCCTCTTTAAATCAAGCATTGATTAAAGATAAGCGTACAGAAAACTTATTTATTCTCCCTGCTTCACAGACAAGAGATAAAGACGCGCTCACTCGTGATGGTGTAGAACAAGTATTAGATGAACTCGATGAAATGGGTTTTGATTTTATTATTTGTGATTCTCCCGCAGGTATCGAAAGTGGCGCATTAATGGCCCTTTATTTTGCAGATGAAGCGGTTATCACAACAAACCCTGAAGTTTCATCTGTACGTGACTCCGACCGTATTTTAGGTATTCTCGCCTCTAAATCACGTCGTGCAGAGCGCGGTGAAGACCCAATTAAAGAACATCTGTTATTAACACGTTATAATCCAGGCCGAGTGAGCCGTGGTGATATGTTAAGCATGGAAGATGTTCTTGAAATTCTATGCATTCCACTTTTGGGTGTTATTCCCGAAGACCAATCTGTTTTACGTTCATCTAACCAAGGTGAACCTGTTATTTTAGATAGCGAGTCTGATGCGGGTAAAGCCTATTCAGATACAGTAAATCGTTTGTTAGGTGAAGAACATCCATTCCGTTTTATTGAAGAAGAGAAAAAAGGCTTCCTGAAACGCCTTTTTGGGGGGTAAAAGATGGCTTTACTAGATTTTTTCCTGTCGCGTAAAAAGTCGACAGCTAATATTGCCAAGGAACGTTTGCAAATTATCGTCGCTGAACGTCGCCGTGGTGATAGCGAGCCAGCTTATTTACCTGATATGAAAAGAGATTTATTAGGTGTTATCTGTAAATATGTGCAAATAGATCCAGAGATGCTTTCTGTTCAATTTGAACAAAAAGGTGATGATATCTCTGTATTAGAGCTAAATGTGACCTTACCTGAAAGCGAAGAACCGACAAAGTAAATCATATTTTACGCTTTATATAAGTCATTATTCACAGGGCCAACCATGAACTATAATCAATTTGATTGGCTCTGTGTTTAATTATATACAATCTGAATGTACCTGAATGCATAAATAGCGCTATATCTCGTTGCTATTTTAATCATTAGCGATAAATCAAAGGAGTTCTTTTATTCCACAAGAGTGTTTATTTTTACTGTCTGTCTATTTAATGTATTGTTAATACCACCTATTTTATAGGTGTTTTTGCGTACAAAAAAATAAGAGCCTCCAAAGAGACTCCCATTATGCATTACTTTCTATTTTATCAACTTCGTCTATTTATTGAACTATGTAGATTTGTTTTATCTCATAATTCAACTAATAGGAGAAATAAACGTTTAGTAAATTAAGGATATTGCGCTAGAATTTCAGACAATTTATCTTCTAATACAGCTTTTCGCCAGCGTGAAATAAGTTCAGGTTGTCCTTCTTTTATTTTCCAGTGAATACTCAATAACTGGTTAATTTGTCTTCTTGAAGCCAATAACTCCGGGTTATAACGCTCTCCCTCACTAATTTCTTGAATAACCGTCTTAATGGCTTTAAACGCTTTTTTATAATTGGGTTGTTCAATGATATTGCTTATAGGTTCAGGGCAATCTTCATCTTTCATTTCTTTCGCTTTCGCGACAAAATCTAATAATCGACGACCATGACAACGAATTTCTTGCCCAGATAGCGACAAAGCATCTAATTCTGCTAATGAGGAAGGAAGATAACGAGCAACAGACCATAAATGCTCTTCTCTCACAACGAAGTTTAATGCCATATCGCGAGCTTTAGCTTGATTTAAGCGCCATTGAGCAAGCATTTGTAAGCAGGCTAGCTGTTGGCCTTTTAATTGCCATGCATTACTAATATCACGGTAGGCAAGCTCAGGTACAACCATTTCTTGACGACGCTCTGCTATCATTTCACATTCATCAGTAATCGCATCCATATAACCAGCGTCTTGTGCTTCTACAATGAGCTTTTTAGCAAGAGGGAGTAAATAGAAGACATCACCACTGGCATATTGACACTGTTTTTCTGTTAAAGGACGCGCGAGCCAATCCGTACGCGATTCGCTTTTATCTAGAGCAATATTTTCATATTTCTCAACTAATGTTGCAAAGCCACAAGAAATCGGATAGCCCAAAAATGCGGCAACCACTTGAGTATCAATCATCGGTGTGGGGACACAACCAAACTGGTGAGAAAAGACTTCCAGATCTTCACTGCCTGCATGAAGATATTTCATGATATTTGGGTGGGTTAATAATTCAACGAAGGGAGTCCAATTGGTTATTGCTAGCGGATCAATAAGAGAGATCTGTTTACCATCATACATCTGGATCAAACCAAGATGTGGGTAGTAGGTGCGTATCCGGACAAACTCTGTATCTAAAGCAATTTGTGAAGCCTGTGATGCGGCTTTACAGGCAGTTTCTAATGCAGTGTCTGTCGTAATCAATTGATAATTCAAAACAAGTTTCTCTTATTTTTATGTCTAATGACTTTTTATGTAATGACAAAAACGCCGGTATAAACCGGCGAAATTGAAAAAGGTTATTAAGTGTTGTATCAAGATTCCGTTGAGGTTTTCAACTGTTTTTCTTCATTTCTTAACTCTCTGCGTAAAATTTTACCAACATTTGATTTTGGTAGCTCATCGCGAAACTCAATAATTTTAGGCACCTTATAACCTGTCAAGTAGCGACGACAGTGTGTTTTTACCTCATCTTCCGTCAATGTAAGGTCTTTTTTGACGATAAAAATCTTCACAGTCTCACCCGAGCTCTTACTTGGTACACCAATTGCTGCCGATTCCAATACTTTAGGGTGAGCACTAACCACTTCTTCGACTTCGTTGGGATAAACGTTAAACCCTGAAACTAAGATCATATCTTTCTTGCGATCAATAATGCGAATAAAACCTTGGTCATCCATTGTCGCGATATCACCCGTGGCAACCCAACCATCATGTAAAACTTCATCAGTGGCATCAGGACGGTTCCAATATCCTTTCATGACCTGAGGCCCACGAACCCACATCTCGCCGCCTACAGTACGATCAACTTCGTTTCCTTCATCATCCATAAACTTAACGTCAGTCGAAGGTACAGGCAATCCAATACTACCACTGTATTTTTTCAGGTTATAAGGATTACCCGTTACTAAAGGGGAACATTCCGTTAGGCCATATCCCTCTAATAAATGTTTACCTGTTAATTCTTCCCACTCTTTGGCGACACTGCTTTGTACTGGCATACCTCCGCCAACAGAGAGGTTGAGTTTAGAAAAATCGAGTTGTCGAAACTCTGGATTTTGCAACCAAGCATTGAAGAGTGTGTTTACCCCTGTAATAGCCGTGACAGGGTAACGCCCTAACTCTTTAATTGTTCCTTTAACGTCTCGAGGATTGGTGATCAGTAAGTTTTTCCCTCCAACCTCAATAAATAGCAGACAGTTAACGGTTAAAGCAAAGACGTGATACAGCGGTAATGCCGTTACCACCAGCTCTTTACCTACATGTAATGCAGGTACATAAGCCGCTTTGGCTTGTTCAAGATTTGCCAGCATATTGCGATGCGTTAACATAGCGCCTTTGGCAATACCGGTTGTTCCACCTGTATATTGTAAGAAAGCTAAATCGCCACCTGTAATTTCAGGTTTGATATATTGCATTCGATAGCCAAAATGCATTGCTCTACGAAATGAAATGGCATCAGGCAAATTATATTTAGGGACTAATCGTTTGATATACTTAACAACAAAATCAACAAGGGTCGCTTTAGGGCGTGATAGCTGATCGCCCATTCTCGTTAAAATAACGTGTTTAATACTGGTATTAAATACGATTTTTTCTAACGTATGCGCAAAGTTAGAGACTATAACAATGGCACTAGCACCACTGTCATTTAACTGATGTTCAAGTTCTCTTGGTGTGTAAAGTGGGTTTACATTTACAACAACCATGCCTGCACGAAGAATACCGAAAAGCGCGATAGGATATTGCAATAAATTAGGCATCATTAAGGCAACACGATCACCTTTTTTCAATCCTAAGCCATTTTGCAGGTATGCTGCAAAAGCACGGCTACGCTCTTCAAGTTTGCGATAAGTCATGACCTCGCCCATATTGATAAAGGCGGGTTGATCTGCGTAATTTGCGACAGCGTTTTCAAGCATCTCAGCAAGGGATGCGAAACGGTCCGGGTCAATTTCAGCCGGGACATCTGCCGGATAACGTTTAAGCCAGACTTTTTCCAAAGTAGTACTCCTGATTAATCGCACTTCTTGGTTAATATTATGTTTTATTTTTAACAAAGTATTAACTCATCCTACCAGCACAAACAATTTTCTGTTGTGAAGATGCGAAGTGTGTCACTAAATATTTTATTTTTAGATTAACAAAAAAGAAGGCGGTCAAAACCGCCCTCTCTTTTATTTTTATTCAACTTTAATAACGCTATTAGATAGTTACCTAATATATTATAGATATCAATTATACACCGTTTCATCCAAATGGAGATAAAATATTATATCGTCATGCAGTCACAAATTCCGTTTTTATTCTAAAACGGGTACGACCTGACCAGTTCCATATGGATATCCACCGTAGCCACCATATCCATGATAATAACCCCAATATGGGCCATCACCATAATAACCCCATGTCATCATAGGCGCTGGCATAATCACTTGCTGTGTGAGAGTCCAACGTTTCATGCCTGTTACATCCATGCGTAAAAATGGATAACTGGCGTCACCGACCTTGCCTGTCTCAACACCTTTGATAGTACCAACAACTGTTACATACTGATTTTTATAATCAGTAGGATCTAAGAAATGCATAACATTTGCATAGAGACGCCCAATAGATGGTTGTTGTAATTCAGGTGCTGCATCATATTGAGAAAGTGGCATAACGGCAATTTCTAGCTGTGTAGATGATTGAAGATTTTTAACATCAATTACACGTCCGCCAAAACGACCTTCTTGACCTACATAAAGTTCAGGCGCTACAAAAATACCATTTAAATCAGTGACAGGTGTTGCTGATGTTCCTTTTATTGATTCAGGTATAGAGACGCATCCCGTTAGAAACAAAGCACCAGACAAAAATAGCGCTTTGCTTACTAAACGGTAGTTTAATTGTCTTTTCATAAACCACCTCATTGCAAGTCATTATTGACGTTACTCTATAATACTATTATAGCTTTACTCTGAGATTTCTAATAGATACTCATAATCTATTCGCGGCCAGGTAGTTTTTTCCACGTCACTTCATTACGCAAATAGACAGGTTCAGCCTCTTCTACTTTTGTTGCTTTACCTTCATGCCAAGCGGTAACAGCAAGCGGTAGCATATCTTGTGCTACAGGCAGTGTAATTTCAGTTTCAATAACGGTAAATGGCAATGTCTCTTTTAAATCAGGGTAAGCTTGCCAACCTGTCCCCGCCATTGCCCAAGTGCCCGTGGTTGATTGTAAAACTTCAACAAAGTGTTCAGGTTTCATCACCGCTTCTGTTTCTTCGCCTAACCAAATCCCTTTATCATTACGCTGATATTGTGCACAATAAATTTCACCCATACGCGCATCTATTGCGACTAAAACCTGCTTGATGCCCGTTGTTCTAAATACACCTTCTGCCATGGTAGCTAGTGAAGAAATTCCCATCATCGGTAATTCAGCACCTAACGCGATACCTTGTGCAACACCGACACCAATACGAACACCTGTAAAGCTACCCGGGCCTCGTCCAAAAGCGAGCGCATCTAATGATTGCAATGTTAAGTTCGCTTCTTCTAAGGCGCTTTTGACCATAGGTAAAATCTTTTGTGTATGTTCACGAGGTGAGATTTCAAAACGTGAAGCAACAACGCCTTCATTCCAAACTGCAACCGAACAGGATTCGGTTGCAGTATCAATTGCTAAAATTCGCAGTGACACGCCATAACTCCGGCAAATTCGATAATTAAAAGAGAAAGAATAATATCATAATAGTGTTCAACAGAATAAACACACATTCTGCACAATCGCTATTATGAATCCGATATTTCTTGTATTACATCATGCTGTGCGCGTTGACTCAAAAATTCCATCGTTTTTTCGAGTGAGCGAGTGCGTGGTGACGGTGGCAAACTGCTTAAGAAAACCTCACCATAAGCACGAGAAACCAACCTATCATCACACACGATAATCGCACCATAATCGTGTACATCACGAATTAATCGTCCAACACCTTGTTTTAAACTAATCACAGCATCCGGAATTTGAACATCGCGAAATGCATCACCACCCCGTAATTCACAATCTTCAATACGTGCCCTTAATAAAGGATCATCGGGTGCCGTAAAAGGTAATTTATCAATAATGACACAAGAAAGTGTATCGCCACGCACATCCACACCTTCCCAAAAGCTTTGAGTTGCCACTAGTAGTGCATTTCCTGATGAGACAAATTTTTGCAGTAATTGTGTTTTACTCATTTCCCCTTGCATTAATACAGGCAAAGGCAAACTGACTTTAAATTCTTCAGCAAGTCCACGCATCATGGCATGTGAAGTACAGAGGAAAAAACAGCGCCCCTGGTTTTTTAAAATAACAGGCGTTAGCATCGTTGCTAAACGTTTTGCAGTATAAGGCTGATTTAATGGCGGTAAATAACGAGGAACACAAAGTAATGTTTGATGCTGATAATCAAATGGACTATTTAAAATCAGCGTTGTGGCATTTTCTAACCCCAATCTATCCGTGTAATAAGACATTTGCTCATTCACAGAAAGCGTTGCCGAGGTAAATACCCAACTGCTTTTATGTGATTTAATTAATTCACGAAATTTATCTGCAACAGAAAGTGGCGTAATAGCCAGTAAAAAATGACGACCGTAACTTTCAAACCAGTAGCTATAACCAGGAATTGTAGTATCAATTAGGCGTTTTAAGCGGTTGCGATAAATCGTGGCTCGTTCAAAGGCGCTATCGAGTAATTGGCTTCGCCCTAATGAGAGCTTCATGACGTCATAACTTAGTTCTAACGCATCATCAAGCAACGTAAGAAAACGTTTTGTTTCACCACCTTGTAGCAGTTCACGTAAATTCCCTCGATAGCCTGTTTCTCCTAATACTAAGCGAAAATCCATGACCATTTGTGCTAATCGATCGGCACTTTTTTGCAATTGAACTTGGTCGCGTACTTCTGTGCGATAAGCAACGGTCATATCTCTAGCGAGATCAAAAAGTTGTCTACTCGTCAGTTGTTGACCAAAATAATGACTGGCAATATCCGGAATTTGATGAGCTTCATCAAAGATCATAATTTCAGCTTCCGGAATTAGTTCACCAAAACCGGTATCTTTAACGACAGTATCCGCCATAAATAAATGGTGATTAACCACCACGACATCCGCATCCATTGCTTTTTTACGTGCGCTTAGAACATAGCACTCTTTATAACGAGGGCAATCACTTCCTAAACAGTTATCGTTAGTACTCGTAACTAGAGGCCAAACTCGGCTATCTTCTGCAACACTGTGACAACGGCTAACATCACCATCTTCTGTCTGTGTTGACCATTGACGTATATACATCACATCAGACAATACTTCAGCTTCCAGATCACCACCACTGAGCATTTGTTGATCAAGTCGTTCTAAACACAGGTAATTTGAGCGCCCTTTTAATAATGCTGTGTTGCCATCGTAATTAATGGCTTTAATGATCGTTGGTAAATCTCGATTATAAAGTTGATCTTGTAGGGCTTTAGAACCTGTTGAAATAATGGTTTTTTTACCTGAACGCAAAGCAGGTACAAGGTAAGCATAGGTTTTCCCTGTTCCCGTACCAGCCTCCGCAATAAGTACACCCTGCTTATCAATAATATCTATTATTGATTTCGCCATTTGTCGTTGAGCTTCACGGGGATGAAATCCAGGAATAGTTCGGGTTAAAATCCCGTTTTCTGCAAAATCGTCTGACACAGGCATACTCTTTTTATAAAATAAGACGTAAATTATGCCAGTGGATAATCAAAAGTACCACCTATGCCGTTAATACAAAGGAGAACGCAATGACAATTAAACGTATCGACCCCGAAGATCGCTGGTCTGAAGCGGTTATTCATAATGACACTATTTATTACACCGCTGTACCAGAGAATTTATCAGGCGATATTATTGAACAAACAGCAGACACATTAGCGGCAATCGATGTCTTATTACAGCGTGTAGGTTCTGATAAAACTCAAATTCTTGATGTGACAATCTTTTTAGCTGATAAAGCCGACTTTGAAGGGATGAATAAAGCATGGGATGCATGGGTGGCTAAAGGTAGCGCGCCTGTACGTTGTACTGTGCAAGCACAATTAATGCATCCTGAATATAAAGTCGAAATTAAAATTATTGCGGCAATGTAATTGCACTGTTATTAGCACCCGGATTTATGGGTGCTTATTTTTTGAATTTAATTTATCGGCTAAATCAAGATAATAATCTGATAAATGTTCATTACCATATACTTCAGCAATATGGCTCGTTCCCATAAATGTTAAGAAAAACTCAAAAGGCCCATAAAATTTTTTGGCTACCAATTTAAAATTTTAGGCACGCTCTTTCTACTGCTCGAATTTATTGCCATTGTGCTTTATGTAGCTATAAGTTTGCATATGCAACAACTTTTAGTGAAACCTAAATCTAAACGTATTTTTAATCGCGTTTGTTCCTCCCTTTTGGTATTCGCAAACATGGGCTTACTTTTAGGGCAACGAAGCAAAAATTAAATTTTATAGATATCGTTCCAAATAGATTAAATTTGTAGAGATAACAAAAAAGCTGAATTTATAAAAATTCAGCTTTTTTATTGTCTCTGACTTTGCTGTGATAATTAGATTTCGAACATTATCAAAATATCATTTATTCTGTTAATTAGATTTAGGCAAACTTAATCATTACCATACCAACCAGTAATAATATAATCCCCCCCCATCCTTTATAATTAAGTCGTTGATTAAATAAAATCCAACCGGCGGCAATAGTTGCAATAATTCCGAAAGCACCCCATAAGGCGTAAGCAACCGAAAGCTCGATCCCTTTGACCGCCATTGCTAGTGCGCTAAAAGCACCTAAAACACAAACCAGTGATAATATTCCTAATCCCATTCGGCTAAAGCCGTTAGACATTTTTAAAAATATATTTGCAACGATTTCAAGTACTACAGCCAATATTAAAAATGCACCATGCCACCATTCAAATTGAGCTAACATAATTAAGCCTCCTTGATATTGGCAGGAATTGACTTATTTGCTCCTTTTACAGCACTCGCAACATACTTGGCTTTACCCGCGATACTTTTTACCGAATCTGTTGTTTTCTTCGCAACAGCCGATTTTTTAGTACCCGATTTGATAAGTGTGATCCCTGCAATTAACATCGCTAGACCACCTAACTTTAATGGTGACAGTGATTCACCAAACCACAGAACGCTAAATGTCGTAATAATGACAATTCCAATACCTTCCCACAGTGCATATGCTACACCTAATGCCACTTTCTTAACGGCTATGGCTAAAAAGATATAGGAAGTGGCAATCATTAACCACATCACTATCATTCCGGTGTAACCACCGCTTACACTGGCGTACTTCATTGATAAAGTGCCAATAACTTCACAAACAATAGCTAATGCTAAAAATATCCAATAAATCATTTTTTCATCTCTCATACACATTTGAAATACGCCGAAACGTTTCTTGCGCAGGAAGATAGAGAATATGTAGATAGTCTTTCTGGCGGCAATAAAAGCCGAACGTTAAGGCAACGTCATTTCCTGATTGTGTCAGGAATTAAGATGAGAGATTTCTATAATGCGCCACACCAGTAGTGTTCACTGGATAAAATAGCAGAAAGGAATAACTTATAGGTAGAACGTTTAACTTTGACGCTTTTGGCGCTAGTCATGATTATTTATTCTTTCATCGCACAGACCATCCGCACGATATACTCCGAACCCTCATATAAGATGGTTAAATGTTACATGATATTTCTATCATGCCGAATTATTTAAAGCAATGCCTTTTCGCAAAATTTTTTTGTTAATTGATTGGTTTTATTTGAGTTTTAGTTTCTAAGCAAAATCAGATTGCATAGTTAATCAGGCGTTTTCTGTTCTTTCAGCAGTTTTATTCATCTAAATTGCTGTAATTATGCTTAAAGATATTGACCAAAGACAAAAACACCCAGCTTAACTGGGTGTTTTTCTTTATAATCGACAATCGAAATTAATTATTCAATTTCATTCCATGAACGCCCATCACGAGTGATCATTGCAACAGATGCAACAGGCCCCCATGTACCAGCTTGATAAGGCTTTGGCAGTTCATTATCGCATTCCCATGCATTGATAATTGAATCAACCCATTTCCATGCTTCTTCTACTTCATCGCGACGTACAAATAATGCTTGAATACCACGCATTGCCTCTAATAATAAGCGTTCGTAAGCATCCGCTAAATGTGTTTGATTGAATGTTTCAGAGAAACTCAAGTCCAGCTTCGTCGTTTGTAAACGATGTTTATGATCAAGACCCGGTGCTTTATTCAGCACTTCAATATCAATACCTTCATCTGGCTGTAGACGAATAGTTAGTTTATTTTGTGGTAGCTCTTGATAAGTCTCACTAAAAATATTTAATGCCGGTTTTTTAAAATAAACCACAACTTCTGAACATTTACTTGGCAGACGTTTACCTGTTCTTAGATAAAACGGAACACCAGCCCAACGCCAGTTATCAATATCAGCGCGGATAGCCACAAAGGTTTCTGTATGGCTGGTTTTATTTGCACCGTCTTCATCAAGATAACCAGGCACTTTCTTACCTTGAACAAAGCCTCCCGTATATTGCCCACGCACCGTTTTTTCGCGGATATTAGTATTATCAATACGACGTAATGAACGTAAGACTTTCACTTTTTCTTGGCGAATACTATCTGCGGTTAAATCAGCAGGCGGGGACATTGCAATCATCGTTAAGATCTGCAACAGGTGGTTTTGTACCATATCACGCATTTGACCCGCTTGGTCGAAATATCCCCAGCGCCCTTCGATGCCAACCTCTTCTGCAACCGTAATTTGGACATGATCAATCGTTTTATTGTCCCAATTATTAACAAAGAGAGAGTTAGCAAAGCGCAGTGCTAATAGGTTTAAAACCGTTTCTTTACCTAAATAGTGGTCGATACGATAAATTTGACTCTCTTTAAAATATTTCGCCACACTATCATTAATAGAAACAGAAGACGCTAAATCCGTGCCTAATGGTTTCTCCATCACAACACGATTTGGCTCTTTATTAAGTTTTGCATGACCTAACCCTTTACACATTGCACTAAAGGTACTGGGTGGCATTGCAAAGTAATAAATAGCCGGTAATTTGTCTTGTTTTAGGTGCTTTGATAGCTCAATGAAATGATCTGTTTCATTGACATCAAGATTACAAAAATCTAAGCGATCACTTAAACGCTGCCAAATTTCAGGATTAATTTCTTCTTTTAAAAAGGTTTTTAATGCTTCGTGGGCAACATTTTTATATGCCTCAGCATCCCAATCGGCACGGCCTACACCAATAATGCGAGAGTCAGGGTGAATATATCCTGCTTTTTCCAATTGATATAATGATGGAATAAGCTTACGGCGTGCGAGATCCCCTTTCGTACCGAAGATAACCAGATCACAGGCCTGAGCAGTCGATATCGCTGCCATAGTACGTCTCCTCATGATGAGATTTTGTAATTTTGTTACAGAATTTTGTATTAATGTACTCTTTTGGGTGTATTCAGTAAATACGCTCACACATTTTAGTCTCTAACTTACCACAGATATTGTAATGCTTCATTTTATGTCTCGTGTTTTATCCTTTCTTGTAACTTTACAACAGTTTTGTTTCTTGTTTTCAGCTTTGAAAGTTAGACACACGTCATACTTTAACGAAAAAAGCCCTGTTTACCGATGGTTTACACTGCAAGCCTTGTTCTTTGCGTAGTATATTTTCATAAAACCGTTATAGATTTCTCCTTTTATTGAAATTGGCAAAGCCTAGGATCTGTATATTTAATGAATATATTGGAAAGGGTTCAGTCTAATCTGGACATCTTGAGTAAATCAGAAAAAAAAGTGGCTGAGGCTGTTTTAACTGCGCCACAAACTGTTATCCACTCTAGCATTGCCTTAATGGCTAAAACGGCTGATGTCAGCGAACCCACCGTTAATCGTTTTTGCCGTCGTATGGCAACGAAGGGATTCCCTGATTTTAAATTACAATTAGCACAAAGCATTGCCAACGGCACTCCCTATGTCAATCGTAATATTGATGATTCTGATACGGTCTCTTCTTATACCAATAAAATTTTTGAATCCGCCATGGCTGGATTAGAAAACGTCAAAACAAATATTGATATCGCTGCCATTAATCGCGCAGTGGATATTCTGACTCAAGCTAAAAAGATCTCCTTTTTTGGTTTGGGTGCATCAGCCGCCGTTGCTCACGATGCCATGAACAAATTTTCTCGTTTTAATATTCCTGTCACTTACTTTGATGACGTTGTTATGCAACGTATGAGCTGTATTAATAGCACTGATGGTGATGTTGTCGTTGTTATCTCACATACGGGGCGTACTAAAAATCTTGTTGAAATAGCTAAAATTGCACGCGAAAACGATGCTTCAGTAATTGCAATTACGACACCTGGCTCACTTTTAGCTTTTGAAGCCACCCTTCCCATTTTGCTTGATGTGCCTGAAGATACTGATATCTACATGCCGATGATCTCCCGCCTTGCCCAACTCACTATTATTGATGTTCTTGCCACAGGATTTATTTTACGCCGAGGGCCAAAATTCAGAGATAACTTGAAGCGCGTCAAAGAAGCATTACGTGATTCACGGTTTGATAAGTAACCGTTTTTAATTATTCTGTTAGTATTGTCACACTTCCTATTGTGCCCCTGACTAGATAAGTTTTTGAAAAATGGTAGCATATCTGCGAGCTAACTCTCGTATATACTGAAAACAGTAGTGTATGTTGCAATTAGCTTGATGCGTTTCACTTAACATATTGGATGAAATATTGTCTAATTTCTGTTTTATCCGATAGCCAACACCTTTCGTTCAAGGTCAACGGAGTAATACATGTCCAGACGGCTCAGAAGAACAAAAATTGTTACCACCTTAGGCCCAGCAACAGATCGTGATAATAACTTAGAAAAAATTATTATTGCTGGTGCGAATGTTGTTCGATTAAATTTCTCTCATGGTTCTGCGGAAGATCATCTTGCTCGCGCTAATCGTACGCGTGAAATTGCCGCTAGACTTGGTCGCCATGTTGCTATTCTTGGGGATCTACAAGGCCCTAAAATCCGTGTTTCTACATTTAAAGACGGAAAAGTTTTCTTGAATGTCGGTGATAAATTCTTACTTGATGCCACCCTTGAAAAAGGCGAAGGCAATCAAAATCAAGTCGGCATTGACTATAAAGGACTACCCGCTGATGTAGTTCCTGGTGATATTTTACTACTCGATGATGGCCGTGTTCAGTTGAAAGTACTTAAAGTCGATGGACTAAAAGTCTTTACTGAAGTCACTGTAGGCGGTCCTTTATCTAACAATAAAGGTATTAACAAGCTGGGTGGCGGTCTTTCTGCTGATGCATTAACAGAAAAAGATAAACAAGATATTATTACAGCTGCCAAAATTGGTGTCGATTACCTCGCTGTTTCATTCCCAAGAACCGGCGAAGATCTTAATCTCGCTCGACGTTTAGCCCGTGATGCAGGTTGTGAATGCCAAATCGTGTCTAAGGTAGAACGTGCTGAAGCTGTTGCTAATGATGAAATTATCGATGAGATCATTCTTGCATCTGATGTAGTGATGGTAGCCCGTGGCGATTTAGGCGTTGAAATTGGCGATCCAGAACTTGTTGGTGTTCAGAAAAAATTAATTCGTCGTGCTCGTCAGCTTAATCGCGTAGTTATCACTGCAACTCAAATGATGGAGTCAATGATAACAAACCCAATGCCAACACGTGCAGAGGTTATGGACGTTGCTAATGCCGTGTTAGATGGTACTGACGCTGTTATGCTATCTGCTGAAACAGCAGCAGGACAATACCCAGCAGAAACAGTTGCTTCAATGGCACAAGTCTGTTTAGGGGCAGAAAAAATGCCTGCGGCTAATGTATCTAAACACCGCTTAGATATGGTGTTTGATACCGTAGAAGAAGCCATTGCAATGTCCACCATGTATGCCGCTAACCATATGAAAGGCGTTAATGCCATTATTGCAATGACAGAATCAGGCCGTACTGCTCGCATGATGTCTCGTATCAGTACAGGTTTACCCATTTTCTCAATGTCTCGACATGAGAAAACACTCAATCAAACAGCACTTTACCGTGGTGTTACACCTGTTTATTGCAGCACTCATACTGATGGTATCGCAGCCGCAAATGAAGCTATTGGGCGTTTACGTGATAAAGGTTTCTTGGTTTCTGGTGATTTAGTGTTAGTCACGCAAGGCGACCAAATGGGCACCGTAGGCAGTACCAATACATGCCGTATTCTTACTGTTGAATAATACAGGGCTGTAAATCTTAATCGCAAAACGGGCTCTTAAGTAAGTGCCCGTTTTTTATATCTGCAATTTATGACTAATTAATCTAATATATTTTCACGTGAATAAGGCTCTATTTCCCCCTCTCTACGTGTTTTTAATAATTTTAAGATCCACGTGTATTGTTCAGGGGATGGTGTGACTAACGCTTCTAACTCTTCATTCATTCTACGTGCAATATAAGCATCGTCTTTATCTTCAATATCATCCATTGGCTCACGAATAATTATATGAAGCTGATGTGTTTTATGACAATACACAGGAAATAAAGGTACGATAGCGGCTCGACATACTTTCATTAGACGCCCAATCGCGGGCAATGTTGCTTTATAAGTACCAAAAAAATCGACAAATTGGCTATGCTCTGCACCATGATCTTGGTCAGGTAAATAATATCCCCAGAATCCTTGTCGAACAGAAGAAATAAATGGCTTAATACCGGCTTCTCGTGAATGCAATCGTCCATCAAAGTGGTGACGTGCTTTATTCCATAAATAATCAGCAACAGGATCTTTTTGATGGTGGAACATAGCAGCCATTTGCTGGCCTTGTGCCGCTAATAGCATTGCAGGAATATCAACAGCCCAACCATGCGGTACCATAAAAATAACATTACGACCTTGCTCTTTAAAACGTTCAATAATTTCTAAGCCTTGCCAACTTGTCCGTTTTAATATGCGCTCAGGCCCTCTTAAGCAAAGCTCTGCTAACATAACAAAAGATTGAGGCGCCGTTTCAAACATACTATCAAGGACTGTTTCACGTTGTGTTTTATCCCATTTTGGGAAACAGTATCTCAAATTGATATCGGCACGACGTCTCGCGCTTTTCGCTTTACGTCCAACAAAACGACCAATAGAAGCAAGAAATGGATCACGCCATTTAACTGGTATATAAGCCAATGCACTTAAAACACCGGCACCCACCCAGGTCCCCCAGTGACGAGGATGTAAATACGCACGGTGAAATGTAGGTACATAACCCGCTTTGCTATCTGTATCTTTTTCTTTATTCATCAGATAATTCTCTGAACTAACATCCCTAATAGGCGTAAAAAACGTTAAAACAAAAACGGATGATATCAATCATCCGCTTTTATGTCTTTAAGATCGTGGTTATTGTCAATCGGCTAGCACTAATTGAGGCTTAATCTCTTTGACTTTGGCTAGATATTCTTGCTTATCTTTACCAGTTAAACCATCAGCACGCGGCAAGGTTGCCGTTAATGGGTTAACAGCTTGTTGGTTGATCCACATCTCATAGTGTAAATGAGGTCCAGTAGAACGTCCTGTATTACCTGATAAGGCAATTCTATCACCACGTTTAACTCGTTGCCCCGGTTTTACCAATAATTGGCGCAAATGCATATAACGTGTGGTGTATTGGCTACCATGACGAATAGCAATAAAATTACCCGCAGCGCCACTATATTTTGCGACAATAACTTCGCCATCCCCTGTTGCTAATACTGGTGTACCTACTGGCATAGCAAAATCGACACCTTTATGAGCGGCTAAACGCCCTGTGACAGGGTTAATACGACGAGGATTGAATTGAGAAGAAACTCTAAACTGCTTTACCGTTGGAAAACGCATAAATCCGCGCTCTAATCCACCTGCTTGGCTGTCATAGAAACGGCCATCTTCAGCAAGGAAAGCATAGTAATCTTTACCCGCACTACGTAAACGGACACCAATTAGCTCACTTTGCTCGGTACGCCCATCCAGCACCTCACGAGAAAATAACGCTGCGAATTGGTCACCGCTTTGTAATTTTTTAAAGTCTACTTGCCACTGTAATGCTTTGGTGACGGCACGTGCTTCAGCATTAGTTAAACCTGCATTTGTTGCACTGACCGAAAAACTGCCACGAATAACACCTGTAGTGACACTGTTTTTCCATTCACCTTTTTGGAACTCTTTTGTTTCTTTAAAACCCGTTTCTGTACGAGTATAAATACGCGTTTCGCGACGAGAAACACCCCAGCTTAATTCTTGAAGTAATCCATTATCATCAAGTTCCCAACTAATAGATTGCCCTATTTTGAGGTTTCTGAGATCTTTATTTTGATTAGAAATAGTTGCGATATCAGCAGAATCAATACCAAATTGAGTCAGTATTGAACTTAATGAATCACCACTAGAGACGATATAAGTATGAGGAACTTGTGCAACTGCGGTACTTGTATCTGTGCCATCTTCCGCACCAACTAATCCTTCATCGGTAAGTTGATCGCTACTGTCAGTAATAATGTCATCCGTATTTTCGCCTTGATTGGCAAGAGGCATTTGAATACTGACAGGAACTTCACGACTTTGTTCATTTTGAAGTACCACAGGCCGCCAAATTGCGACGGCCAATGTTGCTGCAGTTAACGAACCAAGCATGATTTTATGTGGGAGTGGTAAACTTAAATATACCTGTGCAATGGATTTCTTCTGCTGCACGCTCTTAATTCCTTATTGTGTTTCATTCAGGCAGCTCGCATATTGGTTAGCTAGTTGGGTAAGGAATTTTACATAGCTCTCTTGAGTCAGAGAAATCCCACTTCCTAGGGGGTCTAATACACCCATTTTAACCCCAGTGCCTTTTGCCACTGTTTCTATTACTGTCGGCCTGAATTGCGGCTCAGCAAAAATGCAAGTTGCTTTTTGCTCAACCAACTGTGTTCGTATTTGATGTAATTTCTGCGCGCCTGGCTGTATTTCAGGGTTGATAGTAAAATGACCTAACGGCTTTAAATTATAATGTTTTTCGAAGTAACCATAAGCATCATGAAAGACAAAATAACCCTTACTTTTCACAGGCGACAGAATATTAACAAGATTTTTATCAGTTTGCTTGAGTTGTTCGCTGAATTTACCTAGGTTTACGTCCAGAAGTTCTTTTTTATCTGGATAAAGCGCAATTAACCTTTCATGGATCTGTTTTGCAGACGACAACGCAATTTCTGGTGATAACCAGATGTGCATATTATAATCACCGTGAGAATGATGTTCGTGATTTTCCTCATGTTTATGCACATTGTCATCATCATCTTTCAATAAAAGCGACTTTATTTCGTCAGTTTCCGCTAAAGCCAACTTATGATTGTCTGTAAGTCTGTTTAATGGCCTATCTAAAAACACTTCCATATCAGGCCCAACCCATACCATTAGGTCTGCTGAAGTGATTTTTTTCAAATCAGACGGTTTTAACGCATAATCATGTGGAGATGCCCCATCCGGCAATAAAACTTCCGTTGGTGTCACTCCATCAGCGATAGCAGCGGCAATAAACCCGATAGGCCGAATTGAAACCACCACATCAGCCTGAACAGAAGCGCTGAATGAGCTTATCATCGCTGTCGCTAAAAATGATTTCAATAAAAAACGATGCGCAAATTTGTTGTTTTTATGTAACATAGGAAGAATTCTCGTGAATTACCATTGGAAATGTTATATTATAACGTTTCAATGATTCTGCAAGTGCTAATTTTATGTCTGACTTGATTTGTTTAAAATCGGTTTCTGTTTCTTTTGGTGAAAGAGAAATTTTAAAAGATATCTCTTTTGATTTAAAAGCAGGCCGTATTCTTACTTTACTTGGCCCTAATGGTGCGGGTAAATCCACGGTTATCCGTTTAGTTCTTGGGTTATTAAATCCAACATCAGGAAAAGTAGAACGCCATAATACGTTACGTATTGGCTATGTTCCTCAAAAGCTTTATCTCGATCCTACCATGCCATTAACTGTTAAGCGCTTTATGACGCTAAAACCCGGTGTACGAGATAAAGATATTCTCCCTGCCCTAGAGCGTGTTAATGCGGCTAAATTAATCAATCAGCCAATGCAAAAACTGTCTGGTGGTGAATCTCAGCGTGTGTTATTAGCAAGAGCCTTACTTAATCAACCTCAACTTTTAGTCTTAGATGAACCAACCCAAGGTGTTGATGTTAATGGTCAACTCGCTCTTTATGATTTAATTAATCAACTTCGTAATGAATTAGGTTGCGCCATTTTAATGGTTTCTCATGATCTTCATTTGGTAATGGCAAAAACAGACGAAGTGCTCTGTTTAAATGGTCATATTTGCTGTTCAGGCACACCGGATGTCGTTTCTTCTCACCCAGAATTTATTGCCATGTTTGGTAGTCGTGGGGCGGAACAACTTGGTATTTATCGCCATCATCATCAACACAATAAGGAGTGTCGTCATGATTGAGTTGCTGTTGCCGGGCTGGATTGCCGGTATGCTCTTAGCAATGGCGGCGGGCCCTTTAGGCTCTTTTGTCGTTTGGCGTCGCATGTCTTATTTCGGAGATACGCTAGCACACGCCTCATTACTTGGTGTTGCTTTTGGTTTGTTATTTAATATCGAACCATTCTATGCGGTGATTGCTGTTACGTTAATTTTAGCTATTTTATTAGTGTGGTTAGAACTAAAACCACAGCTTTCCGTCGATACTCTTTTAGGGATCATGGCACACAGTGCGCTTTCTTTGGGACTTGTCGTTGTCAGTTTAATGTCCAATGTCCGTGTTGATTTAATGGCATATCTGTTTGGTGACTTGCTCTCTGTAAACTATCAAGATGTCATCAGTATTTTTATTGGCGTTGTGATTGTCTTGTTTGTGATCATTCGTTCATGGCGCCCTCTACTTTCCATGACCATTAATCAAGATATGGCCTTTGTCGATGGTGTAAATATTCAACGTGAACGTTTGAAACTGATGATGATCACTGCGCTAACCATTGGTTTAGCCATGAAGTTTGTTGGAGCATTAATTATCACCTCACTGCTGATTATCCCTGCAGCAACGGCACGGCGTTTTGCTCGCTCACCAGAACAGATGGCCGTGATTGCAATCATCGTTGGTATGTTAGCAATTACAGGCGGTTTAACCTTCTCTGCGTTTTATGACACCCCCGCAGGCCCTTCAGTGGTATTAGTAGCAAGCTGTTTATTTATTTTGAGTTTGTTCGTACCTGCTAAACAGTAATTATTTCCAACACGTTAGATAAACAATCCCCCCCAACAACACTATATTGTTGGGGGGGATTGTTATCTTTTGTCTATGGAATATCTAAGAAATTGATATCACTCTTTTTCACTTAATTCTGTTTCGCCTATAGGACCATAAATTAGCACATGAACATCCGTTAAGGGTTCCATTGCATTTTTGATTTTTTCATATACAACAGACCACTCTAAGCCACCTAATCCCGCCCCTAATGGTGGAATAGCAATAGATTTAATATTGCGCTGTTTGATTTCATTAACCAGTGTAATTAACCCTGCTTCAATATCTTCAATACAACTGGTATTCCGCCAGTGTCGTTTGGTTGGAAAATTGATAATAAAACGAGGATTAGCTGCCTTTTGTATCTCATAAATAAACATTACACCCGGTGTAAGTTCTTTGTTTTTGCATGCTAAAGCATAGGCGTTAAAATTATCTGGCCATGCTTTTTTAAATTGTAAGGCAATACCACGTCCCATTACACCAACACAATTAACAGCATTTACAATTGCCTCAGTATTTGCATGTAAGAGGTTGCCTCGGGTGAGTTCTATCATTTAAATCGTCTCCAACGTCGTCATACTGATATAAAGATTAAGGTTCTTCTACAATACGATTAAAATGACGATAGGCATGATTAGTGGCAACACGACCTCGTGGTGTACGCTGAATAAATCCTTGTTGGATTAAATAAGGCTCTAACACATCTTCTATGGTTTCCCGCTCTTCACCAATGGCGGCCGCTAGGTTATCTAAACCCACAGGTCCCCCCATAAATTTATCAATAATAGCGAAAAGTAATTTACGGTCTAAATAGTCAAAACCGGCCGCATCCACATTTAGCATGTCCAGTGCTTTAGAGGCGGTATCCTCATCAATGGCACCGTTACCTTTTACCTGTGCAAAGTCTCGTACACGTCGTAATAATCGGTTAGTAATACGTGGAGTGCCTCGTGAACGCATAGCAATTTGACGTGCACCTTCATCTGTCATCTCTAATCCCATAAAACTGGCACTACGAGAGACAATATGTTGGAGATCATCAACATTGTAAAACTCAAGACGTTGCACAATACCAAAGCGATCACGCAAAGGGGATGTTAAAGAGCCAGCCCTTGTGGTGGCGCCCACTAAGGTGAATGGTGGTAGATCTATTTTAATTGAGCGAGCTGCTGGCCCTTCACCAATCATAATATCAAGCTGATAATCTTCCATTGCAGGATAAAGAATTTCTTCAACCACGGGAGAAAGGCGATGGATTTCATCAATAAACAATACATCATGAGGCTCAAGGTTAGTAAGCATCGCGGCTAAATCACCCGCTTTTTCAAGTACAGGGCCTGATGTCGTACGTAAATTAACCCCCATTTCATTTGCAATGATATTTGCTAATGTGGTTTTACCCAATCCAGGCGGGCCAAAGATAAGTAAATGATCGAGCGCATCCTGACGTAATTTAGCTGCCTGAATAAAAATCTCCATTTGTTCACGAACTTGTGGTTGCCCAACATATTCGGCAAGAGATTTAGGGCGAATCGCCCTATCTATTATTTCTTCTTCAGGTTGTTGAATTTCTGCTGAAATCAGGCGATCTGCTTCAATCACAATGTATTACTCCTAAATAGCCGCACGCAATGCTTCTTTAATAAGCGTTTCACTATCTGTACCCAGTTTTGCTACTTTGCTGATCATTTTTGCTGCTTCTTGTGGTTTATAGCCTAATGCGATTAATGCAGCGGAAGCTTCAGCTTCAATATCAGCCGCTTTTGGTACTTTAGGTGAAGCACTTTCTGGTAATTCAATCTCACTATTTTCGAATAAATCACCATTAAGGCCTTTGAAGCGGTCTTTCATTTCAACCACTAAGCGTTCTGCTGTTTTCTTACCCACACCAGGTAATTTCACTAATGAAGTGATAGATTCATTTTCAATCGCAGTTACAAATTGGCGAGCAGACATACCTGATAAAATGGCTAGCGCAAGTTTAGGTCCGACACCATTCACTTTAATTAATTCACGAAAAAGTGCGCGTTCTTGTTTTTGGTTAAAACCATAAAGTAATTGTGCATCTTCACGTACAATAAATTGCGTGTAGATAATGGCTTCTTGGCCAATATCAGGCAATTCATAAAAACAGGTCATTGGCATATTGATTTCATACCCAACACCATTACCTGCTTCGATCAGCACCACTGGTGGCTGTTTTTCAAGAATAATTCCTCTGATACGACCTATCACCCTAACGCCTCCGCAAAAATAATTACGTCAAGTTTATAACATAAAAAAAGCTGGACGTATATCCAGCTCGTGAAAAACCAAAGACATTTACTAATATAGCCACTTATCTTAACCGCCCTCTCGTTAAAACCAGACGAGGATCACCCACTCGTAATAAATTTTGGTTAAAGTGGCAATGAGTGATAGCAATCGCCAACGCATCGGCGGCATCCGATTGAGGTGCAGCTGATAATTTTAATATTGATCGCACCATATGTTGTACTTGGCTTTTTTCAGCAGCCCCCGTCCCTACAACTGTTTGTTTGACTTGGCGAGCAGCATATTCAAAAACAGGAAGATCGTTATTGACTGCAGCAAGTATCGCAACACCTCGCGCTTGCCCCAGTTTTAATGCTGAATCGGCATTTTTTGCCATAAACACTTGCTCAACGGCAAACACATCCGGCGAAAATTGTGTGATAATTTCGCTAACACCAGCATAAATACGCTTAAGTCGATTAGGAAAGTCGGGAACTTGTGTACGGATACAACCACTTCCCAAGTAAATAAGTTGGCGCCCTTGCTGTCGAATTACACCGTAACCTGTAACACGAGATCCTGGGTCTATACCTAAAATGATAGCCATATCAATTCCTGTTGCCGATATGGTCGGATGGCGAGAGAAAAGAGCAAGGAAACCTGCTCTGCTCTTCTCTTCGCACTTTTGAATAACAGCAATTAATACTGTTATTTTCGATAATCGTAAGAACGATTACAGGATATCTTCTAGTTGTTTTGCAACTTCATCAGAGATATCACCGTTGTGATACACTTCTTGCACGTCATCACTGTCTTCTAACATATCGATAAGACGCATTAATTTTGGTGCAGTTTCAATATCTAATTCTGCTTTTGTCGATGGGATCATGGACACTTCGGCAGCTTCAGCAACGAAACCAGCCGCATCCATTGCATCTTTCACTTCACCAAAAGATTCTGGTGTTGTGTAAACATCAATAGCACCATCATCATAAGTTTCAACATCATCAGCGCCTGCTTCTAATGCAGCTTCCATAACAGCATCTTCATCGACACCAGGAGCATAAGAAATCACCCCTTTTTTGGTAAATAGATAAGATACAGAACCATCGGTTCCTAAGTTACCACCTGTTTTGGTAAATGCATGGCGAACATCGGAAACAGTACGATTACGATTATCACTTAAACACTCAACCATGACAGCAGTACCACCCGGGCCGTAACCTTCATAGATGATAGTTTCCATATTATCATTTTCATCATTTCCCGCACCGCGTGCAATTGCACGGTTTAATGTGTCACGAGTCATGTTGTTTGATAATGCTTTATCAACTGCCGCACGTAAGCGCGGGTTAGTTGCAGGATCACCACCACCTAAACGTGCTGCTGTAACTAATTCACGGATGATTTTAGTGAAAATTTTACCGCGTTTCGCATCTTGCGCTGCTTTACGGTGTTTTGTATTGGCCCATTTACTATGACCTGCCATGAAAATATCTCCAAACGTGGTCTAATCATTAAATAACAAATTCTTCAATCGCTTGCTGATTACTAGCAGATTTTGTTAGTTTTGCCGCTAGTGGCGCGTCTAGCCATTGGTATTGCGAATGCTCTGTTAGCATAATTTCTCGCTCTGCTGGAAGCGCTAACGTAAACCAATGTTCCTGACAATGTGTCACATTGGGTGCATAACGATGTCGAAAATGTGCAAATATCTCAAAGAGAATCGAGCGATGGCAATCCACCAGCTCAAGATTTTCACCTATGATATCAATTCCCACTTCTTCTTGCACTTCACGCAATGCCGTTTGAAAAGGCATTTCCCCCTCTTCTAAACTACCTGTCACTGATTGCCAGAAATCAGGATCATCTCGACGCTTCAGCATAAGCACCCGTTTGGTCTCTTTTGCATAAATAACAACTAAAACGGATATCGGGCGCTTATATTTCATTATTTACTCTTTATCTTCGCTAACTTCTTTTTGAGTAACTGCAATTGCTAACTCTTTTAAAGCATCTTCATTCGCAAAGCTTGGTGCATTAGTCATTAAACACGCGGCTGCGGTTGTTTTAGGAAATGCAATAACATCACGAATATTATCAGTACCTGTTAACAGCATTACTAAACGGTCTAAACCGAAGGCTAAGCCCGCATGTGGTGGTGTACCAAATTTCAATGCATCTAATAAGAAACCAAATTTCTCTTGTTGCTCATCAGGCGAAATTCCTAAAATGCTAAATACCGCTTGTTGCATTTCATTACGGTGAATACGCACTGAACCGCCACCCACTTCATAACCGTTAATAACCATATCATACGCATTTGCGACTGCTCCCACAGGGTGTGCTGTCAACTCAACAGGTGATAAGTCTTTTGGTGAAGTAAATGGATGGTGCATTGCGCTTAATTCCCCAGTCTCTTCATCTTCTTCAAACATAGGGAAGTCAATAACCCATAAGGGTTTCCATGCATTTAAATCTGTCAGTTCAAGGTCACGACCGACTTTCAAACGCAGAGCCCCCATTGCATCACTCATTGTGCCTTTACGACCCGCACCAAAGAAAATTAAATCGCCATCAGTTGCACCTGTGGTTTCTAAGAGACTATTAACAACATCGTTAGTCAGGAATTTAGCAATTGGGCTTTGTACACCTTCAATACCTTTTGCACTTTCATTGACCTTCATCCACGCAAGGCCTTTAGCACCGTAAATACTGACAAATTGTGTATATTCATCAATGTTTTTACGAGTTAATGATGCTCCACCTGGCACACGCAGTGCGATAACACGGCATTTTTCATCATTTGCTGCTTGTGCAAATACACTGAACTCTACATCTTTGACTAAATCAGCAATGTCTTTGAGTTCCATTGGATTACGTAAATCTGGTTTGTCTGAACCATAGCGACGCATTGCTTCTGCAAAGGTCATGACAGGGAATGCCCCTAAATCGACATCAAGAATATCTAACCATAATGCATGGATCATACGCTCCATCACTTCGCGTACTTGATCTGCACTCATGAAAGAGGTTTCAACATCGATTTGTGTAAATTCAGGTTGACGATCGGCACGTAAGTCTTCATCACGGAAGCATTTTACGATTTGATAGTAACGATCAAAGCCCGACATCATTAACAGCTGTTTAAACAGCTGTGGTGATTGTGGTAATGCGTAAAATTTACCTTTATGAACACGGCTTGGCACTAAATAGTCACGCGCACCTTCAGGTGTTGCTTTTGTCAGCATTGGGGTTTCAACATCAATGAAACCTTCGCCATCCATAAAACGACGAACAAAGCTTGTTATTTTAGCGCGGGTTTTTAAGCGATCAGACATTTCAGGGCGACGCAGGTCTAAATAACGATAAGTTAAACGACGCTCTTCACTATTTGTTTGATTACTATCTAACGGTAATGGCTCTGAACGGTTAAAAATAGACAGAGATTCTGCCGCTAACTCAACTTCCCCTGTTGCCATATTTTTATTAACTTGGCTATCAGGACGAGCGCGTACTGTTCCTGTGACTTGAATACAAAATTCATTACGCAGTTCTGATGCCTGAGAAAATGCCTCTTTCTGCTCTGGGTCAAAGAAGACTTGAACAATACCTTCGCGATCTCGCATATCTATAAAGATAAGTCCACCTAAATCACGGCGACGATTAACCCAACCACAAAGAGTCACTTTTTGGCCCACATGGGCGCTATTCAACTGCCCACAATAATTAGTACGCATACAATATCCTTTTACTCAGCTTGTTGTGCTTTCTGCTGCGGAAATTTTGGCAATAGTCTTTTTCGAGTAGTGTCAAAAAAAAGGCAGACATTATAACGAAAATTCTTCCTGGAGATAAGAGTATAGACCTAGTTTATATGATACATCTTTTCAAGGATTTGCTAATCCCCAAACAATTAATTAATAATAATTATTTATAGCGACAGATGTCGCTTTGAGGTTTATCATTAAATTCGCCGTTTTTTGGCTTTGGCAATGGAGAAAAGATGGTTAGCTCGCTTTATATCGTACTGGGCGCACTGTTATTGATTAAATTGTCCCTCAATGTCGTAAAACTCAGAACACAATATCGGGTTGCTTATGGTGATGGTGGCTTTTATGAATTACAAACTGCCATCCGTGTTCACGGTAATGCGGTAGAATATATTCCTATTTCCATGGTTTTATTACTGGTCATGGAAATGAATGGAGCTTTTGTTTGGATGGTGCACATCTGTGGTTCAATTTTAATCGTCGGTCGCTTTTTACATTCATATGGATTAAAACACCGTGAACTTCGCTGGCGTCGTTCAGGCATGGCTGCCACTTATTTATCAATGTTATTGATGATCATTGCTAATATTTATTTCCTGCCTTGGATACAAATCTTTTCCTTTTATTACTAAGTCCTTTAGGAATAATATGATCATCCATGATCAAAACCGACATCCTTGCTGTTGTGTCTAATAACGGCAAGGGATCAAAAAGGTTTATTTATTTTTTCCAATTTCTTTCTAAAGAATGCAACTTTGTGAGCACCGTCGCTTCTGGTAGAATGCTCACTTCTTTTATTCCTAAAACCTATTTTAGTTATGTCGAATTCAAAATCATCACAACAAGACAGCTTATTTGCGACCCCTATTGCTAACCTGGGTGACTGGCGCTTTGATGAAAAAGTCGCTGAAGTGTTTCCTGATATGATAAAACGCTCTGTACCTGGTTACTCTAATATCATCTCTATGATTGGTATGCTTGCAGGTCGCTTTGTTACCCCCAATAGCCAAGTCTATGATTTAGGCTGCTCTTTAGGTGCGGCCACGCTTTCCATGCGTCGTAATATTGATGTTGCGGGTTGCAAAATTATTGGTGTGGATAATTCACCCGCCATGGTAGAACGCTGTCAACGCCATATTGATGCTTATAAAGCGGATACACCCGTCGATATTATTGAAGGTGATATTCTTGATATCGACATTAATAATGCCTCAATGGTCGTGCTTAACTTCACCTTACAATTCTTAGCGCCAAGCGATCGCCAAATATTATTAAACCGCATTTACCAAGGCCTAAATCCCGGTGGCGTGTTAGTACTTTCTGAAAAATTCAGTTTTGAAGATAAAAAAATTGGTGAATTACTGTTTAATATGCACCATGATTTTAAACGTGCTAACGGTTACAGCGAATTAGAAATCAGCCAAAAACGTAGTATGTTAGAAAATGTCATGCTAACAGACTCGGTTGAAACGCATAAAGCTCGCTTACATAATGCAGGTTTTCCACATGCAGAAGTTTGGTTCCAATGTTTTAATTTCGGCTCGCTTTTAGCGATTAAAGGCAATAACTAATGATTAATTTTGGCTCGTTCTATCAACTTATTGCGCAAGATGAGCGCTTATTTCATTGGTTAGATACATTACCAGCTCAATTATCAGAATGGCGCTCAAATGCGTTACATGGTCACTTTTCCTCATGGGAAAGAATGCTCGATGGTTTGCCAGACATTACCCCTACTGAACTTGATTTAAAAAATGGCGTGATTGCCAATAGAACGCCCGCATTAAGTGCTGGTGAACAACTGGGTTTGAACAATATTCTGAAGTCTTTAATGCCATGGCGAAAAGGCCCTTTCTCCCTTTATGGGGTCGATATTGATACAGAATGGCGCTCAGATTGGAAATGGGATCGTGTTTTGCCTCACCTTTCGCCTCTTGAAGGTCGTTTGGTGTTGGATGTCGGTTGTGGCAGTGGCTATCACATGTGGCGAATGTTAGGTGAAGGGGCTGAATGTGTTGTGGGGATCGATCCCACTCAACTCTTTTTATGTCAATTTGAAGCCGTCAGAAAATTATTAGGAAATGATCAACGTGCACATTTAATTCCTATTGGCATTGAACAGATGCCAGAATTAAAAGCCTTCGATACCGTATTCTCAATGGGAGTGCTTTATCATCGTCGTTCACCACTGGATCATCTATGGCAATTAAAGAATCAATTGGTTTCAGGCGGTGAATTAGTATTAGAAAGCCTCGTTGTTGATGGTGATGAATTTCAATGCCTGATCCCTGGTGAACGTTATGCACAAATGCGTAATGTGTACTTTATCCCGTCGGCAAAAATGCTAAAAGTTTGGTTAGAAAAATGTGGTTTTAAAAATGTACACATTGTCGATGAAAATACAACCTCTCTGGATGAGCAACGTAAAACAGATTGGATGATAACAGATTCATTAGACGCATTCTTAGATGCGAATGATAAAACAAAAACAGTTGAGGGTTATCCTGCGCCTAAACGAGCAATATTAATTGCAACTAAGCCTTAAATTTTTATTTGGATCTAAGGGGATATCAAGTTATTAAATATCCCTTTATTTCATAAAATGGATCCTATTTTTATTAAAAATATCTTACACGCCCCTTTATTTGCAGATGAACGATTAAAGAAATTATGGCGAAAACACCAAAGAGCAAAGTGGCTATTCAAAAGAAAATAACACAAAAAAACAACACACCCTTTTACAAAAGAATAAGCATCAACAATACGATGTTCCTCTTTTCTCATCCTTTGTAGAAACAACATCAGCAAAACACCTGCCACTGACGCCATTACAACGTGGAGTACAAATCTTTTTTTCATTATTTGACTATGCCACGCAACTTTTATATATCGCTTTTATTATTACCGTATGGTGGTTTCCTGAACATTTTTCAGTTCAAACAATTTATAACCTAATCGTTTTATTCTTATTTGAATTTATTCTCGTGCATTCAGGTGTGTTTATGGCAGCCTTTGGTCGTACTAAACTTGTTTTTGCTCTTATTCCATTTTATGGAATATTTGCTCTTATTATCAATAGTATGATTATGGGGGATGAAAATCTGATTATTTGGCTCTATGTAGTAATTGTTGCAAATCGAATTATCAGTGGTTATCAAGTGAAAACAAAAGAAGAAATGGGGAAAAATTTATTCTATTCTGCACTATTAGTTTTAAATTTTATGCTATGCCTTTTTTCCGTCATGATTTTTCAATTTTTAGTCCCTTATGGTGGATTAACACCCGAATATTTAGACAATATTAATTATCTTTATTTAATTCCACAGCATAGTGATTATTTTAATGTTCCACATATTGGTATGGCTTACGGCACTCTATTTTATGGTATCCCTTTAGCTTGCATAACCTATATTAATATATCATCGATTTATAAACGGATAATGTTAGAAAAATAAAAACTACTCACAGCGTGCCTTATTCGACACTTGTTGTTCATCTTTATTCATGCTTTAATACAGAAGTTATCACCCCCCTATTATTTCTCTTTTTAAGAAGGCACATCCCTACGATGAACTAAATTCTGCCAGAAAATATTTCAAATACTATTTTGGATATTCATTCTCTGTTACTGGCAGACAATAATTTATTTCGTCGCATCAAGAAGAAGATTTCTGCTGTCTGCCGCCTATTTCGCTTAGGAGGTATTACTATGGCAATAGCCTGTCACTTTTCACAACTTACTATAGAATTTAATCAAGAACCTCTTTTCTCGCGATTAACTCGCGCATTAGCTTGTCAGCAAAATGCATTAATCGGCTATAACGGTAAAGGTAAATCCGTATTATTAAAATTATTAGCAAAAAAAATAACGCCATCATCTGGGCTAATTAATTGGAATATCCCTTTTATATATGTTGACCAATTCACACGACTTCAAGGCAATACAGTTGCTGAAGCATTGGATATAAATGAAATTTATCAAGCCTTCCAACGCGTTGATACAGGGACTGCAACATTAAAAGACATTGAATTACTTGATGGCAAATGGCAACTCCCTGTTACTTGGCAAAATTTATTAGATTCAGCACAGCTTGCTGTCGCACTTGATACCCCCATTGCGCATTTAAGTGGAGGAGAACAAACGCGCTTGGCACTTTGCCACGCATTTTTACAAACAGATTGCTTTCTCTTATTAGATGAACCCGATAATCATCTCGATTATCAAGGGCAACAGTGGCTAATAAAACAATTAGCAAAACATAAATCAGGATCACTTATCGTAAGCCATAATCGAAAATTACTCACTTATACAGACACTATTTTAGAGTTAAGTGAAAAAGGTTTATCTGAATATGGTGGAAATTATGCTTTATATGAAACACAAAAAAGTGCAGAAATCGCATTTTTAGACACGACCAGTGAACGATTAAATAGTCAGATTAAAAATGAAAAGCGCCAACAACAAGCCACATTACAAAAAGCTATACAACGTAGACATCAAGGGGAGTCAATCAGACAAAGTGGCTCCCAGTGCTTACTTTTGCTGGATATGCAGAAAAACAGAGCAGAACAACGACAATCTGCTGTAGCAAAACGCCATCAGCGTGTAATAGAAGAGATGCAGTCTCAAAAACAAGGTATTGATGAAGAAAAGTCACATATCCATCAACAAAAAATCACGTTGAATTATCAAAGTGAAGGCCATCGCTTAAATGTGTTTGTTGATAATCTTCAACTTCCCTATGGCTACCCACACCCTATTTCATTTTCAGCTTATAGTAATGAACATTGGCACATTAAAGGTAAAAATGGGTGCGGAAAATCAACATTATTGAAATGTTTGATCCAGCAATTTGCTCCACTCTCTGGTGAGTTTCGTCTAAATCAAGGCTATTGTTATCTCGATCAACACCTTACTTTACTTGATAAAACATTGCCTGTTGCACAAGCGTTACATCAGTATCAACCTGCCATTTCTATCGAACAATGGCGAACTCGACTGGGGATGTTGAGAATTAGAGGTAATAAATCTTTACTACCACTTGAAAAACTAAGTGGTGGAGAACAATTAAAAGCAACATTATTGGCTTTAACACATAGTCCAAAACCCCCCGCGATCTTATTGCTTGATGAACCTGATAATCATCTTGATATTGAGTCCAAACAACTATTAGAGAATTTATTAGTTGAATATCAAGGTACATTGTTATTGGTTTCTCACGATGAAGTCTTTGTTGAACACTGTGGTATAACACATACCTTGGTATTAGACGATATTGCATAAAAAACTGCGCTATAAAAGGCGCAGTTCTAAAATCGCTCACTAACGTTAATTTAATTAAAATTAAGAAGCTAATGGCGTATGAATACTCATAATATCTTTCATCGCTTCAACGGTATCTTCATCTACACAATAATGTGTGAATTCATCAACCTCGCTATCAGAGCTCATTGTTACACCTGCTTTACGATAAATCATGGTTGAAGGTGCCACTTTTCCTGCTGAACTGTGTATTTCTTTTAATCCTACATCTAGGAATTTTTGGATATTACTGAGCCTTACGCCAGCACCAGCCATAATTATAGGGCCTTGTGATTTTTCATTTAATGTACGTAATAAAGGTAAACCTAATTCCGCATTCGCTTGTTGGCCTGAAGTTAAAATACGAGAAACACCTAACTGTGTCAGTTGTTCTAACCCCAATAAGGGGTTAACACACATATCAAAAGCGCGATGAAAAGTAATGGCTAAAGGGCCAGCAAGCTCCATTAAAATATCCATTTTAGGCAAATCAATATGCCCTTCTTCATTTAAAAGACCAACAACCGCACCTGGAAATCCCATATCACGGATAAGACTAATATCATTTTTCATAGCTGAAAAATCAGCTTGTGTGTAACAAAAATCCCCACCTCGAGGGCGAACAATAGGATGAACGGGAATACGAACCAGATCTCTGACTTGTCTTAGCATCCCAAAACTTGGCGTAATGCCACCTTCTGAAGGACTCGTGCATAGCTCAATTCTATCTGCACCTGCTCGTTCTGCCACTAGCGCACATTCTGCGCCAAAACAACAAATCTCCAACGTAGCCATATCATCCCTCTTTATCCTTAATACAGAAAGTAATCAGAAAATAAATATCATTTCTTAGCGATTACTAACAATAGTTGTCGAATATCGTTATTCATTCAATTCTGCTATCAGAATTTTGTGCTGACACAAGCAAACTATTTTCTGAAAGTGTCGCTCAACACTCACTTTCTACGATTTCAAGTAACGAATAAGGATGATACTTTACTGTCACTTTCCCGTTAGAAATAGCTACCGTTGGATTAGGCAACCGTTCTTTCTCACCTTTAGGTTCACTGATTTTTAAGCTAACACTCTCAGGTAACGTTTGGGGTAAAAAAGACATGACTTTATTCACTAAATCTGCGGGTTCGACGGGGATCACTTGCTCAATATGTTCCCAACCTTGGTATTCATATATTTTATGTGTAGGGAATGGTAATTCAACAATAGAAACCGCTTGATTTAAAACCGTTAATGGCGTGTCTAATTGAAAAAGATAAATTGGGCGCCCATTAATAACATTATCAGAAATACACTTTCCACATAGACTAAGCCCTTTTCGCCACTGCTCAGCCAACGTTAAATCGTGACAACGTAACGAAATATGATCCGTAAGATAATATGTAAAATTTAAACCTAACTGATTAGCAAGCTGTGTCATTTTTTCTTCAAACAGAGGAAGCGCGTGAGTTAAATCATTTAATTGAGGGATTGAAGAAAATAACGCCATGTTGAATAACCTTAATGAAAAAACAGAGAAAAAACCTTAAAGATAAGGCGCAGATAGTAGCATGTTCTAGCCGGAATATGTTATAAATTCAAGGTTAATCCTAATTCTTTATAATAAACCTGTCAGGCTTTTGTCGTCAGGTTTTATTTTCTCAATAATTTAAGGTAACCCGGTGAATATTCAGGCTTTTCTTTCAGAAAAAATCAGTGTGGCAATGTGTGCTGCTGGCGCACCCGCTGATAGCGAACCTCTTGTCCGTCAGTCAGCCAAAGTACAATTTGGTGACTATCAGGCAAATGGTGTCATGGGAGCAGCAAAGAAAATGGGGATCCCACCCCGACAACTCGCAGAAAAAATTCTGGAACAGCTTGATATTACAGGTATTGCAGATAAAGTTGAAATTGCAGGTCCTGGCTTTATCAATATCTTCTTATCTCCGCAATGGGTTGCTAAACAAGCTGAAAACGCATTAGTCGATGAACATCTGAATGTAACACCTGTTGCACCTCAAACTATTGTTATCGACTATTCATCACCAAACGTTGCAAAACAAATGCATGTTGGCCACTTACGCTCCACCATTATTGGTGATGCAAGTGCACGTACTTTATCTTTCTTAGGTCATAACGTTATTCGTGCTAATCACCTCGGTGATTGGGGTACACAATTTGGTATGTTAATTGCGTACTTAGAGAAAAAACAAAACGAAAATGCCGCAGATATGGCATTATCTGATCTCGAAGAATTCTATCGTGAAGCAAAAAAATGTTATGACGAAGATGAAGTCTTCGCCGAGCGTGCACGTAATTACGTTGTAAAATTACAAGGTGGTGATGAGTATTGTCGTACAATGTGGCGCAAACTTGTTGATATCACTATGCAACAAAACCAAGTGACTTATCAGCGTCTTAATGTCACGCTAACTGAAGATGACATCATGGGTGAAAGCCTTTATAACCCGATGTTGCCTGGCATTGTCGCTGACCTAAAAGCAAAAGGCCTTGCTGTAGAAAGTGAGGGGGCAACGGTTGTTTTCCTGGATGAGTATAAAAACAAGGAAGGCGAACCTATGGGTGTTATCGTTCAGAAAAAAGACGGTGGCTACCTTTATACAACAACGGATATTGCTTGTGCTAAATATCGTCACGAACACCTACATGCTGACCGCGTGCTCTATTATATCGACTCTCGCCAACATCAACATTTAATGCAAGCGTGGACTATTGTCCGTAAAGCAGGTTACATCCCTGATTCAATGTCACTTGAACACCATATGTTCGGTATGATGTTAGGTAAAGATGGTCGCCCATTTAAAACACGTTCTGGTGGTACTATCCGTTTAACGGATTTACTCGATGAGGCACAAGAAAGAGCACGTACATTAATCGCTGAAAAAAATCCAGATATGGATCAAGACGAGTTAAATAATGTTGCTCGTGTTGTCGGTATTGGTGCTGTTAAATACGCTGACTTATCTAAAAACCGTACAACAGATTACATCTTTGATTGGGATCTGATGTTAAGTTTTGAAGGTAATACCGCACCTTATATGCAATATGCTTATACTCGCGTTGCCTCAATCTTCAAACGCGCAGAAATTGATGAGAACACATTAACGCAACCTATCGAGTTAACACAATCTCATGAAAAACAACTTGCACTGCGTTTAGTGCAATTTGATGAGACTATCATGCAAGTTGCTCGCGAAGGAACACCTCATGTGATGTGTGCTTATCTCTACGATCTGGCACAAACCTTCTCGGGTTTTTATGAAAACTGCCCTATCTTATCTGCTGAAGATGAAAGCATTCGCCAAAGTCGCCTAAAACTGGCTCGCTTGACGGCAAGAACATTAAAGCAAGGTTTAGATACATTAGGAATTGAAACAGTTGATAGAATGTAATTAGCTCAATATGCAAATGACATAGACAGAAAACCGATGGCATTAACCATCGGTTTTTTTATCTATTACTCTTAATTCAATATCGTCAAAAACCACTTCTAACAATCACTCAATAAACTTCCAATGCTATTTAGTCTAATCTTCATTAGCAGTTATAACATCCTGACACAATAGCCCTCTGATATCTTTTACCTCAATCCAACCATCAACGCTATCTATTGGTTTGCTTGGGCTATAAAGGCGATCGTTGACATCTTTAGCCGTAAATGACAGCTGTTCATTTGTCTTGTCAAATACCCCCACACAATTAACTGGCGTTAATTTTGAGGTATTAAATTTCCCGTCAGCAGTACAACCAGCAAGAAATAACGTAGCTAATGACACAGAGATGATAATGGCTTTTTTCATAGTAGATCCTTGACACTCTTTTATTTTTATTCTTACTAAAAAAATCAACTAATTGATTGTTCAGTCGTCTTTAAACTTGGAATATCTAATCGTTTATAACTACTTTGAGTATAACGAACAAACGAAGAAATATTTGAGTTATTGAGCTATTAATGAAAAAAATAAGAACGGTGGCGAATGATTTGAAAAGAGAGGGAAAAACAGAAAACAATGGCGGACAAATGAAAGCAATAATTAGTGTACCATACCGAATTACCAGTAATCTAATTGTCTATTAATAATAGATTTAGCATTAATTTCATTATTCACACGACCTATTGTTTACTGCTTATCCCCAGCAATCGTATTACCTATTTGAAGCGCAGACAAAATAGATATGATCACTTTCAGTAGTACTGAACGATAACAAGCAAATAACTTTACAGTCACGGTTAATCTACCTGAATAAAGAAATAATAATATGTCTTAAATCAAAAAAATCAAATATTTTAAAATATACTGCAATATTTTGAAATATTTGTAATATCTCATCATTTAGTAAGAAATATTTAACAGATATGTCATTTTTTAAACCTAGACAACACCAGAGAGTTTATCTAAAAAAAGATAATTCGTCAAACCGTAAGTACTTAGAATATAGCGTCTATTTTTTTACTTTATGTAGAATCTCACCATTGATCAACAAATTGTCTAAAGATATTCGATATGATTAATAATTAGAATAATTTATGAATATTTCTTAAAAAACACATGTTAATGCCGAAAAACTGTATAAATCATTCAGAAATTGGAAAAAAAATTTAATAAAAAAATAATGAAGAAAAAAAATTTCTGCGTTTTTTATTCTATTTTTCTTTTTAGACGGCATAAAGCCAATCTAACTAAATGCCAAAAGTGTGATCAATGTTGCATTATAAATAGTCTAGAAATAGAGAAAGGATCTAAATGAGAGGAATAACACTGATAAAAATATTGTTAATTTAATCTCCCCGCTTTTATCCCAAAAGCGAGGAGTCTATCTTATGAGTTATAAAGCAGCACGTAATGAAAAATGTCGAGGTCTAAAACCTAATATATACAAGGCAACAAAATAACTACCAGCCCCGACTACAACGACCAGTAATAGACGTAAAATACGCATTAGCATACTTCCCACATCCCAGCTTGGCATAACCCATAACATGCCAACTAAAACAGCCCCCATAACCACCAGCGCAACCGCTAGTTTTAATAAAAATACAGGCCACCCCGCCAAAGGTTGATAAATATTTTTCTTACGGATTTGCCAAAACAGCATCGCAGCATTAAAACAGGCGGCAATACCGATTGAAAGCGCAAGACCAACATGTTTTAGGCTACCAATAAATGCAAGATTCATTAATTGTGTCAGTATTAATGTTGCAATAGCAATTTTTACTGGTGTTTTAATATCCTGACGAGAATAGAAACCTGGCGCTAGGATTTTTATGATAATAAGCCCCATCAGCCCAACACAGTAAGCAATTAACGCCTGTTGTGTCATTAACGCATCGTGAGCTTTAAAATTTCCGTACTGAAATAAAGACGCTGTTAACGGCCCAGATAATACAGCTAAACCAATAGTACAAGGCAAGGCTAATAAAAAGCACAATCTTAACCCCCAATCCATCAGCTTTCTATATTCTTCAGTATTCCCACTAGCAAAGCTCTTTGATAATGAAGGAAGTAAAATAGTTCCCAATGCAACCCCTAAGACGCCTGTAGGTAACTCCATTAATCGGTCTGCATAATACATCCATGAAACGGAGCCTGAAACTAAAAAAGAGGCAAAAATTGTATTGATAATTAGGGAAATTTGGCTAACTGAAACACCCAAAATAGCTGGCCCCATTAATTTTAAAACACGCCAGACTCCGCTGTTTTTAAATGAGACTCGAGGTAGTACAAGCATACCGATTTTTTTCAAATGTGGTAATTGATAACCAAGTTGTAATATCCCACCAGCAACAACCGCCCATGCCAATGCCATAATGGGGGGATTACAATAAGGAGCAACAACCAAAGCAAAAAAGATCATGCTGATATTGAGTAAAGTGGGTGCAAAAGCAGGTACTGAAAAACGGTTCCAGGTATTTAGAATTGAACCCGTTAAAGAAGCCAATGAAATAAGAAAAATATAAGGGAACGTTATTCGCAATAAATCAGTCGTAAGTTGAAACTTATCTGGTGAGTTACTAAAACCTGGCGCTGTGACATAAATAACCCATGGTGCAGCGACAATACCAATCAACGTAACAATCGCAAGGATCAACGTCAGCATACCTGAAACATAAGCAATAAAAGTACGTGTTGCTTCATCGCCCTGCTGATTTTTATATTCTGCTAATATCGGAACAAAAGCTTGAGAAAATGCGCCTTCAGCAAAAATACGGCGAAGTAAATTTGGTAATTTAAACGCAACAAAAAAAGCATCTGTTGCCATACCTGCGCCAAAAATACGCGCAATGATTGCATCACGAATAAATCCTAAGACCCGTGAAAACATAGTCATAGAACTCACCGCAGCAAGTGATTTAAGTAAATTCATAAAATCATTCTAATTTTTGTTGAATGGAATAAAAAGAAAGGGACTATACTCCGTCTCTAACATCGAAAAATCAATCTTCAATTCGCTAGGAATAAGCTGACTCTGTTTATTTTTACCCAGCAAAACAATAAAAAAAACACCTATTCTTAACGCTTCGTGCGTATCTTTCTCAACATCATTTCCAGCATAAGAAGTTAGAAAGATAATTATCAACAATACTTTTCTGTTATTACGATCAATATATTTAACGTTTAAAATAGCTTCGCGTTGTTAATGCAGTCAGTACGTGATCTCGCCATTCTTGATTAATTTGCAGGTAGTTTTTGGCGTACCCTTCTCGTTCAAAGCCATGTTTGGCCAATAAATTTCCACTACGTAAATTATGAGGCATATAATTCGCCATAATTCGATGCATACCCTGTTGTCTTTGCATATAACGGAGTGTTTCCGTTAAAGCTTCAGACATATACCCTTGCCCTTGCCATTTTTCACCGACTGAATATCCCAAAAAACAGGCATTAAAAGCGCCACGCATAACATTACTGTAATTAGCAACACCAATAATTTCATCTTCTTTCTGCGTTAATAACAGAAAATGAAAAGCGCTTTCTTGCCGGTGTAATTCATTCATATATTGTAAACGATGTTCCCAACCAGAAGGTAAATAGTGTGTTTTATCTCTTAATGGTTCCCAGGGAATTAAAAAACGACGATTTAATGTATAATAATTAGCCAATCTTTCTGCATCTCGTTCGTATGCTAAACGAATGATCATTCTTTGTGTTTCAAAACGAATTTTAGGAATTCCACCACGATAACCAAACATTACGATCTCATTATCCTTTGATATAAATAAGCCTAATTCTGAAGCAACTCTTCTTATTCTGCCACTAACCTTAATAAAAAAATATCATCTTTAATTTACTAGGAATTATGCACATTTAGAGACAGAATAGTCGAAGAAATAAATTATTTCATTCCCCCCTTATTTAAATTATTTGCTTATTGATGGTGAGTAATGGCACTGGTAACACAAGCCCGTACCTTGGGTAAATACTTCCTCCTAATTGACAATATGTTAGTTGTCTTAGGCTTTTTTGTCGTTTTTCCACTTATTTCCATTCGTTTCGTCGAACAATTGGGTTGGGCTGGTGTTATTGTTGGTTTTGCGTTAGGGCTTAGGCAATTAGTTCAACAAGGTCTAGGTATTTTTGGTGGCGCTATTGCAGACCGATTTGGTGCAAAACCAATGATAATAACAGGAATGTTATTACGCGCTTTAGGTTTTGCTTTAATGGCAATGGCAGACCAACCTTGGATACTTTGGTTATCTTGCATTTTATCCGCATTAGGGGGAACATTATTTGACCCGCCTCGCACCGCACTGGTTATTAAATTAACCCGTCCTTATGAACGTGGTCGTTTTTATTCTTTATTATTAATGCAAGATAGTGCCGGTGCTGTTATTGGTGCGCTTATTGGTAGTTGGTTATTACTATATGATTTTCATTTAGTATGCTGGGTTGGCGCAGGTGTTTTTGTTATCGCCGCTTTATTTAACGCTTGGCTATTACCTGCCTACCGTATATCTACCACCAAAACACCAATTAAAGAAGGATTAAATCGTGTATTCCTGGATAAACGCTTTGTCAGTTATGTCTTAACGTTAACAGGCTATTTTGTCTTATCTGTTCAAGTTATGCTGATGTTCCCTATTATCGTCAACGATATTGCTGGCACACCGACTGCTGTAAAATGGATGTATGCCATTGAAGCCTTACTTTCTTTAACGTTGCTTTATCCTATTGCTCGCTGGAGTGAGAAACGCTTCAAATTAGAACAACGTTTAATGGCGGGTTTATTTTTAATGAGCATCAGCATGTTCCCTGTTGGTATGATCCACTCATTACAAGGTGTTTTTCTAATTATTGGTTTATTCTATCTCGGTACTATTACCGCAGAGCCTGCGCGTGAAACGTTAAGTGCATCACTTGCCGATCCTCGGGCTCGTGGCAGTTATATGGGATTTAGTCGATTAGGTTTAGCTTTTGGTGGTGCCATTGGATATACAGGCGGTGGATGGATGTATGACTTAGGTAATCAATTCAATATGCCTGAATTACCTTGGTTTTTACTAGGAACGGTTGGTTTCATAACACTTTATGCACTACACCGCCAATTTAATCGTAAAAAAATAGAAACAGCCATGCTTACTCCCTAAAGATCAGGTAAACTCTTAATTATCAGTGATCAAGGAGTGTTTATGAAAGCTATTTTTCTAACAACCATGTTCGTATTAACAAGCTTAGTCACAGGTTGTGATCAGCTAAAACAATTTGATGTAAGTGAAAACCTCATTAATGACTATATCAGTCAAAAAACAAATTTTCAGAAACATATAGGTGAAGATGACGTTGTATCTGCTGATATTAAATTAAGCAATCTTACTATTCAAATTGGCCGTACTGAGCCGGGTAAAATTAACCTTTCTGGTACAGCCGACCTAAAAATTAACTCATTCTTTGGTAAAACCAGTGCCAAAGTTGATCTTATATTATCAGGTCAACCCTCTTATCAAGCAGATCAAGGGGCGATATATATAAAATCAATGACTATTGATAACTACAAAGTATCACCAGAAAAAATGGATGCGGTAGTTGTGGCACTAAAACCTTATTTAGATACAACAATCACAACTTACTTTGATAATCAACCTGTTTATGTTCTTGACCCAGAAAAAAATAGTGCCGAAGCTGCAGCGTTTAAACTAGCTAAAGGGATTGAAGTTAAGCCAGGTAAATTCGTGATCCAACTCTAATAGTTACGTGAGTTGATTAAAAATATTTATCGTCATTAACGAGAAAGGCAAACCTAATGGTTTGCCTTTTTTATGAATAGTAAAATACCATTACAAAGAAAGTATGATATTACTCTGATTCAGCCTCTTCGCTCTCGGCATCATCAGAGAGTTCTTCACGTAATGCTGATAATGCGCCCCGTGCAATACCTGCTAAGGTACGATAAAAGCCACTTGTTGCATGAGCTTCAACCTTCCCTAAGAAGATCCCAGCCCAAGGCAATAGATACTCATCAAATAGTTGTATTTGAGCTAATAATTCATCTTGTGCCGAATTATCCTCAAGCCAGGAGGCTGCAAGTAATAAAGCACCAAAGCTATCTGTGGCACTTTCACTAACAGGCATGCCTCTTGCGACTAAGAACTGACGAATATCGTCTTCTTTGATCTCTCCATAATCATGAGCATAAATAGACACCGCAGGAACTTTGTTGCCAAAAAGAGATTGATAATCTGCTTCAACGGTAGTCAAATCTTTAACACTATTTTTTAGTGTATTAAATAACTCGTCTTGTTCCAGAGGCCATAATTGGGTCAATTTCCCTTCAGCAATCATTTTAATAATTGGCGCTAAAATAGGGTCATTGGGGGATCTTTGAAATAATGTGCCTAACAGTCGGCAAACTATTGAGAATTCGTTCATTGTATTTTTATCCTAAAAAGTTTCGGGTTATTGTGCTTTTAACGATAAAAAAATCAACTTTTTTCTTTTTTATGGTTATTCACTTAATCTTAAAACAGAAAAAGCGCGCTCTTAATAATTAAGCTTTTACTTAATATAAGAAACGCGCCTCATCCCATGCCACTTATCTTTTAAAGCAATTTTATAAAAAACAATAAAAATCACTTTATGACAACAGCATTTTAATTACATTAGTTAACTTGCTATATCAAGAAAATTATCCCTGACACCATTTACACGAAACCAACCTGCAATACTTATTCTCTCTTTATAAGTAGGAAGTACTTCATGAGGAAATTGTTCTGAAAGGAAAACAACTAAACGTCCACCTTTAGGAGCAACTGTTGCAAGTTCATTATCGTCTAAATCATAAATAACTAATTCGCCACCGTCTTCTTTTGTCCAATCCTCATTAAGATATAATACAGTCGTTAAGCGTCGAGTAACATTTTCTCTAAAAGCATCAAGATGCTTTTTATAAAAAGCCCCTTTTTCATAACAAGCAAAATGCGCTTCATATTCAAAAAGCCCTAGAAAAAACTCACGATTTACAGCTCGTTGAATAGACGCCATCTGCGTTAAATAATGCTGAACAGGTATCCCCATATTAGGTTCTAGCCAGCTTATTTTATCACTGCGTATTGTCGTCTCTGCTTGTCGATTTTCATGACGACCTATACGTGCTTGTTGAGCATTATCACCAAAACAAGCTCGCAATTGTTGAACAGCTTCTGGTGTGAGGAAGTCATCCCACACACACCATCCTTTCTCTGCTATTTGCTCAAGAAGTTCTGCTATATTCATTAAGTATATTGTCTGATAAACATGGGAAACAACTTTATATCACCAAGACAAGTGAAATTGCAATTTAATAAACTTATCTTTTCGATAATATTCATTAATTAGAGATAAATTCCACAAAACAGACATTTTTAAAGATAAATAAAATTTTATACTTTTCAGTGTTATAAAAAAACCTTTAATAAACATTATATTATCGATTAACCATACGATTTTCTCTTAAAACACATAAGGTAAACAAATGATTTATCAAAAATAATAATTTGTAGATATTTTTTCTAATTGTGCTCTGTTTTCATCATAAGAGAATTTAATTTCCCCCTTAATTTGATGATGTGAAATAGATTTTTTACTTCCTAAGCGCAAAAATATTAGCGGTAATGATTTACCTTTATCCGCTAACTCGCTTACCGACATAACATCTATAGAATTAATATAATATTTAACTTTATTTAATTCTTTCTTTGATTCATTATATAAATTATCTAACTTATTTTTGATCTCATTTAAATTAAGATTTTTATTCACTCTCACTTCATCTAAAAGTATTTGAACCCTTGTTTTAACCCCATTATAGATCTCCTTACTTCTTGGATCTAATTGATATTTAGAAATAAAATAAGGTTTGAATTTTTCATTCATATTATCTTTTTCTTGTGAAGACAGTGTTTCTTTTCTCTCTTTTAAGTCTGATAGAAATTGTTTTAATTTAGCATTTTCATTAGTTAAGTATGTTGATTGATTTATTAAATTATCTTTTGGGTTTAATTTTTTACTTTGTAACAAGCCATCCAGTTTATTACTTTGTTTTTTATTTGCTGATAAAGATAAATAGATATTATCAAGTTTATTAATACTACTAGAAACATCGTACTCATTAGGATAAGTATCAAACAACTTATTTAGTTTGAGTGTTCTCTTATATATTCCTTTTAAATCTTTCCTTTTTTCTTCAAATTCTTTCTTCTTTTTATTATACTCACTATCATAAACAGGTATTCTAAATAAGGAATTAATCTTTTTTTGTAGCATTGTCTCAAAATTTTTAACCGTTGCTAAAGGATACCATTGAATATGATTTGTAGAACTTGTTGTTGATGGCGTAATTTTTAGGTCTCGATAAAATTCAAAATAAAATTCAAAAAAGTCAAGATTAACCTTTTTTTCTGAGCTCTTAGACTCTATCTCGCCATAAGAGATGAGTTTATTGATATTTAAATCTAGCTTCATCAAATTTAACGCAAAATTAGTACCAATAGCATTTCTTGGTATAATGACTTTTGTATCTGGATTAAGGTTAGTTTCAATATTTAAATTGATTTCACTTCTTATCTCACTTCCTAATGAGAATGCCATTTTTTTATTGGTTTCTAGTATTGAATTATATTGAAGTTCATTTTCAGAGAGATCTAATCCTTTATTAATAAACTCACTTACATTTTTTAACTCAATCGTAAATGAAAAACTCGAGTGTTTTTTATAGTTTATATCAAGAAGTACACTTGCCATTACAGGAGTAACCAGTCCATAATCAATCGCTCCATCCTGCCATTGCTTATTATAACTAGTGATCCCTGCCGATAACCCCCCCGAAACATTGGCATTAGCTTTATTAATAAATGAGAATGTGACTTTATCTTTCTCATTTTTTGATAATATAAGTGAATGATTTTTAGCGTAATTCGCTAATATAAAAGCATTTACTCCCATATTGCCTGATAAATTAAATACATTAATGCCAAAAAATGCACGAATATCATTATCATGGCTAATTGTAATACTTTCACTCTTTTTTAACTCTTTAACTAAAGAGTAAATTACTTCACCTTGTTTTATACCATTATTAATTCCTTTAATAACTCTATTTATCACTTCATAATCTTTATGGATATTTTTCTTTATACTATATAATGCTATATTTTTACTCTTATTAGGTAGACTTGATGAATTAGTTAAACCTTTAATATTAGAAAATATCCCTCGAAATCCAGGATCAATACTTTTCGCTATATTCTTCACCATTGCATCATATTTTTTTAATGCATATTGTTGTTTTGCTTTATCAATATGGATCCTTGCATTATCAATAAATGATGAAATAAAAGGAATATGTCGGCTACTAAAATTACCTATTGTTTGAGTCGAAAAAGGTTGTCCTGAATGATAGTTTTTATAATTATTTTCGCCTATCATCGAATAAAAAGATAAAGGTGGTTCTTGTTTTAAACGAGTCACTTCGTACTGATAATCTTTAATAGCAAAAATGTTCAAAGGATCAAGATAATATATCTTTATTTTATTACCTTTATCTACCACAAGTTGGACTTGATTTAATATTGGTTTTATTGCTAATATTTTATCTGTTTTTTTTAATGGAAGCCTAATTTTATGTTTTTTAACGAAGGCTTCACTATCAACCTCATCCCCCTTAGATAATAAGGTAGCAGGTAATCCAGTTGTAACAAGTTGATTATCTTTAACTTCTATTGTTATATTTAGTCCTTCTCTATTTAATTTTAAAATATTATTCTCTTTGATTTCTATAATATTATTGATACTTGATAAATCATGCTTTAAATTACTTTCGACTACATATCTCTCATATTCTATAATGAAATTATTATCAATTTCACTTAATGAATCATCTTTTAAATTATAATCTTTTTCTATCTTACTAAATTTAATTTTATAAAGTTCACTGTTAATTTTATCTTTATTTTCTATTTGGTTTTCACTTCTTCTATTTCCAATTAAATAGCCTTGTGAATCGACATAAAGCTCTTTAAACCTCATATCTTCACCCGTTTTTGATTCAATATTAAACACATTATATTTAAATCCATTTTTTATGTGTTTTTGATATAACCCTGTAAATAAATCATATGTTTTTCCTTTAATTAACATTAATGAGCCATCATCTGTAAGCGTAATCCCCATATTGTTAAGCAGTGGCATATTTGTCGAACCTAAATACACATAATTGTTTGCATTATTTAGACTGAAATTTTTCTCTTTTTTTTGTATCTTGATTTCTTTATTATATACTTTATTATTGTTATTTATTCCTACTATATTAGTATTAGTCTCTTTTTTCTGACTATATAAATCATCCATAGGGTGAAGCGTACTATTAATTACTTTTGTTATACTCATTATTGTATACCTCATTTTATCAAAAGAATGAGATAATCATCGATAAGATAAACTTCAAGGGATATCTATTTATAGTCAGATTTTTATTACCTTATATAAATAATAAAAAAAATGTTGTTTTTTGAAAGTCCAGACAAAAAAATAGGCGATAAACTAAATTTTATCGCCTATTATATAAAACGAAAGTGGATATTAATTATCTTTAATATCCACTATTCATATCAACTACACCAAAAGGAGCCTCTCCTTTTTCAATTCGTTGAATATTTTCAACAATAGTATCCATTGCAATATTTGGAATTGTGAAAGCAGCAATATGTGGTGTAATAGAAATTCTGGGGTGAGTCCAGAATGGGTGCATACCCGCTAAAGGCTCCTGAGCAAAAACATCAAGAGTCGCATCTGCAATGTATCCTTGATCTATCGCTTCTAATAAATCTTGATCAACTAAATGAGCACCACGAGCAAGATTAATTAAATAAGAAGAAGGTTTAAGCTGTTCAAAAAGAGAAAAATTCAAAATACCATGAGTTTCTGGTGTGTAAGGCAATAAATTAATCAGTAAATGACACTCTTTGAGAAAATCGCTGAGTTGATCTTTACCATAAAAACTCTCAACATTATTGAATTCTTTTTGACTTCGACTCCAACAACGAACATTAAAACCTAATTCTGCCAGTTTAGTTGCAACGCTACCCCCTAAAGCTCCAGCACCTAAAACACCAATCACAAAATTATCATAAGAGTGAGAAGGCAGTTGCTTCCATAAGCGTTGTGATTGTTGACGTTTATAATCATCCATACGACGAAAGTAATACATCACCTTGGCAATCGCATATTCTTGCATCTGTAGTCCCATTCCGGTGTCTTCCAAACGCATAACAGGAACACCTGCAGGTAATGTGCCAGGCTTTTGTTGTTCTTGTTTTAAAATAGCATCAACGCCTGCCCCTAATGCAAAAATACCTTTAAGATGATTGCGACTTGCGAGCATTTCATAAGGAGGAAGCCAAACCATAGCATAATCAGCAGGTTGATTATCGCCGGGTTCCCAGATGCGTATATTGGCATTCGGCAAACGTGCTTTCATACCATTGATCCATGTCTCTGCGTCAAAAAAAGGATGATAATAAATAATCTTCATTGTGCCTTCCTCCAGCATTTTTATCATAGGGTGCGAGGGTTACGTTCTGATTTCAAGTCTCTTTGAATAAGTTGTTAATAAAAATGTTGAGAATGTTAACCCGCTAACGAAAATCTGAATTCTTTTTTCAAAACGCTAACCTATACTTACTTTGGTTTACTGCCTAATTTGCCTAGCATTTGTGCATATTGTTTTTTATTTGGCTGCTTGAGACAAAAGTTAAAAGAAAAATGCATTTAGCTGTTGACGCTTATGCTCCTTTTCCCTATAGTAGCGCCCCGTTGAGAGATGTTAAGTTCATATCCAACAACAATATGGTGAGATGTCCGAGAGGCTGAAGGAGCACGCCTGGAAAGTGTGTATACGGCAACGTATCGAGGGTTCGAATCCCTCTCTCACCGCCATATTATAAGATAGAGCCTAGTTTTCAGCTAGGCTCTATTTTTTTATAGAAAAAATCAGATATTCGATCTGATTCTTTTTTTATCCCTTCCTAGGGTCACTCATTTAAATTTATTTTTCTATGATATATTTTTAGTCTACAGTCTATCATTTATTTTTACTTAATCGTTTTATTTAGTAATTTCTTATATGTTAACAATCTTTAATTATTAATTTTTAATTGTCGATAATCATTTATGTGGTTGCTATTTAACTTGATCGTATTTTTATGACAAAAAAAGACTTTTATTACCTCCCTATAAATGACATTTATTCTAAAATAAAACGCTTTTTATAATTTTAAAATAAATTTAAACTTTATTTTCATACAGGCAACAGAATAAATACAATAAGATACATTGTATTATCTCTTTACGTTAACTTATTAGTTTAATTGATTTAATTTTTACTAAGCTTTAAGATATACATTAATAATTTGATGTATCACATTATTATCAGCGAATAAAAGCGATATCCTCTCTTTTCCTTATCGCCGTTATTCGGCATCTGACTTCTTATTTTGGTTTAAGCCTAAATGAAAACTCATAAAGTTAACCGGGTTCGCCCCTTTAGTGCATTTATTGATGCATGTGTAAAAGAGCCTTACTCTTTTGCGCGTTTATTAAAAGATATTATTGCAGGGATCACCGTCGGAATTATCGCGATACCATTAGCCATGGCTTTGGCTATTGGTAGCGGTGTTCCTCCGCAATACGGTCTTTATACCGCAGCTATTGCCGGTATAGTCATTGCTGTTTCTGGTGGCTCTCGCTACAGCGTTTCAGGCCCTACTGCCGCTTTTGTTGTGATCCTTTACCCTGTATCACAACAATTTGGATTAAGTGGCTTACTAATTGCGACGCTTATGTCTGGCGTTATCTTAGTCTTTATGGGATTAGCTCGCTTTGGTAAGCTCATCGAGTATATTCCTGTTTCTGTCACTCTAGGATTTACCTCTGGGATTGCTATCACCATCGCGACCATGCAAATAAAAGACTTTTTTGGTCTTGAAATGACACATGTACCAGAAACCTATATCGATAAAATTATTGCCTTAGGCTCAGCATTACCTACTATCCATCTTGGTGATACACTTATCGGCTTAACAACGCTGTTTGTTTTAATCTACTGGCCAAAATTAAATTTACGCTTACCAGGGCACTTGCCCGCGTTAATAGCAGGTACTGCTGTAATGGGTATTGTGAATATGTTTGGCCATGAAGTTGCAACAATTGGCTCACAATTTAGTTATCTACTGCCAGATGGATCGACGGGGCAAGGTATTCCACCTATATTGCCTCAGTTTGTTTTACCTTGGAATTTACCAAGCACTGGAGCATCTCTTGAATTAAATTGGAGTACGGTTTCTGCTTTGTTACCTGCGGCTTTTTCAATGGCAATGTTAGGTGCTATTGAATCGTTACTGTGTGCCGTTGTGCTTGATGGCATGACCGGTAAAAAACACCACTCTAATGGTGAATTACTAGGACAAGGTGTCGGTAATATTGTCGCACCTTTCTTTGGCGGTATAACAGCGACAGCGGCGATTGCACGTTCAGCTGCTAACGTCCGTGCAGGTGCAACATCGCCCGTTTCAGCTATTGTTCACTCATTGTTGGTGTTACTAACTTTACTGGTATTAGCGCCATTTCTTTCATATTTGCCTTTAGCAGCAATGTCAGCTCTATTACTAATTGTTGCATGGAATATGAGTGAAGCACGTAAAGTTATTGATCTTATTCGTCACGCCCCTAAAGACGATATTATTGTCTTAGTGTTATGTTTATCACTTACCGTTCTCTTTGATATGGTCATTGCCATTACTATCGGTATTGTATTGGCTTCACTGCTATTTATGCGTCGTATTGCCAATATGACCAAAATAACAGAATCCCCGTATACCGATGATGATAAACAATTATTAGTTGTACGTGTTAATGGCCCGCTATTCTTTGCCGCTGCTGAGCGTATTTTTAATGAATTACGTGAGCGTAGTAAAGGTTATAAAACCGTTATTATGCAATGGGATGCTGTTCCCGTATTAGATGCTGGAGGTTTACATGCTTTCCAACATTTTGTTACCGATGTCAAACACGATACCCATGTAATTGTGTGTGATATTCCATTCCAACCTTTAAAAACGTTGGCAAGAGCGAGAATGACCCCCATTGAAGGAGAACTTAACTTTTATCCTTCATTACAAAAAGCATTGGATGATTTGGAATTAATTCAGTAACAATGCTCTTAATCTTCCCCAAATAATTCAGCCTTTAACTCACTATTCATAAATGGTTAAAGGCTGAATTCATCTAGTTCTAAATTCAATAAAAAACAATTTCAATAACTCATAATAAAAAATTACTTATTTAAGCGAGTGTTAAATAAAAATGCTTTATTTATTCCACTCCCTTGTACACCCTTTTTTAATAAATCTTGATAAAGCGCATTCATCCCTAGCCAGTGGTTTTCACACCATGCTGGTGCTAATAGAGTCGGTTTTCTAGCACTGGCACAAACACGGTGATAGATAATTTCAGGAGGAGTATGGCGGATCATTTCACCCGCAGTATAGACATATTGTTCTTGTGTCAGTGCATTGATGCGCCCTGCTTTCCACGCTTTTGCTATTGTGCTTCCATCAACAATATGTAAAGGGTGTAATTTAAGTCCATCAGTACCTGTGTCCACAACATGTTCTAAAGTTTGCATATTAAGCTGATGATCTTCACGTGGTAACCCAATAATAAGATGTGTACATACCTTTAAACCACGGCGACGAGCTTCACGCGTTGTCGCTTGATAGCATTGAAAATCATGCCCTCTATTAATTCGTTTTAATGTTTTGTCATGGGCCGTTTGTAATCCAAGCTCTAACCATACTTCATAACCTTGATCACGGTAACCTTGCAATAAATCCAACACTCTAATCGGTACACAATCTGGCCGAGTTCCTACACATAATCCAACCATATCGGCTTGTAATAGTGCGGTTTCATATAACGTACGTAGGTATTCTACTTCAGCATAAGTGCTGGTATAAGCTTGAAAATAAGCCAGGTAACGATGTGCTCGGTTAATATTTTTGGCTTGTAACGCAATTTGTTCTTCAATGGAGTGATATTGAGTTTGTTCATCAGCAAAAGAAGAGACATTACAGAAAGTACAGCCACCTCGCCCTAACGTACCATCTCGATTAGGACAGTTGAAACCGCCATGAAGGGTGATTTTATGGATCTTTTCGTGATAACGGCGCTGAAGATCAGCGCCGAACATATTCACTACCGTATGCAGTTGCATAACAATTTTATTTGCTGGTATCTAACTCAGGGAAACTTTTTACTAACTCATCAATCGCTTTAATTTGCGCTAGGAATGGCTCTAATTTTGCCAATGGTAACGCTGATGGGCCATCGCAAAGTGCATTATCAGGATCTGGATGCGCTTCAAGAAATAAGCCCGCAAGACCAACTGCCATGCCTGCACGCGCTAATTCAGCAACTTGCGCACGACGTCCGCCAGATGCCGCACCAAATGGGTCACGACATTGTAGTGAATGTGTTACATCAAAAATAACGGGTGCACCTTGAGAAGCTTGCATCATGACATGGAAACCCAACATATCAACAACCAAGTTATCATAGCCAAAATTACTACCACGATCACATAAGATAACTTGATCGTTACCGCCTTCTTTAAATTTATCGACGATATTCCCCATTTGACCAGGGCTAACAAACTGAGGTTTTTTTACATTAATCACCGCACCTGTTTTCGCCATCGCTTCAACAAGATCGGTTTGACGCGCTAAAAATGCAGGCAATTGAATAACATCAACCACTTCTGATACCGGTTGAGCTTGTGCCGCTTCATGAACATCCGTAATAATTTTAACGCCGAAAGTCTCTTTTAATTCTTGGAAAATCTTCATTCCCGCTTCTAAACCAGGGCCACGATAAGAGTGGATAGAAGAACGGTTAGCTTTATCAAAAGAGGCTTTGAATACATAAGGAATATTCAGTTTTTGAGTTACAGTGACGTAATGCTCACAAATACGCATGGCTAAATCGCGAGATTCTAATACATTCATGCCACCAAAAAGCACAAATGGCAGGTTGTTTGCTACCTTGATATCACCAATGTTCACCACTTTATGTTGCATATTTATTCCTATACTGTTTGTAATGTACTGTGTTAATCAAGTACGTTGCGTAAACTTTTAATGTAGAACAACTGGATTTTGCTCTATCGAATGAATTTGAATTTTAATCATTTCTGAAATCGGATCTTCAGGACATTGCTCAACAAAATAGTTTAAGTCAGAAATTGCCACATGATGGCACTCTAACTGAGCAAAAATCAGCCCACGATCACGTATTTCATAAGGATCTTCAGGATCAAACAGTAATACCGTTTCACTGGCTTTTAATGCTTGTTCCATATTTTTTTCTTCCATTAAAGATACTTTCAATGTATCCAAAAGCTTGCGAATAATGGAGCTGTATTCTGATTCTTCTAAATCTGCATCTAATAAAACAGAATTATTTCCAACATTCCCTTTTAACCAAACCTCTAGAGTATGCTGTGATAGATATTCACCATTTATTGGATTTAAAAATAACGTTTTTTCATCGGGAATATCTATTCTGATAATAAGTTGTGTAGGAAAAATAACGGGGGCTAACGGCAAGTTTAACGCTTGTGCAATATAAATAAGAATCGAACCTAGTGAAACGGGAGACCCCACATGTGTCGCTAACACTTTATCTAACCATAAAGTGTCAGAAAGGCAATATTTACCACTCGCACCACTAAAGTGCCACTGCTTATAAAACAGTTTGAGTAATGCTTCTATTTGTTCTTTGATACTTCCTTGCCTAGGAATTTCTGCTTCTGCTTGTTCAACAAGCTGTGCGAGTTGATAACCCACAGAAGTGGTCGGAAAATCAGGTCGAATAGCCTGAGAGATAAGGATCATGCCCTTTACTAAAGGGGCTTTATTAAATTCGTAATCAGCTATGGTTTCTATCATAATTCCAACGACCTACTGTCACTCGCTCATTACCGCCATAATCACGGAAAGTTTCCACACAGCAGTAACCCTTATCAGTAAAAATTTTACGTACACCTTCGCCTTGATCCCAGCCGTGTTCTAATAATAGCCAGCCTTTATCAGTTAAAAACTGGTGAGCAGTTTCAATGATAATCTCAATATCAGCAAAACCGTTTTTACCAGCAACTAATGCGGTTAAAGGTTCAAAACGAACATCCCCCTGATGAATATGCTCATCATTCTCATCTATGTAAGGAGGATTACTGATTATCATACCAAATTGATACCCTGAGAGTGAACTAAACCAGCAACTTTCCATAAATTCTGTGTTGTTTAATGCCAAATGAGTCGCATTCTCTTGCGCTAATGCAACCGCTTGGGCTTGAAAGTCCACACCAATAATATGGCAATCAGGGCGCTCAGATGCCATAGCAAGCGCAATAGCACCTGTTCCTGTCCCTAAATCAAGAATATTAGTGGGTTTTGATGGCAATTTTTCCAGTGCTTTTTCAACAAGGCATTCAGTATCAGGACGGGGAATTAATGTTGCAGCTGAGACCTTTAGAGGCAGTGACCAAAACTCTCGTTCACCTACTAAATAAGCAATAGGTTCTCCTTTAACCCGTCGGGCAAGTAATTGCGATAATTGCGCTAACTCGTCTTGTGAAAGTAACGTTTCATTAAAGGCTATTAAATACGTTCGAGCACGTTGTGTTACGTGACCAAGTAGAATTTCAGCATCACGTTTAGGAGTGTCACTTTCCATTAATTGCAAGGCTGCTTGACGCAGCCATTGTTCATAATTCATTAATTTAACTCAGAAAGTGCCGAAAGTTGATCCGCTTGATACTCAGTGACAATAGGTTGAATTAAAGGATCTAATTTTCCTTCCATCACTTCATCTAAACGATAAAATGTGAGGTTGATACGGTGATCTGTTACTCGCCCTTGTGGGAAATTATACGTTCTAATACGGTCAGAACGATCGCCAGAGCCTAATAAATTACGGCGTTCAGACGCTTCCGCCTCTTGACGTTTTTGTATTTCAGCCGCACGAATACGCGCACCTAATACAGACATCGCCTTGGCTTTATTTTTATGCTGTGAACGCTCATCCTGACATTCCACTACAATCCCCGTTGGAATATGTGTGATACGAATTGCGGAATCGGTGGTGTTAACGTGCTGCCCCCCTGCGCCTGACGAACGGAATGTATCAATACGTAAATCACTTGGGCTAATCTCAGGTAATTCAGCTTCTGGCACTTCTGCTAATACGGCAACCGTACAAGCCGAGGTATGAATACGGCCTTGAGATTCTGTTTCTGGTACACGTTGAACACGATGACCACCTGATTCAAATTTTAATACCCCATAAGCGCCATCACCAACCACTTTTGCAATGATTTCTTTATAGCCACCATGCTCACCTTCATTCGCATTCATGACCTCAATGCGCCAACGACGTGATTCTGCATAACGGCTATACATACGGAATAAATCACCCGCAAATAATGCGGCTTCATCACCACCGGTTCCTGCACGTATTTCAAGGAAACAGTTAAATTCATCATCAGGATCTTTAGGCAATAGCAGTAGTTGTAATTGTTGCTCTAAATTATCGTTTAATGCTTGCGCTTCTTTCAATTCTTCTTGCGCCATCTCTTTCATTTCAGGATCATCAAGCATCATTTCTGCTGCCTCGATGTCATCTTGCACTTTTCGCCATTGACTAAAACAAGCCGTGACATCGGTTAATTGAGAGTATTCTTTTGAAAGCGCACGAAAACGCTCCTGAGAGGCAATGACATCGGCTTCTGACAGAAGTGCCTGAATTTCTTCATAACGCTCTTGTAGAGCTTCCAACTTGGCGACAATAGAAGGCTTCATTCGTAGATTAAGATCCTGTTAGACAAAGTTAATTATGGGTAATACCCAAACTTTCACGTAATAGATTCAGGCGTTCAATATCACCATCACTGGCAGCCTGTTGAAGAGATTTCGTTGGTGTGTGAATTAGACGGTTCATCAATTGATGTGAGAGCTGTTGAATGACTTTTTCTGCATCCGCTCCATTTTGTATCAATGTGATGGCTTTTTCTGTCATCTCTGCACGTAGCATTTCAGCACTGTCTCGATACTCTCGAATTGCACCCACAGCACTTTGCGCTCGAAGCCAATCCATAAATTGCCCACTTTCTTGTTGGACAATATGTTCAGCTTGAACAGCAGCCGCTTGGCGTTGTTCTCGGTTATGTTGAATAATCGCGTCTAAATCATCAACACTATAGAGGTAGACGTTATTAAGCTTTTCAACATCTTGTTCTATATCGCGAGGAACCGCAATATCTACCAGCAACATAGGTTGATTACGACGCTTTTTAAGTGCTCTTTCAACCATCCCTTTGCCAATAATAGGCAAAGGGCTAGCAGTAGAACTAATAACAATATCTGCTTGTGCTAAGCATTCATCAATCTCTGATAATGTAATAACATCCGCATCAACTTCGTTAGCTAAACGCTGAGCTCGCTCTTTAGTTCGGTTAGCAATAATGATTTTTTTGACTTGGTGCTCACGAAGATGGCGAGCGACGAGTTCTATCGTTTCACCAGCACCAACCAATAAAATAGTTAAAGAGGATAACGATTCAAAGATTTGACGCGCTAAAGTACACGCTGCAAAAGCAACAGAAACTGCGTTAGCACCAATTTGTGTTTCTGTTCTCACTCTTTTCGCAACTGAAAAAGACTTCTGAAACAAGCGTTCCAGCTCTGAAGAGAGCGAGTCGTAATTTTGAGAATCGGCAAAGGCTTTTTTAACTTGCCCTAAAATTTGAGGTTCACCCAATACGAGAGAATCTAAACCGCTTGCCACTCGCATTAGGTGGCTAACCGCTTGATTATCTTGATGCCAATAAACACTTTGTTTCAGTTCATTAGGCTCTATTTGGTGATATTGACATAACCAGCGTATAAGCTGTTCATGACTATTTTCTTTGTCTTCCATACTAAGATAGAGCTCAGTACGGTTACAAGTAGACAGCACAACACCGCCTCTGACAGCAGGTTGCTGTAAGAGGTTGTTTAAGGCATCACCCATGGTATCGGGAGAAAAAGAAACTTTCTCACGTAAAGCAACGGGGGCTGTTTTATGATTAATACCTAATGCTAATAACGTCATATCAACTATATCGAGTTATGAATAAATACCGCCTCGCGACTTGACTTAGTGTAAACCTAAAACAGCGCATTTAGTATGGACTCTTTATTCCCGACATTCTACTTGATGAACAGAGTCAATAAAAGAGCTTACTTGAGTGATAGGAGATTTCTATACACAATTTAATGAAATATCGTTATATCATAAGGTTTATGATACTCTTTTTTTCAACTAATAACGAATTAAAGGAATGTCTCAGCTATGCGTTCACGCTTTTTTTCAACCAAACAACTTGTGCGCCTTATCCCACTAGCCGCGTTGTTGCTGAGCGCCTGTAATCTAAATCAGATAAAGACTCAAGGTTCAGCATCTGATAACGATATGCAATGGCAAGCTCGCCAACAAGCATTAAAGAAAATTTCACAATATGAAACTCGAGGTGCTTTTGCTTATATCGAAGATACTAACAAAACTTATGCCCGATTCTATTGGCAAGACAGCGCCGATGAGCGTTATCGCTTATTGTTGACAAATCCACTAGGTACCACAGAACTTGATTTAAATATTATGCCAGGTGTCATTGAAGTCACAGATAATAAAGGCAAAAAATATTATAGCAATAACCCTGCAGAGATGATTTATCAACTGACTGGCATGGTTATTCCACTGAAAAATCTACGCGCTTGGCTTGTTGGTTTACCGGGTGATGCTACTAACTTCGAATTAGATGCAAACCACTTATTAAAATCTGTCACATTACCCACACCTGAAGGCGATTGGATTGTGACTTATCAAGCTTATGATTCAAGTATCACCCCTAACCTGCCACAACGCCTTGAATTAAAACAAGGTGAACGTACTATCAAATTAAAAATGGATAACTGGGATATACAGCAATGACTCTAAGTTGGCCTTCTCCTGCCAAATTAAATCTTTTTCTCTACATTACAGGGAAACGCCCTGATGGTTATCATAATCTACAAACGTTATTCCAGTTTTTAGATTACGGCGACACACTAACCATTACGCCTCGTAACGATACCCAGTTAACTATCTTAACGCCAATTGATGGCGTAGAAGATAAAGATAATTTAATTATTAAAGCTGCTAAATTACTGCGTGATTATTGCCAACAACATAATATTGAATTGCAGTATCAAGGGGCTGATATCAGTGTTGATAAAAAGCTTCCAATGGGGGGAGGCTTAGGTGGAGGTTCATCTAACGCAGCAACCACATTAATTGCACTTAATTACCACTGGCAAGCGGGTTTAAGTGACGAAATCTTAGCCGAATTAGGGGTAAGTTTAGGGGCTGATGTCCCTGTTTTTGTAAAAGGTCATGCTGCGTTCGCCGAAGGCGTTGGCGAAATTTTAACCCCTGCAAAGCCAAAAGAGCAATGGTATTTGGTCGCACACCCCGGAATTTCCATCCCAACCCCGACAATCTTCACAGATCCAGAATTAAAACGTAATTCTCCTATTCGCTCTCTTGGCGCATTATTAAAGGCTCCGTTCGAAAATGACTGTGAAATGATCGCAAGAAAACGTTTTCGTGAGGTTGAATATCTGCTTTCGTGGCTGTTAGAATATGCACCGTCACGCTTAACTGGAACAGGTGCCTGTGTGTTCGGCGAGTTCGACTCACAAGTTGCCGCTAGTAAAGTGTTAATTAACGCCCCTGAGTGGGTGCATGGGTTTGTAGCGCAAGGCGTCAACATTTCTCCTCTGCATTTATTCCGCTCAAGGATACCTGTGTTATTGCACCCGTAAAATGATGTTTACAAACCCTATGTTCATAAACACGTTTTTTACTGGTCAACAATATCTCTCTCTGGACGCAAGCCTGAGGTTTTTCTCGTGCCCGATATGAAGCTTTTTGCTGGTAACGCAACCCCGGAACTGGCTCAACGTGTTGCCAACCGACTCTACACTAGCCTAGGAGACGCTGCTGTAGGTCGTTTTAGCGACGGTGAAGTCAGTGTGCAAATCAACGAAAACGTACGTGGTGGTGATGTATTTATCATTCAATCAACCTGTGCACCTACTAATGATAACTTAATGGAATTAGTGGTCATGGTTGATGCATTACGTCGAGCTTCCGCTGGTCGTATCACTGCTGTTATTCCTTACTTCGGTTATGCCCGTCAGGATCGCCGTGTTCGTTCAGCCCGTGTTCCTATTACGGCAAAAGTTGTTGCGGATTTCTTATCTAGTGTAGGCGTAGACCGTGTTTTAACCTGTGACTTACACGCAGAACAAATCCAAGGGTTCTTTGATGTACCGGTTGACAATGTCTTCGGCAGCCCGATTCTTTTAGAAGATATGCTTCAAAAAGATTTGGACAACCCTATTGTTGTTTCTCCAGATATTGGCGGCGTTGTTCGCGCTCGTGCTATCGCTAAACTTCTGAATGACACTGATATGGCTATCATTGATAAACGTCGCCCTCGTGCTAACGTTTCTCAAGTTATGCATATTATTGGTGATGTTGCTAACCGCGACTGTATCCTTGTTGACGATATGATCGACACAGGTGGTACATTGTGTAAAGCAGCAGAAGCACTGAAAGAACGTGGTGCTAAGCGCGTTTTTGCTTACGCAACCCACCCCATATTTTCTGGTAATGCTGTTGAGAACATCAAAAGCTCTGTTATTGATGAAGTGGTTGTCTGCGATACAATTCCATTGTCAGCAGAAATCAAAGCATTAAATAAAGTCCGCTCATTGACCCTTTCTGGCATGCTGGCTGAAGCAATTCGCCGTATTAGCAATGAAGAGTCAATCTCTGCGATGTTTGAACATTAATTTGTTATAAACATTCATTGCAATTTGAGATAACTAAACCCGCTATAGCATTTGTTATAGCGGGTTTTTTGTCGCTCGTTCCTCAAATAGGAAACTTTAGGTAATAAAAAACCCGTCATAATATCAACGGGTCTATAGATGGGTATGACAACGCATAATAATGATAGTTACTTAATACCAGTTTATTTTAACTCCGTTATTATTTTTATTTTATCTGTTCTTGATATTAATAACGTTACCGATATTATGGATAACGGTGATTATCATGGCGACGATAACGCTCATCATGATTACGTAACCACCAATATCTTTCTGCAATTGTTTCTCTACCACCAATACGGGCACCCGCTAACCAAACCAGAGCACCTATAAAGATCCCCATTAAAGAGATGTCTGCTAAAAATTCAGGCAATCCTAATGGAAAAATATGACTAAGAAGCGTATAACCCAGACTACCGAGCATAACAATCATCCCCGTAGCCATACATAAATTACCCACTGCAAATGCATGTTTATATTTCATGTTGCACCTCCAAGCGCGTCGTCAGACGATTCAACAACAAAATACATCGAATAACCTTTTATTCTTTGCAGTTATTATAGCCATAAACACTAAAAAGTTACTGTCGAAGGGATCACATCCATCCGAAATTTATTGACAAATCTTCACAAAAAATGTGTTTTTTTCCTTTAAAAGAAGAAAATAGCGTCTATTTTGTTGCTTTCGCTCTTTTTGTTAAATCTAAAATAGTGGTTTTTTCTCCTGCTTATCATTGCAAAAAACATTCTATACAATCTATTTTGTGCTTATGAGCTTAGACAGGTAAACTATGGGCTTTCTTTTAAGACGATAACAGTGAAAGGCTATTGTGAGTAAAATTAAACTTATCGTCGGGTTAGCAAACCCCGGTGCAGATTATGCCCAGACTCGCCATAATGCGGGTGCTTGGTATGTTGATTTATTGGCTCAACGTCATCAACAATCTCTAAAAGAAGAGAGTAAATTCTTTGGTTATACCGCTCGCATTAATTTGAATGGCAATGATGTTCGATTATTAGTGCCTACGACTTTTATGAACTTAAGCGGTAAAGCGGTACAAGCAATGGCGAATTTCTACCGTATTGAGCTTGATGAAATTTTAGTTGCACATGATGAACTCGACTTACCACCAGGTATTGTCAAAATGAAATTGGGTGGTGGCAATGGTGGTCATAACGGGTTAAAAGATATTCAAAGTAAGTTTGCTAATAATCCGAATTTCTATCGTTTACGCATTGGCATTGGACACCCTGGTGATAAAAATAAAGTTGTTGGCTTTGTATTAGGCAAACCGCCAATGAGTGAACAAAAATTAATTGATGACGCGATTGACGAAGCTCTTTCATGCACAGATATTTTAATGCGTGATGGGTATGAGAAAGCAATAAATCGTTTACATAGCTTTAAAGCGTAGTCGTTATATTAATAGATTAAGTCATTTTAATATTCAGAGGGTGAAACAGCCCTCTTCTTTTGTACGATTTCCCCATGATGATTTAATCAATCTAGGATTTGCTCTATAATAGCGCCAAATTTTTTTAACTGCACACAACAGGAATACTCCCTCCTGTTGTTTTTATGTGACAAGGTGAACGTTTATGGGATTTAAATGTGGTATCGTCGGTCTGCCTAACGTAGGGAAATCTACACTGTTTAATGCCTTAACTAAGGCAGGTATTGAGGCAGCCAATTTCCCATTCTGTACTATCGAGCCAAATACAGGTGTTGTTCCAATGCCTGATCCTCGTTTAGATAAACTGGCTGAAATTGTTAAACCACAGCGTATTTTACCTACAACAATGGAATTTGTTGATATCGCGGGCTTAGTAAAAGGCGCATCTAAAGGTGAAGGTTTAGGTAACCAATTCCTCACCAATATTCGTGAAACTGAAGCAATTGGCCATGTAGTTCGTTGTTTTGAAAATGACAACATTATTCATGTTGCAGGTAAAGTTGATCCTGCCGAAGATATCGAAACTATCAATACTGAATTAGCACTTTCTGACTTAGAGACGTGTGAACGAGCAATGCACCGTAATCAGAAAAAGGCAAAAGGTGGCGATAAAATCGCTAAAGCAGAAATGGAAGTGTTAGAAAAATGCTTACCGCATTTAGAAAACGCGGGCATGTTACGAGCTTTAGATTTAACGGAAGAAGAAAAAGCAACGATTCGTTATTTAAGTTTCTTAACGTTAAAACCTACCATGTATATTGCAAACGTTAATGAAGATGGTTTTGAAAACAACCCTTATCTTGAAACTGTTCGTAAAATTGCGCAAGCTGAAGGCTCTGTAGTGGTTCCTGTTTGTGCCGCTATCGAAGCAGATATTGCTGAGTTAGAAGATGCAGAACGTGAAGAGTTTATGCAAGATTTAGGCATTGAAGAGCCTGGATTAAACCGTGTTATTCGCGCGGGTTATGCACTACTGAACTTACAAACTTACTTCACTGCTGGCGTTAAAGAAGTCCGTGCATGGACTATCCCTGTGGGTGCAACTGCACCACAAGCAGCAGGTAAAATCCACACTGACTTTGAGAAAGGTTTTATTCGTGCTCAAACTATCGCTTATAACGATTTTATCACTTACGGTGGTGAACAAGGCGCGAAAGAAGCAGGTAAAATGCGTGCAGAAGGTAAAGAGTATATCGTTCAAGATGGCGATGTAATGAACTTCTTGTTTAATGTGTAATAACTGCTTATATTAATATCATTACTAAACCTGCGAGCATATTCGTGGGTTTTTTATATGTATTTAATTTACTTTTCCTAATTAACAATCCATTTCAAATTTAAATATTAGCATTAAAAAAATTTCTTCCATAGGAAGATAATAATAAGCAATACCTACAATATTTTCACTTAACCATCTTTCTGATGAAACAAAACTCCAGTCTATTTGATCCCCAACAGTGGCGATACTAAATTATAATAAAATGCGTTGTGCTCTTTCATTTCATTCTCTAACTAAGAGAGATCATATAGTGACTCAATAAAATCTAAGTTATCAATCTGCTACGCAACAGCTTTTTTCTCTACTCATTTGCAAATTATTTTATCCATGCGAATAGCTCGACTATAAAATTATCAATATAACTATTTTTAGTTATCTCCTTTAGATGATATATTTAATAAATTAATCTTATTAATAATAAAATAGAATATTAAAATTTTTTTTAACCAATAAATGCAATAAATTAAATTCAATTAAAACAGTAACCTATATTAAAATTTAAAACATGAAACTATCGCCTTCTATTTAATCACAATAAAAACATTTGAAATACTTATGAATAAGGCTAATACTTAATTTAATGATCAATTAATGATTGTTACTTTTTAAATAAAGGAATGGCTTTAACATGAATAATAATTTTCAATCTAATGTGCGAGATAATAGCGATATAAAACATAATAAAAATCATCATTGTCAATGTGGACAGGAAATAATAACAAACTTAAATAATTATATTAGTAAACACCCCGAATGCACTGTTTATCAAAACTCATTAATGAGTAGCTTAATTGCCGGTGTATATGATAGTGAGGTTACTATTGCTGATTTATTAACGCATGGTGATTTTGGTTTAGGAACTTTTGAACAACTTGATGGAGAACTCGTTGCATTCGACAATACTGTTTTTCAATTACGTTCTGATGGTAGCGCTCGTAAGGCTTTACATTCTCAAAAATCCCCTTTTGCTGTAATGACATTTTTTAATTGTGATATTGAACATCACTTTTCTCATGGTGTATCACAAAAAGAAATACATAACATAATTAATCAATATGTCCCTTCTGATAACCTGTTTTGTGCAATCAGAATTGAAGGCGAATTTGAATTAGTTAAAACACGGACAGTACCTCGACAAACACCCCCTTACCGCCCAATGTTAGACGCTATCGAAAATCAGCCTACTTTTACGTTTCACAATGAAGTGGGCATTATTGCAGGCTTTCGTTCACCACAGTTTACTCAAGGAATAAATGTTGCTGGATTTCATGAGCATTATATTAATCAACAACGCCAAGGTGGTGGTCATGTTCTAGATTATTATTTAAAAAATGGCACCTTACAAATCGGTGTTATTTCCCGTCTTACTATTGATTTACCCAACCAATCTACATTTCTACAAGCGAACTTAATGCCCGACGATCTTCATCAGGCTATAGAACAAGCTGAAAATTAATCTAGCAGTCTATTAATTTTATTATTAATTCTATTTATTCACTTGCAAAATCAAAGAAGGTTATATGAATACTCCTCATTGGAAATGTGGTGCAGATTTAGTGGTTAAACAATTAGAACAACATGGCATTAAACAGGTATTTGGTATTCCTGGTGCAAAAATTGATCGTGTATTTGATTCTCTTGTTGATTCCAGTATTGAAACGGTCGTTGTTCGTCATGAAGCTAATGCCGCATTTATGGCGGCTGCGGTTGGACGTTTAACGGGTAAAGCGGGTGTTGCTATCGCAACATCTGGACCAGGGTGTTCTAACCTAGCCACGGGCATTGCAACAGCCACTTCTGAAGGTGATCCACTGGTCGCATTGGGTGGATCTGTCAAGTCTGCAGATAGATTAAAATTGGTTCATCAAAGCATGGATACTGTTACCATGTTTAATCCGATTACAAAATTCTGTGCAGAAATTGATTCTTCAAAATCAATTTCTGAAACCATGGCCAATGCTTTCCGTCATGCAGAATCAGGAAGACCAGGCTCCGCTTTCTTAACTTTTCCAATGGATATTTTAAATAGTGCTGTTGATAGCCCAATATTAGTGCCTAAGTCTAAATCAAATTTGGGTGGTGCAAATAATGATGCAGTAAAAGAAGCGGTTAAATTATTATTAGCTGCAAAAAGTCCTGTTATTTTATTGGGTTTACAGGCAAGTTTTCCTGATAATGCATTAGCCTTACAATCATTACTTGATATTTGCCCATTACCTATAGTTGGAACTTATCAATCAGCAGGTGCGATTGCTCAACGCCATTTTCCTTTATTTGCAGGCCGAATTGGTTTATTTAATAATCAACCAGGTGATGAATTACTTTCTCATGCGGATTTAGTGATTACTTTAGGTTATAGCCCTATCGAATATGAGCCGTCATTATGGAATCACAATAATGCTAATATTATTCATATTGATGAAATTCCTGCTGAAATAGATTTAGCTTACTGTCCTGATTTAGAATTAACAGGCAATATTAAATTAACGATTGATAATTTAACTCAACATTTTGCTAAACAATCCATCTCTCAAATTACACTCTCAAATAATACACATCAGGTTTTAGAAAAGATCCGTCACCAAAGAGAAACTCTGCAACAAAACAGTTATTTTAGACAGGGTAGCCCTATTCACCCTTTAACCATTATTCATGAGATGCAAAATATTATTAATAATGATGTCACGCTTTGTATTGACATGGGAAGTTTTCATATTTGGCTTGCACGTTATCTCTATAGCTTTAGGGCAAGACAAATGTTGATTTCTAATGGGCAGCAAACGATGGGTGTTGCATTACCTTGGGGAATTGGCGCATCATTTGTTCGTCCCTCTGACAAAATTATTTCTGTCTCTGGTGATGGTGGCTTTATGCAGTCGTCGATGGAATTAGAAACTGCGGTTCGTTTAAATACAAATATTTTGCATATTATCTGGGTTGATAACGCTTATAATATGGTGGAAATGCAAGAGCAAGAAAAGTATGGACGTTATTCGGGTGTAAAATTTGGTGCAATTGATTTTAAACGTTACGCGGAATCCTTCGGTGCTAAAGGCTTTTTTGTTGATTGTGCTTCTCAATTACGTACCGTTTTACATGAAGCGATGGCTGTTGATGGCCCCGCTGTTCTTGCTATTCCTGTCGATTATCGTGATAACGCTAAATTAATGGAACATATTGATTATAATTTAATCATTTAGTTATTTTACTTAAATATCGTGTTTTAAAAAATAAGGATGAGCATTTTCTACTCATCCTTATACCTTTCTTTGTTTTTCTTCCTATCTTATTCTTTTGATACAAAACAACTTCATTGTTAATAAAAAGTTATTATCTATTTCTTCTTTCGTTTTTTTTATTAATAATACGTTATGCGATTTTTGTGCATAAAAATGAAAGTAGATAATATAAAGTAAACTAAGTCTTATCTTATCTGACACAGGCATTTTAGTGCTTACAATAACCATAAATAAATTAAATATAGACTTTCAGTTATCAGGATAATCACGATGTCTCACACCTCATTACTTGCTTCTCATGCTCGATTTATTTCACATCGCCTTCTCCCTAATGAAGATGTGATTGTCGCATTACGACAAATGATGAAAGAGCAAAATCTAAAATCAGCATTTATTGCAGGTTGTGTAGGAAGTTTAACAGATGTGGCATTGCGCTTTGCAGGACGCGAAGAAAATCGCTATCTTACAGGCAAATTTGAAATTGTTTCACTGATTGGAACATTAGATACTCTAGGTGAACATTTACATTTAGCGGTCTCAGATGAAAATGGATTAATGTGTGGTGGACATATGATGCCTGGCTGTACAGTGCGCACGACGCTAGAACTCGTTATTGGTGAGTTAGAGCAAGTGACTTTTAGCCGTCAGCCTTGTGAACACTCTGGTTATGAGGAGTTAGTCATCACACCGCGTAAATAACATTTTTATAAAAAGAACGTTATTTATGCAAAATAATAAAACCAATAGTCACTATCCTTTGTAAAGGTTTTTAAACTATGTCTACCACACCTCACATTTCGAGTCGAACACTCGTTCTAATTGTTGTTTCTATTGCCATAAATATGATCGGTGGTCAAATTACCTCAATGGTAAAGCTTCCCATCTTTCTAGATTCTATCGGTACACTGATTTGTGCCTTATTAGGTGGCCCATGGGTTGCATTGTTCACAGGATTATTAACTAATCTATTATGGGGATTAATTAGTGGCCCTATGGCCGCCGCATTTGCGCCTGTTGCCATGATGATAGGGTTAAGTGCAGGTTTATTAGCACGCGCTGGAGGCTTTCGCTCTTTAATTCGCGTCATTGGCTCTGGCGTTATTATTACTTTAGCTTTAATGATCGTTGCTGTTCCTATTCGTACCTATTTATTTGGTGGTGCAACAGGAAGTGGCGCTGATTTCTTTGTCGCTTATTTTCATGCTGTGGGTGAAGGACTCATCGAATCTGTTGCTATTACTGTATTAGGTGCTAATCTCGCCGATAAAATATTATCCGCAATTATCGCTTGGTTATTAGTACGTCAGCTACCACAAAGAACACAACGCAATTTTCCCGCGATGGCCAAGGTTCGTTAATAATGCATCCCTTTACCTCATTGGCATTATGGCTTTGGCTAAGTGCTAGTGTGCTTTTTTTATCGCTAAGCTTACCACTGCTGATTATCAGCAGTGGGACTTTTATTGGCGTATTGCTTTGGAAAGCGTCTCGCTGGCGCTGGCGTTTTATTGTCTGGTTAATGCTCCCCATGGCAATAGGGTTATGGTTAGTCCATAGTGGTTGGTTAGCTTATTGGTTAACCGGTGAGCCTTTAGATACCCGTAAACAAACGATGGCAATAACACTATGGTTAAGATTATTAGCAATAATAAGTAGCGCTCAATTGTGGTTACAATACACCTCAACAGAGCAATTTATCAGGGCCTTATTTGCTAGCCGTTTACCGATGAGCCTCTCCTATTTACTAGCAGGACCTTTGTTACTTGTAGAACAATTACGCCAACAATTACACAATATAAAAGAAGCGCAATTAGCACGAGGTGTTCCTCTTGATGGATCATTTTGGCAACGACTTATCACATTACCCGCCATTATTTTGCCCCTTATTAGTCACGTTTTAAGTGATTTAACTGTTCGAAGCGCAGCATTAGATATGCGAGGATTTCGCATTATTGCAAAGCGGACAACCTTATATCCTCCAAAGGATACGCCACTGCAAACAATGGTTCGTTATTTGATTTTATTGCTTATCTTGATTGAAGGAGGTATTTGGCTATGGTACTAAATCTTCAGCAATTGAGTTTTACCCCAAAAGGTGATGAACAACCTATTATTGGCCCTATTGATTTGCAGTTAAAACAAGGGGAATGGCTTGTTATTTTAGGAGGCAATGGCAGTGGGAAAAGTCTTCTTGCGCAATTACTCGCGGGGTGGTTACCCGACTTATTAACAGGGTCAATTCAAGGTATTGGTATCGTACAAAATATCGCTCTCGATAAAAGTCGATTAGTGTCACTCGCTCCGGGTCGTCAGCTCGTTCAACAATCGCCACAATTACAACTTTCAGGATGTGCATTCACCGTAGAGCAAGAAATTGCCTTTGGCCCAGAAAATTTAGGGTTGAGTGACAATGAAATTCGATTTCGAGTAAAAGAAGCTATGGCATTAACACAATGTGAATACTTGCGTTTTCACCACCCTTCAACGCTTTCAGGTGGTGAGGCTCAACGTGTTGTTATCGCAAGTGCACTCGCTATGCACCCGAAATTATTATTACTTGATGAAGCTTTTAGCCGCTTAACGCCCAATGCGACCCAACAATTACAACTACGTATAAAACACTATGCAAAAGAGCATAAATGCAGTGTGGTCATTTTTGAACGCAATTTATTACCTGCAATAAGCCTGAGTGAACAATTTTTATTATTAGAGGCGGGAAAAATAAAGGCAAAAGGTACGTTAGACTCTATTTTTCCATTCTTGTTTTCAACGATTAATGCGCCCGATGCATGGCAAGCTTTACACTGGTTAATTGAAAATCATCATTGGGATAAGAATATTGTGAATAATGATAAAGCCTTGCTTAATGCTTTTAAGGAATTTTATGTTACAGCTCAATAATGTGACTTATCGCTGGAGCGAAGATGTTCCGCCTTGTATCTCTCAATTATCATTCACATTAAATCAAGGGGAATGGATAACCTTAGTCGGTGATAATGGGGCTGGTAAATCTACCTTATTACGATTAATTGCAGGACTATTAACGCCCAATGAAGGTGATATAACACTCAATAATCAGTCACTTTTTCAATTAAAAGCACAGCAACGCGCTCATTATATTGGGGTATTATTTCAAGAGCCTGAACGACAAATCTTTCATAATACAGTCGCAAAAGAGGTGGTTTTCAGCCTAAAACAGCATAAATTCTCTAAAGAAGAGAGTAAAAGGCGTTTAGATGAAACACTGTCGCTTTGTGGTTTAAGTGATGTTGCAGATGTTCACCCTTTAGATTTACATGCAGGCCAACGTAGAATGGTTGCTGTTGCAAGTTTAAGTATTTTATCGCCTCAAATATTATTACTAGATGAACCCACTCGTGATTTTGATGCACATTGGTTAAGCTGTTTTGAGAATTGGCTTCAGGTACAAAAAACATTAGGTAAAACGGTATTGGCTATTAGTCATGATCTTGATTTTACTGCTCGCCATTTTCAGCGTGTTATCCATTTATCCTCAGGTAAATTAATTGCAGATGGTTCGCCTGAAAAAGTGCTAATGAATTCAACACTGCAATCCCTTTCCGATATCCCAGCGCCTACGCTATACTCATTAAGCCAAAAACTAAAATTACCCATTAAAAAAAACACCCCCATTGAGTGGGCTAAAATGCTAGTTGAAATGAACAAAAAACACTAAAATAAACTCATAATAATCTTAAGATTTATCGCCATTATTGTGTTTATTTATGCGTAGTCGGAGATAAAAAATGGAAATCATCCACACTTTATTAGACTCATTGAGTCACTTATCTCCTCTTACCCTATTCTTATCTATTATCTTAATCACTACGGGAAAATCGACTATCGGTATTTCCTCATTTTTGCCACCAGCATCTTTAATGTTAATCTTTATTTTCGGTGCTTGTTTACCGCTTTACTCCCCAATATTTCTTTGGTTAGCGACCAGTTGTGGTGCTTTACTAGGTTCCATTTTAAGCTATGAATTAGGACGTTCTATTTACCGTTTTCCTCGCCTTAAAATATGGGTTAAACGTTATCAGTCAAAAATTAATCGTATTCAACAGCTATTAAAAAATAAAACTCACTATATTTTGTTTATTTCTCGATTCTTAGCTGTCTTTCGCTATTTAACCCCCTTTAGTGCTGGCTTATTAAAATTACCTACATACGGTATTTATATCACCAGCGCCATTTCTGCCTTAGTGTGGTCTGCTATATTTATTTTAATTGCAACAGGAGTGCTTTCCATTGCGTTATAAACGTATTGATTAACACATATTTTTAATCGGTTCTATTAATACTAAAAGCCATCTATTTACTTTTTATTTAATCATATTATTTAAATATCTTCTGACTCCTCTTTTTTTATTTTATTTTTAATTATTGACAAATATATTGTTTTTTATCTTTTATTTCTTATGTTATTGATATTTTCTTTTGCACTTTATATTTATCACCATAATTATGATTAAAATTTGCATAATTACTATGTTGATCACAATTTGTTATTTTCTTGTTCTAATTTCATTAGGTCAGTTCACAATTTTTTAACGTCCCTTGTTTCTATAAAAGTTGTCATGTTGTATACAAGTTGGTGTGAAACATTCACCTGCGTTTTTATGTACAGGAACAACATCATGAGAATAAGAAAAACAAAGCTTGCCATCGGTATTGTTGCTGTTATTGCTGTTGTCTCATTAGCAATAGCTGGCAAAAAAGAGAATGCGAATAAACAATTTCTCTCTGTAGCAACCGCTTCAACAGGAGGAACGTATTATCCGATGGGGGTGGGATTAGCAAACGTATGGAGTACACATCTTAAGGATAGAGGCATTCAAGTAACAGGGCAGTCTTCGGCAGGATCGATAGAAAATATCTATTTAATGCAGAAAAATGAAGCCCAACTTTCTATTTTACAAAGCCTATTAGCGGTAGAAGCTTATGAAGGTGTACGTAATTTTGAAGGCAAACCCGAAAAAAATCTGCGCTCAATTTCTATGTTATGGCCCAATGTTGAACACTTTGTTTTGATGAATGACAAAGTAAAAACTGGCACATTAGATGATATTCGTGCAACAAGTTTTTCTGTAGGCCCTCAAGCTAGTGGCACAGAACAATCTACGATCATCATTCTTAAAGGCGTTAATTTAACCAAAAAAGAGATTACTCCTGAATATCTTGGATATGGCGATACCGTTTCCGCCATGCGAGATGGTCGCCTTGATGGCGGTGCATTACCAGCAGGTGTACCAGCCTCAGCCGTCACTGATATGTATGCCAGTGGCGTAAGCGCAAAACTACTCGAAGTGACAGATAAACAACTTGATGATATCAATCATGTGGCAAATTCTTGGTTTCGTTTTGAAATACCCGCAGATACCTATCCTCGTCAAACCGAAATGGTTAATACGATAGCTCAACCCAATATTTTAATGACCACTACTAATATTGATAATGACTTAGTGTATGAGCTGACAAAAACCATGTTTGAAAATCTGCCAGAGGTTCATCAGGTTCATAGCGCGGCCAAATACATCACTACCGAAAATGCATTAAAAGGCGTTTCTGTACCACTGCACCTAGGGGCTTACCGTTATTACCAAGAAATTGGATTAGAGATCCCTGATTATCTTATTCCACCAGAAGCTCAAACGCAGACTAATAATAAATAACAGGAGTGAGTTATGACTAATAATGACCATCTAACTCCGGTAGAGCCACCTGCATTAGATAAAGAAGCCAGCTCCGGCAGTCGCCAGCTTGCAGGTATTTACCTGAAAATTACTACGACCCTTGCAATATTAATTTCACTTTATGCGATTTATTCCAATGCATTATCAAATACCCAAGAGTTTTACCGTAATACTATTTTTCTTAGTGGTATTTTAATTTTAGGCTTTATTTTATTTCCTTTTTCTAAGCGCTTTTCTACGCCTAAATTTAATGGATGGGATTATCTTTTTATTGCTTTAACATTAATCAGTTATGGCTATTTTTTCTTTAATTATGTTGATCTTCATGTTGTAAGAAAAAGTATTCCAAATACTACTGATTATGTCATGGCTATACTGGGTATTATCGTACTGTTTGAAGCAGCAAGACGAACAACCGGATATTTTATTCCAGGGCTTGCGACTTTCGCTATTATTTATGCTCTTTTTGGTCAGTATTTTATGGGTATTTTCGGTCATGCCGGATTTTCTGTAGAAAGATTGTTATACCGTTTATTTATGACCAGTGAAGGGATTTTTGGTATCACCCTTTCAACAGCCTCCACCGCTATTGTGGTCTTTATTCTCTTTGGCTCATTCTTGAGTGTAAGTGGTGCGACTGCATTATTTAACGATTTAGCGCTCGCTATTGCAGGTCGTCGTCGTGGAGGTCCCGCTCAAGTAGCTGTTATTTCATCAGCATTAACCGGCTCTTTAAGTGGAAGTGCTGTTGCTAACGTAGCAACAACTGGAACATTTACTATTCCTTTAATGAAAAATATCGGTCTAACTCCTCGCTTTGCTGGTGCAGTTGAAGCTACAGCATCAACAGGGGGTATGATCATGCCCCCTATTATGGGTGCAGCTGCATTTATTATGGCAGGCTTTTTAGGCATTTCGTATACCACTATTGTCATTGCAGCCATTATTCCAGCGCTGTTGTATTACGCAGCATTAATTATGGCGATTGATATCGAAGCTAAAAAACAAGGATTAAAAGGTTTAAGTAAAGAGAATATCCCACAAGTTAAAGCGGTATTAAAAGCGCGTGGTTTATTATTACTGCCTTTAGTTATTGTTATTGGCACCTTATTAGTGGGTAAAACACCTATTTATGCAGGTTTCTTAGGTATTCTAACTATTATTGTTGCAAGCTGGATTACACCTGATAAATCAGTCCGTATGACATTAACTAAAGTGGCCGACGCCTTAGCTGAAGCCGCTCGTGGTTCCGTCCAAGTTACTGTAGCTTGTGCCGCCATCGGGGTGATTATCTGTGTCGTGACTATGACAGGTATTGGTGCAACATTGGCCTTTAATATTGTCTCAATGACAGATAATACATTATGGATGATCTTATTAGTCGTGATGCTGGTGTGTATCGTATTAAGTATGGGTTTACCTTCAACGGCTTTATATATCGTTGTTGCCGTTACAGTGTCACCAATATTAATTAAAGCAGGTGTTATGCCTTTAGCCGCTCACTTCTTTGTATTCTGGTTCGGCGCATTATCCAATATTACCCCTCCTGTGGCTTTAGCCAGTTATACCGCAGCAAGTATTGCAAGAGCCGACCCGATGCAAACATCATGGGATGCCGTGCGACTCGCACTTCCGGGCTTTATCATTCCATTTATTTTGGTTTATAACCCAGCTTTACTGATGCAAGGCGATAATTTAGGTGTACTTTCTATTGGATTAATGGTTATTACTGCATTAGTCGGAATTTATGCACTAAGTATTGCAGCCGCTAATTTCTGGATGATCAAAACAACCTGGTTTGAACGCATTGCATTTGCGGCGGCCGCGATTTTAATGATTAAACCAGGCTTATATACCGACCTTTTGGGTATAAGCTTAATCATATTAACAGGAGCATTGCACATGTTACGGTCGAAAAAACAATTAACCAACATGGGGCAAGTATCTGGAGAAAACTAGATGATACAAAAGATCTCACGCCAAAAAGCGTCGCATCAAATTCTTGAACAGATTAAGCAAAATATTCATAACGGCACCTACCCTGTAGGTGAAAAGTTACCCTCTGAAAATGTCCTTGCTGACGCCTTTGGCGTCAGTCGAGTTCCAATCAGGGAAGCGCTGGGTGTCTTAGAAGCCAGTGGTATTGTGACTTCACGCCAAGGAGGCGGTCGCCGTGTAATTGACCATTCTATCCTCAGTAAATATGAGCCAATAGTGATGGAAATTGCTTGCCCGAAAGAGATAGATTCACTACTAGAGATGCGTGAGGTCATTGAACATGAAGCGGCAGCTATTGCCGCTTTACGCCGAACACCAGAAGAATTACGCGCTATAGAAAATGCCCACGATGCCTTTGTTTTAGCAACAAAAAAAAACAAAAGTATTGGTCATGAAGAGGATTATCAATTTCATCGTTCTATTATGGTTGCCGCACATAATCCTTTTTTTGTCAGGATATTAGATAATATGCATGAGCTTTATCTTGGTGTCTTAATGTATTCATTAAGTCAAAATAAAGGACGAGAGGCAGAAACTGAACGTGTTATTGCAGAACATGAAGCTATTGTTGAAGCAATACGACAACAAAATCACGATGAAACAAGCCATAAAATGCGTCTTCATTTAACGAATGTACGTGGCAAATTAAAACGCTTACAGCAAAAACCCTGTTAATTTAAAATTTATAAAATGGATAAGATTATGACTTATGACGTGATTATTATTGGAGCGGGATTAGTCGGATTAGGGGTTGCAAGTGCGCTACAAGAAAGTCAACCTGAACTAAAACTACTGGTGATTGATAAAGAAACCGGCCCTGCGGCTCATCAAAGTGGGCATAACAGTAATGTTGTTCATTCCGGTATTTATTACACGCCAGGGAGCCTTAAAGCAAGGTTAGCTAAACAAGGCAACATCACCACTTATGCGTTTTGCCAACAACATAATCTTTATTACGATCGTTGTGGAAAAGTGATTGTCGCTACCAATGAAAAAGAGCTAAATGCCTTAGAAAATATTTATCGACGTGGTATTGATAATGGGCTTGAAGTCATCAAAATGACAGAAAGTGAACTGAAAGCCAGAGAGCCCTATGTTAATGGTATTGCTGCGTTATTAGTTCCTGATGCAGGCATTGTTAATTATCCTGAAATTGCAACAAAACATGTTGAAATCATCCAATCTCGTGGCGGTAAATTTACGTTTGGTCAAGCTGTAACGGCGATCAATGAAACGGACGATAGTGTCACAGTAACGACATCCAATAACCAATTTACAGGCAAATGGTTGATTAATTGTGCAGGATTATTTAGTGATCGTATTGCTAAAATGGCAGGTTATGACACAGGGATGAAGATAGTTCCATTCCGTGGTGAATACTTTATGCTTAATGCCAATAAAAATTACTTAGTAAACCATCTCATTTACCCTGTTCCTAACCCTGATTTCCCATTTTTAGGTGTACATTTTACACGTATGTACAACGGGCACCGTGATGTTGGACCTAATGCGGTATTAGCGTTTAAGCGAGAAGGCTATAAAAAAAGCGATATTAACTTAAAAGATCTTGCTGAAGTTCTCACTTACAAGGGCTTTTGGAAAATTGCTGGTCATTATTTAGGTGAAGGAATGGCAGAGCTTCGTCGTTCTTATTCACGCAAACTGTTTACCCAAAATGCACAAAAACTGATCCCTGATTTACGTGAAGCAGATATTCATCCAGGCCCTGCGGGTGTTCGTGCTCAGGCTTTAACCAATGACGGTAAACTCGTAGATGATTTTCATTTTGTAAAAGGTAAACGTTCATTGCATGTGTGTAATGCCCCGTCCCCTGCAGCGACAGCCTCTATTGAGATAGGTCGTGAAATTGTCAGAGAACATTTTTCATTATAATTATTGAACGTAATACATCTATCAAAATAAATAAAAGCACTGACATTAATCAGTGCTTTTATTTTTACTTCACTCCCGACTCTCTTTTAACGCTTCACGCATTAACCACTGCTGAAATATTTCCATTGATGCGGTCATTGGTTTTGATTTTAAATACGTTAACCAATACTTCCCCATTTCAACGTCTATTTTAAAAGGTTGTATTAATTGACCACTTTCTATTTCTCTTGAAAACATCTTTGCAGGTGCTAACGCAACTCCGCCTTCATAAATTGCACTTTCTACCATTAAACGCGAAGAGTCAAAAATAGACCCAATAATTTTTATAGGTGCAATACCCGCTTTTTCAAACCATTGTAGCCATTCATCTTCGCGGTAAGAACGGTATAAATTTTCATTTATTAAATCAGTTGGATGTTGCAATCGTTCTGCTGTTTTTGGTGAACACAAGACAGTTAATGGTGCTGAAAATAAGGCTTTATTATGAGTTAAAGGCCATAATCCTTCACCAAACCGAATAGCAAAATCTAATCCTTCAGTTGCCAAATTAACTACATTATTATTTGTTCTTAAATTCACTTCTATTCTTGGGTATTGTTGTCTAAATTCAGCCAATCGCGGTAATAACCAACCAACAGCAAATGTTCCCACAGTGGCAATCGAAACAACATCACGGTATTCACCTCGCTCAAACTGCTTAAATACACGTTCAATATCGCTAAACGCCGTTGTTAATACCGAAAATAAGATCTGTGCATCATCCGTCATCTCCAAACCACGAGGCAAACGCTTAAAAAGCATTACACCCAAACGTTCTTCTAATATCCTTACTTGTTGACTCACTGCGCCTTGAGTGACATAGAGTTCTAATGCTGCTTTGGTGAAATTAAGGTGTCTTGCAGATGCTTCAAACGCACGTAGTGCGTTGAGAGGAAGGTGTGTTCGCATAATATTCTTAGTCAATAGATTTTCTATAGGCTAAGGTGATTTATTATCGATTGTCAATGAATCAATTAAATAGGATATTGCACTTGATAAATAAATAGCATTATATCTCATCCATAACTATCTATTTATATTGAAATTTTCTTTCTTATATTAATATGAGTATCAATCCCTATGTTTAAAACAACATATCGTCAAACCGCAGTGATCGTAGTTTCATTAATATCTTTATTGGTATCGCCAATGCTATGGGCTAAAACAAATAGCACTATTGAAGAACAATTAAGTACGCTTGAAAAAAATAGCCAAGGTCGTTTAGGTGTTGCATTAATTAATACTAAAGATAACTCACAAATAACTTATCGTGGTGATGAACGCTTTGCGATGGCAAGTACCAGCAAAGTCATGGCCGTCGCTGCTGTTTTAAAGGAAAGTGAAAAACAAGCAGGATTGCTTGATAAGCATATGACTATCAAAAAAACCGATTTAGTCACTTATAGTCCTATTACAGAAAAACATTTAGCGACTGGAATGACACTTGCTCAATTAAGCGCTGCTACCTTGCAATATAGTGATAATACAGCAATGAATAAAATTCTCGATTATTTAGGAGGGCCTTCCAAAGTCACTCAATTCGCACGTTCAATCAATGATGTGACTTATCGCCTAGATCGCAAAGAGCCTGAATTAAATACAGCCATTCACGGTGATCCCCGCGATACGACCTCCCCACTTGCAATGGCTACAAGCCTTCAATTACTGACTTTAGGTGATGCATTAGGTCAATATCAGCGTCAACAACTTATCACTTGGTTAAAAGGCAATACGACGGGTGATCAAAGTATTAAAGCAGGTTTACCTAACAATTGGGTTGTAGGAGATAAAACCGGTAGTGGTGATTATGGTACAACTAATGATATCGCCATTATTTGGCCTGAAAATCAGGCACCATTAATTTTAGTCGTCTATTTTACGCAACAAAAACAGAATGCAAAGCCACGAAAAGATATTATTGTAAAAGCGACAGAGATTGTCACAAAAGAGTATATTAATACTTCTAAAATAAAATAACTCCCTTACTAATAATATTAATAAGAAATTAAACATAATAAGGCCATTTATTTGGCTTTATTATTCATTTTTTAAAAATATATTTATCAATAAAAATTAGATCTTGATAATTAACCTTATTATACTCACTCTTATTAAATGGACTTATTTTAAGAGAATACGATGTCTGATCTTTTTGAATTAATAAGTGAGTTATTATCTTGTTCTGGTCAAATAACGCTCGAAAATATTCGTTTTTGTTTAGTTGTTCTCACTATTATCATGTTGGTAATCGTTTCATTATGTACTTGGTCATTTGATCTCTATATTATTGGTGCTTCATTATTTATTTGTATGTTGCTTTATCTACCAGAAATATATCGATTTATTAAAAGTTGGATAGTTTAACCTGTTATTGATAACAAAAGCCCCTATTAAAAAATAGGGGCTTTCATAATTAAAAGCATTTTGTGATGATTTAAAATAAATTCTTTAATTTAAAGAGGCAAAGCAAAACTGACTTTTACCGTTTCCATTGGTACTTCTGTTTTTATACTTTGAATACTCGGAATTTGTGTTAAATAATCGGCATGAAAACGACGATACGTGGCTAAGTCTTTTGTCACGATCCGAATTAATGCATCACACTCACCGGCCATTAAATGACACTCAACCACTTCAGGTAACACCTTGATGGCCTTTACGAATTCTTCTATGGTTTCTGCATCTTGTGCTCTAAACCAAATTCTTGCGAATAAAGATAAGCCTGCATCAACCATACTACCATCTAATACAGCAACATAACGAGTGATCACTCCCGACTCTTCAAGTAAACGCACTCGGCGAAGACAAGGAGACGGTGAGAGTCCAACTTCTTTTGCTAGCTCAATGTTTTGGATTTTGCCATCACGCTGAAGTACTTGCAAAATATGTTTATCTATCTTATCTAATTTTATTGACATCAAAGATTAACCTTAATTCTATTTATGGAATTTTATTGCCAATTAATTCTTTTTGTTAGCAACAAAGCAACCCGATTTTTTCGAAAACATCATATAATCTTTCAGCTAAATTTCACAGCAAAAACGATGTTTCTATTAATCTATCTCTATCAGGTGAAAAGATGGAATTTAACACTTTATTATTATTCGCACTGACTGTTTTACCGCTGATCTGTACACCTGGACCCGATATTCTGTTTATCTCATCTCAAGGGTTATCAGGAGGAATGAAATCAGCATGGATTGCTAATTCAGGCGTCATTTCAGGTTACTTAACTCATGCGTTGCTAAGTGCTTTAGGCCTTGCCGCCTTAGTTTCTACATCACCCATTTTATTTCATTTACTTAAATGGGTTGGCGTTACTTATATCAGTTATCTCGCTCTTAAAATGTTAATTTCAGCTTGCAAAAAAGGAACGTTAGTCCTTGATACGACTAAAACCTCGTCTCTATTTCGTAAAGGTTTTTTAACCAGTTTCCTTAATCCTAAAGGCTTATTAGTTTATCTCGCTATTTTACCAAACTTTATTGATAATCATAATGATGTCGCAACACAATCATTGCTGTTATCTGGGATATTTATCACGACTTGCTTAATTATTTATGGCCTTCTCGGTAGCTTCTTTGCTTATATTGGTGTAAAAGGCGGTTTAAGTGATAAACGTCGTCGTTATAACGATGGTATTGCCGGTGGATTACTTGCTTTTGCCGCCGTTAATCTGGCTTTTAATTAATCATAATCCTAAGCATCATTTATTATTTCAGTCAGTATTTGACCACAAAAAATACCTTTATTTTAGTGGTCGAATATCTGCCCATAATAATTGACAATTTGCGGTTAACGGTCTTATTTCACCTTCACGAATATCAGGTAACCACCATGCACCTTGCCCTTTTGATAAATGCTGGCAAGTCGCACCAGTTAAACTCCATTCACCTTGTGTTACATAAATAAGCCCGGCATGAGAACTTGGTAATATAAGTGGTTGTGTCACTAATGTCGTTTCTGCTTTCCAGCATGTTCGACGTACCATAATATTTAAACACTTTACACCACCTTTAATCAGCTCCGATTTAACATGAATATCACCTGAAAAATCATAAGGCTGATAAGGATCAGTGACGGAGTGATTCAAAAATCCGGTGCTATTTAGATTAAGTCCATTACCTTCTAATAGCACCATTTGCCGTTCAATATCAGGAAACTGCCCTAATGAGCCATTATCTTCGATAGATGTTAAACACGCTCGCCATGAAAAATCATTATTCACTGGCCAACACACAATTTCTTGGGTTGTGCCTTTTTGATTGCTCCATGGAATAAACGGTAACTCTTGTTGATCAAAACAACGTAGCTTCATTGTGTCCTCCTGCAATATCTGGCTAGTCAGTCTGATAATGAGGTTAAGAATTAATCATTGGAGATTACCGTTCATAAATCAATATCTAACTTTTAAAAATGTGCGCTAACGTCCGCTATTTACGTCGTAATTTTCTGCATCCTTCACCGATAATTTCTATTCCTTTTTCTATTCGGCTATTCCACTGAAAAGAAGAATTTAAACGAAATGCATGGTTAAATTGCGAGCTGGTGGAAAACATAGATCCGGGTGCAATACTGACTCCCCTTTCCAATGCAAAGTGATAAAGCTTATTCGCATCAAATGTTGATTCAAATTCTAACCAAAGAAAATACCCTCCAGTTGGAATATTCACTTTTACATCCTCAGGTAAATGCATCTGTATAGCTTGCAACATACGATAGCGCCTTTGTTCTAATAATAATCTTAATCGGCGAAGATGTGTGTCGTAACCACCTTGTGATAAATAATCTGCAATGGCTTGCTGTGTCGGCATACTCGCAGAAACCGTACTCATCATTTGTAATTGCTGTATTTTTGTTGCGTGTTTACCTGCCGCAACCCAACCCACACGAAATCCTGGCGCCAAGCATTTAGAAAAAGAAGCACAATGTAATACGCTATTCGTTTTATCAAATCCTTTTACAGGCATCGGCGCTTTCTGACTGTTATAGAGCTCGCCATACACATCATCTTCGATGAGCGTTATCTGCTTCTTCGCCAAAATATCCACCAGCCTTATTTTATTTTCATCTGGCATTGTTCCACCTAATGGATTTTGACAATGACTCATCAACCAGCAGGCTTTAATATCATATTGCTCAACCACTTTTTCGAGTTCATCTAAACAAATTCCAGTGACAGGATCGGTTCTAATTGCAAGCGCTTTTAAGCGTAAACGTTCAATTGCTTGTAATGCACCATAAAACGCAGGTGATTCAATCACTACCCAATCGCCAGGTTCGGTAACAGCTTGCAAACTAAAACTCAGTGATTCCATTGCACCCGCTGTAATCACAATATCATCTGGAGAGACATGAATTCCTTGTAACGCATAGCGTTGTGCAATGTTACGGCGTAACTTTTCATTTCCTGGAGGCAAATTTATTACTGAACTTTGAGGTGCAAGATGTCTCGCAGCAGACGCTAACGCACTACTTAACTTAGGCTGAATAAATAAGCTAGGATCAGGGAAAGCAGACCCAAAAGGAATAATTTCAGGATCTTTACACGCTTGAAGTACATTAAAAATAGATGCACTGATTTCAACATTTTCACTCATGTGTAGCCCTTTACTGGCAGTCACTTGACCAAAGCGTGTATTGCGATGTGCAACATAATAACCAGATTGTGGTCGCGCCGTTATCCATCCTTGACTTTCTAATAACTGATACGATTGTAAAACCGTCATTAAACTTAAACCAGACTGTTTCACTGTATCTCGCAATGACGGTAAACGGTCACCAGATTGCCAAATATTATCTTCAATTTGTTGGCGTATTTGCGCTGCAAGCTGTTCATATCGAGTCATATAAAACTGTTCACCTCAAAACTGTTATAGTCATTTTTAAACTTATTGTCACTATTATAGTTTACTGTCATATGGTCTACTAATCCACACGATTTACCTGCAATTTATATATCAATAAAACGAGGTTTTTATGCTTGGGTTAAGTGCCTTTGATTTGGCGCGTATCCAATTTGCGTTTACAGTTTCTTTTCATATTATCTTCCCTGCAATTACTATCGGACTGGCTAGTTTTTTAGCCGTTTTGGAAGGTTTATGGTTAAAAACTCGCAATAAGGATTATTTAGCGTTATTCCATTTTTGGTCAAAAATATTCGCTGTTAACTTTGCCATGGGAGTTGTCTCTGGTTTGGTAATGGCCTATCAATTTGGAACCAATTGGAGCTTTTTTTCTGACTTTGCGGGCTCGATTACTGGCCCTTTGCTGACTTATGAAGTACTTACAGCCTTCTTCTTAGAAGCTGGATTCTTAGGTGTAATGCTGTTTGGTTGGAATAAAGTGGGTGAAAAACTTCACTTTTTTGCAACCTGCATGGTTGCATTAGGCACATTGATGTCAACGTTTTGGATTTTGGCATCAAATAGCTGGATGCAAACACCACAAGGATTTGAAATCATTAATAATCAAGTCGTGCCAGTAGACTGGATTGCGGTTATTTTTAATCCCTCTTTCCCTTATCGTCTCGCACATATGGGTGTAGCTGCGTTCTTAGCTTCCGCTTTCTTTATTGCAGCTTCTGCTGCATGGCATATCCTTAAAGGCCATAAAACATCAGCAATGAAAAAGATGCTTTCAATGTCTTTGTGGATGATTTTAATTCTAGCCCCAATTCAAGCACTCATTGGTGATGTTCATGGTTTAAATACCTTAAAACATCAACCAGCAAAAATTGCAGCAATTGAAGGTCATTGGGAAAACAAACCGGGTGAAGCCACACCATTGATCCTTTTCGGTATGCCAGATATGGATGATGAAGAGACAAAATATAAGATAGAAATTCCTTATCTTGGTAGCATGATCTTAACCCACAGTTTAAAAAAGCAGGTTCCTGCACTCAAAGAATTCCCTAAAGAAGATAGACCTAATTCACTCATTGTATTCTGGTCATTCCGCATTATGGTTGGCCTTGGCATGTTAATGATTTTAGTTGGTGTTTGGGGAACATGGTTACGTTATAAGAAAAAACTTTATGAATCTAAAACGTTCTTACGGTTAACTTTTTTAATGGCGCCATCAGGTCTTATCGCTATCCTTGCAGGATGGTTTACTACTGAAGTTGGACGCCAGCCTTGGGTAGTCTATGGCATACAACGAACTCGAGATGCCGTCTCTGCACATGGCGAAATGCATATGAGCATAAGCCTGCTGATCTTCTTTGTTGTTTATGGCTCTGTGTTCGGTATCGGATATGCCTATATGTTAAGACTGATCCGCAAAGGTACTTCGGAGGTTAATCATGGGAATTGATCTGCCCGTTATTTGGTTCGTCATCATCGTATTTAGTACATTAATGTACATTGTAATGGACGGTTTCGATCTCGGTATCGGTATGCTCTACCCATTTATTAAAAGCAATCAAGATCGTGACTTAATGATGAATACGGTTGCTCCTGTATGGGATGGTAACGAAACATGGTTAGTCTTAGGGGGTGCCGCATTATTTGGTGCATTTCCGCTCGCTTATGCCGTTATTCTTGATGCATTAGCAATGCCTTTAACCCTAATGCTTGTTGCGTTGATATTTCGGGGTGTCGCCTTTGAATTTCGTTTTAAAGCCGATGATAACCACAAAGGCTTTTGGGATAAATCCTTTATTTTTGGATCAATCTTAGCCACCTTCATGCAGGGTATTGTCGTTGGTAGCGTTGTTCAAGGTTTACCTGTTATTAATCGTACTTTTGTAGGTAATTATTTTGATTGGCTGTCACCTTTTGCACTCTTTTGTGGTTTGGGTTTAGTTATCGCCTATTCTTTATTAGGGTGTGGTTGGTTAATTATGAAAACTGAAGGCCACTTACAGCAAAGTCTATATAAAGTCGCTAAACCGCTGACGCTAGTGATGCTTATTGTAATTGCTATGGTTAGTGCATGGACACCACTAGCACAACCTGCTATTGCGGAGCGTTGGTTCAAGCTACCTAACTTGTTCTTCTTTTTACCTGTTCCACTTTTAGTGCTATACAGCACATGGTTGATTTTACGTTCAATAAAAAAACAAGGGCACTATCTTCCTTTCTTTGGTGCGCTAGCTTTAATTTTCTTAGGTTTTGCCGGATTAGGTATCAGCATTTGGCCTAATATTATTCCACCTGCCATTAGTTTTGTGGAAGCTTCCGCCCCACCAGAAAGCCAAGGATTTATGTTAGTTGGCGCACTGTTTATTATCCCAATTATTCTCGTTTATACATTCTGGAGTTATTACGTTTTCAGAGGAAAAACCAATTATGAAGAAGGCTATCACTGATCCACAAATACAAAGTAACCCCTCATTATTAAAAAAGTGGGGATGGTTAATTACAATTTGGTTTTGTAGCGTTTTAGCTTTATTTGCGGTGTCTTCTCTTTTTCGTTTCTTAATGACACTTGCAGGAATGAAAGTGAAGTAAAGAAAAAGTACACAGTAATATAAAAATAGTGTCGTACAACGGCCAGCAATAAACACAATGGGCTAATAATTATTTAGCCCTTTTTTTATTTTCCTATAATTAACTAAACTTAAATCAAACATATTGATAAAATAACTATAAACACATCATTTTTGATTAATAGTAAGAGATAAAATCTTTTTTATTCTGTTATCACGATAAATAAACATATTAACAATCCTATAAAAAACCATCTTTTCTAGAAATAAAATAGAGTACTTGTTGAATTCAATTTCTAAAGTAATTATGATACCCGCCGCTTAGCACTTCACGTCTGTATTACTTTATAAAGACGTATATTGTATGTTACCTATTTGATTAACTTAAAAATTAAGTCTATCGCCCTATTAAATGGGGAAAGAGATCATTATGTCTTTTTAAAAAACATATTTTGATAATTTAGAATTATCTTAATTGCTAAGAAAGATCCCCTAAACTAGGCTTACGTATTGTTGCTACTAAATTAAGGATGAAGTCATGAATTGGTACTTAGAAGTTATTAAAAATAATTACGCTAATTTTTCAGGGCGTGCGCGTAGAAAAGAATACTGGATGTTTACCTTAGTAAATACCATTATTATTACCATCTTATATGCTATTCTAATTTCATCAATAGATATGAATACAGGTGAAATGAGTGGTTTAGGTTCAATTATTGGTATTGTTTTAGGTATTTATTCTTTAGCTATTATCGTACCTAGCCTTGCGGTGACTATTCGTCGCTTCCATGACCAAGATAAATCGGGTTGGATGTTCTTACTTGCCTTTATTCCTGCCATTGGTGGATTAATCGTTTTTGTCTTTATGTGTCTTGAAGGAACTAAAGGCGACAACAGATTTGGCCCAGATCCTAAAGCCTAATCTATTACTAACGTTATATCAAAATACAGTGAGTACATTAGTTTTAAGTTTACTCACTGTATTAATTCATTTTCTTCTCATTGTTACCTTTTATTACTCCCTGATTTTTTCTAATCACGTGTTTTCTCTTTAAATCTAATAACTTTTATTATTTCTTTGTTATTCTACTTTTATTGACAGCTTTTTTAAGCTCTTCTCTTACGTTATCAATCTTGATTTATTGCCTTATCTATTCATTAATTAATAAGTGTTTTCTGTATGAGTAGTTTGAGCCTAATCACACAATGATAAGTAAAACATACACCTAACTTTACTAAACCAATGTTAATGTTGATAATGACTATCATTATTAATTGAAAATGATAATATCTACATTGATAAAACAATTAAATGAGTCAGGTAAAAAAACGTGAGTAACTCCAAAACACCTCAAGAAAAAAATATTTATAAACCAGCACCTCCTCGCTTAGTTCAAGTAAAACGCATTACTGATGTCACTCCTGGAATGCGCTGTATTACCTTTACCAGTGATGATTTAGATACTTACCCTGCTGATACTGCGGGCGCACATCTGAAAATATTTTTACCCTTAGAAGGCCAAACTAAACCAACAGTACCCAGTTTTTCTGAAAAAGGCCCTAAATGGCCTGAAGGTGAACCAAGGTCGATTGTCCGCACTTATAGTGTTCGAGCCATTCGCCCAGAGCAGAAAGAGTTAGATATTGAATTTGCCGTTCATGAAGATGCTGGCCCCGCTATTCATTTTGCGCTAAATGCTAAACCAGGTGACTTTATTGGCATCACTAATCCGGGAGGGCCAGACCCTCTATTAGCGCCAGCTTCACATTATTATATGGCAGCCGATCCAAGTTCATTACCAGCCTTGATGGCTTTAATTGAAACCATGCAACCTAATGTTCGAGGAAAAGTCGTTATCCGAGTAGAAGACGAAACGCATCGCCAAGAAATTAAATGTCCTCGTGGTTTAGAGATAATCTGGTTGATTGGCTCAGTTGAAGAACAAACTCAAAACTTAATTAATGAATTTATGTCCTGGAAATTACCTGCTGAAGATGTTGCGTTTTGGATTGCCGGTGAAGATAAAATTATTCGTGCATTAAGGCGCCATATTCGCCGTGATAACGGCTATGATCGTAGCTTAATTTATGCAATCCCTTATTGGCGCTTTGGTTACGACGAAGAAGGCTATCACGCTGAACGTCATCATGTAATGGATAACGAAGATGTAAGCTAAACTATCAATGAAAGATTAAACGTTGGCTGTACAGGCTGCATATTCATTTCCTTAATAATATGCAGCCTTTTTTATTTTATACAAAAATTCTTATACCCAATTTAATCATTATAAGCAGCCAATACATGCTGACATAATGTAGAACGTACACAATCTTCTTGCATAAATTTAATTACCCCTACTCGATTATTGGCTTCAAATCGAATAAGCGCATCCGCTAATCCAGACGGTATATTAGAAGGTAAATCACATTGCGTAATATCGCCATTAACCACAACGGTGACATTTTCTCCCATTCTCGTTAGAAATAATTTCATTTGATTGACAGTGACATTTTGCGCTTCATCTAAAATAACAAATGCATTTTCAAAAGTACGGCCTCGCATGTAGGCAAAAGGCGCAATTTCGACTTTGCCAATTTCCGGTCGTAAACAATATTGCAAGAATGATGCGCCTAAACGTTTGACTAATACATCGTAGACAGGACGAAAATATGGTGCAAATTTTTCAGCAATATCTCCGGGTAAAAAACCAAGATCTTCATCTGCCTGCAATACAGGTCGAGTAACAATAATACGTTCTATTTCTTTATGAATTAAAGCATCTGCCGCCAATGCGGCACTGAGAAAGGTTTTTCCACAACCCGCTTCTCCCGTTGCAAAAATAAGATTTTGATGTTTAATCGCATTCATGTATTGGCATTGAGCTTCATTACGTGGAGATAACGCGCGTTCATCACGCTTTTCTCTCGCCATTCCAATCGTATCAATTTCCCCAAATCCTGGTAAAACCATGACATTATCTCGATGTGCTCCGTTACGTTGTTCTTTACGTGAAGTACGTTTATTTTCTCGGCGTAAACGTGTTGCTGCTTTTTGTCTACTCATAGTGGTATTTACCCTTGTTAGTCTTCAAAAAGTCATCGACATCTTTTATTGGTCACTTATTCATTTACCATGAGTCCCCTTTAGACTCTATTTAGTCGCAGAAAACAAAAAAACCGGCCACAATCCTGAACATTAATGCTCGGTTGTTGCCAGTTTTCTGTAAGTAACGAGATTTATCCATTGCTTCTGTCATTCATATTCCCCATCATGGAGTTAGAGTGAAAATTATCGAAGCTTTATGACAGTATAATGACAAAATAAAAATATTTTCAATACTAAAATCATTTATAACAAGTGGACTTAACATAAAAATAACAATAGACGTTATTTTAGGGGGAGTAAATGAATTTCTTACGATTGCCTTTTATTTATTGGTTATTGCTTAACCTCATTCCATTTATTGGTTTTGAACTTCATTCTGGTACTCTGAAAATGGGGTTCTTTTTTTATTTAGGTTTACTCACTATTACGACTTCTGGGATCTGGCTTTTTTATTGCCTTTCATTTTTTATTAAACAAAAAACTTCTCCTAACCCTAATCACACACCAAAGCAATTAGTCACTGAAGGCCCTTATAAAATTAGCCGTAATCCTATGTATCTCGGTTTTTTGGATATCAGTATTGGGCTGTTTTTTATTTTTGGTAATTGGGGATTTTTAGGTGCGGCGATTGCGTTTTACTTTATAACAGATCGCTATACGATAGTACGTGAAGAGAAAATCTTAAGTGAGTTATTTCCACAAGCGTGGCAACAATATTGTCGCCACGTTCGTCGTTGGATGTAATCTAAATAATGCCCTTAAGGCTGTTTGCAATTATTTGCTAAACGATATCCTGCCTTCATCGCTTCACTTTCCGTTTTAAAGAAAACGGCATTTTTATCTGACATGGTTTTATAGCCAGAACAATGGGCAAAATGATAAATTTTGCTATTTATATTACCCTTAATACTTTCAGATAATGATGCATTTGCTTGTTTAGGTGTTTCAGTTTTGGCTTTAGTGACGGGTGCATTATTTGTTACAAATAATCCAGCACCACTATTTTTATGCCCTAATTGCCATTTTACTTCACCTGTCACAAAAGGATTATGATATCCAACGACACGAGCAATACGATTATCACGCTCTTTTTCCCATGCCGTTGGCGGATAAGCCTTATCCCAAGCCATTAATAATTGTTGTTGCTGACGTGACATTGAGAGATTATAGCGGTCATGTAAATAGAAATAGACCCTTGCTACTTGGCCTTTCACTTCATTACGAGGTTCAAAGGTACGTGAAGCAAAATCAACACGACTACGACATTGACCATATTGGTAAGGCGCTTGAGCGGATAATTGTCCAAAACTGAAGTTACTACGATCACCATTAACCTCGCCAATAGACGGTGCTAAATTATGTAAATCGGCTTCGATTTTGCCAAACACAGGATCATTTTTCACACAATTAGCTCTTCCTCCATTTTGCCAGCATTGACGCTGATGCCCAAACACCCATGCAGGAACAATATGTTCCCACTCAATACGTGCTGCTCTTGTTTGTTGTGTTCTTACTTGATAGCCACAACTGGCTAAATCGACACGACCACCTGATTTCCCCACCCATTCCCAATCACAGCCACAATAAATCGTTCCTTGTGATTTTTGATTTTGATCATAATAAATACGTTCTTTTGCTATCTCTTTTGCTTTTGTGAAATTGTCTGGAGCTTGTGCTTGAACATTTAATGTAAAAACAAATAAACCCAACACAACCGCGGTATAGTGTAATATTTTTCTCAAAGTGGTATCTGCCTTACGCTTTATTTTACTAAATCAAATAAGAATTATCTTTAATAATCAACTGATAATCTTATTTTTATTTTTATTTTTATTTTTATTTATATTACCTTTTTTAAATTTATTTTGGGTAATCTTTCTTGTTATTTTTTATATAAAAAATAAAACAATAAGCGTGAATGGTGATAGAAAAAGCCGTTATTCTCGACATTAACGCAAAAGGGATTTGCTATGGTTTAGTCCATCACTGATTTGGAGAAATTGAAAAATGAATGAGAATATGCTGAATTTGATGGATGAATTAGTTGAGATAACAAAAAAGCACGCGAATAACGAAGATGTTAAAGCGCATGCAAGTTTAGAGTCTGAAAATAAATTACGCATTCAAATTATTATTTCTGATAAAAATGAACTGGATATTACGTTAAATTCACTACAACACGCGATGTAAAAAATTAGACACTCGGACGCTTGCGATATAGCCACAAACCCGGCAAGGATAGCCCGATAGAGAGCGCACCGACAATAAATGAAGCTTTAAGGAAATGAGTAACTAAAGCTTCAAAAATCTCCTCGCTATAGCCGATTTGTGTTAACTTCACCACAGAGATCATCGCGATATAAGCATTAATGCCGGGAAACATTGGGATAACCGCCGCAACAGTAAAGACTTTAGGATGAGCAAGCCACCAGCGTGACCATTGAATACCAATACAACCGACTAAAATTGCAGCACAGAAGCTTGCCCACTCAATATTCATTCCACTCATAATCAATACAGTACGTGAGCCATGCCCTATAGCCCCTAATAATGCACAATATTTTAAGGCTCGCAAAGGTACATTAAAAACCATTGCAAAGCCGACTGCTGGAATAGCAGCTAAAATCATATCTTCAATAAGGGTAAGAATAATCGTTATTATGCCCAATCTCTTAACTCCCATACTGCCATCGCTAAAATAACCCCTAAGCAAGTCGCTAATGTCAGCATCGTGGCCATCGCCCAGCGTGCTAATCCTGTATTAACATGGCCTTTAAACATATCAGCAACAGCATTAATTAAAGGAAATCCGGGGACGAGTAATAAAACACTGGCTGCCATTGAAATAGTTGCAGTTGTTTGAAAGTAAGAAAGTTTTAATAATAAACCTGAAACAGATGTGGCAACAAAAGCGGTAATACAAAAATTAATTAATGGATTCATTTGGCGATGAGTCAATGCTTGTCGTACAAACATACCAAGTCCCCCCCCAATAGCAGAGACTAAAAAACCATCCCAATTTCCACCATTTAATTTAGAGAAACAACCACAAGATAAGGCAACCATAAAAATAATCACCCAACGTGGATAACGTAATGGTTTTATATGCTCAAAGCGTTTTCTTGCTTCATGAATATCGGCAAGATGATGTTCAACCAAAATCACAATATGCTGAACTTCTGTCACAACATGCATATTAATGCCACGATCGACTATCTTGCGTGTTGATGTTTGGCAATGCCCATTAACAATGGTGGTTAATACCACTGCATTAGCAGAAATTGCACTTTCAACTTGGTGCACACCTAACGCCAAACCTAAACGAGTTGAGAGTTGCTCAACCAGCATACTTTCAGCACCATGTTGCAATAGCAACAAAGCTGTTTGAATACATAATTTTGTAATTTCACGCTGTTTATCTTCTGAAATGGCCGAACATTCAGCCATTATCTCATTGTCCATACCATGCCTTAGTTTTAATCAAAAACGAGCCATTGCTAATATAAAGTTTATCAACATCGCCTATTTTTCGCTTTATTATCTTTCAAGACTATTATGAACAAATAAAATATTTAAGGCTGTAGATAGATCAATGTTTGTTTACTCATAAGCTTATTAGGGAAATGTGTCTTTTTAGAAAAACCGTTACATAATATGTACTTTAAATAATTTAAGACACCGTTAAGCAACAAATGAATGAGTATCTAAGAGCATACAATAGTATATAACTCGAGCAAATAGACGCCGTCAACAACGCTGAAAATTTAAGAATGACGTACATATAAAATAATAAAGGTACCAAAAAAATTAGTACCTAAAGTAATCTATTACGTCATTTTATAATAAAATTTAATTATTCAACTAACTCATTTGCTTTAACATAAGATGCATCCAGCGTTTCTGCAACAAATACGGGAACACCATAAACGGCAGAAATAACAGATGATAATGGCATCAATTGCTCTTTATCCTCTTTTTGAGGGTTAGCTGTCATTATCATACCCGCACAATATTCACTAAACAGGGCCTTACCCTCTTTTAGCCAACGCCTTACCGCTTTCATTCCTTCCATATCTTCTTTTTTATGCTCTTTCTCTTTTTTATTAATAGATGGATAAACTAATACAAATTTTTGTTCTTCGTTTAATACAACATTCATTTCAGCAATCCAGTTATTGGCATCTTCCAACGTTTCTGGAAATATTTTCATGGTTACAATAGGAAATTTTTCAACATCCATGACAATAAAATTTGGGTTATTCAACATAATATTTGTCTCTAATTTAAAAACAACAGTCCTCACTTTAGAATGACTATCATTCTCAATCAATGAGTTCCTTTATGTTTAAATAAAAACCGCATTAATGAACAACTGCGCCCTATCTATATTTTTTATCTAGTATTGAGGTGAAAATGTATATCCAAAATGATAAATAATTTTTTATAAACTAAAGTAAAAAAGCCCCTAAATAAGTTAGAGGCTTTTGCTATTTTTTACTTTATGAAAAATATTAGCGAACAACTAAAACAGATTGCTTAGCATAAGCAACGATACCTGATGCATTTGAACCTAATAAGTGCGTTGAAATACTTGGACGACGTGAACCAATCACAATCAAATCAGCATTAATTTTTTCAGCTAACTCTAAAACTTTATCTCTTGCAGAGCCAAATACGGCTGAATACTCTACTTGTTCATTAGGTAGATCAATACCATTAGCTAATTCTTGCAGTTGTTCTTGTACACGTTCAAGTGCTTTGTTAGCAAAAGAGCTCAACATATCATAGTGATAACTATAGCTAATAGAAAAGCGTGAAATATCAGGAATTGCATGAAAAAGATGCAACTTTGCACCTTCTAGTTTGGCAATATAAACAGCGTGTTGTAAGGCTTTCGTCGTTAACTCATCTTCTGAAATATCAACAGGTACTAGAATTGTTTTGTACATAGTAACTCCTCATTATCAGATTATTGTCTGTTTTTATTGTAGCGTTAACCCCATAGCTTGCTTATTTAATCTTCCTCAAGATGCCATTTATGCAATTGTCGGTGAATAAAAGGTGTGACAACAAGCCCAATTGATAAAATAAAAACACACTGAAGAAACAAACCATAAATTGCAATAAAAAAGCGCCCTGTTGGGGTTGCAGGTGCAGGCTCTACTGGTTGACCACTTAACATGGATATTGCATTTAATGAGGATTCCATAAAAGTATGTCCTTCAATCAAATAAAAACCTAATACACCAGGTAATAATCCTAAGAAAAAGAAAATAGAGCCTATTACATAATAGCGTAAGATGCGTAGAATAAAATGATCGAGACTTAAAAGTTCTTGGGTAAATTTTTCCATTATTATTCACTCTATAGAGTGTTTACTCAATAAATGGCTTATTAAATAAATAAGATATACTACGCAAAAGAATATGCCATGAGGAATACTCACAGCATATTAATGAATATATTAACGAACAACTAACACTGAAATTTCCGCGTAACGAACTACGCCCGCAGCTGTTGAACCTAATAAATGGGTACTGATATTAGGTCTACGTGAGCCAATAACAATTAAGTCGGCTTGAATATCTTTTGCTGTAACTAAAATTTCATCACGAGGTGAACCAAAAGTAACCGTATAAGCGACCTTTTCAGCAGGTAAATCCACCGAATCTACCAACATTTGCATATCATTTTCTGCTTTCACTGTCGCTTTATCTTTAATTTCTGGATAACCCAGTGAATAAGCATTAATGATTGCCGAAGAGATAGGAAGAACATGAATTAAATGTAAATTAGCCCCTGTTTCTTTTGCTAAATATACCGCATGTCGTACCGCTTTACTGGTTAACTCTTCTTCTACAATATCAATAGGTACTAAAATCGTTTTATACATAATAACCCCTCTCAACACTCCATTTGCCTTAATCCTACCGCAATAACCCAAAGATTACTGTGAGTGAATTAACTAAAAACAATCTAATCTTAATATAAACCTACTTTAATTATTAATACGTTATACGAAAAAACAAAAGATCTTATTCAAAATAATCGGCATTATGTTGCTGTGTTAGCCTCCATATTTGATTACGCACATCACGGACAGTATTAATCAACTCTGAAGCCGTTAATCCTATCGGTCCAATGCCTTTTTCAACTAAAATATCAGCAGCAATACCGTGTATCCAAACTGCACTTTTAACCGCATCGGACATTGCCATTCCTTGTGCTAAAAAGCTGCCCATTATACCAGTTAATACATCACCACTTCCTGCTGTGGATAATCCACTATTACCCGTAGTATTGATTGTTATTTCACCTTTAGGGGAAGTAATAACCGTATTTTGTCCTTTGATAATTGCCCAACAATGGTAAAGTTTTGCGACTTCTTTAGCTGCTTGTACTCGGTTATTTTGAATATCACTCAGCGTACAATCAAGCAAGATAGCAGCCTCTTTAGGGTGGGGTGTTAATACACAATGTTGATTAAGTGAGATTTGTGATTTTAATTTTGCCATCAACACTAGCGCATCAGCATCAAAAACATAAGGTTGGTTTTCATCACGTTGGGCTAATATATTTAATAAAATATTTTCAGAATTTGCTGACAATCCCAACCCGCAACCAATCGCCCAAGCAGAAATATCTTGCCTATCAACTAACGCAGACGCTGTTTTTAGCATGAGTTCTGGCGCACTATCAATAAAAGGAAGAGGCAATTGTGATTGCGCAAAACCAAGGAAAACTTTTCCACACCCCGCTTTTAATGCGCTTTTACCCGCGAGTACGATGGCACCACTCATTCCTTCAGCACTCCCAATAATACCGATTGTTCCAAACGTGCCTTTATGTGTATTTCCTGTTTTACGCTGATAAAGCACTGGATAATGTGTTATTGCATGTAATAGTTGCTCTTTTTTCATCTTATGCTCCTTCACCATTTCCTGCTTTTTTCTTATTATTAATCACAATAAATTTACTGCGCCTCGTTCTCGATTGATATGCAAAGTATAGCGCGATTTTAGTAAATCAATGAGAGAGCGTATTATTTTACTTAATTGCCACACTAACAGGCTCAATCTTATAAAATGCTTGAAGCTATACTATTCATCCCTCGTCAAGACTTTGCTATTCTATCAGCCTAATTTAATGTTATGAGCCAATTAAAGACAAAGGAAGTAGATAATGAACGAAAAATTTAAAACACAAGCAGATGTTGAAACATTGGCAGAAGAAGTGGCTTGTTTAAAAACGCTTGTCACTTATATGTTAAAAGCATTAGGCCAAGCTGATGCTGGACGTATTATTTTGAATATTGAGCGCGCTATTGCAGAAGTTGATGACGAAAAACAAGCAGAAACATTCCGTAATACTATTAGCCAAATTAAAACTGTTTATCGCCAATAATTGATTTATTTTGGATTGGGTACTAGTACATATTTTTATTCTATTTTCTGAACTTTTTGTGCTGCACAAATAAACAAAAATTAGTTTTAAATTCCTATATACTCAGTCTCGAAATAAACCATTCTTTATTCATTTAGCTACCCCTCTACCTTTATAGAGGGGATTTTTTCGCATCATCTTTCTTATTATTTCTCTTATTAAAAATGTTTTCATATTTTATAAATGATAATGATTTTGTTTTTTCGTTATTTTTAGCTAATTATATGAATAACATTTTTTTGTTAAATATTTTTAATGTTATTTAAATCAAGGAATAAGATCAAAAACCTAACCAACCTAACCAACCTAACCAACCTAACCAACCTAACCAACCTAACCACATTGATTATAAATCAAGCAATAAGATGCAGTGAATGACATTGTTCTTAATGTTAATAAATTATGACTTTACTCTTTTTTACATTTAAACTACTATTTTTCATTAACCAAAATAAAGATAAATCCTAATATCACTACAATTACGTTATTTTATTTATTACCAAATATAAAAACTAATTAATAAATGAACGGCTAGCTTATTGTCCTTAAACACAATTATAGCAATAAATTTAGATTCTTCCGGATTAAAAAATTTAACATTTTATATTTTTACACTTATTCTGATTTATCGTCCTCCCTGTTTATATGTTACACTTAATAAGTATGTACTAAAAAATAAACATGAGGCTAAAATGAAACCACTTCTCTTATCTCTGCTATTATTGCCCGCTGTTGCTTTTGCTAACCCAACAAAAATGGCTGATGATTACTGTGATACCTTTAAAGATATCTCAATTAAAGCTTATGATACAAAAGAGCCAGCAGAGAAAATTGCTAAAGATGCAGTAGCCTCTTTAAATGCAAAGAAATTTGATTTTGCAAAATTAGAAGCGACTGAAGCACAATTTACTGAAGGTACTATCGAAGTTGTTAATTCTTTACGTGACGCAAAAGCTGAAATTGGCTCTCGAGCAGAATTTCAAGAAGGTCTAACTCAAATTGTTGCCGCTTGTAAAATTCAATTGACCTCCGCGTTAGAAGAGCAGAAAAAATAATTATTTCATCAGCAACATGAATAACAATCAATATAAAGAGTAGAGATTATCCTGCTCTTTTTTCTTTTCCCTCTCCCATCACTTATTCTTCTATTTTTTATATTCTAAATAATTTGCAGACGGCTAGGTGACAAGTGAATAAGTCGCTAGGAGCATACGACAAGTGCGAGTAAACGTAGTCAACAACACTGCGACTTGAAGTATATAAACAATATCATGACGAACAGATAAGTTAGCAACTATAGCGTATCTATTATCTATAGATATTAAGGTTTATAATACTTTAGTAAATACTTATTAGCACTGGCCATAAAAAGGAGATATTGTGAGCAACGAACAATCCATCCAGCGATTAAGAAGACTACGCCAGTCAGAAAACCTGCGCGCACTCTTTCAAGAAACAACACTAACTAAGAATGACCTTGCTCTACCTATATTTGTAGAAGAAGGGCTTGATGATTATCAACCTATTAAAAGTATGCCGGGTGTTGTTCGTATTCCTGAAAAGCGTCTAGCTTATGAAATTGAACGTATAGCAAAAGCAGGCATTAAAACTGTTATGACTTTTGGGGTATCTCATCACCTTGATGAAACTGGGAGTGATGCTTGGAAAAGTGATGGCTTAGTTTCTCGTATGTCTCGTATTTGTAAAGATGCCGTACCAGAAATGATTGTGATGTCTGATACCTGTTTTTGTGAATATACATCACATGGTCACTGTGGTGTTTTACATGGAGAACATGTTGATAATGATGAAACTATCTATAATTTAGGGCTTCAAGCTGTTGCAGCCGCACAAGCTGGTGCTGATTTTATTGCACCATCAGCCGCCATGGACGGACAAGTTGCGGCCATTCGTGTCGCACTTGATAAAGCGGGATTTAGCGACACAGGTATTGTTTCTTACTCTACTAAATTCGCTTCTGCATTATATGGTCCTTTCCGTGATGCGGCAGGATCACGCTTAATTGGTGATCGCAAAACCTATCAAATGAATCCAATGAATCGCCGTGAAGCAATTCGTGAATCATTAATTGATGAGCAAGAAGGCGCTGATATGCTGATGGTAAAACCCGCAGGTGCTTATTTAGATATTATTCGCGATGTGCGTGAACGTACGTTATTACCTTTAGCGGCTTATCAAATCAGCGGTGAATATGCACAAATTAAATTTGCGGCATTAGCAGGTGCGATTGATGAAGATCGGGTGGTAATGGAAACTTTAGGTTCAATTAAACGTGCGGGTGCGGATTTAATTCTGTCTTACTTTGCACTTGATTTAGCTGAAAGAAACCTACTTTAACCATCTTATGCTCTGAATAATTCAAGTTACAGATAGGCGGTAATTGCGATGAATACCGCCCAACAATGCTACAACTTGAAGTATGACGAGTAATCTTATTATGGGGCTACTACTATGGATAACTGTATTTTCTGTCAAATTGTTGCGGGAAAAGCACCTTGCCATAAAATTTGGGAAGATGATCACCATCTCGCTTTCCTCTCTATATTTCCTAATACCAAAGGCTTTACTGTTGTTATTCCTAAAAAACACTATCCAAGTTATGCGTTTGACTTAAGTGACGAAGCTTTAGCCTTACTCGTTATTGCGACCAAAAAAGTCGCTAAGATCTTAGATAAAACATTTCCCGATGTTTCTCGTTCAGGAATGTTTTTTGAAGGATTTGGTGTTGATCATGTTCATAGTAAACTTAGCCCAATGCATGGCACAGGTGATATGACGAAATGGACGCCCATTGAAAATAAGCAGAAGATTTTCTTTGATAAATATCCTGGTTATCTTTCATCTCACGATTTTGAACGTGCAAGTGATGAAGAGCTTGCACAATTAGCGGCTTTGATCAGAAAAAACAATCAATAAAGACAACAAATATAAAAAAACGCTCAGCCTTATCTTTCAAGCTGAGCATTTTATCAATGAAAATCAGTTACTTAATTAAAACCCTTGCTTCCATCAACAAATAAGGCTGAACTTTCTGTTCGAGAAGTTCAATTAATGCCGGAGCGTTAAAGCGATAATTATCAGGTATTCCCAATACATGGGCTTTTTTATAGCGCATGATTGCAGGGAAATGTGCAGATAATCGATTTAAATGTTTAAGAAGTAATAAAAGATTTAGGATTTAAAGCAATACCTATTAAAGGATATGTATTTCAGAAAGCCGTTATGGAAATGCCTGAAACATTGAAAGGAATATTAAACGAAAAATATAAAGTCGAACTGTATACTTATGAAAAGAGCGACTCATTTAAACCTGGTAATTTAGCTGACAATATTATCATTACCCCGATCACTCTTGTGGCAGATGTGATTGCTACCCCTGTGATTATTTTTGCCTTTTGGGATTATATTTGGCGATAGAAAATTCGGAGATAATGGATCAGTTATTATTTACTGATCCATTATTAATATAAATTAATAATTATTTGTAAGTAATTCGAGTTGGCTTATCTAACATAATTTCTGTTTTTGCAGGCTCTGTTTGTGCAATGACTTTACCTTGGCGAATTGAATAACGTACTGGCACTTGGCGACGTAAAGCATCAAATCCATTATCTGCTGGCAGAATAATAAAGTTTGCACTGTTTCCTACTTCAACACCATAATCCGTTAAAGCCAATGTTTTAGCACTGTTGTGGCTAATTAACTGTAATCCATTATCAATTTGACCATAACCCATTAATTGGCAAACATGTAACCCCATATGCAAGACTTGGAGCATATTTGCCGTACCTAATGGATACCAAGGATCAAAAACATCATCATGGCCAAAACAGACGTTGATATGACTTTCTAACATCTCTTTTACGCGAGTAATACCTCGACGTTTTGGATAGGTATCAAAACGGCCTTGCAAGTGAATATTCACCAGAGGATTTGCCACAAAGTTAATACCTGACATTCTTAGCAATCGGAATAAACGTGAAGTATAAGCCCCATTATAAGAATGCATAGCGGTTGTATGACTTGCTGTCACTCGTGAACCCATATTTTCTTTATGAGCTAACGCCGCAACAGTTTCAACAAAACGTGATTGTTCATCATCAATTTCATCACAATGAACATCAATTAAACGATCATATTTTTGTGCTAACGCAAAGGTTTTATGGAGTGATTCAACACCATATTCACGTGTAAATTCAAAATGAGGAATAGCGCCAACAACATCTGCGCCTAATTTTAATGCTTCTTCTAATAAAGCTTCGCCATTAGGGTAAGACAAAATACCTTCTTGAGGGAAAGCAACGATTTGTAAATCAACCCAAGGTTTAATTTCTTCTTTCACTTCTAACATGGCTTTTAATGCAGTGAGTGAAGCATCAGAAACATCCACATGGGTTCTAACATGCTGAATACCATTAGCAATTTGCCATTGAAGTGTTTGCCATGCACGTTGTTTAACATCATCATGAGTTAACAGTGCTTTTCTTTCAGCCCAACGCTCAATACCTTCAAATAATGTTCCCGATTGATTCCAATTCGGTTGCCCTGCGGTTTGAGTTGTATCTAAATGAATATGAGGTTCAACAAAAGGAGCGTGAACTAAGCCACTCTGTGCATCTAATGCTTCAGGATGAAAATTATTTTCAGGTTGTGGTTCTATTGCTTTAATTTTGTTGTTTTTTAGCGTAATGCGCCACAAACCGTCTTTTCCAGCAAGACGAGCATGATTAATTTGTTCGATATTTTTACCCAGCATGACTTATCTCCGCTTGTCGCGCTGTACGACGATTTAATATTGGATTTAACACAGCGTAACTTATTGCTCCACCTAATACAGCATTAACAGGTACAATACCCGGTAACCAATGTCCTGCAACAATTCCGATAGCGACAGCAAGTAGCGCTACCCAGTTAACCGATTGCATTGTAGCAACATGAAAGGTGTTATAGCGTGCCTTATTCATCAGATAATCTGCAATAATAACGCCACCTACAGGTGGAATTGCAGCAGACAAAAAGGTTAACCAACCGACAAAATTATTATAAAGCCATAATGCACACAACGTACCGATAATACCGTTTATCACTGAAAGCTTTTTACTTGATAAACCGGTGATATTGGCAAAACCTAATCCTGATGCATATAGCGCATTGTCATTCGTTGTCCAGATATTTAACCCCAGCACCACGATTGCAGGAAGCAATAATCCTTGTGCAATCATAACATCAGAAATATCAGCCATTCCCAGTGAAGCCGCGCCCGCAGCACCAAAGACAAACATCAAGGTATTTCCTAAGAAGAAGGCAATAATGGCGACAACCACCGCAACTTTAGGATTGCGTCCAAACCGCACGAAATCAGCAGTTAATGTACCCGCACTAATAAAGGATCCCACAACCATCGCTAGTGCTAAATTAAAATCTAATGGTTGGGCAGGTTTTACTGCCATCAATGTCGAAAGCCCCCCCAAATCATGTATCGCAAGATAAACAGAGTAACTTCCGAGGATGGCTATAGCGGGAACAGCAATGATAGAGAGAACAGTGAGCGCAGAAATACCGAAGAATACAGTGATGGTCATTAAGATGCCGGAAATGGCGATAAGGAGATTAATATCAATACCTGTGGCTTTTCCTACCGGAATGGCGAACATTGCCACCCCCACACCAAACCAACCCACCTGAGTACCACCGAGTAAAAATGAGGGAAGCCAAGAACCTTTAATACCGAAAGAGTAACGCGCGAGGAGATGTGTAGTGAGACCCGTTTTTGAACCAATAAAACCAAGAAATGCGGTGTAGATACCAAGAAGAAGATTACCAATTAGAACTGCGAGGAAGAAATCATTAAAGGAGAGACCAGTACCAAGAGCGCCGCCAGTCCACATACTGGCTGAAAAAAACGTTAATCCCAACATCACAAAGGTTAACGCTAATCCACCCTTTCTTGCGGATATGGGCACAGGGCCCTGACTATAATTGTTGTCCTGAGACACTTTAACCCCCTATTAATTTCACCAGGCCAAAAAAATCTGACGAATTCTATCTACATAAAAATATTATGCAAACGTTTTCGTCGTCTGTTTATTATAATTAATGGAATGCTTCATTTAAGGAGAGTTGACTTTCATCACAAATATAGGAGAAAAATCGTTGTCTTACTTGAATTTATCTCGTTATTTTGAACATGTCTTATAAAGTAATTTTATTTAGAAATATTTATGATAGAAATTAATAACATTTTTCACCTATACACGCATCACTTACATAAACAATATTTATAGTTATAGAAAAAAGACAGTGATAAAAATATAAAAGAGGAATTTACATTCCTCTTTTATAACCAGTAAATTAGGCGTTTAAATTTATTTTTCTCGCAGGTTGATCACCTGCAACGTAATAGTCAGCCTCGCTTTTAGGTAAAGGTGCTATTCCTCTTACCTTATCAGCTAGCTTTTCTGCCATCATAATGGTAGTCGCATTCAAATTACCTGTAATAATTAAAGGCATAATAGATGCATCAATAACTCTTAAGTTTTTAATACCATGTACTCGACCTTCCCCATCAACAACCGCCATTTCATCTGTACCCATTTTACAAGTACCACAAGGGTGAAATGCCGTTTCTGCTCGTTCTCTAACAAAAGCATCAAGTTCTTCATCACTTTGAATGTGTTTCCCAGGGCTAATTTCTTCTCCACGATAAGGATCTAATGCAGGTTGTGCCATTATTTCTCGTGTGATCCGAATTGCTGCACGAAACTCTTCCCAATCTTGTTCTGTGGACATGTAATTAAACAAGATACTTGGATGTTGATGAGGATCTGTAGATGCTAATTTTACTCGCCCCCTACTAGGTGAACGCATCGATCCCACATGTGCTTGGAAACCATGAATATCTACGGCATTGGTCCCATTATAATTGATGGCGACGGGCAGAAAGTGGAATTGAATATTAGGCCACGCGTATTTTTCGCTAGAGCGAATAAATCCCCCAGCTTCAAATTGATTACTTGCACCTATACCTGTTCCTTGAAATAACCATTGCGCACCAATCTTAGGTTGGTTATACCATTTTAAAGCAGGATAAAGTGAAACAGGTTTTTTACATTCATACTGCAAATACATTTCTAAATGATCTTGCAGATTTTCCCCAACACCCGGTAATACATGTACAGGTGAAATATTAAATTCATTTAATACCTTTTCAGGCCCCACCCCCGAACGTTGCAAAATTTGAGGCGAAGCAATTGCACCAGCGCAAAGTAAGACTTCTCGATTGGCTTTGACACGATGAGGTGTGGTGTTTTCTCCTGAAAAATAACGAACACCCACGGCTTTTTTACCTTCAAATTCGATGATATCTGTTGTCGCATGAGTCTCAATCGTTAAGTTTTTACGTACTTTGGCTTGATCAAGATAGCCTCTTGCTGTGCTTGCTCGACGACCTTTAGGTGTGACGGTTCTATCCATCGGGCCAAAACCCTCTTGCTGATAGCCGTTAAGGTCAACCGTTCTTGGATATCCCGCTTGTACACCAGCCTCAATCATTGCTTGAAATAAGATATTATTGCCTTTTTTCGGCGTAGTCACGCTTACGGGCCCTTTATCACCATGGTAATCATTAGCACCAATATCACGTGTTTCAGCTTTACGAAAATAAGGCAAACAGCTTAAATAATCCCACTCTTCAAGACCGGGTAATTTAGCCCAACCATCAAAATCCATCGCATTACCGCGAATATAACACATACCATTGATTAATGATGATCCACCAAGCCCTTTACCACGACCACATTCCATTCGTCGGTTATTCATATAGGGTTCAGGCTCAGTTTCATAAGCCCAGTTATATCGCCTACCTTGTAACGGATAAGCTAATGCCGCTGGCATTTGTGTGCGAAAATCGAACCTGTAGTCCGGACCTCCAGCTTCAAGGAGCAGCACAGTAACTTCAGGATCTTCTGTCAAGCGGGTAGCAAGAACGTTACCGGCTGAACCAGCACCGATAATAATGTAGTCATAGACCATTGTTATCTCCTCTGTTTCAGTCATTAAAAAAAGAATGGATTAAAAAACGGATGAAAACTCCCCAAGTTCAACTTGAATTGATTTTATTTGAGTATAATTCTGTAATGTAACAAGCCCGTTTTCACGCCCTACGCCAGAATGTTTATAGCCACCCACTGGCATTTCTGCTGGAGACTCTCCCCATGTATTAATCCAACAAATACCAGCTTCTAATTGGTGAATAACACGGTGAGCTGTTGTGAGATCTTTGGTGACAAGACCTGCAGCTAAACCATAAACGCTATTATTTGCGCGTAAAATCACTTCATCTTCAGTTTGATAACTGAGAATACTCATCACAGGGCCGAAAATTTCATCTTGCGTGATTTTCATATCATCAGTGCAATCTGTGAAAACGGTAGGGGCAACATAAGCGCCTTGAGCCAAATTGCCTTCCAATAGACGATGACCACCGCAAAGTAATCTCGCCCCTTGAGTTTTACCTAACTCAATATAATTCAAGACTTTTTCAAGATGAGGAAAACTGACCAATGGACCAAAATTAGTATCCATTTCAAGAGGAGAACCGATCCTAATACGTGATACGCGCTCTGTAATTTTCGCTTCAAATGCAGGTTTTAATCTTTCAGGAACAAAAATACGAGTACCATTAGTACACACCTGCCCTGAACTATAAAAATTCGCCATCATCGCAATATCAGCGGCGGTATCTAAATCTGCATCATCAAAAATAATTAAAGGCGATTTTCCACCAAGCTCCATTGTCACTTCTTTTAAACTTGATGCAGAGGCATTTGACATCACCTTCTTACCGGTTTCAATTCCACCAGTAAAGGAAACTTTAGCAATATCAGGATGTTGTGTTAGCCACTGTCCTACATTGGCTTTTCCTGTAACAACATTAAAAACCCCTTTCGGCAATCCCGCTTCGGTGTATATTTCAGCCAATTTTAATGCCGTAAGTGAAGTCATTTCACTCGGTTTAAAGATCATCGCATTACCCGCGGCAAGTGCAGGTGCCGATTTCCACAACGCGATTTGAATGGGATAATTCCAAGCACCAATCCCAGCAACAATTCCCAAAGGCTCACGTCGCGTATAAACAAAAGCGGTTTCCCTAAGCGGAATTTGCTCCCCTTCAAGGGCTGGGATCAGACCTGCGTAATACTCTAAAACATCAGCTCCCGTCACAATATCAACATAGCGTGTTTCAGATAGCGGTTTGCCTGTGTCTAAGGTTTCTAAATGAGCCAATTCATCATTACGTTCACGCAAAATATCAACAGCACGTCGTAAAATTCGAGAGCGTTCCATTGCTGTCATTGCGGCCCATATTTTTTGTCCTTGTTTAGCACTTTCAACGGCCCAATTGATATCTTCTTCACTCGCGGACTGTAAATGTGCGATCACTTCGCCATTAGCTGGATTAATCGCTTCAAATTGCTCACATTCCGGTTGTGCACAATCAACATATCCACCATGAATATAAAGTTTCTGTAACGGTGGGTTTGGCATAGTTTCTCCTTTGTTATTGGTTTTTTTAGGTCTTTATTGGGCTCCGATTTGCAAGTTGCATATCGATATATTCATTGGTAATGGTTTTAGCTTCATCAAGAGAAAAAGGGACATTACTCAATGCACTTCGTAGCCATAAGCCATCAATTAATGCGGCTAACCCTTTTGCAGCCAAACGAGCTTGATCTTTAGCAAGAACACGCCCAAACTCGTAACTTAAATTGGAATAAAGCCTTTTATCATTGACCTTTTGTAGACGATTCAAATTAGGCTGATGCATACTACTTGCCCAAAACGCTAACCATGTTTTCATCGCAGCTTCACTGGTTTGAGTGGTATCAAAATTACCCTCAACAATGGCTTGGATGCGTTGTTTAGGTGTTGCATCACTTAACATTCTTAAGCGTATCGCCACCGCAAAACCTAATTGATATTGAATATGGCGCATGGCAGCTTCCAATAATCCATTTTTATCACGAAAGTAGTGGCTAATAATGCCGTTAGAAACACCGGCTTTTCGAGCTATCAATGCGATACTCGCCTCTTGCATTCCAACCTCATTAATGACTGCTAACGTCGCTTGGATTAATTGCTGTTTACGTATCGACTGCATTCCTATCTTCGGCATGTTTTAAAGACCTAAAAAATACATTGAACACATTTATTAAACGTTTTTTTAATTGAACATTCAATCAATATTAACTATTGTTTATCACAATTAGTTTACAAATAAACATGGGAGGACATTGTGAAAATTTGAATCTTTGCAACTAATTCAATTAGTTAACAAAGAATGCAACTTTTAACTTTTAGATAAATAAATTTTTGGAATTTCTGATGACAACTCTTAACAGCACAAAAAAACCCCAGAAAGACAAGCTAAACTCTGTCGTTTTTTTCGCTTCAGCAACGCTAATTTTAGCGTTTTCTTTTTTCACGATTCTCATGACAGAAACAGCAAATACATGGATTGTGGCAACACTGGGATGGGTATCAAAAACCTTTGGTTGGTACTATTTATTGGCAGCAACGTTATATATTGTTTTTGTTATTTTTGTTGCCACTTCTCGTTTTGGAAATATCAAATTAGGACCTGAACAATCAAAACCTGAATTTAGTGTTTTAAGTTGGTCTGCAATGTTATTTGCAGCAGGTATTGGGATTGATTTGATGTTTTTCTCTGTGGCAGAACCCATTACACAATATATGTTACCGCCAACTGGCGAAGGTGAAACAATAGAAGCAGCCCGTCAGTCGATGGTGTGGACTTTATTCCACTATGGCCTGACGGGCTGGTCTATGTATGCACTTATTGGTATTGCACTAGGCTATTTTAGTTATCGTTACAATTTACCATTGACTATACGTTCTGCACTTTATCCTATCTTTGGAAATCGTATTTATGGCCCAATTGGTCATACTGTTGATATCGCTGCTGTATTAGGAACTATTTTTGGTATTGCAACAACATTAGGTATTGGTGTTGTACAACTTAATTATGGTCTAAAAGTTCTTTTTGATTTACCTCAAGGGTTGGGTGTTCAAGGAGGATTAATTCTATTATCAGTTATTATGGCGGTTATTTCGGCAACATCAGGTGTCAATAAAGGGATCAGAATTTTATCTGAACTGAACGTATTACTCGCCTTGGGACTTATTTTATTTATCTTATTTGCAGGTGATACTGAATTTTTATTAAATGCATTGGTATTAAATGTCGGTGATTATACTAATCGTTTCTTAGGGATGACGTTAAATAGCTTTGCATTTGATAAACCAACAGATTGGATGAATAGCTGGACACTATTTTTCTGGGCTTGGTGGGTTGCATGGTCACCTTTTGTTGGTCTATTTTTAGCACGGATCTCAAGAGGACGAACTATTCGACAGTTTGTCATAGGCACATTAATTATTCCCTTTGTTTTTACACTGTTATGGTTATCTATTTTTGGTAACAGCGCATTATATGAAGTGATCCACGGCAATAAAGAACTAGCACAAACAGTATTAGAAGCACCTGAAAAAGGATTTTATTCCTTATTAGAACTCTACCCCGGTTTTGGTTTAACGGCTTCTGTCGCTACAATTACGGGGCTATTATTTTATGTCACCTCAGCCGATTCCGGTTCATTAGTATTAGGTAATTTCACCTCTCAATTAAGTCATGTTAATAACGATGCACCCAACTGGCTTCGTATTTTTTGGTCTATTGCCATTGGATTGTTAACATTAGGTATGTTAATGGCCGATGGTATTTCGGCATTACAAAACACAACAATTATCATGGGATTGCCCTTCAGTTTTGTTATTTTTTTTATTATGGCAGGGCTTTATAAATCATTAAAAGTCGAAGATTTTAGACGTGTTAGTTCTCTAAACACCAATGCACCTGCGCCACTTTATGGTAATACCACGATGAATTGGAAACAGCGTTTAGGGCGGGTTATGAACTTCCCAGGAACAACCTATACACAACGCATGTTAGATTTAACCTGTATGCCAGCAATGCAAGATGTTGCTAAAGAGCTTTTATTACGTGGAGCTAAAGTCGAATTCAATTCTTACCCAATTGAAGATAATGAACGCTTACATCATTTGGAGCTTGTGGTCGATCTCGATCAAGAACAGAATTTTATTTATCAAATTTGGCCACAAAAATATTCAGTACCCGCATTTACCTATCGTGCTCGCCGAGGTAAATCAGATTATTACCGTTTAGAAACCTATTTATGGGAAGGTACACAAGGTAATGACTTAATGGATTACACCAAAGAGCAGGTGATCACGGATATTTTAGACCAATATGAAAAACACTTAAATTTTATTCATCTTAGTCGTGAAGCACCGGGAACAACACTAACTTTCCCTGAATCAAACTAAATAGTAACTGAAAATAAAGAAAAGGAGATCATTATGTGATCTCCTTTTTTTATTAGATATATTTTTATTTCACTGAAATAAACAGCAATCCAACGCCCAAAAGAATGAGTAATACGCCAATCATTTTATCTGCGATTTTTTGATGCGAAAGTATCTTTGTTCGTAATAAAGGCGTAGAGAAAAATAACGCAACACAGCTAAACCAAACCCAATGTGCAACAGAGATAAACATGCCATAAGAAAGGTTTACCCAGAGCGGGTGACTTAAATTAGCCACTTGTGTATAAAGCGCAATAACAAATAGCATTGTTTTAGGATTTAGTGCATTAGTGAGAAAACCACTGCATAATGCCTGATGCGCACTAGGGGCTGAATTTATCGCATTTTCAATCGTTAATTGCGTTTTATTGGTTAATGATTTAAAGCCTAAATAAATTAAATACCCCACACCGAATAACTTCATCATAAAAAAGAGTATTGGGGATCCTGTAATAATAAAAGAAACACCAAATACAGTATAAAAAACATGAATCTGAACACCAATCGCAATACCAATCGCCGTAACAAGTCCAACTTTCACACCATAGGAATAACTATTTTTTGTCACCATAGCAAAATCAGGCCCAGGACTAATAACTGCCAATATTGTGATCACCGCTACAGCAATTAGCTCACTCATTGTTTTCCTTATTCTCACTTTCGAGTTAATTATAAGTAATAAAAAGTGACATAAAATAGGTTCTTATTTTAATAAAAAATCTATTTAATCCACCATAAGCCAATCTATTTTGCTAATTTGACTAAAAATAAAAAGCGATTTATCTTGCAATATATCTGTAAGTTTTCATCGTCTATTTTATTACTTACTTTATGGCTTACTTTTATGAAAATGCCCTCTTTAACATCCTTACGTTTTTTTAATAGTGCCGCACAAACGGGCAGTTTTGTCAGTGCCGCAGAGCAACTTCATGTCACACACAGTGCGGTAAGCCGACAAGTCCGATTATTAGAAGATGAATTAGGTATTCCTTTATTTGAACGCCGTAATCGCGCAGTTTATTTAAATGAAGCAGGACGATATTTATATAAAACAACTTCTTCAATATTTGAACAGCTTGAAGACGCGGTTACACATCTTCGTTCACCTTTAAATAATCCCGTATTAGTGGTTTCATGTGAACCGACTATTGCCATGAAATGGCTTATTCCTCGCCTTTCTCACTTTTATGCATTACATCCTGAAATCACGTTGCACCTAGTTGCCGCGGGAGGTGCAATTGATTTTAATAAAGAAGGAGTTGATTTGGCCTTTCGACGGGATGATTTTTTATGGAATAAGAATATTTATGCAGAAAAAGTGTGTGATGAAAAAATTGGAGCTGTCATAAAGCCTAATAATATCCATCATGTAAATAACCAATTAACGACTCTATCGCGCCCTCAAGCTTGGCAAGATTGGTATCAATATTCGGGTATGACATTTGCTTCTACCAGTACCAGTCAGTATGAACATTTTTATCTGGCTATTCAGGCGGCTCTAGCGGGATTAGGTACGACGATAGCCTCTTTTCTTATGGTACAAGATGAATTAAAAGATCAACAGCTTATCGCCACACACGGCTTTGTTAATGATGGTTCAAGCTATTACTTACTCTCACCCAGTGAAATTATGCCTAACTCAAAGCAAGATAAATTTAAAAACTGGATCATTGCTGAAGCGGAAAAATGTGCAATAGAGACTGAAGAATTGCAAAGGTAATCGTAATTTTATCTCAAAGTCATTCAACTATTTGTTTGTTCCCAAAAAATAAGATGAATAAATAATTATAATTTTATCATATTTATTTACTTCTTTCTTTTTTTTAGTAATCTATGTGAACTAATAAAACATAGAATAATTTACTTGGGAAACATAACATGAATCGTCGGTCATTTTTAACATCATCAAGCCTAGTTATTAGCGGATTATCATTAAGTCCTTTTGTGAGTTCAGTTTATGCCAATGAAACACTAAAAAATAAATTGGTTTTTAATGCAGAAAATCCGTTACTGCTTAATTTCAATGAAAACTCATTAGGTATGCCACAAAAAGCTAAACAGGCCATTATTAATGCTTTACCTAATGCATTTAGATATCCAGATGATGCTCGTAGCAAGTTAATTAATGAGTTAGGAAAAGAATTTAAACTTTCAGACAAGCATATTTCTTTAGGAAATGGCTCATCTGAGACAATTCAAGCAGCAGTGCAATATGTTGCGAACAAAGCACAAAAAGAAGGTAAAGCAATTCAACTGATTGTTCCTGATCCCACGTTTAACTATGCAGAGCTTTATGCAGAACCTTTAGGGGTAAAAATCGTTAAAATCCCTGTTGATAAAACATTAGCTTTTGATTTAGAAACCATGCAAAAAAAAGCTCAAGAATTTGATGGCATCAGCATGGTATATCTGTGTAATCCGAATAATCCAACAGCAATGTTGACGCCAACTGCAGCTTTAACCCATTGGATAAAATCAGCAAAAGAGAATGTCTTTTTTATCATTGATGAAGCATACGCTGAGTTTGTTTCAACACCTGAATTTACCAGTGCAATTACGTTAGTTGAAGCAGGATATAAAAATCTGATTGTCGCTCGTACTTTCTCAAAAATTTATGCATTAGCAGGACTTCGTGTGGGTTATGGTGTTGCTGTTCCTGACGTTGTTGCGGATGTTGATGTGTTTGTTTCCATTGATAATACTAATACTGCAGGTGCCGTTGCCGCATTAGCCTCATTAAAAGATAAAGCCTATGTGGAATATAGCCGTAAGTCGATTGATGTTTCACGCCAAATGGTAGTTGATGTCTTAAAAGAGCTGGATATTGAATACGCACCTTCTCATGCCAATTTTATATTCCATAAAGTTAAAGGTGATGTGAAAACCTATCAAAATAGAATGAAAGACGCGAACATAATGGTTGGACGTGAATTTCCACCCGCTTTGGGTTGGAGCCGTTTAACGTTAGGCACACCCGAAGAGATGAGATATTTCGTCACTACATTAAAAGCCTTTAGAACTAAAGGTTGGATTTAGTCTGATTTAATGATTAATTAGCAGTTGATGAAAATAACGCGCTTGAAAATACTATCAAGGGCGTTTTTATGCACTTTTTTCATAATTTTCCTAAAAAAAACAGAATATCAATGAAATAGTCAACAATAAGCTATTACATTGAAAATATGACTCAGTGATATAATTCACATAGTTATTTCGATATACAAAAAATGATCCTAATATTAAATTTTAATTTTTTATTAATAGAAAAATGCCTGATAAATATCAGGCATTGGTAGTGGTAGCTAAATTTAAATAAGTGAAATCTTAAAGCGGATCCACTTTTAAGCAAGAGACGGCATGGCGGAAACTCCCTTCTAATAAAGGGCGTGTTTTGGCACATTCTTCATCAGCCATTGGGCAACGTGTACGAAAGATGCAACCTGATGGCGGATTAATTGGAGAAGGTAACTCCCCTTCTAATAAATCAATATGCTTATTGCGTTCTTTATCAGGATCAGGGATAGGTACTGCTGACATTAATGCTTTGGTATAAGGATGTAATGGATGATGATAAACCTCATCATAGGTGCCTAATTCCACTGCATGCCCTAAATACATCACTAAGACACGATCTGAAATGTGTTTTACTACAGCAAGATCGTGCGCAATAAAAATCAAAGATAATCCCATCTCTTTTTGAATATCTTTAAGTAAGTTAACAACCTGTGCTTGAATTGATACGTCTAATGCAGAAACAGGCTCATCACAAATCACTAATTTAGGCTCTAGAATTAATGCACGCGCAATACCAATACGCTGGCATTGCCCACCTGAGAATTCATGAGGATAACGGTTGATTAAGTTTGGCAATAATCCAACTCGCATCATCATTGCTTTGACTTTTTCAACTACCTGCGCCTGTTTCATTTTAGGGTGATAAGTTTTAAGAGGTTCAGCAATAATATCCCCAATCGTCATTCTTGGATTTAAGGAAGCCAGTGGATCTTGGAAAATCATCTGGATATCTTGGCGAATATCTCGCCATTGCTTATTGCCCATTCCTAGCAAATCATTACCTAGCCAAGAGACCGTCCCACCTGAAGCTTTGACTAAACCAATAATAGCTCGTGCAAAAGTCGATTTACCGCAACCTGATTCACCAACAACACCGAGAGTTTCACCTTCATATAAACGTAGTGTGACACCGTCGACGGCTTTTAAGCTTTTTTTCGCCTTCCAAAACCACTGTTTATTATCTTGAACATCGAAATAGACTTTTAAATCATTCACTTCAAGGATAACTTTTCTATCTTGTAATGTGGCTTGCGTCATACCAATTCCTCCACCGCTTTAAAACAGGCACGTAATCGCCCTTGTGCAAATTGCGCTAATTCAGGCTCATTCGTCAAACATTGCTCTGTTGCATACTGACAGCGTGGTTGGAACGGACAACCTTTTGGCAAGCGTAATAAATTAGGTGGATTACCTGGAATGGTCGCTAGGCGCTCATCTTCGCCATCTAAACGCGGAACAGCTTGTAGCAACCCGATAGAATAAGGATGTGAAGGTTGATAGAAAATATCACGCGCATTTCCATACTCCATGGTGCGTCCTGCATACATCACCAATACTTTATCGCAAATTCCCGCAACAACCCCTAAGTCATGGGTGATCATAATAATTGCAGTGTTTAAATCATTTTTAAGCTCATTTAGTAGTGTCATGATCTGCGCTTGGACTGTCACATCCAGTGCAGTTGTCGGTTCATCAGCAATTAAAAGTTTTGGCTTACACAGTAATGCCATAGCAATCATAACACGTTGGCGCATCCCACCTGAGAATTCATGAGGATACATACTCATTCGTTTATGGGCTTCAGGCATTTTTACTGCATCTAGCATACGCACTGATTCTGCATAAGCATCATTTTTACTCATGCCTTTATGTAACATCAACACTTCAATAAGCTGTGCGCCAACTTTCATATACGGGTTAAGTGATGTCATGGGATCTTGAAATATCATGGATATCTCTTCAGCGCGCATTTTATTTAATTCGCTTTGACGAAGATTTAAGATCTCACGCCCATTAAAGTTAGCACTACCCGCTGTGCGACCATTTTTTGCTAATAATCCCATTAAGGCGAAAGCCGTTTGTGATTTACCTGAACCCGATTCACCAACAATACCTAAGGTTTCACCTGCTGATAATTCAAAATTTAGTTTATTAACTGCGGTGACGTCACCATCTGCGGTACCGAAAGTGACGCTGAGATCTTTAACACTTAATAACGACTTGTTTGTTGTATTTGTCATTTTGTTCTCCTTAACGATCTTTCGGATCTAATGCGTCACGTAAGCCATCACCGATAAAGTTAAAGCAAAACAGGGTGACAACTAAGAACGAAGCTGGGAAAAGTAACAGCCAAGGAGAAACTTCCATTGAGTTTGCACCATCACTTAATAGTGCCCCCCAACTACTTAACGGCTCTTGTGTACCTAATCCTAAGAAGCTTAAGAAGGATTCAAATAAAATCATGCTAGGCACTAATAACGAGGCATAAACCACAACCACGCCCAACACGTTAGGTACAATATGTTTTAACACGATATTACGTGATGACACACCACAAACTAATGCCGCTTCAATAAACTCTTTACGTTTTAGACTTAAAGTTTGTCCCCTTACAATACGTGCCATGTCTAGCCAAGAGACCATACCAATCGCAACAAAAATCAGTAAGATATTTTGACCAAAAAATGTCACCAATAAGATAACAAAGAACATAAATGGGAATGAGTTTAAGATTTCGAGTAAACGCATCATGATTGAATCAACACGCCCACCAATATAACCTGCCATTGCGCCATAAAGTGTGCCGACAATAACCGCAACAAAAGCAGCCGCAATACCAACCATTAATGAGATACGACCACCAATCGCAACACGTACTAATAAATCACGCCCAGATGAGTCAGTACCAAAATAGTGAGAAGAAGCAAAGTCAGGTGCCATTGACATCATTTCCCAATCAGTATCGTCATAAACAAAGGGCGATAGCATCGGGGCAAAAATAACAAATAATAAAATAAAGAAAAGTAACACAAGGCTCGTGATCGCGGCTTTATTGTGCATAAAACGACGGCGAGCATCTTGCCATAAACTACGACCTTCAATATCTAGCTGCTCCGAGAAATTCCCCAGAGCTTCGCTGTTTTCCTTCAGTGATAACATAACGCGCTCCAGTGTCTATTAATAACGAATTTTCGGATCAATAACGGCATATAAAATATCGACAATCGCATTAAAGAAAATCGTTAATGCCCCTACGATAATTGTTAGACTTAATACCAATGAATAATCACGGTTTAAAGCACCATTAACGAAAAGTTGTCCAATACCCGGTAATCCAAAGATAGTTTCAATCACCATAGAGCCCGTAATAATCCCGACGAATGCCGGCCCCATATAAGAGATAACAGGTAGCAATGCAGGTTTTAAAGCATGACGCAGTACAATTCTTTTCATCGGCAAGCCTTTCGCTTTTGCCGTTCTGATAAAGTTTGAGTGTAACACTTCAATCATTGAACTACGGGTAATACGCGAGATACTGGCAATGTAAGAGAGTGATAATGCAATCATTGGTAACAACATGTATTGCACCGCACCACCATTCCAGCCCCCTGCAGGCAACCACCTTAAGGTAATGGCAAAAATAAGCACAAGCAGTGGCGCAACAACAAAACTCGGTATGACAACCCCCGTCATGGCAAAAGTCATGACGGTATAATCCCATTTGGTGTTTTGATTCAGTGCGGCTATCACGCCTGCCCCCACGCCTAAAATCACGGCAAAAATAAATGCCGACAACCCTAATTTAGCTGATACAGGGAATGCTTTACCGACTAAGGTGTTTACACTGTAGTCTTTATATTTAAAAGAAGGCCCTAAATCCCCTTTCGATAACTGAATTAAATAATCGAAATATTGCTTATAAATGGGATCGTTTAAATGGTATTTCGCTTCAATATTTGCCATTACCTCAGGCGGGAGTTTTCTTTCACCCGTAAACGGGCTACCCGGCGCTAAGCGCATCATAAAAAACGAAATCGTTATTAGAATAAATAGAGTCGGTATCGCTTCTAAAAAGCGACGAAAAATAAATTTGAGCATTGCCCGTTCCTATAACACAAACCTATTCAGGCGTGACGATAAAAAGACCTTGCCTTAAAAAGACAAGGCCTCGCCCGATTACTTAGCAATAATGTACAAGTCTTTAGTATGTAAATTATCTAATGGATCTTTACCTGAATATCCCCCCACATAAGGTTTCACTAAGCGGGTGTTTACATAGTAGTAAAGTGGAACGATAGCGGAATCTTTATCTAATACGCCTTCTGCTTTTTGATAAATAGCAGCACGTTCATCATCAGATTTCACACGTAAAGACTCTTTGATCAATGCGTCAAATTCTGTGTTTTTATAGTGAACAGTATTGTTACTGCTGTAAGACAGCATCATGTTCAGGAATGAAGAAGGTTCGTTATAATCTGCGCACCAACCGGCACGAGCAACATCATAAGTGCCTTGGTGACGCGTATCTAAGAAAGTTTTCCACTCTTGGTTTTCAAGAGACACTTCTGCACCTAAGTTTTTCTTCCAAATTGAAGATGCGGCAATCGCCACTTTTTTGTGAAGATCAGACGTGTTATACAAAAGCTTAAATTTCAGCGGATTGGCTTTGTTATAGCCCGCCTCTTCTAACAATTGACGAGCTTTCTCATTGCGTTGCTCTTGGGTCCAAGTCGCAAACCACTCAGGTTTATTCTCTTTTATGCCATCAGTAAATGGTGGGGTAAAACCGTAAGCAGGGATATCACCTTGGTTTTTCACTTTATAAGTGATGATATCTCTGTCCATTGAGAGCTTAAGTGCTTCTCGAACACGCGGATCGTCAAACGGTGCTTTCTCATTATTAATTTCATAATAATACGTGCATAAATACGGACTTATACGCAATTCATCGGGGATCTCTTTTTTCAGTTTTTGGAAAAATTCAATCGGCAAATTGCTATATGTCATATCGATTTCGCCCGCACGGTAGCGGTTTACATCAGTCACTTCTGATGAGATAGGTAAGAACGTAACTTTATCAATAACGGTATTTTTGTTATCCCAGTATGTTGGGCTACGTTCTAAAACAATACGTTCGTTGACTGTCCAGTCTTTTAAATTATAAGCGCCGTTGCCGACGAAATTAGCAGGTTGTGTCCATTTTTCACCAAATTTTTCAATCACTCTTTGGTTAACGGGTGACATGGAGGAGTGAGCTAATAATTTTGGTAAATAAGGCACCGCTTCTGATAATGTCACTTCTAATGTATTGTTATCTAATGCCTTAACACCTAATTCTGTGGCCTTTTTCTTACCTGCAATAATATCGTCAATATTGACAATATGCGCATATTGCAGATAACTTTCATAAGGAGAAGCTGTATTAGGATCCGCTAAACGTTGCCAACTATACACAAAGTCTTGTGCTGTAACGGGCTCACCATTTGACCATTTAGCGCCTTCACGAATTTTAAATGTCCAAACAGTAAAATCTTTATTTTCCCAGCTAGTCGCAGAGCCTGGTAAAATTTCGCCATCAGGGCCAACAATAGTTACCCCTTCGAAAAGATCACGCGCTAATGCAGATTCTGGTACACCTTCAATTTTATGTGGATCAAGTGACTGTGGTTCAGAGCCGTTATTACGTACCAGCACTTGTTTTTCAGCTAATTTCACCCCATCAGGCACAACAGCAGCTTGTGCTGCTAGCGTTGATAATCCAAAAATTGCACCAATTGCAATCGCCAACGCACTCTTTTTAGTTAAACTTCTCATCTTATAAATTACTCCCAGTTAGTGAGCGGGTTGTATAACAACCGTTCTGTGATGCTACATTGTGCTTTTGGAACGTTTCGCACAATTTATTGTTTTTACAAAAAATAAATCAATATTGCTTATTTGCTATCAATACATATTTGTTTGATAACATTATAATTTTTTATGCCGTAATATTTTTGTGTAGTACTTTTGGGTCGTACTTTATTAAAATTGCTTTTCGATAATTAAAATCAGATATTGCTATAGAATACCCATAACTTACCAGTTTTAGTTATCTGCCTTTATAAAATAGCGCTTTAAGTCCGTATAATCAAAGGGGTCTTTACCTGTAAAACCACCTACTTTTGGACTAACTAACCTAACACTGACCCGATAATAAACAGGCACTATCGCAGAATCCTTATCTAGCAAGGCTTCAGCGTGTTGATAGAGTTGATGGCGAGCACTTTTATCAACAGCATTCAACGCATTATTTAATGTGTCGTCATACGCTTTGTTTTCATAAAAAACAGTATTTAGGCTACTTTTTGAAAGAAATGAGTTTAAAAATGAGGTTGGTTCATTATAATCCGCACACCATGTCGCTCTCGCGACCTGGTAATTACCCTGATTACGATTTTCAAGCGCTGTTTTCCATTCTTGATTTTGTAACGTAACATTGGCGCCAATACTTTTCTTCCACATGGATGCAGCTGCAATCGCTTGTTGTTTATTTTGATCAGATGTGTTGTAAAGCAGTGTGAAAGTCAGCGGATTTTTGCTGTCAAACCCAGCCTCTTTTAATAACTCGCGCGCCCTTTCATTACGTTGTTGTTGTGTCCAATATGCCCATTTAGGTGGCTTAAAATTGCCATTCCCGATAAACGATGGTGTAAAAGAGTAAGCAGGTATTTGCCCTTGTCCCATTATTTTCTCGGCAATCACTTGTCTATCAAGCGTTAATTTCACGGCTTCCCTAACTCGTGCATCATCAAAAGGGGCTTTTTTATTATTGAGTTCATAATAGAAAGTACAGAGATAAGGTGTAACGTGTAAATTCTCAGGCTGTTCTTGTTTCATTTTTTTATAAAGAACAGGCGGGATCGCGCTGTTGGTAATATCAATTTCACCACTACGATAACGATTAATATCACTAGTTTCTGAATTTATTGGTAAAAAGATCGCTTGGTCAATAATGGTATTTTTATTATCCCAATAAAGCGGATTTCGTTTTAAAGTGACCTTTTCATTCACAACCCAATTATCAATGACATAAGCACCATTACCGACAAAGTTCTCTGGTCGAGTCCAATTCACACCATATTTTTCAACAATTTCTTTTTTAACAGGTTTTAATGACGTGTGACTCAACATATCAATCAAATAAGGGATTGGCTGTGTTAAATTCACTTGTAAGGTATGAGGATTTATTGCTTTCACACCTAATGTATCAGGGGATTTTTTACCACTAAGAATATCTGCAACATTTTCAACATAAGCATATTCAAGGTAACTGGCATAAGGTGACCCCGTGTTAGGATCAACCAAGCGACGCCAACTGTAAACAAAGTCCTCGGCTGTCACTGGTGTGCCATCACTCCACTTGGCATCTTCTCGCAAATAAAATGTCCACGCCTTGTTGTCATTCGTTTCCCAACGCTGTGCAACACCAGGTATGCTCTCACCATTAGGCCCAACATAAGTCAGCCCTTCTAATAAATTTAAAATAATATTACCTTCAGGTGCGCCTTCTACTTTGTGCGGATCAAGCGACGAAACCTCTGTACCATTATTAATAACAATATGTTGTTGTTTTGCCAGAATAGTGCCTTCAGGAAGAGTCACTGCATGAGAAAAAAAAGAGGTTAAGGCAAGTGATATAATACTAATCGGAAACATCGTCGCTAACACAGCTTTATTTTTCATGGATACCTCTCCTAATAAACAGTAATTTATAGCGGGGCCGCTCAATTAACGATTTGCGTCGTTGTTAAATTTTGATTGTAATAATGACTACCCTTATGTGTTTTAAGATATAGACAAGATAAAAAGTGATAACAACATGCTTCTTTTTTACACTTATCGTAAATTTTGTCAATTAATGCGGTATTCTTATCACTTAACTTTATTTAGCCCTCAAAGGTTCTATCTTAGAAAAATAAAAAATAAATATCACAAGAGGTAAAACAACAAATAAACATTTAATTAACATCACGCAAGTTTTATAGATAGAAAACCTACGTAGCTCACAGAATTAATATAATCAGGAAGGATTTTATCCAACTCGCAGAACTTTATGATGCTTTATAAGTAAAGAGTTTCAGTTCGAAATTAATTAAAAATAGCGGTAAATTGAGCTTTAAATTGAATAATAATTCCAACCTAAAAATTACCATAGATTATTAAATATTCACTTTTATTATTTATTTTTAAATTTTAATCTAATTGTTTAATTGAAATGAAATTAAAAAATATTTTCATTTATATTTCTATGCATTAGATAAAAAAAACCTCTTTAATATACATATCAAATATTAAAGAGGTTTTTAATTTTTAAATGATAACTTCAATTTTTTTCAGCTATTTAGCCAATTTCGATTGAAACCATTGTAGCTTCTCATGCAATTTAACAACTTCCCCCACGATAATGAGTGCCGGGCTTTCCATTGTTTCCGCCATCTCTGCCAATTGACATAATTGACCAATTATCACTTTTTGTGTTGTCAATGTCCCTTTTTCAATAATAGCGACAGGCATCGTCGTGCACACGTTTTGGCTAAGTAACATTTGCTGAATATAATAGGCTTTGCTTAATCCCATATAAAACACCAATGTCTGATTCTCTTGCGCAATACATTGCCACTCTGCTTCATTTAAGCCTTTTCCATGCCCCGTAATAAAGCGAACACTTTGAGCATAATCTCGATGGGTTAGAGGAATACCTGCATAAGTCGTACAACCTGATGCTGCCGTAATACCTGGGATCACTGAAAATGGGATATGATGTTCAATCAAGGCTTCTAATTCTTCACTCCCTCGACCAAAAATAAAAGGATCTCCGCCTTTTAATCTCACAACTCGTTTGCCCGCCGTCGCTTCTTTTATCAAAGTTTGATTTATTTCATCTTGAGGAACACAATGGAAACCGGCTTGCTTACCCACATAAATACGTTGTGCATCTCGACGAACTAATGCCATTACTTCATCAGACACTAATCTATCGTAAACTACCACATCAGCTTGCTGGCACTGCTGTAATCCTTTAATTGTCATTAACCCTGCATCACCTGGTCCAGCGCCGACTAAAACAACACTGCCTTGAGGTTGCTGATTTTCAGATAATAGTGCGCTAATACGTTGCTGGATACCGTCGTTTCTTTGTGCTTCTATTTCAGCTTGTAATGATTTATCCGCAAAAAACTGCTCCCAAAAATAACGTCTTGCACTCATCGATGAAAAACGCTGTTTTATTTGATTGCGTAATTTTCCGGCAAGTTGTGCTAGCGCGCCAAGATAATGTGGGAGGAGTTGCTCAATTTTTTCTCGCAAAATGCGGGCTAATACAGGTGCTTTTCCGCCCGATGAAATTGCCACCACAATAGGGGAACGATCTATGACAGACGGCATAATAAAGCTGGCTTGCTCTGGTGAATCAACCACATTACAAAATATCTGTTTTTCTGTCGCCGTTTGAAAAACCTGTTGATTCACTTTCTCGCTATCTGTTGCGGCAATAACAAGCCATTTATCCAACAAATAATCAGCAACAAATCCCCCTGTGATACAGTTTAGTTTTTGCTCCGCGTGCCATTGCATAAACTGCTCAGTAAACGAAGGCGCGACAACAGAAATAATCGCCCCCGCTGCCATAAGCAACCTGGCTTTACGCTCAGCAATCTCACCGCCACCCACTAATAAACACGGTTTATCTTTGAGCTGACAGAATATTGGAAAATAATCCATATTCACTCCCCTATTTATTAAATTACTGGCGAGTACGAACGCTTACTGTATTGTCTTCAACCTTGACTTCGAAATGCGCAATTGAAAACGACGCATCTTCAAGACAAAAACCATCAACTAAACGAAAATGCTGTTTTTTTAGCGGACTAACGATATACAACTCGTTTTCATGTTCAGCAATTAATCCTCGAGATAAAACACTGGAATGTGCAAAGGGATCAATATTGCTTAATGCATATAAACGCGCATCAGAATAAGGGCGAAAGATAGCAACGTGATCTTGTTCCACCAGCGCACAAACACCCGTTCCCGGAGTAATATCATCTAATTGGCAAACAGCTATCCATTGGCTCATGATTGCGCCTCCTCAGTTATCAGTTTGATATCAATACGTTCATGTAAACGTGCGGGACGATGCTGAAATCGTTCTTTTACTGTTTGCACTGTTGGATCAGGCATTGGGTTATTAATAAAGTGGGCAAAACGTTTTAATGCTTTTGGGGAATCAACGGTTTCTTTCCATTCACAAGCAACACGTTCTTGTAAAGCGTTAAGTTCTTTTTCTAACTGCGCATTTAAGCCTAATTTATCGTTAATAATGACATCACGTAAATATTCAATACCGCCCTCTAAATTATCTAACCACACAGAGGTACGTTGCAGCTTATCGGCAGTGCGAATATAAAACATCATAAAACGGTCGATATAATGCACTAAGGTTTCTTCATCGAGATCAGAAGCAAAAAGATCTCCATGACGAGGTTTCATACCACCATTTCCACCAAAATAGAGGTTCCAGCCTTTATCTGTGGCGATAATACCGACATCTTTTCCTTGTGCTTCAGAACATTCACGAGTACAACCTGACACACCAAATTTCATCTTATGAGGTGTTCTAATGCCTTTATAACGATGCTCTAGTGCAACGCCCAAACCGACACTGTCACCAACACCGAAACGACACCAACTACTGCCTACACATGTTTTTACCATTCGCAGTGCTTTCGCATACGCGTGGCCGGTTTCAAAACCCGCCGCTATCAGTTTTTCCCAAATAGCGGGTAAATCCTGTTTGTGCGCACCAAACATCGCCATTCGTTGCGATCCAGTAATTTTGGTATACAAATTGTATTCTTGAGCGATTTGCCCAATAGCAATAATGCCGGCGGGGGTAATTTCCCCCCCAGGGGAGCGTGGAATAATGGAATAAGTCCCATCTTTTTGCATATTGGCGAGAAAGTTATCATTAGTATCTTGCAGAGAGACTAAATCGTCACGCAAGATATAATCATTCCAACATGAAGCAAGCAATGAACCGACGGTTGGTTTACACACTTCACAACCATAGCCTTGACCGTGTTTTTTCAATAACTCATCAAAGCTTTTCAGTCCTTCAACACGAATTAGGTGATAAAGCTCTTGGCGTGAATAGTGAAAATGTTCACAAAGATGATGATTAACTTCGATACCTTGTTTGGCTAATTCTGCATTTAAGACTTGAGTCACAAGAGGAATACAGCCACCACATCCTGTACCCGCTTTGGTTTCCGCTTTAATGGCAGCGACTGTATGACAACCTTGTTCAATTGCTTGAATAATGTCGCCTTTTGTTACATCAAAACAAGAGCAGATTTGCGCTGTTTCAGGTAATGAATCAACACCTATTGCCGGCTTACTTCCAGCATGTGCAGGTAAAATCAAAGAGTCTGGATGCTCTGGCAATTCAATGGTATTGAGTGATAGTTGTAAAAGATTGCCATAATCTTCGGTATCACCCACTAATACAGCACCTAATAGATATTTATTATCTTCACTAACAATCAGGCGTTTATAAATTTCTTTACCTTCGTCCAGATAAATATAGCTACGACACCCTGCTTGTTGCCCATGAGCATCACCAATACCGCCGACATCGACACCGAGAAGTTTTAATTTTGCACTTAAATCAGCACCCTGAAAAACAGAGTGATGGCCTAATAAATTATCGACCGCAACTTGCACCATTTTGTAGCCAGGCGCCACTAAACCGAAGGTTTTATTTTGCCAAGATGCACATTCACCAATAGCATAAATATCAGGATCTGTTGTTTGGCAATAATCATTAATAACTATGCCACCTCGTGGTGCAATATCTAAATCACACTGACGAGCTAATTTATCTTTCGGGCGAATACCTGTGGAAAACACAATAAAATCAACTTCAAGAGAAGTACCATCTGCAAATTGCAGTGTTTTACGCGCGCTTTCCCCAGTTGATAATATTTCTTGGGTGTTTTTAGAGGTATGCACTTTTACCCCCATACGCTCTATTTTTCGCTTAAGTTGCTCACCACCTAATGTATCCAGCTGCTCTGCCATTAAGGTTGGAGCAAACTCGATAACGTGAGTTTCAATACCTAAGCTTTTTAACGCACCGGCTGCTTCTAAACCTAACAACCCACCACCAATCACCGCCCCTTTACGACTAATACGTGCGCAAGATTCAATAGCGTTTAAATCTTCAATAGTTCGATAGACAAAACAGTCCGGCGAGTTATTTCCCTTAATTGGAGGAACCCACGGATAAGAGCCTGTTGCCATCACTAATTTATCGTAACTGACACAACGTCCGGTATTAGTGTGTACCACTTTTTCGTCACGATTAATGGTTATCACGCGCTCACCAATTAATACTTCTATTTGGTGTTTTTCATAATAACCTTGTTTAACTAAGGAGAGCTCTTCAGCGGTGTGATGTGAAAAATAAGAGGAGAGATGGACTCTATCATATGCAACGCGAGGTTCTTCACAAAAGACAACAATATTAAATTCTTCATTGCCACCTTTATCAATCAACTCTTCGATATAACGGTGCCCCACCATACCGTTACCGATGATTGCGAGTGTTTTCTTGCTCATTTTTGCCTCAGATTTAAAGATTTCTAAAGCTAAAATACGAAACTACTCATAAGGGATATTGATGAATATCAAATACAGCTTAATCAATTCAGCTACTACAACTTAATAGTCAATCAGTTACTACTAAAGGAGTATTCCGCTCTCATATTCTTGCGGTTAATTATTCTTCCACCATAATTAATCTTGATTGCTTATAACGAAGCGTTATATGTAAGCGTAATTAAAACTTTGCGCATCGGTCACGTTTTGCCTAAGTTAATTTCACAAAGTAATAACTAATAAGTTATTGACATAACGATTTTAGCGACACCGTTTCAGGGAGCGTCTTATGAAAGCAAAATTATTATCATTATTCGTTGTGGGTGCCCTTTCCATACCAGCATTTGCAGCCACACCAGCCAATACATTAATTGTGGTACAAGGACTTGATGATATTGTCAGCCTAGACCCCGCTGAAAGTAATGAACTCTCTAGCATTCAGACTGTACCAAGTTTATATCAGCGTATTGTTCAGCCTAATCGTGATAACCCCGAAATTAATGAGCCGATTTTAGTTGAAAGTTGGCAAGCGACCCCTGAACAAAAAACGATCATATTTAAAATTAAACCCGATGCAAAATTCGCGTCTGGTAATCCGGTGCGCCCTGAAGATATTATCTTCTCTTATCAGCGTGCAATCACAATGAATAAATCACCTGCCTTTATTCTAAATGTCTTAGGTTGGAAAGCAGATAACATTAATTCATTACTGAAAAAAGTCAGTGATAATGAATTAGAAGTGCGTTGGACCGCCGATGTCAGCCCTGATGTTGTGCTCAATATCCTCTCAACCCCAATTGCTTCTATTGTTGATGAAAAGCTGGTTTCTGCTCATGTTAAAAATAATGACTTTGGTAATAGCTGGCTGAAAATGAACTCAGCAGGAAGTGGCGCATATAAGATGCGAGCTTACCAACCACGTCAAGCCATTGTATTAGAAGCTAATCCCCTTTCTCCAACGGGCGCGCCTAAAATGGCAAATATCATTATTAAAAATGTCCCTGACCCAGCATCCCGCCGTTTACTGATTGAAAAAGGCGATGCAGATATTGCTCGAGGACTGGGAACAGACCAAACCGCCGCACTAGCAGGAAAATCGGGTATCAAAATCTTAGATATCCCTTCTGCTGAACAAGTCTATATGGCTTTTAATACCGCCAGTGGCAATCCAGCTCTCAGTAACCCAGCATTTTGGGAAGCCTCCCGCTACTTAATTGACTACAAAGGCATTACTGAAGATTTAATGCGTGGTCAGTATTTTATTCACCAAAGCTTCTTGCCTGTAGGTTTGCCTGGTGCATTAAAAGATAATCCTTTTACTTTTGATCCCGAAAAAGCCAAAGCAATTTTAGCCAAAGCTGGCATTACTAATGCACGTTTTACGTTAGATGTTGAAAATAAAGTGCCTTATATCACTGTGGCACAATCCATACAAGCCAGCTTTGCTCAAGCAGGCGTGCAAGTGGATTTATTACCTGCAGCAGGTAGCCAAGTGTATAGCCGTGTACGCGCTAAACAGCACCAAGCGGCCATTCGTTTTTGGATCCCTGATTATTTTGATGCGCACTCTAATGCGAGCGCCTTTGCTTATAACGATGGACAATCCAATACCGTTGCTTGGCTAAATGGCTGGAAAATTCCTGAATTAAGCCAACAAACGTTGGTGGCACTTAATGAAGCTGATAAGACAAAACGTCAATCACTCTATACTGAAATGCAAAAAGAGTTACAACGTAGCTCACCTTATGTTTTTATCGATCAAGGTAAAAACCAAATTGTGATGCGCGATAATGTTAAAGGTTATGCTCAAGGTCTAAATGCAGATATGGTCTATTACGATAAAGTGACCAAATAATATTTCTTCCTGAAACCATCCACAGTCATGTTACTGTGGATGGTCTATTTTTTGCCATTTCACTAGGCTATTGTTGTATGAATACTGCTATGACGTTACCTATTCGTCTAAAAGGTCAGTTAATGACTTTTGCTCAAGGAATATTGACATTAGTACTCACGCTTCTTGGGCTTCTTGTGATTACTTTCACGCTTTCTGCACTTTCTCCGGTTGATCCTGTTCTGCAAATTGTTGGTGATCATGCAAGCCTTGAAACCTATAACCAAGTCAAACATGAGTTAGGGTTAGATTTACCGCTCTACATGCAGTTTTTTCATTATGTTGAAGCACTATTGCAAGGGGATTTAGGAACTGCAACCTCGACAGGACAACCTGTGTTTGATGACTTATTAGCGACTTTCCCCGCCACACTGGAATTAGCAACCGTTGCATTGATCATTGGTGCCAGTTTGGGCATTTTATTTGGCGTATTATGTGCTCGTTTTGTCGGTACACCACTCGATTTTGTTTTACGCATTTTGACGCTATTAGGTAGCTCAGTTCCTATTTTCTGGCTAGGTTTGATTTTGCTACTTATTTTTTATGCCACATTACAATGGACTGCAGGTCCTGGGCGCTTAGACGATATCTATCAATTTACGATTGAGCCTGTAACGGGCTTTGCATTAATCGACACCTTATTAGCAGGTGATAAAGACGCCTTTTTAAATGCATTGTCGCATCTTATTTTGCCCGTCTCTTTATTAGCCTATTTTGCTTTAGCCTCGATTACTCGATTAACACGCTCGGCCTGTTTAAACGAAATGAATAAAGAGTATGTCACCTTAGCGAGAGCAAAAGGTATTGGTGAGTTACGTATTCTTTTTTATCACGTACTGCCTAATATTCGCGGTGTGTTAATGACGATTATCGCCCTGTCTTACACTGGCATGTTAGAAGGTGCGGTACTAACAGAAACCGTATTCTCTTGGCCGGGTATTGGTCGATATCTTACCACTGCACTTTTTGCTGGCGATACTACTGCCATTATGGGTGGAACGTTAGTTATAGGTTTATGTTTTGTCTTTATTAATAATATGACAGATATTGTTATTCGTTTGACTGATCCGAGGCTTCGCTAATGTCTTCCCCATTTTTAAGAAAAATAGTGCGATCGCCTTCAGCTTTTATAGGTTTATCGTTACTCATATTATTGTTAATTATCGCCCTGTTTGCCCCTTGGTTAGCCCCTTATGATCCAAATTGGCAACATGCAGCTCAACGCTTATTAGCACCTAATGCTGAACACTGGTTAGGTACAGATAATTATGGGCGAGATATTCTTTCTCGTATTATTTATGGCACGCGCCCGATGCTAGGTTTAGTGGGTCTTGTAGCACTTATCACCTTACCATTAGGATTATTGGTCGGAATTTTATCGGGGTATTACGGTGGATGGACTGAACGTATTTTAATGCGATTCACTGACGTTGTGATGTCTATGCCCTCATTGATCTTAGCTTTTGCGTTTGTGGCAATGTTAGGCCCAGGCTTATTAAATGGTGCTTTAGCGCTGGCTTTAACTGCATGGCCTGCTTATGCGCGACAATCTCGTAGTGAAATTCAACACTTGCGCAATAGCGATTACCTGGCTGCAGCTGAAATGATGGGTATTAAAGGTGTTCGGCTTTTATGGGGACATATTTTACCTCTGTGCTTACCGTCTGCCATTGTACGTTTAGCACTTAATTTGGCCGTCATTATTCTTGCCGCTGCAGGTTTGGGTTTTCTTGGATTAGGCGCTCGACCACCTATGGCTGAATGGGGGGCGATGATTGCGGAAGGTATGCCTGTTATTTTTGACCAATGGTGGGTAGCCGCTATTCCAGGTACTGCAATTTTAATTAGTAGTCTCACCTTTAATTTATTAGGTGATGGGCTTCGGGATGTATTAGGAGATACCCATGAATAAGACGCCTTTAATCGAAGTGAAAAAACTCTGTATTGATTATCCGACTGCGAGAGTTGTTAATCATGTCTCTTTCACTTTAGGTCAAGAACGTTTAGCTTTGGTGGGTGAATCCGGTTCAGGAAAATCAATGACCGCACGCGCATTAATGGGACTTGTTCGTCAGCCAGGAAAAGTCAGTGCCGAAAAGCTCAACTTGCAGGGAAATAATTTATTGAATTTTTCATCTCGCCAATGGAATAACATTCGAGGTAATACCCTATCAATGGTATTGCAAGATCCCCGTTACGCATTAAATCCTGTAAAAACGATTTATCAGCAAGTAGAAGAAACGGTAAAACGCCATCAAGCGCTTTCACGTCAAGATAGACGTCAATTGATTATCGAAACACTATTATCTGTTGGCTTACCGGAACAAAGTATTTACCGCTATCCAGGTGAATTATCAGGAGGAATGGGGCAACGGGCTATGATTGCTATTGCACTAATTAATAATCCAACGATTTTAATCGCCGATGAACCGACATCTGCACTTGATGCCCAATTACGTCATCAAATTCTTGAACTCATTACCACTCAATGTGAACAACGTAAGATGGGCTTACTGCTCATTAGTCATGATTTGCCTCTTGTTGCGGAATACTGCGAACGCGTTATGGTGATGTACCAAGGAGAACAAGTGGATGAGCTCAGTGCAAAAGCCTTGCCTACAGCTACGCACCCTTATACACGCACACTTTGGACATGTAGACCCAATGCGAGCACTTATGGCTCGCAATTGCCAGTATTAGATAGAACGCTTAGTTTCAAGGGGCTACATCATGCTAATTGATATCCATGATTTACACGTTCAGTTTGAGCAAGGCAAACGAGCAAAACAGGTGGTGAAAGGGATCAACTTACATGTCCAACAAGGTGAAACCTTTAGCTTAATAGGTCGTTCTGGCTGTGGAAAATCGACCGTTTTACGTGTGATTGCCGGATTATTAACTCATTGGCAAGGTAACATGTCACTTTTAGGGCAAATAATTAAACCACAACAGCATTTTCAAGGTGCTTTGCGCCGTAATGTACAGATGGTATTTCAAGATCCCTACGCATCCTTACACCCTCAACACCGTATTAAGCGCGCTTTTTCTGAGCCATTGAAAATTCATCACATTCCTTTTGATAACAGTACAATTGAACAAGCATTAGCCCAAGTCGGTTTATCTGCTGATGTGATAAATCGCTATCCTCATCAACTTTCTGGCGGACAGCGTCAGCGAGTCGCTATTGCTAGAGCCCTTTTACTCCAACCCCAGTTATTGCTTTTAGATGAGCCGACTTCAGCACTAGATATGTCAGTACAAGCCGAGATCTTAAATCTTCTTAATACACTAAAAAAACAACATAATATGACTTATTTATTAGTAAGTCATGATGCGGATGTTATCGCTCATATGTCTGATAGAGCCGCATTAATGGAAAATGGCGAATTAACGCAACACTATGATAGAGAAGCGTTATCAAAAGGCATTCATCGTCTTGATTAACATGAAAAAAGTGATTTTATAAACATAAAAAATCGCAGTATTCCATAAAATACTGCGATTTTTAAAAATACGACTGTGTTGACAATATTTAAACTAACAAGCCTGGAAAAATAGAACGCAAGCCGGTCACAATAAATTCAATACCTAAGGACATTAATAATAATCCCATTATACGGGTTACCACGTTAATTCCCGTTTGCCCTAAGTATTTCACTAATAATGTTGCACTACGAAAAAGCAACCAACAACAGAATGCAAAAAAGATACTGGTTGCAGCTAATCCTAAAAAGTTAGTAAAACCTTCCCAGCGAGAACTCCACACAATACAAGAACTAATAGCTCCAGGCCCTGCCATTAAGGGTAATGCTAAAGGCACAACAGCAACACTACTACGTACTGCAGATTCATTTCGTTCTTGATTGTTTTGTTTATCTTCCCCTAAACGCCCATTTATCATCGTCATCGCAATAGTAACAATCAGCATACCTCCCGCGATACGAAACGAATCGATAGAAATACCGAAAATACTCAGTATAGAATCACCAATTAATAGAGAAGAAACCAAAATAATTGCAACGGAGCCATTTGCAATTAAGTTTGTTTTGTTTCGCCCTGCATCAGTTTGATAACTCGTCATACTAATAAAGACAGGTAAAATACCAATCGGGTTTACAATCGCAAAAAGACCAACAAAAAATTTAATATAACCGGATAAATCCAGCAGTGACCCCATGAAAAGCCCCTTCTTGGCTAATAAACATGCGAATTATTCTATAAAAGATAGAGTAACCCTAAAAAATCCGCGTTACTTTAAATCAATAAACCAGTTAATTCTATTAGTTAACAAGTTTTTACCTAAAATATTCTCTTGTAAACTGAGAAAAACCTAGTGGTTTAATTTTATATCGAAATATTGAATACAACAAAAAAATCGTTGATGATTTTTTGCATATGATTATCATTCTTATTAAATGGCTTGCTGAAAGGTGTCAGCTTGTCAATTTTGTGATTTAAATCACGTTAATTAATTAGAAAGATGGTAAGCTGTTATCATTCGAAAAAGAGAGTGTCTTCGAAAATATATTTACGTTTATTATTGTTTTTTTTAAGTTTTTTAAGCAAATTAAGGCTTCTAATTATTATTACTGAAATAAGTACATTGTCATCTATCTAGACTATTCTTATTAATGATGATCAAAACGGCTAATTTGCTTAAAAAATTTAACATTTTATCAGGAGTCTCTTTATGTCTGTAACTAACGTTACTGAACTCAATGATTTGGTTGCTCGTGTAAAAAAAGCTCAACGTGAATTTGCTAACTTCTCTCAAGAACAAGTTGATGCAATTTTCCGCGCTGCTGCATTAGCGGCCGCTGACGCCCGTATCCCTCTAGCAAAATTAGCTGTGAAAGAGTCTGGTATGGGTATCGTCGAAGATAAAGTGATTAAAAACCACTTTGCTTCTGAGTATATCTATAATGCGTATAAAGACGAAAAAACCTGCGGGATCTTATCAGAAGATCTGACTTACGGCACAATGACCATCGCTGAACCTATTGGGATCATCTGTGGTATCGTACCAACAACTAACCCGACTTCTACTGCAATTTTTAAAGCATTAATTAGCTTAAAAACACGTAACGGTATTATTTTCTCGCCACATCCACGCGCTAAAGAAGCGACAAATCGCGCTGCAGAAATCGTTTTAAATGCGGCTATCGCAGCAGGCGCACCAAAAGATATTATCGGTTGGATTGATGAGCCTTCAGTCGCTCTATCTAACGCATTAATGCACCATGATGATATTAACCTGATCTTAGCGACAGGTGGTCCAGGCATGGTTAAAGCAGCGTATAGTTCTGGTAAACCAGCTATCGGTGTTGGTGCAGGTAATACACCAGTTGTTATTGATGACTCTGCGGATATCAAACGTGCCGTAGCTTCAATCTTAATGTCTAAAACTTTCGATAACGGCGTAATTTGTGCATCAGAGCAATCTGTTATCGTTGTTGACAGCATTTATAAACAAGTTCGTGAGCGTTTCTCTACTCACGGCGGTTATATGCTGACAGGTAAAGAATTAAAAGCAGTTCAAGATATCATCTTAAAAGACGGTAACTTAAACGCAGCTATTGTGGGTCAACCTGCAACAAAAATTGCTGAAATGGCCGGCATTGAAGTACCAGTAAACACCAAAATTTTAATTGGTGAAGTAAAAGAAACAACAGAAGCAGAGCCGTTTGCTCACGAGAAATTATCTCCACTATTAGCAATGTATCATGCTCAATCATTTGAAGATGCAGTACTAAAAGCTGAAAAATTAGTTGAGATGGGTGGTATCGGTCATACTTCTTGCTTATACACAGACCAAGATAACTGCCCTGAACATGTTGCCTACTTCGGCGACAAGATGAAAACATCTCGTATTTTAATCAATACTCCAGCATCTCAAGGTGGTATTGGTGACTTATACAACTTTAAACTTGCTCCTTCTCTAACATTAGGTTGTGGTTCATGGGGTGGTAACTCCATTTCTGAAAACGTAGGACCAAAACACCTTATCAACACTAAAACCGTGGCGAAAAGAGCAGAAAATATGTTGTGGCATAAACTTCCTAAATCTATTTACTTCCGCCGTGGTTGTTTACCTATCGCACTGGAAGAGATCGCGACTGACGGTAAGAAACGTGCTTTTATCGTCACTGACGGTTTCTTATTCAATAACGGTTATGTTGATGAAGTTACTCGTGTACTGAAAAAATTTGGTGTTGAAACAGAAGTCTTCTTTGAAGTTGAAGCAGATCCAACATTAAGCGTTGTGCGTAAAGGCGCAGAGCAGATGAACAGCTTTAAACCTGACGTGATCATCGCATTAGGTGGTGGTTCACCAATGGATGCGGCTAAAATCATGTGGGTTATGTATGAGCATCCAGAAACACACTTTGAAGAATTAGCATTACGCTTTATGGATATCCGTAAACGTATCTATAAATTCCCGAAAATGGGTGTCAAAGCACAAATGGTCGCTATTACCACAACATCGGGTACAGGCTCTGAAGTCACACCTTTTGCAGTAGTAACGGATGATGAAACTGGCCAAAAATACCCATTAGCAGACTATGCATTAACACCAGATATGGCCATTGTTGACGCAAACCTTGTTATGAATATGCCGAAATCATTGTGTGCATTTGGTGGTTTAGATGCCGTGACTCACGCATTAGAAGCTTATGTTTCTGTATTAGCGAACGAGTATTCTGACGGACAAGCACTACAAGCATTGAAATTACTGAAAGAATATCTGCCAGCAAGTTATCATGAAGGGGCTAAAAACCCAGTAGCTCGTGAACGAGTGCATAATGCTGCAACTATTGCTGGTATTGCTTTTGCTAACGCATTCTTAGGTGTTTGTCACTCAATGGCGCATAAATTAGGCTCTGAGTTCCATATTCCTCATGGTTTAGCTAATGCGTTATTAATCTCAAACGTGATTCGTTATAACGCAAATGACAACCCAACAAAACAGACTGCATTTAGCCAATATGACCGTCCTCAAGCACGCCGTCGCTATGCAGAAATTGCTGACCACTTAGAACTTTCAGCACCTGGCGATCGTACTGCGGCTAAGATTGAAAAACTATTAGCATGGTTAGAAGAAATGAAATCTTCATTAGGCATACCGGCTTCTATTCGTGAAGCCGGTGTCCAAGAGAGTGATTTCTTAGCAAGAGTTGATAAGTTATCTGAAGATGCATTTGATGATCAATGTACTGGTGCTAACCCACGCTATCCACTGATTTCTGAACTGAAACAACTGTTATTAGATTCTTATTACGGTCGTGAATTTAATGAACATCCTGTTGTGGAAGTAAAAGAAGCATCAAAACCTGCTAAAAAAAGCAGTAAAAAATAATCGAGATACACTGTGTTAGTTTGATCCTCAAATTATCGATTATTTATTGTTAATAGAAACCCAGCCTAAATGCTGGGTTTTTTTATTGCTATTATTTTCTCTTTATATCTGCTCACTTTTCTATCATCTTAGCTTTTGTAATCAGATATGCACTGGTGGTTTTTTAATCACGAAATATACGTATTTACGCCTAAAAAGTGGGTATTATCTTTTAATAAAGAATGGAGCTTACTTTATTTAACCCTATATGGCCTTCATTGAGACGCTAAGCCCTTTTCTCTTTCATTCACCCATTTACATTACTTATCTTCAAAAAACGCTCTATGTGGATTACAGCGCCCGTCTAACTCCTCACCCTCTTCATTAGTTAGCATAATTATTTCATTTCAAACTAATTTGTCTTAATCAGGTAAATATAAACAACGGTTTTTAAAACCAAGATTATCGTTTTTTCGTTCATAGTAAGTTTTATTCTCTTTAGAAAAGGAGAAAGGTGAATCATTTTGATCCGTTTAGCTTTTAAATAACGATAAAAAAATATTGATATAAAATATTCCCACATCAACGACATTAATAATATTCATTTTATAATGTACATAATTTCAATAAAATATTATCAAAATATTGTATGTGTTTTGATTAAAGTAATAACCTGATAAAAGGTCGCTATTTGTACATTACACTAGGAAACATACTCCTTATGGAGTATAAAAAATGCAGATCCTTTCTGGTATTAAAATCCAGAGAGAAAGGCAGCTTATTTATTAGATAATGATTCAACCAAACCAATAAGCAGTATCAATAAGACACAGTATAAATGTTTCACTCTGTTAACCATAGATAAAAGAAATAGATTCACCTCCTACTATAACTATCTTTATTCAATTTTATTAAACTATGAATAACACTAGAGTATCAAATGTTTTTACGTCTTATCATTTGTCAAAAACAATATCAGCATCACAAAATAGGCAACCTACGTATATTTGATTATGTTTTTTTTGATTAATGATAATGAAATCTATGAAATAAATAAATCTCCTCTTAAAAAAAGGATATTTCTTTACATAAGGAAATCAAACTGCCCCTCGTTTGATATAAAAAAAGCCAATAATTTGGCTAAATTTAAAAAACAGATAAACATTTTTTAGTATTTCGTAATATAAAGTTTTATTTGAATACTTATTTTAATCCCTCTTTTATCATTATAAATACGCAAAAGAGGGTGAAGAGAAAGGTTACTTTTGCTCGATACTTCCTTTTAGCGTTGCTTGAGTATAATGCTTACGACAAACTGAAACATATTTTTCATTTCCGCCAATTTCAACTTGAGCACCATCACTCAACACATTTCCTTTATCATCTAAGCGTAATACTTTATTTGCTTTTCTACCGCAGTAACACACCGTTTTAAGCTCCACTAGCTTATCTGCCCAAGCTAATAAATAAGCACTACCTGTAAATAATTCGCCTCTAAAATCGGTTCTTAAGCCATAAGTAAGAACTGGAATATCATAGCTGTCTGTTATTTCACAAAGTTGTTCTACATGAGCCTTACTTAAAAATTGGCATTCATCAATCAATACACAATGAATAGTTTGTTTGTTATGCTCAGCAACGATAACATCGCGAATATTCATATCATCACTGAAAAGCAATGCATCTGCACTTAAACCGATTCTTGAGCTCACTTTCCCCTTTGCAAAACGTGTATCAATCGCTGCCGTGAAAATCAATGTACGCATTCCTCGCTCATTATAGTTATAAGAGGATTGCAATAAAGATGTTGATTTTCCAGCATTCATAGCTGAATAATAAAAGTAAAGCTGAGCCATCAGCTCTCTCCTTAAATAGCGTTTATTTTCACGGGCGACAGTCTAACATAAACAATCTACAAGTTATCAATAACAAGTATTTATTGCCTTTATTTTTATTCTAGATATACCATTCAAAGATGAGAGTCATTGTTAATGCTAATTTTTGCTTAAAAAATAAATAGCTTTAATAAGTACTTAACATATTAAAACACGTCTTGATATACATTTATTAAAGTATGAAAGTTAACCCCAACTCATTTTTAGAAAAAAGTCCGTTATTATAAAAAAATGAACAAAGCTTTCTATTCTTTTACATTAGCGCTATCATCAGTTAAAAGATGCATCTACTTACTCATATTTCCTTTATTGACTAAAGATACCTCAACATTTATTATTTTTTTCGTCGAGATAATAGTTTAAAAAAAAAGAAATTTTACGTAAGGTTTGTATTTAGGTATTGCAGAAATTTAAATAGCAATCTATTATTAGTATTACATCAGCCAACAACATTTATTTGAGACCAGGAAAATGAGCGAATCTTTAAAAATATTAAATAACATCCGTACTCTCCGCGCACAAGCAAGAGAAACTTCTTTAGAAACTTTAGAAGAAATGCTGGAAAAACTCGAAGTTGTCGTTAATGAGCGTCGTGAAGAATTCTCATTAGAAAAAGCAGCTGAAGAAGAGCGTATTCAGAAATTACAAAAATACCGTGAAATGTTAGAAGAAGCCGGTATTGATCCAACAGATTTACTTGAAGCAAGTGCTGTTAATAAAACTGGACGCGCTAAACGTGCCGCTCGCCCAGCTAAATATTCTTATGTTGATGAAAATGGTGAAACTAAAACTTGGACAGGCCAAGGTCGTACACCAGCTGTAATCAAACGTGCAATTGACGAAGAAGGCAAATCATTAGACGATTTCCTTATCTAATTTAAGTCAATACTCTATTTGAAATACCCTTTTAAATATTTAAAAGGGTATTTTCGTGTTTGACCGCTTATATTAAACAAGCGTTTAATTTTAATATGTGCTGATGTTGTTTTTATATAAAGCAGGAACAAAAAATAGAGGGTGAGATAACTACGTTATTGACTTTCATTTATAATGAGAAAAGGAGCTTTTTATAACTCCTTTTTTTATTGGGTTCAATTAAACCAACAACATTAATTTTTATAATAGCTTAAATACCAATCAACAAACTGTTTCACACCGTATTCTACATTTGTATTGGGTGAGAAACCGGTAGCCTGTGATAAGTCTTGGCAATCGGCACAGGTAGAAAGTACATCACCATCTTGCATCGGCATTAAATTCAATTTTGCTTTAATATTTAATGACTTTTCAATTGCCTTAATAAAATCCATTAGTTTTGTTGGTTGCCCATTACCTACATTATAAATTTTATAAGGTGCTGAACTGGACGATGTTTCGCCTTTTTCCACCGTCCAGTTTTCATCCGCTTTAGGAACAATATCAATTAAACGAACGACGGACTCTACGATATCACTTACATAAGTGAAATCACGTGTCATATTTCCACCGTTATAAACATCAATATGTTCACCAGCAAGCATTGCCTTTGTGAATTTAAATAATGCCATATCTGGACGTCCCCAAGGTCCATATACGGTAAAGAAACGTAATCCAGTTGTGGGTAATTGGTATAAATGTGAATAACTATGAGACATTAGCTCATTGGCTTTTTTGGTCGCTGCATATAATGAGACAGGATGATCAACACTATCTTCCGTTGAGAACGGTTGCTTTTGATTCAAACCATATACAGAGCTTGAAGAAGAATAGATAAGATGTCCGACTTTATTATGGCGACACCCTTCTAATATATTAATATGACCAACAATATTTGCATCAATATAGGCCATTGGATTTTCAATCGAATAACGAACGCCAGGCTGAGCAGCTAGGTGAATAACACGATCAAACTGATGAGTAGCAAATAATTGAGCCACTTTTGTTGAATCAACGATATCAACTTTCTCAAATTCAAATTTTTCTAACTGTTGTAATTTAGCTAATCGAGCTTCTTTTAAGCGTACATCATAATAATCATTAAGATTATCTATTCCAACAACATGATAACCCATTTCAATTAAACGCTGACTTAAATGAGAGCCAATAAACCCCGCAGCACCTGTTACTAATATTTTCATATTATCACTCAAATAACCCAATTAATTATTATTCACGTCAACGTTATCATGCTTAATATCACCTTGATTAAACATCATAACGCTTAACATCATCATACTTTACAAAAATCAGTATGGCTCAATACTTAATGCATTGAGCCATACCTTAATCTCTTACTATCACTTTATCTAGCACTTCTCACAAGATCATCTATCGATGGCACACAATACTTTCACAATAACCAGACGATAAAAAACACCTTACAAAATGATGATTACTTAGCCTCATTTAATGATTTTAACCATTGTGCGAAATCTTCACCAAACTCTTCGTGCTGTATTCCGTATTCTACGAATGCTTTCATATACCCTAATTTATTACCACAATCGTGGCTTTTCCCTTGTAGGTGATAAGCCTCAACGGCTTCTTTTTCAATCAGCATCGCAATTGCATCTGTTAACTGAATTTCATCGCCAGCACCTGGCGCAGTTTTTGCTAATAATGGCCAAATACTTTCAGATAACACATAACGCCCCACAATAGATAAATTCGAAGGCGCATCTTCTTTTTTCGGTTTTTCGACAACACGCGTAATTGGTTTGCTATCACCTGGGCATAAATGTTCTCCCATGCAATCCACAATACCATAATTAGACACTTCATCTTCAGGCACTGGCTCAACTAAAATTTGGCTGGCACCGGAATGCTCAAAGTGAGAAAGCATCTCTTTAAGGTTAACCTTGGTTAAATCTGCGCTGTATCTATCTAAAATGACATCGGGCAGGATAACTGCAAAAGGCTCATCACCAATTAAAGGTTTGGCACATAAAATAGCGTGGCCTAATCCTTTTGCTATCCCTTGACGAGTTTGCATGATAGTAACATGGCTTGGACAAATGCTTTGTACTTCTTCTAGTAGCTGACGTTTAACCCGTTTTTCTAAAATAGCTTCTAATTCAAAACTGGTATCAAAGTGGTTTTCAATAGAGTTTTTAGAAGAATGTGTGACAAGAACAATTTCATTAATACCTGCAGCAATACATTCATTAACCACATATTGAATAAGTGGTTTATCAACCACAGGCAACATCTCTTTTGGAATTGCCTTAGTTGCAGGTAACATTCTTGTCCCTAAACCAGCAACAGGGATCACCGCTTTTCTTACTTTACGCACTGCTGATGACATGATACTTCTCCTGCAATTCGTACCGTTCTATTTTCATATATGAATGGGTACATTAAAAATAATCGCCAGAGTATACCAGCTAATATCTAATGATAAACAGAGCCCTACCGCTTAATTGAGATAGTTCTTCATTTATGTTTAATATATGCACGATATTCTGTATTTATTTAATCTAAATTTAACTTTTATAGATAGGGGAAAACATTAATTTAATCTGATTTGTGTTATCCCAAATTTTACATTGCCAATTTGTTCCTTCACATTTTATTTGATTAATATATAAAAGTTGCAAAGTACCTAAGGGAACACCGCTATTCAATTCGAATTTTTTACTTTCTGTTTTTATTTCAGCTCGTAATCCTGCTGATGCCAATAATATATTTTTTTTCTGCGTATGATAATACCCTAAAGCGATAGGAATTTGCCCTTTCACACCTATTTCATTCAGCATTTTATTAAGTTTATTCAGCATGTTATACATACTTGGAAGTGCGCGATTTTTTTCTGATGATTTTAATACATCATTAAATACCACTCTTAAAAGTAAAGCGACTAAAAGCCCATTTTCATCGTCTCGTGATATATCAACACAATAAAAAATAAGTTGATCTTCTGATAAGGCTGCAATATCAAATAACAATCCCATTTTAGCAATATCATTTAACTGACGATAATTAACACAATATCCTGCCACAATTTGCTTAACCTGAGGTTGCATCTGTTTTATGAATGACTGAATATAATGTGTCTCTTTTCGTAAGCTATTCCAAAGAGGTTCTAAATGTATGCCTTCTATTAATACCGATTCAAAAAAGCCAGGACATAATACTTCAATAACTTTTTGTTTTAATTTATCAAGATGTGTTATTGGCTTAAGAAAAATTTCTTGTGCCCCTAAGCGCAACATATCATCGACTTCAGCCATATTATCTGTACATGAAATAGCAATAACAGGAATAGCAAGTTTACGCTGTTCAAGGTGACATAAAAAAGTAGGGCCATTCATAACTGGCATGCGAATATCACATAAAATAAGATCAGGTAATAATCCCTTATCTAATAAAGATAGTGCTTGGCTACCATTATCTGTTGTATAGACACAAGCTTTCTCATGTGAGAAATATTCCGTCAGCATAGTGCGAAAAACAACCTCATCATCAATTATCAAGATTTTTTTACCCACTAAAGCTTTATTCATTGGTTACTCCAGCAACTATCGTTTCACATGCCGATTAATTAGCGATACATTACTAGTTTAGTTCAACATTGACGTTAATTATTCCCAATCGTTACTTTTTTCTATCAATGGGAAACCGTCATACAGATAACCAGAGTTAGGACATTATTTTGTCAAGTTTATGCCCCTGTAATAGTCAATTATTCTATCGTGATTGCTGCGAACCTTATCACCAAGATCAAAAAAATGCCCCTACAGCTGAGGCCTTAATGCGTTCACGTTACAGTGCTTTTGTTAAACATAAGGCTGAGTACTTAATAAAGACATGGCATCCCTCTTGTCGAGTAGCTTCTTTACACGATGAATTAGTTGCCGGCTTTCCAAATACGCAGTGGCTTGGCCTGAATGTTATTTCTACTCAAGAAGATCTTACAAAAAATGAAGCTTATGTTGAATTCTCGGCTTGCTTTATTGAAAGAAATGCCGATGATAAACAATACCTACACGAACGCTCACGTTTTTTAAAAATAGACGACTGTTGGTTTTATATTGACGGCATAAAACCCAAAGTAGGACGAAACGATCCTTGCCTTTGTGGCTCAGGACGTAAATACAAAAAATGTTGTGAAAATAACATCAGATAACTGCAAACATTGAAGTAAATGAAAGGATTTATCCATACATGCAACACCAAAATACTCAAAAAAAAATACTCCGTACTATTTGCCCTGATGCAAAAGGCCTAATCGCAAAAATCACCAATATTTGTTATAAACATCAATTAAATATTGTTCAAAATAGTGAGTTTGTTGATCATCGCACGGGTCGCTTTTTTATGCGAACTGAGCTTGAAGGCATCTTTAATGATGAGACTTTTCTTGCTGATTTAGATGATGCATTACCACAAGGTTCCCAGCGTGAATTAAATACCGCAGGTCGTCGTCGCATTGTGGTTATGGTGACCAAAGAAGCACATTGCCTTGGCGATTTATTAATGAAGAGCGCATTTGGTGATCTGGATGTAGAAATTGCCGCGGTTATTGGTAATCATGACACTTTAAAACATCTAGTCGAACAATTTGATATTCCTTTCCATCTAGTCAGTCATGAAGGTTTAACCCGCGACCAGCACGATGAGAAATTAATTGCACAAATCAATCAATACAAACCAGATTATGTCGTGCTTGCAAAATATATGCGTGTATTAACACCTGCATTTGTACAAAATTTTCCAAATCAAATTATTAATATCCACCATTCATTCTTACCTGCCTTTATTGGTGCTCGCCCTTATCATCAAGCCTATGAGCGTGGTGTGAAGATTATTGGTGCTACCGCTCACTATGTAAATGATAATTTAGATGAAGGCCCAATCATCACACAGAACGTGATTAACGTTGACCACACCTTCTCAGCAGAAGATATGATGAGAGCAGGTCGTGATGTTGAGAAAAATGTCCTTAGCCATGCTTTATATTGGGTGCTTTCACAACGTGTCTTCGTGTATGGTAACAGAACAATTATTCTATAAGTCTTCAAACCATTAATATTGAAGATATCATGGTTATCTAAAAATAAACCGCGATACAAAACATATCGCGGTTTATTTTATCTTCTCTTAATTTTCACGTTTTTACTTAAAATCAACATGATAGAGCATAAAACCTGAACAATGCGCACATTTTTACAGCAGTCAGTCTGTTTTTAGTAAAATAGCGCTTTACAGATCTTCGGTATTTGGTATTATTGCGCCCGCTGTCACGGACAGCAGAACAATTTAATGTTGGTGGGATACCCAAGCGGCCAAAGGGAGCAGACTGTAAATCTGCCGTCACAGACTTCGAAGGTTCGAATCCTTCTCCCACCACCATCTCTTCTTTGCTTCATCTTCTAAAATCTTCTCTATACCATTTTCTCAATCAGATCAATAAAACGATTCAATACACTTGAATGATACTTAGATTTATAAATATAACAGCTGTACAGTATTGCAGGCTGAGTTAAGGGAATAAAACAGAGTTCTCCGTCATACTCATCTTTCAATGGATTTTCATCTGTGAATAAAAGAGAATGGTGCGTCTGAATAAAACGTAAACAACAATTAAGATCATCCATTATTCTAACACAAACGGATTTTCCCTCCTCTCTTATTTCATTCTCTAATTTTTTTATTTTTGCTGTTTTGTATAATGCAGGATCACATAACCAAATATTTTTACTTAAGAGTCTATCAAGATTATTATTAACGCTATCAGCAAGCGCTTTCTGACAACAAATACCTAAATATTTATTGTCTATTTTATGAATAAGACTAAATTTTTCACTAATAATTTTTTCGGAGCTTAATATTAATGTATTTCCATCATAATCAGGTATTTCATCAAAATTTTCTTTTGAGAATCGCACTATATTTATATGGGAATAATTTTTATTAGCGGCCTGATAAAACTGTGTTAAATACTGGCTTTTTCCCCAATCATAATAAACATGAATACTATTATTAATAATACCTGAGATATGTTTTTTAGTTATCTCTTTTTCCTGAAGATACAGTGATTTTAAATCATTATAAAGCTCGAGCCCTTCTTGCGTTAAGCTCATACCGAACTTCTCGCGTTTGAACAAACGCTTTCCCAATACTGCCTCAAAGTCTTTTATAGACTTAGCAACTGGAGGTGTCGTTCGATTCATTACGCGAGCCGCTTTACTTAATGAACCATTTTCAACCACGGCCATAAAGGCTTCTAATTTACGAGAAAAAAACATAATTCACCATTCCTTTGCTGTGTTGAACAAAATAATTTCATTAATTCATTTAATGTAAATAAAATATAAATTAATTAATTTAAAAATTAATTTTTTATAAAAATAGCTTTATATAAATATTCTCTTACCTCCTTTTAATGAATACAATTTATAACTATAATGTTATTTTTATTATGTCATTATCCTTCACATATAAAGAATAATAATAATTACATTCTTCTATCAAAGATTAGTTTATGTTTCCACTTTATTTAATTAATATTTTTTGTTATACCATTAACTGTTTTTATTAATTTATCGTATTTTCTTTAACCCATCTTTATTTTATTTGGTTTTTATTTTTCTATTGATAAGCGATGGGATGACTTAAGTGAATTACTTACATTTATTTTATGATCCTGATAGTATAAAGCATCCTATTATTCAATATATAAATGGTTACAGTCACATGAAATTTGTCTCTTTCAATATTAATGGATTACGTGCTCGCCCTCACCAACTTGAAGCTATCATAGAAAAACACCAACCTGATGTTATCGGACTTCAAGAAACAAAAGTTCATGATGATATGTTCCCATTAGAAACGGTGGGAGCTTTGGGTTACCATGTTTTTTATCATGGTCAAAAAGGGCACTATGGCGTTGCCTTATTAACAAAAGCAAAACCCATTGCTGTACGTAAAGGCTTCCCTGACGACGACGATGATGCACAACGCCGAATGATCATGGCTGATATTGAAACACCAGCAGGATTACTCACCGTAATGAATGGATACTTTCCTCAAGGTGAAAGCCGTGCTCATGAAATAAAATTTCCGGCAAAAGAAAAGTTTTATGCAGACCTGCAAAATTATCTGACCACCCGCTTAAATCCTGCATCTCCAGTCCTTATTATGGGTGATTTGAATATTAGCCCAACAGACAAAGATATTGGTATCGGCGAAAATAATATGAAACGCTGGTTAAAAACAGGAAAATGTTCTTTTCTACCTGAAGAGCGTGAATGGCTGGCAACATTGATGGGCTGGGGATTAACAGATACTTTCCGCCAACAACATCCTGAAGCAGAGGATAAATTCTCGTGGTTTGATTATCGTTCTAAAGGATTTGATGACAATCGTGGATTACGTATCGATTTACTCTTAGCAAGCCGTTGTTTAGCAGATAATTGTATTTCAACAGGAATTGATTATGATATTCGTGGAATGGAAAAACCGTCCGATCACGCACCAGTATGGGCTGAATTTAAACTCTAATCGTATTTAATCATTATTCAAAAAAGCACTTCCTTAAATAATAAAGGAAGTGCTTTTTATTAATGACTTAATTGTCAGTCGTTACTTCTTTACTCTGCACTTTATTTTTTGTGACGCTTGCTTTGTTGCTTCCTTTAGTTGCTGTCTTGCGCTTTTTATTATGCGCTGGCGCAGGAAGATTTCTGAAAGCTTGAATATTCGGACGACGTTTTGCCTGAGTAATTAGCTCTACCAATGTATTATTTAATGGCATCATGAAATCTTGATATTTAAACTGCTTCTCACTAATTTGTGTGAGTATCGATTCCCAATGTGCTGTCATATCTGGCAAAGTTGCCATATCGGGTAATACATGGATCAATGCTCTACCTGCTGGCGTTGAATTAATAGTACGCCCTTTCTTTTGCAAGAAACCGCGTTTAAACAGTAATTCAATAATACCTGCCCTTGTCGCTTCAGTACCTAATCCATCTGTCGCTCTTAGAATTTTTTTTAATTCTTTGTCTTGGACGAATCGTGCAATGCCTGTCATTGCTGAAAGCAATGTTGCGTCAGTAAAAGGTCTTGGTGGTTGTGTTTGCTTTTCAACAATTTCACCTTTTTCACACAACAGCTCATCACCTTTTTTTACTATAGGCAAGGCAGAACCATCATTTTCCGAATCTTGTTCTTTGGCGCCTAATAATACACGCCAACCTGCTTGAGCTAAAAATCGTGCTTTAGCAATAAATTTGCCATTTTCAATATCAAGTTCAATCACGCATTTACGATAAACGGCATCAGGCATAAATTGCATTAAATATTGGCGAGCAACGAGATAATAGATATTTTTTTCATTTTCATTTAACGAAATATTACCTGTTTTTGCTGTCGGAATAATAGCATGGTGTGCATCTACTTTTTTGTCATCCCAACAACGGTTTTTTTTATCAACATCTAAGGTTTCTTGCGGTAATAGGCTACCATCATGCACACTAATAGCATTAATTACAGCATGACGACCGGCAAAATGCTCATCCGGGAGATAACGACTATCTGAACGAGGATATGTGATTAATTTATGTGTTTCATATAATCGCTGGCAAGTATCTAAGACTTGTTGTGCGCTTAAACCAAAGCGTTTTGCCGCTTCAATTTGTAATGCCGATAGCGAAAACGGTAATGGCGCGACTTCAGATTCTTGTTTATCTTGATAATCCGTCACATTGGCTGGCTTGTTTTTAATTCTATTAACAACATGCTCTGCAAGTTTACGGTTTAATAATCGCCCTTCTTCGTCTTGCCAAGGCTCACAATGTTCACTAGGTTGCCAAATTGCGGTAAAACGTTCATCAGCTGGTGTTATAACATGTGCTCTTACTTCAAAAAAATCTTTGGGAACAAAATTTTCAATTTCTTCATCACGGCGAACGACTAAACCAAGCACAGGTGTTTGCACTCGCCCAACAGATAACACACCTTGATAACCATTACGCTGACCTAAGAGTGTATACGCTCGAGTCATATTTATACCATAAAGCCAGTCAGCTCTTGCTCTTGCTAAAGCAGATACACATAATGGAATAAATTCATGGTTATAACGTAGCTTATCAATAGCACGCGTCACTGCTGCTGGATTTAAGTCATTAATTAAGCAACGACGTGCCTGTTTTCTTTGGTCTTCGCTGATATTTAAATAGTTAAGCACTTCATCAACTAATAACTGCCCTTCACGATCAGGGTCACCTGCGTGGATCACTTCTTTAGCCTGCTTAAGCAGCGTTTTGATTGTTTCCAACTGCTTTTTTACATCCGCTCGGGGCTTGAGTTGCCATTTTTCAGGAATAATAGGCAAATCATCTAACGACCAGCGGGCGTACCGCGGGTCGTATGCATCCGGCTCAGCTTGTTCAAGCAAGTGACCAACACACCATGTCACATACTGGTTATCACCACAAAGAATAAAACCATCCCCCCGTTTATGCGGTTTTGGCAATACATCGGCAATAGCCCGAGCAAGGCTGGGTTTTTCTGCAATAAATAATCTCATTACGTTAGTTAATCACTTCAATCAACGCTTTTCCTGCCACTGGCTCAGTTAACTGACCGATAGAGGTTAGTTCAATATCAAAACGAGCAGCGACATCTTTCACTTGTTGCACAGCCTCAGGTAATACCGCTAATAATAAACCACCTGAAGTTTGTGGATCGCAAAGTAATTTGCGTTGCATCTCAGTCAATTCACCAATCAAGTGTCCGTAGCTTTCGAAATTACGACCGGTCCCTCCTGGCACACAGCCTTGTTCGATATATGACTCGACTTCTGGCAATCTTGGCACTTGTGAAAAATAAATCGTCGCTTGTACGTCGGAGCCATCACAAATTTCGCTCAAATGGCCTAATAAACCGAACCCTGTAACGTCGGTCATTGCGGTAACACCTTCGATATCAGAAAAATCAGCACCGGCTTTGTTCATACGGCACATAATTTCTGTCGCTAAACCTTGGTGTTCTGGTTTTAACAAACCTTTTTTCTCAGCAGTTGTTAACACGCCTATACCTAAAGGTTTTGTTAAAAATAGCTGACATCCTGCTTTAGCTTCGCTGTTTTTCTTTACTTTACTAACAGGGACAACCCCTGTTACAGCAAGACCAAAAATAGGTTCTGGCGCATCAATTGAGTGTCCACCTGCTAATGAAATGCCCGCTTCTTGGCAAGCAGTTCGTCCACCTTCAATGACTTCACGCGCAATTTCAGGTGCTAGTTTATTGATAGGCCAACCTAAAATAGCAATCGCCATAATGGGTTTCCCGCCCATCGCAAAGATATCACTAATCGCATTCGTTGCTGCGATACGCCCGAAATCATAAGGGTTATCAACGATAGGCATAAAGAAATCAGTAGTACTAATAATCCCAGTGCCATTTCCTAAATCATAAACAGCAGCATCATCTTTGGTTTCATTACCCACGAGTAAATGAGGATCATGAAATTTAGCTTGCTCACTGTGCAAAATAGTTTCTAACACTTTCGGCGAGATTTTACAGCCACAACCTGCACCATGACTGTATTGTGTTAAACGAATTGCTTCAGACATAACATGCCATCCTTTTTAAAAATAAGTCACAAAATCAGTTAAATCAGCAGGAGAAACCGTGTTTGGCGCTTTCAAGGCTGGCGTACCTAAATACAGAAAACCCACAATATGGTCATGTTCACCACAGCCAAGACCTTCTCTTACGACAGCATCATGAGTCCAAGAGCCTGAACGCCAAATCCCCCCAAATCCTTGTGCAACAGCCGCCATTTGCATTGCTTGTACACTACAACCGGCTGCAACTATTTGCTCCCATTCAGGTACTTTAGGATGATCTTTCACTTTCGCAATAACAGTGATGATCAGTGGGGCTCGAAAAGGTGCATTCTTTGCTTTTTCTTCAACTTCTGGCCCTAAATTCCCAACAACAGCCGCTTTATGCAGTAATTGGCTAAAACGTGCAATACCTTCATTTTGCATCACAATAAAGTGCCAAGGCTTAAGCGCACCATGATCAGGTGCACGCATACCTGCTTGTAAAATAGTATTGAGGGCTTCACTATCAGGGGCTGGCGTAGTCAGTCGAGAAGCTGAACGGCGGTTCAAAAGCAGTGTTAATGCATCCATTTAATTCTCCTGTCAGCATTTTATTTTAGCAAGATCCCATTCTTATGAGGATGGACAGTTCTTATCAATTCGCAGTATAACAAACTGTTATATTACCACCATCCATAGATTTAGGCGGGGATTTTTCTCAAAATAAGGTGAGCCACGATTTAATCGTGATTTATTGTTCAGAAAATGATTAATATTTGTATGGTGAGGTTAATTAGCTTTTTTAACCGTACATCTCTTTTTTAACTTGACGATTATCTGCCAAATATTAATGTTTTATTAAGTAACATTGTTTAGCTATTTTTACATCCTATAAATATAGACTTAATAAGAGCTTAAACTAAACGTTATCAATAGTGATTTCTTAAAAATCAGTGACAGACATTCAATAAGAGCTATATTAGAATACTCCTTCATTGTTATTGCTATTCTCTCTATTGTTAATAACATTTTTTGTTTTAATGGTATGAGATTATGTGGATGTAGCCTGCTTACCAATAATTCTAGCATGACTGTTTAGGATTAAAATTTAGCTTTACATGATGTGGAGATAATATGAATAAAATTATGGAGTTAATTGGCGCGATATTAAAATTTAGTTGGCAAGCCATTAACTTTATCAGGAAATTAATCTTAAACGTTATTTTCTTTTTCCTTCTCTTTATGGTCATTGGTATTTTCTTAATTACCAAAGAAGCACAAAAACCGGTTGATTATGAGGGTGCCCTTCTTGTTGATCTTAAAGGCGTGATTGTTGATCAAACCGCAACACAAAATCCTTTAGGTGAAGTTGGACGTGAGCTTTTAGGCGTTTCTGGTAGCCAACTTCAAGAGAATTCATTATTTGAAGTCGTTGATACGCTACGCCTTGCCTCTCAAGATCCGAAAATTAAAGGTATGGTGCTCAAACTTGATGAGTTCGCCGGCGCTGATCAACCGTCACTAAATTATATTGGCAAAGCGCTTAATGAATTTAAAAAAACAGGCAAACCTATTTTTGCAGTAAGTGGTTATTATACCCAACCTCAATATTATCTCGCCTCTTATGCGGATAAAGTATATCTCACACCTCAAGGCGCCGTGGGTGTTTATGGTTTTGGCTTCCAAAATCTCTATTACAAAACACTGCTAGAAAACTTAAAAATCAGTACCCATATTTTCCGTGTAGGTACATATAAATCTGCGGTTGAGCCATTAATGCGCAATGATATGTCAGCAGAGTCTCGTGAAGCATCATTACGTTTAGTTAATGCATTATGGTCTACTTATTTAACCCAAGTGGCCGAAAATCGTAGCATTACAAAGGAAGATGTTTTCCCTGGTGCAAAAGAGATGATTGTCCAGCTACGCAATGCAGATGGCAATAACGCAACTTATGCCCTAAATCGTAAATTAGTGGATTCTGTAAGCACCTACGCGCAGTTTGAAACCGATATGACAGAAACCTTCCAGTGGGATAAAGAAAATAATCAATTTAACAATATCAGCATTTATGATTATGCCGATACGTTAACCTCCTCATTGCCAGCAAGTGATGAAGGTAATATTGCCGTAGTGGTTGTTCAAGGTGCCATTATTGATGGTGAAAGTATCCCTGGTTCTGCAGGGGGATTAACTATTGCTAATCAAATTCGTCAAGCACGACTGGATCCTAATATTAAAGCGCTTGTTTTACGCGTAAATAGCCCTGGAGGTAGCGTTTCAGCCTCAGAGCAAATACGCAGTGAAGTGGCCGCTTTTAAACAACAGAAAAAATATGTAGTTGTCTCAATGGGTGGTATGGCTGCATCAGGTGGATATTGGATCTCAACACCAGCAAATAAGATTATTGCTAGCCCTTCAACATTAACGGGTTCTATCGGTATCTTTGGTGTTATTAATACATTTGAAAATAGCTTAGAGTCGATTGGTGTTTATACCGATGGTGTAACAACTTCACCATTAGCCGGATTATCTGTCACTAATAAACTACCTGAAGAATTTGCAGAGCTTTTACAGCTCAATATCGAAAGTGGTTATAAAACATTTCTTAATTTAGTGGCGGAATCACGCAAGAAAACACCTGCTCAAATTGATCGGATTGCTCAAGGCCGTGTATGGGTAGGAATAGATGCAAAAAATGTCGGTTTAGTCGATGAGTTCGGTGATTTTGATGATGCAATTGATACAGTTGCTAAAATGGCAAAAATCGACCAACCGGTTGTTGATTGGATGAAACCTGAATTAAGTCTGTCAGAACAGATTATAATGAGTTTATCCTCTAACGCAAAAGCGCTTATTCCTGATCCTTTACAAGCTTATTTGCCAGCACCTGTTTTAAAAGAAGTTAAAACACAGACAGAGTTTTATCGCAATATGAACGATCCACTCAATCGCTATGCATATTGTTTATCATGTGGTGATATTCAATAATCTGTTTCGTATATACACCTGCTCACTCTGAGTAGGTGTATTTCTCTCTTTCCCTCTTCGTTTATAGCGCAATATTCTAATGAATACTTTTTATTCATTTGCATATAAGTGATTTTTAACACAATGATTTAAAGCAGATATTAGTTAATCTCTATTTTCTTTTTTTAGCATCCTTTCCTTTTTTTATTCTGCAAACTCCCTATAATCAGGTATTTCTCACAGCTTAATAAGAGTGCTTTGTCTGATGCAAAAGAAATCAATCTACGTTGTTTATACTGGCGGTACTATTGGTATGCAACATTCTGAACATGGCTATATTCCTGTATCAGGACATTTACAACGCCAATTAGCTAAAATGCCAGAATTCCATCGTGAAGAGATGCCCGATTTTACAATCAAAGAGCACCTTCCTTTAATTGATTCTTCAAATATCACACCTGAAGACTGGCAATCTATTGCTGACGATATTAATGAAAATTATCATAACTATGACGGATTCGTTATTCTTCATGGTACTGATACCATGGCATTTACGGCCTCAGCACTCTCTTTTATGTTTGAGAATCTTAGCAAACCCATTATTGTCACTGGATCTCAAATTCCTTTAGAAGCCCTACGTTCAGATGGACAAACAAACCTGCTAAATGCACTTTATCTCGCAGCACATCATCCAATTAATGAAGTCGCACTCTTCTTTAATAACACGCTGTATCGCGGTAACCGCACAGTAAAAGCACATGCAGATGGTTTTAATGCGTTTGCATCGCCGAATAGCGCCCCTCTTTTAGAAGCTGGGATTAATATTAAGCAATTTAAAATTAATTCATTTCCAAAAGGAAAAGGTAAATTTGTTGCGCATAATATTACGCCTCAACCTATCGGTGTTGTTACAATTTATCCAGGCCTTTCAGATGAGATCGTTAAAAATATTCTGATGCAACCAGTGAAAGCATTAATATTACGTTCTTATGGCGTAGGTAATGCACCATCTCACCCTGCTTTACTTTCTACACTGCGCGAAGCAACAGAGCGTGGCATTGTGGTTATCAATCTTACACAATGTATTTCTGGTCGAGTGAATATGGAAGGTTATGCAACAGGTCAAGCCTTAGCTGAAGTCGGCGTTATTAGTGGTTATGATATGACATTTGAGGCAACATTAACTAAACTGCATTATCTCCTTAGCCAACAATATGATTACACTGAAATTTGTCGCTTAATGCAACAAAACCTTCGCGGTGAAATGACATTAAACGATAACGACTAAGCTTAATAAAAGGGCAAACTTAGTGAAAAACTCTGCGCTATTACTGGTTGATATACAAAATGATTTTTGTACAGGGGGTGCTTTAGCTGTTAACGAGAGTGAGATGGTTATTCAAATAGCCAATCAGCTCATTAATGGTTTCAAGCAAACTAAAAGCCCGATAATTGCAAGTTTAGATTGGCATCCAGCCGATCATCTCAGCTTTGCTAAAAATTCAGGCACCGTTGTAGGCGAAATTGGGAAACTGAACGGATTACCCCAAGTTTGGTGGCCTGTGCATTGCGTGCAAAACTCTCACGGCGCTACATTTCACCCTGAGCTCAATCACACATTAATTAATCACATTATTTACAAAGGCCAAAACCGCCTTATTGACAGCTATAGTGCCTTTTTTGATAACGACCATGAATATCAAACTGGCTTACATACCCTTTTGCAAACGCTTAATATAAAACATCTTTATATTCTTGGTATTGCTACTGATTACTGCGTTAAATTTACAGTGCTGGATGCTTTACAGCTAGGTTATCAAGTATCTGTTATTACTGACGGTTGCCGTGGTGTCAATATTCAAGATAACGACAGCCAAGTAGCGCTAGAAGAGATGCAAGCGAAGGGAGCGACATTAATAGATTCAGCACTTTGGTTTAATCGTAACAATCAATAAATTTATGGTTTTTACGACCACTTTTTTACAATGACAAAGCAAAAAAGTGGCGATTATTAATTATTATCATTAATAAATGACCACTTTGGTTATCAACCCAATTCTCCAATTACTATCAGCATTAATCATCATCCATTGGGGTTAATGTGGCTAAGCGCTCAGTTTGAAATTGGGCTTTTAATTCCTGCTTACTTTTCATCGTAATTTGCCCATTGGTTCCCACGGTCATATGTTCAGGTGTGTGGTTATTTTTTGCCTGCCATAATAAAACGATCTGCATGCAATGCTCTTTTTGTTCATCTGTCAATGCCACGCCGTCAGGCCATTTGCCTAATTCAACTGCTGTTGAAATACGCTGATAAATTTCAGGGGTTACCATCGAAATAAGTTCATTAACTTCCATTGATTACTCCATAAGCTAAATAATTACTTAAAATAGCTGAATCGTTTTTTCACTTGTTATTATTTTGTTAACTTAATGATTATTAACCTTTCTGCTCTTCACCCGTCTCACTGTTCGTAAATGACAGTGAAGCAGAATTAACACAATAGCGCTCTCCTGTAGGGGCTGGGCCATCATTAAAAACATGACCTAAATGTGCATCACATTGCTGACAACGTATTTCCGTTCTTTTCATATTATGAGAAAAATCATCAAGATAGCGTATTGCATCACTATTAACGGGTTGGTAAAAACTCGGCCAGCCACATCCTGCATCAAATTTTGTATCTGAATAAAATAAGGGAGCAGAACAACATAAACAGTGATAAATCCCTGTTTGACGATTATGTAATAACTTACCACTAAACGGAGGTTCTGTGCCGTGTTGTTGCGTCACATAACGTTGCATTTCATTGAGTGTTGATAAATCAAGGTGATTGTTATTGCTTGAAATATTCACTTTCTTTTCATTATCTGTCATAGGGACCTCGATCTCAGAAAAATGCTTTTTAAAACAACAGTGAATGATAACAAAGATTTAACAACAAATCTGGAAAATATAGTCTAAAATCAACAAGAGTAATCTTTAGTTTTTGAAATGTGATGAATTTCACATAACGGAGCAAAGGTAACTTCATTTATCGGCATTGATCCCGATAATACACAGCGTAACATTTAGCTAAAACGACCATTCTTTAAGCGAAAAGTGTTTTTTTAATTGATTTTTTGCAATTATTGACACGATTCCGCTTGACGATTGGCGCGGTTTTGGTAACTTTAGAAGCAACTTTTTAATTCACTAAATTAAAGCTGGTGGAATACATATGACTATCAAAGTAGGTATTAATGGTTTTGGTCGTATCGGCCGCATCGTTTTCCGTGCTGCTCAAGAACGTTCAGATATCGAAATCGTAGGTATTAACGATCTGTTAGACGCAGACTACATGGCATACATGCTGAAATACGATTCAACTCATGGCCGTTTCAACGGTACTGTTGAAGTAAAAGATGGCCACCTCGTTGTTAATGGTAAAACCATCCGCGTAACTTCAGAAAGAGATCCAGCAAATCTGAAATGGAACGAAGTCGGTGCTGACGTTGTTGCAGAAGCAACTGGCCTATTCTTAACTGACGAAACTGCTCGTAAACACATCCAAGCTGGCGCGAAAAAAGTTGTTCTGACTGGTCCTTCAAAAGACAGCACTCCTATGTTCGTAATGGGCGTAAACCATAAATCATACGCAGGCCAAGATATCGTTTCTAACGCATCTTGTACTACTAACTGCTTAGCGCCTTTAGCTAAAGTTATCAACGACAACTTCGGTATCGTTGAAGGTCTGATGACTACTGTTCACGCAACAACTGCAACTCAACGTACTGTTGACGGTCCTTCTGCAAAAGACTGGCGTGGTGGTCGTGGTGCTTCTCAAAACATCATCCCATCATCAACTGGTGCTGCTAAAGCTGTAGGTAAAGTTATTCCTGAACTGAACGGCAAACTGACTGGTATGTCTTTCCGTGTTCCTACTCCTAACGTTTCTGTTGTTGACCTGACTGCACGTCTGGAAAAACCAGCATCTTACGCACAAATCTGTGATGCTATCAAAGCAGCAGCTGAAGGCGAACTGAAAGGCGTTCTGGGTTACACTGAAGATGCAGTTGTTTCAACTGACTTCAATGGCGAAGTTCTGACTTCAGTATTTGATGCTAAAGCTGGTATCGCACTGAACGACAACTTTGTTAAATTAGTAGCTTGGTACGATAACGAAGTTGGTTATTCAAACAAAGTTCTGGATCTGATTTCTCATATCTCTAAATAATTAGAGCCTAGAAAATCTAGATATTGTTTAGAGCCACCTTTGGGTGGCTCTTTTATTTTTTAGCCAGTCAGTTTATTGTATTGAAATAGTCAGTGACATAAGGTCATAAGATAATGAATGAGAAAATATTTTCTTTGCCGATTATTGAACAAATATCACCTTACTTAAGTCGTCGTCAATTAGGCGAGCTTCCTATCCTTGTTATTTCGCATCCTAAAGTACGCGCTGCTATCAGCCTTCAAGGCGCACATTTAATTGCTTGGCAACCCGCACAAGAACATCCTGTCTTTTGGGTAAGCGACGCGTCTCTTTTCACTCCCGGTATTGCAATTCGAGGTGGCGTTCCTATTTGCTGGCCTTGGTTTGCTTCAGCAGGTACACCGAGTCATGGATTTGCACGTATTCTGCCTTGGGAATTTAGCGCACACACAGAACAAGATGATGGTGTGCTCATTACAATGACCCTCAAAGAGAGCCAACAAACACAAAAATATTGGCCTCACCCGTTCACCGTTATTGCGCGTTTTAAATTAGGCGCCACTTGCGAGATAGAATTAGAATCTTATGGTGATTATGAAGCGACAGCCGCCCTTCACTCTTATTTTAATGTAAGTGATATTGATAATGTCTCTGTCACTGGCTTAGGAGGCCACTACATTGACACGGTAGCGGACAACGAAGTTTATACTGATGAAACCGCATTGCGCTTTAATGGACGCACTGACAGGCTTTACACAGAGCCTGACGATTTCAATCTTATTCGTGACGATGGTTGGGAGCGCACAATTGAGGTTCATCATTATCACCATAGTGATGTGGTATGTTGGAATCCAGGTGCAGAACTCGCCAGCTCAATGAAAGATATGAGCGCTGGTGGGTATCGCAAAATGGCTTGTGTAGAAACCGCTCGCATCCACCAACCATTAAAACCAGATAATGTTCACCCTGGTCGTTTATCGATGGTGGTACGGGTTCGTAAGAATATTGCTGAAAAATAAATATTGCTCGCATATTACACAAATAAAAAAAAGCTTCGAGGTTAAATCGAAGCTTTTTTTATTTGATAGTCTATTTAATATTAACTGCGTTAAACATACTTTAATTAGAATGTATAAGTTACACCTGTCCATACAATCGCAGTGACAGACTTATTCACCATTGGGCTATCTTTCACTTCGCTTGGTAAGTGGTCAACTCGCCCCATCGCAAAGAAGTTCCATTTTTCGGTAAATTTGTAGTTAGCAGAAACCTCAACATAAGGTCTCCAACTATCATTCGGACGGTACTCAGCTAAACCGCTACGTTGCGATTCTGCATGGGTAATACCATAAGCATAACGGTTTTGCTTTTTGTTCTCCCACACAACACCCGCCCCAGGTTGAAAAGACCAATTACCTAATTCGAAAGGATATAAATAGGCTGCATCAGCGATAATACCGTTACTTTTACCCAGCATATCACCCGACACAATCGCTCTTAAGCTACCCCATGATTCATGATGTTTATAAGTAAAGCCTCCCATCATAGTATCACGACGACGATTCAATTTTTTCATTTGTTCGTCATCACTATCACTTGGCTTATAGGCTTGAGGATAATAGTGTAAATCAACAGAAAGTTGGTCTTTAGGGGTATTCCACAAGTAATATCCTGCGGCTAATGTCGCAAAATAAAAATTTTCTGATTGGTAGTTAACTTGTGGCACTGGTAATAAATAATCTTTTGATTTTGCCCCTTTATAAGGCGTAATTTGCGCTAAGACTGAACCACCAAGTGACCATTCTCCAGCGAATGCTACTGGTGTACTAAGTCCTGCAATAACGGCTAAAGAAATGATAATCTTCTTATTACTCACGATAATTTTCCATATTGTCATTAATAAAGTAGCAACCAAAAACCTATTTCAGTCACAATTAACTAAACTTGTATTATTTTACCTATAATCATTTTAGTTTTGCATTAAATGTGTAGCAATCAACGCTTGCCCTAATGCAATACCACCGTCTCCAACGGGTAATATCATAGGGATAAGTACTTTTTTATTATTTAATTTTTTCTTAAACAGATGTTTGAGTAATGTGTTATTTAACACACCTCCCGTAAGTACAATGGTATCAATCTGATGTTCATCAGCATATTGCAATGCAATATTGCCCAAACTTTCAGCTAATAAATAATGAAATAGCCATGCCTTTTCACTGACATTAAGCTTTACATTTTCCCATTGTGACCAAAAAACAGATAGATCGAGCACATTATTTTTTATAGGCATTAAATGCCCATATTGCTTAATAATTTCCGTTTGTTTTTCTTTTTGACACGCTAATGCTGCTGTTTGTAAGTAACATGCGGCTTCACCTTCCCAACTTATTTCTTTAGGTGCTAATCCTAAAGATGCTGAAACCGCATCAAAAAAGCGGCCACAAGAAGACGCTTTTGGTGAATTCAAACCGCGCTCAACTGCTTTACTTAATATTTGCAAATCATGACTAGGTATCAATTGGGTGATAACACTACCTTGCCAATTTTTAGAAAAAGTAGCTAAATGTGCGAACCAGTTTCGCCAAGGTTGAATAGAAGCCAGATCTCCCCCTGGCATTGCAACCGCAGGAAGCCCTCCAATCCGTTGTGATTTTTGGTAATCCACCAACAAACATTCTCCGCCCCATAAAGAGCCATCTTGCCCATAACCTAAACCATCAAGTGCAATACCTACTACAGCACCTTGCTGATGAGTATGTCCATGTTCGGCAAGGCAAGAAACAATATGCGCATGATGGTGAGAAACGTTAATAACAGGGATATTTTGCGCTTGAGCGAATTGTTTACCTAACTGATGACTAACGTAGTTAGGATGTGCATCTATCGCAATGGCTTTGGGTGTAAAGCGATAAATTTGCTGGAAAAGATCTAATGATTTTATCAGTTGTTGTCGCACACTTAAATCATCAAGATCCCCTAAATGGGGTCCCATAATGGCTTGGTGCTGACGTAATAAACAAAATACATTTTTAAGATCGCCTCCCATTGCAAGTACCGAGGGTTGTGACTCAAAACCATCAGGTAACGAAATCGCATCAGGAACATAGCCTCGGGAACGGCGGATCATAACACTCTGTTTATCTTCAATACGCACTAATGAATCATCAGCTCGCTGTATAATCTCTCTATTATGCATCAAGAACAAATCTGCGATATCACGCAATTGCATTAAGGCCTCTTCGTTACTTAATGCGGGGGTGTGACCCGATGCATTTCCTGATGTCATCACAAGCGGAATATGCGTACCACGCGCTAATAGGTGTTGCAATGGGTTTGCTGGTAACATTACACCTATTTCAGACAAGCCTGGAGCAATAAGCTCACTCAATTGAGGTGCAACTGTTTTCGGAACTAACACAATCGGTGCAGCAGTGCTTTGTAGTGCTTTAATTGCAGCTAAACGAAAATGCAGATCATGCTTATCTTCTTTAATTTGCTCAATATCCGTTATCATCACTGCTAATGGCTTAGCAGGTCGATATTTACGTTTTCGTAATAATGCAACGCTCTCATTATTACGTGCATCACACACTAAATGAAAACCACCAATGCCTTTAACTGCAACAATTTTTCCAGCGAGTAGCGCTTCACAAACTTGAGCTAATGCATGCTCTTTTATTGCTAGTTCATCACCAAGATTATTCGCAAGCCAGATATGAGGGCCACAAACAGGACATGCGTTAGGCTGAGCATGAAACCGTCTATCCGCGGGATCTTCATACTCATGTTGACATTCTGGACAGAATGGAAATTCAGACATTGAGGTAAATGGCCTATCATAAGGCATTTTTTTTATAATAGTGAAACGGGGACCACAGTGTGTGCAGTTAATAAAAGGATAGTGATAACGACGGTTTTGAGGATCAAACAATTCATCAATACACGCTTGGCAAGTCGTGGCATCAGGCACCACTTGTGTATCCATTTCACCGCCACCGCTTTTTACAATAATAAAATCTGTCGGTATTTGTTCCCATTGATAGGGTGATTCTTCTATACGTTCAATGCGTGCCAATGGGGGACATTCTGCTTGTAGTGCTTCGATAAACAGTGCGTTTTTAGGTGAAGAGGTTAAATGTACCAATACACCTAAACTATCATTACTCACTTGCCCTAATAAACCAAAGCGGTGTGCTAATTGCCAAACAAATGGACGAAAGCCAACGCCTTGAACCTTACCTTTCACACGCAATGCAATGCCGTTACTCATAGGATCACCAAATCAAAATAAATTTAAGCTTATTCTAGTTTAGTGATTATCAACAACTTTCATTTAGATCAGAAAAAGTGGAATTAGGTAGATTTATCATCACTTCAACAGCGACTCGAGGAGCGACAGCACACAGTAACTCATAACCAATAGTGCCACATGCCGTTGCAACATCGTCAACAGGCAGTTGCTCTCCCCATAACTCAACTGGGCTACCATAATTAACATCATGTAAATCCGTAATATCAACAGTTAACATATCCATCGAAATACGTCCCACCAATTGTGTTTTATGTCCATTAACAATAACCGGTGTGCCATCTGGCGCATGTCTTGGATAACCATCGGCATAACCACAGGCAACAACCCCTATTCGCATATCACGTTCAGCGGTATATCGGCTGCCATAGCCTATCTGCTCACCTTTTTTCACTTGTTGAATTGCCAAGATTTCACTATTAAATGTCATTACTGGCTGTAAATTAAAATCAGCAATATCTAACCAAACACCTGACGGCGAAACACCATATAAAATAATGCCTGGACGCACCCAATCTTGATATGTTTCAGGGTTAAATAGCGTTGCTGCCGAATTTGCTAAGCATCGGGGTAATTCATCTATCATAGCTTGATTAATTACCGCTTTTTGCGCGTCCATATTCAGCCCTGTATCTGCATTAGCAAAATGCGACATTTGGATAATAGAGCCAATATTTTTAATACTCTTTGCACGAACAATAGCTTCTTTATAAGCATCTGGTCGATAACCTAGCCGATTCATTCCACTATTCAGTTTAAGATAGATATTAACGGGGCGTTCTAATTGTGCCTTTTCTATGGCATCAAATTGCCAATCTGAGTGAATCGTTGCCGTTAGAGAATAACGATCTAATAAATAAACGTCTTCTGGCTTAAAAAAACCTTCAAGTAAAAGAATAGGGCCGACCCACCCTTGCTCTCTTAGCATTATGGCTTTGTCTAATTCAATTAATGCAAAGCCATCGGTATGACTTAATGCTGGCCAAACACAGGATAATCCATGTCCATAAGCATCTGCTTTTACAACAGACCACACCTTACTGCCTTTTACTCTCTCTTTAATAACAGACAGATTATGGCTTAATGCATCGAGGTTAATGGTTACTTTTGCTGGTCTGGACATGTTTTTTCCTCAATTAGTAAGCTGCATCAAGTTTTTGCCCAGGTAAGAGCAATTTAGTATTAAAGCCATCGATATACCGAAATACCGAAAGATCATCAGCGGCAATGGCAGGTTTATTTCCTGAAATTAAATCAGCCAATAATTGTCCGGAGCCACATGCCATTGTCCAACCTAATGTGCCATGCCCCGTATTTAAAGATAAATTACGATAAGCCGTTGGCCCGACAATAGGCGTACCATCTGGTGTCATAGGTCTTAGTCCTGTCCAGAATGTGGCTTTCTCTATATCCCCCCCACCTTGATAGAGATCTTGTACAACCATTTTTAATGTTTCACAGCGTGATTTTAAAACATTCAAATTAAAACCGACGACTTCAGCCATTCCGCCGACACGAATTCGTTCATCAAAACGCGTCACTGCAATTTTATAGGTTTCATCTAGAATAGTTGATGTTGGTGCTCTTGAAGCATCAATAATCGGCATCGTGAGTGAATAACCTTTAAGCGGATAAACAGGAATGGCAACTTTATTTCTCAAAAATTCTGTTGAGTAAGAGCCCATTGCAACAACATAGTGATCTGCAGTGAGTAATCCATCGTGACATTGAACGCCCGCTACTTTATCACCATCGAATAACAAATGTTTGATTTCTTTATTAAATAAGAATGTCACACCGGCATCTTCTGCCATTTTAGCGAGCTTTTTCGTAAAAATTTGGCAATCACCTGTTTCATCGTTCGGCAAACGCAAACCACCCGTAAGTTTATGGCTCACATGCTCTAGTGCAGGCTCTGCTAATTTAAGTTGATCCGCCGTCAATAATTCGTAAGCAACACCTTCTTGTTTTAAGACAGCAATATCATTGGCTGCATTATCAAATTGTTTTTGATCACGGAAAAGTTGAAGAGTCCCACCTTGGCGCCCTTCATACTCAATTCCTGTATCTTGACGCAACTGACGGATGCAATCACGGCTATATTCAGCAATACGCACCATGCGACTTTTATTCATAGTGTAATGTGATGCATCACAATTACGTAACATTTGCCACATCCAACGCAATTGGAAAAGTGAACCGTCCGGTTTAATGGCTAAGGGAGCATGCTTTTGAAACATCCATTTTATCGCTTTTATCGGAATGCCTGGTGCTCCCCAAGGAGTTGCATACCCTGGAGATATTTGACCAGCATTGCCAGCACTTGTTTCTTCTGCCGCACTACTTTGTCTATCAACAACAATGACTTCATGACCTTGTTGCACAAGATACCACGCACTGGTTACACCAATAACGCCGCCACCTAAGATAATTACTTTCATGGCAAGACTCCAATAATTTACATTGATATAACATAAGAATAATATTCCATACACAAAAAGCCAATATAGAATAATCATCTAGACTAATAAAAAAGCAAATTTTAGAGTTAAGTCACATTTAGCTATTATTAAGTAAGTAATTTTTAATAAGTATTATTAAATTAACAATTAAAATCAATACGATACGTTTTTATCGATAAATTATAAAAATATTGATAAATAAATTAATTTACTTTGAAGAGAATTTAATCTGTAAAGGATGGGAATATAAAATTTATAAAAACCTAAATACAAATCGAATTGTAGATTATAATTTTTTAATTAACTCACTTTGGTAACTCTTTTTACTAAAATTAACCTATTTAAAGCATTGCCTAAAAAATGAAACATTGTTCTTTTTAACCACATAAAAAAACCAGTATCACAACTCAATGAGGATACTGGTCTTTTCTATTCTGAAAAAACAGTAAAAATTAGCGTTTAACTTCTTCCAAATCACTTGGGAGTGGTGATTGTAAACTTTGCCAAATAATCCCACTGTCTTTACCATATTGACGAACACATTCCATTACATGTTCAACATCTTTTTGTTCACACAACGTGGCAAGTCTTTTATAGAATGCTAATGCAAGCTCTTTAGCTTGGATATTTGAAAAATAGTAACGGCCAACACGCGTATACAAACCTTTCAAACCATTTAAGATAAGACCATAAATCGGATTTCCTGAAGCGAAAGCTAAACCACGAAAAATGTTGTAATCCAACTCACTAAACTCATCAGCACTATTTTCTGTTGTTAGCTGATGATTTAAAACCTCGATACATTTTTCAGGGTTACTTCTGAATGCAGTACGGATAAAAATAGCTGAAATATTAGTTCGTACTGCTAATAAATTATCAATGAGTTGCGGTACTCGATCGTGATCGAGACGTGCCACGGTTTCAAGAATATTAAGGCCTGATGTTTCCCAGAAATTGTTTACTTTCGTTGGCTTTCCATGTTGAATCGTTAACCATCCATCACGAGCAAGGCGTTGTAATACTTCTCTTAATGTAGTTCTTGTTACACCTATTAATTCAGATAGTTCACGTTCTGCTGGTAAAATAGAACCAGGAGGAAAACGATTATTCCAGATGCTTTCAACAATATACTCTTCCGCAAAACCTGCGGGGCTTTGAGCCTTAATAACCATATTTTTATTTCTTCCGTAGCGATTTTTCTGCTAATAATGAAAAAGATAATATCAGAATGCGTAATTTTGATATAGCTCAACCATCATTAAATAGTGAGTGGCATCATAAAACCTGATGCAGTTTTATCAATTTATTATTACTAACACGCTTAATTTCACAGCAATTAACGCGTACTATGGTTAGATCGCGCATGATAGCGCTTAAAATCTCTGTTTGGAGGATGAGAAACCTAATGGATATGAGTATAAGACAAGCATTACTAAAGAACTTTATGGGAAATTCTCCCGATTGGTATAAGCTTGCTATTCTTACTTTTTTAATTATCAACCCACTGATTTTTTTCTTTGTTGACCCTTTTGTCGCCGGTTGGCTATTAGTTGTAGAATTTATTTTTACACTAGCTATGGCGTTAAAGTGTTACCCATTACAACCCGGAGGATTACTTGCCATTGAGGCCGTCATTATTGGAATGACTAGCCCAAAACAAATTGGTCATGAAATTGCCAACAACCTTGAAGTTATTTTACTTCTGGTCTTTATGGTTGCGGGTATTTATTTTATGAAACAATTATTGCTTTTTGCTTTTACCAAATTGCTTTTATCCATTCGTTCTAAACGAATATTGTCTATCGCCTTTTGCTTTGCAAGTGCATTTTTATCTGCCTTTTTAGATGCTTTAACCGTTATCGCTGTTGTGATCAGTGTTTCTCTCGGTTTTTACTCTATTTATCATAATTTTGCTTCTAACCAAGCAGGAACAGAGCTAAATAATGATGGATTTATTGATACCGCAGAGAAAAAACAAACATTAGAACAATTCCGTGCCTTTTTACGTAGCTTAATGATGCATGCTGGTGTAGGTACTGCATTAGGTGGCGTAATGACCATGGTAGGTGAACCCCAAAACCTGATTATTGCAAAACATTTAGAGTGGGATTTTGTGACCTTCTTTATTCGAATGTCACCTGTCACTATTCCTGTTTTCTTTGCAGGTCTTGCTGTGTGCTATTTAGTAGAGCGCTTTAAGCTTTTTGGTTATGGTGCTGAACTACCTGATTTAGTTCGTAAAGTTCTAACCGAGTATGATAAGAAAAACAGTAAAAAACGCACTTCTCAAGAAAAAGCACAACTGATGGTTCAAGCACTAATTGGGATCTGGTTAATTGTTGCTTTAGCATTTCATTTAGCAGAAGTCGGTATTATCGGTTTATCTGTTATCATTCTTGCAACAGCATTTTGTGGTATTACAGAAGAACATGCGCTCGGTAAAGCATTTGAAGAAGCATTACCGTTCACTGCATTATTGACAGTATTCTTTTCCATTGTCGCCGTCATTATTGACCAACAATTATTCGGTCCAATTATTCAGTTTGTTCTCCAAGCTTCAGAGTCCTCACAACTCTCACTCTTCTATCTATTTAATGGTCTATTGTCTGCCATTTCAGATAACGTGTTTGTCGGTACGGTTTATATCAGTGAAGCCTTAACGGCATTACAAGATGGACTAATTAGTCAATCACAATATGAACATATTGGTGTTGCTATTAATACAGGGACAAACTTACCTTCTGTCGCCACACCAAATGGCCAAGCTGCATTCTTATTTTTATTAACCTCCGCATTATCTCCACTTATCCGTTTATCCTATGGACGAATGGTGGTAATGGCACTGCCATATACTATCGTAATGACATTATTTGGTTTGCTGGCGGTTGAGTTCTGGCTTGTTCCTGCAACACATTGGTTTTATGAAATAGGCTTAGTTGCTATTCCATAACAATAATTCTACAGTTACACCACATAAATAGGACTTTTATCAAGTAAAAGTCCTATTTTTTTCATTAAAAAAAGGTTGAATGTAAATATTTGTGAAATAAAAGGTTTTAACTTTTTTTGCGCTTGATTTTTGGGCAAAATAGGCACTTATTTTACTATTTAAATGGACATTATTATGCTGACTGCTCTTCGTCACTGGTCACAACGCCGTTTTTCATGGCTATTGCTTGCATTAACTGCAATAGGCCTTGAAGGTGCCGCATTGTATTTTCAGTACGGAATGGAATTAATGCCTTGTGTGATGTGCGTCTATCAACGCATCGCAGTATTAGGAATATTAGTTGCCGCACTCATTGGTGCAAGCGCACCTAAAATGACACTCATGCGTATGGCAGGTAGTTTTTTATGGCTTTACTCAGCTTACCGGGGTATTGAACTGGCTTGGGAGCATACGCAACTTATTCTTAATCCATCACCTTTTGCAACATGTGATTTTTTTGTCACATTACCTTCTTGGTTTGCATTACAAAATTGGTTTCCTTCCATATTCCAAGCAACAGGTGACTGCTCTGTCAGCCAATGGCAATTCTTAACATTAGAAATGCCTCAGTGGATGCTGATTATTTTCTCTGCTTACTTTGTTGTGGGTTTATTGGTCTTAATGAGCCAAATCACAAGTTCTTTTAAATCAAAAGAATAAATAAATGGCCCTTAACGTTTTGCTAAGGGCCATTTATTGTTGAAAATAAGACTTAAGCTATAGTCTTATCCTGGGATACAAACACCGTCAATTAAAGCCTGTTCACTGCAACGCTTACCATTAGCAAACTGACACACGGGTGTCTGCCCACCATGTAACTCATAGTTTAAAGACGGTACTCCACCAGAAAAGACACACGTTGCTTTAGCCGATTCATCTAAAGGGACACTAAGGCTTGTCGTTGGCATTGCTCTGCTTTTATTCACTGTTTGTGTTGATGAGTATTGTGTCTGGGTTGAACTGTTGCATCCTGCAATAAAAGTAAAGCCAGCCACCATAAAGAGATAACACGTTGTTTTAAATTTTTTTTGCATCAAAGGCACCCTAATCTCTTCCTACTATACCTATTAATGTGAAGCACTTTTTGAGAGTAAGTTTATGACTAAAACACCAGCAATAATCAATCCCATGCCAATAATTGCCGGTAAATCAAGCTTCTGTTGATAGATAAAAACAGCCGCAACAGAAACTGACACTATCCCTAAACCACTCCATATTGCATAAGCAATACCCAATGGCATCACTTTTACCACTTGAGAAAGCGCCCAAAAAGAAAAACAATAACCGATAACGACAATAATTGATGGATATAATCGGCTAAAGCCCTCAGAAGCTTTTAGCATTGTTGTCGCAATCACTTCCGATATGATCGCCAATATTAGGTAAGTTAATCCATTCATTTTTTCGCCTTAATCTTATACAAAGTCAATTTTGTGAATTTTATCACAAGCCATATTGGGGATATTCATTTACAACAAATAAAAAAGGCACCTTTCATGTAAAATAGATGCCTTTCAAAGTGAAAATATTTATTTAGTGTTGGTGAAGCTGATTCTTTTTACGAGGCGCTCCTCCCATAGAAACGCGATAACGACTAAAAATGAAACCACACCAAATAACGGCGAGAATACTTAATATCGTGCCTGCATACCCCACATTTGGCATGCCCGCATGTAAAATAACTTGATTACCAATCAAAGCGCCTGCACCAATACCAATATTAAAAATACCGGAATAAATAGACATCGCAATATCTGTTGCATCTGGCGCTAAATCGATCACTTTAACTTGCATACCAAGACCAATGCACATAAAACCAATCCCCCAAAATATAATCAACACAATAAATGTCGTTAAATTTTGGCTACTTACCATCAATAAACTTAAGCAAGCAGTTAGTAAAATTAGAGCAAAAAATAAAAATGAAGTTGGCATCTTGGCACTGTAACGACTAAACAGCACACTACCGATAATGCCAGCGCCACCAAAAATAAGTAAAACTAACGTCGCAAAGTTTTGATCTAATTTTGCGATATCAATGACAAAAGGCTCGATATAACTATAAGCCGTAAAATGCGCCGTAACGGCAATGACCGTTAATAAGAAAATCCCCATTAATGGTCCACGTCTTAATAAGACAGGCACACTTTTTAATGATCCTGAATGCTCGCTCGGTAATAACGGCAAATAGCGCATTAGCGCAAACATAGTAATTAAAGCTAAAGCACCAATACCCATAAATGTTGCACGCCATCCTAACCATTGCCCAACAACTCGCCCAATAGGTAGACCAAGAACGGTCGCTAATGCAGTTCCTGTTGCTAATAAACCGAGTGCTTGTGCTCGTTTACCAGGAGGCGCCACTCTAATTGCCAATGAGGCAGTAATAGACCAAAAAACCGCATGAGAAAAAGCAACACCTATGCGCCCTGCTATCAGCGATTTAAAATTCCATGCAATACCTGACAAAATATGACTTAAAATAAAAAGAATAAATAAGATAATAAGTAACTTACGGCGTTCAACTTTACTTGTCATTATCATTAAGGGCAATGACATTAAGGCGACCACCCAAGCATATATTGTGATCATTAAACCTGTTTGAGCCGGGAGCATTCCAAAGCTTTCAGAAATATCACTTAACAGAGCAACAGGAACAAATTCTGTTGTATTAAAAACGAAAGCTGCAAACGACAATATTATAACCCTGATCCACGCTGTTTGGCGACTTACTTCGTTTATGTTTGGTGCTACGATATTCATAATTAGTCAATGTTTTCTTAAATAATATTGATGTATATATCATTACTTTATAATATAAGCTTCCATATGACTCGCTTTGTACACTTACCTTAAAAAGGTTTTACTTTATTGATAATAAAAAATGGCATAATACAAAAATGCATTTTGTTAAAAACAAAAAATAAACCAAATTATGACTAAACTTCATAGCTAAAGCGAATCAGCTATCAATTTTAGCATATTCATCTCATAACTTTAAATCCCTAACGCAACTTCTTTTTAACGTTAACATAATCTAAGCATAGTAAGATTACAGATATAAATAGCATATTCTCAGTCTACTTAGAATAATAAAAATAAACGATTATGAGTGAAAATCCACAGTATATTCATTGGATTATGATAAGAAATATTAATTTATTTATTAAAAACATTCTTATATTGGGATAAAAAACGAATAAAAACAGGAAGGATATATCAATTACTGGCTTAAATTATCAATAACTTGAATTGCTTGCTTACAAGCAATGTTTCTTGTAGATGATGTTGATTTATCAAAAGCATTTTTAATGGTAGAAATTTGCTCAACAGCTGAGCGAGGTAAAATTAAACTTCCATTAGAAAGCCCACTTTCAACCTCATTTAACTTCTGAGCTAATTGCTGACAACTACCATTATTCTCTTTTGACCTATAGACAGCCATAAATGTATCGCGCTTTGCCTCTACAGTAGAAATAGTTTCACTCATTTTTGATGATGAACTTTCAATTACTTCACGCCCTTCATTCCAAATTTCAGCCGTCGTTTCTTTAAAGACAGACACCATTAAAATTGCAATAAAAATAGCCAGCATGATTGTCAGTGATAAAAGCCCTCCTGCAATAATAAATACCTGTTTCATCTTTAACCCCGCATATTAGTTATCTCTGTTTTTAATATATATAGTTTAAATAAATCAGGTTCAATCTGGATTACGATTCTTTTTATTTTTTACATTTTATTACGGAGGTATACAGTTCTAATTATTCTTATTTTATTTTTATAAAAATAAGCACCTAGTCGTAGGTGCTATTAATCAATATATAAAATTATCTTGATAAAAATCATTTTTTAGAGCAACACGCAATATAATTTAAATTATGGCGATTTTCTCTAAAAAAACGAAACATAGATAAAAATCGTTGCCTATTTTGTTTGTTCTTCAACCCATTTTTAATTATTTTTGCTGTTCTAAATAACCCTTCATCATGAATTAAACCTATAGGTGACATTAAGCTCATATTGCCTGATTTTATTTTTACTTCTAAAAATCCAGTAGTAATAAACAAGTCATGCCATTCTTGCTTAAACATAGGAGTTACGTTCGATTTTACTACCCCAATTAAATCGTCTTTATCTACATCATTATTTATTTTCATAATATCATGTGTTAATAACAGGCCACCCGGTTTTAAAACACGATAATACTCTTTTACTAATTTAGCTTTGGCTTTATCCGCATACATTGTCAACATGGCCTCATTTAAAACCACATCAAAACTATTGTCAGGAAAAGGGAGAGATAATGCATTGGCTTTTGTTAACTGAATTAAATGTGATAACTGTGCACTCTCAACATTATGTTGTGCATTAGCTAACGCTTTTTCATCCATATCAACAGCAATAATATGACAACCATATTTTTGTGCAATTTCGATTGACGTTGTCGCCATATTGCAAGCAATCTCTAAAACTTGGCTTGAAGAGGTAAAATGCCCATTATTAATTAACCAATCAGATGCCTCAACACCACCTGGCCTTAAGCGCGTTTTCCCTAAACTGGCTAAAAAAGTATGTCCTGCTTTTGGCTGTTCTTGAGATAAAGTTTGTGTTGTTGTTTGAGTTTCCATATCGCCACCTATAAAGTTGCATCAATAATACAACTTTATAGTAAAAAACATTTGATGGGAATAGTTATCATTACTTTTTCTATTTTTATAAAGAAAATCTTAAAGTACACAACAAATAAATTTTAAATTTTGCTATAAAACTAATTAAGATAGAATGACTTAATCAAAACACTCTGCAATTATGTCATTAAAAGTAAAGAATATTAAACTTTAGATAACAACATTGACCTTCCCCTAAGGGGAATCTTTAAAGTAATAACAATTTCACAATAAATCCAAGGAAACTGTTATGAAAAAAATTTTACCTGCTGCGGTTATTTTAATGAGTACTATCTCTTTTGGTGCAATGGCAAACAATACACATATGAACATGAATATGGATACATCGCATAATAGTTCACCAATGCAGAAAGAACTCAATGATTCCATGAATAAAATGCATGCTGATATGGCAAAAGGAATGAACACTGATAATGCAGATGTTGCTTTTGCTGATGGAATGATTGCCCACCATTTAGGCGCTATTGATATGGCTAAAATTGAATTGAAATACGGTACAGATCCTGAAATGCGCAAGCTAGCTCAAGCCATTATTGATGCTCAAGGGCCAGAAATTGAACAAATGCAAAAATGGTTAGAAAAAAATAAAGCTCATCAACAATAGATTGATATCGGCTGTGATTTTTTGTAGCACAGCCTATCTCATTTTTAATATTTCCTGCAAAATTTCTTATCCAAGATAAATCAATTAATTGTCTAATATTCGTCTCATACATTATAATTTTATTACTAAAGTAATATTTTCCTTTTCCCCAGTATGGAGTCTGCATGAATAATAGAGAAAACATGGCGTTATTAAACCAAAAACTTGCCATGCTAATTGCAAAATGGACTCACAATACGCATTATTTTGATACTCAAATCCCAGGATTGGCATTAACACACTGGCGTTCTCCCACACCTATTACCAGTCATACACATAAATCAGGCATATGCTTAATTGCTCAAGGTGAAAAAAGAGTAATTTTAGGAGAAGAAAGCTTTATTTATGACGCCAACCATTTTTTAATTTCTTCCATTGAACTTCCTGTTATGGCGAATATTATGAAAGCCAGCAAGGATAAGCCTTTTTTAGGGCTAGTTATGGAATTAGATCTACAAGAAATATCTCAACTGATCGTCGATAGTGGGTTAATATTTAATTTAAACTCAAATGCTCAAAAAGGAATTGCCGTCGGTGAATTATCAGAACCTTTATTAAATGCATTTATTCGATTGCTTACACTTCTTGATGAGCCTGATAGTATTAAAATTCTTGCTCCAGGCATAAAACGTGAGATTTTTTATCGCTTGCTGATCACTGAGCAAGGTGAGCGTTTAAATCAAATCGTTACAGCGGGTAGTCATAGCCATCAAATATCAAAAGCGGTTGATTGGTTAAAAAACAACTTTATAAAGCCAATTAATATCAATGAATTAGCCTCATGCACTGGAATGAGTAAATCTGCTTTCTATACTCATTTTCGGACAATGACATCAATGACACCACTTCAATTTCAGAAAAAACTTCGCCTCAATGAAGCTCGCCGATTAATGTTAACTGAAAACTTAGGTGCAATAACAACCACTTTTCGTGTTGGCTATGAAAGCCCTTCTCAATTCAGTCGTGAATATAGTCGATTATTTGGATCGCCTCCAGCAACCGATATTAAGATGCTCAAAGAATCTAACAATATTTGAATACAACCGCTTTTTATAAATCCAATCGTTTTATCTTTTTTACCTATTTATATTATTTATTATCACTTTGTTATCTTTTGGAAAATTAGGCAAGAGACTAAGAAGATCGGACATTCATATCTCAATGCAGAAGCGATAGCATCTCTATTAAACAAAAATAGACCAATATTTCTTGAAGTTAAAAGAACAAACTATACTTCAATGAGATAGCTATCAAATTAATATTGCAATAGGATATCAAAATGCAACTCGATTTTACTTACTACAACCCGACAACTATTCATTTTGGTAAGAACTCTCTTGCTAAATTAAATGATGAATTATCACATTATGGCGAAACCATCATGCTGATGTACGGTCGTAATGCAATCAAATCTAATGGCCTTTATGATGAAGTGATGGCAATACTCAAACATGCAGGAAAAAAAGTGGTTGAGTTATCAGGTGTGATGCCTAATCCAACTTATGCAAAAATGATGGAAGGTGCTCAATTAGTTCGTGAGCATAACGTCAGCTTAATTTTAGCTGTTGGTGGCGGTTCTGTTATTGATTGTGCCAAAGGGATCTCTGTTTCTGCTTATTGTGAAAATGAAGATCCTTTCCAAAAGTACTGGGTTGAATATCAAGAAATTGCAAATAAAATTATTCCTGTTGCTTCAATTCTTACTATGGTAGGCACTGGCTCCGAAATGAATGGCGGTTCTGTTATTACGCATGAAAAAACAAAATATAAAATTGGCCGTGTATTTCCTGCCAATGTATTTCCTAAGTTTTCAATCTTAAATCCAGAATATACCTTTACGGTTTCTCAATATCAGATGGTGAGTGGTGTATATGACACAATGTCTCATCTGATGGAACAATACTTTTCTGATCAAGGTGCAAATACAACCGATTATTTAATTGAAAGTTTATTAAAATCTTCTATTGATAATTTACGTATTGCGCTTAAAAAGCCGTCTGATTATGAAGCAAGAAGCAATCTGATGTGGAATGCAACTCTGGCACTAAACACACTGACGGGGCTATCAAAAACGCAAGATTGGCAAGTCCATATGATTGAACATCAATTGGGGGCTTATACCGATTGTGCTCATGGAATGGGACTTGCTGCAATTTCTCTGCCTTATTATCGTTTTATCTATAAATTCGGTATTGAAAAATTCGTACGCTTTGCCACCCAGGTATGGGGAGTATCTACAGAAGGTAAAACGCAAGACCAAATTGCACTTGAAGGTATTGATGCACTTGAAAGTTTCACAAAAGAGTGCGGAATGGTAACTTCGTTAGAAGCACTAGGTGCAACAAAAGAGATGCTCCCAAGTATTGCTCAATCCACAACAATTATTGGCAAGGGTTATAAAAAGCTAACAACTGAAGATGTTCTCGATATTTTAGAAGCGTGTTTCTAATTATCTATCAATACCCTTGTCAGCATCAGCTTAGCCACTAAAATAAATTTCATATTTAGGCATGTAATAAATACGATGATTATCTAAGAAATAGTCATCGTATTATCAATAGCTCAACATTTGAACTTATCCACCTCTTATTTTCTCTTCAAAAAGCAGATTAATTCTCTGATAAAGATGCCTCTACATATCGAATAGCCTATAATCATAAATATATAATATGATTACTGCTGAAGTTATACTTTTCAGCAATGAATTTCTCTCATTCGAATATACATAAATCTAACTATGCCTAAAATATTAATAATACAAAGAGATAACATTGGTGATTTAATACTTACAACACCATTAATTGATTCTCTTGCCCATGAATATAATACGAAAATAGATCTACTCGTAAACTCTTACAATCAAGCGATTCTAGAAGGTAACCCTTCTGTCGGAAATATCCATGTTTACAGCAAGTTACATCATAAAAAATCAGGCCAATCATCTTTAAAACTTATTCTTAGTCGCTTGAAAATTATTCTTGATATGCGTCGTCAACATTATGACGTTGCCATTATTGCTCGTGATCATTGGGCCAAAAGAGCATTGCAATGGGCAAAATTATCAGGTGCTAAGCGTATTGTCGCTATTGGCAATGACACACCTTCAGCAGTGACAGATCCAATTCCAACACCGTCTAATAGAGGTCATATCGCTGAGTTGTTCTGTCAACTAAGCCATCCTCTTGGAATAGAGAAAAAAGCAGGTCCTTTAAAGTTGTACGTCAAAGATGAAGAGATCGCTACAATTCGCCAACGTATTAAAATAACTGAAAATATTCCTATTTATGGCTTACAAATTAGTTCACGCAAGCCACAACAACGTTGGCAAGCAGAAAAATTTATCGCGTTAGCGCACCAATTAACACAACGCGAAAAATGTCATATTCTTCTCTTTTGGTCGCCAGGCAGGAGCGATAATAAACTGCACCCTGGTGATGACGAAAAAGCACAATTTATTCTCGAACAGTGCAAAAATATTCCTATCACACCAGTGCCTACACAAAACCTTAGAGAATTAATGGCCGGTATGTCTTTATGTGATCAAATGCTAACTAGTGATGGGGGAGCATTACATATTTCAGTAGGTGTTGGTGTACCAACAGTAGCTATGTTTGGTAATAGTGATGCTGATTTTTGGGGACCGTGGCATATTGCGAATGAAGTACTAAAAGCACCTGAAAATAATGTAGAGCTTCTTACGGTAGACGACGTATTTACTCGTTTTATTACACTAAGAAATAGAATTATTGCCTTAGACACAAAAAGTTAATCGGCGATCACTTAGACAAAACAATATCAAATATAAATCACCTTTATTGCCACAACTGATAAGGTGATTTTTTATTTTACACACTATCATGATTAGACGTAAGATATTTGAAATAGAAACGCGCGATAAATTCGGGGATATAGAAAGACAGGTTACTGTCACTAATTTTCAGTATGTGTAAGAAACATTTACTCACCAATTTTATTGTCGGACACCCTGGGTTCATTATGGGGACGTCTTAACCCTGTTCTGACAATCTGAACCGCAGAAACACGTAAATCTCAGAGCTTGCCATGCTTTCGTACTTAACCCCGGTGATAGTCATATCGATTGGTGTATTGTACGACCGCCTCTTTCAGTTTTCACCTAGTGTAATGAAACGATTTCGCATGGGAATATGCCCAGGTATCAGGCGGTCAGCGCGTTTGTGATGTGACAATTTTGATGATATCACCATTAATGACGAGGACGCCCATTTCAGCCACGGTATTCATTGCCGCAACCATCAGGTTACCAATGGTCAGGGGATACAGATTACTGGTATACACATCCTGCTTGGTGTACGGCTGATGCCCGGTTTTGATGGTCATCTTTTCGCGTATCATCTGAATACCAGAAGCATTAATGGCCTCACCGGCTTTTTTACCTGCCCGGTCAAACTTAAAGGTAATAAAGTCCTCCAGGTCATTATCCAGCGGGCAAAGTTGCACCATCTCACAGCGTTGCACTAGCACTACTTCACGTACCGACGGGTTATGTTCACTGGGTTTATCCCGCAACGCCTGCTGCCCCCATTAAGATGATGGACAGCAGATGTTTAACGCCGAGTTTCATTTCTGAAAAGCGTTTCAGGTGTTTCAGTGTCGTCAGTGGCAGTGAATGCGCTCATCAAATCCAGAGTGCTTATCAAGCATGCTTGGTTATCAGCACTCTGAGGTGGTAAAAATAGTAGGTAGCAATACCCAAATAGGCAACCAGTTGATATCTTAAGTGACAAAAATAGTATCACGAACCTATTCACCCTGAGTAATGTCTTTTCAATAAATAAACCGGAATACCTGAAAATAAAATTAAAGACAGACCATAAACAGCAACTATAGAATAAGATAAACCTTCCTGAGCATGCCAAATCTCAATGGCGATTGTTGACATACCCGCAGGTGATAAAATAAGAGTTGCAGTTAATTCTTTCATCATTTGCAAAAAGCACAGTGCCAGCCCGGCAATGACTCCAGGACGGACTGAGGGTAAAATAACCCGCATTAATAAAGTGGCTCTTTTTTGCCCTAAAGAATCAGAAACTTCTTCAATATGGTAAGGAAGTTGCTCCACAGCAGAGCGCAGTGTTGTCTGGGCTAATGGCAGATAAAGCATCAAATAGGCCGGAATTAACACATAATAGGTCTGATAGAAAATACCTGCATATAAGACCGTGTATCGTGCAATAGCCAAACCAACAACAATCGATGGAATTGCGTGTAAAATAAAAGGTAAGCGCTCCAGCCACCGGGAGAGAAAACTCGAATAACGAACAGAAAACCAGACTAAAGGGGACGCAACCAATACTGTTATTGCCGCAGAAATTAACGAAATAAATATCGTATCGGCAATGACGTTAAAATAGGTTTTCCAGGAAAAATACTCACTATGAATGGCCGTTCCTTCATAAATCCACTGACATAACACAATGACAGGTACAACAACACCTAAAATAAAAATTAAAGAAACAAATCCAATGACAAACCACTCTCCATAACCTAAATAAATAAGTTTTGGTGGGTGAACAACCCCCTTACCTGAACGAACCCGATTTGCCTGTCCTCGGATTTTTAATTCAAAACCAATAATGCATAAACATAAAAGCACCAAGACAAAACAGAGTACCGCAGCCGTCTGAGTATTATAATAAGCCTCAAATTCTGCAAAAATAGCGGTACTGAAAGTATCATAACCCATAATCGCAATAACACCGAATTCAATCAGTAAATGCAAAGCAATCAGAAGAACAGCACTGCCTATTGCGGGTTTTAATTGCGGTAACAGGACATGAAGAAAAGTATAAAACCGGGAACGCCCTAATGAATAACTCACTTCCTCCCACGTTGAGTCAATGCGTTTTAATGCAGCTGATATAGGTAAAAATGCTAATGGAAAAGACACGAGCGTCATTACAAGGCTTGCCCCTAAAAAGCCTGAAAAAATGCGTGTATTAAGGCTAAACCAGGTGAAGCCACTGACAATACCCGGGATACAAAGAGGTAAACTAATTAATACACTGAGTAAGTTCTTTCCTCTTACCTGACAACGTTCAAGTAAAAATGCACATAGTCCCCCTAATAACACACTTATCAATGTCACTGTAAAACACAAAAGTAACGTATTTCGTAAAAGTAAAAATGTTTCTGCACGAAAAATAAGGTGATAAGTCTGATGAATATCTAACGTTATTCCATACTGTAAAATATAGAGAATGGGTAATAACATTGGTAATGTAATAATCACAATAACAACCGCCAGAAGTAACGGCGGTTGTTTTGTTTTTCTGGTATGAAAAAACACACCAGCTCCTTTTATCTCATTGAAAAAATAATTTTTCTGATTAATTGTATTACTGGATCCCAGCCTCTTTTATTAACGCTTTTGCCTCATCACTTTCTTCCTTAGTTGTAAATGACGTTTTAGGCGGATCCAGGCTATCAAGTTTCACTAAGTAGCTCACTGGCGATACTGCCTGAGTATTGGCCGGCCACTCTGCCGAATTTTGGACATACAGTTCCTGTCCTGCCTTGCTCGTTAAGAAAGTGATAAACTGTTGTGCTTCCGATTGGTGTTGTGATGAACGTAATATTCCGGCAGCAGAAAAACTTAATGCTGAATCTGCATCGCCATTACGCATGTAGTAAATTTTTGCCTTAACATTGTCTGCACCGCCTTTTTCTTTATAAAGACGGTATAAATAGTATTGGTTGATCATTGCAACATCCAAATCACCCTGATCGATTTTCTTTAACGCAGCCATATGCCCTTTGATTGATTGACCATTTTCTTTCATCGCAGCTAAAAACGCTTTTGTCGCCTCTAATCCATGTAATTTTTTATAAACGGCTATTTGATCAACAAGCGCACCTGATCCCGGGTGATAAGAAAAACGATTTTTCCACGCAGGATCATTTACCATTTTTGTCCATGTTTTAGGAATGTCGCTTTCTTTAACTTTATCCGGATTATAGGCCAAAACACGGCTACGAACGCCAATGGGAACAAAATCCTGTTTCGATGCGGAAGGGATAGTCTCAGAATTCACATTGGTTAACGCATCGGCATTAATGGGTACTAATAATTTTTCAGCACTTAATGACAGGAAAGGTCCTGTACTTTCCGCAACAAAAATATCTGCCGGGGATTTATCCTGTTCTTCCTTCAGTAAACCGGCAAGTTCGGAAGACTTACCGTATTTTAACTTAACCGGGATCCCTGTTTTTTGTGTAAATTCCGCAGCAACCTGTTCTATTCCGCCATCCTTATGTTGCCCATTATAAATTAACAAGTCAGCCTGAGCGATTTCTGAAAATAAAACACCACTGAGTGTAAGTGATGAAATAAGCAGCTGATACCTTTTTTTCATTTATTAGCCTCATGTATCGATTTGTAAACCAAAATACTTTATCATAATGAGAATGAGAATGAGAATGAGAATATAAATTATTTACTTTATGAGTGGGCGTACCTCTCATCTTTTTTCTGATTTAATAAATAAGCCCATAGACTTTATCGCTAAACAGAGAATGAAATATGACTGAGGAGCGGTGATTAACTATTCTAGAATATTTAAAAATCAAATAGATAAGTCATTACTATCTTTCTGATAAAACAATAACAGGGATGGAAAAAATGAATAAAAACACGGTATTGTCATTACATAACATTAACAAAAGCTTTGATGGAAAAGTAAAAGTCAGCAAAGATATTAGCTTTACTTTAAATAAAGGAGAAATCCTTTCATTACTGGGTCCTTCTGGCTGTGGAAAAACGACACTGCTACGATTAATTGCCGGATTTGAAAGACCCGACAGTGGGGAAATTACCTTATATAACAGAATACTATCATCATCAGGAACTTTCGTGCATGCCAAAGATCGCCATATTGGTTATGTTGTACAGGAAGGTATCTTATTTCCACACCTCAATGTTTATCAGAACGTAGCTTATGGTTTAGGAAATGGTAAAGGTCAACTGCCATTAGAACAAAATCGAATTAATTCTATTCTTCATTTAATGAAGATACCTGAATTGGCTCAGTCTATGCCCCATGAACTTTCTGGAGGACAACAGCAACGAGTTGCATTGGCAAGAGCATTAGCTCCATCACCTGAACTAATCCTATTTGATGAACCTTTCTCTGCAATGGATAGTGCGTTACGTGTTGAGTTACGCGCTGAAATCATAAATATTTTGAGGGAAACGGGACAATCAGCAATTATCGTGACTCATGATCGGGAAGAGGCTATACAATGTTCTGACTATATTGCAATATTACGTGAAGGCAGATTAGTGCAGATTGATACCCCACAAAACATCTATCGTTACCCAGTAGATATTTCCACCGCCTACTCTATTGGTGATGTCAATATATTAAAAGGTGAATACCATTCAGGAAAGGTAATAACCCTGTTGGGTGAAATTACGGTTACATCTGATGGTACTTATGATGGTCATCACGGTAAAATAATATTACGGCCAGAAAATATCACCTTAAATCAAATTAACTCCGTTCCTTCTCATAGAGGCGTGATGGTTGTATTAGAAAAATACCAATTTAAAGGTATGACTAGTGATGTTGTCATTAGTATTAACGGTCAATACCTTGATTTGACTATCATTAATACAACCCCATTACAAGTAGGTGAGTATTACCTATTATGTATTCATTCAAAAGGGTTATTTTACACAAAATAATACATTCATTTATTATTGTTGCTATTGGCTAGTAATATATTTATAAAAGCTTTTTATTAAATATTATTTTTTCCCAAACAACCTGATTATCGGTTATTAATTTTTATAGTTCTTCTTTTTATTTTGGCACAAATATTTAGATTCCGTGGAATAATTGGTGATAAACAGTATAGCGACCCTTTAGTGTTGATGGGAATGTGAGGTGCAACATTAAGGAGATGTAGTGATCGCGCAGTATTCACTTGCTGTTCTCTCTTCCCTCTGGGCGTAGATAAGCAACGGATAATTATTGAACATGATTGATAGTACATCACTCTGTTTTTCAAGGAAATTGCCGCCTATTGTAATAAAATTACGCTATGCCACCTCTCTTTCCGGTTCATATAAACCTCCTGTAAGTAGTCCCAATTGCGAAGTTGTTTACTTCAGCGTTCGGGATGTTGTTCATAAGATAACTGATAAAAAACAGGTTTAACACATATAAATTTTCGAAATCCAGACAGGGTTTAACCTAACTTAGCAAGCGCTACCAGACATGAATCTCACCAGAAAGGGTATAGTCCTTTTCAAAGAGTTAATGATCATACAAGACTCCAACAAATCAGGTAGGAAAGTTCGCACCAGATAGCGCTGTTATACCCTTTTCTTTGCAAGCAATAATTTCATCCTTCACGCTCTCCTCATCAAATTCTGATTTAGCGTAGAATCACGGGATCTATTAAAAGTAATGGTGACTCATAGATGAACAAGTCTGATCAGTTAGCGATTCAGGAATTTCAATTTGATACATTCCGGTATGTCTACCAGGAAGTAATCGAGTTTCAATGGGTTCGGAAAAGTTAATGTTTTCGAAAACAAGATCTGTCAAATTAGCCGCACTGAGTAATGGGGAGGGGGTGTTTGAAGGTGAACACCCGGATGAAACAGCGTCGGAAGACCAAGCTGATAACACCCTACCCACTACATCGGGTACCTTGTAATCGTGCGATAGGACATATAGGAGTTCGATTGTTGAGCGGTTGTAGAAGTATGTGGATTGGTCAATCCAGCCTTTTGATGTCCCCGTATTGATAAATACACCGTAATTACGATATTGAGGGGAGATCGAGACAGAAGTTTGTGTTAAAGATAGTGTGGTAATTGATGCAGTATGTGTACTGAGGGCGCGGGTAGGTAACATATATGCTGTTCCCCATGTGGTACGAGTATCGGCAAATACTCCTGTGCAGCCACACATAACAAAATTAGGTTTAACGGGTTGGAAAACCACGGAGGCACCATAGACAGGGACGGTGGTTAACAAGAGTGCCATTAAAAGAAAATTAAGGATCGATTGCATATTTTTAACATTCCATAAGTAGTAGAGATAGTAACATCTCACCAAACATTAGATCTAGATAGAAAGAATGACCATATGATTTAACGAAAGAGAAATCACATGGAGATCGTCGAGAGCTATGTTAGTGAGTCATCTAGATCGGCAATAAAAGACAGGACGTGTCGTCCCAGGACTTACATTATCGGGTCGGGCCTTAGGAGGGTCATCATGCCCTTACCATGTTTAGTTATTAATTTCATGGGTAATAAAGTGCAATTAAGTTCGCTTCAGTAATTGGCGAATTATCGTATAGGAGTAACAAAATTGAAAAGGAAACGACTGGTTATGACGTACCCCTTTTCTCATACCGCTTTGCTAGCTACGTACTGATACGTTGTTATTGAGAATCCAACAATCCCCATACATATTTTTCCATCGGGCCCGATATGCCTGCACACGTTCATTAATCTCTGCCTCAGGCAGTCCATCACAACATGCTTGCTCGTAAAGCCGCAGACACCGTTCTCGATGCCGTTTTATTGCTCTTTCACTGAGTCCGGTGATACCCGTTCTATCAAAATACACACCTAACCCGTCAAATCCGTGTTGTATCCGGCCTATATAGGTTTTATCCGGATGTACTTCAAAACTACCGATATCCATGTATTCATTAAGCTACTGAATACTCCGACGCAGATGCCAACGGGTTTTCGCAAGCACCATAAAATCATCCATATAGCGAGCATAATAAATCCCCTCTCGTTATCCAAAATCGCTGTCATAATGGTATAATAAACTCGCTCCTACCAAGGGGCTGAGCGAACAGCTCCTCGCTATCCCAACTTTAGGCGTCTCTATTTCACCACCATCTTCTATGCTGTAGTATAAGTATTGCCTGAACAGATCCCGCAGTATCGGTTCGCCAACATTTCGGCAAAACAGGGTATCCACCTGCGATTTGCGTTGTTTCCACAACCAACAGGCTACTTGTTGCCATAACGCCCAGAGATGTTCATCATTCCTCCGTTTTTCTACGCTTAGGCTATTTATATCTTCATATGTCATTGATAACTGATATTCACTGTCACCGATGTCTCATACTCTCCTGCTGTTACCTCAGAAAAATCATTCACTCTCCGAGTGATAAGAATAGAAAAATCGTAAACATCTCCTCCTTCTACTAGAGTATACGTGTTCGTTGAGTTTTCTCTGAGGTTTATGGCCGTATAGGGAAATATTTTATTTACCGAAATTGTATTATCTATGCTAAGGTTATTACCCCATTGCCAGTCGTAGTACAGTCCTGTTCCTACCGATTGTGGCGAACTTCCTGATACCCTTGAATAGAGTCTTCCTTCGTTATTGGGGTCAACATAACCCGTGGCAGAGGGCTCAAATGAGAGCTTTATGGTCTGGGGCATAAAAGGAGAAATTCTACAGTCAAGCACTAAAGTTATTTCCTTTGTTTTTTCCGGACTTTCTGCAGTTAAAAGACCGAAGTCGATATCGGGACTAACGTGATTAAATGTCGCCAATTGTGTTTCACAAGTCGATGCTGTCACCTTTGCGCTTAAATGATAGACTGCCGTCGCGACCGTTTCAGCAGAGCTCACTCCCGGGATGATACAGAACAACCCCAACGTCAGCCGAATAACAGGGAATATGGATAGCTTCATTGTGCCCCCTCTCTCAGTTATACCGCACTTCAATCGTCACGGTTCCTCTGACATCCATCCCACCCGTAATATCCCTAATTGATTTATCAGGCATTAATGTGGGCCATGCATTCAGTCGAATAACTTTTACGTTACCCGGGTTAACTTCAGACACATTAATCATCATTCCATTGGTGGGGGTTATGCTTGGATTTAATTGCGTTCTGTCGGTATTATCGTTATTAAATTGAATCGCAAATCCCATCGCTGAATTCGTTGTATCCGTTGTGTACATCACATGAGAAGGCTCATCATATTGAGGATTTGTGGCGGTAATGGTTAGCCTCGGCTGATAGATATCACCATCACAGTTCATATTGAAACCAAATGTCTTCATGCTTTTTGTGTAGCCCGTAACATCGCTTGTACCGAGCGCACCATCCCATGCCAATGTAAAATCGCCAAATTGCCCCACAAATGAACCTGAGCCTCCGCTGGTTTCAGGACTTAACCAACAGGTATTTGCCGTAATGGTATAATCATACGGAATAGTAATGGTTAACGCGCTGGCGTCACGACTCAATCCAACCATCAATAAAAGTGCCAGACCTGCCCCCGTGAGCAGTGACCAACAAGTTTGATGTTCACTCACATCCGTTTTAGTTCGGTTATCTTCATTTATTTTCATCGCACAATGACTCTCTATTTTCTGTTATTTCTCGAGGGTATAGTTGCGATTAGCGCCGTAATCATCGACTGCCGTCATGGTGATGGGTAGTGTCACCGTTTTACCCAACGATACTTCAGTATGCGGTGCCAATGTATTCAATGCTTCTGTTGACTGAGCAGACGTCGGTATCACCGGTGCTTTATCTGAAGCCCCCGCATACAATTTCATCACAGCAAAATAATAAGGGGTCGGGTTAACCAACACACTGTTCCCCCCCCGTTGCTCAAGACGCAACTGTTTTTCTGCATCGGGTCGACCTGCTTTTAGTGCTTCAGGACGATACAGCAGTTTAACTTGCGTGTTCATCGCCAGCGATAAGACATTATTTCCCGTTTTCGGGGCAGGTGGAATTTCCTGCACATTCAGGCGAAATAAACTTTCTTTATCTTTAGGTAAGACGCTATCATTCACATTCAGCACGCGAACAACTTGCTTTTGTTCACCGTCTACCTTAAAAAAGGTGGGAGCGGGTATCAGTGTTACGGTATCTGTCGGCAAAGAGACATTGTCAATCCAGACCTGACCACCCCACATATCAGTTGCATGATTCGTAACTTCAAATGAGCTGTTTTTACTTCCACCTTCGTAAATAAACCGGGTTCCGTTGAGGGTAAATGCCGCCATAGATTGACTGCTAATCAGAAGCCCCACTAACAGGAAGCCCAGTTTTCGATATATCATCATTATTTGTCCTTATTGTGTTCTCGATGGTGTGTTATCGGTGATGTTTTATGTGTTATCTACCGTCGTTTCAAATGAATTTGCGCATGCTCATTATTGGTAAGTGATATCGATATTTAGGGTTGCTTGCCAAAGACCCGGGGCTATCATCTCATTGCGTATATCACCAACCGGAATTACCATCTGCACCCCCAAGGGCAAACGATAATTCCCTGGAAACAGGGGCGTCATATTCACGCAAGACTGCCCGGGATACCGGTCACAATCTGTTTGGCTTTTCGCTAAAACAGGGGTAAATGATACCCATTGATGACCGTTATCACTGTCAACCAAAAATAAATCCGGTCCCGCTGTGTTTTCTGGCCGCCGAGAGCCAATGGCTTTATCATTGTCACTGCCGTAATCACCACTGCGTGTATAGGTTGGCGTCACCGACATCGACAGGGTCAGCCAGGATTCGGGTTCAGATGAACAATTCACACCAATATTGAGTGGTGTCACCGCACTTAGCCATTCACCAGAGCCTATCGTCGTGGGGCTTATCGTGGGCAGTTGTACTACACCTCCATCGGTGGTGAGAATGTTACACGTGGCGCGCGTCACTCGAGATTTCAATGTCAATATTGTACTCGCTGTTCCTGCTGCAATTGCCTGCTGGATTAACAACGTGATGGCGCCACCTAACATCAATGCCACCAAACCCATGGTTAATATCGTTACCCGCAAGAGACAAAAATCACTTTGTATGCGTTTTTTTTCCAAACGCTCATTTTGTAGGTCATGTGGACAATGTCGACTATTTTGTAAAGACTCATTATTCACAATGTACCTCCGTCAAATTTCTTGCATCCGGTTTTACGCCCGTCATATTCACTCGGCACTGTGTACCCTGTGGAGTCGTTACGGTCAAAAAATCTGGCTCAGTCAACAAGTTAGCTAAGAAAACACCGCCTTGGGTGATAAACCCCACATCTAATCCGTTTGAGGTCAACACCGTACTGCCTTGAGGAAGCGGTTTTCTATCAACCCCCGTCATTCTTAATACATACCGCTTCACCTGTGTATAACCAAACTCTCGGTACACAATCGCCTGACGCGTCGGAACAACACTGAACACCGTATCTAAAAGGTCAATATTATCTGGGACGTTATCCGGGTTAATACGGATATAATTTCGGCTGTACTCCGATAAAGGAAGTGCTGTTACCCCTCGGTAACTTGTGGGTCGAGAGCCATTAAATGTCACGCCGGGGATATCTTTAATTTTCACCACCGCCACCGTCGCATTTTGTTCACGAGTAAACATCAAGCCCGTTTCGGTCGTTCCCAACACCGCCCCAGAAGCACTCAGTGAACTCGAGGTCTGGCTCCCGCCATAACGGTAATGGGCTTGAGTCAGAGACCCCCTCAGTTGCAATGTATCCATCGCATATCCTGCAGATACAGAAATATTGCGGTTATCGCGCCCTACACTGGCATTGACGTTATAGTTCATGTTCTCAGTCGGATTGCCTGACACGGATGTGTTCATTTGCGTGCCTCTGTTACGGTAATAATTAATGCCTGTTGAGCTGAACTGCTGCTTACCTGCGATATCAAACGGAATACTGACATTCATCGAAAGACTGTAGTCATTGGGTGACCAAGGGGTGTGACTGTAACTGGCATACAACCCAACCGCTGCAGCCCCTACGCTCGTGTTGAAGGAGGTATTCACCCCACTGTCATTACTACTGCGGTTCCGGTAACTTTGTGTCCATCCAGAGAAATTGAGGTATGAGCTCCCGATACCATGACTAATCGTTGCTTCATAGCGTTCCTTGCGATTTTCATTTAGCCAAACCTGACGCGGATTGAAACTGGCAAAGTCCACATATTTTTCCCCCGTGTAGCGCCACGTTAGAAGGTGGAGATTCGTTTTTTCTCCCAGACTTTTGGCGTATTTTATCGTAGCACTGAGCCCCGTTTGCGGACCGGATGCCAATCTCCCTCCGCTGTAACTATTCCACAACCAATCATTACGTGCATTTTGTATTTGCTCTTGTGGATCATCTGTATGCGCAGACAATCGAAGTGAATACGGCTCATGGTTATCAAACACACTGCGAGAGAAGTTAACACTGCCCTCTAATGCCCCCCATTTGCCCATATTGCGACTGAGCCCAACGCCTACCCCTTGATATTGTCGATGTAATATACCCGACAAATTTAATGTTGCCGGTTCAAAACCATAGTCTAAACTACCTGCAACAAATACCCCTTTGGTTTGGCTGTCATCACTACGCGTACCGACTGACAAGTTGTAATTAAAATCATGGGCTCTTAATAAAGTAGGGAGTGTAGTTACCGGGTAGACTCGTGTTGTTTGACTCCCATCTTCTTCCTCTACCGTCACGGTAATATCGCCATTACCAATGGGTGAAATGTCTTTCAGTGCATACTCACCGGGAGGAACTACCTGAGAGGATAGAGTATATCCACCTTGCGCTACCGTAATACGTGCATTACTATTTGCCACGCCAGAAATAATGGGCGCGTACCCGCGTGTAGACCACGGTATCATACTGTTATCCGAACGTAGCGAGACACCATAGAAACCAAAATCTGACATCAATGTACTGCGAGTGCGCGTTTTCCCGAGCTCTAAATTACCCCGTAAAGGCGCAACCACTGTGGATACCATCGCTTGTGATGATTCAAAGCCACGTCCTGAAAACCCACTGGTGCTACCACTGAGCACCCAACGACCGACATTCGCATTGAGGTCAATGTTGCCGTAATACACCGCTTCTCTTTGTTGACCTTTACTGACGTTGGTGTTGTAACGAAGCTTTAAACCTGCGATGCCATAATCCCAATCATCACCGGCCTCTAACGTCAGTAGCGTCACTTGCGGTTCACTGATGTATAATGTTTGAGTCCCGTAATCAAAACGAACCGATGCCGCAGGATATTCACCAATGCGGTAACAGTCTCTATCACGGTTATATTGAGCTTTAAACATGTCTAAGTTTAGCAATAGGTGTGCTTGGCTCAACCAGTCTGGTGTTAAACACAGCGTTTTTGCATCTTCAGCGCTAATCGTCAACATCTGGCGCGATAATGGCTGATGATTGAAGACGACATCAACGACATACTGTCCTGATGGAAACCGAGTGCCTTCTTGCAAAATAGCGGGAGCGTGTTGTTTGTTTGTACCGTGGATAAAATTAAGGTTCAGTTCAGTGGCGTCTGCCGTCAAGGATAGAGCAAGACACCCGGGGATGAAAGACAAGCAAAGTAAACGAGTGAACGTATTGAGCTTAAACCCTATAAAGAGAAATCGCCGGCTATTACCAGAGCAGGCTGATTTAGTGGAAAACACCAATGCATGAGAAGTCCCGTTGCTGATATTGATGCTGTTAATCCTCGTCATTGATAAGTAGGAACTGTTTTTATTCCTGCCTTTTCGCATAATAATTCCCCTGAATTTACCACTCAACAGCTCCGGAATACGCCATTATCTAAGTTATTTAATGGTCACCGAATACTGATTAAAGTTATTAATTGCGTCTTGTTGCTTATTTTAATTTTTAACCACGTTGGTTATTTCTGGCGCCACTCTCGACTTTAATCTTTCGCTATTTACTTTTATTTTCACATTGAAAATTTCATAAACTGACCAAGAAAAAATAAATAGGAATTAAAAGTATTTAACCTATTGAGTTAATAAATAAAAGTAAATAGATTCAATCAGTTACCCTGTTGTAAATATGTACTAAAAAATACAGCGCTACTATCAAAAATAATGATACCTATATCGATATAAACTTATTTATATATAAAGCCTTCGTGGAAAACCAAGAAGGCTTTCTATTTATCTCTTTTTTTCTACTTCAATTATTTTTAACTCACGGTTTTATTTTATTTAATAAATTAAAAACAGTAATTAATAGTAGGCAACGGTGTAAGTGGCCATTGAACCAACAGTACCTGCAGTAGGTGTCGCACCTGCGTCGCGCACTAACTGAGCGGTATAATCGAATGAACCGGAAAGTGTACCAGTAGAAACTGAATATTTGACCGTATTTAATCCCCCTCTGATAACATCATTCGCATGAACAGCTGATGCGCCATCAAGAGCGTTACCTGTTGCTTGAGGTTTCAATTCAATATGAACTCCGGTCGCGGTGCCAGTATTCGCAAGACCTGCCTGGATTAAGTTAGGAGAACTCCAGGTAATATCTGCGTTAGTTTGAGTACAAGATGCTGTATTAATGGGGGATAATTTAAAAGCCACTGCAACGGGAAGTGCAGTTGTGGTGTCGGGAGCAACATTCCCTAACTGGATTTCAGGGGTGACAACACCTGCTGACGAAACCGCCTGCACATCACAGGTAGACGATGTTACCGCACCGGTAAAGACGAGCGTGCTTGCCATTGATGATGCAGATAACGCCATCACTGAACAGGCTGCGACCGCCAAAGCTACTTTTTTTACTGTAAAACTCATATTTTATTATCCTTATTTATTGAATGATTAACGTACTAAAAATGAATTTAAAAATTACGCCTACCACACCTATCACGAATATAATTGCTCTATCGAACCCGCTTATTCAATTAAGGCTAGTGGTAGGAATTTCCTTACCCTAATCATACGGATCTTAATCTTGGTCACATTTACTATCAAATTGATTATTTGCGATCTTTATGTCTAATCAAAAACAAGAAAAAGTATTTAATCTCTATTTTGTTTTTAATTTAAGAATTAAACACGTTGAAAAAACATATTGATTAAAATAAAAGATCGTAAAAATGATAAAAATTATTATTTGATAAAACCTGAAACAAAAGACGTCATAACTTAAAAATAATTAAAATTAAATAATGTTTACAATAAATAGCTCACAATCTCGATAGAATAACTTATAAACTAAAAAGTAAATAAAATAATGCAATATAATCAATATATTATATTGATAATAAATTATGGAAATAAGAAATTAATTGTATAAGGAAAGTTATTTAATGGTTTTTTTTTAGTCAACATAAAAATGATATACATCAAACCATTTAAACAAAAAACCATATTGCGAATAAAATAAGAAGAAATACGAAATTTTATTTATTTCTTATTTTTATTGACTCTTTTTAATTTATTTTGCGTAATAACCAATATGGAAATCAATTTATTTATATCCAGTTCAATATTCATATAATGTTAATAAATTAAAATAATGCTTAGAAATAAGTATGTTTATTCATTTTAACTCGAATAATGAAATGAAAAAATAGGGGAAAGCCTTTCTATGATGGCTAAAATATAAGTACAAACACGTACTGTGAAGACCGATGAAAATCCGTGCTCTATGAGTAGATTTAATCATCAGCATTCCTCTTTCATAACGTAGGATTGATACCTTGTTGTGCCTTTTGCATTTTAGAGATTAAGGAATTGCCATGACCGCAGAAACACTCAAACCCAATCAACTGATTTCTTATGAACAGCTTTTAGAATTCCTCGAGCAACGAGGTGTGTTAAACCAACCGTTCACTACCAAGTCAGTTGCTTTACATTTTTGTATTTCCGTCTACAAAGCTCGCTATTGTTTGGGTGTTCTTCATCTACAGGGATTGATTAAACGCAGTAAACCCCATCAAGGTCGGAAGATTAGTTGGATATTACCCTAAAAAACCTTCAATCCGGCATAACAAATTAAACAGAAAAAGTGAGTCAAAGGTAAATGTAAATATAAACAACATTAACATAAACATTTCATCTTTATTAAAAAATCAAAAAAACAATATGTTATTAAATTCATTATTTTTAGTATTGCTTCAGGGATACACCATTATGCATAACCAACATCGGATTAACGTCAAAAATATCACCGATATTCCACTTTGCCAGCAAATGCTGACTGACTATCTTGCTTTTCATCAGGTCAATGTCACCGCACTTAACCCACTTTTTAAAGGCTCGATTTGTGTTGATACCTTTACCTCTTTACCTTTTATTCAAGCCGTTAAACTGGATATGTTTACCCATACCACGCATTTCATTCATGCGGATTGTGCCTCACATTGCCAACAACATTGCGTGCTCATTCATTCGTTGTCCAGCTTGATTGTCAATGCGAAAAAGAAAGATATCCATCTTCCTGCAGGTAGTTATATGCTCATTCCCGCTTGGGAGCCTTTCACGTTAAAGAGTCTATCTCATCATTATGGGCTGATTTTTAATCTTGATATTCATGAGACAGGATTGAAACGCCAGTCCTTGTCAGAACTGTTTTGGAAAGTCGGCAACCATTTACGTTATGGCAATATGGTCAATAATTTACTCTGTGATTATTATGCCCCCCTGAGCGATGGATGTTACAAGCAATTACTTAATGGCATAAAAACACTGCTTACCTTACAAAGTGAGCAAGTCGCCTGTCCGTGTAATTTTAACAAAACAAATATTATTCCCAATTTTGATATTTGTGCTATTGCCCACTTGATACGCCAGAATATGACTAATCCCCATTACAGTATCAACGAATTAGCCGACTACTACGGTATGTCAATACGCATATTGCAGTACAAACTGGCTCGCTATCAGCTGTCTTTCTCCGAATTACTGGCTTCTGCTCGTTGTGAATTACTGGCGATGACCATCCGGAATATGCCAGATACTGATTTGGATGTTTTAGTCAAGAGTTGTGGTTTCGCCAACCTACGTATGGCAAATCGACAATTTAAAAAGCTGCGGAATCAAACGGTAATGCAATTTCAAGCTCAAGAGCAAGGTCATTTTCATAATACGCAATTAAACCCATTGGAGAGAGCAGAATGACATCATTTCCAAAACAGCAACAAATGAAAAATGGACTATCCTATGGTAGTTCGCCTTACAGGAAGAATAGGCTCAAAAAAGATATCGATTTTATTGTCGGACGTCAGTTGAAAGCATTGCGCTTAAAAAAAACGCTAAATGGCACGCAATTGGGTAAGATGTTAGGTATCAGCCAGCAACAGGTTTCACGTTATGAAAATGGCGTCACCACGCTATCTATCGATGCTATTGTCACAATATGTCTTTGTTTTAATCTCTCACTCAAGGAGTTTTTAGCACCGCTGATGATGTTAACGGAAAACAAAAACGAGTCGATTGAGACGCTCCCGCTGTCATCTCCGATTAATTTAGATCTTGTGGCGGACTCAGCGCGTTCTTTTATTTGCCCACCACAAGACGAGAGCATGGTGATGGATAAGCGAAAAAGACGATAACAAGGGCGTACAGTTTCAGAAAAAGCGATGAAAGCTCAAAAAATGAGTCAAGAAAACGTATCCGATAACCGCTTATTAATTAAGGTTAAAATAATGCTAATATCTCGTATTTAGCACATTCAATTTTATCGGTAAAAAAACATTAAAAAACACGGACTGAAGTGCAATAATAGTTGGGTATTTCAAAAACCACTGTCTGCAATTTTTATGTCCGTTTTCAGTGATTGGCTCAGCATCAGCGCCTTCTGGACTGCATTAACGCAAAAATACGGATAGACGTCTTTACCATCAAACATTTCGAAAGATACCTTCTATTCTGAAGGCAATCGGCTATTTAGCTAAGAAGCCACATCCGGCTACGGACGAGCTCTATCTGTCAATATGTTGTACAGGATTAACCCATCAATTCGTGAGGAAGTTTTCTTACACATACTGAAAATTAATTACAGTAACTTATTCGTTATAACCCGCTTAAACCCACTCCAAATCGTTATTTATCTCACGTCTCTGTTTTAAATATCTAGCGTCTGATCACTATCAAATTTATAAAACCATATTAGCTTAAGTGACTATAATATAATGTATTCAATTTAATTTTTACTTTTTTATAATCAAAAAAAAACGGACCTCATCGAGGTCCGCTTTTTTATATGGTGCCCAGGGCGGGACTTGAACCCGCACAGCCTTACAGCCGAGGGATTTTAAATCCCTTGTGTCTACCGATTTCACCACCTGGGCTAAATTATATTTACTTGTTACAGGCAATACTTATTAATCAAACAAGGCAACAAATAAATTTAAAACATTCACTTCTAAAATAGCTAACTTAATTCTTTGTTCTTCTTTCACTAAAGTAAGTCGTGGAAGAAAAAACGGACCTAAGTTAAGGTCCGTATTTTATATGGTGCCCAGGGCGGGACTTGAACCCGCACAGCCTTACAGCCGAGGGATTTTAAATCCCTTGTGTCTACCGATTTCACCACCTGGGCTAAATTCTGTGGTGCGCCCGTAAATTCTTTTACTTAAGATAAATACTGGTATGGACGACTTAACTACTACATGATGCCATTATTCACAATGGGCTTTTTTGCACCATACTCTTTATCTAAAAGAGATGGTGCCCAGGGCGGGACTTGAACCCGCACAGCCTTACAGCCGAGGGATTTTAAATCCCTTGTGTCTACCGATTTCACCACCTGGGCATTAATGGAGGCGCGTCCCGGAATCGAACCGAGGTACACGGATTTGCAATCCGCTGCATGACCACTCTGCCAACGCGCCTCAACTGCTCAATCTCGTAAGAGATTGGAGCGGGAAACGAGACTCGAACTCGCGACCCCAACCTTGGCAAGGTTGTGCTCTACCAACTGAGCTATTCCCGCATTACCGAACTTGCTGATTTACTTATTTATTTCCGTAAACCGTTGTGTCTTTCGATGCGTTGCATTCTACTGATTTCCTGAATCTAGTCAACACTATATTTGCATCTTTTTGACTGTTCGGTGAATTTTCAGTCATTTCGATCAAGCTTCACGCAAATCTGACCATGCTGCGCTCAAATATTGAAACATTGACCAGAAAGTCAACACGGTTGCGACATACAATAAAGCAAATCCAAACCACTCTGCTTCAATCGTTGGACGCCATAATAACACAACTAACGATCCCATTTGTGCGGTTGTCTTCACTTTTCCTATCCAAGAAACAGCAACACTGTTGCGTTTTCCTAATTCTGCCATCCACTCTCTTAATGAAGAGATAATGATTTCACGAGCGATCATGGTTGCTGCCGGTAAAGTTATCCACCACTCGTGATAATACTCTGTAATTAAAACAAGTGCTGTAGCAACCATTACTTTATCTGCCACGGGGTCAAGAAAAGCCCCAAAGCGAGTAGTTTGTTTCAATCTACGCGCTAAAAATCCGTCAAACCAATCGGTTGCAGCCGCTACCATAAAAATAATAGCACATATCAATGGGGCATCTTTGAAGGGTAAATAAAACACCAAAACAAAGAATGGGATTAAAGCGACACGAAATAGAGTTAGCCAAGTTGGAATATTTAGTTGCATAGCGTTCTACACGACCTAGAAAAGTGAGAGTTATTAATATGGTGCATCAATACACTTAGTGTTTCAACGCATTAAATATTTTTTCTGCTAATGCTGTCGAAATTGTGGGGACTTTCGCAATTTCTTCCACACTTGCATCTCGTAAAGCTTGTAGCCCTCCCATATATTTTAATAACATTTGACGACGTTTAGGCCCCACACCTTCAATAGATTCTAATGAACTGGTATTTTTCACTTTTGCTCTACGTTGACGGTGCCCTGTTATTGCATGACGATGCGATTCATCACGAATATGTTGAATCAAATGCAACGCCGGCGAATCAGAAGGTAATGCCATTCCTTCACCTTCAGGCACAAAAAACAAGGTTTCAAGTCCTGCCTTACGATCACTCCCTTTAGCAACACCAATTAATTTCGGGTGTGACTTATCCCAATCCACATCCAGAGAATTAAATACCTCTATTGCTTGTGCTAATTGCCCTTTACCACCATCAATAAAGATAATATCAGGGACTTTATTTTCTTCTAATGATTTACCATAGCGTCGAGTGAGTACTTGATTCATCGCAGCGTAATCATCACCAGGAGTAATACCACTAATATTATAACGCCTATATTCCGATTTTAATGGACCATTCATGTCAAATACTACACATGAAGCCACAGTTTGTTCCCCCATAGTGTGACTAATATCAAAACATTCCATTCGTTTTATCTCTTTCATATCAAGAAGAGACATCAATGAGGCATAACGTTGTGAAATTGTCGATTGTTCGACTTGTTTTGAAGCCAATGCAGTAGCTGCATTTGTTCTGGCTAACTTAAGATAACGCGCTCTATCACCACGAGGTTTGGTTTGAATTTGAATTTTTCGCCCCGCAATAGAAGAAATAGACTCGGAAAGGATCGCTTTGTCATCCAAATTAAAATCTAGCAAAATTTCAGTCGGTAATGTTCTAATTGCACTTCCTTGTAAATAAAATTGACCAATAAAAGTTTGAACAACTTCATCAAGTGAAGTATTTGCTGGAACTTTAGGAAAATAACTCCGGCTTCCCAATACCTTACCTTGTCGGAAAAAGAGAACATACACACAAGCAATCGCGCCATTAAAAGCAACACTAATCACATCAAGATCATCGCCAATATTGGCAACAAATTGTTTTTCAGTCACTTGCCTTACGGCTTGGATTTGATCACGAATACGTGCAGCTTCTTCAAAACGTAAATCTAAGCTTGCTTCTTCCATACGCTTCACAAGACCTTCAATCACTTGTGAATCATCACCAGAGAGGAAAAGCCGTACATAATTAACTTGTTGAGCATACTCTTCATCTGAAACATAACCTTTCACACAAGGTGCAAGACAACGCCCTATTTGATACTGCAAACAAGGCCTTGAGCGATTGCGATACACACTATCTTCACATTGACGAATAGGAAATAATTTTTGCATCAAAGCCAAAGTTTCTCTTACTGCAAAAGAGTTAGGAAAAGGCCCAAAATACTCCCCTTTTGCATGCTTTGCACCGCGATAGCTAGCAAGTCTTGGGTGTTTATCCCCACTTAAATAGATATAAGGATAAGATTTATCATCCCGCAATAACACATTATAACGAGGCTGATAACGCTGAATGTAACTATGCTCTAGTAACAATGCTTCCGTTTCTGTATGTGTAATAGTCACATCAATATTTGCAATACATTTAACTAATGCTTCGGTTTTACGGCTATTCACTTGCACACGAAAATAACTCGAAAGCCTTTTTTTCAGATCTTTGGCTTTACCGACATAAATTACAGTATCTGTAGCATCGTACATTCGATAAACACCCGGTTTATCGGTGACTCGGCTTAAGAATGCTTTAGCATCAAATTTGTCTTCCACTTTGTAAATGACTCTCTATCTCAATTAACCCATAACGTATTGCTATATGTGTTAATTCTACATCACCTGAGATTTTAAGTTTACTAAACATTCGATAGCGATAGCTATTTACTGTTTTTGTATTGAGATTTAACGCCTCTGCAATTTGTGTAATTTTTTTTCCTCTAATTATCATGGACATCACTTGCAGTTCTCTTTCTGATAAATAGTGCAATGGATTCACATCTTTTTGTAATTTAGACAATGCAATTTCCATAGCCAGTTCTTGGCTTAAATAACGTTGACCAATACATACTTGACGAATGGCTTGAAGAATATTTTCACACGAAGTATCAAGGACAACAAAACCTTCAATTCCTAATTGAAGAAGCGGTATAGATAAAATGGAATCCGTGTTGGGTGAAATAACAATAATTTTAATTGATAAAAATGAACGTTTAATCCTTTTTATTGAATCAATTAATGAAACAGAAGGAGATGAGTAAATAACAATAAGATTAACAGAAACTTGACGACAATAACGAAATGCTTCTGTTTCATCAGCCATAATTTTTCGAATGTTGATTTTTTTAATCTGACAAAGAAGTGTTTTAATTCCCAAGCTAAATAATTCAACCTGACTTATTATTATTGTATTGATCAATAATTTTTCCTTTTATGTTAATATATTTAAAAGTCCCACTTCTATTTAAAACACAATTATCATATTGTATTACTCATTAACATTCCACTTTTTTACAGTCTGAATTTATTCTCATTAAGTAAATGATTTTAATCGTTCAAATATAAACAAAGGCTCATATAAAAGAGCCTTTAATATAATCAATAGATGAAAATAATATTATTTATTAAACATATTCATAATATCTTTTTCTGTAAGCATGCGTGTTTTTTCTACAAAATTGTAATAATGAGGTTTGTTATCTATATAAATTTGCATAGTAAGTTTGCTTTCTTTTGTTTCAGAAAACAATCCTGCTGATACATAATAAGTATTGCTTTCCTTCAAATGATAAAAAAGATGAGAACCGCAGTGCTTACAAAATGCCCTTTCACCCCATAATGACGAATCATAGCGTGTAATATTTTCTTCACCTTCAATATTTAAATCTGACTGACAATCAATCGAGAAACCTGGACCACCATTCCAACGTAAACACATACTACAATGACAAACACTAAGTTCAGTGATATTTTTCGCGGTTGACAATTTAACAGCACCACACAAACATTGACCTTGATGCATCGATACTCTCCTCTTCTTTAAATCATGCATAAATCTTTTAAGATTATATGCATGATTTTATTTCCCAAATAAGAATTTTTTAAATGTAGATATTTCTTACACTGTTGTATTCTTACTTTGCTTTTTGGGTGGTAATGGTGAGAAATAACCAATTAACAAAATCAGTATGGCAACACCAATAAAGGCCAATGCTCTAAGTAACCCGCTACTTAATGATGTATCAATCAAGAAGAGTTTAGCGATAACAACGGCTAATAGCCCCCCACCAATAAACCAACTTGAACGTGATTTTTTGCGAGTTGCCATCATCATTGTTACTAATGCAGTAATGGCCCAAATAATCGCTAATACGGTTTGGATCACTTTAGAATTAATAATTTCATACATTGTCCAGTCAATATCCGTGACAAAGACTAATCCCCTTAATAAAATCCCATTAGCCCACCAAAAGATCATTGCGGGAATGATATAATTGTATAATGGTAAGTTATTTTGTAACAACTGTTGATATTTAGGAGATTGTTTTATTACTGAAATATATTTATAGCCTACCCATATTCCCATAATTCCCATGAGATCCATCAGGTTAAAGAGAGGTATAAATTTAATACCGCTTTCGGTACCGTTATTCATATTTGCAAAAATTAAAGAAAGTGCAAGCAGAGCTAAAACAGGCGCAGTTATTACTAAATAAGTATTTTGATACGCTTTAATCCAATTAACTCTCATAACAAATAGAGTACTTATCGCTATATATAAGCTTGTGGAAAAAAGGATACTAGCAAAGTGTAGGCTGACATAAAGATAAGTGGTACCCATTAGCCAAACAACTTCAGTCAACAAGAATAATCCAATAAAGACAAGATGCATAATATGAATTAATGCTTTATTTAATCTTTTTGCTGGTAATAATGTATTAACCTTAAGTAAACAAAAACCACTCGCAAATATTGCCACCCATATAATGGCACTTAACCAATTATCTATTAATGATCCGGCTAAATAAATATACACTAACATAATAAGTGCTGACATCGGCCATAATAAAACAGAGCAACTTGCTAATTCAAAAAATAGTGCTTTCTTACCGGCTAAATACATTCCCCAGCAGCTAATAAGAATAAAAGCAAAAGTAATGGATTTTACACTTGGAGAGAACCAATATTCACCATACTCTTGCAAAGTGAATACACAATATCCCCAACTCACCACAGCAATAAATAGTGTCACATATCCAATAGCACGGCTATCAATATTAATAAATTTAGCTCGATACCACAGTACCGCTACAGCGAATACGACAATGACTAGTGTGATAAGCATTAGCCAATCACCTAACAAAATAACACGTGTGTTAAACATTAAAGCAAAGGATACTGCAACTAAAAGAGTCCCTGCGATAGCTGGTTTTTTTTGTTGCTGTAAAACAGAGAATGCAAGTATCATTACGCCTTCAATTGCCCATACCATCGATGTCCATTCAGCAGAAAAAGCAAATGGTACGGCTAAAGTAGCAAATGTGGCTGACAGCATAAAAAAGGCAATAGCCAGTAATTTTCCTTCTTCGCGATAGTATTTAAGCACAAGCCAACTTAGTGCAAAATAGGCTAATCCATAAAGAGATGAAGCAATAGCAACACCATATTCCCATTCTGATGCTAATCGATGTTGGAAGATAAAACCAATCAATGGTGTGCCGAATAATAATGTGGCATCGAAAGGAATATTGAGTTTCAGTTTATTTTTTAACGTTGAAAGTTCAGTTGCAACACCAAAGATTAACCAATTGGCCATTAAGAAAAGTTGGCAAGGTAAGTAATCAGTATGCGTATAGTTTGGTATCGCCCATACAAAAGCAATACTAAAGGTAAAAGCAAAACCAATAAGATTTAATAAACGCCAAACTTGCCAATGACTGATAACCAAAATGCCAATAGAAAGAATAAGATAATAACTAAACAACGCAATATAATTGCCACTTCCTGTAGACAATAACACCGGCGCTAAATAACCACCTAATGAGGCTAATACTGCTAAGCTAATAGCTCGATGAAGAACAGCTAAAATAACACTGGCGATGCAAATAAACACCATAATGGCTAAGGCAATACCAATAGGAATAAAATCATAAATTTTAGTCGCCGCAAATATCGTGATATAAAGCCCACCTATTCCGCCACCTTGCAAAATAAGTGCATATATCAGATTTTTCTTTCTAAGCCACCAGCCGATCCCTAATAATGCCAAACAACCACTTCCTGCCATCATTAAGCGTGTTGATGCGGAGATAAGCTCATTTTCAATACTGTATTTAAGTAAATAAGAAAGGCCAAAAAAGAGTAATAACATCCCTATTTTTGCCAGCGGATTTCCAGTAATGACCCAATTCCAAATAAGCCCCAAAATTGATTTTTGCTGAGAACGTGTATTCGAATTTAAAGCAGGCCTGTATTGTGATGCAGGTCTGACTTGAGATGTTGTTGCTCCTAAATTAGCAGATTGAGATGCAGAAAGATTAGTTCTTGCTACATTCACGGTATTTTCTAGATGTGATGTTGGCGTAATATCAGGTGGCGTATTTTCTGGCTCGTTCTGATAACGATGAGCAAAACGGCTCGTCGAAATTTTAGGTTGATAAGGTTGCGAGCCCGACTTAGCCGATGCTGAATTATTAGTATGTTGATCTTCTGTGTTAAGTGTTTTGTTTATGGAGGTAGAGGCATCAGCAACCGATAGCTGTTCTTTCGGAGAAACTTTATCAAATGACGTTTCTCTTGATGCTTGTGCTTGTTGAGGAGCATATTCTCAACCTTATCTTGTATTCCTTCTGTAAGTGTACTTGTCTGAGACTGATTACTTGATGAAGTTGATTTTAGCTCCCTTTTTATTTCACAGGATAAATCACCTACTTCATCTTTACTCGCATCAAGTGCTGTACGCTCATCTACAGCACCCTTTTTATTTAATAACTTAAATAATTTCGCTTGTTGTTCGGTCAGTTTTTCTTCAAGTTGCTTAATTCGATACAACAATGAGTTGGTATTTGTATAAGAATGATATTGCCAATACAAAGATACCACGACAAATATTATAATAATAAGCGTCAAAAAATCGTCCATAAACCTAATCCTTTTGTATTCAGCATCACATGGTTTTAATCTCTTAACCTTAGTTATACTTTAATTTTCACAGATTTATCTTAGTTTATTCCTAAATAATCAATTTTAAGAACTCTTGATTTAAACCTACCACACAATTTCAAAAAAAAGGTATGATCTATTAATTCCCTTAATCTTCCATTTATATTAAAAAGCACACTCATAATATGAAATTAAATGACGAATTAACTAACGCGATTGCTTCCGTCACAGAAGCTGCGGCTATTGCAGCAATGCCTTGGATCGGAAAACAAAATAAAAATGCAGCGGATGACGCCGCTGTAAGTGCCATGAGAGCTCGTTTAAATAGCTTAGATATCAATGGTGAAATCGTTATCGGTGAAGGCGAAATAGATGAAGCGCCAATGCTTTATATTGGCGAACAAGTTGGTCGTGGCAAAGGTGAAAAAATAGAGATTGCTGTTGATCCTATTGATGGCACTCGCATGGTAGCTACGGGAGAAAACAATGCTCTTGCAATTTTAGCAGCAGGCTTTGAAGGCAGTTTTTTACACGCACCCGATATGTATATGGAAAAATTAATTGTCGGTAAACAAGCGTCTGGTGTTATTGATCTTAATCACTGCCTAGAATATAACCTTGATGCAATTGCACAAACATTAAATAAACCACTTGAGCAACTTACGCTGGCTATTTTAGACAAACCTCGCCACCACGATGTTATTAACGATCTTCGCACCAAAGGGATCAATGTCATTACGTTACCGGATGGTGATGTTCTTGCTTCTTTATATGCCACAATGCCAAATAACTGTATTGATGTTATGTACGGTATTGGCGGAGCTCCAGAAGGTGTTATTAGTGCCGCGATTGCTAAGGCGCTTGGAGGAGATATGCAAGCTCGTCTGATCACTCGCGATATAGCAAAAGGAAATACTGCAGAAAATAGAGATTTTGCTGTCAGTGAAATAGCTCGCTGTCATAAAATGGGAACCGATGTAAATATCAAATTATCACTAGATACATTAGTTCGTAATCAAGATGTAATGTTTGCAGCAACCGCCATTACGACCGGTGATCTTTTATCTGGTGTTAACCAACAATCCCAATATCTACAAACACACTCTTTAGTGATTAATGGTTCAACACATTCACTACGTTATATTAAAAATTACCATTTACGTTAATTTTTCAGTTTGTCTCCTACTCTTTGAGACATAAAAAAGCGGCATTCGATTAAGATGCCGCTAAAGATTTCAAGGGGTATGTTTATTGTTATTTATTTGAACTCAGATTTAAGCCAATAAATTTGCTGGATTATCAACACATAACTTTTTGATAATAGAATTATCAACACCACGTTGAGCTAATAATGAAAGGAAGACATTCGGAACAAATCCCCAGCCATTTCCCCCATTTTTTGCCCACATTTGTTTTAAAAACACATCATGGCTTAATACAATTTGGCTACCATAACCTCTTTCAATTAAGGTTGCGACAGCTTCAACAGTATCCATAACACTTGGTGCAGCGCCCTCTTTAGGGAAAGAGATATCAAGGCCAATCATATCAAACTCAAGCCAAACACCGCGATCAAGCATTTTGCATTGATAATCAATATCTTTACCCGATGGATCAGAATGTGCTAATGAAATTTTAGCAGGATTACAGCCCATTTCAGATAATAAAATATCTAAAACTTCATCACCACGACGTTGCCAGCCTGGCATATGAATATTCATAGAAGCATGAGGATTATTATTTTGGGCGATTGCGGCGGCACGTAAACTATTTTTTTCGCCGTCAGTAAAGAAAGGAGAAACCCCAATTTCACCAATCATACCTGCACGAATATCAGTGCCATCGATACCTACATTCAATTCATCATCAATAATCTTTGCCATTGCATCAATATCATCAGCCAGTCGCTCGCCTTCAAACTTCTCAATATAAAGCCCTGAAGAAGCCACAACGTTAATACCTGTTATTTCTGCAACTTGTCTTAGTTTTCTAATGTCACGTCCAATGGATGAAGAGCCAGTTGCATCAACAATCGTTCTTCCGCCTAACTCTTTGAAGTTATTTAATTCAAAAATAACATCTTCGATTGGTTTCTTATCCATATTATCGCAACAACAATATGGATCGTATTTAAGTCCCCATTGGATATCTGCACTGACTTTTTTATCAACTAATACATGTGAGAATTCATAAAAAGGTTCATCAACAACACCAGAGAGATCATTAAACAGGTGCTCATGAGGTAATGTCAGTCCCATATCTTCTTTTTTAACAGGGCCTGTTACAGTTTGAATATAACCTTTCATCATGTTACTCCTATGCTTTCGCAGGTTTTGTGGCTCTGAACTCTGGGATTGTGGTAACAATCGCCCCCACTAACGCAAATAATGTACCGATAATTGTCACCAAATAAACGGTATTGCCTAATGAAGGTAATAACAGATCAATTAAGACAGAACCCAACAACTGGCCTGCTGTAGAGGCAACGCCTAACATCAGCAAACCCAAACCGCGAACTAAAATAGCCATTAATGCGATAGACATCAGTCCTAAAGGTCCCCCTAAATACATCCACCACGTTCCTGGTAATTCTAGGGTGATGTGACCTAATGCCATACGAACAACTAAAGCAATCGTTAAAACTGTAAAGCCAACAATAAAGTTCCAAGTGATAGATACCATCATGGAACCTGTCGCTTCCGCAACTTTAGAGTTACCTGCGGGTTGCCAACCAGCTAATAGCCCTGCAAGGAAAGGTAAGATTGCTAAATAAATAAATGAAGTTGAATGCCATTGTGGAGAAACAACAAATAGAGTTGCAACTACGGCCAGCACAGCACCTAATATACGATATGATGTGAAATATTTTTTCTCATCGACACCGATACCAAAGCGGTCACACAATAAACCGGATAATAACAGTGCTGAAATTAATGCTGTTTGGAATGTCGCAATCCCTAATGCACTTGCCGAAGCCCCTTCAGAGAAAACAACCATCGCACCACAAAGACCCGCAAACCAGTTCCATAATGGAATTTTGCGCGTTTTAATTAAACTTGGAATAGAAGCAAATTGCTGACGGTACTGTTTTTTCGACATAATGATAAAAAACATCACCACTAAACCACTGGCAAAAGAGATAACCGCACTGGCGTTACCATCTTTTAAAACGTGTCCTAACTGCCCATTCACCGCAGATTGCATTGGTGATAGCATACCTGCTAACACAGTTGCTAACATCAGCAAGGGTGTTGATAAATTTTTTGTACTCATAAGATGTTCCTTTTGGATTATTGGCTATGAGTGATTTCTTTTTTTATTTTTCAAGTAATCGGTTTTTATTTGCGCAGAGTTGCAACTCTGCGCTTTTTACTTTTTATGACAGTTATTCTTAATTCAAATTAACGCGCGATTTGTTTCAGAATGTTGACCCACATATCAGCATAATGTGGCCATGCTAAAAATTCTTTACTCCCCCAGTGCGGTGAACAGTCACTCATAAAGCAACCTGTTTTCCCTTTTTCAAATTGACCAAATACCAGCAATGGATCTTCACCAATATTTAATACTGTTTCTGTATTTTCTTTAGCAGATACTTTGTTATAACCAAGGAACATCGGCCATTCGCCAAAGCCTTTTACCGATGCATGTTCTGCATTCACTGCACTTGCGAATACACCTTCAGGTGCTTCAACACGATCATCACCATCAAGCATTTCGACAGGCAGAACTTCTGCAAGTAATGTGTTTTTATAGTTTGCTTTAGCTTCAATACCCATAAATGATAAGTAACCACCAATCATTAATAAGCCACCACCATTCACCACGAATTCTTTAATTAATCCCAGAGCATTAGGAATAACTTTCATGTTATAGAATGTATCGTTTTGCAACAGGAATGTATTAGCTCCAATGTCGCTAATCACAATGACGTCGTATTTAGCTAAAGCTTCTGCTGTTTGTGGAAAAGCAACCTGAACGGTATGAGCTGGCATATAATCGACTTCAACACCTTTCTCTCTTAAGCAACTTAATAAGAACGTTGAACCTTCTTCATATTTGCTAGAAGTGAAACTGTCGTAGCCTTTAGAGTGGATCATATGAATATGCCATGACTCACCAATAAATAAGATTTTCATTTTTATTCCTCTTTCAAAAAAGATTATTTATTCAGGGGATTGGGTGACAATCTGTGAATATGTTGTTTGATTGATGCGATGCATGACATTAATATCTTCAGGCATTTCTGAAGCATTACTCGTCTCAACAGCTAATGATGAAAAAGCTGATGCATAGCGTAACGCATAAGAAAACTGCTTTCCTTTTGCCAATGAGGCGGCGAGCGCACCATTAAAAGCGTCACCTGCCCCTGCAGTATTTTTTACCACTGCCGGATAGGCCGGCGAGTAAATATACTTATATCCGTCATAAGCTAACGAACCTTTACTACCTAGCGTAATAACCACCTTATTTACGCCCTGTTGATAAATAGAAACAGCCGCATTTTTTGCAGATACTAAGTCAATAACTTCTATTCCAGATAATAAACTCGCTTCCGTTTCATTAGGTGTTAATACATCTATCATAGGAAGTAATTCATTAACTATTTTGTTATAAGGCGCTGGATTAAGAATAATAGGAATATTATTTTCATTTCCAATAGCAATAATTTCTTTTAATGCTTCAATATTCGTTTCTAACTGTAATAAGATAATATCTGCATCAATAATTTTATCTTTCTGTATTTTTACTTCATCTGCTGAGATATCCATATTAGCGCCTGAGTAAATAGAAATAATATTCTCTCCACTTTCCTCTGAAACAAAAATAGAGGCTGTACCTGTTTGATAATTTTCAGTTTGGTATATCGTTGATGTTTTTATTCTTGATGACGATATAAAATTAACTGCATAATCACTAAATTGGTCAGTACCTATTTTAGTAATAAAATGCACTTGAGCATCGGCATAGCTAGCGGCCAGTGCTTGATTACAACCTTTACCTCCTGGTGAGAAGATAAACTTATTCGATAATAAGGATTCCCCGGCTTCTGGCAATCTAGGCAAATAGCTAATCATATCAACATTAAATGAACCCAGTACGCACACCTTATTTATTGCTGTTTTGTTTGCTAAATCGTTTTTATCAATTTGATCATTACATTCTAGAAATTGTATAATTTCTTTCTTAGCCACTTTATCTAATGTCTCAAATTCTATAAAAGCGCCACCATGGCATCTTTTTATAATTCCTTTTTCGGCTAATGTATTTAAATCTGATCGAATTGTTTCTTTGGTAACATCAAGTTCTTTTGCTAAAACAGAAACTTTTACTGCACCATTACCCTTGATCAGATTTATTATTTTTTTATGACGCTCTGCTTTCATTTAATGTTACCTCTATGGCAACAACTTTAGTTTATTAGTTGTTATGGGATTGTGATTACAATCATATGTTATTTATTAAAAGCAAAAAAAAGCAGAAATACAAAAATAAAAAACAAAAATAAACAGAAATAAATAACGATAATCGTAAGATTATTTAATAAATAAATTAAAGTCTTATTTCTTTTTAAGAAAAAACAATGCGATAAATAATTTATTTTTAAATTATTTATCATAAGTAAATTTAATACTATATTTTTATTTTTGGCGATGGGTAGTAATATAAATTAAAACAGAAAAATAAAAATTACTTTTAAAGATAAGCAGTTACAAAAAATTAATTGTATCTTTATACAAAAAAGCAGTAATAATGCTTAAATTAAATACAATTTAATTGAATCGAGCAATGCATTAATTATTTTTATCATCATTATTTTCATAACGTTTTTATAATAAAGAAAATTTAATCATTATATTGACTGAAAACAGCCCCCTCTCTATAAATTGGCGTCATTTAGTTAAGTAATATAAAAGCAATGGCTAAAACACACTCAATATTCATCTTCTATTTTTGTGATCTTGATAACGTTAAATCAAATAGTGAAGTTCCTTTTTAGGAGAAATAAAACTTATTTTTTGATTTCATCTTTTTTTCTAGCGATTTTTATCAAAAAAACCCATTATACTTTGTCTATTTGATACATCATTTAGTCAAACTTTAATTTTGTTTTGTAAATCAATGAGGAATTTTATTTTTTTTCATTTACCATCAAAGAAGAGCATTTGTTTTTTACTCACTCAATTTGACATAATTATAACTGGAATAAAAATATAATTAGATTATAAAACTAAAAAAACAAACAAACACGATATTTATCGCTAGTTATTTTTGTCAGTTAATCTTTTTATCAGAAACATTTTGTCATACTTCTTTCCTCGCACTTCATCCATTTTATGCCTAAATTTATACATACCGTCAGACAAAATATAAACTCCTGACAAAAAGTACAACGTAAAATAAGGATATATCAATGAAAATAAAGTCACTTATCGCAATCTCATTATTAAGCGCTAGCTTTTCCCTTTTTGCCGCGGAGAGTTCAACATCATCGGCTAATATTCAGGCTCAAGGTGTTATCCAAACTCAAAAAGAACTTAATGATTATGAGAAAGTCATGATAGAAAAAGTCTGGGTAACGACTGATGCGATTGACGAAAAAGGCAATAAAACAACTGCCGATAATGCCCAAGTCAGTAATTATTTTGGTCTTGCTGAATATTATCCGAATGGCACATTCATTATGTTTACACCGGAAGGTAAACAAAAAATGCAAGGCGATTGGTCAATGTCAGATGATGGCAAGATACGTACCTTAGTTGCTAAAGATACTGAAGGTAAAACGCTATTTACCCGTGATGTAGAAAATATCACGATTAATAACGATGAATATACTTATCGTATTTATCCAAACGCAGAAGATCGCAACACTTATTTCGACATTGTGCATCATATTAAGAAATAAATTTAATACATTATTTACCTAGTCTTATTCTCTTCCAAACAAAAAGGGCTATTTTGTAAAACCAAAGTAGCCCTTACTTTATGGTTATAACTTACTTCTCACTCTACGGTTTGAACAAAGCTAAATATCGAAATTAACAGGTTACATTAAAATAATGATTGTGATTTACCTTCAATCCAATAAATGACTTTATGTGCTTCTTCCGGTGTTGGAACTTCCAATTTACTTAACATACGATCCATTACTTTAATAGGTACCACTTCATTCCTTGCATTATTTTGCTTTTGCCATTGAGCATAAGGCACTTCAATGTAAACCAGCGTTATTTTTGCATTATAACGATAAAACAAAGTAACCAGCTGATCGCGCATTTGCCTTGTAATATTCGTGGCATTCCAAACAAAAGGTTTATGCTCTCGCAAATAAATACGAGCTTGCTCTTTTGCTTTTTGTGCTATCCAACCATTAGCATCTCGATTATCGGGTTTAATATTATGTTGCCTGCGTAGGTCATCTAAACTCACGATAGGAATATCTGCACAAAATTGACGAATATAAGTATCTTTCCCCATACCAGGTAACCCGCACAGTATCGTGACATCACTGCCTTTTTCAGGATAAGGCTCATAATTACAATCAGTGCTATTTTCTGTATAAAAATAGTGAAAACAGGCTTCATCAGAAGGAAATGGTGCAGGTCTACGCCAACAATTTAACTCTTCACAATAAAGCATAAATAAAGTTATTTTATCAAAAAGCCCTTGTTTATCATCACAATCCCGCCCTAAAACATCGGCCTTAGCCAATAAAGCCAGTAAATAGCAATCCACTCTTAACGATGCAACAATTAAGGCTTTTTTAGGATCTGTTTTATCCATTACCCATAAAGGTAATCCATGAAAGCGAACTAAAGCTGCAATTTGCTCTCTATCGGCAAAGCTTAAAGGTACTTTTTCATAGAGAAAACGTCGCGTTGTTAATTCGCCTTTGCGTGCATGACCAGGTGAAATAATACGCCCTTCTTCTTCTCGTGTTGTAGAACGTTTTTCTACATCATGAAGCAATGCCGATATCCATAAAATTTGCTGCTCTCTTTCTGTCAGAGTTTTATATTCAGGTAATGATTTAACTGAATTGATTACTCGTTGTGTATGTATTGCCACATCACCTTCTGCATGATGAATCGAGTCTTGTATAACACCAGCCATATCACTGATTTCATCATACAGTTCACAAAGTTGTTCCCATGACATTTCAGTGTGTAATTTCTTGTGAAGCATCATTGAGACTCCTGTATTTTTTCCCAGATTAACGGCGCGCGTCGCCAGTTCTTTTTCCAATGAACATCCGTTTTTACATGATCTTTTCTGACATATTTAAAAACACGATGAGAAAAATCATTTAAAGAAAATGGCTGTGCATCTCGTGTCACAATACCTTCCATTGGAGTTGGCTTTTGCGTTAAAACATCTTGAGATTGAAAAAAACTTACCTGTTTGGCTTGTGAAACAATCATATTTTCAAACTCTGTTTTATCCTGACATTCAGGCAGTTTAATTTCTGGCACGGTAGGAAGATCAAACAGAGAAGCATAAAACTGCACTTCTTCCCAACCTAGCCATTTATCTTTATAACGAACCGCAAACACATAGAAATATTCTTCTAAGTGCGCATATTCAATAGAATGAATGGCATATAGATTTTCACCAAAAATATCTAATTCACCTAAATCATTTTTCATCAACTGCCAACGTTGACGCAATTGAGAAGTCCATGCCGATTGCGTTGGTGTGGCATGAGAGCGTGCAAAAACGCCCATTTTATTTAGGCAATTATTTTCTCCATCCAACTTTTCTGTATGGATAAGGTGTTTTATTTGGCAAATATCCTTCCACCATTGCACATTTATACGATCATCATTCGTTGTGCCCGGTGAAAAAGGATAGTGATAGGTTCTATCATATTTTTGTGATTGATTATTCATTATTTAATACTCATTAAGTAACAGAAATCCTACCAAATTTAAAGAGAAATTCGGTAAGTCAATTTTTCTGTATTTGCACTATTCCTTCAGTGCCTTAATGCGTATTACATAATAACAACCTACAATAAAGAGAGAGAAAATAAGGAGATGGTTATATTAACCTCAAGCTGAATAGAGTGCTAGATAAATAACTTTTTTATCTCTTATATTACTTTTTTGCCTAATTTTGACATCAAATATCGGAGGAAACATGTACAACGATCTCCAAGGAAAAGTAGCTGTCGTTACAGGTTCATCAAGAGGTATTGGTGCTGCTGTTGTATCTCGATTAATCGCTGAAGGAATGAATGTCGTAATTAATTATCATTCTAATGAAAAAGAGGCCCAATGCCTTGCAACTGATTTAAATAAATTAAATTCAGGTAAAGCAATTATTTTTGGGGGTGACATTAGTAACGAGGATATTGCTCATAATCTTATTTATTGCGCTATAAACCATTTTGGTAAGCTAGATCTTCTTATTAATAACGCGGGTATTGAAACACAAACACCCTCTCACGCTGTTGATTTAGCTGACTGGCGTAAAATTATCGATGTAAATTTAACAAGCTATTTTCTCACTGCCCGCTCTGCATTAAAATATTTTGTAGAAAATAACATTCAAGGCAATATCATTAATATGTCATCTGTTCATGAGATTATCCCTTGGCCAACATTTGCAAGTTATGCCGCAAGTAAAGGTGGTGTAAGAATGCTGACTCAATCTCTTGCTCTTGAATATGCAAGCCACGGCATTAGAATTAATTCGATTGGCCCAGGAGCAGTAAATACGCCTATCAATCAAGAAAAAATGCAAGACGATACTCTTCGTGAAGAATTAGAAAATATGATCCCGATGAGATATGCAGCTGAACCAGAAATGGTTGCCAACGTTGCCGCATGGTTAGCATCAGAACAATCAACCTATATTACAGGACAGACCATTTTTATTGATGGTGGAATGACCCTTTACTCTTCTTTTCAAGGCGGTAAAGGTTAAGACTAACGAGTAATAAAACACCCACTTTTTGGTTATTAAAATGACTAAGAAGTGGGGGTGTGTGATGATTTATTCTTTTTCTAAATAAATAAAAATATTTTCAGAGTTGATTAAATTTTCAGGAAGAATAAGAGAAATATCTGAAATAAATGGCATATCTAATTTTTGAGTTCCTGTTGAAATAGATACTCCCGCCTTTAGCCACGCATCAGCAACTAATTCTGTACAATAAACACCTTGCTTCGGGTAAATACTAAAATTTTCACCCACACGACTTAATGCGATTTGCACAGCATTATTTCTAGCTTCTTCGCTTCCTTTCACTTGATAAAAGCGGACAGAATTAGGTTTTGCTCGACGAATAAAAAAAGCTAGATTATCAATAGTCACGCCATCTTTTCTATCCATATGTTCACTGGGTGTTGAATGAATCACTTGAATACCATTATCCGAAATCCACACCATTCCTACATGACTAAATCCACTTCTATCGACTTGCTTAATTATTTCACTGATCGCTTCATCGCCATCTCGAAAAACTAAATCGCCATTTTTTAAATCATGAGGCAAAGCGAGCGCATAAAATGCGCTCACTAAGAATAAAACTAAAATATTAAATACACGAATGATCACTTGAAAGCTACTTTCCATTTACCATCTACATTAACCATCTCTTGTGCCTTAGTTTTTTCCACACCATCTTTTAATACGGTTTTTAATGTCACAATCGCACTATTTTTATCGTCACTATATTCAATACTGACGATTTCAACTTTACTCAAACCACCCTGCTCTTTAACTTGTTTTCCTGTTTCAGCAACAATCATTTTAAATTTGCTATTAAATTGTTCAGCTCTTGGATCCTTTTCTATCTCACCTAAATTAACTAATGAAATAGCTTTATCACCATTTCCTTCAGCAATCGCTTCAACAAATGCAACCGCTACCACACCAGGACCATCCGTTTTATCATTACAAGCTGATAGTGTTATTACTGCAAATATTAAAAATAGAGAACCCATTATTCTTTTTAACATAATTCACCATTACCCTAATACGTTATTTCCCGAACAACAGAATTAATAAAAACAGGCCCTATATTAAGATATAAAATAACTAATACATTATTTAATCACTACCTCAATAAAGAACACTACTTTAGATTTTTCTACTATAAATTATACGTGATAAAAATAAATCCGGCATATTTTTATGTTCTTATTTATCAAAAAATAAAAAATAATTTAATTTTTTCCATTCATTTTTATATTTTTCAAGAGCACGATGAAAGCCCAAATTTGATAATACTAAACATCATTATTTTTGAAAGTATTAAAAATAAAATTATTCTCTTTTTATTATTATAATTGCTTTAATTTTGACTAAATATCGCGTAATTCATCCTAATTTATCTAACTAACAAATATTATTTATATTAATATTTTATGAAGTATCTCAATTTAATGTCATTTATAACAATATTAGAACATTAAATTATGTTAAAAAACAATTCTATTTGTTTTCACAATATATTTTCTCGTATTATTCCATCTTATTTACGTTATTTGCCTATAACACATCGCTAATAAATACAAACAAACACTAGAAAAATTGTGATCACATACGCCTTTTTACATCATTAATGCTATTTAAGACAAATAAAAACTGCTTTTTTATCAACAAATAGGTAATCTAGCTGTCTGATTTTGATGACCAAACATGAATAGTTAAAAGGATATTTTATGTTTACTTCACAGCTCATGCTGGTCGGTTATGTGTTATTGGTAAGTCCTTGTGGAAATGATTCTTGTGATGCAGTTCCTATTACAGAAACAATTTATACTAAAGATGAATGCACAACACGACTTAACTACTTAAAACAAAAAAGACCTGACCTTATTATTTTCTGTGGAGAAGTCTTAAGAGATCCTGATGTTACTGATGAGAATCCTTATCTCACACCACCAAACAGTGCAGATGATGTTTTCCAAATAAAGTAGTTAACCTACTTTAAATTTATCATTAAGATAAAATACAATTTAATTTGTTTTCTTTTTACGGTATACTCTTTGTACTTGAATATGTAAGGACACGTATTAGGAGTCACTAATGTCTATTGCGAAACGTACCAAAGACAAGCGCATTGCGTTAGGTTTAACACAATCAGAACTTGCTACCTTAGCAAGCACCACACAGCAATCTATCGAACAATTAGAAAGTGGTAAAACTAAACGCCCCCGTTTTTTACCTGAATTAGCAAAAGCATTAAATTGCGATTTAACTTGGCTTTTAGAAGGTGAAGAACAACCTGATATTGCTTCTGAAATTCCACCTGAAAATGAATGGCAACCTGTTAGTGAATGGGATAGCAATACCCCTTTAGATGCAGATGAAGTAGAAATTCCCTATTTTAAAAGTATTGAACTCGCCGCGGGTGATGGCTGTTGTACTAATGAAGATCATAACGGATATAAATTAAGATTTTCAAAAAGTACGTTACGCCGTTATGGCGCATCATCTCAAAATGTTATTTGTTTTTCTGTTTATGGCGACAGCATGTCTCCCGTTATCCCGAATGGTTCAACCGTTACTGTAGATACAGGTAATACTCGTATCGTTGACGGTGGTATTTATGCTATTGAGCAAGATGCGTTATTCAGAATAAAATTACTTTATCGCCAACCAGGAGGTAAGTTGATTATTCGTAGCTACAACAAAGACGAATTTCCTGATGAAACCGCTGAAACTGACTCTGTAAAAATTATGGGCCGAATTATTCACTGGTCAGTAATGGCATGGTAATTAATAAATAACAATGTAATCTCACCGTATTGAATTTTCAGTAATAACATGTCCTTTAGACAATAACACCGATTTATCAGCTAGTGCTCTGATTTCACGCGGTTCATGAGTCACCATGATCATCGTCATTTCCTTAGATTTCAAGGAGCCAATTAAGTCCCAAAGCTGATAACGTGTTTCCCAATCCAAACTCGAAAAAGGTTCATCCAGTAATAACAGTTTGGGTTGGCTAATAAGCGCTCTTGCCAATGCAACACGTTGTTGCTCCCCACCCGAAATTTGATGTGGATAACGGGTTGCTAAATGTGCAATTCCCATTTGTTCTAAGATTATCCGCTCTTTTTCTTTACTACGTTTTTGCTTTGCTCCATATTGCGCCAACCATAAATTTTGCGTTACAGTCATAAATGGAAATAAATAAAGTCGTTGATTTAAATATCGGCAAGAACGTAGCCACACTGGCTGTGTATTGATATTTTTATCTGCAAGATAGACATCTCCAGAGTACGAAGTATATCCCGCTATTGCATTTAAAAGTGTTGTTTTACCACTTCCTGACGTACCCGTTATTGCTAAACATGTTCCTTTTTCTATCCCCAACGAAACATCTTTTAATATACCCGACGTTAATGAACGAATTTCTAGCATGATGTCTTCCTTTCTTGTTGTAAGCGCTGCAACGCAAATAATAAAGTGATCGCAATAGCGATAAGAACAAGCGCACAACCTATCGCTAGCGTAAAATCGCCACTTGCGATATTTAAATAAATTGCCATTGGCAATGTTTCTGTTTTTAAACGAGTAGCGCCAGCCAACATTAAAGTGGCGCCAAATTCACCTATCGCACGAGAAAAAGCAATAATGCATCCACTCATTAATGCAGGCCAACAAAGAGGAATTTCAACAAGAAAAAATGTTTTTGTTGGTGTTAACCCTAAGTTTTGCGCTGTTTGAATATAGGCAGGATCAACAGATTTAAAAGCAGAAAGACTATTTCGCATAATAATAGCGCTAGCAACGTAAGTTTGAGCAATAATAATACCTAAAGGAGAAAAGAGTGAACGTGATAATTCGGGGAAAAATCCCGTTAAAGGTCCCTGATTTCCTAATAATAACAATAATCCGATACCAATAACTAAAGGCGGTGTCACCAAAGGTAAATCAAGTAAAGCATCAATAAAACGATCTCCTTTAAAGGGTATTCTTGCCATTGCCCATGCAGCTGGCACACCTAAAATAATCGCCAAACATAAAGAAGTTAATGCTGTACTAAGTGACATACCAATAGCAAAATGAAATTCAGGATCAGTAATAACTTGCCTAAACTCAACATATGAAAGTTGGCATATTAATGCAATGAGTGATCCTAAGATCAAAAATAACAATAAAAAAAGTGGAATTAATGCCCAACGAAACACGTTATTTCCTTTTTTTAAAAATAAGATTTATTTTGCTTTAATAATAAAAAAAGCCACCAGTGAGTTGGTGGCGAAAAATACAATTTATGTGAGAAAAATCTATGGTTTTGAAATTACAGGAAGAAAACCATAATCAGTAAAAGCTTTTATCCCTTCAGCGCGTGTAAAATAATCGGCCAGTAACTGAGCTTCTTTTGGGCTTGCTGATGTTTTTAAAACCGCAAGTGTTGCTACTTCTTCAGGGCTACCTTCTGGTACGGGAAGTAAAACCAACTTATCTTGGTTTTTTATTGCATCTGCATATCCAATAATAGCAGCATCTACTTCGCCATTAAGTAAATACATAAGCAATTGTTTAATTGTAGCAGTGCGTACAACCACTTTATTACGTAATTTATCGCCTTGACCTGATGCATCAATAAGTTGTTCGCCACTTTTTCCTAATGCAATAGCTTTAGCATCGCCCATACCTAGTTTTAACGAGCTCTTCGCAAGATCTTCCAGTGTTTTAATATCACCGATTTTATCTTTACGCACAGCGATAACGGGAATATGGCGAACAATAGAATATTGGTTAACAACGTATCCTTCTTTATCCAACTTTTCTACATAATTTTGTGAACCTGGAAAGAATAAATCACCCTGCTTAGTTAAATTGAAACGTGTTAATATTTGGCCTGAACCGCCATATTCAATTGTGACTTTATTTCCTGTCTCTTTTTCAAATACATTAATAACATGTTCTATCGGTTGTTTTAAACCTGCACCAGCATAAAGATGAAGTTCAGCTGCAAGTGTATTATGACAAATTAATCCTAGTGCTAACCCTAGGCCAGTCAGTAATTGCCTTTTCATAAAATGGGTAACCCTAACTATCGTTATGTAATTTTTTATATAATGAATGAGATAAGAGTTTAAGGCAAGAGGATCATATAAAAAAAGAGAAAAATGTTAACAACTTATCATTTTTACCTTTTCTTTTATCTGTGAGTTTCACAAAAAGAAACTGATAAAAATAAATACGTCAATATGTTTATTTTTATCAGAAAAAATAGATTATAAAATAGTGGTTTACACGAAAAAACCCCGTTTTCACGAGGATTTTATTATTAACTTTCTAGCTCTAATAATGCCAAAGCCGTCACTTCATCGATAACAATATCCGTCGCGTAACCTCCCTTTATCGCCCCTATTGTTGCTTGAATATTTTCTCCTCCCCCAGCGATAAAAAGCCGCTGTGGTATTTGCCTTAACTGAGCTAGGCTTATTCCCATGATCCTCAGGTCAATATCAGAAACCAAAGGATTGCCTTGAGCATCATAAAAACGTCCACAAATCACACCTACAGCACCTAATGCACGGTATTGCGCCATTTCACTTCGGGTTAAAACACTGGTTGTTACCAAAGGGTTATCATCAAGTGTATTACCTACAACAAAGAGTGCTTTATTACATTGATTCAGCGCTGAAAAATTACGTCTAATAATTGGTTCGGCTTGAAGCTCCATAGCTAAACGCGCACTTGAAACAACAGCCGGAACATGTAAATTAATACTGCATCCTGATAATTTATTTGCAATTAATGCAGCTGCTTCTGCCGTTTTAAAATCAGGTTGTGGTGCGACAGCACCTATCATTTGTAGTACGGTGACATTCTTTAATGACTTGGGTGGAAGGTAATTACCTAACTTATAAATTGTTCGTCCCCAAGCAACACCTAAAATATCATCATCACTTATTATTTGAGAAAGATACATAGCTCCTGCTTTTGCTAATCTTTCTCTGTTCATATTTAATGTATGTTGCGATTTATTTTTTTCTTCATCAGGTAAAATAAGCACATTATTAAGATCGAATTTTGCTTTTATTCTGATTGCATAATCAATCGTAGAAAATACCGATGAATCTAAACTAATATTTACGAATCCTTTTTCTCTAGCTAAGTGCAAATATTTCACGACAGTGACTCGAGAAACACCCATAATATTTGCAACTTCACTTTGACTGAGTCCGTCCTGATAGTAAAGCCATGCAGCATAGAGAACGGGATCATTATCAAATAAACTCGCGTTCTTTAGCGAATTATTATCCATTTTAAACCCCACAAATTTTTATAAATCTTTTGACTAATTAATTTATTTTATATTAGAGATATTATTAAAGATAAAAATGTCTTTATCTAAATTAATCCTTATAACACAAATAGATACATTCTATTAATCTACTAATAATATCGGCACCCTGATATTTTTCTTTACTACAAGAACCTCATAATACGTAAAAAGCCCTTAATAATGCCGTAAACGGTTCATAACGAGAAAGTTTTTTTTGAAAATACTGTTTTATTTTGATAAAAATAAAAATATTAGCTTTAAGTTTTAAAAAGTTTTATTTTGATAAAATTAAAATCACCTAAGTCTTATTGTTGCTATAAAGAATCAAATTGATTTCACAAGGAAAAAACAATGATAATTGCATACTCAACAGCACCAAATGAAAAAATTGCTAATGAAATAGCTCACAACCTCATCAATGCAAAACTAGCTGCCTGTGTAAATTTAATACCTCAAATAAAATCCATTTATCACTGGAATAATGAAATTATTGAAGATAATGAAATACTTATGATGATAAAATCCGAAAAGAGTAAACAACAAAACTTAATTGATACTCTTGTCAAAATACATCCATATGATACTCCCGAAGTCATTATAATACCGATTGAAAGTGGTTTTAAAGGTTATCTTAATTGGATCTATAACTCCTTGAATTAATATAACGTTAAGTTTTCATCGAGTTCTCTTTTTCAAAAAAATGACAATAAATTGTGAATAAAAATATTTTACATCATCTCATTAATGAGACAAATAACCCATTGTTAATATTAAATTAAATTTCTTTTTCTGATTGTGATAGGTATTTAAAATACACTTTATAATGATAAATATTTTAATTTCAACTAACAACAATCTAGATGATTAATTAAATCCTATACGATCAAGTATGTTTTTTTTTCTAATTCTTAGTATATTTTAAATATATAGGTTAAATAGCCTTTAATGCTAAATTAATAACGTTAGCAACATCTTATTCTTTTTATTTTCTGTTATAATAAAAAAGCTTTCTCTAATTAACATACAAAAAGGAGTGAGTTATGAAAACAAACAGAGTCGCAAGACGTATTTTAGGTTTACCTTATAATTTAAGTCGTACTAAAAGGAAAGTCCGTTTTTCCATTATTGCCTCTGCAAATGCTGAAAATGTACCCGCTGAGTTAAAAAATACAGCTAAAATCTGTTTAAAACAGGACTTCAGAAAAAATGCAGAGCATAAGCGTATATATATGAAGTTAACAGATGCTTATCCAGAGTATCTTGCTACTAATTAATATGTTTATACGTTGACGCTATTTAAGAACTATTTTTGTAATCAATTTGTATACATAAAATATTAAAAATAGCATATCCCTTACATAAGGTAAGGGATATTAGTTTTCTAAATTAATTTATTTTCCTGTTATTTATAAAGCTCTTTTCTTATATTTATGAGCGTATTCTTTACAATTGAATGGTTAATTTCATCAGGTAGTGCACTTAATTGAAATGCTTTTTTTATATCTTTGATAAGCCTCTCACTACGCTCTAATAATTCATCATAACTAAATTTTCCCGCTTTAATCGCTAATAAATCATCTCTATTATCACACCAAACTTTTACTTTATTTTCTTGTGCAATACCTAATGCAACATACAATAGTCTAAATGTATGCATCATATTTTTACTATCGTAACTTCGCCCGTGATCGATGTTTTGCTGGTAACGTGCATCGTTACGCCGCTCAACCCACAGCCAATAATCATGATATTGCTTACGGTATGCGCTATAACCTTCTTTATTAAAGCTTAGATATCCTTGTACTTTAGCTTTTTTGGGGATGCTACTTAGTAAGACATCATTAGCAGTCTCTTTTTTCATTATACCTTGAAAAAGCGATATCTCGTCATAATACATCGCATATAAATCTTGGGCATGAGCTAATTTTGCTAACCCAATATACTCTTGTTTCCAGTGACGATTATCTAACCAAGAATTAACTTGTATTGTTTTTCCATCTTCAATCACATAACAAAAATCGAGAATATTTTTTAATTTTTTGTCGACCGGATTGACTATTTTTTTATTTAATCCTTGAGCTTTCTTAATTTGTCCTTGTGCATAGTGTACAAATGTTTGAACACATGTTTTAGATAAAAACCATTCAGGTTTTATTAATGACATTAAGGGATGCCGATAAATAACCATATGTTCTGGTGAATTAAGAAGTTCTAATATATTAGGATTAGATACACACAATAGTTCCACAAATCGCCCAAGCTCATAATAAACAATATCATTGGTTTCATTACTTACTTGTGGTGTATATTCCAATCCATAAAAGAGATCTTTTGGGAGATAAAACACCCCTTTGATATCTGTATCTGACGTTTCTGTCGCAAGATTATGTGAACGACTTCCAGCAATACTTTCAAATAAAAGGTAAGGTTTTATATCTTCAATGGTCAGTTTCATCTAATTTTTTCCTAAACCAATTATTTAAAATATCATTATCTGGAACTATTCTTTTTGCTAATTGAATATCCGTCTCTCGCCATAAAAAAATAACTAGGTGTTGCATCGCATCTGTTGGGACCCAAGTAAAATGTTCATCTTTATCTGATTTAAATTCTACTAATTCATGGATAGCTTTTTGTTCTTCTACGGATAGGATTTTTATCAATTTATTTAGCTCCATAGGTGGTATATCACCTGTTTTTACTGTCCAATAAGCCGACAGCAGAGAGCGTAATAGATAGAACCATTTCTTTAATTTTATAGGTTTTACATCAGCTTCATTTCTTGTTTTATTTTCTGGAGAATAGCCACTCACAACTTTAGCAATTCCTCTGTAATGATGAACAATTACTTTTGGTTGATAATAGAGTTTTGCTAACTCAAATAACTCTTTTTGAACATTAGGATATTGTTGATAAATTATTGGCGATTGGAGCCATTCTAATAATATACAGTTCGATTTTCGTAATAAGTGTAGTGCTTTGGTAATATCCCAAGCACCTACATCAAACCAACTATTTTCTATCCATTCGAAAGTTTCTTTAGGTTTATCGATAGAAAGATAAGCATTACGCGGACGTATAAAAATACCTCGGACATCGTAATCACTATCAGTTGATGCAAATCCCCAAGCTCGGCTTCCACTTTCAGCAACATAGAGTAGCTTTACCTGATACTCTTGCTCTATTTGTGGTATTTTTTTTAAAATCTCATTTTGCATGATGTCCTTATCTCCTTATTTGTGACTTTTTTCACTAATTTACATCTTAACGCTAATATTCTATGGTTATAACACAGACATAAGCCAATACAAACTTAGTCAAATTCTCATTTTCCCCATGTGTAATTAGGTGGTTTATAAATTAAAATGATAACCTCACAACAAGCACAAGATATCGTTCTTAATCATTGTCATTCAACTCCTTATGCTGAGCAATTTGTTATTTATTTTTGTGAGTTATCACCTAAACAAGATTTTTGGATAATCCGTTGTAACTCTGAAGGCTATGTTATTTATAATCAACTAGAACATTGTTATATTGGTGTAAATGCCTATTTAGTGGATACCTTTACGGGTAAAATTAATATTGTTAGTAGTGGAGAAAGTGTCGAAGATTTTCTACAAGAAATTTACGATACCCAAACTGCATGTGGTCAGTTTTATCTTCTTCGCCCTACTTTTTCCAAAGAAAATAAAATCTCATTACTTCATTTAAAACAATGGATAGGATGCGGATATATTGATGCTATAAATTTACTTACTATTAATAAAAATTGGTTTACTGGTAAGCGCCGTTATTTACAACATATACAAATATTATTAGATAAAAGGGATATTAAAACTGAGATTGTTTTAGCAGATAAAATCGACAACATAGTTGTTATTAATAACGGTACATGGTTTGAAGAAGATATTAAAAAAGAATTAAGAACAGTTATTGGTAACGGAATTTAATGATTTTTATTTTAATAAAAAATTATTAGAGCAACCATCTGAATAAAATCAGATTCATGATCTTAAAAAAGATAATTAAGTATTAATTTAAAACTTTATTAAATTTATTATTTATAAAAATAATCCTATCTCTAATGAATAGAAACATACAAAAAGCCACCAGTAACTTACTGATGGCTCTTGGTTTTTTAACCTTTATCAACTATTGCTGATAAACGGTATTTTATTCCCACTCAATTATATTCTGGCAATTTAACTCACTGATAAATATAAGTTATATTTAAATTAGATATCACTAACACCGTCACCGATACCGTCATTATGAAATCTGTCTACTTTTTCATCGGTAAGAATTGAGGAGTTTTTCCTTTGCTTCCAGCTCTGAAATACAAAGGTTGAGTGTTCTGGTGTTTTCATCTGCACGCTGAGCTTCACGCCCATATCGTTCAAGTGTTTCTCGTAGTTGTCGAGAAAGTTCACTGGCTTTGGCTTTCTCAATTCGGCAGGTATTGGTGTTATCGGTACTTGCAACTTCTGTTTTCGTGGTACCGGTTGAGAGCTGCACCCTGTCAAAGTGATTAAGAACACGATCAAGCAAAGCGTCTGTGCGTATCGTATCATGCTGTTGTGCGTCATGATATATCTCCAACCTATTCTGCTGTTCATTGTCTGCTTGTTTACGCAGTTCAATATTTGTGGCCACATCCTTTTCATCTAATTGATTACCTGCAATCTGTTTACTCATTGCTCGGTTATCAAAATAAATACCGCCAGCAACAAAGCCAGCGGTAAAGGAAACAGCCAAAGCAATTAACGCTATGACGGTTTTATTCATTAACGAACCCCATTGTGCTCTAATGAAAAATGATTACCGTCAGGACGAGTTTTAAAACGCCCGCCCCAACTTCCGCCCAATGATTCCCAATACTCCCCCAGTTCTTTATAGTCGCTGGTGGCTGTAAGGTATTTTCCGTTAGCATCAAATAGGTTGAAATCAACTGCTAAACGTTGAGTATGCAGACTGTTGCTAATACCCGATCCTTTCTTTGCATTTAATTTAGCTTGTTCTTCGGTACGATAAGCTTCACCAAACGTCAGTTTATATCCCTTCCGCTGAGCAAAGGTGATCAGCTTTGCAACCATACTTGTAAACGTATTTTGTTTATCGACTAATAACATATTCACCCCTTTATAAACTTGATGACATTGCCTTTACTGACCAGCAACGTTGTGCAGATCAGGATATTGGCAAAGATGTTGTAGATATCAGCGTGATAATTAGGATCGAAATAAGCGCGAATAGGTACGCTTGAAGAGTAAGCAAGAATGAGGAAAGCTAACCATCCACCTTTTTTACAGTGTTGTCTGCCGTCACGTTTAAAATAGAACACACGTAAAAATATGACAGTACAGATGATGGCATTAACAATAGTGAGCAATGTTTCGCATTTCATTGTTGCCCTCCTTGTTTCGGTATATCAGCCCTTCCGTATGCTTTTACGCTTAACTTAACCACAAGCAAAGCGGAAACAAAAGCACCTACGGCATCGATATGTTCGATTTCGTATTGTTCAGGTTTTACACCGAAAAGACCAGTAACAGAAATAAAAATAGTTGCTGCGGGACTAAAGAATATAAGACCACAAACGAAGCTTAGAAAGGCTAATACCGATCTACGTTTAAAGCTATATTCAGTAGCCGCAGTGGTAAAGAAGATGGCTCCCAACAGTGAACCCATAACAACTTCTGCTGGAAGCCCTGCGAAGTAACCAAGAAAAGCAGTAGTGCCGATCCCAGCTTTTGTGTAGACATCTTCTTGCATGAGTGTAGTACCAGTGATTAATGAATAATCATGATACTACATAACCATTAAGATAAACAAAAATGCAAAAAAAGAATTAATTAAAACTACTTAATAAAAAATAAATATTGTTACCAATTAGTGCAAACAATCAATCCTCTAATTAATAATTCATACTTATTAGTCACCTTGTTATTCTCAATAGATAGTAATAAATTTTCGCCGTGAGTGGCTGGAGTCCACTTATTGCTAGTGTAAAAAGTTGGTTTGTTTTTAATGTTCATTTTATCGGATGCGTTCATTGTTAAATCTCCGCCTTTATACAATTGCAACTGTAATGTTGTATTTTCATTCATTCCATTCATGTGAAAACAATCAAAATATACAGATACGTATTTTTTAACTTCGATAGATGTTTGAAAAATTGATGAGGCAGCTTTAAATCCAATTCCTGAATATATTAAATCCCCAACTCTATTGTTTGTTGGAAATGAATCAGACCATGGTGATAGAGTGATGTTGTTCGGATCTTTAACAGGTAACACATTTAAAACCTGTGATAACCCATAATCGTGATAGTTCGGAAATCCACCGAATATATAACAATTAGTTTCAGGTAAAACTCCTGTTATCGGTTGGTTAGATAACTCCACGCACACCGTCTGAAAATTGGCACTATTTTGAATTCTATCGTCACCTGTAGAATTCCACGGAAAACCCCACACGAAAGCACCATAATCACCACCTCCTTTAGTTCCAAAGAACTTTGCGCTATTAATGATTTGCTGATTATTTCTACTATACTGACCTTCTGTTGATGTGAATAACCCCACAACAGGAACTAATTTTAGACACCCGCTCATTGCTTTGACACCACCGAAATCAAGGCGATGCTTTTCGCAATCTAACGCGAACATATCGCTGATTTTATCTATCTCATAATGCTGAGCGTATGAATCAACAAAAAAAACATCATAGTTTTTAGACCAGTTTTCAAAAAAAGGAGGGCATGTATCAACAACTAAATCAACACAAGTTAATGGTTTCGATGTTAATTTTCGCAGTTTTTCAATTTTAGCATCCTGATCAGCAACACTGATTTTCCTTGTCGCTGGCTCATCATAAACAGAATAACCCCACACTGATGGGTGGTTATCATACTTGCTGATGTATTCTTCCAGAGTGATATTTAGATTTATTGAATTAATAGCTGTTTCGGTATTTAAAGCCACATACATTCCAGCGGATAAGGCATTGTCTAGCAGTATATCAACACTGCCACCGCGACCAGAGTCGTGAGCATTGAAGTCGCAATAATGGCTAATAATGTTAAATCCTAGTGACTTCATTGCTAGTAATTCACACAAATCATATGCCATATCGGTGTATATTGTTCTGATGTGATTTTTCTCTGTTAGCTCTACTGTGGCAGGTATTTTATTGAACGTGTGATGTAGGTGTGTAGCATTTATAAACCAATTACCGATGAGTTTTTGCCCCTTCGATTTTAATTTTCCTGATACCTTATATGTTCCTCTTCCGTAAACAGGTTTTCCAGAATCCAATGCAGCCTGAATTGCATTAGTCCAATCATCCCATTCAGCTAAACCCTCATAATCAGTAATTTTTACAAAATCAAATAAATCATATAGATACATTGTTTTATTTGATAAATTATTTAGTTCATGCTGTACACTATCCCCATTTTCTGAACCTAGTAACGAAGCTCCTGTAGTTTTACTCAATTCAATTAACACATCAGAAGCAGAGCCACTCTCAGGCAAAACAGTTATTGGTTGGCCATTATCATCAAACGCTAAAATTTTATTGGCACGTTGTTCAGTATTTGGTAACGCATTAATATCCTTATCTTTAACTCGCAATGCCTTACTATCAATACCCTTAATGCTGTTATCAACGTAATCTTTATTAGTAGCATCACCACCAATTTTAGGCGATGCCAAATTAGCAATACGATTTCCTTTAGCATCATAGTAATTAGACAGATAGGTAGGCTTACGTAAACTTAAAGAGAAATTACCTAATGCTTTTTGAATTAACATTGTTAGATAATCAAAAGCATCTTCATGCACTTCAGCAAAGAATTTACCCTGATTACGTAAATCAGTTTCTTGTACAACAGGCAGATCGCGTTCTAATAATATCGTCCATCCTCTGGCTAATGGCTTATTTAAAACCACCTTACCGCCATGATAGGAACCTGCACCAACAATAGTGTAATCAGTACCATTCTTTAATGTAGTTTCATTACCATCGTTGTCAGCAACGACAACAATCAAATGTCTGCTTTCAAAGATACGGAATCGAAAATCAAAATCCGTTGTTATGCCATTGCCTACATACTCTTCATGGCTTAGTTCAGTAGATACAGTCATTGCCCATCTCCTCTGGTGTTAATGAGGATATGATACGTTTAACTATAAAATATATCCATATTTGCAATAATGGTTATCAAATAGATAATTACATTAACCATTTAGATAAACATTTTAATACATTTACGTTATTATAGTTCGCGTGACCGTTTTCATTAGTGAGGACTTTAGCCATGGAAAAGAAGTATGAATACCCTGCACCAGCTAACTATCCAGATGTAGTGAATACCGATGAAGGGATTGAAAAATTAATTACAAAATCAAACCTTGAAGCACTTTTAACAAAGATGGGAGAAGATGGTCATGATGTATCAGCTCCACTTGTAGAACTGATAGCAATGAGAAACTTTATAGTTCAGAAGATGAGAGGCAATAAAAATATAATACCGTTGGTGGAATGTATTTTAGCCGAATTGAAAAAATGAGATATGCACCGCTTATGCGGTGCATTGCTTAATACCCTCTTACATTTCTGTTATATTCTTCAATTACTCTATTTGCGTTTTCTATGGCTTCTGACTTAGCTTCCTGTATACGTTGTATATCATTATTTGCTTTATCAACATATTCTTTAGCTGCATCAACATAGCGCTCAGCCTCATTTTTATAATTCTGCCAAGAGTACTGATCATCTGTATATGGTCTGCTTGGTTCCATATCATTGAATGATGGATAATTACTACCATATAAATTGCTACCACCATACACATAAGAATATGCATTAAAACTAAATAACAACGATGTTATTAATAATAATTTTTTCATCAATACCCCTCGTCATCAACAATATCATTCCATGAATCTTTATGAGATTTGTTATATTTCCTATAACATAGTTCATCAAGTTTCCGGTTTAGTTTACTAACCTTATCGTAATTTATTCCCCAATAGACTAGACCAGCCCCAGCGATACCACCAACAAGTGCGGAACTAACATCTGTTCCCCATATGCTTTTGCTTATAAGTAATGCTATTCCAGCAAAAAACATATATAGCCCTATTCTTGAATTCATTAGAGCATCACTTTTATCTTTCTCAGCATTTCTAATAGGCTTATTCATATTTACCTAGCCACCATTACTTCATCTGTTCTTCGACTTGATTCAATAATGGTGACAAATAAAACAAGTTTTGGAAAGGTAATAGTTTGCGTACAGATCGCACTTCTCTATCATCAAACTCACCATTTAATACACCTGATGTAATGTTTTTAATATCACCACCAAGGTCAAATGTAGGACCTAATAAGGCACCAATCCCATTACGACTTTGATAACGTGATGCTGGTGGCCCACCAAACATGGCACTCATACCATAAGTACCACCGCTAAGGTTTTCCAATACGTTGTTAGGCTCACCTAACCAGCCCATCATTCCTGACCAGTCTAAACCCTCTTTTACTAAATTAGCCGGTTCGGTATTAATATCTCGTCCTGCCATTTTGGCCTTGAGAACATAGACTAGGGATCCAAGTGCAACCTGAAGCAATGCACCATAATAGAATGATGCATCACCCGATTGTATGCCTGAGACCAACGCTCTATTGTGAGTAGCAAAGAAGAAGGTTTTAAACTGCATAACTATCTTACCTAGTTCGCTACTCATCATTAATGGTGTATCACCAATACCCGGTGTGATAACAGTAGTTCTTACATCTTTTAATACTGCCGCTTGGAAAGTTTCACGCACAACACGATCATCCCATAAGTGGCTATGCCCTGTTAACATGCCATCTAAGTCTTCACCGTGTCGCTTAAACTGATCTGCTATACGCTTTAGCATTGATTCATCAATACCAATATGAGCCAGTTTCTTTATTTCTCGTTTACTTAACGAACCACCAGCATCTAAAGTGTTTGCTGCTCTCAGCACCTTAGATTGAGTAATAACACCAGACCACATTTTCATAGTATCGGTGTATTGGTTCATCAATGTAAGGTTGCCAAATTTCTGTGATGACCATTGTAAGCCACGCTCTAAATAGCTACGTCTACTGTATGGATCGCTAAGGTCAGCAATCACCTTAGAACGACTTGATAATACATATTCAAGACCAATACCCATTTCGCGTAAATCGGCTTTAGCAATGCGCATAGCACCGATATCAGTTAGCATCTTACCCAATGGTTTTAACGCACTACGTAAACCGTGTTGCATAATCGGACGAGCCATATCAGGTAATGATGATATTGTCATACCACCTAATAAGCGTAAGAAGTTAACGTGGCGAGCCACACGACCAGCGCGAACAAAGAAACTAGATGGATCTTTAGGTGCTCCATAAGTTCCTAATAGACGGTCACGCATAGCACGAATATCACGTAAATCCGCCTCTCTTCGTGCTTCTAATCGACTACGTTCTTTAGGTGTAATTGCATCAGAAATAAGCTGGTTGTATTCCTCTGTAATCACCTTGATTTGATTATCCATATCAACACGACCAAATTTAGCCGTAAGTTCAATTTCAGGCGCGACTTGGCGAATATAGTTTTCCATAACATAGTTAACATCTGATTCGAGATAGTCTTTAATGCGTTCATCAGGAATGTTTAGCGTTCTATCTTTTGTGAAACCAGCGCGTTTAACTAACCCATCAGGGATCAGTTCATTGGGTACAATACCGGATGGTGCCCCGATAATTTTATTAACGATATCATCTGCTGCAGCATCTAACTCTTCACGCTCTAAAGGTGTCATGCGATTCAGTGCGGACTGTCTAATTCTGTCATGGCGAGTTAATGAATTCGCTGTTCGTGTTAAACGACGATGTTCATTCCTAAACTTGCGAGGATTATCAAGAATATCAACACTACGTTGTAACGCAGGTAATTTATTCTCAGCATCACTAATACGCTGTAATTTCCTTTGTAATGTTGCCTGTCTTCTTGTTTGTGTTTTATTTAATTTAGCAAGGTTAGAAAGTGAATTTAGCTCAACTTCTACCGCATTCTTTTCATTAATGATTTTTTGATATTTATTAATATCATCCATCAACAAAGATTTTTTACCTGACCAACTCTCAGCCTCTTTAATCTCAAGCCCTAAACGTTCAGCTTGTGGTGAAGCGTTACGTGCTTTATCAATACCAATTTCAGCACGATCAAGGCTACCTTTAGCTTTATTTATTGAGGTTTGATTAATCTCTTCTAACCAGTCAGCAATGATTTTCTTAAATTCAGTACGATCATTTGAAATTTTGTCGAATTTATAAATACGAGGGAAATAGCTTTGTGCTGTTGTCACCTTTACACCTTCACGTAAGATCCCTAATTCAACCATTCTATCTTTGGTTGCTTCGACAATAGGTCTAATAGAACGTGCCGCCTCTGCCACTTGTGGTATCGCATGAGTATCACCATTGCGCATAGCATCACCAACAGCTTCACTAAATTGGTAATAGCTCATATCACGGCCACCAGATTGACGATATTGTTTAAAGTGGTCTTTCGTTGATTCTACTTGCTTATAAACAAGTGTTTCATAACCTCTCACTTTTGTTTCAACAGCGGTAAATGTCGCAATACCTTCTTCATTTTTAGCAAAGGTAAAGTTATTTTCTGTGAGTTGTTGGTTAATTTGACGCGCTGTTTTAGAGGGGGATTGAGCAACACGGCCAACAGGGCTAACCATCATTGTTCTATTAACAAAAGAGGGTCCTTTTAGTGTCTCTTGTTCAAGTGTGGTATTAGCAACTTCCGCAGCACCAATGCTTCGATCACCAGATTGATTGGCTGGTGGATTATTACTTGGCTGAGGTTCAATAATGTCATTTCTAACTTTATTAATTAACTCACCTCGATTTCTAACTAATTGCGCCGCTGAACCTAAGGTTCCGCCTATCATGGCATCCAGCGTAACGTTAATCGCACTCTCAGTTAATGTTCGTGTTTCTTGGGTACTATGTAATGCCATTTCAGAAGCTACGCCACCAGCGGTATTTGCTAGCGCAAACTTACCTGCTGTTGCACCAACACTACCGCCTTTTACTATTGCACCACCTGGTATCATCATTGCGGCAACATTAATTGGATCAATAACCCCCATTGCTATACTACTCACAATACCGCCACCGCCTGAATCCATTAATTGCTGTCTGTCGTTCTTCTCACGATCAATGCGTTGTTTTATTGCGGCGGTTTCTTGAGGAGAGTTTGAATGAATAAAGGCATCAGCATAGTCTTCATAGCCTGAAAGCGTTAATTCATCTTCAAATGGGTTATAGCCTTCTACATCTTCAAATTGATTAAAAGGTGCAGTAGCAATCAAGCTACCCACTGAGTTATCTATACGAAACGCCGCATCACGTAATTCTTTAGTTTGCCGTCTATCATCAAGCGGATTAATAGGGTCATACCAAGATGGTGAAACATTATCACCGTAAGTAGGTTCAGTTTGCTGAACAGCATTAATATCCGCAGATAAAATATCATCAGGTTGTTGTTCGTAAATAGGCATCAGTTTTTATCCCAAGAAAAATAATTATTGAATTTATTTACTCGCTCATTGTGAGCTTCTTTATATTGCTCACGGACACTTTGACGACGTTCATCAAACTCTGAGCGCGATTTATCCAATACTTCTTCTCGTTCCCTTTTATCCTGAGCTTCCTTAACGCTTTGCTGGCGTTTTTCCATTACCTCTTTATACATTGGTGATGATGACTGTTCTGGTTTAAAGCGAATAGGTAAGCCGTTATCTCCCGTGTATGGACGATAAATAGGGATATCATCACTACCGGTTTGTTTTATCATTATGCCGTAGCTGTAATCTCTTGGTGTCACTGCATCAGAGACAATAACGATTTCAGTGCCAGAAGAAGCGCCACCAAATGACTTAGACATTAATTGCTTTTTCTCTTCTTCCCATTGACCCGCGATCCAATTGCCAGCACCCGATTCATTGATGCCGTATACAGCTTCTGGTGCATAACGCATAACTTCTTCGCTACCATTAATATTTGATACCGCCCACGTTCTTTTAATTTGAGCGTTAGTCATTTTCTTGGCGAGTTCTGCATCACCGCCTGTTTCAGCAAAGTTAGCGTCATACAGCGTTTGATAGTCACGTAAGTAAGCGCCATTTTGAGTACCAGGCTTACTAATGCTTGGTGAAGAAAATGGTTTATACCAAGGGTAAAAATCATTGATATTAGATTGCGCCGCTTTATCTCTATCCTTGATATATCCTTTATCCCTGATTTGAGAAGCAATCATTTGCTTAGTGCGTTCATCTTGTTCAAATGTCGTTTTAAATGCAGTTTCTACCGCTTTTTCATCAGGCATACCCGCACGACTTAAACTATATACTTTTGAGTAATACGCCATTGTGCTTGATGGAATATCAGTCGCTGAGGCAGGATTGTTATCAAATATCTGCCCATACATTTTCGCGATAGGAAGAACAACTTCAGGATCTTTAGATGTTGCCCCCATATTCAATACAGATTTAACTTGTGATGGGATAATCCCTGTTCTTGCAGTAAGTTCAGCAACGGCATTTAAGCTATTATCATCACGTAAATTAAAGCTCTGCTGAATATGTTGTTCAAAGTAATCATCTGCTGCCTGCTGATTATTCTTATCATTAGGATCAAGCGGAAAATTATTTTGAATGGAAAGCTGTAATCGGTTAGCTGCAAACTGTTTATCTTGTTCCTTGATATTACCTTCAACGAACTTACCAAATTTCTCCCAACGTTGAATTTTGCTTTCGTAGTTTGCTTCACCCGTTTGAGGTCTAATTTGTGATAACAAAGCTTGCTGTGCTTGTGGAGACATCTCTTTAGCCGCTGACATAAAACCAGCATAACGCTTAGCTTCTTGCATATCGGCAGACATAGCAGAACCTTTGTCATAACCAAACGCAGAGATTAATTCATCATGAGTAGGCGCATTAGGTGCTTCAAGTCCTCTTTCCCATGCTGCGTAAGAGTCAGCTACACGAGTACCGAATTGTTGCTGTAACTCACCTTGTTTTTGCTTACGTAGCTGTTCTGCTTGTCGTAAATATTTTGCTTGGTCAGCTTCATCTAATGCATCGAAAGCGGCAGATCCAGTTAATAGTTTTGGTGCTTCAGATGTCGCTTGTAATTCAACAAAACCAAGTGCTGACTGTATGCCTGTTGCTATCTGCTCATCAGTGTAATTAACACGGTTACGCCCATTCTCTTTATACATTATCGCTGTCGATAAATGTGTTAAGGTATCTAAATTCGTTAAATCTAATGGTTGATTAGGTGCAACACCAAGGTAATCAGATACATACTCAATGTATGCCTGAGTATCATTATTATCTTCTGGTGGCGCCCAACGATTAATGATCTGCTCTGGTGTAACAAACCCTTGTCGAGCATAAGAAAGTAGATTTTTACCTAATGCTCTAATGCCGTGCTCAGGTGTGGCAAACTTAGCAAATGCACCATCATCACCGGTTTGCCCTACCCATTTATTACTAGATATACGAATATTACCCGGGTTGTTGTTTCTAACACCTCTTGTATCACCGTTACTAGGTGTATACATATTCTCTTGCTGTTTATGCAGATTATCAGCGTAAGCAGTAGCATCTTCAGGGTTATCAAAAATCCCTAAGTGCTTACCTGTTTGCTCGTATAACGCAATAGCTTCATCATCAGATAACAGCTTACCATCGTCACTTACGGTAGGTATTAGCACTTCGCCATCATCGGTACCAATAGAAATCGTTCTTACTGTACTAATTGAGCCGTCTTCGTTTTTAACTGTTGGCCTATTGAGTAAATTAATATTACCCTGTTGGGTCATTCCTTTAACTTTACCAACAGTACCACCATAGAACGCATTATTTCTGGTAGCACCACCAAGGCTTGAAGGTTCTCCATTTTGCTCCAAGAACCCCATATAATCAGCACCGAGTTGGTTTTCAATCGCTTTACGTGCAGTCGCTACTTTGAATTCTTGTTTCTTGGCGAGGATCTGCTCTTCACCCCAACCGTGTGATAATCCAAACTCTTCTATTTGCTGAAACACTTGTTTATGTGCAGAGATATAAGCTTGATTATCGCCGTACATTGATGCGGCAGACTCTGCATTTAATGTTAGCGTTGATTGAAACTGATCTTGTTCATAAGCTTTGATTTGCCCCATCTCATGACGATTCGCTTGTGATGCAAACTGAACACCTATTTCTTGCGCTTGTTGCATAAAGCTTTGTCGCACAATATCGTCAGGTAATGCCGATAATATCTCTCCGGCATAATCACGAAATGACTGTTCGTACTCAGATGCTTTACCAATCGCATTCTTACCTTGCTGTGAAAGTAATCCATTTTGTGGATCGGTCATCAGTTCGTTGGCTTTCTGTCGTAGCTGTAATGCGGCATCTTGCGCCAGTGCAACATTGGCTCTTTGTTTTGCTTCTGCAAATAAACCGACATATTGCTCACCAACACGACCAAAGCCAGCGCCAAAAGCATCAGGTGATGATTGAACAGAAAACCCATTATTTGGTAACTGCTCAGGCATAACCGTTCTATTATCGTATGTAGGAACCTTTGGCATGATTAAAATCCTTTTGGTGCTTTAGCAAATGTCTTACCCGCTTTCGCAGCACCTGAGCCACCACCACCGAATGGACTCCATGTACCACCAGCCAACTGATACGCGCCATAAGCTTGAATAGGGGCTGTTAATAACGTTGTCATCGCACCCATATTGCCTGAGCGTCTTGCCATTTTTGCATTAAGGCGATCATTCTCAGCTTGCATACGATAGCCATACGCTTCACGAGAAGCGTTATTAACCATAGTTAACGCATCAAGCTCACCCATTGCAGTAGTATCACCTAAAATATCTAAAGCCCCAGCAGTGCTTAAATCAATGCCACTGGCTGACATTGTTGCCGCCTGTGTACCCGCTAATTGGCGAGTACGTCTACGCTGTTCTTGTGCCTGAGCGTTGCCTTTATTAATCGCATCAAGTGCAGCATCTTCATTAATTTTGGCGTTTTGATTAGCCACTGATGCTTGAAATTTACCATCGGTATATTGTCCGTATGCTTGCAACGCAGAAGTACCAATTACTGCTGCCGCTAATGTTGTTGGTTCACACATTATTTAGCCCTCAATGTAAAACGATGGAAAGGTAACTGAAGTAAACCTGCTGGCTTTGCTTCTTCAATCTGAAACCCCAACCAATGGAGCCACGCCTTAGCAATATGATTACGTTCATCGACATAATTCATCAGTGTTGGGTATTGCCCTAACATCTGTTTTAAGATGGGTTTACAGCGTCGTAGAAAGGTTTTCTGGTGTTGCTCTAATAAATCAGTCCCCACTAGCCAAGGGATACCTAAACCAGTAAGTAATGAGCCAGAAGCAACACCAAAAATAGTCACCACCTCATCATTAATAATGCCGGCATAGGCTTTAGTAGAAACAGATAAGCCATGTCGTAATACCTGCTCAGGTGTTTGCATTGACATAGCGTAGAACTCATCAACATCAGCTTGTCTTACATGTGGTAATAAACGAACAATATGTTCATGAGTAGCAGGAATAATTTGTACATGATGTTTTTTCATATCAGAAACCACCAGCATCAATACGCGGAATAACAGAGAGCACCGCTAACGGTAACGGATCAACCTGTCTAATAAAGACACGTCCGTTTTTGCTCCAATCTGCATCTAAATTAATTTCAACAATGCCTGTGGCATCATCAACAGGATTGTCGTAAAACTCGAATTGACGTTGAGGATACTCATATAGCCGTTCTTTTTCAGTACCAGCCCAAATACCCCGACTACTATTTACAATTAAGCTGGCAACCTTAATAAGCTTCTTCTTATCAAGTAATGTTTCTTGCCCATTGATATGGATATCAAGCGTTTCTAATTCGCTGGTAATAGGTAATCCGATATGTACTACGGCTGATGGCGTATCAATTTCCACTGTACCATTGGTGACAATGGCCTGCGGTGAAACATTAGCATCGGAAAGAATATTAACTGTCTTACCTTCAAGATGATTTAAGCCAGCAAAGCGATAGCGGGCTATGCTCCATTCAGTAGTGGGCGTATTTTGTAATACTGGTGGAATATTGCGATTAGCAGAAATAACCACTTGATTTTCAGATACATATTGAACAATCTTACAGCGAAGCTCTTTATGTTCATTATCTTCAAAATAAGGAATATTGACGGCACTACCAATATCAGAAGCACTAAAGACCGGATCACCTGAAATCACTAATGGATAGTTTTCTTGATAGTTCCACTCACCCGCTCCACCAGTGATGGTTGCTGTTTTTGATATATCAGTATTTCTACCGTCATAACTTAAGCCAGAATCCACAAAGAAAGCATCTTCTGTACGAGTAAATAAACGGCTGGCTAATCGTTCTACATACCGAACCTGTTTACCGTTTACTGTGCGCTGAACAATAAAATAAGCTGAATCTTCATTGCCTTCACTGATCGAACACGTTGACTCAAATTTCCCTTCTGTCGATTGTGGCGCCCATGCAAAAACTTGTTGTTCTCTTAAATAGGTTAAAGCCAGCATTAACCCATCGTCACGTATGCACCATGCAATAGAATATGGAACCGTAGTAAATGACCAATCAACAATACGATGACGTTGAAATAGGTGATTTGCCAACATAGTTAAGTCAGTGCCTTGGTACCCATCCACATCAAAGGAGTACGATAAATCACGCACAGCACTACCTTTCTCTTGTATATAAAGCGCAATATTCGCAACAGAGATTGGCGGTAAATCACTTGAACCGTTAGCTCCTTGTGATGACATTGAAAAACTGGAAGGTGTAAGTACTTTATTCTGATCGCCTGTGATTTGATATTCACCACCAGAGGTCAATGCCACCAGCGAACCGACATCGATCAAATGGCGAATTTCATTTACTTGACGGCCTGCATACGTATAGATAATGCGATCATCATCTTGAATAGGATTGTTGCGCCCAAAGTCTTTATAGTCACCGCTACGACTGGCCCATATCGTTTGTGGGTAGGCACGAGAGCCAGCAAAGAATAAACGTTGTTGATAATAAACAACGGTGCTTGGATAACCATCGACATCATTCCACACTGCACGCGCCCATTTATGGCTGGCGTTGTCTTCACCAACAGCATTGGATGGAATATAAGAGATCACCTTTCCTGTGGCTGTTTTGCCATCTTCACTAACAGTTTCAATTTTTACGATACCAAAACCACTATGCAGATATTCCCACTGTATCCCTGTATCACCACCCCAACCGTCCCAGCTCATTCCTTCAGTATGAGACGGCCTTAGTGTTCCTGTTTTACCGCCACTATTGGCACGATAGTAGTTACTGTCAGCACGACGTTGATCATTGAGGTTGGTTGTTTTATCTGTCTCCCAGACAGGAACCGCATCAATATCACGTTGTTCTAAATAGAACTGTTTACCTATTTGCTCGCTACCAAAAATATCGTGCGTAGAAGTTAACGTAATTTGCCCCGTGCTTGCACTGGCATAAACTTTCATTGCCTTATCGGTATTGATATCTTCAAAGGGGCCATTCTTTGTTTCAACGAAGACTAACTTCCAATCATCATGATCGTAACGCTGTAACTCCATTGGTGGATAATCAGTATGAACAATCGTCATAACATCGGCTGATTGCGTGTACTTCAAATCAAATAAATCAGCTTCTTTATAAGGTGTCGCTAATTCAAACACTTCGCCTTTATGTTCACCATCAGCATAGAGAACCTGCCCACCATCTTTAAATACGCGAATATAACGATCACCAAACTCTAACGCATAGGTTTGTACGGTGCTGAATTGGAAAGGAATAAGGCGAGACTTCTTATTTTGATACTTTGTTTCAGCAATAAATCGTGTGCCTGGTCTATTCTCAACGCCACCATATTGACGAACAATAAAGTTATGGCACTTGCGCAGTGCAGTTGAATACTTCGCAAGATCAACACGACCATATAGGCTTGGTGCAATTTCACCGCCTGAAAAACTAGGTTGAATAAGACTAAATGGCATTATGACAACCTCGCTTGTGTGAATTCATCCATATAATCAATTGGCTCTGCTGACTCACTTAATGAATGTGCGGCCGCGCTTTTAATAACACCTTGATAAATTTGTAGTGCTTCACCACCAATGCCCGCATTTGATGCCAATGGACGAGCCAATTCAGCCGCTAAACGCCATGCAAGGGCATCTTTAAATAACGCATCAAACATATTGACGTCAGTAATACGTGCAACATATTCAAGCCATGCACTAGGGTGATCAGTAAAAATTAATCGACCAGTACCGTTTTCATCTGAACCAACATGAAAATGGATTGCCGTATCTGGTCTACGGTATTTTTGATGAGGTTCGACAATACCAATGGCTTTTAGGCAATCATTAGGATAGCGATAGGCATACGCCCAATTAGGTGGAGGGTTATTTGTATTGGCTAATGCCACCTTTTTAGTCGCAAAGTTCCAAGGGAAATCGGCCAGCACACTATCACGGCATTGCGCATAATGAAGGTTACATTGAACGGCTTCTTTGCTGGCTTCGGTCATACTATTAATTGAACGACTATTACCAATGCGACTTAATGCAATATTGCAAATCTCAATTTCAGAGGCCATTACTCACCCCCATCAAAAAGGACATCTGCCGTTGATTTTGTGTCGCCGGCACCTAGAGCCAGATCGGTTATTTGTAACTCTACATATACTGACTTCTTCCCTTCACGTTCATTAATAGATTTAGACAGTATTTTGGCAACAGCAGACAGCTCAATACTTTCACCAACATCAGGAATAGAAACGCCTAGTTTTTCTATCGTGTCGTTTTCAAGTGAAATACGTAGCCCGTATGGATATTCTTCACGAGTTTCTTTTTCACCTTTGGCATTTTCATAAGTTTCTGTGCTGGTTTTTAGATTGATTAGTTTCATTGGATATCTCTCGGCTCAAGTAGAAAATAAAAAAGGGGCTTTCGCCCCCTTTATCATCGGGGGTTAAACCCCAAGTTCTTTCCGCTTTTCATCTATTGCGGTGCGCATTTTATCTGCGCCCATATTGTGATGAGGTGCTTTACCAAATAGCTGGGTATATTGCTCACGAAGCGCATCAAGGCTTGAATCAATTGCCACACCTGAACCGCTAACAGCAATATTACTTATGCCTTCACCAGTATTATCACCAGCCCCATCAGCCACACTATGAGTATTAAGTCGAGCATCAGCGCCACCAATTAACGCTAAGTTATCGCCAGCTATACCGTCGTACTCAACTTCTTCACCGATTTCAAGTAGACGTCCAGCGATAAATGATTTTTTTAAAACCTTATATCGTGACATGTCACACCTTATTGAGTTACAGCATCGTAAATAGGATGAGCATCAACAGTTAGATTAATGCCCGCGGTGAACTTACCCGCCGTTAATGGACCTTCTGCAACAACATATTGCAGGCGCAGGTACTTCAGAACGCCTTGAGGTACTTTCGCCACAATACGTTTACCTGCATTTAAATCAGCAATTGGTATTGCCACAGATTCAAAGATAGATTTAGCATCAGAGAATTTATCGTCTGTAGCGGTTTCTAATTTAATTTGAACAGTCGCTTCACCTGCTGCTTTAGCCTGTTCAGTCACTTGTGCAAACAGCTCTAATGGCTCACCAATACCGATATCACGAAATGCACCATGCACTGGCGTTAAGTCGATAATTTGCTTACTTACAGCAGATGCAGTAACAGCCTGATCCAGTGAAAAAAGCGTTTCTTTATCTAAAATCATTTTGACTATCTCCAAATAAATGAAAGTTAGCGGAGCCGTTAAACGACACCGCAATAACTTATTTCACCTGATCTTCAGTCGTTAAGATGGCATCAACACGGCGAACAGGAATTTCATCGAATGAAACAACTTTCTTACCGGCAACTTCTGCCATAGAAATATTGACGTTTTTGCTGTTTTTAATTTGGCGACGCATCCAGCTACGGATTTGCTGGTTACAATAAAAAACAGGACGCCCCATAGAGAGGTTAGGGATCTTCTCAATTGCTTGAATAAATAAGTCTGGCAAATCGAGTGTGTCCGCTTTTTCTGGATCTTTACCAATTTTGGATAAATCAATATTGGCGATACGGACAACATAACGCCAATCACGAACTGAGATACCATTTTTCCATTGGAAGTGAGTACGGAAGCCTTGGTATTTACCTTTGTTCTCATCTTCTAAAGTAACTTCACCTAAATGGTTTTGCTCTAAACCTGCTTTAGAACCTTTAGGGAAAATACCGTGGACAGTGTTTTCACCCCATACCACTAACCACACAGAAGTTAAGTTACTGCCAGTACCACCAGCATCAATGATGTTGACTGCATTCTTTGCTTTCATATCGTTAAAGCGTGCAGCTAAACCCGTAAAGCGCTGAGGATGAACCGTAGCATCACCATAAATAACTGTTTCAGCCATTTGCTGGTTCATTGACTCTAAGAATGCAATTGATTCAGACAATAGAAATTCATTCTTTTGCCCGTTCAAGTTAGCTAGGTCTTTATCAACCTCAGAATAGGTTTCAAGCATACCAATCGCATCAGTAACCTGTGCTGTGGTTGATTTGCTTGGTGGTACACCATAGTTAAGCAAGCGCCATGTTGCAGATGGTAAACCAGTACGAACGGTTGTACGGTGACCCGTTGGTAAATTACCTTCAACGAAAACCATATCATCAAGGATTTCATTAGACTGATTCAGCAGTTCGACGATCTTCGCTTGCTTGCTGTCAGGGCCTTGTCGTTTAGCCCAATCAACGAGAGTTAAAGCAGGCATGTTATTTCCTCTTTGTTATCCAAATAAAACATCAGCAGCACTTTTACTGCCGTTACTGTTGCCAGTGACAAGACCGTCCTCTGACATTGCTTTGCCTATCTTGGCAAAAGCCCGAATAATCTCTGGGTGATTACCTAACCCTGTTTCTGTTAAATACAATTTCAAATCATCAGAACCATAGGTATCTAATGCCTTTTGTGCTGCACCAATAGACTCATTTGATCCTAACTCTTCATCTGCTTTAACAGTTTTAACCCATTGCTCAGTCTGCTTTTGCCAACCATCATTGATTTGTTTCTGAATAGCCGGCATGATTTTAGAGCCATAAACATCAACCAGTTTTTGCGCTTGTTCGTTGTTTAAATTCAGCTCACGAGCAATCGGCTCAAAGACTTCTAATGCACCTTTATCAAGCTCTTGCCCTTCTTCTGGTGCTTTAAATTCATACTTTTCAGGCGCACCTACATCTGATTTATTGGCATCATTTTTCTTATCAGCCGGCTTGCCTTGCTCTCCACCATTCTCTTTTTCAGTGCTTTTAGTAGGATCATCACTATTTGCTGGTGGCTCATTTTTATCTGTTGCTGATGTTTCTTGAGTAGGTTCCGTTGCTGTACCGCCACCGCCTTCACCTCCCTCGCTGTGTTGCTCGTTATACAAGCGACGTATGATTAATTTCTGCCATAAGTTCATGACTGTTTCTCCTGTTGTGTAGCTGCTTCATTTGCCATTTGCGCATAAAGCTCAGGGCAAACTTGGTGTAATTGATTGAAAACTTTTAACCCATAGTTACGCTCGCCCTCTCTAAATGCCATTGCATAGGGATCATTAGAAAAAGAGCTACGAAATACGCCAGAGTCAGAAATTAAACGCCAAATAACAGCACGCCCAACTTCTGTGGACATAACCTCTTTTAGCTGTTGTTCTTCTTTCTCTTGCCTATTTTTTTGTTGAATATCGTATTCAGTGCGAGCAATTCTCTCGTCTTCATACGCATCGAATGGATGTGTCATTGAGCACCTCCACCAGCCATAGCGGACAAGGCACTATCATTATCAAGATTGGTATCACTGAGGGTTTTAGCACCATCAATAGCAGACTGCGCCATTTGCATCTGCGCCATTTGTTGTTGCTGTGCTTGTCGCTGTTGGCGTATGGCTTGTACTTGCTCATTGGTTGCAACGATAGTTGGAGAGACACCAATTGCTGATGCATAGTTATCAATAGCATCATCAGCATTAAGTTTATCTAGGGCCTCTGGCTTAACTTTTGCCAAATTGCCAACAAAGCCAGCAAAGCGTTCGATACTGCCAACGCCAATCGATTTCTGTGCCTGAGCCATTACAGAAATGTACTCAACCTTTAGATCCATTCCCTGCATTTCATCAGGCGCAACGGGAAGTAAATTTTTGTTTACTAAGATTGAGAAAGTACGATTAATCAGCTTGTCGAGTAACTCAGAATCAAGGCGTTGCAGAACAGGCCCTAATTGCAATAGCTTCTCTTCACGCATTTCAACAACGGCTTCAATCGGCATAGAGCGCGTATTCACCATTTGCATCATGCGGAATAAATCGACAAAGTAAGCTGTATCAATCAGTTGACGGGTATCTTGAACATCTTCAAGTAGTGCTTTCAATGCTACGGGTTGAACATCAAAAATCGTTTGAATTTTATTAGTAGGATTTGCCTCATCAAGATAGTTAATGCCTCCGGGTATGGTATTTACCCGTTGGTTTTTTAATGAGGCTGGCACTTGTAAAGGTGGATTGGCCAGCTTATCAATCATCTGCGCTTTACGCTTTTGCATTAATTGAAGTGCTTTAGTACCACCTAACGCCAACATACCAGGGCAAGATGAACCGTAAACATCTTCACCATTGACTTCCCAACGTGGCGCCATGATAGGAAATTCATCATAGCCAGACTCACGTAACACTTTCTCGTGATCACCCGCCACTTCAAGATAAACGGATTTAAAAGGCTTGTGCTTCGCCTCTAACTTTCCTGTTTGTCGTTCAAGGTTTGGATATACGGCATGAACCACTTCAACCCATTGGCTGTACTGGCTTGAATTCCACATTGATTTAACAGTGTCGCTAACGCTATCAATCCCGAACTCCATTACCAACTGGCGAACGGTCATCGTAAATTTGCGATAGCAAACATCAACACTCAGGCTTGGGCTATTCGCAATGTAGTAACTGCCAAGAGGGAAATGAACGGTACGGATAATACGCTGGCTATCTTCAACAACCGCCATTGCTGCAGTGCCAAAGGTACCTAAATCCCCATACATCAACGGTAATGACTGATAGAGATTAGAACGATTGAACACTTCGTTCATGCGTTGTTCTGTGGTTTCTAGCCAAAGTTTTACAGGGCCATAATCCATTAAGTCAGGATCAGGTGTTGCTAAACGAAACCAAGGACGAGCAGGACTTGTAATGCCTGACATCATTCCACTGGAAAGCACCGATGAAGCTAAAGATGCCGTTGGATCAATGATCTTACTATTACGGCGATCACCTCGATTAACCTCAGATGCAGTAAAGCGCGTACTACGAGGACGAGTGAAATCTGACAATTCACGCCAATGCGGTTCAAATGAACTACGCTCTGTTTCCAACTGATTAAGTTGTTGCAGTAGCTGTTGTTTCAATGGCGTTGACATAGTCACCTCTTATTGACCAAGTAAGGTTTTACCGCTGGTGGATGCTGAACTTGTCGCACCCTGCGCACCTGTTAGTAACGTAGACTTACGACCTGCGGCTGCACGGCGACGACGCATTTCATCATCACGACTACCCGTTACTGCCGCATCTTGTTCTTGAGGTGCTGCCTGAACTGGTGGAGGAGTAGTAATTTTTGGAGTTGAGCCTAATCCGCACATAATTCACCCATATATCAAATTAACCAATATTGCATATTAAATTAATAATACATGTTATTTGACAATATTGAAAATTATAACTACCATTTTGGTTATGCAATGCCACTGCATTTTTTCTCGGTATTGTTACCACGACAGCGTGCTTTACCTTAGGACTGTTTGCCCTCTACTCCAGAGGGCTTTTTTTTATGCGAATGGATCGTAATCTGAATTGCTGACATTAACGCCAGAATGAGGTGAGGAATAATTTCTATCTATTTTGGTGACCGGATAGGCGAATGTCAGTGCGAGCGCATCACCTTTACCCGGTGAACGACCAAGACGTTTTTTAATTTCTGTTTTATCTTCTAGTACAATCTTGCTATCAATAACACGAACTTTGTATTCACCACATGATAAATCATCTGCGGTTTCTTGATCATCAATAGCCCCACCAATTTTTAGCCATGTCTTAACGCTGTTATACATTTCACCGCGTTTGTTCAGCATTTGTGGATCAGTTGATGCACCACCAAACTTAACTAAACGCCACACGCGCCCCCAACTTGTTCCAATGGAGTGAATGCCGGTACCATATCCAAAGTCGATATGAACAGCATCAGCCTTGTATTGATCTTCAAAGTCAGCAATGCGCTTTGCCATAACAACATCGTCTGTTGTTTTAAAGCCCGTCCACAAACACTTACTGAATAAACCTTGACGTAAATAAATCACCGCGTCATCAATACCAGAATAGGCGGGGTCGACACCAATGATTACAGGCGCGTGCGCAACTTCTGCCTGTGTGACAATGCGCTTCATGGCTTCATCGGTTAAACCTGTTGGAATAAACTGTAGTTCTGATGCTGACGGGAACACACCACGAACACGGACTTTAAAGAAGTCATTATCTTCGCCGTAGTCCTCTTCCCAGTTTTTAATCTGCTCTTTGTTGCTACCTTCAACGGTACGGCTATCAATCTGCTTAGTATTCCAACGATGTTTAAACTTACGAAAGCACTCACGAAAGCGCCCTGTGTTACGGGTTGGGTTACCAAATGCTATCCAAATGATTTCGGTGCCTTCATCCGTTAACGCCCCTTCTGCCACTTCCCATACCAGATCGGCAATATTAGACGCTTCATCAAACACGAGGATAATACGCTTGCCTTTGTTGTGAAGTCCTGCGAATGCCTCTGTGTTGTTCTCTGACCACGGTACCGCATCAGCACGCCAAGCATTAGCATGATTAGGATCGTTTGAGTAGATAGCTGTCTTAGTGCAAGTAAACCAATTATTAGTTAGTGATAGGCGTTGCCACTTCGCTATTTCTGGCCACGTTTTAGTACGTAGCTGATTTTCGGTGTTGGCAGTGACGACTACCTTACAATCTTCGCAGGTATCCATACCCCACTTGATGATCATTGAAATAAATGCAGATTTGCCGATACCATGACCAGAAGCACGAGCAAGTAATAATGGCTGGTGGCGTGTCTTTGGATTGCGTAGATGTTCACCGATTTCATTTAATGCTTCGGCTTGCCACTGACGAGGACCATTGTATTCTTCAAGCTCTCCACCAGCTTCACCCCACGGAAACGCGTAATACGCATAACCTAATGGATCATGAGTAAATGATGCGATATCTTCAATGAGTTGTTCTTCTGGTGACTTCTGCAAAGCTTCTGACATTACTCAACGCTCCCTTGCTGAGCACGTTTACGAGCAGATGCTAACTTATCAGCCAATGATACGTTTACATCGACTTGTACTCTGTCTCTAAAGGCATTGATATCAACGTGCTTACCAATCAACTCAAGCACCTTGATTTTATCCAGCAACTTCACTTTTTTAATGCGTGTATCACCGTTAATATCGATGATATCGAATGCAGCAACACTTTTACGCCAAATAGGTGACCATTCAGATATTGGTTTAATATCGCCTTTCTCATTGAGAATATCGGCAATATCCGCATCAAGCATATCAACCAAACGCTTAAGTACATTGTCTGCACTCATCTTGGTGCGCTTATTACGCTGTTGCATAAGTTGTGCGATACGCTCTTGAATACGGGGATCAGCCATTAGCTGTGATGCGCGTTTGCAAGCACTGCCAGAAGCATATCCAGCAGAGATTGCAGCATCAGTTTGATTATCGGGGGATTTGATATATTCCTGACAGAAACGTTCCATCTTGTCGTTGATAGGCGTTGGCTGTCGTGCAGGTTTCTTTCTTGGTCTTTTGATAGTCATAATCATCACCTCTTTGGTTATTATGGCCACTAGAAAGATAAACATCAAACCATGATTATTTTTTACACTTTTTATCTAAGGTCGTTATTGCAGCTAATGTTTTCGTTAACAGGCCCTTTAGAATAAGTAATCTTTCATTGGTAATTAAAGACTTATCGCTATCAGATATATCACCATCTATTCCTAGCAACTTCATATGATGAGGAATGTTAATGATATCCAGACTAGTTCTCGTATACACATCAGATAAAGATTCGAATAATTCATCATCAATTCTTATACAATCAAACAGTCTCTTTTCATATTGCTCATTTTGTATATTTAAAACTAATTGCGTTTTTCTTATCTTTTTTCCATTTTCATCTATAACAATACGACTTAAGTAATATTCATTGTCATTTATGAATTTACAAATGCAATCGTCACCGTTAATTAGTGAATCAATGTATTCGATTATGTGATTTATTATGACTTTATTTCTATAATTGTATGTAGATAATATTTTCTTTAGTGCTATTTTCTCTTTCTTATTGGCTTTTATTTTTCTACATTTTTCAATAAGTTCTTTAAATATAAATAACAGTATTGCCACACTTGCAGTAATCAATGCGGCGTACTGAGGTAAATTTTTAAAAAATGAAGAAATAATATCTCCAACTGTATTTAAAAATTCCATTCCTTAAATCCCTCCTAATTAACATTTTATCATTCTACCTTCAACATCATTTCACGCCAGCCCTTTGTTACCCAACACTTAGCATCACCAGATAAACAACATTGCTGAACGGGTAACTGCTCACTACAACGATCACACTTGCGCTTAGATAGCGCATCAGCTTGTTGCTTATACTCCGCATCATCTTTACGAATAAGCATCTGTAAGTATTCAACAACATCATACGGTTCACGACCAGGCATACGCAGAACACAATTACGCTGTAACATCTCCAACTCTTGATTATCCACCAGCAATTCAATCTTTGTTACGCCAAGTTCCTTTTGGCGTCTACGTTGTAATGCCTTACGTTCAGTAGGTGATTTAGCCATTAAGTGACACTCCAATCACAGTAACAACGACACACCAGAATACAGCGAATAAAATGTACTTAGTTAGCATTTATCAGCTCCTCAGGTATCTCAACTTCATCACCTATCTCAAGCATAACAACCGCTCGGCAAATAGCTTCTTGAGCAGTATTAGCAGTGGCGTAATCACCCATTAAATGTGGCGGTGATGCATAGCAATAATTAACCCCATCAACTTCCTCAAACATTAAATCAATCCAGTAGTTATTTATAAGTTCGCCACATTCACGCCAATCACTTGAATATTGCTTAACGAAAAAATCAATTCGTAGCCCGCCTTTAGGTGGAAATGTATAACCGCTCTCTAAATATCCAACTGGAGCTAATACCACTCCCTCATTTTTTCCATCAATATCAGGAGGTACTGGAATTAATTCATATCCACCGACTGCTAACGCTACAGCATAATTAAGCGCTCTACCTGTAAGTTTTGAGGTCTTAATTTTCATCATTGCACTTTTATTGCTTTGCAAATCATCCTCACCCTGTTCGTTAAGGTAATTATTTATTGCGCCACACTGCTTACATTCCGTATGAGATAAATTTGTTATAGGCCCAATCCAAACAACTTCTCCACCACAATCAGCACATACCATTATTTCGACCTCAATTAAAAAAACTCACAAGTTTCAATGAATTTAATCGTAACAATCGATTCATAACTCGCTCACTACGATATGGCTTATATAACTTACGATTCCAATCGTCCGCTTGTTTTCCAGCTTTCACATATCTTCGTTTACGTCTCATCCTTTCATCAGAATAAATCCACATCAATTTTTTAATTTCTGTTCCTTTCATCACTCAACCCTCAATTAATAGCGCTGTGGTATTCGACGCTCAAATTGTCTACATGAGCGCCACCTAAATTAGCCCAGAAGATTACCGTTGCCTCTGCATCTAATTCACATTCAGCTTGCATTAGCTTTTCAAATGGTTTTCCATTCCATGTGCCAGTAATTCTGTAAACCGCTCCGTCATCCATCTTAAAAATCCTCTTGCGTGACATGTCACGGTTGTTTGATTTGTTGAATAAGCCTAATAGCATCAATTTATTGGCTCATAATTTCTTCCCAAACTCATTCAACGATTAATTAACTCAGTCACGAACTTAACGCATGGTAATAAGTTCATGATTTTCTGTATTTTCAGGTAACGTTACCCCTATTTTTCCCTGTTCTCCCCAAAGCTTTGACGCGCTGATATTCCACACTCGGCAATCTTCATCAAAGATGGCGTCCATAACGGCTTTAATCAGGTTATCAACATCAGGACGTTGCTGGTGGGGTTTACCATTCATCTCAATGCGTTTTTTCTTGCTCCATGATTTAGGCATAGGGATAACAAACGTTAGGTGAGCACCGCTTTCAGGTAACGTAAAACGGTTAGCCCTCATCTCGTCACAAAAAGCGTGGTACTTAACGACAACGGGTCTTTTCTTCCATACGTCACGCTGTGTCATACGTGGCTTTGATACAGGATTGATATAATAAATTTGCTGTTTCATGCGCGTACCGCCACCAGCATTGCGTTCATACGGTTATGAATATCAGCAATCTTTCCATGCTGTAACGGTGGTAAACTCTTTCTGACGTAAGTTAGTGAGCCTTTCTGACAGATAACATGCCTATCCGTAGGTTTTGCTGACTTCTTGGTCATTAGAGAGGCTTCTTTTTTGATATCTAAATCACGTAGACGCTCCATGTAATCAGGCGCTAGCGTGTATACATAACCAATACCGACTACCGCTTTGCGCTCAACAACCGCGCATTCAACCAACTTGATCAACGCATAATTGGTCGTTGAGCGATTTTTCTTACCATCAAGCTCTGAGGCAATCTCGGTTATTTCGTTAACTGATAACGGTTTTTTCTTGTCATGTAATATTTCAACAACAAAATCCTGCATAAATTTCATGTACGATAACCCTTAAGAGATTAATCATTATGGTTAATATATCCAATTTGGTTATGTTTTTAAGTATAAAAAAACAGAGTTTTTAATTAAACTCATACCCACTTAAAACGCTCTCAAATCGTCTATACGCTGTTTTCACTACTCAGACACCCAATCGCATACCTACAACAAATAAAACTCACCAGTGTTTATTACGCTAAGAATTTTGATATCCAATAACCCCTATTTGATTTTTAGTTTACGAAATTACTTAACTAAACGCCGATAGCTTTGCCATGTGAAATTTATCGTTGTTGGATTTCCCATTCGGAGTCGATCTATTACTCGTTCATCCAACACTTTGGATAATTGGGTATAATTTAGGTTTGTAAGCACTCCAACAGGCTTTTTGTTTGCTAGTCTTCGATCCACTACTTGAAATATAATTAATTCCTCATTGAGGTTTCCACGTTGTACACCCACATCATCAAGCACTAGCAAATCAACATCACACAGATCATCTATCAGTTTTGACTCTGTTGTTTTAGCATCCTTTTGATAGGTTTCACGAACCTTCATCATTATGTCCGGCAGTGTAGCGATCAGAATACTTTTCCCTTTTTGGATAATGTGGTTGCCTATGGCTGACGCTAAATGATTTTTTCCAGTACCAGGATTACCACTGAAAATGAACCCACCAAATGATTTACCAAATTGCTCAGCGTATCTCTTAGCTTTGTACAACGCTCTTTGTTGGTCTTCACATGTAACGTCATAATTATCGAATGAACAATTTTGGTGTAATGGGCTAATACCTGATCTACCCATGATTTTATTTAAACGAGCTACTCGGTTTTCATTTGCGATCCTCATTGAATCAATTTCACCCTGCTCTCGTTGCCATGCCATTAATTCAGCAGAAGTAGTAAATTTAGGTTTAATATGCTCAGGCATTATTCGCTTTAGCCTTGCTAAGGTTGATGATGCAGTCATCAGAAGTCCTCCGGTATAAACTCATCGTTCTTTTGAGGTTGAATGATCCGTTGTGGTGGTGAAACGTTTGGTTTGAATAGTCCTTGCCAGCCATTTGTAATGGTTTTGCTAATTATTTCTTCAGGTGAAAAACCTAACTCATAACACTCAGTGAGTAATTTTATTTGTCCACTGAACGTTTGTTTCGATTTTATCGGGTGCTTGATTTCCTTTCGGTACTCAATCCACTTCTCCCAAACTTCAGGATTTAGCCAATCAGGTATTTTTTCTTCCAGGATATTAAAACCTCGCTTTTGTACCGACTTTTTTTTCAAGGGGGATTTAGGGGGTTTTATATCTTGTTCTTGTTCCTGCTCCTGTTCTTGGCTTCGTAGGGTCTTCAAAGCCCCTTCCAAGCCCCTTTCATTTTTTATCGATGATTCTCTTGCAGAACTTAAATTAAAAGCATCTTTATACTTATCATAAAACATTGATAGAAATTGATTTTTAGGCTGAGAGTCATACTCTCTTTGTATACCGATACACCGGTTATCTGATGGCTTCAAAGATGATGCTATTTGATATTTTGCCATCTCGATCACCCAAACAACTTCAGCATCCTCATCATAGTGGCAAAAACCTGCTTCAATGCACCTTAGAAGCCCCTTAGAAGCCCCTTCTAAACCTAGCCCTGTTTCGTGCGCCATATAGATAATAGGTAGGTAATACATTCCGATCATATTGGCGTGAGGATTGGTTAATAAGTACATAGAGACAATAAGTGCTTCATGCCCTTTTTCTCTTATTTCCTTACCTGTTTTTCCTATCCAAAATTGTGGGGAAACTTTTCCATAGTCACGCATAAAACACCATTCACTTAGCGCTGTTAATTAATTGCTTTAACACAGAGCGATAGACTGTTGAATTTTCAAAGTTGCATTTAACGCAAACACCATTACAAACATAACGTTCAGCAACATGACCGTTCTTGCATTTCTTACCTGTAAAAAATTTTCCAAGCCCTTTTGACGCAGCTTCTTTTCGACTAATAATCTCCATTTCAACCTCATTTGATTATGTGTATGTGCAAATGCTATCCGTTATTTTAAAATATATCAACCTAAAAAGACTTATTGGTTATCAATAAAAAATTAAGGACCACCGAAGTGATCCTTATCTATAAACAGCCTTTGAATTATTATCGAATAAAGAAATTGATTAATTGCTCTCTGGTTGCATCTGCACCGAACTCAATACAGACATCATATAACTTATTGAGTTTACTTAGTGATGGTTTGCGTTTTGCATAGCGTAGCTGATGTGATAGATACAATTGGCTATATCCCGTTCTTTGAGAGAATGCTTCTCTTTGCTTAATCGTTAAGCCATTCCAAAATTTTTTAAAGTCGAAAACTTCCATAATTTCACCAATTTGATTAACCAATAAATAATAGTAACCGTTTAGGTACTTTACCAAAAGGGTTATTTGTTTGTTTAATACACCATAACTTAATCAAGTTTGTATAAAGAATAGACACCAAAGGACTTGGAGAAATGAAAAGCATTGCTGAAATTAGAAAAGATAACCTGATTTATATTATTGAACGCTACTACAACGGCAAACAAAAACTATTGGCTGATGCGTTAGGCGTAGCACCAAGTATGATCTCTCGTTACCTATCACCAAAAGATTTAAAAAGTCATCGTGAACTCACCGACCCAATGTCACGCAAAATTGAATATGTGACTAGAATTAGCAAATATTGGATGGATGTAGACCACTTAAAAGAAGGTCATGCGGAGTCAGAAAAAGAGGAATATATTCCGACTGAAATTGGCAAGATACTCTCAGATAACATCACAACATTTATGTTAAACGATGGAATAAAATCAAGAGTTAAGCTTTCTGTCGATTCAGGGCTTGCACAATCAACAGTTAACCGCATTATTAATTGTGAAGCCAGTGCCACCGCTGAAAGCATTGATGCCATTGCAAAAGCAATGGGTCGCCAAGCCTATGAATTACTGATCCCTAAAAATGATAAAGGCACTATTAACTATGATAGAAGAGCCTATTCAAAACTTCCCACCAGCGAACAAGCTGCTATTGAAAACTTCATTGAATTTATCATTAATAAAAACCAGCCTATCTCCCACGACTAACCCTTTCCATTAAAAAGAAGTCATATACTGGCTTCTTTTTACTCTTAATAAATCATTAAATTTCATAGTGATAAAAACAAACATAACCATATTGGTGATTTATTTGTTTTTCATGGTTGACAATGGTTAATTTATGGTTATGATTAAAAGCATAAGTTAACCAATACGGTTAATTTGCTCTTTAACAATATGGATAAAAGAGACTGATTTTTTAATGCGCTCAGACATAACCAATTTGGTGATTAGTCATGATCTTTTATATCAAAGACGGTAAGCATGTATTTACCTTATCTGGCTTAAATGAGTCACAGTCATTTGACAATTTTAAAGCCGGTATTGAGTGGGCTTATGTAAGAAAGCTCGCATTACAAACAGAAAAATTAGTAGGTAAACAAAATGTCAGACACTAAGCACTTAAATGTGTTGATTGCAAAAGCTCTTTTACTTAACCAAGATATTACTGATAGCGAACAAGTAGATGCGCTAACAGCTCATATCAACGGTGATATTGAAAAAGAAGAATTTAAGCAATATGACCACTTTATTAATATCACGCTACTTGCACTTTCATTGGTTCCTAATATCAGCAGTGAACTCAGTGAAGAGCAAATCGTTAACGCTATTATGTCATTTATTGATAACCCTGATATGCGTAGCGTTCGTCATAGAGTTAATCACTTTAACTCATTAATAAATCCAAAAAACACCTCAAATGAGGTAGAAAAAAAGGAAGCGCCTCAGGAAGAGGTGATTTTTCACGCCACTAAAGATAACCAAAGCGGTCAACCCAAGGAAGTAGAAGATATTTCAAAGGAAAAAAATGACCAACCTGCTTATTTTGAACCTGGTCGTTATCCCGATATTCCTAACGAGGTGTATCACAGTTCAAACGGTATCAGTAGTTCGATGCTAAAAGATGCTCGTATTAGTTTGATGTATTACGAGTTACGCCATGTAACAAAAGTTATTGAGCGTGAAAATAAGCGTTGTTTCGACTTAGGTAGCGCATTTCACACGTTAACAATGGAACCTGAAAAGTTTGATGCTGAATTCAGTGTTAAACCAATTATTCCAGAAGGTGCCTTTACAACAACGGAAACAATGAAGTCATGGATTGACGAATACAACAATAAGTTGCCTAAAAAGCTCTCACAAGATGAGTTAAAAGCAATTATTGAAGAACATAATGCCACTCTGACACCGCAACTTTCCACCAGCGGAAAAGCCGAAGATCTAGGTCAGATATACATGCAGTTGCCCGATAAATTTAAAACCATCCCCGAAGATGGAAAATTTACTGGTGCAGCAATGAAAGCCTGTATCAAAGCCTATAATGATACTTTGCCAACACCATTGAAAACCTCAGGTAATACAGACGCATTACTTGAGCAGATATACCACCACATCAACCCTGAATTATATTTAGCAGAAACAAATAAGCCTGAGCCACTTAGAAAACCCGTCAAGAAAGATGATCTCATGCAGGTCATTAAAGAAGTAAAACCTGATGCTGTATTTGAAGATGAAATCATTAGCCAATGGCTTAGTGACGATTCAAAAATTCATGTTCAAACCGTTGACTATGAAATGGCAAATAACATGCGTAACGCTGTTATGAACCACAAAGAAGCATCCAGTTTATTAAACCATCCTAACCGCGTATCAGAAGTGAGCTACTACGGCATTGATGAAGATACCGGCCTTGAAATTCGTGTTCGTCCTGATATCGAAATTCAAACAGAAAATAACCGATTAGGTTTTGACCTCAAATCAGTAGCACTTGGTCGATTTAAACAAGATGCCATTGAAGCCATGATCCGCAGAGAAATCATTAATCGAGATTATCACATCAGTGCAGCTATGTATTGTGACGTGGCAATGCTGGATCAGTTCTTCTGGATATTCGTTAACAAAGACGAGCATTACCACTGGGTCGCTATCGTTGAAGCCTCTCCTGAATTACTTGAACTGGGTCGCGCTGAGTACAAAAAGACACTGCGTGATATCCGTGAAGCTATGGATACAGGATATTGGCCAGCGCCTATCACCACTACTCTCACTATCGGTATCACTGACTTTGAGCAGAGAAAGTTAGAAGAACTGCAAAACGAAGTCGCTTAATAAAACTGCGCTTGAACAATCAGGCGCACGTTTGGAGTAAATATTATGTCAGAAGTAGCAACTCTCGAAAGAAATCAATCAGTAATGAATAACACATCATTACTTTTTAATCCTGAATCATTAGACCGTATTGTCAAATTTGCGGAGCTAATGGCATCAGGTACAGCAACGGTGCCAAGACATCTGCAAGGTAAACCATCTGATTGTCTTGCTATCACAATGCAGTCCGCACGTTGGGGAATGGATCCTTTCGTTGTCGGTCAAAAAACTCATGTCATCAATGGTGTGCTTGGTTATGAAGCCCAATTAGTAAATGCAGTTATTACCAGTTCAAATGCTGTTGTAGGTCGATTCCATTACAAATACGGTGGCGACTGGGAAAAGATTGTAGGCATGAAAGATAAACGTGATGAATCGGGTTTATTTATTGAAGTCGGTGCAATTTTAAGAGGTGAAGAAGAAATTACATGGGGTGAGCCTGTTTACCTTGCTGATGTACAGACGAGAAACTCACCTCTTTGGAAAACAATGCCTAAGCAACAAATCGCGTATCTCGCTGTAAAATATTGGGCTCGTCTTTATTGTCCTGAAGTTATTCTTGGTGTGTATACGCCAGAAGAACTTGAAGATCGTCCGATTAAAGACATCACCCCACAGAAAGAACGTGTAAGCATTAATGAAATCACTACCCAGCAACAACCAAATAATGCTGAATCTGTAAAAGAAGCTCAAGGCGAGTTTATACCTAAGTTCGATGCTGAAACCTTTAGATTAGCTATTGATGATGTTCAAACTGTCGAAGAAGCTAAAAATATTCGCGCAGAAATTGAGAACTTAAAAAATGAAATGGGGATCAACCTGTTTACTGAATTAAAAAATAAAGCAGTACAGGCATACCACCGTATTGATGCACGTAATGCCCTAGAAGCTTCTATTAACTCACTTCCTGAATCTGGCTCACCTGAAGCTACCGAAGCATTTGAAAAAGTAGACAAGCTACTTAAATCAAGCAAAAGAAAACTCGGTGATGAGTTATACGAGTCTTTCTCTATCACACTTAATGATATGCGCCCTGAATACCAGTAATCCTATTTAATGCGGAGCTGTATCGCTCCGCAGGAGTTTAAATATGAATATTAAATTACCTATCAAACCTATTCGTATGCCTGATGTTTTAAAAAAAACAGGGCTTTCTCGCTCAACTATTCGCACCTTAGAGAAGAAAGGCGATTTTCCAAAGCGTATGTATTTATCTGTGCGCTGTATTGCTTGGGAAGCTGAAGAAGTTGATGAGTGGTTGAAAAAGCGTTCTCAATCCAGAGAGACACCTAAGTGTTACACCGAACGTAAGCGCAATGAAGCTGGGCAGTTTGTGAGTAACGCCTAACACTACCCGTTTAACCAAAGGATATAGCCATGCCTGTAACTACTGAGGTGGTAAAAGTCTATTACTCGCCAACTAGGAATAGGCGATATTTCAGCAAGGAAGCCGCAATTAAAGCCGAAGCCAAGGCGAGAATATTCAAGAAGTATCCATCTGAGCCTTATGAATCCGATACTGGATATGCTGGCTACAACATTTGGGATGATAGACCTGAATTCTATCAGCGCGCATTACGTTTTCTTTGTTACCTAATAAAGAAAAACATCAACTAATTCATGGACTCAATGCAAGGATGCAAACAGGAGATAGATATGAAAACTTTTAAAAATGTACCTTGGATTAACTGTTGTACTAAATGCGATGCCGAACGAGCAACAGTACAGACAGAAAAAGGCAATGAAGACTGGTTTTACGATGGTGACAAAGTCACTTGCGAAAACTGCGGTCACACTGGCGTTATTGAGGCAGATGGCGAGTGCGCTTGGTGTGTTTGGGATGAGGTTGACGACTCGCAGGGATGCAATGAAGAGGAATGAATAATGGATACTTTTACACACCATAATCAAATTATGAAATTTACATTGCCAGAACCAGACCCAAGGAATGTTTGTAACTTTTGCGGTGGAAGCGGTAGTAAAGACAATTTAATCCAAGGTAAAGCAGCAAATATTTGTTTTGAGTGTTCTGACTTGGCGAAAGAAATAGCAGATGAAAAGCGTAAGGAATTGGCAGAAAAGGAAATTGAGCGTATCGCGAATGTTATCTCTACTAACGAAGAAGGTTTAATTGATGTTGGCATGTCTACTGCTGCCTCCATGTATGCCGAGCGCTTATATAAAGCTGGATATAGAAAGGTGGAGTGATGAAATTAACAGAACGTCAAATTAGCACATTAAAAAATATAAATAACGGATATGGTCATTTAATTAATGGGATATTAATTTTCTCACTGGAGAATAAAGGGCTTATTAAGCTTCACCCAAAGGACGGATGGCAATTAACAGAGTTAGGCATTGAAGAACTAAAAAGGTGGAATGATGGATAAATTAGCCGATGCTCGTGCTGTATTCGAGAAACTATATAAAGAACAAACCGTATTTATTGAAAATACTCATGGATATGATAGTCAGAAATTCGCTTTATGGGCTGGATTCCAATTGGGATGGCAAGCATCACGCGAGAGTTTGGAGGTTGAATTGCCATATAAACATCAACCTAAATTTTACTCATATGAAGATGGTATAAATACAGGTCTTAATATGTGCAGAGATATATTAATCAGCAACGGAGTGAA